>Ga0157374_10000002_pt1 | contig 1054226 bp, 860 predicted proteins | sample M25metaG_FD_115308 | JGI IMG/M metagenome (GOLD analysis project Ga0157374, IMG submission 115308) | Miscanthus rhizosphere microbial communities from Kellogg Biological Station, Michigan, USA - M2-5 metaG | ecosystem: Host-associated > Plants > Roots > Rhizosphere > Soil | place: USA... | reverse complement strand
GTGATCCCGCTGGGACTCGAACCCAGGACCCATACATTAAAAGTGTATTGCTCTACCAACTGAGCTACGGAATCGGACCCGGAACACAGATACTGTGTTTTTGGGAGTGCAAAAATAGGGTAAAATAGGATCGCAGCAAAAAAATCGGCGGATATTTTTCCACGGGAAGGCGTGGTTATCAACATTTTCGCATGAGGGCGGAGTAGTGCATTCCTTTGGGGAGGAATGAGGCGGGGTAGAAGAGGGGCCCGGCAAGGGTTGGAGCGGGGGCGAGAAGGGAGCGCCGCCAGGCGGGGGTATGCGGTGGGTTGGGCGGGGCGAAGCGAGAAACAGTAGGCACAGCGCGGAGGCGGCTGCGAAAGAAAAAGGGGGAACGACGACGACCGTCGCCATTCCCCCACCTCTGATGGATGCATCAACAAACCGCCGGAATCTGCTCGGGGTAAAAACCCGCGCGCGTGCGGGCGGTGCACCGGGAAATGCTAAAAACCCGGGTTATTGGGAAGGAGGTTGGGATTTACATCCGTCTCCTGCTTCGGCACAGGGAATAAGAGTTGACTGTTGGAGAAAGTGGCGCCCCAGACGGTCTTGTGACCGACGAAGTCGTCCCAGTTGCCGGTGACGTCATTACGCACCTTGCGCGTCCGAATCATGTCGAACCACATCTTGTTCTCAAAGGCCAGCTCCCAGTACCGCTGCTGCCATACTTCATGTTCGAAATCGGCCTGGGAGAGCGTACCGATCGGCGCCAGATTGGCCCGGGCCCGGATAGCGTTGACATATTTGATGGCGTCGGAATTGGGGCCGCTGCCAGCCCGGTTGGAAGCCTCGGCATACAACAGGTACACATCAGCCAGCCGGTAGATGGTATAGTTGAGATCAGATTTGGCCGTGCTGCGAACCGCCGTGGAGTCAAACCATTTGTAGATGTAATGATGCTTGAACGTGACGGTGCTCGTGCCGCCGATGTTCAGGTAACTGGAGTAATAGAATTGCCGCTCCGCCGTCCGCAGGTCGCCCGCGGGATAGGAGTTGAAGAACTGGTCAGTAGGGAAGACAGATCCATATTCGTCGGAGTATTTGGAAATACCCGAGTAGTTGGGGATCGTGAGCGCCGTCAAAGGATTATTCACGTTGGCGGATGCCGAGAACTGCGTCTGCAGGATGAATTCCCCCCTGTTCTTGTTGGCGGGTTTGTTCATGTCGGTGTAGTTGGTAAAGAGCGTAAAGCCGCCGTTATCGATAACCGCCTTGCTGCGCTGCGCCGACAAGGCATAATAATTCGCCCCGCCATTGATGGGCTGGCCCGCGTAAGTGAGATAGACATCTGCCAGGATGGATTCCACCGCGCCCCTGGAAACCAGGCCGGTATTGTCCTGCCAGGGCAGGGTAGAAGCCTCGGCTGCGAGCAGATCAGGGATGATGATACTGTCGTAGATATTCTTGGCGGGAGAACGTTTCACCTTCAACGTGCCCACATCGGTCGGCACTTTCGTCACATTGGGCACGTCGCCATACATCCGCACCAGATAGAAATAATACAGGGCGCGAAGCGTGCGGGCCTCGGCAACCATATTGCTCTTGGCGCTGTCGGTCAGCCCGGCGGCAACGATGGTCGGAATGGTCTGGATCGCGAGATTGCAGTCCCCGATGCCCAGATACATCCGCTGCCACCAGGTGTCGAAATAGAACGAGGTGGTGTTATAAGTCAGGGTCTGATAGTTGACGAAGCCGGTCTGACCCAGATCGCTATTGGACTTGCCGGTCATGAATTCCATCAGGTTCCAGGTATTGCCGCCATAGGAAGCATTCTGGCCGGCGATGAGCCCCCCCAGCTGCGCATAGGCAGCATTGGCCATGGCCCGGGCTACTTTGGTGCTGGCGAAGTCACTGGTGGGCTGAAGAAAATTGGTTGGATGTTCTTCCAGGAACTTTTTACAGGAGGCGCCCAGGAGAACCAGTAAGCCGATGGATATTAATTTAAGACGTTGCATCAGAGTGAAGTTTTTGTGTTACCAAATTAGAAGCCTACGACTGCGCCAAAATTCCAAACCCGTGGGCGGGGATAGGCGAAGAAGTCGAGGTTTTGAGAGAAACCGCTGTTACTGCCATAACCGGAGAAGAAGGTATCCACCTCGGGATCATAGCCAGTATACTTGGTATGGACAAACAGATTCTGTACGCTGATATAAAAGCGGAGCCTGGTAAGCTTCATGTTGTGCACCGTCGATTCGGGAACGGTGTAACCCAACACGAAGTTCTGACCGCGGATGAAGGATCCATCCTCCACCCACCAGGTATCGAAATGAGAGTCCTGTGCGAACTTGTAGCTGCGCACCTGCGAGATCATCGTATTCTGATGACTCGGTGTCCAGCCGTCGAGCACGGTCGCCAGGCTGTTGGCAATGGTCTGCCGGTCTTCGGTGGAGTGCTTGAAGGTAGCAGCCGTGTTCACGCCCTGCACAAACCGGATATCGAACGTAAAATCGAAAGCACGGTACTTGAACGTACTGCTGAACGTACCGGTCCATTTGGGATAAGCGCGGCCGATAATGCTGTAGTAGGGAGTGCCATCCTTGTTATAGATATATTTCCGATCGCCGACATGCAAACCATGCGATGCGGCATCAGCTGCCTCGCTGCTGCCATAGGTACCGATGCGGTGCATGCCATAGAAGGAACCAACGGGCTCACCGACGCGAAGAACGTTGGTCTGACCGAGGAAGTTCGGACCAGGGAAGATATCCGCATTTCCGTCGTTGAGCTTGATGATCTTGTTCTTGACGGTGGCAAAGATGAAGTTGGTCGTCCAGGTAAAGTCCCTGGTTTTTACGTTTACGGTATTGAGATTGACCTCAACACCGGTGTTGCGCATACTGCCGACATTCCGGTAGACATTGGCGTTGTTCATCCCTGCCGACCAGGGAATGGGCGCCTGAAGGAGCAGGTCCTTCGTCGTGCGGCTGTAGAAGTCGATGTTTGCCTGGATCCTCGATCCAAACAGGCCGAATTCCAAACCCGCATCCACTTGCTGGGACTTTTCCCATTTCAGGTTGGGATTACCGATATAATACGGCAAGAGGGTAGACTGCTGCGCGTTGTTGAGGATCGTTGTGTTGGGCTGGATCTGCGGGATGGACTGGTACTGACCGATCTCCTGGTTACCAGAGTAGCCGTAGCTGCCGCGGATCTTCATATAACTGATGGTCCGGCTGTCCTTCATAAAGTCCTCATCCGAAATGCGCCAGGCTGCACCGATGGAAGGGAAGAACGCGTATTTGTTGTTCTTACCGAATTTGGAAGAGCCGTCATAACGGCCCGTCGCGGTGAGCAGGTATTTGCCGTCAAAGTCATAGTTGACGCGGGCGAAGTACGAGTTCATGCTCCAGGTATAGTCCGAAGAAGCGGCATTCTGGCGGACCGAACCCGCGGCCAGATAATCCCACTGGAAGAAGTCGGTGATGAAGTTCTGGGTCTCCGCAGTAACGGATTCCGACTTGAATTTCAGCCAGGAAGCACCGAGCACCGCGTTGATGTGCTGATGGTCGCCGATCTGCTTATTGTACGTAAGATAGTTCTCGTTCTGCCAATAGTTGTTGGTGACGCCGGTTATGATGGCATCGCCGCCCTGATCCTGTGAAAGGTGGGCCAGATCGGTCGACGAATAGAAGTTATTTTTTTGCTGATTCATCCAGACGCCGAAATCGCTCTTGAAATCGAGGTCCTTGGTGAGATGAATAGTGAAATAAGCGTCACCCAGGGCCTGAAGGGTATTGTTGAGGGTGTAGCGATCCGTAGCTGTATGCACCGGGTTCGGAGCACCTTCGAGGCCGGCGATATCGTTATTGCCTGCCCATGTACCGTCGGGATACTTTACGGGTACCAGCGCGACTTCCTCGGAGACGGCCCGCGGCACATTGAGGGCGCCGTTAGCATCCGAGACCATGCGCTGCACGCTCTTGATCACGGACAGGTTGCCGCCGAACTTCAACCAGTTGTTGACGTCGGTCTCGAGGGTGAATTTGCCGGAATAGCGTTTGTACCAGGACTGGACCATGATACCGTGCTGATCGAGATAGCCCAGGCTGGCGCTGAAGAGCGATTTGTCGCTTCCACCCTGGATGTTGACAAAATTATCATAGGAATAAGCCGGCTTATAGGTCTCTTTTTCCCAATTAGTATTATACAACGGCTTATTGTTATTATCGAACAGCTTTGGCAGCGAAGCGTGATTCAACGCGATCGGCGGCGCCCAGGTGCCACCCAGCGGGTCGAAATTCGTGGCATTGGCGAAAGCCTGATTGTAAACCTGGATGAACTGATCGGAATTGAGGGTCTTCACATGGCGATATAACTCGGAGCGGTTCACATTGCCATCATAGGTGACCCGCGTATTGCCTCTCATCCCATGTTTCGTAGTGACCATGATCACGCCGTTGGCGGCACGTGATCCGTAGATGGCAGTCGAGCTGGCATCCTTGAGGACGTCCATCGAGGCAATTTCGTGGGGGTTGATGGTGTTGATATCGACGCCGGCTACTCCATCCACGACATAAAGCGGATCGAGGCTGGAGTTGATGGAGCCGATGCCCCGGACACGGACCTTGGCCGGCTGACCGGGGGCGTTGCTGTTGATATTGACATCGACACCGGCTACCTTGCCCTCCAGCGCCTGCGAAACATTGGGCACCGGTCTGTCGAGGAGCTGGTCGCCCTTCAGACTGGCTACCGCGCCGGCGAGGTCCGATTTCTTTGCCGTACCATAACCGATCACGACAATATCGTTCAGACCCTTGACCGTTTCGGTCATGGTGATGTTGAACGTTGTTTGAGTGCCGGTGGTGACGGATTTCTTTTCATAACCCACGGAGGAAAAATCGAGAGTGGCGCCCTCGTCCGGCACGTTCAGCTTGAAATGGCCGCTGGCGTCGGTGGTCGTACCTGTCGAAGTCCCGTGAACGGTGACGGAGACGCCGGAAAGGGGCTCGCCGCGTTCGTTGACAACTGTCCCGGTGACGGGCTTGCTTTTCGGCTCGTCCGCCTCTTTGGCCGGGCGGTCGTCTTTCGGCAACTCTTCGGCCATGGGGGGAGCAAGCGCCTCCTGCCGGGCGGGGGAGATGACGATCGTGTTACCGACCTGTTCGTACCGGAGATCGGTATTAAACAGAAGAAGGGAAAGGGTCGTGTTGACCGATCGATTCGAACCGGGCATGGTGAGATTGTGTATACGCTTGACCTCCCGTTTGTTATAGGCGAAGTTAAAGGGGGTCAGCCGCTGGATCTTGTCCAGTGCGGAAAGCAGCGATTCGTCTTTGAGTTCCAGGGAGATAAAGACCTTGTTGATGTCCTGACCGCTGGCATCGCGGGCGCTCAGCAGCTGGGCACAGGACAGGAACAATACGAGAAAGATGAAACTGATCCGCATACAGTACAGCAATCGTTTTTGGATTTTGTAAAGCAGTTGCCGGCGCCCTGTTTCCAGGCTGGGGCGCACAAACGCTGACAATTGTAAAAATGTCATAGTTTTGATTGTTTTAAATGACGCAAATTGTTTAAAACGGGATACCTCCTTGTCGTCAAACAGAAAGGTGTCCATTACAGCAGCCTCGGGTTCCAGCCGGGGCTGTTTTGTTTTTGTTGATACATCAGAAACCTTGCGGTCTCATCAGCTATTTACAACCATCACCCGAGATCAGGACATGACCCCGGTCGATGCTCCAATTCATGTTGTTGATCTTCGACAGCACATTGATCATTTCACCCAATGATTCTCCGCCATTGAAAGTTGCGGTGACGGGGCAGCCTTCTGCCGCCGGATTGGCGAATGTGACATTCAAATGATAGCGTTGGGCCAGGGTGTCCATTGCTTCGCGCATCGTCACGTCGTTGAACAGCAGCCAGGTCTTTTTCCAGGCGAGGGCTTCGCGGATGCTGATCTGCGTCTTCTGCAGGTGGATCGAGTCGGCCGAAAGCTGCTCGTCACGGTGCAGGATGCTGTACTCGCCTTTGGCGTTCTCCACCTTTACTTTTCCTTTCGTAACGGTGATGACGATGTCGTGCTCGTTGCTGGCGTTGATGTTGAAAGCCGTACCGAGCACGATGGTACGGATGGCGCCGGTGTGGACGATGAAGGGGCGGGCGTCTTTGTGAATGTCAAAATAAGCTTCGCCGTGAAGGGTCACTTCGCGGGTTTTTGGGGTGAAGCCTTGCCGGTACTCGAGTTGAGCGGTTTCATGCAGCAGGATCTTGCTGCCATCGGGCAAGGTAATGCAGCGGTCGGCCGCCTGGAAATTGGCGGCTACGGCAGGTGGGGGTATACTTGCGATAGGTTTGGCCTTTGGCCGGCGAAAGAGATAAAAGGTTAGAGAGGACAGGAGAACGATGCCGAGGACAGAAGCCGCCGAGCGATTGAACAGGATGGCGCGGAGGCCCCTGCTGAATGAGGCGGAGGGAAGGGGTGGTCGGGTGGTGATCGAGTCCGCCGGTGGAGGCTCGGAGGTCCCATGACCGAGGATCTCGCGGAGGATCGTATCGGCGCGGGCTTTGTCCTGTGGATAGGAGGGATGGTCTTCGTTCCAGGTTTCGGCGATGAGTCTGCGGAGGGTGTCATCGTGTTCCGCTTTCAGGATCAGGCAGAACAGTTCTTCTTTTTCCTGGGGGGTACCCGTCTTTTCGATGTACCGGCGGAAGAGGTAAGCTAATCGTTGGGGTGCTTCCATAATATAAGGTTAACAGCGGCCATAGCACAGGCTCGCACCAAACCGCCAAAGGCGGTTCGACCGAAGGTCAATAATTATTTGTTTGCATGCATTGGGCTAATTTTCGCATATCCCAATGCGTGCACATATTAAGACTTCGAAACGCGAAAAGAGGAGTAGTGGAAAACAAGAAATTTTTTCTCAGCACCAGAAAAAATTTGCTAAAAAAAGCAAAACCACCGGCATCATGCCATCGGCCGGAAATTGAAAAACGCTGCGCAATGTTTTTAGCGCTTGTACAAGATGGGTCTTGACGGTATGACGGGAGATCTGCAACTGATCGGCTATCTCATCATGTTTCATACCCTGGTGACGGCTGAGCGTGAAGATGAGGCGTTGACGGGGAGGCAGCTGATCCAGGGCCTGCCGCAGCCGGAGTTCGTTCTCGCGACTGAGCAACTGGTCCTCCACAGGGTTGGCTTCGGGATCGAGAAGACCGACGATCTGTTTGCGGAACTCGGCTTCCTTCGCCATCTTTTTGAGCATGTCGAGCACCTGGTTGCGGGCGATGGTAAAAAGATAGTTATCGAACCGGAGGACGTGGGGAATCTTGTCGCGATGGAGCCAAACTTTGAGAAATACTTCCTGCACCAACTCATCTGCCTGGGCGGAGTCGCCGGACAGGTGGAAAGCATAGGAATAGATCTTACGACGATAATGGTTGAAGACAAGGCCGAAGGCTCGTTCGTCCCCTTCCGCAACACGGGCTAGCAACTCGTTCTCATTAGTCAGTGGTAAGGTCTTTACTGCAATATTTTGGCGGGTGTCAAACATTGCTGCAAGTTTGTTGATGCACAAACCAAATTTATCTCAATTAATGTATAGCAAAATGGGCTAAGTGGAAATATTTTTAAAAAACTAATCGATTAGTTGGTAAACTAATGAATTAGTAGTAGATTACTTTCAAATTGCGATCATGCAGAAATTAGCCAAACGCGAAGAACAGATCATGCAGGCCTGCTGGCATCTTGGAAAGGCATTCATAAAGGAGATCATTGCCGAGTTGCCGGATCCCAAGCCGCATTATAATTCTGTCGCAACAATGGTGCGCATTCTCGAAGAGAAGGGGTTTCTGAGTCATGAGACGTTCGGTAATACGTTTCAGTATTATCCAGTGGTATCGAAAGAGCAATACCAGAACCTGGCGTTTGACGATATCGTTCGGAAGTATTTCAATAACTCCTATCCGCGAATGCTGGCGTACTTCGCGAAGGAGCAGAAGATCTCCCGGGAAGAGCTAAATGAGATTCTGGAACTCATTCAATCCCAAAAGAAATGATACCCTACATCCTCCACGTTACCGCAATCACCACGGTTTGCTTTCTCTTTTACAAGCTCCTGCTGCAGAAGGAGACTTTCTACCGGCTGAACCGGTGGACGCTGTTGGGGTGTCTTGCCGTTTCCTTTACACTTCCGCTGTTGCCTGTTCCCCCGGAATGGAGCTGGCGGGACCATTGGGCGGCAAAGTCTGCGCAGGCAGTAGTGAAGCCGGTGCAGGACAGGGTAGAGAAACGGGAGGACCTGGCCGATCGCATCGAGATCATCGAGCCGGTGAACCAACCGCGGAAGGATCAGGCTGCGGAAACGAAACCGGTCGAGACCCTTCATCGGCAGATGGCGGATGCGGGTACGGTTTCACGGAAGGCCGCTGCTCGGAAAACTGTTGCCGGGACGCCGGTCAACAAGGAATTCGCGGCGGTGTCTCCGGCCATTGTCACGACAGACAAGGGCACAACGACGATGGACAGGCTATTGACAGTACTGCAATGGCTCTTCTATCTTTATGTGTTTGGTCTTGTCGTGTTTGGCGGGAACTTCCTCTTGCAGCTGGCGGTGTTGCTTTACCAGTCGTATACACGGCCGGTGATCCGGGACGGTCGTTACCGGATCGTCGAGACCGGCGGGAACCGGGCGCCCTGCTCTTTTGGCAGCACCATTTTCATTAACCCGGCCAATTATGACTGGGAGACCTACAATCAGATCCTTATCCATGAGAAGGTGCATGTAAGCGGTCGTCACACGCTGGATATCCTGCTGGCGGAGATGGCCCTCGTTCTGCAGTGGTTCAATCCTTTTGCCTGGCTCTATCGCCGGGAGGTGGAGAACAACCTGGAGTTCCTGACCGACGCCAGCGTGCTGGAACATCGGGAAGTGGAACGATCGGCCTATCAGCTGAGCCTGCTTCGGGTGTCGGCGCCGCATCTGCCCTTCAGTATTACAAACAACTACAATCAATCACTCCTAAAACGACGTATCGTTATGATGAACAGCAAGCGAAGTTCGCTGCATACGGTGTGGAAATATTTTTTCCTGATCCCTCTTTTGACGGGTCTTGTCTGTGCCCTGAATAAGCCCGCCGCCTATGGCGCCGGGACAAAGACGCCGAAGACGGCGGTCCAACCGATAGCAGATACAAGCAGGAAACCCGGGACGGACACCGCCCGGCCGGCGCACGATCCGCTAAGAAAAAAGGAAAGTCCGGTGCCGGAAGCCGGCGTTGGCAATGTCCGGGATGATGATGAACAGGCGGCGGCAGCGAAGATGTACCTGGATCAGGCCATGCAGAATACGCAAAATACGAATGACGCAGCTACGGATGTCAGTGCCCGGAGGGAGGCTGCCGATCAGGCGCGGCTCGCACAGCTGGATATGCTTGATCAGGAACAGGGGAGTCTGGGAGAATTATCCGTTCAATCGGAGGCGGCGATGGCTAACGCGAAGCTTGCGATGAAAATGGACATGACCGCGCGGTTGAAGACCGATGTCGATGTCAATATCGGGGACATGCGCATTCCGGGCGACAGCGAGATGCTGGAAGGCGCGTGGTTCGCGACTTCCGGTTCGACGGACGGAAAACTCCAGTTCGATCTGAAAAGGGAAAGCGAGAACGGCAGCTGGAACAATTCTTTCAGCGTCGAGAAGACCGAGTTCAATCCCTATCCGGGGCAGGGAAGTGTCGAATTCAAGCTGGTGAGGGAGGCGGGAACGCTCAACTTCAAGGGGCAGTTCGACGGGCAGGAAGGGTTTGGACATTTCCGGTTCGAGCCGAACGAGGCGTATTTCAACGCGCTGAAGCAGATGGGGATCGAGGATGTCGACGGCCGGCGGTTTGCCTTCTGTACAACGAACGTCAAGAAGGACTATGCGGCGATGGTAACAAAAGTATACCCGCATCTGAAAATGCGGGACCTGGTTGGCTTTGCCGCGCACCATATCGACGCTGATTACATCAAATACTGGCAGGGGACAGGAATCACCGATCTGGAAAATCCGCGTACCCTGATCTCCCTGAAGGCGCAACACATCGATCGCGCCTATGTTGATGAGCTGAAGGCCGCCGGTTACGACCATCTCGGCTGGCGGGAGCTGATCACGATGAAGTCGCGACAAATCGACGGAGCTTATATCCGGAACCTGGGCCCGACAAAGGACAACCATCCCAGAACGGTGATGGAGTTGGTCCGATGGAAGGCAATGAACATCGACAGCAGTTATATCGCCTCGTTGCGCGGTCTTGGCTACGGGAATCTCGGGCAGAATGAGCTGTACTCGCTGTATATTCAACATATCACGGCGGACTTCATCAAGGATTTTCAGGCGCTGGGGTACAAGGATATCGCTCCCCACGATCTTGTCCGGCTGAAAAACGCGGGGGTCACCCCGGCATATGTTTCGGAGATGAAGAAGAAGGGGTTCGAGTCGAAGGATCTTGGAAAGTATATCCGGCTGAAGAATGACTTCAATTAAAATGAATGGTTTCGATCAATAATTGAGGCCCCGCTTCGCGGGGCTTTTTTTTGCGGTATTTTTGCGGCCACTATGGCAAATTCTCCAGACCAGCCCCTATCCCCGGCCAGAATACGGTTAATGGTCGCTATCTTCTTCTTTGTGTCGGGCTTGGGGTTCAGCACCTGGGCTTCGCGCATCCCGACGATCCAGCAACGGATGCATCTGAACGAAGCGGAGCTGGGCGGGGTGCTTTTCGCTCTCCCCGTTGGTCTTTTGGCCACCCTGCCGGTGACGGGGGCCTTGCTAAGCCGTTTCGATAGCCGCCGGATCATGATGATCGGGGCCGTATTCTTCAATATTATGCTGGCGGTGATCGGCTTTGCGACCCAACCCTGGCAGTTGGTCGTCGCACTTGTCTGTTTTGGCAGCAGCCGGAACCTCCTGAACATCTCGGCGAATGCACAGTCCATCGGGGTGCAGGCGCTATATGACAAATCGATCATTGCCCGATTTCACGGCATCTGGAGCCTGGCGTTGCTGGCCGGCGCTGCGCTGGGTACGGTGATGGTGTCGTTCTCGGTGCCGGCCTACTGGCATTTCTCGGTGGTGGGCGTGCTGCTTACCGTGATGTGTATCTATGCTTTTCCGGGCAGCCTGCGGCAGCAGCCGACGCCCCAGGAGAAGCGGCCCTTGTTTGCCCTGCCGAGCCGGACGATGGTGAAATACGGACTGATCGCCTTTGCTTCCATGGCCTGTGAGGGAACGATGATCGACTGGAGCGGCATCTATTTCCGTAAGGCGGTGCATACCAACCAATCCGTGGCAACGCTGGGGTATGTCGTCTATACGGTGGCGATGACGATTGGACGACTGACGGGCGACAAGGTAGCGAGCCGGTATGGCATCCGGAAGATGCTTACGTACAGCGGCCTGCTCATCGGTAGCGGGCTGCTGGTGGCGGTGGCGCTGCCTTATCCGGTAACGGCAGGTTTCGGGTTCATCCTGACTGGGCTGGGAGTGTCCTGCGTCATCCCGATGGTGTTCAGCATGGCGGGACGGTCGGCGGGGATGAGCAGCGGGTCCGCCATTGCATCGGTGTCGACGGTGAGTTACCTGGGTTTTTTGATCGTACCTCCGCTGGTAGGGTCGGTTGCGCAGGCGGCGGGGTTGCGGGGCGCCTTTGGAATGATGATCGGCTTTGGACTACTGATCACGATCCTGGTGCGGCTAACGTTGACCGACGAACGACCCCTCGGAGCTTCCGATGCGGCGGCGGAAGAGGCCGGCCTCGAGGCTGATAGATTTTCTCTATGATGATATAAAAAAATGCGATGACCCTCTATCGCCCGATCCCTTATTTTTGCATCGGTTTGATAAACGATTGCCCGCCGTACGAACATTCTGTTCTGATTTTTTCCCTGGTTTAAAAAACAATTCACACATATGTCCAACAGAGTTTTGTCAATTGGCGAGAAGTTTCCAGCATTTAAGAAAAAGGCAGTTGTATCTATCGAAAAAGGAAAGGAGTTCACGGAGATCACCCAGGAGTATGGCAGCGCGGAAGGCAAGTGGACGGTCATGTTCTGGTGGCCGAAGGATTTTACGTTCGTATGTCCGACCGAGATCGCCGAGTTCAACAAGAAGAACAGTGAGTTTTCCGACCGCGACACGGTGGTGATCGGGGCATCTACGGATAGCGAGTTTGTGCATGCGGCATGGAGAAGGGATCACAGCGATCTGCGGGATCTGAAGTTCCCGATGCTGGCCGATACGTCCAAGTCGTTGGCTGAGGAGCTGGGCATCCTGGATAACGAGGAGAAGATCGCATACCGGGCGACGTTCATTATCGATCCGCAGGGCATTGTTCGCTGGGTGAGCGTGTATGATCTGAATGTAGGGCGGAGTGTACAGGAGGTGTTGCGGGTGCTGGATGCGTTGCAGACGGATGAGTTGTGCCCTTGCAATTGGAAGAAAGGGGAGGAGACGCTGACGACGGCGCTATCCATGAACTAATCAATAAAAGGCCAGCCCAGGAATGGGCCGGCCTACCTTTTAAACCTTAAAAATGAACACTGCAGTTATTTCAAACGAGACGATACAGAATTTGCTGACCGATCTCCGGCTTTCGGATTATGAGCCCTCCGCGAATCTGCAGGCACTGGTTGCCGGTGAGTCGCGGTTTATCAAGGACCTGAAGATCAATGTGGGGAATGTGTTGAACAATACCCAGTATCTGAACCGGAAGGAGGCGTTGCTGCTGGCGCTGGCCGTTGCGGTCAACGAGCGGAGTACGCTGTTGCAGGAGTCGTTCGGCGGGCTGGCCCGTGAGGCGGGCGCCACGGACGGCGAGATCGCCGAGATCGTGGCCTGTACGTCGCTGATGAATACGAATAACATTTTCTATCGTTTTCGGCATTTTGTGAAAAAGGACTTTTATGAGAACCAACCTGCCGGCATCAAGATGAGCATCATGGCCAATCCTGTATTGGGCAAGGAGTTCTTCGAGCTGGTGAGCCTGGTGATCTCGGCCGTGAACGGCTGTGAACTTTGTGTCGGGTCACATGAGAGATCGGTGCTGCAACACGGCAGTACGGAGTCGAGGGTATTCGAGGGAGTGAAACTGGGGGCGGTCATCAAGGGATTGATCACCGTCCTTTCCTAAGGACTCCCGGCTATCCCGGTAAACAGGGCCCGTGTCAACGACACGGGCCTTTGTTATTGTCATTATTGCAGCCCGGCAAGGGACGGCTTGCGCATGCCGAAATCGCGGTGCAACTCTACGTGTACCCAATTACCGAAGAGTCTGCTTCGGGTCCTGACACATGCCCGGACAGGGGGCGATGGCAAGGGCGAGTCGGTCCTTCTTTTGAGCAGAAACACCCCGTCGCCAGCACTGCGGCGAAAAGGAAAGAACCGCCTTCCTCCTTGTTTGTCGATAGAGAACAGTGGGCATAGGAGATCATGATGCACTTTCAGGATGACGCGAAAAAGTGCAGTCTGCAGCAGGGTATTTCCTTTCATCCGGATGATCCTGCCGGGATAACGCTCCGTATAGAGTTCGATCACCTGGACGACAGTGCCGAGCAGGCCTCTGGCGTCTTCCTCCGTAAAAAGAAATGGATGGAAGATATCGGTATACTGGCACTGTTCGACGCAGAGGTCATAGATGCCCGATCGCAGCAGGATAAAATGCAGCCGGACGAGGATCGCGCCGCCCTGTCCCGTCCTGAACTGGAAAAGACTGAGGTCGGGTAGGGCGTGCAGCAAGGTATTTGTTGTCGTTGGCATAGATCTTTATTTTGAAGTGACGACCCCGGCCCTCATTGCCGTGGGATAGAAATTGATGGTATTCAGCCCCGGGTTGGCTTCGATCAACTGTTTACCCGGATGTTCGGGCCCCTCGATGGTCACCGGATGAAGGTTGCCGCGTTCGAGGGAGCGAAGCAGGTTCGCCCGCGTCGGTTCGAGGCCCATTTCCCGGATGTTGAACCGCTCCAGGGCTTTTTCCAGTTCAAAGCGGCGGCCGCGGAAATACAGGTAGACATAGTTGTTGTGCCGGTCCTTTTCCGAAAAGTTCAGCTGCAGCCAGGTCGTATACTGGATACCCGATTTGCTGGTCAGAGTCTTGAAGACAGCCCTTCCCTGCAGAAGATTGTACCCTTCCTTGAACGTGATGCCGCTTCCCTTATTGATATAAAAGGTCTGTCTCCTGTCCTTGTCGGGTTCGCCCGAAAAGCGCAGCAACGCCTCGTACTTATTAAAAAAATAAAAGTCCGACGTGGCAGACCGGGTAAAGCAGAGTTTGGCCTCCATTTTTGTTTCGGAGTCGAAAAAAGCCTCGGTATAGAGCTCGAAGGCGGGCAGATCGCGGAGGATCTGCGCCTCGAGATGCTGGTTCAGCGGCGATTTCTCGCCAAACCCAAGGTACTTGAGATTGTCGTTGAGATATTCAAGATTGCTCGGTGTCATGATCTTTGTTTTGATGAGTGAATGAATGGATGTCAGATAATACGCGCCCGTTCCAGTGTGCTGTTCCGGGCCTGGATCTGAAGATGGCGGCCGCCGTTCTTTTCGCGGACGATGATCTGCAATCGTCGCCCGGGCGGAAGTGTGAACCGCTGCAAGGCATAAATGGTCGTTACCCGGCGGTAGCCCCGGACGGTGACGGCGGGAGCATAGATATAGACGGGCAGCAACGCACCGGTAGCAGCAGGAAGCCGCTCGCTGCGGTCCATGTCCGTGATACAGAAGCGGATGCTGTCGACATCATAATCAAGAGGCGACCGGTTCTTCAGCCGGAGCAGGAAGAAAAGAGTCGGACCGTGGCTATAAATTCCCATTAAGCGGAATCGCATCTTTCCGTTGTGATCGCCCAGAAAGGTCAGGCACGGGCCGACCTTTATGATCTTTTCACAACAGCGTTGCAGCTGAATGTCCTTTTGTGCAACCGAATAGGTTGGCTGGCCGAACAGGAGATATCCTGTCAGCAGGATGAAAAGCTTTGTCATTTTTTTGAATTTTTGAAATGAAAAATCTACCCCACAAACCTAGGGAATGGGTGCAAAAAAAGGACAAAAATGGAGCGTAAGAGACTGAACATCATAACGTAAGAATCCACGCAGGACGATTGTTAAAAATCTTACAGTCGGGGTCGGGAGAGCCTCCGGCCATGGGTTTTGAAGGGGTCTTGCACAGGGGTGCAGGCTTACCGACGGAGATTTTTTGGCGACCGGCGTTCGATAATATCATATAATGTGGTTCGCGAGATACCCATCAGGGAGGCAAGCGCCGTAGCGGGGGCGTCCCTGACCAGCGCGGGATACCATTCCAGCAGATATTCATAGAACTGTTCGGGCGGGCGTTTGCGTTTGGCGTCCATGACGCGGCTCTGGATGTGATATTTGTCTGTAAGAATCTGCCGGATGGTCTGAAATTCGGTGTACCGGGCCGTGAGATGATCGAGGTCGGCCTTTGTAATCACCCAGAGAATGCAGGCGGAAAGCGCGATGATCGTCTCGGTGGAAACGACCTGGTTGTTGAAGCTGTCGACGGCCGTGACAAAATCGCCCTTCGTCATCAGCCAGCTGCAGTATTTCCTACCCTCCTCTACGTCGAAGCAGGCGAGCATCCCGTCTTCTATAAGATAGAGGTCGCGGCAGATGTCGCCCCTCAACAGGAGCGTGTTGTTCCTGGCCGGGGTCAGCCTTCGGATCCTCGATGCGAGATCGTGGATGAACTCCGGGGTAAGCTCGTGGTATTTCCGGAGCTGCGACAACGGATATTCGAGAGGTAACGGCGTCGTATACATGCAGCCGGCAATATAACGGACGTTCCTGCGGCCATTTCGCATTCGGTCCAAATTGGTAAATTTACGATCATGATCATCGTAGCATCCGCTGTTCCGGGGCAGGAAGCCGCACTCGGGGAATTGCAGGAGATCGTCTTCCCGACCTTGTCGCCGGCCGAGCGCCTGCGGGCGGAACATTACCGGCGCCACCTGGAGGTGTTTCCGGAGGGGCAGTTCGTTCTTCTGGACGAAGAACGGATCGTCGGGGCCACCACCACCATGCGCACCGATACGCAGGAGGGATTCCGTGCCCATCGTTTCCGGGAGATGAGCGGGGGTGGATTTCTGACGAACCATCGCCCGGATGGGGATTGGCTTTATGGACTCGATCTGGGCATCCATCCGGACTACCGGGGCAGGGGGCTTTCGCGGCTGCTGTACGCAGCACGGCAGCGACTTGTCCGGCGCCTTGGTCTAAAGGGGCAACTGACCGTCGGGATGATGAATGGCTACGGCGCCGTACGGGAGCAGCTGAGCGGTGAGGAATATTATGAACAATGGGTGGAAAGAGTCCGCACCGATCCGACGCTTACCCCACAACGCAAGATCGGGTTCCGGCCGATCATGCTGATCCCGGATTATCTGGATGATCCGGCCTGTGGAAATTATGGGGTGCTGCTCCGGCTGGATGCTTCGCACGAGGTGTGATATGTACAAGGATCACAGGTGCGGGGGCATCAATTTTGAAGGAGTGGATTTTACGACTTATCTGTAACTTTGTGGACGAATCGGCACAATTGTAAAATCATCAACATGGCAGTAGCAAACGGCAGGAGGCAGCGGGTGGTTATCGTGGGCGCGGGTTTTGCGGGTCTGACATTCTCCAGAAGCCTCAACAATACGGACTATGACGTCTATCTGATCGATCGGCACAACTATCATCAATTCCAACCGCTGATGTACCAGGTCGCGACGGCGCGGCTCGAGCCTTCCAGCATTTCGTTTCCCCTTCGAAAGGTCTTTCAACATAGTCACAACGTGACCATCCGCATCGCCGACGTCACACATGTGGATGTCGGACAGAAGGTGCTGGGCACCACGGTGGGCGATATCGCCTATGACCGCCTGGTTCTTTGCATCGGCTGTACCACCAATTATTTCGGCAACGAGCGGATCCGGGCGAATTCCTTTCCGATGAAGTCGGTGCCGAATGCGATGGCGTTGCGCAACCGCATTTTGCAGACGTTCGAGGACACGATCGAGGCAGGCGCGGACGAATTGCAGTCGTTGCTGAACTTTGTCATCGTCGGCGGCGGCCCTACGGGTGTCGAGCTGGCGGGAGCCATGGCCGAGATGAAGAAGAATATCCTGCCGAAGGATTATCCCGAGGTGGACTTCTCCCGGCTACAGATCTATCTGATCGAGGGATCGCCCAATACGCTCAACGCCATGAGCGATGTATCAAAGAAGAAATCCCGGCAATATCTCGAACAGCTTGGCGTCATTGTGCGTACGGGCACTACGGTGGAAGATTATGACGGAACGACGATCACCCTGAAGGGCGGCGAGACGCTGCATGCCAGTAACCTGATCTGGGCGGCCGGGGTCACGGGGAATGTCATCGACGGTATTCCGGCATCCATCATGGTGCGGGGGAACCGCCTCAAGACAAACCGTTTTGGAGAGGTAGAAGGACTCGATGGGGTGTATGCGGTCGGCGATATCGCATATATGCCTACGCCAAAATATCCTAACGGGCAACCACAGCTGGCCAATGTCGCCAATGCCCAGGCGGCGGCGATCGCAAAAAATTTCAAACGGGAGCTGAAGGGCAAGCCAAGGGTCGAATTCGAATATCACAATAAGGGAACCATGGCTACGGTCGGCAAGCGGAAAGCCGTAGTCGATCTTCCCGGACTTTCGTTCCAGGGCGTCTTTGCCTGGCTGACCTGGATGTTCGTACACCTGATGCTGCTTCTCAATGTGAAGAACCGGATCATCGTTTTTCTCAACTGGATGATGAGTTATTTCGCCAACGATTCGACCCTCCGGTTGATGCTGAAGGCGGACCGGGGTGAGGGCAGAAGCTGATTTTTCCCTATTTTTGTTCATAAGCGGCAAAACCCATCCCCGCTGCACTACTTGCTATGGCCGAAATCATCGTGGAAATAAAGCACGCCAACATTTATCAGGGCAGCAATCTTGTACTTTCGGACGTCAATCTCACTGTGGAAAAAGGGCAGTTCGTATATCTCGTGGGAAAAACGGGAACCGGCAAGTCCAGTCTGCTGAAGACCTTGTATGGGGATCTGATGCTGAGGGAGGGGGATGGCCTGGTAGCCGGCTTCGATCTGCGGGAAATGGACTGGAAGAAGGTGCCCTATCTGCGCCGGACCCTTGGCGTGGTATTCCAGGATTTTCAGTTGCTGACAGACCGTAACGTGAACGATAACCTGAAATTCGTTTTGCGGGCGACGGGTTGGAAGGACTCGCGGCTGATGGACGAGAAGGTGTCCGATGTACTCGATAAGGTGGGGCTGAAGGCCAAGGGGTTCAAAATGCCGTTCGAAATGAGCGGCGGGGAGCAGCAACGTGTGGATATTGCCCGGGCACTGCTCAATTCCCCCAAGCTGATCCTTGCCGACGAGCCGACGGGCAACCTGGACCCGGAGACCTCCGATGAGATCATGCAGCTCCTCTTCCAGATCTCGCGGGACTATGGCACTTCGATCATCATGGCAACTCATGATTACCGGGTGATCAATAAATTTCCGGCCCGCATGGTTCGGACAGAGCGTGGGCATGTCACCGACATCGCCAGCCTACCAGAAAGCCTTTAATAGTTTTTCGAGATTTACTTTGGGGTCGTACAATTCTCCCAGCACTTTTTTTCTTGCGTCGATATCATCCTGTTGAAAGGGGGTGGTAAAGAGTTCGCTGATATGACAACAGAGGTCATCGGCGCCGACGGCGACATGGCAGACGGGATCGAGCCCGCTTCCTTCCACGGCGTCCTTGTTGACGACGCAGTGACGGCCGTTGTACAGGGCGTTGATCAACTTTAATTTTATTCCCGTGCAGTTGAAGGAGGGCAGGATGTTCACCTGGGCCTTGGCGATAAGATCATGGAGCTCTTCTTCGGAGGGATTCGGGATCAGACAGGTTTGGGGATACTGTACTGCCAGGCGTTCGAGCCGCGGCGAGGGGTTCTTCCCGGAGATGATGAACGGGATCTCGAGCCTGGCGAATACTTTTTTCAGCAGCCACACCACCATCTGTTCGTTCTCGATGACTGACAGATTCCCATGGTAGAGACAGAAGCAGCCGGAGCCTTCCTTGCTTTCCACCTCGCGAAAAGGGAGGAAGACGGGGAGCGTCTCGATATCGGTGGCGCCGAATTCCTGCCGGTAACAATCGCTATCCTTTTCCGAGACGGCAAGGATCTTCACTTTGGAGGCGATGCGGTGTTCGTATTGGCGGAGCAGGTTGCTTTCATGCTTGTAGTAGATCTTCTTGAGCAACGACCTTTCCTGCAGGTAGAGCTGGCGATAGTATTGATATTCCACGTTGTGAAGACGCAGCACGATCTTGCGGCCGTCGAAGCGGTCGTCGTTGAGCAGATAGGTGCAATGAATGCCCTCGAGGAGGATGGGATAGTCGTCTTTGAGCAGTCTTTCGAGGAGTTGTCCGTTCGATCTCGAGCAAACAATGTAGGGCAGGCGATGGGAAAAACCTTTATGTCCTTCGTGGCGGGCATAGTAGTTCACTTCGACGCAATACTCATCGAGGACGGGCTGTGGACCGCGGCCGTATTCAAAGCAGTGCAGATGGATCTTGACGCCCGCGTAGAAAAGGGCGCGGATCTTATGAAAAAGGTCGAAGACCCCGCCATAATCCACCGGATAGGGCACATCCAGGCACACGATATGTAAGTGTTGTTCCAAGTATTATTTGAAAATTTCCCGATAAATGCGGATCAGCGCTTTTTCTTCTTCCTGCCAGTTATAGCGAAGCCGGACCTGTTTGCAGTTGTCTACTAACGTTCGATACAGCCCGGTATTATCCAGCAGCCTGTTTAATGCTTCCGCGATGTCCCCGATGCCGGGCTCGTCAATAAGAACAGCGACAAGGGCGGAATTGTTTATTTCACGGTAAGCCGGATAATTGACAGCGAGCTGGGGGATACCGGCATGGATATAATCGAAGAAGCGGTTGGCGAGTGAATAATAGTTGCTGATACCGCGGCGGTCGAACAGGGTGATACCGGCGTAGGCCGCGCGGGTGATGGCGCGCAAGTCGGCAGGCGGGATGCGACCGGCGAATAGAACCTTGCCTTCGAGGCCGTGTTGCTGCACGAGGGACCGGGCTTCGGGCATGAAATTGCCGTCACCGCAGATGACAAGTGGCGCATTCACCTCCTTCATAGCGGGAATCACCGTCTCGAAACACCGGCCTTCATTCACGGCGCCCTGGTAGAGGATAAAACGGCCGGGGGGGAGGGCAACCGGTAGCGGAGGGGGAGGGGTTTCGTCGAGAACCGGCACATTACGGATGACGGCATAAGCGACGTTGTAGAGTCGTCGGAACTCGGCCGCAATGATGTCATTGACGGTGTATCCGTGCCGGAATTTAGGAACACAATACCGTTCGATCTTTTTCCACACTTTATAAACAAGAGGCCGGGTGACGATCTCCTGCATCTCACAGAACAGTTCGTGCGCATCATAGAGCCGGGTGATACGGCGGATGCGCGAGACAAAGTAGACCGGTAGGATCGTATCGAGATCGATGGCGCAGCAGCCATCCATTCTTTTGAACAGCAGGTAGAAGAAAAGGCGGAGATTATATTCGAGATAGAATCGCTTGCCGCGTCGGAACCAGGTGTTCAGACGGTGCTGGTGGAAGGCTTGCGGCGTCAGGGCGGGCGAGTCACGATAGGCTCTTCCCACAAGGGTAACGTCGAACCCGGCGCCGGCGAGGCTGCTGCAGATGCGGATCATCCGCTGGTCGAAGACGAGATCGTTCGTGACGGTGAAGACAAGTCGTTTTTTCTTCATAGGCGGGCGGGATTGGCGGCAAGGATCTTCTCGATAAACGTGACGGTTCGCGCGGCTTCGGCGGCGGAAGGGAGGTCATAACTTTCTCCCCGGAGGGCCCTGACCAACTGATCGTATACTTTATCGTGGTTGCTCATGCTGCCCTGGTAAAAACCATATTCGTTGGCGGGCCGGGCCAGGGGCAGGGAAGGGGTGTCCATTCCGGCGACGCGGAAATAATCGAGTTCGTTGAGATATTGTCCACCAATACGGAGCGTACCTTTTTCCCCGAGCACGAGCAGGGAACCTTCCATATTGGCGCCATAGGCGTCGACGGTATACTGCAGGGCGCCCATGGAGCCATTGGTCAGCCGGAGGATCGCCACGCCGGTATCTTCCTGGTCGATGACCCCATTAAGACCATAATTATGTTGAAACGACCGTACTTCCTCGATATCTCCCAGCAGCCAGACCAGCAGGTCGACAAAATGCGAGAACTGGGTGAACAGGATGCCGCCGTCTTTTTCTTTACGGCCATGCCAGTCACTTTGGGCGTAATAGGCCGGGGGCCGGTGCCAGATGCCGTTCACCTGGAAGGAATGAATTGATCCGAGACGCCCCTCTGTAAGGAGGCGATGCAGCAGCTGGACGGGCGGATTGAAGCGGTTTTGTTTGACGACGAAGAGATATCTGCCGGTACGATTTGCGGCAGCGATCATGGCGTTCGCATCCGGGGTCGTCAGGCACATGGGTTTTTCGCAGAGCACATGGGCGCCCGCTTCCAGGGCCTGGATGCTTTGCGAAACGTGGAGATAATTGGGGGTGCAGATGGCGACGACATCCGGCCGTTCGGCGTCGAGCAGGGACTCCAGAGAAGGGTAGGCCCGGGCGTTCGATCGTGCCGCGAGATGTTCGGCCTTTTCAGGACGGAGATCGGCCACGGCGACAAACTCGCCGCAACGAGCCATTTGGCGGGCATGGCGCTCGCCGATATGTCCCGCTCCGACCAGGGCGAATCTGATGAGGCGATCACCAAGAAGATTGGAAGGGTTATTCACGGGAAGAGATCTTTATAAGCTGACCGTTTTGCACCTGGTATATCTCGCCGGTTTCCGGGCAGATGCCTGTTCCGGTGTCGTCCATCATGAGGGAATGCCCGTATTCACTCATCCAACCCATCTGCCGGGCAGGGTTGCCCAGGAAAAGACTATAGGGTGGGGCGGAAATCGTGAGTACGGCTCCCGCGCCAATAAAGGCATAGGCGCCGATACTGTTCCCACAAATGATGGTCGCGTTGGCGCCGATGGTGGCGCCTTTACCGATATGGGTATTGCGGAACTGGTCTTTTCGGGGGATGGCGGCGCGGGGATTGACGACATTGGTAAAGACCGCCGAAGGGCCGATAAAGACCTCATCCTCGCAGTGGACCCCGGGGTAGAGGGATACGTTATTCTGAACTTTTACGCCGCGACCGAGCGTCACACCGTCCCCGACCATGACGTTCTGGCCGATGATGCAATCCTCGCCGATGGCAGCCCCCCCGAAGACATGGGAAAAATGCCAGATCTTCGTGCCGTTGCCGATCGTGGCCCCGGGGTCGATCACCGCCGTGGGATGGGCATAATAATTCATAATGCGGCCAATATTAGCTAATTAAGAGGATATACGTATGATTATTATTCTATTTTTGGCGTTAATTTTTAATATTTTAGAAATATTCCCTTAATTTTGCACCCTAATATAATCAGATAATTAACGCGGATCATATCGGTCCGCAGCCGAAAATCAATTTGAGATGCCTTATTTGACAAAAGAGAAAAAAGCAAGCTTCTTTACAGAATTTGGTGGGAAAGCCGCCAATACCGGCTCTATCGAGGGCCAGATCGCATTGCTGACAGAGCGGATCAACCGGATCTCTGAACATCTGCAAGCCAATAAAAAAGATTTCTCCACGCACCGTGGCCTGATGCAGCTGGTAGGTAAAAGAAAGCGCCTTCTTACTTACATGAGCAAAACCAACCTCCAGGGTTATCGCCAGCTGATCGAAAAACTCGGACTCAGAAAATAATTCTTTATGGATATATAAACCATTCCCAACTGATATGCCGGTTGGGAATCGTTTTTTTATATCCGAAAGATCGTGTCGCTCTCAGCATTTTTTACATTCATCTATTAAGACGATTAGCACATGCTTTCACAACCTATTAGTGTAACTTTTGATATTGGTGGAGGCCGGATGGTCTCTATCGAGACTGGTAAACTGGCCCGTCAGGCTGACGGCGCCGTTACCGTACGCCAGGGCAACTGTATTATCCTGGCCACTGTTGTAGCCAACAAGGACCCCAAGGAAGGACAGGATTTCTTTCCCTTGTCCGTCGACTACCAGGAGAAATTCGCCTCTGCCGGACGCATTCCCGGCTCTTTCTTCAAGCGGGAAGCCCGGTTGAACGATTATGAAATTCTTACGAGCCGCCTGATCGACCGCGCCCTGAGGCCCCTCTTCCCGGAAGATTATTTTTGCGAGGTACAGGTATTGTTGAGCCTGGTCTCCAGCGATGCCGAGGTCATGCCTGATTCACTGGCCTGTCTGGCTGCATCTGCCGCACTTGCCGTTTCCGATATTCCCATTAAAGAGATTATCAGTGAAGTCCGGATCGGCCGGGTGGATGGTCAGTTCATCGTGAACCCCAGCCGGACCGAACTGGAAAAGTCCGACCTGGAATTCATCATTGCAGCTACCGAAAAGAACCTGATGATGGTGGAAGGGGAAGCGAAGCAGTGCAGCGAAGAGGACCTTGTAAAGGCCCTCGAAGTGGCACATGACGCGATCCGCATCCATATCAAGGCGCAGGAAGAGTTGCGTGCCAAGTCGGGTGTTACCGGCAAGCGCGACTACAAGAAGCCCGAGCATAAAGAAGAGCTGATGCAGAAAGTGAAGGCCTTTACGAGCGACCGGATCAAGCAGATCGCGAGAGCCGGCAGCAGCAAGCACGAGCGCAGCGATGCCTTCGACCAACTGAAGGAGGAGCTGATCGCGAGCCTCGGCGAAGAGGTGGAGGATATCGACAAGAAATTCGCGAAAAAATATTATGCCGACCTCCAATGGGAGTTGGTTCGGGATATGATCCTGGATGAGCGTGTCCGTTTAGACGGTCGGAGCCTGGACCAGGTGCGTCCGCTGGCGATGGAGATCGATCCGCTGCCGACACCACACGGTTCTTCGCTGTTCACGCGGGGGGAAACACAGTCGCTGACCACCGTCACGCTGGGTACGCCGCTGGATGAGCTGCTGGTGGAAAGCGCCGCCAAATCTTTCGATTCGAAATTCTATCTGCACTATAATTTCCCTCCTTTCAGCACTGGCGAAGTGAAAATGATGCGTGGTCAAAGCCGCCGGGAAGTCGGCCATGGCAACCTGGCCATGCGGAGTCTGAAGCAGATGATGCCGGGTTCGGAATATCCTTACACCGTTCGCGTGGTGAGCGATATCCTTGAGTCCAATGGTTCTTCTTCCATGGCTACGGTTTGCGCAGGCAGCCTGGCCCTGATGGATGCCGGGGTTCCGTTCCCCAAGCATGTCAGCGGTGTGGCAATGGGTCTGATCACAAGGGCCGACGGCAAGTACGCGATATTGACGGATATCCTGGGTGACGAAGATCACCTGGGCGATATGGACTTCAAGGTGACCGGCACCCGGGAAGGGATCTGCGGTGTACAGATGGACATCAAGGTCGACGGTCTTAGCATGAATGTCATGCGGGAGGCCCTGGAGCAGGCGCGTAAAGGCAGGCTGCATATCCTCGATGCGATGTATGCTACCATTGAAGCAGCGCGTCCCGAAGTGAAACCTCATGCCCCGCGGATGGTGAAGATCTTTATCGACAAGGAATTCATCGGCGCCGTTATCGGACCGCAAGGGAAGATTATCCAGGAGATCCAACGCGAGACCGGAACGACGATCAACCTCGAGGAGGTCGGCAATTTTGGGGAGGTCAGCATTTTCAGCCCCGCGAAAGAGGGTCTGGACAAGGCCGTCAACTGGATCAAGAGCATCGTTGCGCAGCCTGAGGTCGGGTCCGTATACGAGGCCAAGGTCAAGTCGGTAATGCCGTATGGCGCCTTTGTCGAGTTCCTGCCCGGAAAGCAAGGTCTGCTGCATATCAGCGAGGTCTCGCACAAGCGGCTGGAGACGATGGACGGAGTCCTGAAGGAAGGCGATATGGTGAAGGTGAAGCTGATCGGTCTGGATCAAAAGACCGGGAAGTTCAAGCTGAGCCGGAAGGTACTGATGCCGAAGCCCGAGGGCGCAGGCGCCGGTGCACCGCCAAAGGCTCCTGCCGGCGGACGCCCCGAACAGGAATAAGATTTGTGATAACCAACATACCAGTCTGCGGCTTACACCGCAGACTTTTTTTTATGATATGATAGAAATAACGATCCGGACGACCGAGTGGCAGGAAGTGTTGATAGCCCTGCTGGACGAGAACCTGGGCTATGAGGGATTCGAGCAGGAAGACGAGCTGCTTCGGGCTTATATACCCGGGGAGCGGTTCGACCAGGCGGCGCTGGAAGAGTTGCTCGGCCAGTGGGACCTCTCCTATGAGGAACAACGTCTCGCGGAACGCAACTGGAACGAAGAGTGGGAAAAGAATTTTCAGCCGGTGGTGGTGGACGATTTCTGTGCGATCCGGGCGCATTTTCATGCCCCGATAGCGGGAGTGGAGCAGGAGCTGGTGATCACCCCGAAGATGAGTTTTGGGACCGGGCATCATGCGACGACGTTCATGATGGTCCAGGCGATGCGCGGAATGGAGTTTCGGGGAAAGCGGGTATTGGACTTCGGAACCGGTACAGGAGTGCTGGCAATCCTGGCCGCGCGGCTCGGGGCGGAGAGCGTGCTGGCTATCGACAACGATGACTGGTCGATAGCCAATACTGAAGAGAATATCGAGGCTAACAGATGCAAACGGGTGGTTTTGAGAAAAATAGACAATTTAGCCGCCTTGCCGGAGTCTTTCGATGTGATCCTGGCGAATATAAACAAACATGTAATTCTCGCTGAGATGGCGGAAATGGGGCAACATTTGGGAAATGGGGGCGTTATACTATTGAGCGGTCTCTTGGACAATGACTATAATGACATTGAAAATGAGGCCATTAAAAATAAATTACCAATATCCGTACGGATGACAAAGGGCGCATGGATCTGTGTAAAAATTGAAAAAAAGCCCGCGCAACGTTAAAAAAAGATGAAATTATGTAGTCGGACGTGAACGCAGCGCAGTCTTTTTTTCGGTATATTTGTTATCCAACTTTAACTCAACCATTCGAATGAAGGAGATTTTACTCATTCTATCGGCGTATCTGATAGGTTCTATTCCTACCGCTATCTGGGTCAGCCGGTCGTTTTTTGGGATCGACATTCGGGAGTATGGCAGTGGTAACGCTGGTGCAACCAATACTTTCCGCGTGTTGGGTTCCCGCTGGGGATGTTTTGTGATGGGGGTGGATGTGTTGAAGGGGGTGATCGCGACGGGTCTTTACATTCTTATTCCTTATTATTTACATGACGAGTATGAGCGGACCAATTTCATGGTGGGATTGGGTCTGGCAGCCGTCGTCGGGCATATATTCCCTATCTGGGCCGAGTTTCGCGGCGGTAAAGGCGTCGCAACACTGTTCGGGATGATCATTGCCATCCAGCCGCTGGCAGCCGTGTGCTGCGTCGCGGTTTTCCTGCTTGTCCTGTATCTGACACGTTTTGTTTCTCTCAGCAGCATATTGGCCTCTGTGGCCTTCGCGGTTCTCATTCTGTATATCTTCGACGCAAAGGAGACCCTTTACCGGGGGTTTGCTATTGCCGTAGCCCTTCTTGTCGTCCTTACCCATCAGAAGAACATTACCCGCCTCCTCCGGGGGAGTGAGAACAAAGTTCCGATCCTCAAATACCGTGACCGCCGCCGGCACCGTAGAAGCGTCGACAAGGCATAAAGAGGAAGATCGTACACCCCATGACGAGATAATTCACTATTTTTGCATCCCCGCGAGCCTAGCGCGGTCTGTCTATCACATCACAGAAAACTAAACAGGTCCAGAAATGTCTCAAAGTTTACTGGAAAAACTACAATTGACCGATGAAAGAAACCTGTTGATACAGGGCCTTCCTTCTTCCATCGAAAAGCAATTCGTCAAGTTAGCCTTTGCCAAAAATCTGACTCCCTTGCTGAAGAGCAAGAAGATCGATTTTGCCCTCGTTTTTGCGATCAATGAGCAGCAGCTCAGGAATATCGTACAGGAGGTGTTGCCGGCTCTACGGGCCGATGGCAAATTCTGGGTGGCCTATCCCAAGCCTGGGTCGAAGATCGCGACTACGCTGAACCGGGAATGCAGCTGGGGCTGTATTACGGGTGCGGGGTACGAGGTCGTCCGGGATGTGGCGATCGACCATGTCTGGACGGCGGTACGCTTCAAAAAGGCTGTTCCGCCGGTTCATTTCCGGGCACAGAGTCGTGCGTCCGTCCTGGAGGAAGCCCACGAGGGTGTGCTTGCCGAGGCCGGTGAGGGTAGGGTAGGGACAGCCCGGAAGCCAGCGAGCCGCAGCCGTCGGGTCGCCAGCGCCTAAGCAATACCAGAGGTGTCGGATCATTTGACCGCAGCCATTGTGCAGCGGCCTGATATTGCCTGCGCAAGGGTGGCAGGAAGCGGATTTTCACGAATGCGCTCTTCGTGTATCTGGGTATATTTGTCTTCAAAATTCACGTCCATCTGGGGGTTCGCGTATCTTAGAGGCAGCAACGATATGCTTCATCATACCCCTTTTCCTCATGGCAACTTTTAGCAGACAGATCCTGATCACGGAATTATTGGACAGGACGGAGCTGTTGAAAGCAAGTACGAAACCCTTTCATCGCCTTACGGATGAACGGCTCTTTGATCGGCCGGCTCCCGGCAAATGGAGCATTGCCGAGATTTACTCCCATCTCGATCTTTCCATGGACGAATACATCCGCAGGATCTTATCGCGTATCGCGCTGGCGCCGGACCATCCCGTCGACGAGTACCGCAGCGGCTGGTTGGGTGACTGGCTGTATGATAAGATCATGCCCCGGCAGGATGGCAGTGTTTTCAAATTAAAGGCAACGGCGGCACATTTACCCAACCCCACCAATTTGAATGGACGCGAGGCGCTGGAGGAATTCGAACGGCATTGCGATGCGCTGGATGATATTTTGCGGCATGTCAAGACAAAGGACCTGCGCGGTATCCGCATCCCGTTCTATGGCAACGGACTGATCCGGTTGCGGCTGGGTGATCTGTTGCGATTTATGGTGGCGCATGGCGAGCGGCATCTGCTGCAGGCAAAGCGCCTTGTCGGTGCGCCTGTAGTCAGCGGTTGAAGAGTTACTTGAAGATAACGGTGCCAAGTCCCTGGAGCAGGGAAATTTCCATTTCTTTTAGATGTTTGTGGGTCTGCAGGAGCACGAGCAGTTCTTCATCGGTGTGCTGTTTTCCCAGATCGGCCTGGTTCTCTTCCATCATACGATAGATCTTTCGCAATTTCAGGTACAGCATCGTGGACTGGACATCTTCCTTGTACAGATCGTCGGGAGTGGCGATCTTCCCTTCGTAATGTTCCTTCCAGTTGGGGCTGAGCTCATGGTGAACGTCCATGACGGATACGGCAAGGGTGCTGAGTTCCTGGTCCTCATGATAGAGAAAATTCTTCGAGGTGGGTTCGAGTCCCTGCCGGTACCAGTCTTTGAAAAGATCGAGGATCGTCAGCAGCCGTTTGTTATCGATGAGATCGGCGAGTTCGGTCGATTCGTTCAGCACAAAATCCGCGACGAGGCTCTCGTCGTCCCAGGATCGCATTCCGTATTCAAGAAGAACCCGGATCATGCCGCGCTCATTTTGTTCATGGCGGAAGAGGAGGTTGATCGACTCTTCGTCCTGGGGGACAGTGGTGGCGGGATCGGAGGCCGCCGCTTCCTGGCTCTCGGCGGCAGCAGCCTTATTCTCCTGTTTAGCAATCCTTTCCCGGATGTATTTATTGACGAGGGCATGGAGGCCGGTCTCTTCGATCCGGAGGAGCTCGGCCGACTGACGGATATAGTCCTGTTGCCGGGTGAAGTCTTCGGCCTTGTTGATCCGCGCGATGGTCTCGGCGACCTGATTGACGACGGCCGCCTTTTTATTGCTGTCGTTCGCCGCATCCTTCAAGGCGACTTCCAGTTGGAAAAGAACAAAGTCTTTTTTGTTGGCGGCAACGAATTCCCGGAACGCGGTGGCGCCGATGCGGCGAACATAGCTGTCGGGGTCTTCCTTATCGGGCACGAGTACGAGCTTTACGTCGAGACCTTCTTCCAGGGCCATATCGAGACCGCGCAACGCAGCTTTCACACCTGCGCTATCCCCATCATAAATGATGGTGAGATGGTGGGTGTATTTACGTATTAACCTCAACTGGTCAATGGTGAGACTCGTGCCGCCGCTGGCCACAACGTTCTCGATACCCGCCTGATGGAGCGAGATGACATCGGTATAACCCTCCACGAGAAGGCACTCGTCCGCTTTATCGATGGCCTGCCGGGCCTGGTAAGACCCATAGAGGATCTTGCTCTTGACATAGATCTCGTTCTCGGGGGTGTTGATGTATTTGGGTGCGCGGTCGTTGCTCTTGATGATGCGGGCGCCGAAGCCGATGACTTTCCCGGTGTGGTTGTGAACGGGGAAGATGACACGGCCACGGTAGTTGTCGATCATCTTCTCCTCGCGTTGAACGACGAGGCCGGTTTTGACGAGGTATTCCGGATTGTATTGAGCGGCGAGCGCCGCGCGTGCAAACTGGTCACGCTGGTCGGGGCAGTAACCCAGCTGGAATTTGTGCATGATCTCTTCGTTGAAACCCCGTTCTTTCAAATAACCGAGGCCGATGTCCTGGCCTTCCTCGCTGTTGAACATTGTGTCGGCGAAGAATTTCTGGGCAAAGGCGTTGATGATATAGAGGCTGTCGGCCACCTGCTGCTGCTGGCGCGCTTCGGGGCTGAGCTCCTTCTCTTCTATTTCCACATTGTAGCGTGCGGCGAGCCATCTGAGCGCTTCCACGTAGGAATATTTCTCATGTTCCATGAGAAAGGAGATGGTATTGCCACTCCGGCCGCAGCCAAAACATTTATAGATCTCTTTGGCGGGAGAAACGGTGAAAGAGGGAGTCTTTTCATTGTGGAAAGGACAGAGGCCAAGATAGTTGGTGCCTCGCTTCTTCAACTTCACAAAGCCGCCTACGATCTCGATGATATCGATACGGCTGAGAATCTGCTGTATGGTTTGTTGGGAGATCATTTCGCGTCACCGGTGACGCGAAGGTAGCGCAAGCCGACCGTAAAAATACCGTAAATTATGTACAAAAATGAGTGATTCTACCTATAATAAAAATTCCTTATTTTGTGTTTTAGCATAGGCATTTAGCCTATTAAAAACAAACGTACATCCTTTGAAAACCGGAGTCAATTCCCTAGTGTTCTCAGTGATCTCCAACCTGGCGATTATCCTTTGCTTTGTCCCCTTTCTCTTTCTGGGTCTCAAGAAAATGCGGCAGGTGAATACCTACTGGATCATCGGTATCTATTGGCTTTTCAATGGTATGATCAATCTTCCGGCGATAGGGCTGATGCAGTCGGCAGCGGGGCAGGCGTTCCTGCGGCGCATGAACTATTGTTACACCGTTACAGAAACGCCGATGGTATTGCTGGCATTTGCTTTTGCGAGCCAGGGCCGGCTGCGGAAGCAACTACTGTGGATCATTGCCGGATTTATTGCGGCGGAGTCGGGATGGTTGGCTTTGCGGGGGTATAATCCAGGTTCTATTGCCGGGGTATCGGGGGTTGGGTTGCTGTTGATCCTAAGCTATTGCACAGCGGGGTTGTGGCAATATGTAAAGAAGATGGAGCATAGCCGGTTCGAAGAGTCGATGGTCTTTGTATATGCCGCGTTGTTGTTTGACTATGGCAGCTTTCTGATCATCTATATTTTTGCCCATTACCGGACCGGGGCGGCCGGATTAAGCTATAATGAAACAGACAGCTTCCTGCTGTACTATGTCAGCCTTCTGCTGTCTGTTATTGTAACTTCTACAGGGTTGGGGAGCTATGGGCTCCGGAAAAGAAGGGTCCGAAGACCCCTTGTCTCCAGTTATTCCTCGTCTTCCTCGTAGTTGTAAGTGTCCTGGCTATCATTATAAATAGACTCCCAGGTCTTCACTTTATCATCCCCCAGCAATTCCAGGATATCGAAGATCGGATCGGATTTTTTCTTCCAGATCGTCTCCGTCGCATCGGCGTATTTAGAAACATACATACAATGATCCGTCTCCATGTTCACCTTGATGAGGCCGACTGGTCCTTCTTCTTTTTCCTGGATCAGATAGTAACATCCTTTTTCCAACAGCGCATACGAATACATACATCACCTTTTTTAAATGACAATACACGATTTAAATGAAAATAGAACTAATGGGAAGTAAGTGGGTCCGATCTTATCGGAATGGTAGAGGCTGAGGTTGGATTAGTAGTGTCCGCAGCAATACCATACAAAAATACGAATTTTGGGGTTCCCGGAGGCTATCTTTCCTACTCCGGGGGGACGTTCATCGAAAATTAACCTTACATCATTGATTATCAATGCAAAAGCCATCCCCATGTCGGGGATGGCCTTGCTCTTGACCACTTATCCTACAGCCTCTTTGGTATTTCGCGAGGATCCGCCACGGGCGGATCGGCCGAAGGCCAGACGTTAGCGCTGTGCGCGAATGGGGCTATTTTATCGACGAGCCCCATTCGCGCATCTTTACTTGTCCAGCTTGATCTCGCCCACATCGGCGGCCTGGCCGTCATTGACCATAATACCGTCCTTGGCGATGTTCCGGTAGGGAGGTTTTGCTTCGATGATGATCTTGTAAGCCCCTGGTTTTACGTCGGGGATCTCATAAGATCCGTTGACGATCGGCGCCCTCAGCGTATCTGTAGCGGACTCGGCCCAGGCACGGACGCCTCCTTCTGCAGGGGTCACAGTTCCTCGTATCGAGCCGACTTTTAGATGGGTGAAGGCGAAGAGACCAGCGATGATGATGGTCGTAGCGATGAGTCTAAGTACAGTAATTTCCATTGACGTAGATTTTAAAGTGATCGAATTTTATGTCGGGCCTTCGGCCGGACCTCCGGTCCATCATCTTCTACGTATCGGGGGACGGGTGCTTAGTGATTGTTTTACAATGATTGTGCCATAAACGCATTGTTAACACGTTGAAACCCACGTTAAATGGGGAATTTGTTCTACACCGTCCCTGTTTCGGTTAGTCATTAACGATAGTCCCCTTTTCGAGGCACAGGAAATGATCGATGCAGGTAGGAAGTTCCTGCCGGTAGTGGCTGACATAGATGAGGGTGGAACCGAAGGCTTCGCAGAGGGTGGTGATGAGTGCGCGGAACCGGCTCGTTTGCCCGTCGTCAAGTCCCTGGCAGGGTTCGTCGAGGATGAGCAACGGTGGATTTTTGATCAGGGCCCGGGCGAGCAGTACCATGCGTTGCTGGCCGGTGGAGAGCTGGACGAGGCGGCGATGCCGGAGGTCCCAGAGGGAAAGGAGGCGCATCCAGAGGCTGACCAAGGTCTCCTGTTCTTCGTTGAGGATTCGAAACAGGCCGATGGTATCAAATAGCCCGGAAGCCACCACATCAAACGATGAGGCAGTTGTGTCAAAATAAAGGTGCAGCTCGGGCGATACGAAGCCGATCCGTTTTTTGATATCCCAGATGGATTCGCCGGAGCCCCGGCGGCGATCGAAGAGCCAGATCTCGTTGGCATAGGCCTGGGGATTATCGGCCGTTATGAGGCTGAGGAGCGTGGATTTACCTGCGCCGTTGGGACCGGAAACGTTCCAGCATTCCCCTTTTTTTACTTCCCACTGGATATTGTCGAGGATGGTGACATCACCATAGCGTATGGTGGTGTTGCGCATCTTGACGGCCGAATGAAAAGCAGGGCCGGCGTTGTCGAGGGTCTCCTGCTTGAGCCGGTCGAGAAGGACGGGATCGAGTTCGGGAGCCGTCTCTTTTTGAATGGGATGAAAGTCGGATCTGGGTCCCTGGAACACAAAGCTGCCTCCCTCCAGTTGGGCGACATGGGTGATCGCCGTTGGGATCTCCTGTACGCTGGTGATCAGCAGCAGCTGGATCTTCTTTGCAGCGAGGCCGTTGATAATGGAGTGGAGCGTAGCGCGGCCTTCGGTGTCGAGTCCGAGAAAAGGATTGTCGAGGATCAGCAGCTCGGGGGATTCGAGCATCGCGATCGCCAGCTGGGTACGCTTATTTTCCCCGTTGGAGAGTTGGATCAGGGGCTTTTCCAGCAGCGGGCGAACATGGAGCGTGTCGAGCCAGGGCGCATCGGTCCCATCCCAGCCGGCGGCGGTCAGCTCCTGCGCCACCGTGATGGTCGCATCGGCGTCGGAGGCATTGAATCGCTGCTGGTAATAGAGCTCCGTCGATCCGGGCCGGTTCCGGAAGCGGTGTAGTTGTTCGATCATTCCTATGCGCCGGGTGGCGGCGGTGATGGTGCCGGTATAGAAATGCGTTCCCAGCAGGGTATGGGCCAGGACGGTTTTTCCGCTGCCGGAGGGGCCGGTGAGAGCCCATTGTTCGCCGCGGTGGAGGGTCCAATCAAGATCGTCCACCAGGCGGGCGCCGCCAAGATGCACGGAAACCCCTTTGAGGGTCAGGAAACTAGAAGCCATGTTGCGAATGTAAGATAGCTGCGGCAAAAATGAGTTGGGCGCGAAATATCCACAGGTGAGGAAATCGAAATAATCCAAAGAAGCGTTCGTTTGATTATATTGCGCCCCTTGGGGTGAAGCCCAATTGATCGTATTATGGCAGAAAAACTTAATTTGTACGACTACAACGAGGACAGTGTCAGGACTTTGGACTGGAAGGAGCATATCCGGCTCCGTCCGGGGATGTATATCGGGAAGCTTGGAGACGGCAGCAGTGCGGACGATGGCATTTATGTCCTGCTGAAGGAAGTGATCGACAACTGCATCGACGAGTATACCATGGGCTACGGCAAGCAGGTGGATATCAGCATCGAAAATAAGACCGTCACGATCCGCGACTATGGCCGGGGCATCCCCCTGGGTAAGGTGGTGGATGTGGTGAGCAAGATCAACACCGGTGCGAAGTATGACAGCAAGGCCTTCCAAAAATCCGTCGGGTTGAATGGGGTAGGTACCAAGGCGGTCAACGCGTTGAGCAAATACTTCAAAGTTTCCGCTTTCCGGGATGGCAAGGAGAAAACAGCGGAGTTCACCAAGGGCGACCTGACCAAAGAGCACAAAGAGACGAAGACCAGTGAGTCCAATGGCACGTTGGTGAGCTTCACTCCCGACGACACCGTTTTCAAGAACTTTCATTTCCTGCATGAATATATAGACAACCAGTTGTGGAATTATTGCTACCTCAATGCGGGCCTGGTGATGAATTTCAACGGAAAGAAGTATGTCTCCAAGAACGGGCTGCTCGATCTGTTGCAGCGCCGCACCAATGAGGATGAGTTGCGCTATCCGATCATCCACCTGAAGGGGGAGGACATCGAGGTAGCCATCACCCATAATAACGACTATGGCGAGGAGATCTTCAGCTTTGTCAATGGCCAGTTCACCACCCAGGGGGGGACCCATCAGCAGGCATTCCGCGAAGCCTTTGTCAAGGTCATCCGGGACTTTTATAAAAAAGACTATGACGCTTCGGATATCCGGCAGAGCATTACCGCGGCCATCAGCGTCCGGGTGGTCGAGCCCGTGTTCGAGTCGCAGACCAAGACCAAGCTGGGCAGCCAGAATGTCTCCGAGGGGGTAACGATGAAGAACTTCGTCAACGACTTCCTGACCAAGGAACTGGACAACTACCTGCATAAGAATCCCACCACCGCCGATGCGCTTAAGAAGCGGATCGAGCAGAGCGAGCGGGAGCGGAAAGAGCTGGCCGGCATCAAAAAGCTCGCGAACGAACGGGCGAAGAAGGCCAACCTGCACAACAAGAAATTACGCGACTGCCGGTTTCACTATAACGATGAGGCGACCGGAAAGGACAAGGAAGCCATCCTGGAGAAACAGAAGGAGAGCACGATCTTTATCACCGAAGGGGATTCGGCGAGCGGCAGCATCACCAAGGCCCGGGATGTAGAACGTCAGGCCGTTTTTAGTCTGCGGGGCAAGCCGTTGAACTGTTTTGGACTGACCAAGAAGGTGGTATATGAGAACGAAGAGTTCAACCTATTGCAACACGCACTCAATATCGAGGAAGGGATCGAGGGGCTGCGGTATAATAATATTGTGATCGCCACGGATGCCGACGTCGACGGGATGCACATCCGTTTGTTGCTGATGACTTTTTTCCTGCAGTTCTTCCCCGACCTGGTAAAGAACGGGCATGTCTATATCCTCGAGACCCCGCTGTTCCGGGTGCGGAACAAACAGGAAACACATTATTGCTATGATGAGACGGAGAAGCAGGCAGCCGTGAAGAAGCTGGGCGGTAAGCCCGAGATCACCCGGTTCAAAGGATTGGGTGAGATCTCCCCGGACGAGTTCGCCCGTTTTATCGGACCGGACATGCGCAAGCAGCCGGTGATGGTGATGCAGGACACGCATATCCAGCACATCCTCGAGTATTATATGGGAAAGAATACGCCGGAGCGGCAGGACTTTATCATCAAGAACCTGAAGGTGGAGCTCGATCTGGTGGAAGAACCAAAAGCATAAAGTATGATCCACATAGTTTTTCAGCATGACGATGTAGATGTTTTGAAAAAAGCCTTCGAGCTGGAGCCTTCTTTCGCGGGCGATATCATCGAGATCCAGGATGATTTTGCCGTGGGTCCGCTGACGGGCATCTTTACGCCAGAGGGGTGGGACGCGAGGAAACAGTGGTGGAGGGAGGTATTGGCCGGCGGCGACCGGGCCACGGCGGTGGATGATGGAACGGTGGCAGATGATCCGGCCAAGGTAGAGGCGCTGAAGCAACGCCTGACCGAAGCGGAGAAGGAGATCGTCTGGGTCTGGGCGGCGCAGAACAAGCATGATGTAAGCGGGTATTACTGGCTGATGAGCCAGTTGAAGGAGTTCCAGGGCCGGATCTATATCCTGTATCTGAATAATCTTCCCTTTATAAATGAGAAGGGACAGATTTTCTATCCGGAGAACCTGTCGAGTATTCCGCCCCGGGAATTCCTGAAGGCACGGAGGCTGGCAAGGCCGATCACGCTGAGTGAGTTCGAGATCGACCCTGACGAGTGGAACAAACAGTGCCAGGAGGGCAGGGGAGTGCGGTTGTTGGAAGGAGGCAAGAAGTTGTCCATGCAGGACTATAGTTACTATGATGAAGAATTGCGCAAATTCATCACGGGGGATTGGATCAAGGTGAGCAAGCTGATCGGTCAGTTCCTGAGTAAGGCAAAACAGACCACCGGCGACATGTACATGTTGTGGCGGATCAAGCAGCTGGCGGCAATAGGTGAGTTGGATGTACAGGGCGAGATGAAGGGGATGAAGGATTTCGAGGTGCGGTCGAGGGCGGCAGCCGCGGCGGCGCCGGCGACAGTGGAAGAATCAGCAACATGAAGCAGCCGGTAAGGCTTGGAGAAGGGCAATGACAAAAACTAATTATGGCGAAGAGCAAAATACCAGAAGATTTTCACGGGAACGAGTCGGGAGTGACAGGGCAGTATAAGAACTGGTTCCTGGATTACGCGTCATATGTGATCCTGGAGCGGGCCGTGCCGGCCGTCGAAGATGGGTTGAAACCCGTGCAACGGCGGATCCTGCATGCCATGAAGGAGATGGATGACGGGCGGTTCAACAAGGTGGCTAATATCATCGGGCAGAGCATGCAGTATCATCCGCATGGAGATGCGAGTATCGGCGAGGCCCTTGTCAATATGGGGCAGAAAGACCTGCTCGTCGAAACCCAGGGCAACTGGGGCGATGTCCGCACGGGGGATGATGCCGCGGCATCGCGGTACATCGAGGCGCGGCTGAGCAAGTTTGCGCTGGAGGTCGCGTTCAATGCAAAAACAACCGATTGGCAGCTGAGCTATGACGGCCGTAAGAATGAGCCGATCACCCTGCCGATGAAATTCCCGTTGCTGCTCGCTCAGGGGGCGGAAGGGATCGCCGTGGGTCTTGCGACCAAGATCCTGCCGCATAATTTCTGCGAGTTGTGCGAGGCCGCGATGAAATACCTGAAAGGAAAGAAGTTCGAACTCTACCCCGATTTCCTTACGGGGGGGATGATCGATACGACAAACTACAATGACGGAAAGCGGGGCGGCAAGGTTCGGGTCCGGACGCATATCGAGGAGCTGGATAAGAAGACGCTGCTGGTAAAGGACGTGCCCTATGGCGTGACGACGACGCAGCTGATCGATTCGATCCTGAAGGCGAACGATCAGGGGAAGATCAAGGTCCGGAAGGTGACCGACAACACGGCCGCCGAGGTCGAAATACAGATAGACCTGGCTCCGGGGATCTCCCCCGACATCACGATCGATGCGCTGTATGCGTTTACCGACTGCGAGGTCAGCATTTCGCCGAACGCCTGTGTCATTATCGATAAAAAGCCGACGTTCCTTGGGGCCAAAGAGTTGCTGACCCTTTCGGTGGACCATACCAAGGACCTGCTGAAGCGGGAGCTGGAGATCAAGCTGGCCGAGCTGCAGGAGAAATGGCATTATACCTCGCTGGAAAAGATCTTCTTCGAAGAGAAGATCTATAAAGAGCTGGAGAAGCGACACGAGACCTGGGACAAGGTGCTGCTGGCGATAGCCAAGGCCTTTGAGCCCTTCCGTAAGCAACTACGCCGGGATATCACGCGGGAAGATATCGTGAAGCTGACGGAGAAACCCGTGCGGCGCATCTACCGCCTCGACATCGAGGAGCTGAATGCGCAGATCAAGGGGTTGGAAGCGGAGATCAAACAGGTGAAGCACGACCTGAACAATCTCGTCGATTTTGCGGTTGCCTATTATGAGAACCTGTTGAAAAAATATGGCAAAGGCCGGGAACGCAAGACGGAGATGAAGCTGTTCGAAGCGATCCAGGCCCAGCAGGTGGCCATCGCCAACGCCAAATTGTATGTGAATCGGGCTGAAGGCTTTATTGGCACGGGCCTGAAGAAGGATGAGTTCGTGACGGACTGTTCCGATCTGGATGATATCATTGCCTTTACCAAGGGCGGGAAGATGAAGGTGGTGAAAGTGGCCGATAAGAGCTTTATCGGCAAGGATATCCTGCATGTCGCTGTGTTCCGCAAGAATGACGAGCGGACCACTTACAATATGATCTATGTCGACGGCAAGAGCGGGGTCAGCTATGCCAAACGGTTCAATGTTACCGGGGTAACGCGTGACAAAGAATACGATCTGGCCAAGGAGGACCCGAAAAGCAAGGTGCACTATCTGACCGCCAACGCCAACGGGGAAGCTGAGGTTGTAAGAATCGTCCTTAGCCCTGCTTCCACGGCAAAGAAGAAGGAATTCGATTTTTATTTCGAAGAGCTGGAGATCAAGAATCGGAGCTCGCTGGGCAACCAGGTGACGAAATATCCGATCCGGAGCGTGAAGTTCAAGGAGGCGGGTAAGTCGACGCTCAGCGGCCGGAAGATCTGGTTCGATCCGACCTTTGGGCGGCTCAATGAAGAAGGCAAGGGAGACTATATCGCGACGTTCGAAGGGGAGGAGCGGCTGCTGGTCATCTATAATGATGGGAATTATGAAGTGACCGATACCGAGCTGACGCAGCGTTTCGATGCAGACAAGATCCTCGAGATCCGGAAATTCGATCCCGAGAAGATCATCACGGCGATCTACCTGGATAATGAAAAGCTGCAATTCAATGTAAAGCGATTCAAGATCGAGACGACAACATTGCGAAGCAAATTTCTCTTTATCAAAGAAGGAGAGGGGAACCGGCTGGACCTGGTGACCCTGCATCCCGAACCCGTGGTTGTGATCAAATCCGGCAGAGGCGCACAGGCCAGGACGCAAAAGATCAAGATTGCAGGCTTTGTCGAGGTAATGGGTTGGAAGGCCGTGGGCAGCAAGTTATTCGATTTCAGCAAGAGCGTGGAGTTCGAATGGGGACATAAGGAGGAGGCAAAGGAGACACCACCGCAACAAGAGTTGTTCTAAATAAAAGCCCCGCAGACGCGGGGCTTTTATTTAGCGGACCGCAGTATTCTTGGCCTTTTTCTTTTTCACCTGGATGGTAGCGTTCTCGGTCATGCTGCTGCTGAGAAAAACCTCATACCTGTTCTTTCCATCTGTAAGCACCATAAGCGCGGTATTCGGGGGAATACGGCCAAGATTTTCCGCGAACATACTGATCTCGTTGATCTCTTTTGTGCTGTCGAGTTTGAGGAAGAGGTTGAAAGCCCTGGCGGAAAGTTCCTGGTGGATCAGGGTGGCTTGCTTGTTGACAAAGACCGAGATGCTGTCTCCGTCGATCTCACCGTTGTCATAGAAGCTAAGGCGGAGCGAGTCGGATTCGACCTCGATAATGCGGTTGCCTACGGGCTTGCGTTTGGAAAATGACTCTTCGATCTTTTTGTTCTCTTTCGCCGGGTCGGGTGGTGCCGCGGTGACGACAGGCGATGTTGCGGCCGGCGGTGCTGCCAGGGGGGTGTCAGGAACCGGTTTCGTCGCAACCGGAGCCGGCAGGGAAGGCTCGGGTTGCGACGGTGGTGCGGCGGCGATGGCATCGACGACGACATCATCCTGCTGGGGTTTCCAGATCCGGGCGCTGGCCAAGCCTGCATCGACAGCGCTATCTGTTTGATTATCAGACTTATCCAGAACGTAGTTGACCTTTATGTTCGGGCAGGTATATTTGTATTTGGCATCGGCATAAAGCGCGCCTTTGACGGAACTTCCGGCCCTGGAGTGTACGAGGATACCCCGGAAGGCGGTATTACAGTCCACGCTGTTGACGGTATTGGTAGTCCCGTAGAAGGTGACGGGAAGGTCGTTGATCGTGATCACCCGGGTCTTCGGGTCAAAGCGGCCGTGGATGAAGAAGCTTTGGTATTTATCCCGGAAGTAGTAGCCAAAGATGCCTTCCACACGGTTGCCTTTTTGTTTGAGGACGAGTTCGGTGAGGTAGTTATTGTGGACCCCGGCCATATCGACATCGGCATGACCATACCAGGATCCGGATACGGTTTGAGCGAACGACCGGCCATGGATAGTGAGGAGGACGGCACCAATAAATAGTAATTTTTGCATCGGGTAGTGGGGCAATGGCCCCTTAAGAGGAAAAAATAGAAATTTTCGTGCCAAACGCGAATAGCACATAACGGCCCTGGGCCGGTTTTATTGCCGGTTAAGATAGCGTTTTATCTCCTTCTGTGTATCACGTTGCTTGATAGTCTCCCGTTTATCGTATTGCTTCTTGCCTTTTCCGAGGCCGATCTCGAGTTTGGCGAGGCCTTTTTCGTTGAAAAAGATGCGGAGCGGAACGATGGTATAGCCTTTCTCTTTGATCTTATTCTCCAGTTTTCGCAGTTCGCGTTTGTTAAGCAGGAGTTTTCGGTCGTGGACGGCGAGATGATTATTGGTAGTGCCGAAGCGATATTCGGCGATGTGCATGTTCCGGACCCAGAGTTCGCCCTGAAAGAAAACGCAGAAGCTGTCGACGAAGTTGACCTTGCCTTCGCGGATGGATTTTACTTCCGTTCCGACCAACACCATTCCTGCATCGAATTTGTCTTCGATGAAATAGTCGTAATAGGCCTGACGGTTCTTTATTTCCTTTGTTTCCTGGATAACCTAGAATTTATAAATGAGATATTTCTGTTGGTCGGCGTCGTACCATGTCAGCCAATAGTCCTCGCCGTGTTGAAATCCCGCCATCCTTTTGCGGGATGTCGTTTGGGAATTTGCAAAGGTATCGATTAATTCAGATTTATCCGTCAACTCTTTATAAGGCAGGGGTTTGAATATGTCGTCTGTAAAATGCGCATAGAAGAACATCGGTTTGACCGAACTGCCGATGAATATGACTGCCGCCCCGGCTCCCAGGACCGCGGGGGAGGCCTCGGCGAAGATCAGCATCATCTGGCCAAAGCTTTCGCGGTTGTAGATCGTGCCGACCCCGATCTCGATCCTGCCACTGTCGATCTTCCGGGCGCTGATCCCGAGGGTCCAGAAGTCAAAGGCGTTCACCGCGAAATCTTCCATTTTTATCGGATGGACCTTGTCCTTTTTCCAGAACCCGCCCACCTGCCAGATGGGACTTCTGGGGAAGGAAGTATTGCCCTTTTCGTTGGGGGCGTAGCTTTCGAGGAGTTTCCCGGTGTGAAGGTCATAGAACGCCAGCCATGGTTGATGGTGGACGATGGCGGCCGTGATGAGCGTATTGTCGAAGATATAAGAATTGCCTGTGCTGAAACCGGGAGGCACGGTCTTGTGGTACCAATCCTCAGGTTTGAATTGCAGCAGGCGACCGGCGCGATCATCAAGGGGTATTTCGATCACATTGGTCACGAGGTGGTGGTCGTCGAACGTGAGGTAGAGCGTGCCGGGACGGATATAGCATTTGCTTCTGTAGATCATGGCCGTCAGGAGCGGGGGCGTCTCGCTGTCCTCCTGGATCATACCGACACTTCTGACCAGGTCATAAAGATTGTCGACATAGTTTTTGGTGAAGGCCTTTGAACCATGATACCAGATGACGCCCCATTTATGAATGGCGGTCTCCTTCTCGAAGATCTCGAAGCCGGCGCCGAGGCGTCGCCGGTAGATGTAGAGTGTGTTGGCATGTTTTTGTACGGTGATCGCATAAAAGTTATTATCCTGGTAGAAGGCTTTGAACACCTGCTGCCCGGCAGGAATGGCCAGCGAATCGGTTTGCCGGCCTGTTTGCGCTGCAGGTGAAGAATGGATGAAGCGGAGAAGCGAATAGTCTTTGTTGGCGATGCAGGACTCGATGCCATCCGGAAAGGAAGCGGCGACGAGGAAGTGATGCTCTTTGCTGTTATATTCGAGATAAGCCAGGGTGACCGGGGCCCCGGCTGAGCTATCCGTGGAAAGCTGCAAGTGACGGAGGGTGTGCCGGGATGTCAGGGTCAGCAGGATATCCCCCATCCGGCCAAAGGGAGTGCTGTACACGCCGAGATCCTGCGCATCGGCAGGGTCCATAGGCATTTCGATCGCTTTTTGTTGACTTGTAGCCAGGAGACACCCGGACAGGAACAGGGCGCAGAAGAGCGTTCTTTTCAAAGGCAAGCGTTTAAAGGTTAAGGTTGGCGGGAAGAAAGAGAACGGCTTGTCAACCCTTGAAAAGGGTGATCAGAGTGGCGATCTTTTCCTTCAGTTCCTTTCTGTTAACGATAAAATCGAGAAATCCGTGTTCGAGGAGGAATTCGCTGCGCTGAAATCCTTCGGGAAGATCTTTTTTTATTGTTTCCTTGATGACGCGGGGGCCGGCGAAGCCGATGAGGGCGCCGGGTTCCGCGATGTTGAGATCGCCCAGCATTCCGAAGGAAGCGGAGATCCCGCCGAAGGAGGGGTCGGTCAACAGGGAGATGTAGGGCAGTTTGGCGTCGGTCAATTGCGATAATTTACCGGAGACTTTGGCCAGCTGCATCAGGGAGAAGGCGCTCTCCATCATCCGGGCGCCGCCGGATTTGCAGATGATGAGCAGGGGAGCGCGGTGGGCGAGACAGTAGTCAACCGCCCTGGAGATTCGTTCGCCCATTACGCTGCCGAGCGATCCGCCGATGAATTCGAAGTCCATGCAACCAATGACCATATGATGGTCCTTGATGTCACCGGCAGCAACGCGGATGGAGTCGGTGATATCGGTCTTTGCCCAGGTCTCTTCGAGCCGGCGCTGGTAGGATTTCAGATCGGTGAAGTGAAGGAAGTCTTTCGAGCGGATGTTCTCGAAGAGTATTTCGTATTGGTTGTCGTTGAAAAGGATCTCGAAGTACTCGGAGCTGCCGATGCGATGGTGGTGGCCGCATTTCGGGCAGACAAAGAGGTTTTCCCGCAATTCCGTCACGGTACAGATGAAATTACAGTTCGGACATTTGGTCCAGAGACCTTCGGGCGTCTCTTTCTTTTCTGCCGTACTGGTCAGAATACCTTTTTTGATGCGCCTGAACCAACCGCTCTTGCTTTCTTCACTCTGGCCTTCGTCGCCGGTCAGGTTCGCGTCAAAGTCTTCTTCGTTCTTCATTTGTGGTCTGTTTATGTAAGGATCCCCTGGACCCGGTCCAAGTTGGAAATTTGGCGGCTAAGATACTAAACAACGGGGATTTCCCGTCTTACTGTCCTTCTACCGACAAAAAAAGTAAATGAAAGCTATTTTTGAACCTTTCCTGTGCTAAATTTGCGCGGTTGGCTTAAACGTATGTATATGACACGAGCCGCAGGCGACTGCATGCGGCCATTGAAAAGACAAATATTTTCGCATGAAATGGTCTGAACTCTTTACTTCATCCGTAGGCAAGAAATTCGTTATGGGGCTTACGGGAGTTTCCCTGATCCTTTTCCTGGTCGTTCACGTCGGTATCAATGCCTGTATCTGGGCTATGGATGAGGGGCAGATGTTCAACAAGGCGGCCCACTTCATGGGCGCGACCGTCGTTATCCGCATTCTCGAGGTTGGTCTTTTTGCCGGCATTTTCCTGCACCTGATCCAGGGTTTGGTACTGGAATTCCAGAACCGGAGCAAGCGGGCCGTCGGCTACCAGGTAGCGATGGGCAACAAAGGGAGCAAGTGGTATTCCCGGAGCATGGGGCTGCTGGGCACCATCATCCTTCTGTTCCTGATCATTCACTGGAAACAGTTCTGGGTTCCGTCGCGTTTTGGCGATGTGCCGGAAGTCGACTACCAAAATGGTTCGGTCCATGATCTTTTCGGGCTGATGAAGGAGACCTTCAGCCAACTGTGGGTCGTGATCCTTTATGTGATCGCCTGCATCTCGCTGGCGTATCATCTGCTGCATGGTTTTCAGAGCGCCTTCCGCTCGCTGGGCATATACAACAGCCGTTACCTGAGCCTCATCAACGGGGTCGGGATCGGATTTTCCGTTATCGTTCCGCTGGCATTTGCCATGATGCCGGTGAGCATGTATTTAAATTGGGTGTAGTTTTTTAACCGGGTATAGTTTCCTCAACAAAACATACGATTCGTCATGTTCCAATCAAATATCCCCAAGGGCTCTCTTGATAAGAAATGGGAAGATTATAAAGGTCATGTGAAGCTGGTGAACCCGGCCAACAAGCGTAGCATCGAGATCATCATCATCGGTACGGGGCTTGCCGGCGCATCCGCAGCGGCTTCGCTGGGGGAGATGGGTTATAAGGTAAAGGCCTTTTGTTTTCAGGATTCGCCACGCAGGGCGCATAGTATTGCGGCGCAGGGCGGGATCAACGCGGCCAAGAATTATCAGAATGACGGGGACAGCACGTTCCGGCTTTTTTATGATACGATCAAGGGAGGCGACTACCGGTCGCGCGAAGCCAATGTGCATCGCCTGGCCGAAGTAAGCGCCAATATCATCGACCAGTGTGTGGCGCAGGGCGTACCCTTCGCCCGGGAATATGGCGGACTGTTGAGCAACCGGTCGTTTGGCGGGGTGCAGGTACAGCGGACGTTCTATGCTGCCGGCCAGACGGGCCAGCAGCTGCTGATCGGCGCCTACCAGGCCCTGGAACGCCAGGTGGCGCTCGGAAATGTGGAGATGTATGCCCGGCATGAGATGCTGGATGTTGTCGTGATCGACGGCAAGGCGCGGGGGATCATCGCCCGCAACCTCGTGAGCGGCGAGCTGGAGCGGCATTTCGGTCATGCGGTGCTGCTTTGCAGTGGCGGCTACGGTAATGTCTTTTATCTTTCGACCAACGCCATGGGCAGCAATGTCACGGCAGCCTGGAAGGCACATAAAAAGGGCGCCTACTTTGGCAATCCCTGTTTTACCCAGATCCACCCCACCTGTATCCCAGTGACGGGCGATCACCAGTCGAAGCTGACGCTGATGTCGGAGTCGCTGCGCAACGACGGACGCATCTGGGTTCCCAAGGAGAAGAACGACTCGCGCAAGGCCAATGAGATTCCCGCCGAGGAACGGGATTATTACCTGGAGCGCCGCTATCCGGCCTTCGGCAACCTGGTTCCCCGGGACGTGGCTTCCCGTGCGGCAAAGGAGCGTTGCGATGCCGGTTATGGCGTGGGTACGTCCAAGCAGGCCGTTTATCTGGATTTTGCTTCCGCGATCGAGCGATATGGCAAGACCGAGTGCCGCAAGCACGGGATCGACAATCCCACGGCGGAGGATATCCGTAAACATGGGGTGGAGGTCGTAAAAGAAAAATATGGCAACCTCTTCGATATGTACGCCAAGATCACCGGAGAGGATCCTTATAGCACGCCGATGCGGATCTATCCGGCCGTTCACTATACGATGGGCGGGCTTTGGGTGGATTATGAACTGATGACAAGTGTTCCGGGCCTGTATGCATTGGGCGAGGCGAACTTCAGCGACCACGGCGCCAACCGCCTGGGAGCATCGGCCCTGATGCAGGGGCTGGCGGATGGTTATTTCGTGATCCCTTATACCGTAGGTAATTATTTGGCGGACGATATCCGGACCAAGCCTATTCCGACGACGCATGAGGCTTTTGTTGCCGCAGAGAAGGAAGTGGCTGACCGGTTACAGCGCCTGAAGAATATCAACGGGACACAAAGTCCCGAGAGCTTTCACAAGAGACTGGGTAAGATCATGTGGGATAAATGCGGGATGGCCCGGAACGAAGCGGGGCTGAAGGAAGCGATCCAGGAAATCAGAGCGTTGAAGGCCGAGTTCTGGAAGGATCTTCGGGTGACCGGGGATATCACTGACTGCAATCCCGAACTGGATAAGGCCGGCCGGGTGGCCGACTTTATCGAATTGGGTGAGCTGATGTGCCAGGATGCCCTGCAACGCCGGGAAAGCTGTGGCGGTCACTTCCGGGAAGAGATGCAGACGGAGGATGGGGAAGCAAAGCGGGATGACGATAATTTCAGCTTTGTCGCGGCCTGGGAATACAAGGGGGACAGCAACTGGGAGCTTCACAAGGAATCGCTGGTATTCGAGGAAGTGCATCCGAGCCAGCGGAGCTATAAGTAAGAGGCTTATAAAACCTTTTCTATGATACTGTCTTGGATCGATCTGGTGGCAAAGCTGATGGCGGGGCTTGGAGGATTGGGGTTTTTTATTGCGGCATTCAGTTACCGGCAGCAGGTGCGGATCCGCCAGGCGGAGTGGTTGAAATCGCTCTTCGAGAAGTTTTTTGAAAATACGACGTATAAAGAAGTGCGGTCCTGGTTGGATTATGGGGTGTTGCATGACCGGCTTGGGGCAGCAGACCCTGTGCTACGCCAGCAGAATGAGGAGAAGTTCACGGACTTTCTCAACTTCTTTGAATTCATCGGGGTGTTGCATTCGCGGGGACATCTGCCGCTGGAACAGGTGTGGGACGTATTCGATTACTACCTGGAGAAGATCAGTGCGGATGCGGATTGCCGGGAGTGGATCGGGAAATATGGATTTGAGAAGCTGAAAGCACTTTTGGCAAGAGTATGATCGACTATCTGTTCGTATATGGCACTTTGCGTAAGCGTTACGACCTCAAACTAAAGGATCGGGTGAAGAATGGATGGAAATATGTAGGTCAGGGAAAGGTCGGGGCGGTGCTTTACGATATCGGCAGTTACCCCGGGGCCGTGAAGGACCGGTCGGGCAGGGAGGTCGTCGGGGATGTGTTCAGCGTGCATGATCCGGCCAACGTCTTCCGGGTTTTGGATAAGTATGAAGGGAAGGAGTTCGAGCGGAAAAAGGGGAAGGTGCGGATGAGGAATGGGGAGGCGGTGAACGCCTGGATCTATTGGTATGTGCCCGATCCGGCGGGAAAGAGACCGGTTCCGAATAAGGACTATTTGAACTATTTGAAAAATAAAAGTATCCACTAAGCGAATCTGTTATGGAACATTATACGATGAATCTCACCCTCAAGGTCTGGAGGCAGAAGAACAAAAAAGACAAAGGTGGTTTTGAGACCTATTCCGTCAGCGGGATCTCTTCCGAGATGTCCTTTCTGGAGATGATCGACGTGCTGAACGAACGGCTTGTCGTCGAGGGGAAGGAGCCGATCGCCTTCGATCATGACTGCCGGGAAGGGATCTGCGGCATGTGTTCAATGTATATCAATGGCCGGCCGCATGGCCCCTGGGAGGGGACGACCACCTGTCAGCTGCATATGCGGGCATTCAAGGACGGGGATACCATCGTCGTAGAACCGTGGCGGGCCAATGCTTTTCCTGTGGTGAAAGATCTGATCGTGGACCGGAGCGCCTTCGACCGGATCATCCAGGCAGGGGGGTATATCTCCGTGAATACCGGCAACGCGGTGGATGCCAACGCCATCCCCATCGAAAAAGAAAAGGCGGATACCGCATTTGCCGCTGCGGCCTGTATCGGCTGCGGAGCCTGTGTGGCAGCCTGTAAGAACAGCTCCGCGCTGCTCTTCGTCTCGGCGAAGGTTTCGCATCTGGCGCTGTTGCCGCAGGGTAACCCCGAGCGGAAAACGAGGGTAAGGGACATGATCGCGCAGATGGATAAGGAAGGGTTCGGGGCCTGTACGGCCACGGGCGCGTGCGAGGCGGTATGTCCGAAAGAGATCTCGATCACGAACATAGCCAGGCTGAATGCCGAATATGGACGATCTGGTTTGACCGCTGATAAATAGGTAGATACGAAGAATATTTTCGTGCCGGACCAGTTTTGGTCCGGCATTTTTTTGCTGTACCTTTGCGCCCATGATCAGAGTGAACAATGTCACCCTTTCTTTTGGAAAAAGGGTTCTTTTCGACGAAGTCAATCTTAGTTTTACGAAAGGGAATTGCTATGGGGTTATCGGCGCCAATGGCGCAGGGAAATCTACATTCCTGAAAATTCTGGCAGGCGATATCGAGCCTTCGAAGGGTTCGATCGAGATCGCGCCGGGGCAGCGCATGGCCGTGCTGAACCAGAACCACTTTGCCTTCGACGAGGATACGGTGCTGAACACCGTCCTCAAGGGGCATTCGAATATGTGGTCGGTGATGCAGGAGCGGGACGCGATCTATGCCAAGGCTGATTTTTCCGAAGAGGATGGCCTCCGGGCGGGTGAGCTGGAGGGCGAGTTTGGAGAGATGGGCGGCTATACGGCCGAGAGCGATGCGGCTGCGCTGCTGAGCGACCTGGGGGTGAAGGAGTCCATGCACGGGACGCTGATGAAGGAACTCCCGGGCGCCCAGAAGGTGCGGGTGCTGCTGGCGCAGGCCTTGTTCGGCAACCCCGATATCCTGATCCTGGACGAACCTACCAACGACCTTGACGTCGAGACGATCAACTGGCTGGAGAACTTCCTGGCCGACTATGAGAATATCGTCATCGTCGTTTCGCACGACCGGCACTTTCTTGATGCGGTGTGCACCCATGTAGCAGATGTGGACCGGGCGAAAATAAAGATCTTTACGGGCAACTATACCTTCTGGTACGAGTCTTCGCAGCTGATAGCGCGGCAAATGTCGGACAAGAACAAGAAGACCGAAGACAAGCGCGCGGCGCTGATGGACTTTATCGCCCGGTTCTCCGCCAATGCGAGTAAGTCCAAGCAGGCTACCTCCCGGAAAAAGGCCCTGGAAAAGCTTACGATCGAGGAGATCGAACCTTCCAACCGCCGGTATCCCGGGATCATCTTCAAACAATTGCGGGAGGTGGGCAACCAGATCCTGAATATCGAGAAGCTGGCCAAGCGGGCGGATAACGGCCGTTACCTGTTCTCGAACGTCAATTTCAGCATGAACAAGGGGGATAAGATCGCCTTTGTGAGCAAGGACCATCTGGCCCTCACTACATTCTTCAAGATCATCAATGGAGAAACAGCGCCTGACGAGGGGAAGTTCGAATGGGGAACGACGGTGACCAAGGCCTATCTTCCCAATGACAATACCGAATATTTCGAGGGACAGCAGATCAATTTGATGGATTGGCTGCGGCAATTTGTCCCGCCTCATGTGACCGATGTAGACGAGCCGTTCCTGCGGGGTTTTCTCGGCAAGATGCTGTTCAGCGGGGACGAGGTGTTGAAGAATACGAATGTGCTCTCCGGGGGTGAAAAGGTCCGTTGCATGCTGAGCCGGATGATGCTGCAGGACCCGAATGTCGTTATCCTCGACGAGCCGACGAACCATCTTGACCTGGAGTCTATCCAGTCCTTCAACGAAAGTATGAGCAACTTCAAGGGGATCGTACTGCTGACCTCCCATGACCATACGTTCATGGAGACCGTGGCGAATCGCGTGATCGAGCTGACGCCGACGGGGATCATCGACAGGCTGATGACCTTCGACGAGTACCTTTCCGATGCGCGCGTCAAGCAGCTCCGCGAGGAGATGTACCCCCAGGAGAAGCTGGTAAAGGCTTAGGAGGGCCGGTACGGGCGGTGGAAGGCTAAGGGCTGGTCAAATAGAATGTTGTGATACAATAAATACCCGGTTTTCTGCATTTTAAGAAAAACCTAGGTTGTTGATCCAAAGGCTGCTTATATGGGTTGTGCTGTTTTGTGTTGTTGGCATTGTGGCCAGGGGGCAGCAGCCGGCGGATACGGCAAGGAGGCCGCTGGATACGGTGAAGCCGGCTGCCGGGAATAATACGACCAGGAAGCCTACGGACAGCCTGGGGCCGGCCATAGGGGCCGATACGGTACGGCCAGATACAGCAAAAAAACCCTTGGATTCCATAGCCCGGGCGGACAGCCTCCGCCGCGCGGATTCCCTGAAAAAAGTAAAGGCGGATACCCTGTTGAGCGCTGCGGCGATGCTACGGCAGGTGGATTCCTTGAATACAGTCCCCGGTGGGGCGGTCGATTCCCTCAAAATGAAACTGGATGCCCAGCTGAATTCGGCCATGAACCCGAACCGGCCAGCAGTGACTTCCGGCATCCCGGGAACCTTACCCCGGGCAAACAGCAGCCCAGGCTATACTCCCTCGATGGGCGCCGGGAGTGGGGGTGGGGGAGCCCATCCCACGACAACCGCCCGGGCAGGGCCGGGGCGACGGCCGAATAACCGGCCTCCCGACCTTTCCAATCTGCGCCGTAAATATATCCCCGTCAGGAATGGGCGAGTCCCGATCGACTCCTCCAGTCTTGTTCCGGGGGCGTTTTATTGTAAAGGGGTCAGCGACAGTGCCTACCAGCTGGATTGGGTGAACGGGGCGTTGATCTGGACACACCCGCCGGCGGACAGGGACAGCGTGCTGGTCATGTACCGGGTCTTTCCCTACCGGCTGAATTCGGTGGCCAGGCGGCTCAGCTTCGACAGCATCTCGAGTTATTTCCTGTTCCGGCCATTCGACCGGGACAATGGCCGGACCGCAAGCGATAATTTCTTCAATTTTGGGAATATCACGTACAACGGGAGCTTTGGCCGGAGCATCACCTTTGGGAACAGCCAGGATGCCGTCGTCACCTCGAACCTGAACCTGCAGATGAGCGGTTTCCTGGCCGATAGTATCGAGATCACCGCCGCCATCACGGACAACAACATCCCGATCCAGCCCGATGGAACAACCGCCAATCTGAACGAGTTCGACAAGGTGCTGCTGCAGTTCAAGAAAAAGAACTGGGCGCTGACCATGGGGGATATCGATCTCCGGCAGAACCAGCTGTATTTCCTGAATTTTTACAAACGGCTGCAGGGCGCCTCCTTCGAGACGATGCAGCAGGTGGCGCCGGGCATCACCAACAAGACCCTTGTCAGTGCGGCGATCGCCAAGGGGAAATTCGCTCGGAACATTTTCCAGGGCCAGGAAGGCAACCAGGGCCCCTATAAGCTGCAGGGAGCGAATGGCGAACTCTACTTTATCGTACTGGCCGGAACAGAAAAGGTGTTCATCGACGGGCAGCTGATGCAGCGGGGCGAGGACCAGGACTATATCATCAACTACAACACGGCCGAGGTAACCTTTACCCCTAACCGCATGATCAGCCAGGATGCCCGCATCCAGGTAGAATTTGAATATGCAGACCGAAACTATCTTAACGTTAATCTATATGCGTATGACGAAGCCAACTTCAATAATAAACTGAAGTTGAAAATGGGCCTGTTCAGCAACTCGGACTCCCGCAACTCGCCCATCAACCAAACGCTGACGCCCGATCAGAACAAGTTCCTGAACAAGCTTGGAGACAGCATCCAGCGCGCCTTTTACCCGGTGGCCAATATCGACACGTTCGCGGCGGGGAAGGTGTTGTACAAAAGGGTCGACACGACCTACAAGAATGCGGCAGGCGTCATCGTACATGACTCGGCCTATGTTTTCTCGACGGATGCCAGCCAGACGCTGTACAGTCTTTCGTTCACCAATGTGGGACCGGGCTATGGCAATTATGTACCCGATCTGAACGGGGTCAACGGGAGCGTGTTCTATTGGGTGGCGCCGGTGAATGGGGTGATGCAGGGATCCTACGAGGCGGCACAGTTCCTGGTTACCCCCAAGACCCAACGGGTGGCAACGGTGGGGGTCGACTATACACTCGACAAGCACACCCAGGTGACCGGAGAGCTGGCCCATAGCCATTATGATGTCAATACTCTCTCGACGATCGACAAGGGAAACGATAATGGCAACGCCATGAAGTTCACCTTCAAGAATGTGAAGGCGCTGGGCTCCGCAAAGAAGGGACTCAGTCTTACCTCGACCGCCGGCTTCGAATATGTGCAGAAGAACTTTACGCCGATCGAACGGCTTCGAAGCCCTGAATTTACGCGGGACTGGGGCCTCCCGCTTTATGTCAATCCTGCCGACGAACACGTCTATTCCGCGGGTCTGCAGGTGAGTGACAAGAACCAGAACAGTGTCCGGTACGATATCGCGCGGTATGAGCGGGGGGACGGCTTTACCGGCATGCGCCACACGTTAACGCAGCGGCAGAAGCTCCTGGGCTGGACATTGAACAACCAGGTGAGCCTGACCAGGATGGACAGCGGCCGCCGGAGCAGCGGTACTTATTTCCGGCCAACGATCGACATCTCCCGGAAGTTGAAATTTTTAAAGGACTATACCCTCGGCGGCGGTTATTCGCTCGAACGCAACGAGAACAGGGACAAGGTAGCCGATACGGTGTTGTCCACGAGTTTTGCGTTCCATACCTGGCAGGCCTATCTGAAGAGCCCGGAAAAAGCCCCCAACAAATGGGGGATGAGCTTTATGACGCGGACGAACGAGTATCCCAACGGCCGGTATCTCAAGGCTGGGGACCGGAGCAAGACATTCAACGTGTTTGCCGATTTTCTGAAGAACCCGCATCATCAATTCCATATCAATGCCACTTACCGGGAGATGAAGATCACGGATACCACGCTGGCCGCGCATTCGGCGGACAGCGCGACGGTGGCCAACAGGGGCGACAAGACGCTTTTAGGCAGGGTAGAGTATTTGATCAACGAGTGGAAGGGGCTTTTGCGGGGGAATGTGCTGTATGAGATCGGGTCGGGTCAGCAGCAGCGGTTGAGCTTTACCTACCTGCAGGTGCCTGCGGGGACCGGTCAGTATGCCTGGATCGACTATAACCATGACGGGATCCAGCAGCTGAGCGAGTTCGTGCTGGCGCAGTTCCAGGACCAGGCGCTGTATATCCGGGTCTATACTCCCAGCAACGAGTACATCAAAGCCAATTACAACACGTTCAACTATAGTCTTTCGCTGGTTCCAAAGGCTGTGGTGACGCCGAAGAGCGGGAGTTTCATGCATTTTCTGGCGCGGACGCTCTTTCAGTCATCGATGCAGCTGACCCAGAAGGAACAGGCGCATAGACTCATCGAGTACAATCCGTTCAAGGCTCCGTTCAGCGATACGGCGCTGATCACCCGGACGCTGATCCTGGTCAATACGGTTTCGTTCAACCGTACCGATCCGCACTGGGGCTTCGATCTGAGCAATACGCGCAATGGAGGCAAGACCCTGCTGACCTATGGCTATGAGACGAAGCAGAGCAATGAGTGGTCTCTCCGGACGAGGTTGAACATGAGCAAGTCGATCGCATTGACGGGAGTATTCCGTAATGGGACCAACAAGTACAATAACTCCAGCACCAATTTCGACAGCGCCAATTACAATTTGAAACAGTGGTCGGCCGAGCCGGGACTGACTTTTACGCGGCGGTCGAATCTGCGCGTCGGCCTGAGCTGCCGGCTTACCTCCAAGCAGAATTCCCCGCTTTGGGGCGGACAGACCTATACATCGGAGGCCTGGAATACGGATTTCAAGTACAATATCCTGCAGAGCACTTCTATCCAGGGCCGTTTTACGATGAGCTCTATCGTCTACAAGGGCGCAGATGGGAAGGCGCCGAGTACGACCTCGGCGGTATCGTATACGATCCTGGAAGGGTTGCAGCCCGGGAAGAACTATCTGTGGAATCTGGACCTCACAAAGAAATTGGGGAATTCCCTCGAATTAAGTTTGCAATATGAAGGTCGCAAGGCAGGGACGACGGGGATCGTTCATACGGGACGCGCGGCGTTGCGGGCATTGCTGTAAGGAGATTTACCGGACATAATGAAAAAAAGTTGCCGGCAACTTTTAGTAAGAGCCGGCAACTTTTTTATTTGGAGCCTTGATAAGGACTACTTAAAGGACTAGGAGAAAAGACCGCCCTTCTTCAGTTCGCGGGTGCCTTCGCCGATCTTGAAACCATTGTGGTAGATCTCGATCTTGTAGTTACCCTTTGTGAACTGGCTGTTCTGTTTCCAGGCGAACTGTACAGATTTCATCTTGCCAGCTTCGAAATCAACAGGAACCTTGGCAGTATAAACCTTGTCACCTTCGTCACGGGTAGTGAAAGTACCGCTACCCAGCGCAGGTACAGAGATGGGCTTGCCATCGGGGCCGGTGATGCAAACGAATACTTCGGTGGGACCACTCTGAGCGATGCGGTTGGCAACGTCAAAGCCGATGATCAGCTTGTTTACGCGCTTTGCCGTAGTGGTTTCCTTGTCCTGGCCGTTGCTCTTTTCGTGCATCGGCGTGATAGAAATGTTGGAAGCATTGAGCGTAGAAGCAACGTCTACTTTCTTTTCCAGATCCTGCTTAGCCGTGGTCGTGGTTTGCAGGTCGCTGGTCAGCTTTTCCTTGTCAGCCGTCAGCTGAGTCTTGTCGGCATTCAGCTGCTGGTTATCCTGGGTCAGCTGAGCTACCTGCTGTTCGAGGTTGCTGACCTTGTCGTTCAGTTCCTTGATCAGGTCTTCAGCCTTTTTCTTTTCGGCTTCGGTCAGGTGCTGCTTGCTGAGCAAACCGCGGATCTGGCCTTTGAGTTTTGCTACCTGGCCGTCGCGTTCGTTAACGGTGGCAGAGAGCTTATTGTTGGTGCCGGTGAGGCTATCCAGTCTGACGAGAGCATCGTCGAAGTTCTTCTGGAGTTGTCCTTTCTCGTCGGTTACCTTAGAGATCTGAGCTTGTTGCTGGGTTTGAACCTGCTCTTGTTTGTTGTTGTTCCAAAGCAAGTAGCCCCAGGTGCCGAGGAAACCGGCGGCAAGCAGACCGATCACGAGATTCTTGTAATCTTTCTTAGGAGGTTGACTTTGGGGAGAAGCTGAGGGATAGTTGGTTGTCGTACTCATAGCTTATTGTTTTTTGTTTCAAGTATAGAAATGATCTTCCAAATCCTGTAACCGTTTTTTTGCGGTTACACAAGCCTTTAGTCTAAAACCGTGCCAAAAACCTTTTCCTTATGTTTCACGACTGATTCCTAAAGAATTATGTAATATTGCTGCACAAAAAGGTGGATGAATGTCGGTTGATAAGATACTTGGCGACTGGAAAAAACTAAAGTTCAAACCGGTTTACTGGCTGGAAGGGGAAGAGGAGTATTATATAGATGTGCTTGTCAACTATGCGGAGCACCAGATCCTGTCGGAGGCCGAGGCGGGGTTCAACCTTACCGTCTTTTATGGCAAGGATGCGGACTGGACGGCCGTCATCAATGCCTGCCGGCGTTATCCCATGTTCGCGGAGCGTCAGGTGGTGGTGTTAAAAGAGGCCCAACAGATGCGGGATATTGACAAACTGGAAGCTTATATTGACAAACCGCTTGTTTCGACGGTATTTGTAGTGGCTTATAAAGAGAAGAAGGTCGACGGACGCAGCAAGCTGGCGAAGCTGCTGAAGGAAAAGGCCGAGCTGTACACGACCAAGAAGCTGTATGATAACCAGCTTCCCGAATGGACATCCGAACTGATCCGCCAGAAGGGGTATAGCATCACACAAAGGGCGTTGCTGCTGCTGGTGGATCACATCGGCAATGATCTCAACCGGATCAATAACGAGGTGGAGAAGCTGTTGGTCAACCTGGGAACCCGCAAGGAGATCAACGAGGACGATATCGAGCGGTATGTAGGCGTGAGTAAGGAGTACAATGTCTTCGAGCTGCAGGATGCATTTGCCAAGAAGGATAGGGTAAAGGCCATCCGGATCATCCAGTATTTCGAGGGGAATCCTAAGGCAGGTCCGATCCAACTGATCCTGCCGTCCATTTACAATTTCTTCTCCAAAGTGTATATGATCTTCGGCCAGCCCGCACGGGACGAGAAGGGTGTCGCGGCGGCGATAGGCGTCAATCCTTATTTTGCGAAGGACTATTTGGCCGCGCTGCGCAATTACGACTATGCCGGCATCGAGCAGGGGTTGCTGTTACTTCATGCCTACAACCTGAAGAGTGTGGGAGTGGGCAGCGCCGGGGTCGAGGACGCTTCGCTGCTGAAGGAACTCGTTGTAAAAATCATGGGGTGATCACGGGCAAGGCCGGCCGCGGGGATCAGACCAGGGCGGCGAGCGAGTCGACCTTATCCTGGGCCAGGGCCGCTTTCAGGGCTTCAAGGCCATCGAACTTCAGTTCCGGGCGCAGGTACTTTTTAACAAAGACGCGCATCTCTTTTCCATAGATATTTTCGTCGAAATCGAACAGGTTGACCTCGATGGTACGATCTCTGCCGTCGATCGTCGGGCGGATGCCGATGCCCATCATGCCTTTCAGCCTTGGTCCGGCAAACAGGTCGCCGGAGGCGGGAAGCAGTTCGGCCTCGACGGCATAGACCCCATTGGCGGGAGTCAGTTTTTCCGGATTTTCCAGGTCGATATTGGCGGTAGGGTAGCCGAGGGTGCGCCCCAGCTGGTTGCCCGTTACGACTTTGCCCGAGAAGAAAAAGGGATAGCCGAGGAGTTCGTTGGCCGTGCCGATATCGGCGCGCAGGATCGCTTCGCGGATGCGCGTGGAACTGACGGAGACCTCATTCAGCAGGTGGACCGGTATCTCCTGCAGGACGAAACCGTGGGTGGCGCTGAATTGCTCCAGCAGGTGGTAATCACCCTGGCGACCTTTGCCGAAGCGGTGGTCGTAGCCGATGATCACGGTATGAGGATGGAATTTTGCCAGCAGGAAGTCCGTGATATATTCCTCAGCCGTCATTTGGGAGAAGGCCTCGGTGAAAGGAACGATAACGAGATGGTCGATCTTTTGCCAGGAAAGAAGCTGGATCTTTTCTTCGAGCGTATTGATCAGCCGGATGTCTTCCGTGCCGCCTTTGACCACCTTGCGGGGGTGTGGGAAGAAGGTGATGATGACCGTTTCGCCGTCGATGCGGACGGCTTCCTCCCGAAGCTGGCGGAGGATCCGGGCGTGGCCGGTGTGGACTCCGTCAAAGGTTCCAATGGTAATTACGGATCGCTGAAATTGAGGAAGTTGATCTAGGTCTCTGTAGATATGCATCGCTAAAATATTGGCCTTCGGCCATCTGACCTGTGGTCCGATTTGCTGCAAATCTACACGATTTATCTATTACCTTTGCCGCCTATGTCATTGTATGCCCAGCGCGGCGTTTCCGCCCAGAAAGAAGAAGTTCACCAGGCCGTCGAGAAATTGGATAAGGGACTCTACCCGAATGCCTTTTGCAAGATCTACCCGGACTACCTGGGTGGGGATAACGACTGGGTGAACCTGATGCATGCCGACGGGGCGGGGACGAAGAGCATCCTGGCCTATCTGTATTGGAAGGAAACGGGAGACCTGGAGGTTTGGAAGGGGATCGCCCGGGATGCGATAGCGATGAACCTGGATGATCTGCTTTGTGTGGGTATTTACGACAATCTGCTTTTCTCCTCGACGATCGACCGGAACAAGCGGAATGTTCCGGGGGAGGTACTGTCGGCGATCATTAATGGCTCACAGGAATTTTTTGACGAATTGAAGACCTTCGGGGTCGGGATCCAGTACCTCGGCGGGGAGACGGCCGACGTCGGCGACGTGGTGCGGACGATCGCCGTGAATGGGACGATGACGGCGCGCTGGCCCAAGGACCGGCTGGTGACCAATGACGGGATCCGCGCCGGGGATGTGATCGTGGGGTTTGCCAGTTTTGGCCAGGCAAACTACGAGACCGCCTATAACAGCGGACTCGGAAGTAACGGGCTGACGAGCGCGCGGCATGATGTGTTGCACAAGACCTATGGAGCCCGGTTCCATGAATCATATGATACCTCCCTCGACGAGCATGTCGTTTATATCGGGCCGCACCGGATGACGGATATCGTGGAGGTTCCGGGTTTTGGCGGTATCGATATCGGGCATTTGTTGCTGAGCCCGACGCGGACCTATGCCCCCTTGCTGAAGCAGTTGCTGACGGAACAGTTTGACGCGATCCACGGGTTGATCCATTGCAGTGGCGGTGGCCAGACCAAATGCATGAAATATCTGCCCGGCAATTTCCGGGTCGTCAAGGACAATCTATTCGAGCCGCCGGTGATCTTCCAGCTGATACAGGCGGCGTCGGGTTCCGACCGGCGGGAAATGTACCAGGTCTTCAATATGGGCCACCGGCTCGAGATTTTTACCGATGAGCGGTCCGCCGATGCCCTTATCAGGGCCGGACAGGCCTTTGGCATCGAAGGCCGGGTGGTAGGCCGGGTCGAAGCGGCCGACAAAAAAAGCCTCCTGCTGAAGGCGGGAGGCGAAGAGATCGTTTACGAATCCTGATCAGCGTTTTTCGATCTTGAACTGGATCTTCAGGTAGTACACTCCCTCGGCGATCTGCTGCGGGTCCTCTCCCAGTTTATTTGACGCGTTGCGGACTTCTTCCAGGAAGAGGTTCTTTTTTTTCTCAGCTGGTCCTGAATGATCTGAGGGCCGGGACGTTACGACGATGACGTTTAATTTTTGATCGGCGGGAAGCACCATATCCCCAGGGTGGGCCTCAAATCCCACCAGTTTGCCGTTGGCGTCGACCTTGATGGAAAAGAAGACCGTTCCCTCCTGGTTGGCATCCAGCGCTGCCTGTGGGTAGCGAAGTTGGTGGTTATAGAAGCGAAGGAGCGCCATTTGGTCCACCCGCGGAGCCGGTTTGGGGACGGCAAAGGCGGTGAAAAGCAGGAAGAAAAGCGGGAGCGCGAGAATCCGGCTGAGATAGCCCGGCTTTGAATGTGTTTTAATAATCATGGTAATGCGTCTTTTAAGATGAGTATGGAAAAAAGAATGGGTGAGACGGGTAATGGACCCGCTGCCGGCGGATTGCCAGACCAGGCTTTCGGCGTACTGATGGGCATCGCCTCCCACGGAAAGGGCCTTCCGGTCCGCCAGGAATTCGTGGACGATCCGGACTTCCCGGAGCAGGAGGTGGAAGACGGGGTTGATCCAGAACAAGCAGCGGAGGAATTCCAGGGCCAGGAGATCCAGGGTATGGCGGCCGCGGATATGGGTCATTTCATGGCGGAGGATCGCCTGTCCATTATCTGTTTCCAGGGGGATCCGGCTATTCCAGAACAGGCGGTTGCCAAAGGAAAAAGGGGTTCCCGGGGCGTCGGTGTCGTAGAAGCGGATGCCGGACATCCGGACGGCGGGGTATTTCCGGGTAAGGCGGATGATATGGATCAACGCGGGGAGAAGCCGGAAGAGCAGGGAGGCGGTGACCAGACCATAGATCAGGGCGACCCAGGTCCATCCGCTGCCAACAACGGACGTCGCGGCGGCGGAGACAGGGGAGTAATGGAGACCGGAATCAGGTGTGGAACCGGCCAGGACGGTGAGCGCCGCCGGTTGGGGCCAGCCGCCAGGCAGGTGAAGCAGGGGCAGAAGCACCGAGGCGCCCGCCGCAGCCAGGAGGTAGCGCCGGTTATAGGAGTGGAAGGGGGCATTCCGGAGAAAGGTTCGGTACCAGCCGAAAAGGATGGCCGAAACCAGGGTCATTTTCAGCAGGTACCAGGCTGGGAATGGCGGAAGGGCAATGTGCATAACCGGCTTTTTTATTAAACTAAGTTTTTAGTTATAAAACTAAGCTATAACTAATTCTTTAGTTATTCAAAAAAAGTTTTTTTGAGGTATCTGCAAAGGGTATTCGAGAATTGCGAAACGGTAAATTGAGCGAGGCTTTCTTTACATTTCGCAAAAAAAAGATTAAAAAGCTCCCAATTTAATCCACAGGGCTATGAATTACCAGATTTGATGACTACTTTCGCAAACGGTTCTGGACGGATTGACATTAATTTATTTTTATATCTTTTTTGCCCCTCCGTGAACTTCCCCGGCTCTATTCTTGTTGATTGATATGTACCCGACCTATTGTCGTCATCTTTTTTTATTATCCGAATATGAGGCAACTTAAGATTGCTACACAGATTACGAACCGTGATTCCCAGGCGGTTGAGAAGTATTTGCAAGAGATCAGCAAGATCCCGATGATCACTCCTGAAGAGGAGACGGTCCTCGCGCAGCGGATCAAAATGGGCGATCAGAAGGCATTGGACAAGCTCGTCCAGGCCAACCTTCGCTTTGTGGTCTCTGTGGCAAAACAGTATCAGCACCAGGGGTTATCACTGAGTGATTTGATCAACGAGGGCAACCTCGGCTTAATTAAAGCGGCTCAACGCTTTGATGAAACCAAAGGTTTCAAGTTTATTTCTTACGCGGTATGGTGGATCCGCCAATCCATCCTGCAGGCGTTGGCAGAGCAGGGCAGATTAGTCCGCCTGCCTCAAAACAAAATTGGCACTTACAACAAGGCGAACAAGGCGTACATGGCATTCGAGCAGGAACACGAGCGCGAACCCAGTACGGAAGAGTTGGCCGAGTTACTTGAAATGAGTGAGACGGAAATCAACAACATTTTCCAGAGCAACACGCGTCACAGCAGTCTGGATGCCCCGGTACACGAGGCAGAAGACGTAGCGATGGGCGACCTGCTGGAAGGTGGTGATGAGACGGATGATGATGTCATGAAAGATTCCTTACGCGCAGAGATCCGCCGCGTGCTCAAGTCACTGAGCCCCCGCGAAGCGGAGATCGTCAATGCTTATTTCGGCCTGGACGGCGAGAATGGGGTGACCATCGAGCAGATCGGCCAGAAGTATGACTTGACCAAGGAGCGTATCCGCCAGATCAAGGAGCGGGCTATCAAACGCCTTCAAAAGGCGCGCTATAGCAATGCACTGAAAGCTTATTTGGGATAAGGGTCCCTGAGCCGCCTTGCGGCGACTCGTCCGAAGGACAAATATTAGCGATATCACTCAAAAAGATGGAGCCCCGGTTCTTAGGAATCGGGGTTTTTTCGTGGCCGCCGGTGGATTGCGTGGGGGTTTTTTGTCTGGCGGAAGACATTCCGTTCCGCATTTTCACCTTATTTTTGTCCGCTTAAAAATCGAATCAAAAATTGAACTGAGAATGGAGCAAACCCCAAGCGAAAAAGTAAATTGTCTGATCATCGGTTCCGGACCGGCGGGGTATACGGCCGCCATCTATGCCGCCCGCGCGAATCTCCGGCCGGTGCTCTATCAGGGTATACAGCCGGGCGGCCAGCTGACGATTACCACGGAAGTAGAGAACTACCCGGGCTATCCGGACGGGGTGCAGGGACCTGAGATGATGGTGCATTTTGAAAAACAGGCGGCGCGGATGGGTGCGGATATCCGGTATGGACTGGCGACGAAGGTGGATTTCTCCGGTCACCCGCACAAGGTGTGGATCGACGACGAGAAACTCGTGGAGGCAGATTCCGTGATCATCGCTACTGGCGCTTCCGCCAAGTGGCTGGGTCTCGAATCCGAAGAACGCCTGAATGGGTATGGGGTAAGCGCATGCGCGGTGTGTGATGGATTCTTCTTCCGGGGAAAAGAGGTAGCCATCATTGGAGCCGGGGATACGGCAGCCGAAGAAGCATTGTATCTTTCGAAGCTGGCCACCAATGTGCATATGCTTGTCCGCAGCGAGAAGATGCGGGCCTCGAAGGTGATGCAGGAGCGGGTACAGCAGACGCCGAATATTAAGATGTATTGGAACTCCGAGACGGACGAGATCCTGGGTGAAAGCAAGGTGGAAGCTCTTCGCATCCGGAACAGCAAGACCGGGGAAAAGAAAGAGATCCCGATCAGCGGGTTCTTCGTGGCGATCGGTCACCAGCCCAACTCCGGCATATTCGCTGATTATCTCGAGATGGACGAGGCGGGATATATCAAGACCGTTCCGGGAACGAGCAAGACCAATGTGGAGGGGGTCTTTGCCGCAGGGGACGTTCAGGACAAGATCTATCGCCAGGCAGTAACGGCCGCGGGAAGCGGATGTATGGCTGCACTGGACGCGGAACGCTATCTTTCTGCAAAAGGAATTCATTAAGGCCCATGGTTACGGTACAATTACATAACCTGATCTTTTCGGGACGCCACGGCGTTTTCAAGGAAGAATTGACGACGGGCAACACCTTTGAGGTCAATCTGGACGTGTCCTACGACGAGGCCGGCCGGCCCTTTACGGGCCTGGATTCGATCGTCAACTATGTGACGATCTTTGGGATCATAAAGGAGCGGATGCATCAGCCCTCCCCGCTGCTGGAAAAGATCGCCGAAGAGATCATCGCCAGGATCAGGGAACATTATCCCTTTATCACCGAGGCTATGCTTTCCATCTATAAGTTACAGGCGCCGATAGGCAATTTTCAAGGCAAGGCCGGCATTACCCTGCACAAGAAATTCGAGGAATTATGACGCGTTGGCTTCTTTTCTTTTTACTTCTTTCATTTCGGACGGCTGCGCAGGATGTTGCGGTTTTATTGAACCGAGGGGCGCAACTCGAAGCCGCCTTCAGAGAAGAGGAGGCTTTACCGGTGTATGAGAATGCCGCCCAGTTACAACCCCGGAATATCGTCGCGCTGATCCACTGCAGCGATCTGCTCTGCCGGGTGGGACACCGGTTCAAGGACCGGAACAGGATGATCGCCTATTTCAGGAGCGGCTATGCATATGCGCAACGAGCCTACCGCATCGACTCGACCAACAGCGATGCCAATGTGGTTATGGCTTTCTCTCTGGCCCGGCTTGCCCTCGACCAGAACGGAAAGGAACGGGTGGTCTCTGCCAACGAGATCAGGCGATATGCGGAGCAGGCTATTCATGACGATCCCGGCAATTTCAAGGCCTATCATATTCTCGGGCGCTGGCATTACGAGGTCAGCAATCTGAACTTCCTCGAACGGACGCTGGCCCGCTGGTTCTTCGGTTCCCTGCCGGAGTCCTCGCTGTCCGAGTCCATTTCCAACCTGGAGAAGAGCCGGACATTGCGGCCTGATTTTATGCTCAACTATTTCGAGCTGGCCCGGGCCTATCACCGGGAGGGCAGGGATGACAGAGCGATCGCGCTGTTATCCCAGATGGAAAAACTTCCGGATCAAATGTATGATGACCGGACGGTGAGAGCGGAGGGGAGACAACTGCTGGAAAAGCTTAAATAACCTTTCCTTTCCAGCGGCCGCTTCGGATATACCAAAAAGCCTGGATGAACATCGCCAGCCAGTACACCCACTCCGACATCCAGCCTATCACGAGGGAGAGATGCCATTTCTCCAGGGTAAAATACACGTAAAAGCAGTAGATGAAGATAGTAACCGCTTCGATCCGCAGGTTGACGCGGGTATTGCCCGTACCTGTGACCGCGCTGAGCCAGACCACGGAGAAGGACATCAGCACGATCGCCGAAGACACGACGCGAAGAACAGGAATGGCGGCCGCGGTGAATTCGCGGTCCTGGCCATAGATGGAGAGGAACAGGCTGGGGAAGACGTTCAGCAGGATAAAGATGACGATGGTGATGGCCAGGCTCAGCTTGACGATGTTCCGGATCAGGACAATGACCTTGTCCTCCATGCCCTGGCCGATGATATTGCTCACCATCGCGTTGGTGGTGGATGCAAAGGCCCAGGTGAAGACGCCGAACAGGCCGAAGATATTGCGCATGGCGTTGCTGATCGCCAGCGCCTGGCGACCGTGGTGCTCGACGAGGATATAAAAGAACACCCAGGACACGATGCTCACGATATACTGAAAGACGAGCGGCGTCGACTGAATGATAATGAGCCGGGCATTGGATTTATCGACGATCCAGTGCTTATAGAGCTGGAGCTCCTGGCTGATTCCTTTTGCATGGATGACGGCAAATACGACGAGCATACCGGAGGCCTCGGCGATGATCGACGACCAGGCGGCCCCGTTGAAGCCAAGGGCGGGCAGGCCGAAATGACCGAAGATCAGACCGTAGTCGAGGGTGATGTTGACGACGGTCTCCGCCAAAGTGCCGAAGACGAGGAACTTGCTTTGGTTGGTCCCCACGAGCAGGGCGTTGCGCATCTGGTACACATAGAGACAGGGAAGGCCCCAGATGCGGATACGCAGAAAAGAGATGGCCTGTTCGCGGAGGGGAGCCGAGTGCAGGGACCAGGAAAGGACAGTAGGGGCGATGAGCCAGGTGACCGCAATACCCAGGAAGGACAACCCCAGGGCGATATACATACCCTGCGAGAAGAGTTTGCCGATCTCTTCCACCCGTCCTTCTCCGGCCCGTCTTGCGATGAGCGCCTGAAGACCGTTGTTAAGCCCCTGACCGACGACGGCAAACAACAGATAATAGACCCCGGTGATCCCCGCGGTGGAGAGGGCGTCGCCCACCTGGTCGAGATGGCCGAGAAAGATGTTGTTGGTGATAAAGTTGATCTGCGGGACGAGAATGGCGAGGCTGATGGGAAGGGCCATTTTCAGGATATCCCGGTTGGTGATGCCTACTTTGTAGCTTTTGGTGTTGTTCGCAAGGTCCATTCTCCGCAAAAAAGACGGCAATTTAAGGGTTTTTAGTATTATTGCAAATCATTGTATTACGATCAAAATGATCAAACCTGCCTTTCAGATAGAAGTCTCAGACATTTCCGACGAGGAATTGCTTCAATGCCGCCTGCTGGTGGAAGTGAATCCCAACTCTTTCACCTATGTGCTGTTGAACCAGCGCAACATGAGCCCGCTGGTGGTCAAGTATTTCCAGCTGGAACCCAGTAAGGAACATTCACTGGCCGATACCCTCCGGGAGATCATGGAGGGAGACCACCTGCTGCGACGTCCGGTGAAAGAGACCCTGCTGGTGTATAATTTCCCTGAGAGCAGCCTGGTACCGGAGTCGGTCTTTACGATGGATACCAACCGGGAGATCATCGATACCCTGCATGGCAACCTGCAAAAGGGGCTGATCCTGACAGAGAAGATCCCCTGGTGGGAGCTGTTCAATGTATACCGCATCTCCGTGGACCTGCACCATCTGCTGCAGCAGACGTTCTCGGCCGGCAAGTACTGGCACTATTACAGCCTTATGCTGAAGAGCTTCAAGATGTTCGACTCCACGGAGCAGCAGGATTGCATAAAGGTGATCTTCTATTCCGACAAGATGGTCGCGCTGGTGATCCGGGAAGGGAAGGTACACCTCGTCCAGACCTTCCTGTATCATGATACCAAGGATGTCGCCTATCACCTGTTGAACTGCTGTCAGCAGTTGGGCCTCGACCAGGACTCCGTCCGGCTGCTGGTGGGCGGACTGATCGACAAACAGTCTTCTTTGAGCACGGAGCTTCACAAATATTTCCTGCGGATCGACTTTGAAGAAATTGACGAGAGCATCAAGATCACCGATGAACTGAAAGAATTGCCCCTGCATTATTTTTCATCCATCCTGAAAATGGCCGTATGCGCGTGATCGGGGGATCCCTGGGCGGCAGGCGGATCAGTCCGCCGGCGAAGATGCCCCATACCCGGCCGACGACCGATATCGCAAAGGAGGGACTTTTTAATATCCTCGAAAATAATCTGGAGTTGCCGGAGCTGCGAACCCTCGATCTTTTCGGCGGGACGGGCAGCATCAGTTATGAGCTGGCCTCGCGCGGAGTAAAGGACCTGACGGTGGTCGAGAAAGACCCGACTATGTTTGCCTTTATCCAGAGAACGGCAAAGGACCTGGGTCTGGAGGATTTTTATAAGGTCGTGCGGATGGACGTGTTCAAATTCATCGCGCAGTGTCCGGAAACCTTCGACCTGATCTTTGCGGGACCGCCGTATGCGCTGGATACGATCGACGATCTGCCGAAGCTCGTCGTCAGCCGGGGGCTGCTGAATCCGGATGGATGGTTTATCCTGGAACATACTCCCCGGAATAACTATGAAGGCTATCCGCTGTATGTGACGCAGCGCAGCTATGGAACCACTATTTTCTCCATTTTCGTGAATAAGAGATCCTGAGATGCGGCCCATTTTTATTACCGGTATCGGTACTGGCGTTGGCAAGACCCTTGTTTCGGCGATCGTGACGGAGGCAGTCGGTGGATGGTATTGGAAGCCCTTGCAGGCGGGTTTTGACGATGGGACCGATGCGGAGTGGGTCGGGGAGCGGCTGAGCCGGAAGGGAAGGGTGCTGTCCGAGGCGTATAAATTGCGGTTGCCGGCGTCGCCGCATATTGCCGCGCGTGAGGAAGGCATCACGATCGCGGTACCGGCCCTGGTGGCAAAGTTGCCGGTGGAGCGGCCACTGGTAGTCGAAGGAGCGGGCGGCCTGCTGGTTCCGTTGAACGACGGGGAATTCATGGCCGATCTCGCACTGGGGCTGGATGCGACGGTGATCCTGGTGAGCCGGAACTACCTGGGCAGCATCAATCATTCGCTCCTGACCGCGGAAGTCTGCCGGATGCGGGGGCTGCGGGTCGGGGGTTGGATCTTCAATGATCAATATATGAACTATGAAGAGGAGATCGTGCGGTGGAGCGGTTATCCGCGGTTGGGTTCCGTGCCGTACCGGGAGGCTCCGGATGGAGAATTCGTAAGGACCCAGGCAGGGTTATTACTACCAAATTTGATGTATCTTTAGGTCAGGCAACGTTGATTATGAATTTTAACTTCCCATTGTTAAAGCCGATACGCATTCTTCTCTTTCCCTTTTCCCTGATCTACGCTCTCATCGTCACCATCCGTAACTGGTGTTTTGATAAAAAGATCCTTGCTTCCACGTCCTTTAACCTGCCCGTGATCTGCGTCGGCAACCTGGCTGTCGGCGGTACGGGTAAATCCCCGATGGTGGAGTTGCTGATCCGGCTGTTGAAAGACCAGTATGCGGTTGCGGTGTTGAGCCGGGGGTATAAGCGAAAGACGAGGGGGTATGCCCTTGCGAATGCTTCGACGACCGCGCTGGACATCGGGGATGAGCCGATGCAATTCCACAGTAAGTTCCCGGACGTGGCCGTGGCGGTAGGGGAGGAACGGATCGTTGCGATCCCGCAGTTGTTGCACGATCGGCCGGAGACCCGGGCCATCCTGCTGGACGATGCCTTTCAGCACCGGGCGGTAAAAGCGGGATTGAACGTACTGCTGACGGATTGTTCGAACCTTTTTACCCGGGACTGGTGGCTGCCGAGCGGGGATCTGCGTGACGCGCCGTCGAGCTATCGCCGGGCGGATGTGATCGTCGTGACTAAATGCCCCGAGGACCTGGACGAGGACCAGCGCCGGGCCGTCGTGAGCGAGATCGATCCGCGGCCACATCAGCGCGTGTTCTTCTCGTCGATCAGTTACGGTACACCCTATCATATCACGCGGCAGGACGCGGTGGTGATCGACGAGGAGGTGGAGGTACTGCTGGTGACGGGGATCGCCAACCCGGCGCCGTTGAAGCGGTGGTTGAACGATCATTCAAAAACATATTATGAGATGGCTTACGGCGATCATCATATCTTCACGATCGACGATCTGCATGCGATCACCCGGCGGCTGGGTACGATCGCTGCCGAAAAAAAGCTGATCCTGACCACCGAAAAAGATGCGGTGAGACTGATCAAGTTCAGGCAGGAACTGGAGGTCTGGCCCTTTTATGTAATTCCGATCACCCCCAAATTCCTCTTTGGCGACGAAGACCAGTTTGCGGGGGTGATCAATAAATTTATCAAAGAATTCAAATGAAAAACAAGAAAAAGAATAATAATAAGAAGAAGGCTCCGGCCGACAGCGCCCATCTGTTAACGGGGCGGCTGGACGTTACGCGGAGCGGAATGGGTTTTGTGATCGTGGAAGGCCGGGAGCAGGATATCCTGGTGCGGCCGGCGGATTTCAATACGGCCCTGCATGGCGATACCGTGCGGGTGCGGGTCGTGAATGCGGGTGGCCGGAGTGGGCGGTCACAGGGTGAAGTGGTGGATGTCGTAGACCGTAAGCAAATGGAGTTCCTTGGCCGGATCGAGATTAGTGCGTCCTTCGCCTTTTTTATCGCGGAGAGCGACAAGCCCATGCCCGATATTTATGTACCGCTGTCGCAGCTGAATGGCGCGGTCAATCACGACAAGGTGATCGTGAGAATCACGGAATGGGAGAAGAACAAGAAACCCCAGGGCGAGGTCATCCAGGTCATGGACAAGAGTGACGAGAACGACCTGGCGATGAAGGATATATTGCTGGAGGCCGGCTTTCCTATCTTTTTCCCCGAGAATGTGTTGGAGGAATCGGAGCGGCTGCCCGATCTGATCCCGGCTGCGGAGATCGCCAATCGCCGGGATCTGCGCAATATCCTCACGTTTACGATCGACCCGGTGGATGCCAAGGATTTCGACGATGCCATCTCGATTCGCCGGGTAGACAAGGGCGAACTGGAGATCGGGGTCCATATTGCCGACGTCAGCTTCTATGTAGAGCCGGAGACGGCACTCGACAAAGAGGCTTATACCCGGGCAACCTCGGTGTATCTGCCGGATAGGGTAAATCCCATGCTGCCCGAACGGATCTCCAATGAGCTCTGTTCGCTCCGGCCGCATGAGGACAAACTCACCTTTTCGGCCATCTTTCGGATGACGCCCGACGCAAAGGTAAAAAGCTCCTGGCTGGGCAGGACGGTGATCCATTCCGACCACCGGTTCACCTATGAGGAGGCACAGGAGATCATCGAGCAGAAGACAGGAGTGCACCAGCCGGAGATCGAGCTGCTGAACGATATCGCCCAGCAGCTGCGCAAGCAGCGTTTCCGCAAGGGGGCGATCAATTTTTCCTCTACGGAGGTCCGGTTCAAGCTGGACGAGAAAGGAAAGCCGATCGGAATCATGGTAAAAGAAAGCAAGGAATCCCATCAACTGGTGGAGGAGTTTATGCTGCTGGCCAACCGGGCGGTGGCGGAATATGTGGGAAAGATCAAGGTCAACAAGAAGCCGCTTCCCTTTCCCTACCGGGTACACGATACGCCCGACAAGGAGAAACTGCTGCCCTTTATCGAGTTTGCCAAGAAATACGGCCATGTATTCGATATCGGGTCCCCGCAGGCGATAGCGAAATCCTTTAACCAGATGTTACAGGATGTGCAGGGGCGGCCCGAACAGCATGTACTGGAGCAGTTGGGGATCCGGACAATGGCCAAGGCGGTCTATACGACCGAGAACATTGGTCACTATGGGCTGGGATTCGAACATTACTGTCATTTTACGTCGCCAATCCGCAGATATCCCGATGTATTGGTTCACAGAGTATTGCAAGAAGTATTAGAAGGAAAGACCGAACCCGACAAGAAGATGGAGGCCAAGTGTAAGCAGTCGAGCGAGCGGGAGCGGGCAGCCATGGAGAGTGAACGGGCAGCCAACAAGTACAAACAGGTGGAGTATATGCAGGGCTTTTTGGGTGAGGAGTTCGAGGGGGTGATCAGCGGGGTGGCCTCCTTTGGGTTCTGGGTGGAAACGGTGGAGCATAAGTGCGAGGGTCTGGTAAGCCTCAATAGTCTGATGGAATACGACGATTTTCGCCATATCGAGAGCGACTATGCGCTGGTAGGGCGGCGCAGCGGACGGCGGTTCCGCATGGGCGACAAGGTGACCATCAAGATAGTGTCGGCCAATCTCTCCAAGCGGCAGCTGGACTATGAATGGGTGATCACGACCGAAGACAGCGTCCGGCAGGAAGAGATCGGGATAGTAGACGCGGAGACTCAGCCGGAGCGGCAGGGTAAGCGGAAGCCGGAGCGGAAGAAACCGGGCGGCGGAGGAAAACAGGTGGCAAAGGGAAGCCGTAAGAAAAAGAAATAAAAATATTCTATGCACAGCTTTGAAGAATTGTCCGCTGATTTCGCCCACAGGTTTGCAGACCGGCATTTTCCCGACCATCCCGCCAGTCTTTATGATCCCGCCGTCTATTTTCTCGGTTTGGGGGGTAAGCGCATCCGGCCGGTGCTATGCCTGATGGGAAATGAGCTGTTTGGACCGATCGAAGACGATGCGTGGCTATTAGCGATCGCGCTGGAGCTTTTTCACAATTTCACCCTCATCCACGATGATATCATGGACCGGGCGCCGTTACGCCGGGGGATGCCTACGGTTCATGCGAAGTATGGTTCGGCCACGGCCATCCTCAGTGGGGACGTGATGCTGGTGGTTGGATACGATTATATCAGCCGGATCCAGTCATCGCATATCCGGCGAATTCTTCAATTGTACAACCAGACGGCGGTGAAGGTCTGCGAGGGGCAGCAGCTGGATATGGATTTCGAAGCGCGGGACAAGGTGACCATGGACGAATATCTGAAGATGATCGAGCTGAAGACCTCGGTCCTGCTCGCAGCCAGTCTGCAGATCGGGTCCATCCTGGGAGGGGCGGGCCTGGGGAATCAGCAGAACATCTATCAATTTGGGGTCAACCTTGGGTTAGCCTTCCAGATCCAGGATGATTACCTGGACTGCTATGGCGATGCTTCGAAGTTCGGCAAACAGGTAGGCGGGGATATCGTTGCCGGTAAGAAGACGTTCCTGCTGATCAAGACCCTTGAGGTCGCCAACGGGGCGCAGCTGGCCGAGATCGCCCGCCTGGAGCAGGCGCCGCCCGAAGAGAAAGTGGCGGGGATGTTGCGCATCTATCAGGCCTGTGGAGTGGACAGCTGGGTGCGGGAATTGAAGGAGCACTATCGGCAGGAGGCTTATCGCAGTCTGGAGGAGATTGCCGTGTTATCGAAGCGAAAGGAACCGTTGCAACAGTTAGTGGACTTACTGTTGACGCGTGACCATTGATCAGATGGTGTGCGCGTATTTGTCCATGGTTCGCCAGTATTTATCCTTGTAGATCGTATAACTGCAGGCGAGCTTCCCTTCAAAGGAGCGGATGGTCCGGTCGATAAGCTTTGAAATCCTGCGGAATTCGCGGCAGGCATAATAGATCTCGCTTTTCCCGTTGTAGGTTTCCCGGCCGAGGTTCAGATAGCCGGATGAATCGACCAACAGGCTGTCGAGTTCTTCCTGCAACTCGTTAAAGATGCTGAACTGTTCCTCGCCCGGCATTCCGTTATTGATCATTCCCTTTGTCTTCGTATAGTCGACGGTGACTACCGCCATCCAGGGATGAGAGGCCCGGGCATCCCAGTCCAGCAGATCGGTGTTGATAATCGCGATAGACGGGAGGCCGTCGGGGTCCTCGCCTTCGAGAGCCGCATATTGGTCGTTCTCGGTGTCGTGCCGGGCGCCCTCGTATTTTTCGACGAATTCTTTCTCTTTCCAGGTGAGGAAGTCACCCAGTTTTTCCATCGGGATGAGCTGCCGGCCGGCCGCGTCTGCGGGGCCGCCCACAGCGAGATCGTCGATCAGCGTAGCGGCGTTCAGCTCGCCCAGCAAGGCGTCCATATACAGCAGGCAGCCCTGGGTGATGGTGTTCTTGTTGTCCTCGCTGAAATCCTCGTGGATGATGGTCAGGTTGATCTCGTCAGGATAGCCGGGTTCTTCGTCATAAAAGAAACGGATGGTATCGCTGTCGAAGGGTGTTCCGTTCAACTTGATGCTCATGCGGATGCCCGTGGACGGTTTCAGTGCCGTGAATTTCCAGTTGGGAAGGGTGGGAGCTGCGTCGATCAGTTCTTCGACATAGACAAAGGTGGGGATATCGCCCTCGGCGCTGACCACCAGCTCCGCAGTGGTATCGTCGGTCATCCCGGTCTCGCAATAGAACCGGGGGTTGAGGGCATGGAGCCTGGGCACGATCTTGTCGAGAAAGCGGTTATGGATGAGCTGGCCATCCTTTTTTCGGATGACTGTAAAAAAGGATTGTTGTTCAGAAAGGAACCAGCTCCAAAACTCAGGTACAGTGGCGGGAGCGACAGGTCTGTTAAGGAGTTTTTTGAGGAAATTCATAGGTGGGGAAGCTACGCAATATCCTTTGATTTTAACTGAAATTGCCTAATTTTCAGCCTTAATTAAACCAATCGTAGATGGCCAATTCGCTTTTCCGGAAAAAATCACTCGACAAAATTGCACGGGATTCGGCAGAAGGGCTTTCAGATGGACACGGGAGCAGCGGCTTGAGGAAGGTGCTGAATGTCCGCGACCTGACGTTTATGGGTATTGCCGCGGTGGTTGGGGCCGGTATCTTTTCAACGATCGGTGCGGCGGCAGCCGACGGCGGACCGGGAATCTCGCTGCTGTTCGTCCTGACGGCGGTGACCTGCGGGTTCTCGGCACTTTGCTATGCTGAGTTCGCCAGCCGGGTGCCGATCGCCGGAAGTGCATACACTTATGCCTATGTTGCCTTCGGTGAGGTCGTTGCCTGGATCATTGGCTGGGCGCTGATCCTCGAATATGCCATCGGCAATATCGTAGTGGCTATCGCCTGGAGCAAGTATTTCAACAACCTGCTCCTGGGATTCGGCATTCATTTACCAGGGTGGCTTATTACCGATCCGGGAACGGCGAAGGATGCTTTCGTGGCGGCTCAGGGAGTCCTTGCCAAGGGTGGGGCGCTTGATTCCGCCGGGCAGGCCGCGATCGACGCCTGGAATGGAGCGCCAATCATCGGCGGGGCACATCTCATCATGAACGTGCCCGCATTCATAATCGTTTGTATCATCGCCGCTATCACTTACATCGGTATCCGGGAAAGCAAGAAGACGACCAATGCGATGGTTGTCTTCAAGATCTCCGTCGTCATCCTGGTGATCATCCTCGGGTTCTATTTTGTGCAGCCGGCCAACTGGAGCCCCTTTCTGCCGAACGGGTTTGGGGGAGTTTTGAAGGGGGTGTCGGCGGTGTTCTATGCCTATATCGGCTTCGATGCGATCAGCACGACGGCGGAGGAGTGTACGGACGCGCAGCGTGACCTGCCCAAGGGCATGCTTTATTCGCTGCTGATCTGTACGGCCTTGTATATCCTGGTCGCCCTGGTCCTGACCGGGATGGTCAACTATAGCAAGCTGAATGTGGCCGATCCCCTGGCCTTTGTGTTTGCACAGGTCCATCAGAAATGGATCTTCTATTTCATCTCCGCAAGTGCGGTGGTTGCGACTACGAGCGTGCTGCTGGTGTTCCAGTTGGGGCAACCCCGGATCTGGATGAGTATGAGCCGGGACGGGTTGCTTCCCAAGCCATTCGGGTTGATCCATCCGAAATTCCATACGCCCTGGTTCTCGACCATTATCACGGGCATCATTGTCGCGGTGCCGTCCCTGTTCATGCGGAAAGATCTAATGGAGCAATTGACCAGCATCGGTACTTTGTTCGCCTTTGTCCTGGTCTCGGGCGGTGTGCTGCTGCTGCCGCGAATTACCGGCCCGCGCGGCAAGGGTTTCCGCCTGCCGTATATCAATGGCCAATGGGTCGTGCCGGCGTTGTATCTGGTGTTCGTCTGGCTTTTCCGCGGCCGGCTGGCCGACGACCTGCAGCATCTGACCGCGAGCGGATTGCAGGAAGTCTTGTTCCTGACGTTTACGTTGCTTGCAGGGATCCTGGCCACCGCCACCTTCCTGAAAAAATACTCCATGATCCCCGTGCTGGGGGTGCTTTTCTGTGCCTATCTGCTGATCGAGATCCCGGCCGTCGCCTGGGAATGGTTCTTTGTGTGGATGGGCATCGGGTTGATAGTCTATTTTTTATACGGTTACAGGAAGAGTCAGCTTAGCCGGAGTTGAGGCGTCGGAAGGCATAACAAATTGTATCTTTGCTCCATGACACGAGCCGGAGGCGACTGCATCCGACCATTGAAAAGACAAATTATTCCGGATGAAATTCGAAGTGGGCGACAAGGTCGTCATTCAGCATTCCAACGATGAGGGAGAGGTAGTAGAGATCATCAACGACAAGATGGTGCTGGTGGATGTGCGCGGGGTCCGGTTCCCGGCATATACCGATCAGCTGGACTTTCCATATTTCAAACGATTTACGGAGAAGAAGCTTTTTCCGGCCGAGAAGAAGCCCAAAAAATATATAGATCAACTGCCGCCGGAGAAGCCGGCGCCGGGAAAGAAGAAAGAGCGGATCGCCCAGCTGGCCGATGGCGTATGGCTGACCTTTCTGCCAGTGTTCGATAACGATGAGTTCGGGGACGATGTGGTGGAGAGCCTGAAGATCTACCTGGTTAACAATACTTCCCTGGGCTATGGATTCTCCTATCACCTGAATTATTTCGGGAAGAGCGAATTCGACCTGGACGCAGCCATCGACGCCGGGCAGGATTTTTACCTTCATGATATTCCGTTCGCCAATCTGAACGACAATCCCGCATTCGAGTGCGAGTATACGCTGCTCAAGCCGGACAAGGCGCGGGCGGAGCATTACGAGACATCGCTGAAGCTGCGCGCCAAGCAGGTATTCGGCCGCATCGAGGAGATCAAAAAGAAGGGGGAGGCGACATTCTCTTTCAAATTGTTCGATCAGTATCCTTTCCGCGAGGTGGAGGAGACGGTCGATCCGCGGGGACTGCTGGCGGGTTCGGGTTTCCGGATCTATGAGGCGTCACGGGCGCGGCAGCATCTCGAACCGGCGCGATCGGAGCTGGACCTGCATGCGGACAAGCTGACGGATAAACCCGGGTCGCTGGATGCCTTCGGGATCCTGACTCTGCAACTACAAACCTTCGAGAAATATTTCGATCTGGCCGTGGCGCACCATCTGCCGTCGATGATCGTCATCCATGGGGTGGGGACGGGGAAACTGCGCGACGAGATCCATGAGGAATTGCGAACCAAGCGCAATGTCAAGTCGTTTGTCAACCGTTACGACCCCCGTTTTGGGTATGGGGCGACGGAGATCTTTTTTGAATACGGGAAGAAGTAAATCGTATTTTTGCCGTTGCTACCAACCGGGTCATCGCTCTCCGCTTCGCGGGGGGAGGAAAGTCCGGACAGCAAAGGGCAATGCACCGGTTAAGAGCCGGGGGGCGCGCAAGCGCTCACAGAGAGTGCCACAGAAAATAACTGCCCTCCTTCGGGCTGACCCCTGGCTGCGAGGCTGGAGGCGGTCCGCAGGAGGGTGAGGATGAAAACGTGGGGTAAGAGCCCACGGCGCCGGCGGGTAACCGTCGGCGCGGGTAAACCTTGCATGCTGAAATGCCACGTATACCGGCGACCGAGGGCGGCTCGCCCGAGTCTGCTCCGCAAGGGGCAGCGCGCCGGAGGGTAGGCAGCTAGATCCCTGTAGTAATACAGGGGCCAGATAAATGATGGCCGCCGTGCCGGGTAACCGGCGCGGAACAGGATCCGGCTTACAGGTTGGTAGCTTTTTCCTAAATTTATTCATGCTTTCGAACTACTACAAAACGGCAGTCCGCAATATCGCGCGGAGCCGGTTCCATGCGGTCATCAACATCGTCGGTCTTTCGGTCGGTATCGCCTTTACCTTGCTGATAGCGGCGTATTGCTGGTCGGAGACCCGGGTGAACCATCAGTTGCGGAATTCCGACCGGCAGTATTACCTGACCAGTGTCTGGAAGGTCTTTAACGGCAATCCCCTTACATCGGTGGCCCCACTGGCAAAGGCGTTGAAGGACAACTATCCGTCGCTGGTCGCTAATTTCTACCGGTGGGATGGGATCACTTCCGCGGTGTCCTATGGGGATAAACATTTCCGCGAAGGCATCCAGTTGGGTGACAGTACGCTGATCGCGATGTATGGATTTCCGATCCTGCATGGCGATGTGCGGTCGGTGATGAACACCCCTTTTTCCGTGGTGATCACGGATGAAAAGGCGATCAAATATTTTGGGACGACCGATGTAGTGGGAAAAAACCTGACCATCGACAATTTCTCGGGCGGCAAGCGCGATTTCCGCATCACGGCTGTGATCCGCAAGCCCACCCGGAACAACGTCACTTTTCTGAACAATGCCAATGATAACGGAGTTTTTGTGAACGCTTCCGCTGTTAACTTTTTTGGACGGGATATAAGTAGCTGGCAGAATACGGGGATCGTAAGCTATGTCGAATTGCAGCCAGGGGTGAAGCCATCGGCCCTGGAGGAGCCGGTCCGGCATCTGCTGAAGCTGAATTCAGTTCCACAGATAGCGGACAATCTGCATGTCGTACCCGTGCTGATGACGGATTACTATCTGAACGATATGGGGGGAACCGTGCGGAAGATGATCTACACGCTCTCTTTTGTTGCCTTGTTCATCCTCGGAATGGCCATTATCAATTTTGTCAATCTTTCCGTGAGCCGGAGTTCTTCGCGGATGAAGGAGATCGGTATTCGCAAAGTGTTGGGTGGGTTGAGACGGCAGTTACGGGCGCAATTCCTGATCGAAAGTATTCTGCTTTCAACGGCATCTACCCTGGTGGCCTTGCCGATCTATGCGGTAAGCCGGCCTTTTTTTGCGGCATTGATGGGCAGTGCGCTGCCGGGATTGACCGCGCTGCCCCCGTTGGCCTGGGTGGCGATCGGGTTGTTCGCGTTGTTCACGGGCTGGCTGGCCGGGCTTTATCCGGCCACCTTATTAAGCGCATTGAATTCCATCGATGCACTCAAGAGCAAGGCTTCTTCCATCGGGGAAAAGGTGATCCTGCGGAAGGGATTGGTTGGAATTCAGTTCGCAACGGCTACCGTGGTCTTTGTCGCTGCGATCATCGTTTCGCAGCAGATCCATCTTTTCCTGAGCGACCAGATCGGCTATAAGAAGGACTTTGTTGTCAGCGCCCAGGTACCGCGGGACTGGTCGGGTGCGGGCGTAGAAAAGATGATGACCATCCGCGATATTTTTGCGCGGATGCCCGAGGTGAAGGAGGCGTCGCTGACCTATAATATTCCCAATGGCATGAATCTCGGCGGGGCCGGGTTATACCGGGAGGGTGGGGACTCCACGCGCCCGGTGAATGCGGAATTGATGGTGGGAGATGAGCACTATGTGTCGACTTACCAGATACCGCTGGCGGCCGGCACTTTTTTTCATGGAGCAAATGAATCCGATGCGCAGGATTCGCTCAGCTATGTTATCAACGAGATGGCGGCGAAGCAACTGGGTTTCCAGCGGCCCGCGGATGCATTGAACCAGCGCATCCGGGCGATCGGTGTGCCGACGGCCGCAACCATCCGCGGCGTCGTCAGGGACTTTCATTTCGACGGCATGTTTTCAGCAATGCAGCCCATGCTCTTCGCGCATGTTCGGAGGATCAATATGTACCGGTATTTCTCTTTCCAGCTGCGGCCGGGGAATATCGCGGCGTCAATGGAGGCCTTGCAGCGGCAATGGTCGAAGCTGATGCCCGGCGCGCCGTTCGAGTACCGGTTCATGGATGAGACTCTTTTGTCGATGTACACCACCGAACTGCGGTTGCGCAAGGCAGCTGACACGGCGACCGTGCTGTGTTTTATCATCGTGTTGCTGGGCATCGTCGGACTGGTTTCCAACTCCGTGCGGAGGCGTACGAAGGAGATTGCGATCCGTAAGGTGATCGGCTCGTCAGCAACGGGGATCGTCCGGTTGTTCATCCGGGATTACCTGCCGGTGTTGTTGGTGGCGGGATTAGTGGCGAGTCCGATTGCGTACTGGCTGATGCAGCGATGGCTGGAGGGTTATCCCACGCGGATTACTATTACGGTGTGGCCGTTTGTTTTGTCGGTTGGCTGTCTGGCGTTGATCATGATCGGACTCATTGTGATGCAGACGGTGCGGGCGGCATTGGCCAATCCGGTGAATTCATTAAAGGTAGAATAGGGGGCTTAATGGCTCCAGAGCGCACCCAGCCAACCGCCGATCTCCATCAGCCAGGCGAGACCGAGATGGACGATCAGCCCGCCGAGGATAGTGCGGGTGCGGGCAGCGAGGACGCCAAGGATGAGCCCGCCAAAGAAGGACGAGATGCATTCACCCATGGGCTTGCCGAAGTGGATGGTACAGTAGAATGCGGCCATCGGTAGAACCGAGTCCATCGAAGGTTCCGGGCGAGGAGGGCCGTGTCGAAGCAGGCCCGACGGAGCTCTGGCGTCCTGGCCTACGTATCCGATGAGGGTCACGACAAGCAGCCCGCGGAAGAAGAGTTCGATGCCAAGGAAATCCAGTCCATAGGAGAGTTCATAGATCCCCTTCCAGAGCCATTCCGGATGTGCGGATCCGTCGATAAAGGCAAGGTTCTTCACTTTTGGGTAGACTACCAGGAACTCAGGGCGGGTCGAGGCGAGTGCGATGAGGGGAATAGTCAGCAGCAGCAAGCCAAAATAGGGTAGCGCGTTGAAATTCTCCCGGGTCAGCCCGACCGCGGCGCCAAAGCTTTTGCCGGGCAGGAGACCGGTCTTCCGCAGGGTCCACAGAAAGCAAAAGAGCAGCAGCAGCTTCAATGGCAACTGCAGGACGATTTGGGTATACCGGTCCCAGGGATATTTTAAAGCGGCGGGCAGCAATGCCAGCAGATCCCAGTGGACGATCTTCAACGCAAAATAGAGCGGCGCGAGGGCCAGCAGGAGCAGCAGTTTGGGCTGGGCGACGGGCGTCTTATGCCATTCGTACTGTAAGCCCCAGACGAGGGCGAGAACGATCGTATAGAAAAGATAGAATCCGCCAAGGGCGAGATACCAGGGGAGTGCCTTGATCCGGCTTTCGATACCGACGGTATAGTTGGCGGCGACGAGGGCGGCGACAAAAAGGGTGGTGATGATCAGGGCTGGACGGGAAGTGCTGCGGAAATAAGCGATCAGATAGTTGACGAACGAGCGCATCAGGAATGAAAATGTTCTTTCATTTTACCCAGCAGATCGGTCTCGATCATTTTTTGCGCGAGCTTCACCATGTTGATAAAGGATTTGCTTCGGGAGATGCCATGCCCGATGATGACGGGTTTTGTTACGCCAAGCAAGGGCGTCCCGCCATAATATTCGAAGTCGAAGCGGTCGAAATATTCGCTTTCCGTTTTATGACTTTGAGAGATGTCGAAGAGGGACTCGGCCAGTTTGAGGATGACGTTGCCGGTGAAGCCTTCACAGACGGTGACGTCAGCCTTGTCGAGCAGGATATCGCGGCCTTCAATGTTGCCGATGAAATTGATGTGGGTGTTCTCCTTGAGCAGGGGATAGGTGGCCTGGGCGAGGATATTTCCTTTCCCTTCTTCTTCGCCGATGTTCAGCAGACCAACCCGGGGCTTGTCGATGCCGAGGATATGCTGGGCATACAGGGCGCCGAGGATGGCAAACTGGTTCAGATTCTCGGGCTTACAGTCGGCATTGAGCCCGACATCGAGCAGGATGCCCGTCTTGCCGTTCTCTTTGGGAATAACCGTAGAGATAGTGGGACGCTGAACACCTTCAATGGGCTTCAGCATATAAAGAGCGCCTACAAGCATCGCACCGGTATTGCCCGCGCTGATGAACGCGTCCATTTTACCGGCTGCCAGCAGGCCGAAGCCGATGGCGATGGAGGATTGTTGTTTTTCCTTTAAAGCCTTTGTCGGGTGTTCGTTCATTTCGATCACCTGGGAGGCATGCACGAGCCGGACAGACCCGGGGACCGACCCTTCAGGAATGGAATATTCCTCTAATAAGGGCCGGACCTGGTTCTCATCGCCAACCAACCATAGGGTGGCGGGACTTTTTGCTTCCTTCAGGTAAGCCTGGACACCTTTCACGGCTTCAAGCGGTGAAAAGTCTCCACCCATCATGTCGAGACCAATGTTCATGGGTCCCGTCTATTTACTTGATGGGAGAGGTTTCTGCGACTACTTTACCCTTGTAAAACAGCTTCCCTTCGCTGACGTGGGCACGATGACGTACGTGCGTTTCGCCGGTGGTGCTATCTTTGCTCAAAGTTACTTTCTCAGCCTTATAATGCGTCCTTCTCTTGGCACTGCGCTGCTGGGAATGTCTGCGTTTCGGATTTGGCATTGTCTTCTATTTTTTGAAGTAACTAATACAATTTATTGATTCCTAATTCTTTCCGAGATTTTTAAATTTCTCAAGCCCCTTCCACACCGGATTCGCGGCCGGGGTTTTCTCCTGTTCGAGCTTTTTCAGCATTTCGAGCACTTCCTTGTTACAATGCGGGCCACCCATTTCTTCGGGTTTGCACATCCGTTGAATGGGAATGCTGAGATTGATGAACTCATAGATCCAGTCGGATACGTGCAGGTGGCTTTCGCCCTTCGAGATATAATAGACGTCGGGGTCTTCCTCCTGCTGGTTCATGATCTCCGGGTCTTCCACGAGCTTTACCAGGATGTTGAATTCGTCCCAGAGATCGAGCGGGAGCTGATTTCCGCAGCGGTCGCAGGCGATCTCCAGCTTGCCGGTGATCTCGAACTTCAACAACATGAAACTGTTCTTCTTATCAAGGGTCAGTTTCACCTGGGCATCGCAACGACGGAAGTCCTGTTGCTGATAGGCCTCAAAGAACTTATCGGTAATCCGATAGCTAAACTCATGAGTACCAGCCTTAAGGCCCACAAACGCTATTTCAAATTCCCTACGGCTGCTCATGAGTGCTTTTTAAAGAGCTTGCAAAGGTAGTAATAAATTGTCAGAAAAACTCGGGTGGTCCAAGATTTTTTCAGATTCAACTACTTGGCTCCGAACGGAGTTCGGCCCGTCCGAGGCCTTCGGCCGACGGACAATCGTAGTGGGTGTTGTGGCAAAAAATTAATTTCTACCAATTTTTTGCCGCAACTTTAATTTACAACGAATGAGGCTTTTTACCAAATACAATCGCGTCAACATCGTCGCGAGCATCCTCGCCTTGCTGCTGGGCAGCGTCACCTACTACTTTACGGTGCGATATGTCCTTGTTTCGCAGCTCGATGACAACCTGCGGACAGAAGAGGAGGAGGTGCTCGATCACGTACGGACAAAGAACACACTGCCGGAACCGGCCAACTACCGGGATCAGCAGGTCAGGTTCGAAGCGGCGGACGGACCGGTAAAACGGCGGTTCTCGCACACGCGGCTGGCGGAAGAGCGGAAAGGAAAGGAGGAACCTTACCGGGAGCTTCGGTTCTCCGTGAGCGCCGGAGGGCAATGGCATACGGCGTATATCGCCGTGTCGGAGGAAGAGACGGAATACCTGCTGATGTGGATCATGCTGATCACGGCGGGCATGATCGCGCTGTTCCTGAGCATCCTGTTCATCGCCAACCGGTTGTTGTTACGACGGCTGTGGCAGCCGTTCTATCAGACGTTGAACGGCATCCGGGCATTCAATCTTTCGAGCCGGGAGCCGCTGCCGGCGCAAGGCACCGACATCGACGAATTCCGCAACCTGGACGAGGCGATCCGCCAGATGACGAATACCATCATCCGCGACTACGAGGTGCTGAAGAATTTTGCCGACAACGCCTCACATGAGATGCAGACCCCGCTGGCGATCCTCAATTCGAAGCTGGACCTCCTGATCCAGGATACAGGGCTTAGCATGGAACATCACCGGCCGATCCAGTCGATGTATGATGCCATCGGGCGGCTCCGGCAGCTAAACCAGTCCCTGCTGCTGCTGACAAAGATCGAAAACAATCAATTCGGCTATACGGAATCGATAGACCTGGCCCCCCTGATCGAGACCAAGCTCGAACAACTGGAAGATCCGGTCAGGGACCGGCGGCTTGCCGTCCATACCGAACTATCCTCGTTGCAACTGCCGATGAATGGCTATCTTGCCGATATACTTTTGAACAACCTGCTTACGAATGCCATCCGGCACAACCAGGACGGCGGAAAGGTGGAGATCCGGTTGCGGGAGCGCAAACTCCGGGTAAGCAACTCGGGAGCAGCGCCTGGCTTCGATCCTGCCAGGATCTTCGACCGGTTCATCAAGGGCGCACATTCGGGCGGAACGGGTCTTGGACTGGCGATCGTCCGCCAGATCTGCGAGAACTATCATTTCGGCCTGGAATATTCGTATGCGGATGAGGTACATACTGTCGAACTAACGTTTAACTGACGGATGATGAGAATTCTTTTTTTGTTTTTTTTCTGCGGCGCAAGTCTTCTTACCCGGGCGCAGTATTTCGAGGGAAAGGTCATTTACAGGAATATCCTTACCAGCAAGGTGCCCGGACTGTCCGATTCGGCCCTCGGGGCAATGATCGGTACCGAGGAGACCTATTATATAAAGGGGGGCTTCTACGAGTCGATCACCAACGGCGCCGGTTTTTCGATGCAGCAGTACGATCACCGGACGAACCGGCTTTATTTCAAGAAGCCGGAGGTCGATACCCTGTATTGGATGGACGCGGGTAAGAGTGCCGACAAGCCCGTCTCCTATGAGACGAGGGAGGACGCGGAGACGGTGCTTGGGCGACGCTGTGACGCCCTTGTCGTACAGACGGCGAATGGTACGACGGTGTTCTATTACAGTCAGCGGTATAAAGTGGATGCCGCGATGTTCATGAAGCACGAGTATGGCGGCTGGGCGTTCTACGTCGGCAAGACCGGTTGTCTTCCCTTGAAGACGGTCATCGACAATGACAAGTTCCATCTCGAGAGCACGGCCACCGAAGTGCTTGCGCTCGAATTGAAGGATGGGTTCTTCGATCTTTCGCCGAGGCTGCCGCAAGTTAAATTTAAGTGATACCTGACGCTCATCGCGGATGCTACAGAATTCCAACAGGATACCGGAATACTTTTGACGGGGCTTGGCAATCGGCCTGTAAATTAACATGTTACGATTTTTTATCCTGTGTATTGGGCTGATGAGCGGAGTGGCCGGAATGGGCCAAACCAGCCTTGACTATTATCTCGACCGGGCCCTACAGAACAGTCCTCTATTAAAGGACTATCGCAACCAGGTGCTTTCGGGGCAGGTGGACAGTGAACTTGTCCGGGCCGGTTACCGGCCGCAGGTCACCGGCTCCAGCGTCAATGTCTGGGCGCCGACAATCAGGGGTTGGGGTTATGACCAGGCTATTTCCAACGGTGGCAATTTTACGTCGGTAGTGGCCGTGAACCAGACCCTGGTGGGGCAGAAACACCTGAACGCGGAATATGAGACGATCCGGCTGCAAAACCAGGGGATCAACAACTCGGTCAAGGTCTCCGAGCAGGATCTCAAGAAGAATGTTACCGCCCAATATATTACCACCTATGGCGACCTGCAGCAGCTGAATTTCAACCGGGACGTGTATGCGCTGTTGCAAAAAGAGGAGACGTTGCTGAAAGACCTGGCCCAAAAGAATGTCTACCGGCAGACCGACTATCTTGCCTTCCTGGTCACCCTGAAACAGGAGGGGTTGCTGCTGCGACAGCTGGAGATCCAGTACCGGAATGATCACGGGACCCTGAATTATCTTTGTGGGATCGTCGATACCACGGCGGGTTTGCTGGACGATCCGCAGATCCGGCTCGAGGGCCTGCCGGACATCGATAAATCGGTCTTCTTCCGCCAGTTCCATCTCGACAGCCTCAAATTGCGCAACAGCCGAAGCCTCGTCGACTTCAGCTACCGGCCAAAGGCCAGTCTGTATGCAGATGGGGGCTATTCTTCTTCTTTCACATATGAAGGCTACAAGAACTTCGGTGTGAGTTTCGGGGTCACGGTAACCGTGCCCATCTATGACGGCCATCAGCGGAAGATGCAGTATAGCAAACTGGAGATCGCCGAGCGGACAAGGACGGGGTACAAGGAGTCCTTTACCCGGCAACATGACCAGCAGATCGCGCAGCTGCGTCAGCAACTGCAGGCAACCGAGGAACTGATCGGCCAGATCGACGACCAGGTAAAGTATTCGCAGACCCTGATAGATGTCAACGGAAAGTTGCTGGGGACAGGGGATGCGAAGATCGCGGACTATATCATTGCGCTGAGCAACTATCTCAGCGCCAGAAACCTGCTGACGCAAAACAATGTCACGCGACTGCAGATCATCAATCAGATCAATTACTGGAATCGATGAATACCAACTTAATCGGCCTTGCGCTGACAGCGATGCTTTTTTGTGCCTGTGGCAATACCGGGAAACCGGCTGCCACGGAAAAGGCGGACAGTGCGCAACCGGAAGCCGCAGAGGCGGGGACGCCCGTAACCGTTGCAGCGGTCAGCAAAGGACCCATGGAGGAGACGATCGAGCTGAATGCCGTCTCCGCCTTTTTGCAGAAAAGCTACGTAAAAGCCAATGCCAACGGTTATCTGCAGTCGGCGGATGTCTACCCGGGGAGATATGTGGACCGGGGTCAGGTGTTGTTTACCCTCAAGACAAAGGAGGCGCAGAGTATCGGCGATGCGATCCAGAAGCTGGATACTTCGCTGCATTTTTCGGGCGAGAATACGATCCGGGCCGGGCAGCGGGGCTATATCACCCAACTGAACCACCAGTCTGGGGACTATGTGCAGGATGGGGAACAGCTGGCGGTGATCAGCGATCGCAGCAGCTTTGTTTTCCTGCTGAACCTGCCGTATGAATTGCGGCCGGCGGTATTGGGCCGGAAGCAGGTGGAGCTGCTGTTGCCGGATGGAACAAAACTCAATGGCGAAGCCGGACCGCTGATGCCAACGGTCGATAGCGTTACCCAGACGCAGAGTCTCGTGATCCGGGTGCCTTCCGCGCCGTCACTGCCCGAGAATCTGATCGCCAAGGTCCATATCGTTCAATCGGTGAAGCCTGCCGTGCAATCGGTACCCAAACCGGCCCTGCTGACCGATGAGACGGAAAGCGATTTCTGGGTGATGAAGCTGACCGACAGCGCGACCGCGGTAAAGGTTCCGGTGAAGAAAGGTATCGAGACCCGGGACAGGGTAGAGATCGTTTCGCCGGTGTTTGCTCCCGGAGATAAGATCCTCGTGACCGGAAACTATGGGTTGCCGGATACGGCGAAAGTAAAGGTAGCCGTAAGTACAGGAGGTAATCCATGAAGAACTTCTTTTTCCGGTATAAGAGTCCGCTTTCCGTCCTGCTCGTGATCGTGCTGCTGGGCGGAGGCTTTGCCTACAGCAAGCTGCAGACCTCGCTGTTCCCCGAGATCACCTTCCCCAAGATCAAGGTCATTGCCGATGCGGGACTTCAGCCGGTGGACAAGATGATGGTCACGGTGACCAAACCGTTGGAGAACGCCATCAAGCAGGTGCCCGATCTGCAATATGTCCGCAGCACCACCAGCCGGGGAAGCTGTGAGATCTCCGCGTTCATGGACTGGAACGCCAATATCGATCTCAGCCAGCAACGCATCGAATCAAAGATCAACCAGATCAAGAACGATCTTCCGGCCGAAACGCAGATCACGGTGGAGAAGATGAACCCTTCGATCCTACCGGTGATGGGATATACCCTGGAAACGCATCAACTATCGAATATCGAGCTGAAGATGCTGGCCAATTATACGATCAAGCCCTTTCTCTCGCAAGTGAATGGAGTGTCCGAAGTGAGGGTCATCGGGGGGAAGACCAAGGAATACTGGGTGGCGCTCGACCAGCAGAAGATGAGCACGCTTTCGATCACTCCCGATGCGTTGAATACGACCATCGGCCAGACGGGTTTTATCAAGTCCAACGGTTATCTCGCGGACTATCATTTTCTCTACCTGACGGTCACCGATGCAACGGTGCATACCCGGGAGGATATCGGAAACATCGTAGTCCGTAACACCGGCAGGCGGGTGATCCTGCTGAAAGACATCGCCACAGTGGATGTAAAGGAAGCGATCGAATATACCCGGATCAATGCCAACGGGCGGGAAGCCCTGCTCATTGCCGTGATCAAGCAGCCCAACGCCAACCTGATCGATCTTTCGAAGGCGATGGAGGCCAAGGTGGAGGAGCTGAAGAAGGTGTTGCCCAAGGGCGTGACGATCCAGCCTTATTATATCCAGGCCGATTTTGTCAATGACTCCGTGCGCAGCGTCACCGATAGCCTGTGGATCGGGCTGGGGCTGGCTATTTTTGTAGCCATTCTTTTTTTGCGGAGCTGGAAGGCCAGTACGACGATCCTGATCACGATCCCCGTGACACTCGGGCTCACGCTGATCGCGCTGTATGCCTTCGGATACACGCTCAATATCATGACGCTTGGAGCGATCGCGGCGGCGATCGGGTTGATCATCGACGATGCTATCGTAGTGGTGGAGCAGATCCACCGGACCCATGAGGAGCATCCCGACGAACCGTCCACGACGCTGGTGCAGAAGGCCATCCATTATCTGTTCCCTGCTATGGTCGGCTCTTCGGTGAGTACGATCGTGATCTTTATTCCCTTTGTGCTGATGAGCGGGGTTGCCGGCGCATATTTCAAGGTGCTGACCAATACGATGATCATTACCCTGGTCTGTTCCTTTTTGGTGACCTGGATCGGGCTGCCGGTCATCTATCTGTTCTTATCGAAGAAGGGGCTGCCGAAGCGGTTGCCAAAGGCGCATAATGTCCGGTCACAGCGCTGGGTGGCTTTTTTTGTCCGGCGGCCATGGATCAGTCTGCTGTTGATGGCAGGTCTTGGATTCGCCATCTATTGGGTGTTGCCGCAGCTGGAGACGGGATTCCTGCCCGAGATGGATGAGGGCAGCATCGTGCTGGATTATAATTCCCCGCCCGGCACGTCGCTGCAGGAAACCGACCGGATGTTGCAGGAAGTGGAAAAGATCATCGTCAGCACTCCGGAAGTGCAGGCGTATTCGCGGCGCACCGGTACGGAGATGGGTTTCTTCATCACCGAGCCCAACCGGGGTGACTACCTGATCCAACTGAAGAAAACCCGCGATAAGTCGACGGACGAGGTGATCGACGATATCCGGAAAAGGATCGAGGCGACGCAGCCCGCGTTGCGGATCGATTTTGGCCAGGTGATCGGAGATATGCTGGGGGATCTGATGACCTCTATCCAGCCCATCGAGATCAAGATCTTCGGCAACGATGCCAACACCCTGCATGATCTGTCGAAGCAGGTAGCTGGGATCGTGTCGGATGTGAAGGGGACGGCCGATGTCTTTGACGGGATCGTCATTGCGGGTCCGTCGGTGAGCATCCAACCGAACTATGACCGGCTGGCGCAGTATGGGCTTACGCCGCAGGCGTTGCAATATCAACTACAGACCTCGCTCGAGGGGAATGTCATTGGGACGGTTCCCGAGCGGGAGCAGCTCACCAATATCCGGATGGTCTATCCGGGCAGCCGGACCCGGAGCGTGGCGGATATCGATAAGATGCAGATCTTTCTGCCGGGCGGCCAGCTCAAGCCGATCACCGATCTGGCGACCGTGCAGGTACGGGGTGGGGATGCCGAGATCCAGCGGGAGAACCTGCAGTCCATGGGGGTGGTTACCGCGCGGCTCGACAGCAGCGATCTGGGGAGCGCGATCGCCCGCATCCAGAACGAGGTGGGACAGAAGATCAACCTGCCCCAGGGCTATCACATCGAGTATGGCGGGGCTTATGCCGAACAGCAGCGGTCTTTCAAGGAGTTGTTGACGATCCTGGTCACGGCGAGCCTGCTTGTCTTTGGTGCCATCCTGTTCCTGTACCGGGATGTGGTCGTCGCGCTGATCATCCTGGCTGTGGCCGTGCTGGGCATCTCCGGCAGCTATCTGGCGCTTTACCTTTCGCATACGGCCCTGAATGTCGGCAGCTACACCGGGCTCATCATGATCGTCGGCATCATTGGGGAGAACGCCATTTTTACCATCCTTCAGTTCAGGGAATCGCTGGCGACCCAGTCGGTGGATGAGGCGGTGATCTATGCGATCTCGACCCGGTTGCGGCCCAAGCTGATGACGGCGCTGGGGGCGATCATCGCGCTGTTGCCGCTGGCATTGGGCATCGGCACGGGTGCGCAGCTGCATCAGCCGCTGGCCATTGCGGTCATCGGCGGATTTGTGATAGCGCTGCCGTTGCTGCTGATCGTATTGCCTTCGCTGTTGCGCTGGTATTACCGGCGTCGGCCCGTGCTCAGGGCGGTGGAGTAGGGGGATTTTTTGTAGTTTGCAGGTATGGAGACACCAGTATGGATCCGTGTGGCGGGACCGGACGATGCGGAACTTGTCGCGGATATTGCCCGGCGGACTTTTATCGATACCTTTTCGCAGCATAACACGGCGGAGAACATGCGCATTTTCCTGGAGGAGCAGAATCCAAAGGAAAAGCAGATGGCCGAGGTGGGTGCGCCCGGTCGGACCTTTTTCCTGGCCTACGTTGGGGACGAGCCCGCGGGCTTTGTTTCCCTGCGGGTCACCCAGCCGCCTGCGGGACTGCAGGGCGCGAAGGCGATCGAGTTGGTGCAGATCTACTCGGAGCAGAAGATGATCGGTAAAGGGGTAGGTCACGCGCTGATGGAAGCGGCGCTGGAATCCGCCCGGCTGCAGGGTTATGACTGGATCTGGCTGGGGGTATGGGAGCACAACCACCGGGCGCAGGCCTTTTACCGGAAGTGGGGTTTCGAACGTTGCGGCGAGCATGTCTTTATCGTCGGGCTGGATGCGCAAACCGATTGGTGGATGAAAAAGAAACTGGCATGAGCAGGAGGATCCTCATATTGACCGCGCTGCTGGCGACCAGCTTCTTTGCGGCGGCCCAGGATAAGCCGCGGCTTTCTTCGGATTCGTTCATCACCATCCGGGACGGATTGCCGGAGGTGAGGCAACGCCTGGCGGCTGGTGAACCGGTGACGGTAGCATTTCTTGGCGGGTCCATTACGTACAATCCCGGCTGGCGGAATTTAACCATGCGATGGTTGCAGGAACGCTTTCCCCAGGTATCGTTCCATTTTATTGCTGCGGGGATCCCGTCGCTTGGCAGTCCCGCGCATGCCTTCCGGTTGCAGCGGGATGTGCTGGATTCGGGGCGGGTCGATCTTTTATTCGTCGAAGCGGCTGTGAATGACCGGGTGAACGGAGTGGATAGCATAACTCAAAACCGTGCACTGTTTGGCATCGTGAGACATGCCAGGAAAGTGAATCCCAATATGAATATCGTTCTTATGGCCTTTGCCGATGAAACGAAGACAGCCGACTGGCGTGCGGGGACCATGCCCGCCGAGGTTCGGGTGCAGGAGCAGGTGGCCCGGGCCGGTGGTATCCCGTCGATCGACCTGTCGAAAGAGGTCCAGCAACGGATCGATCATGGGGAGTTCAGCTGGAAGGACGATTTCAAGGATCTGCATCCTTCGCCTTTTGGTCAGGAGCTCTATTTTTCGACGATCCGAACGCTGCTCGAGCATTGCCTGGTGCAGGACGAGCCGCATATTTCTCACGGGATGAATATCGGCATCGTGCGGAAATTTCCATTTGAGAACGGAAAATATGTTGACCCCGCGACCGTGCCTGTTCCTTCCGGCTGGGCATTTGTGCGGGATTGGAGTCCCACCGACAGCAAGGGTACGAGGCCCGGTTTTGTGCATGTGCCTGTGTTGGAAACAAACAACCCGGATGCGCCACTTGAATTTTCTTTTGCCGGAGATGCGGTGGGGATCGCCGTGACCGCAGGCCCTGATGCGGGAATCGTCTCCTGGCAGATCGATGGCGGGCCTGAACATCAACTCGATCTTTTCACGCAGTGGAGCATGGGGCTTTATCTTCCCTGGTATTGTATCCTCGGGCAGGGCTTGCCAAATGGGAAGCATATTCTGCGGCTGCACACCCTTGCAACAAAGAATCCCGCCAGTGAGGGCACGGTCTGCCGGATCGTGCATTTTCTAGTCAACGAGTGAGCAGACGAGTTCCTGCAATTTTTGTTTTCTTTCGTGCCATTCCCCGCCGAGGATAGAAAAGAAATGCGTGTCTGCAGGCGTGCCGTCGTTGCGAAGGGAATAGCGGCGGAGAACGCCTTCGGGCAGGGCGCCGATCTTCATCACGGCTTTCTGGCTGCGGATATTCTGACCGGCAACCTTGAAATCGACGCGTTCGAGACGCAGGGTTTCGAAGAGAAAGGTCAATAAGAGCAGCTTGCAGGCCTTGTTATGCACTTTTCCCCAGACCGCGGGCGTATACCAGGTATGACCGATGGTCGCCTTTCCTACACGCTGGTCGACATCATAAACGCGGGTCATGCCGATGACGGCGCCGGAGACGGCGTCGCAGATAGCATAGGCCTGGCCGCCGGTATTCGCGGTGACAAGCGCTTCTTCAAAATATTTGTCGAATTGCTGGTCGTAGGTCTCGGTCAGCAGGAGCGTCTTCGTGTATTCCCAGATACGTTCGTCCCTTGCCAGGAGGCGGAGCGTCTCCCGGTGTTGTTCCGTCAGAAAGCGAAGATCGATCCAGGGGTTTTGCAATTCCGTCATGCCCGTAAAGATAGGGCATAAAAGGCCATGCCCTATCGCTTCAGTAACTTACTGTTAACAATCTTCTCCATGATCTCTTCCTTCTGATATTTGCTGATGGGCACCTGGTACTGTGTGATGTGGAGGATATTTCCCTCGATGGAATTGATCTTGTCGATCGCGACGAGATAGGATTTATGGGGCTGGACAAAGGCCGTGGGTGGGAGTTTCTCCTGCAGCATTTTCAGCGTAAGATGCGTGATGATCTTTTTCTCCCGTGTATAGATCGCTACGTAATTCTCGAGCGCCTCGGCGAAGAGGATCTCGGCAAAGGCGATCTTTTCCAGCCGGTGGTCGGCCTTCACAAAGATATAATCCTCAGTGGCGGCGGGGGTCTGCTGCTGGCGGAAATAGTCGAAGGCCTTGTTGGCGGCTTTTAGAAAACGGTCGAAGGAGATGGGCTTCAGCAAATAGTCCAGCACTTCGAGCTCGAAACCCTGCAGGGCATATTTTTCATAGGCCGTGGTGAAAATGACCCGGGGCGGGGAAGCCAGCTGTTTGAGGAAATCGATCCCCGTGAGATAGGGCATTTCGATATCGAGGAACAGCAGGTCGGCCGGTTCTTTCTTCAACAGGGAGTTCAGCTCGATCGCATTCTCGCAGGTGCCGCGTAGATCGAGAAAGTCGATCTGTCCCACGTAACCTTGCAACCCTTTGCGGGCAAAGGGTTCGTCGTCGGTGATGATGCATTTTATTTTTGTGGACATGCGTTACTTATATTGAATGGTTAGCCCGGCGACAAAGGTATCGTCCTTTTTTATGGCAACCAGCGTATGTTTTCCGGGATAGAGCAGCTCGAGTCGACGGCGAAGATTTTCCAGCCCGATGCCTTTGTCGGCGCGGTTCGACTCCGGGATGTCCGCCGGGATATTGTTGACGACCCGGAATACGATGCCGTCGGGTTCCAGCGTTGCGGTGATCTCCAGGTTATAGTCTCCGCCGACGTATTTAAAGGCGTTCTCCACCAGCGGCAGGAAGAGCAGGGGATACACCTGCTGACCGTCGAGACGGGGATCGAACTGCGTCTTGAGTCGAAGCTTTTCAGAGCTGCGGGTTTGTTGCAGCCGGATAAAATTGTCGAGATAGCGGATCTCCTGGCTGACCGGCACAGTCTGTTGCTGATCGTAGAGCTGGTAGCGGAGGAGCTCCGAAAATTTCTCAACACTTTGCTTTGCAGCGGAGACATCCTCATCCATCTGGAAATAGATAGTATTTAGCGCGTTGAAAAGAAAATGCGGATGATATTGCGCCTTGAGAAACTTCAGTTCGGTATTCAAATGATCGTTCCGGATCTTTTCGATCAGGAGCCGTTGTTCGATGAGGGCCTTGACAAAGCTGTTCCCGCGGATGATCGCATAGTGCAGAAGCATGAACAGCGAGAGGAGGACGTTGACGATGACGAGGTCGTCGATGCCGATGGGGTAGTCATTGGCCAGGACATGGATAAGGCTGCTGACCCCGGTGGCCATGACTATGGCGAGCAGCAGAAGTTGGCCGAATTCCAGGGCAATCGTGTTGCCGTTGAGCGGCCGGTTCTTCTGTTGGTTCTTGCGAACAAAATACCCGGGCAAGCGAAACATGGGGTAGGAGACAAGGATCACTCCGATCACTTCCACCAGATTCTGTTCCAGCCGGCGTTCCCAGAACTTATCCTCCGTAGTGAGGTCGGACACGAGGCGGAGGATCGTGTAGAAGAACAGACCGTATAAAGGCGGAAAGATATATTTCCAGAAGAATTTCATGTATGAAAGCTAAGAGTTATAAAATGTTTTTCAGCAGCGGTATCCGTCGGAAGACGGCGGCGGCTGATGACCAGCAGGATCATTACCCAGCGGAGATGGTCGATAAAGTGAAGGCGCATTTGCAGGGGTAAGATACGATTTTACACTATTTTTTTCAGCAGTGGGATGCGGCGGAAGACCCCGGCGGAGAGGGCATTGGTAATGATGATGCTCAGGACGGTCGCTACCAGGAACTTCAGCAGCGCCTCGCCGGGCCAGCCGCTGAGAAGGCGCGTAATGGCGATGAGGATGGGCGGGTGGAAGACATAGACGGCAAAGGCGTTATCGGAGAAGAAGACGGCACTGCGCCCCTGTTCATTGAACTTCTCGCGGAACAGGGTAAGACAGCCCAGGGAGATGCCCGTGCCGGCCAGGGCTTCGAGGAGGGACATGCCGAGGCTTTGCCAGTGCCAGCCGCCGGCGAAGGCTCCCGGTTCCGGTTTTGTGAGGATGCTGGCGGCGATCAGCAGGGTCCAGAGGGCGAGTCCGCCGAAGAGCCCGGCAAAGCCCCAGCGTTTACCCGTCCGGGTGGACAGGGTGGTCAGCCAGCTGTGACGATAAGCCAAAGTGCCGGTGATGAAGAAGGCGACGTATTGGGAGAAATAGCCAAACTGCATATTGTAGAAGGAGCTGCCGTTGGGCCAGTAAAAGCGGACAAAAAAAGTGGCGGCCCCGATAAGGCCGATGAAGCCGGCTACCTTGGCGGCGCGTGGAAAAGGCCGGGGGCCGGAGTCTGAATTCCGGGCGGGTATAATGACCCGCCAGCCGGCATAGATACAGCAGAAGAACAGCAGTGCGATGCAGAACCAGAGGGGGCCGTTACCCGAGAGGAACCAGCCTCTCGTGATATAATGACCATAGTCGCGCAGAAAGCTGGGATTGGGGTCGCCCTCGGACCAGATACCGGCTGCGTAATAACAGGTTATCGGTTGAAGGACGAAGATATAAAAGAGGGCGGGGAGGCCGAGGCGGTAAGCCCGGTCCTTCAGAAACCGACGGGCACCCTTCCGGTCAAAGGCGCCGGGTACGAAATAGCCGGCGACAAAGAAGAGGATACCCATGAAAAAAGATTGCAGAAAGACCTGGTAGGTCAGAAAACTCAGGTCTTCGGGGCGGTTGAGATGGGTAGCTTCGTTATAATACCAGCTCCCATGATTGCTGTACGTGACCGCGGCATGCATGCTGAGCACGAACATGATCATGACCCAGCGGAGGTTGTCGATAAAGTGTAGGCGTTTCATAGGGTAAAAGTAGACGGCGGGGCGGGGGGCGGCAATTTTCTTTGACGTATGGACGGTCCTGATTGGTGAATAGACCTCGTAGGACCTGGCGGAACCTATCCGGAACAAAATGGCCGGCCCCCTTGCGGGAACCGGCCTGTGGGGAGAGGTGTTAAAAGTCTTAAAGAATAATGATCAGCAGCAGGATGATGATGATCAGGGCGCCGACGGAGATATAGACTCCGGTGACGGCCCGGGATTCTTTCTTCATCGCTTTGAGCTCGGTGCGCAGGGCCTTCCTTTCTTCTTTTGTCAGACTGGACTTATCCATGGTCTTGATGTATTCGACCCGGTCCTTCATTTGTTGGACGAGGGCCTGTTTCTGTTCTTCCGTCATGGTGGCTATCACTTCCCGGGAAGGTAAATTCACGGGCGTACCGGCTGTGTTGGTTCCTTCACTGTACCCGCGCAAGGAGAAGAAGAAGAATAGCGCGGGGAGGAGGAAAAGGATCTTACGTGTTTTCATGTCGATTGATTTTAGATGATGTGCTGTTTTTATGTAAAGAGGTTCAAAAGCTATTCCCTTCAATCTAACGGATTTTCATTAAAAAAGTGTGGAAAAGATTCCACACTTTTTTAACAATCAGCTAATATTTCTCCGCCGGCGGGGCCGGGGGCGATTGAGGCTGCGGTTGATGGTATTCGTGAAGCCATAATTTTACGATACAGTCCGTGATTTCGATCAATTCGGCAAAAGTGTCCGGTTTTCGGAGATAACAGCTCGCGCCCAGCTCATAGGACGTCTTCCGGTCCTGATGAAGGGTGGATGTCGTCAGGACGATGATCGGGATCTGGCTGAACTGTTTGTTGGCGCGAATCTCCTTTAGTGCGTGCAGCCCCAGCATGCCGGGCATGTTGAGATCGAGCAGGATGAGGGCCGGAAGCTCTGCATCCGCCGCATAAAGGGTCTCCATAAGGGATTCCGCATTCTCGAGAAAGACATAGTCGATCAACGGACTTTTTTCGAGAAACGCATCGAGTATGATCTGCCTGTCATCAGGATCATCATCTACGATGTAGATCAAGCGGGTGTTACTTTTCATAAATAAATAGTTCTAAACGGTGATAAGGCCAGGCTGTCGTTCTTTTAAGGGTGTCTTTATTCCTTTAACCAGAACCTTGCCAAATATATGGCGCGGGTATTGTGGGTTAATTTCTTTATATTTTACCGACTAATACCAGTTACATAAACTAAAATTCCAATATGGGACTGTCCACCACTAAGGAAATCAAAAAGAAAGCCAAACCGACCCCTTCAACCAATGGAACTGCCCGAACCGTTTCCCGCGCTAAAACATACGAATCGGAGGAGCATTTGGATGACAAAGAATTACTACGAATTCTACTACAGGTTCGCAATGGTAATTTTACGGTCCGCATGCCGATCGGCGAGGTCGGTGTCAAAGGGCGGATCTATGATACGCTCAACGAAATTATTTCTTTGAACGAGGAAATGATGCGGGAGTTTACCCGTGCCGGCAATACGATCGGCAAGCAGGGGAAGCTGACGCAGCGGATCGCGGTCCCCAATGCCAAGGGGAGCTGGGCGACCGGGGTAGACTCCCTGAATGCCCTTATCTCCGACCTGGTGCATCCCACGATCGAGATCGCGCATGTGATCAGTTCTGTGGCAAAGGGTAATCTGTCGCAGAATATGCCCCTGGAGATCGGCGGGCATGCCTTGCAGGGCGAGTTCTCCCGAATTGCCCGGGAGGTGAATGATATGGTGAAGCAGCTGAACCTATTCTCGATGGAGGTGACCCGGGTCGCGCGGGAAGTCGGATCGGAAGGGAAGCTGGGCGGACAGGCCAAGGTAAAGGGAGTTGCCGGGGTATGGAAGGACCTCACCGATTCGGTAAACCTGATGGCGGGTAACCTGACGGCACAGGTGCGGAACATCGCCGACGTGACCACCGCCATCGCCAAGGGTGACCTGTCGAAGAAGATCACGGTGGACGTGAAGGGGGAGATCCTGGAACTCAAGAATACGATCAATACATTGGTGGACCAGCTGAACTCTTTCTCTTCGGAAGTAACGCGGGTGGCGTTGGAAGTAGGCACCGAAGGAAAGCTGGGCGGACAGGCGCATGTACGGGGTGTCGGCGGCACCTGGAAGGACCTTACCGACTCCGTGAACGCGATGGCGTCCAACCTGACGGGGCAGGTGCGAAACATCGCCGAGGTGACAACGGCGGTGGCCAAGGGTGACCTGTCGCGAAAGATCACGGTGGACGTAAAAGGGGAGATCCTCGAGCTGAAGAATACGATCAATACGATGGTGGATCAGCTGAACTCTTTCAGCTCCGAAGTGACGCGGGTGGCGCGGGAAGTGGGCTCGGAAGGAAAGCTGGGTGGACAGGCGGATGTGCCGGGTGTCGGGGGAACCTGGAAAGACCTTACCGATTCGGTGAATATCATGGCAGGTAACCTGACGGCGCAGGTACGGAATATCGCCGAGGTGACCACCGCGGTCGCAACGGGTGACCTTTCCCGGAAGATCGACGTGGCCGTAAAAGGAGAGATCCTGGAGTTGAAGAATACGATCAATACGATGGTGGATCAGCTGAACTCCTTCAGCTCCGAAGTGACGCGGGTGGCGCGGGAAGTAGGCTCGGAAGGAAAGCTCGGTGGTCAGGCCGCGGTGGAAGGCGTCGGCGGGGTCTGGAAGGATCTCACCGACTCGGTGAACCTGATGGCGGGTAACCTGACCGCACAGGTGCGAAACATCGCCGAGGTGACCACGGCGGTGGCCAAGGGTGACCTATCGCGAAAGATCACCGTGGATGTGCGGGGAGAGATCCTGCAGTTGAAGGAGACGATCAATACGATGGTGGATCAGCTGAACTCCTTTGGATCGGAAGTGACCCGGGTGGCGCGGGAAGTAGGCTCGGAAGGGAAGCTTGGTGGTCAGGCGGACGTGCCCGGCGTCGGCGGTACCTGGAAGGACCTTACCGACTCGGTGAACAAGATGGCGGGTAATCTGACCGCGCAGGTGCGGAACATCGCCGAGGTGACCACGGCCGTGGCCAACGGTGACCTGTCGCGGAAGATCACCGTGGACGTACAGGTGAGATCCTTGAATTGAAGAATACGATCAATACGATGGTGGATCAGCTCCGGGGTTTTGCTTCCGAAGTCACCCGGGTCGCACGTGAAGTGGGTACCGAAGGAAAATTGGGCGGACAGGCATTTGTGCCGGGTGTTGCAGGAACATGGAAGGACCTTACCGACTCCGTGAACGGGATGGCCTCCAACCTTACCGGCCAGGTGCGGAACATCGCCGAGGTCGCCATCGCGGTGGCCAACGGGGATATGTCAAAGAAGATCACGGTGGACGTGCGGGGAGAGATCCTGCAGCTGAAAGAAACGCTGAATACGATGGTGGACCAGCTGCGGGCCTTCGCTTCCGAAGTGACGCGGGTGGCGCGGGAGGTGGGTACCGACGGTAAGCTGGGTGGACAGGCCTTTGTACCGGGTGTCGCCGGTACCTGGAAGGACCTTACTGACTCGGTTAACTCGATGACAGGTAACCTGACGGCACAGGTGCGGAATATCGCCGAGGTGACCAAGGCAGTGGCCTCGGGTGACCTCTCCAAGACCGTGGCCATCGACGTGAAAGGCGAGATTCTTGACCTGAAAAATACCATCAACGTCATGGTGGAACAGCTAAATTCCTTCGCCTTCGAGGTGACGCGGGTGGCGCGTGAGGTAGGTACGGAGGGTAAGCTGGGGGGACAGGCCGAGGTGCGGGGTGTGGCGGGAACCTGGAAGGACCTCACCGACTCCGTGAATATGATGGCGTCCAACCTGACGAACCAGGTGCGGGGCATCGCAAAAGTGGTTACCGCCGTGGCAACAGGTAACCTGAAACAAAAGCTGTCCATCGTTTCCCGCGGTGAGGTGGCGCAGCTGACCGACACCATCAACGAAATGATCGATACCCTGGCGACCTTTGCCGATCAGGTAACGACGGTGGCCCGGGAAGTGGGTGTCGAGGGACGTCTGGGTGGCCAGGCGAGTGTGCCGGGCGCATCGGGGATCTGGAAGAACCTGACGGAGAACGTGAACCAGCTGGCGCAGAACCTCACGACACAGGTGCGAAGCATCTCGGAAGTGGCGTCCGCCGTAACAAAGGGTGACCTGACGCGAACAATCCGTGTCGAGGCAAAGGGTGAGGTGGAAGCATTGAAGGATACCATCAACCAGATGATCGCCAACCTGAAGGAGACCACGCTACGGAACCAGGAGCAGGACTGGCTAAAGTCAAATTTTGCGAAGTTCACCCAGATGTTGCAGGGTCAGAAGGACCTGAACACCGTGACGCAGCGGATCCTGTCGGAGCTGGCGCAGGTGGTGAATGCGCATTATGGAGCGTTCTTTATTTTGAAACAGGACGAAGATACCCGGGAGGACAAGCTGCGGCTCTTTGCGGCATACGGGTATAAGAACGACAAGAATATCCCGACGGAATTTGCCATCGGTGAGGGGCTTGTCGGACAAGTGGCCTTCGAGAAGGAACGGATCATTCTCAGCAATGTTCCGGGCAACTATATAAAGATCAGCAGCGGGTTGGGCAGAGCCAAGCCGGCGAATGTCATTATCCTGCCGGTGCTGTTCGAGAACAAAGTGAAGGCGGTTATTGAACTGGCGTCATTGGATATCTTCGGCCAGACACACCTGGACTTCCTTGGGCAGTTGACGGAGAGTATCGGGATCGTATTGAATACGATCGAAGCCAGCTCCCGGACAGAGGAACTGCTCACCCAGTCGCAGTCGCTGGCCGGCGAGCTGAAGATCCAGCAGGAGGAATTGCGCCGGACGAACGACGAGCTGCAGGACAAGGCGCTGCTGCTGGTAAAGCAAAAGAACGAAGTGGAAGCCAAGAACAAGGAAGTGGAAGAGGCGCGCCGGTCGCTGGAAGAAAAAGCCGAACAGCTGACACTGACGTCGAAATACAAATCGGAGTTCCTGGCAAACATGTCGCATGAGCTGCGGACGCCGCTGAACAGTCTGTTGATCCTTGCACAGCAGCTTTATGAGAACGTGGAGGGCAATTTGACGGATAAGCAGATACGTTATGCCAAGACGATCCACAGCTGCGGAGATGACCTGATCCAGCTCATTAACGATATTTTAGATCTGTCGAAGATCGAGTCGGGCTTTATTACGGCGAACATTTCGCCGGTGCGGTTCACGGAGATCGCATCCTTTGTGGAAACGACCTTCAAACCTATTTCGGAGGCGCGGCATCTTCGGTTTACAATCGAAACCGATCCGCGACTTCCGCAGTCCATGGAGACGGACTTGCAACGGCTAAATCAGATCTTGAAGAATTTGCTGTCCAATTCCTTCAAGTTTACAGAGAAGGGTGAGGTGAAGCTGAAGATCTATGAAGCCAGCCGTAACTGGAAGCAGGGTACGGCATCGCTGGATGAAGCGCGGCAGGTGGTAGGATTTGCCATAAGCGATACGGGCATCGGCATCCCGCTGGAGAAACAGAATATCATCTTCGAGGCCTTCCAGCAGGCGGAGGGCTCCACGAGCCGGAAGTATGGCGGCACCGGGCTTGGTCTCTCGATCAGCCGTGGTCTTGCCGAACTGCTGGGCGGGACGATCGAACTGGAATCCGTTCCGGGCCGGGGCAGCACCTTTACGCTGTTCCTACCGGTGGAAAATATTTCGGGGATCATTACCAAGGAAGCCACCCCAAGCCTGAACGCGTACCAGGTGCAGCTGCAGCTGGGCAATGACAATACCGAGATCGACACCCTGCTGAACTCCCTGCGGGTGACCAGCGACCCGGTGGAAGCAGGGAACATGAACATCGTTAACGAGATGATCAATGATACGGGGGATGACCGGACCTCGATAACGCCGGGCGACAAGATCGTGCTCATCGTCGAAGACGACCTGCGGTTTGGCCGGATCATCATCGAAAAGGCGCACCAGTACGATCTGAAGGCGGTGGTTGCCGCAAACTACCTGGAGGTATTCGACTTTATCAACCGGTTTACGCCCATTGCGATCACGCTGGACGTGAAGCTGCCGGATACCAGCGGCTGGAAGGTGCTGGATCTGTTGAGGAACGACCTGAATTACCGGCATATCCCGATACACCTCATCTCCGGGGAGGAAAACCAGGCCCTGGCGTTGAAGCGCGGCGCCCGAAGCTTTCTGCTGAAACCATTGGAGAACGAGGCGTTGAACGAATTGTTCGAGGATATCCGGTCGTTCAGCAAGAAGGAAACGAGGAAGGTGCTGGTCGTGGAGGACAACGAGCTGGATTCATCGCAGATCTCCCGGATGCTGCAAAGCGAAAATGTAGAGGTGACGATCGCCTCGGACGGCCGCCGGGCGCTGGAGGAGACCGATATGAAGGCGTACGATTGTATCATCCTCGACTATACCCTGCCCGATATCTCGGGGGTCGACCTGGTCACCCGGGTGAGCGAGACAAAGAACAAGCTGACGCCCGTGATCGTGTATTCGGCCAAGGACTTCAACAAAAAGGAACTGTATCATCTGAACCGTTCGTCCAACGCGGTGTTGCTGAAAGGCGTCAACAGCCTCGAGCATCTGCTGGAAGAGACCGTGCTGCACCTGCACATCAATCACCGGGACCTGGCGCCGGAGAAGCGGCGGGTGATCGAGAATCTCCGGATGAAGGACGATATCCTCACGGGAAAGAATGTACTGGTCGTGGACGACGACGTCCGGAACCTGTTTGCGCTGACGACCGTATTCGAACGCTACAATATCAACGTCATCACGGCCGAGAGCGGCAAGGAGGCGATCCAGATCATCAATGACGACAAGCAGAAGGTGGATATGGTGTTGATGGATATCATGATGCCGGAGATGGATGGATATGAGACGACCCAGAAGATCAGGCGGGAGCATAAGAACAATACCCTGCCGATCATCGCGGTGACGGCGAAGGCCATGAAGGGCGATCGGCAGAAGTGTATCGAGGCGGGGGCATCCGATTATATCACCAAACCTTTGAAGATCGACCAGCTGCTGTCGCTGATGCGTGTCTGGTTCTACAAATAATCCATAGTCCGATCAAATGCAACCAAAGATCATGTTAGTCGACGACAGGGAGGACAATCTACTGTCGATGGAAACCGTCCTTGAGCCGGATGGGTATCGTTTTGTCAAGGCCACCTCCGGCAGGCAGGTCCTGAAGACCCTTTTGACGGACCTCGATTTCGCCCTTATCCTGATGGACGTGCAGATGCCCAATCTCAATGGGTTCGAGACGGCGTCCCTTATCTACGAGCGGGAGCGGCTGCGGCATATCCCGATCATTTTTATCACGGCCAACAACTATGGCGAGGAGAATCTGTTCAGGGGATACCGGGCCGGGGCCGTGGATTATATCTACAAGCCCGTCAACCCCGACCTGTTGCGGGCGAAGGTGTCGGTCTTCGTCGAGCTCTACCGGAAGAACCAGCGGCTGATCATCCAGGAGCAGAAGCTGGTGGCCATCAACCGGAACCTGGAAATGGAGATCAACGAGCGGAAGGCGTCGGAGGAAAAGGTCACCGAGCTGAACAAACAGTTGCTGGAAAATATCGCCCGGCTCGAGGCGGCGAACAAGGATCTGGACCTTTTTGCATTCATGGCCTCGCATGACCTGCAGGCGCCGCTGCGGAAGGTGCGGATGTTCAGTGACCGGCTGCTGGCCAGCTCGGAAAATACATTCAGCAAGGACGGCCGGCTTTATCTGACCAGGATCCAGGAGGTCTCGAAGCGAATGCAGGACCTCATCAATGATATCCTGCGATTCTCCAAGATCTCGGTGGAGAAACAGAACTTCGAAGAGGTGGACCTCAACGGGGTCGTGGACGAGGTGCTTTCGGAAATGGAAAGCGTTATCCGGGAGAAAGGGGCCAGTGTGGAGGTGGCCCGGCTGCCGGTGTTGCCGGCCAGCACGGTGTTGATGGGACCGCTTTTCTCCAATCTGATCAACAATTCCCTCAAGTACAGTAAAAAGAAAGAACCGCCGCAAATACGTATCCGGTATGAAGAAGGGCCGGCGCTGGCGGCAATAGGCGGCAAAGAGGGGGAGACCCGGTATGGACGGATCTATATCGAGGACAATGGCATCGGGTTTGATCAGAAGTACGCCGAGCAGATCTTCGATATGTTCCGGCGACTCCACAGCAGCGCGGAATATGAAGGTACAGGCATCGGGCTCGCTCTTTGCAAGAAGATCGTCGAGATGCACAAAGGGTTTATCTCGGCGCTGGGGAGACCGGGTGAGGGCGCAGTATTCATCGTCTCGCTCCCGCTCAGCGGCATACCTGGTGAACTTGTTGAAAAAAATGACGACATTAGAGACCTAAATTAACATACTTGTTATCATGTTGCCTTCCAGCCTCCCTACAAAGATCCTGATCGTAGAAGATGACGAAGACGACTTCCTGATCATAGAAGCCTGCATCAGGGATATTCCCAATAAGGAGTTTCGCGTCGACTGGTGCTATGATTACAATGAGGCTTTGCAGCGGATCGGGCAGCGCCACTACGATCTTTATTTCATCGATTATCTGTTGGGGGCAAAGACGGGATTGGAATTGTTACGGGAGGCGATAGCCCTCGGCTGCGAGGAACCGCTTGTCCTGCTAACGGGGATCGGCAACCGGAACCTGGATGTGCAGGCCATGAACATTGGCGCAGTGGACTACCTGGTGAAGTCCGAGATCAACACGGAGAAGCTGGAGCGATGCATGCGATATGCGCTGGAAAGAAGCGCTTATATCCGGGCGTTGCGGAACAATGAGCGAAAGTTCAGGAATATCTTCGAGCGCAGCAAGGATGCCGTTTTTCTCACGGGGGACGATCTGGTCTTCCGGGACGTGAATGCGGCAACCTGCGAGTTGTTCAAGTATACGAAGGAAGAGCTCATGAACATGAGCGTCTACGATCTTTTTGCGCGCAAGGAGGCGGCCGATCAGCTTCGGGACCGGCTCTCGCTTACGGGCGAGGTGGAGGATCAGGAGGTGGAACTGCTCACGCGCAACAAGGAACGCCGCAACTGTATCCTGTCCATCTCCTGGCAGGTGTATTCCAGCGGAGAGACGAATATCCAGGGCATCATCCACGACATCACCAATCTGAAGCGAATAGAACGGGCTACGTTCCAGATCGAGAAGCTGCGGTCTACGGCCACGTTATTGCGGACGCTGGCGCATGAGGTACGGAATCCCCTTACAAATATCAATTTGTCGGTGGAGCAGCTAAAGCCCGAGATGAACAGCGAGGATGCGAATATCTACCTGGACATCATCGCCCGGAACTGCGGGCGGATCGACGGCCTGATCTCCGAGTTGCTGGATCTCTCGCGTCCGGCCGAGATCTCTTTGCAGAAGACGCGGCTGCAGGAGATCCTCGATAATACGCTGGCAGCGGCATCGGACCGCATCTCGCTGAAGAATATCCGGCTGGAGCTGATGTACCCGGACAAACCCGCCTTCGTAATGGCCGACAAGGAAAAACTGCGTATCGCCTTTCTCAATATCTTAATCAACGCCGTGGAAGCGGTTCCCGCGCAGTCGGGTGTGATCACCATCGCCATCCGCGAGGAAACGCCACAACAGTACAAAGTGAGTATTGCCGACAACGGGAGCGGCATTCCCGAGGAAAATATCTCCCGCATCTTCGAACCGTATTTTACTTCCAAGACCAATGGGTTCGGTCTCGGGCTTGCGGCGACCTGGAATATCCTGCAGTCGCACCGGGCCGGGATCGACGTCAACTCGCAGATCGGGGAGGGGACCAGCTTCCTGCTGACCTTCGAACGGGTGTAGCCCTAGCCCGGATAGGCCATCGGTTCCAGATCGAGTATCTGGTGGAGATGGTGCAGCAGATGATTGCAATAGTCCGCCGCCACCCACTCCAGGGTCTGCGCGTGGCCGCTCATCGAGCATTTCCGCTGTGTCGCCGCAGGCGTCATATGAGCCAGTACGATAACGATATGTTTGTTCAGCAGCGTCCAGAGGGAGATCAGGTCGCGGACCGGATAGTCGCGATAGCCCGTAAGGGACACCCAGTCATCCTGCGAATAACCGATGGTGGGCATCTCTTCATACTGGGCGACGATGAAACGGCGGATATTGTTCTGGGCTGAGTCGACGAGATGGCCGAGGATCTCCTTCTTACTCCATTTTCCGGGACCGGGCCGCCAGTCATAGGTTTCGTCGCTGATCGCTTCCAGTCGTTTGTGATAGATGCGAATGATCTTTTCGAGGTAGCCGATTGTGGTTTGCATAAAATACCTAATGCTTCGGGAAATTCGGGTTTGCCATCTCCTCCTCGATCTGAAGCGTATGCCGTTCGCTATGTGCAGCAAGCAGGATAAGCATCTGGTAGAGATCCACCGTCCCAAAAGCGGGATGAGTGACAAAATGGTCCTTCAGATCGTCCTGGGTATTTCTGATGTAGTCGATGGTGGAGTCACGGCGGGAGATATACGCTTTCAGGGCGGTCTCGCTGCTGGGGAATTGCGTTTCCGGCTTCAGCATTTCGGGCGCCTGGGCCTTGCGGGAGCGATCCAGCACCGCGGCCTTCAGTTGTTCGGTGGTGACCTTCACCTCGCTGCGTTTGTCGGGCGTGGCGGGCTGGTGTTCGGTCATCTGGACCCACTGAAAGATCATGTTCTCGGAAAGGGCGATGTGTTCGGTGCATTGATAAATGCTCCAGCGCGAGGTGTCGGCTTTCCAGTTGAGCTGGGCCTCGCTGAGACCTTTCAGGTCTTTTAGCAGCCGGGCCTTGGTCTGCAGATAGTAGTCGACGGCGGATTTGCGTTCTTCGGATGTCAGCGTTCCGGGAGATACGCGGAAAGCTGAAAGCAGCAAACTGGTGAACAGGAGGACAGGAAAGATGAGCTTTTTCATGTTTTGGTAGTTTGTGGTAGTAGTGCAAACAGTATTCCCAGGGCGAATATATATTAATTTGTTATCAAGTAAGTGGGTATATACACCGATTTGATATTCTCCGTGACAACCAATAAATTTGCGGCTCAAATAGATTGTATAATGAGACAAATTGCTTTTCGGGAGGCTCTGCGCGAGGCTATGGTTGAAGAGATGCGGCGCGATGACCGGGTTTTTTTGATGGGGGAAGAGGTTGCAGAATACAATGGCGCCTACAAGGTGAGCCAGGGTATGCTGGATGAGTTTGGCCCCAAACGGGTAATCGACACGCCCATTTCCGAGTTGGGTTTTGCAGCCGTCGGTGTTGGCGCCGCCCAAAATGGTCTTCGTCCCGTGATCGAGTTCATGACCTGGAACTTTGCGGTGCTCGCACTGGACCAGATCCTGAACACAGCCTCCAAGATGCTGGCGATGAGCGGCGGACAGGTTGGTTGCCCGATCGTTTTCCGCGGCCCCAACGGATCGGCGGGTCAGCTGGGCGCGCAGCACTCAACAGCCTTTGAAAGCTATTACGCGAATATCCCCGGACTCAAGGTCGTCAGCCCGAGCAATGGCTATGACGCAAAGGGGTTGCTGAAACAGGCTATCCGGTATGAAGAAGACCCCGTCATCTTCATGGAGAGCGAGGTGATGTATGGGGACAAATCGGAAGTGCCCACCGAAGAATACTATATCGAACTGGGCAAGTCCGATATCAAAAAAGCCGGCAAGGATGTGACGATCGTTTCTTACAACAAAATGATGAAGGTGGCGCTTGGTGCTGCTGCCGAACTGGAAAAAGAAGGTGTCAGCGCCGAGGTGATCGATCTGCGGTCGATCCGCCCGCTGGACTGGATGACGATCCTGGAAAGCGTGAAGAAGACCAACCGCCTGGTGATCGTCGAAGAGCAATGGCCGTTTGCCTCGATCTCTTCGGAGATCAGCTACCGGATCCAGAAGGAAGGCTTCGATTACCTCGATGCGCCGATCCGGCGGATCACATCGGCCGACGCGCCGCTGCACTATGCACCCAATCTGGTGGCGCTGGCGCTGCCGGATGTTGCCAGGACGGTAAAGCTGGTGAAAGAGGTGATGTACCTACAGAAGTAAATAACCGCCGATAAATAAAAAACCCGCCGAATGGCGGGTTTTTTATTTGAGTTATTTGAGGGCGCTCAGCGCCGTGTTGAACAGCATAAGAAAGCCGTAGACGCAACCAAGCAAAACACAACCAAGAATAGTCAATTTGAAGAGGATCTTGCCGGTAGCTGGAGCTTCGAGATTCTGATTCATAGGGAAATATTTTTTGGATTATTAAATGGTTGGCTTTTTAATAGTCATTGGATAGCACTAATATACTACCCCGCGACGGTGGTTGCAAGGGGTTTTTACGATGAAAACTACGATTTTAACGCCAGCCTCGTAACTGATTGGTTGTGAAGGTCCATTCCGGGGTCTCGATTGGCGATATAGTGGGGTCGGCTGCAAACCAGGGACTTAGACCGGCGTTCTCCGGGTTCCTGACGATATGGATATCCTGGGCGGGCATGTAGCTTTGCGCAAGGAGATAGATGCGACGGCCCTGTGCGTCTTCGGCGACATCGACGACGGTCATCGCGTGCCCCGGAGAGCCGCCTTTGATAAGAACATCGCCGGGAATGACCTGATCGATCTTTTCGGGCGAGAGTTGTTTTTCGAGCGTGCGGGTGCTGCAGTAGGTAAATACTTTTGTGAGATATGCATTGAACGAGGCGCGGCTGCTCGAGTCCGGCCGATGGCGGGCCCATTCGGGAAAGTTGAGCCGGACGCCCTGCTCGGTGTAGAAGTCGATGCCGGCAAATGCATGGCGGGAATAGCAGTATTCGGCGCGAAGCCGCATGACGGCGTCAGCGCACTGCTGGAGATCGGTATGGCCTACGGAGATGTCCAGCACTGCGAACCGGCCTCCCTGGTAGCGTTTGGGGGTGCCGTCGTAGAGATAAACGGTCCGGTCCTTCTTTAGCGGGATGGCGCGAAGCCAGGCGGCAAAGGAATTGGGTGCAGCCCCAAGCCGGTGGTAGCCGGATGGAAGCGGGATGGCGCCGATCGTCGCGTAGGGATTGGGAGGATCGCCCTGTCGGCAGCCACAAAGCAGGAGGATCAGGATAATATGGAGTGGGGGCATGCCTGTGAGACGTCGGGGCTATTCCATTCCATAAAAAAGGATTTGTTAAAACTGCCCGGCGATCTCTAACAGGGACAGTTCCTGGAAGGAGATCTCCGCCTCGGGGTCTTCGGTACTGATATGGCCGGCATATCCCGGGAAGAGGGTCAATGGCCGGAAGGCCCAGACAACACCATCGTAGGAAATGGGACGATATTCGGAGACATCAAGATCCAGCAGGGGGATCTCGAGGCCGCGGCCGTCGGCTTTTATCAGGCTCTCCTTAGCCGTCCAGAAGCGGTAGAAAGCGGTGATGGGATCGGGAGCGCCGCGGATGGCCGCCCACTCATTTGGGGTGAACTGCGTCTGGAAATCGTCGAATGAGAGGGGGTTGACTACCTCGATATCGATCCCGACGCGGCCATTGGTGCTGAGGGCGCAGACGACGCGATTGCCGGAATGCGAAATGTTAAAATTGGGCCCCTCGGGAAAATAGGGTTTGGCCCGCGACCCATAGTGAAGGTCCTGGATCAGGAAGGGTGAGCCGATGGCTTTTAACGCCAAACGGAGCAGATGTTTGCCGAGGAGGGTCGCATGAGCGTCCTGCCAGCGGCGATAGCGGAGGATCTTTTCCTGCATCGGTAGGGGTAAACCACCGGTCAGGCGGCGAAAGGCCTCGTCGGGCAGCGGCTGGAGGAACTCGGTGGCATAGAGGAGTAGGGCCATCTGAACGGTTTGCTGAATGTAAGCTACAATTTATTTGGAATGCAGTTCGTATTTTTGAACGAAAGCAGAAGCAACTATGTCGAATATTCTGATCATTGACGACGAAAAGGCGATACGTAAGACACTCAGCGAGATCCTATCCTACGAAGGCTATAAGATCGATGAGGCCGGCGACGGCGAAGAAGGGTTGAAGAAAGTAAAGGAAAAAGAGTACGATGTCATCCTTTGCGATATCAAGATGCCAAAGATCGACGGGATCGAGTTCCTCGAAAAAACGAAGGAAACCCACCCGGACATCCCCATCATCATGATCTCGGGTCACGGAACCATCGAGACGGCGGTAGAAGCAGTGAAAAAAGGCGCCTACGACTATATCTCCAAGCCGCCGGACCTGAACCGGCTGCTGATCACCATCCGCAATGCAATGGACAAGACCACGCTGGTGGCCGAGACCAAAGTGTTGAAACGAAAGGTCAGCAAGGTACAGGAGATCGTGGGAGCCTCGACGCCGATCCATAAGATCAAGGAGACCATCGAGAAGGTAGCGCCCACGGAGGCCCGCATCCTGGTGACCGGTGAGAATGGGGTAGGGAAGGAACTGGTCGCGCGTTGGGTCCATGAGAAAAGCAACCGCGCCAGTGGTACGCTGGTGGAAGTGAACTGCGCAGCCATTCCCAGCGAGCTGATCGAAAGCGAACTGTTCGGGCATGAGAAGGGCTCGTTCACGTCCGCCGTCAAGCAGCGTATCGGAAAATTCGAGCAGGCCAATGGGGGAACGTTGTTCCTCGACGAGATCGGGGATATGAGCCTGACGGCGCAGGCCAAGGTGTTGCGGGCCCTGCAGGAAGGAAAGATCACGCGCGTGGGCGGCGATAAAGATATCAGTGTCGACGTACGGGTGATCGCGGCCACCAACAAAGATCTCCTGAAAGAAGTCGAGGAAAAGAATTTCCGGCTCGACCTTTATCATCGGTTGAGCGTGATCATCATCCACGTTCCCTCTCTCAACGAGCGCAGTGATGATATTCCGTTGCTGGTAGAGAAATTCCTGCTCGATATCTGCGGCGACTACGGCATTGCCAGAAAGGCTATCGATGATGATGCGATAAAGGCGCTGCAACAGCATAACTGGACCGGGAATATCCGCGAGCTGCGCAATGTCGTCGAGCGGCTGATCATCCTTTCGGGGAAGACGATCACGCAGAGTGATGTCGAGAGTTACGTTTTGCCCAAAAAATGACTGATTTGGATTGTTACTGCATAAGCGGGTTGGGGGCCGATGAGCGGATCTTTTCGCGGCTGGACCTGCCGGGTGTCGATCTATTGCCATTGCCGTGGCTGGTGCCCTCGCCGGATGAGCCCATCGGGGAATATGCCGGTCGGATGGGCGCGGGGATCGTCGGCGATCGGCCGGTGTTGATGGGGGTATCGTTTGGGGGGATGATGGCGATCGAGATCGCGAAAAAGATCCCCGGTGCGCGGGTGATCCTTATCTCGAGTGTGCAGGATCATCGCCAGATACCGATCTGGATCAGGATCGGCGGAAGGATGTACCCGCGATGGTTGAACCCTGGAATGCGCACCCCACGGAGGTCGCTACGATTTGCGGAGCATTACTTTATGGGAGTGGAATCCGATGACGACAGACGACTGGTGACAGCATTTCAGAATCTGGTCGACCGAAAGTTCCTGTATTGGGCCATTCATGCCATTGCCAGGTGGCGGAACGAATGGGTTCCGGATTCGATCTATCATCTTCATGGCGACAGGGATGGGATGTTCCCGATCGGCAAGGTGCAGCCGACGCGGGTAATCCCCGGAGGCACGCATCTGATGGTCTATAACCGGGCGGCGGCGGTGAGCCAAGCGTTGCGGGAGCTCCCGTGGCTGGCAGGAGAGTGAGTGAATCAATGACCACGTGCGAAGCTTTCCATCTCCGCAAGGTTGTTAAGAACAGCCGGCGGATATACTCATCCGGCATAGGTACGATGATTTCCGCTTTTTCGCTTCGGGCGGACCAGTTGGTAGCGTTGTTCCCAGATGCGCAGGGTATGCGCACGTAGACCACACAGGTTTTCCATATCCCGGATAGAGAAGGCGTTCATCGGGGTGAAAACTACCACTTTTTGGCCTATTTTTGCCGGAATTCAAAAAACTCCAAGGAATGTCATCTCATCAGCTGCTGGTTCTTGTGCTCATCCAAGTGGTCATCCTCCTACTCCCTTCGATCGGTGCTGCGAAACTCTTTGAAAAGGCCGGCGTTCCCGGCTGGAAAGCATACATCCCCTTCTACAATACCTGGGTCATGATGGAACTGGCCGAGCGGCCCAAACACTGGGTCTTCTGGCAGCTGATCCCCGTCGTGGGCTGGTTCATTTCACTGGGCATCTTCGTGGAATTTGTAAAGCCCTTCGGGAAGTTCAAGCTTTGGGAGCATGCAATGGCCTCGTTGTTGCCGCTCATTTATTTCCCGATGATCGGCTACGATCCCAAGGTGAAGTTCCTGGGCGCCGCTTCGGTGAAAAAACACAAGAAAGGCACGGGGCGGGAATGGATCGATGCGGGCGTGTTTGCGATCGTCGCCGCGACATTGATCCGCACGTTTGTATTCGAAGCCTATACGATCCCCACCGGGTCGATGGAAAAGACCCTGCTGATCAACGATTTTCTCTTTGTAAGCAAATTCAGCTATGGACCGCGGATCCCCAATACGCCCCTATCGATCCCGTTCGTCCACAATACCCTGCCCGTCACCAACGGAAACAGCTATGTGGAATGGATCAAGCTTCCATATACCCGCTGGTTCTCGAGCCCGGTGAAGCGGGGGGATGTAGTGGTCTTCAATTTTCCGGCGGGAGATACCGTGATCAATCTCGATCAATACCAATCACAGAATCCCTATTACTCGGTGTGCCGGGCATTGGGGAACGGCAATATCGACAGCGGACGGCAGATCGTGCTGGGCAATCCCGATCAATATCCGCTGGTGATCCGTCCTGTTGACAAGCAGGAGAACTATATCAAACGCTGTACGGCGATAGCGGGTGATACTATCCAGCTCAAGAACCAGGTGATCTACATCAATGGCCAGGCACAAACCTTCCCGCCTGAGTCCCAAACCCGCTATGTCGTGACGACAAAAGGACAGGCGCTCGACGAGACGGTGATGGCGGAGGAATACAACCTCGATGTCAACAATACAACGGAAGTTGCGCCTACGACCACACCCAATACCTATTCGATGCTGCTCACCTGGGCCGCGCATGAGAAGATGCTGAAGAACGGGCTGGCCACGAACATTGTCCCCGAGATCGTCGATGTCGTGCCTGAGCAACCGGTATTCCCCTTCACGGCAGTGAACGGCAAGACCTGGGCGCTGGACAATTATGGGCCTTTATGGATCCCGGCCAGGGGTGCGACACTCACCCTGACCCCGGATAATTATCCCGTCTATGAGCGGGCCATCCGGGTATATGAGCACAACGAATTCGAGATGAAAGATGGAAAGTTCCTGCTGAATGGACAACCGGTGACCACCTATACATTCAAGATGAATTATTACTGGATGATGGGGGACAACCGGCACGAGTCGCAGGATTCCCGGTTCTGGGGCTTTGTCCCCGAAGACCATGTCGTCGGCGAGGCCTGGCTCATCTGGATGAGCTGGAATCACGGCGTCCGCTGGAAGCGGCTGTTCCGCAAGATCAAATAATGCGCTCATGAAACGATCAACCCTAAGCCTGTTCCTTTTAGGTGTCTGTTCTCACCTTTGTGCGCAATATCAGCAGGTAGACCTCCGGGCCGCACAGATCCCCGACTCCGCAACGGGCAATGTAGCTTCCTTCGCCCGCTACCTGGGGGAACATTTTCCCGATGCCACGGAAAGAACACGGGCCATCTATGTCTGGATGGCCGGGCATGTCCAGTATGATATCGATAATATGTTCGCCATCAACTTCTATGCGGATTCGACCGACAAGATCAGCAAGCCGTTGCTGACGCATAAGGGTATCTGTGAGAACTATGCATCGCTGTTCACCTCTCTTTGCAACAGGAGCGGGATCCAAAGCGTCGTCGTCGTGGGCTATACCCTGCAGAAGGGATTTGCGGATTATATCCCGCATGCCTGGAGCGTGGCCAGGATCAATGGGGAATGGCGCATCTTCGACCCTACCTGGGGTTCGGGTTTTATACAGGATAAGAAATTCGTCCGGAAACTGAATAGCGACTATTTTATGCCGGCTCCCGGGCGTTTTATCAGGAACCATATGCCGTTCGACTACCTCTGGCAGTTGTTGTACTACCCCATGACCAACCAGGAATTCTACGAAGGAAAGACGGCGCCGGACTCGACCAGGCCTTACTTCAATTATCCGGATTCCATCGCGGCGCATCTGGCGCTGCCGCCAATAGAGCAGGAGCGGGCCGAGGCGGTGCGCGTAGAACGGAATGGGGTTCGCAATTCCATGGTCTTCGACCGGCTGCAGCATCTCAAGGTCGATCTGGAGAATTATCGCCGGCACGAGGACATGGACAGGCAGAACGGTTTTGTCACGGAATACAATACCGCGCTGGAGGGATACAACGATGCCATAAAGCAATTCAATGTTTTTGTCGCGTATCGCAATGACCAGTTCAAACCGGCGAAGCCGGATGCGGAGATCCAGCAGATGCTCGACAGCGCCGATCACCTGGTGACGGGGGCGAGGACGAGGGCCGCCGCGATCCCGGCGACGGAGGAAAGGGTGAGTGGTCCGGCCAGGAAGCTGGTCGCCGCCATCGACGATCTGAAGCCACGCATCGCCGAACAGCAGGCCTGGCTGAAGAAATATCTGGGCAAGGGTAAACTGGCGCGAAAAATGATGTTTTACAAATAGACCATGAAAAAAGAATTTCAAGTTACCTACGAGGAGTATGCTTCGGCGGACGAACTGCCGGAGGCGGATGCCGCCTTGCTGGCGATGGCCCGGAAGACGACGGCAACGGCCTATGCGCCGTACAGCCAGTTTCGGGTAGGCGCTGCCGCGAGACTGGTCAATGGCAAGGTGATCACCGGCACCAACCAGGAGAATGCATCCTATCCGGTCGGGATCTGCGCCGAGCGGACCCTGCTTTCGGTGGCGGGGGCAATGTTCCCCAATGTCGCGATCGATACCCTGGCGGTGAGCTATCTCAACGGGCAGGGTACCAGCGACCGGCCTATTTCGCCCTGTGGCATCTGCCGGCAGTCGCTACAGGAATTCGAACAGCGGACCTCCCGGCCCATGCGGATCATCCTGGCCGGTCAGACCGGGAAGGTACTCGTTCTCGAGGGATCGAAGACCCTGCTGCCATTCGCGTTTACCAGTGATGAATTGAAATAGCGGCGGACAGCGGGTGTATCGAAAGCGGACGTTTTCCTGGGCCGCCTTCGCGGCTTTTAACTGACTGTCAATCGCTTACATTCCTGCACGAAGTTTGGGCGACTTTCCTCCAAACAAAATGACCATGAAAGCACGGTTCTTTTCCTTTCTTCTGTTGACCGCAACCATTACGGGCTTTTCTCAACGCCGGATCGACGGCGACGGCAGCGATTACCGCGAGAGCCGGACGATACCTGCGTTCAGCAAAGTAGGGCTGTCGGTCCACGCGGAAGTGATCCTGGTGAAGGGAAGCACTCCGGGACTGCGGATCGAGGGGGAGAAGAATATCGTGGATGCGTTGATCACGGAGGTCGGCGACCGTCAGCTGAAGATTTACTACCCGCTGTTCAAAGATATCCGGCCGACAAAGCCCCTGCGCATCTGGGTCACGACGACGGACCTGGAGGGTATGTGGAATTCGGGTTCCGGAACGATCCATTCGGAGGATGTCTTCACGACGGAGACCTTTTCCGTCCACAGTTCGGGCAGCGGCCATATCGAGATGGGGGTCAGGGCCGGCGAGGTCAGTGTCTCGATCAGCGGGTCGGGAGGCGTGACGGTGAAGGGGACGGCAAAGCAGCTGGAATGTGGGATCAGCGGGTCGGGGCGGATCCATGCAGACGATCTGAGTGTCGGCGAGCGCTCGAAGATCCATATCAGCGGATCGGATCGGTCGATTTTACGACCGATGGGATCATCGAGGGCCGGATCAGCGGCTCCGGCTGTATCAATTACAAGGGCAATCCCAGTTCTGTGGATGTACACCATTCCGGCTCCGGGAGGGCAAGAAAGGTGGCATAATCACGCGTTTACCGATCATAAAGAAATAGGGGGTTTCATCCAAATAGGAAGCCGTTTCGTCCGGGAAGAGCATATTTCTTAATTATCTTTGCGGATCATGGCTCTAACCACTCCGCTAACCTATCGGGCAGGTCTTCCCTGTGCGCTGTTGCTATTATCCTTTAGCGTATCTCTTTTTTCATCCTGTAAGGAGCATGCCGACGCGGCCTCTGCTGACCGCAAGCCAAAAGGCGGGGACGCTCCCATCGTGGACGTGATCGTCGTGTCGCCGCGGCCGATCAAGAACGAGATCGAGGCGAACGGCAGCGTTGTCGCCAATGAGTATGTGGAGCTGCATCCCGAGATCAGCGGGCGGATCGTGTATCTGAATGTTCCGGAAGGCGCACAGGTCGCGAAAGGGACCGTCATCGCCCGGATCAACGATGCCGATCTGCAGGCTACGCTGGCCAAATCGAAGGCACAGCTGGACCTCTTTCAAAAAACAGAAGAGCGGGAGCGTAAATTACTAGAGATCAATGGCATCAACCAGGCCGACTACGATCTCGCGGTAAGCAACATCAACAGTACCAAGGCGGATATCGACTACACACAGGCCCAGCTGGACAAAACGATCATCCGGGCGCCATTCGACGGTGTGGTCGGGTTGCGACAGGTGAGCCCGGGAGCCTATGTCACTCCGGCCAATATCATCGCGACGGTCCAGCAGCTGGACAAGACCAAGGTCGACTTTACCATTCCCGAACAATATAGTTATGTGGTGCGTAAGGGCTCGCTGGTCGATGTCCAGATCGACGCCGTGGCCAATACCCGGCGCAAAGGGCTTGTTGTCGCAACCGAACCGCAGATCAATCTTTCCAGCCGTAACCTTAAGGTACGTGCCTTGCTACAGGATGGAGTTGGCCATCCCGGTTCCTTTGTCAAAGTGTTCCTTAATGCGGGCATCGACAAACGCGCGATCATGGTCCCCACCAACTGTATCATCCCGGAGGACCGGAACAACCAGGTGATCCTCGTAAAAGGCGGCAAGGCGAAAGTGGTCAATGTAGAGACAGGTGTTCGGGAAGCCAGCAATATCGAGATAACAAAGGGCATCAGTCCCGGCGATACGGTCATCGTGACCGGGGTTCTTTTTGCCCGGCCCGACGCTACGGTCCAGATCAGGAGTGTAAAGACCAACGAAGACGAGAATACTCCATCGGCCGCCAACGCCAAATAAATCTTCTATGAACATTTCCGAGCTATCCCTCAAGCGACCGGTGCTGGCGACTGTGATGAATCTCATGCTCATCCTGTTCGGCGTCGTGGGCTATAATTTTCTGGCGGTGCGGGATTACCCGGCCATCGATCCGCCGATCATTACGGTACAGACGAGCTATACGGGAGCCAACCCCGATCTTGTCGCCAGCCAGATCACGGAGCCGCTGGAGAAGAATATCAACGGCATTCCCGGGATCAGGACCATTACCTCCAACAGCTCTCTGGGCAGCAGCTATATCACCGTAGAGTTCAACCTGGGAGTCGATCTGGAGGCCGCGGCCAGCGACGTGCGCGACAAGGTCGGACAGGCCCAGCGGTCGCTGCCCCTGGACATCGATGCGCCGCCTGTCGTGACCAAATCGGACGCCAACGCCGACTTCATCCTCATCCTCGCGGTGCAAAGCCGGACCAAGAGCCTGATGGAGCTGAGTGACTACGCGGAGAACGTGTTGCAGCAGCAGCTGCAGACCATCGACCAGGTGAGTTCAGTGAACGTATTCGGCGACAAGACCTATTCGATGCGCATCTGGCTCGACCAGGACAAGATGAATGCCTATGGCATCGCCTTCAACGATATCTCCACGGCGATGAGCAGCGAGAATGTGGAGCTTCCGCCGGGAAAGATCTATGGCAACAACACCGAGCTGACGATCAAGACCCTCGGCCGGCTGACGACGGAAAAGGATTTCCGGGATGTCATCCTGCGGGAAGACAGCACGGGGATCATCCGGCTGAGCGACGTCGCACGCGTGGAGCTGGGGCCGCAGAACCCCGAACAAAGCTGGAAATACAATGGGGTGAATGCGGTGGGATTGGCCATTGTCCCGCAGCCGGGCGCCAACAATATCGCGATCGCCGATGAGTTCAACCGGCGGCTGGAAGAGATCAAGAAGGCCAACAAATCCGACCTCGTATTCAATGTACTGATCGATAATACGCAGACCATCCGGCGTTCACTCGCCGAGGTGAAGGAAACGCTACTCATCGCCTTCGGGCTGGTGGTGCTGGTGATCTTCTTCTTCTTCCGGAACTGGCTGATCGCGCTGCGGCCGCTCATCGATATCCCGATCTCGCTGATCGCGACCTTCTTCATCATGTATGTCGCGGGATTCACGATCAATATCCTCACGTTGTTGGGTATCGTTCTTGCAACGGGATTGGTGGTCGACGACGGGATCGTCGTCACGGAGAATATTTTTAGAAAACTGGAGCAGGGACTACCCATCCGAAAGGCGGCCCTTGAAGGCAGCAAGGAGATATTCTTTGCCGTTATCTCCACTTCACTGACCCTGGCGGTGGTGTTCATGCCCGTGGTATTCCTGCAGGGATTTGTGGGCCGGCTGTTCCGGGAGTTCGGAGTGGTGCTGGCCGCGGCAGTGCTGATCTCTTCCTTTGTATCGCTGACCATCACGCCCGTGCTGAACGTTTATCTGACGAGTAAGAAGTCAGGCCATGGCTGGTTCTACAATAAGACCGAGCCTTTCTTCACCGGGATGGAGACCGGCTATTTGCGGATGCTCCGGAGGTTTATGAAGGTCCGGTGGATGGCCTGGGTGCTGATCATCATCTGTATCGGCATGATCTGGGTGATCGTGAGGAATCTGCAGAGTGATATCGCTCCGCTGGAAGATCGCAGCAGTGTCCGGTTCCAGGTAACCCTGCCGGAAGGCGCGAGCTATTCCTATACCCAGCAGGTATCCGATGCGATCTCCAATTATCTGCTGGATTCCGTTCCTGAGCGGGACTTCGTTTTTGCGCGGACGCCTGCCAACAACGGCACCAATTCTTCGCAGCCCCGGATCGGTCTCATCGATCCGACCGAACGAAACCGCAGTCAGAACCAGATAGCCGCCGATCTGCAGCGGAAGATGACCCGGTTCAACGATGCGCGGATCTTTGCCATCCAGGAGCAGACCATCGCCGTGGGCTCCGGTTCAAAAACGAGTCTTCCCGTGCAATTCGTGCTCCAGAACCAGGACCTCGACAAGATGAAACAGATCATGCCGAAATTCCTGGATTCCTGCCGGAAGGACAAGACCTTCTCGAATGTGGACGTCAACCTGAAATTCAATAAACCCGAATTACAGATCACGGTCGACCGGATGAAGATCAAAGACCTCGGGCTGTCCACCAACGCAGTGATCTCCGCGATGCAGGCTGCGTTCAGCGGCGGCCGCCTGGCTTATTTCCTGATGAACGGTTTCCAGTATTATGTCATCGCACAGGTGGAAAGAAGGGACCGCAACGATCCAACGGACATCAGCAAGATCTATGTCCGGAATAAGACGGGGGATCCGATTCCGCTGTCAGCCGTAGTACACGTGGAGCAGAACAGCAGTCCCTCGACGCTCTATCACTTCAACCGGTACAAATCGGCTACTATTTCCGCCTCGCTTGCCGATGGAAAGACCATCGGTGATGGGATCGCCGCGATGCAGCGGATCGCCAACGGAATGCTGGATGCCAGCTACCAGACCGCCTTGTCCGGGCCTTCGCGGGACTATGCGGAAAGCTCCTCGAATATCGTGTTTGCCCTTGTGCTGGCGCTGGTGCTCATCTACCTGGTGTTGGCGGCGCAGTTCGAGAGCTTTATCGATCCCGTCGTCATCATCGTCACCGTACCGCTGGCCTTTGCGGGAGCGTTGCTGAGTCTTTATCTTTTCCATCAGACGCTGAACATCTTTTCAGAGATCGGGATGATCATGCTTATCGGGCTGGTCACGAAGAATGGGATCCTGATCGTCGAGTTTACGAATCAGAAGCGGGAGATGGGAATGGGCAAGGTGGAGGCCGTGATCGAAGCCGCATCGCAGCGGCTGCGCCCCATCCTGATGACTTCGCTGGCAACCTCGCTGGGGGCTTTACCGATCGCTCTTAGTCTTGGGGCGGCAGCTACCAGCCGGATCCCGCTTGGCATTGTCGTGGTAGGCGGGATCATGTTCTCGCTGGTCCTGACCTTGTTCGTAATCCCGGCGGTATATACCTTTATCTCGAGCAAACACAAAGCGCATATTACGGAAGTAACCGAGTAATCGATTATGAGAAAACTATATTTCGGCTGGCTTGCGGTCCTGTTACCGACCGGATTTTTGGGAGCACAGACATTGACGAAGGATGATGCCGTGAGGATAGCGTTGAAGAACAACCTGGGGATCGAACTGGCAAGGAACAACGCCGCCATCGCCGGGATCTACAACAGCTATGGCGTGGCGGGAGGGCTGCCCGTGGTAACGGGTACCGTGTCCGACCAGGAACAGCTGACGAGTCTGAACCAAACCTTTTCCAATCCGGCCAATAATAAATCGGCAAACAACGCCTCTTCGAACAATTTCTCGGCTTCGGTCAATGGGTATGTGCTCCTGTATAACGGCGAACGGGTGGTGACCGCCAAGAAACGGCTGGGGACGATCGAAGAGCAGACCAAACAGCAGCTCTCGTCAAGGGCGTTGATCCTGGTGAACAATGTGCTGTTGAAATACTATGATGTCGTCCGGCAGCAGAGCTACGCGAAGACCTTGCAGGCCTCGATCGACGCGCAGAAGCAACAGCTGGCGATCGTTCAGGCCCAGCAGAGCGTCGGGCTTGCAAACAATGCCGACCTGTTCCAGTCACAGGTGGACCTGAACACACAGGTCCAGAACCTGCAAGCGCAGCAGCTGATCATCGACCAGGGAAAGACCGATCTGCTGACCCTGATGACCCTGAATCCCGACAGCGCCATTGTCGTCGAGGATACGATCCTTGTAGATCGTAATATCAAGCTGGCGGATATTATCAGCGGCGTTAACTCGGCTAATCCGGATGTCATTGCCGCCAACCAGCAGATCACGATCAATCAATATATCGAGAAGGAGACCGGCGCGCTACGCTATCCGTCGCTCGGGGCCAGTGCGGGTTACAATTTCAACCGGACGCAAAACAGCGTCAGCAGTACGCTTCTGAACCTCAACTATGGACCATATGCCGGGGTTACGTTGAACGTGCCCATCTTCAATGGGAACATTTATAAAAAGCAGGCGCAGGTGGCAGGTATCAATGTAAAGAACGCCCAGCTGGTGCGCGACACTTTGTTGATCAACTATACGGCCAATGCCGTCAAGAACTTCCAGGCCTATACGAACAATCTGCAACAAGTGGAGACGGCCAAAGCCAATTACGATCTGTCACTGAAACTGCTCGACCTGGTGATGAAGCGGTTCCAGCTGCGGCAGGCGACGATCGTGGATGTGAAGAATGCGCAGCAGAGTTTCGAGAATGCGGGCTTTTTGCTGGTGAACGTGAATTATGCGGCGAAGGCTGCGGAGATCGCTTTGCGGCGGTATGCGAATCAACTGACGAATTGAACCGGCTCCGGATTCACGGCCTGGCCGCTGTCAGAACAAAGTCTGCACCCCATACATGATCTTCGTCTCGTGGTCGAGCAGCCATTTCTTGCGCCAGAGACCGCCGGCATAGCCGACGAGATCGCGTTTGGAGCCGATGACGCGGTGGCAGGGCACGACGATGGCGATATTGTTCCGGCCATTGGCGGATGCGGCAGCGCGGATGGCCTTCGTGTCGCCGAGGCGGCGGGAGAGTTCGAGATAAGAGAGCGTCTTGCCATAGGGGATCGCCGCCAGCTCATTCCATACCCGTTGCTGGAAGGGTGTTCCTTCCTGGGCGACCGGGAATTCGAAGACGCGGCGCTGACCCTGAAAATACTGGATGAGCTGTTCGATACATTGGATGACCATGGGTGTGACCGGGCCCTGCATGCCGGTCTGTTTGTAGTCGGAATCTTCGAGGTGGTCGACAAAGCTGATCTCGCTGATATAGGTATCCGTTCCGCCGATGCGTAAAAGGCCCAGTGGGGATTGATAATACGTTGAGGTGATGGCCAGCGTCGTTGACATGATTCAGCCTATTTTCCAGCCGTTTGTTACCTTTTTGTCAGGGGTTAATAAAACTACTTCTTTTTTGTCAGTATACACACCAAGGACCAGACATTCGCTGAAAAAATTCGCGATCTGTTTGGGCGGGAAATTAACGATCGCGACCACCTGTTTTCCGATAAGTTGCTGCTTATCATAGAGGTCAGTTATTTGGGCGGAAGATCGTTTGACACCGGCGTCCCCGAAATCGATGGTCAATTGCCAGGCCGGCTTTTTTGCTTTGGGAAAATCGTTAACTTCAAGGATCGTTCCGGCACGGATATCAATCTTCTCGAAATCTGGCCATTCTATCGTTGGCATGGTTCTAGTTTATCTTAAATAAATATACAATTTTATGAAACGTACAGCAACAGCCGCATGGAACGGCTCCGGAAAAGACGGTAACGGACATCTCACGACCCAAAGCACGACCCTGAACAATGCACAGTATTCGTACAAGACACGTTTCGAGCAAGGTGTCGGGACCAATCCCGAAGAATTAGTCGCCGCCGCTCATGCCGGCTGCTTCACGATGGCGCTGGCCTTCCAGTTGCAGGGGGCGGGATTTACACCCGACAGCCTGGAAACGACCGCTACCATCAACTTCGACATCGCCGGTCAGCCTCCGACCATCACGCAGTCGGCGCTGGTGATCACAGGAAAGGTGCCCGGTATCACGAATGAGAAATTCCAGGAGCTGGTCAAGGCCGCCGAACAGGGCTGCCCGGTAAGCCGGGTGCTGAAGTGCGAGATCACTTCTCAGGCGACACTGCTGTAGGAATCCGATCGAGATCGGAGCGAGATTAGAGCAAAATTAATTTTGAAATTTTAGCACCTTCGGGTGCTTTTTTTATGCTTACTTTATGGACACTTAGCACACCACTCTTACTTTAAAACTATGTCAACGAAAAAACACTCCCGCCGTGATTTCCTGCGCGGCTCAGCGATGGCTGCCACCGGTTTTTTTATTGTTCCCCGCCACGTCCTCGGCCGGGGCTATCTTGCTCCCAGTGACCGCCTGACGGTTGCCGCGATCGGCGCCGGCGGCAAGGGCCATGACGATTTGCGGAATTTCTTCAGCAGCGGAAAGGTCGATGTCGCCTATCTCTGCGATGTCGATGATCGCCAGGCCGCAAAAGCCCGGCAGGAATATCCGAAGGCCAAATACTACAAGGATTTCCGCGAGATGCTGGACAAAGAGCACAAGCATTTCGATGCCGTGTCCGTATCCACCCCGGATAATATCCATGCGGTCGCCGCGATGGCTGCCATGCAGCTCGGCAAGCATGTGTATTGTCAGAAGCCGATGACCCATGATATCTATGAGGCGCGGATGCTGACCGAGGCCGCAAAGCGCTACAAAGTAGTCGCGCAGATGGGGAACCAGGGTTCCTCCGGCGACGGGGTGCGGCTGATGCAGGAGTGGTATAATGCCGGGCTCATCGGCGATGCCACTGCAATCCATGTCTGGACCAACAGACCGGTATGGCCGCAGGGAATTGCCAAACCGACGGGAAAAGAAGAGATCCCGGCGGAACTGAACTGGGATCTCTGGCAGGGCCCTGCACAGGCCGACGACTATCATAAGACGTTCCTGCCCTTCAACTGGCGGGGCTGGTGGGCCTATGGCACCGGCGCACTCGGCGATATGGGTTGCCACCTGATCGATCCGCCGTTCAAAACGGTAGGACTGGGTTATCCCAATGCGGTAGAATGCAGCATCAGCTCGACCTATGAGGTAATGTGGAACGCCGCGTATCATCCCGAGAGCTGTCCCACCTCTTCCTATGTCAAAATGAACTTCCCCGGCAAACCGGGCAAACCCGACGTTGCGCTGCATTGGATGGACGGCGGGATCAGACCCGTACGGCCCGACGAACTGGGCCCCGACGAACCGATGGCCAATGACGACGGCGGTGCGATCATCACCGGGACAAAGGGGAAGATCATGTGCAGCTGCTATGGCGCCAATCCTACGCTGCTGCCTACTTCGCGGATGTCCGAAGTAGCCAGCGTCCCGCAAACGCTCGCCCGCGTGCCGGAAGGACACTATCATCAATGGGTAAACGCATGTATCGCCGGGTATGGTCAGAAAGAGCTGAGTTCGCCTTTCGACTACGCCGGTCCGCTGACGGAGACGATCCTCATGGGCAATCTCGCGCTGCGGTCATATATGATCAAGGATGCCAGCGGAAAATTCCCCGGCCGCAAAAAGCTGCTCTGGGACGCACAGAATATGAAGATCACCAACTTCGACGAGGCCAATGCGTTCGTGAAAAGAACGTATCGTCAGGGCTGGTCGCTGGGTGTATAAGTTTCCACAAGTTACTTTCTTTAAAATCCGCAGGTAGTCACTGCGGATTTTTTTTAGGCTTCGTTGTTAACCACTCGTTAATGATCGGTTAATAACCCGTTAACAAGGCTGGGGTAGTTTTGGCCCATGAACCAAGCAAAAGTCCCCGTCCTTGCCATTCTATATTTATTCATCAGTTGCCATCTATCTGCTCAGGCCGGCCGCATCACCGGCAAGGTCTGGAACGTCGAGTCGAACACCCCTTTGCCGGGCGCCTCGGTGGTACTGACGGAAGCCGGCCGCAAGGACGCCCAGCGGGGCGTCAGCACCGACGTCGAAGGACAATTCTTTGTTGCTGCCGAAAAAGGCAAATATTATCGGCTGACCGTCTCGGGAGTCGGCCTGGTAACCCGGACTGTCGACAGCGTGACGGTGACCGCGAATGCAACACCTATTACTATCCTGGTTTCCACCAACCGGGCGAGTCTGCAGCAGGTGGTGGTCAGCACCAGCGCCCGCAGGGCTTCGGTTGCCGGTCTTTACGCCATCCAGAAGAACAGTTCCGCCATCTCCGACGGCATCAGCGCGGATCTCATCCGGCGCAGTCCCGACCGGAATACGGGTGACGTGCTGAAGCGTGTGAGCGGCGCCTCCGTGCAGGAGAATAAATTCGTGGTCATCCGGGGGATGAACGAGCGCTATAATGTCGCATTGCTGAACAATGCCCTGCTTCCCAGCACGGAGGCGGACAAAAAAGCCTTTGCCTTCAACATCATCCCATCTTCCCTCGTCGATAATCTGACCATTTACAAGGCAGCCACGCCTGACCTGCCCGGGGATTTTTCCGGCGGCGCGGTAAAGGTGCAGACCAAAGATTTTCCGGGGCAGCCGATCAGCGAATTGTCCGTGTCAATAGGCGTCAATTCCAAGACGACCGGAAAGAACTTTTACAAGGGGCAGCCGGACGGGAGATATGACTGGTTGGGCTACCTCGACAATTCGCGGCTGATCCCCGGGCCCTATTATCGTCAGCGGGGAGCCGACTTCATCAAAAATTCCGCGGCCTATAAGCGGGAGGTGACCAAACTTTTTCCGAACACTTTTGGATCGGAAGCCGCCAAGCAAAGCCTGCCCGCCATCAGTGTCCAGTATACGGGCGGCAACACGCGGCTGCTCCCGAATGGCCGCAAGCTGGGGACCATCTTCAGCGTCGGCTATGGGACCGGCCGGGCCGTCTCCGATCGTGACCGCGACGAGTACGATATCAACCGGGTCTTTCAGTTCGGCTTTAATTCTATGAACTATGAGGAAAAGAACAATCTCTCGGCGTTGCTGAGTATGGCCTATTCCTATGGCAAAAGCAAGATCGCCTGGAAGACCGTCTATTACAATGAATTTGTCAAAACACTGGCCCATCGCGACGGTTACAACAGGGTCAATGATCCCAATTTCTTTTATTCGAAGGGCATCAACAACGAAGTGAGTCAGAACGCGCTCGTCCACTCCGTACTCGAGGGCAGCCACCGGCCGGGGAAGGGCTGGGCCATCGATTGGACCGGCGGCGTCGGTTATACCTACCGCAACCAGCCGGATCAGAAGATCCTGGCCTTCCGGTCCGCGGACAATGTGGATGCGAACTATTCGATCACGCTCAGCAATGAGAACTCGCCGGCGATCCGGACTGCGGGAAGGGTGTATTCCTTTCTTCATGAAGCGATCTATAACGGCGGGCTTTCGGTCAACAAGACCTTCCAATGGGGAGAGCAGGTACAGAAGTGGCAGGCCGGGACTTTGAACGTTTACCGGGACCGGAGCGTGGAGGTGAGTGCGTTGGGTTATGCGGGGATCGCCGACGCCGTTGTGATCCAGGATGCGAAGGATATCGATTTTAACAACCTGCTCACCGCGGTCAATATCGACAAGTACAATCTTACTGTCGCCAACATTGCCAACAACTCCACGGATTATACCGCGAATGCGATGCTGAACGCAGGCTATGCGCTGATGGAGAACAAATTCAGCGACCGGCTAAAGGCCACCTGGGGAGTGCGGGTGGAGCGGTATCACCAGAAACTCGCTGCCCTGAACAAGACGCCGATCGATAAGAGCAATACCGATGTGCTGCCTTCACTGTTGCTGACCTATGCTGTAAACAATAAGACCAACCTGCGGCTTTCCGGCAGCAGGGCTGTGAACCGGCCTGAGTTCCGGGAGCTGGCGTCCTACGCCGTCTATGACTACGACAATAACCAATCGATCACCGGCAATCCGGCATTGAAGCGGGCGCAGAATACAAATGCGGACCTGCGATACGAATTTTTCCCGCAGGCAGGGGAGATCCTTTCCGCAAGCCTGTTCTACAAACATTTTACCGATCCGATAGAACAGACCAATCTGGGAAACGACAACCTCTCCTATGCGAATGCCAGCAGCGCTTATGTCTATGGGGCGGAGCTCGAGGTGCGTAAGAAACTGGATTTTACCGGTAGCGACCTGCTGAGTCATATCACGGCCTATGTCAATGCCGCGTATATCAAAGGAGGCGTACAATTCGACACGCTCAACATCAAGAGTCCGATGCAGGGGCAGAGTCCCTATCTGATCAATGCGGGGCTGTACTATCTGCCCGAAGGGGAGAGTTGGTCCTTCAATCTGCTGTATAACCGCATCGGGCCCCGGCTGCAATTCCGGGCTGTCAGGGGCGGGGCCTTCAACATCTTCGAAAGTCCGCGCGACGTCGTCGATGTGCAGGTGAGCAAGAAATTGCTGAAGGGGAAACTCGAGGCAAAGCTCACCCTAAGTGATCTTTTTGCCCAGCCTTTCCGCTGGTACTACAAATACGACCCGGCCGCAACGCATGTCGCATACGATCCTGCAAAAGATGCCGTCATTCGCAGTTTCACCTTCGGCACAACAGCCACCCTTGGCTTAAGATACCATTTTCAATAAAACACACAGAAAAAGCACCATTTATGAAGAACATCCTTTTTGCGACTGTCCTCGGGGCTACGCTGCTCGGTGTCGCGTGCAAGAAAAGCGACGACAAACCCAATCCTGCGGGAGGCGGAGGAGGCGGCGGGACAGATACGGCCACCAACGTTTTTATCCGGGGGATCGTAAGCGCGGATCAGCATTGGGTCAAGGGAAAGACCTATCATCTGCGCGGTTATGTCTACGTTAACAACAATGCGACGATCACCATCGATCCGGGCACGAAGATCGTTTCCAATCGCGATTCAGCCGGTGTACTGGTGATCTACCGGACGGCAAAGATCAATGCAACGGGCACTGCGGCGGAGCCCATCGTTTTCACCTCCGGCGAATCCGATCCGAAGGCAGGTGACCTCGGCGGTGTCATCCTGGTAGGGCAGGCGAAGGGGAACAATAACCACCAGGCCATCGAAGGCGGTGTCGATCCCGCGTTCAGCGTATTTGGCGGCACCAATGACGCGGACAATTCGGGTACGTTGAAATATGTGCGGATCGAATATGCCGGCAAGGCCGTCAACCCGGGTGATGAGGTTAACGGGCTATCGCTGTATGGCGTTGGTTCCGGCACGACCATCGACTATGTCCAGGTGGTAAAAGGACTCGATGATGCTTTCGAATTCTTTGGCGGTACCGTCAATGCCAGGCACCTGATCGCTTACAACTGTGCCGACGACGATTTCGATATGGACGATGGCTACACCGGCAATATCCAATTTGCGATCTCGGTGAAAAGACCCGACTTTACGGACGACAAGGGGGTTACGGGCGACCTGTCGAATAATTTCGAAGTGGACAATGTGAATCCTGCCAACGGGTTGTCGTACGGAAGAACGCCGATCACATCCCCGACGCTGTCGAATTTTACGGCAGTGGGCCCCAACAATGCCGCCGGCACAAAGGCCGACTACGGATATGGCATGCGCTGGAGAAGAGGCTGTAAATTCATCCTCGCCAACTCGATCGTCATGGGTGGTCAGAAGGCCGGTCTCGATGTAGAACAAGACTCGACCGCACTTTACTATTCCAGGGGAACTTCCAAATTCTACAACAGCTTCCTGCACGCGGTCAACAACCCATTCCAGGTGGGTGGATTGTCGATCAGCCCGGCCGTGCTCGATGCTGCTACTTTGCAGACGATCACGACGACCACCAATGGAAGTGTACTGTACGCCAATGCGGCGGATATCAAACTGACCGATCCGTTCAACAACGCCAGCCCGAATCTGAAGCCGGCTTCGGGTTCGCCAGCCTTGACGACGGCCGCGAAGTTCGATCTCGACAAGCTGAATGTATCCTTCTTTGAAAAGGTCACGTACATCGGGGCGCTGGACGCCAGCAACGACTGGACGGCCGGATGGACGGTATGGAATAAATGATTTTTGTCTTGGTTCGACAAAATAGCTAAGTGGCTGTCCTTTCCAGGACGGCCCTTAGTGTTTTCAGGAGGAGAGTATCTTAGTCGCCAAGAAGTTTGGCCAGCTCGAGCAGTTCTTTTTGCTTATAGGCATGTCGTTCGTCCTCGAAGCATTTGCTGAACTCTTCAAGCGCCGTCTGGATGATGCGGTTGTGGGAGAGTGGTTTGAAATAAGAATTTACCGGCGGGACGGAGATGCGTTTAAAATAGCTTTCCACATCCTTATGGGAGAATACCTGGCCGCTGGTCGGATCGATAAAGAACTCGATGCGTTGCAGCGGGCTGAGCTTCTCGGGATTCTCTTCGTAATAGGGCTTGATATAGGCCAGAACGAACTGACGGGGGATATTGATCGCCTTCACCGGGATATCCAGCAGCTCGCTGAGCAGCAGGTAAAGGATACCGTTGGTAATAGAGTTGCCGCGTTTGGTCTCGATCAGCTTGTTGATCAGGAATTCTTCGGGATGCTGATAAGCGACCTCGGTTCCTTTCAACCCATAATAGTTGTACAGGATGCTGGTGACTACATGCACCTGTTCCAATGGGGTGAGATAGCTATTCAATTCGAGCCAGATATTGCGGCGAAGCTTTTCCACTTCCTGCAGGACGGGTGTCGTTACCAGATCGGGGTACTGAAATTTGGCTACAAGCAGGGAGGCCGTGAGGAGATCCTGGTAGCTGCTGCTTTTCCAGTGCGTGAAATCTTCGGTAAGATCGTGAAAATGCAATTTGTGGATCAGCAGTTCGATGCGTTCCTGGACTTCATTGCTGATGGTGGTCTCCCACAGGTTCTCGAGGTTTGGAATGATGCCTCTGCCATAGCTGACGATGCGGTTGCTGACGGAATCGAACACTTCCTGGTCGGGGTCATCGATCAAATGGAACAGGGCCTGTATTTCCTTGTTTTCCTGCATAGTGGTTTTGCCTTCCCAAATCTACACAGTAAATTCGGAGAAGTTCATAAGAGTTTAGTGGACTTATTATCCACACTAACGCCTCAAATGTTCATTAAATTGCGTGCCAGAAGGCGCGCGTCGGCCCGGCTGCGGGTTAGCTGCCTTTTTTCTTACGGGGTACCCGCTTGGGTGGGTTGGCCTTTACCTCTTCGATAATGGCCTTTACCTCCTCCAGGGTCAGATCGGCTGCATTCTCCTGCTTCTCCTTCGGCAATTTGTAATTCCGCAGGCCCTGTTTGATATAGGGGCCGTAAGGGCCGCGAAGCAGCTGGATCTTTTCCTTTTCGAAGACCTTGATGGTGCGTTGTTCCTTTGCCGCCCGTTTTTCCACGACCATGGGTTGAGCCTGGTCGAAGGTGATCGTATAGGGGTCGAACTCCTTGCCCAGCGAGTAGAACTTGCCGTCATGCGCGATATAGGGACCAAAGCGGCCGATATTGACGGTCACATCCTTATCTTCGAACGGACCTAAATTACGGGGCAGACGGAAGAGCTCCATCGCCTCATCATAACTGATAGTCTCGATGCTTTGCGTATTCTTGAGCTTGGCAAAACGCGGTTTCTCCTCATCGTTGACATCGCCTATCTGAACCATGGGACCATAACGGCCCATGCGGGCGACGACCTTCTTGCCGCTGGCGGGATCCATGCCGAGTTCTCTTTCACCTTTGATGCGTTCGGCATTCTCGATGGTGCTCTCGACATCCTTTTTAAAGGGATTGTAGAAATCATCGATCATCTTGCTCCATTGCATTTTACCTCGCGCGACCTCATCGAACTCCTCCTCGATGCGGGCCGTGAAGTGATAATCCATGATGTCGTCGAAGTATTGTTTGAGGAAGTCCGTCACCACCAGCCCGAGGTCGGTGGGGAATAATTTGGACTTTTCGGCGCCGGTATTTTCCTGCTCGACAAGCTTTTCGATCTTGTCGTTCTTCAACTGCAGGATGCGGTAATCCCGCTTTACTCCTTCCTTGTCGCGTTTTTCGACATAGCCTCTTTTCAGGATGGTGGAGATCGTGGGGGCATAGGTGGAAGGACGACCGATGCCGAGTTCTTCCAGTTTCTTTACGAGGGAAGCCTCCGTATATCGGGGCTGGGGACGTGAAAAGCGTTCGATGGCCCGCATTTCCTTGAGCGGGAGTTTCTGTTTGACGGTCAGCGGGGGCAGCATGCTTTCCTGACCTTCTTCCTCTTCCGTCATTTCCTCCTCGTCGCGGTCTTCCATATATACTTTCAGGAAGCCGTCGAATTTTAGAACTTCGCCGCTGGCGGTGAGTTCTTCCTTATTGGTGCTGATCTGGATTTTGGCGATCGTCTTTTCCAGTTCGGCATCCGACATCTGGCTGGCCATGGTCCGCTTCCATATGAGCTCGTAAAGCCGGCGGCAGTCGGCGTCCTCGACCGTCATCGCATCCATATAGGTCGGACGAATGGCTTCGTGGGCTTCCTGGGCGGATTCATTCTTGTTCTTGTACTTGCGGGCCTGGTGGTATTTTGCACCATATTGGCTCTTGATCTGATTGGCAGCGGCGTCCATGGCCAGTTCGCTCAGGTTGACGCTGTCCGTACGCATATAGGTGATCTTACCGCTTTCGTAGAGTTTTTGGGCCAGGAGCATGGTGCGGCTGACGGAATACCCCAGTTTGCGGCTGGCTTCCTGCTGGAGGGTCGAGGTTGTGAAGGGAGCGGCCGGGCTTTTCTTGCCGGGCTTCACCTGGATATCCGATACCGTATAGTCCGCCTTGATGCAACCCTGCAGGAACTTTTCGGCGTTCTCGGCCGAAGATTGCTTTTTGCCTTCGGCGGAGAAGGTGACGGCCTTGCCGGAGACGTCCTTCGCTGTGAAGAGGGCTTCTATCTTAAAGGAGCTGACGGCGGTAAAGGCATTGATCTCGCGTTCCCGTTCCGCGATAATGCGCACCGCGACGCTCTGAACCCGCCCGGCGCTGAGGTTATTCTTCATGCTCATCTTCCGCCAGAGGACGGGGCTCAGCTCAAAACCTACGATCCGGTCCAGGATCCGGCGCGCCTGCTGGGCGTTGACCAGGTTCATATCCACCGTCCGGGGTTTGGTCACGGCGGACTGGATGGCGGGCTTGGTGATCTCATGGAAAACGATACGTTTGGTGGTAGCGGGGTCGAGGCCGAGTACTTCGCAAAGGTGCCAGGATATGGCTTCCCCTTCGCGGTCCTCGTCCGTCGCGAGCCAAACCTCGCCCGATTTCTTGGCGACGGATTTCAACTCTTTGACAACCTTTTCTTTATCTTCGGGAACGATATAACGGGGACGATAGTTGTCTTTGATGTCGATGCCCATGTCACCCTTTTCAAGGTCTCGGATGTGTCCATAACAGCTCTTGACTTCAAAATCTTCTCCCAGGATCTTCTCGATGGTCTTGGCTTTCGCCGGAGACTCCACTATCAATAAATTTTTCGCCATGTATATATTTAATGCCTGTCGGCTTGCAATTTTACAGTATAAGAACCAAACTAAAAAATAACCAAAGAGCGTCAAAGTTATAAGTTTATGAAGAACTATTCCATCTTTCCTCTTGGCGACTCGGCGATCACTATCGATCTGGGGAACTGTATAGATGAAAAGTATAATATAAAAACTCTTGCAATTCATAGCTGGTTGATGGAACATCCGTTCCCCGGACGGCTGGATATTATTATGGCCTATAGTTCCGTTACGGTGTTTTATAACCCTATTGTCGTCGCGGCGGATAGGGCGCCGGGCTCCCCGGGGGCTTATGCCCGGCTGGAAGCCCTTTTGGAGCAGGCCTGGCGGGAAACCGAGACAACAGCGGCTCCAGCGCTCACGGAGGGAAGACTCGTGGAGTTGCCCGTGTGTTACGAGGGCGAGTACGCGCCCGATCTGGGATCGGTGGCGGCGGAGAAAGGCTTGTCCCCGGATGAGGTAGTGCAGCTGCATACGAGCATCGTTTACCGCGTATACATGATGGGGTTCCTCCCGGGATTTCCCTATCTGGGAATATTGGATCAGCGCCTGAGCATTCCCCGCAAACCACAACCGGCACCCGTCGGCGCAGGGGGCGTAGGGATCGCCGGGAGACAGACGGGGATCTACCCGTTGAACAGCCCGGGCGGCTGGCAGATCATTGGCCGGACGCCGGTGCGGCTTTTCGATCCCGCAGCGACATCGCCGCTCCTGTTGCAGGCGGGAGACCGGGTTCGCTTCCTGGCGATCGGGGCTGCCGAGTTCAGGCGGCTATCGGCGCGTCCCGGTTAGTATGCCCTTGAAAATTTCCATGAAGGATTGGGTTTGCTAATTCGACAGGTAATTAGTAGCTTAGTTATCCCCGACACAAGCGCCAAAGGCGCATTTTTGAATCCCGTCTCTTGAAGCCATTGTTGCGACCCACACCCCCAAATCAAAATCAATCTATGGCTTTTTCCATTATCAAACCCGGCTTGCTCGATACGATACAGGATCTGGGCAGGCATGGTTTCGGAAACATGGGTGTCAATCCCGGCGGAGCAATGGATGGTTATGCGGCCCAGGTGGCCAATCTTCTCGTCGGCAACGACAAGCATGAGGCCGTGATCGAGATCCACTTCCCCGGTCCGCAGATCCTCTTCGAACAAAATACCCTGATCGCGATTACGGGCGCCGACTTCTCGCCGACGATCAACGATGAGACGATCCCGCGCTGGCAGCCGGTCGTGGTCAGAAAGAATACGGTGTTGCACTTCCCATCCCTGGTCCAGGGCGGAAGATGTTATCTCAGCGTGCATGGCGGCTATTGTCTGAAGAAATGGCTCAACAGCTACAGCACGAATCTCAAGGCAGCGGCCGGCGGCTGGGATGGGCTGGCGTTGAAAAAAGGAGACGAGTTGCCTTTCAACGAGAACACCATCTACTTTGCGGGGCTGTTGAAAAAGTCGGAGAGCAATTTCGAGACCCTTCCCTGGCGCGTCAATACCGACAAGATCTATCAGTTTCCGCATGAAATCGGGTTTATTCCAGGCCATGAATGGGAATCCCTCGCGGGTTTCTCGAAGCAGGCCTTCCTGGAGAATAATTTTATGATCCATCCATCCTCCGACCGGATGGGCTATCAGTTGAAGGGGGCGCCGCTGACGTTGGCGAGACCCGTGGAACTGGTGTCTTCCGCCGTAAGTTTCGGCACGGTGCAGTTGCTGCCCAACGGTCAGTTGATCGTATTGATGGCCGATCACCAGACGACGGGGGGCTATCCCCGCATCGCGCACGTCGTGTCGGCCCATCTGCCCAAGTTGGCGCAGTTGCGACCCTCCGATACCGTTCAGTTCAAACTGATGGATCTGGATCTGGCCGAGCGGATGCTGGTTACGCGCGAGAAGGAGCTTCATATTCTGCAGCGGAGCTGTCTCGACCATTTAAATGAGATGGTGTGTTGAGCAGGGCCGCCGGTATTGCGCCTGTGATCGATCTCAATTGCGACATGGGGGAGGGGATGGGGACGGATGCCGCTATTTTTCCTTTTATTAGTAGTGCGAATATTGCCTGTGGCGCCCATGCGGGTGATGCGCCGACCATGCGCCGGACGGTGGAGTTGGCGTGTGCACAGGGGGTGGCGGTCGGGGCGCATCCTTCCTATCCGGACCGGGCCCGGTTCGGCCGCGTGGACATCCTGGACGAGGGATACTCGCTTTCCGCGCTGGAAGCCTCCCTGCAGGAGCAGTTGCAGGTGTTCGCCGCCGTGTGCCGCGAGTTTGGAGTGCGGATGCATCATGTCAAACCGCATGGTGCCCTCTATAACCGGGCGGCGCGGGATATAGTCGTCAGCGCATTGATCGCGCGGGTAGTCGCCGGTTTCGACGCCTCACTGTTCTTGTACGGGCTTAGCGGAAGTTTGATGGCGGATGCCGCGGCTGCTGTAGGGCTTGGGTTCGTTTCCGAAGTTTTTGCAGATCGTGGTTACCGGTCGGATGGAAGCCTCGTGCCGCGGACGGAGCCCGGGGCGCTGATCGAGGATGGGGCCGGCGCCGTGAGACAAGTGTTGAAAATGGTGCGCGAGGGTCGCGTAGGGGTTCTCGGTGGCGTCGAGGTCCGGCTTCGCGCGGAGACGGTCTGTCTCCATGGGGATGGCACCCACGCGGTGGAGTTCGCGGAGCTGATCCATAATGCCCTGACGGCGGAGGGGGTGCGGATCGCAGCGCCATGACCAGCAGTTCGGGGGGCCGCCGCCGGGTGGATGCAACGAATTGCGGATGAATACGGTCTTGCCTATATGAGGAGACTTGCGTTGCTGACCAGCTGCTTATGGATGGGTTTTTGTTCCCAGCGGGCCCTGGCCCAGAACAGGGGCATCGAATTGGGGTCGGGTGCCGCGGATGGGCCGGACACAAGCTATTATAAATCGTTTCGCGGGTCGATCATCCCGCGATTCTTTTTATCCCGGAATTACAGCCAGCTTACTTTCAAACCGGGCCCGGGCCTGGCCGAGATGCATTATCATGCCAATACGCCGTTGAACTTTGGAGTGGGTATTGCCTATAAATATTTTTCCTTTAGTATCTCGCGGGGATTGGGCTTTTTGCAGTCGGAGGGCCGTAAAGGGCATACGAAATCCTTCGATCTCCAAACACATATCTATCGCCGGAAATGGACCTTCGATGCGCTGGCGCAGTTCTATCAGGGATACTATCTCTCACAGCCGAACCTGGGGCCGGAAGCGGGCCGGGCATACTACCTGCGGCCGGATATGCGATTGCGAATGGTGGGTGTCACTGCCTATCGGATCCTGAACGACCGGCGCTTCTCCTATGGATCGGGGCTTGGGCAGGGCGGGTTACAGCAGCGATCGGCGGGTTCGTTCCTGCTGGGCGGGAATGCGTTCTACACCGCGATCAATGCGGACAGTGCGCTGGCGCCACACAAGGTGGATTCGAATTACAACGATGCGGGCATCCGGAAGATGCATCTCGCGCTGGTAGGAGTGGGGGTGGGGTATGCCTACACCTTTGTTTACCAGAAGCACTGGTTCCTGCTGGGATCCGCCAATATCAACCTGAACGCGAATTTCACCAGAGAGATCGGGGATGGCATCCGCAAAGGAAAGGTGGATGTGACACGCAATTTCATCTTCCGCGCCGGCGCAGGCTACAATACGCCCAAATGGGGGCTTAGTTTCCTTTGGTTTACCGGCGGGATCAGTGCCGAAGGCGGCTATTCACACTATACGTATGCTTTACAGACGGGGAGCTACCGACTGATCTTCGTCAGGCGGTTCGCCACTAACCGGCGGACACGGCAGCTGCTGAATGAATAGCGGCGTCTGGCTTGTTGTCGCATCGTTCGTTTTAGCTTTTCATTTGCAATTTGTCGCGCGAATTGCCGTTCTTTGAGCGTTCCCAACTCCAACGCAGCGACTCATCCATCAATTTGAATTTATGGCAGGCTATACCTATGACTCTTTCACAGGGGTTGAAAAGCGTGTAAAGCAAACCCCCGAACGACATTTTTTATGGTGGTGCTCAGGTGCTTACCAGGGACTATTAAAGGACTGTCCATCCGAGCAGAGCAAGTATGCGGGGCTTGGCGGCGTATTGCTGGCGACCTTTGTCCTCGCATCGCTGTCGGCAGGCTATGCTATCTACAGTGTTTTTGCCAACCCCGTCTGGGCCGTGGTCTTCGCCCTCATCTGGGGAGCGATCATCTTCAATTTCGACCGCTTTCTCGTTTCGACCATGCGGAAATATGGGGTTTCGCGAGGCAAGCAGCTCTGGATGGCCACGCCGCGGCTGGCCCTGGCCCTGCTCATCGGTTTTACGATCGCCCGGCCTCTGGAACTGAAGATCTTCGAGAAAGAGGTGGATGTGCAGATGGCGGCCAATCGCCATCAGAAACTACTGGCCAACGACAGCCTGCTGCAGGCCGAGAACCGTGTGACGCTGGCAGCCGCTCAGCAGGAGCGGGGCCGGCTCAGTATCCGCAAAGCCGCATTGGAGGACACCCTGCACCGGCTGCAGCAGAACTATATCCGCGAGGCGGATGGCACGGGCGGGTCGCAGCAACGGGGGATCGATAAGCTGACCCGGCTGAAACAGCAGGCCTACGAGTCGGCCCGCCAGCAGGCCACGCCCGAGCTGGCGCTTTTGGACCAGCAGATCCGTTACCAGGACAGCCGGATCGCGGCGGCGAACGCCGGCCGGGAATTGCGCAATCGCCAGTATGAGGAGCAAGTGAAGGCGGATATCGGGTTCCTCGAACGAAATAAGGCCCTATCCGACCTTTCGGCCCATGAACCAAGCGTATTCTGGACCAGCCTGCTTTTGTCCCTGCTGATCATCCTTATAGAAGCGGGACCGGTCCTGTCGAAGCTGATCATGAATGTAGGTCCGTACGACCTTGCCCTGGCGTCCTTCGAGCTTCGCCAGATGGCTGCATCGGAGGAAGAGATGCGCCGGGACAAAGAAATGCGGGGAAGAGACAAAGAAATGCGGTGAAGATAATATCCGCAAGGAGTGTTTGGCCCGCTTTTTTCTATATTGGATCTGACGAGTTTGAATTGCAGGAGAAGGATCATGGCGATTCTGAATCAGGTCATTGAGAAGGTCGCCGATTGTCTTATGAAAAAAATAATGCTTGCATAATGTAGAAAATTCCGCCCTGAGGCGGGAGTTTCTTCCCCATTACCTTATAGTAGATCGTATCTTCTGACCTTATGCCGGGTGCAGAAGGGATTTGTTTTAGCCAGCTCGTTGAGACGCCGGACAGTCTCCTCATCCGGTGGGGTCGGTGGGGGGATCATTTGCTTTGCCACACCAGGCCGATTTCTTCTTGCCGGTTGGCTGCTGTACGCGGATATCGTCGATTCGGGTAGAGTCCTGAGCCAGGCGTGAGTAGAATTTGTCTTCATGATGTGTTATTGTATATAGAAAGCGTATTCAAAAAGAGTACCACCGGATTGTGCATACGAAGTGGGTGTTTTTTTATGCTTATATTGGGCACTGAACGCCCATTGTTGACTGAACACCCATTATCGATTGAGGAAAGGAACCCTGATACGGCTGGTAGCAGCTATAATTTTTAGCTGGTGTTGTCTTGATGGTTTTGCACAGGACACGATCGCCATCCGCCCGTCGGCCGACACCATCCCGGCTCCCAGCGATACCGTTCCCGCCCCGCACCATCGGAATCAACGCTGGAGGAACAACAACATCTTCCAGTTCTTTCGCAATGCGATCACCAAGGGCCGGCCGGACTCGGTAGTGAATATCAACACGCTCGCCCCCTTGAATACAAAGAGCGAAAGCCCCTTTAAGCCCTATGAGGGCAAGACCATCCGGAACATCTACATCCGGGGATACGGGTTCGAGCAGACCTTTACGGACACTTCCAGGCGGCTCCAATATTTCGGGACCAACCTTTTGAACCATATGCACCGCAAGACCCGGGACTGGGTGATCCGGGACGCGCTCTTCATCAAGGAGGGAACCCCTGTGAGCGCGTATAAACTGGCCGATAACGAACGGTTGATCCGTAGCCTGAACTTTATCCAAGATGCGCGGATCCTTGTAACGCCGCTGCCGGATGACTCTACGTCGGTGGACCTGGTGGTGGTGTTCAAGGACCTCTTCAGTATCAGCGGCGCGCTTGGCAGCCTGGGGTATCCTCCTTTCAGTATCCGGGGGAATATACAGGAGCAGAATTTCCTGGGGATGGGTCAGCGGGTGCTGGTGGGGGCCAATGTCGAGCAAAACCGGACTCCGACTTTTGGTCCGCAGTTCCTGTATCAGAAGAGCAACATCGGGCATTCATTTATCAACGCGACGGCATCCTATACCCAGATCAACAGCAACATCTACAATGGGACCCCTGACGAGACCGCCTGGTTCGTTCAGCTGGACCGGCCGCTTTACGCTCCCCAGGCCCATCTGGCCGGCGGGTTTCGCATCGGGAATTTCGAGAACTTCAATGTCTATGGACAGAAGGACAGTCTGTTCTTCAAATACAAGTATCATACGCATGACGGGTGGATCGGCTGGAATATCGGCTCAGACCGATTCCTGAGTAATAACACGGTGCGCGACCGGCGATTCGTCGCCGTCCGGTATTTCCGGAATGATTTCGACAGCATCCCGAAACAGTTGCGCATGAACCCGAATCCCTTCAACTTCCGGTTCAACGACCGGGAGGCGGCCCTTTTGTCCTTTACCTTCTTCCGGCAGGACTTTTATAAGACCAACTACGTATATGGCTTTGGAACGACGGAAGACCTTCCGGTGGGCTATAATATCGCTTTGACCAGCGGCTGGTACCGGCAGCTGTTCCTGGACCGATGGTATACTGGTGTCGACGCCAATGGATTTGTCGTTACCAAAAGAGGCGGGTTCGCGCAGTTGTTCCTGCGCAGCGGGGTCTTCCGGTACCATGGACATGAGCAGGATGCAAGCGTACTCGTCGGGGCCAGTTACTACAGCCCCCTGTTCGTGTTCCCGAGCGTAAAGATCCGGCAATATATCAATTTCAGTTATACGCGGCTGATCAACCGGGTGGGGATCGATCCGCTGACGATCAACAACGTATTTGGGCTCCGTTATTTCACGGGAGACTCGACCTTCGGGGCACAGCGGATCACGATGCATTCGGAGACGACCTTTTATCTCAACTACCGGTTGCTGGGTTTCAAATTCGCTCCCTTTGCCTTTGGAGATCTGTCCTTCCTGACTCCCGAGAGCGGTGCGCTTCAGAAGTCCTCGCTGTATCACGGCCTGGGTGCGGGTGTCCGAACCCGTAATGAGAACCTGGTCTTCAATACGATCGAATTCCGGATGGTCTATTTTCCCCGGAAGACCGTGCAAAACAACTCCTTTAAGATCATGATCAATACCGGCATCCAGTTCAGGTACAACAGCACGTATGTGCGACAGCCGGACGTGGTATTTTTGAATACCGATGGATTGAACAGCATTTATTGATAAGGGTGCAGGCGCGGCTAGTCGACAGGAAACTGCCGGCTGGGCAGCGTGGCGTTGATGGCGGCAAACAGTTGCTGCGCCCAGAAGCGGTAGGTGGAAGGGGAGGGGTGGAGGCCATCGGCGACAAAGCTCCCAGGAGTAGCGCCTTCGGTGCGGCTATGGTGGGTGATATCGATGAAATGAACCTTATGATGGCCGGTGAGGTCCTGTGCTACGGCGTTGAACGCGTCGATTTCACCCGTGATGAGGGTCTTGTCGCGACCCGCGCCGAACGGAGAATAGCCCCAGTCGGGGATGGAGAGGACGAAGACACGGGAGGGGCTGCCCGTGAGTTGCAGCGCTCTTTGCAGGAGTTCACGGAATTCTTTTGCGTATTCGCCGGTGTCGCGGCCGCGGTATTGATTATTGACGCCGATCAGCAGCGAGACGAAGTCATATTGGGGCAGGAGCCGGAGCGTGGTGAGGGTATGCGCCAGTTCGTCCGTTGTCCAGCCGGTGCGGGCGACGATCTCGGGAGCATGAAAAGGTTGTCCCGCCGCGCGGAGAAGCTGGACCGTCTGATAAGGATAGCCCTGGTGGAGGGAGACGCCTTCGCCGATGGTATAGGAATCGCCGAGCGCGAGAAATGTATGCATCAGCTAATATAAGAAAAGGGCGCCGGTGGCGCCCTTTTTAATTTATTGTTGCTGGCCTCCGCCGCCCCCCTGCATACCTTCCATGCTGTTCTGTTCGCCCTTCAGATTCTTGCGTTTGAACAGGGTCATATCGAACTTCCCAAAACGCCAGTTGAACTGCAACCGGAAGAACTGGGGATCCCTTCTGCGGGAATAGTCCTGGGTAAAGCCTTGCGAGGAAGTGTAGACGTCGTTGATGCGCGTGCGGAAGATATCACTCGCACTCAGGGTCAGCGATGCAGTACGGTTTTTCAGGAACTCGTAGCGGATGGCCGCGTCCACGCCGCCAGAGGGCTTCGTATACCCCTGAGCGTTGCCGCTACTGCCAAAGCCGAATCCACGGCCGCCACCGCCGCCACCGCCGCCGCCGCCATTGCTGGAGCTGCCGCCCGGCGGTAATACCGTTTTGGAAGTGTAGTCGCCGGACAGCTGGATGGTCACCCCTTTGAAGACCTTGAAGCTGTTGTTGATCTTGCCAAACCAGGCCCAGCTTTCGGGTTGGGTGGGAACGGCATTCTTGCCGGTATCGATCGTGTTGATATGTGAGGTGAAGATATTGACGCTGGTCGTCAGGTCCCACCATTTGGTGACCGTGTTGCGGCTGATCACCTCAAACCCGCCTACATAGCTGGACTTGGCATTGATATACGTGTTGATGAATACCGGGTTCTTCGTGATCGGGTTGATCCCCGGTTGCTGGTAACGCGTGATCAGGTCGGTCGTGTATTTATAATAGACCGAAGCCAGTAACGTGTTGTTACCGGGGAAGGTCTTTTGATAACCCGCTTCGAAGGAGTTGGTGAACTGTGGCGTCAGCGCCGGGTTACCCCGGCTCAGGTTCAGCGAGTCGGAATAGTCGGTGAAGGGAAACAGCTGGAAGAAATTGGGCCGGTCGATCCGCCGGGTATAGTTGAAGGACAGGTCCTGGTCGGCGCCCAGCTTCTGCGTCAGAAAGACACTGGGGAAGAGACTGATCGGGAAGCTGTTCTTGAAATGCCCGACATCGGCGAATTGATTACCGCCGGCGTCCACATTGGTGAAATGCTCGGTCCCGTTGTAGTCCGAGCTTTCGCCGCGCAGACCCAGTTGGTATGTGAAATTATTGATCGCGTTGGAATAAGTGACATAGCCGGCAAAGACGCGGTCCCGGAACGTATAGTTGGACGACAGCAATTGGTTGACGACATACTGTCCGTTTGCGATCGTGTCGATATTATTGATGCTGGTGTTATTGCGGATGGCGATCCGGCCGCCGGCCTCGAACTTGGACTTCTCGCCAAGCGGCAGGGTATAGTCGGTCTGTGCCGTGAAATACTTGTTGTCTCCATCCCCCGTCTGCCGCTGGTAATAGCTTCCCAGGGAAGGGCTGTTCTTGTCCAGCGTCATGTGTTGCTGGGTCTGAACAAGATTGAAGTTATCGTTGGAGCCCTGGCTGTAGTTGACGTCCGCCGTCCACTCTTCTCCGGCCTTGGGGAACGTGTGTTTGAAGCTCAGCATCGCCCCGTGGTTGTTGAATTGCGAATTGGTGGTGGAGTACCGGTTGATATAGTATGCGGATGTCTGGCCGGAAGGTGTCGAATCGTTGGTGGTGAACAGATCGCTGTTCACATGCGGTTCGAAGCTGCCATGAACGATGTTCCCGGACAACGAGATCGTGTTCCGGTTATCGACGAGGAAATCGAATCCGCCTCGGGCAAAGGCAAAATGGCCGTCATTGACGTTATTGTCGTGCTGGTTGAGCACGCTGGTATAAGCCGAGCGGGAACCGAAGGCGTCGAAGCTGCTGGTCCGTTCGGTATTGCCGATGGCGATGGATTTCCGTTGATTGTAGTTGCCGCTGAGGAAGAAGTTGACCTTGCCCTGTTTGACGTTGATGTCGCCGCCGAGATTGACCTTGCCGCGTTGGTCGACACCGGCGCGGAGGTTGCCGTTATAGCCGGCCTTGCGGTTCTTTTTCAGGACGATGTTGAGAATGCCTGCGGTGCCGCCCGAGGCGTCGTATTTGGCGCCGGGGTTGGTGATGATCTCGACGCTCTGGATCGCGTCCGCGGGAATCTGATCCAATGTAAGGGTCGTGGGCCGGCCATCGACGAAGATGGTGGGCGGGCTGTTGCGAAGAGTTACGTTGCCATCGATATCCACCTGGACGGACGGTACGTTCTTCATGATGTCGGTGGCCGTACCGCCGGCCGCGGAAATGTCTTTTTCGACATTGTAGATCTTCCGGTCAACCCCCATCTGGATAAGAGGTTTCGAAGCCGTGACCGTCACCTGTTCGAGGCTTTGGGCGTCTTCGGTAAGCTTGATATTACCCAGGTCTTTATCGACGGCATTGAGTGCCTGCATGGCCGCCGCTCCGGGCTGACCATCGTTGTTGCCGCCACCACCACCACCGGGGGCGCCTCCGCCTGCGCCGCGGAGACCTTTGAGATCGAATGCTATTTTCTGGTCGTAAGTTTTATAGCCGATGGCCGTGATCTTCAGCCGGAAATTGCCGAAGATGGGCAGGTTCTCCAGGCTGAAATCACCGTGCCGGCCGGTGATCATTCCGCCGACCACCGTATCTTTCTGACCACGCGTCTGGATCAATTGAACTGAAGCTCCATCCATACCCTTTCCTGTCTTCGCATCCACGATCTTGCCATAGAAGTGACCGATAGAGGGAGGTCCGCCACCCATGCCCCTTCTGGCGCCTCCAGCGCCCATGGGCGGGCCCTGTGAAAAGCCGATCGTCGACATTGCCATTGCGAGGAACAAAAGCCAAGATTTTCTCATGAGTATTAATTATTCATTTTGCCTGCAAAATTCCACTCAAATTTTTTAGCAAATGAGTCGATTCTATACAAACGGTAGGAATCAGATATGGTAGGGCAAATGGGTTAACCGGGTGTTGCCGGATTTTACCTCAGCAATAAAGTGAGCAGGATCTGCAGGAGGCCGATAAGAAAACCAAGGGCGGCGCCGATGATCTCCACGAAGCGGAACTCCTTCGTCAGGAACTCGTTAAGCATGTTCTCCAACCGGTCGGCGGAGAAGGAGGCGATCTTTTCCACGACAATGCGTTCGAGGTCGAGGTCATGGCGGAGATTGGCGACGTAGTTCTTCATGATGACCGGGAACAATTCTTCCAGTTCCGCCATGAAGACTGCCTTCAGCTGACCGATGGTCTTGTCGCCGATGAACATCGAGATCATGGGCATCTGTTCCTTGAGTTTCACCCGGAGGAAATTGTCGATATGCTCTTCGGCGAGGGGAAGGATCCGCCGGACGTTATCGGGGTGAGTTATGGCCTGTTCGATATCGCCAAAGGAAAGGAGCTCCTGGCCGACGATACGGCCGAGGCTTTCGGCTATCTGTTGCTGACGTTTCGGAAAGACGCCATGGAGGGTGAATCCGAGGATCCTTTTCGATTGACGGGGGTGGAACAGGAGCTTCAGGGCCATCCAGATCGTGAGCCAGTGGATAAAGGCGGAAATGAAGGGAATGGTGTAAAACCACCAGGAGAGTTTCGACATGCGCGAATTATTTATAAACAGAGAGGTCGCTTACGCGACCTCTCTGTTCTTTCGGATGGGTGGATGATGGGGTTCGAACCCACGACCCTCAGAACCACAATCTGATGCTCTAACCAGCTGAGCTACAACCACCATTTGAAGCGCGAAATTAATGCAAAAACGGCTTTCGCCAAAAACAATATGAAAAATTATTTGTCTTGTGGATCGGAGGGATTTGTTACCGCTTGTGTAAATGTGGCAAAGTGCTTGTTAATATTCAATTTACGTGGCAACATCCCATTTAATTTATCGTTATTTTTGAATAGCTATGTTAAAAGTGCTAAAGAATATGATCAATAAAAGAAATCTACCCATTCTCCTGTTGGTACTGGCGGGCGGTGTCTTTGTGGCTTTCAAGAGCCTGGGCATCGGCGGTAATCCACCGACCAAGTACGAGCGTATCCTCCACAGCGTAGGGGAGTACCTCGAGAATGTCCACTACAGCCCCAAAGCCATCGACGACAAATTCTCCGGTGAGGTCTTTAAAAAATACCTCAAGGAGGTGGATGCCGAAAAGGATATTTTTCTGCAATCCGACATCGACAACCTGCGCGGACGGTTTGCTACGAAGATCGATGACGAGATCCTCGGCACGGCCAGCATCCAATTCGTTCCGGCTGTGACGGAGATCTACCGTAAGCGGCTTGCCGAGACCGAGGCTATCTACAAGGATATCCTCGCCCATCCTTTCGATTTCAGCAAGGACGAGTCTTTCAACCAGAACTATGACGAGTTGAAATTCCCCACGAACGATGCCGAGCGCAAGGAAGCCTGGCGCAAGCGGTTGAAATACCTTACCCTCGAGCGCTATGCCGACCTGCTGGATCAGCAGGAGTCGAACAAGAGCAAGCCCGGCTTTGTCGTAAAGAGCAACGAAGAGATGGAAAAGGATGCCCGGACCCGGAGCCTGAAGGTCATGGACCGCATCTACGAGCGGCTGAAAATAAAAGAGACCGATGATGACCGGTTCAATATGTTCGTACAATGTATCGTCCAGTCGATGGACCCGCACACGGACTATTTCCCGCCGGTTGAAAAAAGATATTTCGACGAGCAGATGAGCGGCCACTTCTTCGGGATCGGCGCCTCGCTTGCGTATGATGACGGCAATATCAAGATCAGCAGCCTGGTGACGGGCAGCCCGGCCTGGAAATCCGGTAAGGTTGGGGTCGGCGACATCATCCAGAAGGTAGCCCAGGGCAACCAGGAACCGGTGGATATGAGCGGCTATTTTACCGAGGACGCCATCAAGATCATCCGTGGTCAGAAGGGCACGGAGGTGCGGCTCTGGCTGAAGAAGCCGGACGGCACGGTGCAGATGGTATCTCTCATCCGCGATGAGATCGTGCAGGACGAGCTGACCTTTGCGCGCAGCGCGATCGTCAATTCCTCCAAGGGTAAGATCGGGTATATCTATCTGCCCGAATTTTATGCCGACTTCGACAATCCCAAGGGCAGTCGCTGCAGCATCGATGTCGCCAAGGAGATCCTGAAACTGAAAGAGCAGAAGGTGGACGGGATCGTCCTCGACCTGCGGGATAACGGCGGTGGCTCGTTGTATGATGTGGTGCAGATGGCCGGATTCTTTATCGATCAGGGGCCGATCGTACAGGTGCGTGACCGGGACGGGAAGCCACAGATCATCCCTGACCATGATAAGACGGTACTGTATGATGGTCCGTTTGCCGTTATGGTCAATGAACTGAGTGCTTCCGCTTCCGAGATCTTCGCCGCGGCTATCCAGGACTACCATCGCGGGGTGATCATCGGCAGTACTTCCACCTATGGCAAGGGTACCGTGCAACGGCCTTATGGGCTGGACAAGAACCTGGGCTTCCTGGACGCCAACAGCGAACTGGGCACCCTCAAGCTGACCCTCCAGAAATTCTATCGCATCAATGGCGGCAGCACGCAATTGCGTGGAGTCGCGTCCGATATCGTATTACCGGATATCTATCCCGATATCTATGAATACAGCAAGATCCGGGAAAAAGACAATCCGAACGCCCTGCCCTGGGATGAGATCCCCAAGGCGGACTATACCACCTGGAAATATGCCTATGACGTCAATAACATCCGGGCGATGAGCAATGACCGGCTGAAGAACAACAGTTCCTTCACCCAGATCCGCCAGGATGAAGAATGGTTGAGCAGCATCCAGGACAAGGTTTACCCGCTGAGCCTGAAGCAATATCAGGATGAGCAGAAGAAGGTAAAATCGACGGTCAAGCAACTGCAGACCCTCAGCAAGCTGCCGGCGGGAAGTGAGCTGAATGTATCGTCCCTGCCCCAGGATCTGCATAAATATGACGATGACAAGAACAAGGCGGACAGGTTCCAGACCTGGCTGAAGGATAAGAAATCCGATCTGTGGCTGGGAGAGGCTGTCAATGTGGTAGACGATATGATCGTACAGAAGAACCTGGTATACAACAGGTAACAAGACTTTATATCCAATAAAACAGGGGACCTACCGGTCCCCTGTTTTATTTGCAAGCAGTGAGATCGTGGCCCCAAGGATCGCAATCAGGCCGAGGGAGACCCGCAGGCTCGAAAGCTGGGCGATAAAGCCGATAAAGGGCGGGCCGAAGAGAAAGCCCAGGTAACCGAGGGTGGAGACGGCCGCCAGGGCAACACCCGGTGAGAGCTGTTTGGAGCGGCCGGCGGCGCTGTAGACCAGGGGAACGACCGAAGATACACCCGCCCCGATGAGCAAAAAGCCCAGCAACGCGGGGAGCAGCCAGGGAAACAGAATAGCCAGCAGCAGCCCGGCAGCCGTGAGCGCTCCGCTCACCTGCAGGATTCGTTTTACACCGATACGGGTAGCGACGCTGTCGCCGATAAAACGGCCGGCGGCCATGGTGGACATAAAGACGGTAAGACCCGCACCGGCGAGGATCCTGGGCGGGAAGATCACTTTTTCGAAATACACATTGCTCCAGTCGAACATAGTGCCTTCACAGATCATAGAACAGAAGGCGATGATGCCGAGGTTGATCAGCGAACGGTCGGGCCAGGTAAAAATGGGGCGCTTTTCATCGGAAGCCGGATCCCGGGCGATCAGGTGCGGCAACATAAAGAGGACGATCGTCCAGGCCAGGGCCGTGATGACGAGCCAGTGCTGCCAGGGAAGCCAACCCAGCCAAAGAAAGAAATTGCCGAGGAAGCCGCCGGTAAAACCTGCCAGGCTCCACAGACCGTGGTAAGAGGCCATGATCGGGCGGCCATAGAACGCTTCTGTCCCGATGGCCTGGGTGTTGACGGCGATATTGAACAGGTTGCCCGCCATGCCGAAGAAGAACAGTCCCAGGACCAGTTGCCAAACCTGGGTGGCAAAGCCAAGCGTTGGAAGAAGGGTGGAGTAGATCATCGCGGCCGAGATCAGGACGAGCCGGCTGCCGTATTTTGCCACGAGCCAGCCGGCCAGGGGAAGCGAGACCATCAGCCCGCTGGGCAGCGCGAACAATACGCCGCCAAGGGCCAGGTTGTCGAGATGCAGTTTTTCCTGGATGCCGGGGATGCGCGAGGTCCATGAAGAGAAGCAAAGCCCGGCCACGAAGAAGAAACAGCTGACGGCAATCCGATGCACCCGCCGGGGCTCCAAAGAAGAAAAGGGGTTCATACTAATCAGTTCGCGTGAAGGGATCAGAGATAACGTTCTTCCAGGATGCGCATATGGTGTGTTACATGGCCGGGGATGATATAGGCGATGGTGAAGGCGTTGAGCGGCTTTGACCGGACCGTGCCGGTGAAGCGCAGCTGATCGTCCGTAAGCGCATCATAAAGGTATTCGGTCCCCGTGCGAACGCTTTTGAATTCTTCCAGCAGGTCTTTCCATTTGCGGGTGGCGCCGCCGTCATTGGCCGCCCAGTGATTTTCGTCAAACGATGGAAGTGGAGTAGCGTCCTTGCGCGAGAGATGTACGGCGCGAAAGGCAAAGACCCGCTCGGCGTCGATGATATGCTGGAGCATCTCGCGGATCGTCCACTTGCCATCGGCGTAGGCATGATCGTATTTTTTACGCGGAATGCTTTCGATCAGTTTGCGGAACTGCTTTGTGTTCTTCCTGATCGCCTCCCGAAAATCATTTTCCTTGATGAGGCCGATATAGCCGTTATATGCATCGTCACCGATGATCTCAGTCCTTGGTATCATACTATAAATATAAAAAAAACGGGGCGCATGCGCCCCGTTTTTCTAATTTAGTGACTTTTGCAAACTCGATTTTTCCGGTTTCTTTGGCGACGCATTGAGCGTGGAGGCCAGTTTCAGCGCTTCGAAAGCGTTGATGATCCCGCCGCTTTTGCTGATGTCGTTCAGATTGACCATCGTGTCCTCGGAGCCGGGAACCCGTACCTTTCCAGGCGGAGGAACGGCCGATTTCTCGATACAATATTTTACCTGCTGGGGAGTAAGATTGGGATAGTATTCCAGGATCAGGGCGGCTACGCCGGTGACGACGGGAGCGGCCATGCTGGTTCCCTGGAGGTTACCATAGTTCTTGCCGCCGGGCAGGCTAGAATAGATGCGGGTGCCCGGGGCGAAGACATCGACTTCCTTTTTACCATAGTTGGAGAAGGAAGCGGTATAGCTCTGGAAGCCGGGCTCGGCAAGCGGATCGCTGCTGGCGCCGACGGTGATCCAGTTGGATGCCGTATATTCCGAATGGCGGAAATTAGGATTGGGGAAGTTGTCCGTCGTATCCACATCGGCGTTGTCATTACCAGCCGCATGGATGAGGAGGACGCCCTTGCTCTCGGCATATTTCACGGCCGAATCCACCCAGGATTTTTCAGGCGACAGGTTCTTGCCAAAGCTCATATTGATGACGCGGGCGCCATTGTCGACGGCGTAGCGGATCGCAAGCGCAATATCCTTATCGTGTTCATCTCCGTTGGGAACGGCGCGGATCATCATGACGCGGACATTGTCGCAGACGCCATCCATTCCTTTGCCGTTGCCGCGTTCTGCCGCGATGATGCCCGTAACATGGGTCCCGTGCATCGGGTCGCCGGCCATGACATCGTTGTTGCCGTAGTAGCGATCGTTGAAATCGTTCTCGTTATCCTTGACGATATCATGACGGTAGTCCTTGGGCGGATTCTCCTTTGCCGAAGCCTTTCTTTCTTCCTGGTCCACCTGTTCGCTGAAGTCGGAGAGGAAGGCTTTGTTGGTCATGTCCATGATCTTATTGGCCTTGAACAGATAGAGGAACACAGCCTTTGCACTTTTGGTCTCGGTGGTGCGGGTCTGGAAAGTATCCAGGTCGTTGCCGGTGTATTCGGGCTTGCCCATGGCCTGCTGAAGGATGCTGTCGCTCTTGACACAGGCGGTGAGAGCTTTGTGAAGGATCACCAGGTCGACACCGCTTTCGGTACCGTCACCCATCACGGTGCGCCGGGCCTTTACCCACATCCGATAATTATCCTTATCGTCGGCGCTCAGCGCGGCGGTATCGAGCCCCTGCGCCTCGAACTTCTCTTTGAAAGCATAGTAGACCCGGGCTTCTTCCTGCGAATCGTCCTTTACGTTAGTACCATCCTTACCCCCGATGAAATTCCAGCCGTGGATATCATCGACATACCCATTATGGTCATCATCGATCCCGTTGCCGGGGATCTCTTTGGGATTGGTCCAGAGAATGGCCTTGAGGTCCTCATGGGTAGTATCGACCCCGGAGTCGATCACGGCAACCAGCACCGTTTTGCTTTTTAGTTTCTTTTGTTTGACAAATTCGTAGGCTTTATTGACGCTGATACCATAAAATCCATCCTGGGCTTTATCGAGAAGATGCCAGCCTTTCGGCAGTTCGGTTTTCACACTGGTACCCTGGGCAAACATCGTGAAGGGCACGCAACCTAATAGGATCGAGAGTAACCATCCATTCCGGCTTCCAATCATTTTTGTCGTTTTTGTTAATGTGTAGAGTTAAGTGAATCCTGTAAAATAAATAAAACTCCTGCCAACCTTCCCGGAAATTACAGGAATGGCCTTATCAACTTGTTAAAATTGCTTAAAGGGCTATTTTTTCCTTCTGAGACCTATTGGCGTTCTAAACTTAACTTGAGTTCTACCCGCCGGTTTGTCGATCTGCCCTTCGCAGAAAGGTTATCGGCGATGGGTTGTTCCTGTCCAAAGCCGATGGATGTCAGCCTGGCTTCGGGCACTCCTTTGCGGATCAAGTGGGCCTTTACTGCATCGGCCCGTTTGCGGGACAGCTGCAGGTTATGAGCCGGGGTACCGGAATTGTCGGTATAGCCCTCGATGGTGAGATGCCATGCCGGGTGAGCCATTAGCATGCCGGACAGGCGATCCAGGGCCAGTTTGGAACTATCCAGCAGCCTGTCGCTCGCGGATGCGAAGTTGACATTGTGAGCGATGAAGTTGATCTGCTCGGCCTCTTCCTGCTTGATCTCGGGAGCCGGTATAACGATGGGGCAGCCATGGTTCTCAACCGTGCCGGCGCTGTCGGGGCATTTGTCCTCTTCGTCATTGATCCCGTCATGATCGCGATCGGGGATCGGGCAGCCATTGTACCGGGCCAGCCCTGCGACCGTGGGGCAGGAATCATGTTCGTCATCGACGCCATCGTGGTCGGTATCGGGAATAGGACAGCCATTATACCGGGCGAGACCCTGGACCGTGCGGCAGGAGTCATGATCGTCGTCTACACCATCGTGATCGGTGTCGGGGACGGGGCAGCCATGCCAGGCCGCCGATCCGCGCTGCAGGGGACACATATCGACATCGTCGGGGACCCCATCCTGATCGCTGTCCTTTTTGCGGAATACTTTTGCGACGCCGTTGGAGCTAAGCCAGATGGCCAGCGTGGCGCCCACCACTTCATGGTGAAAAGTTCCGGAATAAGCGGCATGGTAAAAATTGCCCAGGCCGCGGCTGTAATAGGCGTTCACCATGACATTGCCGATCTCGACCCCCGCCCGGCCATTGACGCCATAGTCGAAGGTCGTATAGGTATTGACGCCTTTGCCGACCGTGATGCGATCGGTCGCGGTGCTGTATTTATGGTTGGAAGAAGTGAGGCTTTCGTTCGTGACCGTGCCGCTATAGACGAAGTTGACATAGGGCCCGGCGCTGATGGTGAAAAAATTCCTGTGGTTAGCGGTAAGGGGAAATTTGTAAGTCAGATTGAGCGGGACTTCCATATAGGCGAGCTTCAGGGTCTGTTTGTTGTAGACCGTATCGGTGGCCAGGGTTACCAGGGAGTCATTGGTATGGCTGTATACGCGGCCCTTGGTGATGTAGGTCATGGCCGGCTGAAAGAACAGGCCTTTATGGCCGATGGGCACTTCGAGGATGAAGCCGAGCTGGAAGCCCGCCCGGGTATTTATAAAGGGCTTGGTTGTGGTGTCCCAGCCAGGGATATTATTGGTTTCGAGGACTTTAGAGGAGTGAAGACCACCGATGATGCCCAATTTGACTTGCGCCTCAAGGCAAAAGGGGATGGCGGCGAACAGTAAAAGCGGTACCCATTTTTTCATAACTGCAGATGCAGTATAAACGTGTAAATGAACGGTTTATTTTAGGTCGAATTTTATCCCCTGAGCCAGAGGCAATTGGGTTGAGTAGTTGATGGTATTGGTCTGGCGGCGCATATAAGCTTTCCAGGCGTCACTGCCGCTTTCCCGCCCGCCGCCGGTCTCTTTCTCCCCGCCGAAGGCGCCCCCGATCTCGGCTCCGCTGGTGCCGATATTGACGTTCGCGATGCCACAGTCGCTGCCCGCCACGGAGAGGAACTGCTCGGCTTCGCGCAGGTTAAGCGTCATGATGGAGGAAGAAAGTCCCTGGGGCACGCCATTCTGAATAGCAATAGCCTCTTCGAGGGTGTCATACTTCATCAGGTAAAGGATGGGCGCAAAGGTTTCCTGAGCGACGATAGGGTAGGCGGCATCGGCTTCGGCGATACAGGGGCGGACATAGCAGCCGCTCTCGAAGCCGTCACCGGCCAGGACCTCGCCCTCCACGAGGAAGCGACAGCCCTGTTGTTTTGCGGCGGCGATCGCCTGTGAATAGGCCTTCACCGCATCGGTGTCGATAAGCGGGCCGACATGATTCTTTTCATCGAGGGGATCGCCGATCCTTAGCTGGCCATAGGCCGTAGCAAGCTTCTCTTTTACTTTATCGTATACTTTCTGCTGGATGATCAGCCGGCGGGTGGTGGTGCAGCGCTGACCGGCGGTGCCGACGGCGCCAAAGACGGCTCCCGGGATGGCGATGTTCAGATCCGCGTCGCCGCTGACGATGATGGCGTTATTGCCCCCCAGTTCCAGCAGGGATTTGCCCAGCCGGGAAGCAACGACGGTGCCCACGGCCTTACCCATGCGGGTGGATCCGGTGGCGGAGATAAGCGGGATGCGGGTGTCCGCGGCGAGCCATTCCCCCAGATCGCGGCCCCCCGTGACGAGACCGCCTACGCCTTCCGGAACATGGTTGGCGGAAAAGACCTTTGCGACGATCTGCTGACAGGCCAGCGCGCAAAGCGGCGTTTTTTCGGAGGGCTTCCAGACACAGGTATTGCCGCAGACCCAGGCGATCATGCTGTTCCAACTCCATACGGCAACCGGGAAATTAAAGGCGGAGATGACGCCGACCACCCCAAGCGGATGCCATTGTTCGTACATGCGGTGGGCCGGGCGTTCGCTGTGCATGGTAAGGCCATTCAGCTGACGGGAGAGCCCCACGGCCAGATCGCAGATATCGATCATTTCCTGTACTTCCCCATAGCCCTCCTGCAGGCTTTTACCCATCTCATAGGAGACGAGCCGGCCCAGGGCCTGCTTATTCTGCCGGAGCGCATCGCCTATCTGCCGTACGATCTCACCGCGGCGGGGGGCCGGCCAGGTCCGCCATTCCCCAAAGGCTTTTTGGGCGGCTTCGATGACGGAATCATACCCTGCCTTGTCGGTGGCGGTCACGGTGGCGATGTGCTTGCCGTCTACGGGTGAAAGAGAGGCGATGGTTGCCGCCCCGGAGGGAAGCCATTTCGTGCCTGTCGAAGTGCCGGAGTTCTCCGCGCTGATATTTAGCTGTAGTAGGAATTCCATAAAAAATGCTTGCGACCGGAAGATCGCAAGCAAACTTAGGAAAAACTAACCACTAACCAGTGGCCTCAACCTTAACTTAAAATCTACTATGAAAAAACTGGTCCTATGCCGGTATCTACCTTACCGGCATAAATGAATACGTAAAAGCCCTCCCGGAGGTTGCGTACCAGGGGATGGACGGTCCAACTATCGGTGAAATAGCCAAAAAATAAGGTGAAACCCGGAAGCCGCGAGGATGCGTTTAAGACAGCTTGTTCTCCATGGCGGCGAAGAAACTCTCGCTGTAACTAACGCCAATGGGTATCTCTTTATCAGCGATCTTGATCTTGCTCTTGCTGATATGTTCGATCTTGCTGATGGGAACGATATAGGAACGGTGCGCGCGGATGAACTCCCTTGCGGGGAGCTTCTGGGCTATTGTCTTCAGCGTCATCAGCGTGAGAATGGCCTTGCCGGGCAGGTAGATCTTTATATAATCGTCGAGACCTTCGATGTAGAGTATCTCCTTGAGATTGACCTTCACCATCTGGTAATCCGACTTGACGAAAATATAGCCTTCCTGTAATTCCTGGCTGGTCAGGTAATCGACGTATTCCTTCGCCTTGTAGACAGCTTTGAGGAAGCGATCGTATTCGATGGGTTTGAGAAGATAGTCGATGGCGTCGACGTTGAAGCCGTCTACGGCATACTCGCTGAAGGCCGTGGTGAAGACGACTGCCGTGTTCTTTTTATTGATGATACGGGAGAATTCGATGCCGTTGATATCGGGCATCTGGATATCGAGAAAGAGAATGTCGACCGGGTTGGTGTCCATCACTTTTTGCGCCTCGAAAGGATCGGTAAAGACCCCTTTGAGATCGAGAAAATAGATCTTGGCGATATATTTTTTCAGGACCTCGAGCGCAAGCGGCTCATCATCAACGGCGATGCATGTTAACATTATACCGGTATTTTTAACTTGACGGAAAAATCACTGTTCTTATCCTCGATGTTCAGGGCGTAACGGTCTTCGTAGAAAAGGTCGAGGCGACGTCGGGTATTGCTGATGCCGATGCCGGTATTGTCCGTGACGCGAAGCATCGTACTGAGGTGTTTCTGGTTGCAGATGCTAAAGTACAACGAATCTTTCTTTATTTCCAATAAGATGTTGATGGGCGATCGTTCACGGGTGCTGATGCCGTATTTGAATGCATTCTCGACAAAGGGCAGCAACAGCAGCGGGGCGATCTGTCGCCCGATGGGGTCTCCTTTCACGGTAAATTCGATGATGGTCTTATCGGTCAGCCGCATCTTTTGCAACTCGATATAATGGGACGTGAATTGGATCTCCTTTTCCAACGGGACCAGGTCGTTGCGCGCTTCGGTGAGGACATATCGCATGATGCTGGACAGCTTCATTACCGCAGCCGCGGTATGTTCGGATTGCGCACTCGCCAGCGCATAGATATTGTTGAGGGTGTTGAATAGGAAGTGCGGGTTGATCTGGGCTTTTAGAAAGCTGAGCTCCGCTTTCAGTTTTTCGTTGGCGATCTCTTTGTTGCGTTGTTCTGACCGGAGCCATTGATTGATCACTTTTATCCCGGTACTGAAGACGAACACCAGGAGGAACAGAACGATATTGCCGGCGCTGAGGATCGGGCGAACACGCGGTCCCCCCTGGCCACGCCCCTGTCCCTGCGGGAAACCTTGCCCCTGGGGAGGGCCCTGGTTCGGGTTGGGATTGAAATTGGGGGTGATGCTGCCGAACAGCGCATGATAAATGCGGGGCATGAGCCCGTAGATGATCAACAATCCCAGGATGAGGACGGTATAGAAGCCGAAGTTCTTGCGATCGAAGAGCCGGGGGACGAAAAGATAGGTGTTGCAATAATAGAACGCGATGATGAACAGCGTGTTGACAATAAAATAGGGCGTAAAATAGCGCTCGGTCCAAAAGGCGGCGTCCATTTGGCTGGGGCGGGGATAGAAAGCGAACGGCAGCATGAGAAAGCAAAGCCAGGCTGCAATGTGGATGACAATTTGAACGGTTATCTTCTTCACTCGAAAATCAAGTTAACCGTCAAATCTAGCAAGAATCGCCACATCGGGGGATTTATTTGATGAATGGGGGAAATCAGTATTGTTCCTGTTCGTTGGGAAAATCGGCTGATTTTACGTCGGTTATATATTGCTTCACCGCGCCCGTGATCTCTTCGTGGAGCTTCAGGTAGCGGCGCAGGAAGCGGGGCTGGAATTCGGTATTGATCCCAAGGAGATCGTGCATGACGAGGACCTGGCCATCGCAATAGCGGCCGGCGCCGATCCCGATGATGGGGATCTGGAGACTTTCAGCGACAGTTTTGGCAAGGGTAGCCGGTATCTTTTCAAGGACGATGGCGGAGCAGCCGGCTTCTTCGAGGATGGTGGCGTCCTTTTTGAGTTTTTCGGCCTCGGCTTCTTCCCGGGCGCGGACCGTATAGGTGCCGAATTTATAGATCGACTGTGGGGTCAGACCCAGGTGGCCGATGACGGGGATGCCGGCGGCAAGGATGCGTTTGACCGACTCGAGGATCTCCTCTCCGCCCTCGCATTTGATGGCGTGGGCGCCGGTCTCCTTCATGATGCGGATCGCCGAAGCCAGTGCTTCCTTGGAGTTGGATTGATAGGAGCCAAAAGGAAGGTCGACGACAACAAAGGCCCTGTTGACCCCGCGCATGACCGAAGAGGCGTGGTAGATCATCTGGTCGAGGGTGATGGGGAGGGTCGTTTCATGACCGGCCATGACGTTGGAAGCGGAGTCGCCGACGAGGATCACATCGATGCCTGCGGCATCGAAGATCCTGGCAAAAGAGTAGTCGTATGCGGTGATCATGGAGATCCGCTCGCCGCGCTCTTTCATCCGCTGCAAAGTATGGGTCGTTACTTTCTTTATGTCAGAGTGGACAGACATGGCCGTTAAAATTTAGGCGTCCAAGGTAGTTGCTTTTTTCAAACTTCCGCACCTTTCTTTTTCAATTCGGCGTAGAGGTGCTGGATAAGTCCGTCGGCAAGACCGATCTTGGGGACATAGATCTCCTGCGCACCGGCCCAGCGCATCGCGTTGATATAGATCTGGAGCGCCGGCACGATCACATCGGCCCGGTCTTCCCGCAGCTTGTAGAGCCGCATGCGATCTTCGAGATTGAAACTGCTGAATTCCTTATAGTAGTCCTTCAGCAGATCGATGTGCAGCGATTTGCCTTCTTTTCTTTTCGAGATGGAAAAGATCTTGTTGATATTCCCGCCCGAGCCGATGGCAACGACCTTATCGACATAGTTGCGGGTCTCCCGGCGGATATATTCTTTCATGGCATCCCATTGAGCCACCGTCACCTGGTTCTTGAGAATGCGGATGGTCCCGATATTGAAGGAGGAGGAGAAGAGCAGGTTGTTGCCGGCAAAGAAAGTAAGCTCGGTACTGCCGCCGCCTACGTCTATATAAAGATAGGCGTGTTCCTTGTCCATGTTCTCGGCGATATGGTTCTCGTAGATGAGCGAGGCCTCGTAGCCGCCGCTGATGACCTCGATGTCGATGCCGATCTCCTCCTTAACCCGGCGAATGATCTCGCCGGCGTTGCTTGCGTCGCGCATGGCGGAGGTGGCGGCCGCCTTTGTATGATCCACCTCGTAGGCTTCGAGCAGATGCTTATAGGCCTTCAGCGTATGAAGCAACATGTCGACCTTTTCGGGCGAGATCTCTTTCTTTTCAAACACGTCGAATCCGAGACGGAGAGGTACACGTACAAGATTGATCTTGTTGAACTCAGGTTTCCCGTAGTTATCCGTTACGTCCGAGATAAGCAGCCGGGCCGCATTACTTCCTATATCGATGGCCGCGAGTCGAATATTCATTTACCGGTAGTCATTCTGTTGCCGCCGCGGGCTCCGGGGAGGGCGCAACCCCTTCTTCCGCGTACATGGCTTTTTGGTACAAATAATTATAGATCTCGATCTGGGACCGCACGCGGGTCTCCGAATGATCACGTTTATACTTATTCAACAGTTCATTGTCGAGCCAGCGCGCTTTTACGTTGTCCGACAACTGGATGTTCAGGATCTCTTTCAACTCCGCGGCGATGCCTTCGTCGAGGACGGGGCAGGTGGCTTCCACGCGATGGTCGAGGTTCCGTACCATCCAGTCGGCCGAAGATATGTAAGTTTTTTCGTTTCCGCCGTTGTGGAAGATAAAGATGCGGGCATGTTCCAGGTATTCGTCGATTATGCTGATGGCTTTGACGGGGATAAGGAACTTGCTGTTCTCGGAGTACATGCAAAAGATCCCGCGGATCACCATCTGAACCTTTACTCCTGCCTTTGCCGCCTCCGAAAGCTTTTCGATAAGATCCTCGTCGGAGAGCGAGTTCATCTTGAGCGTGATGGCGGCGGGCTTTTTCTCGCGGGCCAGTTTCGTTTCCCTGGCGATCATCTTCACCAGTTCGCGCCGCAGATTGGTAGGGCAGGGGATAAGGGTCTTGCAGGCCTTCAGCGGGGCGATGCCGTCTTTATAGTTCTCGAGATAGGTGAAGATCCGGTTGACATCGGCCATTACGTGACGATCGGAAGTGAGCAGGCAGTGATCGCCGTACACCCGCGCCGTCTTTTCGTTAAGGTTGCCGGTGCTGACAAAACCATAGTGGATGGTAAAATTGTTGATCCGCTTCTTGATCAGGCAGATCTTCGCATGCACCTTCATGTTGGGGATGCCGATCAGAACCTTTACCCCTTCGTCCTCGAGCCGCTCCTTCCATTCCAGGTTGGCCTCCTCATCGAACCGGGCGCGAAGTTCGAGCATCACGGTAACATGCTTGCCGTTGCGGACCGCGTTGACGAGGGCGTTGATGATCTTCGAATTCGAGGCAAGGCGGTAGCCGGTGATCTTTATCGTCGTAACATTGGGATCGATGGCCGCCTCGCGGAGCATGTCGATCAGGGGGTTGAAAGAGTGATAGGGGAAATGGAGCATCACGTCCCTTTCGAGCACGACATCGGTGACACGGGGCGTTTTTTGCAGCGCCGGGTGGGTAAACGGCTTTTTGCGATGTCCCTGTTTGGGGAAGACATCGGGAAAGTCCATGAAGTGACGGAAATTATGGATCCGCCCGCCAGGGATGAGATTACCGCTCTTTTTGGAGAGGTTCAGCCGTTTAAGCAGGTAGTCGAGCAGCCCCTTGTCCATCTGTTCGTCGTAGACGAAGCGGACGGGTTTGCCTTTTCTCCTGTTCTTGAGTCCTTTTTCTATCTTCTGGATCAGGGTAGTGGAGATATCGTTGTCGATATCGATCTCCGCGTCGCGGGTGACCTTGAAGACCCAGGAGTCGTAGCTGTCATAGCCGAAATAGGCGAAGATGTTCCGGAGATTGAAACGGATGATATCTTCGAGCAGAATGATATGATGCTCCTCCGGGATCGGGGAAGGCAGGATCACGAAGCGGCCCAAAACCCGGCTGGGGATCTCGATGATGGCGTATTTTCGTTTCATGCTGCCGTCCTTGCGGGAAAGCACGACGCCGAGATAGAGCGATTTGTCACGCAGGAAGGGAAAGGTCGGAATACTTTCCACCATCAGTGGGATCGTGTTGGAGCGGACCTCCTCTTCGAAGTAATTTTGGATAAATTGCTGCTGGGTGGTGTCGAGCTCCTTTTCGTTGACCAGGAAGATGTTCTCTTCTTCCATTTCCTTACGGATGCCGTTCCAGATGGCGTCGAATTCGTCACCCTGTTCCAGGACGATGGCCTGGATATCGTTGAGGATCTTGTCGGGAGAGGCTTCGAGATGCATGTTGAGGCGGGGTTTTCTGCCGCTGTACTCGCTCATGCGTCGCAGGGTGGCAACGCGGACCCGATAGAACTCGTCCATGTTATTGGAAAATATGCCGAGGAAACGAATGCGTTCGCGAAGGGGGACGGTAGGGTCGGCGGCTTCCTGCAGAACCCGGCCGTTGAATGAAAGCCAGCTGATGTCGCGTGCGATGGTTTTTCTTCTCATTTGATCTGCCATGTTATCCCTTTTTGTTTGCTTCGTGCAAAGTAGCCAAGCAAAAGGGATAAGTAAATTAAGTAATTATTAATTAAATAGATAAAGTGTTTTCTATTGGTCACCGGCCACGATCCGTTGGTCAAAGAAAATCGTGCGGCCGGAGGACTTCGAATAGGTTTGGATCAAAATACTACAACCATGAAATATTTTGGGTTCATTCTAGGAATGTTTTTACAGCTCGGTGTTTCAGGACAGGACGGCTCCTGGGCCTATTACGGACAGGATGCGGGGGGCAACCGCTATTCCGCCCTGAAGCAGATCAATGACCGGAATGTTGCGCAGCTGAAACCGGCGTGGACATTCCGGACGGGAGAACTGGAACAGTATAAAAATACCTATGCCCTGGAAAAGGCGGCATTCGAGTGTACGCCGATCCTGATCGGGCGCACTTTGTATGTGTCCACGCCCAGTGACCGGGTCATTGCCGTGGATGCCGCTACAGGCCAGCAGCGATGGGTCTATGATCCGCATGTGGACCTGGATCAGTCCGAGGTGAGCAGCCGCGGTGTCTCTTATTGGAAGGGAGGACGGGTTTTTATCGGCACCATCGACGGCAGGCTGATCGCGCTGGACACGGCGACGGGGCAGCCCGTGCGGGAATTCGGGGAGGAGGGAACGGTTGAGATCGGCAGGGGTGTCTCGGAGACCTCACCGCCGGTGGTGGTCAATGATATGGTCATTGTCGGGAGTTCGATGGGCGACAACCAGCGGTTCGACTACCCGCAAGGCGTCGTCCGGGCGTTTGACGCCCGGAGTGGGAAGCTGATCTGGAGCTGGGATCCCATCCCGACCGATCCGCAGGACAGCGCCTATTCCAGCTGGCAGGGGCCGAAAGCACATCGGACGGGTGCCGCCAATGCCTGGTCGATCCTTTCGGTAGATGCCGCGCGCGATCTGCTCTTCGTGCCAACCAGCTGCTCCAGTCCCGACTATTATGGCGGGGAGCGGAAGGGCTCGAATTTATATGCGAACAGCATCGTTGCATTGAGAGCCTCGACTGGTAAGCGGGTCTGGTCATTCCAGGTGGTGCACCATGATATCTGGGACTTCGATATCGCCGCGCAGCCGATACTAGCTGATGTCCCTGTACCACATAACAGTCGGAAGGTGGCCGCCGTGATCGTCGGCACTAAAATGGGACATGTATTCGTGCTGGACCGGGAGACGGGCGCATCGCTTTTCCCGATCGAGGAGCGGCCGGTACCTGCATCCACGGTGAAAGGGGAGGAGGCCTGGCCAACGCAGCCCTTCCCGGTGCTGCCAAAACCGCTGGGCATCCAGGGACTCAGTTTGAATGACGCCTGGGGCCCGACGCCCGAGGATGCGGCCGAGGCGCGGCGGCGGATCGGCCGGTATCGCAGCCAGGGGCCTTTTACTCCGCCCAGCAGTGAGGGGTCGATCATGGCTCCGGGCAATGTCGGGGGGATCAATTGGAGCGGGATGTGTTATGACCCCGTCAATGGCTGCCTGTACACGAATATCAACCTGATCCCTGCCGTCATCCGGATGATCCCCCGGGACAGCCTCGACCTCGTTGAACGGCAGGACCAGGCCGTACTGCGCGCCGAGACCGGGCGCCAAACGGGGACGCCTTATGTAATGAAACGGGATTATCTGTTCAAGGCTGACGAGCGCGGATTTGTCATGCAGGTGAAGCCGCCCTGGGGTACCCTGGTGGCGATCGACCTCCACAATGGAGAGAAGAAATGGGAGGTGCCGCTCGGGTATATGATGGACCCCGCCAAATATCCCGATGCAAAGAAATGGGGGTCGATCAATTTCGGGGGCGCCATCGTCACCGCCGGAGATTGTATCTTTGTAGCCGGGAGTATCGACGGCCATTTCCGGGCCTTTGACCGGCGGACGGGCGCGGTGCTTTGGGAATATGCGTTACCTGCCGCGGGAAATGCGACGCCGATGAGCTATTCCCTTGACGGTAAGCAATATGTGGTGATCGCCGCGGGCGGACATGGGAAGCTTCACACGAAGCAAGGGGATTATGTGATGGCCTTTGCGCTGCCGTAAATGAACCTGGCAATCCGCGCCAAGTTCTAGTTACCCACGGGTTGTGAACAAGTCGTTGAAAAAAAAGGCATTTCTTTTTGATAATTGGGCAGATTTACCGACCTTTGCACTCCTAATAAATTTTTCAGTCATGTCAAGAGTTTGTCAGATCACGGGTAAGGTGCCGGTCACAGGGAATAAGGTTTCTCACTCCAACATCAAGACCAAGCGGAGATTCCTGCCCAATTTGCAGACCAAACGTTTCTTCCTGGCTGAGGAAGACAAGTGGATCACGCTGAAGGTCTCCTCCGAAGGGCTGCGGACGATCAACAAGAACGGTCTGTACAGTGTTGTAAAACAATTAAGAGCCCAAGGCGAAAAGATCTAATCAAATTTAAACTTACACCCAATCATGGCAAAGAAAGGCAGCAGGGTTCAGGTGATATTGGAATGCACGGAGCATAAGACCAGCGGTCAGCCTGGTACCAGCCGGTATATCACTACCAAGAACAAAAAGAACACTCCGGAGCGTCTGGAGCTGAAGAAGTACAATCCCATTCTGAAAAAAGTAACTGTTCATAAAGAAATCAAGTAATCATGGCAAAAGCAGCAAAAACCGCTATTAAATCCAAGGACGCCAAGGCTGCCGCGGAAGCCAAGAACTGGACGAAAGTGATCAAGGCCGTACGCAGCCCCAAGACCGGCGCTTATACCTTCAAGGAAGCGATCGTCCACAAGGAAAAGATCAAGGAATATCTGGCTCAAAAATAATTGATCGGGTTTGGTAAGATAATCGAAAGCGGACAATAGTCCGCTTTTGTTAATTATGGGCCTTCGGCCAGCGAACCTGTGGTTCGCTCTGGCGGACATGGTCCGCTTTTTTTATATTTACCGATATGGGATTTTTTGATAAGCTATTTGGAAAAAAGGAAAAGGAAAGCCTGAACCAGGGATTGCAAAAAACCAAGGAAGGCTTTCTGACCAAGCTGACAAAGGCCGTCGCCGGCAAAAGCACGGTCGATGAAGAAGTGCTCGATAATCTGGAAGATGCACTGGTCAGCGCGGACGTCGGCATCGATACGACCGTAAAGATCATCCGGCAAATCGAACAGCGGGTAGCTAAAGACAAGTATATTAATACCAGTGAGTTAAACGGAATACTTCAACAAGAAATAGAAAACATCCTGGTGGATGCCCCGGAGCAGTCCTACCGGGACTTTGCCACGCCTTCGGGCAAAAAACCCTATGTGATCCTGGTGGTGGGAGTGAACGGGGTGGGCAAGACCACGACCATCGGGAAGCTGGCGTATAATTTCAAGAAGGCCGGCAAATCGGTGTTGCTGGGAGCGGCGGATACGTTCCGGGCAGCGGCGGTGGACCAGCTTACCATCTGGAGCGAGCGGGTGGGAGTGCCGATCATCAAGCAGGGCATGGGCGCCGATCCGGGCGCGGTGGCGTTCGACACGGTCCAAAGCGGGGTAGCACGGGAAGCGGATGTCGTCATCGTCGATACCGCCGGCCGGCTGCACAACAAGGCCTATCTGATGGAAGAACTGAGTAAGATCAGCCGGGTGATCAAAAAAGTCATGCCCGATGCCCCGCATGAGGTGTTGCTGGTGCTGGACGGGTCGACGGGACAGAATGCATTGGAACAGGCCCGGCAGTTCACCGCGGCTACCGATGTGACCGCACTTGCGATCACCAAACTTGACGGCACGGCCAAGGGAGGCGTAGTACTGGCGATCGCCAATCAATTCAAGATCCCGGTAAAATTTATTGGAGTAGGAGAGAAGATGGAGGATCTGCTTGTCTTCGACAAGCACGAGTTCGTCGACAGCTTATTTAATCTTGAAGGCCAGCAGTAGCCGGCCTTCAAGATTATTGAATTACCATGTGTATTTTACTCCCAGTCCGCCAAAGACGTCGAAGTATGGATGGTTGAATTCGATGTAAGGGTTGATGTCTGCACTGATCGCAATAGGCGCTCCATTGAACTTGTACTCCAGCCCGAGCACGCCGTCGACCCCGATGGAAAGCGATCCGCTGCTGTAGTAGTGATCATGATAGATGGTGCCATTGTACCAGCCGAGATGCGCGCCGGGTCCTACATACCACCTTAATCCCGGAGCTCCGCCGATATCGCCGTGGATCTCATAAAGACCGGTCAGGCGAAATCCATTATCCCAGAAGTTCAACAGTCCTTCCAGGGCGTTGTCATCAGACACGAAGTGCTTGACACTCAATGCGCCGGGCCAGAATTTGACCCCGACGGCGGTCTGATAGCTGCTACCCTCGGCCTGAGCGAACGAACGGGTTGTAAAGCAAAGGGAAACGATGCAAAGAACGAATAGGGTTTTTCTCATAGTTGTTGTGCATTATTGATGGCACAAATATATAAAAAACCATGCCATATTGGATGATTCGCAGGTCTGTAGATAAAAGATGCTCAATAGTTTGTAATTTTGCCGCTTCATGAAAACAAGAAGTTTAAATAAGGATAAGGTCAATATCATCACCCTCGGCTGCAGCAAGAATCTCGTCGACAGCGAGGTGCTGAGCGGACAGCTCAAGGCAAATGATATCGACGTTGTGCACGAGAGTACGAAGAAGGACCACAACATCGTTGTCGTCAACACCTGCGGATTTATCGACAAGGCAAAAGAAGAATCCGTCAATACGATCCTGGACCAGGTGGCCCTCAAGAAAAAAGGCCGGATCGACAAAGTGTACGTCACCGGCTGTCTGAGTCACCGTTACCGGGAGGACCTCGAGAAGGAGATTCCCGAAGTAGATGCCTGGTTCGGAACGATGGAGCTCCCGCTCATGCTGAAGAAATTCGAAGCCGACTATAAGGCCGAGTTGCTCGGTGAGCGGCTTCTCTCCACGCCTCAACACTATGCCTACCTGAAGATCTCGGAAGGTTGTAACCGCACCTGTGCGTTTTGCGCCATCCCGCTGATGCGGGGCGGCCATGTCAGCCGGAGCATGGAAGACCTCGTAAAGGAAGCCGAAGGCCTCGTGCGGCGTGGGGTGAAGGAGATCATGCTGATTGCACAGGAGTTAACCTATTATGGACTGGACCTCTACAAACAGCGTATGCTGCCGGAATTACTGAATCGCCTGGCGGACATAAAAGGGCTGGAATGGATCAGGCTCCATTACGCGTATCCTTCAAAATTCCCCTTGGAAATTCTGGACGTGATGCGGGAGCGGGAGAACATCTGCAACTATCTCGATATGCCCTTGCAGCATGCCAGCGATGCCATGTTGAAGGCGATGCGCCGCCAGATCACGCGGGCAGAGATGACCGAACTGATCCACCAGGTCCGCGACCGGGTGCCGGGTATTTGTCTTCGCACGACGCTGATCGCGGGCTTTCCCGGCGAGACGGAACGCGACGTGGAAGAGTTGAAAGAATTTCTGCAGGAGCACCGCTTCGACCGCGTGGGCATCTTCTCCTACTCCCACGAAGAGGGGACATCCGCCTATGGGCTGGAAGACAATATCCCCGCCGAAGTGAAGCAGCAACGGGCGCAGGAAGTGATGGAAGTACAGCAGGAGATCTCGTTCGAGAAGAACCAGCAACGGGTGGGTCAGGTCTTCAAGACCCTTGTCGATAAGAAGGAAGCCGGACGTTACCTGGGCCGGACGGAATTCGATTCGGTGGAGGTGGATAACGAGGTGATCATTCAAAGCCCGGACAAATTACCCATCGGCGAGTTCGTTAACGTTCGGATAACAAAAGCGTATGACTATGATCTCGAGGGTGAAGTAGTCACTGCAAGTTAAAATCTGCAAAGAAGAGATTAATCGGCGCAGCCTGCTTAAGGGGCTAAACCGATATTTTTGCTGAAAATAACGATCACATGAGAATAGACTTCAATGGCGTATTTCCGGCCCTTACGACCAAGTTCACTCCCCGGGACACCCTGGACCTCCCTATGTTCGCGCATAATCTCGAAGCCCAGATCGACGCCGGTGTCAATGGCGTCATCATCGCCGGCAGCCTCGGTGAGGCCAGCACGCTGACGCTGGAAGAAAAAGAGACCCTGATCAAATTTGCGGTAGAGAAGAGTGCAGGGCGGATCTCGATCATGCTGGGTATTGCCGAAGGTTCTACGCGTGAGGCGATAAGCCAGGCGCAGCAGGCGGGGCAATGGGGCGCGGATGGGTTGATGCTCCTGCCGCCGATGCGGTACCGGCCCGATGCCCGGGAGACGGTGACCTATTTCAAGACAGTGGCGGGCACGACCCAGCTTCCGATCCTGGTGTATAACAACCCCGTCGACTACAAGACAGAGGTGACGCTGGACATGTTCGAGGAGCTGGTGGAGCTGCCGAACATCGAGGCCGTAAAAGAGTCCACACGGGACGTCTCGAATGTCACCCGGATGATCAATCGCTTTGGCAACAGGATCAAGATCCTTTGCGGTGTCGACACCATCGCGATGGAAGAGCTGGTGATGGGCGCCTGCGGCCTGGTAGGCGGTCTGGTCTGTGCGTTCCCGGCCGAGACGGTAGCTCTTTACCGACTGATTAAAGCAGGCAGGATCGAAGAGGCGCTGGAGATCCATCGCTGGTTCCTGCCCCTGCTGGAATTGGATATCCATGCCAAGCTGGTGCAATATATCAAGCTGGCAGAAGCCGAGGTTGGCCTGGGAACGGAATATGTCCGGGCACCACGTTTGCAGCTCATCGGTAAGGAGCGGGAGGAAGTGCTGGACGTGATCCGTCAGGGGATCGCCAGCCGGCCCGTGCTGACGGAGTATGCAATACTGACTGCATAAAACTTTATTCATGACATTCAAGGATCACACCCCTGTGGAGATCGACCGGCTGATGCAGGAGGCCTGGAACGTGTTTCCCGTCTTTCGCAATACCAGCCTGAAACAACGGGCCGGCCTGATGCGGGCGATAGCAAGTGGTTTGGAGGCGACAGGCGACGAGTTGATCCAGGTGGCGATGCGCGAGACGAATCTGCCCGAGGCCAGGTTGAAGAATGAGCGGATCCGGACCATGTTCCAGCTGACGAGCTATGCCGAGGCCTGTGAGGCCGGTCACTGGCTGGAAGCGCGGATCGATACGGCCCATCCCGAAAAAGGCGAACCCGATATCCGCAAGATGCAGGTGGCGCTTGGACCGGTGGTCGTGTTCGGTGCGAGCAATTTTCCATTTGCCTATTCTACGGCAGGAGGCGATACGGCATCGGCGCTGGCTGCCGGCTGTCCGGTGATCGTCAAGGGACATCCTGCCCATGCAGAAACCTCGGAGCGCGTGGCGCAGGTGATCGCAAAAGCCGTGGCCGCGGCAGGATTGCCGACCGGGGTTTTTGCCCATGTACATGGCGTGAGCTTCGAGACCGGCAAGGCCCTGGTGACGCATCCACATACCCGCGCAGTAGGCTTTACAGGTTCGTATGGCGGTGGGAAAGCCCTCTTCGATTGGGCCAACCAGCGCAAGGTCCCCATCCCCGTTTTTTCCGAGATGGGTAGCATCAACCCGGTGTTTTTGCTGCCGGGTAAATTAAAGAGCTCCGCAAAGGAACTGGCTGCACAATTAGCCGCATCCGTTACGCTGGGGACGGGTCAGTTTTGCACCAACCCCGGGCTGATCCTGGGCATCGAGGGAGAAGAGCTCGAACTGTTCATAAAAGAATTAGGCGCCGCCATCGAAAAGGTGACGCCGGGGACGATGTTGCATCCGGGCATCGCGAAGACGTATGGCGAGAAGCGCGAAGCGGCGCTGGCTCAGGCGGAGGTAGAGACTGTGGGGGTGGCAACGGCGAAGCCCGCGCAGAACCAGGGAGTCCCAACGATCGCTTCGGCAAAAGCGGAAGCCTTTTTCAAAAACCCGCTGTTGCACCAGGAGGTCTTTGGCCCCTATTCGCTGGTCATTCGTTGCAGCAATGCCGATGAACTGGTGAAGGCGGCAAGGCACCTCGAGGGACAGCTCACCGCTTCGCTGATGGCGACCGACGAAGAGCTGCACCAGCATACTGTCCTGGTCGACGCGGTACAGGACATTTGCGGCCGGCTGATCCTGAACGGCGTCCCCACGGGGGTACGCGTCAGTCTTTCGATGCAGCATGGCGGCCCATTCCCCGCTACGACCGATAGCCGGTTCACCTCGGTCGGCGCCGACGGCATCAAGCGTTGGGTGAGGCCCCTGGCTTTCCAGGGCTGGACGGATGCAGCGCTGCCCGAGGCGTTGAAGAACAGCAACCCGCTTGGCATCTGGCGAATGATAAATAATGAATTAACCCGAGACCAAATCTAGATGAAGAAGACTTTTTTCTGCGTCGACGCGCACACCTGTGGCAATCCCGTACGGCTGGTAGCCGGCGGAGGTCCCGTTCTGAACGGGGCGAATATGAGCGAGAAACGCCAGCATTTCCTGAAGGAATACGATTGGATCCGCAAGGGACTCATGTTCGAGCCGCGCGGTCATGATATGATGAGCGGGAGCATCCTGTATCCCCCGCATGATCCGCAAAACGATGTGGCGGTGCTTTTCATCGAAACCAGCGGGTGTCTGCCGATGTGTGGTCACGGGACGATCGGCACGATCACCATTGCGCTGGAAGAAGGGCTCATCCAGCCGAAAACACCGGGTCGGATCCGGATGGAAGCTCCGGCGGGACTGGTGCTCATCGAATACAGGCAGGAGGGGAAAAAGATCAAGAGTGTAAAGCTCACAAACGTACCGGCCTATCTGGCCGCGGAGAATATCACGGTGGAATGTCCCGACCTGGGCCCGTTGAAGGTGGATGTCTCGTATGGCGGCAACTTCTACGCCATCGTCGATCCCCAGGAAAACTTCAAAGGATTGGAGGACTATTCGGCAGACCAGCTCATCGGCTGGAGCCGGGTCATGCGCAAGCGCATCAACGAGGCGCATGAGTTCGTCCACCCGGAGAACCCGACCATTCATAGCTGTACACATATCCTCTGGACCGGGAAGACCATCGATCCCAAGGCGACGGCCCGGAACGCGGTCTTCTATGGCGATAAGGCCATCGACCGGAGCCCCTGCGGCACGGGTACCTCCGCCCGGATGGCGCAATGGTTTGCCAAGGGAAAGCTGAAGGAAGGGGACATCTTCATCCACGAAAGCATCATCGGATCACAGTTCACCGGCCGGGTAGAGAAGGCGGTGACGGTGGCCGGCAAACCGGCGATCGTGCCGAGTATCGAGGGTTGGGCAAAGATCTACGGGTACAATACGATCACGATCGACCCCGAGGACGACCCCTATGCGTATGGGTTTCAGGTGCTGTAGGGCCAGATTCGAACTATTCTTTTGTTTTGCTGTTAATTTGCGCGAATGGCCGTCAAGGACAGCCCTTTCGCGCATTCGCTAACGTCTGTCCTTCGGACGAGCCGCCGTTGGCGGCTCAAGGCCATTCGAATAAATTACCCCGGCCGATTTTCGTTTATCGGCGGGAGGTGATAAATTCGCTGTCTTATGGATTGGAAATCGACGTCTCTACCATACCGCCAGACCGGCTATTTTTCCCGCCTTATAACGGACTACCTGGATCAGGCCGATGAACTGAGCCCTTATTACGCATTTGCCGCGAGCCCGGAAGGGATGCGATCGGCGCTTGCCGCACGCAAGACCGGGAAGCCGGTGGACCGGGCGACGCTGGTGTCCGTCTTGCAGGAACAATATGCGGGAATGCCGGAATCGCCGGCGGTAACGGCCAATATCACGAAACTCGGCCAGCCGAATACGTTTACAATTTGTACGGCGCATCAGCCTGCCATCTTTACGGGTCACCTTTACTTTGTCTATAAGATCCTCCACACTATCCGGCTTGCCGAATGGATGGCGGAGCAACATCCCGGCGACCAGTTCGTCCCCGTCTTCTATATGGGCAGTGAAGATGCCGACCTGGATGAGCTGGGGCAGATCTGGCTGGGAGGGGAGAAACTGGTCTGGGATACGAAGCAGACCGGGGCCGTCGGCCGGATGACGACAAAGGGCCTGGACAAGCTCTATTACCGTCTTGAAGGCGAGCTTTCGGTACAGCCCTATGGGCAGGAGCTGATGGCTCTTCTGAAAGAGGCTTATCTCGAGAGTCCCGATATCCAGACCGCGACATTCCGCATCCTGCACCGCCTGTTCGCCGACTATGGCCTGATCGTGCTGATCGCCGATAAGGCTTCGTTCAAGCGGCAAATGATCGCCGTTTTCGAGGACGATCTGTTCCGGCAGGAGCCTTCACGGATCGTGAACGATACCATCGGCCGGCTCGGCGCTGTCTATGATATCCAGGCCAATCCAAGAGACATCAATCTTTTCTATTTAAAGGACAACCTCCGCGGCCGCATTGAAAAGATCGGCGATACCTACAAGATTCATGGTTCGACGACGCATCTCTCGGAGTCCGAATTGCGGAACGAATTGCACCAGTATCCCGAACGCTTTAGTCCGAACGTGATCCTCCGTGGACTGTTCCAGGAAACCATTCTTCCCAACCTGGCCTTTGTCGGCGGGGGCGGAGAGACCGCCTACTGGCTCGAGCTAAAGGCGCTGTTCGATCACTACCAAACACCCTTCCCGGTCCTGGCGCTGCGCAGCTCCTTCCTGCTTGTGCAGAAACAGTGGATGGAAAAGATGGAGCGGGCCGGCTTTGGCATCCGCGATCTTTTTCGCGAGGAAGATGATCTGATGAACGAACTGGTCCGGCGTGATTCGACGCTGACCCTGAGCCTGGAACCGGAGATCGCCGCCGCCAATCAATACTATGAAGGGCTGAAGGCGTTGGCCAAGCCCGTGGACCCGACACTTGAAGAGCATGTGGCAGCCTTGCAGGTAAAGGCGGTCGAACCGATACGGCTACTGGAGAAGAAGTTGCTGAAGGCAGAGAAGCGGAAGTTCGGCGACCAGCAACGGCAGATCCACGCGGTGAAAGATGCGTTGTTCCCCGGCAGCGGCCTGCAGGAGCGGGTGGAGAATATCCTTCCCTGGTGGGCGGCATACGGACCGGCCATTATCCGCGACCTCTATGCCCATTCGCCGGTATGGGGCAGCTTTATTGTGTTGGTCGAGGAGTGATCGATCCTGCCTAATAATCTTTATAGACCCAGATGTCCCAATAGCTACCGGGCTGTTCGAGTTTGAAGGCGTCCTGGCTTTGCTTTTTCAGATTGAAGGTGAAGGCCAGCGGCCATCCTGGCGATTGTTCGCCGCCGCCGCTTGTAGGAGCCCCACCCATAAAGGAGAGTTTCCATTTTGGAGTGACACATCCTGTTTGCGTGAGGGTCATCACTACGGTGCTGTCGCCCGGTACGACAAGACCGTTGGCGGCGGTGATATTGATCTCTCCAAGATTGTCCGGCACCCAGGTGGCGGACCAGGAGCCTGAACTTCCGGATGCGGGAAAGACGATCGGAGGAAAATTCAGGATGCTGTCTTTGGGTACAGTTACCACTCCATTTACAATATAGATCTTCATGCTGGCGTCGTCGGAGAAGGTATCCGTATAAACGCCACTGGTATTGTAGACGTTGATCAGGAAGGATACGTAGAAAACGGCGCTGTCATAGGTCTTGCGGTGCAGCACGGTGTCAGAATCGTTCTTGTTGTTATTGCCGGGACCAGAATTCTTCGAGCATCCGGCCAGAGAATAGATGGCCATCGCGAACGCCACGAAAGAGATGTGCCAGCGATTGAGGGAGGGCATGTGTTTGGTATTTTACCAAAACTACTCCCGCCTTTTTCTCCGGACAATAGAACGAAAGTACTATAGATGGTAAATGCGGGGCTCGCCGGTGGGCAGGTCGACGTGCGCGATATCTTCTTCGCTTATTTTTTCCAGGTACATCATCAGGGCGCGCAGGCTGTTGCCATGCGCGACGATCAGGATATTTTCGCCTTTTTGCAGGAGTGGAAGGATCTCTCGTTCATAGTAGGGGATGACCCGGGCAGCGGTGTCGGCCAGACTTTCTCCGCCGGGAGGGCGAACGGAGTAACTTCTCCGCCAAACGGCGAGTTGTTCCTCGCCATATTGTTTGGCGATATCCGCCTTGTTGAGGCCCTGCAGGTGACCATAGTTTCGTTCGTTGAGGGCGCGGTCACGCGTGACCGGAAGTTGCGGCTGTCCGGCCGTTTCGAGCAGGAGGGTCATGGTCTCGATCGCCCGTTGGAGGATGGAGGTAAAGCCGTGGTCAAAAGGGATACCCTTCAGTTTTGTTCCGGCGGCCTTTGCCTCTTCGCGGCCGCGGGGCGTCAGCGGTACATCGGTCTCGCCGGTAAACAGGTTTTCCAGGTTATACGTGGATTGGCCATGGCGGACGAGGACGAGCGTGGGCATGGTCGGTGATTTGGAATAAAGATACGTTATTGGGCCGTGGCGAGAACAACGGGCCACGTGGAGAGGCCCTGAGGCCAGGTAAGGGTGCGGCCTGCCGGATGCGAGGCCGTTTGGGGCGCGGCGGGGTGAAGGGTCTCACCCGTGAAGGCGTCGATCCAGCAATCGGGCGCCCCGGGTGGGAGGCTGATCGAGACGGATGAGGGGAACGGTGTTTCGTAGCGGATAAGCGGCACCGCGACGAGCGCCCAGTCGTCGCCCTGGTGGCGAAGAAAAGCGAGAAGCGGTCCTTCGGCAGGAAGCGGAATATACTCGCCATCCGCGAACACCTGCGGGAGCCGGTTGCGGATGGCGAGGCTGCGATAGAGCGTATAGAGTTTTTCGGCGCCTTTTTGCGCGTTGTTGCGAGCGTGGATGCAGGCGGCCATGGGTCCATCAGCCTCTACCTGCTTTAGCCCGGCAAGCAGGGCAATCCGCGCCTCATAATCGACTGCCCGTCGATTGTCAGGATCTACGAGGCTGGTTTCCCACCCTCCGGTGCCCTGGTAGATATCGGGGATCCCCGGAGCCGTTATTTTTAGCAGCAGCTGCGACAGGCTATAGACCGAACTGCGGCGAATAACGTCCCGGGCGAAGGGGAGAAACTCTGCGAGAAAGGGCGAATCGTTTTTGAGGATCGCCGTGACGAAGGCCTGGCAATGGGATTCGTATGCTTCGTCGGGGTCGTTGTAATGTGTTTCGGTATCGCCTTCGCGCAGGGCCTTTGTGAGATAGCCGGCAAAACGTTCGCGGAAAGAATCGGAGATGGCTCCGTCCTCGGGCCAGGCGCCGAGCAGGGCCTGGTAGATGAGGTATTCGTCGTTTGGCGAAGGGGCCGGGCGGCCGTTGACCTCAGCGGCATAAGGCCGGTTCACTGGCCACCAGCGGCCGATGGCACTTATCCAATCCCGGGGAATAGCGCTGAGATAGTTGAGCCGGATGCGGGCGTCTTCGCCGCGTTTGGTATCGTGTGTGGTAGTCGCATTGAGGGAGTGAGGGAAGTTGGCTTGACGCGTCCGCATGCGACGATGGAATTCCTGCCCATCGATGCCGGCGTTAGCGGGGCTATCGCCTACTTCGCAGTGGGAGATATAGGGATTGTAGATATAGAAGACGGTGTCTTCGATACCCTTCGCAGCGAGGGGGCCGGTGAATTGCATCAGCCGCCGGAGGAAGGCAAGTCGTTGTTCGTCGGTGGGAGCGGAGCCCGGTGCTTCGAACAGATCGCCGAGGAAGTTCATTTCCCGCCGTAGATCGGGCCGCCACTGCCGGGCATGGGTGAGGGCAGTTATGAACATCTCGCGGTCGGCGGCGGACATGCCGTGGTCGTCGGGATAAGCCCGATAGGTTGGGAATGAAGCCATCCAGGCGCCGAGGGCCTGTTTAAGGCGGGCTTTATCCTGATCGCCGGCTTGCACGGACGGCAGACTCATCAAAAGATCCATCAGGTTGTTCCATTCCCCGCCCATGTTCCGGACAAGATAGTTGTGTTTGCGCTGAAAGACGAGTTCGTCGTAGGGGGGAAGATCGGCTATCCGTTCCCGGTAAAAGGTCAGCAGTTCCCTGCTGCCATCGGCATCGGTGAGCAATTGGTTGACATCGGCCAGGAAATCGTAACCCGTGGTTCCCTGAATGGGCCAGTCGTCAGGAAGCGTCTCGCCGCGGGAAAGGATCTTTTCGATCGTCACATAGCAATTGGTGCCGAACCGTTCTCTGAGCCGCTGCAGGTATTTTTTAGGATCGGCGAGTCCATCGATATGATCGACGCGCAGCCCATCGATCCAGCCGTTCGCATACCAGCGGTGCAGGGTCTCATGCCAGGCATCGAACACCGGTTCTTTTTCCATGCTGAGACAGATGAGACTGTCGACCGTAAAAAAACGGCGGTAGTTGATATGGGAGGAAGTCAGGCGGTAATTGGCCAGCACATAGGGTTGATCCTGGAGAAGGGATTCGAGGAGATGGATGCGTTGATTGACAAAGGCGACGCGGGCAGATATCGACGGACAACCTTCCGTGATGTTGAGCAGCCGGTGATAAAGCCGGACGGCGAGTGGGAAATCCTTATCGACATAGCGGATGACAAAACCCCGGGGGGTAAACTGGAGACTCAGTTCGCCGCTTTGCAGGCATTCGGTGAGGGGCTTGTTGAGAAAGGGCGCCATGAGCCGCCGGCCCAGCAATTCGTCGGGATGGTCCGTGAGGATATCGAACCGGGTGTAATATCGGCTGTCCCGGCCACGTTGCAGTACGTCGTAGAGCCAGGGGTTGCTCGTCGAATATGCCATATGGTTGGGAACGATGTCCTGGATCCAGCCGATGCCGGCTCGTTTACATTCGTTTATTACTTGATTCCATTCCTCTTCTGTTCCGATCTCGGGGTTAAGCACGAGAGGATCGGTGACATCGTAGCCATGCCGGCTGCCTTTTATGGCGGTGGTAAGCGGAGCCGCATAGATCGTCGAGATACCCAGGCTTTGCAGATAGGGAAGGATGGCGCCGAGATCGCGGAGCGTGAAATGGTCGTTGAGTTGAATGCGGTAGGTACTGGAAGGAAGGTACATGGAAAAATGAATTAGGTGGCCTTTTCATACACGACAACCGAGTGCGGTGCGATGTGGATCGGCGCGCCGGAGGGGATGTCGATGGCTGCGGCCGGGCCGGGGCCCCGCCAATAGGTGTCGGCCGAGTCGAAGATCTTCCTGAGATGCTGCCAGGTGATGTTGTCGTGAACGACGGGCTGGTCACCGAAGTGGAACCAGATAAAGATGTGATCATTGAGGATCTTCCGCTCGATGGCCAGGGTCTGGAGGATGGCCGGGTGGACGATCATCGTGTCGCGGGTACGGCCTTGAAGGGCCGGGCGCGTCTGGCGGAAGCGGATCAAGTGTTGATAATATCGGAGCAGGGTTGCCCCGGGCTCTTCCGTAGCCTGCCACGTCGCCAGTACGCTTTCGTTGAATGTTGCTTCGGCCTGCGGGTCGGGTAACGGAGAGCCGTTGTCGAAGCCTGCAAACTCGACCGCCCGGCCCCTGCGAACCGCTTCGATGAGCGGGGCATCGCTGAACTGCGTAAAGAATTGGAAGGGATGCGACTCACCATATTCCTCGCCCATGAACAGCAGGGGCGTATAGGGAGAGAGCAGGACGGTGGCGGCGGAAAGCTTCAGCTGCTCGAAATTCAACCACACACCGGGACGTTCGCCTCCCGCCTGATTTCCTACCTGGTCATGGTTTTGAGAAAAGACGACAAACTGGTCAAAAGGATTGTTTTCGGCATGGCCGCCAAAGGTCCTGTTGCGATGAGGGGAATAGATCCCATCATAGACAAAGGTCGTCTTGAATGCTTTTTCGAGGTGGGAGATCTGACCGAAGTCTTTGTAATAAGAGCGGGTGTCGCCCGTCAGCAGCGTGCGCAGGGCATGGTGGAACTCATCGTTCCACTGACCATCGAGGCCGTAGCCGCCTCGAGCTGGCGAATTGAGGTATCGGGGATCGTTGAGATCCATCTCCGCGGTGACCAGTTTGCGGCTGCCGGTTTGGATCCCAATGTCCGTCGCCAGCTCTTTCAGTTGCTGGATAAAGGGAATGGCGCTGCAATCCACGATGGCGTGTAAGGCATCCAGCCGGAGCCCGTCCACGGCATAGTCTTCGAGCCACATCCGGGCGTTTTGCAGGAAGAAATTGCGGACCCCGTCGGAACCCGAGTCGTCGAAGTTGATCGCGCTTCCCCAGGGTGTTTTGTATTTGTCCGTGAAATAAGGACCGAAATGAGGCAGGTAATTGCCTTCGGGACCGAGGTGATTGTAGACGACATCGACAATTACGGCAATGCCCCGGCGATGTGCGGCCTCCACCAGATCCAAAAATCCTTCGATCCCGCCGTAGGAGGCCTGGATGGCGAAGGGATAGACGCCGTCATAACCCCAGTTACGCTCGCCTGGAAATTGTGCGATCGGCATCAACTCGATGGCATTGACGCCCAGTTCCCGCAGGTAATCCAGCCGGCCGATGATACCGGCAAAATCGTGTGTCGGCGAAAAGGCGCCGGCGTGGAGCTCATAAATGATGGCATTGCTCAGCGGGATGCCCTGCCAGCCGTTCGAAGCCGGCCGGCGGCGGCGGTCGGCAACCGCCGAAAGCCCGTGGACCCCATCGGGCTGATGAAAACTGGCAGGGTCGGGTAAGGTCTTTCCGCCATCGAGGCTAAATCCATACCGGGTGCCGGGCCTAACGGGAAGGCTTAGCCCCCAATAGCCGTAGGACCCTTTTTGCAGGGCGTGGCGGGCATCGGGCAGAATAAGTTCTACATTGTCGGCCAATGGAGCCCAGACGACGAATTCCGTGCCGCCCTCATCATAGTTTGCGCCGATCTTTCGAAAGGATGGTTTCATATTATTGCTTATTTTCTTTCTTCTCTTCCTTCTCTCTTTTACGAAAGAAGCCCCGCAGCAGAAAATTGTGTTGGAGGGCTTCGAGGTCATCACTCAGCTCCTTGCTGCTGATGCGGAGGTTCTTCAGGGTGCGTTGCAGGTCGGCGCCGGCATCTTCATTGTGGAGCAGCGTGCCGGCGGGTGAGTTTGGATCGTTAAGGCCTTCCTTTATCCCCCGACCCGCATCCCGCAGCGACGAGGTAAACTCCGTGGCCTGGTTGGCCGCTTCATTGAGCTTTGCGGCGGAGGCCTTTATCCGGAGGAAGACCGTCGTGTCCGTGGCCAGCTTACTGGCGAGCCCGTCCGGTTGTTTGAGGCGGGCAGAAAAGTCTTCGAGATTGGCGATGAGGTTCTCGCTGTTGGCAGCGGCAGTGCGAAGGTGATCGATCGAGTTCTGAAGATGATCGGCGATAGCGGGGTCATTGATCAGCTTTCCAATCGTGCCCTGCCCCTCACTAAGTCTTTTGCTGATCGTTTTCAGATTACCGGTTATCTCCAGCAGATTGGCATTACTGGCCTGAAAAGTAGCGAACATTTCCTGGGTCCCGGCGATCCGCTCGCTTTTCAGGCTGTCATTATCGGCGACGGCTTTCACTCCTTCGGTGCCGCCGCTGATGACGACGATCTTGTTGCCGACGAGACCGTCGGTGCTGATCCGGGCCCTGGAGTCCCCGGCGATATGCGTCTGCGCTTTCTTTTCGATATTGAGTGTTACGGCGACCTGGGAGTTGTGATAGAACTCGATCGATTTGACGGTCCCGACCTTCATCCCGGAGAGCCAGACATTGTTCCCCGGCTGCAGCCCCTGCACATCGTCGAAGAGGATGTGGACGCGAATGCTTTTCACAAAGGCCTTGTGCTGTCCGCCGATGGTAAAGACAGCGACGATGAGGATCGCCAGTCCCAGGACAATGAAAACGCCCACGGCTATTCTTTTCGATGCGGTTATCTCGTTCATGCCTTTTCGATGAAATTGTAGTTATAAAAATTTTTTACCCGCGGGTCGTCGGTGTCGAACACCTCTTCGAAACGACCCTGGCGCAGGAAGCGGCCTTCGGCCAGCATCACGACCCGATCGCCGGTGGCCTTGGCACAGGTGAGGTCATGGGTGATAATAACCGAACTGGTGTTGTAGCGTTCCTGCACCTCGCTGATGAGATCGTTGATCTCGACGCTGCTGACCGGATCCAGGCCGGCCGTGGGTTCATCATAGAGCATGATCTCGGGCTGAAGGATCAGGGTGCGGGCGATGCCGATACGTTTCTTCTGACCGCCGGAAAGTTCCGCGGGCATCTGGTCCACGGTTTGTGAAAGTCCGACATCGTCGAGCACCTGGGCGACAGCGGCGTCGATGGCCGCGCGGTTGAGATGACGCTTGTTGCGGACCAGGGGGAATTCCAGGTTGGCGCGCACATTCATCCCGTCATAAAGCGCACTGCTCTGGAAAGAAAAACCGATGCGGGTGCGCAGGGCCTGCAGTCCCCGGGTTTCGAGCGCTTTGAGATCGTTACCCAGAACCGTGACCGACCCTTCGTCCGGCGCAAGCATGCCGGCGATGATCTTGATCAGCACCGATTTGCCGCTGCCGCTCCGTCCCAGGACGACGACGTTCTCCCCTTTGTAGACGTCGAGATCGACGCCCTTGAGGACATCCAGCGACCCGAACGACTTGTGAATGTTGCGCAGGAGGATAACAGGCTCGGTATGGTCGCTATTGATCATGTTCATTTCAAATAGTTGTTAACGAGAGTGACGATGATCATCTCCTCGATGAAGATCAGGAACATGGATACCACCACGGAAGTATTGGCGGCCCGGCCGACGCCCACCGTCCCCTGGTCTGCGTTGTAGCCGTTAAAACAGCCCGTCAATCCAATGGTAAAGCCATAAATCGCGGACTTTACCACAAGGACATAGATATCGATGAAGTTGATCCGGACGAAGGCGGCCTGGAAGAAGGAAGTGAGACTGGTCTGTTCGTTGCCGTATACATTCAGAAAGGCTCCGAGCATCCCGACCAGCCCCATATAAGTAGCCAGCACCGGAACGATACAGGTCGTGGCGAGGATGCGGCTTACCACCAAAAATTTAAAAGGATTGGTGGAGGATACATCCATGGCCTCGATCTGTTCCGTCACTTTCATTGAACCAAGCTCCGCGCCGATATTGGACCCTACCTTCCCTGCTATGATGAGCGCCGTCACCAGCGGCGCCAGGGCGCGGATGATGGCGATGGCCATGAGCGAGGGTAGCCAGGAGGTCGCGCCGAACTCCGCGAGTGAAGAGCGGGACTGTTTGGTAAAAACAAGCCCCGTAATAAAGCCGGTAAGGGAAATAATCGACAGGGAGCGGATCCCGACCTCGAAGAACTGATTGAGCACTTCCTTGTATTCATAGGGCGGAACAAAGACTTCCCGGAAGAACCGGAGGGTAAAACTGTAGATATCATAAATCTGTAAAAAGAAAGCCTTCATCCGGATATCGGGTAAAATTACATGCCATGGGGGCGGATGGCTCCCTGGGAAGGAATTTCCCCAGGGTTAAAAAGGACCGGTCGAAGAAATCCAAAACAGCCCGATTGTCGTATATAAACTACAAGCATTTAGTAATAGTCTTCATAGGCAGTTAGGTTTGGTAATCAGGGAGAGTCTTCTCCCTGATTTTTTTGGCCCGTTGCGAGCGCAGATTCCAAAAAAAGCAAACCGGTTCCCGATTTGGGATAAATCCCGGTTTTGGCACGATTGTACCGAATTGAGAAACAAGGGGTTACTTTCTGGTATGGGTGTTGGACCTTTAAAGGCAAATCCGTAGTTATGAAATTGTGTAACCCTACCCCGAAAACATGGCTCTTCCTGGCCATGATCGTTTTGACCCTTAGTTCTTCCAGGGTACACGCCAGTATCATCGTCAACAACACCCGTGCGACGTGGAATGAGAAGAAGGCGCGTAATGAAGCTGCAGCGAAGAAGACCGAGATGAGAATGATCATCGCCACGGCGAACAGTATTTATGAAGAGATGGATCTCGAAGATTCCGGTCTGAGCCGCAAGGCTTTCGAGTATGCCTGGACCGGCTACTATAAATTGAAGAAGAAAGGCTTGCTGCGCCGGAGCAACATCCTGTCGATCTGTGATTTCAGCCAGTCTTCCAGCAACCAGCGGCTGTATGTGATCGACGTTCGCAACCGCCGCCTGTTGTACCGCACGTTCGTAGCCCATGGGATCAATTCCGGCGAGGAATATGCTACATCCTTCTCCAACCAGATGGAATCCTGCAAGAGCAGCCTGGGTTTCTTCGTGACGACAAGCGTTTATACCGGCGTAAATGGTGTTTCGCTGCGGATCAATGGTGTCGACCGCGGTTTCAACGACAACGCGCTTAAGCGGGCGATCGTTATCCACGGTGCGGGTTATGTCAGCAAGCGCATCCTGAACAAATATGGAGTGATGGGTACGACCTTTGGTTGCCCGGCTATTCCGACGGAAATGACCACCCAGATCATCCCGGTCGTGAAAAATGGTAGCTGCTGGTTTATCTATTACCCTTCGAAGAAGTACCTGAGCCAGTCGACGGTTCTGAACAGTTAAGCCTCCTTTTTAGCACCTAAGCTCTCTTTTTACCCCCTAAATACCGACCAACAGATGCCGCCCTTCCGGGGCGGCTTTTTTCCTTATATTTAGGGGAAGAAACCACCTATTTTCATGTCCATTACAATCCCTTCTCCGCTATCTTCTTCACCCGCTGCCCCCCCGTCCAGGGCGACCGTCCGGTCCGTCTCCATCCCCCTTTCCATCTATGCCGTATCGCTGGCCTCGCTGCTGACCATCGTCGGCATTCTCTGGGATATATCGTGGCACCGGAGCATCGGCCGGGACAAATTTCTTTCCCCGCCGCATATCCTTGTGTACCTGGGGGCCATTTTTGCCGGGCTCTTCTCCGGTATCCAGGTCCTCTATAATTCTTTTTTCCGGAAAGAAGCGGCCAGGGCGGCGGATGTCCGGGTCTGGGGCATCTTTTACAGCCCGTTGGGAAGCCTTTTCTGCATCTGGGGCGCGATCGCCATGCTGACCTCGGCGCCCTTCGACGACTGGTGGCACAACGCCTACGGACTCGATGTAACGATCCTTTCGCCGCCGCATACGCTGCTGGCGATGGGTATGATCTTCCTGCAGTTTGGAGCCTGTGTAACCATCTGCAAATACCTGAATGCCGATGCAGCCAGCGGGACGGCCAGCCGCCGGCGGACCGTCTTGCAGACCCTGTTCGTGATCAGTGCGCTCAGCCTGCTGACCATGGTCTATACCTTATTTACCGACTACCTCCACGTCCGGGCGATGCGAAGCGGAACTTTCTATTTGATGGCCGCGATCGCGAGCCTCCTGCTCCTGCCCGCCTTTGGCCGGGCGCTGCGGATGAAATGGGGGATGACGGCCGTGACGGGCGGTTATTTCCTGCTGGTTGCCTTTTCCAACTGGATCCTGCAGCTTTTTCCGGCGGAGCCCAAACTGGGGCCGATCCTCACCCATATCACGCATTTTCAGCCCGCCAATTTCCCCGCGCTCGTGATCATTCCCGGGCTGGCGATGGATCTCGTCCTGCAGCGAAGCAAGGCCGGGGACTGGGTCAAGGCGTTGTGGTTGAGTCTGACATTCGTGGTCCTATTGGTAGCGGTGCAATACCCGCTGAGCGGTTTCCTGCAACAGTCGCCCTATGCCCGGAACTGGTTCTTTACAGCCAACAGCTATTACTTCGGCATCTCTCCGAATGCCCCTTTCCGTTATAAGTTCCGGCCGGAGGACATCTCGCCGATCGGACAATTTCTGCAGATGCTGACCGTCGCTGTCGGGGCAGGCTGGCTTTGCGCCCGGCTGAGTCTTCGCTGGGGTCAGTGGATGCAAAACATTCAACGTTAATTGATCATTCATCAGCGCATGAAGAAAATAATTGCATTGCTTGTCGTGCTGGCAATTTGGGCTCGTCCGTCCTTTGCACATGTCGGTAGTCCCGATGTGTCGATGGAGGGCCGGGCAGGACCTTATCATTTGCTCGTGAGCGTGAAGCCACCGGATGTCATTCCGGGGACGGCGCAGGTGACGGTATTCATCCAATCCAGCGGCGGGGTCACGGTCTCGGCTCAACCGATCTTTTTCTATTCGGGGCGCAATGGCGCGCCGTCACCCGATCTGCTGCCGGCCGTAGCCGGTCAGCCGGGACAATACAAGGGGATCGTCTGGTTGATGAACGACGGCTCTTCAAGCATCTTGCTGCATGTCAGTGGTCCGCTGGGCAGCGGCGACCTCGTCGTACCGATAGTCGCCATCTCGACGGCGCAGAAGAACCTGCCCGCGGGAACGGGGTATATACTGGCGGGGCTTGGGCTCCTGCTTTTCGTGCTCATGCTGACGATCATTGGGTCGAGCGTGGCGGATGGGCTGACAAAGCGCGGTGAAGCTGTGCCGGTAGCGCGCCGCCGGTCGAAGCGGGTGGCGATGTTGGTAGCTGCATTGTTCTGCTCATTGATCGTTTTCGGCGGCAATGCCTGGTGGCAGCATTGGGCGGACCGGTACCGCCGGTTCATGTACAAGCCCATGCATGCAGGATATACTTTACGGACCGATAGCGGCGTCAACGCACTGACGATCCGCATCGGGAACGGCGCGCAGCGGACGGGCTGGTTGCCGTATATCATCCCCGATCATGGTAAGCTGATGCACCTGTTCGTCGTGCGCATTCCCGAAATGGATGCCTTTGCGCATCTTCATCCGGTAAGGGAAGACGTCCTCACCTTCCGGACCCTGTTGCCGCCTCTGCCGAAGGGCCGGTACCTGGCCTTTGCCGACATCGTAAATCTCTCGGGGTTTGCCGAGACATTGAAAGACACCTTTGAGATCGCCGGAAATTTGACCGATAGCCTGCATCATACCGATCCGGATGACGCCTATGCGTTTGCCTTGCCGGCCTCCGCGCCTGCCGCCGTCAATGGAAGAGACAAAGAAGCGATCGTTTGTGGCAAGCCGGGTCAAGGCGTTAAGATGAAGGATGGGTCCACGATGGTGGCGGAAGGAGCGGCCGCGGGTGACCTGGAAGCGGGTCAACTTTACACCTTATCGTTTGCGGTCCAGGATGCAGGTGGAAAACCGGCGGTCCTCGAACCCTATCTAGGAATGATGGCTCATGCGGCAATTATCAAAGACGACGGGACTACCTATATTCATCTGCATCCGGTCGGGACCTATTCGGTGGCTGCGCAGGAAGGGCTGATCCGGCGGATCGGCTCACCGGAAAATGAATACAAGCTTCCGCCGGCGAAGGCCTTTACCGATAGCATCGACCGGCTTGTCGGCCGGTTGCGGGGAATGAGCGAGAAAGACCGTGACGACTGGTTGATGCAGCAGATGAAGATGCTGGTGGACAGCACCGATGGCGGCAGCCCCGGCCAAAGCGGCGGCATGAAGATGTCCAATATGGTGAGCTTCCCCTATACTTTTCCGCAGCCGGGCAACTACCGCATCTGGGTACAGGTGCGGCGTAACGGCCAGGTGCTGACCGCAGCCTTTGACCGGGCGGTGCGTTAATCAGGAGAACTTTATCTTGTCCCAGAGATTGCCAGCAACGACCCGCTGGATCACTTCTTCCCGGTAGTTCCGGCTCATAGGGATGCGATTCCCCTGAATAAAGATCTCGTTGCCTTCGATGCCTTCGATCTTGTCGATCGAGACGATATAGGACTTGTGTACGCGGATAAAGGCCTTGCTATCGAGGCTCTCTTCCAGATTCTTCAGGTAGAGTAGCGTAACGAACTTCCCCTTTTCGGTATAAATGGTGATATAATTTTGCATTCCTTCGACATAGAGGATCTGGTTGAAATAGATCTTTTCGTATTTGCTGCCGCAGCGGATGAAGAAATAATCGGCGGCGGGATCGTCATTCGCCGACGTGGTGCTGCGGGTGATGAGATGATAGTAGTCCTTTGCTTTGGTGACGGATTTGAAGAAGCGGTCGAAGGTGATCGGCTTGAGAAGATAATCGAGCACGTTCAACTGGAATCCTTCGATGGCATAGGTAGGATAAGCGGTGGTGATGATGACGATGGGCGGGTGTTGCACCATCTTCAAAAAGTCAAGCCCGTTCATCTTGGGCATCTGGATATCGAGAAAGATGAGATCGACGGATTGCTGGTCGAGCAGCCGGGTCAGTTCCAGTGGATTCTCGCAAACGCCGACGAGCTTCAGGAAATCAACTTCCCGTACGTAGTTGCTCATTCCCTCCCGGGCCAGTGGTTCGTCGTCGATGATTACGCAATTGATCATAGATCTGAGTTTGTCAGGCGGTCCTTTGCAGTTCTAACGGGGTGAGCTGCATCCGGAGACGCACCTCGAAGCTGCCGCCATCGTTGCGGATCGCCAGCTCGTACCGGCCGGGATAGAGCAGGTCCAGTCTGCGCTGAACATTTTTAAGGCCGATGCCGCTATAGTGAAAAATATCGTTCGACTCAAAGGGTGAACTGCTGTTGGCCACGGTGAAATCCAGTTGCCGCCCATTTTGTTGCAAGTTGATCCTGATCCAATTGGGCTGGTCCGTATGCCGGGAGACATGTTTGAACGCGTTCTCGACAAAGGTCATCAGCAGGAAGGGGGCGATCGTTACCGCATCGACGTTCTCGCGCCGTATATCGATATTCAGCCCGAGGGTATTGCTTTGCCGGAGCTTTTCCAGCCCGATAAAATTCTCCAGGTAGGAGATCTCGTTTGCCAGCGGGATCTGCTCGTCGTTGCATTCGTACAGTTGATAGCGAAGCAGCTCAGAGAATTTGGCCAGGGAAGCAGAGGCCATATCGGGGTTCTTATGGATCAGAAAGAAGATGGAGTTGATGGTGTTGAACAGAAAATGGGGATTAAACTGATACCGAAGAAAACTGAGTTCGGTCTCCAGCTTTTCTTTTTCCAGCAGTTGTTGCCGGCGCCGGGAATCGAGCCAGTTCTTTGTGAGTTTGATGCTCATCGCGAGGGTCATCGCGGCCAGCGTGCTGAGAAAGGCGTTGCTGAAGAACTGGAACATACAGGCCTTCTCTCCGAACAGCTGTTGAATGGAGGCATGAGCCAGCCAGGCGCTGGTGTAATATCCCGGGAGAATAAGGAAGGCGGCGCCGACGCAGGTGAGCAGGGTTAGCGCCGAATACAGTACAAGCCTGTTCTTTTCCAGGTAGCGGGGGAAGAGAAAATAAAGATTGAAACAGACGGCCAGGGTCTGGATCACGACATAGAATCCGGATTTGATGGTAAAAGGCAGGTAGAGCAGGTCATTAAAGGCCTTGACAGGATTACCGACCGTCACCGCCCAGGAGAAATAATTGTACACCGCCCAGAACGGGAGGTGGTACAGCTTATAGCGGATAAACCAGTTGCGGGTATCGTGGCCGGCGTTCATACTACTAAGTTAATTGGAAATCCAGCAAGTTTTTCGTCAACTATATGAGTGACGACAAATAAATGACGAGTTGCAGCTGTGGATACATTTCCGGGATTGGGGGCCTTGAAGGGGCGGCTTTTCAAGGGTTTAAGGACATTTTCTGCGCCTCGTCAATTCTTAGATGCTGGTGGTCATTCGGATTTTTTACGGGCTTTGCCGGCGGCTAATTTGGCAGCATGAAGCATTTCGTAATCCTTATCCTGCTGTCCGCCCTGTCCCGGTTCGCCGCCGGGCAGGTAAGCGGGCAGACGGATACCGCAAGTCCCGCCTCAGCGAGGCGGCTGCAAGATGTCATTATCCGGGGCGCAAAGCCCCCGGTGCAACAATCCATTACCGGCACGACGGTGAATGTGGCGAACAGTCTTTTCAGCAAGGGAAGTTCGGTGCTCGAGATCCTTGAGCGAAGCCCGGGAGTGATGCTCGATCGCCGGAACAACTCCATTAGTCTTAATGGACGAAATGGGGTGACGGTGATGATCGACGGCAAGCTTGTGCATATGCCGGAAGACGAACTGCTGGAGATGCTCCGCGGGATGAATGGGGACAATATCGACCGGATCGAGCTGCTGACCGCGCCATCGGCAAAGTATGATGCCTCGGGAAGCGCGGGCGTGATCAATATCGTTCTGAAGAAGAACAAGCGATTGGGGACGACGGGCTCTTTCTCGCTGAATGGCGGTTATGGTTATTACGAGAAGGGCGGAGGCAGCGTAAATTTCGATCACAACACCGGCAACACCGATTGGTATGGGAATTATTCTTTCCTGCATGATCACTCGTACAGCGGTTTCAACGCCATCGGATCGGGCATCAATCCTGTGCTTGGCGGTCTTTCGAGCTTTATCTTTCACGATACCAATTCCTTCGCCAGCAACAATCACAACGCCCTGGTGGGTGTCGATACCCGCCTGAAGCGGGGATGGAATGTGGGTGCCAGCCTAAGTTATAATAACAGCAGTACCACATCGACTACCCACAACAAAGGTGTTTACACCGGTCCGCAGGATAGCGTGTTGTTCTTTGACGGGATGATCCATGGTCGCAGTAACTGGAATAATGTGATCGCCTCTCTCACGACGGAGAAAAGCTGGGGGAAAGATGAAAAACTGGGACTGGGATTCGACTGGCTGGACTACTCCAACAACCGCCCAAGCAATGTGGCGGGAAATTTTACAAATCAGCATGGCGAAACCGTTTTCCTCTCGAATGATAGCCTTTCGGCTTCTTTGAACCAGGGGTTTTCGACCACACAGATCAGGGTCGGGGTGGCGAAACTGGATTATTCCAAAATAATAAGCCCTAAATGGCGGCTGGAAGCCGGGGCGAAACTGGATCATACCCAGAGCCGAAGTGGGTCGGGTATCGAGAGCTGGATCGATGGCCATTGGGTTACCAGTGCGTCGAGTTCGAATACGATGCGGATGCGGGAAGATATTGCCGCAGGTTATGCGAGTGTCCATGGGCAGCTCGATTCCTCGACGACACTCGATCTGGGATTTCGCTACGAATATTCGGATGACCGGTTGAATGATGCGGGCACGGGTGCGCTGATCACCCGCCGCCGCATGGGCACATTCTTTCCCAACCTTCTATTGACCCGTAAGTCGGGGGAGAACGGTCAGTGGCAGCTTTCGTTCACCCGCCGGATCGCGCGGCCATCCTACAAGGACCTTTCGTCTTTTATCAGCTATGGCGATCCCTTTGCCGTACACACCGGCAACCCGCTGTTGAAGCCGACGATCACGAGCAACCTGAAATTGGGTTACAGCTGGAAAGGATATTCATTTGCCGTAACCGCAGGCCGGGACGATAACCCGATTTTCGGCTGGGCGTTGTCGGCAAAGCCGGGGAGCAACCTCGTCTATATCCGGCCGGAAAACCTGGCTTGGCAGAACAATCTGAACTTCGACATCAACCTTCCTTTCCATATCGGCAACTGGTGGACCATGAGCTATGGATTCACCGGTGGATGGCGACAATACCAGATCGGTTATATTCCTGTACCGGCGGAAAAGACCTGGTTTGGTTATTCGATCAATTTTCACGAGAATTTTCGCATTGGACCGCGGATCTCAACCGAAATTTCAGGCTGGTTTGGGGGACGGAATTATGAGTCGACAAATAAGACCCTGGGCACCGGTGAGTTGAACCTCGGCCTCAAAAAGGAGCTCGGCAAGGGTAGTTTGTCCTTTACGGTCATCGATCTGTTCCGGACGTTGAATTACAAAAGCTATGTCGGGGTCGTCGGCATGGACGCCTTCCACTCGCAAAATTATATCAGCTACGATCCGGAGAGCCGTAGGTCGCCGATCCTGCGATTAACCTATTCCCGGAGTTTTGGCGCGGGTATACAGTCGAAGACCAGAAGCGAAAGGGCGGGGGAGGAGCGCGAGAGGATCAAATAAGAAGGTACATTTGGACATGAAAGACAATTTTTCCACGGGGTCGGACAAATATGCGCTGTTCCGTCCTACCTATCCCGCTGCGCTTTTCGACTATTTGCTGTCGCTTGTTCCCGGCCGTGAGCGGGCCTGGGATTGCGGGACGGGCAACGGGCAGGTGGCGGTGATCCTGGCGGAGTCCTTTGACCGGGTGGATGCGACGGATATCAGTGCGGCGCAGCTGCAAAGTGCGACGCCGCATGACCGGGTCGGCTACTCCGTGCAGCCGGCGGAGAAGACGGACTTCCCCGATGACGCCTTTGATCTGATCACCGTGGCCCAGGCAATTCACTGGTTCGACTTCGAGGCCTTCTATCGCGAAGTGAACCGGACGATCCGGCCGGGCGGGGTTCTCGCCGTCATCGGCTACCATCTCATCCGATTCTCGCCGGAGGTAAATGCGGTACTGGATGAATTCTACCGGGACGTCATAGGACCGTTCTGGGATCGCGAACGCAGATATATCGACGAGCAGTATCGCACCATTCCCTTTCCTTACACTGACATTCCGGCTCCGGCCTTTTCCATCGAGGTGGAATGGAGCTTCGACCACCTGATCGGCTACATCGGCACCTGGAGTGCCGTGAGGCATTATCAAAAACGGAAGGGACATGACCCCGTCGCGGGGGTGAGCGAGGCCTTGAAAAAAAATTGGGGCGCGGATGATGTGAAAAAAGGAAGGTTTCCCATCTTATTAAGGCTTGCTAAGCCTTAAGCCTTTTTTATGCGGTCATTCGCCCTTGCTTTTTTGGTAATACTCTTTTCCTGTAAGCCCCCGGCAAAGGGGCCGGCGGTGATCCGGGATTTCCGGCCGGGATTGCAGCCGCTGCTGGTGCATGTCGTGACGAAGGGATATGCGGACGAGGTCGATGTGGATTCTCTCGCCCGACACGCATTTCGGCTGGAATTGGAGTGCCTCAGTCGCTCTGAACATCCCCTGCTGCGGGCGGTGGCCTGCCTGGCCCTCCTCCAGCGAAAGGATGTGAACCATCTTGCCGTGATCAACGGTCATCTCGACGATACGGCCCTGATCTCGGTCGATCGGGGCGAGTGGGGGCTGAACTGGAAGATGGTCTCCGATGAGCTGCTGTACCAGGCCAGATGGAAGACCGAGGCAGACAGATGGATTACCACCGACTCGGTGTTCTTCCGGCACGACAACCTGGAAGCCGCCTATTTTGCGAGCAGTATCGTGGATGTCCGCCCGAAATACTATCCCTTTATAAAAGAGATGGCTCAACGGAAAGGTGAACAGATCGAATTCGAAAGAAAGGAACGGACATTCTACGGCCTGGCCAAATTTCAAAAGAAAGAAGACATCCCTCTGATCAGGGATCTGCTGCTGGCGAACTATCACTCGCTGGGATACTCCAGCCTTCGGCTGATGGAGGAGTTTCCCGACAGCGCTTATTGGGATGTATTCCAAAGTCTTTATCCCAGGTGGTTCAACCGGAAGTTATGCGGCAAGGACGGCTACAGTGAGGCGGCGACGAAATTTTTCGATGCGCTGGCCTCATATCGCTCGGATAGCAGCGCCAGGCTCCTTACCACGATCCTTCACAGAAAGCCGTTCTGCCGCTGTCAATGCGATAGCAATTACTACAGGGATCATCTCCGGCAGGCCATCTGGAACAACCCCTGTCCCGCCTATCTGGCTTTGCGAAAAGAAATAGAACCAGCAGTAAGGGAACAGGAACGGAAGTACCGAGAAGACAGCATCGCCTTTGGATATAGTCCAGCGACCGTCCTCCAACCAAAGCCAACCGACGAGTCGGTGCGATGGTGGTAGCGGCGCATAGATATCTGCGGGAGTTCGTCAAAACGCTATCTTACTGAATGGCACCCCGACGGTCAGTCCCACCGCCGTATGCCCGTTAAAACCCGTTCCGGAAACAATGGTGTGACCCAGATCATAGAACCGCACCTGGAATTCGAAGTTGATGGCCGGTTCGGCCTTCTTGTTGATCAGCACGATGGGAACACCCAGGAAAGCATCCGTCGCGTGGTAGTCGCCGATCGCCTGCCGGGCAAGAAAGCTGACCCCGATGTGTGAATTGGTCGGGAAGTAGATGATCTGGGCTTTTACCACCGGCGTTAAAAAGCTTTCATAATTGCCGACATATACGTTGCCGGTCTTAGTCAGGGCAAAACCGTCGCGGGAATTGTTCCAGCTCAGATCACCTGCAAGCGAAACGAACAGCCGGCCAAACGCGCTTCCTTCCCAAAGGCGGGTATGGGTCAGGTTGAGATGCACAGGCCAGGCATGTCGTTTTATCCCATCGGCGCCGGGCGTAACCATCGTTTGAAAATTCTCGGTGACAAGCGGAACATAGAGACTGACGCTTGTCCAGTTGAAGGCCATCACCCTATAGTTGAAACTTTGGGCAAGGGTCTCCGCCTGGGAATGGGCATATTCGAATTCGATATCCTGTTTCAAGGTGGCAGCGAAATTCTGACGCGCGATAGCCTTTGCAGAAGCGCCGTCCTGGCCGGGGATATCCGTTGAAGCATCAAACGCAGCGAGGGCGGCATCTTCCTCGGCTGCCCGCCGCCGGATCCCGCCTTCGATGGAATGAAGGAGGTTGGCGCGCAGGGCATCCATGGTCCGTATCTGTGCCGGGGTCGCCGTAACATGGGGTCTGCCGATCCAGGTTTGCTTCACCAGAAATCCGAATTGATTGTTGTAGGACCGTCCGGCGGAAGAGGCGTTGTACGCATCGGCAGCATTGACCTGGGCGCCGATGCTGAGGAACCGGCGGATGCTGGAGTCCGCACCGGCGGGCTGGCGCAGATTGTGATAGATCGACACCGTGCCTTCAGCGGCGTTGGCGACTACAGAATTCTTATACAGCGTGAGGTCGTCGGGGCTAGATAAATAATATCCCGCAGCCTCGGAGAGAAAGATGTTCAATGCCCTGTTAGAAAGAAGCAAGTGTTTGCCTGAGGCAGGTGAAGGCCCCGCCACGGCGGCATTGATCATCCGTAGTTCGAGGATCAGACTGTCGGAAGTCTGTGCGCGAACGGCCTGGACCGTAAGAATGAAAAGTACCAGAACGATCGGTTTGTTCATACGGTCATTACTTGTCTAATCCCCAGGTCGTGAGGGTGGCGTTGGTGAATACCTTTCGGGTGTCGGCGTCGAGCAGCTTGTTGCGGGCGGTCATCCAGGTCTGCACGTCGGGTCCATACATATTCGTCAGCCGGCCGATGTTCAATTCGTTGATCTTTCCCCAATGGAACGTGAATGGGATCTTCTGCTCTTCCAACTTCTTCCATACGGCCGTATAGAAGGCATAGGTCGTGTTGGAGAACGCCCCATCCAGCTCTACCACGCAGGTATAATCGTATCGGGTGAAGGCCAGCTTTGCGGGTGACTTCTTTACAAAGCGGCAGGCGAAGAGACCCGAGAAAGGGCCGTCGGTCTTGATGACAGCCAGCAGCAGGGCGATCACCCTGGTGATATCCGCGATGGAGACGCCGATCGCCGCGCTGAGCAACTTGCCATGCAACGTGGTATTGTTGAAGATCTCGGCCAGCGTACCCATCTGCTTTTTGTAAGGGGTGAGGGCGCCGGCCAGTAATTTGTTGACCATTGTGGGCACAAGCGCCGGAATGGCATCGGTCAGCTTGCCGATGAAACAGGGGGCGTCGTCACCCGGGCCGAGGCCGGCGAGATTGGTCACGGGTGGATTGTAGCCCGTTGCAAAAGGGCGCTTATACATGGTCGTGACATAGGCGCCGTTGTCCATATCATAGGGATTTAGCATCACCGCCAGGTGATAGGGCCGCTCAGTTCCATTGGGCAGGGTCGTCGCTTTGCTGAAATCGAGGGTCTGCATCAGTTGCTGCAGGGTGGCGTCATAGGGCATGCGGGACATAGAGCATTCCAGCAGGAAGAGAGTTTCGGTTTCGATCAATGCGCCATGGATGATGCCAAAACTGCCGAAACTGACCAGGGCAGAATAGAACAGGTCATCGTCCTGCACCCGTTCGGTTTGCAGCGCTTTTATAAAACTGTCCGATACGACGGGATTGGAGGCCCGTTCCAGCCAGATATGCCGGGTCGGGCTGACGATGACATGCAAACCGAGAACAAAATCCTGTACGGCGCCGACGTCGAAGGCGGAGCCATGCGCGCCGGTCGCGGTCACCCCCGCGATGGTCTGGCCATTGCTGGCGCCGGAGGTTTTTAGGGAAAGATTGCGGGGCCGGAGATAGCGACTCAGCTCCCAGACGCCGTTGCCGCACTGCGCGAAGAACAGCTTGCCGGGATCGCCCTTATACGCGGGCGACAGGCTGGGCGCGGAGATATCGAACATCAGGTTGAGCGGTTTGGTATCCAGCATGATGCCGTTGTCCGCGGTGGCGATCTTCATCCAGGACCAGCCCGCACCAAGCGCGCGGATCGGCAATTGTTGCGCAATGGCCTGGGCGATCAGCTGCTGCAAGCCCTTTGTACTGTCATTGTAACTGTCCAGGGGGGAGAGCATGTCGTCATTGCCCAGTTCATAGAGGTCCTTTATCGTTTCGACAAAGGTTTCATGCCTGTTCTCCCAGGTGGTGAAGCCCGTTTTGATGATCTTCATGTCGATGGGTTTTAGGTGTATTGAATGGCGCTTGATCAGAGATGACCGTTGACCTGGCAGGGTTTACCGCATTTCCATTGGAGCTTTATCGGCGACCAGATGCCCAGCGTCAGGACCGTGATGAGTGAGTAACCGAAGTTATTCTGCACCTGTACGACGGCAACGCCGTTGACATTGAGTGAATCGCAGATGGGCGTGGAGATCTCTCTAGGTTTCTGGACCAGGCCCCAGAAAAAGGAGTGGGCGGTAGTCGTCTGGAATTCGGTACCCGCCTGGGCGTGGGTGGCGATCCGGTAGGAATAGCAGTTGCTGAAAAGCGTACCGCAGGCCAGGAGGAGCAGCGGAACGCGCAGCGATCGGGCAATGGCATTTAGGGACAACATAGCAGCTGTTTTCTTTGTAATTTACTGTAAATTTCCCGTAGCTTTAAGCACCTATGATCCCGAACGAGCATCTTTCGCTATGGAGCCGCATCCGGCAGTTTGTGTTGGATGATGAAACCTCTGCCAATCCCTTCTCCGCAAAGCTATCCGCGCAGCAAAGCTGGTCCCCGGCTTACACCAAACGGGCGATAGCCGAATACCGCCGGTTCTTATTTCTGTGTTGCATCTCCTCATCCGGCGCCGCACCTTCACAGCCGGTGGACGAGGTCTGGCATCTCCATCTCACCTATACGAAGTCATATTGGGTCGATCTTTGCCAGGGGGCACTGGGTAGAGAGCTGCATCATTTCCCTTCGGCAGGCGGCCCTGACGAGGACGTCAAACACCGGAAATGGTATCGGGATACGTTGGCGCTATACCGGGAGACCTTTGACGGCGAACCGCCCGCTGATCTCTGGCCGGCACCTGCCGACAGTTGGTTCGGTGCGGAAACGGGAGCCGCCGCCTCGCCCGAGTTTCCGCGATTTCGATGGAACAGCGCCGCCGGGTTGGGGATCACCGGACTGATGGTATTGCCATTCCTGTTCATTGGCATCGAATATGGAACTTGCTTTCCATTTGCCCTGGGCGGCCCCCATTTTCTTGTTTTCTTCGCGCTGTTTGCACTGGTGCTCTTTGGTTCTTATGTGATCGTTCGGCTCGAAGTAAACCGGTCACTGCGCCGGCTGATCGAAGAGCACTATCCATCCGAGGTATCCGCCTTTCAGGTGGCCGAGTTTTTGTATGGGAAGCACCGGGCCGTACAGGCTGCGATCGTCGATCTCATGAAGCGGCGCCTGCTCGAGTTACATGAGAACAGGTCGTTCCGGGTGAAAGCCTATCCTTCCGTCTCCGATGGACGGGAGACCAATCCGCTGATGCCAGCCCTTGCCGCCGAAGAGATCGATAGTCTGCATAGCTATGATGACATCATGGGCGGCTGGTACGCCCGGGAGCGATTCACCCATCCGGCCCTGGCGGCCCTCAAGCAACTGTCGGTCGCGAAGGAACCGTTTCTGCAGTACAACGCCTTTGCCGTCGTGCTTTATGTGGTCGCAGCGGCGCGGATCATCCAGGGCATCGTGAATGGTCGCCCCTTCGGACTTTTGATCGCGGAGATGATCGGGCTGTCGCTAGTCTTCGCCTGCGTCTGGCGGGTATGCTCGAAACGACATGTCGTCCGGTGGAAGATCGAAGAACTGTTTGAGGCGCAGCTTTCCACGTTCAGGGAAGAGGAAGACCAGACAGTGGCGCAAGTTGCGTTGCGGGGAAACAGTGCCATTTCGGGACTTGCAGACGCGGCGATGTTGGTGATCCTGTTCGACGTTGTCACGCCGCAGGGAGGGGACAGCTGGAGCAGTTCGATCATGAGTTCGGGCGGCGACAGCAGTTGCAGCAGCGGCTCCAGTTGCAGCAGTGGCAGCAGCTGCGGCGGATGCAGCGGTAGTTAATAGATGTTATTGAAAAAATTAATAAAAGACCGGAGCTTTCGGCTCGCCTTTCTTCTGACCATTATCTTCTTCGGGACAGGGATCGTTTTCCTCTTCCTCGATCTCGTCTACTATGGATGGGCGCTGTTCATTCTCTTGCCGATCGTGCTGGGCATCTCCATCGGCGCCATGCCCAAGCCACGCAACAGTCTCATCGGCGCCATCATCGCCGCCGTACTCTTTCTGCTCGCCCTGTATGTACCGGGCCTGTCGGGACTCATCTGTATCGTGATGACCCTGCCGATAGTAGTCCCGCTGATCTTCGCAGGCTACGTACTCACGCATCTTTTCCGCCGCTACGACGAAATAAAGGGTTCTGACAAACTCCCTGTTTTATTGTTGCCGCTGATCCTGTTCGTGATCGCGGGTCCCGCGGAACGATATTATGGCCCAGACCCGGAGGTCGTTCGGGAAGTTCGGACAGATAAGATCTTGCCCTATCGGCCCGAGCTGGTCTATGACGCGATAAAATCAGTAGACACCCTGGATGCGGAAAAGCCCTTCCTGATGACGCTCGATCTCCCGGTGCCGGTAAAATGCATTTTAGAAGACGAAGGCGTCGGCGGCATCCGGACCTGTTTTTTCAAGAGCGGCCGCCTCAGCTACCGGGATTTTGGCAGCGGTACGATCACTGAACGGATCACCCAGCTGGAGCGCGGAAAGATCCTGAAGATGAAGGTGCTCAGCTACAACCTCGTCGGCCGCAAATGGCTGGGGTTTAAAGATGCGATCTATACCTTCGACGCAGTAGGCGACAGCGCCTGCCGGATCACGCGGATCACCACCTATACGTCGGTACTGGCGCCCCGGGCATACTGGGAGCCGCTGGAGAAGCTGGGCATCCGGCAGGAGCATGAGTATGTTTTTAATAACTTAGCAAAAGATCTAAAAAGAAAGTATGCAAATCTCAGCAAAAATTGAAAGCCGGTTTCATTCCCAGGATACCGTGGTGCAAACGAATGATCTGGCCAGGACGCTCACGATCCCGGTAAAGCCGACAGGCTACGGATCAGCGGTGAATGGTGGGGAGTTGCTGTTGCTGGCGCTTGCCACCTGCTTTTGTAATGATCTTTATCGCGAAGCGGGAAAAAGAAAAATCGCCGTTTCGGCGGTAGAAGTGGAATGCACCGCGGAGTTTGGAGCGGAAGGCGAATCGGGTCGTAATTTCCAATACACGGCCAGGGTGAGCGCAGATGCCTCCCCCCAGCTCATCGAGGAATTGATCCGCGCAACCGACCAGGCGGCGGAAGTGCACAATACCCTGCGGAAAGGTGTGAGCGTGACCCTGGTGGAGTAGGGCCGGTTCAGGTCGTGCCGGCCGGCAGGTCTCCTATTATTTGATTCAGACAAGCATTGGATTGATCGGGGCAAACAGCGCATGGAGGGAAGGGCCGAACTTTGCATCATAAAAATGCAAAGAACGATGGAACAGAAAAATAACATTGCCCTGGTCACCGGCGGGAGCCGCGGACTGGGAAAGGATATGGCCCTCCGGCTCGCAGAAAAGGGGATCGACGTTATTCTCACGTATAATAGCCAGGCCGACGCCGCACAGGCCGTAGTCGCTCAAATCGAACAGTTGGGACGGAAGGCAGCAGCGCTGCAGCTCAATACCGGCGAGATCGGGAGTTTCGATGCCTTTATCGGTACGTTGAAAGCTACGCTGGCAAAGACCTTCGGCGCATCCAGACTCGACTTCCTCATCAACAATGCCGGCATCGGCGGCTATCTGCCGGTAACCGAAGTGACCGAAGAATTCTTCGACAATCTGATGAACATCCATTACAAAGGAGTGGTTTTTCTGACGCAAAAGACATTGCCGTTGCTGAATGATGGCGGCGCGATCGTCAATATCTCCAGCGGCCTTGCGCGTGTCTCCATTCCGGGCTCGTCCATTTATGGGTCTTTGAAAGCCGCGGTGGAAACCTTTACCCGTTATCTGGCAAAAGAGTTGGGCGGCCGGAAGATCAGGGCTAACGTCGTGGCACCCGGCGCCATCCTGACGGACTTCGGCGGTGGACATCTGCGGAATAATGCGCAGTTGCAACAGCTGGTCAGTGCGAATACCGCCCTTGGCAGACCCGGGGTGGCCGAGGATATCGGCGGCGTAGTTGCTTTCTTGTGTACGGAAGATGCCCGGTGGGTCAATGGCCAGCGGATAGAGGCTTCGGGTGGAATGCAATTGTAAGCGCCACGACCCCGGCGGTTCGCCGGGGTCAAATTAAATGTTACCTTCGGGTCTTACCAACGACAATGGCTAGTTCCTCGTCACTCGACGATTTTTACCGGCATAGCGCTGCCTCGCTGCCCGAGGGCCTCTCGACAGAGATCGGACATTTCAATGTGTTCGAGACCGAGAAGCTCTTCCAAAAGGTGGCCGATGGCAAAGAGATGCCGTATAGCCGCAGGGCCTTTTATAAGATCAGCTGGCTGCGAGGCAAAAGCCGGGTGGAATATGCGGACAGGGTGGTGGAAGTGGAGCAGGACGGCCTGTTGTACGCCACCCCGAAGGTCCCTTATCACTGGGTCCCGGCCGACGGCCACCAGACCGGGATGTTCTGCATCTTCACGCCCGATTTTCTTTCCCTGCGGAAATCGGGCGTCGTACTGGAAGACCTGCCGATCTTTCAGCCGGGTCAGTTCCCCGTGTTTCAACTCCCACCTCAGCAGGTCACGGAAATGGAGTACATCTTCCGAAAAATGCTCCGGGAATTGAATTCAGATTACAAGTACAAATATGATCTCCTCCGCAACCTGGTGTCGGAGTTGATCCATTATGGTCAAAAATTGCAGCCGATGTCGGCGCTCCATACGACCCAGAATGCCACTCAGCGCATCTCTTCCCTTTTTGTCGAGCTGCTCGAACGCCAGTTCCCGATCGAGTCTTCCGAGCAGCGGCTGAATCTGCGATCGCCAAAAGATTACGCCGATCGCCTTGCCGTACACGTCAACCACCTGAACAAGGTGCTTAAAGAGGCCACCGGCAATACGACAACGGAGCTTATCGCGGCGCGGACGGAGCAGGAGGCGAAGATCCTCTTGCGGCAGACAGACTGGACGGTCTCCGAGATCGCCTGGAGCCTGGGTTTCGACGAGCCGTCGCATTTCTCCCATTTTTTCAAACGGCAGAGCGGGTTCTCACCGCTGGGATTTCGGGGATGATTTTCATGACTAAAAATTGTAAATTCGACCTGTTTCGAAACAGTCATGGAAATAGATGTCAATTCTGAGAAAACCGCTGCTCCTGTCCTTGCCGTGGCCGGCGAGATGGGTCGGCGTATCCTGGATTTCGACTGGAGCAAAACACCGCTCGGGCCGATCGGGCAATGGTCTCCCAGCCTCCGCACGACGGTATCCCTGCTCCTGAACTGCCGCTTTCCGATGTTGCTTTGGTGGGGCGAGAATTATATCTCGATCTATAACGATGCCTATATCCCGGTACTGGGCGTCAAACATCCCTGGGGGCTCGGCAAGCCGGTGCGGGAATGCTGGAGCGAGATCTGGCATGTGCTCCGGCCCTTGATCGACTCCCCGTTCAGCGGCGGACCATCCACCTGGATGGATGATATTTGTTTGATCATCAATCGCAATGGCTTTGTCGAAGAGACGCATTTTACCATCGCCTATAGCCCCGCTCCCGATACGATGGCTCCCGGCGGGATCGGCGGAGTCCTGGCTACCGTCGTCGAAATCACGCCACAAGTGATCAACGAACGCGCGCTGGAAACCCTGCGCAAGACCTCCAGCTATCTCATAGGCTGTCAGTCCGAACGGGAGGTGCTGGCAAAAGCAGTGGACGCCATCGGCGAGAACAGGAGCGATTTTCCGTTTATCACGATCTGCTCGATCGACGATCTTCAAAAGGACCGGGAATGGGGTGCCGTCGCGGAAGTGAAGCAGGCGATAGAAACAAAAGAACCGGTTCTCATTCCCGATGTGATCGGTCGGTTTGGCCGGTTACCTGCCGGCAACTGGGAAGAACCTCCACATCTGGCGATGACCATCCCGATCACCATCCTGGGGCATGCCGAGCCATCCGCGGTGATGATCGCCGCGCTGAATCCCTTCCGGCGGGCGGATGAACAGCATACGAGCTTTATCCGGCTGGTGACGGACCAGATAGCCCAGGCATTGGCCAATGCGACGGTCATCGGGGCCGAGCGAAAGCGGGCAGAAGCCATTGCTGAGCTCGATAAGGCCAAGACGCTTTTCTTCTCCAATATCAGCCACGAATTCCGAACGCCGATCACGCTGATGCTCGGCCCGCTGGAAGAGCTGCTCAACAGACCGGACGTCGATTGGGACGAAGCCCGGCCGTCCATCGAGACCACCTACCGGAATACCCTGCGTTTATTGAAGCTCGTCAACACCCTGCTCGACTTTAGCCGCATCGAAAGCGGCAGATCGGAGGCCAGCTTTGCGCCTACCGACATCGGCACCTATACCCGAAACCTGGCGGACAATTTCCGCCCGGCGATAGAAAAGGCCGGACTACGGTTCGATGTGCGAACCGATCCCGCGATGCCCCAGGTCTATCTGGACGAAGGCATGTGGGAGAAGATCGTTTTCAATCTGCTGTCCAACGCCTTTAAGTATACGCTCGAGGGCGGTATCAGCGTCCGGGTGTCGGCAGTGGGCGAAGAGGCCATGCTGACAGTGACGGATACCGGCGTAGGCATCCCCGCCGAAGAGCTGCCCCGCATCTTTGACCGTTTTCACAGGGTGCAAAACAGCCGGGGCCGCACCTTTGAAGGGACGGGGATCGGATTGTCGCTGATCCGTGAATTGGTACAACAGCACGGAGGAACGATCGATGTAGAGAGTGTCAGGGACAAAGGATCGACGTTTAGCATCCGCATCCCGCTCGGCAAAGCCCATTTGCCGCCGGACAGGATCGTAGCCGCGGAAGGAGATACCCATCGATTCACCCTGACGGAATATATCGGCGAGATAGGATCCCTGCTGCCGGTTCAGGATTCGGAGCAGGCTGCATCTGTCGACGGGCCCGTCAGTGCGTCCACGATCCTGATCGTGGACGACAATGCGGACATGCGGCTACATATTCAATCGATCATAGGCCGGTACTACAAGTCCCTGATGGCGCCGAACGGCGAAGAGGCATTGGCCCTGGTCAGGCAACACCGGCCATCGCTGGTGCTCAGCGACCTGATGATGCCCGTCCTCGACGGCTCGCAACTGCTTAGAGCGCTGAAACAAAATCCCGACACTGCGCAGGTCCCCGTGATCCTCATCACTGCGCGGGCCGGCGAGGAGTCGCTTATCGAGGGATTCGAGACGGGCGCGGATGACTATCTGATCAAACCTTTTGCAGGGCGGGAACTCCTCACCCGAATCAAGGCACAGCTTCGCGTCGCACAGCTGCGTAACCAGGCCTATGATCAGATGAGATCATTTGCCGGGAAGCTGGAAAAAGAAGTCGTGGCCCGTACATCCGAGCTGATGCGGGCCAACAAGGAATTGGAATCGTTCAGCTATATGACGAGTCATGACCTTCAGGAGCCGCTGCGGAAGATCCAGATGTTCATAGACCGCATCCTGCACGAGAAGGAGCCAACCGAAGCGCTGCTTCAAAAGATCAACGAATCGGCCGCCCGGATGCGGCAACTGATCAGGAGCATGCTGGACTACAGCCGACTGCAGGAGTCGGAGCAGACGATGGGATCCGTCGACCTCGGCGCCGTCATGGCGGACGTGCTTCGTGATTTCGAACTGGTTATCGAGGAAAAGAAAGCGACCGTTCGCGTCGGGCAGCTGCCGATGATCCCGGGCAATCTCTTCCAGCTGAACCAGGTGTTCTCCAATCTGCTAAGCAACTCCCTGAAGTTTGCCAGTGGGGCGCCGGTCATCGCCGTTTCCGCCCGGGTCGTGACGGAGGCCCAGGTACCGGTCGCCAGGGAATCCGCGACAGACCGGAACTTTGTGCAGATCAGTTTCTCCGACAACGGCATCGGCTTCGATCCGCAGTATAGCAAGAAGATCTTCGATCTTTTCCAGCGGCTACATAGCAAGCATCAATATTCAGGGACCGGCATCGGGTTGAGCATCGTAAAAAAGATAGTTGACCAGCACAACGGATACATCTCGGCCGAGCCCGGCGAGCAGGGTGGGGCGACGTTTTATATTTGGCTGCCGGCGTAGTACTGATCTTTCCTAAAATACAAAACCCGCAGCTATCGCTGCGGGTTTTTATTGGTCGGGACGACAAGATTCGAACTTGCGACCCCTTGCACCCCATGCAAGTGCGCTACCGGGCTGCGCTACGTCCCGAAACTGTCTTTCAACAGTCCCGAATTGGGAATCCGGATGGTTCCGCCGGGGGTGCAAAGGTAAGGAAAAAAGCGGCTGAATCAGGAATATTTGCTTTAACTTTTTTTTGGCGAACCATTGGGAAATATTTGGCTCAAAAATTGCGTTTACCACTACAACATCAAATTCTCTCCTAGCGTAAGAATCTCTACTTCGAAAGTTTATCCTTAGAATTAAGCCTGTTCTCCCTCCTAAATCGTAGCACCACCGAATCCACCTACCCTGCGTTAAGCCACGTATTTACCTTTTTTCAACAAATTCTAAACTCGAATGAAGAAGATCCTTCTGGCGGGGATGCTATGTGCTACGCTTTCACCGCTGATGACCCAAGCCCAATGGAACGTCAATCTATTTGGAGGTTTCTCCAACTACTTCGGAGACCTGCAAGAGAAAGCTTACACCACACAACAGTCCAATGGCTCCTTCGGAGCCGGACTACAATACGATTTCACCGGACACTTCTCCGTCCTTTCCAATCTTACTTATGGCCGCGTTTCGGCATCCGACGGTTATGCCAGCAAGGCGGATCTGCGGGCGCGTAATCTGAATTTCGAAACGGTGCTCACCGAGTGGAATGTGCTCGCCGAATACAATTTCCTCGATCTTCAGGTGCATAAACTGACGCCCTATGTCTTCGCGGGGCTCGCAGTCTATCATTTCAATCCCTATTCTTACGACACCACGGGAAAAAAAGTTTATCTCCGGCCGCTGAGCACGGAAGGGGAGGGGCTGTCACAGTACCCCGGCAGAAAGGAATATGCCCTTACGCAACTGGCTATACCTTTTGGCGGCGGGATCAAATTCCGCATATCCGACCGCGTGACCCTGGCGTATGAGATCGGTCTGCGCAAGTTGTTTACCGACTATCTCGACGATGTCAGCGCCACCTATGTCAGCCAGGCCAACCTGCTGGCCGCCCGCGGTCCGGAAGCCGTGGAAATGGCCTACCGCGGCAATCAGCTGAAGACCGGAGGGACCTATCCTCCGGATGGGACGGTGCGCGGTAACCCCAAACACAAAGACTGGTACTATATGTCCGGCCTGCGTGTGACCATCGCCCTGAATTCGATGCAGATGTCCCTGCACCGGCGCAACCGCGGCGTGATCGATTGCCCCAAGAAAGTATATTAAGCGAAAAGCCTGTAAGCACTTGCCGGCCGGAACCGTTTTGGTTGAGGCCGGCAAGTGTTTTATTTTTGCTCCATGGCATATAGAAACCAGCAGGAGTTCATTCAGGCATTGGAAAAAGCAGGGGAATTGGTGCGCATCCGCAGCTTTGTCGATCCGAAACTCGAGATCGCCGAGATCACAGACCGGATCAGCAAGAGCGGCAACGGTGGGAAAGCCCTTTTGTTCGAGAATACCGGCACCGGCTTCCCGGTGCTGATGAACGCCTACGGCAGCGAGAAACGGATGTGCATGGCCCTCGGCGTCCAGCACCTGGACGATGTCACCCGCGAAATAGAACAACTCTTCAAACTACTTTCCGCCCCCAAAGAGGGCCTGCTCGATAAGCTCAAGCTGCTTCCCAAATTAGGACAGTTCGCCAGCTGGATGCCCGTCGTCAAAAGCGGCCGCGGCGAATGCCAGGAGGTGGTGATGACCGCACCCGACATCGGCCAATTGCCGGTGATCACCTGCTGGCCCAAGGACGGCGGTCCCTTCGTCACGCTTCCCATCATCCATACCAAAGATCCCAACAGCGGCGCTCGCAATGTCGGGATGTATCGCATGCAAGTGTTCGGACCAACCCTCACCGGCATGCACTGGCACAAACATAAAGTCAGCGCCCGGCATTTCGCCGAGTATAAAAAAACAGGTCAACGGATGCCCGTGGCGGTAGCGCTGGGCGGCGATCCGGCCTATGCCTATAGCGCGACGGCGCCGTTGCCGGAGAATGTCGACGAATACATGCTCGCCGGTTTTCTCCGTAAGAAAAAGGTCGAACTCGTCAAATGTCTCACCCAACCCGATATGGAAGTTCCGACCGATGCCGATTTCATCATCGAAGGATACGTGGACCCCAACGAAGAACCCATCTGGGAAGGCCCCTTCGGCGATCATACCGGCTATTATTCGCTCCCCGACTGGTATCCCCGCTTTCATATCACCGCCATCACCCATAAGAAGAACCCGGTGTATCCCGCCACGATCGTCGGCATCCCGCCACAGGAAGATGCCTGGCTGGGCAAGGCAACGGAACGCATCTTTCTCGCCCCCATCAAAATGACGCTGGTGCCGGAGATCGTGGACATGGACATGCCGGTCGAAGGCGTATTCCATAACCTCGTGATCGCGCAAATAAGAAAAGAGTATGCCGGTCAGGGTCAGAAAGTGATGAACGCGATGTGGGGCGCGGGGCAGATGATGTTCAACAAGATCCTGGTCATCGCCGACGAACACACCGTCATCCAGGACTACAAAAAGCTGGCACAGGATGTTTTTCGGAACCTTAATCCCGCCACAGATGTTAGTTTCTCTCAGGGGCCGATGGATGTGCTGGACCACAGCTGTAGTAAACTCGGGTTTGGCGGGAAGATGTGTATCGACGGGACGACAAAGTTCGAGGAGGAGACCGATGCGGAGACATACCAGCTGCAGGCGGCTGCCTGGAAGGACCTGGATGGCGAGGCGTTGAAAGGCCGCTGGCCCGAGATCGCGGGCGTGAACACGACGCTGCTGCAACAGGGGATCCCCTGTCTGCTGGTAGCCGTGAAAAAGGAACGGCCGGGCCAGATCCGGGAATTACATGCCGCGCTGTGCGGCCTGGACGCGGTGGAAGGCATAAAGATGATCCTTTATGTCGAACATACGGTTGATGCGGCCGATCTGCCGGTAGCCCTGTGGCGCTTTTGCAATAATCTCGACCCGCGGCGGGATCATCTCCTGACGGAGCGGCCTTCGGGGACCGATGCACGAAAAAAATTCGCCTGTCTGGGGCTCGACGGCACGCGTAAGACAAAGGAATTGGATAACTTTCAGCGCGACTGGCCCAATATCATCGTCGCCGACGATGCGACCATCCGGGCTGTCGACGCAAAATGGGATAGTTTGGGGCTCGGAACTTTTCTTTCGTCCCCATCGCTTAAGTTCAAGGACCAGGTATACGGCGAGGAGGCCGTTGTGTCATGATGAGAAAAACGCTATTGCTTGTTGCCGGGATGCTCGTTGCGTCCCTGGCCTTTTCGCAGACGCCCCATACGCTGCTTTGGCGGATCTCGGGCAAGAAGATAACCCGCCCTTCCTACCTTTTTGGGACGATGCACGTCCTTTGCGCAAAAGATGCAAATCTGAGTGACAGTCTGAAATCGGCCATTGCCCGCGTAGACGAGATCTATTTCGAGATCAACCTGGGTGATATGGCGGGAATGCTCAATTCCATGAAGTTTATGCGGATGAACGACAGCAAACGGCTATCCGATCTCCTGAAGCCGGATGAATATGCCCGGGTAAAAGAGTATTTCGCGAAACACAATTCGATGCTCCCTTTCAGCCTGCTGGAAAGGTTCAAGCCGATGCTGATCAGCGGACTCGTCGAAGAACAGGCGTTGGACTGCGAGACGACGGATGGAATGGAGCTGATGATCATGAAGGAAGCTAAACACGGTAAACCCGTCGATGGATTGGAGACCGCGGAGTTCCAGGCCGGACTCTTCGACAGCATTCCATACGAAACCCAGGCCAGGGAACTGGTGAACTATATCGACAGCAGCGACATGAACAAACAGCAAACCCGCCAACTGGTGGAGCTGTACAATAAACAGGACCTGGATGGGATCGACGAACTGAGCCGGAAAGAAGATGGCGGAATGTCAGGCTATATGGATCTGCTCCTGTATTCGCGCAACCGCAAGTGGGCCAAAAACCTCGATGGATTGTTGCCGAAAAAATCACTGCTCATCGCCGTAGGTGCAGCGCATCTGCCGGGAGCCGGTGGCGTCATCGAACTGCTGCGAAAGGCGGGGTATACCGTCGAGCCGGTAAAGAACGATGCATCGAACGGACAGCAGCAGACCGCTGCCCGTTCGACGTTATGAATTAGCTAAATGCGCTCGAAAGCGCTGAAGAAAAAATTCCCTTCGATCCCGGCGTTCTCATCGCTGTCGCTGCCATGGATAGCATTCTCACCAACGGAAGCCGCATACAATTTGCGGATGGTCCCCTCGTCTGCCTGAGCAGGGTTGGTAGCGCCGATCAATTTGCGGAAATCCGCTACGGCGTTGTCCTTCTCCAGGATAGCAGCGATGATCGGTCCGCTGCTCATGAAGTCGACCAGCTCCCCGTAGAAGGGTCTTTCCTTGTGGACAGCATAGAATTCACCGGCCTTCTCTTTCGAGAGACGGGTCAGTTTCAGGGCTACGATACGAAAGCCGCTTTTCAGGATCTTGTCGATGATGGCACCGGAATGCCCTTTTGAAAAGGCGTCCGGCTTGATCATGGTAAAGGTTCGATTGGTCATATATTCCTTTCTTTTGGCTGGCAAATGTAGGATATTTTGGGATTTGACCCAGAATTCTGCACCTTTGCAAGCCTTTGACCCGCAGAAAGCGGGCATTTGGCCGACGACGAACGACATGAAACCTATTGCCGATCTATATCCATTGTTAAAGCAGCCTCACCGGGTGGTAATCATCATGCATCAGAAACCCGATGCGGATGCGATGGGATCATCCCTTGGATTATCGCTTTTTCTCCGGAAGCTTGGACACAATACCACGGTCATTTCGCCTACCAACTGGGCCGAATGGCTCAAATGGATGCCCGACTGTGCGGCCGTCATCGACTATGAGTATTCTTCCGAGAAGGCGATCGCCGCACTCGATCAGGCGCAATGGATCTTCTGCCTGGATTTTAATACGCTGACCCGCACCCGTCACATGGCGGCTAGGCTTCGGAAACATCCGGCACAAAAGATCCTGATCGATCACCACCAGCAGCCGGAGACACCGGTCTTCGCCTATGGAATCAGCAATACCGCAAAAAGCTCGACCAGCGAGATGGTGTACGATCTGATCGTGGATTCGGGGCATGCCGAAATGATTGATATCGACATTGCCGCCTGCCTTTATGCGGGCGTAATGACTGACACCGGTTCGTTCCGCTTTCCCGGGGCCTCGGCGGCTGTACACCGGATGGTGGCGGCGCTAAAGGATACGGGGTTGAATCATACCCAGATACACGAGAATCTCTTCGATAACTTCCTGGAGAACCGGCTTCGGTTCATGGGTTTTGTGCTCACCAGCCGGATGGAGATCTTCTACGAACACAACGCGGCACTGATCGCGATCCCCTGGAAGGACCTTGTCCGCTACGAGATCAAGACGGGCGATACTGAAGGCCTGGTCAATTATCCGCTTTCCATCCAGGGCATAAAAATGGCGGCACTGATCATCGACCGGGATGAAGAAGTGAAATGTTCCTTCCGGAGCAAGGGGGATTTTGACGTCAATACCTTCGCGCGCACCTATTTCGAAGGCGGCGGCCATGTCAATGCCGCGGGTGGCCGCAGCACCGATACGCTGGACGTCACGGTAGAACGATTCTTAAAAGCATTAAACGAGGTTTCTTCACAATTACAATAATTTTTATACGAATGAAAATCATGTTTCCGAAATTCCTGGGGCTGACTAGCCTCGTTCTGCTGGGGGCTGTAGCCTGCACGAACACTGAATTCAAGAGGACGAAGGCCGGCCTGCAGTACAAGGTCTATTCTGACGGACGGGGCGATCTGGCCAAGAAAGGCCAATTTCTGAAACTCCAGGTGGTGGAGAAAGTACGGGACTCTGTCCTGTTCACCTCCTACGGATCGATCCCAGCCTATCTGCCGGTCGATACTCCGCATAACACCTACAATCCCTGGGAGATCTTCACCCTGCTGCGCAAAGGGGATAGCGCCGTTGCCGTTCTTTCCGCCGACACCCTCGCGCGGAAGATGAATGGCCAGCTGCCCCCCTTCCTGAAAAGAAAGGACAAGATCACTTTCAGTTTCAAGGTCGTGGACATCTTCGCCAGCGAAGACCTGTTGAACAAGGACCGCGAAGGCGAACTCGCCAAGCAGAAGGACCGCGAGATCAGGGAAGTCGAAGATTATCTCGCCGCCAATCATATCCAGGCCCAAAAAACGGCAAAGGGCGTATACTATGTTATCGCGAACCCCGGCTCCGGCGACCAGGTGGATTCCGGCAAGCAGGTGGCTGTCCGCTACACCGGCAAGCTGATGCCTTCGGGCAAGGTATTCGACGGGAACATGACGGGTCCCGCCGATCCTTATAAGCTGGTCATTGGCCAGGGTCAGGTGATCCCCGGTTGGGACGACGGACTGAAGGTCTTCAAGAAAGGAGGAAAGGGGATGCTCTATATCCCTGCCTACCTGGCTTATGATGCACAGCCTGGCCCCGGCCGCAAGCCGTTCGAGAACCTGATGTTCGAAGTGGAGATCGTCGACGTAACAGTAGCGCCGCCGCCCGCAGCAAATCCCACGATGCCCGGTATCCAGGGGATGCCGCAGGGACAACCGCAACAGGCTCAGCCGCATAGATAAATCGAAATAAAAAAGGGGCCGAATGGCCCCTTTTTTATTTCGAACATAACGTGATCACTTCCCGCGCCTCCTTCACATCATGCACCCGAAGGATCTTCGCCCCATTGAGCAGTCCCATCGTGTGCAGAACCGTCGTTCCGTTGAGCGCCTCTTCGGGTGTGATCCCGAGCGTTTTGTAGATGGTGGATTTTCGGGAAACGCCCAGCAGCAGGGGCTTTCCTGTCATCTGGAAAAGAGCGAGGTTACGCAGCAACTCGAAATTATGCGCCGCGTTCTTGGCGAATCCGAAACCGGGATCGATGATCACATCATGGATACCCGCGAGGCGGCAGTCTTCGATCCGCCGGATAAAAAAATCCAGCACCTCACCAACGACATTCTGATAGACCGCCTCCTTGTTCATCGTCGCCGGCGTCCCCTTCATATGCATACAGATATACGGCACCTTGAGCCGGCCTACAGTCGATAACATCTCGCGATCGAGTGTCCCGCCGCTGACATCGTTGACCATCGAGGCGCCTGCGGCTACGGCTTCCCGCGCGACGCGGGCATACCAGGTGTCGACGGACAGCACGACTTCCGGCCACCGGTGATGAAGCGTATCGATGGCGGCGGCCACACGACGCAGTTCTTCTTCTTCACTCAACAATTCAGCTTGCGGGCGGGTGCTCTGACCACCGATGTCGAGAATATCCGCACCTTCGCCGATCATTTTCTCCGCCTGTTGCAACAGCTGTGTGTCGTCGGCGACACGGCTGCCCGGATAGAAGGAATCGGGTGTCCGGTTGAGAATGCCCATGACCAGCACTCCGTCCACCCTCATTAACCCGCCTTTTACGTTCAAAGTGCCCATTTATTACTTATAATTGCAGGATAAAATTAGGCAGAATTGACCGATACCAACAAACAATATGACGAAGCAGCACAGGCATGCCGATCGATCTTCATCAAAAAAACAAAAGACTACGGCACCTCCTGGCGCGTTTTACGCACGATCTCCATTGCCGACCAACTATACATCAAGGCCAAACGAATTCGCACCCTGCAGGAGACCGAACTGACGAAAGTAGGGGAGGACAAGGCGGGTGAGTTCCGGGCCATGGTCAACTATGGGATCATCGGCATGATCCAGCTCTCGATCGAACCAGGCGCGGCCGAAGAGCTGTCGGTAGCAGAGACGGAAAAAGGTTATGATGAAAAAATGAGCGAAGCGCGGGAGACCATGATCGCCAAGAACCATGACTATGGCGAGGCCTGGCGGGACATGAGCCAGGAAAGCTTTGTCGACCTGATCCTGATGAAGATCCTGCGCATCCGCCAGATAGTGGCCAACGACGGCAGGACCCTGATCAGCGAAGGCATCGATTCCAATTTTATCGATATCATCAATTATTCCCTGTTTGCCCTGATCCTCATCGGTGAGGGGCGCCATAGCGCCTGAACCGCTGGAAGCGGTTCGGACAACATTGACCGAATATGAAACTACTTATCGCGATCGCCCGCACCCTCGTTGGCGTCCTGTTCATCTTTTCCGGCCTGGTAAAGGCCAACGATCCGTTGGGCCTGAGCTACAAGATGCAGGAATTCTTCGAGGTCTGGCACTTCCACTGGTTCGATCATTTTACCCTGACCTTCTCGATCATCATGATCGTATTCGAGATCGTGGCCGGGGTTGCCATCCTGCTGGGCTGGCGGATGCGGCTCTTCAGCTGGCTGCTCCTGTTGCTGATCGTCTTTTTTACCTTCCTCACCGGCTATGCTTATCTGTCCGGTAAGGTCCGGGAATGCGGTTGTTTCGGAGACTGTATCCCACTGACGGCCGGACAATCCTTTACCAAGGACCTGGTCCTGCTGGTGCTGATCCTTTTCCTGTTCGCGGTAAAAGATCGCATCCGGCCTGTGCTGAAGCCCGTCGGAAGTGTTGCCGTACTGATCCTGGCGACGATCCTGTCGGTCGCCTTTCAGTGGCATGTACTCGTGCACCTGCCTACAGTGGATTGTCTGCCCTATAAGGTGCACAATAACATCGGAGAGAAAATGAAGCCGCCGCCGGGCGCGATCCCCGATAGTACGGTGATCACGATGGTGTACGAGAAGGGAGGAAAGCAGGTGGAATTCGACGCCAGTAATTTCCCTGCTGATTTCAACGACTCCTATCATTTTGTGAAGCGATACGACAAATTGATCCGAAAAGGCAATGCGGAAGCCGCCATCAAGGATTTCGTACTGCTGACCGGCGCGGGAACCGATACCACGCAGGCGGTGCTGGAAGCGAAGGGATACAAGTTGTTCGTTTTCATAAAGGATCTCGACTATGTGCCGCGAACCCGCGAGGGCCTGGGCGTTTTGCTCACCATGGCAAGGGCCAAACACATCCCTTTCTTCCTGATCACCGGCGCCTATGACGACCTGAGCGGCTGGACGCAACAGATCGGGATCGACAGTCTCACCACCCTCGTCAAATGTGATGCAACAGCGATCAAAACGGCGGCGCGTTCGCAGGACAAGCCGACGATCTATCTGATAAAAAATGCGACCGTCGCCGGAAAATGGAGCTATGCCGATTATGACCGGGCATTGCCGGCCGTCGCCGAACTGGCCGATCAATCGAAACAATGATACGCTACATCCTCCGCAAATCGTTCTATGGGCTGCTCGTGCTGCTGGGGGTGGTAGTCACCGTCTTTTTCCTCTTCCAGGGATTTGGCGATCCTTCGCGGCTGGTGATGGGTCAGCGGGCGGACGCTGCCACGCAGGAGAATATCCGCAAGGAGCTGTATCTCGATCAACCGCGGTGGAAGCAATTTGTATTTTATCTCGATGATATCTCGCCGGTGGGTATCCATTCGCGGGAGGAGATAAAGCAAAAGGGCCTAAAAGGCATTTTCATCGGCGGCGAGATGAAGTTCGGACTCAAATGGCCCTATCTGCGCCGGAGCTATCAGACCAAACGCGAGGTGGGCGCCATTCTTATGGAGGCCCTTCCGAAGACCCTGCTGCTGGCGCTGGCGGCAATGCTTCTCGCCACCGTGGCGGGCATCGGTCTGGGCGTGCTGGCGGCGATCAGGAAAGACACCTTCTGGGATACCTCGTCCATCTTCGTGAGTGTGCTGGGCATTTCCGCACCCTCTTTTTTCATGGCCATCGTCATTGCCTATCTTTTTGGCTTTGTGCTCAGCAATTGGACGGGGCTTCATATGACCGGCAGCCTTTTCGATACCGATCCGTTTGCCGGGCGGCAGCTCCAGCTCCGCAACCTGATCCTGCCGGCCTTTACCCTCGGCATCCGCCCGATGGCCATCATCGCGCAGCTGACAAGGGGCTCGCTGCTGGATGTGCTGGACCAGGATTATATCCGTACGGCCTATGCGAAGGGGCTTTCCCCGCGGGTGGTGGTGTGGAAACATGCCCTGCGCAATGCCCTGAACCCTGTCATCACGGCGATAACAGGCTGGTTCGCCGAGTTGCTGGCGGGCGCCTTTTTTGTCGAAACGATCTTTGGATGGAAGGGCATCGGCTTTGTGACCGTCGATGCGCTGGAAAAGCTGGATTTTCCGGTGGTGATGGGTTCCGTTCTGGTGTCGTCCTGTTTTTTTATCCTGATCAGTCTTTTTTCCGATCTGCTCTATGGCCTCGTAGATCCGCGGGTGCGGATCACTTGATAACCACCTCCTTTATCACATTTTCCCCAAGGGCCTCATTGACGAGTTGGAGGATCTTGTCCTTCTGGTAGACCAGTTCCTGGCGAAGGGGGGCGATGGCGGTATTGACGTAGAGGGTATGGCCATGGATCTGGATCTTGTCGGTGTACCGGGAGACGGTCTTACCCATGATCTGTTCCCAGACCTCCTCGATCTACATCGCCTGGATCGAGCCTTTCAGCTGACTTTGGTTCAGGAATTTCCGCAGCGCATCCCCTAACGAATATTCACCCATAGGCGCAAGTTAGGAAAAGCTTTTAGAGTGGCCAGCATAATGAGTGCTCCCGTTATACACATGAGGACAAAAAGCAGGACGGGTTGTTTCCGTTGGCGCGGTGGCTGGACCCGGCGGGGAGGGAATTGTCCGGCGAGGATCTCACGCCGGGAATGGTATTGGGGCAGCACCCCGGCGATCAGGTCATAGCCGGTCTCACTGAACATCCACTGCAGTGGATCGAAATGCAGCGGCTCCTCCGGCTCCTGATTCTCGGATTCTTCCAATTGCCGGGCTTTCTTCAGAATTTCTGCAGCATATAACCGCAGTCCTTCTTTGTTGGCTTTTATGAGTCCATATTCACCAGTGGGGTCAACCGTGTAGGAGAAAAAAGCGGTCGCGGGGTCATTCGTCTCTTCCAGGAAACGAATAGTAGATTCCAGGTCGGATGGCATAGCAATCAATTTTCAGGAGTGTGCAAATGGGTCGGATAAATATACATTTTTTACCCGTCAATCCGAAGCAGTGCGTAAAAAATATTAAGTGGATTCACCAGTAGTGGGTAGGTTGATGAGCTGGAACTCCATCCCGATGTCCTCCATCTCCCGGCGAATGCGTTCGGGATGTGTATCCGTGATAAAAAGCTGACCCTCATCCTGCACACAGACGCGGTCCAGCAGATTGCGCATGCGATGGCGGTCCAGCTTTTCAAAGACGTCATCCAGCAGCAGCAGGGGGGCCCAGCCTCGGGACCGCTTCAGGGTCTCGTATTCGGCCAGTTTCAGGGCGAAGAGCAGGCTTTTCCGCTGACCCTGGGAGGCCCTGGCCTTGAACGGCTCATCCGCATAGCGGATGTCGATCTCGTCCTTGTGGATGCCGCTGACCGTTCGCTGGAGATAAAGGTCCTTTTCGAGTCCCTGGCGGAGCAGCTGCCGGAAGGGCGTATGAAGGAGCTGGCTGTCATACGCCAGGGAAAGGGGCTCTTCCGCCCCGGCAATATCGGTATAGAAGCGACTGGCCAGGGGCAGCAGTTCCCGTAAAAAGTTGCTCCGGGTCTGGAAGATGGCGGTGCCCGTGGTCACAAGCTGATCATCATAAACTTCCAGCAGCTGTTTATCCATCAGCCGTTTTTCGCTTAAGGATTTCAGGAATCCGTTGCGCTGTTGCAGCACCTTGTTATAGTCAATGAGATGCTGGAGATAGACGGGGTCCAGCTGGGAGATCAGGGCGTCCAGGAACCGGCGCCGTTCTTCACTGCCTCCGGTAATGATAAGGATATCATCCGGCGCGATGATCACACAGGGAAACCGGCCGATATGACGGGAGAATTTTTCATACGGCTGCCCATCGACGAGGAACTCCTTCTTACCGGTCTCCCGGAGGATGCAAACCACCGTTGCCGCCTGTCCGGCATTATCGAAATGCCCTTCGATGCGAAAGCCGGCGGCGCCGCGGAGTACATTTGCCTGGTCGCTCCGGGTGAAATAGCTGCGCGTAAAACAAAGGTAGTACAGGGCGTCGAGCAGATTGGTCTTGCCGACACCATTGTTGCCGCAGATGCCCACGATCCGTCGATCAAACCGGAAGACGGCCTGTTCATAGTTCTTGAAGCCGACCAGCGATATTTGTTTTATCCTTAGCAATCCCAGAAATTCGGCTGTAAAATATTACCTTTCACGCAAATATTGCCTTTCCATTCAAAACTAAACAGGACTGCTATGAATAAATTTTTCGCCCTTCTTTTGATGACCGGGCTTTCGGCGCCGGTGCTTTTATCCGCGCAACAGGAGTTGATCGACACGGGGATGGTTAACCGAATTCGTCAGGAGGCGGTCATGAACGGCCAGATCCCCGTTATCGCGCATCATCTTCTGGATGAGGCGGGCCCCAGACTGACGAACAGCCCCGGGTTTCACCGGGCGGCTGACTGGATCGTGGCAACCCTGAAAGGCTGGGGGCTTAGCGGCGCACAGGCCGAGGCCTGGGGGGAATTCGGTTATGGCTGGTCGGCGGAGAAGACGACACTGGCCATGCGAACCCCTTATTACAGCCCGCTGATCGCCTATGCCACGCCCTGGAGCGGCAGTACCAACGGACCGGTCTCCGCACCGGTATTTGTTGTCGAGAAGATGGATTCCGCGTGGATCGCCGCCCACCTCGCGCAGATGAAGGGGAAGATCCTGGTGATCCAACCCCAGGACAGCGCGCTGACGCCGGATTTCAAGGCGGATGCCACGCGCTTTTCCGATAGCGCCCTGGCCAATATCCAGGATACCTATATGTTTACCAAGGAGATGCTGAAATTTTACATGCCCATTATCCTGAAAAACATGCGGCTGGACAAGACGCTGGCGGGCAGCGGCGCGCTGGCGATCCTGCATCCTTCCGCACACCGGGACGGTACGGTCGTGGTTCAAACCGAAGGCGGATGGCGGAAAAAGGACCAGCCGGCCGTCGCCGACCTGCAGGTAGCCAAGGAAGACCTTCTCCGGCTGGCTCGCCTGGCGCGTGGGGGCACAAGCGTCACCGTCGAGGTACAAAGCGATACAAAGCTCTATGACAAGGATCTGGCGGGGCATAACGTCGTAGCCGAGATCCCCGGCACGGACCCGACCCTCAAATCGGAAGTGGTCATGCTGGGTGGGCACCTCGACTCCTGGACGGCCGGGACAGGGGCCACCGACAACGGCGCGGGCTGTATCGTGGCGCTGGAAGCGATCCGCATTCTGAAGAACCTCGGGATCAAGCCAAAACGCACGATCCGGATCGCGCTCTGGGATGGGGAGGAAGAAGGCCTGTTCGGCTCCTTCCACTATGTGAAGAATCATTTTGGCGATCCGATCGATATGAAGCTGAAGCCCGAGGCGGGAAAGGTCTCCGCCTATTACAACCTGGACAATGGCTCGGGTAAGATCCGCGGCATCTTCGCACAGGGAAACGAGCAGGCGGCAGCCATTTTCAGGCAATGGATGGTCCCCTTCAACGATCTCGGCGCTGCGACGGTCACCTTGCATAATACCGGCTCGACCGATCACCTGAGCTTCGATGCGGTAGGTATCCCCGGATTCCAGTTCATCCAGGACCCGCTGGATTACGAGACCCGGACACACCACACCAATGAAGACAACTATGACCATCTGCGGATGGACGATCTCCGGCAGGCGGCTACGATCATGGCGGGTTTCGTGTATTTCACGGCCATGCGCCCGCAAATGATCCCCAGGAAGCCCTTACCGAAGCCTGAAAAGTTCATTTTTGACGATATTTTCCCATAAAGTCCCATAAAGGATTGAATCGGAAGCAGTATATTTGCGCCTCGGTATAAAAACATTCTAAAAAGTGGCTACCAAATTCTCAAAAGAGACTTATCTGTACTGGTACGAGCTGATGCTGTTGATCCGCCAGTTCGAGCTGATGGCTGAAGAAAAATACAAAATGGAGGGTAAGATCCGTGGTTTCTTCCACGCCTATGTCGGACAGGAAGCGATCGCGGCGGGCTGTATGACCGCGACAAAACCCGATGATCCCTTTATTACCGCCTACCGGGACCATGGCCTCGCCCTGTCGAAGGGTGTCAGCGCCAATGCCTGTATGGCTGAGCTGTACGGCAAGGCGACCGGCGCCGCGAAGGGAAAGGGTGGAAGCATGCACTTTTTTGGCGTAGACGTTAAATTCTTTGGCGGTCACGGGATCGTCGGTGCGCAGATCGGCACCGGCGCGGGACTCGCCTTTGCTGAAAAATACAAGGGGACGGACAATGTCGCGCTGACCTTCTTCGGCGATGGCGCCGCCCGTCAGGGAATGCTTCACGAGACGTTCAATCTGGCGATGCTCTGGAAACTTCCCGTCATCTTCATTTGCGAGAACAACAACTACGCGATGGGAACCAGTGTCGAGCGTACCTCCAATGTGGTCGATATTTACAAATTGGCCGATGCCTACGAAATGCCCGCTGATTCCATCGACGGGATGAGCCCCGAAGCTGTTCACGAAGCGGTGGCCCGCGCCGTAAAACGCGCCCGCCAGGGTGACGGTCCCACCTTGCTCGAGATCAAGACCTATCGCTACAAGGGTCACTCCATTTCCGATCCGCAGAAATACCGGACGAAGGAAGAGGTGGACGAATACAAACAACGCGACCCGGTCCAGACGGTTCTGGATACCATCCTGTCCAAGAAGTACGGCACGCAGGAAGAGATCGATGCGATCAACAAACGCGTGAACGACACGGTGACCGCATCGGTGAAGTTCGCCGAAGAGTCGCCCTGGCCGGATGACTCCGAAGTCCTGAAAGACATCTATCTCGACCAGAACTATCCCTTTATCGTCGACTAAAATCCACTTAACAGTAATTTTCAATTAGAATATGTCAGAGATCAAAAAACCTGCTCATTTAGAAGAAGAGAAAAATCCGGTTGCGGACATCCAGAATGCCTGGGACAAATATGGTAAGACAGCCTCTTATGTGCTGTTGGTGATCGTCCTTGTCGTAGGAGGTGTGTATGCCTATCGCAATCTGATCAGCGAGCCGAAAGAGCGTTCAGCCTCCGAAGCCATGTTCCGGGCGGAGGAATATTACCGGGAAGACTCGGCGCGGCTGGCCCTCAACGGGGATGCCATCAATGCCGGTTTCCTCAAAGTCATGTCCAAATACAGCGGCACCAAGGCGGCCAAGCTCGCGGGCTTTTATGCCGGCAGCTGCTACCTGAAGCTGGGCGATTTCAACAACGCCGTAAAATACCTGAAGGATTTCTCTACTCCGGTAAAGCAACTGCAGGAGCGGGCCTACGGTCTGCTTGGCGATGCTTATTCCGAACAGGGCAATAAGGAAGCGGCGGCTGATCAATATAAAAAAGCCGGTACCTACTACGAGCAGGATGAGCTTTTCGCCCCCGAATACCTCTTCCGCAGCGGATACCTGTATGAGAATATGGGCAAGACCCAGGACGCCATCGCGATGTACAAGCTGATCAAGGACAAATATCCCACCTCCCAGCGGGGCGTCGATATCGACAAATACCTCGCAAGACTGGGCGTTATCCAATAATGTATTTTTATGGCTGAAGTCGGCAACAGTAACTTATTATCCAACGCCGCAGGCATCCCCGGTATCGAGGGTGCCTGTGTCGTTATTGTCCGTACCGAATGGAATGCCGCCATCGTAGGGGCACTGGAAGAAGGATGCATCTCCGTACTGAAGAAGTCGGGCGTGAACTACCGGGTCATCAATGTCCCCGGCGCCTTCGAGATCCCCTTCGGCATCCGGTCCTACTGGGATATCCATAAATACCGGGACGATCGTCCTCAGGCCTTTATCGCGCTGGGCTGCGTACTGCGCGGCGACACTCCGCATTTCGAATATGTATGCCGGGCCGTGACCGATGGCGTATTGCAATTGAATATGACTTTGCCGATCCCTACCATCTTTGGCGTCCTGACGGTCGATAACCAGCAGCAGGCCGACGAACGCATCGGCGGCAAACATGGCCACAAGGGTGAGGAAGCGGCTATCACGGCATTGAAGATGATCGCCGTAAAAAAGACCTTTCAGTGACGGTACAACTGTTCATACCATGTTTTGTGGACCAGCTTTATCCGGAGACCGCCTTCAATATGGTGAAGGTTCTGGAAAAAGCGGGCGCCGAGGTGAGCTACAACGAAGAACAGACCTGTTGCGGCCAGCCCGCCTTCAATGCCGGATATCGGGACGAAGCACGGGAGGTCTGTACGAAATTCCTCAAAGATTTTAGCGGCACGGATTATATCGTTGCCCCCAGCGCCAGTTGTGTGGGCTTTGTCCGGAATTATTACGGCACGTTATTCAACAATTCCTCCGTCCACAATGAGGTGCGGGATCTGGGAAAACGCATCTACGAATTTTCCAGCTTTTTAGTGAATGTGATGGGCGTGGAAGACGTGGGCGCGAGTCTTTATGGGAAGGCCACCTATCACGACAGCTGCGCGGGACTGCGGGAATGCCGCATCAAGGAGGAGCCGCGGAAACTGTTATCCCGGGTAAAGGGACTGGACCTGGTGGAGATGAATGACGTCGAGACCTGTTGCGGATTCGGCGGCAGCTTTGCGGTGAAATTCGAATCCATTTCCGTCGCTATGGCGGACCAGAAGGTGAACAATGCGCTGCAGACCGGCGCCGACTATATTATTTCCACCGATCTCTCCTGTCTGATGCACCTGGACGGATACATCCGTCACAAAGGACACCCCATCCGCACCATGCATATTGCAGATGTTCTTGCAAATTTTTAGGTAGATCAATCACCGCCGGGCAAAAAAATAAGACCACCCAAATTACTGAAGTAACCGGATGGTCTTGACCCTTAAAACAACCTGTCGCAAGCGTTAAATAGGGTTAAAACCAGGCCTCATCATCACATACGAGGCGCGACCCTTTTTGGATTTTGAAAAAAGCGATTTTTTTCAAAAATCGTCTTTCACTGAAAATCAATTGCTTGCACCTTATTTGGGCATCAGCACACGATCTACGACCAGGATGACCCCATTGCTTTGATAGACGTCTTTGATAGTGACCTCGGCCATTCCGCCCTTCTCGTCCTTCAGCCAGATCTTTCCACCTTTCATCATGACCCAGAGTTTACCACCAGCAACCGTGGTGAGTTCGGCCGTACCGTTCCCTTCCTTGATGCGGCGGGCGAGTTCCTTCGAATCCAGGCGGCCGGATACGACATGGTAGGTGAGAATACCGGTCAGGGTTGATTTGTTCTCGGGTTTTACCAGGGTTTCCACCGTTCCCTTCGGCAATTTGTCAAAGGCTTCATTGGTCGGAGCAAAGACGGTGAAGGGACCTGCGCCTTCGAGCGTTTCCACGAGACCGGCGGCTTTTACGGCGGCTACGAGGGTGGTGTGATCTTTTGAATTAAGGGCATTCTCGACGATGTTCTTCGAAGGATACATCGCGGCGCCTCCGACCTCGACGGTCTTTTCCTGGGCGAAGGAGGCATTGATGGACATGACGGTGACCAGTAATAAAGCAGCATGCTTTATCCGTTTCATAATAAAGAATTTTGTTGTTGGAAAAATGAGTTTTGTTCTGTTCTCGCGCGGGTGCTACATGTAACAGGAATACATACGGCGAAAGGATCGGGCGCGGATTTGCCGGGAAAGAATTATTTTTGGACATGGCATACTGGTTAGTAAAATCGGAACCCTCGGTCTACCCGTGGGACCAACTCGAAAAAGACAAGGAGACCGCCTGGACGGGGGTCCGGAATTACGCGGCCCGACTGCATATGCGGGCGATGAAGAAGGGCGATGAGGTATTATATTATCACAGCAACGAGGGGATGGATATCGTCGGCATCGCAAAGGTGGCGAAGGAAGCCTACCACGATCCGACCACCGACGACGAGCGATGGGATGCGGTGGATATCAAGGCCTATAAGCGTCTAAAGCACCCCGTTAGTCTCGACCAGATAAAGGAAGACAAGCGGTTGAAGGAAATGGCGCTGGTGCGCATCAGCCGGCTTTCAGTCCAACCGGTCACCGACGCCGAATGGAAGGTGATCATGGAGCTTGCGAAGGAGAAATAGCCGCCCGCCCCGCCCGGCTTGCGGCCGGTTTTTGGTTTTAACAATTCGTTGGGAATCTTTTTGCGGGTTCCGGGAATCAATGCATGTTCCCGGGACCTTTTCTTTTTTTTGCCGGCGGATGTGTAAAAACGCGGCGCCGGCATCTTTACCACACAAATCAATCAAACATGAAATGTATTTTATACGCAGCACCTGCGGTGCTGCTGCTATCCCTATGCCTTGGCTGTAACAACAGCGGCAAATATGCCGACCAGCGTGCGCTGGTCAAACAAGAGAACAAGCAATCGAACGATCCGGCAAGCGCCGACACCGCAAGGTCGATGTCCACCGGACTGGTTGGTAACGCTAATGAACAAACGCAATACCTCGGAGACGCCAACAAACAAAAGGGTGGACAGAAGCCGGCCGCTCCCCCTGCCGCAAACCCCGACTGGGAGAAAAAGATCATCAAGACCGCCGATCTGAGCGTGGAGACAAAGAACTTCGGCGCCTTTGCCCGGCGGCTTCATGACGCGGTAAAGCGCTCCGGCGGGTATGTCGCGCAGGAAGAACAGAGCCAGTCCACTAACGAGATCACCAACAGCGTGTCGATCAAAGTGCCGGTGGCCGGCTTCGAAGATCTGTTGCAGCAGCTTCCCGCCGACAGCGACCGGCTGGTGGACAAAAAGATCAGCACGCAGGATGTGACCATGGAGGTGGTGGATACGAAGTCGAGGTTGGAAACCAAAAAGGAGGTGCGGGAACGGTACATCGAACTGTTGCGTCAGGCCCACAAAATGGATGATATCCTGGGCGTGCAGCGGGAGATCGACGAGATCCAGGAACAGATGGACCAGGCTTCGGGCCGGATCGCCTTCCTGGGGCATTCGGCGGCATACAGCACCATCAATCTCAAGTTCTATCAGATCCTGGTGCCTACCGCGCCGGTCGACGAAAGCCCATCGTTCTATCACCGCCTGACCGATGCGCTTTCCGATGGATGGAAGGGGCTCAGCGATCTGCTCATCGGTTTACTGCATGGATGGCCGCTGTTGATCGGGCTGGGAGTCGTCGGGTTTTGGGTCAGGAAGGCGCTTCGCTCCGTCAAGACACAGCCAAAACAGGAAGCGACCCAATAAAAAGATTTTGCTAATTTGCCTGCATGGCAAAGAAAAAGATAGTCGTGCTGAGCGGTGCCGGCATCAGCGCAGAAAGCGGACTGAAGACCTTTAGAGATTCCGACGGCTTGTGGGAAGGCTATGACGTAACCGAAGTAGCCACCCCTCGGGCCTGGCGGCGGGACCCCAAACTGGTACTCGAATTTTACAATATGCGGCGCAGGGACGTGCTGAAGGCGGAACCTAACGCCGCCCATCTCGGACTGGCCGGGCTAGAGAAGGATTTCGACGTGCAGATCATCACCCAGAATATCGACGACCTGCACGAACGCGCAGGCAGCACGCGGGTGTTGCACCTGCATGGCGAGATCTTCAAGATGCGCAGCGAACGGAATGAGGAGCTCGTTTACGACATCCGCGAGGATATCCTGCTTGGCCAAACCGCCGGGGACGGGGCGCAATTGCGGCCGGCGATCGTCTGGTTCGAAGAGCCGGTGCCGATGATCGGGCATGCGGTGCCGCTGGTGCAAGCGGCGGATATCTTTGTCGTCGTAGGCACCTCCCTGGTGGTCTACCCGGCGGCGGGACTGGTCGATCTGGCAAGACCGGGCATCCCAAAGTTCATCGTCGACAAGAAGATACCTTATACGTCGGGAAGCGCGGACCTCGTAGCGATCGAGCAGCCGGCATCGACCGGGGTGAAGGAGCTCGCGCGGTTGCTCGCAGAATTATAGCGGCGGCTGGCTGAATTATAGCGACGGCTGGCTACGGTATAATTGCGGCTATTGCTTATATTGAGGGCAAAACCCCGATATGAATCCTCGTCCCGAAGTAGCCCCCGGCGGTGCATTCCAGCTGCTCCTGCTATTAGTCCTTCTCATTCCCGCGATCATTTTCCTGATCAGTCAACAAAACGCCTTGAAATCCATCCGCCCGGAGAACAGGCTGATGCAACCGGGCCTGGTCTGGTTGCAATTGATCCCCTTATTCGGTAATTTCTGGCAGTTCTTTGTCGTCAGAAGGATCGCCGGCTCCTTCCGGCGCGAATTGGTTTCGGGGAATTCCGATTCCATTTTCGGGGCCGATGCCCTGCTCGCGGACGGCGGAAGCGCATGGCCCACGCGGAGCATCGGGGTCGCCTATTGTATCCTCGATTCGATAGCCGTTTTCTTTGCCCTTATCCCGTTGAAGAATACTCTTCTACAGGGCCTCATCGGCTGGGCGATGATGATCTGCTGGATCATCTACTGGGTGAAACTGACCCAATATAAAAATAAGCTAAAGCGCCTCACCGCCTGAGGCCCGGGGGTAAAAATGCACTACTTTGCGCCCCGAATGAACGATCTCAAGCGTTTTTTTTGCATAGCAGCATTGCTGATCGCGGGCAGCGGCGCATTCGCCCAGAACGATACCTCGGCGACTGTCCTGAAGCTGCGCGACTATTGCAAGCAAAATATCCCCACGGGATACAGCCCCCGGCTCAATATCATGACCCTGACGCCCAAGGGCAACATGCACTATCTTTTCCCGCTGTATCATGGTCTGAGGGATGACGAAAAATTCCGTAAGGTCTATTCCGACAAGGGCTATTTTGACGAGATGAGCCAGTATTTTGCGTTTGCCGGCGATTACCGGACTGCGTTGCAGTATCTGGTGAGCAGCTACGACAGCATCGATGACGCCACCCGGCGCAGGATCTACAAGACGGCGAACAATCTGGGCGAGATCGAACATGCCGACGCCCGCAAATACATCCGCCTGGCGGCCCGCAACCGCCGGGTCGTGATGATCAACGAAGCCTTCGCCAAGCCGTTGCACCGGGCCTTTACCTATAGCCTGCTGGAAGACTTCTACCACCTGGGGTTTCGCTATCTGGCGATGGAGATGCTGGACAATTTCTCCAACCAGCGATTGTCAAGCGTCGGGATGCATTCGGGATATTATGTGTGTGAACCGGTGGCGGGAGAGCTGATGCGAAAGGCGATCGAAATGGGCTTCACCCTGGTATCCTACGAAGATACGGCCGCCGGAAAACATACCGCCACCCAGCGGGATTCGGTACAAGCCGCCAACCTGAATGCGATCCTCCTGAAAGACTCGACGGCGAAGATCCTCGTCCACGCCTCCTATGCGCATATCAGCAAGAAACCACAGGCCGACGGGTATATCCCGATGGGTCTCGCGTTCTGGCGCCTGTCGGGCATCGAGCCCCTGACAATCGATCAGACCGATATGACGGAGGAAAGCAATTTCGGCTATGGCCGCGTCATCTACCAGGCCTATACGACGAGATTCAAGATCTCCTTTCCCTCGATCGCGCTGCTGGACAATTCCCCGGTAAACGTCACGGATAAGGACCTGTATGATCTTACCGTGATCCATCCGCGGACGCAGTGGCTGGATGGAAGACCCACCTGGCTGAACCTGAGCCTGACGCGGCAACCCACCTATATCAAGGCGCCGGTTTCGGCCGTATTCTTCGTACAGGCTTATTATCAGCAGGAAATAGACAACAACGACAACACACCCTGGCAGCTTGTGCCGGCCGATCAGACCTATACGCCGGGAGGCCGGGATGGGATGGGCCGGATCCGCTATCTGCTTTACCTGCGTAAGGGAAAGTACAAGATCTTCTTCCGGGATATCAACTACCAGATCCTGAGTACGCTGAGCATCGAGGTCAGCTAAGGCACGGCCGGGGAGCAGGCCTGTTTATTCAATGATGTGTTCGAAGCGGATGCCCTGCTTTTCCAGTTCTTTCATCACAGGCTCATAGATCTCCGGCAGGATCGGAATATGCAATCCCCGGATCGTAATCCGTCCCTCCAGCACCAGCACGGCCGCGATGCCGAGCGGAAGACCGACAGTGCGGGCCATGGCCGTGTGCAAATGATCTTCTCCTTTTACCACCAGGGTGCTTGTCGCGGTGTGCTGCCGGCCGTTGCGCACAAAACCCAGTTCATGGATCATCACGATCATATCCTTGTCGGCGGGCTTCATGGCCAGCCGGATCTCCAGCAGACTTTGCAGGATATCGGCGGAGGTTCTCGCCGTCGCCGGAACAGGGCCGGCATCGAAGCACCCGAGAAATTCCAGCATCGGGCGATTGGACGCGTCTACGAAAGGAAGAAGCGGCGCCGACCAGACAGCAAAAGACAGATCGGCCGTGTCGACAGGCGTCTTATCATCGGTGAGCCCCGCGCGAACGATGGCAGCCCAGCCCCTGCAGAAATCGGGATAGCGAAGCGTCGTCCTGATAAACGTCGTTGTTCCTTCAAGACCGTAAAGCGGGATATAGGAAAGACTGTCGCGATTGGGATACCACGCCAATGGGCCGATCTCACCGCCCCGCACCGCGACCCGGCCGGGAGCTTCGAAGAGACGGGCATATTCCCGGGTGACGATGGAGCTGTTCTCGCGGTAACGGGCACCGGCGGCGCCTGCCAGCACGACATTGCGGGGATTCCAGGAGATCTTGTAATGCCAGGGATTGTCGTCGCTCTCGGGAGCGACCAGTCCGCCGGTGTGGGAATGGAACGAGTGGATATGCCCGCCGCCCGATTCGATGCCGCGAATAAGCTGCAGGGCGCTCATATGATCGATGCCGGGGTCGAGTCCCATTTCGCAAAGGAAGAACAACCCGCGATCCCGGATCGCGGCTTCCATTTCCCGGATGCCTTCGTCGAGATAGGAAGCAGTTAGAAGGTGCTTGCTATTTTTCAGACAGGACAGGGCTACAAAACGATGCAGGGCAGGGGGTAGGAGAGAAATGACCAGATCGGCGTCGGCTACGAGGAGGTCCCGGTCCGTTTCGCTGGTCACATCCAGCGCCACCGCGCGCGCCTGCGGCTGGCCGGCGATCTTCGATTCGGCAAGCGGGAGGTTGCTTTCGGCCACGACCAACTGCCAGCCGCGTGCGGCAGTGACGGCAAGAAGATAACGGATCAGACTGGTGGCGGATTTACCCGCACCGAAAAGAAGGATCTTTTTCATATGCCCGCACAAGGTAGGATGTTTTGTTAATCGACTGCTAATAAGACAGGTATTAAACTTTTCTGGCATAGTTCTGTCTGATCTTTAACATATGACCTATCCAACACCTCCCACCGGCCCTTCGGTAACATCGGGACTTCGGCGCTACAAAGGCGACTGGACTCCGGTTCAGGCAGCCCACCTGCTTCGGCGGACCCTCTTTGGCGCGCCGAAAGAGGACGTGGATCATTTCCTCGGGAAATCCCCCAAAAAAGCCGTGCGGCAACTGCTTGCGGACGATCAGCCCCAACCACCTCCGCCTATCAACAATTACAACGACGATAAATATACCGACCCCGAGATCGCCGCGGGGGTCGACTGGACCTCCTCGGCCAAATATGACGGGATGAATAATTTCCGGCGCCGGAATTCCTTCAAATCATGGTGGTTCGGACTGATGCTGGGGCAGGACCGGAGTCTCCGCGAGAAAATGGTGCTGTTCTGGCACAATCATTTCGTGACGGAGAGCAATATGGTGGACAATGCGCTGTTCTGCTACCGTTACAATGTCCTGCTGCGAAAACATGCGCTGGGCAATTTCAAGACTCTCGTCCGGGCCGTGACGGCCGAGCCCGCGATGCTGCGGTATCTTAACGGTTATGCCAGTACGAAGAAGGCGCCCGACGAGAATTACGGCCGCGAACTGCAGGAACTGTTCACGGTAGGGAAGGGGCCGGACTCGCATTACACCGAATCGGATGTCAAAGCCGCGGCGCGGGTATTGACGGGATACACCATCAACTACAAGACCTTCACGACAAGCTACGATCCCAACCGTCACGACCAGACCGACAAACAGTTCTCTGCCTTTTACGGCAACCGGCTGATCGGCGGCGTGAAGGGCAAGGAAGGCGAGGGCGAGATCGATCAGCTCGTCGATATGATCTTCGCGCAGGAGGAGGTGTCGAAATTCATCTGCCGGAAACTATACCGATTTTTTGTCTATCACGAGATCGATGAAACGACGGAACAGAATGTGATCACCCCGCTGGCGAAACTCTTCCGGAAAAAGGACTATGAGATCCGCCCGGTGCTGGAGACGCTCCTGATGAGCCGGCATTTTTTCGATGCCGCCAACTACGGCGGCATGATCAAGAGTCCCGTGGATTTCACCGTCGGCCTTTGCCGGGAGTTTCATATTCCCCTGCCTGCCGCTTCGGAATATCTCGATCAATACGGGTTTTGGGAACAGTTGCGTAACCAGGCCGCGGGGATGCAACAGAATATCGGCGACCCGCCGAATGTGGCCGGCTGGCAGGCCTATTATCAAAGCCCGGAATACGACAAGTTATGGATCAGCAGCGACACGCTGCCCAAACGCAATCAGTTCAGCGACCGGATGGTCAACAATGGATTTGCCCGCAATGGCAAAAAGATCGGGATCGACGTCCTGGCCTTTGCTGCCGGCCTGCCCAACCCGGGCGACCCGGACCAGTTGATCGCCGCATCCGTTCAAGTGCTTTGCGCGGTGCCGTTGCCACCGGAGGAGCTGCAATTCATCAAGACCAGTATCCTCCTTTCGGGGCTGAACAACGATCATTACTGGACGAGTGCCTGGGAGGCCGTGCGGAGTAACCCTGACGACAAAGCCAACAAGAATGTAGTTACGAACAAATTAAAGAACCTTTACCGGCACTTGATGGAGTTGCCGGAATACCAGTTACTATGAGACGAAGAGATTTTTTCCGAACGACCCTGCCGGTCGTGCTCCCATCGCTGATCAATGGGTTCTCGATCAAGGCCCTCGCGGAATCGCCTTTTTTGCGGATGGCGGCCGGAGGAATGGGCGGCGACAGGGTACTGGTGCTGATCCAGCTCAATGGCGGAAATGACGGGCTGAATACGGTGATCCCGCTGGATGCCTACAGCGCCTATCACAACGCCCGGTCCAATATCGCTATCCCCGAAGACAAAGTGCTGCGCCTCGAAGGATTTGATGCAACAGGCCTCAATCCGGCGATGCCGGAACTGCAGCAGCTGTTCAACGCGGGAAAGCTGTCGATCCTGCAGGGCGTAAGCTATCCGCAACCCAATTTCTCGCATTTCAGGGCGACGGATATCTGGCTGACAGGCGCCGATGCAAAGCAGGTGCTGAATACAGGATGGGCAGGCCGGTACCTCGATCAGCAGTTCCCGCACTTTCCGCAGGAATATCCCAGCATCGCCATGCCCGATCCCCTGGCGATCCAGATCGGCTCGCTGGTCTCACCCGCGCTGCAAGGCCCTGCGTTGACCATGGGCATGGCCATCAGCAACCCCAACAGTTTCTATGCGCTCATCGGCGATAAGGCCGGAACAAGCGCTAATACGCGCGCAGGAGAGCAGTTGGCCTATATCCGGGAGATGTCCGTCAAGACCGATCAATATGCGGGGGTGATCAAGACAGCCGCCCAGAAGGTGACTAAACAATCCGACCAGTACCCGGCAGCGGGCAAGAATCCCCTGGCCGATCAGATGAAGATCGTCGCCCGGCTGATCGCGGGCGGACTCAAGACCCCGATCTATCTGGTCAGTATGGGTGGTTTCGACACGCATGCCAAACAGACAGACGCCACGGATACGACGACGGGCGCCCATGCGAAGCTGCTGGCTCGTCTTTCAGAGGCAATACATGCGTTTCAGGACGATCTCTCTTTTTTGCAGGTGGAAGAAAGGGTGGTCGGGATGACCTTTTCGGAATTCGGGCGAAGGATCCAGTCCAATGCCAGCGGCGGGACCGATCATGGAGCCGCGGCGCCGGTCTTTGTCTTTGGAGCAGGGGTGCAGTCAGGCATCGTTGGAAGCAATCCCATCATTCCGGAGCATCTGACAGTCAATGATAATATCGCCATGCAAACCGATTTCAGAACGATCTATGCAACCCTTCTCGAAAAATGGTTCCAGGCCGATGCCCGAGCTGTTACGTCCGTGCTCCAAAGGGACTACCCAACGATTGCCCTGGTGAAGGAAAAGGCTCAGTCTTAATTATTTCTGTAAGCGGATCTCCCCGAGGTCGACGTCCAGGCCCGGCTTTACATCGGGGACGTCATAACGGGCATTCCGATAGGGCTCGTCGGCCTGTACCGAGATCTCCCAGTGACCGGGATTGATGGAACGTAGAATATATTCTCCATTGATATTCATCATTTCAACCGAATCTCTGCCCTGGACGGCCCAAACCCGATCGGCACCGTCAGCGGGGAAAGTGCGGACGTGGAAGGAAGAAGTTTGCAAGAGTTTTACTGCATGAATACTGGAGACACCTATGATAACTAAACATAATTGCACCATTGCGTTTCTCATACTGCTTCGAAATTTATAAATCCTTGATTAGTGAACATGTGCATTTACAAACAAATACACCGTTCGTCATACTGACAGGCTTCTAGTTAAGAGATTGAACGGGGGTGCCAAAAGGCTTGGTAGCGCACAGTTATTTTCAACTACTGTGCCAAATGAACAAGAATAGCGGAAACTCTTGTTTACTTTTTTGTTAATGAGAAGATTACCAATGATCTGGTACTAAATCCCGGAATAAGACAAGCCAAGATCCTTCGAGCTGATGGTAATGATCTTGTACTGTACTTTTATCCCGCGTGAGCTTTTGGGGGCTTCCTGCATGAGTGCGGATCCTGCGCCGATATTCCGGAAATAGAGGTTCTCCGTCCTGTACACTTTTTTGTTGGCCTGGATGTACTGGACTTCCACCACAACCACATCGAGGGGATATATGCTACGGTTAGTGACCGTCAGTTGCAGATCGTTGATGCCGCCGAACGTACCCACCGAATAGTTGTTGGCGCCGACGGAGACCTGGCTGTTGATGGAAGGTTTGGCGGCTTCCTTATCAACCTTGTTGTCCGGCTTCGCTTCAACAATATCCGCGCGATGAACGGCGTCCCTATGTGCAGGGTTCGTGGAGACAACAGAATCCTTTTTTATAGCGGGTGGGAGTATCGCCCCTTTCTTCGCGGAGGCTTTTTCTTTTGGCGTCGCCGCGTGGGTTGATTTTGTAACCGGCGGAACAGCGGTTGTGCTTTGTTCGACGATCTCCGGAACCGAGTCCTTTGCTTTTTCGGGTGTAGCCGCCGTTAGTGCCGGAGTGGTTGCAGATACAGGCAGGGTCTGCGAGGCAGGTTGTCCGATCGGGTGATCGGCATTCTTTGCTTCGCTCTTTGTTGCGATCTCTTTGGAGAGACCCAGCTGTTGTTTATTCAGGGAAAGGCCGATGAAAATTCCTGCCGCCAGCAGGGCCAGAATGCAGGCGCTGATGGCAAGAGTCCGCATGATGCGTTCGCGTTGTTCCTTGCTCCGGCGACGATTCGATGACCGTGGAGAAACCGCCTCAAGTTGTTGTTCGAGTGACGGCAACTGAGAAGAATAATCCTCAACAGGATTGGTGCTGGCAGGACGGTCGACGCCGGAAGTGCCGGCTGCAACGGAAACACCGGAGGCATAGGCAAGATGAGCCGGATCCGGAGCGCCGGCCGAAGCAGCCGGAGCCGTTGCAGGCCGGGTAGATTCCCGGGGTGTCTCACGCACCGGAAAGGATTCCCGCACCGGGGTCGTTTCGCGCGGGATCTCGCGAACCGGAGCCGGGGTCCGGCCGGCCGGCATCGTCACATAGATAATGCGCTTGCCGGGAACCGCGGAAGGCTCGCCGGTGTATAACGGAGTCGAAGGAGCGGGTTTTTCCACTTCGACGACAAGAGGGATCGATGGGGGGGGGGCGACAGGTTCCGCGACGGAGGTGGCGGCTGCGGCCGGCTTCTTGTAAAAACGATCGAAAGGTTGCTCTTCGACAACGGGAGCAAAAGCTTTAAGCTCTTGCAGTTCACTGGGATAACGCCAAGCAGCACTTTTGCCTTCCAACCAGACAAGGTCGTAAGCTTTCAGTCCCATGCTCTTCAATTCTTCCAGTGAGTATGGGCCGCTCTGCTTGTTATTCCGAAGGAGCAAATACATATCCATTGTTGCAGCAAATCTTTATCCTGATACTGTGAATGGTAAGTTATATTCTTACCGCCGCGGGCTTTCAATGGATTTGAAGAGAGGTAAGGCCGGGGTCATGGCCGAAGACAAATGTAGTATTTTCATAAATAATTTCATAGTGCCGGCCAAGATTTGTTAGTCTTCACAAGATGCACGATCTTCGAAACCCTATATAAATTAACGTAATATGGACGCTGCACTACAGGAAAAAGTGAATGCCTGGCTGACCGGAAACTATGATCAGGCAACGAAAGATGAGATCACCCGGCTTCAAAAAGAAAACCCAGGCGAACTGACCGAAAGCTTTTATCGCAACCTGGAATTCGGAACGGGTGGGCTTAGAGGGGTTATGGGTGTGGGAACCAATCGGATGAATAAGTATACGGTGGGTATGGCCACCCAGGGCTATTCCAACTACCTGAAGGCCTCCTTTCCCGGCAAGGAAGTGCGGGTCGCCATCGCGCACGACAGCCGCAATAATAGTCGTTTTTTTGCAGAGACCGCCGCTAATGTATTCGCAGCCAATGGAATAAAGGTTTTTCTCTTCCAGTCGCTCCGGCCCACGCCGGAATTGAGCTTCGCCATCCGCCACCTGCACTGCCAGGGGGGACTGGTTTGTACCGCCTCGCACAATCCCAAAGAATACAACGGATACAAGGCCTACTGGGACGACGGCGGACAGCTGGTGCCGCCTCATGACAAGAACGTGATCACGGAAGTGGAGAAGATCGGCAGCGTGGACGAGGTGAAATGGGGCGGGGGCGAGACCAATATCACGATGATCGGCAAGGAGATCGACGAGGCCTATATCGCAATGGTCCGGGGGCTTTCTGTATATCCCGAAGTCATTGAACGTCAACATAATCTAAGGATTGTTTACACTCCAATTCACGGTACGGGGATCAAGCTGGTACCGGAGGTCCTCCAGCGATTCGGCTTTACCAACGTCCATGTGGTGGACGAACAGGCGACGCCGGACGGTAACTTCCCGACGGTGATCTATCCCAACCCGGAAGAGAGCGAAGCGATGAGCATCGGGATGAGGAAGGCGCAACAGATCGACGCCGACATCCTCCTGGGGACGGACCCTGACGCGGATCGGGTAGGCATTGGGGTGAAGGACCGGAAGGGACAGTGGGTCCTGCTGAACGGGAACCAGACGGCTGTGCTGGCCTTCAACTATATGATCGAGGCCCGCAAGGCCAAGGGCATCGCCACGGCCTCGGATATGGTGATCAAGACGATCGTGACGACCAACCTGATCGACGAGATCGCCGCACGCAACGGTGTCGAATGCTACAATACGCTCACCGGCTTCAAGTGGATCGCCGAACTGATCAAGGAAAAGGAAGGCCGGAAGAATTATATCATCGGCGGGGAAGAAAGCTACGGCCTGATGATCGGCAGCCAGATCCGGGACAAGGACGCCGTGAGCGCCGTCGCCCTGCTTTGTGAGATGGCCGCTTATGAAAAAGACAAGGGTCTCAGCCTGTATGACAAGCTGATCGACCTTTATGTCGAATACGGATTCTATAAGGAACATCTCATCTCCATCACCAAGAAAGGCATGAACGGTCAGAAGGAGATCGCGGACATGATGAGTGTCTATCGCAATAATCCCCCGGCCACGATCAATGGATCACCCGTTACGCAGTTGCTCGACTACGAATTGCAAAAGGGCAAGAACCTGCAGACAGGAGATTCCTGGACGATCACGCTTCCGAAGTCGAATGTCCTGCAGTTCATCCTGGCGGATGGCAGTAAGATCTCTGCCCGTCCCTCGGGAACGGAGCCGAAGATCAAGTTCTATTTCAGCGTCCATGCGCCGTTGGATACTCCGGGAGCCTTCGACAAGGTGAATGCGGGGCTGGCCGAGCGGATCGACGGCATCATTAGCGATATGAAACTGAAGTAGACGAGACGTTAGAAAGCCATTTGAAGGATGGCGACGAGAACGAAGAGACTTGCGCTGAGGAGGTTGGTACGTGTAAACATGACGGTTTTCTTTTAGGGTTACAGATGGATTTACCTAATGGGTTAGGTAGAGCTAAAGTAGACACAAACAACCGCAACGTCAATAGTAAAAATACTTAGGCCCCATCATTTCGGTGGGGCCTAAGTGTTTTATTTAGCTGGTAGTTACGCACTGCAGGTGACACACCCTTCCTGCATCGTGCAGGTGGCGCCGACCATGTCCTCGCCTTCGTCGGCGGCAGCGACCTGGATCGCGGCGGGATTTGCCAGCGGCTCGATCATCTTCCCACCCTGGCGTTCTACGGTGAACTGGACTGCCTGGGACGCGGCCTGTGTACGCAGGTAATACATGCCGGTCTTCAGACCCTTCTTCCAGCCATAGAAATGCATCGAAGTGAGCTTGCTGGCCGACGGGGTATCGACAAAAAGATTCAGCGACTGCGACTGGCAGATATAGGCGCCGCGGTCGGCGGCCATATCGATGATATTACGCTGCTTGATCTCCCAGACGGTTTTGTAGATCTCCTTTATCGGCTGCGGAATCTCATCGATAGCCTGGATGGAACCATTGTGGAAGATGATCTTGTTCTTCATCTCTTCATTCCAAAGATTCAGATCGACGAGGTCTTTTAGCAGATGCTTGTTGACGACCACAAATTCTCCGCTGAGCACGCGGCGGACATAAATGTTCGACGTATACGGCTCGAAACACTCGTTGTTGCCGAGGATCTGCGACGTGGAAGCCGTAGGCATCGGGGCAACCAACAGAGAATTACGGATGCCATATTTAATGACCTCGGCCTTGAGGGTGTACCAATCCCAGCGAAGGGTCGGCTCGGCGCCCCAGAGATCGAACTGGAACTGTCCCTTCGAGGCGGGAGAACCGGCAAAGCTGGAATACGGGCCTTCCACTTTCGCGAGGTCTTTCGACGCGGTCATCGCGGCAAAGTAGATCGTCTCGAAGATCTCTTTATTGAGTTGTTTGGCGGCGTCGCTTTCGAACGGCAGCCGCAACAGGATGAAGGCATCGGCCAGGCCCTGGACGCCAAGACCGATGGGGCGATGGCGCAGGTTGGAGTTGCGGGCCTCTTCTACCGGGTAGAAGTTGTTGTCGATGATCTTATTGAGGTTTTTCGTTGCTTCGTAGGTGATCTCGTACAATTTCTCGTGGTCGAACTTCCCGTTGATGACAAACCGGGGAAGGGCAAGCGAGGCCAGGTTACAAACGGCGATCTCGTCGGCCGAAGTGTACTCGATGATCTCGGTGCAGAGGTTGGAACTCTTAATGGTACCGAGATTCTGCTGGTTGCTCTTGCGGTTGGCGGAGTCTTTGTACAACAGATAAGGGTTACCCGTCTCGATCTGTGCGTCGAGGATGGCAAACCACAGATCCTGCGCCTTTACCGTCCGGCGGGCGCGGCCTTCGGTCTCGTAGGTCGCATACAGCGTCTCGAATTCCTCACCCCAGGTCTCGTGCAGACCCGGTGCTTCGTGCGGGCAGAAAAGGCTCCAGTCGCCGCCGGATTCGACACGTTTCATAAACAGATCGGGTATCCAGAGGGCGTAGAAGAGGTCACGGGCCCGCAGTTCGTCCTTGCCATGGTTCTTGCGCAGGTCGAGAAATTCGAAGACATCGGCATGCCAGGGTTCGAGATAGATGGCAAAGGCGCCCTTGCGCTTGCCGCCGCCCTGGTCCACATAGCGGGCCGTATCGTTAAAGACCCGCAGCATGGGGATGATCCCGTTGCTGGTGCCATTGGTGCCGCCGATATACGAACCGGTAGCGCGAATATTATGGATGGAAAGTCCGATCCCGCCGGCGCTTTGCGAGATCTTCGCCGTCTGCTTGAGCGTGTCGTAGATGCCATCGATGCTGTCGTCCTTCATCGTCAGCAGGAAGCAGGAGCTCATCTGCGGCTTTGGTGTGCCGGCGTTGAAGAGGGTAGGAGTGGCATGCGTGAACCAACGTTCGCTCATCAGGTGGTAGGTCTTGATGGCCGCCTCGATATCGTTCTGATGGATGCCGATGGCCACGCGCATATACATATGCTGGGGACGTTCGACCACTTTTCCATCCACCTTCAGGAGGCAGGATTTCTCGATGGTCTTGAAACCGAAATAATCGAAACCGTAATCCCGGTCATAGATGATGGTCGAGTCAAGCAGCTCGGCGTTGTCGCTGATGATCTGCCAGGTCTCGTCGGAAAGCAGCGGAACCAGCTTGCCGGTCTTGCTGTCCCTGCATTCAAACAGGAGCTTCATGGTATCGGAGAAGCACTTGATCGTGTTCTTATGCAGATTGCTCACGGCAATGCGGCTGGCCAGCAGGGCATAGTCCGGGTGCTTGACGGTGAGGGAAGCCGCGGTTTCGGCGGCCAGGTTGTCCAGCTCGGTAGTCGTGACCCCATCATAAAGACCTTCGATAACTTTCTTGGCAACGTCGATGGAGTTGACGAAACGGCGGTCGAGGCCGTAGCAGAGTTTTTCGATCCGGGCCGTGATCTTGTCGAATTTGACGGACTCGGACTTCCCGTTCCTTTTGATGACGAACATATATGTAGAAATTTAATGGAGTTACTTAGTAATCAAAAATTCCTTGTGATCAGAAATCTTCTTCCAGGCTGAAGGTCTGGGCTTCCTTGCCGGACATGACGCCCGATTTCTGGTAGTCGCCAACCCGTTTCTCAAAGAAATTGGTCTTGCCCTGCAGGGAGATCATTTCCATGAAATCGAAAGGATTGGTCGTATTGAACAGCTTGGTGTAGCCGAGTTGGTCCAGCCAGCGGTCGGCCACGAATTCGATGTATTGCTGCATGAGGCGGGCATTCATCCCGATCAGGTCGACGGGCAACGCCTCGGTGATGAATTCCTTCTCGATCTTGACGGCGTCGCCGATGATGGAATGCACCTGCTCCTGAGGAAGCTTGTTCTCGAGCATGCTGTAGAGCAGGCACGCGAATTCGCAATGCAGGCCTTCGTCGCGGCTGATCAATTCGTTGCTGAACGTAAGGCCGGGCATCAGACCGCGTTTCTTCATCCAGAAGATGGAGCAGAAGCTGCCGCTGAAGAAAATGCCTTCCACGGCCGCGAAGGCGACCAGGCGCTCGGCGAAACTGCCGTTCTCGATCCAGCGAAGGGCCCACTGCGCCTTTTTCTGCACGGCGGGAACGGTATCGATAGCGTGGAAAAGACGGTACTTCTCCTGCGGGTCTTTGATATACGCGTCGATGAGCAGGGCATAAGTCTCCGAATGGATGTTCTCCATCATGATCTGGAAGCCGTAAAAGCACCGGGCCTCGGGCAGTTGTACCTCACTCATGAAATTGACCGCCAGGTTCTCGTTGACGATCCCGTCACTGGCTGCAAAAAATGCCAGAACATGCGAAATAAAATGACGCTCGCCGTCGTTTAATTTCGCCCAGTCCTGAAGATCACCACCCAGATCGATCTCCTCAGCCGTCCAGAAAGAAGCCTCATGCTTCTTATACATCTCCCACACTTTGGGGTAGTTGATCGGCAGGATGACAAACCGATCCTTATTTTCTTTCAATAAGATCTCGTTTCCGTTCTCCATTTTTTAACAGATTGCAGATTAATAAACTAGTGACCACAATGGTTTGGGGACAAATCCGGCAAACTACTGGCGGTAGGGGCCTCATCCGGCGAAGTAGGAACCTTCTCCGGTGAAGAGCTAACTCAAAAATAATATAGCTAAGGAAAAATCAAGGGTTATGTTTCCCACACCATGTGCAATACTTTTACCGCGATTTCGGAAGGCTTGCTGGGCCGCTCTTTGACGCTTTTCTCCTTCCGGGGGCGAGCGCAAAACCAAGCAGGACGGCCATTATACCGTATTCGGCGAGAGTTTGCTGCATTTTTATAAAGGGAAGATGGACACACCAAAGCAGGAGACCCGCCAGCAGCAGCCAGTGCGCCGTTCTCATCCGCGCCGGCAGTTGGGCAGCCACCAGCATCAGGGGGGGGATCCACTGCACGGTGTAATACTGGTGGCGGTAGATAGGAGAGAAAAGATCGGCGATCATGAACAGGCAGACGCCAAAAATGGCCGCCCTTGCCGGCTCCGCATCGCCGGGTGGATCATGGAGAAGAAAATAAGCTCCGGCCAGCACGAGGATGATCCCGATCGCAAGCCAGCCGAGCGCAGCCACGCTAAGATCCTGGTGAAAGACACCCCTGACCAGGACAAAGACGTTTCCGTTCTCCGAGTGGATCACATCCGGCAGCCGGCACATATAGTAGTTGATCCTGGCCGTATCCAGTCCTTCCCATTGCGGATAGTGCGGGTCCGGGGCGTGCACCACGACCGGCGGATCAAGGTGCTGGTTGGTCTTTACCGCCTCCTGTACGTTATGGAAATAATCCTTCCACAAGCCGCGTTCGTGCCCGCTCGCAAGGATCCATCCCATAGTTAGCAGGATGGGAGCGCAGAAGAAGAGGAGCGAGCGGCGGGGATAGCTCCGAACGAGGAATAAAAAAGGGACAAAGAAAAGAAGGGTATTGGGCCTGATCCCGACGATCGCTACGGCAGCGAGCCCGGCGGCAACCTCCCAGAGGGGACCCTGACTCCTCTCCAGGAAGACCAGAAAGAGCATCGCAAAGAGTGGGATCAGCAGATAGGTCTGACCGCTCGCCACATGCTCTTCCCAGCCATTGGAGAACAGTACCAGCACGAACACCGCCAGCACCGCCCGTTGCTGCAACGGCGTTTGCGCGCGCCTAAAAGCGAGAAAGGTAATGGCGGCGAGGAGGAGATATTCTATTGCAAGCCAGCTGGCCGAGATGGTCGACTGGGGCTTATCCGCAAGAGGTGAAAGCAGGCGGTACAGGATGGGCGTAGAGGTCATATTCGAAGGCAGGACACTGTCGAAGTTGGCGGGGTCGTAATAGCGAACCCCATCCCCCGGCGCCCATTTGTAGAAATAGGGCGAGCGTCCGTCCCTGACCAGCCGTGCACCCGTTACCCGGTTGCGCAGATCACCCGTATAAGCCTTTTCAAAACGAATGTCCCGGCTTAAGGTATAGACAAGCACACCCAGGATGACTACCGCCGGCAGCCACCACCTGGCCATTAGCCAAGCGTTTTTTCAGTGATCTTCCCGGTCTTCTTATCCTTCAGGATCACTTTTTTGGCGCCATAGTGCGTCATTTCTTCCTTCACGAGATAATGCGCCGCATCGTATTCGGTGAGATGACTGTCCTTGGTGACGCCGATCTGGCCGCGCCAGATATCGAGCCGGACGGGTTCCCAAAGCTTCGTCTTCGCCGAGCGATAGGCCGCATCCAGGATGGCGTTGACGACATAGCCGTCATAAAAGGTTTCCTTCGGCGCCTTGCCTTTTTCGAAAGCGTTGAAGACATCCGTGAACATATGGTTGTAGCCCAGATCATTCACTTCGTCGCCCACCGGAAAGAGCCAGCCGCTGTTGCTTTCAGCCTTTTCGGCGACATAGTCAGCGCCCTTGCCCGTCGTGAACATCTCCAGCCCCGTGCGCAGGAAGTTATTGATGAAAATGGTCCCTTCGGTGCCCATCACTTCGTCGCGGAGGTCCATCCCGCCACGAAAGGTCCAGCTGACCTCGAACTGGCCGATGGCGCCATTCTCGTATTTCACCATCCCGATGGCGTGATCCTCGGCGTCGATCGGCTTTACTTGTGTATCGGCCCAGCACATGACCTCGACGGGCTTGATGTCCTTGCCGATAAAGCTCCGGGCGATCTCCACGCAGTGACAGCCAAGATCGAGGATACAGCCGCCTCCCGCCTGTTCGATATCCCAGAACCATTCGCTGTGGGGGCCAGGATGGGTCTCGCGGGATTTGGCCCATAAGATCCGTCCCAGCGCGCCATTGGCGACGCTTTGGTGAGCTTTGAGGAATTTTGGAGTATATACGAGGTCTTCAAGATAAGCGTTCAGAATACCGGCATCTTCAACAGCTTCGAGCATGCGGCGTGCTTCGGTTGCATTGCGACCCAGAGGTTTGGTGGTCATTACGGCCTTCTTATGCTTGCAGCAAAGCAGTACCGCGATCTCGTGCAGGTTATTGGGCAAGGAAATGCAGACCAGGTTCACTTCCGGATGGGCGATCGCCTCTTCCATTTCTGTGGTCCAATGCTTGCATTTATAATCCTGGGCGAATTTCTCCGCGCTTTCTTTCCGGCGGGAATAGACACTGACGATGGTATCTCGGCTCCGCTGACCCAGGATTGAGTCAGCGTAGAAACGGGCGATAAAACCGGAACCGAGCATAGCGATCTTTACCATAGAAGAGTTATTTATTGGTTAACTGTCGATTGTTTTTTTTCACGGAAGAACAGGATAAAGTAGAGGAGGACGGCCGCGGCGATGTACGCGGGAACGAGCCAGATGGGCTTCCAGTCATGCATTGTGGGTGTAATAACGTGTTTATCCACGATAAACCCCGAAAACCAGGTGCCGATGAACATCCCCAATCCATAGGTGGCAAACGTGAACAGCTGTTGTGCAGCGTTCTTGATCTTCTCGCCGGCTTTCTTTTCTGTGTACATATATCCCGTTACGAAGAAGAAATCATAACAGACCCCGTGAAGGATGATCCCCGCATACAGCATCCAGGTATTGGCGCCCAGGCCGCCGTAGGCAAAACAGATATACCGGAGAATCCAGGCCGTCATCCCCATGAGCAGCATTTTCTTCACACCGATGCTATTGAACAGAAAGGGGATCGCCAGAATGAAAAGCCCTTCGGACACCTGGCCGAGCGTCATTTTTGCGGCGGAATTCTGCATGCCGAGCTCGACAAGGAAGTTATTCGCAAAGCCATAGTAGAAGGAAAGCGGGATACAAACGAGGATCGCGGCGACAAAAAAGATCAGATAGGGTTTGTCTTTGAACAATATAAAGGCCTCCGTACCCGGCGCCTGGGATTGCTTTCCTTTCGGCGGGGTATTGGGCAGGACGAAGCTGAATAGACCCAGCAGGATCGAGGCAGCTGCGGCAATTTGAAACGTCGCGCTCGACTGTTCAAGTTTCTTACTGCCGATGATAAGGCCCGCGACGATCCAGCCCAGGGTTCCGAATACCCTGATCCAGGGAAATTGTCTGCCGGGATCGGTCATCTGGGAGAAGGCCACGCTGTTGGAAAGTGCGATGGTCGGCATATAAAGCAGCGAATAAAGCAGGATCGTCCAATAAAAGACCGTATTATCGGTGATCATCGGGGCCAGGAAGAGCAGGACACCCCCGAGCAGATGCATGAACCCCATGATCTTTTGAGCGGGAAAATAGCGATCCGCCACGAGCCCGACGAAGAAAGGCGAGATCATCGTGGCAATGGCCAGGGCACTATAGGCAGCTCCGATCTGAAGACCGGAAGAATGCAGATGGACCGGCATATAGGAATTCATGGTCACATACCAGGCGCCCCAGATGAAGTATTCGACGAACATCATGAACGCCAGCTGACTACCTGTTTTAAATTTCATTTCTTTTATCAATTAGAAGGTTCGAATATAGGCATTAAATTGCACCCGTTTATGAGAACATTCGAAGACAGTTACCGCCATAAAGGAATGCGGAAGCAGTTGGTGGATATCATCCGGCAGAAGGGCATCACGGACGAACGGGTGCTGGACGCCATCCTCCATATCCCGCGGCATTTCTTTATGGATTCCGCTCTTGACAAGATCGCATACGAAGACCGGGCCTTTCCGATTGGAGAGGGACAGACCATTTCCCAGCCGTATACCGTAGCCTACCAGTCCCAGCTGCTCGAGTTAAAACCCTTCGACAAAGTATTGGAGATCGGCACGGGCAGCGCCTACCAGGCCTCGGTCCTGGCCGAGATGAAGGCGCAGGTCTATACCATCGAGCGGCAGAAGAAATTATTCGACAACAACAAACAATTCCCCTATCTGAAGAAATATCCCGGGCTGAAATTCTTCTATGGCGACGGATACGAGGGACTGCCCACCTATGGGCCCTTCGACAAGGTGATCGTCACGGCCGCCGCTCCCTTTATCCCGCCGAAACTGGTGGAACAGCTAAAACCCGGCGGACTGATGGTGATCCCGGTAGGCGAGGGGCAGGTGCAGCGGATGCTCCGGCTGACGAAGCATGCGGATGGTACCGCGACGCAGGAGATCTTCGATAATTTCTCCTTCGTACCGATGATCGTGGGAAAGAATTCCTAGCGGCGCACCGCGCCTAGAGAAAGGCGACGATCCGCGCCATCACTTCGGCATCTTTGTAGATCTTGCGGTGCCCCAGCCCATTGGTAAAAATGAATTTGAGATTGGGATGGGCGTCATCCCGGACCTTCAGGGCCTCGCGTACGGGTGTGACCCTGTCCTCGTCATCCTGCAGATAAAGCGTTGTCGCATGAACGTGATGCAAGGCGCGGCGAAGCGAGTACCAGTCGAAATGATGGCCGCTCGTTTCCTGCACATAGTCGTCCATCGCCTTCATCACTTCGGGCGAAAGCCGGAGTGCGCGGCCAAAGAGATCGACGGCCGACGTCGTTTCTACGGCAGGGGCAACGAGCACCAGCCGGGTCACTTTGTTATGCGGAGTGTTCTCCAGGAAGAGGGCGACGGCCAGACCGCCGAGGGAATGCCCCATATAGGAATGAAAGGGCCCGTAGTTCTGTTCGATCGTGCGCAGCATGCCGATATAGTCGGGGAGGAGGATCCGGCTGCCGCCGGAGGCGCCATGAGCAGGAGCATCGAAGGCAACGACCTCGTACCCTTTTTCGACGAGGGCCGAGATATAGGTGTCGAAATGCCGGGAAGCGGACTCGAAACCATGGGCGATGAGAACTTTTTTCCGGGGAAGCGCTTCAGGCAGCCAGCGACGGCCGCGAACCGTATGACCGTTCTGCCGGAAGGAAAGCCGCTCGCCTTTTTCGAAAAAAGAAGAGCCTTTCTTCTTAACCCGCTGCTGAGGGGTACAAAACAGCCGAAAGGCCTTTATGGCCGCTTTTCGGGGAGCTGCAAGCGAAAGAATGTTTATCCGGGCGCGTGTATATCGAAGTGCTAATTTTTGCGATATCTTCATGACCCGTTAAAGTTACAAAATGAAGGTAGTAATCGTCGGATCGGGAAATGTAGCCACCGTAATGGGCAGCAGGATTGCCGCCTCGGGGCATGAGCTGCTGCAGGTAGTGGCCAGGAACGAAGCGGCCGCGTCCTTGCTTGCGGCGGAATGGGGCTGCGCTTATACGACCCGGTGGGAAACGATCGACCGGGGCGCGGAACTCTATATCGTCTCGCTCAGCGATCGGGCGTTCCCGGAGCTGGCGCAGACCATGTCCCTGCCCGGAAAGCTCGTGGTGCATACCGCCGGCGCGGTATCGCTCGACGCGCTTGCGTCCGTCAGCGAACGTCATGGCGTTCTCTATCCGCTGCAAAGTCTGCGCAAAGAGATCAGGCCCTTTCCGGAGTTTCCGCTGCTGATCGATGCTCACCGGCCGGAGGATCTTGCGACCCTGGAAGCCTTTGCCCGGACCATCGCCCGGCAGGTGCAGCGGGCCGATGATACGCTTCGGCTGAAATTGCATGTGGCGGCTATCTTCGCCAACAACTTCACCAACTACCTGTATACCCTGGCAGCGGATTTCTGCCAGCAGGAGGGGGTCGATTTCTCCTTGTTGTTGCCCATTATCCGCGAGACCGGCGGAAGACTCGAGCAGCACGCACCGAAAGACGTACAGACAGGGCCGGCCGTCCGGGGCGACCGGCCGACGATGGAGCGGCACCTGGAAGTGTTGAGCAAATATCATAATATGAACGAATTATACCGGCTGTTCTCCGACCGGATACAAGAATATTATGAGACCCTGGAAGGGTCTCGTCCGAAGGACAGACGTTAGCCGGAGGCCAGAAATGCGGTATTTTTCTCGAACCGCATTTCGGCCGTAAGAAAAGGCGCGGTAAAGGGTCGGCCCGATAGATAAATTAGGGTATTTTTGCCCGCACAGTAAAGGCATTTCTCATGAGTGTATTGGAAAAATTCAAATCGATCAGGACTTTCGTATTCGACGTGGATGGAGTAATGACGGACGGGAGCGTACAGGTGTTCGAGACCGGCGAACAGGTGCGCCGGATGAGCACCCGGGATGGATACTGCCTGCAACTGGCCGTCAAAAAAGGCTACCGGGTCGTCGTGATCTCGGGGGGAACTTCTGAAGGGGTCAGGCAGCGGTTGCAATATCTGGGGATCAAGGATATCTTTCTGAATGTACATGATAAGGTCGCATTGCTGGACCGCTACGCTAAAGACCATGGACTGAACGAGCAGGACATGCTCTATATGGGCGACGATATCCCCGACTATGCGGCCATGCAGCATGTAGGCCTCGCCTGCGCGCCATCGGATGCCGCGCCGGAGATCCGGCATATCGCCGCCTATATCTCCTCCTTCGGCGGCGGACAGGGCTGCGTTCGCGATGTCGTCGAGAAAGTCTTGAAACTAAATGGTCAATGGGATCTGGATCAATCCGTAGCCTCAAAATAATACTGGTATGCCGCAATTGATCAGAGCTTTTTTCCGCCTTATCCGCTGGCCCAACCTGGTGTTTATCTTTTTGACCCAGTTGTTGTTCTATTATTATATCCTGTTACCGTGCTATGGACAGGTCGTCGGGGGGTATCCCTTGTCTCCGCAGCCGAAGCTGGCCCCGTTGTTGTTCTTCCTGCTGGCAGGTTCGTCGATCCTTATCGCGGCCGCCGGCTATGCGATCAACGACTATTTCGATCTGAACATCGACCGGGTAAATAAGCCAAAGCGGATGGTAGTGGAGAAGGTCATCAAACGTCGCTGGACGATCCTCTGGCACTGGCTTCTTTCGGGAATCGGGATGGTGCTGAGCCTGTATGTGAGCTGGCGCATCCGCAACCCGATCATCGCCGCGGCCAACCTGGGCTGTGTGGTGCTACTTTATTTCTACAGCACGACCTTCAAACGGAAGTTGCTGATCGGGAATATCATCATTTCGCTGCTCACCGCCTGGGTGACCCTGGTGCTCTTCGTTTGCGAAGCGCGGATCACAACCGATCCCGCCGCCCGGGAGATCAGTTCCCGCATCTTCAAGTTCGCGATCGTCTACGGTTCTTTTGCTTTTATCATTTCACTGGTGCGGGAAGTAGTAAAAGATATCGAGGACCGCGACGGAGATGAGAAGTATGGGTGCCGTACCATGCCGATCGTTTGGGGGGTGAATGTCGCAAAGGTATTTGCCGGCACCTGGCTGGTGGTGCTCATCGGCGCGCTGGTCATCTTTCAGTTCTATGTGCTGCAAAAAGCCTGGTGGCAATTGATCCTGTACAGCGTCGTGATGATCGACCTGCCCTGTGTCTGGCTGCTGCGCAAGCTCTACACGGCGCAAACAAAGGAACAGTATCACACGTTGAGTAATGTTATCAAGGGAGTCATGCTGACGGGCATTCTTTCCATGATCCTGATCTAAATCCCGATAAGAATGGAACGTATCATACTCGCGTCCGGTTCCCCCCGGCGCAGGCAATTGCTGGAATGGGCGGAGGTAGATTTTGAAGTACGGGTAAAGGATACCCCCGAGAATTTTCCGCCGGGGATGGCGACCATCGACGTGCCTGTGCATATCGCGCGGAACAAGGCGCTGGCGGTAAAGGTGGAAGTGCCGGAACGTGTGGTCATCGCCGCGGATACGGTGGTGGTACTGGGCAACGAGATCATCGGAAAGCCCAGGGACCGGGCCGACGCGGTGAACATCCTGTCCCGGCTGGCAGGACAACGGCATGAGGTGATCACGGGTGTGGTGCTGCTGAGAGATGGCGAAGAGCAGGCCTTTGCCGACGTCACGGCCGTATGGTTCCATCCGCTGTCGACGGCGGAGATCGAGAATTATGTCGACAAGTACAAACCTTATGACAAGGCCGGAGCCTATGCGATCCAGGAATGGATCGGCGTGGTAGGCATCAAGGGCATCGAAGGAGATTTTTATAATGTGATGGGGTTGCCGGTGAGCAGGGTAGTGCAGGCACTGCGTCGCTGGCAATAAGTCCGCCGCCCGGCGGGAAATAAATATCCGGACCAGGTTCCGGGACGAGGAGGTAGACTATGCGGGAAGAACTATTGTATTTTATCTGGCGTCATCGCCATTTCAATCAACAGGGACTTGTAACCGAAGACGGCCGGCCGTTGCAAATCATTTTTCCGGGCACGCCGAACAGCGATCAGGGGCCGGACTTCCGGGATGCGCAACTGCGTATCGGCGATCGGCTATTCACCGGCGCGGTGGAGCTCCATGTGCGGACCTCCGACTGGACCCGTCACGCCCATGACGGGGATGTTCACTACCGGAACGTGTGTCTGCATGTCGTATGGGAGAATGACCGGGTCGAGCCGCCGGGAAAGATCCCGGTGTTGACCTTATGCGACCGGGTGTCCAAACTCTTGCTCAGCCGCTACGAATACTGGATGCAGCTGCAGGGCTTCGTGCCCTGCGAGCGGCAATTGGCGGCGGCAGGACCGGAGATCTGGAAAGAATGGCTCCGGACTTTAGCCTCGCGGCGCCTGGAGCGGCGGGCCACGGGCATCCGGGGCTGGTTGGAACAGAACCGGCTCAACTGGGAGGAGACGATCTGGTGGGGGATGGCGCGAAGCATCGGCCTGCCCGTGAATGCGGCCCTCTTCGAAGCCGTCGCCCGGAGTCTGCCGTTGCGGTTGCTGCGCCGCCACCGAATGCAGGCGACGACCCTGGAAACCCTGCTCCTGGGACAGGCAGGGATGCTGGAAGAAGGAACAGGCGCCTGGCGCGAATACCGCTTCTGGCAGGCAAAATATGGGCTTAGACCGGTGGAGCTGCCGGTGTCTTTCTTACGGATGCGGCCGGGAAACGCCCCGGAATTGCGGCTGACGCAACTGGCGGGACTACTCCGGGAAGGCCGGGCCTGGTTTGCGCTTATCCGGGACTCGGAGTCGGTGGAAACCGTGCTCCAGGCTCTGACCGGCCCCAGGGGGCTGGGAGCCGAAATGCGCCGGGGGATCGTGATCAATGCGTTTGTACCCCTGCTCTACGCCCATGGCCAAAAAGAGAAGGCCTTGCGATGGCTGGAAGCGCTGAAGGCGGAGCGGAATGCCGTTTTGCGGGGATGGGCCGAAGTTGGGGTGGGAGTGGGCGATGCTGCCGGATCGCAGGGACTGCTTGAACTGAAGAAAGAATATTGCACCGCCCGGCGATGCCTGGAATGCGCGATCGGCCGGGCGGTGCTCTTTACAAATGCCGCATAGCGGCGGGAAAGCCCGATTACACGGCAGCGGGAACCCCGTTCCAGTGAAACTCCGTCTTCACCTCCATATCTGGGTGGATGCTATACATCACCGGACAGGTGTGGGCAATCCTTTCCAGGATCGTCTTTGTCTTATCGTCGAAAACCTGCCCGGCAGGAAAATCGAAAACGATGTTGACACCGGAAATACGGCGCGGTTCGGCCGCCATGATCTTCTGGACAGACAGCTTCATCCCCCGGAGGTCAAGTTGCATATCCCGGGTCTTTATCCCCATCGTGGTGGCCATACAGGCGGCAAGGGAGGTTGCTATCAGGTCGGTGGGGGAAAAACGCTCGCCTTTTCCCTGGTTATCAGTGGGTGCATCGGTCTCTATTTCTGTCCCGGATTGCAGATGTTGGGCAACCGTTCGTAAATCTCCTTCGTAAATAACTGTTGAAGTCATTGGACAATAAATTTTGCATAAATTTACGCCAGTTAAATTAAATCGTCAGCAGTGAAGCAACTTTTCCTCAGCATTCTCCTCTCGACCCTGATGCTATCCGTATTTGCCCAAAGATCCGACAGTGCGTCCATGGTATCGAAGCGCAACAGGCAGAATACCAGGCGGGACCGGATGAACAACCTGCTGAGAATGGAAGAGGAAGGGGATCTTATCTTTAATAAGCATAATATATTCGGAATCCGCCTGGCTTCCGATGGATATGGCATCAATTTCGAAAAAGGGAAGTTCAAGACCCCATCGCGGACCCTTCTCTTCCAGTTCGAATTGAACGAAAAGAAGGATCCCAAGGAACATCACATCTCCGCTACCTCCGATGGGATCAATTTCTCGTCGGTGGTGCCCTATAAGCTGAACAATCTGTATGAGTTCAAAATGGCTATCGGCCAGGAACACCTCATCGGCGGCAAGGGCAACCGCAACGGCGTCATGGTGTCGGGACTTTATTCCGCCGGGATCACGATCGGCATGCTCAAGCCCTATTTCCTGGATATTCAAAACCAGGTGACCGGCGCCACCACCCGAAAGACCTATGCTCAAATGGCTGTCGATACCAACAGCGGCAACGTCATTACGGGCGCATCGGGTTTTACCGTCGGCTGGGGCAACCTGAGCATCAAGCCGGCCGCAAATGCACGGCAGGCGATGCGCTTCGACTATGGCCGGCTGAACCAGACCGTAGCGGCCATCGAGGTGGGTCTGACCGAAGAATTCTACTTCCAGAAGATCCCGCTCGTCTACATGGTGAAACAGCACCAGTTCTTCTTCAACGCCTATGTGGCCATCCTTTTCGGAAGTCGAAAGTGACGAGTCGGCCAGCCGACGTTTGTTAAGCGATTCTGCCGTACTTTTGTCCAATGGAATCCAACGCAAACACATCGGCCTGCCTCCCGGCAGGAGATACTAACGGGTCCACGGGGACCGTGGCAGGACCTCAACATAAGATGCAGAAACCCAGCTGGTTACGCGTAAAACTCCCTATCGGCGAAAACTACAAACACGTCCGGGGGCTCGTCGATACCCATAAATTACACACCATCTGCGAAAGCGGCAACTGCCCCAATATGGGTGAGTGCTGGGGGGAAGGAACGGCCACCTTTATGATCCTCGGCAATGTCTGCACCCGGAGCTGTGGGTTTTGCGCCGTCGCCACCGGCCGGCCCGATCCCGTCGATTGGGATGAACCACAACGGGTGGCCGAAGCCATCTACCTGATGAAGGTCAAACACGCTGTGATCACCTCGGTCGACAGGGATGAGTTGAAGGATGGCGGCAGCACCATCTGGCAGAACACTATCCGCGCCGTAAAGGCCCTGAATCCCGATACCACGCTGGAAACCCTGATCCCCGATTTCAAAGCGGAAAAAGAAAATATCGATCGCGTCATCGAGGCCGCGCCCGAGGTCGTTTCCCATAACATCGAGACGGTTGAACGGCTGACGCGACAGGTTCGCATCCAGGCCAAGTATTGGCGCAGCATGGAGACGCTCAAGATCCTCAAAGAAGGCGGCAGACGCACCAAGAGCGGGATCATGCTCGGTCTTGGTGAGACAAAGGAAGAGGTGGTTCAGACGCTGACCGACCTGCGCAACAGCGGAGTCGATGTCGTCACGCTGGGTCAATACCTGCAACCGACAAAGAAGCACCTGCCCGTTATGCGCTTCGTGCATCCCGATGAGTTTGCCGAACTCCGCGAGATAGGCTATGCTCTCGGGTTCGATTACGTGGAGAGCGGTCCGCTGGTGCGGAGCAGTTATCACTCCGAGCGCCATGTCATTCCCGGCTATGGTCGCGGCGAATGGCTGCGCGGCAAGGATACGGCCCAGTAAACACCCTTCTCATGCCCAAACCGGTTGCGCTTTGCCTGCTGTTCCTTGTTCCCCTCGGGCCCTGCCTGGCGCAGCTGCATTGGCAGCAGGTCGACACTTCCTATGGCCCGCTGCCGGGTTCCATTCATGTCTATCGGAGTACCGACAGCCTGGACGGATTTCCTTCCGTCGCCTACTATGTCTCCGCGCGGCTGAAAGACAAAAGCATCCAGTTCACCGCTACAACGGGGCAGGGTAAGCGCTTTACACCCGCGCAATATTACCAGATAGAACAGTTTCCCCTGCTGGTCGTCAACTGTACCTTCTTTTCTTTCACGAGCAATGAGAACTACAGTCTCGTCGTCAAAGACGGCCGGCTGCAGTCTTATAATATTACCTCCCTTCGCGGAACTGGCAACGATTCCCTGTTCTATTATTATCCTACCCGGGCGGCGATCGGGATCGATCGCAAGCGGCGGGCGGATGTCGCCTGGACCTTTACGGACACGTCGAGACGCTGGCCCTATGCCTTTGAAGACATGCCGGTCATTGCCAATGGAAAGGATACGATCGCTTCCATTTACGATCTCAACGATATCGAGTGGAAATGGTGGAAGATGCGGACGGCCGTGGGTGGAGGCCCCGTGCTGATCCATGACGGCAAGATCCGGATCACATCCCGGGAGGAGCAGCTTTTCCCCGACGACGGTCCTGACGGTGAGCATGATCCGCGAACGGCAATGGGTTATACGCGGGACGGACGCCTTATCATCCTGGTCGTACAGGGGCGAACGCCCGGGGTAGCGGCAGGCGCGACGCTTTTGAGAGAAGCGCAGATGCTCCTCCAACTGGGCTGCTATGAGGCCCTGAATCTCGATGGAGGCGGCAGCAGCTGTTTATTGGTCAATGGAAAAGAGACGATCCACCCATCGGATCGCGAGGGACAACGGCCGGTGCCGGCGGTATTCCTGATCAAGCGAACGAAATAAAAAATTACGAAATTACGGGGTGAGCTCTATCGCGATCACGCCTTCATGTCCCATACGAGTGCACTGGCGCCAAGGATCGCGGCGTCGGATTCCTTCAGATGGCTGACGAGGATCTTCACCTTGTTCTGGAACACCTGGATCAGATTCTCTTCCATATGCTCGCGGGTCGGCTTTAGGATGAGGTCTCCGGCCTTTGTCAAGCCTCCAAACAAAATGATCGCTTCGGGACTCGAGAACATCACAAAGTTCGCGAGCGCCATGCCGAGGATCGAACCGGTAAAATCGAAGATCTCTTTTGCTAATTTATCGCCCTGGATAGCCGCGTCATAAACGACCCGGGAATCCAGACGCTCCTTTGGCGTATTCCGGAGCAGGCTGAACTCATCGCTTTTTTCGAGCATCTCGATGGCCGTGAGCTTGACACCCGTAGCTGAAGCATAGGATTCGAGCGAGCCTTTCTTACCCGTGCCCTCGTGATAGCGGCCGCCGGGGATGACGGTGGTATGGCCGAGCTCGCCGGCAAAGCCGTCATGTCCATAGATCAGCTTTCCGTTGGCAACGATCCCGCTGCCCACACCGGTGCCGAGGGTGATCATGATAAAATCCTTCATGCCCTTGGCGGCGCCATACATCATCTCGCCGATGGCCGCGGCATTGGCATCATTGGTGAGCGTGGCGGGAAGCTGGAATTTGTTCTGGATAAGCTTGGCCAGCGGGATGATACCCCGCCAGGGGAGATTGGGAGCGTATTCCACGGTGCCGCTGTAGTAGTTGCCATTCGGCGCACCTACTCCGATCCCCCTGATCCGGCCCGTTCCGCCGGCCTTTTCGATGAGGGGAGCAACATGGTTGTACAATTCATCGATAAAGCTTTCCACGTCGGCAAAACCGCGGGTCGAAATCTCGCTGGAGAAAAGGACGTTCCCATTACGGTCGACGATGCCGAATTTTGTACCGGTGCCACCGATGTCGATGCCTATCGCGAGCGGATCATAAGGAGTGGAAGTGGTGGCTTTTGCCATTTATCGTTTTGTTTTTGTGTAGGGTTGCAAATATAGCGTATAAAAGCAAACAGATGGATCTTTGATCCATCTGTTTGCTTAGCGCTAATATCTGGCCTTCGGCCGACCTCCCTCCGGTCGGTCCGGGGCGGGTATGCTAAAAATTAGTAAGTCCTAGTGTCCCCCTGCGGCACGCAGGGCGTCAAAGTCGATCCCCTGTGATTTGAGGTCCCGTTTAGCCCGGATGGCATAGTAAGCCAGGTAGGCGAAGCAGGCGACGCCTACGAAGTAGGAGTACTGGATGCCGATGGCGGTATCGGCAAGGGCGCCTTGCAGGAGGCTGATGAGGCCGCCGCCCATAATCATCATGATCAGGAAATTCGAGCCTTCGTTGGTATGCTTGCCCAGGCCGGCGATAGCCAGGGTGAAGATGCAGGGCCAGAGCGTGGAGCAGAAGAGGCCGACGCTGATAAAGGCAAAAACGCTCACCATGCCGCCGGCAAAGATGCCGATGAGCAGGGCCGTGATCGCCATCAACGAGAAGATCAGCAGCTGACGGGCTGGGTTCCCCTTGCTCAGCAGGTTACCGACGATCATACCGACGACGACGACCGCATAGATATAGAAGGGGTGAACATCGTGACCGGCAATCCCGGTGACGATCAGAAAAACGACGAAGGCCAGGTAAGGCATTACGAAGCTCAGGATCTGTCCGACCGTTTTGCTGACACCAAAGGCACCGACGGAAGCCGTCCAGCGGCCGATCATCAGGCTGGCCCAATAAAGGGCCACGAAGGGCGCGGCCTGATCAGTCGGGATATGCAACTTCTGTTCCATGAACAGCGGCAAATTGGACGCGGTGGACACCTCGACTCCCACATATATGAAAATACCCAACATCCCCAGATACAGCTGCGGGTATTTAAGCGGGCTGCCACGATCGATCACCTTATGGGAATCGGTCGCATCCGCGGAGGTCTGATCCAGATCGATCTTGTTGGGCAGGGAAGAGAATTTAAAGATAAGGGCGATGAGCACGAACACGGCGCCGAGGACCAGGTACGGGCCTTTTACACTGCTTATGCTGGCTTCTTTTGCCGCGCCGGAGGAGCCGGCGGTAGCGGAGCCGAAGATAGCAAGGCTGACGATCAGCGGGCCGATGGTAGTGCCGAAATTGTTGACCCCGCCGGCCATGCTCAGGCGCTGTGCGCCGGTGGCAGGGTCACCCATGATGATCGCCAGGGGATTGGCTGCGGTCTGCTGAAGGGAATAGCCCAGGCCGATGATGAACAGGCCGGTGATGAGGAGGGCGAAGGAAGCGGACATAGCTGCGGGGTAGAACAGCAGGGCGCCGAGCGCCGAGATGATCAGACCGACGGCAATACCGTTCTTATAACCGATGCGGTTGAGGATATCTCCGCCGCTGGCTTTTGAGATCAGATAATAAATGATAGACCCCACGGTATAGGCAACATAAAAGGAAACCGAGATCATTTGCGCCTGCCATTGCTCGAGGTGTAATTTGGTCTTGAAGACAGGGATAAGAATGTCGTTACTGGCTGCGACGAATCCCCAGAAGAAGAAGACCGTGATGAGTGTTCCGAACTGTGACCATTTGGTTTTTTGTTGCATAAGCAGACAAAGGTGGTTAATGCTGTAATCAGAATAATGGACCAAAATACCACCTTTTTCCCATGCGAAAAATTTTTTCATCGACGACACGCGGTTTAATCGAAAACCTTACTAAATTGAACAGGAATGGAAATACTTCACGTATCAGCAGAGTGTTATCCCGTGGCCAAGGCCGGTGGACTTGGTGATGTAGTGGGGGCGTTGCCAAAGTATCAGCGGGACCTGGGACATGTCGCGAAGGTGGTGATGCCGATGTACCGGACGAAATTTCTTGCCGCCAACGAATGGGAGGTGGTTCACAAAGGGTACACGCATCTGCACAATTACTGGTTCAACTATACGGTCATCAAGGAGAAGACGAATAAGCTGGGTTTCGATCTTTATCTGGTGGACATCTATGGATTGCTTGACCGGGAGAAGATCTATGGATATGGAGATGATGTGGAGCGGTTCACGGCTTTTCAGATCGCGGTGGTCGACTGGCTGTCGGCCTGGAAGCATCAGCCGGATGTCGTCCATGTACACGATCATCACACGGCCCTGATCCCCTTCATGCTCAAACACTGTTACGCCTACCAGCATCTGCAGGGCATCACTACGATCCTGACGATCCACAACGCGCAGTACCAGGGGCAGACAGGAATGGACAAGACGGTCTATATCCCCGCCTGGGATGTGTGGAAGCGGGGGCTGCTGGAATGGGAAGGAGCATTGAACCCGCTGGCCTGCGGCATCCGGTGCGCCTGGAAAGTGACGACGGTGAGCCCCACCTATCTCGAGGAGATGCGAAGTCAGGCGGCCGGGCTGGAAGCCTTGCTGGAATATGAGAAGGGGAAGTGCAGCGGCATCCTGAACGGCATCGACAACGTTGTCTGGGATCCGTCGACGGACCGGTATTTCGAGAATCATTATGATATTACGACGGCGGAAGAAGGAAAAGCGCAGAGCAAGGCCCTGCTTTGCCAGCAATATAACCTGGACATCAAGAAGCCGCTGATCACCTTCATCGGGAGGCTGGTCGGGGACAAGGGAGCGGATCTGTTGCCGCAGGTGATCGAAGATTCCTTTTATTATATAGGCCGGAAGATGAATTTTTTTGTGCTGGGCAGCGGCCTTCCGGAAATAGAGGGGAAATTGCAGGCGATCCGGGGGCTGTCGAGGGGGGACTACAACACCTATATCGGGTATGACGAAGCGCTGAGCCACCTGATCTATGCGGGCGCGGATTTTATCCTGATGCCTTCGCGTGTCGAGCCCTGCGGGCTCAATCAGCTGTACGCACTCCGTTATGGTACGGTGCCGGTCGTCCGGAATACGGGCGGTCTGCACGATACGGTCATCGACTATGGGGACAGGAACGGTTATGGCATCCGCTTCAACAATGCATCGGTGGGGGATATGACCCATGGGATCTGGCGCTCAGTGGAGCTGTTCCACCAGCCGGAGATGCTCCGGGAGATCAGACAGCGGATGATGCGGCTCGATTTCAGCTGGGAGACCAGCGTCCGGGCTTACCTGGACCTTTACGACCGGGCGCGGAACGGCGTCTAGGAAAAAGGAAACAAAATTGAAGGCCGGACTATTGGCGAAAACTTTAGATTAGCTTTATAAACCAGATTGTTCATTAATTAAACGCTTGTATATGTCAAAAGAAATTCTTTCCGTCATATTGGGAGGTGGGGCAGGAACCCGGCTGTATCCCCTTACCGCCAGCCGCAGTAAACCTGCCGTGCCCATTGCAGGGAAATACCGCCTTGTTGACATCCCGATCTCCAATTGTCTCAACTGCGGCATCTCGCGGATGTTCGTCCTGACGCAGTTCAATTCGGCTTCGCTTAACCGGCATATCAAGAACACCTATCATTTCAGTGCGTTCAGTTCGGCCTTTGTGGATATCCTGGCGGCCGAGCAGACCCCGGATAACCCCACCTGGTACCAGGGGACGGCCGATGCCGTCCGCCAGTGTCTGCGGCATATCGGGCCCTTCGACAGCGAATATGTATTAATTCTGTCGGGGGACCAGCTCTACCAGATGGATTTCATGGAGATGCTCAACCATCATAAGAAGATGGGGGCGGATATCTCGATCGCCACCATCCCCGTGAACGACCGGGAAGCCTCCGATTTCGGGATCATGAAGATGGACGAGAACGGATATATCAACACCTTCACCGAAAAGCCCAAAAAGGAGATGCTTCCTCCATGGGTGAGCGATACGGGTCCCGCCATGCAGGCGCAGGGCCGGAACTACCTGGCTTCGATGGGGATTTATATCTTCAACCGCCAGCTGCTGCAGGACCTGCTGCAGAACGAATTTGTGGATTCCACCGATTTCGGTAAGGAAATAATTCCCCAATCCCTGGAAAAGTACAAGGTCGTGAGCTACCAATACGAAGGGTACTGGACCGATATCGGAAATATTCCGTCCTTTTTCGAGGCGAACCTGGGACTGACCAAGGATATCCCTGACTTCAATCTCTTCGACAACGAAAAAGCGATCTATACGCGCGCGCGCATGCTGCCGCCTGCCAAGATCAGCGGCACCACGCTCGAAAAGACCATCATCGCGGAAGGCTGTATCATCAATGCCTCCCGCATCGAGAACAGCGTCATCGGGATCCGGACCCGCATCGGGACCGGCACGACCATCGTCAGCAGCTATCTGATGGGGGTCGACTATTACGAGACGATCGAGGAGATCGAACTGGCCCGGCAGCATGGACTGCCGACGGTAGGCATCGGACATCGCTGTTATATCCGCAATGCCATTGTCGACAAGAACTGCCGCATCGGAGACGATGTACGCATCAACGGCGGGCACCACCTGGAGAATTCCGATCATTCCCTGTATACCGTTAAGGAGGGAGTGGTCGTCATTAAGAAAGGGGCTGTGCTGCCAAATGGGTTTGTAATTTGATGCCCGCTCACGGGCTTGCTATAATTGATTGCTATGGCCGCTAAACCGCTACTGACGACGGGGCAAATCTTTACAATGAGCTTTGGTTTCCTCGGGATCCAGTGCGGTTTTGCTTTGCAGAATACCAATACAAGCCGGATTCTGCGGTCATTCGGCGCCGATGTGGACCAGCTGCCCGCTTTTTGGCTGGTTGCACCATTGGTCGGACTGATCGTCCAGCCCCTGATCGGACATTACAGCGATCGCACCTGGAATCGGCTGGGCCGCAGAAAGCCGTACTTTTTGACCGGGGCCTTGCTTTCCTCACTCGCATTGATCCTGTTGCCCAATTCCGGTGGCATGGCCGGGTGGCTTCCCGCTTTGTGGGTCGGAGCAGGCTTTGTCATGGTCATGGACGCCTCCTTTAACGTCGCTATGGAGCCTTTCCGCGCGCTGGTGGCGGACAATCTACCGGACCGTCAACGAGCCAAGGGGTTCGCCATTCAGGCCTTTCTGATCGGAATCGGCGCAGTTGGCGGGTCCTATCTGACCAGCCTTCTTGCCTGGCTCGGATTCAGCCAAACGCCTGGTCCCAGCGGAATTCCCGATAACGTCAAATACGCCTTTTATATCGGCGCCACGGTCTTTATCGTCGCCATCCTGGTCACGGTCTTTTTCTCGAAAGAATACCCACCGAAGGAATACGAGCAATACCACGGCCATACCGAGGACAAGAGCAAGGCCGGGCTGGCGGAGATAGGCAGAGACTTTATGCGCATGCCCAAGACTATGAAACAGCTTGGGCTGGTGCAATTCTTCAGCTGGTTTGCCATGTTCAGCATGTGGGTCTTCACCACGGACGCGGTGGCTACTCATGTGTTCGGATTGCAGGGAGATTATGCGCATTCAAAGGCTTATAACCAGGCGGGAGATATCGTAGGTAATGCATTTGGAATTTACAACGGGGTTGGCGCCCTCTATGCCCTTTGCCTGACACCTATGTCCCGGATACTGGGGCGGAAGATGACACATGCGATCTCACTGGTAGCGGGCGGGATCGGATTAATCTCGATCTTCTTTGCGCGGAGCGAGTGGGGCTTATATTATTCCATGATCGGCGTCGGCCTCGCCTGGGCGAGCATCCTCGCCATGCCCTACGTGATCCTTAGCGGCTGCATCCCCGCCGGGAAAATGGGCATCTACATGGGGATCTTCAATTTCTTCATCACGCTGCCGCAGATCGTCAATGGCGTATTCGGCGGCTGGATCATGAAACACCTCTACGGCGGCCAACCCATCTATTCGATCATTATGGCCGGCTTCTGCCTCATCGCCGCGGCTATCTCCGTTCTCTTCGTTTACGACGGCGGTGCGATCCGCATCCAACAAGAGAAGGCCGGGTTCTATGCGGGCGAACGCACGGCCTCGTAAAACTTCGAAAATGTACAAGCTTTTCGTATTGGTGAGTGCCTGCCTGCTATGGCGCATGGCCTCCGCACAGCAAATCTACCCAACGAACTGGTGGGTCGGCATGAAACACTCCACCATCGAACTCGTCATCCGGGGCGAAAACCTCGCAAAGGCCAAAAACATCACCGTCAACTATCCCGGCGTCACCATAAAAGACTGGCGCCACGCGGCCAACTCCCATTACCTCTTTGCCCATCTGTCCATCGCCCCAACGGCCAAACCGGGGACGGTAAAGATCGGACTTCCCGGTGCGGGATCGGTCGACTTCCCCTTGGCCGAACGCCGGAAAGGTAACGGTATTACCTATGCGCAAGGTGTTCACAGCGACGACTTCATCTATTTTCTGATGCCGGACCGGTGGAGCAACGGCGACCCGGGTAACGACCGCATCCCAGGCCTGCGTGACCAGTCGCTGAACCGCGAAGACATCTATCTCCGGCATGGCGGCGACCTTCAGGGCATCATCGATCACCTCGACTATCTGCAACAGTTGGGTGTGACGGCGCTATGGATGACGCCCGTGATCCTGAACGATATGCCCGATCGCACGGAACACGGGTACGCCTTCACCGACCACTACATCATCGACCCGCGGCTGGGTGGTGGGACGATGTACCAAAAATTGTCCACGGAACTGCATCGGCGGGGAATGAAACTGATCCAGGATGCCGTCTACAATCACATTGGCAGCAACCACTGGATCATGCAGGACCCGCCCGCCCCCGACTGGCTGCATCAATGGCCGGAATATACGCAGACGAGCCACCGGTCGGAAACAACGATGGACCCGCATGGCAGCGAGTCGGACCGCAAACAGTTCAGTGACGGCTGGTTTACCCGGCAGATGCCCGATCTCAACCAGGACAATCCCGATCTTGCCGAGTTCCTTATCCAGCACGCCCTTTGGTCTGTCGAGTCCTTTGGTGTTGACGCCTGGCGGATCGATACCTATATGTACAACAGCCTCCCGTTTATGAACCGATGCAACAAGGCGCTGATCGACGAATATCCGGGGATGACGATGTTCGGCGAGTGCTGGGTGGCCGGAGTAGAACGTCAGGCCTATTTTGCACAAAACAATTACAATACACCTTTCAAAAGCAACCTGCCAGGCGTCCTTGATTTTCAGTGTCTTTACAACGGGATCGCACCGGCGGTGAAGGATACCGGCGGACAGGGATGGGGAGTCAATCAACTCTATCAGACGCTGAGTGAGGATTTTATTTACCGAAACCCAACCGCGAACGTGATCTTCCTGGACAACCACGATATGACCCGCTTCTTCTCACAGACAGGCGAAGACGTCGCGGCGCAGAAAATGGGGCTGGAATGGCTGCTGACCGAACGGGGCATTCCGCAGCTCTATTATGGAACGGAGGTATTGATGGCTGGGGTGAGTAACCCGGACGGGCTTGTGCGCCTCGATTTCCCCGGTGGCTGGACCGGCGACAAGCGAAGCGCATTTACCGGCGAAGGCCTGACGGCAAACGAGAAGGCGATCCAGGAACTGGTGAAGAAGCTGGGACAGTACCGGCTGCATTCCCCGGCACTTCGGTTTGGAAAAATGATGCAATATGTCCCACAGGGTTCGCTCTATGTATACTTCCGCTATGACGCAAAACAAACGATCCTTTGTGCGATGAACACGGGAAATGGACCGGCAGCCATCGACTTCGGACGATTTACCGAACGAACAAAAGGATTCAGCCAGGGCGTCGATGTGATCACCGGAGACCGGCATCCGCTGGGGCAGCCGGCGTCCATTCCCGGAAGAACGATGTGGGTGCTGGAGCTTCAGCCCTAAACCCTAAAGTACTATTGTCTGGATATACTGTCGCCCGCTTTTACCCCAGTCTTTCATGCTAGGCTGGATGGTTTGCAGCAATGCCGTATTGTCTACTTTCTTGCCCTTTAGCGGGGGAGCGACCTGCGCCTCGCTGACATTGACGGCTTCCACCTTGGTAGCAAACCAGGAGACATGCTCGTGGGGCAGCGAGACGCCGAGGATCATGCCGGGCAACCCGGTAAAGGATTCCGGACCGCCTTCAGCCAAGATCTCGTCAGTGTAAAAAGCAACCACATAGATCGAATCCATGATGATCGCATTAGCGCGCCGGCAGTTGAAGCCGGCGATATTCCGGGTCTCGTCCGTGATCTTCCATTTGATGGTCCGCAGACTGTCCTCCACCAGGAAGCCTTGTTCGAAGACGTTCTTCCGGCTGATACCCTTCCTGGCAGCCAGATCGGAGTAGACGGTATTATCCTGCGCGGGCGGCTGCCAGAAAAAGAAGTTCTGCTGCTTGTCATCGCTTTCGCGACCGGGTTTATAGAGGCTTTTGTTACCGGTAAAATACAGGTCGAAATAAGAGGTGCGGAAATGGCTGGACATCTTTTTCATCAGATCGACCCATTGCTCATCGCCCTCGTCCATCGTCTGCTGCATCTGGGCATAGACGTTCACGCTGCGCTGAAATTCAACGTGGCCATGTGAGATGAAGATCGGGTTGCTTTGGGCCCAGACCGGGCCGCCGGCGGCTGCGAACAGCAGCAGCAAAAAGGTATAAAGAAGGAGTTTACGTGTCATATCGTAATGCATTAATTTCTTTGTTGCGGCATCGGTGTACCCGCCTTTGTAAAATTCCAGACTACCGAGAACATAAAGTAGCGCTTGATGGTCGTATAGGTATTCTGGCTGATAAAGTTGCTGTTCACGTTCCGGTTGAATCCGACATTCTGATTGAGCAGATCGTTGACAGCCGCCTTGATCAACAGCGCGTCGTTCTTCAGGAACTTCTTGCCGATCCAGCCGTTGATCAGCGCCACATTGTTGTTGGTGGTAAAGACCGGCGTTTTCTGCCGGAGATTGATATCCGCATCGGCATGGATCTGGAACTTCAGCGGCAGGAACAGGTTGCCTTCCGGCTGGATCTGGTAGGTCCAGTATTCGGTGGAGATGCCGGTATTGGAGGTGTTCCGGCTCAGGGTATACGTTGCATTGAACCGGACCCCGATATCATACTTCTTCTCCTTCGACTTATAGATTCCATTCCCAAGCGTATAACCCTGGGTGCGCGTCTTATTGGCCACTCCGTTGACATAGCTGACATTGCCCGAATTATTCATATTGCCATTGAATTCGAAGCGCAGATCGGGTCCTTTCCATTTGAAACTATAGTTCAGATAGCCGCCGACGCGATAGTTGCCGTGTACGTTGATATACTGATTCACGCGCTTGCCGGTGGTCGTATCGAGGTCTACGCTGCTGGCGATGTCGTTCTGGGTAAAGGAATAGTTGACGCTCGCCCAGATGCCGCGATCGGTCAAAACCTTATAGTCATTGAAAAATAACCTGAACTGGTTGGCGAACTTCGGCTTCAGCCCGGGGTTGCCAATGGTGATGTTCAGCGGATCCTCATTGGTATAGATCGGCTGGATCTGCGTCACCTGCGGCTGTACTGTGCTTCCGTTATAGTAGAAACCCAGCCGGCGCATATTGGTGAACGACCACGTGAAGTTGGCGGCGGGGTACCAGTTGACGAAATGGCGATGACCGCTGGTGTCCGCCACGAGATCGCGCTGATCGAACTGGGTGAACCCGACATCGGAGCCCACCGCGAACCGGAACTTCTTTTTTATCATCGTATAGCTGAGCCCGCCTCTGTTGGTAAGCACATTGTATTTATAGTCATTGCTGAACAGCGAGTCGAGTGCGACGTATTTACCGCCCGTCCCCTTATTGTACGAATCCCGGTTCGAATGGCTGTTGTTGAGCACCACGCCATAGTTGGCCACCAGGAAGGAGGTCTTTGACAGCGGCTGCGTCATCGTAGCCTTGGAATCGATAAGGCTCGTGACCGTATGGAAATCCTTTTGCTGATCAACCAGCGAGTCATACCAGGGAGCGCCATTCCGATAGAAATGGGTATTGGAATACAGCCAGCCCGTCGACCGGTCGTCAGTGAAGTTCTCGCGGACGGCTACGGAGATCGTGCGGCCCTTTGGCAGCTTCTTACGCCAGAGCAGGTAGCTGTTGAGGATCTTCTTTTCCCCGGAGGTAGTGGTTGTCCGGTCGTTCTGATTGATCATACTGCTGTCGCTGGCAAGATAATCCGAATGATACTGATTGAACGTGTTCTTTTGATCGGTGCCGCCGGTAGCCTGGATCTTCAGGGACGAGGTGGAATCGAACTTCACCTCATAGTTCCCGTCGGCAGTATGCCGGGTGATCTGGTTGCGGAAATTCTGGTTCGTGTTGTTGTAGAAGGTAGAACCGGGCAGGATATTTTGCGAGTTGGTGACGCTGTTCCCCGCCACATTCAGTTGCATGAATTTATAGTTCCCGTTGAGCGAGATATTGTCGTCCGACCACTTATCATTGAAATGCAGGCCACCGGTCTTTACGCTGGGTTTGCCCTGGCCTTCATATTGGCCCGACCAGCTGTCCAGATCGTCATTATTGCTGGTCGATGTAAAACTGATCGAACCGGTACTCGCATCGACATCCAGGTTATCCGCAAAGCTTTGTCCATAGGTGTCCCGCTCATTCCAGTTGAGACCCGTCTTGCCGGTGTTGGAAATGATCCCATAAGCCGCGAGCTTTTTCTTCTTCTTGAAATAATTGGCCATGAGCTGTTCATCATAATAGCCATCCGTCCCCAGGTCGCCCGTCACCCGGCCGAAATAGCCCATCTTCTTATCGTTCTTCAATTTCAGGTTGATCGTTTTCTCGCGCTGGCCGTCGTCGATGCCCGTAAAACTGGCCTGATCGCTTTTCTTATCATAGACCTGGACCTTGTCGACCATGTCCGCTCGCAGATTTTGCGTGACGAGGGTGGGGTCGTCGCCAAAGAACTCCTCGCCGTCGACCAGCACCTTTTTGACCGCCTCGCCCTGCGCCGTGATCTTGCCGTTCTTATCCACCTGGATACCGGGCAGTTTCTTCAGAAGGTCTTCGACATTGGCGCCGGCCTGGGTCTTGAAGCTGTCGGCATTGAACTCGGTGGTATCCCCCTTGATCCTGACCGCCCCCTTGTTCCCGCTGACGACGACGGTCTCGAGCAGTTTAGCCTTCAGGACCAGGCCGATCGTCGGGAGAGTTACCGCCCCGCTGTCCTTCAGGAACAGGGTGTCTACATAGTCCGCATAGGCGGGGTAGGTCACCAGGATAATATAATGACCGGGCGGAACCGTCATCTGAAACCGGCCAGCGGCATTGGTCCGGGTATGCCCGACAAGAATACTATCGGCAGGTCGCAGCAGGAGGACGGAGCCATTGCCCAGGTTCTTTTTTTCGGAAGTGTCGGCGATAGAGCCGGTGATACGGGAAGATTGTGCCAGGGAGGCTACAGACAACAGGAGAAATGACAGTAAAAGTAGTACAGTTAGTCTAGGCATAAGGATCATTCCAGGTTAGGTGGGCTGAAATTAGATTCAAAATGAGGGATATACAAGACCGAAGCCTTAAATTTACGTTAAAGACATCAAGATGAAATATGAGGAGGCGCATTTCGTGGATTCGACCAGGTCGGTTTGGAACTACTCTCTTTTTTCGGAGGAGGATATCCGCAATTTCCAGCAGGGTACACATTACCGGTTATACGAATTGTTCGGCAGTCATCGAATCACCGTATTGGACCGGACGGGATACTACTTCGCGGTCTGGGCGCCGAATGCTACGGCCGTTTCGGTCATTGGCAATTTCAACAACTGGCAGCCGGATACCCATCCCTTGTTCGTTCGACTCGAGCGGTCAGGCATCTGGGAGGGCTTCATCCCCGACGTGTCCGTAGGTGAATCTTACAAGTATCATATTAAAGGTTTTAATGGTGGGACGCTCGATAAGGGCGATCCCTATTGCAATTTTTGGGAGATGCGGCCAAGGACCGCTTCCATAAGCTGGGAGTTGGATTATTTGTGGCAGGATGGCGAGTGGATGCAAACCCGTAAAAAAAGTAATGCGCTCGATGCCCCCTGGAGTATTTACGAAGTCCATCTCGCGTCCTGGATGCGACCCGATCCGGGCGACGAAGAGCGGTACAACAGCTATGACCAGATCAGGGAGCTGTTGGTGCCCTATGTCAAAAAGATGGGGTTTACGCATGTGGAGCTGATGCCCGTGATGGAGCATCCTTTCGATGGCAGCTGGGGCTACCAGGGAACAGGGTATTATGCACCCACGTCCCGATTTGGCGATCCGCAGGGTTTCATGGCACTGGTCGATGCCTTTCACCGGGAGGGGATCGGGGTCATCCTGGACTGGGTGCCCTCACATTTTCCTTACGATTATCATGGTCTCTATCTCTTCGACGGCGCCAATACCTACGAATATGCAGATATGCGTAAGGGATTCCATCCCGACTGGAACAGCTATATCTTCAATTACAGCAGGGGAGAGGTCAAATCATTTCTCATCAGCAATGCCCGGTACTGGCTCGATAAGTACCATGTGGACGGGATCCGGGTCGACGCGGTCAGCTCGATGCTCAAGCTGAACTATTCGCGGCAGGAAGGCGCCTGGGAACCCAACGAATATGGGGGGGACGGCAACCTGGAGGCGATAGCCTTCCTCAAGGACCTCAATGCAACGGTCTTCCGGGATTTCCCTGATGTGCAGACCATTGCCGAAGAGGCGACCGACTGGCCCGGCGTGAGTCGCCCCACCTATGCGGGCGGTCTGGGATTCGGGATGAAATGGATGATGGGCTGGATGCACGATACCCTGGATTATTTCAAGCTCGACCCCATCCACCGGCGGCACCATCAGAATAAGTTCACCTTTAGTATGATGTATTACTACGACGAGAACTTTGTGCTGCCGCTGAGTCATGACGAAGTCGTCCACGGCAAGTCGCCCATGCTCTACAAGATGCCCGGGGATGACTGGCAGAAATTCGCCAATCTCCGGCTGATGTATACCTATATGCTTACCCATCCGGGTGGGAAACTCTTGTTCATGGGTAATGAATTCGGCGCGACGACCGAATGGAACTATAAAACCGAACTGCCCTGGCATCTCCTGCAATACGACTCGCATCGGCTGCTGAAAGATTGTGTGCGGGACTTGAACGGACTGCTGCGCTCAGAACCGGCGATGTATGAGAACCAGTTCAATTCTAATGGGTTCGAATGGGTGGACCTCCGGCACCGCGACGAGAGTGTGATGGTCTACCGGCGGAAAGGCAAGAACGCGACCAGAGACCTGCTTGTGATCTTAAATATGACACCGGTGGTGCGCCGGGACTGGAAGGTCTATGCCCGGGGCAAGGACGCATGGAAGGAGATCTTCAACAGCGATGACCGGAAATATTGGGGGACGGGTGATACGAATAATCCGGATATTCCCGTACGGCTCGTGGATGAGACGGACGAAGTGTATGAACTGATCGTCCATTTGCCGCCGCTGGGGGGACTTGTACTCCGCTAAGCCGCATGGCTTTCGAATTTTAGCGCGGTCGGCCTTACATTCTTTCGGGAACGCGAATACCAAGGACATTCATGGCGTTGCGCAGAGTGCTGGCCGTTAGTTGGCAGAGCTGGAGGCGGAGGGCCTTCTTTTCCGGCGACTCGGCATTCGCGATGCTGTGTTCCGCATAAAAAGAGTTGTAGGTCTGCGCCAGCTGGTAGGCATAGGCGGCGACGACCGAGGGACTCATTTCCAAGCATGCCTGTTCGAACACGGCAGGAAATTTTTCCAGCACAATGGTCAGGGTTTTCTCCAGCGGCAGGAGCGGGGCGTCGCCCGGTTGGCCGGATAGCCGCTCCTTGCGCAGGATGCTTTTGATCCGCGCATAGGCATATTGGATGAACGTGGCGGTATATCCGTGGAGATCGATGGATTCTTCGGGATTAAAGACCATTTTCTTTTTTGGATCGACCCGAAGCAGAAAGAATTTCAAACCGCCGATCCCAATGATATCATACAATTCTTCCAATTCGTCGAGTTTGAAATCCCCGGTCTTGCCTAACTCCTTTGTCTTGCGTTCCGCCTCGTCGATCATCTCATCGAGAATATCGTCCGCGTCGACGACGGTCCCTTCACGGGTCTTCATCCGGCCCGTAGGCAATTCCACCATCCCATAGCTGAGATGGAAGATCCCGTCGGCCGAGGGGATCCCCAGTTTCTGACAGATCAACTTCAGCACCTTGAAGTGATAGTTCTGTTCATCGCCGACCACATAGATGCTCTGGTCGGGGTGGAACTCTTCATATTTCTTAACGGCAAGGCCGATGTCCTGGGTCATATACACGGCCGTTCCGTCCCGGCGCTGTACGATCTTCTGGTCGAGTCCGGCCGCCGTCAGGTCGATGATGACGCTGCCGTCGTCCTGCTTTTGAAAGACGCCTTTCTGCAGACCCTGGTCGACCAGTTCTTTTCCGAGCAGATAGGTATTGCTCTCGTAATAGATCTTATCGAAATCGCTGCCGATGCGGTGATAGGTCGCATCGAAACCCGCATACACCCAACTGTTCATTTTCTTCCAGAGTTCGATGACCTCCGGCTTGCCGGCTTCCCAGTCGACGAGCATTTGTTGCGCCGCCTTCATGATCGGCGCCTCTTTCTCGGCCGTTTTCTCATCCATTCCGCCGGCGATGAGTTCCGCAATTTGCTTTTTGTGTTCATGGCCGAAGAGCACATAGTAATCCCCCACCAGGTGATCCCCCTTGATACCGGTACTCTCCGGCGTAGCGCCATTGGCAAAAAGCTGCCAGGCGATCATGCTCTTGCAGATATGGATGCCGCGGTCGTTGGCAATACAGGTCTTTACGATATCATAGCCGTTGGCCTTGTAGATCTCGGCGATGCTCCAGCCCAGGAAATTGTTCCGGAGATGACCGAGATGCAGCGGCTTGTTGGTATTCGGTGAGGAATATTCGACCATGACCTTCCGGCCATTGCGCGCTTTGCGGCCGTAGTCGGGATTGTCGTAGGAGGTTTTCAGAAAGTTCAGCCAGTAGCCATCAGCGATCGTCAGATTGAGAAACCCTTTGATAACATTATAGCCGGAGAACAATTCGGGATTGGCGCCGGTCATGGCCTTGCCCAGCTGATCACCGAGCTCTTCCGGCTTTTTTTTCAATTGTTTAACAAAGGAGAACAACACCACCGTATAGTCGCCTTCGAATTCCGGTTTCGTTTCATTGACAAGGATATCCGCAGCAGGCAACGTAAATTGATACTCCCGTTGCAGTGCCTCGCTGGCAGCCGTTCTGATCAGACTGATAAGTTCCATTTCCCGTTAATTGGCTGCAAAAGTAAGACATGTTCACCGGTTTTTGACGTTTTGTAGGTATCTTTGCCCCTTGTGAAAGATCGCGTCGTTTCTTTTATTGATTTTTTCTATCCGCCTTTTTCCCGTCTGATGCCGCTGCAGACCTTCCGTTATGCAGCATGCGGCGGGACGAGCACCCTGCTGGATATCGTGATGTACTGGTTCAGCTTCAATTTTATCCTGCATAAGCAAAATGTTCATCTGCTTTATTGGACCTTTTCTCCATATGTCGCTTCCGTTTTTATCGCATTCTGCGTAAGCTTTCCGACCGGCTTTATTCTGAACCGTCATATCGCATTCCCGGGCAGCACGCTGCACGGCAGGATCCAGTTGTTCCGCTACTTCGTGCTGGTGGTGGTTTGCATCGGGCTGAACATCCTCTTCATCAAGCTTTTTGTCGAGCAATTCCATATCTATCCCACTATCGCCAAGGTGCTGACGACGATCATCGTGGTCTGCTTCAGCTATGTGACACAGAAGAATTTCACGTTTAAGATCGAAGAAGAAGAGTAGATTTCGCGGAGCCGGCTCCGCACACCTTATTTCGGTTGGGTCATGCTGAACCAATTGCCCAACCCATCGCTGAGGATAACCGAGCGAAGGCGAAGGGTACGACCGAGGAAAAGCGAGGAACGACGCTTTGACGAAGGTCTCGACTGTCTGGCTTATGGAGAACACCGGCGCCGAGCGCACCCTTTTCGAGCAGCACGCGGAAAGCATTCTGGGTCTCTTCATCGAATTTCGTCATCCCGGAAAACGGGTCCAGCAAGGCGATCTCGAGGCCGGGTTGATCCGGCGGAGTAATGGTCAGCCAGCGGAAACCATTTTCCATTTTTGCATCAGTGTTGACTTTAAACCCCAATTTGTTGACATAGAAGTCGTAGGCTTTGTCCTGGTCGAGCACAAAGAAAGTGACATGGGAAACTTTCGTGATCATAATTTGTTATTGTTTTTTGATAAAGCTAGAGCAGGGGAGCCGGAGGCGCTTCTTGAATCTTGCTTTTCGTGTCGGTAGTGCCCGACCTCTTTTTTGAAGAGCGTGCTGAAGGAGCCGATACTTTCAAAGCCGACCTCGTTGCAAATTTCGGTAATGGTCGCTTTTTTGTCCGCGAGGGAAAGGCGGGCATGTTCGAGCCGCTTGCGGGTGAGGTATTGATGAGGTGTTACCCGGTAGATGCGGGTAAAGAGCCGGTGGAAATGATACCGGGACAGACAGGCTTCCCGCGACAGGCAGTCCAGGCTGATCGGTCGGGTGAAATTACCGTCGATATACAGCTTCGCCGTAAGGATCTTTTTATATACGTCCGGGGCTAATGGCATTAAAGCTCTTTTAATGGCATAGTTTGTGGAGGGAGGAGGGAGCAAATTTAGTACTTTTGCACCTTGCCTCAAAGGCCCCCTAAGTTTGCAGACAGCTAAAAATTACAATTACGCCTATGGTAACAGTTATCATTCCCGCTCTTAATGAAGAAAAGACGATTGGCCAGGTCATCCGACAGGCCAAAAGGAATGAACTGGTAAATGAGATCATAGTCGTAGACGATATGTCGGCGGACAATACCATCGCCGAAGCCAAGAAAGAGGGGGCCAAGGTCATCACCAGCACACATGTAGGAAAGGGGGATTCGATGCGGGAGGGGCTGCTGATGGCAAAGAACGAATACCTGGTCTTTCTGGAAGCCGATACCCCCCATTTCGACGAGGATATCATTGGCCCGCTGACCGCCCCGCTGATCGCAAACGAGGCGGATTTCGTCAAATCTTATTCCGAGCGCTCCAGCGGAAGGATCGCCGAGCTGCTGGGCAAGCCGCTGCTGGAGACCTTCTTTCCCCATCTTTTGAAGTTCAAACAACCCCTGAGCGGGATGATCGCCGGAAAGAAATCCGTCCTGCAGAAGGTGGAATTCGACAACGATTATGGGGTCGATATCGGGCTTTTGATCGATCTGCACAATGTCCGGGCGCGGATCGCCGAAGTGAGCATCGGGGAAGTGGAGAACGACCGGCAGCCGTTGCATGTGCTGGGACGGATGGCCAAGCAGATCGCCAACGCCATCTTCAGAAGGGTCAATATCTTCGACGGCGGCCACCGCGAAGAGGAGCAGGCTCCGCACCCGATGCGGGAACAGGTGGAATTCGCCCTCAAGGAAATGATCCGGAACCCGAAGAAAATGATCGTCTTCGACATGGATAATATCCTGTTGCAAGGCAGTTTTATAAAGGCGGCGGCCGCCCGCTTTGGCTTTACCCGCGAGTTGAATGATATCCTGGCCCAGGACAAAAGCAATTATATCAAGACCCAGAAGATCGCCCGGCTCCTCGAAGGACGCACCTTTGCCGAGATGATCCATGTGGTCGAGTCCATTCCGCTCATCGGGGACGCCGTCCAGGTGATCCGGGAACTGCAGGTCCGGGGCTATGTCTGCGGGATCATCAGCGATAGCTACCATGCCATCGCCAACCATGTCAAAAACCTGCTAGGACTGGATTTCACCCTGGGCAATGAACTCGAATTTCAGAAAAGCGTGGCCACGGGCGAGGTGAAGATCCCCTCCCAGTTGCTTAAGGACCGGTTCAGCCAATGCGAACACGATCACTGCAAGTCGAATATGTTCCAGTATATCCTCCACCGGTTTGGCATCTCCCTGGCAGATTCCGTGGCAGTCGGCGACGGCGAAAATGATATCTGCATGGTCAAAATGGCGGGGACCGGCATTTCCTTCAATTCCCAATCCCCGGCCCTCGACGAGGTGGCCGACTACACGTTCCGCGGGGATTCCCTGAAGCCTGTCCTAGAGGTAGTTAGATAGGATCCGGCCATTTTGGCTGTCGATCTGGCAGGTCTCCCTGCCGTGGCATAATCATTGACTAGCTATTGGGGATCAATCTTACAAAACCTTTAAAATCATATAAACAATATGGGAAAAATCATAGGAATTGACCTCGGCACCACCAATAGTTGTGTAGCCGTTATGGAAGGAAATGAGCCCGTGGTGATCGCCAACGATGAGGGTCGTCGTACGACCCCGTCGATCGTGGGTTTCCTGAAGAACGGGGAACGGAAGGTCGGGGATCCTGCGAAGCGCCAGGCTATTACAAACCCGATCAATACGATCATGTCGGTAAAGCGATTCATGGGCCGGCGTTATGACGAAGTGACCAACGAGATCACCCATTGGAGCTATAAAGTCGTCAAAGGTGACAATAATACTATCAGGATCGATATCGACGGCCGGCTGTATACGCCGCAGGAGATCTCGGCGATGATCCTGCAGAAGATGAAGAAGACGGCCGAGGATTATCTTGGCCAGGAAGTGACGGAAGCCGTTATCACAGTTCCCGCCTATTTCAATGACGCCCAGCGTCAGGCGACAAAGGAAGCCGGTGAGATCGCCGGGCTGACCGTTCGCCGGATCGTCAACGAGCCTACGGCGGCGGCCCTTGCTTATGGGCTGGACAAGCAAGGCAAGGATGAGAAGATCGCGGTCTTCGACCTTGGCGGCGGTACTTTTGACGTCTCCATCCTCGAACTGGGTGATGGCGTATTCGAAGTAAAGTCCACAAATGGTGATACTCACCTCGGTGGTGATGATTTCGATAAGATCATCATGGACTGGCTGGCCGATGAGTTCAAGAAAGACGAGAATGTCGATCGCCGCAAGGATCCGATGGCGCTTCAACGCCTGAAGGAGGCTGCCGAAAAGGCCAAGATCGAATTGTCCTCGTCCAGCGAGACGGAAGTGAACCTGCCCTATATCACGGCGGTCGACGGTGTGCCCAAGCACCTCGTCAAAAAACTGACCCGCGCCAAGTTCGAGCAGTTGGCGGACTCCCTGTTTGAAAGATGTCTGAAGCCCTGTGAGCAGGCGTTGAAAGATGCCGGCGTATCGGCTTCGCAGATCGATGAAGTGATCCTGGTGGGCGGTTCTACCCGTATCCCCAAGGTCCAGGAAATAGTAGAGAAGTTCTTTGGCAAGAAACCAAACAAGGGGGTGAACCCCGATGAAGTAGTTGCCGTTGGTGCTGCTATCCAGGGCGCCGTACTCACCGGTGAGGTGAAGGATGTCCTGCTGCTCGACGTGACCCCGCTTTCGCTGGGTATCGAGACGATGGGTGGAGTAATGACCCGGCTCATCGACAGCAACACGACGATCCCGAGCAAGAAATCGGAGACCTTCTCTACGGCCAGCGACAACCAACCGGGCGTACAGATCCATGTACTGCAGGGAGAACGTCCCATGGCAAGTCAGAATAAGAGCCTCGGTACTTTCAACCTCGATGGGATTCCTCCCGCCCCACGTGGCGTTCCGCAGATAGAAGTCATCTTCGATATCGATGCCAACGGTATCCTGCATGTAACGGCCAAGGATAAGGGCACGGGCAAGGAGCAGAAAATCCGAATTGAAGCCGGCAGCGGTCTGAGCAAGGAAGAAGTAGAAAGGATGAAAGCCGAAGCAAGGGCCAACGAATCGACCGATAAGGCCGCGCGTGAAAAAGTGGACAAGATGAACCAGGCCGACAGCCTGATCTTCCAGACGGAAAAGCAGCTGAAGGAGTTTGGCGAAAAACTGCCCGCCGACAAGAAGGCGCCCATCGAATCCGCGCTTAGTAAATTGAAGAATGCACACAAGTCACAGGATATTGCTGCCGTCGACGCCGCTGTTGCGGAGATGAACAATGCCTGGACAGCCGCATCGGAAGAGATGTACAAGGCGACACAACAAGCCGGCGGACAGCCTGGCGCTGACGGTGGGAACGCCGGACATCAGGCGAATACCGGTGGCGAAAATGTCACCGACGCCGAGTTCGAAGAAGTGAAATAAGTGATTGAGCGTTAGATATTTTGCAAAAAGCCTCCAAATTTGGGGGCTTTTTTGTTGCATATTCAAAAAAAATGTGTACTTTTGCACTCGAATTGAACAATCAACCACGCGTTTAGCGAGTTTGCCATCTCCTGGAGTACTCAGTCAGCCGACACTTCTTCCAACGATTCTCAAGTGTTTTTTGTCTTCCTTGATTGTTCAGACTCAAACTTAAAAATTGAACATTTATGAAAAGTGATCTAGTGCACTCTATTGTGCAGACTGGACCACAGGTCCAGTGGCCGAAGGCCAATCCTGAAACAGCGGGCGCGAAAGAGCCAAATTTGGAAAAGGCGATGAAGCGCACGCTATTGGAACCGTCTATCCTGAAGAATTGGATGACCGAAGTAAAAGAGACCGTGGCGACGGATGTCGCGATCAATGCAGAGCGGAAAAGCTCTCTTACGTTGAACCTCTGGGCTATGCGGAAAGGCGCACGTTATGCGTCGAACGGCCGCAGAAAGCCCGGCATCATCACCGGACTCGGTTATTAAAGGATATGATTACGTAGCAAGGCCCCGCTTTTAGCGGGGCTTTTTATTTTATTATGGCCCTTCGGGTAACCGAGCGAAGCGAAGGTTATGACCGAGGAGGAGCGTGTCGGAGCAGCTCCGACGAAGGTCGGCTTCCAGCCTGCCCGGCGGGGCTTTTTGTTTTATATTATATCCATCTTCTTCATCAGGAAAGAAGCATTGCGGTTCCGGGCAATGCCGCGCTGCAATTTATAATCAAAGCGCAGCTCTCCATTCTCGATGACACTCTCGAAACAATAGTTGTGAACGGCGCCCGGGAGGGCTTCTTCGAGCGAACCAAGCGTAAGGTCGTGCGTAGCGAAAAGCGCCAGGCAATGATATTGAAGTAAATGCCGGATGAACTGCTCGGACCCAAAGGTCTTGTCTTCTGAATTCGTACCGCGTAGGATCTCATCTATCAGCACGAGAGCAGGTGCGCCGGTTTGCAGGCGGTGGACGATGCGCTGCAGCTTCTTCAGCTCGGCCATGAAATACGAAGTCTGTTCCAGCAGCGAATCATCAATGCGCAGGGAGGTCAGCAACTCCATCGGTGTAAAGTGGAACGACGCAGCGCAGACCGGAAGACCGCATTGCGCCAGCAAAAGATTGACCCCCAACGTACGCAGAAACGTCGTTTTTCCCGACATGTTGGATCCCGTCACCAGCACAAGCCGCTCGTCCCGGCCGAGGACACAGTCATTGGCAATGCGGCGGCCGGCAGGGATCAGCGGGTGGGCCAGGGCGGTGGCCTGGATGAACAGGGTAGGGGTGGGAGCACCGGAACCGGTCGGTACCATGCGTACCGGCGACGGATAAACGTAGTCCGGGTTGTTAAATGCAAAGGTCGCAAGACTATTGAGATCCTCGACCTCGCCCACCGCCTCCAGCCAGTCAAGGGAATTGGTGCGATAGGTCTCCTTCCAGCGCTCGAGTGCGATTACGCAGTGCAGGTCGTAGAGGAGAAAGGTGTTCAGAAAGAGATTGACAAGATTGTTATGCCGGTGATCGAAATAATTGGCCAGTTGGGAAAGCCGGCGGATAGCATCGTGCGCGGTGAGCGTCCGGCTGCGCAGACCGGCCAGTACGGCAGAGTCTCCTGCGTCGACGGTATTGAAGACCTTTACAATTCCCGTATATTGATCGAGGAGAGCTTTCTTGTTGTCGATCAGCTCATGCTGCCGCCCGACATATTTGCCATACCCGGCGAGTACGAGCCGGGAAATGATCGCCCCCGCGAGGAGCAGGGTATAGTTGTTGCTGCCGATCCAGATAGCGATACCTGTAAGATTGAGGGCAATGACCCCCGCGATAATCATCAGCCGGCCAGGTTTCCGGTAAAAGGCGGCAGGCGCCTCCAGCCAGCGGGTAAAGGGGCCGGGATCGAGATTGGTCTCCTTGCCATCATTGAGCAACCCATGGGCCGTGATCAGCTGCCGGCATTCGGTCTGCGTGGCAAGCGTTTGAACGGCCGCCTGTTGCCGGCTGATGGCGCCGGGGTCAAGCAACGGTTCGCGCAGCCTTGTCGCCAGGAAATTCTTTCCTTTGACGGTCGCAGTGCGGTTGAGCCGGTGAAAAAGGGAATTATGACCAAAGATATCCAGGTCGTCGAGATAGCCCTGGGAATCGAGAAAGGCATGCCCATCGGGGAACTGGTTGGCTTTGCCCGCCAACATCTCCCCCTCGTTGTGATTGACAAAGCGGAGCTTTTCCCAGAGCCGGCGCTTATCCTTCCAGTGATAGTAAATATTGACGCAGACGATAAAGGCGGCCAGGGATAGAAAGGCCAGAAGGACCATCGCCCAGTTGAAGTGTTGGGCGAGAAGATAGATCGCAACGCCGAAGCCGGCAAAAAAGGCCAGGCGCAAAAGGGCCATGACATTCAACCGACCCTGGATGCTCCGGATCTTTTCGTCGCAGGCAACGATCTTTTGCTGGTAGAACGATTCAGTAGACAAGTGTCGGAAAGACTACATGATGTCCATCGCCTTCACGAAGGAGGTGGCTACAAAAGGCAGGATGAGCGTGAGATAAGAGAAGTGAGTGGCCCATGCAAAGGCGAAAGCGGCAGTCGAAACGAAAAACAAAAGCCAGTATGCAGCGGAATTCTTCTTTTGTGCCATGAGATCAGGAATTTACGCAAAAGTAAGCGAAAAGGGCCATTGAACCAACATGAAAAAAATCAATACCTTCGGGCGAGATGAGATACAACTTAAAGCTGGATTTTTATTTGCGATTCTATACGCATCCCGGTGAGTCGATCCTTGTGACGGGAAATATTCCCGAACTAGGCAAGGGGCAGCTGACCGCCGCGATGCCGCTTACCTATGTGAACGGGGATTTCTGGCATGGAAGCATCGTGCTTTCGGAAGCGCCTTTGGACCCGATACGCTATCACTATATCCTGAAGAATACGGACGGCACGTTGACGGAAGAAGGCGGAGACGAAAAGTTCATCGATCCGCAATCGATCACCACGGGGGAGATCCAGGTCATCGACACCTGGAATTTCGCCGGCGAGTTCGAGAACGTCTTTGACACTTCTCCTTTCCGCAATGTGTTGCTGCCGCCGCACAAAGCGGTGAGAAAGGCGCGGACAAATGGTACGATAACGGCGATCTTCCGGGTCAAGGCGCCGCTGCTGGAAGAACAGGAAGTGGTCTGCCTCTCGGGAAGCGCTACCGGCCTGAACGACTGGAACGAAGAAGATCCGCTGCTGCTGGCCCCGATAGGGGAATGGTGGACGATCGCATTACCGCTTGCACCGGAGTCCTTTCCCCTTGAATACAAATACGGCGTCTATCATAAGAAGGAGAAAAAGATGACCCGCTGGGAACAGGGGCCCAACCGCTATGTCCCAGGCGACGCCAGACCGGACAAGGTGAGCATCCTCCACGATGGGTTTGCCCACCTGCCCAATACCACCTGGCATGGCGCAGGAGTCTCCATCCCCGTTTTTAGCCTTCGGAGCAAGGAGTCGATGGGGGTCGGTGAATTTACCGATCTGGAACAGCTCGTCGACTGGGCCGTCAAATGCGGCCTAAAGCTGATCCAGCTGCTACCCGTACAGGATACCTCGGCGACACATACCTGGGTGGATTCCTATCCCTATGCCGCCATCTCCGCCTTCGCCCTGCACCCCATCTACCTGAACCTCGAAAAATGCGCAGGCAAGAAAAACTCCTCGCTGATCAAACCGCTCAATAAGAAGAAAAAGGAGCTGAACGTCCTGCCGGACCTGGATTATGAGCGGGTGATGAAAATTAAATTATTAACAGTTAAGGAGTTATACGAGTTACAGAAAGAAGAATTTCAGAAGAACCCAGACTTTATAGAATTCTTCGATCGCAATAAGGACTGACTCGTTCCCTATGCTGCCTTTTGTTATTTGCGCGATAAGCATGGTACTCCGGACTTTATGCAATGGACCATGCATAGCGAGTACGACGCAGAAGCAATCCGCAAATACGTCTCCCCGGAAAAACCACACTACGATTCTATTGCGCTTCAATACTTTATTCAATATCATCTCCACCTTCAATTGAGAGATGCTGTAGATTATGCTCATGAACAAGGAATTATGGTCAAGGGGGATATCCCGATAGGTATTGGACGCTATAGCTGCGATGCCTGGGTAGCCCCGCAACTGTATCATATGGATATGCAGGCCGGAGCCCCCCCGGACAATTTTGCCATAAAAGGCCAGAACTGGGGCTTCCCGACCTATAACTGGCAGGAGATGATGCGGGATGGATATGGCTGGTGGCGGCAGCGGTTCAGCCATATGCAGAACTATTTCGATGGGTTCCGTATCGACCATATTCTGGGCTTCTTCCGCATCTGGACGATCCCGATGAATATAGTAGAGGGCATCCTCGGGCATTTCGAACCGGCGATCCCCGTTCACAGGGTCGAGTTCTACCAGCGGAATATCTGGTTCGACCATGACCGCTATACCCGCCCCTTTATCAATGAGGCGGTCCTTTGGGAAGTCTTTGGCCCGGATGCCGAACACATAAAAGGAGAATATCTGGACGCCACGGGGAATGGCTTCTATACCCTGAAAGAAGGGTACGATACGCAGCGAAAGATAGAGTCCATCTTCGATAAACTGGAAGCGACGCCCTTCAATGAAAAGGTGCGGCACGGGCTGTATGATCTGGTGTCGAATATCATCCTGCTGGAAGTGGAAGGTTCCTGCGCTGAACAGTACCACTTCCGCATCTCGATGGAGCAGACCTCGTCGTTCCGCTACCTGGAATGGCATACCCAGCAACAGCTGAAGGATCTTTATGTGAATTACTTCTATAACCGCCAGGATGATTTCTGGCAGCGCGAGGCGATGCAAAAGCTGCCTGCCTTGAAGCGGGCCACCAATATGCTCGTGTTCGGCGAAGACCTCGGGATGGTGCCGCGCAGCGTCCCCGAGGTAATGCGGCAGTTGGGCATCCTCAGCCTCGAAGTACAGCGGATGCCGAAGAATACCAGCCGGCAGTTTGCCCGGCCGGCGGAGGCGCCCTATCTCTCGGTAGTGACGCCATCCACCCACGACATGAGCACCATCCGCGGCTGGTGGGAAGAGGATCGCGAGTTGACACAACATTTCTTCAACCAGGAACTGGGACAATGGGGCGAGGCGCCGAAGTTCTGCGAGCCCTGGATCAACAAGGCGATCGTTCTGCAGCATCTACATTCGCCGGCGCAGTGGGCGATCTTCCAGCTGCAGGACCTGATGGGCATGAGCGAGCACTTCCGCCGGGAGAATCCGCATGACGAGCGGATCAACGTGCCTGCCAATCCAAAACACTATTGGCGGTACCGGATGCATCTGACGCTGGAAGAGCTGTTGGAGGAGAAAGCGTTCAACGGGGATTTAAAGAGGGAGATTATTTCTAGCGGGCGCTAGTCTCAGTTTTTCCGTCGCCTGGTCGGAGGGAGAGGCACCTAATTGGCGCGGCCGGCTCACCATCGTGATCGCCGGCCGCAAGGGAAAGGGGTTTATTTTTTCAGGCTTGACTTCTAATTACATCATTTTTACAAAAGGCTGAACGTACTGGGTAGAACCTTCACGGTTGGTTACTTTCAGGAAGTAATTACCGTTCTTCAGACCCGTCAGGGCGATCGTCTGCTGATTCACGCCTGCATACAGTTGCTGCTGCGTAGTGTAACAAACCACACCGGCGAGGTTGTACACCTGTACGACGACCTGCTGGGGAGCGATGCTGGAAACACTATAATTAAGCGTAGAGACAGCGGGGTTGGGGTAAACCGACATCTTGGTAGCAGAAGGTTCTGCCGTATTGTAGAAGAGCGTAACGACCTTGGAGTAACGAACCACACCATCACGGTCCACCTGACGCAGACGGTAATAATTATTACCGGCGATCATGTGCGCATCGGAAAACGTGTAGGTGGTCATATTGTTATTATTAAGACCGTCTACAACGTTGATCGAATCATAACCACCCGTCTCACCAGCACGTTCGATGACAAACCATTTACAGTTGGTCTCATTTTCCATAACCCAGGTCAGGAGAGCGGCGTCGTTGTTAACCTGGCCGTCAAAGCTGAGCAGCAGGGCAGGGGTGACACCATTCTTAGCGCTGGTAGTCTGAGCAGCGGCGAAGTTGATACCGGCGAACAGAAGAGCAACGGCAAAAGCCAGGCGGAAAGTGAAGTTGATTGCGATGGTACGTTTCATATAGGGTGCGATTACGTTTGTACTGCTTAGATATGCAAAAGGGTGCCAAAACGCAAGTAGCTGAAAAATAGCGAATTGCAGGCGTGCCAAATGCCAGATTCTTCCCAAAAACGGAAAAAAATTCCTAAAAATGCAAAAAAGAGCGTAGAAGCCCGCGATCCCCCGTATTTTCCGAAGGGGTCCGCCATCGGAGGGGCGATAGGAGATGTTCGTCGGGCATCAATCGCCGTTTGCCGTACATTTGCCCTTCATGGTTTGTAAATATTACCCTTATAGTCTCCCTTTCAGGCACCCTTTCACGATCTCCAAAGGCACCAAGACCCATCAACCGACCCTGGTCGTCGAGCTCGAACACAAAGGTTTAAAGGGCTATGGCGAGGCCCCGGCCATAACTTATTATCATCTCCCGGTGGACAGGATGATCGCTGATCTGGAAGCCAACAAGTCCATGATCGAACGTTTTGCGCTGACCGACCCGCAGCGATACTGGCATTACCTCCATCATTTATTGCCGCAAAACCCCTTTTTGGTCTGTGCGCTGGACATCGCGGCCTGGGATCTTTTCGGGCAACTGGTTGGCAAACCGCTGTATGCATTATGGGGGCTCGACCCCAAACTGGGACCGCCGACCGATTTTACCATTGGCATCGACACCGTGGATAAGATGGTGGCGAAGATGCAGGAAAAACCCTGGCCTATATATAAGGTAAAGCTCGGGGTCCCGGATGACCTGGCGATCATGGAGGCCTTGCGTAAACATACGGATGCTCAATTCCGGGTGGATGCCAACGCCGGCTGGACGGTGGAGGAAGCCCTGGTCAAGATCCCGCGGCTGGCGGAGCTGGGTGTCGAATTCGTGGAGCAGCCGTTGGCGAAAGAGAATTGGGATGGGATGAAGATCTTATATGAGCAATCGGCGCTGCCGCTCATTGCTGACGAATCCTGCGTCTTCGAAGAAGATGTCCAGCGTTGCCATGAACATTTCCACGGGATCAATATCAAGCTGACCAAGTGCAGCGGGCTCACCCCGGCGCGCAGAATGATCGAAAAAGCGCGGAGCCTGCAGATGAAAGTAATGGTGGGCAGTATGAACGAGAGCACGATCGGCAGCGCTGCGATCGCTCATCTGTTGCCGGCCATCGACTATGTCGACATGGATGGACCATTATTATTAACGGAAGACGTAGCGACGGGACTGCATTTTGACTATGGGAAAGTTACGATTCCCCGCGGTCCGGGGTTAGGTGTCAAATTTACAGGTGTAGAAAGTTTCACATAGTGGGAAAAAATACTGCATCCAATGTGGTTTTATTTCATAAAAGGTGGCTAACTTACTTATGAACACACTACACCACTACTGACGAAGCTTTGTTTTGAACCAAATTGCTGCTATATCTGAAATACAATTGCGAATTGCCTTGTATGAGGACATGAAGGCGTACAAGCGTCTTTATGAACTGCTCTCCGAAGGGCTCTACCGATTTTCCTACTCCATGGTCCGATCGGCGGAAGTAGCCGAAGAGATCGTTTCCGATGTCTTTATTAAGGTATGGCAAATGCGATCCAAGCTGGCGGAGATCGACAATCTTCGCGTCTACCTCTTTACTATCGCCCGCAACTTCTCCCTCAATTATCTCGCCCGGAATGCCGACAGCCGGGTGATCGGCCTGGAAAGCCTCGATAGCGCAACGCCTGTGGAAGGCAATAGCCCGGCCGACCTTTGTATCTCCGCCGACCTGGCCAATCAGATGCGCCGCATCGTCCAGCAGTTGCCGCCGCAATGCCGGATGATCTTTCAGCTGGTTCGCGAGGAAGGCCTCCGCTACAAAGAGGTGGCCGCCATCCTCGATATCTCTCCTTATACCGTCCGCAATCAACTCTCCATCGCCATCCAGAAGATCGGCGAAGCCCCCCTTCTCAAAGAATTGCGGCAAAAAATGGTCTAATCATAATTTTTTCCCAACGCTTGGTACATACGACTAATTTCCTGTGTCTATAGGAGCATACTACGCATGCTGCCTATGAGAGAAGATCAGTTTTGGTCATTAGTAAGTCTCAAGCTCTCCGGAGAAGCCAGCGCCGACGAACTGGCGACCCTGGACCGCATGCTGGAAGAGCAGCCCGAACTGGCCGCCCAGCTCGAACCCATCGGCGAATGGTGGGCACATGCCGCACCCACAGGCTCCCGCCTTAAAAAGGGCGCACTCCATCGACATATTCAACGGCTGAACCAAAGTGAACACCTCCCATCCCGCGGCCATCGCGGACGCCGGTTCTTTTTGCTCCTCATCGGTATCGCCGCCTCCCTCGCGGGTTTTGCTTTCTTTATTTACCATTATCAATCGATCTCCAAAAAGTCAGCGCCTTCTGCCGCCGTCGCTCAAAACACGGTGAGCACCAAGCCCGGCTCAAAATCGAAGATCCAACTGCCCGACGGCTCACAGGTCTGGCTGAATGCCGACAGCCGCCTGGTGTACAGCGAAAGCTTCAATGGCCAGGCCCGTGAAGTACAGCTTTGCGGTGAAGCCTATTTCGATGTGGTGAAAGACCACCGCCATCCTTTTATCATCCATACAAATACTATCGATGTGCTGGTGCTGGGCACCACACTGAATGTCCGCTCTTATTCCAACGAAAAGATCACAGAGGCGGCGCTGATCCACGGCTCGGTAGAGGTCAGCCTCCGGAGCGATCCCGCCAAAAAGATCCTGTTGAAACCGAACGACAAACTGGTGGTGCAGAATGGCAGTAACCTGCTCCTCGCAGGCAGCAAGACCGTGAGGAGCCATCCGGACACGACGGCGCGGGTACTGGGTTTGCGCAAGGTGCATTTTCCTGCCCGCGACTCTACGGCAGTGGAAGTTCTCTGGGTAAAGAACAAACTGGCCTTCGACCAGGAAAGCCTCGAGGCCGTGGCCTCGAAGATCGAGCGGTGGTTCAATGTAAAGGTGAACATTACACACGAAGCATTAAAGCAGACGGAATACAGTGGAGTATTCGAAGACGAGACCCTACCGCAAGTGATGGAAGCATTACGCCTGACCGGGAATTTCCGCTACTCCATCCGGAAGCGGGAAGTAACGATACGACCTTGATTATCTAACCAAAACCGATTGCAAATGAAATGGATCACTTAACGACGTCCTGAAATAAAATGGCGGAGAATGATTGCAGCATCCCCCGCCCGAAAGACAATTCCTGCCGCTTGGCGGACAGGGCATTATCATTATTTCAAACCTAAGATATGAAAAAAACCGGAAGCGGCCCTTCCCCGGACAGGGTACGCCTACTCATCAAATATCTGCTGATGACCAAACTTGCCATTCTATGCGTCTTCGCCTTGTCCATCCAATCCTTCGCCAGGGGGTATGGACAGGGGAATATTAACCTTCGGCTGGAGAAGACGCAGCTGAAGAAGGTCTTCAAAGCCATTGAAGACCAGGGATTCTTCAGATTTGTCTACAAAGATGATATCCTTCCAAAAGACTCGCGGGTCACGATCGTAGCCCGTCAGGCATCCGTCGAAGAGGTGCTCAACAAGGTGCTCGACCGGACAGGGCTTTCGTATCACCGCCTCACGGACAACCTGATCGTCATCATGCGGGCGGCGGGCAATAGCGGGACGCCAGAGCTGCCCTTTGCCGTCACCCATATCAGCGGCAAGGTGACCAATGAAAAGGGCGAACCGCTGAAAGATGTCAGCGTACAGGAAAAAGGAACCACCAACGGAACCCTGACAAAAGAAGACGGGGCCTATGCGCTGGATGTTCTGAATGCGAACGCAACGCTGATCTTCAGCTTTGTGGGCTATACGCCACAGGAGTTCGGCATCAAAGGCAAGACAGCCATCGATGTAAAACTGCTCGCAGGAGAGAACCCGCTAAAGGACGTGATCGTTGTCGGCTACGCCAGCCAGAAAAAAGTAACAGTAACAGGTGCCGTTGCGCAGGTAAAGGGAAGCGAACTGGAAAAGACGCCGACCGTAAACCTCTCGAATTCCCTTGTCGGCCGGTTGCCGGGTGTCTATGCCGTTCAGTCGACGGGTGAGCCGGGTTATGACGGTTCTACCATCCGCATCCGCGGGACCAATACCCTGGGAAATACCTCGGCGCTGATAGTGGTCGACGGGGTGCCGGATATCTCCGGCGGCCTGGAACGGCTCAACCCGGCGGACATCGAGAGCATGTCGGTTTTGAAAGACGCCTCCGCCGCGATCTACGGGGCGCGGGCCGCCAACGGGGTCATCCTGGTGACGACCAAACACGGGAAGTCCGGCAAACCCCAGGTATCTTATACCTTCAATCACGGATGGGCGCAACCCGACCGGGTCCCCAAGATGGCCACTGCAACGGAATACGCGGCCATCAACAACGAGACGACTATTTATGATAAAGTTCCCTCTGGAGAATGGGCTGCGGCAGAGGCGGCATTTGCCTCGGCCGGTAAATACACCACCCAAAGCGGGGCCGAAGTAACAGCTCCTTTCCAGCCTTCGGACATCGCCAAATACAAGGACCACTCCGATCCCTGGGGACATCCGAATACCGACTGGTTCAAGACCACGCTGAAGACCTGGTCACCCCAGGTGCAGCATACCCTGCAGATCAACGGGGGCACTGACGCCATCCGGTACCTGGGTTCGGTGGGATATGAGGATCAGGACGGGTATTATAAGAATTCGGCTACCGGCTACAAGCAATATGACATGCGGCTCAACGTAGACGCCCGGGTCAATAAATGGATCAATACGGGAATCAACCTGACGGCCCGGGAAGAATTTCGTTTCTTCCCCACTCAATCGGCAGGTTCCATCTTCCGGATGCTGATGCGCGGCCGGCCGACGGACCCCGAAGTATGGCCCAACGGCTTGCCGGGGCCTGACATCGAGAACGGCCAGAACCCGATCGTGATCACCACTAACCAGACGGGGTATGACAAGGACAAAAGAGACTATTTCCAGGTGAATGGAAAGGTGGAGGTTCTGATCCCCTGGGTGCCGGGTTTGAAGGTAACGGGAACGGCGACTGCCGATAAAGAGAATCGACTCGAGAGGGTATGGCAAACGCCCTGGTACCTGTACTTCTGGGATCATACGACGCTGGATGCGAACGGTCAGCCTGTGCTGACAAAGAGCATGCGGAGCACCTTTACCAGCCCGCAGTTGAGCGAGACCAATTACAACTATCTGAATATTCTGTTGTCGGGTTTTGTCAACTATGACAAGACTTTCGGCGATCATACCGTCAACCTGATGGCGGCCGTGACCAAGGAAAAGGACAACGAAGACGATTTCAACGCGTACCGGACCAATTTCATTTCCTCTACTGTCGACCAGCTTTTCGCAGGCGGTACCCCCCAGCAGAACATCGGCGGATCAGCGTACAACCGGGCCAGGTTGAGCTATTTCGGCCGTGCTGCCTATAACTATAAGGAGCGGTACCTGGCAGAATTCCTCTGGCGTTATGACGGTTCCTATCTCTTTCCCGCGGCGCACCGCTTCGGCTTCTTCCCCGGGATTCTGGCGGGCTGGCGCATCTCGGAAGAAAATTTCTGGCGCAACCTCGTCAAAACGGTTCCCTACCTGAAACTCCGCGCTTCCTGGGGCCAGATGGGGAACGACCAGGTCTACTACAACAACAAGTTGCAGGAATATCAGTACCTGGCCACCTACGGCTTTAACGCCTATACGATCAACAACGCGGCTGCCACGACCTTGCAGGAGACCGTCGTACCCAACCCGAACTTCACCTGGGAAGTGGCTAATAACTCGGACGTAGGTCTGGAAGGTAGCGTGTGGGACAACCGGATCAATTTCGAGTTCGACTATTTCTATAACAAACGGACCCATATCCTCTGGCAACCGCAGGGTTCGACACCGGCTTCCAGCGGTATCGCGAGCATCCTGCCGCCCGAGAACATCGGCAAGACCGAGAACAAGGGCTATGAGTTCACGGTCGGCTATACGGGCCGTAGCGGAGACTTCACCTACTCGGTGAGCGTCAACGGCGGCTATGCGAAGAACAAGATCCTGTTCTACGACGAGGCGCCCGGCGCTCCGGCCTGGCAGCATGCCACGGGTCATCCTTTCGGCGCCAGCGGCAGCCCCAATGGTGGAGCAGCCTTCATTGCCTACCAGTTTGACGGGGTATTCAGGGACGCCAAAGCTATCAGCGACAATACGATCGACTACACCGGCGTCACTCCCGCTCTCAAGCCGGGTGACATGAAGTTTAAGGATGTCAATCACGACGGGAAGATCAATGGCGATGACCAGGTGCGGCTGAATAAGACACAGGACCCCACCTTCACCGGGGGGGCGACCTTCAAAGTGGGTTGGAAAGGCTTCGATCTTTCTATCCTCTTCCAGGGCGCGACCGGGGGGTTGCTCTTTATCGGTACTGAGTCGGGCGATATCGGCAACTACCTGCAATGGTCCTATGATCATCAATGGACGATCGATCATCCCAGCAGCACAGACCCGCGGCTGGCCAACCGGGGCAACACCTATTTCACCGGCGGCGGCGCTGCCAACAACACGTATTTCCTAAGAAGCAGCGATTATCTGCGGCTGAAGAACGTGGAGCTTGGATATAATCTCCCGTCAAAGCTGTTGCAACGCGCAAGCATCCAAAATCTGCGTATCTATGCCAGCGGACTTAACTTGGTCACCTGGGATAAAATGAAGATCTGGGACCCGGAATCCACCTCGGGCAGCGGCCAGTACTATCCCCAGTCCCGGATCATCAACGCAGGGGTAAGAGTCACTTTCTAAAAAAAGAAACAGTATGAAACGAAACATAAATTTATTCACGAGTGCGGTGCCCTTCATTGCGGCCCTGGTCTTTTTTGCTGCCTGTAGCAAAAAATTCCTGAACACCCAGCCACTGAACCAGATCTCCGGCCCGGATACCTGGAAGGACGGGGGGCTGGCGGGAGCCTTTGTCACCAATATCTACAATGGGTTATCGAACGGAGGATTCCAGGAGCAGGAGCAGGCATCGCTTACGGATGAGGCGGTGTTTGTGCACCCGGGCCGGGGGATCAATACCATCAACGAAGGAACGCTCAGCCCATCCAACCTTGGATGGATCGACCCTACCTATTACTGGGACAATATGTATAACGAGATCCGGGCCTGCAATGTCTCATTGGAGAACCTGCGAACAAGCACCATTTCCGACAAAACGTTGGTACAGCGGCTGCAGGGCGAGGCGCATTTCATGCGGGCCTATTTTTACCACCAGTTGCTGCGCTACTACGGAGGAGTTCCGCTGATCGATCACACCTATGCTTTGAACGAAGATTACAGCATTGCCCGGAACTCCTTTGCCGACTGCGTGACTTTTATCACCAAGGATTGCGACAGCGCCTACACGCTGCTGACCGGGAAGACCCTCGACAAAGGACGCGCTAACCCGCTGGCGGCGCTGGCCTTGAAGGCACGTATCCTGGTGTATGCAGCCAGCGACCTGCACGATATTCCTACGGCCAAGTCGAAATCGGCCACCATCTCCGGTTTTTCCAACCCCGAACTGCTGGGTTATACAAGCGGTGACCGGACAGCCCGCTGGCAGGCTGCGAAAGATGCCGCCTACGCCGTGCTGCAGGCGGGCAAAGGCTATAAGCTGGACCTTACCTCTTCCGCTTCGCCTGCCGATGCCCAGAACTACTACACCTCCATTGCCATGGGCGGGGGAAGCAATGCCCCTGGCCTCGACAAAGCCGCCTCCGTGGAGTTGCTCTTCGAGCGGGACTTCACCTCCCAATTGGTCAGTGGTGGTCCAGGTGGAGATGGCACTTCCGTGGGTCTTGACAACGGCCCGAACGGCTATCACAACTGGGCAGGAAACGCGCCGATCCAGCAGTTGGTAGACGATTATGAGATGATGGATGGAACGAAATTCGATTGGAGTAACAGCACTGAAGCGAGTGCCCCGTATAAGAACCGCGATCCTCGCCTGTACGCCACCATCCTTTACGACGGCGCCCCGTGGAAACCGCGGGACAAGATCACCTCGAACCCCGACCCGGCCAACCAAATCCAAACGGGGTCCTATGAGATGACGCATGGCGGCGCGCTGCAGGCCGGTCTCGATACCCGGCAGAGCCCGGTGGAGAATTGGAATGGCACCTGGACCGGTTATTATATGCGGAAGTTCATCGATCCGGATCCGAACCTGGTGGACAACAATACCCGGCAATATATCCCGTGGCCGGCATTACGCTATACGGAAGCGGTGCTCAACTATGTGGAAGCGAACATCGAACTGGGGAACAATGCCGAGGCCCAGACCTGGCTGAACAAGATCCGCTACCGCGCGGGGATGCCCGCCACGACGGAGACGGGAGACGCCCTCCGGCAGCGCTATCGCAATGAACGACGCGTCGAGCTGGCTTACGAGGAACACCGCTATTCCGATGCGCGTCGCTGGATGATCGCGCCGACCACCCTCGGAAGACAGCTGAGATTCATCAATGTCGTCGGTACGCTGAAACCCGGGGCCCTCGCACCATCGCCTTACCGGCATGACGAGACCCTTTACACGTATACGTATACGCCCTATACGGATAATTCACTGGAGAACCGCACCTGGATAGACAAGATGTATTTCCGGCCGATAAGCCGGGACGAAGTGAATAAGAATGGTAAGCTGATCCAAAACCCGGGTTACTAAATGAGAAATCTTCTATCATGCCTGCTCTTAGGAGCAGGCATTTTTTTTCTAACCGGCTGCGGCGGACGCGGCAACGACGGATCGGCTCCGGGGAGCCCGGCAGCAGACTCAAACGCTATGTTCACATTGGTGCAGCCGGAGCGATCTCATGTCAAGTTCAACAACCAATTGACCGAAGGCATGAACACCAACGTGCTCTTGTACGAGTACTTCTACAATGGTGGGGGCGTCGCCATTGCCGATCTGAACGGAGACGGATGGGAGGACCTTTATTTCTCGGGAAATATGACGGATAACAAACTCTACCTGAACAAGGGTAACTGGCAGTTCGAGGAGGTCACCGCAGCCGCGGGCGTGGCCGGCAGACCCGGCCCGTGGAAGACGGGCGTTTGCATCGCGGATGTCAACGGCGATGGCCGGCCGGACATATTCCTCTGTTATTCCGGGAAGGTGCCCGGGATAAAAAGGGTAAAACAACTCTTCATCAACGAAGGCCCCGACGCCGCCGGCATTCCCCACTTCAGCGAACAGGCTGCAAAGTATGGGCTGGCGGATTCCGCCTATACGACCCAGGTTTATTTCTTCGACTATGACCGGGATGGCGATCTCGATCTGCTGGAACTCAACCACAACCCGAAGAATCTGCCGATGCTGAACGAAGTGAGCACCGCGGCCATCCTCAAACAGTCCAATCCGATGTGCGGCCTCAGGCTGCTGCGCAATGACGGGGGACACTTCGTGGACGTGACGGAGGCCGCGGGGATCAGCAGCAGCGACCTGAGCTATGGCCTGGGCGCCGGCATCGCCGATATCGACGGAGATGGCTGGCCGGATGTCTATATCTCAAATGACTATGCGGTCCCGGATTTCTTATATATCAATCAACGCAATGGAAAATTCGCCAACAGGCTGACGGATTGCATCGGGCATACGTCACAATTCTCGATGGGCAATGCGGTAGCCGATGTCAACAACGACGGGCGGCCGGATATTTTTACGCTGGACATGTTGCCGGAAGACAATCACCGGCAGAAACTGCTTTTCGCACCGGACAACTATGAGAAGTTCGACCTCAACTTGCGCAGCGGATTCTACTACCAGTATATGCGGAATATGCTGCAGGTCAACAACGGCGACGGTCATTTCTCCGAGATCGGGCAGCTGGCCGGGGTGTCGAACACCGATTGGAGCTGGGCGCCGCTGTGGGCGGACTATGACAATGACGGGTGGAAGGACCTCTTTGTCACCAATGGCTATGTCCGGGATTATACAAATATGGATTTTATCAAGTTCATGGAAGGCTACACCAGCGCAAAGGGAAGATTGAAGCGGGAGGATGTGCTGGAGATCGTTAACCATATGCCTTCTTCGAATGTAAAAAGCTATTTCTTCAGGAGTGACAGCGGGCGGCATTTTTCGAGTATGGGTTCGCGTTGGGGGATCACGGTGCCGTCGAACAGCAACGGGGCCGCCTGGGCCGATCTGGATCACGACGGCGACCTGGACCTCGTGGTAAATAATTTGAACAAGGAGGCTTTTTTGTATGAGAACCGGGCCAGTCAGCTGGGCAGGAACCACTGGCTGCAGATCCGGCTGAAAGGCGCGGGGATGAATACGGCCGGCATCGGGGCAAAGCTGACGGTGTATGACAAGGGGCGGCTGCAATACCTGGAACAGGAGCCCGCACAGGGTTATGAGTCCTGCGTCAGTACGCTCCTGCATTTTGGACTGGGCGCCACGGCAACGGTGGACTCCTTGCGGATCGTGTGGCCCTCCGGGAAGGAGCAGGTGTTACAGCCGGTCGCCGGCGACCGGGTACTGGAATTGGACGAAAAGAATGCCGTGACGGTACGCGCGACGACGGCTGCCCACGCGGCGGGTCCGATGGGAGTGACGCATCCGGCGTTCAGGGAAGTCGCCTCACCGGCGCCGGTAAAGTTGACACCACTGACCACAAACGATTTCAAACGACAGCCCCAGCTGGTCAGCGCACTCTCCTATGGAGGCCCCTGCCTGGCGAAGGCGGACGTCAACGGCGATGGGGTAGAGGACCTCTTCGTGGGCAATACGGGAAAGATCTTCCTTGGCCGGAAAGACGGCGGCATGACACCCGTAGTAGTGCCGGCCCTTGCGGCGGACAGCAGCAGCGAAGACGCCGACGCCCTCTTCTTCGACGCCAACGGGGATGGTCATCCCGATCTGTATGTAGTGAGCGGCGGCTACCATCAATTCCAGCCGGACGATCTCCGCCTGCAGGACCGGCTTTATCTCGGGGACGGGAAGGGGCATTTTGTCCGGAGTCCGGAAGCCTTACCGGTAATGCACGTGGCCAAAAGCTGTGTCCGGGCAGCGGATCTCAACGACGACGGCTATCCGGATCTGTTTGTCGGCGGCAGGGTCATCCCGGGACAATATCCCGAGACCCCGACCAGCTATCTGCTGATCAACGATGGCAAGGGACATTTTACCGACAGGACGGCCCAGCTGGCGCCGGGATTGCAGAAGATCGGGATGGTGACCGATGCGGCATGGGCGGACCTGGATGGCAATGGGAAGAAAGAATTGGTCGTGGTAGGCGAATGGATGCCCATCCGCGTCTTCCGCGAGGACCAGGGCCGGTGGACCGATTATACCCGCGATTACTTCGACCGCGAATACAGTGGTTGGTGGAACCGGCTGTTGGTGGACGATCTGGATAAGGACGGCCACCCCGAGATCCTGGCGGGGAACCTTGGGCTCAACGCCCAATGCCGGGCGGACGAGCAACATCCCGCGGAATTGTACTATCGGGATTTTGACGGCAACGGGACGATCGATCCCGTGCTCTGCACCTACATCGGCGATACGAGCTATCCTTTTATGACGCGGGATGAACTGATCGCGCAGGTAAGCGGGATGAGCCAGAAATTCCCGGACTACAAGAGCTATGCCGATGCGCGGCTGAAGGATCTCTTTCCGGAGGCGTCGATCGCCAAAGCGGGACATCTGCGGGCCAATTGCCTGAAGACCGTGTATCTGGCGCGCGGGACGGACGGACGCTTCCATGAACGGGCATTGCCGGCGCCGGTGCAATATTCGCCGGTGTTCACGATTACCCCCATCGACTATGACGGGGACGGCAACAAGGACCTGCTGTTTTGCGGGAATGCCACCCATTCCCGGCTGCGGTTCGGAAAATATGATGCGAATTATGGTGTATTGCTGAAGGGAGATGGCCACGGCGGGTTCACCTATGTAGAGCAACCGCTGTCGGGTTTCCATCTGCGTGGTGATGTGCGATCGGTTGCAGATTGGCGGGGCACCCTGATCTTTGGCGTAAACGGCGAAGGGATAAGGGCTTACCACAAAAAATAAAGTTTTTTTTCCGTCAAAATAGGTGTTATTTTGACACTTATGCTTGCAGTTGAAGTAAGTAAGAAATTCCAGGAGATTTTTGCCAGCGATAGCACCCTATTGGTCCGGTCACCCGGCCGGGTCAATCTCATCGGAGAACATACGGACTATAACAACGGATTCGTGTTGCCCGCAGCGGTGGACAAGGCGATCTATATGGCTATAAAGCCAAGGGCCGACCAGCGGGTCAATCTCTTCTCAATAGACTTCGATCAGTTGTACAAAGGATCCATTTCCGAGCTCGTCCCTTCGGGGTTGCATTGGCCAAATTATATTTTGGGCGTCGTCCAGCAGCTGGCCGCCAATGGCCATCCGGTGAGCGGCTTCGATTGCGTGTTTGCGGGCGATATCCCCGTTGGCGCCGGCATGTCCTCTTCGGCGGCGCTGGAGAACGCCATCATCTTTTCGCTGAACCGGCTCTTCGACCTGGGGCTCGACCCGATGACGATGGTGCGGCTTTCCCAAAAAGCCGAGAATGAATTCGTCGGCCTGCAATGCGGGATCATGGATATGTTCGCCAGCATGATGGGCCGCAAGGACCAGGTCATCCGGCTGGACTGCCAGTCGCTGGAATACACTTATTTCCCCTTTGAGGCCGAAGGCCTGCGCATCCTCCTGCTGGACACGCAGGTGGAACATTCCCTCGCCTCTTCAGAATACAATGTCCGGCGCAAGCAATGCGAGGCCGGGGTCAAGCTGGTGCAAAAACATCATCCGGCTGTAAAGAGCCTTCGCGATGTCACGCTGGAGATGTTGTCGGCCCACGTGGCGCCGGTGGACGAGCTGATCTGGCGCCGCTGCAGCTTTGTCGTCGAGGAGAATGCCCGGGTTTTGTCGGGAACAGAAGATCTCCGGCGTGGCGACCTGGCAGCCTTTGGTCAGAAAATGTATGCCTCGCACGAGGGGTTGAGCAAAAAATACGAGGTCAGCTGCAAGGAGTCCGACTGGCTGGTCGATCAGATGAAAGGGGCGGAGGGTGTTATCGGCGCCCGGCAGATGGGCGGCGGCTTTGGCGGTTGTACCATCAACCTGGTGAAGGCCGACGCCATCGACGCATTGGTGGCGAGGATCGCACCGGGATATAAGAAGGCGATGAACCGGGATTTGAAATGGTATATCGGCCAGATCGAGAACGGTACGTCAACCATGTAAACAATTTATTGCTATATGAACAAATTCTTCTTCGCGCCCCTGGCACTCGCTGCCGGTCTGGCCACCGGTTGTGGTGGTAATGGTGATTCTGCTCCTGCCGCCAACACGGACAGCACGAGTACACCCAAGGCGGTTCCGGCCGCACTGCCCAATGTCGCTTCCTTCAATTCAACGGTCGACGGTCAGGCCACGACCCTGTACCTGCTAAAGAATTCGGGCAAGGTCCAGGCCGCGATCACCAACTACGGCGCCCGCGTAGTGAGCCTGCTGGTTCCGGACAAGCACGGCGTGCTGACGGATGTCGCGCTGGGCTTTGACAGTATCGGGTCTTACGTTCATGGTCCCGAGACGTATTTTGGGGCGATCGTCGGGCGCTATGGGAACCGGATCGCGAATGGAAAGTTCAAATTGGCCGGGAAAGAATATACCCTCGCCACCAACAACGGTCCCAATAGCCTGCATGGCGGAAAGAAAGGTTTTGGCGCCGTGGTCTGGACGGGAAAACAGGTCAATGATTCGACCGTAGAGCTGACCTATCTGAGCAAGGACGGTGAAGAAGGATATCCGGGGAACCTCACGGTAAAGGTCACCTATACTCTGACCGGCAACGCGCTCCAGATCGGGTACGAAGCCAGCACCGACAAGGCGACCGTAGCGAACCTCACGAATCATACGTATTTCAACCTCAACGGCGAGGGTAACGGGACGATCAACGGCCACTTACTGCAGTTGAATGCCAGCCGCTATACCCCTGTCGACTCCACGCTGATCCCTACGGGCAAACTGGATTCCGTAGCAGGTACGCCTTTCGATTTTCGTCAGCCGACCGCTATCGGTTCGCGGATCGAGCAGAACGATCAACAGCTGAAATTTGGAAAAGGGTATGATCATAATTTTGTGCTGGATAAGTCGGCGCCGGCTGTCACCATCACCGGCGATCAAAGCGGTATCATCATGACCGTGACAACCGATCAACCCGGTGTACAATTCTATGGCGGGAACTTCATGACAGGAAAAAATACGCTGAAAGGCGGCAAAAAGGATGATTACCGCACGGCCTTCTGTCTCGAGACGCAACACTATCCCGACTCACCAAATCAACCCAATTTCCCGTCTACCGAGTTGAAGCCCGGCCAGACCTGGAAATCAACAACGACCTATACCTTTGCTCAATGATCATTAAGGGGTAATCCGCGCCGCTGAAACTCTTTCCAGTTGAGATACTCCGGTCCAACCCGCTGCTCCACCATCGTAATGCAGCTATCCACCGGACAAACCAGCTTACAGAGATTGCAGCCGACGCACTCCTCCTCTTTTATCGAATATTCATTATAAGGCTGACCCCGTGTCAGCCTTATTGATTGATGCGAAGCATCTTCGCAGGCTATGTAACAAAGTCCGCAATGGATGCATTTATTGGGGTCGATTCTGGCGACGATATGATAGTTGAGATCGAGATCTTCCCAATGGGTGAGGGTAGGGACGCTCTTGCCGATGAAGTCCGTGGTCCGGGCGAATCCCTTCTCATCCATCCAGTTGCTCAGTCCTTCACAGAGATCGTCGATGATGCGGAACCCATGCTTCATTACGGCGGTGCACACCTGTAGCGTCGTCGAGCCAAGCAGCATGAACTCCGCGGCGTCCCGCCAGGTGCTGATGCCGCCGATGCCGGAGACGGGCACTTTCGACGTAATGGGATCCTGCGCGATCGTGGTCAGCATCTTGAGCGCGATGGGCTTTACCGCCGGTCCGCAATACCCCCCAAACGTAGACTTCCCCCCGACGTTGGGATTCGGGATAAAGGTGTCGAGGTCGACGCCGGTCACCGATTGGATCGTGTTGATAAGTGATAGCGCGTTGCTGCCGGCTTCGACGCTCGCGCGGCCCGTGGGGACGACGGAGTGGACGTTGGGGGTCAGCTTGGTGATCACGGGGATAGTAGCAATCTCCATGACCCATTCGACGACGAGGCGGGCGATCTCGGGGTCCTGGCCGACAGCCGCACCCATCCCACGCTCGGTCATGCCGTGCGGACAACCGAAGTTGAGCTCGATCCCATGGGCGCCGGTGTCCTGCACCTTCCTGATCAACTCGTGCCAGCTCTCCCGGTCGTTGTCGGCCATCAGCGACACGATCATCGCCCGGTCAGGAAACAACCGGAGACATTCCTTTATCTCCCGTAAATTGATCTCCAACGGCCGGTCGCTGATCAGCTCGATATTATTCAAACCCATCATCCTGCTTCCATGATAGTCCACGGCGGAATACCGCGAAGACACATTCTTCACCTGGCTGCCCAGCGTCTTCCAGACGACGCCGCCCCAGCCGGCCTCGAAGGCTCGGAGCACATTGATCTGTTTATCGGTGGGCGGCGCACTGGCCAGCCAGAAAGGATTCGGCGATTTGATCCCTAGAAAATCGGTCTGAAGATTAGCCATGATTGACAAAGTTTAATATAGCGGCGGCAGCATCCTTGCCGGCTTGTACGGCGTCGACGACCTCTTTGCCGCCATTGACCGCGTCGCCGCCGGCGAAGACGCCGGGGATGTTGGTGGCCGTGGGCATGCCGTTGCCGGTGTTTGCGGAAGATACGGCGATTCGGCCCTTTCTATGCTCGATTCCTTCCGCACCGACCAGTTCCTCGAACGGGATCTGCCCCGCAGCCTTGATCACCATATCGACGTCGAGGATGATCGTGCGCCCGGTGTCGACCGGGCTGCGGCGGCCGGAAGCATCGGGCGGCCCCAGTTCCATCTCGCTGCAGATGAGTTGCGTGACGCGACCGTTGTCGCCAAGGATCGTTTTTGGCGCGGCCAGCCAGACGATATTGCATCCATCCAGTTTGGCAATATCGAGCTCGGTCTGGGTGCACGGCATCTCGGCCTGGGTGCGGCGATAAACAAGCGTCACCTCTTTGGCCCCAAGCCGCCGCGCCTGTGTGGCGGCGTCGATCGCCGTCATCCCCATGCCGATCACAGCGACCTTATCCCCTACGGGAACCGCCGGGTAGCCGTCGGCCCGGATGCTGTAGATAAATTTTATCGCATCGACGACGCCTTCGAAATGTTCCCCTGGAATATCAAGTTGACGGGCAAGACCCACGCCAAACGCAAGATAGACGGCATCATATTCTTCCCGGAGCTGTTCCAACGTCACATTCCGGCCCAGTTCCTGCTCATACCGAACGGTGATCCCACCGATCGAAAGAATATACTCCAGCTCTTCCGCACAGAACTCAGGCGTCACTTTATAGGCGGCAATACCATAGGTCATCAGACCGCCACCCCTGGGCTCCTTTTCATAAATGGTGACATCGACGCCGGCCCGGGCGAGGACATGGGCGGCACTGAGCCCGGACGGACCCGCACCGACAACGGCCACTTTCTTCCCCGTGGGTTCGCTTCGCTGAAAGAGCGGCCATTTCTCACGGATCGCTTTCTCCGTGGGATAGCGCTGCAGCCGCGCGATCGGGATGGGCGTTTCCTCCATCAAATTGTACACGCAGGCACCTTCACAAAGCTTCTCCACCGGACAGACCCGCGAACAGCCGCCGCCCATGATATTCGATTGAAAGATGGTGTGCGCAGAGCCCTTGAGATTGTCCGTGACGATCTGTTTGATGAATTTTGGAACGTCGATCCCCGTCGGGCAACTCCTGGTACACGGTGCATCATAGCAATACAGACACCGGTTGGCATCAACCAGAACCGCATCCCGGGTTTCGAAGGGTGGATGGATATCGGCAAAATTGGCCGCGTATTCTTCGTTGCTGAGGCGTTCGTTGCGGATCATAGTTCAGTCAGTTTACCATAGGTTTCGGGCCGGCGATCGCGATAGAACTGCCAGACACTGCGGACCTCGTCGATCTTGTTCAGATCGAAATCGGCTACCAGGAGCTCGTCCTTGTCCTCGGAAGCCTGGGCGAAGATCTGTCCGCGCGGATCGACAAAGTAACTGCTCCCATAGAACCGGCCCAGGTTCCAGGGCTTCTCTTCGCCGACGCGGTTGATACAACCCATGAAATAGCCGTTGGCCGCGGCATGTGCAGGCTGCTCCAGTTTCCAGAGATATTGAGAAAGCCCGGCCACGGTCGCAGAGGGATTGTAAACGATCTCGGCGCCGTTGAGCCCGAGGACCCGGGCGCCGTCGGGGAAGTGACGGTCGTAGCAGATATAGACCCCGACCTTGGCATAGCGGGTCTGAAAGACGGGGTATCCCAGATTGCCCGGTTTGAAAAAGAATTTCTCCCAGAAGCCCGAAGTATGCGGGATATGATTTTTGCGGTACTTTCCAAGCAAGGTGCCATCGGCGTCTATCACCGCAGCAGTATTGTACAAGACCCCGGCCTGTTCCTTTTCATACACGGGAACGATCATGACCATACTGTATTTCTTTGCATATTCCGTCATGCGTTCGATCGTCGGTCCCGGGACGGTCTCGGCGGACTCATACCAGGCGCTGTTCTGACCGGGACAGAAATACGGGGTGTTGAAGATCTCCTGCAGGCAGAGGATCTGAACGCCTTTCTTACCCGCCTCTTCTATCAGGGGAATGTGTTTTTGAAGCATGGCTTCCTTTATCTCTTCGATAGTGCCTTCACCTTCCGTTTTCGGAAGGCTCATTTGGATGAGACCGGACTTGATTATTCTGGGCATAAGACTATACTTTATTTCTTTTTATGAATTGGCCATAGCCTTTTTCGACAAGGCATTTATTATTATCGATCGCCACGCGGCCCCGCAGCAAAACCGTTTTTACTTTCCCCGTCAACTCCCATCCTTCATAGGCCGAATAGTCGACATTCATATGATGCGTTTTCGCGGACAGGGTATGCTTCTCGTTGGGATCGAGCAGAACGATATCCGCATCGCTGCCGGGCGCAAGGGTGCCCTTGCGCGGCCACATGCCGAAGATCTTCGCCGCATTCGTGGAAGCGACCTCGACATATTTGCTGAGGGAGATACGCCCCTTGTTGACCCCTTCGCTAAACAGCAGCTCCATCCGATTCTCGATGGCGGGATGCCCGTTGGGGATCTTCGAGAAATCTTTTTCACCCATCAGCTTTTGCTTCCACATAAAGGGGCAATGGTCGGTGGCGACGACGCGCACCAGCCCCTGATTGATCCCTGCCCAAAGCGTCTCGCGATCCTTGGCCTTGCGAAGCGGCGGGCTCATGACCCATTTGGCGCCTTCGAAGTCCTGTTCGTAGAGATCGGCATCGAGAAGGAGGTACTGGATACAGGTTTCAACAAACACAGTTTGGTTACGCCTCGTGGCATTGCGAACGGCATTCAGCGCCCCCTCGCACGTAAGATGCACGATATAGCCCGGACATCCGGTATAGTTGGCGATATCGGCGAAGCGGCCGCTGGCCTCGGCCTCCGTCACTTCGGGCTGGGAGAGGTAGTGATAAAGGGGGGACATCTTTCCTTCGGCACGGTGTTGGGCGATGAGATAATCGATCATGTCGCCATTGGTCGCGTGGACCGTGACCAGCCCGCCGCATTTTTTGACTTCGCGCATCAGGGCGGTCATCTGGCGATCGTCGATCATCAGCGCGCCCTTATAGGCCATAAAGGTCTTGAAGGACGTGATGCCTTCTTCCTCGACCATTTGTTTTATCTCTTTCTTTGTCTCGTCGTTGTAATCCGTTACGGCCATATGAAAGCTGTAGTCGCCGACAGCGGTGCCCCTGGCGCGGCTGTTCCATTCGGCGAGGGCTTCATGAAGCGGGTGTCCCTGCTTTTGAAGGACGAAGTCGATGACCGTCGTGGTGCCGCCGAAGAGCGCGGCCCGGGTGCCGGTCTCGTGTGTGTCACTGGAGAAGGTGCCCATAAAAGGCATATCGAGATGAACATGCGGATCGATGCCACCCGGCATGACCAGCAGCCCCTTTGCATCGATGATGGTGTCGGCTCTGTCGCCAAGGTTGCGGCCGACGGCGGTGATCGATTCCCCTTCGACGAGGATATCGCCAATGAAGTCGTCCGTAGCCGTGATGATCCTTCCGTTCTTAATCAATACTGACATAGAATTCTTTTTTTAAATGGGGCCGCATGAGCAGGCCATAGCAGGAGCCGGCAATCGCGAAACCCACAAACCAGGCATAGTTGTACAACCCGACGAGCCAGGCGGGGAAACTGTCGGCGGCGACTGCTCCGACGGTTACCAGGAAGCCGGGAACATTTGGCAGGATGCCCAGCGGCAGGCTGATCACCGCCCGGCGGTTGAATCCCCCTGTATACCGGTAGATCCCATTGGGATCGTAGAGGTCGTTGATGCTTAGCTGTTGGCGCCGGATCAAATAATAATCGACGATCAGGATCGCGCCGACGGGTCCCAGCAGGCTGCTATAGCCGACGAGCCACGTGAAGATATACCCGGTAGGATCGGCAACCAGCTTCCAGGGAAAGATCAGGATGCCTACGATGCCGGTGATGAGCCCGCCTTTGCGGAAATTGATCTTCGCAGGCGCCAGGTTGGCGAAGTCGTTGGCAGGGCTGACGATATTGGCGGCGATGTTCGTGGCGAGGGTCGAGACGGCCACGGCGATCATCGCGATGCTGATCAGTAGTTTGTTGTCAAACCGGCCGGCGAGTGCGACCGGGTCCCAGATGGTCGTGCCATAAATGATCGTCGTTGCCGAGGTGACGACGACGCCGATAAAGGCGAAGAGGGTCATCGATGGCGGCAAACCAAGGGCCTGGCCCCTGATCTGTGCTTTTTGACTGAGGGCATAACGGGTGAAGTCGGGGATATTGAGGGAAAGCGTGGCCCAGAAACCCACCATGCCCGTCAGACCGGGAATAAAGAAGGTCCAGAAGGAGGCGGCAGTCTGGAATTTCGAGGGTTGGGTCAGGATGGGGCCCAGGCCGCCATGAACGCTGCTGATCGCCCAGAAGAGCAGGGCCAGCGCGGCCAGCGGCAGAAAGAAGGCTTTAAAGACAAGCAGCTTGCGGATACTGTCGACGCCCAGCCAGACGACATACATATTGAGGAGCCAGAATAAGACAAAGCAGACGGCCGGTCCTGTTTCCAATCCCAGGGCCCTGGGCAACGCCGGAAGATGCCCGAGGGCGGGTATCCAGAGATGGAGCATCTGGTAGAGTGCAAAGCCGCCGATCCAGGTCTGGATGCCAAACCAGCCGCAGGCAACGATGGCGCGGAGCATCGCGGGGATATTGGCGCCCTTTGTGCCAAAGGAAGCGCGGGCAAAGACCGGGAAGGGAATGCCGTATTTGGCGCCGGCGCGGCCGTTGAGGATCATCGGGATCAGCACGATGGTGTTGCCGAGGAAGATGGTGCTGATCGCTTGCCACCAATTCATCCCGCCGCCGATCAGGCTGCTCGCCAGCATATAGGTCGGGATACAGAGACTCATGCTGATCCACAGCGCGGCATAGTTCCAGGTATTCCAGGTTCGCTGCCGCTGCCCGACAGGCGCGAGGTCTTCGCTGTAAAGCGAAGAAGAGCTGAGATCAGGTAGTTGTTGCTCTGCCATGGGCGATCTATTTATTAAGTCGATTGTACTGTTTCAAAATACGAAGCACGGACTCCCTGGGCATCCCATACACCGTATTCCCGTTGATCCCCGTCAGCGTCCTGCCGGCGAAAAGCGCGTTGACGATTGCCTCTTCGGTCGCCTCGATCGTGGCGGTAAAGAGCGCATTGATCTTTTCATTCGGCAGGGTAGTGACGTTCTCGTTATCGGTATTGCTGAAAGCATGCGGATTGGCCGTGGAGAAGACGATAAAGATATCGCCCGATCCGTTGCCGCCGATGCCGCCCGTCCGGGTTACGCCGAGGGGTATGCGCTGGGCCAGCCGTTTCAACTGGCCGGGCAGGAGCGGAGCATCCGTGGCCAGCACGACGATGATAGAGCCCGTTTCTTCCCGCGGCGGTGTGGAAGCGATCCCCAGCGGTTGCTTATCGATGGTGAAGGCCAGGGTGTCCTGCAGGGCCTTGCCCACCGGCACGCCGGCGATGGTCAGCTGGTTGCGGGAGCCATGGTTGCACTGTACGAGAACCCCGACGGTGTATCCGCCGGCCCGCTTGTCCAGGACGCGGGAAGCCGTGCCGATCCCGCCCTTGAAGCCATAGCACATCATCCCCGTTCCGCCCCCGACGCCCCCTTCCTCCACTGGCCCCGTGCGGGCACTGTCGAGGGCATTGAATACATGCTCCTTATGCACATGCTGGCCGTTGATATCGTTGAAGATGCCATCGTAGGTTTCCGCGACTACCGGGTAGGCATACCAGTAGTCGTGATGGAAGGGAGTATAATAGTGATGTTGGTCCATCCATTGCCAGGCGGCGTCGCGAACGGTGCCGACATTCCCCGTGTTGGTGATCAGGATCGGGGTTTCGAGAAAACCCGATTCGGTGAGCCAGTGGGTGCCGGTCATATCGCCGTTGCCGTTGAGGGTATACCAGTTGGCATAGACGGGATCGAAGGTGGTACCGCGGGGAAGGATGGCGGTGACGCCGGTGCGGATCGGCCCCTTGCCTTTTACCAGCGGGCCGTCGCCGCTGATAAGGGTGGTTTGGCCGACGGTGACGCCCGCGACATCGGTGATGGCGTTGAATTTTCCCGGAGTTCCGTCGAATGGAACGCCGTAGTCGCGCGCGCGCTTTGTTTGCGCGTTTGCCTGGAAAAGCAGCAGCCAGCCGCAGCAGAGCGGTACGATGGTTTTGGCTATTCTCATTTTAATCTTTGGTTACGTGCTGGTCCGCAATTGTCAGCGCATCACTGATCATCGCCAGCCCCTCATCCACCTGCTCCCGCGTAATACAAAGCGGCGGCGCGATAAACACATAATTCCAGCGAACGAAAGTATACATGCCGAGCTGTTTCAGGCGGGCGCCGACCTGGTTCATGATGACCATCTCGTCGGGCTTGGCGTTGAAAGGGGCCATGGGCTCCTTCGTCTTCCTGTTTTTGACGATCTCGAGACAGCCCAGCAAGCCGGTGTTGCGCCAGTCGCCGATACAAGGATGTTTTTCACGGAGCTTCGCCACCTGCTGGTCGACATAGCGCCCCATGGCGGCAGCATTTTCAATGAGGTTCTCGTCCTCATAGATCTTCAAGACTTCCAGGCCGGCCGCACAGGACACCGGATGCGCGGAATAGGTAAGACCCAGCCAAAGCACGCGATCATTGAAATGGTCGGCGATCTTATCGGTCACGATCAAGGCCCCCAACGGAAGATAACCCGCCGTGATCCCCTTGGCCGTCGCGATCATATCGGGGATGACCCCGTGCAACTCAGAGGCAAACCATTTGCCGGTGCGACCAAAACCGCTCATCACCTCATCGGCGATCAGCAGGATACCATATTTATCGCAAAGGGCGCGCACTTTCTGCAGATAATCCGGCGGATACTTGATACAGCCCGATGAGCCGCTTTCGCCTTCCATAAGAATGGCGGCGACGGTCTCCGGCCCTTCGAACTCGATGATCCGTTCGATATGGGATACACATTCCCGGTGGCAGGTGGAGATCTCCTGGCTCCAGGGACAACGGTAGCAGTACGGGTCTTCGACATGCACAAAATTCGGCGCCTGCTGGGCGTCGGCGGGAAGTTTGCGCGGATCGCCTCCAGCCGTCATCGCCCCATACGAGCTGCCGTGAAAAGCGCGGTAGCGGGTGATGATCTTGTGCCGGCCGGTATACAGCCGGGCCAGCTTTATCGCATTCTCGATGGCGGTGGCGCCGCAGACCGTAAAGAGCGTCTTTTGAAGATGGCCGGGGCTGATCTCCGCGAGTTTTTTACCAAGCTCCCCACGCGCCTTCGTGACACAGGAAGGCGTAACATAACTTACTTCCTGCATCTGCCGGACGACGGCGTCGGTGACGCGCTGGTTGCCATGCCCGATGTTGACGTTCATCAACCCCGAAGAGAAATCGAGATAGCGCTTGCCATCATAGTCGTACAGATAGACGCCTTCGGCGCGCTGAACGGCGATGGGATTGATCCCTTTTTGCTTGCTCCAGGAGAAGAGGGTATAGTCCAAGTTGTCCTGCAGGATCTCCTGGGTTTCGGATAAAGTAGTTGTAGGTTGCGGCATATAATGATTTTTGGCTTATTATTGGCCTTCGGCGGGCGGACCGGAGGTCCGCTAGGACATCCAGTTAACCCCCGCTTCCGGATTCCATTTTGTCGTGCTCTTCTTCAATCGGGTCCAGAACTCGATCGAACTCTTACCCGTTATATCCCCGACACCGAACTTACTCTCATTCCATCCCCCGAAGGAGAATGGTTCACGCGGGACCGGGACTCCCACATTGACTCCTACCATTCCTGCACTGGCGCGATCGATCACATAACGGGCAAACGCGCCGTTCTGCGTAAAGACGGAAGCGGCATTCCCATAAGGACTGGCGTTCTCGATGGCCAGGGCCTCGTCGAGGGTCTCGACCCGCATGATGCTGATGACAGGTCCGAAGATCTCTTCAGTAGCGACGGCCATGCCGGGTTTCACAAAGTCGATAACGGTAGGACCGACATAGGTGCCGCCTTCCTTGCCCGGAACGACCGTCCCCCGGCCGTCGACAAGGATTTTCGCGCCCTGCTGTTCGGCCTCTGTGATATAGCGTTCGATGCGGTCCCTGGCTACCTTATCGATCACGGCGCCGAGATTCTGGCCGGGAACGATCTTACGGGCCTCGTTACAAATGCGATCGATAATGGAGTCGACAGGTCCGACGGCAACCATGGCCGATGCAGCCATACAGCGCTGGCCGGCGCAGCCGCTCATCGAGGCGGCCACATTCTGCGCGGTCATTTCAGGCTGGGCATCGGGCAGCACCAGCAGGTGGTTCTTGGCGCCGCCGAGAGCGAGACACCGTTTGAGGTTGTGTGTAGCGCGCTGATAGACGAGCTTGGCTACCTTGGTGGAGCCGACAAACGAGACCGCGTCGATCCCGGGGTGGTCGCAAATGGCTTCCACCATTTCCCGGTCGCCGTTGACGATATTGAAGACCCCATCGGGTAAGCCGGCCTCCTTCAAAAGAAGGGCGATGCGGGCGACACTGAGGGGCACTTTTTCGGAAGGTTTGATGATCATGCAATTGCCCAGGGCAATCGCGTTGGGGATGGTCCAGTTGGGAACCATGGCCGGGAAGTTGAACGGGACGATCGAAGCCACCACACCCAGCGCGACATGCTCGAGCCGGCATTCGACGCCTTTGCTGACCTCCAGTACCTCGCCGCCGATGAGTTGCGGAAGGGAGGTCGCGAATTCGGTAAGCTCGATGCATTTCTCGACCTCGGCAATGGCCTCGCCCCGGGTCTTGCCGTTCTCCTCGCTGACGAGGGCGGCCAGTTCTTCGAGATGTTGCTCCAGCAGATATTTATAGCGGAAGAAGACCTGTACCCGTTCCTTTACCGGGGTCCGGCTCCAGCGGGGAAAGGCATTTTTTGCAGCGACGACGGCGGCGTCCAATTCCGCAGCGGTGGCGCAGGGCATCTCGGCCAGCAGACTGCCATCGAGGGGGGAATGAACAAGAAGGCTTCGACCCGCATTGCTTGGGACGAAGCCTCCGTTGATATAGTTGTTGAGACGACCGTATTTGCTTTCGGTGGTGACGGTAGCAGACATTGTATTTCGGTTAAGAAATACAATTTAACCTATTTTGGGCTGACCACCAAGACCCCGAAGGTTCCGGGAATGGTCTTTGGCCGTTCGCCAGCGGCTGCGGGTTCGGTGTCTGCATAAGGCAGATAGACATTATGCGTCTTGCTGTCTACCGCGATGGTGCGGGCGCTGCGTTTCGTGGGGACGTTCTCCACGAACCGGAACGAGGCCGCATCCAATTCCCTGATGACACTCAGCTTGCCTTCCCCACAGGAAGCGAAGACAAGGCCTTTTGTCTCATCGAAGCCGACCCCATCGCAGCCATCGCCGATCGGTAGTTTGGTGACCACCGCGCCGCTTGTCGCATCGAGGACGACCAGCTCCTTGTCACAGCCGGCGAAGAGGCGTTTTGTCTTTATATCAATGGCCAGGCCGGTGGGGCCTTCGGCGCCGAGCGGCCAGCTGGTGACCACCTTGTTCTCGCGGATATCCACTACCGTGATCTTGTTCTTGTCTTCAACATTGACATAGATCTTGCCGGCATTGTCGGACACGGCCGTTTCGGGTTTGCCGTCAAGGGCGATGGTGGCCGTGACGGCGCCCGTCGCAGGATCGATAACGGTAAGGTCATGGCTCCGGCCGTTGCAGGTGATGATCCGTTTGGAGAACGGTTCGTACATGATCGCATCGGGATTCTGACCGGTGGCGATCTGGCTGAGCACCGCTCCGGTTTTCAGATCGAAAACGGAAACGTTGTTGAGCCGGCCGTTGCTGGTATAGCCTTTACCCAGGGACTCGACGAAGGCGATGCCATGGACGCCGGTGGTGTTGGCGACCACGCCGACCGAGTCCCCGGTCTTCTGATCCAGGATATTGACCTGGGTGCCATGGGAGACATAGATGCGGGAGTTGGGGCCTACGGCAATATAGTCCCAGCCGCCGGGACTGCCGATCTTGAAGGATTTGGCGACGACGTAGGATTGGGCGCTGGCGAAAGCGGCCAGGAGACAGAATAAAGAGACAGTGCAGATATGGCGCATGGTTTTGTTTTGCCCCAAGCTAAAACCCCATTCTGGCCAAATGCTGGATTGGCATTTAATAAATGGATGGGCGGGTGGGGCTTTAACTTACCCGCTTGCCTTCCAGCAACATATTCACCGCCTGGTCAAGACTACCGGCCCGGGTGATCTCCCCTCCATTGACAAAGAAGATCTCATCCGCATTCTCGATCGTATTCAACCTGTGGGCGATGATCACCCGGGTGGTCGACTCGGGCAACTTCCGCAGGATCTCTTCCAGCATCTTCTCCGTGACCGTATCGATATTGGCCGTGGCCTCGTCGAGGATCAGCAGCTCCGGATTGCGGAGCACCGCCCGGATAAAGGCGATCAGCTGCTTCTGACCAAGGCTGATGCCATCGCCGGCCGATACCACCTTGGTATCGAGTCCCTCGTCGAATCGTGTTAACAAGGTCTCGAGGCCCGAACGATGGATCACTTCGGTCAGCTGCTCGTTGGTATAGTCTTTATACCCGGAGTTGCCGTATAGGATATTCTCCCGTACCGTTCCGGTGAAAAGAAAAGGTTCCTGCAGGATGAAACCGATCTTCTTCGTGCGTTCGGCAGGACTATAGGTGCGGATGTCCCGGCCGTCGAGAAAGATAAGCCCTTCGGAGGGATCATAGAGCCGCGCGATCAGCGAAGCAGTCGTCGTCTTACCGCCGCCGGTGGGTCCGACAAGCGCATAGGTCTTTCCTTTCTCCATCCGGAAGCTGTTATGACGGAGGACGTCCTTGCCTTCCACATAGCGGAAGGAAACATCGCGGAACTCCAGCAGGGCGGCTCCATTGGCCAATGATTTGACGGCGGCTCCGCCCCCGTTGGCGTTGCCGGACACTGCCGGCTCAGCAGCCAGGATGGGGAGGTCCGATTCCATCGAGATAATATGCGAGATGCGATCCCACCCGGCGATAGCCGTCTGGAAGCTGGACCATAGCGCCGCGATCTGCCGCAACGGATCGTAGAAATTACTCGTGTACATAAAGTAGCTGACAATAAACCCGACGGCGAGATAACCGGTACTCACCAGGTGGACCCCATAGACCAGCACGACCATCTGCCCCATGCTGGCAAGCAGCCCGTACACGGGAGTAAAGATATTATTGGCGATCCCCGCCTTAACGGCGGACGTATAGTTATGCGCATTGGCGGCGTCGAACCGCTGGCGGAAATAGTCCCGGCGGTTGAAAGCCAGCACCACCTTGAAATTGCCAAGGCTCTCCTGGATCTCGGCGCTCATCGCACCCGTGGCCTTGAGACTCACGGCATTCTTCCTTTTCACCCACGGCGAAACCAGCTTCGTATAGATCCACATCAGGACGGCCGGAGCCAGGGTAGCCAGGCCAAGACGCCAGTTGAGCCAGATCAGCGCGATGCCGGCGCCGGCAACGATAAAGATGGTGGAAACGAATTGCATCAACGACTGGGAAAAGAACTGATTGATCTTATCCGTATCGTTATTGATCCGCGAGATAAGATCGCCGGCCTTGTTCCGGGCGAAGAAAGCAACGGGCAGCTCCTGCAGCTTGTTGAAGATCGTGTTGCGAAGCGTAAAGAGCAGCTTCTGGCCGAAGGTCCCCATGAAGATGGTACGCAGATAGACGGCGCCGAGGTTGAGCAGGTAGATCACCAGCAGGACGGCGCAGACGGTCAGCACCAGTCCATAGCCGCTACCTTGGAGAACATGCCAGCCAAAGATGTCGAGCGAGCTGGAAGCCTCTTTGTTAAGCAGGACCTTGTTGATCGTAAAACCGATCAGCACCGGCGGCAACATGCTCAGGATCGCATAGAGCACCATGATGGCCAGGGCAGCGATCAGGGTTCCCCGCTCCTCCGGCAGGAGGTTGACCAGCTTTAAGAGCGCCGGCCAGGTCTTGCTTTTCGGTTGTGCTTCGGAAAGGGCGTTAAGATTGTAATTCTGGTTGCTCATAGTGGCTGGTGCTTCTTTGTGATTGATAGATCTGTACATATTCCGGGCAGGTCTGCATCAGGGTATCATGTGTGCCGGAGGCGATGAGTTCTCCTTCCATCAGCAGGATGATCTGTTCATAGTCCTCGATGGAGGCGATCTTCTGGGTAACGGACAGCAGGGTGATCCCGGGATAGTTCTTCCGGACATTGGCGAGGATCTTTTGTTCCGTCTGCGTATCCACGCGGGCGGTAAAATCGTCCAGCAGCAGGATCCGCGGTTCGATGGCCAGCGCGCGGGCCAGCATGATCCGTTGTTTCTGACCACCGGAAAGGGTCGTGCCCCGTTCGGAAACAACGGTATCGATTTTTTCCGGCAGGGAGTCGATGAATTCGGTCAGCTCGGCGGTAGTGATGGCCTTCCGGAGGGAGTCGTCGGAGACATTGTCCCCAAAGGCGATATTCTCGCGGATACTCATATTGAAGATGATACTGTCCTGGAAGACAAGGCCCAGCTGACGATGAAAATCCGCTTTCTTATACTCGGCTATCGGCCGGCCGTCGAATTCGATTGTCCCGTTATTGGGTTGGTTGAGCCCGGTGAGCAGGTACAGCAGTTGCGTCTTTCCCGCCGCCGTGGGTCCGATGACGGCCGTCTTGGCGCCACCCTTCACACTGAACGAGATCTCCTTCAACACCTGCTTCTCGCCATAGGCGACGGTGACGTCTTTCAACTCGATATTCCCTTCCAGCGGCTTGACGAGCGTTCCGCTCTCCAGGGGATCCGGACTGTTCAGCACCCCGCTGATGCGGGCATAGGCCGCCTGGGCCTGGGCGATGACATTACTCATGAACCCGATGATCAGGATGGGGAAGATAAGCATGGTCAGATAAAGGTTGAAGGCCGTGAAATCGCCGAGGCTCATCGTCCCGCGGATGACATAGTGGCCGCCCAGGGCGAGGATCGTGAGCGTGGCCATATTGGCTGTAAAGATGATCACGGGGATCAGGGCGGCAAATGTTTTCAGGATGCGGACCCCGAGGTTCAGCGCCTTCGCGTTGGCTTCGAGGAACTTCGCGTATTCGAGTTGCTGGGACTGGATCACCCGGATGAGCGCGGCCCCCAAAATACTTTCGTTGATGACCTTGTTCAGCCAGTCGATCACTTCCCGGCTGGCGAGGAACAGGACCCGTACCTTCTTCAGGACAAAAAAGAACGTGACTCCAATGATCGGGATGATCGCGATCACGCAAAGGGCCAGCTGCCACCGGATGGCCAGCAGGTAGATGCTCGCACCGACGATCGTGAAGACGGAGGACAGGATGGACGGGATGGCCGTCGAAATAAAGTTTTTTATGGAGTCGACATCCGCCGTAAGATTCGTGAGCAGCTGCGCGGGGGTGGTCTTGTTCAGGAAATTGTAATTCTGCCGGGAGATGCGGTCAGACAACCGGGTGCGAAGATCGCGCGCCACTTTTTCGGAGGCATAGGTCTGGACATAGCTCATGGCATACGTGAAGACGAACACCCCGATCGCGGCCCCAAGGAATTCCGAGACAAAACGCTGCACCTTCGAACGCTCCCTGATGAACGCATCGATGCCATGTCGGATGATGTCCGGAATGTTCAGGTTGATATAGTTCATGACAAGGGCCAGCGCGACCAGCAGAAGGATCAGTTGCCGATAAGGTTTTAGCAGCGGGAAAAGGCTTGGTCCCTTCGGCGGCTTGCCGCCGGGTGGCCGGGAAGGTTTTTCGTTACTCATAGCGGCACCAAAAGTAGCTAAAATACCCATGGCTAAAATGCTATTCCCGGAAGCCGCGGGAAAAGGGCGGTGGATGGGGGATAATTGTCGGTGGAAGGATTATATTTGCCCCTCCCTTGGCAAAACGCTATATATGAGAAAAACGCTATTGTGTCTGCTCCTCTTACAGCAGACAGCCTTCGCGCAATTACGACAGATGCCCGCCTACCCGTTGATCACGCATGACACCTATTTCAGCGTGTGGTCTTTTACGGACTCGCTGGCCACGGAAGAGACCCGCCATTGGACGGGCAAGCCGCAGCCCCTGTTGGGGGTGCTGTCCGTCGACGGCCAGCGTTATCGCTTTCTCGGCAAACCGACCGTGGATGACAGCAGCATGGCCTACACCGTCGATGCCACACAGCAATGGGTAAGCGTCAATGCCACCCAGACAAAGTATCAATTCGCCTGTGGTGGGGTCGATCTCTCGCTGACCTTCACCTCCCCGCTCTTGCTCACCGATCTGACACTGCTTTCCCGGCCCATCACCTATGTATCCTTCCGGATGCGCAGCAATGACGGCCAGCAGCACAGCGCTCAATTATACCTGGGGGTCGCGGGCGTGCTTGCGGCCAACACCGCCGACCAGGAACTGAAGATCGACAAGGGCGCCGCCGGCAAGCTGGTCTATTTCCGTGCGGGAACAAAGGATCAGCCCTTTCTCTCGAAACGCGGGGACGATCTGCGGATCGACTGGGGTTATCTCTACGTCGCCGCACCCATGGAGCAGGGACTCATCCAGACGATCGGCTCAGGCTTTATGCATATGGGCTTCCCGACGATCAGGGTAGGCGAGGACCCCGTGGAAAAACTCGTCCTCATGGGGTATGACGAACGCTATTCCGTCCGGTTCTTCCACCGTAAGCTGGCGCCGTGGTGGCGTAGTCATCCGGAAGGGAATGAACGGAAACCCACGCTGATGGGACTCATGCAAACCGCCTACAGCGGCTATGATAAGATCCTGTCGCGTTGCGATACCTTCAACAAGACCATGTATGCGACAGCGATAGCCGCCGGCGGGCCAAACTATGCCGACCTCTGCGTCGCGGCTTATCGTCAAAGCATTGCCGCCCATGCCCTGGTGCAAAGCCCGAAAGCAGGACTGCTCTTTCTTTCCAAGGAGAATTTCAGCAACGGCTCGATCAATACCGTGGATGTGACCTATCCTTCCGCCCCGCTGTACCTCCTGTACAACCCGCGGCTACTCGAAGGGATGTGCAACGGCATCTTTTATTACAGCGAGAGTCACCATTGGAAAAAACCTTTTGCGGCGCATGATCTCGGCACGTATCCCATCGCCAACGGCCAGACCTATGGCGAGGACATGCCGGTGGAAGAGTGCGGCAATATGATCCTGCTCACCGCGGGGATCGTAAAGGCGGAGAAGAACGCCGAGTATGCCCGGCAACACTGGAAGACGCTTACCACCTGGGCGCATTATCTCGAAGAAAAAGGCTTCGACCCCGTCAACCAGCTCTGCACGGATGACTTTGCCGGACACCTGGCCCGCAATGCCAATCTCTCGGTGAAAGCGATCGTCGCCCTCGGCGCCTATGGCTGGATGGCCGCCCAGCTGGGCATGGCCGAAGAAGCCGCAAAATATCGCCAGCTTGCCGCGGGAATGGCGAAAAAATGGATGACCCTTGCCGATGCGGACGATCATTACTCCCTGACCTTCGACCGGAAGGACACCTGGAGCCAGAAATACAATCTCGTCTGGGACAAACTGCTCGGTCTGCAACTGTTTCCCGCGGAAGTCTATGAAAAGGAAATGGCCTGGTATGTCAACCACCAGCAACCCTTCGGCCTGCCGCTGGACAGCCGTAAGACCTATACCAAATCGGACTGGATCTGCTGGACAGCCACCCTTGCTTCAAAACCGGAGGACTTCAGCGCCCTGATCGATCCCGTGCATAAATACCTCACGGAGACCCCCAGCCGGGTGCCGCTCAGCGACTGGCATGAGACCATCGACGGAAAGAAGGTGGGATTCCAGGCCCGGAGTGTGGTCGGCGGATATTTTATCAAGATGCTCGACAATCAATGGAATTCCGGCTCCAGGGCCACACAATAAAATGGCCCTTCGCCGGAAATATTTAATAATTGGCCTTCGGCCATCCGGACCGTGTCCGGCTTTGAACCGATAACAAATAGCATGAGAAAATTCTTTTCGACCTGTGTTCTTTCGCTGCCGCTGTTCGTTGTGGCGCAAACCAATGACAACCTCGTCCAATATGTGCACCCCATCTTCGGCACACAGCGGATGGGACACGTCTATCCCGGCGCCTCCGCGCCATTTGGAGCAGTCCAGCTGAGTCCGGACACCGATACCATCCCCTATGAAATGAACGGCAAGTACAATCCCGACGTGTACAAGTACTGCGCCGGCTATCAATATGACGACAAGACGATCGTCGGATTCAGCCATACCCATTTCAGCGGCACAGGCCACTCAGACCTGGGCGATTTCCTGATCATGCCCACTGTCGGCGAGCTGAAGCTCAACCCCGGCGTGGCATCCCAGCCCCATAGCGGATACCGGTCGGCTTTTAGTCATGAGAACGAGACGGCCGAAGCCGACTACTATAAAGTAAAGCTGGAGGACTATAAGATCCTGGCCGAACTGACGGCGACGACCCGCGTGGGTTTTCATCAATACACCTTCCCGGCTTCGGAAAAGGCGCATGTCATTTTGGACCTCATGCACGGCATCTACAATTATGACGATAAGAATGTCTGGACCTATGTCCGGGTGGTGAACGATACGCTGGTCACCGGCTACCGGGAGACGAACGGCTGGGCCCGCACCCGCCGGGTCTATTTCGCCATGACCTTCTCAAAACCCTTTTATCAATACGGGGCGCGGAAATACGACCGGCGTCAGGCCTACCACGGATTCTGGGGGCACTTCGACCAGAACCGTAATTTCCCCGAGCAAGCCGGCCGGCAGCTGCGGCTTTATTTCGACTTCAAGACCCAGGAAGGGGAGAAGATCAAGATCAAATTCGCATTGTCGCCCGTAAGCACCGATGGCGCCCTGCTGAACCTGCGAAGCGAAGTCCCCGGCTGGGACTTCGAGGCCGTGAAGCGCCAGGGACAGGAGGCATGGAACCGGGAGCTGAGCAAAGTCGTCATCGACGCGGACAAGGACGGCAAAGACAATTTCTATACCTCCATGTACCACGCCTTTATCAATCCCACCGTGTACATGGATGTGGATGGCAACTATCGCGGGCTGGATCAGCTGGATCACAAAGCGGAAGGCTTTACCAACTACACGACGTTCTCGCTGTGGGATACCCACCGGGCCCTGCATCCTTTGTTCAATATTCTGCAACCGGCACGCAATGCCGATATGATCCGGAGTATGTTGGCGCACTATCAGCAAAGCGCGGAACACATGCTGCCTATCTGGTCCCATTACGCCAACGAGAATTGGTGCATGTCGGGATATCATTCGGTATCGGTCGTCGCGGATGCCATCGTCAAGGGCAATACGCCTTTCGATGCAAACGCCGCACTGGACGCCTGTATCGCTACCTCCACCCGGCGTAGCTTCGAAGGCCTGGGCCCGTATATCGACAAGGGTTATATCCCTTCCGAGCAGGATGGGGTATCGGTCTCTTCTACGCTGGAGTATGCCTATGACGACTGGTGTATCGCCCAGGCGGCAAAGAAGCTCGGCCGGATGGATGTATATGCCATCTACAGCAAACGCGCGCAGAATTATAAGAATGTCTGGGATCCTACCGTCGGTTATATGCGGCCCCGGCTGAGTGATGGCAGCTTCCGCAAGGACTTCGACGTCCTGAGCACCAACGGCCAGGGCTTTATCGAAGGCAATGCCTGGAACTACAGCCTCTATGTGCCGCATGATCCCGCCGCGCTGGTGGCGATGCATGGCGGAAACAAAACATTCGTCCGCCACCTGGATTCGCTGTTCACGATGGAACTGCCGGACAAGTTTTTTGCCGAGACGGAAGATATCACGCGGGATGGCATCATTGGGAACTATGTTCATGGCAACGAGCCCTCACACCACGTCGCCTATCTCTACAACTGGACAGACCAGCCCTGGAAGACACAGGAGCGGGTGCGAATGATCCTGAAGAAACAGTACAAGCCGGCGCCGGACGGGCTGGGCGGCAACGATGACTGTGGGCAGATGAGTGCCTGGTACATCTTCACCGCGCTGGGATTCTATCCCGTGGCCCCGGGTTCGGAGGATTATTCGCTGGGCAGTCCGGCGGTCAACCGGGCAGAGCTCCATCTGGAAAATGGCAAGATATTCACCATTGAGACTGAAAATCAGAGCGATAAGAATGTTTACGTAAAAAAGGTCACCCTAAATGGCCAGCCGTTGACCGGACATACCCTGACACACGAGCAGATTATGAGTGGGGGAAAACTGGTGTTTTATATGAGCGCGAAGCATTAGGGAAAATACTGTCGGCGAATTAAAGGGAAATTCCTCGTCTTTTTCCGTTGGAAGGTATCTGTTTTTTTCATATATTAGATATGTGGAGTTTGATATTTATCAATTAAAATCCGTCATATGAAAAAGACTACTCATTCCATGCATGCCGGCGCAGCCACCCAGACCATTCTGCTGGCTGTTGCATTTCTTGGTCTGGTAATGTTCTTATCGTACTTGTTTATCACCAGTAATAGCTAAGGGCCAATCCTGACCCATAAATCTACCTGGCCAGCTCTCCGAGCTGGCCTTTTCTATTTCTATGGACTGACATTGTAGGCGGTGCTGAATTTTCCATTGCTGATCACGACACTGTCATTGACGTTTGCGGTAGAGTGGGCGATGGCGGAGAAGGTCCCACTCAGTTTATGTCCGGTGCTGTCGAGGGAGGTCACGGTCAGCTGAAGCCGGCCTGCCAGGGAATACGCATCGTATTCGGTACTCCTGGCCGTATAGGAGAGCGTGAGAAGCGAGTCGGCGGGCAGGACCTGATTGACGACCGGCGGCCAGGGTATGTCGATCTGGAGGGCCGTACTGTCACTGCCACTTCCGGAATAGCTGAAGATCGTCAATTCGCCGAGGCTGGCCGAATAGGCTCCGACCGAGGTAGTACTTTGGTATTTGCTACTACCGGCAGTTGCGGAAACGCCGCTGGAAGGGGTGCTGCTGCTGTTCTTCGAACAGGCGCTAATGGCGAACAAAACAAAGAGGGCCGGAACCGTATATCGCATTATTTTTATCGGCAAAGCTACAAAAAAGGCCTGCTGCGGGCCGGCTCATTACGTTGTCGATCTGTTAAACCGGGATTTTGACCGATATTTGCCGGCTGGATGGTTACCATCGGAAATATCATATTGCCCGACTCCCCGCTGCTGCTGGCGCCCATGGAAGACGTCAGCGATCCGCCTTTCAGAGCAGTCTGCAAAGCTTTTGGGGCTGATCTCACCTTCTCGGAATTCATCTCGAGCCAGAGCCTCGTAAAAGGCGCGATCCATGCGCGCCGTAAACTGGATATCTTCGACAACGAGCGGCCGGTAGGCATCCAGCTTTACGGCGGGGACGAAGACAGCCTCTCGATGGCCGCCGCCATTGTGGAGGTGACGAACCCGTCGCTGCTGGACATCAATTTCGGCTGCCCGGTAAAGGGAGTCGTCGGCAAAGGCGCCGGAGCAGGAGTTCTGAAAGACCCTGACCGGATGGTCCAATTGACCAAAGCCTGCGTCCGGGCGACCTCATTGCCTGTCACTGTAAAGACCCGGCTCGGCTGGGACGAAGGGTCGCGGAACATTGTAGACGTGGCTGAACGTCTGCAGGACGCCGGGATCAAGGCGCTGACGATCCACGGCCGCACCCGTTGCCAGCTGTATAAAGGGGAGGCCGACTGGGCGCTGATCGGTGCAGTGAAGAACAATCCCCGCATGCACATCCCCATCTTCGGCAACGGTGATATCGACAGTGCCGAAAAGGCTGCTGAGTATACCAATCGGTACGGAGTGGATGGGATCATGATCGGCCGGGCCGCGATCGGCTATCCATGGATCTTCCGGGAGATAAAAGTCTATCGCGAGACGGGAACGCCCGCGCCGGCGCCGACCGTGGAAGAGCGGGTGGCCGTTTGCCGCCTGCACCTGCAGGGAGCCCTTTCCTGGAATGGCCCGCTGCAAGGCCTGAACGAGATGCGCGGCCGTTATGCCCAGTATCTGAAAGGACTTCCCGGCATCCAGGAATATACGCGCCGCCTGGTGCGACTCCCTGATGCGGCAAGTGTCTTCGCTTTATTGGACGAGATCGAAGCGGAATACTACGACTTTGTCACCGAAGCCGAGCCCATCCAACTGGTGAACTATCACACCAACTGCGCGTTGTAGGCAAACAAAAACTACCTAACTTACGACCCTTAAATATCATGAACGTGTTCAAAACTAAACACCTGCTGCTGGCGGCGACCTTTGCAACGTCCGCAGCCTTAGGACAACAAAAGTCCATTACGGTCTACACGACTGCTGCCAACACCCAACTCCGCCTCGCCGAAAGCGGAAAACTCAACTTCTCTCCCGGCCGCCAGCCCCTCGAAACAGAGCCTTTTGTCCTCGTCGACGCGGCTTCGACCTTCCAACCGATCCTGGGCATCGGCGGAGCCCTGACGGACGCCTCGGCGGAAACCTTTGCCAAACTCCCGAAAGATAAACAGCAGGAGCTGCTGAAGGCCTACTACGGCATGGGTACCGGCATCGGCTATACGCTGGCCCGTACGAATATCCAGAGCTGCGACTTTTCCAGCGGCAGCTACAGCTATGTGGAGGAGAACGACGCCGCACTGAAAACCTTCAGCGTAGCTCATGACGAACAATTCAAGATCCCCCTCATCAAACAAGCGATCGCGGCAGCCGGCGGCAAACTGACGCTCTTCGTCTCCCCCTGGAGTCCGCCCGCCTTTATGAAGGACAATAACAATGTCACCGGCGGCGGACACCTCAAACCCGAATTCGCACAGGCCTGGGCTAATTTCTACGTAAAATTCATCAGGACCTACGAAGCCAAAGGCATCCCCATCTGGGGATTATCGGTCCAGAACGAGCCGATGGCAAAACAAAAATGGGAGTCCTGTATCTATACCGCGGAAGAAGAACGGGATTTTATCAAGAAATACCTGGGACCTACGCTTGCAACCTCCGGGCTGGCGGGCAAAAAGCTCATCGCCTGGGATCATAACCGGGACCTGATCTACCAGCGGGCAAGCACGATCCTCGCAGATCCCGCCGCGGCGAAATATGTCTGGGGGCTCGGTTTTCACTGGTACGAGACCTGGACGGGCGGACCGATGCAATTCAACAATGTCGCGCTGACGCACCAGGCCTTTCCGATGAAGAACCTCATCTTTACCGAGGGCTGCAAGGAGAAATTCTCCTTCGACAGTCTCCATGCCTGGTCGCTCGGCGAGCGATATGGGTATTCGATGCTCAACGACTTCAATGATGGCGCAACGGGCTGGACCGACTGGAATATCCTGCTCGACGAGAATGGAGGCCCCAACCACGTCGGCAATTTCTGCTTTGCCCCCGTGCATGCCGATACCCGGACCGGCGAGCTCATCTACACGAACGCGTTCTATTACATCGGGCATTTCTCGAAATTCGTCCGGCCGGGCGCCAGAAGGATCGCCGCTTCTACGAACCGGACAGCGCTGCAAACCACCGCCTTTGTGAACAAAGACGGCAGTGTTGTTGTCATTGTTCTGAATACGACCGATCAGCAACTGCCTTTTCAACTGATCATGAAGGGACAGTCGGCAGCCACGGAAAGCCTGCCGCATTCTATCGCCACGTTAATCGTTAAATAATGAACCTATTTCTCAAATCGACGCTGTTGACCGCGGCAATGGGCTGCGCGACAGGGTCTGTCTTCGCACAGAAGCCGGTGGCCGTCTGGTTGACCGATCCGTCCAGATCCGTTCTCTTTCAGCAACAACCGGAGACCATTTTCGACAAGGGCAACTCTTCCGATGCCGTAATCGCACTCGATGAAAAAAAGACCTTTCAACATGTCGATGGTTTTGGCTGGGCCCTCACGGGAGGCAGCGCGCAACACCTGATGCGGATGAGCCCCGCAGCCCGGACGGCCCTGTTGAAGGAACTGTTCACGACAGACAGCAACCACATCGGGGGCAGCTATATCCGGGTGAGCATCGGCGCCTCGGATCTCAACGACCATGTTTTTTCCTATGACGATCTTCCCGCGGGGCAGACCGATGAGGCGCTTGCGCATTTCGATCTGGGACCCGATAAGATGGATGTGATCCCGGTACTGAAAGAGATCATCGCGATCAACCCCGAGATCAAGATCCTGGGTTCACCCTGGTCGGCGCCGACCTGGATGAAGACCAACCACGATACCCGGGGCGGAAGCCTGTTACCCCAATACTATCAGGCCTATGCCAACTACTTCGTAAAATACATCCTGGCGATGCAGGAGAATGGGATCGGCATCAACGCGATCACCGTACAGAACGAGCCCCTGCATCCCGGCAATAATCCCAGCATGTACATGCCCGCGATCGCCGAGGCGGCCTTTGTCAAGGTCCTCGGACCGGCGCTGGAGAAGGACCGGCTGGATACAAAGATCATCGTGTACGACCATAATGCGGACCGGCCGGATTACCCCGATAGCATTTACCGGGATGCGGAGGCGGCAAAATGGGTGGACGGCGCCGCCTTTCATTTGTATGGCGGAAAGATCGAAGCGCTGACGCCGCTGCACGATGCCTTCCCGGACAAGAACCTCTATTTTACGGAACAGTGGGTGGGCGCACCCGGGAATCTCGCAAAGGATCTCCCCGAGCATGTCGACAAGCTGATCGTCGGGGCGATGCGCAACTGGTGCAAGAACGTGATCGAGTGGAACCTGGCCGCGAATTCGCAATGGGAGCCGCATACGGATCGCGGCGGCTGTGACCGTTGCCTCGGCGCCGTCACCATCGATGCGGACGTGGTCAAACGCAACCCCGCATATTATATCATCGCGCATGCGGCCAAATATGTCCGGCCGGGATCGGCGCGGATCGTCAGCAACTCCGATGAGCAGCTGCCCAATGTCGCGTTCAGGACGCCTACGGGGTTGGCGGTATTGATCGTGCTGAATAACACCGCCGCGGAAAAGGGATTTACAATCGAATTGAAGGGGCGTCGGATGCACACGACGCTTAACGGTGGAGCAGTCGCCACCTACGTCTTCCAACTGTAAAAAAGGGCCGCGGTGCGGCCCTTTTTCTTTTGTCTATTGCGCATCCCACCAGACCCGGTCGGTGAACTGCGCCGACTGCTGGGGTTGCGGATTGGTGTTTAGTTCACTTTGCGGATAGATCAACCGGCGCGGGATACCGGAGGTCTGTGCATTCGGAACGATGGTCAGCTTCGGCCAGCCCGTACGCCGCCAGTCGTTATAATTCTCCGGCGATACCATATGGGCAATGCGCTTCTCCTCGATGATGCGTTGCAGGGCATTACCGGTCGTCAGCGTTCCGCGGGAAGCCAGATACGTGGTAATATCCGCCGGGGCGACACCAACCTTCGTCATGTTATTGGTAATGGCGGCGGTATAGAAGGGTTGTGCCGCGGCAGCCCCGGTGAGGATCCAGTTGGCCTCAGCCTGAATGAACTGCACCTCGGTGTAAGGCAGGATATATTGGGTGGCGCCGACAGCCGAATAATACGCACCGAAAGAGGAATAGCTCCCCAGATCACCGATCGTCGGCGTGCCGATCGCCCGGCCGGTATAAAGCCCGGTAGTCTTGGCCTTCGTGATATAGAAAGGCAGCCGCGGATCGCTGCGTCCAACGAGCGTATCGACGATCGCCGAAGACGCACAAAGCGTGGAGTACGGCAGCATGATCGTGTACCAGGCGCTTTGTGAAGTAGCGCCGCCGGGGTAGACAAATTTCCAGTCATCACCGTTGGCGGTCATGCCGTTTTGAAGCGCCGTCAAGGCCAGCTGAGCCTGGGCCGCGGCGGTGTGTCCGGGCGCCTTTGTCAGGTGCATATAGTATCTCGCCTTGAGCGTATAGGCCAGCTTTGTCCACTCGGCCATTTTCCCGGCGAAGAAATAGTCGTCCGCGCCGACCTTCAGCCCCTGATTCTTCGCGATATCGGCGATGCCACGGTCGAGCAAAGCCTGAACGCTGTCATAGATGGACTCTTGCTTGTCATAAGTGGGGGCAAGATTCGATGCACCGTTCAGCGCTTTGGAATAAGGGATATCTCCCCAAAGATCGGTGGTGAAGGCCAGGGTATAGGCCGTAAGGATCTCGGCGATGGCCGTATAATTGGCATTGCCGTTCTTCTGGCTGATGGTGGTCAGCTGCTTCAGGTTCTCCAGCTCGGTGTTGTAGAGCTGCCGCCAGCTCAGGTTCATGTCCGTGCTGACGAAGTAATAGGTCCCGTAATTGAGGGCCACCTGGTTGTAGCAGATCGTTTGCATGAAGTGATTGGTGAAGGATGCGGCTTCCCCTTCGCCATCATTGCCTTCGCTGCCGCCGGCGTCGACCCCATGAGCAATGTTCTGCTCTATCGGCGCAAGCAGGATCTTTTCCTGTACCGTCAACGGATTGTTGGGGTCCTTGTTGACGTCCACGAATTTTTTACAGCCGGTTCCCGCCAGGGCCGCGACAATACCGGTATATAGCACTATTTTTTTCATGGTGTTTATTATTTGAAGACCACGTTGAGGGTCAGGTTAAAAGAACGGGAGGTCGGCACCGTGTTGCCATAGACCCCCTGCGAACCGTTGCCGGTGCCGTAACTGCTGACCTCCGGATCGGATCCCGTAAAGCCGGGTTTATAGATAAAGAGGTTGCGGCCCGTGAGGGTCAGCCCGACGGTGTTGAAGCAGGTCTTTTCGAGCGTCTTCGCCGGCAGCTTGTACCCGATGGATGCTGTACGCAACTTCAGATACGTGCCGCTTTGCATCACAGCCTCATAGTTGGTGTTGATACGCTGGAAATAATCTTCCGCATGAACCACCTTGGTATTCTGCTGCTTCGTGCTCTGGACCAGGCCCTTTACGACAAGGTCCTGCCGGTTCTGCGTAACGAGCGGAGTGCCGTAGAAATAGCCGTAACGGTCGTCCGAGTTGAGGATATCCCCGCCCTTGCGATAGTCCATGAAGAAGCCAAAGCTGAAATTCTTCCAGGTGAAGTTGTTACTCACCCCGGCGAGAAAATCGGGCTGCAGATTGCCGATCACCTGGTTCTGCTGGCTCGTGATGGGCAGACCGTTGTTGTCTACATAGATCTGGTGGGTCGCCGAATCCCGGAGATAGCCCGGGCTGTAGAAGACGCCATAGGGCTTGTTCAGGAAGGCCCAGGTCTGACCGATCTGCAGCTGTGCGGTATTCCCGAAGATCTTGGTCACCTTGTTGCGGATGCGCGAATAGTTGAGCGTCATGTCCCAGGTGAAGTCTTTGGTTTTGACCGGGGAGATATTGACCAACGCCTCGAAACCCTTGTTGGTCATAAAGGCGGCATTCAGCGAAGTGGCGTTGAATCCGGTGGACGGCGCGATTGGGATACCGCTCGTCAGCAGATTGTCGTGGTTCCGGTTGAAATAACTGACCTCGAACCCGAACCGGTTGTGGAAGAACTGCATCTCAAGCCCAACCTCCGCTTCCTTGGTGACCTCATTCTTCAGGAACGGGTTGCCGAGGGACTGGCTGATCAGGAAACCGGAATTGCCGCCATAGGGAAAGCCGGTAGCGGTCGTATAGGGCGTCGTGAGCGAATACGGCGGGATATTGTCATTACCCACGCTGGAGTAGGAAACCCGCAACTTGCCAAAGCTGATAGCCGGCACCTTCAACAGCTCGGAGAAGATAAAGCCCGCGGAGGCCGAGCCGTAGGGATAGAAGTTCTTGTTGGTGGCCAACACCGAGGTCCCGTCATAACGGCCGGTAAGCGACAGGTTGAGAAAATGCCTGTAATCGACATTCGCCTGGGCGTAGAAACCGATCTTCCTGGTCCGGTAGACGGTGGTGGAGCCCGTGATCACCGCTCCGTTGGTGACGTTGTCGAAATTCGCCAGGGAGATGCCCGTTCCCGTGATGCTATGCGTCTGGGTATAAGAGGACAGGATATTATTCCCCAGCAGGAAGCTGACGTCGAAGTCCCCAAAACCATGGCGGGCCTCGGCGATAAGGTCATTGTTATACTGGTGGAAATTGGTGCTTGCCTGGATGACCTTGCCGGGAGTGACGAGGGCCGAGCTGGGCGCCTCGTAGTAATCCGGTTGCTCGGTATAGGTATCGGCGCCGCCCCGTTCGGTTATGGTCAGCCAGGGCAGGGGCTGGTAAGCGACGGTAACGACCGGAATGATCCGGGTAAGCTTGCTATTCGTATAGATATTGTACAGGTCCCAGTAGGGATTGTTCCGGCTCAGCCGGAAGACCCGTTGGTTACCCGACGCATCGAGATAGGGCAGGGGGTTCCAGGTAGAGGGAGAGGTGTACACCGTCCACAGGGGGTCGGTCAGATCATAACCCTCGGGGATGGAATGGTTGTTGGAAAGCGTGTAACCCACCTGGAAGGTCGCCGTCAGGTTGCTCAGCAGTTTGTTGCTGAACTTGGCAAAGATGGCATTGCGGTTATACTTTGTCGTGGGTACCGTACCGGACTGGTTCAGATTTGCATAACTAAAAAAGTAATTCGACTTGTCATTGCCCCCGCCGACCGTGATCGTATTGGTGTAAGTCCGGCCGGTGGTAAAGAAGGCTTCCATCGGATTCTTATAGTAGGTAAGCAGGCCTACGCTGCGGAGGCTATCGATGGACGGCCCCCAGACGGCGCTGGTCTTCTTGGTATCGCCGTCAAAGTAAACCCCACGGTCGCCCTGGGCGTACTTGGTCTGGATCTTGGGAAGGATGGGATTTTCGAAGGAATACTGGGAATTAACGGCCACCTTGGGTCGGGTGTTGAAATTTCCCCCCTTGGTGGTGATGACGACGACCCCGCGAGCTGCCGCTGATCCATAAAGAGCAGAAGCGGCCGATCCTTTCAGGACGTTTATACTTTCGATCGTGTTGGGATCGATATCCGACAGGCGGCTGGTGCCGCTGCCGCCGCCGCTGGGATTGCCGGTCTGATCGTTGTTGATCGGAACCCCGTCGAGGATGATCAGGGCCTCGTTATTTCCGAGCAGGGAGCTATTGCCACGGATCACGATCCGGGAAGAAGCGCCGGGCTGACCGCTCGAAGAAGTGATCTGAACACCGGATACCTTGCCCGTAAGCGCATTCAGCAAACCGGTCTCCTTCGAGGCCGAGAGCTGCGCGCCCGTGACCTGCTGGGTACTATAGGTCAGCTCCCGTTTCTCGCGTTTGATTCCAAGCGCGGTGACCACCACCTCGTTAAGGGAGTTGTCCCTTGGCTTTACCTTGATCATATAATTGTCTCCTTCGCCGACAGCCATCTCCTGGGGCTGGATGTTAACGGCGGTGATGACGAGCGTAGCATTGTTCTTTACGACCAGCGTGAACCGGCCATCGGCATCGGTTGCTGTGCCGCGCCGGCTGTCCTTCTCGCGGACACTGGCGCCGGAGACAGGATTGCCCGCCTCGTCGGTGACTCTTCCGGTGACTTTTTTCGTCTGCGCGGAGGCCGGAATAGCGGCCAGGCACAGGAGCAGTACCAACAGCAGCGGCCACCGGTGCACAGCCGGCAGAAGGCCGTTGGTTTGTTTTGGTTGATTCATACCTTTTTTGTTTGGTGTTTGAGTTTTTGGGCGGTCCCTATTCAGGTAAAAGTCGGGCCCGCCCCAAAACGGTTAATAATTGCCCTTCGGGCAGCCGGCCCGGGGCCGGCTTTGGTAGGCCAGGGTCTTATTTAAGGGTCATATTGTCGTAAAACCGCCATTTGGTACTATAGTCCTTCTCCAGCGGTTGTTTGGTCAGGATGGCGCGGATCATTTCCACCGGCATGGCGTTGAGGCTCATCACAGCGTCGTGATATTGTTTATAGGTCATCTTGCCGCCGTCGACAAGCTCCTTCTTCAACGCATAGAACTGGCGGCCGCCGGTGAGATAAGCCAGCTGATAGAGCGGAGGATAACGGTCTTCGAAAGAGCGGCGAACCTCGCCGGCGGCATTGGCGCGTTCGTGCCCGACGCGATCGACCAGGAAATCGATACATTGTTCGGGCGTCCATCTACCCAGGTGGTAGTTGAGCGAAAAGATGATCCGGGCACAGCGATGCATATGCCAGAACAGCATCCCCACTTTGTCTTCCGGCGTCTTGGGGAATCCCAGGTCCCAGAGCAACAACTCCCAGTACAGGGACCAGCCCTCGGTCCAGAAACCCGAACCGAAGTTCCGGTAGGTGCGATGTCTTGCATTGGCAAAGGCTTCGAGATTATGACCCGCGATCAGCTCGTGATGCACGGTGGCGCGGGACAGGTAGGGGTTGTTGCCGCGCATGCTCATCAGCCGGTCGTCCTCTTCCATGGTATTGGTGGGATACGAGATACTGATCTCGTTGCCGCCGGTAAAGAAGGGATTGACCAGCTGCCGCTCAGGGGTCATCATGATCATACCCCAGGTCTCTTCGGCCAGCGGGGGGATAGTCACGAGATCGTGTTTCTTCAGGAAGTCGACCGACTCGTTGAAGAGCCGGAGGATCATCTCAGGCTGTTCCCCGACGGGGACATAACTGTTCTTGACCTTCTCGAGCGCCGCCTTCCAGTTATCGCCAAAACCCATCTCATGACTGGCCTTCAGCATCTCCTTGTCGCACCAGGCGAATTCCTTATTGGCAATATCGATCAGCTCTTCCGGCGTGTAGGGGATCATCTCATATTTCAACTGCCGGAGCAGTTCCTCGCGACCTGCCGGCTGACCGCCGATGCCGCTCTTGTCGGGAGTGGAGAACTTGCTGCCCTTCTCCTTGAATGCGGTGGCATAGGCCGCAAGGGCATCGTCGAGTTCTTTATAGGTCTTGGGGATCCACCAGGTGAAGAGCGGATCATAGCCGTTGTAAAATTCGTAGATCGAGGCAATGGCGCGTTTGAGATCGCTGATCACGACACCGGCCTCGTAGATGGCATCCCGGTCGAGCGAGGAGTCGGAACGGAGTTTCTTTTGTTCTTCCGTGATGAGTTTCTTGTATTCGAACCAGTCCCTGGCCAGCAGTTCCGAGTTGAGGACATGACCGCGGCGACGCAACCTTTCGATGGCATAGATGCTGTCGGCGAAGGGGAAATAATTTTTGACCTTATTGTACTGCTTTGCCTCGGCAGCCGACTGTTCGAGCTTTTGGTTTAGGTCGCGTTTGAAAAGGACGTAGTCGACCTTACACTCCTGTTGCAGGCCGTTGAAATCTAACTTACCGAGCCGATCCAGGTATTCATGATAAAGCCCGTCGAGCCGGGCCCGTTTATCCGGGGAGCCGCCTTCCGTCGGCATGAAGTTGCCGCCAATCCTGCCACCGAAAAAACTACTCGTGTAGAATCGGACGATGGCGCGAAGATCGGCGTTGTAATTTTCCATCAGGCTGGGCATCTCCTGACAGGGAGCATAGGCATTGGGAGAAATTTGAGCGCGCGAAAGGATAGGGGAGATGCATAAGGACAATAGGATACCAGAGAGAATAAGAAGCCATTTTCTCATACAGATAGATTTAGTAGTAATAAGCAGTCTCTCGCCAAATTTAACCCTTACCCGGCGAAGGGTCTATTTGCCGATTGATCGATACTTTACCAATTTTAACTTATATCCCCCTGACTTATTTTTTTATCCAAACGATGGAGACTGGCGGCTTATTCCTGTTCTCGTCCGGTGTCGGCGTGGTCGACACGCGGTTCATCCGCGCATAGTTGGGAACCGCTACGAGCGGCGAGCCGTCGGCCCATTGGCCCTTGATCACCATGACCCCGTGCAGCAGGGAGGGTTCCCATTCGGCAGTGAGCGGCGCCGAACCCATCGGCTGGGTGATATCCTTGTTGTCGGCGGCTTCGACGTTGTAAAGCAGGGGTCCATAGCGGAGGGCGACACGGCCCCGGTCGGCCTCGATCCTTTCGTCGGCGGTGACCTGCTGCACCTTCAGGGGCAGCTCGACCGATACTTTATCCCCTTTCTTCCAGGCGCGATGGATCACCGCATAGCCATGTTCGATGGTCGGGGTCATGGGTTGACCATTCACGCTCAGCGAGACAAGCCCTTCCACCTGTGGGGTGGGGGTGTAGAGTTTGGAGGTGGTCCGGTTGGGAACGCGGACATAGAGGGTAAAACTTGCGGATTTTTCAGGGTTGACCGTGATATCGACCTTGCCGTTCCAGGGATAGTCCGTTTTCTGGACCATTTCGATATTCGTACCGGCGACGTTCTCCACCTTGATGGTGCTGCCGGCAAAAAGATTGACATAGAGCCCGTCCTCGCCGCGGACGTAGGTCCAGGTGGGCATCATCAGCAGGGTGCGGGGGATATTGCCGACACAGCAGGGACAGACATGCCAGGCATATCGGGGTTGCGAGGTCGACAACGCGTTCGTATAGGTGAAGTCCTTGCCGTCGAGGGCGAGGGAACCTAAAAGGGCATTGTAGATGGTTTCCTCGTACAGATCGGCATATTTCCCGTCGTGATAAGCAAGGTTCATTTTATACTCGAAGAAGATGAGCCCGCAGCTCGAACAGGACTCGCAGTACGCGTTATTCCGCAGTGAATAGTCCGGGCCGAACCCTTCGGAGGTCTCGCCGCTGCCGATGCCGCCGGTGACATAGTATTTGCGGTTGACCATATTGTCCCACAGGGAGAATACGGCGCTCTGGTAATCGACATCCTTTGTTTCCGCGGCGATATCGGCCATTCCCGAATACGTATACATGGCGCGGACGGCATGACCCACGGCCTCGTACTGTTCCTGCACGGGCACATGGCTCTGGTCGTACTCGGAGCCGCCATGGCGGTTGTCGAGGAGGAATTTGGCCAGCTTGATATAGTTATCGCCATGACCCTGCCCCTCCATGTCGTTGACAAATCTGCCAAAGCGCACAAGCGCCTGTTCCATCTCCTGGTGACCGTCGAACCAGGCGATCTTGCCCGGACCGATATTCGCCACCCAGCAGTCAGCCAATTTTTTCGCCGCGTTGTATAGCCGCCGGTCCTTTCCTTCGGTGAGTGTATAGTGATTGATCGCCGACTCGATAAAATACCCCGAGACATACCCTTCGTGATTGCCCCGGTTTTCCGGCGACCAGCGATGGTGCCAGTGGCTGGTGTCGCGGAGCGTCCAGGCCGTCTGCAGATAGCCGTCGGGCTCCTGGGCCGCGAGGATGATGGGGATCCATTTCTCGAGGGTAGTATTCATTTTATTCTGTGCCGCGATGATCTCTGCATCGCCTTTCGGGTCGACCATCAGCGCTTCGCACATCGCCTCTACCGTCTGGTGAACCCAGGCATTGGAGAAGACATAGCCCTTGTGCTTGCCATGCGCCTGACCTTTCAGCGCCTTGGCCGCTTCGATGAAGTTGTCGAGCCCGCCTTCGCCCGTGGTGAGGTCGGTGCGTTCGCATTCTGCGATACACCAGGGGATCCAGTTGGTGATAATGACCTTGGCGCGGTCATTCCAGAGCTTGCTGTCGATGGAATAATGTTTGGTATAGACGACATCCAGGCGTTTGGACGGGGGAGGAGTGACGACTTTTACGCTGATATTGCTGCTTGTCGGCTGATCGCCCTGCCAGGCCGTGAACCGGAGATGATAGACGCCGGGCGCGGAGAACGTGGCGCTGGATTTAGCGGCGCTCGTATTGGCGATACTCACCGTTCCGGGCCCGTCGATCTTTGTCCATTCATAACGCGTAATGGGATGGACGCTGCGGGTCTGACCGTCGAGATAGGTCTTGCCGTCCAGCATCACGTCCCGATCGTCACCGGCTTCGACTACCGGTGCTATCGGTTTGGAGTGCTCCGATTCCGATACCGTCCATTCGTCGAGCGCTGCGTTCCAGCGATCCGCCGAATCCATAACGACCCGCAGCCGCGTGGTCGTCACCTCATCAAAGGTCGTGGGATTGAATTTCCCCGCCGACAGCCCGAGGCCGGAGGCATTATTTACGGGCAGAAAGGCCGAGCCGTTCCAGTATTCGATGTGATAGGCCCCCGGGAGCTTTACGGTGGCGGTATGATCCCACCAGAAGAGGGCGATCTGGTGGGTGCTGACAGGCTGCTTCCATTCATACTGCACCCACTGGTTGGGTTGTCGGGTCAGCGGGCGGGCGCGCGGGTCGCCCGGCTCCATGGGTGTCTCGCCGTCGTTCAATGCAGTCAGAACGGCGCCGGGGCGGGCCGATCCGGTAGCAGTGGCGACGATGGCAAGGTTTCCCTCCGATTGTTGGGCGGAGGCAGATAGGAAAAGGGCGGCAAGCCCGAGCGTAAGAAGGAGATGGCGCTTGTTCATTCTTAAAGGTAAACCGGCGGCGCCATTCCTGCTTATCTATATTTCACTCAAACCGGCCTGATTTTGACCGGCGGGCCGGCAGACCGGCGAGTGTCCATATATTTGACGAATATATGAAAATCGGATTCATCGGTATCGGCAAGATCGCAAGCGCGGTCGTCCAGGGCCTGTGTACATCGGAAGCAGAAGGTCTGGAAATTTTTTTGTCGCCGCGCAATGAGGAGGCATCAACTACGCTGGCCGCGCGTTTTGGAAATGTCCGGCGGCTCGCATCGAATCAGGAAGTAGTAGATAGCAGCGAGGTCGTGATCGTGGCCGTGCGACCGCCTGTCGCAAAGGAAGTGCTCGGCGCCCTGCGGTTTCGCGCCGATCAGACCGTCGTGTCGTTGGTAGCACTGCTGCCCTATGCACCGTTGCGGGAGTTGACCCGGCCCGCGGCGGCGGCCTGTCGCGCGATCCCGCTTCCCACGGTCGTGCTGCACAACTGTCCGATCCCTGTATTCCAGGCCGATGAGCGGGTGATGCGGTTGTTCGGTTACCTGGGCGAAACGCTGCCTGTTGCCGACGAACCGGCGCTGCATGCGCTATGGACACTAACGGGGCTGATCACCCCCTATTATGATCTGCTGACACAGCTAAGCGAATGGACCATCGCGCATGGCGTCGAGCCCGGGACCGCAAACACCTATGTTGCGAACCTTTATCAATCCCTGTCCTTCCTCGCCCAGCAGTCCCGGCCCGTGGATTTTATGGAGTTGTCCCGCCATGCAGCCACTCCGGGTGGCATCAACGAACAGGCAGGTAAAGAGATCGCCGCGGCGGGAAGCCATGCGGCCTGGGCTGTTGCTGCCGATCGCCTTCTGACGCGATTCAACCCTTAAGAAGACATAAATGAACAGTCATTGTATCGAATCCGGACATCCGTGACTCTGAAGGGATAATGCAACTAATTGATTAGTAATTTTTGAAAGAACTGGCACTCTGCTGGCAATCAATTTTTTCTACTTTTTGAATGGTTGGAATATTCAGGAAAGACCTTGCATCTTTATGCGAGGTCTTCCATTTTCTCCGCGATGCAGGAATTTCCACGGCGGGTGCAAGCTGCGAGGGGGCGAGTTTGATTCGGCGGAATTAAGCCGGCGTCGGCGCGGGGCCGCCGGGGGAGCCGGGTGCCGCCCCGTGGCCCCCGGCTTCGCGGCTAGCGTGATTATCGGCCTTCGCCTGGGCGATATCGTACTCCAACTCGGGATCGATATTCTGCTCCTCGACGCGGCGCGCCTTCTCCAACAACTCCTCATGGTGATCCCGAAGCCACTGCAACTGCTTCTTCCCATACGAGAACCGCGTAAACAACACAAACAACACCGGCACGATAAAGATCGCCAGCGACGAAGATGCGATCATCCCGCCCAGCACGACAAAGCCGATGGTCTTGCGCGCGACGGCGCCGGCACCGCTGGCGAGGACCAGGGGCATCACACCGAGGATGAACGCCATCGAAGTCATTATGATCGGCCGCAGCCGGAGCCGGACAGCCTCGAGGGTCGCGGAGACAAGCTCTTCGCCGCGGTCCACGCGGAGCTTCGCAAACTCGACGATCAGGATCGCATTCTTCGCGGAGAGTCCGATCAAGGTGATCAGGCCGATCTGCGCATAGACATTATTGGTGAGCGGTGGGATCAGGCTCAGCGTGGCGATCGCCCCAAAGGCGCTGATCGGCACGGCCAGCATGACGGCGAAAGGCACGGACCAGCTTTCGTAAAGGGCGGCGAGGAAGAGGAACACGAAGACGATCGAACAGGCGAAAATGTAGACGGTGGTGGAGCCCGCGCGGATCTCCTCGTAAGAAAGTCCGGAGAACTCGTACGTATACCCCTGCGGCAGCGCCTTGGCAGCAACCTGCTTCAGCGCATCGATCCCTTCCCCCGTGCTATAGCCCTGTGGCGTAGAGCCATCCACCTCGGCGGACCGGAAGATATTGAAGTGGGTGATCAGCGGCGCAGTCTCGATCGGTACATAGTGGATAATAGTGCTGAGCGGCAACATCTGGTTCGCCGAGTTGCGCACATAGTATTTGTCCATGTTGGCGATGAGGGCGCGGTAAGCGGTATCGGCCTGGACGACGACATGGTACGTCCGGTTGTACAGAGTAAAATTATTGACGAACAGACTCCCCATATACGCCTGCATGGTGTTGAACACGTCGGAGATGCTGACGCCCAGCTTCTGGCATTTCTCGCGGGCGGCGGTAAGATCGTAACTGGGCGTATGGGCGCCATAGTAGCTGAATGCAGTAGAGATGGCGGGATATTTATGACACTCGTTGATAAAGTGCTTGACCACGTCCTCGAACTTATGGATGTCGTCGCTGGTATTCCCCTGCTGGATCTGCATGCTGAAGCCGGCCGCCTGGCCGATGCCGCGGATGGGCGGAGGCGGGATGACCACGACATTGGCATTCTTTATCCCAGCCAGGGCGATCTTTCTTTGGAGCGAATTGAGCAGCCCGGGAAGGCGCTGGTTGGGTGTCTTGCGTTGCTCCCAGGGTTTCAGCATGACGAACATGCTTCCGTTATTGGAATTGGCCCCTCCGTTGAGGATATTGAAGCCGGAGATGGCGGTGTAATGACTGACGGCGGAGTCCTTCTCGATGATGGTCATCAGGCGTTGCATCAGCGCCACCGACTGCGACACGGAAGAAGCCTCGGGCAACTGATAGGTGACATAGACGCGCCCCTCATCTTCGGGGGGGATAAAACCCGTCGGCTTTTTCTTGAACATGACAAAGGTGCCGACGCAGATGGCCGTCAACAAAAGGACGGTCCAGCGGGCGCCCCGTATCCATCCGGCGACGCCGTTGGAATAGCGGAGAGTGAAGCGGTCGAAGCGCCGGTTGAACCAAAGGAAAAAGCGGTCAAAGAGGTTCTTCTTTTGGAGATGGGAAGGTCGAAGCAGCAAGGTGCATAGCGCGGGCGTCAGCGAGAGCGCGATAAAGGCCGAGATGATCACCGATATGGCGATGGTGATGGCAAACTGCTGATAGAGGCGGCCGACGATGCCCGGGATGAACCCTACCGGCACGAAGACCGCAGCGAGGATCAGGGCGATGGCCACCACGGGCGCGGAGATCTCCTGCATCGCATGATAGGTCGCCTCTTTTGGCGACATATGCTGCTCATCGATATAATGCTGCACCGCCTCCACAACGATGATGGCGTCATCCACCACTATCCCGATGGCCAATACGAAGCCGAACATCGTCAGCGTGTTGATGGTAAAGCCCAACGGGATAAAGAAACAGAAGGTGCCGAGGATGGACACGGGAATGGCCAGCACCGGGATGACGGTGGACCGTAGGTTTTGCAAGAAGAGCAAGACTACGACGGCCACGAGGCCCAAGGCCTGCAGCAGGGTGAGCAACACCTCATGGATCGAGACGTTGATGATGGTGATGCTCTCGAAGGGAACCCGGTAGTCTACGTCGGGCGGAAAGAACTTCTTCAGCCGTTCGAGCTCGGCGTAAACATTATTGGCCGTCTCGAGCGCGTTGCTGCCCGGCGCCTGATAAATCATCAGGATAGAGGCCCGTTTCCCGTCGACCCAGGAATAGCTGGAAAAGGTGAATTTTCCAAGCTCTACGCGGCCGACATCCTTGAGATAGACGAGGTGACCCGTGACCCCGGCGGAGTCGGGGATGGTCTTGACGACGACCTTTTCATAATCCGCGGGTTTCGTCAGCAGGCCATTGGGCTGAACGGTAAGTTCATAGGCCTGGCTGTTGTGCTGGGGCGGGGCGCCGACGGAGCCGGCGGCTACATACGCATTCTGCGCATTCAGGGCGGCGGTAACGTCTTTTGGCATAAGGCCATAGGCGGCCATCTTATCGGGGTCGAGCCAGATGCGCATGGCGAAATTATCCGTTCGGGCATTGACGTCGCCGACACCCGGCACCCGGAGCAAGGCATCCTCGACGAAGGTGTTGGTATAGTTATCGAGAAAGGTAATGTTGTGTGAGCCCTTGGGGGCAAAGATCGCCACTTGCATCAGCATGCTTGGGTTCCTCGCCCGCACGGTAAGTCCCAGTTTGCTCACGACGGAGGGCAGGAGGGGGCTGGCGATGCCGACCCGGTTCTGTACATTCAGCGCGGCGATATGAACGTTCGTCCCCACGCCAAAGGTGACACTGATGTTCATGCCGCCGGAATTCGTGCTGGTGCTTTGCATATATTCCATGCCGGGGGAACCGTTCACCTGCTCTTCGATAGGAACCGCGACGGTCTGCTCTACCGTCTGAGCGTCGGCGCCGGTGTAGGAACCGGAGATGGAGACGGAGGGCGGGGAGATATTGGGATATTGATCGACAGCGAGATTAAAGATGCAGATGACCCCAGAGATGACCAGCACCGTCGAAACGACGATGGCGGTGACCGGGCGTTTTATGAATGTATTGGCGATCATGCTTGCGCAGGTTGGGCGCCCTCTCTGGGATCCATTCCATGGAGGTCGCGTGATTTTTGGATCTCGAACTCGAGCTCAGGGTCGATGTTCTGAGCCTCTACTTTCTTAGCCTTTTCCATCAGGTCGGCATGATGTGCGCGGAGATAGTCCAGCTTCTTCTTGCCATAGGAAGCCCGCGTGATCAACACAAAGAGCACGGGGACCACAAAGATCGCGATGGTCGACGCAGCAAGCATACCGCCGAGTACGGTGTACCCGATGGTCCGGCGGGCAACGGCGCCGGCGCCGCTGGCAAACACGAGCGGAAGCACCCCGAGGATAAAGGCCAGGGAGGTCATCACGATCGGGCGCAGACGTAAGCTGACGGCGTCAAGGGTAGATTGTAGCAGGTCCTCTCCACGATCCACCCGGACCTTGGCGAATTCCACGATCAGGATGGCGTTCTTGGCAGCCAACCCGATCAAGGTGATGAGGCCTATCTGTGCATAGACATTATTCGTCAGACTGGGTACCATGACGAGGGTCAGGATCGCTCCGAAGGCGCCGATGGGCACGGCCAGCAGGACGGAGAAGGGTACCGACCAGGATTCGTACAGCGCGGCCAAAAACAAGAAGACGAAGGTGATCGAGAATAAAAAGATATAGATCGTCGTCGATCCGGCCTTGACCTCTTCGTAGCTGAGTCCGGAGAACTCGTAGGTGTATCCATCGGGCAGGACGCGGTTTGCGATCCGCTGCAGGGCCGCCAATGCGTCGTTGCTGCTATGCCCCGGCGCCGGCGCACCGTCAACCTCCGCGGTACGAAAGATATTGAAGTGTGAGATCAGCGGAGCGGTCTCGGTAGGCTGATACGTAATGAGCGTTCCAAGGGGCAGCATGTTACCCGACGCGTTGCGCACATAGTATTTGTCCATATCGGAGATCATGGAGCGATAAGCCGTATCGGCCTGGACCACGACGTGGAAAGTACGGTTATACGTCGTAAAATCGTTGATGTACAGACTACCCATAAAGGCCTGGATCGTGGTGAACACATCGGAGACATTGACGCCCATCTTCTCGCATTTATCACGATCGACGGTCAGGTTATAACCGGGGGTCTTGGCGGAATAGAAGGTATAGGCGCTGCCGATGGCCGGGTCTTTCTTCACCTCGTCGATGAATTTCTGCACGACATTCTCGAAGCCATGCAGGTCGTCGTTGGTGCTGCGCTGTTCGATCTGGAGGCTGAAGCCCACACCGGCGCCGATACCGGGAATCGGCGAGGGCTGGATCACTTCAATGTTGGCGTTGCGGATGCCGGCCTCATCGATGCGGCGATGGATCTCATTGAGGATGCCGGGTACGCGTTCGGATTCTTCGCCGCGTTCGTCCCAGGGTTTCAGCTGACAATAGATCGTTCCGGAGTTGGAGTTGCTGGCGTTCGTCATCACATTCAACCCCGAGAGAGCTGCATAGTGCGCGACGCCGGGGGTCTCCGACACCACCTTCATCAGCCGCTGCATCAGGGCGACGGACTGGCTGGTGGAGGAAGCGGGCGGCAGCTGGAAGGTCACGTAGATGTTACCGTCGTCTTCGGAAGGAATGAAGCCGGAGGGCTTGTCCCGGAAGAGGAAGACGGCGCCGACGCAAAGCGCGATCAGTATGACGATCACATATCCCGCCCCTTTGATGGAGCTGTTGACCCCGTCCTGGTAGCGCTGCGTGAGCCGGTCGAACCAGCCGTTAAAGCGAATAAAAAGTTTCCGCATGCCCCGGGCTTCCTCCTTTGGCTTGGAGGGTTTCAATAACAATGTACAAAGCGCCGGTGTCAGCGATAACGCGATAAAGGCCGAGATAAGCACCGATATCGCGATAGTGATCGCAAATTGCTGGTAAAGCCGGCCGACGATGCCGGGGATAAAGCCGACGGGTACGAACACGGCCGCGAGGATCAGGGCAATGGCCACTACGGGCGCCGAGATATCCTTCATGGCGTAATAGGTAGCTTCCTTCGGCGACATCTTATCGTGATCGATATAATGTTGTACCGCCTCGACGACGATGATGGCGTCATCCACCACGATCCCGATGGCCAGCACAAAGCCGAACATGGTCAGGGTATTGATGGTAAAGCCGAGGGGGATGAAGAAGCAGAAGGTGCCGAAAATGGAGACGGGGATAGCGAGTACGGGGATGAGGGTGCTGCGGAAGTTTTGCAGAAACAGATAGACCACCAATGCCACGAGGCCGAGGGTCAGCAGCAGGGTGTTGACCACATCCGCCATGGAGACCTTTACCACGGTGACCGACTCGAAGGGGACGGAGTATTCGACGTCAGCCGGGAAGAACTGTTTCAACTGGGCCAATTGCTTATAGATACCCTCCGCCGTGCGAAGGGCGTTGCTGCCCGGCGCCTGGTAGATCTGCAGATAGGACGCCCGTTTCCCGTCGACAAAGGAGTTGCTGGAGAAGGTAAACTTCCCCAATTCCACGCGGGCGACGTCCTTCAGATAGACCAGCTCGCCGGTGGAAGGGATGGTCTTGACGATGATATCCTCAAATTCCTTGGGCTTGCTGAGCCGGCCGTTGACGAGGATGCCGATCTCGAAGGTCTGGGCCTTATTCTGGGGTGGCACACCGGCCGAACCCGCGGCCACCTGCACGTTCTGGGCGTTGAGGGCGTTGATCACATCCTGCGGGGTAAGACTATAGGCCGCCATCTTCTGCGGATTCATCCAGACCCGCATCGAAAAGTCGTCTGTAAATCGCTGGATGGTCCCGACGCCGGGAACGCGCAGCAGCGCATCCTGCACAAAGATGTTCGCGTAGTTGTCCAGGAAGGTGATATTGTGCGTTCCCTTGGGCGCGTAGATGGCCACCATCATCAGCATGCTGGGGTTTACCGCGCGGACGGTGATCCCCAGGCGGCTGGCGACGGCCGGCAGGAGGGGGGTGGCGATACTCACACGGTTCTGTACGTCGAGCGCCGCTACGTCAATGTTGGTGCCGATGTTGAACGTGACGTTGATCGACATGAGCCCGTTATTGGTGCTGTTGCTCTGCATGTATTCCATGCCCGGCGTACCATTCACCTGCTGTTCGATCGGGGTGGCGACAGTTTGTTCTACCGTCTGGGCATCGGCGCCGGTGAACTGGCCGTTGACCTGTACGATGGGTGGCGTGATGTCCGGATACTGGTCAATGGGCAGGACGACGATACAGATGGAGCCGGTGAGCACGAGCACGATGGAAATGACGATAGCAGTGACCGGTCTCTTTATGAAAGTATTGGCGATCATGATGTTTAATCAGTTTGTTTTTTGCCCTAGCGGCGGCGACCGCCACCCTGGCCGGGTCCCACGGTATTGGCGGTCGTGATGGGCGAGCCGTCGTGAAGGGCCTGAACGCCATCGACGACGAGGCGGTCGCTGTCATGGAGGCCCGAGCGGACAATGATGTTCGAGCCGATGGTTTGCCCTGTCTCTACCTTCACCTGCACGGCCTTTAGAATACTATCTTTTTTTGCCAGGTACACGAAGTATTCACCCATTTGTTCGACCACGGCCTTTGCCGGAATGAGGATCTGCGGCGCCTGCTCGAGGTTATGCACCCGCACCACGCAGGACATGCCCGCACGCAGATCGAGTTTGGGATTGGCGAATTCGAGCCGGACGCGGATCGTGCCGGTCTGCGGGTCCACGGCCCGGTCGATGACCGAGATCTTTCCCGTATGCGGATAAAGCGAATGATCGGGAAGGATGATGGTAAAAAGCGAATCCAGCTGATGCTGTTTCACGCGTTGCAGCTGTTCGTAATGATTGAGCTGGGACTCGTTGATGAGGAAGTCCACCGCCATCGGGTTGTCGGTCGAGACCGTGTTGAGGATGGTGGTACTGGCCGTTACGAGGTTGCCGAGTTTCACCTGGCTGAAACCGATGGTCCCATCGAAGGGCGCGGAAATGACCGAATAGGTAAGGTTGGTGGCGGCAGTCTTCAACGCCTGCTGGGCGGCGGCGGTTTCATTCTTTGCATTTTGCAGTGCGATGATGGCATGGTCGAGTGTCTGTTTGGCCACGGCATTGTGCTGGATCAGATATTGATAGCGATCCGCATCCTGCTGGGCCTGTTGTTGGTTACCCTCTGCGACCTTGACGTTGGCTGCCGCCTGATCATAGGCGGCCTTGAAAAGACGTTCGTCGATCTCGTAGAGCTTCTGACCCTTATGGACATGCGAACCTTCCGTGAACAGGATGGTCGTTACATAGCCCGTCACCTGGGCATGCAGGTCGACCGAACTCAGCGCCTGGGTGGTAGCCGGATAGTCGTCGTAATAGAGAACGGACTGCGACTTCACCGTGGCGAGGTTGACGGGGGTGGGGGGATTGGGGGCCGGCGGCTTCTGCTGGCAGGAGAAGAGCGCCAGTCCAGTACTAAAAACCAGTATCGATGCCAGTCTGCTCATACGTATGATTTATTATGTTTTTGTGCGAATTATTTAGTGTTTGTTGGTTAGCGAACGACAATGACACCCATGGACTTTTGCAGGTCTATCTTACTCGATAGCACCTGGAACAGGGCATTCTGATAGCTGATCTCCGAGGTGATCAGGTTCGACTCGGCCGTGATCACGTTCAGATAGGGGACCACGCCCTGCTGGTATTGCAACTGCACGATATCATAGGTCTTTCTGGCCAGGTTGACGTTCTCTTTCGAGATCGTGAGATTGTACAGATTGCTTTTATAACCGGCCATGGCCGTGGCGTATTCCGTATAGATCTGCGATTTCAGGTTGGTCTCCGACCAGTCGAGCAGGTCGTTCTGCAGCCGGGCCCGTTTGATATTGTTTGTCCGGTTGAAACCGGTGAAGAGGGGCAGGTTCAGCGTAATCCCCATATAGCTGTAGGGATAGGCCCGGGAGAATAGATCGCCGAAACTGTTGCTCTGGAACTCATAATCGTAATTGAAAAAAGCGCCGACGGTAGGCATCCAGGCGTTGCGGTAATAATTAATGTTGGCCAGTTGGAGCGCCTTCTGGGTCTGCAGCACTTTGTACTCGATGCGTTTCTCGAATTGCAGCTCCTGCGTCGTATCGAAGGCGATATCGTTCATCATGGCCACCGTGTCGAAGAGGACATTGAACTGGGACCGGGGCGGATACCCCATCACCTGTTTCAGCGTCGCGTACTGCGGATTGAGATTTTCGGTGGCCTGTCTGAGCTGGAATTTGGAATTGTTGAGCGAGATGACCGCTTCGTCGTAATCGGTCTCGTCGACGATGCCCGCGACATATTGATGATAGGTGTCGCTGACGTTCTTGCCCAGCCTGGCCGTGTCCTCCTTGAGTACGCTGATCTGTTCGAGCGTCAGCAGCAGGCTGTAAAAGGTCTTGCTGACCCCGGCCACGATCTCGATCTTCGTGCTGTCGGTCACTTGCTGCGCCTGCTGGTTATAAAGCGGTGCACTGCGGGTAGCGTAGAGCAGGGCCGGGTTGAAAATGGTTTGCGAAACCCCGAGCACGGGGATGAAGGTATTGACAACGCCGTTCTTCTGAAGATGCACATTCCCGGCCGAGTCGACGATATAGCTTGTCGGCCGGCTGTTGTAGTGCGTAAGGTTGGCCTGGGCGTTCACCTGGGGATACCAGCTCGAGAGATTGATCTGGTTGGTCGTGCGGACGATCGCCTGGTTCACCATGGCCTGGTTGATATAGGGCTGATGCTTCAGCGCGTAGGCAATACACTGGTCCAGCGTCAGCGCTGAGTCCGCGGAATTCGCGGGTTGGGAAAAGGCAGCAATCGATAGTAAGGAAAGGAAACTGACACAAATGAACAGGCGCTTGCAAAAAACGTCGGCGATTTTTGACATATCGATTAGTGGAAATTTATAATATGAATTACTTCCCAGGGTTAGCGGTCTGGAAAATTCAAGGTCAGTGGAGGAGTGACTCGTCGCAAAGATTGTGCTTTTTGCGCGATCGCTAAATTAAAAACCCATTAAATAAAAAACACTGATCGTCAATTACTTGACTTCTTTTGAGGTGCGGTAAGCCGTGCCTTTGAACAGCGCGACCAGTTCACCCGCCTCGTTGGTGGTACGGATCTCGTACAGACCGGTGCGGTTACCTAAGTGCAATTCGCGGGCCTCGACGACCAGCAGGTCGCCGCTGCGGGCGGGGCGGGTATAAGTGATGGAGACATCCAGCGCGACGGTGAGGTTGCCGTGCGAGTTACAGGCGAAGGCAAAGGCGGAATCGGCGGCCGAAAAGACCACGCCGCCATGGACAATGCCAAAGCCGTTGAGCATCTGATCGTTGATGCGGTAATGAAGTTTGCAGTAGCCGGGACCGGACTCGTCGATCTCCAGGCCGAGCCATTGGGAGAAATAGTCCTTTTCCCACATGCGGGCGGTGATCTCAGCGGGGTTCAGCGGAGGCAGGTCCGGCCGTGTGGGTTTTTCGGGGCTCATCGATAGATCTTGTCTTTGCGGCTGGCCAGGAGGGCGAGGACATCTTCCTCGGTGCCCGTGAAGGGGCCGGAGCCTTCGATCTTGAGGGTGGCCATCGCGGCGGCAAATTCCCCTGCCTGCTGAATGGAAGCCCCCTTTATCCGTTGATAGAGATAGCCCGCCATATAGGTATCGCCGCAGCCCGTCGCATCCACGACCGAGGTGGTAGGAATGTAAGCCGGGATATTGTAGAAGGCCCCGCCGGAATAGATGACGGAGCCCATGCTGCCAAGCGTGATAACGACTTCTTTGACGCCCCACTCGGCGAGGATCTTCGCGCCCTTCCGCACCTCTTCGGTTCCTGTCAGGACAGCCATTTCATATTCATTGACCTTGAGCGTATGAATGTATTGCAGGGCCAGGTTCTTTTCCCGCCAGTCGATGGCCAGTACATTCTGGTTTTTGACCTCGCGCAGATAGCCCTGGGCGTCGAGGGAGACCTTCCCTTTCTCCGCCAGTGCACGGATCACTTCCACGGGGATATCGCCCGCCAGCAGTGGGCCGAGATGGAAGACGGTTGCATCGATCCCCTGCAGCTGGGCCGCCGTAAAGGGATCGGCTTCGCGGACGACCCGCTGGGTCCGGTGGTCCTGGTTGCCGGAGTAGATATTCTCGAAAAACACGGTATGGGCGCTCGGCAGGACGGTCACGTCGATGCCTTTCTCCTGCAGTTCGTATACCGAGGGCATGTCCGCTGCCGCGAGGGCCGTTACCAGCCGGTAGCGTACGTCCAGGCGGGAGACGGCGTTGGAAAAATAAAAAGCGGTACCGCCGGCCATGTGAACGACCTGACGGGGCGTGACAACCTTATCGTGTGTAATATGTCCGATGCAAACGAGTTCCGTCCTGTTATCCATTATTTGTCCAGTTTTTTTTGGGTTGAGCAATTGGCAAATGTAGGCATTTTTTACGACCCGGCATTTTGATATGTAAGAATCTTATGTATATTTATACAAAAGAATCCTATGCATAAGATTATTTTAATTTTGTTTGTTTTATCGGCGCCTGCCCTGGTGGTATGCGCGCAGAAAGATACTTCGGCGCCGGGGAAAGAAGACACGGTAATGCTTAAGACGGCAACCGTTACCGCGGTGAAGCCTGTGATCGTTCAAAAGGCCGACCGCATCGTGATCAACGTAGACGCCCTGCTGGCGCAGACGGGAACCAATACCCTCGAATTACTCGGGATGTTGCCTGGTGTCGCCGTAGACGGCGATGGGGTGATCCGGTTCAACGGCCGGACCGGGGTGCTGGTGCTCATCGATGACAAACCGACTTATCTGTCCGCGACCGATCTGGCCAACTATCTCCGGGGAATGCCCTCCTCGCTGCTGGACCGGATAGAATTGATGAGCAACCCACCGGCACGTTATGATGCCGCATCGTCGGCAGGGGTGATCCTGATCCGCACCAAAAAGAACCGGGAGAAAGGGTTCAATTGGCAGCTGGCCGCGGGCTATGGGCTGGCGGTCTACGGCCGGACCAACGAAAGCCTCGTGTTCAACTGGCGGCGGGGAAAACTGAATTTCTTCGGGAACGTTTCTTACAGCTGGCAGCACAACTACCGGCGGCTGGACCTGGAACGGATCTACCGGGATGCGAATGGTGCACCGCGGTCGATCTTTGACGAGACCACCTATAACAACCCGATACGCGAGGGCCAGACCCTGCGCCTGGGAATGGACTATTCGCTCTCGGCGCGGACGACATTGGGGTTCGTGCTGTCGGGAGTCTATTCCACCACCAATACCCATAGCCCGGAACAGACGATCATCAACGACGCGGGCCACCATCCCGACAGCATCACGACTGCGGATAATTCCAGCCGGGATCATTTTGCCAATCGCGGCATCAATCTCAACTTCAGTCACAACTTCCGGCGGCCCGGTGCGCAACTCACGGCGGACGCCGATCTCGTGGATCATCCGGCGCAAAGCCGTCAGTCTTTTCTGAATACCACGGTCGATTCGCTGGGTTTCCTGCAGTCGGCGAGCAACGAACAGGCGCAGTTGCCGTCGTCGATACGTATCTACTCGGGGAAGTTCGACTATACGCTGCCGTTTGGGGGCTGGCGGCTGGAGACCGGCGCCAAGGCCAGCCGGGTGTCTTCGGACAACAAGGCCGGCTATGATTATTGGATCGGCGACAGCAGTGTCCCCGACTATGGGAAGACCAATCATTTTCTCTATACCGAGGACATCCAGGCTGCGTATGCGAGCCTGACCCGGGAGTCGGGGCGGCTCTCTTTTCAGGGTGGGTTGCGGATGGAGCGGACGGATTCGCGGGGGCATCAGCTGGGCAATGCGGTGAAAGCGGATTCTTCGTTCGCGCGTCGCTATGCCGATGTTTTCCCGACTGCGAACCTGGACTATCGTCTGGACAGTGCAGGTCGCCAGCATCTCCGCCTGGCATATGGGCGACGGATCAGCCGGCCCAGCTACCAGGATCTGAATCCTTTTATCTTTTTGGTCAACCGGTATTTTGAAAGGGCCGGCAACCCGTTCCTTCAGCCGCAGTATTCCGACAATCTCGAGCTTTCGTGGCGGCTGCGGCAATTGCTGACGACGACGCTCTTCTACAATTATACACGGGAGATCGAACAGGAGCTGATCCGGCCGGAAGGGGAGGTGCTGGTGAGCCAGCCGGGGAATATCGGGCATCACACCGGGCTCGGGCTTTCGGTCAATCTTAGCACGCAGCCGATGAAACGATGGATGGTGGATCTGTTCTCACAGGTGATCAACAGCAGATACACAGGCGCTATCGGCGATTCATCGCTCTCTACCAATACCGTATCCTTCTCTCTCAATGGCAATAGCCAGATCGCTCTTAGCGACGACTGGTCGGTGGATTGCAGCGGCAATTATACGGGCCCGGCGACAAATGGGCAATTCGTGATGCGGGCGACATGGATGATCAACTGCGGCATCGCACGGAAACTCCTGCACCGGCGGGCGAGCCTCCGGCTGGTCGCGCGGGATCTCTTTCATACGGTGCGGCCGGCGGGCACGCTGACGAAGATCCCCGGCGTAACGGCGCTTTACCGCAACTTCGTGGATACCCAGGTGGTGGGAATGTCCTTCTCCTACAGTTTTTCTTCCGGCAAGACCGGCAAGGCGCGCAAGACCGGAAGTTCGGAGGACGAGCAGGATCGGATCAAGCAATAAGCCCTCGCGCGGAAAGCGATGACAATAATTCCTGTCCGGCCCTTGACAATATCAATTTTTATATCTTACTTTGCAACTCAAAGCACTTTTTAAAAATGCGACGATTTAGCTGGGTCTACTTTATCCTTACACTCGTCCTCCTTGCCATAGAACTCTATATCGCCGAATGCACTCATGATGCGATCATCCGGCCCTATGGCGGGGACTATCTCTGTGTGATCTTCCTGTATACCCTCATCAAAACCTTTTGGGATTGCCCGGTCCGGCCGCTCGCCCTATGGATATTTGCGTTTGCCTGTTTCGTGGAGGTGACGCAGTATTTCCACCTGGCGGACCGGCTGGGTTTTACAAAGCCGTCCTTTATCCGGACCCTCATGGGTTATTCCTTTACCTGGGTGGATATCGGTTGCTACGCATTGGGGATCGCGACGGTTTTGGGACTCGAATCCCTGGCACGAGCGTCGCAGCTCAAATTAAAATGATCGTTATGGCACCATTCGCACATCCTTCTTCCATCGTTCGGACCATCTGGGGCCGCAGTGACACCGTACTGCTCATCTTCGCCGGTGCATCGGCGGAATTCGCCCTCAACAAGTCGGTGGACTGGCTGTACTTTACCGGCAAGCTGCCCGCTGATCCGCTGGGCCGGCTGTTCAGCACGGTCGGCTATGCGCAGCAGATCGTTTTTGCCGAAGAAGACCGCGCGCTGAATGCGATCGATCATATCACGGCCATCCATAAAGGCGTGGAAGCGAAGCGCGGGATGGCGATTCCTGCCACAGCCTATCTCGATGTGTTGTTTATGCTCATCGGCTATTCGATCGCCAGCTATGAGCTCCTGGAACGGCCGCTGCGGCCGGAGGAGAAGCAGGAGGTCTACGATGTCTTCGCCAGGGTAGGACGGCGCATGGGCCTGACCGGTATACCCGCCGACTATCCGGCCTGGGAACAGCTGCGGCAGCGGTATCTGAAGGAGAATTTGACGGTGAGTTCCCTCTCGCATGATCTTTACAAACGCTACAGGAAAAGCCTGGGGCCCGTGCGGTATTTTCTGCTGATCCAGGCGCAGGTCCTGCTTTGTCCGGGGCGGGTGCGGCGACTGCTGGACCTGCCTTCGGTCCACTGGCTGAGTCCTGTGGTGCAAGTGTACAAATTCTTCCGCTGGCTGCGGATGGACAAGGGGATAAAAACTTTGCTGCTTCCGCCGCAATACCGGGCGCAGGTGTTTGGGCTGGATCGAAAAATGGGATAACTTAGGGGACACCTATAGTAATAACCATGCAAACACGTCGCGATTTCCTGCAGAAAATGACCGGTGGCGCCCTCGCACTTTCCGCTTTGAGCCATAGCGCGTCCGCAAATCCCGCTTCGATCCTTGAAAAAAGTTACGATGGCCCGATGCTCCGCGTCGCCATCATGGGTCTTGGCAGCTATGGCACGAGAGTGGCCGAGGCCATGAAGTCCTGTACCAAGGCCAAACTGGTGGGAGTCATCAGCGGCACGCCGGCCAAGGTCAAGGCCTGGCAGACAAAGTACAATATCCCCGAAACGAACTGTTACAATTATGAGAATTTCGATCGGATAAAGGACAACCCCGAGATCGATGCGGTCTATGTCATCACGCCGAACGGGCTGCATCACAACCAGGTGATTCGCGTGGCAATGGCCAAAAAACACGTTATCTGCGAAAAGCCGATGGCCGTGACTGCAAAGGAAGGCCAGGAGATGGTGGATGCCTGCCGCAATGCCGGCGTGAAGCTGCTGGTCGGGTACCGGATGCATTTCGAACCCCATACATTGGAGATCCTCCGGATGCGAAAGGCCGGCGAGTTTGGCAAGGTCCTTTTCTTCCAGGGACTTTCGGGGTTTATCATCGGCGATCCGCTGCAATGGCGGCTGAACCGGCCGCTCTCCGGCGGAGGCGCGATGATGGATATCGGCATTTATTCGATCAATGGCTCCCGTTATATGATCGGCGAAGACCCCATCTGGGTCACCGCACAGGAAGCGCCGAAGACCAATCCCAATAAATTCAAAGAAGGCGTAGATGAGACCATCACGTTCCAGCTGGGCTTTCCCGGCGGAGCTACGGCCTCCTGCTTATCGACTTACTCTTTAAATAATCTGGACCGTTTCTTCCTCGACGGCACCCAAGGCTTCGCCGAGTTGCTTCCTGCCACGGGCTATGGACCCATCCAGGGCCGGACCCATAAGGGCGTGCTGGATCAGCCGGTGACGACGCACCAGACCGTTCAAATGGATGAGTTCGCCGGCATCCTGCTGGAAGGAAAACAGCCGGTCGTCCCGGCGGATGGCCTTGAGGCGGTAAAGGACCTGAAGATCATCGACGCCATCTATCAGTCGGTGAGGTCGGGACAGAAAGTCGAACTGCACCTATAAAAGAAGCCCCCGGATGGGGGCTTCTTTTTTTTAGCTCTCTACCTGGAAGCTGATCGGTAACTCCAGGCGGGTCTTTACCTTCTTTCCATGGATGGTTGCGGGTTTCCATTCCGGCATATTGCTGACCACCTTCAATGCCTCTTCGTCGAGACCTTCGCCCACCCGCTGAGGGGTCACGAGCTTTGCCTTGGTGATCCGGCCCTGTTCGTCAACGACAAAGGAGACCCGGACGACGCCGGTGACATCGTTGTCGATGGCGTTCTGCGGATAGTTGATATGTTGGTTCACATAGTTATCCAGCGCTTTCTGACCGCCCGGGAATTGGGGCGCTGTCGTACCGGCGGCGGCATCGGTCATAACGATCGACGTTGAGGCCTTTTTGCGGTTATGTATTCCGGCGGTATGGGTCGACGGTGTCGAGGTCCTGGCAGTACTGTCCAACGTCTTGGCCACGCTGGTGTCCATATCGGTAGAGGCCGGCCTGGTCGTATTATCACTTGTCTTATAGTCACTGTTATTGCAGGCCACCGAAGTGAGAGCTGCAACAGCAACGACTACTCCTAACCGGTAGAGATTGTGTTTAGCTGTGATTTGCATAAGTTTTCATTTTAGTGATCGAATACCCTACCTGATTCAAAGACGATGCCAGCCCCCGGGCCAAACGCCCCGAGCCCCAGCCGGGACCGGGAATCCGGGGAAGATTTTGCCCAAAAAAAGCACAATACATCGGAATTCTATGTATATTAGCCTTATGGTATATTCGACCGAACTATTGAAAGGCACACTGAAGACCATCGTGCTGAAGCTGCTGGCCGACAACAAAAAGATGTATGGCTACGAGATCACACAAAGAGTGAAGGAGCTCACCGAGCACCGCATCCAGATCACCGAAGGCGCCCTGTACCCGACCCTGCATGCCCTGGAGGCGGATAAGATGGTGACAATAGAGGTGGAATACATCGGCAAACGGGTGCGGAAGTATTATAGCCTCAGTCCCACAGGGAAGGCGCAGGCGAAGGAAAAGCTCAATGAACTGGCTTCCTTTATCCAGACGATGACGCTGTTATTGGATCTCAAAACAAAACCTATTTAAATGGCAACGCTTACGGACGAACAGATCGACTTCATTGCCCGGGCTATCCAGGCCCATGGCATCCGGCTCGAAGACCTGCATGACAATCTGCTGGATCATATTTGTATCCTCGTCGAGCAGCGCCTTGACCAGGGCGGGACCTTCGAAGAAGTTCTCGCAAAGGTGTTCCGCAGTTTCTACCGGAAAGAATTATATGAACTGGAAGAAGAAGCGCTGTTCCTGGACTCCATCCGCGGCCCCCGGCTGGTGCTCAGCCGCGGCCGGTTCTTCAAATGGCTGTTCGGCATCTTCCTCGCCCCCTACGTACTGTATTTTCTGCTTGCAGCGCTGCATGCCTTGCCGGAGATGTCCCATTCTATTTCCGGTGCCTTCCTTCGCTGGACCCTGGTCGGCTCCTTCTGGCCGCTGGTCAGCACCGCCGTCGTCTATTTTACACCCGAAGACCTCGACCCGCTGGTTCCCCGGCATTCGAAGGTCCTGTTGGGCGGTGGGGCACTGATCCGCGTCTTCCGCTACGAGGCCTTTGAGATCGCCTGACGGATTCATCGAAACACAAAGGGGCTCATCGCCTCCCACACCGCCGGGAAATTGCAAAACAAGATCACGTGATCACAACCAGGGATAATCGCCAGCTGGTGGTCGGGGATCGCCTTTGCGCAGGCAACCATCCGATCGATGGAATTATAGCCGTCGCGATCGCCGGCCATCAGCAACACCGGGCATTTGATGCGGCTGAACGTCTCCACACTGATATTTTCGACATTGTAAAGATGGTTGCACCATTCGAGCATCTCGCCCCAACGGGCAGGTTCGGGCATTAACCGGAGGCGGCCGGCAAAAAAAGCCGAGTCCGCCCGCATCAGCCGGGCAGGGCTGTAGTCGTCGTCTTTGGGATGACCGGCAGGCGCGTCGCCCGCACCCATGGCGACCAGCCTTTTCACCAATTCCGGATGATAGCCGCAAGCGCGAGCCCTGCGTGGCCGCCGTCGCTAAAACCAACAACAACGACACTGTCGGAGGTGATGCTGCGCACCACCTTGAACGCGTCTTCGGCCCGCTGGCGCCAGGTGAAGGGTTCCTTACCGATCCCGGACTTGCCGTGCCCGCGCGTGGCGATACAGATGACCATATACTTTTCCGCAAGCTTTGGGATCAGTTGACTGAACTCGTCGATATAGCCGTAGATCCCGCCGTGCAGCATCACCAGCGGTTGTCCCTTACCGTAGATCTCGTAATAGAGATTGACGCCGCCGGCATCAACATAATGACCCGCCGCGGGGTTGTTACCGTAAGGGATCGACTGGGCAAAGGACCGCGATGCGGAAAGAAGCATAACGGTCAGGACGAAGAGGGTGGTAGTTCTCATCCATCAAAAAGAGCCAATGGCATACCAGTTTCGCAAACGACTGACTATCTATAAATTACAGGGTAAAACCAACGCGTCTACCGTTCGGTTTTGTTACAATATCTGTCCGCGGGTGTGATTTTTTGTCCCGTTCATCAGTTGACCGTCGCCAGATCCTTCTTCGCCTTGCCCAGTCCTACCTTGTAATCCGCGGGGGTCCCGCTGATCTTCAGGTTGATGAAATGGACGCGCCTGTCCTTGTCGCGGTATTCGATGGCATCCACCTGGCTGGGATCGACTTCTTCCTGTTTCTTGCCGAAGAGTTTGCGAAAACCTACCGAAGTCACCATTTTCAACGGTACCCGGATATAGTATTCCATCTGCATGTTGAGCGACTGCTTCCCGGCGATCTCCATGAAGCCCAGCGAGGAGTTGATGTTCATGTCGGGAATGTAGACCGCGCCATTCTTAAAGGAAAGGGTGTTGCGCAGCGTGTCGAAACGCACCATCATCACGTTCTTATCGGCAAAATAAGCGCCCATTGCCTTCATAGGAGCAAAGTTGATCAGTACCCCGTTGAGGATCTCCAGGTCCATCTGCGCCTGTGACTGATCGATCATGGGGGTCAGATCGGGGTGGATCAGCAGGTTGCTGCGGATCTGGCCGCTGATGATGCCCTTGATGTTCTTGTTGATCATGATATCCTCGCCAAAATTATCCAGCTTCAGCATCAGCTTTTCGATATTCATATCCTCCACGCTCAACGTGCTGTTGAGCGAGATCTTTTGCGGGTTGCTGCCGTCGAAATGCGCATTTGCGGTCATCCGGCCGCCCGCCATCTCGGCGTAAAGGGTATCGAGATAGATATGCTGGTTGGCCAGCATGCGCATAGTCGTGTTGAGATGCTTGATCCCGATCTTGTGATACCGGATGCGCCCGATATTCACGCGGGCGTTGAAATCGATGAACGGGATACTGAACAGGTTGAACCCCGTACTATGCGAATCGGGTTTCGACGCAACGCTTCGCACCGGCGCCACCGCAACGGCGGTACTATCGAAGCCGGCGGTATCCGGGCTGCCACCTGAGGATGCGTCGGCTGCCTGAGCTTCCTGTTCGGCGGTGGCGACATAATTGGAAAGCTGATCCACATCCATCAGCCGGGAATTGAACTGCAGGAAGTTCTCTTTCTTCCGCCGCGTCGTGTCGCTGCCGGTATACAGCCGCATGGAGAGATCAAAATCCGTATTGCCGATCTTTCCCCGAAGAGTATCGATCTTCACAAAATTATCCTTGCCGAATTTTATGTTGCCGCTGATACTGTCCAGCTGGTAGTTGTGTTTTTTTAATTGCCCGGAGATATTGGCGATGTGGATATTCGCAAACCGGAACACGGTGTCGTAACGCAGTTCCGTCTTGCTGCGCAGCCAGATATTGGTTCCTACTTCCTGCCGGTAATCCTGTGGTACATACAGGCGACTTTTCCGGCCCAGCAGATCGCGCATGGCCAGCCGCTGGGATTTGAGATCGAAGGCCAGCAAGGTCTTTCCCTTCTTCACCTTCTCGAACCAGAGCGCGTAGTTATTGATCCGGCCTCTGAACTGGATATCGCTGCTGTCGATGCTTCCGGCAAAATTGCGCAGCAGCACCGAAGTGTCGCCGATCGTCAGATCGGCGCCGAAATTATGAAAGGCATGCGGGTAATTCTTAAAGGCGGCGGAGAGGCCGTTGATGCTGAATTTCCCCTTTGCCAGCGGACTGGGGTGCTGCAGCTCCTTCACCGAGGTCTCGAGCGTCAGTCCCACGTTGAACCCATAGATCTCTTCCCGGGCCTTCCGGTTCTTTGCCGTATCGGCATTGAGCAGCTCGCGCAGGATCATCTTGTTGCTGCTGGCATGGAGGTTCAGGGTCACGGGTTTTTCCTGGTGGTGGAACAGGGCGGGCAGATCGGTGAGCGTGCCCTCGAGGTGGAAATCGGAATGACCGATGTTGCAGCTGAGTGTATCGAGATTGACAAACCCATTTTTCATATCTGCATGGAGATTGAGGTGCTCCACCATATATGGGTAGTTGGGAATGCGGAAGGTCAGGTCGGTGACCTTGAGTTCGCTCTGGATACCCTGGGTCAGCTGGCTCAGGGTCTTGTCATCCGTGAGGTCGACCAGTTCCTTGAAATTCATTTTGAGATCGATATGACCGGTGACGCGTTCGAGATCCTTGATCCCGAGAAAGGCGCCGATAAAGCCCAGCTCCAGTTCGCTGCGGATCTGCATAAAGATCTTCGGGTCCGTAAAGTCCCGCATCACGAAGTTCCCTTTGAAAATGCCCTTGTCCGGCCGGGCGCTCATATCCAGGAGGCGGAGCTCGGATGTCTTCAGGTTGCGGCCCGCGCCATTGGTGTAAAAGCCTTTGAAGGACAGCGAATCGAGTTTCTTGTTGGCCTCCGTATTGTGCAGCCACGCATTCCTGCAGGCGAAATTAAGGGCGATGAGCGGCTGCTCCTTGCCGCTGAGGGCGCCTTTTACGGTGGCATCAAAGCTGAGCAGGCCGTCGTATTTGAAGTGTTTCAGTTCCTTCGCCACCGATGCGGGCGCAAAGGCGAAGAGCTGACGGAAGTCGGGTTTGTCACCCGTGATATGTAGGTCGGCGGTGTTTTTATGCAGAAGATCGACCGTGCCGGTGATATTGAATACCGCGTCCTCGAGTTTGATCTTGCCAACGGGCAGGCGGAGGAATTTTGCTTTCTGGTCATAGGAGAGGCTGATATCCGTCTCGATGTGTTTATGCCGGAAAAGGATCGTGTCGCCGGGGCGGGTAAAGTCGAGGACCAGGCTGCCCTTGCTGTCGACTGCGATCTTGCCGTCTTCGTCGCGGAGGGCCGTCTGGATGCGCGGGATCTCCGCGGTGAGATGCTGCCCACTTGTTTTATCCCAGTACGAGACGCGCATATTCTTCAGAACGAATTTTTTGATATCCAGGTCCAGTGCTTTGGCGGGAGCGTTGCTTTTGGTGGTGGTGTCGGGGGCAATGCGGACGGCTTCGACGATATTCAGCTGACCCGTGGAATCCTGCGTGATATCCAGATGGCCGTTCTTCAACAGGATCACTTTGACATGGTATTGCTGGTTGAGGATATCCTTGATGCTGAAACCCATGAACATGCGTTCGGCTTCATAGAGCGGCTTTGCTGTCGCGGATTTGCCGGGCAGCAGCTTGACATTCTTCAGCCCGATGGAGATATAGGGAAAGTTCTGAAAAAGAGAAAGGTCGCTGCCTTCGATGACGAGTTCTCCCGGAAGCTTTTCGTTCAGCTGGGTGACGGCCATTTTCACCAGCCGTTCCTGCTGCGTGGCGAGCAGGGCAAAGGCGATGCCGATCAGGAGGATAAGAACAGATAGGGGGATCAGCGTCCACCGGAGGATCCTTTTGCGCGTTTTGGAAGTCATAGGTATTGATAGAACGACCGAACGCAAGATAAATTATCCCGGCGAAAGGATCATTTTAGCTAATATTTAGCAGGGTAGGCTACACCTATTTTTTCGGCGCATCAGCGGCCGGAACAAGCCGCGCATGGAGGTCGGGTTCCTTCGTAATCTTGTCCAGCGGGAACATCGGTCGCCCGATCCGCTTATAGGGCAATCGCGTAAGGTCCTGATCCACGCCGCCTGGGGTCAGTGCCATCAGCCAGGCCGCCCGCATATTGTACAGTTCGGGTTCGAGATAGCCGATCTTGACCACGACGATGGCCGCCTTGCGGGGCGCCAGGCCAAGACGGGTGAAATCGACCTCTTTATGATAGGGCTTGCGTTTTTGCGTGACGATGACATGCACGCTGCCGACGCGGATCACGGTCTCGACCTCGGCATCCTTGTCGCCCTTTACAATGGATTCCACGGTGCCTTTGAGCCGGATGGGCGGTGCATAACGGTGATCTACAGCCGCACCGGCGAGTGCATCCACCGTTCCGCCTACACCCGCTTTCTCAGCCGCTTTTACCACCCCGGGACCCGGGATGGACGCATAGATAAGGGTAGGGCCGTTGGCGGATCTGAACTCGGGACGGGCGAGGATCTGTTGAAGGGTCCAGGTGACATCCCCGGCGCCGCCGGCCGTCGGGTTGTCGCCGCAGTCGCTGATAAAGAAGGGATGCAACGGGCTTTTACCCGCGCTGTCGAGGCATTGCTTCAGCGTCCCCGTCGGCGCGACAAAGGCGAATTGCGACCGCGACTTCCAGAAGTTGGCCGCGAGCTGTTCGGCGGTACGGGTGACCGTCTCCTTGTCATCGCCCGTGACCATCACCACCGCGTGGTTACGCGGCTCGTCGGCCCAGGCATATCCGATCCAGATGGCCGCGTCGATGATCCCGGGTTGCACCGCCGCAGGTGCGACGGCTTTGTAGATGGACTTACCCGGTTCGATCCGGGTACTGGTCTTTTCACCCGGCAATAAGATGGGGATCGGGATATAGGCTTTGTAGGCGGGTTTGCCCTTGTGGGTCTCGATCCGCGTAAGCAGATTGGTGACGGCGCGACGTTTGGTCTCCATCGCGTCCTCGTGGGGCGCCATGCGATAGCAGGTGATGAGATCGGTATTGGCGGCGAGCCGCCAGGAGACATTGCCATGCAGGTCCATCGAAGTGGAGATAAGGGTCTTCGGTCCCACGACCTTCCGGATGCGAACGATAAAGTCGCCTTCGGGATCATCGAGTCCCACAACACTCATGGCGCCATGGATATCGAAGAAGAGCCCGTCATAGGGCAGATGTTTTTTCAGCGAGTCGAGGGTCTTGTTCACCAGCGACTCATACGCCGCGCGGGTGACGGCGCCGCCGGGCAGGGAATGACCGGTGATCGTGGGGATCCAAACTGCGCGTTTGCGCAGGGCGGAGTCGGGTTTGAGAAAAGGGTAGGTGTCGAAGACGGCGGGGCCATACTGCGCATGGAAGGCGGCCTCTTCGGTCAGCGCCGGAGAAAAGGTGCTGGATTCGATGCCCAGACCGGCGATCGCGATGCGGGGAAGCTGGGCGAAGACGGCGGAATGCCATAGGCAGTAGATCACCAGGACGACAAAGGATTTTCTCACGGCTATTATTTATATCGATGAATTTATGATAATTTTTTCACAAGCAGGGGAGGGCTGTGGCAACTGCGGCTTTTTACTCTGCGTTTGTTTTATTACCTGAGCCTCGCGTTGCTGATCTTCAAATCCATTTATAGCCAAACAAAAACTCCACACCATGAGATACACGATCCATGGGCGTGCGGCATTGCTTTGGTTATCCGTTGCCGCACTGCCTTTCACCGCTATAGCACAATACGAAATGGGCCTTGCCAACAGCAATTATTCGGGCGTCCGGGGCGTCCTCCTCAATCCAGCGGCAGGCGCCGATGGGAAGTTCAAATGGGATCTCAACGGGCTGTCGGCAGGAGTCCGGTTCGACAATACCTTTCTTTATGTTCCGAAGGGAGCGGTGCCGGCTTTCGGCTTCAAATCCCTCATCGAAGGGATCATCCACACCGACAGATACGCTACCAATTATGATGCGGCGCGGCCGGACAAATTGTACCAGTTCACCCTCTCGGCGGATATCCTCGGGCCGTCCTTTTAGTTGGCCTTGCCCAACCGGCAGTCCGTGGGATTTACGCTGGTCAACCGCACGTCGGCAAGCATTCGCAATATCCCGGGGGCAACGGGAGAAAATGCCTATGCCTATCTGAAAAGCCCGGCGCTCTGGAATACGACGTTCTCGGATCAGCACACGCGGCTCAACGCTATGGACTGGTTGGAATACGGGTTTCATTATGCCGCGGTATTGGTCGATGACGGTGTCGATCGGTGGGATGCCGGTATCACCCTGAAGTATTTGCAAGGCATCTTCGGCGCCTATGCGACAAACACCCATCTCGCATATCGCATCGAAGACAGCACCAACCTCCTATTCTCGGGTAGTGTGGACTATGGCCGGACAGACTATGATTCGTACCGGCGTCCCGGTGGTTACGGCGGACTGAACCACGGCCATGGATTTGGCGCGGACGTTGGAGTCCGGTTCCAGCATGGCGACAGCCGGAAAGAGGGGGATTATCTGTATAAGATAGGTTTGTCTGTATTGGATCTCGGCGCCATCCGCTTCAACCGCAACGCGGCGGCCTTCCATCTGCAGACCACGCAGGCTGACCTCTCCGATTGGGGGAAGCTGCAACTGCATAGCAATCTCGCGGTGGACCGGACGCTCAGCGCCGTATTCTACAATGGGGACTCTGCGCGATCGCAAACCGGCAGCAGTTTCAAAATGGCGCTGCCCACGGCCCTCAGCCTGCAGGCCGATTGGAAGTTGCAGGACCATTTCTATCTGAATACCTCCATCGTCAAAGGCATTAGGCATGGGGACCGGCCCGGGGCGATCCAGCCCGATCTCTATTCGATCACGCCGAGATACGAAAGCAACTGGTGGGATGTCAGCGTCCCCTTTTCCCTTTTGTACTATGGCGCCTGGCGTCCGAGGATCGGTCTGGCGGTTCGTACGGGGTACGTCTTCTTTGGCGGCGACGCACCCGCAAGCCTGCTGGCATTGAGCCGGATGAAGGCGACGGATTTCTATGCGGGCGTCCGGTTCTTTATTCTCAATGAAAAAGCGCAGTGATATGAAACACCTATTGATCGCGTTGCTTCCGGTAGTATTCGCCGGTACATTTTTAGCCAGCACCTGGCGGGCAGTTCCTTCACGGCCAGCGTAGACCCAAACACCATAGCCACCGGCGTCGGGCTGCGCAATCACCATCTTAAGAAAGAGGAACAGTTCTTCGACGCCGAAAAATATCCTGAGATCGGTTTTCGCTCGAAGAAGATCATCAAGACAGGCGACGGGTTTGCAGCGGACGGAGACCTGACATTAAAAGGCGTTACCAGGCCGGTGCAGATCCCATTTACGTTTACCCCACAGGGTGGGAACGCAGGCGTCTTCAAAGGGAGCTTTAATATTAAAAGAGAAGATTATAACATCGGCAAGCCGGGCGGCTCGATCGGGGACATAGTCACTATTAGTCTGGAAGTGCCGGTGACGAAATAAGATTCGATCCATCATTTGCAATTATTTTGCAAAACCTGTTCACAATTGGTAGGACTTGGTTATATTTATTGCAAATTAATTGCAACTATGGAAAAGCAAAGAAGAAGCGCTCTTAAGAAATTATTCCTGGCCATCGGTGGCACCCTTGGCATGGGCATGATCGCAAAGGCGGAAGGCAACGCTGCACCCTCTGCCGCTACTCCTGCTGCGGCCGCTCCCGCTGAGAAAGAGGCCCTCAACATCGTCACCGAACAGGAAGTTCCGCTGTTCTCCCAGATCACCAAGTTCAATGGAATGGTGTTCATCGCCGGTCAGGGTGCCCATGTCGAACCCTTCGAGATCAAGGCGCATACCGAGATCGTGTTGAAAGGCCTGGAGAAACAACTGATCGCTGCGGGTTCTTCGATGGAGAAAGTGCTGAAGGTTCACGTGTATCTCAATGATATTGCTGACTACGCGGGGATGAACGAAGTGTTCAAAGGCCGGTTTGGGCCCAAGCCCCCGGTTCGTACAACCGTTGCCGTTGCAAAGGGCGGTGTGCCCGGAAATTCCCTGGTTGAAATGGATTGTATTGCTTATGTATAAGTTTTTTGGCTTACTTCTTTTCACCTTCGCCACGCTTGCTGTGCGGGCGCAGAGCTACTCCCTTGTCATCAAAGGCGGGACGGTCATCGACCCTAAGAACAATATCAATGAGGTCATGGATGTTGCCGTCGCCGACGGGAAGATCGCCCGCGTTGCAAAGGATATCGATACCCGCGGAGCTTTGCAGGTGGTGGACGCCCATGGCATGATGGTGATCCCGGGGATGATCGATATGCACACGCATGTGTTCTTCGGGACCGATCCGGCCCGGGCCTATTGCGGCGGCAGCGCCTCCGTTCCACCGGACGTCTTTGGACCCCGCACGGGGGTGACTACCGTCGTGGATGCAGGCTGTTCGGGCTGGAAGGATTTTCCGGCCTTCAAACACGATGTGATCGACGTCTCGCGGACCCGCGTACTGGCATTTATCAATATTGTCGGCGGCGGGATGCGAAGTCCCTATGAACAGGATCTGCGCGAAATGGATGGGAAGATGGCGGGGATCGTCGCCCGGCAGAACAAGGATATCATTGTCGGCATCAAGGTTGCGCACTATACTGGTCCGGAATGGACGCCGGTGGACCAGGCATTGGTCGCGGGGAAAATGGCCAATATCCCGGTGATGATCGACTTTGGCGGCAACAATCCGCCCCTGTCGATCCAGGAGCTGTTCTTCCAGCATTTACGACCGGGGGATATCTTCACCCATTGCTTCGGCCAGTTGTCCAGCCGCGAGTTCATCGTCGACACCGTGACGCATACCGTAAAGCCCTTTGTGCGCGAAGCGCAGCAGAGAGGGATCATTTTCGATGTCGGCTATGGAGAGATAAGCTTTGCTTTTTCGCAGGCGATTCCGGCGATCAAAAGCGGCTTCTATCCTAATTCCATCAGCACGGATATGCATATCCACAGCATGAACCAGGCGATGCGCGACCTGCCCAACTGCATGTCGAAATGCCTGGCGCTGGGGATGCCGCTCCACGATGTGATCCAGGCCGTGACCTGGAATCCGGCACGGCAGATAAAACATGAAGAACTGGGACATCTCTCGGTGGGCGCCGTTGCGGACATCACCATCCTCGACCTGCAAAAGGGCAAGTTCGGATTGTACGATTACACCGGTTACCGGATCGAGGCGACTCAGCAATTCGAATGCATGATGACGGTCAGAGCCGGAAGGATCATTTACGATCTCAACGGTATCGCAAAGCCGCTGGTGTTACCCCGGCCGATGCCGGCCAACGGTCAGACCCATTGATGTGCGGACCGCCGGACGTAAGGCCGCTGCTTAAAAATCCAGTTTGGGAACGACATTGTTCACCGTCCACTTCGTAGAAGGAGTAGCAGTCATTTTCACGATCTGATCGGGATTCTCGACCGTGATATGGTACGAGGTCTTACCATTCGTTTCTGCCTTGTACAGACCGGTGATCCAATAGTTGCTGTACTCCTTTTTGATCGACTTCTGAAGCCGGGCCGGTAATTTGTCGGAAAGAATATTGTGAATGACGGGGGAGCTTTTCCGGGCGGGCATCCCTCCTTCATTTTTGCCTCCTTCGGCTGCATGAGCGCTAACGGACGATACGGCAAAGCAAATGAGAATAGGAAGAATGTTCTTTTTCATAGAGTATTGTTTTACTTTTTTGCGCGCTTAAAACGGCCACGGGGTTCGTTCTAGTATGCGCGCAGACCCATCTTTTGTCGAAAACCCCAGATTCCTTAAAGTTTTCCCATTTATTTTCCTGACTGCCAGGTGTTTAGTATTTTTAAGGTATATGAAACACGTATCCATACTTGTACCTGCGGGCGACTGCAGCATTACCAATATAGAGGGGACATACCAGATCCTCCTGCGGGTCAACGGCTATCTGGAAGAGGTAGGCGAAGAGCCGATGTTCACCGTGCAGCTGGTCGGCCAGGAGCGGGAAGTGCGGATGCAAGGCGGACGTTTTTGCGTCTGTCCCGACGTGTTGTTCCAGGATGTCCGTAAGACGCATCTTATCATCATTCCTTCGGTCCATGGGGATAAACCGGCGATCCAGGCCGCCAATCAGCCGATGATGAACTGGGTTTGTGCGCAATACCGGCAGGGTGCGGCGGTGGCCTCGCTGTGCATCGGGGCGTTTCTCCTTGCGGGGACCGGCCTGCTCAACGGTAGGAGCTGCACGACCCACTGGGAGTTTGCCAATGCCTTCCGGACGATGTATCCCGACGTAAACCTGCTTGAAGATAAGATCATCACCGACGAGAACAACATCTACACCAGTGGCGGCGCCTATTCCTGGCTGAACCTCATCCTCTACCTGGTGGAGAAGTTCTGTGGCCGCCAGATCGCGATCATGTGTTCTAAAGGTTTCCAGGTGGACTTCCAGCGGGCAAGCCAGTCGCCCTTCACTATTTTCAGCGGTCAGAAAGATCACGAGGATGAAGCCGTGCGGGCCGCGCAGGATTACATAGAGAAGAACTGCCATTGCCGGATCACAGTGGATGAACTGGCGGGGCTGCTGATCCTGGGAAGGCGAAACCTCGAGCGACGCTTCAAGAAGGCGACGGGCAATACCGTCATGGAATATATCCAGCGCGTGAAGATGGAAGCCGTGAAGAAAAGCCTCGAGACCTCCCGGTTGGGGGTGAACGAAGTGATGGACAGGGTGGGGTACACCGACCCCAAGGCCTTCAGGATGACCTTCAAGAAGGTGACGGGGCTTTCACCCGTGCAGTACCGAAACCGGTATAACCGCGAATACGCGTAGGGCACGGGGGATTACCGTGGCCATGGCCAGCCCGATGGCAATGACACCCACGACGGCAAAGATCCACCATTCGACACCGATGCGATAATTGAACTCCTGCAACCAGCGATAGGTTGCCCATGCAGCCAGCGGCATGGCGATGAGCAGCGCGATCGCCACCAGCTTTACAAGATCTTTTGACAACAGCGTGAGAATACCGGCAGCCGAAGCCCCCAGCACCTTGCGGATGCCGATCTCCTTTGTGCGCTGCCCGATCGTAAAGGTAGCGAGTCCGAAGAGGCCCAGACAGGAGACAAAAATGGCGAGGATCGAGAAGGTGGCGGTGATCTTTCCGGTGATCTGCTCAGGCTTGTATAGCGCCTCCAGGTCCTGGTCGACAAAGCCGAATTTCAGAGGATAGAGCGGTTCGTATCGCTTATAGAGATCACCCAGTTTCGCGAGGACGTTGGGCACCTGGCCGGGTTTCACTCGGACGTACAGGCTGGACCAGGTCTCGCGGGACCAGGCGTCGGGGGTGGTCGGCGGAACGCAGCGGAAGATAAACGGCTCGATAGCGACCTGCAGGGGCCGGTAGTGAAAGTCCTTTATGACGCCGACAACATAGCCCGGGATGCCGCGCTGGGCAACATGCTTTCCGATGGCCGACCGGGCCGAGTAGCCCATGCGTTTGGCCGCGGCTTCATTGATGATGTATTCGATGGGGGCAGGCGCCGCGCCGGGGGCGGAGGTCGTCGTGGTGTCGGCTGTGGATGGCCGCAGAAAGTTACGCCCCGTAGCCAGCGTCATGCCTGTCGTTGCGAAAAAATCCGCATCCACATTCATCTGGGTGATGAGGAAGCGATCTTTTGGCACCTGTCCGTCCCACGTGATATTGGAAGTGGACTGCATGTTATCCGTAAGGTCTCCTGTGGAACCGGCAACCTTCGCCACCCCGGGCAGCGTTAGCAGATCGTGTTTCAGCAGTTGGGCGTTTTTCGTGGCGCCTGCCTTCAACCGAACATACAACAGCTGCGTTTTGTCGAAGCCCAGCTTCTTGTTCTGGATAAAATGCAGCTGCCGCCAGACAACACCGGCGCCGATGGCAAGGATTATCGAGAGGGTGAACTGCCCGACGACAAGCGACTGCCAGAAAACGCGGCCGGAGCGGGCGTCGACAACACCCTTCAGGACTTTCACCGGTCGAAAGGAGGAGAGATAAAAAGCCGGATAGAGGCCGCTGATACAGCCGACCATCACCGTGAAGGCCGCGATCAGCCCCCAGAAGCCCGCATTGGCAAACGGGATCTGCAGCTGCTTTTCCGCCAGATCGTTCAACAGTGCAAGCAGCGGGAAGAGCAGCACGAGGGCGAGCAGCACCTCAATACCAGTGAGTAACAGCGATTCCGTCAGGAATTGGCCGATCAGCGCGCTGCGTTTGGCGCCGATGGTCTTGCGGACGCCGACCTCTTTTGCGCGGTTGGCGGCACGGGCGGTGGAGAGGTTCACAAAGTTGACGATCGCGATCAACAGCAGGATGATCCCCACCGTCGTAAAGATGCGGACATAAAGGATATCGCTGCGTTTTCCCCAGTCGGTGCCGAAATCGAATTTCGACCGGAGATAGACGTCGAGGAGCGGCTGCACATGGGCGGTTTCCGTATTCGGCGGATACATTTCGTGGGGGAGGTTACGGATCCGGTTGTCGAAGGCCGGGATCTTCGTCCCCCTTTTCAGCCGGATATAGGTGTGCACCTCATTGCTTCCCCAGTCGTCATAATTGTACGTGTATGAACGCCGCAGGACGATCTCGAAGCCGATGCTGGACCGGTCGGGGGCGTCGGCGGCGACGCCGGCAAGCGTATATAGCTGGTCGTTGAAGGAGAAGACCTGCCCCGGGGTGGCCTTGCGGAGCCAGTCCGGTCCGAAATAGGCCCTGGCGGTGGAGGCGCTCAGGACGATCTGTCCGGGCTGGGAAAAGATGGTGGCGGGATTGCCGATGACCAGCGGGAAGTTGAAGAAGGAGAAGAAGGCCGAGTCCGTCAGGAGGGCCTGTTTTATCTCGGTCGCTTTTTCGCCGAGGACCAGCAGTCCGTTCCCACGCTGGATGCCCGTCGCTTCTTCCACTTCCGGGAAGGCCTTTTTCAACTGCGTTGCCAAAGGCGTTGGCGTCATGGCCATCTGGAAAGTACCATCCGACTGGGTCTGTGTCAGCACCACCCGGTAGATCTGCTCCGGGTGCCGGTGGAACCGGTCAAAGCCTAATTCGTCCTTGATGAACAGGCCGATGCCCATACAGCAGGCCAGGCCGATGGCGAGGCCGGAGAGGTTGATGGCGGAATAGACGCGGTTCTTGCGCAGGTTGCGCCAGGCAGCGAGAAGGGAAGCTTTTAGCATAGTTATGGTTTATAGGCGCCTGCGGCGTCGCCGGAAAGTCGAAGCCAGGCTCAGAAATGTTGCATGATTTCGATATATTTATGGCATGTCCTGGCTAAGACTTATGGAAGAACGTATGAAAGAAATGGAAAAGAAGGAAGGCCCGCCGCCCGCAGCCGCGAAGCCCCCGCATAAAAAGAACCGTATTCTCCACCTGCTGGGGGAGATGTGGCCGGCCTATCTGATCGAAGTCGTGGTCATCATTGTCGGCATCACCATTACGCTGGCGTTGGAGGAATGGCGGGATAGCGGCAAGGAGAAGGAGCTGGAAAAGGTGTATCTGGCAAATCTCGCGGCCGACATCGAATCGGACCTGCAGTCCCTGCATTACGCGGCTTCCAATACGGATACTTTAATTGCCCGGGGTGAAGAGATCCACGAATTCGAAAAGGATCCGGAAGGACATGCCCTCACCGGCACCAGGCTGAACCAGGATGTCCGGAAGTTGCTCGACCGGCCCAATTTCCTTTCGCATGATGCGACCTTCTCCGATCTTAAAAGTTCGGGCAATCTCCACCTGCTGAAAGATATCCGGCTGAAGGGTCTGCTGTTCTCCTATTACAGCAAGGCAGAGAATATCCACCGCATCCAGGAGGCTGAACAACAAGCGACGATCAATCTCATCGCGGGATATTTTCTGAAATGGTTCTCCATGGACCCCTCCCTCGAAGCTCCCATCCTGCAAAATCCGGGTGGGATCAAAGCATTGGCCGGAAACGTCGAGTTTCGCAACCAGGTAGGGGCGCGGGTGGCCATGCGGCAGGAGCTGCGGGAACAATATGCCGATGCCGACAAACTGGCCACAACACTGCTCGAGCAGTTGAAGCATTGAGATCGGCTTTTTTAAAATCCCTTTTTTTACTGGTACTGGCGGTACAGGCTGTAAAGCACCTTTTGTTCCGCCGGTCCCCAGGAGCGGATGGTATCCTGCTCGAAATGGCGTTTGAAGGCCATGGCGGCGGCGCTGCTGTCCCTGGTATCGTACCCGATCAACCGCAGAGCCGTCAGAGGACTGAAGCCATCGGGGACGCTGACGCCCGTGGTGTCGGCATACCAGAGTCCAAACCCTTTGTCCGCAAGGCTTTTCCAGGGGAAGAAGCTGCTCGGGTCGTTCTTGCGGGTGGGCGCGATATCGCCGTGGCCGATGAAATTGGCGGCGGGGATATTATAGGTCGTTTTCAATTTGGTCAGCAGGTGGAGGAGGCTGTTGATCTGTTCCGGCGGGAAGGGTTCGAAACCATTATTGTCCAGTTCGATCCCAACGGAGATCGAGTTGACATCGGTGACATTGCCCCACTTGCTGAGCCCCGCCTGCCAGGCCCGGAGATAGTCATTGAGCATATGATAGACCGTGCCGTCGCGACAGATGACATAGTGTGCACTCACCTGGGTGCGGGGGACGGTGAACGTCGCCAGGGTCTGCGGACAGCTGTTCTGCGCAGTATGATGGATGATGACGAAGTTCGGTTTGCGGAGGTTGAAATTGGTGGTGCCCACCCAATAAGGGGATCGCGGCAGGGAATCGGCGCCGGCCGTCAACGGATGGATACTGAGGGTATCGGCATATCTTTTCGCCTGTTGCCGGTAGGAGCGGTTTGTGGCCTTATACGGATTGTGCGAACAGGCAGCGAGCGCCAGCAGGCAGCCCAGCTGCAGCAGCGGTTTGCGGATGCGATGCGGGAAGGACATAGAAAATTTTGTAAAGGGTACAAGATACCGTATTTTTCTATTCAAAACCATCATGATGAAACACCTTACTCTCCTGCTCCTGCTATTCGCTGCAGCGGTTACTCCGACCTGCGCTCAATCGCTGGTCAATACCAACTGGAAGACCTATTTCGGCGATCCCGTGAACGACTCGCTCGTATTGCATATCCGCACCGACACCTCTTTTGTCACCAACCGGATGGGAACAGCGGTCGTTCGCTCCGTCTGTAAGATCAGTGGCGATACGCTTTCCTTTGACGATTATGATGGGGAATATGCCTGCCCCAGCATGGTGGGAAGATACAAGGTATCACAGGCCGAAGGGGTTTTGAGTTTTGTGCTGATCGACGATCCTTGTGACGGCCGTGCCGGATCACTGCCGGCCACGAAATGGAAAAAGGTGCCGGACACCGCGGCCAAATGATCGCCGACTATATTCTTTCGACGGATCGGCTGGGACTGAGGCGGTGGATCGCGGCGGACGAGGAGGTCTTTATCGGGATGAACCAGGATCCGCAGGTCATGGAGTTCTTTCCCAAGCTGCTGTCGCCGGAGGAAAGTCGGGCAATGATCGGCCGCATCGATGCCTGTTTCGACGCCAATGGCTATGGCCTCTTTGCCGTCGAGCATCGGGCCACCCGGGAGTTCCTCGGTTTTACCGGATTTTCACATCCCAGCTTCGAAAGTTCTTTTACACCCTGCGTCGAGATCGGCTGGCGGTTGAAGCAGTCGGCCTGGGGACAGGGTTATGCCACCGAAGCCGCGAAGGCTTGTCTGCAATATGGATTCGAGGTGGTGGGGGTTGGCGCTATTTATTCCTTTACCAGCCTGACCAATCTTCGTTCTCAAAACGTGATGCAAAAGATCGGGATGCAACGGATCGGCGAATTCGAGCATCCGCGGTTGGAGCCGGAGAGTGTCCTGTGTCGGCATGTGCTCTACCGGATAGAAAAAACCGAACAAATTTAAACTCCTGAATATGATCACCGGCGCTCACAACATTATTTACAGCGAAAATGCGGAAGCGGATATCGCCTTCTTCCGCGATGTGCTGAAACTGACGAATGTCGATGTCGGCAATGGCTGGCTCATCTTCGGCCTGCCTCCCGCGGAGGTCGCCTTCCATCCGGCCGAAGAGAATGGCAAACACGAGCTCTACCTGATGTGCGACGATATCCAGGCCTTTGTAAAAGAGATGGCCGCCGCGGGCGTTGCTTGCAGCGAGGTGCGGGACATGCGATGGGGAGTGCTGACGGCCCTGACCCTGCCGGGTGGGGGAAGTGTCGGAGTGTATGAGCCGAGGCATGCGAGGCCGCAGGTGATGAAGTAGAGGCGCGGCACGCGAGGCCGCACGCGGGAAAATAACGGCGCCGGTGCGATCGCCGCGGAGCTAGTGCCCGATCGGCTGCACCACGGTGAGGTTAGCGCCGGATGGGCTGCACCACGCGGAACCCCTGGTTGCTGAAGGAGGCGCGGATATTCACCTGTCCAATGTCCGTCGAATTATAGGACTGGCAGGAGTTCTTGCTGCACCACCATGAGCCGCCGCGGGCATGGGCGAGGGTGGGGCTTTCGGTGGGGGAGACCCTGCCGCTGCAAAACTCGAACACGTTGCCATATACGTCATACAATCCCCAGGGGTTGGGTTTGAAGGAGCCGACAGGGGAGGTGTAGGGGAAGCGATCGCCATGGTCTGCGGTGAGATGGTCACGGCCATGCCAGATATTAGCGTATTCGCCGATCCGGCGTTCGTCATTCCCGAAAAAGAAATGCGTCTTTGTGCCCGCGCGGCAGGCGACTTCCCATTCCTCCAGGGTGGGGAGCCGCACCCCGGCCCATTTGCAATAGGCCTCGACATCCCGGAAGCTGATAGTGGTAACGGGGTGGTCCATGCGCTTTTCTATCCCGCCGCGGCTTTTGCCGTTGGGCCAGCGCCAGCAGGCCGTGCTGTCGCTGAGCCATCTGAACTCTTCCAGACCCGGCTCGAAGACCAGGGCATCGTGGTGACGCTCGGCATCCGTGACATAGCCCGTGGCCGCGACAAACGCCGCATACTGGCGGTTGGTCGTCTCGTAAATGGCGATGCGAAAGCTATCGAGCTCGACGGTGCGAAGCGGGTTGCGGGGATCGTCCTTGCGGCCGACGGAGTATTTGCCCCGACGAACGCCGACGAAGGCATTTTTCGCCGCCGCGGATGCCTGGGCTGCGGCGGGTGGGAGGGTGCGGGTGGTTGTTTGCGCCACGGCGGGCGAGACGCTGCACAGCATCGCAAGAAGAAAGGGGACGCTATTTCGCAGCCAGTCCATTGTAAAAGTTTGTTGCCCGTTGAACGATCAGATCCTCGTTGGCCTTGTTGTAAACGAGATAGGGGGGATGCTCATAGGAAGAATGATCGGCCAGTTTCTTACAGGACGAGGAGTTCACGTATTCGGGGTATTTGTTCTTTTCCATCAGCAGGAGGAGCGTGGTCAGATCATAATGATCCTTTGTTTCCTTTTTGGCCGTCTCTGCCAGGGCGGGGATCAATCCCGTGGCATTGGTCTCGACGATCAGTTCCCGTAAATTTTCGCCGATATGGCCATCCCGTTGGATAATCTCTTTGATCCAGGCCTGTACGGAATCCCGGTTGTCCCTGAAGAATGCCATTTGGTGATCGCTCCAGTCATACTCATTATAGATTTCGGGCAACGTGCCATAGATGCGGGCCGCCTTATCGGTCTGCATGGGTAGAATATTGCAATTCTGCGCCCAGGATTCAGGATGGATCACGTTGTACGTGAATTTTTCCCGGAGCGTCAGCGCATCATAGACCTTCGCGTCGAGGGAGTCGGTGGACTGGTCGCCGCCATAAGGATCATCTATCCGAACGCCTTTTTTTGCCAACGCTTTTATTTTTTCCAATCCATAAGGCGGGATCGAAAGATCCTCTCCTTCCAGAAACAATTTAAGGGTGTCTTGTACTACCCGGGCCTGGAGCCGGGGTTCGCCGGAGCTGTCGGAGGACGTACTTCCCGCGGTTGCCGCCGAATCTGTCTTTTGGGAGACCGGGTTGTCACCCGTGGCGGTGGTACTGTCGCCAGCCGGCGCAGCCTTCTTATCGGGCGAGGCACAGGAGTAGATACATACGGCAAGAACAAGGCAGATAAGGGTTGGTTTCATGCGCTGAAAATATCGCTTTTCCGGGAATTATTTTGGTAAACCGAATGGTTTACTATATCTTTACTAAACCATTCGGTTTTATAATAAAAAACGCTCCTGCATGAAAGCAAGAAGAGACGTATTCCAGGCGATCGCCGACCCGACCCGCCGCGCCATAATCGGGTTGCTTGCCGGCCAGACCCTTACTCTGAATACCGTGGCGGAAAACTTCCGGATGAGCCAGCCGGCCGTCTCCAAGCATATGCGCATCCTGACAGAATGCGGGCTGGTGGACATCGTGAAGCTGGGGCGGGAACGGCATTGCACAGCCCGGCTGGGGGCGCTGGAAGACGTAGCCCGATGGGCGGAACAGTATCGCAGCTTCTGGAGTAACAGTTTAGATAAACTCCAGAACTTATTGAAAGACGAAGAATAACAGCCAATCATTTAAATAAAAAATCAACACATATGGAATCGCTGGGAAAGCTGATCGCACCGGACACGCTCCGGTTTGAACGCCGTCTACGTGCATCGATCGAACGGGTCTGGGCCTATCTTACCCAGTCGGATCTGCGGGGGAAATGGCTGGCCAAAGGAGAGATGGACCTTGTCGTAGGAGGCAAGGTTACCCTCCAATTTCTTCACAGCGAGCTGAGTCCGGAACCCGGCACCCCGCCGGAAAAGTTCAGGGGCATCGAGGCGGGGCATTCCTTTACCGGTACCGTGCTGAAGGTCGAAGCGCCCCGACTGCTGTCGTTCACCTGGGATGGCGGAAGTGAGGTAACCTTTGAACTGGAAGAACTCGGAAGCGAAGTCCTGTTATCGCTCACCCATCGGAAGCTGCCGGCCGAGGCCCGGAGCAATACGCAATTGGGCTGGCATACCCATCTGCATATTTTGGGGGCCGATCTCAAAGGCGAGACCCCGCCCAATTTCTGGCGGCAGTGGGCCATCCTGGAAGAGCGATACCAGAAACAGCAAAACCCCGCGGCGACAACCGGGATGCTGATCCGCCGGCCGGTGGCCAGGGTCTGCGAGGCCTTTGTCCACCCGGAGCAGACGACTCAATTCTGGTTTACCCGGAGTACGGGCTCGCTGGAAAAAGGCAAGACCGTGGATTGGATCTGGGACATGTACAACCACAGCTCCAACGTCCTCGTAAAGGACCTGGTGCCGAATAAAAAGATCGAGATAGAGTGGGGCGCCAAAGGACAGCCGCGGTCGAGGGTGGAATGGAGCTTCGAGCCGGTGGAGAACGACTTCACGTTTGTGCAGATCGTCGCGGACGGATTCTCCGGTGACGAGGACGAGGTGCGGCAAATGGTGACCGACACCGCCACTGGGTTCTGTTGGGTACTGGCCGGCGCCAAGGCCTGGCTGGAATTCGATCTCCGGCTGAACCTGATCGGCGACCGGTTCTACGGGGGACGCAAGTAGCGGCGGCGTGCGGGAATAGTGGCGGTGCGCGGGAGATCGATTTTTTGTAAGTTTAGGCAAACAAATCCCATGAAGGTTCTGCTTTGCCTTGCCATTTTTTCGTTGCCCGCCACCGGGCTGCGGGCGCAAACTCATGACCCGGTGCACATCCCTTCCCTGCCACGACCTCTCTATTGGGAGAACACCCCTGTCCATTTCGAGAACGCCGGCGGCCGGCTCCTGATCGTGGCTGGGGAGAAGACGGATATGTTCCGGGACCCGAACGTTACCTACAATACAGACAATGCGCCCAGGCTCCTGTTCAACGCGGACAGCAATTTTGTGCTGACGGTCGCGATCCATCATGCGTTCGCCGGCAAATGGGACGGCGGGGCCATCGTATTGAAGGCAGACAGCCTCAACTGGATCAAATTCTGTTTCGAAAAGGACTACACCGGCGCCAAAAGAGTGGTGAGCGTCGTGACGAAGCAGATCTCCGACGACTGCAACTCAGCGGCGGCTACCGCCAATACGGTCTATTACAAGATGGCGAAGGCGGGCAATGTGATCACGCTTTACTACTCGATGGAAGGCCGCAACTGGTTCCTCGTCCGGCACCTGGTCTTCGATGCCCCCGGTCCCCTGCGACTCGGATTCCTCGCACAGTCACCCACCGGAAAGAGCTGCCAGGTAACCTTCACCGAGATCCATTATTCCACAAAAAAGATCAGCGATCCCTATCTTGGGGAATAATTGTCGACTACTCATGAACACCGATCTCAGTAAAACGAATACCGAAATGCTGCACCTTAAGGAGGTGCGAGAGTGGCTGGAGCTGTTTCGTACAACTATCCAGACCTGGATCGACGCGCTGGATGGCTACTCGCTGGAAATGTTGCGCCGGCCGCCGCGGGAAGGGAGCTGGTCGGTGGGCCAGGTGTACCGGCATATCCTCGACGATACGGAATGGTTTGTGGAGCAGATGCGGGCGGCGCAGGCGACAAAGGAAAACGACGACAAGGAGATGCATCCGGATGCAAAGCAGATGTTCCAGAACGGAGGGTTTCCCGACATCCAGATCCAAGGACCGGCAACCAATGTGTTCATCCCCCAACCGGAAAACAAAGAAGAATTGAAACAGCGGCTGGTGGCGATCCGGGCGGAGGTGGACCGGCTGTTCGGCGGATACGATATCGCCCTGGGGCGGGGTAAAACCCGGCATCCCGGGTTGCTCTTTTTCAGCAGCGGCGAGTGGATGCACTTCGCGGAGATGCATATGCGCCACCACCTTCGGCAAAAAGAGCTCATCGATGAAGCGCTCAGGGCGTTGGCGTAGCAGGATGGGCCAGGATTTGGTGCAAGGGCCACTCAGGACTTCGCCGCCGCAACAATATCTTTTACTTCGAGGATCTTTTTCGGATAACCTTTTATTGCCAAGTTGATCATGGCCTGCCCCACCTCCCGTAGTGTGCAGGCGCCGGCGGGATAAAGCGCATGGACAACAGGGTAGAGCCAGGCCAGATAGCGATACAGGGCCTTCAGGTTTTGCTGTCCGGGTGTCGCCTTCATCACCCCGGGCCGGAACATATAGCCATTGGGAAAGAGTCGTAGCAATGCATTTTCGGTCGCGCCCTTGACGCGGGCCCAGGCGACCCGGCCTTTTTCGCTGCTGTCAGTACCCGCGCCCGTAACATAACAAAAGGTCATTCCCGGGTTTTGTTGCGCCATGATCTGTCCGGCATGCACGGTGAGGTCATAGGTGATGCGCCTGTATTCTTCCTTGCTGATGCCGACCGAGGAGATCCCGAGACAGAAGAAGCAGACGTTGTAGCCCGCGAACTGTTGCGCGATGGGCCCGAGCTGAAAAAAGTCGGCATGAATGATCTCCTTCAACTTCGGATGCGCGCGGCCGATCGGTTTCCGGTTGATGACCAGCACTTGTTCGACATCAGGATGATCCAGGCATTCCATCAGGACGCCTTCGCCTACCATACCGGTCGTGCCGGTGATGATCGCTTTTATTTTCATGGCATGAATTTATGAAAAATCACAGGATGGACGGTTGTCGGGATTGCAGGCGGGAGCGTATCTTGCTAAAAAAACGATATGCTGCTGAAAAATAAGAATGCCGTCATCTATGGCGCCGGGGGCTCGCTGGGCGGGGCGGTATCCAGGGCGCTTGCCGCCGCGGGAGCCAGGGTCTTCCTCACCGGCCGGGGGATGGCCTCTATCGAAAAAGTGAAGAACGGGATCCTCGCCGCGGGTGGCCAGGCGGAAACCGCCATCGTCGACGGCTTCGACAAACAGGGGATCGAAGCGCATCTCGCATCGATGGTAAAGCAGGCGGGTGCGGTGGACATCTCTTTCAATGCCGTCGATGTTCCGGTGAAACAGAATATACCGCTGATCGAACTTTCGATGGAAGAAGTCGTCGACCCGATCACCCGGACCATGCAGACGCGGTTCCTGACGGCGACGGCCGCGGCCCGGGTGATGATGACGCAGGGCAGCGGGGTCATCCTTTCCCTGACGGCAACGCCGGGTGGGATCAGTTATCCGATGACGGCCGGTTTTGCGCCGGCCTGTTGCGCGGTAGAATGCTTCTCCCAGAACCTCGCAGCGGAAATGGGCATCTATGGCATCCGCGTGGTAAATATCCGCAGCGGCGGCTCGCCCGACAGCCGGGTGTTCAAAGAGGCCATCGATGGTCATCCGGCGGAGATGGCACCCATTCTCCGGCAGATGGAAGGGGATACTATGCTGAAGCGGCTTCCCCTGATGGCCGATATCGCCAATACCGCCGTTTTCCTCGCCTCCGATCTCGCCGCGATGATCACCGGTGTCACCGTGGATGTAACCGGCGGAACAACGGCGGGATTGAATTACCGCGTCGCCGCGAAAAACTCACCCGTTCCGCTTTTTAAAAATGCATAAATCCCTTATTATGACCTATCCCTTTCGTCTTTTGCTTCTGCTGACCGCCGTGTCGCTTTCCGCCGCTGCCCAGGACCATCGCATCCCCTTTCAGCTCACCGAATACAATAACATTCGCGTCCCCGCGCTGCTCAACAAGACCGACTCCCTTCAGCTGATGTTCCACACCGCCGAGACTGGGCTCACGTTGACGGACAGTGCCACCAAACGACTCACCGGTTTCCGCATCAACGGCGCCGACACCGCCAACAGCTGGGGCGGGCAGGGCGTCTCCCATTACAGCAAGGGTAACATCCTGCAGATCGGCGACCTGCACTGGGACAGCCTGCTGGTATGGGTGGACCAGAATTCCGGCCAGCACACCGATGGCAAGTTCGGGCCCGATCTTTTTTCGGGCAAGGTGATCGTGATCGACTACGATGCCAACGCGATCACCGTTAGGGCCGATCTTCCCGAGAACACCGCCAACTGGCAGAAACTAAAATTACAGTCGGAACGGGGCTCCCTGTATATCGAAGCGAGCTGCGAAGTAAATGGCGTCGCGGTTCCCAACCGCTTCCTGATCCATTCCGGCTATGGGGGATCCCTCCTGCTGGATGACCACTTTGTAGCCGACAACCATTTCGACAGCCTGTTAAAGGTAGTGGGGACGAAGGAGTTGAAGGATTCCTATGGACATGTGTTAAAAACCCTGAAGGTGCTGGTACCTAAGTTCAGGATCGGCAGGGAAGTACTGGCGAATGTTCCGGCGGGTTTCTGGGAAGGCCGGATTCGCAGGCAGGAGAAAAGCGTGCTCGGCGGCGACATCCTGAAACGATATAATTGGATCATCGATGCTAAAAGAGAGTTCATCTATATGCGGCCCAACCATCTGCAGTCGAGCCGGTATTTCGGATAGGCCGCGGCCCTGAGGAACTGCGCCGGGCGGCCGCCGGGTTTTCGGTATCTTTATACCTTAAAACTCATCATATGAAAATAGGCATCCTTGGCTCTGCCGAAGTAGGTCAGGCCCTCGGCGGCGGCTTTTTGAAAGAAGGGTATGAGGTGATGCTGGGTACCCGCAATGTGAACAAGGAGGAGGTCGTCAATTGGAAGAATACCCACAAGGGCTCCCAGACGGGCAATTTCGAAGCAACGGCGAAATTTGGGGAGATTCTCGTCCTGGCTGTTCCGGGATCGGCTGTCGACGAGGTGGTGGACCTGGCGGGCGCCGATCATTTCACCGGGAAAATCGTCATCGACGCTACAAATCCGATAGCTCCGGGCGCGCCGGTGGATGGCATCCTGAAATTTTTCACCACGCTGGAAGACTCGCTCCTCGAGCGAACGCAGCGGCTACTGCCGGAAGCAAAGCTGGTGAAGGCCTTCAACAGCGTCGGGAGCACGTCCATGTACAAACCTGCCTTTCCCGGCGGGAAACCCTCGATGTTCATCTGCGGCAACGATGCGGGAGCCCGTAAAACGGTGACGGAGATCCTCACCCGATTTGGCTGGGAGACGGAAGATATGGGCGTTGCGGCCGCGGCCCGCACGATCGAGCCGTTATGTCTTCTCTGGTGTATCCCCGGTTTCCTGCGCAACGACTGGGAACATGCCTTCAAGGTGCTGCGAATGCCAGGCTGAGGGCCTGTGCGATCCTATGCCAGTTTTTGGGTGAAGAAATCGATCGTCCGCGACCAGGCCAGCTCCGCGGCGGCCTTGTCGTAACGCGGTGTCGTATCGTTGTGGAAACCGTGGTTGACGTTCGGATATATATAGACGGTAAATTCCTTTTTGTTCTCCCTCAACGCCTTCTCATAGGCGGGCCATCCGTCGGTGATGCGGGTGTCCAGACCGGCATATTGCAACAGGAGCGGCGCCTTTATCTGCGGCACCTGGTCGAGGGGAGGCTGAGCGCCATAGAAGGGCACGCCGGCAGCGAGATCGGGGCAGCGCTCGGCCATGAGGTTGACAATGCCGCCACCGAAACAAAAACCGACCACACCTACTTTTCCATTGCAGTCGGGATGCTTTTTGAGATATTCAAAGGCGTCGATAAAATTCTCCAGCATCTCGTTCCTGTCTCTTTTCGCCTGCATCTCGCGGCCTTTGTCGTCGTCCCCCGGATAGCCGCCCAGGGGTGTCAGCGCATCGGGCGCGATGGAGATGAATCCCGCCACGGCCAGTCTGCGGCCGACATCCGCGATGTACGGGTTCAGACCGCGGTTCTCGTGAACGACGACCACTCCGCCCAGTTTCTTTTTGGCGTCGGCGGGTTTGGAAAGCTGGGCTTTGATGTCTCCGCCGCCTTTGGGCGAATTGTAGGTAATGGTCTCCGTGATCAGCCGCGGATCGTCGGTCTTTATTTGAATGTTATTCTTGTAGTCGGGCATCAGGAAGCTCATCAGGGCATGCACGGTCACGCCGCCTACCGCGTACAGGGAAAGCTTCTCCATAAAATCCCGCCGGCTCAGGCGGCTATGCGCATAGGCGTCATAGAGGTCGAAGACCTCCTGTTTGATATCTTCTTTTTTTATTTTATCATTGTTCATACGGCGTGTCATTTTACTAAAGTTACGTTTTTCCGAAAAATTCGCTATGCTCTACTTTACACAACTCATTTACCTGAAACCCGGCAAGGAGGCCGCCTTTGACGCCTTTGAGGCGGTGGCCCTTCCGTTGATCGCGCGGCACAATGGGCAATTATTGATGCGGGTGCGGCCTGCCCCGTCGGCATTTATCGAAGGAGAAGCCCCTCCGCCATACGAGATCCACCTGGTCAGTTTCCCGACGGAGCAGGACTTTGAAGCTTTTGGAAAAGACCCGGAACGGGCCGCGGCCCTGCATTTGAAGGATGAATCCGTCGAGCGGATCGTCCTCATCAGGGGTGTGGCGCTTTAAGGCCGACAGAAAACCCTTAATTTAGGGATTAAACAAAACGTTATGTCCGCCGGAAGGTTGTTCGTCCTGCTCCTCCTGATCCCCTGTTCCGTTTTTGCCGGTCCGCCGCGGATCACTACCCTCCATACCGCCCGCCTCAGCCTCGCGCTGGAAACCGGCGACAAGGCTTGTATCAACTCCCTGATCGTTAACGGGCAAAAAGTGCTGAGCGCCGAAGACGGCGCCTATAGCAGTGTGACCATCGACGGCAACACGTATTCCTCCCTGCATTTGCTGGCGGCACCGGTCGTGACCCGGCGAAAAGACGCTATCGTCATCGACAATATCCGGTATGGCGACGCAGCGATGACGATCCGGGAACGCTGGGTGTTCACCACTTCGGGTCCAGCCATCCGCTGGAAGATCGAAAGAAGCTTTCCGAAGGCCGTACGGATCGACGCCGCGACGACGCCGGTCTTCAACTTCGATGGTATTAATCTCTGGGACGGCGCTTACCAGGGCTATGGCGGATTGGCCTGGTTCTATCTCTTCAACGAAAAAGAATGCACCTATGGCGTGCATACCCGGCTGTCGAGCTTTTGGAGCAGCAAGACCGGCAATGGATTGGACGTGATTGTAGCGGCGCCGGGCAGGCAGGTCTCCATGCGGTATACCCGCACCAACGAGGACCGGCTGGCTTTTGGCGTCACGGTATCCGATGCGCCGATGCTTCCCCGCTATGACAGCGGAACTCACCGCCGGCGCTTTATCCGGGGCAAGACCGATGTATGGGCTTCCTATGACCAGGGCGCGGGCCGGAGCGAGCAGACCATCACGCTTGGCTATTTCGATGTGAACGCACGCTATGGCCGCGGCCATTTTGTGGGTATCGACGGCGACAAGGCCAGCGCGGTGTTGAATACGATCGCGCGCATCGGGGTGATCGACTCGCTGCATTTTGGCGGCAATAGCTGGCATACCCCCTATGGTCCGATTTGTCTCCATGAACAATACATCGCGCAGATGGGGCTGGCTATAAACGATGCGCACTATCTGACCGGTTACCAACATTGCCTGGACTTCTACCGGGATCATGCCATCCGGCCCGATGGCCGGGTGATCCCACGCTGGGCTTATTCGGATGAGGACATGATGCCGGGCCAGAACACCCCGGAGGGCTTTTATGAGGCGCAATGGGGATTTCTGCTGGACTCGAATCCCGATCTCGTGACCAACGTATGCGATCTGTTCGATCAGACGGGCGACCTGGGCTGGGTGAAAACCCATCAACGGTCCTGCGAGAAGGCCCTCGACTGGATCCTTTCGAGGGACAGCGATGGGGATGGGCTTGTCGAGATGATGACCGACAACGAGGGACAGAAACGAGGCAGCGACTGGATCGATATCATCTGGGCGTCTTATGAGAATGCCTTCGTCAATGCCAAGCTTTATCATGCGCTGGAGAAATGGGCGGCGATCGAGCGGTTGTTGAACGATCCCGATAGGGCCGGGGTGTACGAAGCATTTGCGGCTAAACTCAAAACCAACTTCAATAAGTCTATCCGGGATGGCGGCTTCTGGGACGAAACGAACGGCTGTTATGTCCACTGGCTCGATAAGGACGGCTCCGCGCATGGCAGGAATATGGTCACGCCGGTCAATTTCATGGCGATCGCCTATGGCATCTGCGGGGATTCGTCTCGCGCACGGGCGATCCTCGATACCATCGAATCAAGGATGGAGCAGGAGAAGCTCTTCTTCTGGCCCCTATGCATGACCAGCTATGCGCCCGGCGACGGTAATGACTGGCAGTTCCCGTTTCCCAATTATGAGAATGGCGATCTGTTCCTTTCCTGGGGCTCCATAGCGGCGAAGGCCTATGCCGGCTATCGGCCGGAGGTGGCTGTCCGTTATATCCGCAAGGTGCTGGATCAGTACGGCAAGGATGGGCTCGCCTTTCAGCGGTATGGCCGCCGCAAGCAGGATGGACTGGGCGATGATATCCTTTCGGGGAACAGTCTATCGATCGTTGGGTTGTATCAGTCCATCTACGGCATCAACCCCTTGTATAACCGCTTTTATCTCGAGCCGCATATCACGCCGGAGCTGGCGGGGACGGAAATAAATTATAATTTCCGGGGGGAGATACTGCGCATCGGGCTCGAGATGGGGCGCTACCGCGTCAGCGATTCGCGCTTTTCTGTCTCGGGCTCCGGGGCTTTTGGGTTCTTCCATGCTGCCGACAGCATGCAATATTTCGCCGGTTCGGATGCAAAGCCGTCACTGGAGGCCATCACCAAAGGGGCTTTGAACCTCGAGATCGCGGAATGGCGATCTGCGGGAAGGGAGTGGGAGCAAAAAGCGGCCCTCCCGGTCTTCTATATTGTTCACGGCTTGAGGCCGAATGTGGAATGCTCGCTTTTCATAAATGGAAAAGAGTACCCGAATGGAAAGAGCGATCCGTCGGGCAGGACGCTATTTGCGGTCCCGCCGGGGGTTACGCGATTGCAGATAAAGCAACAATGAAGTAATAACTTAATAACGACTGTTGAATGACGGCATTGGAGCAATTGGATATCATTAAAAGGGCGCTATACGTTACGGAGGATGGGAAGGAATTCAAGATAAAACTAAAGGCTGGATTGTCGGACCAGCAGATCGATCAGCTGGCCGCGCAATTGCCCGCGGCGCAGATCCCCGCCGATATCCGGGCGTTGTTGCGGTTCACATCCGGGTTTTCCTTTTCGGGCCTCGACGAGATCTCCTTCGATGGGGTGGGGCAGTTTGGATTTGAAAATATCTTTCCGCACTCCGTACAGTTGGCGGGCGACGGGGCCGGGAATTTCTGGATCGTCGATGTAAATAAGAAGGGGGAGTGGGGGCATGTCTATTTCGTTTGTCACGATCCTGCGGTGGTGGTCAAACAGTCGGAGGACCTGGTCGAATTTCTCGAGCAGCTGGATGAGTTGGGCAGGAAGCCCGAGCAGGCGACGCTCTCTCGTTTCCTCGATCTGACCACAGCGCGCATCTTCAATCAGGAAGATGGATTTATGGATATGGAGGCGGCTATCAGGTCCGACGACCGTGTGCTCCGGGAGTTTGCGGCGGCGCTGCCGGAGAATTTCGTGATCGCGGACTTACGGGGCAAGTCGATCCAGACCGGTTTTGCCTGGGGGAAATATGGACCGCAGGTCGAGCGTGCGATTCGGCATGAGGAAGAGCTGTTGTGGGGGTTCGAGGTGATGGAGGGGAAGAAGCCCTGGTGGAGATTCTGGTAAATGTTTTGATATGAAGATAATCGCTTTGCTAGTTTCGATCTTGCTCTGCCATTTTTCGTATGGCCAGTTTGCCATTGTCGCCGACAACGATGGTTACGTCAATGTGCGCGTTGATACCGGGCTCGGCAGTAAGATCACGGATACCTTGCACAAGGGAGCCCTCCAACTGGTCAATGGGAAAGGTTACTTGGGTACGGATGGCGAGGTCCCCAAAAGGACTTACAAGTCAATTATCGTCACGATCGGCTCGAAAATCATCGAGTTGCCCCGGGCGGCCTATGAAGATCTTTTTGAGCCCAGTCTGCATCATACCGAAGTCCACTACCTCCGCCAGAAGGATATCATCTATATAACGGCCTCAAACAGCGATGGGGCAGGATTTTGAACAAATTGAATCTTAGTGATTATCATTTATTAAGAGGGATAACTAAATGAAATGTGAGAGTTGTAATACAAGCGATGTCGAAGTAACGATTCAGACAGACGACGAAAATCCTCCCTATTTTCTTTGTATGATGTGTCACCAAAGGTTTAAGAATTCGGCGCTGCGCCCCATGGAATATTTCAACCTGGCAGCTATTCACGGCCATGACTACTATTTGCATGACGACTTTTACGATGATGAGACCGGGGAGGCAATGCAACCCAGGGAAGAAGTGGTCGACGCTGGCAAGTTTCCATTTCCTGACCTGAATTTGATCAAAAATGACCTGCACACACTCGTAGACTATGCCTTCGTCAGATACTTTTGTCCGGAAAAGATCATTGAGATACTAAAGCAACATGACAATAACTCTTTATTGCGACTCCTGATCCAAAAGGTTGAATATAATCGCTCCCTTAGAGCCAAGGCTTATGAAATTGTAGCGAAAATTCCTTCTGAAGATGCAACTGACTGGATACTGAAGGAATGGACAAAGAGAAAACCCAATGAGGTTCTGGACTTTGCGGAGGCAATATACAGTTGTCTGGAATTGGAGGACGCTTTCAACCTTCTGACGACCGAAATAGAAGCGTCAACCACTGATAAAGATTTGGCCGACAATATCGGCGCTTTGCTTTATTTTCAAGACCCTCGCACCCTCATCTGGATCGAAACGGTTTCAAATAGAATAGTGAATGTAGCGACATCTTGGGGAGTCCTCGCCGCAGCCTCAAGGTTCGACTGGCAAACCGCCGAAAAATGGCTTTCCATCGGGAGGCCGTTGAGTCTGATCGCACTTGATGCCCTGCACTACTGCACAACGAGAGGAGACCGACTCAATCAGGCTCTTTGGTTAAGAAAGACTTCTCCTGTTTTGGAAAACTCACCGGCAGTTGATGTCGTTTTAGAAAGACTAGGCGCCCATCTGGCTACTGACAATTCTCCGAGAACAAGATCGATGGTCGAGCAGGTCAGAAAAAATCTGCGACATGAATAATCTTGGCGCCATTAGATCATTTCTGGCAGGCGTATCTGTCATGGGAGATGCTTCTGATTTTGAGGATGAAGATCAGGCAGTTTTCGCTATATTGAAATTATTTACCGACAATAGCCCTTATGCTCAAACTACTTTTCCTGTTCGGGATCGCCTCTCTCATCGAAGCCTGTGAAACACCACCCAACCCGCGCCCCCAAACAGGCGTGCAGCCCGCCGAAAGGCCGACACACCGCCCGCGAACATCCGGACAGAACGATTCCACGAATAAAACCAATCCCTACTATCCATTCGTCCTTTCCAGCGATGGCGGCTACATGATCGCGGTCGAAATTGAAACGAAGGACATCATGGCCAGGTACACCCCGCTTTTTGAAAAATATGGCTTTAGCGGCAATGGGGAAAGCTGGGCGGGTCTTATCCGGCATATCCTTGCGACGAAAGACCCGGGCTTGCTGGGCCACCTGGATTTCGACCCGGAGGCAGGCGGCTTCTTCGCAGCGGCGGATAATGAAAAAAACCAAAAGGAATTTGGGGAGGTTGTCGGCCGGATCTTTCAGGATATCCCGACGCTCGAGTCGTACATGAAGACTGCGGATAAGTCGGAAATGAATGATTAAGGCCGAGGCATGAGTATTGCATAGGGAATCCTTGTTCAAAATTTGGAAAATCAACTTTTTATGGGTATTTTATCAGTCCGGCCCAAATCAGCCTTATCCGGTTGACCTGTATTGACTACCTTTAGCAAAGTACGATTGCACCCCCTCCAATAACTAGAAGAGCCGCACCCTTTCCGTATCCAAAACTAGATGTTGCTTTATGCGAAAGTCGGCTCGCTTTTTTACGACCATGTTATTGGTCCTCGGTATATTGCTTGCTCCAAAAACCCAGGCAAATCCTGCCCTGTTGCAGGATGCATTGGTCTTTACAACAACTTCCATTCCCAACGGACAATATGGTCAGGCCTACACTCCGCAATCGCTCGGAGTGACCGGCGGCACTGCCCCTTATACGTTTTCCATCACAGCCGGTAACCTGCCCGCGGGTATGGCCTTGTCCACCGACGGGACCATCTCGGGTACGCCTACCGCAACGGGCAGCTTTCCGTTCACCGTTACGGCCGCGGACGCTACCCCCTCGCCGAATCAGGTCACCGGCACCCAGGACTATACCCTGATCGTCAACCAGGCTTCCCTGACCATTACAGCGAACAGCACCAGTAAATTATATGGCGCCGCATTGCCTGCGTTCAGCGTGACCTATAGCGGCTTCGTCAATGGGGACAATGCCGCCAGCCTGACGACAGCACCCAATGTGACGACGACCGCAACGGCAGCTTCACCTGTCGCGGTCGGCGGCTATCCTATCTCGGCATCCGGGGCGGTGGATGCGAACTACAACATCTCATACAATCAAGGGACGCTTACCATCAATCCCGCGCCGCTGACCATTACGGCAGACGATAAGACCATGACCTATGGAGGAGCTGTACCTGCCTTGACCGTGACGTACACCGGCCTTGTCAATGGCGATGGCCCGTCCAGCATGACCGTACAGCCAACGCTCCTCACACTGGCCACCTCTTTGTCGCCGGTAGGACCCTATGCCATCAACTTCTTGGTTCCCGCAGTAGATCTCAACTATACCATCACCTCTCAGCCCGGGACGCTGACGATCAACAAGGCCGTCCTCACTGTGACTGCGGACGACAAGACCATGCCGCTTGGCGGACCGGTACCGCCCCTGACTTTTACCTATTCAGGCTTTGTCAATCTGGACAATCCGCTCCTCAGCATATCCACGGCGCCCACCCTGACGACCACGGCGACGGCGAACTCTCCCGCCGGGCCCTATCCGATCACCCCGGCCGGCGGTGCAGCGGCCAACTACTCCTTCAACTATGTCAATGGTACGCTGACGGTAGGGAAGGGGACGGTGACGATCACCGCCAATCCCGCCGGAAGTGTCTATGGCGCGGCACTGGTGCCCAACGGCTCGTTGACCGTCACCTATAGCGGCTTTGCCAACGGGGACGGCCCCGGCAACCTGACCACACAGCCTACCGTAGCGAATACAGCTGTTGCGGGCTCTCCGGCAGGCGGCTACGTTCTAACCCCATCCGGTGCGTCGAGCCCCAACTATGATTTCGTTTATGTCAATGGCGCCTATACGATCAGCAAGGCCCCATTGACCGTTACGGCTGACGACAAAACGATGCCGCTGGGTGGTCCGCTGCCCGCCCTGACGGTCAGCTATTCGGGATTCGTCAACGGGGACGCCGCCGCGAGCCTGGGCACGCAACCCACGGCCACGACGACGGCAACGGCTACCTCGCCGGCGGGTGGGTATACGATCACTCCCGCCGGCGGTGTTTCAAATAACTATAGTTTCACCTACGTCAACGGCACCCTGACCGTCGGAAAGGCGACCCTCACCATCACGGCCATTCCGGCAGGCAGCGTCTATGGCGCAGCCCTGGTACCCAACGGCTCGTTGACCGTCACCTATAGCGGTTTCGTCAACGGCGACAACGCCGCCAGCCTGACCACACAGCCTACTGTCGCGAATACAGCCGTTGCCGGCTCTCCGGCGGGCGCTTATGTCCTGACCCCCTCCGGCGCCTCGAGCCCCAATTATGATTTCGTTTATGTCAATGGCGCCTACACGATCAGCAAGGCCGCATTGACCGTCACCGCCGACAGTAAAACGATGTCGCTGGGAGGCCCGCTGCCCGCCCTGACGGTCAGTTACTCGGGATTCGTCAACGGGGACGCTGCCGCAAGCCTGGGCACGCAACCAACGGCCACGACCACGGCGACAGCGACCTCGCCAGCAGGTGGGTATACGATCACTCCCGCCGGCGGCGTATCGAATAACTATAGTTTCACCTATGTCAATGGCACCCTGACCGTCGGAAAGGCGACCCTCACCATCACCGCCAATCCCGCCGGCAGCGTCTATGGCGCAGCGTTGGTGCCCAATGGTTCACTGACCGTCACCTATAGTGGTTTCGTCAACGGCGACAATGCCGCCAGCCTGACCACACAGCCTACTGTCGCCAACACAGCTGTTGCCGGGTCTCCGGCGGGCGCTTATGTCCTGACCCCCTCCGGTGCGGCAAGTTCCAATTATGACTTCGTTTATGTCAATGGCGCCTATACGATCAGCAAGGCCGCATTGACCGTCACCGCCGACAATAAGACCATGCCGCTCGGCGGACCACTGCCGGCATTGACGGTCAGCTATTCGGGTTTCGTCAACGGTGATGGCGCCGCAAGCCTGGGCACGCAACCAAGTGCTACGACGACGGCAACAGCAGCCTCACCCTCGGGTAACTATCCGATCACTCCCGCCGGCGGTGTTTCGAACAACTATACCTTCACTTATGTCAACGGCACCCTGACCGTCGGAAAGGCAACTCTCACCATCACAGCCAATCCCGCCGGCAGTGTCTACGGCGCGGCGTTGGTACCCAACGGCTCACTGACCGTCACCTATAGCGGTTTTGTCAATGGCGACAATGCCGCCAGCCTGACTACTCAACCTACCGTCGCAAATGCGGCCATTGCCGGATCTCCCGCCGGCACCTACACCTTGACCCCCTCCGGAGCCTCGAGTTCTAATTACAATATCGTTTACGTCAACGGTGTCTATACGATCAGTCCGGCGGCTCTGGTGATCACCGCTACCAACCAGAGTATGATCTATGGCGGAGCAGTACCCGCGCTGACGGCCACCTACTCCGGCTTCGTCAATGGCGACGATGCGACCAAACTCACTACACAGCCAACGATCACGACAACGGCCACCTCCGCTTCGCCGGCCGGGACCTATCCCATCACCGCCTCTGGTGCTGCAAGTCCCAACTACACGATCACTTACAACGCCGGTACGATGACGGTCGGCAAGGCCGCACTAACCGTGACCGCCGACAATAAGACCATGCCGCTCGGCGGACCACTACCGGCATTGACGGTCAGCTACTCAGGCTTCGTCAACGGCGATGGCGCCGCCAGCCTGACCACGCAACCCACCGCCACCACAACGGCAACAGCGGCCTCCCCGGCAGGGAATTACCCGATCACCCCCGCGGGCGGCGCGTCGAACAACTATACCTTCACTTATGTCAGTGGCACCCTGAGCGTCGGAAAAGCGACCCTCACCATCACAGTCAATCCCGCCGGCAGCGTCTACGGCGCAGCGCTGGTACCTGATGCTTCACTAACAGTCACGTATAGTGGCTTTGTCAACGGCGACAATGCCGCCAGCCTGACGACACAACCTACCGTCGCGAATACTGCCGTCGCCGGTTCTCCCGCCGGTACCTACACCCTGACCCCCTCCGGAGCCTCGAGTGCCAATTACAATATCGTTTACGTCAACGGCGTCTATACGATCAGTAAGGCGGCCCTAGTAGTCACAGCCGCCAACCAAAGTATGATCTATGGAGGAGCAGTACCCGCGCTGACGGCCAGCTACTCCGGCTTTGTCAATGGCGACGATGCGACCAAACTCACTACACAACCAACGGTCACGACAACAGCCACCTCCGCTTCACCGGCAGGGACCTATCCTATCACCGCCTCGGGCGCAGCAGATCCCAACTACACGATCACTTACAACGCCGGTACAATGACGGTCGGCAAGGCTACCTTAACCGTCACCGCCGACAATAAGACCATGCCGCTCGGCGGACCACTACCCGCGTTGACAGTCAGCTACTCAGGCTTTGTCAACGGCGATGTCGCCACCAGCCTGACCACGCAACCAAGTGCCACGACGACGGCAACAGCGGCCTCCCCGGCAGGGAGCTATTCGATCACACCCGCCGGCGGCGTCGCCAACAACTACAACTTCACCTATGTCAATGGCACCCTGAGCGTCGGGAAAGCAACCCTGACCATCACGGCCAACGCCGCCGGCAGTATCTACGGTAGTGCGCTGGTACCATCCGCCTCACTAACAGTCACCTATAGTGGCTTCGTCAACGGCGACGACGCCTCCAAGCTCACCACTCAACCCGTCGTCACCAACTCGGCTGTTGCCGGATCGCCGGTAGGCACCTATACGCTGACCCCATCCGGCGCCTCGAGTCCCAATTACAATATCGTTTATGTCAACGGCGTCTATACGATCAGCCCCGCGACCCTCAATGTTACCGCCAACAACCAAAGTATGTCCTATGGGGCGCCCGTGCCGCCTCTGACGATCAGCTATTCGGGCTTTGTCAACGGCGACGATGCCACAAAACTCACCACTCAACCGTCGATCAGCACCAACGCCACCTCCGCTTCACCCGTAGGTACGTATTCCATCTCGGTGACCGGGGCGGCAAGTCCGAACTATACGATCATCTATTTCGCCGGCACGATGACCGTCGGCAAGGCCACCCTCACCGTCACCGCCGACAACAAGAATATGCCGCTTGGAGGTCCGCTGCCGGCGCTGACGGTCACCTACACGGGTTTTGTCAACGGTGACGTACCCGGCAGCCTGACCACCCAACCCACCGTTACGACAACGGCAACCGCGTCGTCTCCTGCGGGAACCTATCCCATCACCCCCGCTGGCGGCGCCGCGGCCAATTACTCGTTCAACTATGTCAACGGCACCCTGAGCGTCGGGAAGGCGATCCTGACCATTACGGCCAATCCCGCCGGCAGCATCTATGGCGCCGCCCTGGTGCCCGGCACATCGCTAACAGTCACCTATAATGGATTTGTCAACGGCGACGATGCCTCAAAACTGACCACGCCACCCATCGTCTCCAACGCGGCCGTCGCAGGCTCGCCTGTAGGCACCTATACGTTGACCCCTTCCGGAGCATCAAGCCCCAACTATAACATTGTCTATGTCAATGGCACCTATACGGTCAGCCCCACGTCCCTGGCAATCAATGCCGACAACAAGAACATGACCTATGGAGCGGCTCTGCCCGCCCTGACGGTTACCTACAGCGGATTTGTCAATGGCGATGGCCCCTCCAGCCTGACGACTCCGCCCAAGATAACAACCACTGCCACCTCCGCTTCGCCGGCGGGCAGCTATCCCATCTCGGTGTCGGGCGCAGTGAACCCGAACTATACGATCGTTTACAATCCCGGTACCGTCACCATCGGCAAAGCCACACTCACCGTTACCGCCGACAATAAGAACATGCCGCTGGGCGGTCCGATGCCGGCGCTTACCCTTAGCTACTCGGGATTCGTCAACGGGGACGGCCCGACCAGCCTGGGCACCCAGCCTACGGCAACGACAACGGCAACAGCCACCTCGTCCGCTGGCACCTATCCGATCACCCCCGCAGGCGGCGTTTCCGCCAACTATAGCTTCAGCTATGTCGGCGGCACGCTGACCATCGGCAAAGCAGTGCTGACCATAACAGCCAATCCGGCAAGCAGCATATTTGGCGCGCCGTTAGTATCCGGCAGTGCGCTTACCGTCACCTACAGCGGCTTTGTCAATGGGGATGGCCCGACCAGCCTGACCACGCAGCCGACGGTCAATAATGCGGCTTTTGCCGGCGCCCCGGTAGGTACCTATGCGCTGACAGCCTCCGGTGCATCGAGCCCCAACTACACCGTCAATTATGTCAATGGCACTTACACGATAACTCCGGCTGCCCTGAATATTGTCGCGGTGAGCCAGACCATGACCTATGGAGGGGCTGTGCCCGCTCTGGCCGTTTCCTACAGCGGCTTCGTCAACGGCGATAATCCGGCCAGCCTGACTACACCGCCGACGCTGACGACTACCGCGACCTCCTCCTCGCCGGCAGGCATCTATCCCATCACCATAACAGGGGCGGTGGATCCCAACTACAACATTACCTACAGCGGCGGCACGATAACGATCGGCAAGGCCTCGCTAACGGTAACTGCGGACAATAAGACCATGCCGCTGGGTGGCCCGCTGCCCTCGCTGACGGTCAGCTATTCGGGCTTTGTCAATGGCGACGGTCCCGGCAATCTGACCAGTCAACCGGTATTGAGCGTTCCTGCCACCGCATCCTCACCGGCGGGATCCTATCCGATCTCCGTCTCAGGCGCGGCCTCGGCCAATTATAACTTCACCTATGTCACCGGCATCCTGGCCATCGGAAAAGCGCTGCTCACAATCACCGCCAATCCCGCCAGCAGTGTCTATGGCGCTCCGTTGGCTTCCGGCAGCTCGCTAACGGTCACCTATAGTGGCTTTGTCAATGGCGATGGTCCCGGCAATCTGACGCAGCAACCCGTCGTATCCAATACGGCATTCCCCGGCGCCCCTGCGGGCAGCTATGCGTTGATCCCCTCCGGCGCGCAAAGTGATAATTATGCCATCGCCTATGTCAACGGTACTTATACGATCAGCCCGGCGGCGCTGAACATTACCGCGGTCAGCAAGACGATGCCCTATGGAGGTCCGGTGGCTGCCTTGACCGTCACCTACAGCGGCTTTGTCAATGGGGATAATGCGTCGAGACTGACCTCGCAGCCAACGCTGACGACCACGGCCTCGGTCTCTTCGCCCGTGGGTACTTACCCCATCGTGGTGTCAGGTGCAGTAAGTTCCAACTACGCCATTACCTACACAGCCGGCACGATGACCGTCCAGCGGGCTACGCTGACCATCACTCCAAATCCGGCATCGATGACTTATGGAGGACCGGTGCCAGCGCTGACGGCATCCTACAGCGGCTTTGTCGGTGGGGACAACGCTACCGCACTGACCACGGCGCCGACGATCACGACGACGGCAACTTCGGCATCTCCGGCAGGCACCTATCCCATCACGGCATCCGGCGCAGCAAGTTCAAACTACAATATCGTCTACAATCCCGGCACCCTGACGATCAATCCCGCCACGCTCCACGTGACCGCCAACGCACAGACAAAGAAATTCGGGACGCCTGACCCGGCCCTTACCTATACGGTCACCGGCTATGTGAACGGCGATCTCCCTAGTGTATTCACCGGCAGTCTGAGCCGCGCGGCGGGCGAGAATGTAGGCAGCTATCCCATTACGATCGGCAGCCTTAGCGCGGGGAGTAATTACACCATCACCTATACCGGGAACAACCTGGTCATCACCATCGGGTCGCAGCAAATAACCTGGACACAAAGCCTGACTGTCGGCTGCAATGCCCAGACCCAGGTGCAGCTGACCGCTACGGCCAGCAGCGGTCTCCCGGTGACGTATACGGTATCCGATCCGACCATCGCCACCGTATCGGGGAATGTCCTGAGCCTGCTGAAACCCGGTACCACGATCGTCACCGCCACCCAGGCCGGAGACGCCAATTATACTCCGGCGCAGGCCGTCAGCAATACGGTGTCCTATCAGGCGGCTTCGCTGATCAGGCAACGCTGGAACGACGCGATCTTCTTCGACAACAGCAGCAACGATTATGTAGAATGGCAGTGGTATAAGAACGGCGATTCTATTCCGGGAGCCACGCTTCCTTATTACAGCGAGACCCCATCGCTGAATGGGCAATACTATGTCGTCGCAACAAATAAAGACAGCCAGCGGGTCCAAAGCTGTGTGCTTTCCATTGCCCCTGGGACCGCGATACCCGGCGGGATAAAGGTCTCCCCGAACCCCGTGGCCGCAGGAACAAAGGCTACCGTTACGGCCAACTACACCAGCACGGAACTGCAGGGCGCGATTATGCTGGTCATCGATCTCAACGGCAGGGTCCGGCAACAAATAACAGCCGTTCAACCGACAACACAGGTGACCATGCCGTCCGAAACCGGTACCTATATTATCTCGTTGATGTTGATCAATGGACAGAAGGCGACTGTCAATGTACTCGTCATATATTAGAATAGTAGTTAGAAATGAACAGAAGATTTTTGATATTATTGATTTGTTTCACAGCGATCCTGCTTCATGCCGGCGCCCAGGGATTGAGCGTCGAACTGGATGGCGGACTACAGGGAACGCGATACACCCTGCCAAAGGGGTCGAGCCAGCTGTTGCCGGGCGGGTCACTGGGCCTGCGCTATAGTTTTCCGCTGCCCGGTCACCTGGAACTGCTGACGGGGATCAGCGGCGGTGTCTATCGCACCAAGGCCACCCTGCAGGACGGCATTGTTTACTCCTCCTACCAGGTAGACGACGCGGGCTCCGCTTTTCAATACAGCGTAAAGACGACCGGATATAAGGAGTCACAGCGGTTCTTTGCGGCAAGCGTTCCGCTGCTGCTGCAGTTCCGGACTCCGGGCGATGGGATCCAGTGGTATATCAATGGTGGGGGAAAGGTGTTTGCCCCGTTCGGCAGTAGCATTCAGGTCTCAGCCAAACAGTTGGTGCTTACCGGCTACTATCCCGATTTCAATATTGATGTGGCCAATCTGCCGCAGCATGGTTTTGGTACCGTCAACGGCTGGAAGACCAGCGCAAGCACCAAATTGAAACCTTCCGCGGCCCTGAGCGCGGCTACGGGGGTCATCCTGCCCCTGCCGCACAACATGAAGCTCTACGCCGGTGTGTATGTCGACTACGGCCTGACCCCTCTGAATGGAAAGGGCGACAGCCTGCCCCTTGCCACCTACAGCGCAACAGGCATCGGCCAGGTAAAGGCCGGGAGCGTGATGAACATGCCCAATGCCGGCAAGGCGACGATGCTGGCCTTCGGGTTGCAGCTGCGGATAAATCTCGGGACCGGCAAACCCAGACCCGCCGCCGAACGCCCGGGCGCGGATGTGCCTGAATCGCAACGACCGGTCATCGATACGTCGGTGATCGATCAGTATCAGTCTATAGAGGGAGCGATCGTCTTTGGCCGACTGAATGAAACAGTGATCCCCGAGTCTCAGAAAGACCACCTCGACGAAGTCGCCGCTATCCTGAAGCGATTCCCCGGCATTCGCATCTCCATCGTCGGTCATGTCTGCGACGGGGATAGCGAACCGGAGGACAAAAAGATCGGCGCCGAGAGGGCAAAGGCTGTCGCACAATACTTGCGGAGCAAAGGCATCGATGCAGGCCGGATGGAAGTGAACCCGGTAGGGGAGAGCGACGTGTTCGAGCCGTATGACCCGTTTGCGAATTTCCAAAGCCGCCGGGCGGTGATCTCGGTGTTGAATAAGAGATAAAATTTGAACCCTTTGCAAAGGAGAACCAGCCGCTCAAAGGCTGCCGCAGAAAAATAAGTCTCCACGACGAATTCTCCATTTTCGATAAATCGCCTGGCTTCCCCGGCCATTAGCTTTGTCCTGTCAAGGACAATCATTCAACAACAATTATAAAAAATGAAAAATCAAGGTTTTACGACCACGATAGTGGTCGACCCCTCCCCAAAGGAAGTCTTCGCCTGCGTCACTAACCCCCGGGGTTGGTGGTCCCGGGAAATTGAAGGCCCCACAGCGCAACTCAATGACGAGTTCTCCTATCACTACCAGGATGTCCATTCCTGCAAGATGAAATTGATCGAAGTCATTCCGGACCAAAAGGTCGTTTGGCTGGTGATGGACAACTATTTCAAATTTACAAAAGACAAAAGCGAGTGGATCGGGACGAAGGTCATTTTCGATATCTCCGGGAAGGGCGCCAAAACCCAACTCCAGTTTACCCATCAGGGTTTGGTTCCCGAATACGAGTGTTATGAGGTATGCGAAAATGCCTGGAGCAACTATATCCGGCAAAGCCTTTATGGCCTGATCACCACCGGCAAAGGACAGCCCAATCCAAAAGAAAAAATCACTAAATAAACACAAAATGGAAATCAAAAACAAGACGATCCTAATTACCGGAGCCAATCGCGGTATCGGACAGGCACTCGTAGAAGAAGCATTAAAGAAAGGCGCAAAGCGGGTGTATGCCGCCGCGCGTAAACCCTTTGTTCATCCCGACGCGCGTGTTATCCCTTTGATCCTGGATGTGACAAGTGCTGCACAGATCAAGGACGCAGCAGGAAAGATCGAATCACTTGACATCCTCATCAACAATGCGGGCATCGCCCTCTATGATGATCTGAGCAATGCATCCCCACTCGAAAAACAGCTCGCGGTCAATCTCTTCGGCACCTACCATGTCACACAGGCCTTCCTGCCCTTATTGATCCGTTCTCAAGGCGCCGTCGTCAACAATCTGTCCTTGTTGGCATTGGCACCGCTGGCGCTCATCCCGGGCTATAGTGTATCGAAGGCGGCGCTCTTCTCGCTCACCCAATCCCAGCGGGCGCTGTTGGCAAAACAGGGCGTCAAGGTCCATGCCGTAATGATCGGCCCGACCGACACGGATATGAACCGTGGTTTTGAGATCCCCAAGAATTCCCCGGAAGCGACGGCACAGGGTATCCTCGACGGGATAGAGAAAGGCGAAGAGGAGATCTTTCCCGACCCGATGTCGGCGTCTGTCGCGGAGAGCTGGTATGGGAGTGCGGCCAAGGCCATGGAACGACAAAATGCGACGTTCATAACAGCGTAGAAAATCCCAAAAAACCTCCGTGATCCGGAGGTTTTTTTTGCCGTACTTTTATCCTATAAAACTCATTGTTATGGAACTTACAATGGAGATCAGGACCTATCACGACTCGTTGTCCTCCACCGAGCGGAAGATAGCCAACCTTTTGTACCGGGAAATTTGCAAACATCTCCCCGATGCCGAAAAAAAGGTCTGGCACCGTCATCCCGTCTGGTTCCTGGATGGCAATCCCATCGTAGGGTACAGCCAGCGAAAGAACGGGATGAACCTCCTATTCTGGAGCGGTCAGTCTTTTGACGAACCGGATTTGCAGAAAGAGGGTAAGTTCAAAGCGGCTGAGATCTGTTATGCAGACGTGGCCGGGATTGACACCAGCCATCTGCAACGATGGTTGCAGAAGGGCCGGGAGATCCAGTGGGATTACAAAAATATCGTCAAAAAGAAGGGAATACTGGAAAAGCTGAAATAGGGGAGGGGATATTTTTTATATACCTTAAATTCAAGGCATGAACAACTCCGACACACAGCATGCGCGAATCGCAAAGATGACCTTCGCTTCGGTCTATCCATTGTATCTCGCAAAGGTGGAAAAGAAGGGCCGGACAAAAGAAGAACTGCACCAGGTGATCCAATGGCTGACCGGCTTTGATAACAAGAAGCTGCAGCAACTGATCACTGAAAAGGCAACTTTTGAGACCTTCTTCCAACGGGCTTCGCTAAACCGCAACGCCTCCCTCATCACAGGGGTGATCTGCGGTTATCGGGTGGAGGAGATCGAGAACCCCCTGACAAAGCAGGTAAGGTATCTGGATAAGCTGGTGGATGAATTGGCAAAGGGCAGGAAGATGGAAAAGATCCTGCGGGAGTCGTAGAAAATGGCCCTTTCTATTTACAATAACAGCTTACAAATTCCTTCTTCGTCAGGCAACCCGTTCCGCACCCAAAAGCCTTCGAGTTCTTATTCGTGATCTCGCCCGATGCCGGATTGCCGGCCGTATAGTATTGGATATATCTTCCCCTGTATAATGTATCCGCTGCGATCTTCTGTCTTACCCTGGACAGGCTCAGGGGATTGATGCCGTTCACCTGATAGGCCTTCTGAAAATCGTATTCAAGCGTCCAGCCCTGTGTCTGGTTGTTCAGTCCCAGGTAGATCGTTCGGTAATTCACCAGGGACATCGTGCGGCTATTAAAGCTCAGCACTTTGAAGGCAGGGTTGTTCCCGAACAGGGGGCTGATGGCAGGGGTAATGCTGATGCAGCTGGCCGGCACCGAATCCTTGTACACGACCCGGAGATCATCCATATGCGTATGCCCCGCGATCCCGAACCGGATGAAGGCTGCATAGTGCTTCAGTAGTTTCAATAATTCCCCATTAGCGCTATCGGTCATCATCAGGGTCACCGCCGAAGAACAGTCCCTGGCCTTGCTGTGCAGCGTCGAGTGCACGTCGATGCCCGGGGGGGTATGATAGGCCATCCAAACCGGCCTCTTCTTCATGCTGTTCGCCTGAAGTGTTTTTTTCAGCCATTTCAGTTCGTCTCTCACGGGGTTCGCTGCTCCTGCCTCACAGGCATTGGTGTATTTCGCCGAGAAGAACACGGTGTTCAACACCAGCAGCGAGGCCCGGCCGCCGGCTAACCGGTGCTCATAGTATCCGCCGTGTGAGAAGCTCGAGATAAAAATACTGTCTTCCGAAGCGTATCGATTGCGTAGCAGTGGCGCCCAGGCCTGCGCAAACATCTTCAGGAAGGCGCTGTTCGGTGAAATATTATAATCGCCGCAGTAAGAGTCGTTGTTGCCCAGCGCAGCCAGCACCACTGTATGGGGGAAGGTCCGGTCGAAGTACCCCGCGATGAATTGAATGGTCCTGGCCGTAAACGATTCGAGACTGTCGGGGTAAGCCCCGGCATATTGGCTATAGATACTTTGAAAATTGTGACAGAGAAAATCCCCGGTGATGAGGACCATTTGCGGGAGGCTGTCCTGTTGCTGCATGGCGCTCATCGCCGATCGCAGCAGGGGATAGTTCGCATCGGCGCCATATCCGTTAGGCGACTGGATAGCCGAAGACTCGAAGATGCTTCCCCAGTTGGAGACGGGACTCTTTACGAGTGTGTCTATCAGTGATGGGTCATAGAAGGGGTTGAAATGGATGTCGGATACGCTCAACGCGGTCTTCAATGCGGGGGCGCGCCTCTTCTGGGCATGAGCTGCGGATCCGCAGAAGCAGATGAGCAAGGCCAGCGTCGTAAAGATTTTGCTGTTCATAAATCTGCTAAGCAACGGAAAATTTGCCTCTCCGAAAAGAGTAAAAACACCCATTCCTATCGTTGTCCTTCTTGATATTTACGCGAACTGCTCAAAAAGTAAAAGCCTCCGCGCTGCGGAGGCTTTTCTAGCTTTAGACTCATTGTCGGGAAGACAGGATTCGAACCTGCGACCCCTACGTCCCGAACGTAGTGCGCTACCGGGCTGCGCTACTTCCCGAGGGAAAGCTCGCGGTGGGCCGGTCCACCGTCAAAGGGACGCAAAAATACAATGCTTCGGGCACCCGGCAAAATCCATTATAGGGATTTCTGAATGATTTGGAACGCTTTACCCAGGTGGTCGGTGAGGTCCGAGGGCAGCATACTCTCCTGGGAATGAGTCTCGGCGGCCAGATCGCCGGCCAGGCCGTGGAGGTAGACGCCGAGGAGGGCGGCTTCGCCGGGGGAGTAGGACTGGCCGAGCAGCGCAGTCAGGATACCCGTGAGGACATCGCCGCTGCCGCCCTTGGCCATGCCGGGGTTGCCGGTGGAATTGAAATAGCTTTTGCCGCCAGGCATCGCGATAAAAGTGTAATGTCCCTTCAGGACGATGATGACGCCGAAGCGTTTGGCCTGCTCACGGGCCTTGTCGAGCCGCTCATAGTCGTCGGCGGCGGCGCCAAAGAGCCGTTCGAACTCCTTGGGATGAGGCGTCAGGATAGAGTAGGGGGGCAGCGCCGCCAGCAACTCGGGATGAGTCCCCAGGATATTCAGCGCATCGGCATCCACCACCATGGGTCTCTTGTACGCCTGCAGCAGCTGCCGCAGAAAGTCCACGGTCCGCTCGTGCTGGCCCACACCAGGGCCTACACCCACGACGGAATATTTCTCCAACCCGTCAGGGACCCTCGTATGCATCCGCTCATCGGCATCCATCACCAGCATGGCCTCGGGCAGGGAAGTCTGCATAATGGTATAGCCGCAGCCGGGGATATGCCCCGTGAGCAATCCGCTCCCGGCCCGGAGGGCAGCCCGCGCAGCCAGCACGGCAGCGCCCATCTTACCGTAGCTGCCGGCCACCAGCAACGCATGACCGAAGTTGCCCTTGTGGGCAAAGTTCTTCCTGGGTTTATAAATAGCAGAAATGATATTCATGTCCAGCAGTTCGGCTTCGCCGCCCGTCTGGCTGAGGTATCCCGGATGAAGACCGATATCGAGGATATGCACCTCACCCACCCACGCCTCGTTCTCGGGCATCAGGAAGGCGGGCTTATAGACCTGGAAACTCAACGTATGTGTAGCGCGAATCACGGTGTTACCTTTCGAACTCCTGCTGACGAACAGCCCGCTGGGAAGATCGACGGCGATGATCTCGTTTCCCGAAGCGTTGAGATGGTCCACCAGTTGCGCCGTCACGCCTTCCAGCTTGCGGTTGAGGCCCGAACCCAACAGGGCGTCGATAAGAATATCGGCGGGAGGAACAGGATGAAAATGTTCCGGCCCTTGAACAAAGCGGACTTCGACGGGCGTGTCGTGTAGTCGCGCCAGGTTGGCCTGGAAGTCTTCGGTACCGATGCTCCCGAATTCGAGGATGTGAACGGTGACGGAGCAGTCGAGGGCGGATAACATTCGGGCGAGGGCCAGGCCGTCACCGCCGTTGTTGCCTTTACCGCAATAGATGGAGAAGCTTCGATCGAGATAGCCCGCTTTTTCAAGCCATGTGAGACAGCTGGTCGCGGCGCGTTCCATCAAATCGATAGAAGCAATGGGTTCGTGCTGCATCGTATATTGGTCCCAGGCCCGGATCTGCTCGGCTGAAAGGATTTCCATGCGGAAATTTATGCAATTTCGGCGAGAACGGGGTGGGGCGCCATGCTGACTACGCCGAAGGGGTGGGCTTTTTCTTCACCGTCCGCTTGCGGGCCGGAGCGTGTGCGGCAGGACGTTTCGCGACCGTCGTATGCCGAACACGGGGATGCGCGACCGCGGAAACGACGGGCTTCCTCTCCACCAGCGTAGGTTCGCCGGCAGAAGCGGTGGAGCCTCCCGTGCTGTCGGCAGGATCAGTCTCGCCTTCGTCAAAGCGTTCGTTCCCCTGGCGGTAGTCGCCGAAAAGATCGCAGAGCCGCTTGGCGGAGTAGACGTATTTATAGTCGTTATTGCTGAGGGCAATGATGGTGGCGTCCTCGTCCATCATGCGGACGAAAACAGTTCGGTTGCCATGCCACCAGCCATTGTGATAGATCAGTTTTTTGCCATTGGGGATGAACAGCATCCGCCAGCCAAGGCCATAGTTGCGCTGACCGGGCTTCTCAAAGCTGTAACCCGAATAGGCGCTGTCCAGGACGCCCTTGGAGAAAAGCTGGCCACTGCGGAGGGCCTGATCCCACTTGTACATATCCCTGACGGTGCTGTAGACATTCTTGTCGCCGTACACCAGGTCCAGGAACTGGTTCGGGAAAGGCCGGCCGGTCTGATAATAAGAGCCCATGCTGCGACCGGAATCGGTAGCAGTACAGACATACGTGTCCTGCATCCCGAGCGGCTGGAAAAAGTTCCGCGCCAGGTAATCCGGATAGGGGAGTCCCGCCACCTTTTCGATGACCAGGGCCAGCAAGGCATAGTTGGTATTGGAATATTCGAAATGACGGTTGGAAACCCCGCTGTAGATCTGCCGGTCATTGGGGTGATCGATGATGTATTTCAGCACATCCCCGTTGTTGAGGAACTTGTGGTGATCTACCCCCGGCTTGTCCATATAATGCACATAGTTGTGCAGGCCGCTGCGATGGTCGAGAAGTGTCTGAAGGGTCACCGACGGATAGGGAAATCCGGTGAGGTATTTCGACAAGGGATCGTGAATATCCAGCTTCCCTTCCTGCCAGAGCTTCAGGATGCTCATAGCGGTAAATGTCTTGGACACGGAAGCCAGATGGAAAGAAGTATGCGCGGTGATGGAATCCTGGTGGGACCGAGGATTGCGGAAACCCTTGTATTTTTCGTAGAGGATGACGCCGTTCTTCGCAACGAGGATACTACCGTTGAAACGCCCATTCATCATGGGATCGAAAAAATGCGTCGTCATCGCGGTGTAACGCTCTTCCTCCGGGCCCGTCAGGGCCGGTGTCGTTATAGGCGCAGGCGCCACCGTATCCTTCCGGGGAACATTCTTCGCCGTCTGAGCTTGTCCACAGGATACGATCACCAAGGTTACGGACAACGCTAAATAGCCAATACTCTTACCATTCATCTCTGCTAAGATTGTCTTGAATTTTTTGGGTTGGAAAACGGCAAAATTAAAATAATCCGGTGTTACTTTGCACTTCCATTTCGCAACTAACGCAAAAAGACGGATAAAATTATGGCGGAGAAAAATACTACAAGCTATCCCAAAGAAAAGATTAACATTCTCTTTTTAGAAAACATCAGTGACGCCGCCGTCAAACATTTCAAAGAGTCAGGATACGTATCCGTCCAAAAGTTGTCCGGAGCCCTTCCGGAAGACAAACTCATAGAAGCCGTAAAGGACATCCACCTGCTGGGCATCCGTTCCAAAACGCAGATCACCCCCAAGGTGCTGGAAGCCGCAAAAAAATTGCAGGCAATTGGCTGTTTCTGTATAGGAGTCAATCAAGTAGACCTTAAAGCAGCCAAAAATAACGGGGTAGTGGTCTTCAATGCACCCTATTCAAATACACGGAGCGTGGCTGAGCTGGTTATTGGCCTGGCAATCATGCTGATACGCCGGATCCCGGATAAGAGCAAGGCCGCCCATGACGGTGTCTGGCTCAAGGAGGCGAAGGGGAGTTATGAACTCCGCGGTAAGACATTGGGAATCATAGGATATGGTAATATCGGCGCCCAGGTCAGCGTGCTGGCCGAGGCCCTTGGGATGAAGGTCATTTTCTATGATACCGTGACCAAGCTGCCGTTGGGGAATGCCGTCGCGAAAAAGACCATCAAGGACGTGGTCAGCCAGGCGGATATCATTACGCTGCATGTGCCGGAGACCCAGCAGACGAAGAACATGATCAACAAGACCGTGATCAAACAATTCAAGAAGGGTTCGATCCTGCTCAACTATGCCCGCGGCGAAGTGGTCGATCTTGAAGCGCTGGCCGCAGCCCTGAAGGAAGGACAGCTTTCCGGCGCGGCGATCGACGTCTATCCCTGGGAGCCGGAAAAGAACGGCGACAAGTTCACGACGCCCCTGCAGGGCCTGCCCAATGTGATCCTGACCCCGCATATCGGCGGATCCACGGAAGAGGCACAGGAGAATATCGGCGAGGACGTCAGTAACAAGCTGTTCCAATATCTCGAGACGGGGATGGCGATCGGCAGCCATACCGTTCCCCCCTTGAGCCTGCCGTTGCAGGAAGGAACGCATCGCATCCTGCATATCCACAAGAACGTGCCCGGGGTGCTTTCGGAGATCAACAGCACGCTGTCCAGCCACAATATCAATATCCTCGCCCAGTATCTGAAGACCAATGACGAGATCGGCTATGTGGTGCTGGACATCGACAAGCGACTGTCCAACCAGGCGCTGCAATTGCTGAAGGATGTCAGGAACACGATCAAGGCAAGGCTCTTGTTCTAAGTAAAAATATTATGCCGTCGCTTTTTCTCACCGCCGCCTGGAAGAAGCTTCTCATGGCGAACTTTCCCGTCGACGCAGACGTCCTGCGCCCGCTGGTCCCGGCCCGCACGGAACTCGACACATGGAATGGGGACTCGTATGTCAGCCTGGTCGGATTCCAGTTCCGCGACGTACAGGTGCGGGGGCTGAGCATCCCGTATCACCGGCATTTTCCCGAGGTTAATCTGCGATTCTATGTCCGATACAAGGATGACGGCCTGTGGAAACGGGGCGTGGTCTTCGTGCGGGAGATCGTGCCGCTGCCCGCGGTGACCTTTGTCGCCAATTCGCTTTTCCGCGAAAGGTATATGACGTTGCCAATGGATTTTGGCGCAAGAGAGGAGGGGCAAGTGCTCACGGTGAGTTATCGCTGGAAATACCGCGGCTACTGGAACCAGTTGTCGGCAAAGGCGTCGGTCGAGCGGTTGCCGCTGCAGGCGGGCAGTGAGGAAGAATTCATCACCGAACATTTTTGGGGCTATGCGGGGCATGGGAAGCGAACCGGCGAGTACCAGGTGGCGCATCCCCGCTGGGAGATCTATCCTGTACAGCAATATAGCGTCGACTGCGATTTTGGCGGATTGTATGGCTCCGCATTTGCCGGGTTGCGCAACCAGCCGCCCGCATCCGTTTTCCTGGCGGAGGGATCGCCGGTGGAGGTATATACGAAGAGAGCTATTTAGCGGCGGCCTTTCCCATTTCGCGAAGCACCTTCTTCGCCCGGCTACGGAAGGCCGGCGTCGCATGTTCCCATTGTTCTTCGATGATGAGTTTCAGTTCCCCCCGGATATCCGGATAGTCGGCGGCCAGATTCGAAAGAATGGTCAGGGCAAACGCCTTTACCGCAATGGGAGTCTCCGGCGCCTGGACGAAATCAAAACAAATATTCATTACGCGGCCCTGGTGTTTTTTGGGGATGGTTACGTCCTGGAGTAGCCGCACCGTGTTACGGACGACGGCAACATGGATGTCCTTCCGTTCGAGGTTATCGAGCAGGCGTTTGAAATACGGTCCGATCAGTTCGGGATGTGCCCGTACACAGTAGCTCATGGGCCAGGCCGCGCGCTGGGTGATGCGGTACTCGCCTGCAAAAAACAACTCGATGAGCGTTGCAAATCTGTCCTTGTCCCCGCCGATATAGTTCACGATCCGATCGGTTTGTTTTTTGCTGTGTTCTTTTTTTAGCACCACGAGTATATCCATCATTCCCTAAATTTAGGGCATAATTTCTCCTTATGAGCTATCGTCCCAGCCACACCCGATACGATTCCATGGAATATCGCCGATGCGGCCGCAGTGGTCTTTTGTTACCCGCGGTGTCCCTCGGCCTCTGGCATAATTTCGGGCACGTGGATGTCCTCGAGAATTGCAGGCAGATCCTCCACCTGGCGTTCGACTCCGGCATCACCCATTTCGATCTGGCCAACAATTACGGTCCGCCACCCGGATCGGCGGAGGAGAACTTCGGCCGCATCCTCAAACAGGATTTTCAGGGTTATCGCGATCAACTGATCATTTCGTCAAAGGCCGGCTATTATATGTGGCCGGGGCCCTATGGCGAATGGGGATCGAGGAAATACCTCGTGTCCAGCCTGGATCAAAGCCTGCAACGCATGGGACTGGACTATGTCGATATCTTCTACCATCACCGGCCCGATCCCAATACCCCGCTTGAAGAGACTATGTCGGCGCTGGATCATATCGTCCGCCGCGGGAAGGCCCTGTACGTAGGGATCAGTAACTACCCCGCGGATCAGGCCGCAAAGGCGATCGGGATCCTGCGGTCCCTTGGCACGCCCTGCCTGATCCATCAACCCAAGTATTCGATGTTCGAGCGCTGGGTCGAAGGAGGCTTGCTCGATCTGCTGGAGAAAGAAGGAGTAGGCTGTATTCCCTTCTCGCCGCTTGCCCAGGGCCTGCTGACCAACAAATACCTCAAGGGGATCCCTGACGATTCGCGGGCACACAAGTCCACGGGTTTCCTGAAGGAATCGGAGGTCACCGAAGACAAGATCGCCAGGATCAGGAAGTTGAACGACCTGGCCATAAAAAGGGACCAGACCCTGGCGCAGATGGCCCTGGCTTGGATCCTCCGGGACAAACGCATTACCTCGGTCCTGATCGGCGTCAGCCGGCCCGACCAGGTCACGGATTCCCTGCAAAGTTTCCGGAACATCTGGTTCTCGGAGGATGAACTAGGGCAGATTGAGAGTATCCTTGGGGGGCGCTAGGGGTCTTTCTGTATTCGGGACGGAGAAGTCCCGATTTGGGAAGAATCGGATTCGACCGCATTTCACAAAGCGCTGTTTTATAAGGAAGTATGCTTTGGCATTCGGATTGGTTTATATACATCGAATTCGTTGCCCCTTATTAAACAAATCGTTGCTTTATGAAACAAATTACCCTTTACCTCTTAAGTCTGCTGATCTCCGCGGCAGCCTTTGCCACCCCGGGACCCGCTCCCAAGCCCGCCGGCGTCGCCAGCAAGGCTGTTGTTAATGCCGGTACCGTTCGCCTCCAGTTCAACAAGATTGCTGCCAATGACGACCATCAGGATTCCGTTCTGGTCATTTTCGACAGGTTCGATCACACGGGTGCTGGTGTTGTTTATGAAGTATTTGCTACCGACTCCGAGCATGGTATTACGATCCCCACGGTTCCCGACGGTAAATATTTTGTTACGGTGATCTGCCGTGGTCTGCACACCGACCGCACCGAAATGCTGGTTACCGTCAAGTCTCAGAAGAGCGAGAAGGTTAAGATCAAGCTCGAAGACGCTGAGATCTTCACGAAGGAAAATGTAAAGATCCCTGCTTACAATCCTTCTTACAGTGACATGGCCATTCTGAAGTCGTCCAAGTAGTTCGTTTTAGTTTCAAGTCTTTCTTCTCCGATTAGCATCTTCTCTATCCGACGCCTCGTCTTCTCCGATTAGTATTCCACTATCCCCAGGCTTTCAGTACAAGGCCATACAGTACTCCGAAAAGAACCAGACATAGTTTCAAATAGTCCGCAGCAGTAAGATCACCCGCGATGACCACGCTATCGAGCAATAGCAATAGTCCATAGCCTGCGATCACAAAGAGCAGCCCGTCGGTCAACCGTATGGGATGGGGGATCAACCATCCCAGGACCATCATTTCCGGCGTCAGAAGCAGGAAACACAACAGCGCATGATGGGCGAGACGGCGGGCAGGCGGCACCGGTAATGCCCGGTAGAAAATAAGTCGGGTCGTTTCCAGCTGGTGGATGCGAAAGAAGAGGATCCCATGACCAAAGATCGCAAGGCTATAGGCCAGAAAGGGCATCCGCAGATCGTAGTCCACCGGGGTCTGGATCCTCAGGAATAAATACAGGATCGCACATCCAAATACCTTCACTCCCAGTAAGATCCCTTTATTCTCCATCAGGAGAAACCGCCCGGGTATCGTCCAGTATGGTACGAACCGGCGACGCGGCCGGCCTCTGCCGGAATTTGTGCTTTCACCCGGGTACCGCAGGCGACGACGCAGATCCAGTGCCGCCAGGAGGATCAGCAACCCGGCATAGGCTAGCGGGATCAGCCCTTTTGCTTTCATTTTCTGACTGGCCGCCACAGCGGCGATAATGACCGCGTACCCCGCAACAGGCGCAAAAAGCTGGGTCTGGACCGCGACGCAGATCCGCAGGAGACGGCGGGTGGACAGCGCATTGAGCCTGTAAAGAAAGATCGCGTCGGGGTCTTCAAGTACGCTTCGCAGGAAACGGCGGACCTTGAACCCGTAGATCAGCCAGGCGGCGCCCACAAGGGCCATAAACCCGAAATTTTGCAGCATACCGCGGATCAGGGTATAGTGAAAATAGAGCTGGGTGGAGGGCTGAACAACCCCGAAAAAGACCAGGAAGACAAAAAGAAAGAAACCGGACAGCTGGCGGTAGAAAACACGAACCATTATTTTATTCAAAATAAGCCCCATAAAGCTCAATTAATTAATCGAATAGACTGTTCTTTTATCTGCATTTTTCGCAGCTGGGGGAGGGTTTCCGCCGGGACAGGTTGGTGACTGCTGAGGAGGAACCCGGTATTGTAGATCCCGGCGTATTCCCGGATCAGCGAGGTTAGTCCTGCGGCCCCGGGTTCGTCGAGGGTGATCAGTGGTTCGTCCAGCGTGATCAGCGCGGGCCGGCCGAGGAAGGCGAGGACCAGGGAGAGCTTTTTGACCATCCCGGAGAGAAATCCCGGATATAGCGGTTCGGCATCTGCCCAGCCGACGAGACGGCGGTAGTCGACCGGTTCCCGGCGCTGGCTGACGAGGCGGCACCCGCTTCCCGAAGAGTCTTGAATAAGGATGTCGCCCTTGAACGGAACGATGCCCGCGACCATCCGGAGGAGGGTAGTCTTACCCACGCCGTTCTCGCCCTGCAGCCAGTAGATGCCCTTGTCCAGGGTTTGGGAGGCGATGGAAAAGAGCGGTGTGGTGCCGAAGGATTTTTGTGTCGCGCGAAATTCAAGCATGTCAAGTGGGTCGGCGGTGGCCGGAATTTGTTACATTGTTCTCAATGAAGAAGCTTGTCCTCGCGGTGTTCACACTCGCGTCCATCTGCACGGTTCCCGCGACGGCGCAGCCCGCCGGGCCGGGAGCGACGTTGACGCTCATGAAGAAGGTTGCCGACTGGCAGTTGGATCACTGGGCAAAACAGGGAATGAAATGGCCTGCGTATGATTGGGTCAATGCCGTCTGTTATACGGGAATCTCCGCGCTGGCACGGGTTTCCGGCGACTCAAATTATTATCGATGGCTCTATGCCATCGGCGAAAAACAGGACTGGAACACGGGCCCGCATCGGACGATGGCCGACGATTACTGTATCGGTGAGCTCTACTCAGAGCTCTACACGCATTACCGCGAGCCGCGGATGCTCGCGCATTTCCGTCCGCAATGCGACACGATCTGTTCACTGCCGCACAGCGAATCGCTCGAATGGAAGAACGATGTTTATCTGCGGGAATGGGCCTGGTGCGACGCTCTGTTCATGGGGCCGGCCGGACTGGCTGAACTTTCTACCGTCACCGGCGACCGTAAGTACCTGACCACGGCCGTAAGTCTGTGGTGGAAGACCACGGATTATCTTTTCGATCCCGCTGAGGCGCTCTATTTCCGAGATAGCCGGTTTTTCGACAAGAAAGAAGCCAATGGCCGGAAAGTATTTTGGTCGCGGGGCAATGGCTGGGTCCTGGCAGGACTTGCCCGGCTGATGGCGCAAACGCCGGAAAACTTCGAAGGCCGGGAAAAGCTGGTCCGGCTGTTCCGGCAAATGGCAAAGCGGATAATGGCCTTGCAGCAGCCCGATGGCGGCTGGCGGACCTCGTTGCTCGATCCGGAACAATATCCCGGCAAGGAGACCAGCGGAACGGCCCTGTATTGCTTTGCCCTGGCCTGGGGCGTTAACCACGGATTGCTGAACCGGGAGGTATTTCGTCCCGCGATCAGTCGGGCCTGGGATGCGCTTCGGGCGGCTGTCCAACCGGACGGAAAATTGGGCTTTGTCCAGGCGATAGGGGATCAGCCGGGATCGTCGAACGAGAACAGCACCGAAGCTTATGGAACGGGCGCGTTTCTGCTGGCCGGATCGGAAATCCTCGGGATCGAGGGGCGCTAGAATCGCGGTAAAATGGCGCTGAAGCGATTTTTCGAGAGGCTCGTCAAAGCTTGGCCGCCGGCTGGTCAAAGCCCGCCAGAAGCCGGTTTCAGGCTATTTTTGGCTGGTTTTTCGGTGAGTTATTTTGTCTTATAATTAACATTATGTTAAATAGTATTCTGCTTAACCTACACCGGCCCCTTCCTCCCGCCTAATTCACAAACCGCTTATTGTAGATCCGGATCGCCCTGTCCAGGTGCAAGCTTGCCTGCGCTGCTGAAACGAACGCTCCTATCAGCCCTGCTACGGCGATCCCGCCCAAGGTGTATCGGGCACCGGAATTATTCTGGCTTCCTTCCACCGCGGCAGCGATACCCGACCCGAGCAACACCCCCAGCCAGACCACGGTGCCGGTCCTGGCGTTACGATATTTCTGAAGTTCATCGGCGGGCTCGGTGTACAACATCTTCAAACACCAACCGGAGCGCCTTCGCCAGCACGGACGTCTCTATTTCCTTGCCGGCCTTCATCATCCCCGCAGCCGTATACGAATGATTCACCGGAATGATCTGCTGCGCAATGAAAAGAACCGGTTTTCGTTGGGATCGACATGCTCCCGGAGTGAAACGATATTAAGCTGCAGCCGTGCCAGCACACCGGATATGGCAGCCACGAGTCCAACCTGGTCCCTGCATTGAATGACGACGATCATTCCAACAAGTTACTGCTTTTTGGGGCTGGCCTCATTCGCAATAAACCGTCCCGGCGTTGTTAGCGCAGCTGGATCGCAGAGGAGTCCCTGTCGGCAACCGGCTTGCAGCCATTGTTGTAGGTCTCGAACACCTCGTTAAGATAGTTACGATCATGGCGGATCGCCTTGCGGATCTGGTGGCTACTCTTATCGATCATTTCTACCGCCAACGGGCACGATTCAACGAGTTGCTTGATATCTTTCTGCCCGGCAAATTCATTCAATGGGCCATTCTCCCCTATCTGAGCGTAATGGTCCGTCCGGGTATACGTGCTGGTATGGCTGAAACCACTGTGATCGGTCGATGTCGAAGTTACCTGCGTGAATTGCACATAGACGTTTATCTTGCCATGAACGATACGCTGGATGTAATCATTCCTGAGGCGCCCGTAGAAGACCCCCTTATCGAGATAACCGCGGACTTCGGCGATCTTGAATTTCTGATCATCGATCTTTATCTGGTCCTTGACAAGAAGTCCGGATTTCCAGGAGATCTTATCCCCATAGACTTTCTGCCCGTTGTTCAGCAAGAGAAAATTGCCCGACTGCTCTTCCACTCTGTTGTGGTAATTGAAGGCTCCGTAATGGATCTTATTGACCCTCGAGGACACAGCGAGAATCGCAAAAACGATAAGTACGCTAAAAGAAAGAAAATGTCTTGTCTTGTTTTTCATATATAGGATTTAGGGCCAGTGCGAGGCCAAAGAATACACAGTAGACGGCGACATCATACACATCCCCGGTGCCAGGAACCCAGTGATAGTATTGCAGGACTTCAAACCCGATGGATAGTGCAAACACCGCGAGCACCCAGCCGATAATGATCCGCCGGCGCCAGACCACCAGGATGGCGGACATCAGGCTATACGCCCAAAGCCCGTCGGGGAGAAAGTTGCGGACCAGGGATGGGACGGGAACATGGCCCGCGGCCAGATAGATCGCCGCGCCCATGAAAAGCGGGAAAAGGATATTGAGCGCGATGTCGGTCCGGGGGCTGGATCTCATGCGGGATGAAACGAAGAGGTGCGGCGCAATATTGCGAAAATGGGTGTTTTCACTCTACCCGGCTCGGTGGAAACAACCTACATTTCAACAAAAAATGAGCGCATCAAAATCCCCTCTGCTTGTTTCCTTATTGCTTGTTGCCGTTTTGGCCCACGCCCAGCGTACCAATTTTGCGGGCGAATATGCATATAGAAATCAAAGCAACTTCGCCGGCAGATCGGACGCCAGTGACTTTCCCATCCAGATCTCTGTATGGCAGACGCAGCAGAACATTACCATTCACTATGACCTGCTGAACAAAAAATTCCAGAACTCGCGCAGTGCTTATACAGACCTCCTCACATTCGACGGGAAACCGGCGCCGGGAACTATTTTGGTTGCCGACTTCCCGGATGGAAGAAAAAGGAGCAATCAATTGAGCTGGAACAATGATCTGAATGGTTTTACCGATCTCTGCCGGGTCTTTACGGCTGGCGATACCACGAATTTGACATTGCGGATCACCGATACCTGGTCGATAACAGGGCTATATCTTACCGTGCGACGGAAAAAGGAGAATTTTGTCACCGGTGAGGTCTGGGAAGCCGCTGCGGCTTATTCCAAAGTTCCATAGGATTCATAGCAATATTTGCAGTTTGGGTAATATCTTCAAGATAGAAAATAACCCTTGCACAAATGTGCCTCCCTAAACGATTTTTTTGGATTACTCTACTGCTCTTTTTCTGTCTGTCGGGCGCTGTGAATGCGCAGCCCGGTGAGTCCGGCGATCTTGCGATCAAACGGGTATCCGATACAATCCTGCGTCATCGGACGTTGCTCCTCCCCGACCCCTTCAGCGCGAGCCGGGCGCTGCGACGACTGTTCCCCGGGAAATGGTATGATCTGGGCAAGCGATATGGCGGGACGCGGCCCGAACGGCTGATCAACTGGTCCTGTCCTAGATGCAAACCTTTGGATTTTCCAACGGCCAATATGCTTGATTCGATAGGTTTTCCGAGTCGTGGCGGTGTTGCGACGCGACCGATCACTTTGTTCTCTTATATCGATTCCGAGGGAAGACCCAATAAGGTGATCAGCTTCAATCATTCGGAATACGATCCCGATGGGCTTCAATATGGACGGTTTTTTGGAGGAATACTGGGGATGGCCCGGTTCGTTCAGGTAGATAGCGGCTGGCAACTCGCCATTTTTCAACCGGCCATCGGGGCTTACGGAGCTTTTTCTTCTTCCCCGCCCCCGGAGCCGCTGCTGATCGGCGATCATCAATATGGGTATATAATCGACCATCAAAATGGTCCTCCCGGCGGCCCTTTTGAACAGGATAAATATCTAGTCGCGGAGGTGGGCAAATCCTATCGGCAAATTTTGGCGGCATACGACACTCGCCGCTATAATGTGGATTCGATAAACTGTAGTTGGGACTGCACCTATAAGGTGCTACCCGGCGAAAAAACTTCTTTCCGCGACATCGCCATCATCTGCAGGGGCCAATATTTTGCAACCGATAAAGAAGGATTACCGGGCGAATTGAAAGAAAAGGTGAAAGGTTGTGAACACGGGAATTTCAAGATTACGCATGTCTTCGTTTATTCGGAGAATAAGGAGGAGTACGAAGAACGGCTGCCAGCCCAGGTGTCGATCCAAAAAAAATAGCCCCCCGGGCCGATCACTCTCCGGGCATCGGCTTCCCATTGTGGCAAGTCCCACAGGTGACCACCAGACCGGGGTCCCCCAACCCCGGCCGGTGCACCTGAAAATACCTGGCATTGAGCTTTAGCGTCATCCGCATCATGTTTCGCGCTATCTGCTTCTCAGGCTTCGCATCACTCACATAATCCAGCTTGTGCGAGCCCTTTTGCTCCGCATGACAGAATCCGCACCCAACACCAAGACCATCTTCAAAATCATCGATCATGATATGCTGCAGGTCTTTCGACGATATATTCTTCGGAAGAACCTTCAGATTGACATATTCGCGCCGCTCACCGGCTGTACCGGCGGTAACAGAAGCAAGCGTCACCACGATCGCCAGTCCGGCGATCACTTTTATCCTATTATGAACCCTCATGTGTTATAGCTGTTTTGCCGTCACGTCCAGCGTGACTTCCAATTGATCGGAGATCGTACTGAAGCCCCCTATTTCGAAGTCTTTTCTGCTGATCGTAAAACTCCCCTGAAATCGAACGACGCCCCCCGCCTCCACCGCCGTAAAAGGGAAAGAGACCTCCTTCGAATGATTCTTTATCGTAAGCTGACCTGTGAAAGTGTACACCCCCTTCCGGGAAGCGGTGATCCGTGCCGAGACCAACCTTATTCGCGGATGATGCTGCACATCGAAGTACGACTCGCCGCGCAGATGATCGTCCCGCATACTGTTATCGGTATTGACCGTGGAAGCCTCCACCGTAACATCGAAACTGCTTTCCCCGGGTTTGCCCGCATCGAACTGGATCTTCCCCGCCACCCCGCTCAGCGAACCGGTAACATTGAACCCCAGATTTTTTATTTTGAACTGGATCGAAGACCCCACATCCTCCGGTTGAAAGGAAGATTGAGCAACGGCTTCGCGAACAAGAAACATGCTCAGGACAAGAACAAGATACTTCATCATGGCGTCACGATTAAAGGAGTATCGGTGATCGCCAGCGAGCTGGCATGTTCCTGATAAGTAACAGTTGTCAATCCCAATAAACCCCGCAACTGCTCCGCAGGCACCTTCATCGGGCCGGGCGCCGGTGCGGTTCCGGGCTTGGGTTGCGGAAAGGCCGTGGAAGTTGCCGTGTGAAAGGTGATATTGCCCTCGACCTTGAGCATCGTCTGGTGGATATGCCCGTTCAGCACGGAGACGGCGCCAAACCGCCTGAGCAGCGAAAGCGCCTGTTCACTGTCACGGGTTCCCCACCCCCATTGCGGATAAACGGCCCAGAGGGGGATATGTGCGAACACGACGATGGGCGTGCTGTTGGAGAGTCCTTTCAGATCGTCGGCCAGCCAGGCAAGCTGCTCGGCGCCCAGGGAACCAAGACCTCCTTCCGAGGTATCGAAAACGTTGTTAAGCCCGATGAAATGAACGCCCCCCTTGTCGAAGCTATACCAGCCCTGGCCCTTCGTGCCCTTGCCATAACGCTCGAGATAAGACTTCCCGCCGTCGTTGAGGACATCATGCTCACCGGGAACGTAAAAGATGCGATCCGTCTTTACGCTTGTCAGCGACTGATCGAGGGCATCGAACTCTTCTTTTTGGGAAAGATGCGAGAGATCGCCGGTGTGCAGGACAAAAGCGGGCGCTTCCGGCATCCCGTTGATCTTGTCGATCGCCGCCTGTAACGTCCCCATCACATCAGGGTTGGCGGCCTTGTTGAAGCCGATGTGGCTATCGCTGATCTGCACGAAACTGAAGTCGGCCTTCGGCAGGGAAATGCCCGGTCTGAGCTTGCCGGTCTTCCGGTCGAGTAACTGGCTCATCCCGTACGACTTGAGCGTGCCGCCGGCCAGCATCCAGAGAACACCTGTACCGGCCCAGGCCATGCATTTGATAAATCCGGCACGATCTATGCCGTCCTCGCTTTCTATAGCGCTGATAAGATCCTCGTGTTTTGCTTTTTTCATATTCTGAAATTGTAAAGCAAAAAACGAGAATCTTAGAGCCGGCCTGAAATCTTTTACATGACGCAGGCCTTATTCTTGATCAAATAGTGGGATCAGGCGACTTTCGCCTTGGTGAGGTAGGCGCGGGGAACGGCAGGAACCACGATACCAGGCTTTTTTTCGAACAGCTGGCCGAGGGTTTGAATGGAGAAGACCAGTGAACCCAGTGCCGTCACCAGCAGCGCATAAGCTGCGAAATATTGTTCGACGACGTAGAGTTTAGAGGCGATGTAATAAAGAACGATTACTACGGGCAGAGTGAGGAATGCAACAAACGTTTTCATTTTTTTAAATTTTGCGGTGTTAGAGAAATAAGCAATGTCCAATTTGAAATAGCAACAACGAAGCAAGGGTATGTGAACGAGTGAAACGGTAAGCGAACAGAACAATTAAGCGCGAGCGAACTTAGCGGTCAGTTCATTCGATTTGATCCAGAAAACAAGTGAAGTGATAGAAGCCAGGATCAACGAATAAGCAAGAACGAGTTGACCTTGTTCATAAAGAGAGCTGCTGGCGATGTAAGCGAAGACGATGGCAACAAGAACGATGATGTTGATAAGAAGTTTCATACTGGTACGATTTGAGTTAAAGAGACTATGTTAAAAAAGAAATTACGCTATCGGGGGTAGCTCATAGTCTATTGGGTGCGAGAAGTAAAAAGGAGGAATTTCGAGGGAGATTGGGTACGAGTCTATTTAAGACTTTTCGGATCGTTTTTCGAGGGGAGATTGGAAGAGAGGAATCCGTGATTGATGATGTAAATGTAGTGCCCGTTTTTGAGCTATGCAAGCATTTTTCGATATTTTTTGCGCCGGCTAAGGGTATCTACAGGCCGTATTTTTAACAAAAAGCTGATTCTGCGTATATTGCTGTATGTCTTCTCCTGCCAAAAATTTCGCCACCTGGGTCCTGCTTTTCATCGCAGGTATCGTATTTATAAGTGTCGGCGTCCTCGCCTTTATCAATCCGATGAGCAGTTATGTAAAATTGACCAAATTTGCCGGCATCGGCTTATTGGTCAACGGCGGACTGCTACTTGCGATGATCATTATCCGCCCCATGCGGCCACAGCAACGCAACTGGCTCCAGGCGGAAAGCATCATCCATCTTTTCTTCGGCATCCTATTCCTTCTCAACCCGCTGTTGGCATTCATCGCCCTACCCTATTTTATCGGCAGCTGGCTTTTCTGCGTCGGGCTGTGTAAGATCCTCGCCGCGTTATTCCTCCGGCACCGCCTGGGCCGATGGGGCTTTATCGTCTTTGTAGGGCTCATCTTTTTCGTATTCGGCGCCCTGCTTCTTTTTAGCCCCTTTGCCCGGGCCACAAGCATCACCCTCATCATCGGGTGTTTTGGACTCGTCATCGGCACCTTTTATATTATTGACTCCTTCCGATACCGAAAATTGGAAGATACGCTGGATATGATGTTGTAAATTCGCGCCATGAAGAAGCACCTCCTTGTTTTAGCCGGCCTCCTGATCATAGGGTTCCTACACGCGCAGGACACGACAAAGGTCCACGTGACAAAACCGGCGGCGACAAAAGAAAAAGAGGATTCGACAAAGCCTGCCAAACGAAAGAGCGAGGTCTACCGGGAAGCGTTCAAGCATGTCCGGCGCAAATTCGACTCGACGCTCTTTCAGGCAAAAGAGGCTCCCACGAGCAGTGACTATGCCGAAGACCTGGAGCGCGTATACCAGATGCTGAGTCATATCCCCCTGGTGACGGAATCCTTTGTCCGGCTCCAGGAAATTGATAACAAACTGGATGACGAAGACTCCGCCCTGGATATCCTGAAGGAACGGATGTCCCAGAGCGATCGCACCTTGAACATTCGCAACTTGCAGATGTTCAACACTTTACTCGACGCGTTGGACGGAAATGTAAAGAGCTACTCCCACTATCTCAACCGGTACGACACCTCGCTGGACGCAGTGCGTAAAGAAATTGCCGATCTGCGGAAGGATACCCTCATCCTCCACATTTTCCGCGACTCGGCGCTAAAGGACACGTTCCAATTGCAATTACAGCAATTAAAGTTGAAATGGCGACAGGTCGACAGCCTGGTCGCGCTGAACGGAAATTATGTCAACGCCCTGAAATCGGAAGCCTCCGCGCATGCCATTACGATCTCGGATCTGAGCTATCGCGTGGATCAGGCCCTGAAAGCAGTCGGTACCCGGGCCTTTGGCAAAGAACGGCGATATATCTGGGAACCCCGCTCGGCCAATAGCAGTTTCTCGCGGGCGAGCTTTCAGAAGTCCGTGGACAGCGAGCGACAATTGGCAAGGTTCTATTTTGCCAATAACCGGACAAACCGGCTCTGGCTGCTTTTTACCGGTGTCGTATTTTATTTCTGGGTCTGGTACAATTTCCGTTCCCTGCGGCGGGCGAACAAATTACCGGCACTTGAACAATATCATTTCTCGTTCGTCCGGCCCCACCCTTTCGCCGGCGCGTTTGTCTTTGTCCTTAGCCTTGCGCCCTTATTCGATCTGCATGCGCCGGCCATCTATATCGAGTCCGTCGAATTCCTCCTGATGATCGTGCTCAGCTTCATCCTGAAAAAGCACCTGTCCCGATTCCTTTTCTATGGCTGGTGTGGTTTCCTGGTGTTGTTCCTGCTGTTGCCGCTGATCAGGATCATCGGACTCCCGTTTGCGGCCCAACGCTGGGCCGAGCTGATCGTCGACCTGGCCGCGGCGGGTTTTGCGGCCTTCTATCTCTTTGGCAGACACAAGATGGGCGGACAGCTGAAGTTCGTATACGTCGCGGCAGGCATGTACCTGCTGCTGAATGTCCTGGCGGTCGTGTGCAATATCTTTGGCCGGGTAACGCTCTCGCAGATTTTCGGGGCTACGGCCGTCTATTCTTTTGCGCAGACGGTCTCGCTGGCCGTCTTCGTGAAACTGGTAGTCGAGACCTTCCTGCTGCAAATAATCGCAAGCAGGGTGCGTAAAGGCTACCCGGAGGGCTTCGATCTGTCTGCGGTATCCAAATCCATCAACCGATTCGTATACCTGCTGGCCATCCTGCTCTGGCTGATCGTCTTCACCACCAACCTGAACCTCTTTGATGCGCTGAATGACTGGCTGACGGACTTCTTCGGTCATACACGGGAGGTAGGAAGCTTCTCCTTCACGCTGGGCGGGCTCGTCCTTTTCCTCGGCATCATCTGGCTTGCAAATTTCCTCCAGCGATTTATCGCCTACTTCTTCGGTGACACCGGCGACGATGCAGCCATGGACGATCGTGGCCAGCGTTCCCGCCTGCTGATCACCCGGCTGGTGCTGCTGATCGGCGGTTTCCTGCTGGCGGTGGCGGCATCGGGTCTTTCGGTCGACCGCATCACGGTGATCCTCGGCGCCCTCGGCGTCGGCGTCGGCCTGGGTCTTCAGAACATCGTCAACAATTTCGTATCCGGGGTCATCCTGATCTTCGACCGACCGGTACGCATCGGGGACACGGTGGAACTCGGCGACAAACGCGGCCGGGTGAAAGAGATCGGCATCCGGAGCAGTACGTTACTGACCGATGAGGGAGCCGAGGTGATCATTCCCAATGGCGATATCCTGTCCAGCCGGATCGTCAACTGGACGCTCAGCAATAACCATGTCCGGCTCGCGCTGACCTTTACGATCGAAAAGCCTGCACAGCCGATCGACACCGCGGGGATCAAGGAGATCGTCCGCAAGAATTCCAACGTGCTGGACCGGCGCGAACCGGAGGTCATGATCAATGCCGTGAGCAGCAAGAACTCGGAATTGAAGGTCTATTTCTGGATCAACGATATCGCCAGGACGCCCTTTACCACGAGTGAGATCCGCACGAGCATCTATCACTATCTCGACGAGAAAGGAATCGTGGTCAACTGATCGCCTGCCAAAGTCCCTCAGGGCAGATAAACCCAGGCCTTATCGATGCATTGTGCGTCATTCCCATAGCCCCCGGCGAGGAGAATGGCCCCTTTGGGCAGTGGGGCTGCGGTAGAAAAGTAACAGGGCTGATCGAGCGCCGCGACGACGGAGAACCGCCCATCGTGCCATCGCTCGATGTTTTGATTACCTCCCGTAACGAGGATATCGCCATTGGCAAGGGTGACGATGGAATGCGCCAGCTTGAAGCGTTGGAAATTCAGCTGGGGCCCCGGGGAAAAACTGTTCGTCCTGGGATCGAACAGTTCGGTGCTGTTGTATTTCCCGTTCCAATCCCGGTTATCGCTTCCGCCAATGAGAATGGCCCGCCCGTCGGGCAGCAGGGCCGCCGCCGTCTTGTATCGCACCACCGACAGTTCTCCCACCTGGGTAAACCGGCCGCTCTTCGGGTCATAGGTCATCGCCGAGCGTACGGGCCCGTGACCGTCGCTGCCACCCGCGACGAGGATGCGGCCATCGGCCAGCGTAAGGGCCGTGCCACTGCAGTTGACGGGCGCGGGCGCCTCCTTCTCGAATTGCCGGGTGGCAGGGTTGTAGAGTTCTACCGCATCACGCGCGTCGTCCGTTCCGCCAATGATCAATACTTTTCCGTTATTCAGCAAAATGGCCTGGTGGCCTTCACGGCCGGCATGCATATCAGGCAGCGACGTCCATTTGCCGCTGGCGATGTCATAGAGCTCGGCGCTGGCCAGATGGGACCGGTCGTTATTACCGCCGGTGATGAGGATCTCCTTTCCGCCGGGAAGCAGGGTTGACGTCTGGCCGCAACGCGCGGTGTGAAGGCTGCCGGAATATGTGAAATGATAGGTCGCGGGATCGAAGATCTCCGTGGTGGCGGTATACAGCTGACTATGTCTGTCCGGACCTTTACGGAAGCCGCCGACGATCAGGACCCTGCCGTCGGGCAATACCGTGGCGCTATGGGCCGCGCGTTTTTCATGCAGGGGCATGATGGAGAGCAGCCCTTTTTTGCCGGGCGCGAATGTTGCAGCGGCCGTCGTCAGGAGCAGCAAGGCTGCGAGAATGCTTTTCATAACTTGATTTTTCAACAAGGTAGAGCGGCCGCCCGCGACCGGGAAATAAAGTAGAACAACGTCCAAAAAAATCGACAAATGAAAAAGCCCGGCCGATGGGCCGGGCTTTTATCGTATCGTGAGGCTCTTAGTGATCCTTGTCGACGTTGTTGAACTTATTGGTGTAAATGTCTTCCTTATCCTTGATCTTCTTCTCCTGGTAGATATTGATCAGGAGATCATAGGCGTCCTTCAGGGCACTTTTCTCTTCCATCTTCAGCTTTCCCTTAGTACCCAGGTCTTTGTCTACCATTTCGAAGTAAGGGATCGCCTCGTCGAATTTCTTTCCCGCGGCGATGCGCAGATCAGCGCGCTTCTTGATGTCCTCAGGACCCTTGCCCGGGATCTTCTTGGTATCCGCCTGCATATCGACAGCAGCGTTGTAATAGATCTGGCCGAGAACCAGTGCCGCCTGGGGATAATCCGGTTGGATCTCCAGACATTTCTTCAGCATTTCGGTCGCCTTGTCGATGAGGGTCTGGTAATTGGGGGGGCGATGGCCGGAGGAAGTATCGTTGGCAAATTGATAGAGCTCGAGGCCATAGTTGAAGAAGAACAGGTGGTTCTTCGGGAAGTGGGTGACGATCCGGTCGTATTCCGCCCAGAGGGAATCCTTGTTGCCTTTTTCGCGGAGGATGTCCAGCTGGGTGCTGGGCCAGAAGAGGTCGTCGGGGTATTGAGCCTCGGCGAGACCAATATACTTCTGGGTGTTGGCGTCGTCCTTCTTATTATGATAGAAATCCACCAGCCATTTGTAGATGTCGATCATGTTCGTCCCGTTGATCGAGGAGATCTTGGCGTCGGCCAGCCGGCCGTAGAAGATCGCGGCGCTATCCTTCTTGTTGGCTTTTTCCGCGGAGATGCCGGCATACAGCGTGGAAGTGGTATCGATGGGCAGCTTGGTCCAGCCCTTGGCCGTCATATACGTGGAGGTAGCGATCGCGCCGGTGAAGTTCTTGAGCGCCTCGTCGTATTTGCCGGTGTTGTAATCATTGGCGCCTATCTGGAAATAACCCTGATAGATCTCGTTGACGGGTTTGTAGCCGTCCATGGTCAGCGAAATGAGCTTCTTTTCCTTTTCGTCGAGATCGACATACTTCTTCAGGGCGTCGAAGGCCTGGTCACGGGCGTCCGGGTACTGGCCGCGCAATTGATCGTTCGCAGCAATGGCGTTGTATACCTTTAATTTGGTATACCAGGCGTCCGCGTTCTTCTGATTCTTTTCTACAGCGAGAACGCCGTCGATCTGTGTCTTGGCGTCAGGGATCTTGTTTGCCTTTAAGGCATCTTTTGCTTTGTCGACGCTTTGTGCGAACAGGCCCATACCAGCCATGGCAAGGAAACCGGTCAGGAAGAGTCTTCTCATTTTTTACTATATTTTTAATTGTTCAAAGAAGTTGGATCGGGTTGGTCGGATTCACCCGGCTGATCGGGCTGGTTAGGTTGGCCGGATTCGCCGGGCTGGCCATTTTCCACGTCTTCCGCCACAGCTTCCGTTCCCGCCAGGGCCTGCGCCCCGCCATTCTCTTCTTCCAGCTTATCCAGTTTGGTGATGGCGGCTATCTCGTCGCTTTCGTCGAGCCGGATGAGCTTGACCCCCTGCGTTGCCCGTCCTTGTTCACTGATCCCGGCCACCGACATGCGGATGGTGACGCCGCTCTTATTGGTGATCATAAGGTCTTCGGACTCGGTGACGTCCAATATACCCACTAATTTACCGGTTTTCTCTGTAACGCTGATGGTTTTCACCCCTTTCCCGCCCCGGTTGGTGATCCGGTATTCGTCGATCGGGGTTCGTTTACCGTATCCTTTGTCGCTGACCACCAGCACGGTCCGCGTCTTATCTTCTCTATTGACACAGATCATGCCAATAACCTCATCGTTGGCATCGTCTACCTCGATGCCCGCAACGCCGATGGCTCCGCGGCCCGTGGGCCGGACCTTGTCTTCCTCGAACCGGATGGCGCGGCCGCTTTTTACGGCCAGCAGGATCTCGCAGTTCCCGTCGGTGAGCTTGGCTTCGAGGAGATTGTCCCCTTCGACGATCGTAATGGCATTGACACCCGTCTGCCGGGGCCGGCTGAACTCTTCCAGCGAGGTCTTTTTGATGACCCCCTGCTTGGTACAAAGAACGATATGATGGCTGTTGACAAAGGCTTCGTCCTTCAGGTCTTTTACATCCACGATGGCGCGAACCTTATCATCCGGGGGTATCTGGATCAGATTCTGGATGGCCCGGCCCTTGCCGCTTTTTTCCCCTTCGGGAATTTCATACACATTGAGCCAGTAGCACCGGCCCTTCTCCGTGAAGAAAAGCATGGTGTGATGGGTGGAGGCCACGAAGAGATGTTCGATATAATCCTCGTCGCGGGTACGTCCCCCCATGGCGCCGCGGCCGCCGCGCCGCTGCTGGCGGTATTCGGTGGCGGAAGTGCGCTTGATATACCCCAGGTGGGAGATCGTGATGACGACGTCCTCTTCGCGGATCAGATCCTTTATGCTAACCTCGTTGTCAAGGTAGGTGATCTCCGTCTTGCGTTCGTCGCCAAACTTTTCTTTTACTTCGTTCAGTTCCTTGCGGACCACGTCGTAGCGTTTGTTCACGTCGCCGAGCAGTTCCTGCAGATAAGCGATCAGCTTCATCAGCTCGTCATATTCGGCGCGGATCTTTTCACGTTCCATGCCGGTAAGACGTTGCAGACGCAATTCGAGAATGGCCTTGGCCTGAACCTCATCGAGACCCCAGCCCGCGGTGATCAGGCTTTCCTTGGCTTCTTCGGGTGTCCGGGAGGCCCTGATCAGGGCGATCACCTCGTCGAGATGATCCAGCGCGATAAGATAGCCCTGGAGGATATGAGCCTTCTTTTGGGCTTCTTTGAGCTCGAACTGGGTCCTGCGGGTGACTACCTCCAACCGGAACTCGACGAACTCCGAAATCATGTCCCGGATATTGAGGGTCCTGGGCCGGCCCTTGACAAGGGCGACGTTGTTGATCCCGTAGGAGGTCTGGAGCTCGCTGTGCTTATAGAGCTGGTTGACGACGATATTGGCCACGGCATCCCGCTTCAGGTCGATCACGATACGGGTGCCCTCGCGTTTGTTGGATTCGTTATTGATATGCGCGATGCCTTCGATGATCTTTTCATTCACCAATTGGCCGATCCGGTCACAAAGCGCATCCCTGTTCACCTGGTAGGGTACTTCGGTTACAACGATCTGCTCTCTGCCGCTGGGCTTCGTGTCTATCTGGATCTTACCCCGCAGCACTACCCGGCCCCGGCCGAAATGCATGGCGGCCTTGACGCCTTCCATGCCATAAATGATCCCGCCGGTGGGAAAATCGGGCGCTTTTACATGGAGCATCAGCTCTTCGATGGTGATATCGCGCTTTTCGATATAGGCGATACAGCCGTCGATCACTTCGGAGAGATTGTGCGGCATCATATTGGTGGCCATCCCGACGGCAATACCGCTGGAACCGTTCATCAGCAACTGGGGGAGCCGGGTCGGCAGGACCGTAGGTTCCGTCAGCGAATCGTCGAAGTTCGGCTGGAAGTCCACGGTTTCCTTGTCGATGTCTTGCAGCATAAACTCGGCCTGGCGGTGGAGTCTTGCTTCGATGTACCGCATCGCCGCGGGACCGTCGCCGTCCTGGTTACCAAAGTTGCCTTGACCGTCGACGAGCAGGTAACGCATGCTCCATTCCTGGGCCATCCGCACCATCGCGTCGAAAATAGACGCGTCGCCGTGAGGGTGAAATTTACCCATCACCTCCCCGACGATACGGGCGGCTTTCTTATGAGGTTTGTTGCTGTGATTGCCGAGCTCGTTCATCCCAAAAAGGATGCGACGATGCACCGGCTTGAGGCCGTCCCGGACGTCGGGAAGGGCGCGGCCGACGATGACCGACATCGAGTAGTCGATGTAGGCCGTTTTCATTTGCTCTTCGATGTTTACAGGGACAATGCGATTGTTATCCTTGGTCTCCGGCGGAGTAGTGTTATCTTCCATAATCAATGTTGCCCGCGCAAGGCGCGGGGGAGGGCAAATTTACCCCTTTTGGCCCTGAAAACCCGTTACAACCGGGCTTTTTTTGGGTTCGGGAGGGTCGATTTTTTCCACGATTGTGGACATTTTGCTTTATTCCAACCAGGCCCCTTTGACCCCCTCGCCCTCCACCTCGACATAGATATGTTCCTGCAGGGTGGTAGACAGTGAAAGGCCCTTGTAATCGGGCTCCACGGGGAAGGCCTTATAGCTCCGCTCGACGAGGACGAGGGACTCGATCTTGCGGGGATGGAATTCCAGAAAGGGTTTCATCGCATAGAGCAGGGTCTTGCCGCTCATCGCGACATCGTCGATGATGATGATGACCTGGTCGTCGAATGGCAGCGTTTCGCTCAACGTCACGGGTCCGGGCCGCTTCTTGTCGAGGCTGATCTCGATGAGCCGTGTCTGGAGCCTGTCGCCGGCGATCTCCTTCAAATGGCGCTGGATATTCCGGGCAATGACGGTGCCGCTGTCTTTGATCCCCGCGAGGATGAGCAGTTTCTCGTCCGCGTTGTTCTCGAGGATCTCGAAAGCCATGCGGCGCAGCTTCTTCTCCGCCACGGGTTGTGTGAGGATATAGTTTTTCATTCCGGGCTCAAATTAGCGAATCTGAACAAATCGCTTATCTTAGTCCCATCAATAAATTTTTCCTATGGCGATTTTCCAGCAGATCGTGTTTATCCTGGCCTTCGCGGCAGCCGTGGTCCTGTTCGTGAAAAAGATCAGGCAGATCCGGCGCAACATCCTGCTGGGAAAGGATGAATCCTTTGGGGATAACCCCGGCGAGCGCTGGAAGAACGTACTGCTGCTGGCCTTCGGCCAGAAGAAGATGTTCCGCAATCCATTGGTGGCCGTGATGCATGGGCTCGTCTACGTGGGGTTTGTCATCATCAATATCGAAGTACTGGAGATCGCCCTCGACGGCGTTTTCGGGACCCACCGCCTCTTTGCAGGGTTTGCCGGCGATCTCTATTCAGCGCTTATCAACGGCTTCGAGTTCCTGGCCGTCGCGGTACTCCTCTCCTGTCTCATTTTTCTCTGCCGCCGGAATATCCTGAAACTGCGCCGCTTCATCAGTCATGATCTCGACGGTTGGCCCCGGAGCGACGCCAATTACATCCTGCTGACGGAGGTCATTCTGATGGCGCTGTTCCTGACGATGAACGCGGCCGACACCCTGCTGCAGAGCCGCGGTTTTGGACACTATGCGACCCATCTCACGGGGGATTTTGCATTCTCCCATTGGCTGCACCCCCTGTTGAACGGACTCAGCGACGGCTCACTGGTGATCGTCGAGCGAACCTGCTGGTGGCTCCATATCCTCGGCATCCTGGCCTTCCTCAACTATCTCCCCTATTCCAAACACCTGCACATCCTGCTGGCCTTCCCGAATGCCTACTACGCACGGCTCCAACCCGAAGGGAAGCTTCGCAATATGCCCGCGATCCAACAGGAAGTCCTGTACGCCATGCAACCGGAGACGGCGCCCCCGGCCCCCGCGGATGGAAGCGCTCCTCCCCCGCCCCGCTTCGGAGCGAAAGACGTGTTCGACCTCTCCTGGCGGAACTTGCTGGACGCCTATTCCTGCACGGAGTGCGGCCGCTGCACCGCCGCCTGCCCCGCCAATACCACCGGCAAGGTCCTGTCACCCCGCAAGATCATGATGGGCACCCGCGACCGGCTGGAAGAGGTCGGCCGGAATATCAACGCCAACGGAAGCTTCAAGGACGACGGCAGGAATCTGCTCGACTATATCACCGTCGAAGAACTTCGCGCCTGCACGACCTGCAATGCCTGTGTGATGGAATGCCCCGTCAGCATCAGCCCGCTGGAGATCATCGTCGAGATGCGGCGGGCGCTGATCATGGAAGACAGCAACGCCCCGCAGGAATGGAATGCCTTGTTCGGGAATATCGAGAACAATTTTGCACCCTGGAAATTCAGTCCTGACGATCGGGACAAGTGGACGGAAAGTTAACTACTGCTTTTTCGCCAGCACCGTCATTGTCACCGTGCAATTATTGGAAATGGTGCTCCCCCCGCCAACCTCGAAGTCCCGCCTGTTGATGGTAAAGCTTCCCTTAAAAAGATAGTCCGCTCCCGTCGGGGTAACGGTAAAAGGAAACGAGATCTCCTTTGTTTTATCCCTGATGGTGAGCTTCCCGTTGAACGTGTATCGACCGTTGTCACCCGTGATGGAGGTCGATACGATCCGGATCCGCGGGTATTTTTCGACGTCGAAATAGGACTCCTTCTTCAGATGATTGTCCCGCATCTCGTTGTCCGTGTTCACGGTCGAGGCGGCAACACTGACCTCGAAACGGCATTTGCCGTTATCCCCCGGATCGAAGCTGATCCTGCCATCCAATCCCGAGAACGAACCTCTGGTATTGAAGCCGAGATTTTTGATGACGAATTCGATCGTCGAACCGGCATCGGTGGGCTTATACTCCTGGGCGGAAAGGGCGATCGAAAGAAAAAAGGTGAATAGAGTGCCGATAATTAGCTTCATGCCTGAACGCGCTTTTGTAGTTTTTTGACATCCAGGAAACAGATCTCCTGGCGATTGTAAGATAAGATGCCTTCCGTCTCCAGTTCGTTGATCATGGTCGTCACCGTCTGGCGGCTGCTGCCGATAAGACTGGCGATATCCTCATGGGTGAGGTAATTGGGCATGCAAAAACCCTCGGCTGTATTCTCGCCGAGATTTTGCTCCACCAGCTGCCAGAGGAAATGGATGAGCCGGGTCTTTACATCCTTATTAAGAAGATTGACCAGCCGGTTCTCGATGTTCCGGAGCTTGGCGCCCACCTGCTTGCTGTATTTGATGGCCAGATCGGGCCGGTTCTTCAGCAATTTTTCGAAATCGTCGATCGTAAACGCACAAATGCTGACATCGTTCTTATACGCCTGGGCAAATTCACCGTGAAGACTATTGCGCTCGAGGCTGAACTGACCAAAGAGCTCTCCTTTCTGGATGATCTCTTTCACCTTTTCATTGCCGTCGTCGTCGATATAGCCGATCTTGATCGTCCCTTCTTTTACAAAATAAACTTTGTTGTGTTTATACGCTTCAAAATAGATGTATTCCCCCTTGGGTACCTCGATCACGGAATGCTGGACCTTGAGTTCGTTGTAGACGTCGTCGGACAGCTGGCACCATAGGTCGTAATTCTTGATCCAAAACTGGCTTTCATCCCCGGCCATATCGAATTATTTTTAGCGGTTAAAGTTACCATTAATCACTTAGATTTACCGAAAATTCCATCGGTATGCAGGTACCCACAATGGCAGAGTTCATGGCGAAAGGTGAAACCCCCGACATCCTGTTCTGGGTCGGCTGCTCGGGCAGCTACGACCAGCGGGCGCAGAAGATCACCAGGGCCTTTGCCACGATCCTGACGAAGGTAGCCGTATCCTATGCCATCCTCGGCAAAGAGGAAATGTGTACGGGCGATCCTGCGCGCCGCGCCGGCAACGAGTTCCTCTTCCAGATGATGGCCTACCAGAATATTCAGATCCTCAACAATTATGGCGTCAAAAAGATCGTGACCGCCTGCCCGCATTGCTTTAATGTCCTGCGCAACGAATATCCCGAACTGGGCGGCCGCTACGAGGTCATCCATCATACCGTTTTTCTGCAGCAGCTGATCGATGAAGGGAAGATCCGGCTCAAGGACGGCGGTCCCTACAAAGGGAAACGCATTACCTTCCACGACAGTTGCTATCTCGGCCGGGCCAATGATATTTACGAAGCCCCCCGCAAAGTGCTGGAAGCCCTCGAAGCGGAGCTGGTGGAAATGAAACGCTGTCGCAGCAACGGACTCTGCTGTGGAGCGGGCGGAGCCCAGATGTTCAAGGAGGAGGAAAAAGGCCAGACGCGGATCAATTTCGAGCGAAGCGACGAGGCCCTGGGCACCGGCGCTGCCGTTGTCGCCGCGGCTTGCCCGTTCTGCAATACCATGCTCACGGATGGCGTAAAACATGCGGAAAAAGAGGAATCCGTGAAGGTATTGGACGTCGCCGAGATGATCGCGGCCTCCATGGAATAGCCTCCGCCACCCAGCAGGCATCGGTCGCCCAATTCCCCAAATCGTCGTAATTTTGCAGGATGAATGCACACCACTCCGAACTCATCCCCGACGACTTCGCACCGGAGTCCCGGGTCTGGATATATCAAAGTCCCCGCCTGTTCTTTCTTTCCGAAGCACTCGAGATCGAAAAGATGCTCGAAGAATTCGCCGCCAACTGGACATCCCATGGCACCCCGGTAAAAGGCTACGCCAATCTCTTCTACGGACAATTCATCGTGCTCATGGCCGACGAGACCGCCACCGGCGTCAGCGGCTGCAGCACCGACAGCAGTGTCCGCCTGATCAAGGACATTGAACAACGCTTTGGAGTACCCATGTTCGACCGGCTCACGCTGGCCTTCCTCCCTAAGGACAAGATCGAAATGGTCCCGCTTTCGCAGTTGCCCTATGCCCTGGCGAACGGCCTGATCACGCCGGAAACACCCTACTTCAATAATACGGTGCAGACTAAAGCGGAATTGCAGTCAAAATGGCTTATCCCCCTGAAGGATAGCTGGTTGGCCAGCCGGTTCCTCAAGCCCGCCGGAACAGGGAATTGAAAAATTATTTTATCGGACGACGGCGACCCCTTACATTTGCCTCCCCGGTAAAATCCGGTCATAAGCGGAAGTAGCTCAGTTGGTAGAGCGACAGCTTCCCAAGCTGTAGGTCGCGGGTTCGAACCTCGTCTTCCGCTCAAAAGCCTCGCACCGCGGGGCTTTTTCATTCTGATCCGAAAATCATTTATTCAACTCGCCCGCGATCTCCGCGGACATCTCCTTCATCTGCCGCACCAGATTCAGCTTCTGCGATCTCCGCTCGTCCAGATAGCTCGAATACGCAATCACAAAATACCGGAAATAAGGATCGTCCACCAGCCGGGAAGCCTGGATGCCGTCATTCTGATACCCCGCCTGGATCAGCGTGGCCCTGGGGGCGATATGCTCTTCGAAATACTCTTTGCGCCTGCCAAAGAACCCGCGGTCGGCTTCTACCTGGAAGGGAATGCTGATCGTATACAACGTCATAAGATGCTTCAACAGCGTCTGGTTCTCGACCAGCCGGAGATAACCCGAGGATTTGAAGGCTTCAAACCGGCCCATGTCAAAAACGAAATAGGCGGTATTCCCCAACTGCCAGCTGTTGGAGTCGAGATAGGCCGCATCATACCGGCGCGTAAGGACCTGCTTGCGGACGTTGCTATAATAGTCGTAGTTGAGCTGAAATCCCGCGACCGACTCCCGCAGATCGACCGCCCCGCTGTCGAGATCGCTTTTGATCCCCTCGAGGAACTCCCGCGCCAGCCGGCGTTCGTGCCGTGCGTCGTTCCAGTTGTGAAGCAAGAGCGTAATGCTCACGGCAAAAACGATGATAAAAATCTCCAAGAAAAACTCCTTCAATTTCTTACCCCAGCCGTTCTTTTTATCCTGTAGTGCATGCAGCGCCTTGGTCGAGTGTTGGATGATCTTTTCTTCCGACATAAAAACACTTGTTATTTGGGTCGGCACAAAATAACCATTGCTTCCGAATCCAGCAAAACATCTACCGGATGAGGATCACCGTTCCTTTCCGGAACACGGGCTGTTTGGAGACCGGGTTGAAATACCGCGCCATCCAGACATAGGTGCCGGCCTGCGCCTTGTGGCCTTCGAAGGTGCCGTCCCAGGCCCCGTCGGGACTCAGACTGCGGAAGACCAGGTCGCCCAACCGGGAGTAAACGCTCAGTTCGAAATTGCTCATCTCGCAGGCATGGAGGGGACGGAAAGTATCGTTGCTGCCGTCGCCATTGGGGGTAAAGGCATTGGGGAGCAGCAGCTGGCAGCTGCAGGTCGTGAAATTGACCTGGGCCGTAAGCGTATCTTTGCCACAGCCGTTTTGGGCGACAACGGTATAGATGCCGGGCTGCGCCGGCCGGTACACCTGACCGGTGCTGCTGTCCTGCCAGGCATAGGTATCGCCGTTGCCTTTCACGGTCAATTGGAAGTCCTCGCCAAAACAAAGTGTGGTGTCCTTTGTCATCGTCACCTTCAGACTGTCGTCGAAGGCCACGGTGATCGTGTCGGTGAAGACACACTGCCCTACCTGCGCAAGGACGGCATATTTCCCAGGCTCGTAAACGAAATACGTGGACTGCCCCGTCTGGTTCTGATCGTCGCGTTGCGGCGGAATGGCGGTCCATTTATAGGTCCCCTGGCCGAAGTCGGCATTCAGCACAAGCGTGCTGCCCTTGCAGATGGCCGTGTCGTGGAAATCGAGCGGCTTGTCGTTCCGGTAGGTGACCAGCACGCTGTCCGTGACCTGGCACTGGCCGTTGTACGTAACAAAGACATAGTAGTCGCCGCCAGCGGTGATGGTGATCAGACTGTCATGCGAACCCGTGCTCCAGTCATAGGCTGTCGCGCCGGGTATCGCGGCGTTGAGGGTAAAGATCTGTTTGGGACAAAGCAGGGTGTCGGGCCCGAGATCGAAAGGCGGCCCTATCGGCGGTGAATAAGTGATCGAGACGGTATCGCGGTAGACTCCACACCCTGGTACCGTCACCTCGGCGATGTAGACACCCCCGGGATAGTGGGTAACGATCTGACCAGTCTTTTCGGGCAGGACGGCGCCGTTCAGCAGCCAGGTGTAAACGCCGTTCTGGGATGCGGCGGTGAGCTGGAGATTGGCGCTGTCGCACATGATATGGTCCTTTCCCAGGTCTATTTTGGGCGTATCGCTGGCGAAGATGCCGATGCTGTCGGTCACCCCGCAGCCGTTGACGGCAACGGTATAGATGCCCGAGGTAGTGACCCGGAGGGTGTCGGTATGCGTCGTATCGGCATCGTTCCAGGTGTACGTCGCGCCAGGGATCACCGGACCCTGGATCAGCGTGTCAGGTTTCTTGCCGCAGACATAAATATCGGGGCCGAAATTATAGGCCATGGGGGTGATGACGCTGATGGTGTCGCGGATCTTGATCGTATCGCTGCCTTTGTAATAGACATCCAGCTCGATGGGATAGTCGCCGACCGAAGCGAAGACATGCCGCGGCTTGTCGGCGCCGCTGCTGTCGTTGTATCCCGAAGCGGGATCGCTGAAATGCCATTTGATATAATCCGGCCGGAAGAAGGTGTCCAGCAGCGGGGACGCAAACACGATCGTCGAGTTGACACAGGTGGAGGACCAGTTGATCGTATCGACACCCCGCTGCGCAACCGCAACCGAAGGCCGGAAGGCCATCGCCAGGACCAATAAAAATAATATGTACAACAAGCGGCTGCGCATCGGTCAATGATGAACTTTTAAAAGAGTACGCACCTGCTGGACCGACTGATTCTGAAACCGCGCATAGTAAACCCCATCCGCCAGCCGACTTGTGTCCACAGTGACGGACCAGGTCCCCTGCACGTAGTCCTGATCCACTGGCACCATCATCAGCCGCCCCGCCGCGTCGAACAGCTGCACCAGCGTATGGCCGCCGCCGGTCTTGAAAGTGATGACCGTGCTTGTGGTAAAGGGATTCGGTGAGTTGGAGATCAGCCGGTCCCCGAGATTATTCAGATCGGTATAAGTATTATTACACGCAGTGTTCTTGATGAACGGCAGGTATTGATAATTCTTCAGCAGCATGTTCGATACCACATCGGGTGACACGCAGAACCAGTCGCGGAGGATCGAAGAGTAGACACTCCGGAAATCATACTGCATATACAGGTTGCTCTGCGAATTGTGCCCCGAGAGATCCTGGTTGATGCCGAGAACGCCCGTCTGGGCGGCATCCCCAAAGACGAATACCGCCTGGGCGGCGCCATGATCCGTGCCGACGCTGCCGTTGGAAGCGATGCGCCGGCCAAATTCCGAGAAGGTCATGCCCAGCACCTCTTTGTCGATGCCGAGGAATTTACAATCGTTCATAAAGGCGCCGATGGAATCCCCCAGCTCTTGCAGCAGCTTTGCATGAAGTCCCTTGGTCGGATCGCCGGGAGTGACCTGGCCGCCATGGGTGTCGAAGAAACCGTCCGCCGTGACGAAATAGACCCGGGTCTTGAGTCCGCCGGCGATAAGCCGGGCCACGGTCTTCAATTGGGCGCCGAGCTGGGTATCGGGATAAGCCTGTTGCTGGGTCACCTTCTGCGCAGCGGCCTCGATGGCAGCGGCGTATTTATTCGTCTGCCGGGCGATCGCGCGGAGATAGGTCAGCTCATTACCCATGGGCGTGTCGGGCGCGGGTTCGGTGATCCCATTGATCAGGTCATAGAACGCAGTGTCCGAAGGAACGGCCATGCCGGTGGAGCCGACGGTGGCCTGGAAGACGGGGGATACGACTGAACCGATCTGTATACCCAGGGGGTCGGGCATGTCTGCATTCGGATAACCCGCCGGGAAATTGGAATAGGTCGTCGACAGAAAGCGACCCACCCAGCCGGTGGTGAGATACTGATCCTCATCCGCGCCTTCGAGCCAGACATCCGTGCCGCGAAAATGCGAGCCGTCGGCATCGGGATAACCCACCGACTGAAGGATGGCCAGCTGATCGTTGTTATACATGCCCTGTAGTGCTTTCAGCGAAGGATGCAGACCGTTCTTCAGATTATTGGCCAGCGTCAGCACCTTGCCCTGGGGGATGGCGATATTGGAGCGGGCCGCTGCATAGTCCCCATAATGTTCCAGCGGGATCACGGTATTGAGACTGTCGTTACCGCCGATCAGCTGTACGAGCACCAGCACTCGGTCGTTGTCGATGGCCCCGGGCAGAGAGCCCATGGCGCCCATGCCGCTCATAAAGGGGAGCCGGGCAAGGGCATCGATGCGGAATCCACCCAACATCGTCACGGGAGCCACAGCCTTTAAAAAATCTCTTCTGCGCATAGTGGTGGTGGTTTTAGGATAGATGGTACTCGGGCAGATCCATCAGGTACTTGAATAAGGTTCGTAAACGGCCGTCGATCGTTGCAAAAGCTGACATATCGGTAGGCGCGGCTTCATAGCTGAGCCAGGCATTGGTCCAATAGATATCATTGGTCCCCCCACCCAGCAGGATCGTCTGTTTGAGCAGCGCGATATCCGTGTCGGCCAGCGGCGGCCGCAGCAGGACCGTCAGGGCATCGGCGATCAGCTGGTTGGGATCCTGCGGCGCGGACAAGGTGCCTGCAAAGGCCGCGGCGTCGATGCGCAGTGTCGTGCCGTTGCGCATATTCCCCGTGCCGATGAGAAGATCGGTAAGGAAGTTCCGTTGCGAATAGGTCACCGAGTTGATCCACAGCTCATGAAATTGCGGGGCCTGGTAGTAGGCGGCCCAGCCGGCAACGACAGGGATACAGAGGATCTCCTGTTGCAGCGTCGCCGCGTTCTCCGACAGCATCGCCCAGGAGTTGTACTGCCCTTTGGCATCGGTGGGGATCGCCAGCCCGTATTCCCGGCAAAGCCCCACCAGCATATCGACCGGACTCTTGATGATGCAGGCGCCGGAGTTCACGAGATCGTAGAAATGCTGGCTCTTGAACAGCACCGACAGGGTAGCGCTGATATTATAGCCGCTCTGGCGCAGCACCGTGGCGAGCGGCGTGATGATATTGTTCTCGATCGTGTCGTCGATAACGTAATAGATGAAAAAGTTGTAGAGCTTGCGGCAAATGAATTTCGCCGACTCGGGGTTGGAGAAGAGCATGGCGAGCAATGCGTCGAGCTCGCCCGCGCCGTTCGTGCCGGAATACCCGGTGACTATCTGGTTGCCGTAAAAGGCGGAGAAGGTCTTGTTGGTGTCGTCATGATCCCCGGCCTGAAAGAGATAATTGTAATTCAGATCGAGCGTATGGCCGGTAAGGACCCGTGCGGCGGCGGCCACATCCCCCTGCGTATAGCCGGAGCCGGTACCATCCGGGCCCTTGCCGATACAGTACAACTCCTGCAATTCACGCCCGAAATTCTCGTTGGGCGAGGTCTTGGTATTGGTGCTGCCGTTGAGCATCAGCAGCATGGCGGGGTCGAGGGTGATCGCCTTCATCAGTTGCGGGAAATTGCCGAGGGCGTACTTGCGCAGCGTGAGGTACTGATCATACCAGAGCTCGCAGGGAATGCTCAGGTTCGGAAGGGCGTTGGGCGCAAAATGATTGTGCCAGAAGAGGGTCATCTTCTCATGGATCGAACGGCCGCAACCCAGCAATTGCCCGATCCACCAGGCCTGCAGCGATCGAAGCCGGTTGGTATTCATGTCGTCGTCGACATAGTTGAGGTCGCTGCCGATCCAGGTCTGATAAGGCGCGATACCGGTGGGATCACTGCCATAGTCGACCAGCGGCTTTGTCCCGGGAACGGCTGTCGGTGTCAACAACTCGTCCACGGCCTGGGACATCGTCAATCCTTTAAAATACTTGATATCGGCCACCGTCGCGCCGAAAAGTGTTCGTTTCAGCAGGTGGACTACCTGGAGTGTATCCCAGGTACCGGTATAGGCATCCAGCCCAAGCGGGCTGCCTGGAAGCTTTTTGTTTGGCATTGGATATATAGCATTGACCCGAAGGCCAGGTTTATTTCTGAAAGATGGCAATGATACTGCCATTCGAAAACCGGATCGTCCCCGCGGGGCCGGTGGTGGCAAATGAAAAACTGCCGCTCACGACCCCGTTATAGGTTTTTGGGTATTTATCCAGCTGGACATAATTGGTCGTGTCGCTGGTGTTATTATAGGTATTCCCTTTTCCATCGGTGTAGGTGACATGCAGGCTGTTACCCGTCCACCGGCCGGTGGTATCGCCGGGCAGGCGGATGGCCAGGCTTCCTTTTTTGCCGGACGTGTCCGGGTATTCGCCCGAGATGAGGGTGGTATGTGTACTACCTATATCCTGGATATAGACGTTATTGACGGAATAATGAAGGAGGGAATCGTTGGCGCTGACAGCGATGGAGGAAGTGGGTGTAATTGCAGGCGCCGGCCCGTGGCTTTTGCTACAGGCCGCCAAAGTATAACAAGCGACGACAAAGGATCTTAGCAGCAGGGTGATCTTCATAGTGTTGTTTCGGTCGGGGACCATGTTGCAATTTTCAGGCCAAACACCGGCTGGTGAAAAGCCCTGTGGAAAGATCGTTGGCTATTATGTAATTACCCCGAGCCCGGCATCCTTCAAAAAACTACTCGCATGAGAACCTGCCTACCCTCTACCCTGCTGCTCCTGCTTCCTTTTTTGTCCTTTGCCCAACATGATCTGCCGACCAGTCCGCAGCACAGTGCGGCGGTGTATGCGTACCGGCTGACGGGGACGCAGGCCCGGGATCTTTTCCGGAGCGACCTGCGCGGATGGGAGAAGATCGTGTTGCCGCCGCCGGCGGATTCGTTTCCGGCGAGTCAGCTGGATGATCCGCGGCTATCGCCCGGCAACTATCTTTTTATCCGTACCGTGGAGAGCCGGCTGGAGGTGACGCTGCGGACGGTGGGTTCGCTGCGATACCGGTTACTGGCTAACGGTAATGATGCAGCGCTGGTCCTGCAGGGGCCCAATGGACGGCCGGTGACCGACGCGGCAGTTGCCGTCAGGGAGCATGCGATCCGCTTCGATCCCGGATCCGGGTACTATGTGCTGGGGCGATGGAGAAAGAGCCGGACCGTGCAGGTGAGTTATCAGGGCGCCAGCTATTTTTTCCCGGTGGATTACAGGACCAACCGGAGGTGGAGCCAAGCGGGGCGATGGTGGCGCCGGTTGTGGCATACGCGGCGGTATTCCCGCTATCGCCCTTCGAAGACGTTTCAATTCCAGCAGCGTTACCGAAGTTTTTTTGCGCTGAGCAAACCCAAATACAAGCCCGGCGATACGGTTTCCGGCAAGGCCTTTATCATGGACCGGAAGGGCCGGCCGGTGGAGGGCCAGCTGCTGTTGCGACTGGGCGACCGGGACCATACGGAAGACACGGTATTGATGACCGTTGTTCCCTATCGACCCGGCGGCTATTCCTTCTCCTTCGTGCTCAGCGACAGTCTGAAGCTCGAACTGGACGATGACTATGAGCTGAGTCTCGAGCCGCCCCGGAAACACCGGCGCGGAAAGGATGAGGATGATGAGGATGACGACTGGCGGGACAGGAAGGTGTATAGCGTCGCCGGCTTTCATTATGAAGAATACGATCTGACCTCTATCCGTCTGAAGGCTCGTGCCGATCGGGAAAAGCAATCGTCCGGCGAACCTTTGTCCGTGTATCTCCAGGCGTTGGATGAGAACGATCTGCCGGTACCCGATGGCCGGGTGGAGCTGACGGTCCTGACGAGTGGCGTCGGCGGCTTTCGCGACGCAGCCGTGTTTGTAAGGGATACGCTCTGGCAGTGGAGTCAGCGGCTCGATCCCGTCGGTGAGACCCGGGTCATCCTTCCGGATTCGATCTTTCCCGCTGCTGCCTTTGGGTACACGATCCAGTGCCGGCTGCTCAGCAGTGACAATGAGACCAGTGAGCAGGAGTTGACCGTTCAATATTCATTTGATCCGGCGACGATCGATTTTCATCTGCATGGCGACAGTGTTGCGATCGATTACCGGCATCAAGGCCGACCGGTAACGGCCACCGCCCGGGTGTTGGCTTTGACCGAAGAGAGGCCGATCGACAGTGCCCTGGTTTTGTTGCCCGCGAGCGTGCGGGTCAATTCTATGGCAACGAGTTATGAAGTGACTGTCGTTCATGAAGGAGATACGCTGACCGACGAGTATGAGCTCCCCAGTGAAGCGCCGGAGTTCCCGATATGGACGCGGCGAACGGCAGACTCCGTGGAGATCCGTGTCGACGACACGCTGCATATGCCCTTCTGGTATACCTTGATGGCGGGAGCAAAGCCGGTGCTGCGGGGCTATGGGGAGCGGCTGGATTTCCGGGAGCGAAGTGCCGGTCCGGAGCCGTACTATTTCCGGTTGCAATACCTGTGGAAAGGCGGTCTGCGCGAGGAGACGAGGAACCTGGCTTTTTTCGAGAAGCAGATGCATGTTACTGTCCGGCAGCCTCGATGGGTGTATCCCGGCCAGCGGGTGAACATCGACGTTGCCGTCACCGATGCGCGGGGCCATGCCGTGCCGGATGCCGATCTTACGGCCTACGGCTGGTCGGCCAAATTCAAAGAGGGGAAGCTGCCCGGTGTCCCGTACTTCGGGCGGCAATGGCGGTATCCGCAACCGGGGAGCTACCGGGTGCGACCGGCCAACGCGCAAAAACAGACCAGCCTGCCGCTGGACTGGTCGCGCTGGAATGGGGTCTTCGGATTGGACTCGATAGAGTATTATAAATTCCTCAACCCGCGGACCATTTATGTTACCCGGCAGCGGACACCCGATGGCGTGACCCAGCTGGCGCCGTTCGTGACGCGAAGGGGGCAACCGGAACCGGTGCACCTGTTGTATCTCGACGAGCGGCTGATCTTTATCGACAGGGCTGAACAGCGGCGGTATTACAGCTTTCCCGCCAGCCCCGGCTGGCATACGCTGCGGATACGGGTTCACGATAGAGAGCTGCGGGTCGACAGCATCCTGCTCGCGCCGGGGGTGAAGACCATCCTCGGGATCAATGACGATCCGGCCAACCCCGCGATCCAGAGCTTCCCGCGGCCGGATACCCTGAGCAATTGGGAGAAGGATTTGTTGCATCAGACGCTGATCACGATCCAACCTTCCTTTTCGCCGCATTTCGCTACCGTGTCGCAGGGCGTTGATCGGATGTACCTCGTGGAGCCCGCTAATGGAGGATCCGCCCGGCCAACGGTTCTCACCGGTCCATTCAACGGAGCGGATGCGTTGCTGGATGTCCGGGATGGGTTCAGGCAGTTCTTCGAACCGGAGGGCGGCAACCAGTTCATCATCCAGCCCGGGCTGATCAAGGAAAAACAATGGCCCTATGCCTATCCGTTCGGGCAGCGGCTGGATTCCGCACGATCGCTTTCGGGACTCGGGGATCGGGCGTTGACCAACGCTATCGCCGATAGTCTCTGGCTGGACTGGCTGGACGAACGAAGCGCGAGCCAGGACCTGTATGTCAATGCCCCCACCGCGGCGAAGCTTCGCGGAGTTTTGCAGGTGGGGTTATCAAGCGGTGCGGAGGGTAAGGTTCCCTTTGTCATAAAGGTCTTTGTCTTCCGGTATGACGATGCCGACTTCCTGCATGTTCATAAGGGGCGGACGACCCGGTTGGGCACGCTCGAGGCGGGAGTCTACCGGGTGTTGCTCTTGTTGAAAGGCGACCGCTACCTCCTGCATGACAGCGTCGTGGTCCGGCCCAATGGCCTGAACTACTATGAATGCGGGCGGTTGCCCGTTCATGCCGCGGACTCTTTTAGCCGGCGTATCGCGGGGATGCTTCGTCATCTCGAGGACCGGTGGGTGGACCCGAAGAGCAGGGGAATGGACTCGCTGCATTTTGTGTTCAACGACCGGTATATGGGACCCAACGCGTTTGATGGCGAGGTGGGCGGGGTGGTCGCCGACGCGAGCGGGACGCCCGTTGCCGGGGCGACGGTGATGGTCAAGGGAACGAGGCAGGCGACCGTGACGGATGGCAACGGGAGGTTCCACCTGCGGACCCCTGCACGGGGTACGCTGGTGTTCATGTCTATCGGTTATGAGACTATTGAGAAGCCTTTTTCCGGGGCGGAGCAATATTCGATCCGCCTGCATCCGTCGAACCGGGCGCTGGATGAGGTGGTCGTCGTGGGTTATGGGGTCGCTCGAAAACGGGATGTGACCGCGTCGGTGACGTCGATAGCAGGTAACGTGTTCGGTCTTTCCATCACGCAGGATGCAGCTTTGGAAGGGAGCTTGCCGGCAACCGCCGCGTTCCCTGCCATCCCCGAGATGCCGGGGCTCGATACCGTGCGCAGCATCCGGCGGCGATTCCGCGACGATGCCTTCTGGCAGCCGCGGCTGAGGACGGATGCACAGGGCCTTGCGTCCTTTTCCGTTACCTATCCCGACGATATCACGGCCTGGAATACCTACTTTATCGCGATCGCCGGTCGGGGCCGGACGGGATTCGCACTTTCCGGCGTCCGCAGCGCAAAGCCGCTGAGTGCAAGACTCAGCAACCCTGGTTTCCTTGTCGCGGGCGATTCCGCCTTTGTCATCGGCAAGCTGTTGAATTACGGCCGGGACACGGTGACGGTTAACCGCCGGTTCGAGATCGGCGGACGGGAGATCGCCGTGAATATACTGCGCTTCCGGAATGCGCAGATCGATACTTTTCTTGTCGGTCCCGCGGCGGGGCTGGGGCGCGGGGCATCGCCCGATTCGATGCATATCCGTTATACCCTGCAACGCCCCGATGGCTATTTCGACGGCGAGGAGCGGAGTATCCCGGTCTTTCCCGCGGGCGTGAGGGAGACGCGGGGCAGCTTTGCCCCGCTGGAGGGTGACACAAGTCTGAAACTGCACTTCGATACGGCGCTGGGGCCGGTGCATATTTTTGCCGGGGCTTCGCTGTTGCCGGTGCTGCTGGACGAAATAGAAAAGATCCGGCAGTATGAATATCTCTGTAATGAGCAGCTGGCGTCGAAGCTGATGGCCCTGCTGCAGAAGCAGCGGATATACAAATTGGAACAATCGGTGTTTCAAGAGGACAGGAATATCCGCGAGCTGATCGACCGGCTGATGAAGGCCCGTGGCGGCAAGCCGCTCTGGGGCTGGTGGCTGGAGGGCAACGGCATGCCCTGGATCTCGCTGCATGTCACGCAGGCGTTGCTGGCGGCGGAGAAGGCGGGTTATGCGACGGGGCTGGACAAGCAGTCGCTGATCGATTTCCTGGTCTATAATTTCGAGAGTGGTACCTCGTTCGACCGGCTGTTGGACTTAAGGATGTTGCAGGAGCTGGGGGCGCGGGTGGATTATAGGCGATATGCGGATACAGCGGTGCGCCATATCGATCGGAGCAGTATGTACCAGGTGCTGCGGCTGCAGGAGATTCGCCAGGCGGCAGGATTGCCGTTGACCGGACTGGATACATTGATAAGCAAGCTGCGGACTACGGCGCTGGGTAATCAATATTGGGGAGAGAATGGGCGGTTGTTCTTCGAGAATTCGGTGCAGGTGACCGTCCTGATGTACCGGGTGCTGCGGGTTGCGGGGGGCTATGAGCCGCTGTTGCGAAAGGCGCGGAACTGGCTGCTCGAACAGCGGGGCGCGGGACACTGGCGTAATACGTATGAGTCGAGCCTGATCCTGGAAACGCTGTTACCCGACTTGCTGGTGGACGGCAAACCGCCAAAGATGCCGGAGCTGAGTGTAAATGGTCGCCGCGTCGCGGACTTTCCCTACCAGGACCTGTTACCCGCTGGAGCCGGGGTAGACCTTCGTAAGTCGGGGGTATTGCCGGTTTATTTCACAGCCTACCAGCAGTTTTTCAACCCCGCCCCGCAGCGGGTGGAAGGGGTGTTCGCCGTCCGCAGCCGGTTCGTGTCGGAAGGAGCTACGACGGAGCGGCTGACCGCCGGGAAACCCGTGACCCTGGTCGTGGAGGTCGAGGCCAAAGCAGACGCCGACTACGTACTGGTCGAGATCCCGATCCCGGCTGGCTGCACCTATTCAGACAAGTCGCAATGGTATGGAGATCAGGGTATTCACAGAGAGTATTTCAAAAACAAGTTGAGTATCTTTTGCCCCTCCCTCCGCAAGGGGAACCACCGGTTCGAAGTGCAGCTGCTGCCCCGCTGGACGGGGGTTTACCGGCTGAACCCCGCGCGTGCGGAATTGATGTATTTCCCGGTCCTGTATGGCCGGGAGGAGATGAAAAGGACGATCATCGAGTAGGTCAGGTCGTCCATAGCAGTTATGGAAACCCCGGATTTATCCCTATATTTAAGCACCGCAATTTCTAACCAAACCTCGTTTTATGAACATTTTCGATCGTTTTTCAAATGGCTGGAACATCGCCATGAACAGCTGGTCAGTCCTTAAGGAAAACCGCCAATTGATCCTCTTCCCGATCCTCTCGGCTATCTCGATGATGCTGGTCATTGCTTCCTTCGTGCTCATCGCCCTCACTTCCGTGGGCTGGGACTTTGAAGCGTTCAACAATATCCGCGGCCAGGGCTCGCTGGTCAACTACCTGTTCGTCTTCGGTTACTATCTTCTGAACTATTTTATCATTGTCTTCTTCAATACGGCCCTGATCCACTGTACGCACCTCTATTTTAATGGCGAAAAACCGACCCTCCGCCAGGGGATCCAGTTTGCCCTCACCCGGGTGGGCGTGATCCTGTCCTGGGCCGCCTTTGCGGCAACGGTTGGTACCGCCTTACGCATCCTGCAGGACAACCTGGGGTCGATAGGCAAATTCGTGACGGGATTGATCGGTATCGTCTGGAGCATCGCGACCTTCTTTGTAGTCCCGGTCATAGCTTATGAGAACCTGGGTCCTCTCGCCGCGTTCCGCCGCAGCACCGAGCTGATGCGTCAGAAATGGGGCGAACGCCTCGGCGCCGGTTTCAGTTTCGGACTGATCCAGCTGGTGTCCATTGTCGTGTTGGCGGCGCTGGGCGCTTTGCTCGGCTGGGCCCTCCACCCCCTGGTCGGGATCATCGTCTTCGTTCTGGGCATCTTTGCCATGCTGGTACTCGTGAGCGCCGTGCGGACTATCTTCATCAGCGCCGTCTACCATAATATCAATGGGGACCCCGTGAAGCATTTCAACGAGCATTTTGCAGACAATCTGTTCATCGCGAAATAGGCAAACTTCACCAAATATTTCAAGGCCGCAGCCTACTTTTACCCCTAGGCTGCGGCATTTTTATTGACACCCTGCCAACTTGTCATTGCTAAAAGGTTTCTACGTATCTTTGCCCTCTAAATTCCAAAAGAGCAATGCTTGAATCGTTGAGTAGCAAGGTTCACGACGAGGGGCGACAGGGCGAAGCCTACCCGTCCGGAGTCGCAGGGGCAAGGGAATTCCGGAAGAAATTCTATATCGAAAGCTATGGCTGTCAGATGAATTTCTCGGACAGCGAGATCGTCGCGTCGATCCTGAACGACAATGGATTTGGCGCTACTTCCAACTACACCGAGGCCGACCTGGTCCTCCTGAATACCTGTTCGATCCGCGAAAAAGCGGAACAGACCGTGCGCAATCGCCTCCACCTCTTCCGCCAGGTGAAGGAGAGCCGGCCGGGGATGCTCATCGGGGTTCTGGGCTGTATGGCCGAACGCCTGAAAGGCAAATTCCTGGAAGAAGAGAAGCTGGTCGACCTGGTGGTCGGACCGGATGCCTACCGTACCCTGCCCGGCCTTGTAGAAGAGGCCGAGTCAGGCCAGAAGGCTGTCAACGTCCTGCTCAGCCGCGACGAGACCTACGCGGACATTTCACCGGTGCGCCTGGATAGCAATGGGGTCACGGCATTCGTGAGCATCATGCGCGGCTGTAACAACATGTGTTCCTTCTGTGTGGTGCCCTTTACCCGTGGCCGCGAACGCAGCCGGGATGCGGGCTCCATCGTCAACGAATGCGCCGGTCTTTTTGCAAAGGGATTTCGCGAGGTAACCCTGCTCGGCCAGAACGTGGACAGCTACTATCATCCCGACGAAGCCGGCGACGAAGTGGTCACGTTTGCAAAACTGCTGGAAAAAGTGGCGCTGATCGATCCGTTGCTACGCGTGCGTTTCTCCACTTCACATCCCAAGGATATCACAGACGAGGTGCTGGAGACCATGGCGAAATACGAGAACATCTGCCGATACATCCATCTTCCCGTCCAAAGCGGCAGCACCCGAGTGCTTCAACTGATGAACCGCACGTATACGCGGGAATGGTACCTCGCGAAGGTGGATAGGATCCTGTCGATCCTGCCGGAGTGCGGCCTCAGCACGGACGTCATCACGGGCTTCTGTACGGAGACCGAGGAAGAACACCGGGAGACGATGAGCCTTATGGAATATGCCCGCTACGATATGAGCTATATGTTCTTTTACAGCGAGCGGCCTGGTACGCTGGCCGCCCGGCGCTATGCGGACGATATCCCGGAAGAGGTGAAGAGGCGGCGGTTGGATGAGATCGTGAAACTGCAGAACCGTCTTTCACTCCAGAAGAACAAGGAGGATGTAGGCAAGACCTTTGTCGTTCTCATTGAAGGGGATTCCAAAAAGAGCACTGCCGACTGGCGGGGCCGGAATACCCAGAACAAGGTGGTGGTATTTCCCAAGGCCGGTTCTTCGCTGAAAAAGGGGGACTATGCGCGGGTGATCATCGAAGACTGTACCGGTGCGACCCTGATCGGCCGCGTAGCCCAATAAAACGATATGGAAATTCAATCAATAAAGAACCGGTTTGGCATCATCGGGAATTCGCCCGGGCTCAACTTCGCGTTGCAGGTAGCCTCGCAAGTGGCAGCGACAGATCTGACGGTGCTCATTGCCGGCGAAAGCGGAGTAGGGAAAGAGGCGTTCTCGATGGCGATCCATGCATTATCTGCGCGAAAGCACAATCCATTCATAGCTGTTAACTGTGGCGCCATCCCCGAAGGGACCATCGACTCCGAGCTGTTTGGCCATGAGAAGGGTTCTTTTACGGGAGCGGTGGATTCCCGCAAAGGATATTTCGAGACGGTGAACGGGGGGACGATCTTCCTCGACGAGATCGGGGAGATGCCGCTGGGTACCCAGGCCCGGCTGCTTCGGGTACTCGAGGCCGGGGAATTCATCCGTGTCGGCTCGTCCAAGGTACAAAAGACCGATGTGCGCGTGATCGCGGCGACGAACAAAGACCTGCTTGAACTGACAGAGAAAAATAAGTTCCGCGAAGATCTTTACTACCGGCTGAGCACTGTACCGATCCGCGTACCTGCCCTCCGGGACCGGAAAGAGGATATTCCGCTGCTATTCCGTAAGTTCGCGGTAGACTTTGCGGAGCGGTACAAGACAGCCCCGGTGCAGCTCGAAGAGGACGCGAAAGATCTGTTAATTAACTACTCCTGGCCGGGTAATGTCAGGGAATTGAAAAATATTGCAGAGCAGGTTTCCGTTCTTTCGGAAGACAAGCATGTCACGTCAGCAGCCCTGCGGCGGTTCCTCCCCGATCAGGGATCGAGGCTGCCGATGGTGATCCCGGGCAACGGGGTGACGGGCGGCAATGGCACGCCGGATTTCGCCAACGAACGGGAGATCCTGTACAAGCTGTTCTTCGACATGAAAAAGGATGTGACCGAGTTGAAGCGGATGTTCCTGGAGATCGTGCAGAATCCGCAGGTCGTCTCTCAACAGCAGCACGCTGCCTTTATGAACGACCTGAAGGAACTGAAACCCAACGATACGCTGTATCAGCCGCCGGCCATCGTTCCGGCACAGCCGGTGGTCCTCCACAACAATGTCAACGGGCATGAGGACATCCATCATCACGAGGAAGTGGAAGAGTCGCTGAACATCATGGACAAGGAAAAGGAGTTGATCGTAAAGGCGCTGAAAAAACATAAGGGCAAGCGGAAGGATGCCGCCTCCGACCTGGGCATCAGCGAGCGGACCCTGTATCGTAAACTAAAGGAATACGACATTAATGAATAAACTTTTCGCAGTTGCGGCTATCGCTTTGTGCCTGGGGATCTCGTCCTGTAAGATCTATTCTTTCAAGGATGTGTCCATCCCTGCCGAGGTGAAGAGCATTCATATCTCCTATATCGAGAACCGGGCCCCGCTGGTGAATCCACAGCTGGCGCCGCAGCTGAACGACGCCTTGCGGCAGAAGATCAACAACCAGGCCTCAAGGCTGGCGCAGATCCAGACCTCGGATGCCGACTATGATGTCAGCGGCTGGGTGTCCGGCTACAGCTACTCCACTTCGGGGGTATCCAACCAGCAGGCTTCCTCGACCCGGCTGACCGTAACCGTGCATCTCGTTTTCAAGAACCATCTCGATCCGAGCGGCAAGAAGGTGGCGCCGGCGGATTTCGAGGCGGACGTGAGCCGCAACTTCGACTTCTCCGCGCAGACCTCGATCACAGAGGCGGAGCCACAGTTGTTGCCGACGATCGTGAGCAACCTGACAGACGAAATATTCAACAAGCTTTTCTCCAACTGGTAGAACCGACATTATGCAGCAACCCATGCAGCCAATCCTCCAGCATCTTTTCCAGGTGTCGTCCCTGGACGACCTCAGCCGGCAGCGGCTTGAAGCATTTGTGGAAGAGCATCCGTCCTTTGGCATCGGGCATTACCTGCTGTCCCGCAAGCTGAAGGCGGAGGGTTCCGAACAATTCCAGCCGGAAACCCAAAAGACCGGTCTTTATTTCAGCAACCCGTTCTGGCTGCAATGGCAGCTCGAACATGTCGCCTTCGATGGGGGACACCAGGCCACCGTGGTGGAACAGGAGTTTGCGGCCGTACCCTGGAGTAAGCCTGCAGCGGAAGTGGAAGAGCCGGTTTCGACGATCGAGGAGCGTATTGCGACGGCCATCCCCGTGGTGGAGCCGCCTCCAACGTACGAGGAACCCGTCACGACGGTGGAAGAGCCGGTTGCGGCAATTGAAGAGCCCACGCCGCCGGCCAATGTCGTCACCGTGGCCGAGGAAAATTACGAGCATCCCGACGAACCTTCCGCTGCGGATCAATTGCTGCGTAGCATCGAAGAAGCAAAAGGATTGCGCCAGACCCTCGACAAGATCAATACCGATTTCGATACCGAGCCCGCGCCCGCCGAACAGGCGTCGGAGACGGCGGAACCAGCGCCCGCCGCGGAACCCGCGCCCGGTGAAGAGCCGATCCACGACGAAGAACCACCCTTCGTCCTCGACGAAGGTGCAAAGCCCGAACCCGAAACAGAACCCATTCACGACAGCGAAGCACCGTTCGTGCTCGAAGAAGCCGACGCACCCGTCGCGGTGGCCGAACCCGAATCTGCGGCCGAACCCGAACCTGCGGCCGAACCCGAACCTGCGCCAGCGGCATCTCACGAACCCGTGGCAGCGGCATCGCCCCACATCCCCACCCTCCCCGGCCAACCGGCGCCAAAGGATCTCGCATTCGAACCCTATCATACCATCGACTACTTCGCGTCACAGGGCATCAAATTCTCGATCGACGACAACCCCACCGATAAATTCGGCCGCCAACTCAAGAGCTTTACCGAATGGCTCAAAGGCATGCGCCGCCTCCCGAACAAAGATCGCGAGGCCATCCCCGATCGCGTAGCGGAGGAAGCAGTGCAGACCAGCGCCGCCCATTCCGTCGAGGGAAAAGACGTGGTGACGGAGACCATGGCGGAGGTCCTCGCCAAGCAGGGAATGCGGGCGCGCGCGAAGGCCGTCTACGAGAAATTAAGTTTGCTCAATCCCGAGAAAAGGGCTTATTTTGCAGCCAAAATCGAACAATTAAACATTCCCTGATATGATTTTCTTTGTGATCCTGATCATTCTTGCCTGTGTGATTCTCGGACTGATCATCCTGGTGCAAAACCCCAAGGGGGGCGGCCTGGCAGGAACGGTGGGTGGTTTCAGCAACCAGCTGATGGGTGTGAAGCAGACCACGGACGTACTTGAAAAGGGAACCTGGGCGCTGGCAACCGTTGTCGCCCTGCTCTGTCTTTTCTCCGCGATCTTTATTCCCAAGGCTTCCGGCAGCAACCGCGCGATCCCCGAAAAGGTGAATGCAACGGCCCCCGTCTCGGCGCCGGCCAGTACGCCCGCAGCTCCCCAGAAATAACCGTAAAATTTTATTATAAGCGGCCATCTCAAATTGTGCGAGATGGCCGTTTTTATATACATTAGGCATCCAATCGATTTACCTATGAAGAAATTCATTTTAGGCTTTGTGCTTCTCGTGCTCGTGGCGGGCGCCTTCGTACTGTTCCGCTTATTCGGTTCGGCAACGGCTTTTGAAGGGGAAACCTACAACCTCTATATCCGGAGCGGCATGACCTATGAACAGGTGCTCGACACGATAAAACAGGAACACGTGCTGAGAAGCCCGGCCTTCTTCAACTGGCTGGCGGACCGCATGGACTATCCGAAGAACGTCCGCGCGGGGAAATACGAGATCAAAAGCGGGATGAGCATGACAAGCATCATCCGGATGCTCCACAACGGCAAACAGGCGCCCGTAAAGATCGTCATCACGAAATTCCGCACCCTTGAAGGACTGGCCGGCGCAATGGGCAAAAAACTCGAATCCGACTCGGCCGTCCTCGCTAATTACCTTCACAACGACGACTCGCTGCGCGCTTTTGGCGTCGATTCCAATACCGTCATGGCCATCGTCGTGCCCAATACCTACACCTATTTCTGGAACACGCCTCCTTCGGCGGTCTTCAAAAAGATGTACGCCGCCTACAAGGCCTGGTGGACCCCGGCCCGGGTGGACTCGGCAAAAGCCAGAGGTCTCACCCCCGTCACGGCAACGATCCTGGCCTCGATCGTGGAAGAAGAGACGACGGTCGCTTCCGATAAAGGCAAGATCGCCAGCGTTTACCTGAACCGGCTAGCCAAAGGCATGCGGCTCGGCGCGGACCCGACCCTGAAATTTGCAGAACGGAACTTCGAGGCGAAACACCTCTATGACAACGACAAATTGGTGGAGTCGCCCTACAACACCTACAAACACGAAGGACTCCCGCCGGGACCGATCTGCACGCCATCGGAACCTACCCTCGAGGCCGTGCTCAACTCGCCAAAGACGGACTATTTGTTCTTTGCGGCGAGATCCGACTTCTCGGGCTATACGAATTTCTCCGCTACCTATAAGGAACACCAGGCCAACGCAAAAGCCTACCAGGGCGAGCTGAAAAAGCAGGAAGCCATCAGGGACAGCAACAAGAAGAAGAAATAACGCAGGGAATGCTCAACATCGAACGAAAGATCTATAACAGCCCCCCATTCCGCTTCCTCGAAGCCCGGAGCAAGAAGATCATCCTGCCGGGTTTCCAGGGCAAGCCGCTGTTCGATGTCGTTGTCTTTTTCTTCAGCCAGGTGAAAAAAGTGGGGCTGAACGACCGGGCCCGATCCATCGCCTTCAGCTTTCTCACGGCCATTCCCGCCGCCACCATCTTTATCTGTACGGTAATCCCCTACCTGCCGGTCTCCCAGCAGATAGAACGACAACTGCTCTTCCTCACCCGGGATCTCACCCCCAACCAGAATACCTCTGTGCTGGTGAGTAAGTTCCTGCAGGATTTTTTTGAGAAACCCCGGGCGGGCCTGCTCTCCTTCGGTTTCGTGCTGGCCCTCTTCTACTCTTCCAACGCCATGATCGGGATCATGCGGTCCTTCAACAAATCCCTTATCTACAATACCCGCCGCAATGCCTTCCAGACCCGGTGGATGGCTATCAAACTGACCACGCTCGTGTTGTTCATCATCATCGGCAGCGTCATTATCCTGGTGACCACGGGCAATCTGCTGAAGTATTTCCATATCAGCTACTCCAACCATAGTGTCCGCTGGCTGTTTCGCACCATCCGCTGGGTGGTGATCATCCCGCTCTTCTATATGACTATTGCGTGTATCTACAAATACGGTCCGGCGGTACAGGAGCGCTGGTCCCTTTTTTCGCCCGGGACCCTGCTGGCCACGTTTCTGACCATCCTGTTCACTTTTGGCTTTTCGTTCTATGTCAATCGGTTCAGCTCTTACAATAAAGTCTACGGCTCCATCGGTACCGTCATGATCCTCATGCTGTTGGTCTATTTTAACTCCCTTGTGCTGCTAATCGGCTATGAGCTGAACGTTTCCATCCACCATGTGAAGAGGGTCGACGACAAAAAACTGTAACTTTACAGGAACAAAATCCCTGGGTTATGAAGAAGTTCCTATTTGCGGGTCTCCTGCTGCCCGCGCTGATTTTGGTTTCCTTCGATCGTCGTCCTGCCGAGAGCCCGCTGCCCATCGGCGCCGCGCTGCCAAAGGCGGATGTCATGCTGAAGGACGTCTCCGGCAAGAGCATCAACCTGGCCTCCGTCAAAGGAGAGAACGGGCTGCTGGTCATGTTCACCTGCAATACCTGTCCCTACGTCCTCCGCAACCAGAGCCGGACCAAAGAGGTCTGCGGCTATGCCGGCAACCGGCAGATCGGTGTCGTCCTGCTGAATGCGAATGAGGGTGACCGTAATGGCGGCAACTCCTTCGAGGAGATGCAGGCCTATGCAAAAGTCCAGGATTATAAATGGTATTATGCGGTGGATGGGAAGAACGTGCTGGCCGATGCATTTGGCGCCAGCCGGACGCCGGAATGCTATCTTTTCAACAAGAAAGGGGTGCTGGTGTATCACGGGGCGATAGATGACTCACCGGGCGACCAGTCCCAGGTGAAGCGCCACCATCTGCAAGCGGCCATCGACGAGATGACGGCCGGCAAGGAAGTAACGGTAAAGGAGACGCGGTCGGTCGGATGTTCGATCAATCGGGGGAGTTAACCGGCCGCTCGCGATCAGTTGGCGGCGGGCGCCAGCATCTTTTTTATTTCCAGCGCTACCTGCGGCTCCGTTAGCTGCCGGTCGAAGAACCGGCGGTAATGCGTTCTATTATTGATAAAAAGCGAGGACGGGATACCCCCGGTCCACCGCGCATCCACCTTCGGACAGAAATAGTCCGCATCGGTCTCGGCGAGCCAGACGATCCGGGACTTTTGGTAATCATGATCCTTCACGAACGTGGCGATCTTCCCGGGGAAATAGTCCGGAAGATCGAGACTGACGAGGATCAGCTCGACGCCCTCTTTGGCATTGGCAGCCACGGTGGATTGAAAATACGGGATCTCTTTATTGCAGGGGGCGCAGAAAGTCGCCCAGAAACTGATGATGAGCGGATGATCGCTGTGCGCGATATAGTCCTGTAGCTCGGTGATTCGCATTTTCTGGACATTCTGTGCGCAGGCCGTTGTCATCAGGCCGGAACAGAGCGCAAGGATTAAGAAGATTCGCATACGGCGTATTTATTTGTCCTGCGGAGCAGTCAGCTGTCCCCTGCTCCAATCTTTCAACAATTGATCATATCTCGCCGGATCGAGACCCGGCCGGTCGTACTGCCCCGCGGCGGATTTTTGCCGGTAGGCCTCATACAAGGTAACGGCGCACGCCACCGAGATGTTCAGCGACCGGATGATCCCTACCTGCGGAATGATAAAATTGCCATCCGTAAGCGGCAGGATCTCATCGCTAACCCCCGAATGCTCATTCCCGAAGATCAGCGCGATCCGCCCTGTCAGATCCATCTCGTACAGGGAGACGGCATCACTGCTGAGATGTGTGGCATAGATCCGATCGGCCCGTTTGCGAAGATGGGCAAAACACTCCGCTGCGTTGTCGTATTGATGGATGGTCAGCCAGCCGGCGGCGCTGCTGCTGCTTTTGGCGCCCCATTTCTTATGCCGGGGGATACGGGTGTTCAGCACAAAGACATCCTGCACGCCCACCGCATCGCAGGTGCGCATGACCGCTGAGATATTGTGCGGATCGAAGACGTTCTCAAGGACGATGGTAATGTTCTCCTGCCGCTTGTTCAACACGCTGGTGATCCTTTGTTCTCTTTCCGGGGTCATAGTTGATTATCTATAAACCACAAAAATAGGACAAAGCCGGTTATCAGACCGGTTCCCAGAGTTCGATCTTATTGCCTTCCAGATCGACGATCCAGGCGAATTTCCCATACTCATGCTCTTCTATTTCGCCGGCGATGGTCACTCCTTTTGCTTTCAGCTCCTGGAAAAGTGCGGAGAGATCGCTCACGCGAAAATTGATCATAAACGGTTTTTCGCTGGGCTGGAAGTAGCTGGAATCCGCTTTGAAGAAAGAGAAAACGGTTTGGCCGGGTTCTGCGGGTGGTGCTGGATTTTCCCAGGCAAAAATGTGCATGCCGTGCGAGAATTCGATTCCCAGGTGCTCCTTGTACCATTCCGTGAGTGCGGGTGGGTTCTGTGCCTTGAGAAAGATGCCGCCAATGCCGGTTATTTTTTGCATAAACGAGTATTTGTCAGGCAGTAAGATACCGATATCCCGGCAGATCACAAAGCGTGTCTTGTATGGGCAGACGAAATATGTAATTTTACGCAAAAGATATCGCCCCATGCCCTATTCTTTAAACAACCCACGGACCGTAGAACTCGAAGATGTGGACGTGCTCACCAGCACCGAGGACCCGTACTCGCTGATCGTATGGAACGATGAAGTGAACACCTTCGAATGGGTGATCGAAACCCTGATGGAGGTATGCGGGCATTCGCAGGAACAGGCCGAGCAATGCGCCATGATCATCCACACCAAGGGCAAATATTCGGTGAAACGCGGGTCCTACGAAGAGCTGAAGCCGCAATGCGATGCCATCACCGACCGCGGCATCGGCGCCACGATCGAGATCCTCTCCGAGTCATAGTTGAATGTCTCTTTTCATCCTCGATAACGAATTACTCTTTCCACCCGGGCATCTGGCCGAACCCGACGGCGTACTCGCTATTGGCGGTGACCTGTCGCCCGAACGCCTGCTGCTGGCCTACCGTCATGGCATCTTTCCCTGGTACGAGGGAAAACATATCCTCTGGTGGTGTCCCGATCCGCGGTTCGTCCTCTTCCCCGGGGATCTGCGGGAAAGCAAGAGCATGAAACAGCTGCACAAGCGCGACGCCTTCGATTTCCGCATCGATACCGCCTTTTCGGAGACGATCACCAATTGCAAGACGATCGCGCGCCATGGGCAGGAAAGTACCTGGATCACCGAAGAGGTGCGCACGGCCTATACCCGGATGCACGAGCTTGGGTATGCGCACAGCGCGGAGGCCTGGCTCAACGGAGAACTGGTCGGCGGCCTCTACGGCATCCGGCTCGGCCGGGTATTTTTCGGCGAAAGCATGTTCAGCAAGGTCAGCAACGCCAGCAAGTATGCCTTCATCCGCTTTGTCCAACACCTGCAGAGCGAAGGCGTCCTCCTCATCGACTGCCAGGTCTACACTCCCCACCTTGAAAGTCTTGGCGCCCGAATGATCCCCCGGGCCGATTTTATCACCCTGCTGGACCAATTCATCCCTTAATCGTCACCTGTCAAAGATTTCATACTTGCAATATTGTATTTATACATTTTAGTTTATATACTTGTCCCCAGTGTAAACACTTAGTAAACCACTTAAATCCAACACCATGAAAAAGCTCCTATCCGCAGGACTTGCAGTTTTCTTTTTTTCGGCCGTAGTCAACGCACAATTCGTTTCGCACAATTACAAACCTTTTAGAGTAGATGTAATGGCAGGTGTGGCGATCCCGCAGGGTCCCGGCGCCAAAGGAGGGGTGGCCTTATCGTTAGAGCCAAAGTATTCGATCATCGACAAGGTCTCCGTCGGTCTTCGGATGGAGGCGGCAATTACCGCCCGCGGCTGGACGGCGCCCGATGGTTCTTCCGCCAGCGCCGATGTAGCGGCCAGCGGCAGTTATCTCGCGACCTCCGACTATTATTACAGCACTAAGTTCTTCCGCGCATTCAGCGGCGTAGGTACGGGGATTTACACCCTCGCCAGCGCCACGGTTGGGGCAAGCAGCCAGAACGGCTCGCTCGCCCTCGGCGGCGGCACGAAATTCGGCGGGATGGTCCGTTCGGGTTTTGATATCGCACACTTCCGCTTTGCCGTCGAGTACAACCTCATCGGCAAGACCACACAGACCGTTGCCGACGGCAGCGGAGGCACGACCACGGTCTCGTCGAAGAACAGCTACACCGCCATCAAGATCGGTTTCTTCATCGGCGGCGGCCATCAGCACAGCAGCACCGTGAATGCGAAATTTTAAGAGGATCTCCTTCCACGATAGAAGAACCTGCCTATGGCAGGTTTTTTCTTTTGGCGGGCCATCGTTCGACATGCGCATAGATAAGCCCGCGCATATAATCGTTCTCGGGATAAGGGGTGAGATAACTTTTCAAATCAGACGACTCATAGATAGCCGCATCGGCGGGCAGATAGCCCATTCCATAAAGCCGGCCCTGTTCGATAAGGATGCAGGACTGCTCTTCGGCATGACGGCCACGATCGACAAGCGTGAAGCTGGGCAGGCTCTTCATCAGCGCCTCCACGGCCTCCCCTACCCGTCCGTTATAGATCTCCGGCGGCTCATGACCTTCACAGGCGCCGCCGCAATACCCTTCCTGCATCCCATCGCAGGCGTCTTCCCCTTTCTGGATAAAACAGAGCCGCGGACAAAGCCGGAACTCCCGTATCAGCTTGCGCAGCAGGTTCTGGCCTTCGAGCAATAACGAGAACGTATAGATGGGTTTCAGCTGCTTCTTTCTTTTCTCGAGGACCAGCCGGGAGTAGCCGTTGAGATCCTCGTAGATATAAAGTCCATAAGAAGGCTCAAATCGCTTGAGGCTGCGATTGTATAACGGCCAGAGCCGCTTGATCTCCACGCATTCGAGAAGAAAGGCCATCAGCTCCGTCCCCGTCGGCTCGTGGGAGATGGAATAGATGTTTCGCAGGAACTCCTGCTTCTGCCTGCCCGTCTTGTTGTTGGAGAAATGGCTGCTGACACGGTGGCGCAGGTTCTTGGCCTTGCCGACATAGATCACCTTCCCCTTCTGGTCGTGGAAATAATAGACGCCCGGCGTCTGCGGCAGGCGTTCCAGTTGCTCGGCGGGCAGGTGGATAGGCAGATACTGCTCCTTGTTACGGCCCTTCAGCATGTTCCGGATGACCTCCAGACCACCTGCCTGCAGGATCTTTTCGAAGAGCAGGACCGTGGCGTTGGCATCGCCGCCCGCTCGGTGCCGGTTCGGAATGGAGATGCCCAGATGCGAGCAGATGTTGCCGAGGCTGTAGCTCGGCGCGCCCGGGAAGACCTTCCGGCTGAGCCTCACCGTACAAAGCTTGCGGCTGTCGAGGGAAAAGCCGCAGTCCCTCAGCTGGCTATGGAGAAAAGAATAATCGAAGTTGACGTTATGCGCTACGAAGACCGCGTCTTTGAGCCATTCGTAGATCGTGGGGGCGATCTCTTCGAAGGGCGGAGCCCCGGCGACCATCTCGTCGTCGATGCCGGTCAGCGCCTGGACATACCGGGGGATCGAGATCCCGGGACGTACAAGGGTCTCATACCGCTTGACCTCCCGGTTTCCATCATGCCACACAATAGCAACTTCCGTTATGGCGTTATTAGCTGCATAACCGCCGGTAGTTTCTATATCGACTATCGCGTACATTCTGTCTGCCTTCCGGCCTGTTGCAAGGACCGGCCGGTAAAGGTAAAAAGAAACTTGTTCCGTACCCTTGAACCCATTATTAACCTAAATCCAAATCTGTATGGAACAAATGGACACATTTCCGGCCGGGGAAGGCTCCGCGCGTGAAAGCACCGTCATGGTCTTTATCACCGCGTTTCTCTATTTCGCGGCTATCCTGTCTTTTGCCTATCTTTTCACGATGTCATAAAGAGCAGCCCCTAACTTACTAACCTTCAGAAGATTAAGCGTGGCCTGAAAGCGCCGAAAAAGAATTTCTCAATCCCAAGGATTTTACTAATTTTGTGGAGCTGCTAAATTCTACGGCCTAAAGACTGGCATCTTTCTTCGCCAACTTCATCTGAGAAACCGTTTTCTGATCTTCCGATTCCCTTTGAAACCCACATTATTTAATTCATTTGGTTTCACCCTAAAACATTTCTTTTATGAAAAAGGTCTTTCAATCGATCCATCTCGGAGAAACAGCAAAAACATTCTTACTGGCTATCGGATTCATTGGGCTGGTGATGTTCCTGTCCTATCTCTACTGGTTTGCATAGATATACATTACTAAAATATTCAAAAACGATTCCCCAGATCTGGGGAATTTTTTTTGCCCAGCCCCGCCCAGGGAGCGAAATCTTTTTTTTTGAGTCGTACATTTGCGGTCCCATGGAATTGAGTAAAAATTATATCCCGGCAGCAACAGAAGAGAAGTGGTCCGACCACTGGCTGAGCAAGCATTATTTCAATAGCCAACCCGATGGTCGTCCTGCTTATAGCGTGGTCATCCCGCCGCCCAATGTGACGGGGGTCCTGCACATGGGGCATACCCTCAACGAGACCGTTCAGGATATCCTGGTGCGTTTCCACCGGATGAAGGGATATAACGCCTGCTGGGTGCCGGGCAGCGACCATGCTTCCATTGCCACGGAAGCCAAGGTCGTTGGCATGCTCAAGGAACGCGGGATCGACAAGAACCAGCTTTCCCGGCCGGAGTTCATGAAATATGCCTACGAATGGAAGGACAAGTACGGCGGCATCATCTACCACCAGATCAAAAAGCTGGGTTGCAGCGTCGACTGGGACCGGGTGTCCTTTACCATGGACCCCGACTATTATGCGTCCGTCATCTCTGTCTTTATCGATCTTTATAAGAAAGGCCTCATCTACCGCGGTGCGCGGATGATCAACTGGGATCCCCAGGCCAAAACGGCCCTCAGTGATGAAGAGGTCGAATACAAGGACGGCGAAGGAAAGCTCTATTATGTCGATTATGCGCTGGTCGATGCCGCGGGCAAGTCGCTTGGCCGGAGTATCACCATCGCCACCCAGCGGCCCGAGACCATCATGGGCGATACCGCTATCTGCGTCAATCCCGGCGACGAGCGGTATGGATCCCTGCATGGGGCTTTTGCCATTGTTCCGCTGGTCAACCGCCGCATCCCCATCATTGTCGATGAATATGTCGATCCCGCATTCGGGACCGGCGCGCTGAAGGTCACGCCCGCGCACGATATCAATGACTATAACCTGGGGCTGAAGCACGGGCTGCCCATCATCGATACCCTGAATGAGGACGGTACGCTAAGCGCAGCCGCCGAGGTCTTCGTTGGAATGGACCGTTTTGCCGCCCGCAAGGCCGTCATCGCCCAGCTGAAGGCGGAAGGCCTGATCGTCAAGGAAGAGATCCATGCGACCCGGCTCGGCTATTCGCAGCGGACCAACGCCGTCGTCGAACCGCGCATCTCCACGCAGTGGTTCGTCCGGATGAAGGAGATGGCCGAACCCGCGCTGAGAGCCGTAACCGAAGGCTATATCCGCATCCATCCCGGCGATAAGTTCATGGCCACCTACAAGTACTGGCTGGAGAATGTCAAGGACTGGTGTATCTCCCGTCAGTTGTGGTGGGGACAGCAGATCCCCGCCTGGTATGCGCCGGACGGCAGCTTCCAGGTCGCGGCTACGGCGGAGGATGCGTATGCATTGTTCTCTTCGTCGGGGAAACCCGCGTTTGGGGAGAGTGATCTCCGGCAGGATGCCGACGTCCTGGATACCTGGTTCTCGTCGTGGCTCTGGCCAATAGAGGTGTTCAAAGGCGTTACCAACCCGGGTAATCCCGATATCAGCTATTACTACCCGACGTCGGTACTCGTCACCGGTCAGGATATCATTTTCTTCTGGGTCGCGCGGATGATCATGGCGGGGCTCTATTACTATCCCGAATCGCTGCCGATGGAAAAGCGCATTCCCTTCCGGGATGTCTATTTCACGGGGATGGTGCGGGATAACCAGGGCCGGAAGATGAGCAAGAGTCTCGGAAATTCGCCGGATCTATTGGAGCTCATCGACAAATATGGCGCCGACGCCGTGCGTTTCGGCATCATGATCGCCTCGCCCGCGGGCAACGATCTCCTCTTCGACGAAGCCGCGCTGGAGCAGGGAAGGAATTTCAATAACAAGCTGTGGAATGCGCTGAAGCTGGTGAAGGGCTGGGAAGGCCGGCTGCAAGCTTCGGCGCCCGGCGGCACGCTGCCGTTTGCCATCCAGTGGCTGGAGAACAGGCTGCGGGAGGCACGCGAGACGATCGACCAACTCATCCGGGAATTCAGGCTCAGCGAGGCGTTGAAGACGCTTTACTCGCTTATCTGGGACGACTTCTGCAGTTGGTACCTGGAGTGGGTCAAGCCCGGTTTCGAGCAACCCATGGATGCGGAAGTTTATCGCCATACCGTTCGTTTCTTCGAACAGCTGATACAGCTGCTGCATCCTTACATGCCGTTCATAACCGAAGAGATCTACCATCTTTTGGCGGCCCGCGCCGAAGGCGACGATCTTTGCGTGCTGCAATTCGCACCTGCCGCCACCGCCGATGCCCGGGTTCTCGCCGAAGGCGCATTACTGAAGGAAGCGATTACGGCGCTTCGTGATGCCCGCAACAAAGTCCAGCTGAAACCAAAGGAATCGATCAAGCTTCATATCCAGTCCGAGTCTTCCGAGGCCGTCTTCCGGACCCTCTCCCCCATCCTCGCGCGCCAGGTCAATGCCGAAAGCATCGACTTTACGCGGGATGCTATTCCCGGTTCGCTGACCGTCGTCTCCGGCAAGGACAAATATTATATCGTCACCGAGCAGGCGCTCGACAAGGGCAATCAAAAGGAAGATCTGCTCAAGGAGCTGGCCTACCTGAAGGGTTTCCTTGCCTCCGTCAACAAGAAGTTGGATAACGAGCGCTTCGTCCAGAATGCGAAGCCCGAGGTTGTCGATCTCGAGCGCCGCAAAAAGGAAGACGCGGAGATCAAGATCAAGGCGCTGGAGGAGAGTCTTAAATAGGCTTCACCGCCCGCCCGCTATATCCCTGCGACAGCAGATTCAACGGCAGGATCAACTCCCATTGATTCGGCCCGTGGCCCCCGAAATCCGGGTCGAGAAGATGGCTATACCGCACGCCAAAGCTCACCGACAATTGGTTCCACCATTTCGTGTCGAAATACACCTCCGAACCGAAGGAGCGGAAGGTGCCGTTATAGGTACGCCCATTGGTGTAGAAATCCAGGGCGCGGGTATAGTCATAATACAGATTGGCCCGGACACGAAGAAAATAAACGATATTCCCGAAACCCCAGTCGGGATACAACAATGGCAGCTGATAGTTGCCCGACAGCCTCCACATCCGGTAGAAGTTCTCGGCTGTATATCCCCGTGAGAATGGGAAGCTGTTCGAGAAACGGGCATTGCCCAGGGTATCGCGTTGCTGGAAGGCGGCGGCGAGCAGCAGGCTGTGTGTGACATCGATGCCCGGCAGATAAAGGAACCCCGAGGCGAGGAACTGGTGCGCCCTGAAGGCCGTGACGGCGCTGCTGTACGAGAGATTCAGCACCTGCGCAAAGCGCGGCGCGATCTGTTGCTGCGACTGCTGGGATTGATGGACAAAGCTGATATACGGATCGACATAAGCAAACGCCCGGCTATTGAACGAATCCTTATAGAGTCCCGTGAAATGCCGTTGATTGTAGACGAGGTCGGACCCGAACAGCAGGCTCGTATAATTGCGGCCGCTGGCCCAGCTGAGCGGGATGCTGGCGCCCGCGCGGACCTCGCTCTCGTTCCAGTACACTGTTTGCCCGCGGTAGAGCGAGTTGCGGTCGAAGGTATAATTCCAGCCGGCATCGAGCAGGGGATAAAGTCCGCCGTAAGTGGCGGTGACCCCTACCTGCTTGTATTGTTCGTTACGGTTATAGTCGCCGTAGATCTGTGTTTCGAAGGTGTTGAGGATATTGTCGCTCACCAGCGAGAGCTGGTAGTCGGGATCGTTGATATACGGCCGCCAGCTGTGGAAATTGAACAGATGCGAGGCCAGCGGGTATTTCGTAGCGGGATAGTTGCCCGGCGTGATCTGGTCGAGCAGGCCGGCGGGGCCCTTTGCGAGCGAGTCGATACCGGTGAGCGGCAGGGGTTGCACCCAGTCGGCATTGTCGATTGGCACCAGGTTGGTGAAACCGCCGACATTCATCAGATAGCCGCCGGCAGTGAAGGTATTCCAGGCAAAGCGTCCCGCTTCCCCGGCATGGGGTTGATACTGGCCGGTCGTCGAGCCGCCCAACGGCAGCTCTACCCGATAGATCGTTCCTTTTGTCAGTGCGTAGATGCGGTCCTTCCCTTCCCGCGAGGCATTGAACCAGATGGTATCTCCGCTGACGGATGGAAACCCGAGCGTTTGATAGCTGAAAGGCAACAGGTAGCGGGTAGCTCCGTCGCCGGCATTGACAAGGGCAAGTGACATTTCACCGCGAGGGTTGCGCACAGCCGTGACGATCCCGCCCGCGCCATCGAACTTGGGGTAGGTATAGAAAAGACCATTGGGATTGGGGAGGCGCCGGATCAGCCGGCCCGTGGTATCCAACAGATGTAGTTCGCAGGACCCGTCGGTAGCCTCCTGTACGGCGACAATGGCGCTGCCGTCGGCGGCGATATCAGGTGCAAAATAGCGGCTGCGGCTGGTCAATTTCCGGTCCTCCCCTGTCCAGGGGTTCAGCAGCCGGATGACGCTATAATCCCGCCAGCCCCAGCGCGGGTCTGTTTCGTAGGCGGCATAGACGACACGGCGACCGGCATAAGAGAAATAGTTGTCGAGGGAGATGCTGCGGGCGCGGACGACCTGCGTGGGATAATGGGCCGCAAGCTCGGGCCGCCGGACCGAGAAGACGAAGGCAGGTATCCTTCGATAGCTGCTATGCATATACAGCACCGTATCCCCGCCTACAAATTGCGGAAACTCCTGATTGGCGATAAAATGGCGGCTGAATATCGCGCTGCTCTCGGCATCAGAAGGCCGAACGCCGACCATCTGGCGCTGGAAGAAATCCAGCGCATCGCTTCGGTATTGACGGAAAGACACGCCGGAATAGCGTTTGATCGCGTTCTGCAACGGATAGAACAGCCCGTGAAATGCCGCCGCATCATGGCCCACCTTGCGCCAGAAATCATCCCCATAGCGCTCGCGACCATAGGCGATCAGCATATAGCCCAGCGGGTAGTGGTCGGGGACATAGTCGCGGAGCGACCCGTTGCGCAGCTTCATCCAGGAATAGTTCTTCCGTGCGGTCCACAGCGATCGGTAGCTGTCCAGGAAAAGCGGCAGCCTTCCCCTTCCCTGGTCGCTCACCAGGGTCTCCTGGTAGACCGCGTCACCTTCCCAGAACCAGTTGGGCACGGCCAGGCTGTTGGCAAAGGCCTGACCGCCTTCCCCGAACAGATAGTAAAAAGCGCCGGAGAGGCCCACGCGAAAATTGTTGTATTGCTCGACATGCCGGTATTCATGGATGGCGAGTGTCCGCGGCCAGGAGAGGCTGCCGAGATCGAAACTATTTTGTTCGGGCGTCAACTGGAATTCGCTGCGAAAAGGCGCCAGCTGGACATATCCATTGGCGATAGTCGTCTGGTTCTGGAGGACGATATCGATCTTGCGTTGACGCGAGCCGATGGTCGGCCGGGTGGTCCGCGCCAGCCGGTGGACGATAGCGGCCACGGTCTGGGCCTGCGAGTCCAGACCTATCGGGAAAAGAATGCGGGCGGTATCGGTGTTGAGCTGCCGCCATTTCAGGGACGGGGGATTCCCGCCAAAGATCTGGGCGGATAGTCCTGTAGACAAGAAGAGGGCTCCAAACAATAAAAACAGGCGGGAAAGACGCATTGAATTGGTTCACTTTTTGGTGGACAGGTGGCTCAAATTAAGGTATTTTCGTATCAAATCTATGAAGCTCAAACTTCGGTCCTTTTTGCTATCCGGTGACTATGATGCTGTACCGGCTGCCCTTGCCGGGCTCATCCTCGTCCAGGCGCTCTGCGCCTACGGCGGCATCGGCATTTCGCCCGACTCGGTAGTCTATATCAGTACGGCGCAGAGCATCCACGATCATGGGGCGATCAATGATTTCACCAATATGCCGGTGATGGACTTCCCGGTCTTTTACCCCATCTTTCTCAGTGGGGCGTTATTCCTCACCGGCGCCAAAGTGTTGAGTTTTGGCCCCATTCTCGACGGCCTGCTCTTCGCGACGCTGATCGGGCTTTGCGGCTGGATCATGAACCGGTTCGACCGGGCTACCCGCTTGTATAAGGCGCTGTTGCTGGTATTCATTGTCCTCAGTCCCTGTCTGCTGGAGATCTATTCGATGATCTGGAGCGAGACGGTCTTTATTCTCTTATCCATCCTGTTCATCATCGTGGCTCACGGCTATTTCCGGACGCACTCCATCCGGTGCCTGCTGGGGATGGCGGGAGTGGTCGCCCTTGCAACCGTGACCCGGTATGCGGGTGTCAGCCTCGTCGCATTGGGCGGTCTCCTGTTGCTTTGCGACGGAGGGTTGTTGCGCTGGAGCTGGAAAAAGCTCGGGCATCTTATGGTCTATAGCCTGGGATCCGTATCCCTGCTGGCCCTGAACCTGTATCGCAACCTGCAACTAACCCAAACGCTCACGGGGTATCGCGAACCGGGACTGACGCCTTTTACGGATAATCTGCACGACTTCGGCGCCGTGCTCTGCGACTGGATGCCTTTTTTCAATGAACATTACGCACTCGCCGCGGTGGTGGCGGTGCTTTTCATCCTTCTGATTACGGGGAGATTCGTGTCGCGGTTGGTACGGCGCAACGGTTTTTTTTCCTATGAGATCCTCGCGCTGAGTTATTTTGTCGTCTACGCCGGATTCATCCTTTTCACGGCCACGGTCTCCCGGTTCCAACAGCTGGACAGCCGGCTCCTTTCCCCGCTGTTCCTCCCCTGGCTCTGGGGCAGCAGCAACTGGATCCCGGCGGCCCTGCGCCGCTGTCCGCCGCAGTGGAAAAAGGCGGCGACGGTCGCCGCGCTGGTCGCCGCGGGATGCTTTATCTACGGCGAGATCCATGACTTCCGGGAGAACTGGGATGGCATCCACTATGCCGGTATTCCCGGATATACCGAGACCAGCTGGAAGCAGTCGGAAACGATGGCCTATGTGCGTAATCACAAGGATTCGCTGGAAAAGGCGGGTCCCATCTATTCCGATGCATTCGAAGGCTTGTGGTTCCTCGCCGATGTCCATGCCGATCTGATCGCGCATAAGGACAACCCGGAGGATATCCGGTATCAGATGAAGCAGGACCATTTCACCATCGTCTGGTTCGACGATGCGATCAATGACGATCTCATCGATGTGGAATTTATGCGGAGCAAAAAGCCGCTGGTCAGGGAACTCCATTTCAAGGATGGGGCTATCTATTTCTTTAAGACCGATTCGACGGCGGTGCATTAATATTTGAACTATTTTTAAGGGATGTTTTTAGTTGCGTTGGCGGTGGCCCCCGGTATTGCGGTCTCTCTGTTCATCTACTCCCTCAACAAGTACGGGAAAGGGGCGATGCGTTACCTGGTCTTCTCTTTTATTCTGGGGATGGCGGCGACCGTGCCGGCGCTGCTGATCCAGCTGCGGGCGGTGGATGTGCGGACCGAGCCCTGGCGTCATTCCATCGCCTCCTATCTCTGGTATGCGTTTGCGGTGGTGGCGCTGAGTGAAGAGGGAAGTAAATTCCTGGTGCTGCGGTGTTACGCTTATCCCCAAAAGGCTTTTCGCGAACCCTTCGACGGGGTGGTCTTCGGAGTGATGATCGGGATGGGGTTTGCGACCGTCGAGAACATCGAATACGTGCTCAAATTCGGGGCGGGGACGGGTCTCTCCCGATTCTTCCTGGCGATCCCCGCGCATGCCGCTTTTGCCATCCTGATGGGCTATCCCGTCGGAAGGGCTAAATTCGCGGACCGCCGGCGGTTCTGGCTGCTGTTGTGGGGACTGCTGGTGGCGGTGTTCTTTCATGGAAGCTTCGACTTCTTCCTGTTCATCCAGCAAAGCCATGAAGCGAAGAAATACCTCAGCACAGGGGTGATCTCGTTCGGGGCGTTTGCGACCTTTTATATCGCGGTGCGGCTGGCGATGCGGGCCTTGCGGCAGCACCGGGCGATGCAGGCGGAGCGGGAAAATAATATTGAACAAATCAACTATAAGCCCACTGAAAATGACTGACGAAACATTATCGATCCGCCCCGGCGAAATGGATGATATCAATACCATTGGATTTTTGGCGCAGCAGATCTGGCCGGAGACCTATGGGGCGATCCTTGCGAAGGAGCAGCTGGACTATATGCTGAATCTCTTCTACAGCCCGGTTGCGCTGCGCCGGCAGATGCTGGAGGACAAGCACCAGTTCCTGGTGGTGGAGGAGAACGAGGAGCCGATCGGTTTTGCGGCCTGGAGCTCCACGACCGAGCCCGGTGTCTTCAAGCTTCACAAACTCTATGTTCTGCCCGGGCGGCAGGGAAAAGGTTTGGGACGGTGGATGTTGCAGTTCATCTACCAGGCCATCGGACCCTTAGGCGCCACCACCCTGCGCCTCAATGTGAACCGGCACAACAAGGCGCGGCAGTTCTACGAGCGGATGGGATTTGCCGTTGTAGGGGAAGAGGATATTTCCATCGGCGGGGGGTATTTCATGAATGATTATGTGATGGAGACGGCTGTGCCGGCCGTTTAGCCGGCGGCAGGGATCGGGCCTTCATCCTCTTTCTGGCCCATTGCGGCAAGTTTCATCTTCCGCGCGGTCTCGTGACCGAGATATTTTTCGATGCGGATCTCCACCCCATAGATGACCGGGGTGAGAACGATGGCCATCGTTGCTTTATAAGCATAGTTTACGAGGCAAATGGCCAATACCTGCTGCATGCTCCAATTGTTGCCGAGACGGAAGGCGATGTAGAGAACGACAAAGCTGTCTACCAGTTGAGACACGATGGTCGAGCCCGTGGCGCGAAGCCAGACATGCTTGTTCCCCGTGATCTTTTTTATCCGGTGAAAAACCGTCACGTCCACGATCTGGCTTACCAGGAAGGCTGTCAGACTGCCAAGGATGATCCACATTCCCTGGCCGAAAATGCCGTTGAAGGCATCCTGCATATTCGGAATATTGCTATCCGTTTTCGTTCCCACCCAAAAATCAGCCGGGGGGATGTGGATGGCGGCATAGAACATCAGGAAGGCATAGGAGATCAGGGCTACCGCGATATAGGATATTCGCCTTACCGCCCTGGGCCCGTAATATTCGTTTACGATGTCCGTCATCACAAATTCCAGGGGCCACAAAAGCACGCCGCAGGTGAGATTGAAGGCCAGGCCTTTTTGTCCCAGAAGGGAAAAAGAAGCAGGATGGAAGCCAAAAAGCTTTTCCAGCGAAAAGATCTTTCCCCCGATACACTCCGCGATAAGTGCATTCGCCACGAAGAAGGCTGTGAAAAAAAGGAAGAGTTTTGTCGGCCGGTCTTTTAATATTGCCTGGATCATTTCAGATTTCGATTGAGGATGAAAACGGTCACTTGCAGTGCAAAGAAGATAAAGTTAACGATCATCAGCCAGATGGGTATCCCGGTTTTCCGGAGGCGGCGGATCAGCAGCAGGCAGAGCAGGACGATGTTCAGGACGATATTGATCGCCGATCCGCCCAGCCAGGCCAGTACGATGATATTCGAGGTGATCGCGTTGTCCGGGAATTGGGGCAGCCACTGAGAAAAGGAGACGAGGAGCCAGCAGAGATTACAGATAAAAGCGAGTCTGGAAAGAAAACGTAACAATCCCATGTTTAGGCAAATATTGGGTTTCGCGGGGCAAAATACCATTAAAATGCCATTATTTTGCTTCGAATCATGATGAAACCGCTCAGTCTTGTGATCATTACCTACAACCGGCCGGAGGATGCGCTTGATCTTGCCCGGAACATCAGCGGCCTGGAAGGTCTGGACGAGTTGGTGGAGGAGGTCATCATCGTCAACAACCGGAGCAGCGTCTCTTATCAGCCCCTTGAAGAATTCATTGCCGCCCACCCTGCCCTGCCTTTTCGCTATTCGGTGGCGCCGGAGAATCTCGGGGTATCACGGGGTCGCAATTATGCCATTGGGCTCAGCCGGGCGCCCTATCTCGTATTTCTTGATGATGACGCGCTTTTCCGGAATGCGGATGCTCTGCGCTGGATCGTGCCCGTATTCGAGGGAGATGCCGGCAGTGATCCAGATCCCGACCTCGCCGGTGCTCCCGGTCGTAGTGTGGGGATCGTTGCGTTCAAAGTCTTTTATTATTCGACGGGGGAAATGCAAAAGAATGCGTTTCCGCATAAGCGTTTTGAGGAGCGGAAGGACTGGCCGCATTTCGACACCGCTTATTTCTCGGGCTGTGCGCATGCGATCCGGCGGACGGTCTTTGAGCAGGTCGGGCTCTACCCCGAGAACTTCTTTTATGGCATGGAGGAATATGATCTGAGTTACCGGACGCTGGACGCCGGCTTCGCCATCCGATATGACGACAGGGTCGTTGTCTGGCATAAGGAGTCGCCGGCGGGGCGTCAGCCGCCGCGGGAGAAGCTGCGGGGGATGTGGGTGAACAAGAGTGTTGTTGCCAGGAAGTATCTCCCTTACCGTTACTTTTACACGACAGCCCTGCTTTGGAGTCTGGAATATCTAAAGAAGAGCGGGGGACATTTGGGCGGCTTTTTCAGGGGCTGGGGCCAGGTGTTCGGCATCCCGGGGCGCGAGAAGCGGCGACCGGTTGGCGCGGCAACCCGGGAATACCTGCGGCGGGTGATGGCGAGATTAACCTATTAAAGAAAACAGATCCCTGCTTAAATAAAAAAAGCCCCTACAAAGTAGGGGTCTTTTTTAGTATCGTTACCGTTTATGGTGGGGTTACCATTTGTCTACTTCTTCGCCGGTTGGAGCGGAAGAATGAGTACCGGGAGTATGGCGAACGCTATTGACATTGTCTTCAACATCGTCTTCGACAGCTGTTTCCTGGTAGGTGGTCTCCGGTTGATAGTTACCTTCACCTTGCTGGTCGTTGTCGTGGTTGTAGGCGTCGAAATCGAAATCCGGCATCAGGTCGGTTTTTACATAATCAATCGCCTCGGTCAACGCCTTCAGGAACTTGTTGAAGTCTTCCTTGTAGAGGAAGATCTTGTGCCTGTCGTATCCATCCTCATTGAATTTCTTCCGGCTTTCAGTGATAGTCAGATAGTAGTCGTTACTACGGGTTGCCCTCACATCGAAGAAATACGTCCTGCGTTTGCCAGCGCGAATCCTTTTGCTGTAGACGCTTTCCATTCGTTTGTCGTTGTTTTCGTACGCCACAATAATTTGTTTTAATTTCTAATTTAGCAGTCACAAATATAGGATTGTTTTCGAATTAGCAAAATTTGGCAAAATAATAATAGCACTTAATCGGACGAGATTACAAAGGGGTTGATGAAGATCAAGCCGGGCTGTTTTCAGCCTGTTGCTGCTCATAGAGATAGGTGTAATAACCGTTGCGGGCGATCAGCTCCTGGTGGGTGCCGGACTCGACGATGCGTCCTTCTTCCAGCACGACGATCCGGTCGAAGTCGAAGAGGGAGAAGATGCGGTGGGTGATGATGATCGCCGTCTTGTGTTGCAGATATTGGTATAAATTACCAAGTATTTCCTTTTCAGTCTTAGCGTCGACGGCCGAGAGACAGTCGTCGAATACGATGATCTCCGGGTCTTTGATCAGGCCCCGGGCGATGGAGATGCGTTGTTTCTGGCCGCCGCTGAGGGTGACGCCGCGCTCTCCTACTACTGTTTGATATTTTTCGGCAAAGCCATCGATCTCCTTGTCTACGCTGGCATAGCGGGCGGCGAGTCTTACTTTTTCATCGTCGCCGCGTTCGAGGCCAAACTGGATATTGCCGGTGACGGTATCGCTGAAGAGGAAGACGTCCTGGGGGACAAAGCTGATCTGGCGGCGGAGGTCCTGCAGGTCGAGGTGTTGCAGGGGGGTGTTGTCGATAAGGATCCGGCCTTTGTCGGGGTCGTACATCCGGAGGAGGAGTTGGGCGATGGTCGTCTTGCCGGAGCCTGTCCGGCCGATGATCACCACTTTTTCGCCTTTGCGGATCTCCAGGTTGAAATCGGTCAGCGCGTGGATGCCGGTATTGGGATAGGTGAAATCGACGCCCTGGAAGCTGATATTTCCCTGCAGGGGCATTTTAATTGCCTCCGGGGCGTTGCGGATGGCGGGGACGGTGTCGAGGAATTCGTTGAGTCGTTTTTGGGAGGCTGAGGCGCGTTGGACCATGCTGGCGACCCAGCCGATGGCCGAGACCGGGAAGGTGAGCATGGTAATATAGATAACGAATTCCGTGATGGTGCCGATGTCGGTGTTGTGTTTGCCGTAGATGACATAGAGGCCGCCGATCATGATGGCCAGCAGGGTACTGAGGCCGATCATCAGGCCCATGGCGGGAAAATAGATGGCTTCTACTTTGGCGAGGTTGACCGCGTTCTTCCGGTATTCTTCGCTGTTGTGCCCGAAGAATCGGAGCATGGCTTTTTCCTGGACGAAGGATTTGATGACGCGGATGCCGCTATAGGATTCCTGGGCGTTGGTGGTGAGGTTGCTCAGGAGGGCCTGGATATGTTCGCTCCTTTTATGGATGATGGTGTTGACGTAGTAGATGGTTATCGCCAGGATGGGCAGGGGGGTCAGCACGTAGAGGCTGAGGAGGGCGTCCTTGCGGAGCATAAAGAAGAGGCTGAAGCCGATGGTCACGAGGAGGTTGGCCAGGTACATGGTGGCCGGTCCGGTGTACATGCGGACGCGGCTGACATCTTCCGCCATGCGACTCATCAGATCGCCGGTGCTGTGGGTCTTATAAAAGTTGACGTCCAGTTGCTGGTAGTGTGCATAGATCTCGTTCTTCTGGTCGAACTCGATGTGGCGGCTCATGACGATGATGGTCTGGCGCATGAGGAAGAGAAATCCGCCGCTGATGAGCGCCAGCACGAGGAGGGTGATGCCGCAGATGGCGACCTTCCAGCCGTCGAATGCCGGGTGGCGGGCGTCGATCGCGCGGATCAGTTTCCGGACCAGGATATCATAGTTGGCCGTGTCCCGGGCTGCCGTTTTCATGCGGGGATCGGCCGGTTTGGCGGGGGATGCGTCTGCGGTGGGTGCGCTTGCGGCTGGGGTTGCACCCGCCGGGGGCGCTTGCGCGGCGGCTGTCGATGCCGGGTTATCGCCTGTTTTCACGGCGCCGGGTGCCCCCTGGGCCGCGTGGGCCGAATCGGCGGTGTGCTTTTTCAATTCCGTCTCGACCGAGTTGACGACATAGCCCGTCACCTGTGGGGCGAGGATGCGGAAGTAGTTGGACAGGATGATGAACAGCAGGCCCAGGAGAAAGCGCCAGCGATATTTCCAGAAATATTTGTTTACTGCCTTAAGATGCTTCAAAGTCCCGCCGATTTTCCGCAAAGTTACGAAATGTGGGGGGATGCGCCTTGCCGCCGGTGTAGTTCCCGCGCGGCCGCGGTCGGGGATCGCGGCGCCCTGCCCAAAAATATTTGGCGGATTACGCGTAGACCCTAATTTTGCGCCCGGAGAGATGGCAGAGCGGTCGATTGCGGCGGTCTTGAAAACCGTTGAAGGTAACACTTCCGGGGGTTCGAATCCCTCTCTCTCCGCCAACTGAAAAGTATGTGCCCCCGTTGGGGGCATTTTTCATTTTGGGAGTGGACGAACTTGTTCGTCAGAGTGGAGGTCATTTGACCTTTTTGAATATCGTCAACCTCTATTTTTACGGGAGTAGTTAAAATAAATTTGCGCAAGCAAAACCTTGCACATATATTTGCAAGTACTTACTTGCGCATGTAATTAAAAAAAAGAAAATATGAGAAAAATAATTTCATTTATGCACATATCGCTCGACGGTTTTGTAGCAGGACCGAACGGAGAGATGAACTGGATCAAACTTGATCAAGAACTTTTTGATCATGTCGGTGAGCGGATCGGCCAAACCGATACGGCATTATACGGACGAGTAACTTACCAGATGATGGAAAATTACTGGCCTACCGCTGGAGACAAGCCGAATGCGACCAAGCACGACATTGAACATTCAAAGTGGTATAAGAAAGTCCACAAAGTTGTTTTATCGAAAACAATGAAAGTCGCGGGCTTGACTGATACAACAATTATCAGCGACAACCTTTCGGATAAGATAAACGAGATAAAACAACAGGCAGGTGGAGAAGTCTTGCTTTTTGGTAGCCCGACAGCCACACATTCACTTATTCAACAGAACTTAATCGATGGCTACTGGCTATTTGTCAATCCAGTCATTCTTGGACGAGGCATTCCATTGTTTGTAGACATCAAAGACAAAATAAAACTAAACCTATTGACCACCAGACAATTTACCTGTGGGGTAACTGAACTGAATTACACAGTAGCAATTGATTGAAAGTTTCCTATATGAAGAATGTAACAATCACGCTGTTATTTATAACACTGACTTTTTCTGTAAAATCGCAGTCCGTCCTGGATTCCTTAAAGCAACTAAATTCAAATGAATTCAGAAATAACATTGCTATACGCGGGTTAATTGACAGTTTTGCATATTACGCGGACAGGACTAAAGCTCAACGGCAGGCGGCGCTTTTTGTTGAAAATGGTACAATGGAAATTTATCGGTCAGAGCCCGATTCAAGCAAGCCGATTTTCGTATTGAAAGGGCGCAAAGAATTAGAAGAAGCCTTCAAGGGCCTGGAAAAATACAATATGACGTTTCACCTTAACGGGCAGAACTCGATCAAATTCGGGGATGATACAACCGGGAGTGTCCAATGTCTTGCCCATCATATCCTTTTTGAAAATGGGAAAAGGATACTACTAACCGAAGCTATTCGCTATTATGATACTTATACCCGTCAAAATAATCAATGGCTATTTGTAAAAAGAAAACTAATTATTGATTGGGAAGACAAAAGATTGTCAACACCGTAAATTCCTATGTAGATGAGATGTGTTCATTTTGAAACTTCGGGTCGCTCATCGGCCGCAACTCGCGGCCCATCCACTTTCTTCCCTGCAAGCGCCCCCTTTTCCCGAATAAAACGCGGTTGCGCCCGCCCATTGAGATAATTTCGCGCCGGCACTTCGACCCACTGGTAACAAAGCGACGCCATGGCGACCGTCACTATCAGGAAAGTGCAGGCACACAACCAGCCTAACCGATAATCGATTCCCACAGTGTAAAACCCTTGCGGGATCCACCAACCCAGCAGCGGAGCGATGGCCCGATATGTAAAAAAGACCGGCATATGTACCATGTAGATGGAAAACGACCAGTCGCCCAACAACTGCGCAGGTCTCGTGGACAGCAAGCGCCGCACGGCCGAACCGTTATATGCCGCCGCCAGGATCAAAACGGGGAATAGCGCTACTGTAAGCAGCTCGTTGACATCAAAATGCAAGCTTAAAACCAGGGCCAGCACAATGATCCAAAACAGAACATCCCGCCGCAGTAAGCGCAGCACAGCCCTTTGTTGGTACCAACGGTAAGTAACCATACCCAACATAAAACCCGCCACACATCGGGGAAAGGCATAATCACTATTCGTATTCAGCGTCGTCGGATGCCACTGGCTGAAAGGCAGCCCGAATCTGCCAGCAAGCCGGTATCTGACAAAAGTGTACAGTCCCGCGATCACCAGCAACCAGATGAGCCTCCCCGCGCGGCCACCGGGTCCCAACAGCTTCATTATCTTGTGCATGCGACCACCGGATGTCGCCAGGAAGGGTATCATCAACGGGAACAGCAAGTACGTCCACCATTCCGTGCTCAGCGACCAGGACGGCGTATTCATGGGAGGCGTCGTGAAGAGGTGCATGGCCTGTACCAGGAACACACAGGCAGGGAATGCGCGGATATTAAAGACCTGGTGGAAAAGATTCGCCCATCTCGGATCCTCCACCGGGCCGGCCAGGATCAGTGTTCCCGCAGCCAAAGCCCATAGAAGCGTAAAAAAATGCAGCGGGTAGACCCGGGCAAAACGAGCTCGCAAATATTTCCAGTAAGCGGGCCGCTTTACGCCTTCCTCGAAGTTCTCGCCATAAACATGTGTCAGGATAAATCCGCTGAGGACGAAGAAGAAGTCAACCCAAATCCAGCATTTATCAACAAATAGGCTCAGATGCTTGTCCATTAACGGAGCAATGAATATCTCACAATGGAAAAGCACGACGAGGAGCGCTGCTATTCCCCGCAACGGGGTTAGAGAAGAAAAGTAGATTGATCGCATACAGGCCCTTTCATTTGATTCAAAAGAAAAAAATTGTCCAGTATCGAATATCTCTTTGAAGTTCTCAAACTGCCTTTATCCGGGGCAGCTGCGACAGTCTCGCGGTAAAGCAAAAAGTAGGTAATTCCTGAGGAAAATGGGAGTTATACAAATCTACGCAAATTATTACATATTATTGTTCCATAAATGCTTTCAGAATTGTTGCAGAATACGGATTTCACACCAGCCGGTTCTCGACGGCAAACCGGATCAGCATCGCCGTATTCTTCACATTCAGCTTGGCGATAAGATTCTTGCGGTGTGAATCGACCGTAAATGGACTGACAAACAGCTTTTCGGCAATCTCGGGGTTCGTATACCCCTCCGCGATCAGCGAAAGGACCTCCCGCTCCCGGCGGCTGATAACGGGCATGGCCACGGGAGCAGACTTTTGGTGTTGCTGCAACGACTCCGCCACCTCTCCGCTGAAGTAGATGCAGCCATCGGCAACGGCATGAATGGCCTTGAGCAGATCCTCCCTGGAAGAGTTCTTGAGGATATACCCCGAAGCGCCGTTCTCCATCATTTTTTTGATATACAACCCCTGGTTGGATGTGCTGAGCCCCAGGACGAAGATGCCGGGGTATTTTTCCTTGACCACGGCGCAAAGGTCGACGCCATTCATGTCCGGGAGATTGATATCCATGAGGATGATGTTGGCCGTGTTGTGCACAAAATAGCCCAGACAGGACTGCGCATTCATGGCATGCCCCGCCCATTCGATATCCTTCTCGTGCTGCAGCAATGAATGAATACCCTCGATAACTACCGGATGATCGTCGACGATAAATACACGGATCATAGGCTATATAGTGAATTCTATGGTGACGGAGGTTCCCTTTCCGGCCTCCGAATGAACATCGATCTTCCCCTTCAGGTATTCCACCCTCGACCGGATATTCGTCCATCCCGCGCCCTTGTTGTTCTCCAGCACACTGGTGTCGAAACCCCGGCCGTTGTCCTCGACCAGCACATTCAGCCGGCTGTCCTCGCGCACCAGCTGGACAAGCACCTCCGTGGCACCGGCATGCTTGAGGATATTGTTCAGCAGCTCCTGCACGATCCGGTAGACGATGATCTCCGCCTGGCTATCCAGCCGGCTCCCGAATCCAAAGGACTGATACTTCACCGTCAGCAGCCGGGTGCTGGTCACCGACTGACAGTAATCCCGCAACGCTTCGTCGAGGCCGAACCGCATCAGCATTTCCGGCATCATGTTATGCGCGACCCGGCGTAACTCGCGGATCGAGGAATCGATCATATCCAGCGATCGCTCATACACCGCGATATTATCCGGGGTGACGATCAGGTTCTCGCGGATATTGCTCAACGAATACTTCACCCCCGAGAGCATGCCCCCGAGTCCGTCGTGCAGGTCCTTAGCCAGGCGGCTGCGTTCCTCCTCCTGCCCCCGCAGCATGGCATTCACGGTCATCAGCTGCTTGTCCTTCTCGAGCTGACCGATGGTCTGTTGCTGCAACTGCTGCTTCTGCCGGTAGTTGCGGTAGAGCAGGAGCCCGAGCAGCAGCAGAAAACCAATCGACCCGAAAAGAACATAGTTCAGGGTCGACTGATGCCGGATGGACAGCGACTGCAGTTGCTTCTCTCCCTGCAGCCGGCCGATCTCCTTCTCTTTTTCCGCTGCCTGGTATTTGGCCTCGATGCCGGCAATGGCGGTCTTCGATTCGATGTTCTTCAGACTATCACCGATCGTGTCAGCCTGCTTCAGATAAACATAGGCCTGCGCCTCATGATGGGTGTTCTCTTCCACCTTCATCAGATCGCGAAGAATGAGCTGCTTTTCTTTCAGGATACCCTTATCCGTCGAAATAGCCAATGCGTCCGACAATTCCTTTCTCGCAACATCGTACTGCTTCATCTCTATATGGCATTCCGCCAGCGCCCGGGTCTGGGAACAGAGTTTGAAAGGACTGCCCAAGGCACGGGACGCCGCCAGCGCCTTGTTATAATCTTCCACTGCGGCCGGATACCGATGGAGCTTTCGATAGACGTATCCCTGCTTGGAATAATAATTACTATTTAATCCCGGCTTACCCAACTTCCTGACGAGCGGCGCGGCCTTATCCAGGTAGACCTGGGCGGAGTCGACGCGATCAAGGGTGACGAGATCATCCGCCACATAGATATAGGCTATGGCCAGTAACTCTTCGTTGCCATCCGCAAGCCGGTAAGGGATCCCGGCCTCGTCGTATTCCAGTGCCTTGTCTGTCTCTTTGAGATCATAATAGACAGTAGAAATATTGGCACAGTAAGTGGCAATCGCCTCGTTCTTTTTCGGATCGTCGGACTCCTTCCAGGCCTTCATCGCTTCCAGGTAGGCGGCGATGGCATCCTTGAACTGTCCGTTTTGCGCCAGGACGATCCCCTTTTGTCCCTGACAGGTGGCGATGGACAGCAAGGTTTGCGCAAGGTTCACTCCCGTCGGCTTTAGCGCAAGATGTTTCCCGAACCAATAGATCGCGCTGTCCTCCAGCAGAGCGACTCCGGTCGATCGCAGGCTTTCCACCATCTTGGCTTTCTCTGCATAATAGTCGGCTACATAGTACAGATAATGCATTTTCTCCGCCAATGCCCGCATCGACTCGAGATAACGCCAACCCTTCAGGGTGTCATACCCAAAATATTCGACGGCGAGATTGCCAAGCAGGGAAAGGCGGAAGGTGTCGTCCTTGGGATGTTTGAGATCATTCTCCATGCTGTCGATCCGCTTGTTCTGCGCGGTCGTGGGTTGCGCAACAAACAGCAGCAGGCAAAACAATATCCTGATATGGATCGGGGGTTGAAGCATGGGGGATCGCAGCCTGGCGGCTGCCTTATTAAAAGTAATCAATCCCCTTGCAGCTTTCTAACTATCCCGCAAAAATCACTGTTTCGGGTGAATTCGGACGCCCCCCGGCACAATCCCCGTTTCGGGTGATGACAATCGCCTTTTCGAGAATCTATCTTTAACCCGGCTTCGATATTATAAACCCCCAACACTCCCATAACATGAGACAACTGATCAAACTCCTTTTCTTTCTCGTTGCGACGGTCTTCTCCTTTGGCATCAGCGTCGCTCAAAAATCCACAGTGGGCGAAGAACTCCCGAAAGAAAGCAGGGTCGACCTCAGCATCCTCTCGGTCACTGTCCTCTACCCCACCCCCTCCAAGCCGCCGACTCTCAATACTGCGCATGGCACAGTACAAGGCAACCCGAACACGGCTGCTGCCAACACCGTGACACAATGTACGGTGATCGTACACGCCGACTCCGGCGCCGACGACCAGGTGATGCTCGATGTCACGCTTCCCGTCGGCGTTAAGATCCAGCAAAAGCCCGCCAATGCCACCACCGGCCCCTGCGCGGACTATCGGATGCAATGCGATGGCGCCATCCATATCCCTATCGGCCACCTGGAGCCGGGCCAATCGGTGACGGCCCAATTCACTTATTCCACTCCGCCGACCGGACCGGGTCTCCGGAATGACGTAACGGCCAGTGTCAAAGGCGTCCGGCCGGAAAGCAATCTTTCCAACAACAGCCGATCCGCCGGTCTGCATTGACAAGCGATCAACAAACCCCCACCATGAAAAAGGCATTTCTATTCGTCCTGGTGACCGCGGCGTTCCAGTCGCTGACCGCGCAGTCAAACAGCCCGGCCGGCGAAGCCCCACTAACCCATGCCGGCCATTTTATCTTCCGGGTCCCGCCGGGCTGGAAGACGGCCCAGCAGGGCAATCTTTTTACGATGGTCCCACCGGATTGCCCGCCGGACCAACTCATGAGCTTTATACTCCTCGAACCGGTGAGGGATACCGGTTTCCTTTCCGTCGGCAACGCCACGCTTACGCAAGTCGCCGTCGCCTTGAACGGAGAGGTCATTCCCCAGGTGTCGGCGGGTCACCCCCTGTACTTCGAGATGTATGCCGGCCGCTGTCTGAAGGGCTGGGACTATTCGTATGGCAATGGCAGGATCCGCATAAAAGTGATGAAAGACGGCGACGCCTACCCTTCCTGGATAGATTTCACCATCGGAGTATACCTGGCGCAGGTGAACGGCCGCATGGAACGCGCCTGCTATCTCAGCAAGGATTACAAATGCGGCAATATCGTGATGACCACCACCTCCAACAAATGGTCCTACGATCGTGTGATCGAAAATTTCTTCTTCAACATGCGCTTTGACGACTGGACGGATGCGGATGTGCGATCCGGCCGGTTCAACAATACCGGTGTCACGGGGGTTTGGTCCGGGGTCTCTTATTTTGAAGGGACCTACCGGGCCACCACCTTCATTTTCTTTGATAATGGGCAGGTATGTTATAACACCCGCTGGCCAATGACAGGACTTGCCGACCTGAACACAATCGTGGCCGCCGCCAATGACCCGCCCCATTGGGGCACCTATACCTACCAGGACGGCAGTGGGGTGATAAAAGTGTTGTACCAAACGTTCCCCTTCACCATCCAGGGCGATAAGCTGACCGGAACAATGAACGGCGGCACCCGGGATTTCAAACGCATGCCAATCCTCGACGAGGTCCGGCTCAACGGTACCTGGACAATGTATGGCGGCGCCATCTCGATCATGTTCACTGCAAACGGCGAGTTCGAGGACTATCGCGTCATCCGCGAGCTGGAACATAGGACCACAACCTGCGACTATAGTGTTCCTGAGCGGGTTCGGGGCACTTATACAATCCGCAATCATACCCTCTTCTTTCACTTTTCCGACGGAACCCATACGGAGATGGCAATCGCGGAACTCGGATTGCAACGAGGGGTCAACTCGCCGGATCAACTGGTGCTGAGTTTTGAAAATAATGTCCTAACCAAGAAATAAACCATGATAAAGCAATTCCTCTCCCTGGTTTTCGTGGTAAGCTGCTGGGCTGTCGCCGTTGCGCAGAAACCCGCGGCCGACCCCAACAAGGTGCTGGCCGAAGCACAGCGCAAGGTGGACTCCCTGATGCATGATCCAAAGTTCAAGCAATTGAGTAAAATGGGGGGACAACCCGGCGCCGCGCCGGGGATGCCCGGTGCGAGCGGGACGCCCGGTCTTCCCCCCAATATGGCCCAGATGGCGGCAAATCCCATGGCCCTTCTGGCCGCCGGCAGGAAACCCGACACAGCATTTCTGTCCAACCTCCAGATGCCGCCCCGCAACGACAAGGGTCTCGCCTCTATCCCCGCTCAGCCGATGAGCCGAACGCAGCTGGTCGGATTTATAAAGAATATGCGGACAAAGATCTTCGCCGCCATGCCGGGTGTCATCGGCCGGGGACCGCTGACGATGAGCGGCTACGACGACCAAACCCTTGACAAGGGAGCAGTGCTGGCCTGGTGCTCGGGGAATAACGACCTGGCGTTGGAACTGGCCATCGACGCCGCGAATGCGAACCCCGACGATGACAATATCCTCGACAATCTCTCGGCGATCCTCACCATGTGCGGACTCCCTTACGAATCCGTGCCCATCCTCGACTATATCCGCCAGCGCGACCCGGGTAACTCCACGATCAACAACAACCTCGGCCAGGCCTATTACATGATGGGCGATGCACAAAAGGCTGCCGCCTACCTGCAAGCCGCGATCGGTGACTATGCCGATCACCCGCAGGCCAATTTTGCGCTGGCCTGCCTGGCTTATATCAACGGCGACAAAAGCAAGGCCGCAGCTTATTGTGAAAGTTCCATCCGCGGCGCCTTTTTGGTGAACAGTTGGACGATGCTGAAGGCCTGTAAGCCGGACGCCAGGCTGATGGATCTCATCCGGCACCGCTACAAGCAACAGGATTATTTCAGTCCGCATAAGTATCCTCTGCTTCCCCAATGCAGGAATGTTGCCGAGGTGAGGCCATTTTTCGAACAATACGGCCAATATAAAAATATGTTGATCCATATGAAACAGCGGTACGAACAGATCGTCAAAGCTGAAGCGGACTATGTCCGGAAGAATACGGCCAATGAGCTGATGACGAAGATCCAGCAACGAAAGAATCCGCTCCGGCCCTATGGTATACTGGCGCAAACCGTCATTGGCGATATCACCGAAGACCTTGGTCTCCGGTTGAAAAGACTCGACGCCTACGATTCCAACTATTTCCACAAGATGGCCGATTTGAAGAAGAAGCATGACGACCAGATCGCGCAGGTGGCAAAAAGCTTTGACAAGCGGGCGGACGATGCCGGCGAGGGCAATCCCGATATGGAGCTGGAATCCGACGAATGCAAGGCCCTAAACGCCGTTCATAATACCTACCTGCCGCAGATGGCGCAACTCACCGAAGACTGGCAACGCCAGTGGATGGGCCAGACAAAGAACTTCTATAGTGACTATGCCTATTGGTGCTACCTGGCGTCCACCGACGATCACGCTTACCGGCAGATGTTCTACACCAACGTGATCGCCTGGATCGACCTGATCCTGAAGCTCAACAGGACGCAGTTCCTCAGCTGTCATATCCCCGTCACCTACAGCAAAAAGGAAGCGGACTCCCTCGAGATCGCGGAAGGCAAGTGCCCCCTCACCGCAAAGATCGATGCCGGACTAAAGGAGGCGGGAAAAGAAAAGCCAGAGAACTTCGCCAGCTTCGACATCAATTGCGAAGAATACAAGGTCGACTTCGATCTCCCCGATGGGGTAAAGCTCTCGGTGAAACAAAAGGCCTCCGGCTCCACGACCGTTGCCTTTGATGCCGGCCTGAAGGGAAAGGACAGCAAGAACAAGGTAGTGAAGATGCTGCCCATCGGAGCATCGATGGGTAACTATGTCACGTTTGGCGGGGATGTGCCGATCGATATCGGCTGGCGCTGGGATGCGGAACTTAACCTGCCGGGATACCTCGGCGGGAAGAATTCGGTCGGCTGGAGCTTCGGAACCAATTCCTCGCTCGAGTTCCATGGCGACGGCAAGATCGTCACCTATGTCTCCGACTGGGCGACAAAAAACATCTTCGGCCTGGACCCGCCCGACAAGCAGGTGAATAGGAATATCAAAATATTCAATGTCAACTCCAAAGCCCATTGACATGAAAAATTGGTTTCGCTGGTTCGCCCTATTCTTAGCATCGCCTTTGCTGGCATCGGCTCAGCCGCAGGCAAATGTTGTCCCCTGCTCCCAGGAAGAAATGATGACGGTCAAAGGGAAATGGGTGAAAAGCCCGGAAGACCATATCATCACCGGGCAGTCCTTCTCAGAACCGCAAAAGAAAGAGATGGGTCTCCGCATCGACCAGGCCTTCCGCCTGATCCAGGCCGCGTGGCCGGACCCCAAGGGGATGCTGGTCAAATGGTACCGTAACATGGGATTCACGGTGCCCGGCAGAAGCGGAACATTTGGCTACGACCTGAGTGTCGGCGCCTTTCATTACTACTGCAACCCGGACCTGCAGCATCTGGGCGTGGACGACGAGACGGATGGTGGCCTGGCTGTCCACTTCAATACCTTCGGCGGTCTTTTGTTCTATGATACTTCAATGCACGTGGGTCGTTATTATGTTGCGCTGATGGCACCACGCGTAGGCAGATCGAAGGACGCCGATCTCTATCAAACCAGCCTGGTCCGCGCGAATGAGCAGTTCGTGATCATTGCCCGTGATAGCCAGTTCCCCTTGAAAATGCTGACGAGGAGAGAATACCTCACCTGTCTGAAAAGCAAATTGCAACGGGAAGAGGCAAAGGGCATGGCCAACGAGATCAAATATTCGAAGACCGACCAGCAAAAGGACCAGGCGGTTACTTACTGGAAAAGCCACTACGAACCTAAACTCAAGCATATCGATGATTACCTTTCCGACGCCTCGGAAGACGACCTCAACCAGGTCGCCTTCGTGAAGAACCTGCAGGACTTCACCCGATTCTACACCGAGGCCGAGGGCGGCCAGGCTCCCGTCATCAACAACGGGGAGTATTTCCGTCCTCAACAGACCCCCTGGTTTCCCCAGTTCATCATCGTGGTTTGGACCTGGAATGACGGCGAGGGGCCTCCCGGCGGTTTGCTGCGGCCCCACCCGCCGGACCTCAACGTTTGCTGCCGGGTGGACAAATTCTTCAAAGAGAGCATGGAACAAAACCTGGATGTTGAAGCCTTCCGGCAACTGCTGGATAAATAAACTATCACACATGAAAAAACTATTGCTCATGACGGCTCTTCTTCTTCGCCTCGCGAGTTACGCACAGACCAATGCTGCCGACTCCCTTCGTGCGGCGTCCGTCCCGGCAGATATCGACAGCTCCGCGATTGGCAAACCCGTCGGGAGCGCGGCGACAAAGACAATCGGGCCTGAGGGCGGGACGCTCAGTTCTGCGGATGGGTTCATGGAATTGAGCTTCCCCCCGGGCGCACTAGCGGCCCCGACCAGCATCGGGATCCAACCCATCGAAAATACCTCGATGATGAACTTTGGAAAGACCTATGCGTGTACTCCGGATGGTCTTCATTTTCAAAAACCCGTTGGGTTGGTTTTACATTATACCGACTCCATGGCGAAGGGGATCACCACCTCGATTCCTACCATCCGCTGGCAGGACAAAAGCGGCTGGTGGACCTGTGTGGAGAAAATAAGGTTGGACTCCGTCGCGCACACGCTTACCGGCAGGATCGAACATTTCTCCGGGTACAGCGCCGCCACCTCCTTTAAGGTCTATCCAGCCAACATCAGTATGAAGGTCGGCACAAAACAGCTCTTCACCCTTGTGATCAGCGGCACCTACCCCGATGGTAAGCACTATGGAGGAAGGGAAGGAGCCAGGTCGTTTTGGAAGGAGCATAATGTCGAATGGTCCTTTTATTTACCCATCGGCATTGACGTCACGGGCACGATCGTGCAAAGTGAGCGCCCATTTGTGTTTTCCGCCACTTATACGGCGCCCGACGTGATACCCTCCAGACCGGTGACGATCGAAGGAAAATACATGGGCTTTGTTGCCCTCGCCGATGGCTCTTTTGCCGATGGGGTCTTTTCCCTCGCGACCGTGGATGTCTATGATGATTTTCATTACTCCTTTACCGGTTACGACAAGGTGGGTCACCTCGAAATGATCGATTCCTCGGGCTGTGATATCCGGGCTTACTCTTCGGGAAAGATCGAGCTCAGCAATCTCCAAAACCATACTCCCTGGAGCGACTGGCCGGCAAAGATCGGTCAATGCAGCTATGACTACCCCGATAAAACAGGGTGGAAGGGGATGGTAGAGATTGCGGGTTTGGGCAGCGGTACCCTCCAGCGGCCGTACCCCGACGTGCCGGGCCAACCGACCGTCAAGAAAATTCTTATTACCCTGGCGCCGGCCATGGGCAGCTCACCACCGTATACCGTTCATTGCAAGGGAGTGACCTCCAAAGTGCCTTCTTATCCGGTGCAGGCCAGACCGACGGATATCCAGCTGGAGCTGAATTTGTCAGGGGACATCTATATCATGTATGGATCAGCGGGCGGATTGAACACTCTTAAGGATATCCGCGGTGGCCAGGGATTCGAGATCAGCGCATCGAAATTGCGCTGAACAATGTAAAAAACTTTTTTTTACCCATAAACACATTCGTATGCGACAACTCCTATTGCTCCTCAGCCTCATTCCGTTCCTCGCCCAGGCCCAGATCGGCATCAAGGCCGGAGCCAATTTTGCCAACGTCACCAGTGCAGCGCAGATCAGTCCCGGGAACCGGGCCGGCTTCGTCGCCGGCCTCTTCCTTGCCCCGAATACGAAGGGCATCATCGGCTCGCGGACGGAACTGCTGTTCTCGCGGCAAGGATACAACTATGCGACCGGCACTACCAGCGGCAATGTCGATCTCAATTACCTGGTGATTCCTCAATACATGACGATCAACATTACGCGCTTCGTACAGATCCAGTTGGGAGGCCAGATGGCCTTTCTGCTGAATGCAAAAGCCGATAGCAGCGTGGCGTCGGGTCCGAAGATGCCCTACGGGAATGTCATGAGCTACTACAACAAATTCGACTATGGCTTTGGCGGCGGGATCGAGTTGCACCCCGTCGCGGGGTGGATCATCGGCGCACGCTGCAGCATCGGGCTGGCAAAGCTCTATAGTTCGTTGCAAACGGGTCAGATGCCCTCCTTCTCCGCATCCGATGCGAAGAACAATGTCGTCCAGGTCTTTACCGGTTGGAAATTCGGTGGTAACAGCAAAAAATAACGATATGAAAAAGACAGTACTTGCCTTTATCGGCATCCTTTGCGGCAGCCTTGGCTTCGGCCTTGCCGCCCTCGGGCAGGACTACCCGAACCCGGAATTCAATAACGAGGTGTATGCCTTCCGGAAGGACAGCAGCAAGCTGCTCCGGCTGGAGAAACAATCGGCAACGGTCGAGAATAAGACCTCAGTTGTAAGTGGCTCCCGCGCAGAATACAATATCGATGCTGGTCAGGCCACGGTCCGGTTTGGCAATATCGACCGGTACAGTTTTGTTTTCTGGACGGGCGCGGTCAGCACCGACGGTACACCGGGCGTTGCACCCGGCGGTCGCGCCGACAGCCTGATGCGCAATGCCGGCATCGACCCCAACATGTTGAACCTGACGGGAGCCAACTCGCCCCAGAACTTCACGCTTTACCGAATGGAGGCTTCGAAGGGAAAGCGAACGATCCTTCTTGTCAAAAGCGGCGGGTATTTCAGCAAGAAAGGCGGGGAAAGCGAAAAATACAGTATCAGCTCGAAGCGGATCAGGGAAGGATATTTTGAGATGGTCGTCGACAAGAAGCTGCCGCCTGGGGAGTATGCGTTCGTGATACGCTCCCAGGGAATGGATGCGATGAGGGGCGGCGCAACGCTGTATTGCTTTGGCGTCGATTAGGCCGGGAGCGGTCAAAGATCATCCCGCACCATCCACCGATGCTTGAAAAGCGCCACCGCCAGGCCATCCCTCGACCGGACATTGAAGCGGCGGTAAGCCTGTCCGACCAGCCGGATATAGGAAGACTCGCAGATCTTCAGTCTTTTCCGGATATCTTCATTGGTGACATCCGAAATGGCCAGTCTGAAATAGCGGTACTCCATCTCCGTTATGGCCGGCAATGGAGTATCACCGGGAGCCGCGGGACTCTCCGCTCCATTTCCGATCGGCGCAACTGCGGGCGGCGTCTCTACTGCTACATTCCGGATGGAATGCTCCAGGACGTCGGGATCTACGTTCTTCGGCAAATACCGGTCGGCGCCCGATCGGAATAACTTCGCGATCGCCTTTTCGTCGCTGGTCAACCCCAGGACGATCACGGCCATATCCGAATGCGCCTTCTTGATGAACCGGATCACTTCAACGGCGGGACGCAACTCGAAATTCACGTCAAGGACGACGATCCTGGGATAGGAACCACCACCCGAAGCGCCAAGACTATGGCTAAGCATATGGACATTCCGGGAGATGGATGTGATCCGGAAATCCAGCAACGAACTAAATAAAGAGGCAAGCGCATGCAGGTTCAATGCATGGTCTCCCGCCAGTGCGATGTTGATCATTTCAGAGCCTTTCCTTTGCGGTCCAATATAGCATTTCCAACGCACGGCCCCGGAGATCGCCATGCTCTCATCCGGGAAATTAGTAGGATACTCCTACCCAAATGTGCTAACTTGCTTTCGGTATGAAAGGTATCAAACACCCGGCGCCGGAACATCCTGTCCTATCCAAAGCAGTATTGGAGCAGGAAAGAAAGATGTTGCTGGACCTCGGCAACGATATCACCAGCGTCCGGGATAAGAACGACCTGCTCTTCCTTTTCTCCAGGCGGATCAAAAGCCTCTTTTATTTTACCCATACGATCGTCACGCTTCTCGACTACCAGGACGAGACCTATTCGCCCTTCCTGCTGGATCATCAGAACTCTCCGATCCGGGATCATGACCGGTATCCCGAGATGGTGAATGCCCATTTTTCGCTGAACGAACCCTTTATCCAGGCGGTCCTTACTGCCGGCGAGCCCATCTCCTTTTTGCTGGAGGACGTCATGGATCAACCGCTCAGTCCGCCTTTTCTCCGAGTCAATTATGAAAGAGGCGTCAGGGAGATCCTGATGACAAAGCTTATCCGGGAAGGAAAGCCGATGGGCTTTATCCATATCTATTCTGACCGTACCGACAGTTTCACGCCGGAGTTCAGAGGGGTCATAAAAGGCATTGCTCCACAGCTATCGGGCGCCGTCGCCAATATCATCAAGAACGAAGATCTCCTGAGCAAGGAAAAGGAGAAAGGGTTCCTCCTCGACTTCAGCAGCGATATCGCAAAGGTCCGCACTAAGGAGGAACTGGCCGTTGCCGTCCGCACTACCCTCAGCCGCCTCAATGCCATCAAGGGCTATGTCATCCGCAGGATCAACGAGGATGGCGCCACCCTGAGCGCCTATATCTGGCATCCGGGCGCGATAAAGCTGGACAAGGCCGATATCGACAAGTTGGCCAGCACGAACTTCGCGATCGACGACGGTCTTCACAGCCGGGTGCTGGCCAGCAATATCCCGCTCTTCTTCGATGTGGAACGGGAGATGCAGCGTGGCATTAGTACCGCCTATCTGCAATTTTGGAAACGGGCCGGACAAAAGACCCTCGTAGGCGTCCGGCTCCGGAAAGGAGAGACCGATCTGGGTATCTTATGGCTGGGCGTGGAAGAGATCAATGTCCTGCTCCTGCAGGCCATCTGCAGCCAGATCTCCGTAGCGATGGCCAATATCTTCGCCAATGAGCAAGTAGCCAGGACACAGGACGAACAGGCCTCTCTGCTGGATTTCGCCAGGGACCTCACCCAGGTAAGGGGCCGGACCCAGCTGCAGGACGCGATCTTCCGGGTGATCGACAAGACCATGCATACCAAGCTGGCGATGATCCGCGTCATCGACGAGGACGGCAAGCACCTGTCCCCCCTGATGTTCGACCGTACCCTCTTCAAGAACGCGGAAGTGGATTTCGACAAGATGTCGGTGCATAAGATCCCGATCGACGAACCTTATACATCGCGGGTGTTCGCCAGCAAAGATGGCCTGGTCTTCAACGTCGACGAAGAGATCCGTGACGGGAACGCCTATGCGCGGCTCTGGAAGACCACCGGCCTTAAGAACATGTATGGGCTGCCCTTGCGGGCGGGCGACAGGAATATCGGCACCATCTGGATCCTTGCCAACCGGCTCAGCCAGTTGATGGTAAAAGGCATCTGTTCCCAGATCTCCATGGCCATCGCCAATCTCCAGGCCAGCGAAAAGCTGCTGGCGTATAAGAAGCAGCTGGAAGACGAGAATACCTATCTGAAAGAACAGATCAGGACCATCTATAATTTTTCTGAGATCATCGGCAATGGAGTGGCCATGCAGGAAGTCTATCGCCTCTTATCCGTTGTAGCCGGAACCAATTCCACCGTGCTGGTGCTCGGAGAGACCGGCACCGGCAAGGAGCTTATCGCGCGGGCTATCCATAACGCCTCGTCCCGAAAGGACAAGCTCATGGTCAAGGTCAACTGCGCGGCACTGCCCGCCAATCTGATCGAGAGCGAATTGTTCGGTCATGAAAAGGGCGCTTTCACCGGCGCGATCGACCGGCGGATCGGCAAGTTCGAGCTGGCGGACAAGAGTACGCTCTTCCTCGACGAGATCGGCGAGATGCCGCTGGAAGCCCAGGCGAAGCTGCTGCGCGTGATCCAGGAACGCGAGCTCGAGCGGCTCGGCGGCAAGCAAATCATCAAAGTCGACGTGCGGCTGATCGCCGCCACTAACCGGGATCTCCAGGCGGAGGTGAAAGCGGGGCGGTTTCGGGAGGACCTTTACTATCGGCTGAACGTATTCCCCATTCTCTTGCCCCCGCTCAGGGACCGGCCTGACGATATCGAGCCGCTGGCGGAGTTTTTTGTCGCGAAGTATAGCCGCAACAACGGCAAAAAGATAAAAAGGATCAGCCCCAAAGTGATCCAGCAGCTGCGCAGCTACACCTGGCCCGGGAATGTCCGCGAAATGGAACACCTCATCGAGCGAAGCGTTCTGCTGACGACCGGCGATACCTTGCAGGAAGTGTATATCCCCAGAGGCACGAGCCTGGAAAAGCAGGGCCCGGCCCAGCTGGCTAACCGCACCCTCGAAGAGATGGAACGGAGTTATATCATCGAGGTGCTGCAGCGTTGCGCCGGCAAGATCTCCGGCGCCGGCGGTGCGGCCGAGGTCCTGCAGATCCCGGGTAACACCCTGCATTCGAAGATGAAAAAACTGGGTATCGGCAAGGCCGATTATTTTTCCGTCAAATAAGACCGCCGGCCGGCTGCCATTCCCTTTATTTGATGAAAGGGATCGTCATTTCACTAAATACGGTGAAAAACTTTGGGGTAAATAACCCTCTTACCCTTGATTTTCAATCATCTGATCCTTTGGCATTTCCTTGGCCCTATCCAGGGAAATCACTCACCAAAAAATTCAGATCATGAAAATCGTCGTCATTGGAGGCACCGGCCTCATCGGCACAAAGGTTGTCGCCAAATTGCGCAGCCGCGGGCACCAGGTCATCGCCGCATCTCCCAACACCGGGATCAACACCATCACAGGCCAAGGATTGGCGGAAGCCCTGGCCAACACGGAGGTCGTTATCGATCTCGCCAATTCACCCTCTTTCGAAGACAATGCGGTCATGGATTTTTTCCGCACCGCCGGTCACAACCTGCTCTCGGCCGAGGTCAATGCCGGGGTAAGACATCATGTCGCCCTTTCGATCGTCGGAGTGGATCTCATGCAGGAGAGCGGCTATATGCGGGCCAAGAAAGCACAGGAAGACCTGGTTCGGCAATCGGGCGTTCCTTATACCATCGTCCGGAGCACCCAATTCCTCGAGTTCATCAAGGGTATCGCAGATCAGGCCACGGAAGGGAATATCGTGCATATCTCGAGCGTACAGTTTCAGCCCATCGCGGCCGAAGATGTCGCTTCCTTTGTCGCCGAAGCAGCATTGGAAGCGCCTATCAATGGGGTCATGGAGATCGCCGGACCGGAACGGCTGTTGCAGACGGAATATGTCATCCGTTACCTGGAGGCGGTCGGCGACGGACGCAAGGTCGTTGCCAATGACCATGCCCGCTATTATGGCGCCCAGATCGGCGCGACTTCGCTGGTTCCCGCAGGTCAGGCAAGGATCGGGACCATCGGTTTCGAGGCCTGGCTCGCTGCTCAGGCTCAGCACGCCTGATCGAAATTTTTCTAACATTAAATCAAACAACATGCAACCACACGATACAAGTGAAGGGAGTGAATTTCTCGACGACTCCCTTCGGCCGGACGATCTTCCCTCCGCTCTGGCTGAGCTGCAACAACGAGGCTATACCGCCGACCTCAACTTCGAAAAAGACCCCTTCTGTCTGTATGGTGGCGATCTGGACATGCGCCTCGACCCCGAGGACTTCCATGTCGACGAGATCGACCGCATCGGTACCGAAGGCCAGCCGAACGACGGCAAGGTCGTCTATGCCGTCTCCACGGCCACGGGGGTAAAAGGTACGATCATCGACTAAAAGACCATAAAAGTAAATTCCCGGCCTCACAAGCTCCGGGAATTTTTCTTTGAGACCTTGATACCACTTTCCGGGTATTTCATATCTGTGATCTTTTTCCTACCTTATGTGCAACTGCAAATAAAAAAAACCTCGATGACCAAGAAACCGAACAATGATAAATGGCAGGAAAATCTCCTTCCATTTATGATCAGAACCATTGTCTTTCTCGGTGTCTTCTTCTTTGTGGCCAGTCTTCTCCAACTCGTCTATCTTCAGGTGGTAATTTCCGGTACGCCCCGGTTCGATGTAAAGCAAGTGAATGCTTACTTTACCGCTGCCACCAGCCCCAGACTCAAAGCCCTCGTGTTGCTGGAGGGTACCGCATTGGACGACCAGTACCATCAGGCCAATGTTTTGTTGATGGCGAGGGTGTGGACCACGTATGTGGGATTTGTCACAGGAATGGTCCTGGCGGTCGTCGGAGCCGTTTTTATTCTCGGAAAGCTTGCAGAACCGGCTTCCGAACTGAATGCCGGCGTTTCCGGCAACAATTTGTCTTTCAAGAGTACGTCTCCCGGACTGACCCTTTGTGTATTGGGCACCGCCCTGATGGTGGCGACGATCATCGTCCATCACAATATCGATACAAATCATCGGGCGCTATATATTCATGACCTTACCGGCGACGACATCACCCTGCCCCAGTTACCTCCGGCCGCCACCCTTCCTTCGACCCTGCCTCTTCCGAAAAATCCGCACCCATCGGACACCACGAAGTAAACCCATTTCGGACAGTAAAATATACGATTATGAAAAAGACGATCGCTTTCGCCGGAAAAGCGCCATGCGCGTTTCTGGCATTGTTGTGTTTGTTTTCGATCCCGCTCCTATCTGCAACGCCGGCGACAGCCCCGGCGCTTACCACCGACGACTTATATGACCAGGGGAGTGATTATTACAATAGCGGAAATTATGCCAATGGGGCGATCTTTTTGTTTGCGTATCTTCAACAGAATCCGCAACTGACGACCAATCCCTCACAAGACCAGGTGGAGCAGGCGATCCTCACCAGCTACACCCAGCTACATGCCATGACGATCCCGGCGCAGGTAATGCCTTCCGTTGTCGAGCATTTGCCCCTTGGCTCGGTGCGCATCAGGGGCATTAACGCTTACAATCGCGGGTATTGGGGTCAGGCCTGCGTCTATCTTTATGCCTATGTCCAGACCACGGTGTTGGCCGGCGGCGCGGACGACCCCACCATTCGGGGGATGTACGTGACAGCCATGAATAAATTGCTGGCGGCTTTGAAAAGTTATACTTCCACTATCAGCTCCGGACCCAGTAATGATGGCAATGGGGGGAGTGTGAATTCGGGTCTTGGATTTCGGCCGACACCGTTGCCAAAAGCCGTGAAGAAAAGCCATCCGCCCTTCGTTGTTATCCCGAGACCTGTCGGCGTCAGGACATTCAATGGATTTGCCGACGCGTTCCCCTTTGTATTCAATGAATCCGAATCCAATTTTGTAAATATAAAGGGCGCGCCCTTCGACAACAACACACAATACGTCCTCAATTACCATCCCACGATCACGATAGCCGACGGCTCGGTAACCCCTTCGAACATCTTCCAGCGAGGAACCGCCTGGGCTTTCCGCTTTGTGATCAGCGGACCTGCCTCCGCCGAAAATGCTCAGTTCCTGCTGGCTGACCAGCAAATACAAAATGCCTTCTTCCATCAGGGGCTCAATTGCCTGAAGAGTCCCTTTGCCTTCAACAGGGGATCAGTGCCGCTTACCTCCTTCCAATACCGGGCAGCCGATCATTTGATACAAGTCACCCGCGAGATCGATGGGGATACCTTTGATGACGAGGTTATCATCTATCACACCGGCAATCATTGAGGAAGATGTTTCTAAAGGATCTCCACATAACCCTCCGTCCCATTCACGCGGATCTGCTGGCCGTCCCTGATCAGCTGCGTTGCATGCTCGACTCCGACCACGGCGGGCAGGCCATATTCCCGGGCGATCACGGCTCCATGGGTCATCAGGCCGCCTACTTCGGTGACCAGGCCCTTTATGGACACGAACAAGGGTGTCCAGCTGGGGTCGGTGAAGGCGGTGACCAGGATATCGCCCGCTTCGAGGTTGGCTTCTTCCATGTTGAGGATGACGCGCGCCCGGCCTTCGATGATGCCCGAGGAGACTGCCAGGCCGGGAATGGCGCCCGCCGGAAGATGGTCCAGGTCATACCGGCCGGAAACGATCTCGCCGTCTGACGTAATAACCCGGGGCGGGGTCAGTTTCTTGAATTGCCCGTACTCCTCTTTTCGTTGCGCGATGAGCGAAAAGTCCGTTCGATGGGTACGGACGGCTTCATGAAATTCCTGGAAAGAGAGCCAGTGGCTGTCTTCTTTCACATGAAGAACGCCGGCTTGAACGAGCCGTTCGGCTTCTTTCATCAAGGCCTGTTTATACACGAAGGCGCGGCTGATGATGAAGTATTTCGGGTACTCCCGGTAGCCGATGAAGTTCCGGAGGAAGCTGATCGCCCGCTTTAGGTCGACGGCTTTTGCTTCGCCGTCCGGCAATTGCCGGACGCGATCCAGCAACTCCTGTTCTTTCTTTATCGCTTCCTGACGGCCTTGCTTGAATTTCCTGCCGGCGACGCCAGATTCCTGGTTTTTGATATTGCTGAGGATCAGGGGTATGAGAGTAGTCGGTTTTTCACTCCAGCGGGGTCTCGTGATATCGATCTCACCGGTACACCGCATTCCGTATTTGTCCAGCCAGGCCTGAAGCGCTTTCCTTACTTTCTGTCCACCCTCGAATCCAGGCAACTCCTCCAGGAAATTCTCCTTCTTCGCGTGTTGCAGATGCTCGATCACCGCCGGGAAAGGCCGGAGGACATCCGCAACATCCAATAGCTCGAGGCCCATTTCCGAAGTAACGTTATTGGCCACGGATTGGGAAAGGATGTCTGCCACGTTCTTCTCTCCCAGCCATTCACTGCCTTTTTCATTGATCCATGCAGTGGCATTGATCGCGGTCATAAACACGTTTGTGTTTTGCGGAGCGAATAGGCCTTTTCTGAATTGCTGGCCGTCTTCCACGATCAGGTCGAACAGGTCGGGTCCCGTTGTGATTTGGATCCTTTCTTTCAGTGCCGTGATCGAATCCAGGTTTTGCCTGATCAAGGCGGCGACGATGTCGGGATCGTTGTCGATCAGCGGTTGAAAACCGTTGTTTTTAGTGGGGGACGGCGCTTTCGGGTCGTCCGGTAAGGATGGGATGAGATCGCCTCGCTTTACGATTGTAATCAGCGCGTCCCTGATGAGGGGATCATGTTGCCCCATTCCATTGATCAGGGCTTCCCGGCCTGCCGGTGATAACAGGTTTTCCGTGACATCCACGAACAGTCTGCCGCCCGCTTTGAACATCGGGCGGGCCGCGGTCATTTGCCAGAACGACAACCCCAGCGGTTTCATGGGATCGGTCATCATCTGTTGATGGCCTACAGATAGGTAGACATAGTTTTGGGCGTCGTTTGCTTCGGGGATCGGAAATAAGGTGGTGATCGGCCGGCTCTGGACAATGTAAAACTGATCGTCGGCCAGACACCATTCGATATCCTGTGGCCGTCCAAAATGGGCCTCGATCCGCCGGCCGATGCGGGCCAGCTCTACGATCTGCGCGTCGGTCAGCGTTTGAGCATTCGTTTTTGCGGCGATCCGTTTGTCGATGATGGCGCCTCCGCGCACCGTATAGTTGTCTGGGGTTACCAGGCCCGAGACGAGTGCATCTCCGAGGCCAACGCCGGCGTCGATCGACAGCTGTTTCCGGTGGCCGGTGATCGGATCGGCGGTAAACAGGACGCCTGAAGCCGCCGGGGATACCATTTGTTGGACGACGACGGCCAGCTGAACCTGTCCGTGGTCGATCTGGTTTCGGATGCGATAGGTCACCGCCCGATCGGTAAAAAGGGATGCCCAGCATTTGCTGACATGTTTCAAAACGGCCTCTTTGCCGACGACGTTGAGATAGCTGTCCTGTTGACCGGCAAATGACGCCGAGGGCAAGTCTTCCGCGGTGGCGCTCGACCGGACGGCGAAGGGGGTTTGGGCGTCGAAGGTGGCGAGAGCGGTAACGATGTCTTCTATGATCTCCGCGGGAATGGCAGTCTCTTCGATGGTTTTGCGCATCGCTGCGCTGATGCGGGTGATCTTTTCCCGATCGGCAGGGCTTAAATCCGCTAATTCCTTTAGAAGCCTCTTGAGTTCCTCGTTGTTCCCGGTAATTTTCGCATAGGCTTCGGTGGTGATACAAAAGCCTTCGGGTACTTGGATCTCGCCGATCCTGGAGAGTTCGCCAAGGTTGGCGGCTTTGCCGCCGGCGATGGACCCTTTCGAGTGGTCGAGCTGCCGGAAGTAGAGTACGCAGGTCTTCATTTTTCCCTCCTTTTATCGATCCAGAAAGTGACCAAGGTAGGAATTTTGACCTGTGAGAAAGGCTTGCCGGAAAAAAATAAAGTTTCGAACTATGCGGCGGTTTTGGGCGTTAAATAGCAAAGGACCAGGGTAATGTTTCGCTCAAAAACAACCACTATTGCACCAGGAATTTGAACCGCCGGAAGAGCTGCGGGATACCATCAAGTGCTTCTGGTATGACCGGAGAGACTTCGGTGAACAACCGACGGAGTTTGAGGTAATGCCCGATGGTTACGCGGAGATCATCTTTCACTTCGGCAGTGGCTGCAGCATCGCCCACGATGGAGGCCTGCGGCCTTTGCCATCTCCCTTTATGATGGGGCTGCTCGATCAGCCGGTTCTTTTTTACACAAAAGACTGTTTGGAGATCATCGGCATAAGATGTTTTCCCTGGACCGTATTCGATCTGCTTGGGCTTCCGTCGGGGAAAGACGGAGTGCGGATCTTCGAGCATCCGATCGCGCGGCTTCACTCCCCGTTGACTGCGATGGTCCAGGCCGGCAGGATCGGGGAAGCGGTGGCGATGGTAAAACAATTTTTCGCGGATGCCCGGTCGCAGATCGCCGTGGACAGTATGTTGTACAAGGCGGGAGTTGCCATGAGGAAGGCCAATGGCGCCCTGCCGGTAAGCCAGGTGGCTGCGGCGGCTCATGCGACGGTACGTACTCTCGAACGGAATTTCAAGCAGTCATCCGGGCGTACGGTCAAAGACGTGTCTGCCCTGATGCGTTTTGAGCAGGTACGCAACCAACTTTGGAACCATCCCGATACCAATCTCGCCGGCCTGGCGCATGAGCTGGGCTATACGGATCAATCTCATCTCAGCCGGGAATTCAAGCGCTACAGCGGTACTACACCGGGGGCATTCGCGCGGAAGGCGAAGAAGCGGAAACAGGCGGTAAGCGATGATTTTGTCGCGTTTGTACAATCCTAAGGCGATCGCATTCCTGAATTTTGTGTTTCAATCATTACTCATGAAAGCAACACATCATGTCATCATTGCCGGCGCCGGACCTGTTGGCTTGTTCCTGGCCTGTGAACTGGCCCTGGCCAACTGTTCTGTCCTGATCCTGGAGAAGGCGGAGGATGCCAACTCCCCCTTGAAGCGGCTTCCCTTTGGCATCCGCGGGCTCTCGGCGCCTACGATCGAAGCGCTTTACAGGCGCGGGTTGCTGGATGAGCTGGAGATCCACCGGCGCCTGAAGAACCCTCACCAAAATACCAAACAAGGACCTCGCCGGCCTGTAGGACATTTCGCCGGCATTCCCTTTCACGAGGGCGATATCGATACCGCGCGATGGACGTTTCGCCTGCCGGGTTCCACCGATACCTCTTTGATCTCTGAAATGGCGGAGCTGGAGTCGGTGCTGGTCCGCCGGGCGGAGGCCCTGGGGGTGGAGATCAGGCGTGGGCGCGGCATTACCGGCTTTTCTGCATCCGCGGAGGGCGTGGTGGTTCGCTCCGGCGACCGGTCTTTTGAAGGTCAATGGCTCGTCGGTTGTGATGGAAGCCGAAGTGTCGTTCGCAAGGCGGGCGGTTTTGAATTCGCGGGTACCGAACCGGAATTCACGGGCTTTACGGCGCAGGTGGATCTTGCCGACCCCGAAAAGCTCAGCCCGGGCCGGGTAATGACCACAACCGGCATGTATCTCCAATCCCAGCCGGGCTACCTGGTGATCCAGGATTTCGACGGCGGGGCGTTCCATCAGTCGGAGAAGCCGATAACACGCGAGCATGTACAGGAGGTGTTGCGCCGTGTCTCAGGCACCGATGTCACGATCAGCACGCTGCATATCGCAACCACCTGGACGGATCGGGCGAGGCAGGCCACGGCTTATCGCAACGGACGGGTACTGTTAGCCGGCGATGCCGCGCATATTCACGCGCCCCTGGGCGGCCAGGGTCTTAATCTAGGGCTGGGCGATGCCATGAACCTGGGCTGGAAGCTCGCCGCAACCGTTCATGGTCATGCGCCGGAAGGCTTGCTGGACAGTTACTATGCCGAGCGATATCCCATTGGGGCCCAGGTGCTGGACTGGTCGCGCGCCCAGGTCGCCATCATGCGGCCGGATGCCGATGCCCGGGCGTTAAACGCCATTGTCCGCGACCTGATGAGCACGCGCGATGGCGCTACTTATTTTGCCGCGCGGGTGTGGGGGATCTTTACTGGTTATGATCCTGGTGATGGCGGGCATGCGTTGGTAGGTCGCAGCGTTCCCGACTTCGAATTCGAGGATGGGGGGAGGATCGGGGAATTGATGCATGATGGCCGGGGCATTTTGCTTGACTTTGATGCGACCTCTTCGCTTAGGGCTTTGGCGGGTGAGTATGCGGATCGGATGCGGTATATTTCAGGCCGGGCGAAGGAACAATTCGGCCTGCATGCCATGTTGATCCGTCCCGATGGAATTGTTGCCTGGGTTTCGGGGGACGAGCCGGATCTGGACGGGTTTCGGAAGGCGGTTGGTCGCTGGTTTGGCACCACGTTGCATTTTTAATTATTTCCGGAGATCCTTCGCCTTGTCATACGCCGCCAGACAACTATCCAGCGGTTGCCCTTGCGTATAAATGCAGTCGCAGAAACTCTGGCAGGCCGCCGGGTTCTTGCTGGAAGCGCATTGATTCCGGCACTCTTCCTCGGAATTGCCCGGCACGATCTCATATAAGTAGAAAGTCCCGAAGATGATAATCGCCACCACTGCGAAGCAACCACCAAAAAACAGGAGCCGCAGGCGCTTACCGAGTGGCTTTTTTATTAGCGGAGGATCAATATTGGGCTGCCTGAACGGTAAAATAGGCTTTAGCCGAGGATAGTCCCAAACCAGTAAGAACAAGCTTGCGAGCATCGCCATCGTGATCAGCCGGGTACCATCAAAGCGGGTAGCATAGGTCAGGACGCAAATATTGGTAACGATCGGGAAATACATCAGGGCCCCGAGAAGCGCCGTACGCGGGATCAGTAATAGTATTGCCGTTATGACCTGGACAACTCCAAGAAAGGTATAATAGTACCCCGTCAGCAGCAGGGCGTCGAAGTAATGTCCCAACGGATTGTGGGACGGCAGCCCTTCCGCGAACCGCTGACCCAGAATTTTTACGAAGCCTGTTGGGATAAAGCTGACGGCAAGGGCAATGCGACAAAAGACAGCAAACCCCTTGAACCATTTGTCGGACTTTGCCTCGTAATAGATCTCTTCGATTCTCCTCATAAGCGGATGTTGAAACGTCCTTTCAAAACAAAAGTAGATTATTTACTTTGTATTTCAAAGCACTTTCAGTCATTTTCAGCCGCGGCGGTGATCAATCGTCCCCCCTTCGCAGCGATCAATCATCCTCCTCCGGCTTTGGATTCGCTTTGACGAACGCCGCCCGCACCGGGACCGGCACCTTCGCATTCTCGCCCTTGATCGCCTTCCACAACATCGCATTCATCGCCTCATCCGGAACCCGGTCGACCTCGGAGAAATTGAGCCCACGCGCCATCGCGGCCAGTTTGGTTCCGCCGGGGTTGGTCTCGGTCAGATCGATATTCGAAGGAAGACTCGCGAACGGCGTATTGTCTGCCGTGGCATTGAAACAGCGGAACATCGGCATGGCAGCGGCATCATATTGCGTCATCGGCGGCAGGCCGAGGATCAGCTCGGCCGTACGTAACAGCGAAGACGTAGAATACATCGTATGGTCGACGGCATGCCGTTTCACATACCCGCCGGCGAGATACGCGGTCGTGCGGTGCGCATCGACATGGTCGGGACCGTTCTGCGCATCATCCTCGACGATAAAGATCACGCTGCTCTCCCAGATGGGACTCTTGCTGATATGCTCGACCAGCTTGCCCACGGCCAGATCGTTGTCCGCGACATGTGCATAGGGAGTAGGCCGCCCTGCCGCGGTGCCCTCGGTATGATCGGAAAGCATCCGCAAAGTAGAGAGTCGCGGAAGAGCGTTGTTCGCCAACAGTGAATCGAAGTCCTTTTCCCAGATGCGGTAACGCATCGTATCGGGATCGCGCAGATCGCGCGTGGGATACTCCGGTGTGAAATGCCCGGTCAGCGAAGAGATCCGCGCCTTGTTATCGGCGCCTACGAATTCCCCATAGGTGCGGTAGTTGACATTGAAGCGGCTGGCCTGATCCCAGATATACACCTTGTTCAAGCCGGTCTCGCCAACGGCTCCCCTACCCCTTCCACCATAGCTCGTGGGCCAATTCTTCTCCATATAATCCGTCGCATACGCCCCCATGCTCCAGTTATGCCCGTCGGCGCTGACCTCGCCGTCGACATAGAAATTGTCCAGCAGCACAAAATTATCGGCAAGAGAATGATGGTTCGGCGTGATCCGGCGGCTGAAGAGCAACAAACTGGTATCGCCGTTGCCACCAGGCATATCCGACAACACCTGGTCATACGTGCGGTTCTCCTGCAGGATATAGAAGACATATTTGATGGGCGAGGGATCCCCCACTTTCTGCGGAACGGGGTTGCCCGTTTCGCCCGCAGCCACGGATTCCTGCTCCCGCTGATACGGCGTATTGTGATACACGGCCTGCGAATACACCGCCAGGTCCTGCTGCGAAGGGACAGGGATAACGCTCAGCGTACCCATCAACAGCCCCCCGCCGATATATTGAACGGTCTTTGGTTTGGACGGGTCGCCTCCGTGCAGCAGTACGGTTTCCTTCGCGCTCACCGGGTTGGGTCCATCGGGATTCGGCAGCGAAGAGAGCCCCTTGGCATTGGCAACATAGAGCTTGTTGTCGATCACCCGCACCACACTGGGATACCAGCCCGTCGGCACAAAACCAAGCGAATGGCTGCTACCCGGCTTGCTGACATCGAAGACGGCCAGACAGTTGTTGTCGGCATTGGCAATATATAAGGTCTTTTCATCGCTGCTCAGTGCCACCGAATTGCTCGTGGTCCCGCTCAGCGGGGTCGGATAGACCGCGGTGTTCAGCGTTTCGAGCACAGTTTTCTTTTTGGCGTCGATCACCGAGACGGTATTGTCGTTCCCGTTGGAGACATACAGATATCGCCCGTTGCGCGAAAGACAGAGATCGTTGGGATTATCGCCTACCGCGATCGAGTCGGCCAGTACTTTCTTCTTCGTATCGAAGACGGCTACCTTGTCGCCGCCCCACAGGCTGATATAAAGCTTATCCCGGGTGGGCGAGAGCAGACAGGTATAAGCGTCCGATCCCAGCGCGATCTTTTGTGCGACGGTCTTTGTCTTGAGGTCGAGGAGATAAAGACTGTTGTCCTGCTTCGTCACAACATACAGGATGCCTTTTTGATCGTCGATGGCCAGGCCGGTGGGTGAAATAGCGACCCGGGAATTCTGCCGGCCCCAGGCTTCACCCAGACGTAGCGTATCGGCCGGATGAAGCTTGCCCTCGGTAATGGAAAAACACACCACCCAGTTGTTGTCGCCGCCGGAAGCATACAGCGATCGCTCATCATCGCTGAACGCCAGTCCACCCCAGGATCTGCTGACAAATACTTTATCCAGCTCCCGGTCTTCCACGGCATCCAGCAATTGGATCGTCTGGTTGCTCTGGCCGTTGTTAGTGACAGCGGCGTACTTATGACTCCTGCTGACCGCGATGTTCAACGGTAGATCGCCGAGAGGAAGGCTTTTGCCAGTCGGCGTCAGTGACCAGCCGTTGGGAAGCTTTACGCGATTCTGTTCGATGGAGCCCAGGTCTTGCGCCTGTGCACAGACGGCCCCGACGATGAGCAAGGAAAGGATACATACTGTCTTCTTCATGCGCCGAATTTATTTTGGAATCCGCTTTTTTCGTGTACCTTAAAATTATCTTTTCTTGAACAATTTCTGTAGACAAAACGCATGCAATCCTTTTTTAATTTCATCCGTGGGATCACGCCTCTTTCCGAGGAAGCCCGCGAGGCGATGGCGGCCGTGCTTCGTCGCATGGAGCTTCCGAGGGGACATGCGCTGTTGCGGCCCGGCGGAATCTGTCACTATCTTTATTTCATCGAGAAAGGACTTGCTCGCACCTGGTATCTCAAGGATGGGAAGGAGGTTACCGACTGGATCAGCACGGAGAATTCCTTCGCGGTCTCGATCATCAGTTTTCTCACGCATCAGCCCGACCGCCGTGGGATCGAGCTGCTCGAAGACTCCATCTTTCACGCGATCTCCTACACGGACCTCGAGGATCTCTATCGACGCTTTCCCGATATCGACCGGCTGGGCCGGCTCCTGCTGGGCCAGGGGATCATCCAGCTCCAGCAACGGTTCGACGATCTGCACTTCGCAACGGCGCACGACCGCTACCAACAGCTGATCACCGTCCACCCCACCCTGCTGAACCGGGTTCCGCTCGGCATGATCGCCTCTTACCTTGGGATCACGCAGGAAACGCTGAGCCGCATCCGCGCGCAGCATTAGGGAATTCATACGCTGATGGTTTTTGACATATGTCAAAAGAAATCCCCGCCCACTTGTGGAGCTTTGTCTTAGAAAAACAAAGCATATGAACACCATACTCTGGACGAGCCAGGTCTTACTGGCAGTCACCTTCCTCTACTCGGGGATCAATAAATCCAGGCTTTCCGAAGAACAGCTGATCACCAAGGGCCAGACGGGAGTCGTCGGCAAAAGCGCAGCCACCATCCATTTTATCGGCATCATCGAGATCCTGGGCGCCATCGGCCTCATCCTGCCCTGGGGAATGAATATCCTGCCGGTGCTGACGCCGGTCTCCGCCGCGGGCTTCGCGATCATCATGCTGCTGGCCGCGCCGATCCACTACCGGCTCAAAGAGCCGAAGAATGTGGCCATCAATCTGACCTTACTGGCTCTTTCCCTGTTCGTGGCTATTGGCCGCTTTGCGGAAATTGGGATGGGGAGCGGAAACCTGCGTTGACGACGGGTCGGGCGGACCGATCCGCAAACCGATCGAGTCGACGCTGCCGTCCGAACCATACGAGAACCGCACTCGCTTCGGATCGATCCCCTTCCGGTCGACGAGATAGCGGATGACCTTCCCGGTATGATCCCAGTCCAGCGCGCCCGCTCTGGGGTCGCACCCCAGGTAATGGCCGATGGCTTGCAGGGTGCATCCCGGATTCGCGTCGAGGATCGCTGCCACCGAATCGAGCAATCGCTTTGCAGGCCGGTCGAGATGGCGGGAATTCGGTTGGAAGGAAACAGCAGGAAGCGAGCGCACATTGCATTGCGCAGATACCTGCAGCGACGGGAACAAGATTCCCGTCAACAGCGATAAAGTAAAACGATATGATCGGGAGCAGTCCATACTGGTGCTCAGCTACTGAGCTTTGTAAAGGTCACATAAAGAACAGCGCCGACAAAGAGTAGAAATACCCAGCTTCGGCGCCGCATATCCACCGGAATGTTCTTGCTTGTTACCTGCTGATAGAATCCCCAGACGCCGCCCGCGGCAACGCACAGACCGCAAACGCCTACCAGCACCTTGTTCCCGCCCGTGAAGACGACAATACACATCGCCAGAAAAAGAATAACGATCGGCCACCGGAGCTTCCTCGACAAGCTATTAGCCGGCTTGACCGGTACTGATCCCAGATTACCGACGAGCCGCTCTACCTCCGGATAGTCGTGGACATAGCAGGGAATACAGATTACATCCGTCCGCCGCTCCCCCTTGATAATAAAGGACCCTTTGGGTGTACGGGAGACCTCCCTGATCTCCATGAAGCTGAGCGAAACGGTCGGAGTGTTCTTCTGTTCCCGGGTGATCCGGTTATCTTCAAAAACAAGTGTATAGCTATCAACCAGGGCCCTGGTTCGCTTCCATCCCCGCGCCGCGCTGATCCCAATCACGATCAACGTCAAGGGAAAACTGTTCATCAATACCGACCAGTCGAGTGTTCCGCTGTCAGCAAAATACATGGCAATCCCAGCCCCGACCAGCGCCAGGGGAATCGTGATGAACAATTGCTTTCTTTGGTATTTATTGGCGACTGCGCCGTCGAGCGTGAACTTTTGCATAGTACCGGGATTGGGGATATCCACAAGATAGGAAATCACCGCAAAAATTCATAGCAGCCAGTCGCGACACTCGGGAGCCCCGGGATGGCGCTGCACTCCGTCGCCTCAGGACGGTATTCCGGCCCCGGCGGCGATGTATTTGGTCAGGCTTTCGAGGATATGCTTGTTCCAGCCGCGCTGGCAGTTCTGGAAGCATTCGACCTCGGGCGTGAGCCCGACATGGACCATATCGATGCGCGTCCCATCAGCCACCGGTTCGACGGTCCAGACGACGGACGTCCCGGTCCATTCGGTCTTGTCATTCTGGAAAGGAAGAAAACAGTCGGTGACGTACCAAACCACCTTTTTCCCCGGAATGAGTTCGGTGATCTCGAAAGTAACATGCGTGGTCCCGAACCGGACGGTAAAGACGTCGTGGAGCAGCCGCGTACTGCCTTCGACCTGTTTGGCCCACCAGGCCGAAACGTCGCTGATATGTTCGAGTGCCTCGTCCGTAGAGAGCGCAGCGATGACGCTGCAGTGATAATCCTGCTGTTTCATATTAGTTGGTTTTATTTGATGATTGAGACTAGCCGTTGATCACATTCGTGACATCGAAGTTCTTATTGCGCAGATCGAGCCCGCCTTCGAGCACCGACTTCAGATTGACGAGATAGAAGATCCACCCCTTCGAATCCCCGACATAATGCCGGCGCATCGTTTCCTCATCCGTAGGCAGGTTGCTTTCTATCAGCTCGATGATGGTCTCCCCATGCTCGGTGAAGATGGAGATGGTCACGGGGCATTCCTTGGAGAAAGTGAAGCTGAAGAGATCCCGGCCATTGGCCTTGAGCACCTTGCCCTTGATCACCAGATTCACAGGATTCTTGCGGGAATAACATGTGTATTCATCCCCCGGCTGGGCCTGCTCCTCGCCGGTCCGGACCGTGCCGTCGGGCGCGGTGAAATTCATGATGCCGATGAACCAGGAGCTGAGTCCGGCGGGGCTGGCCCACGCCCGGTAGGCATTCTCGATTGAGGATTTGATCGCGACCCGAAGTTTGAACTGGCTGAAATCCAATGGCGCTGGTTGTTGTGACATGGCGTTTGTTTTGTTTGTTGAAACAAAGCTAATCCCGCGGACCATAAAAGGGCTTATCGAAAATGGATAATTTTCGCCGGCCTATTCCCCCTTGCGCAGCGCGGAGGGCGGCAGATCGAACCGTTTCTTGAAAAGGAGGCTGAAGGAAAACACGCTCTCGAACCCGATAGTCTGACATATTTCATTGATGGTCAGGGCAGTTGTCTCCAGCAACTCCTTTGCCTTGCGGAGCTTCAGATCGATGAGGTATTGGTGGGGAGTGATATTATACACCTGCTTGAACATCCGCAGAAAATGCTGGCTGTTCATCGCTGCGACGGCGCCGATGTCCTCGAGCGTGATCTCGGCATCATAATGCGCCTCCATCCAGTCCCGGGCAGTGGAGATGCGCCGGAAGATCTCCAGCCGCGTGGAGGCCTTTACGGCCTGTACGTTCTGGCTTCGCCGGTAGGCATCCATATTTTTCACCAGCAGGTCCTCGAACAGCTGCCGGATGGCCATGTCGGCATACAGCCCGGCGAACGAGCTGCAACTGCCGCCCAGCTCGATCAGCGAACAAACGGTCTGGTGGAGTCCGGCGTCGGCATGCATCCGTTCCAGCCAGGAGAAATCAAAGGGCAGGTTGTCGAAAGGCTTTTCGAGCAGAACCTCGCTCCCGTAAAGCAGGCTGTGCTGCACGAGGTCGGGCAGCCGGGAATGAAAGAAGAGCAGCGTGGGCGCGGTCTCCGCCCCGGGATTCCGAATGGCCAGCTGGCTTCCCCGGGAGATAAAGAACACATTCGTCCCCTCGACAAGATTCTTCGCCCCGTTGACATAATAGCCACAGACGCCCTTCGCCGAAACCAGCAGCCCGATATTGGCGGGATGCTCGGGACATTCGTAGGGCTGACGCAACGACTCCGAAAAGAGATAGTGATCGGAATAGTCCGGCGGAGTGATCTCATTGCTAAAGGATCTCGGCAGTGGAAGGAGGAACATGAACAGGCTTGAGTGCCGAAGATACGGTTTATACCGGGGCTATTGTTTCTGGAAATTGAACATCCAGCGGATGCCGTACTTGTCGAGGCAGCAGCCCCAGTAGGCGCCCCAGAACATGTCCTGCAGCGGCTGCGAATCCGACCCGCCGTCGGCAAGCGCGTTGAACAGCCTGTCCGTCTCTTCTTTGCTGTCGGGTTCTAGACAGATGGTCGTGTTGTTCCCTATTTTCAGCTGTTGGCCCATCGATTCCAACATATCGGTGGCCTGTAGCAGAACGCCGCCGAGAATAGGCAGGGCGATATGCATGATAGCATTCTTGTCCTTTTCCGGCATGGGGGGCATTCCGGGCTGGGCAGGAATATCGGACATCCGCATGACGGGCCCGTAGAAATTGGTCTTGAAAATGGACTTGTAAAAATTGAAGGCTTCTTCTGTATTCCCCGGAAAGTTGAGATAGATCGAAACTTTTGACATGGCAATTGATTTTTGATTTGTAAAACTGAGGCTCAACCCTCGCAAAGCCCCTTCAGCTTATTGAGCCCGAACGTAAAATCGCGGTTCATATTCCGCTCGATCCCGCCGAAGACCTTGACGATATTCATCGGATAAGGCATCGAGCTCTCGATGCCCCAGCTGACGCGCGTCACAGCCCGCTCGACGGTGACCATCAGATAGGCATCGCCCTTGCCCTTGAAGGGACGCAGGAACTCGATGCGGGAATCCACCTCGCTGTTCGGCAAAACCTTGGTGATCGTCTGGTTCCCCGCCCCGACGTTCTTGACGTCGCTGTCCCAGGAGAACGAAGAGCCGGGTGCGCCCTCGGGACCGCTGTACTGCAGCTTGATGTTGGGATCTTTCTGCATCCAGGGATTCCACTGATTGCAGGCGCGAAGCGTGCTCACATTACTCCACACCTTCTCCACAGGCGCATTGATCAGAACGGATTTTTCATAATTCCAGCGAGTGCCGGCAAAGGCGGCGACGATGAGGAAGAGGGCGATGACGCCCACGATGATGTAAAGCGCGATCATAAAGCAGCAATTTTTGTTTCAATAAATATAAAAAATTTCAGGCGAATTGCTGCCGGAACCGGAGATCGATCTCCACCCCCTCCCGTTCATGGAACTGGAGCTCCCCTTCCAGTTGTTCGGCAAACAGCCGCATCAATTGAATGCCAAGGGAATTCCGGGCGTCCAGATCGAAGCCCGCCGGAAAACCGACCCCGTTGTCGATGATCTTCAGCACCAGGTCCCGACCCTTCTTGCGGTAGAATTTCACCCGGACGGTGCCATGCCCGCCGTTGGGAAAGGCATATTTGACGGCATTGGTAATGGCTTCGTTCAGCACCAGTCCAAGCGGAACGGCCTGAGACACATCCAGCTCGATATTCTCGATCTCCAGATCGAACCAGATGCGCCCTGCATCCGTGAAACTGCTCACCAGGTGGGACACCAGTTCGTGGATATAGGAATGCATATCGATCAGCGTGCTCTGGTCCTGCTGGTAGAGCTTCTGGTGGATCAGCGCGATAGCCTGCATCCGCTCCCGGCTGTCCTGGATGGCATGGAGCGCCGAGGGATTGTCGAGAAAATCGGTTTGGGTGTTGAGCAGGCTGATGACGATCTGCAGGTTATTCTTCACCCGGTGATGCACCTCCTTCAGCAACCATTCCTTTTCCTTCAGCAGCTGCTGCAGGGACCCGTTCTGTTTGTTGATCTCTGCCTGCTTGGCCTGCAGCGCCCGGTTGCTCCGCTGCTTGTTGCGATATCCGACCCACGCGAGCCCCGTGATGATGAGCATGGCGGCGATCCCCGCAATGGTGATGTTCTTCTGCAAATTCACGTCCTTCAGCTCCTGGGTCTGGTTCTTGCCCTGCATCTCGAGCAGCTTGATCGACTGCTCATTCTCTTTGGTATGATACTGGATCTCCAGCTCGGCGATCTGCTTTTTGCTCGCCATGGAGAACAGCGAGTCGTTCAGCTGCTTGCTCTTCTCGAAATAACGGATCGCAGTAACGTAGTTCCCGGAGGCCGAGTCGATGACGAACTGCATGCGATAGAAGCGGGTCAGCTCGATCGGCTTTACCCGTCCCTGCGGAAAAGAAAGGATGTCCTGCACATAGGGCACCGCCTTCCGGTACTGCCGGGTCTGGATATAGAAGTCGCCCATCACGCCGTAGTAATACACATGATCCAGCATCATCTGCTCTTCCGAAGCATAGTACAACGGCTTGAAGTCGGTAGTCCTGAACGCCCTGATCATTTGCAGAAAACGCTGTTCGGCCTTGCCGTACTGGCCCTGCGCGACATGGATATTCCCATACATGGCATTGAGATCTATCCGCTGGGCGATATTGGCGGGCGGGGACTCGGTGGTGATCGTCCGGAGAACACTCAACGCCTCGTCCGGTTTCCCCTCTTTGATCAACCCATAGATCTCGATGCTCAGATAGCCGTAGAAATCGCAGAATTTATACCGCGACCGAAGCCAGTTGTAGGCTCTTCGCGCATAGGCCTCGCTGAAAGAATACAGGCCCTGTTCGGAATAGGCCAGGGACAACTTCCCGTAGTGATAGTCGCAATTCACGGTGTCGTGCGCGGCTTCCATGGCCTCGACCTCCCTGGTTCGATATTCCAGCTCTTTGCGGAGATCCGCCCGCATCTCGCTCACCTGCGCCAGCAGGTCGTAGATGGGATGCTGCCAGGGATTACGGGCCACCTGGTACAGCTTCAGCGCCAACTGGAAATCGGCTTCCGCGGCATCGAGCTTGTCGGCTTTCAACAGCCGGCGGCCTTCCTCCAGCAGGGCATTCACCCGCACCGTGTCGGGCTGTGCCGGCACGCGCAGGACGGCCAGCAGTATAAGCAGTAGGACAGTTAAGCGACGCATTCCCTTGAAGTTACAACAATGTCTACACAAATATAAACCTTGTCTACACACCCGTGGCCGGAAAACCCGATTCGATAATTTTGACAACAAATTCCTAGTTTTAGCCTAATGCGATCCCTCCTCAACAACAAACTGTTCATCCATATCCTGGTCTGGAGCCTCCTGACCCTGCTCCCCTTTATCTTCTTCTCCAATCCCGCCAATCACTACAGTCTCGGGGTGATCCCCGGTGTGCTCGCCCTCATCATGGGAGCCATCCATATCACCCTGTTCTATACCCAGTCCCAGTTTCTCTATCCCCGGTTCTTCAACCGGAAGTACTGGTGGCTGTACGTACTCACGGCACTCGCGCTGATCGCAGCATCCATCTGGTTGAAATGCCTGATAACAGTGACCTGGTTCCCCGAGGCGCTGAAAAAAAAGCGCGAGGCCTATGGCCTCATCGTCGGCGGCTCGGTCGACATGTTTGCCATCAGCCTCGTCTACAGCCGGATCAGGCACAATATCCGGCGGGATCGCCGCCAGAAGGAACTGGAGGCGCAACAGCTGGCCACGGAGCTGAAGTTCCTTCGAAGCCAGATAAGCCCGCACTTCCTCTTCAACGTCCTGACGAACCTGGTCTCGCTGGCCCGGAAGCGGTCCGACCAACTGGAACCCTCGCTGATCATGCTCTCGGAGCTGATGCGGTACATGCTCTATGACACCCAGGGGAAGAAGGTCGCCTTGCCCATCGAGATCAGATACCTCCACAGCTATATCGACTTGCAACGGCTCCGGTTTGGCAACGACGTAAAGATCACCGCCGATATCGAGCCGGAGCAAAAGCCGGAGACCGCGGGCATCGCGCAGCTCCTGGTGATCGAACCCATGCTGCTGATCCCCTTCGTGGAAAATGCGTTCAAACACGGGATCACAACGGCGGGTCAACCGGAGATCAGCATCAGACTTACGGTAAAGGAGGGATGGATGCATTTCGAAGTGAGCAATACATTCGAAGAGGGTGTAACAGCCGGCAAGGAGGAACATACGGGGTTGGGGCTCAACAATGTCCGCACCCGGCTGGAACTGTTGTACCCGGACGATCATACCCTGACCATCCGCAAGGAGGCCAACTGGTTCCATATTGTCTTAACTTTAAAGCTGATATGATGCGCTGCATGGTCATCGACGACGAACAGCTGGTTCGTGAATTGCTGGAAGACAACATCCGGCAGGTGCCTTTTTTGCAATGGGTGAAAAGCTGCCGCAACGCCCTCGAGGCGGCTGAAGCCCTGCAGGAGAATCCGGTCGACCTGCTGTTCCTCGACATCCAGATGCCTCGCGTCAACGGGCTGCAGTTCTTACAAACGCTTTCCGATCCGCCCCTGGTGATCATCGTCTCGGCCTACGAGCAATACGCCCTGGAAGGCTTCGATCTCCGCGTCGTGGACTACCTGCTCAAACCATTTGCCTTCGAACGATTCCTCAAAGCCTGCAATCGTGCCCAGGAGCTGTTCCGGCACCGGCAGAGCGACCGTCTCCCCCCGGCGCCGGTGGAAGACTTTTTTGTGAACGTGGAATATGCACTGGTAAAGATCTCGGCCTCGGACATCCTCTATGCCGAAGGCGTAAAGGACTATATCAAGATCTATCTCGCGAGCACGACGCGGCCCGTCCTCACGCGGATGACCCTGAAAGCCCTCGAAGAAAAGCTCGGACCCCCGGCCTTTATCCGGACGCATAAATCCTTCCTGGTATCCGTAAAGAAGATCACGACGGTCAGACGGGACCTGATCTGCATCGGGGATAAGGAGATCCCCGTAAGCACCTCCTACAAGGCGAATATTACCCGGCTACTGAAATAACAGGCGTGAGCAACGCGGTGATGCGTTTATAGAGCTCGGCGAACTCGAAAGGTTTTGTCATGTAGTCATTCATCCCCGACTCGAAGCAGCGCAGCTGTTCCCCCACAAGGGCCGTGGCGGTCATGGCGATGATGGGCGTGGACAGCGACAACTCCTGCCGGATGCAGCGCGTCGCGGCATAGCCGTCCATCACGGGCATCTGGAGGTCCATGATGATCAGATCGTAATTACCGCCTTTCTTCAGCCACGAGATGGCCTCTTCGCCATTGTTCGCCAGCTGCACCTCACCCCCGCCCTTCCTCAACACGTGATCGACCAGCTGCTGGTTGACCTCGTTGTCTTCGGCCACGAGGAAGCGCTTGCCCGCAAGACACTGGCTGTAATCCGCCAATACCGCGGCGACAGGCGCCACCGGCGCGATGCGGTTATAGCCATATGTGAGGCGGAACTGGAAAGTAGCCCCCTCATTCTCCTTGCTGTACACCGAGATCTCGCCCCCCTGCAGTTGCAGCAGCTGCTGACAGATGGCCAGCCCCAGTCCCGTGCCGCCATAACGGCGCGAAATATCGAGCCCTGCCTGGGAAAAATGTTCAAAGATGGTCGGCAGACTGGCCGCGGGAATACCGATACCCGAGTCGGCCACGGTGAAAAGCAGGTTCACCTGGTCCTGCGCCCGCTCCTGCGCCGTGACCTCGATCCGGATCCAGCCGTGGTCGGTGAACTTGATCGCATTGCCGACGAGATTGACAAGCACCTGGTTCAGCCGGTAGGGGTCGCCCTTCAACGACTCGGGGACCGACGGGTCCGCCACGATCTGCAGATCCAGCCCTTTCTTGGCGATGCGGTGGCTGAACATCGCCCGGATATTATCCAGCACATCCTTCAGCCGGAACTCGATCTTTTCGATCGCGAGCTTTCCGGCCTTTATCTTGGAGAAGTCGAGTACGTCGTTGACGATGACAAGAAGATTGTTGACACTGCGTTTGATCACCTTTGCAAACTCTTTTTGCTGGTCGTCGAGCGGGGTATCCAGCAACAGATCGGTCATGCCCTGGATGCCGTTCATGGGCGTGCGGATCTCATGGCTCATATTGGCGAGGAAGAGCTCCTGCATGCTGCGGGCGGACTGGGCATCGCGGGTCGCGGCGATCAGTTGTTGCTGGTACTGGACCCGATCGGTAATGTCAGTGGCGATCCCACCGATCCCGATGAGCCGGCCATTGGCGTCCAACAGCGGGAATTTGATGGAAAGCAGGTGCACATTGCCGCCCGCGACGGGGACCACCTCTTCGATCTCGGTGGAGCGGCCGGTGCGCATGACCTGCTCGTCGAGGAACCGGTAATGCGCGGCCTCTTCAGGTGTGGAGATATCTTCGTCGGTATGGCCGATGATGGCGGCCTGCTGAACATTGAGGATCTCTTCAAAGCGGCGGTTGACCATGACATACCTACCCCGGGTATCCTTGATATACATCAGCGAGGTGGTATTGTCGAGAATGGATTCCAGCCAGGCCTGGTTTTCCTTCAACCGTTGCTCGGCCCGCTTGCGCAATTCGATATCGCGGTTCAGCCGGACAAGGACAATGACGATAAAGAAAAAAGCAAGCAGACTGCCACTGATCAGGAGGATCATGTTCTTCCGGTCCACCTCGCGGCTGGCGCTCCGCCGCAGATCGATCTGGTTCTGCTGCTGCCGGGAAATGCCGGCGATCAGCGTCCGGATGCCCGCGAGCTGAAGGCTGTCATAGCCGGCGGCGCCATTGTTCAGTGCCGTCGTGAGGCTGTCGACGGAAGCAAGCAGTACGGCATTGCCCATGGAATGGACCCGGATGCGATCGAGATTCTTTTTATTTTCTTCGTGAAAGGCAGGGTTCAGCGGCGGACGGGACAGCGATTCCCAGGTGGAGAGCCTCGTTCGGATCTTGGCGATATGATCCAGCACTGCAAAACTGTGACCGATGGAATCCGCCGTTTCCTCGAGGTTGCGTTTGTTGAAATAGATCAATGCACCGATGGAGCAAAGGGAGAAAAAGGAAAAAAGCAGCAGCCAGGCTATCTTACGTTGTAGTGCGATCCTTGCTGGGAAGGCGATTCTCATGATGCGGTCACATTGGATTTTAAAGCAGCTCTACAACGCTGAAAGCGCGCGCTTTATTTTCCTTTTGCCTTGTATGGACCGTTCACCTGCTTTACTGTGGATAAATTGTCCCCGTCTTCGAGGACGATTACGTAATATTCACTACCACCGGGTAGTACACGGACGACAATATGCCCCTGGCGGCTTTTGTAGGACTGCGCAACCAGCGGCCCGATGACCAGCTCATTTGCCTCCATGAAATTGGTGGCGAACAGATCACGGGCGCCGGGATAGAGTAATTGCGAGGTAGCGCGGATAAGGACTTCGTGACCGGGGTGATCAGCAGTCCAGACCTGCTCGATCCAGACGCGGGGTTTGAGGGTACTGATGAAATGTTCGTTCAGGGCGTCGCGGTTGCCATGATGATCCATGGTGGCGACGTCGACCTCGCCAACTGCGTTCGCAATGTCGGTCTCCACGTCGCGCCAGGGCGCGTCGCCAAGGAATACATTGCCGGGATTGTCGCCACCGGTGTAATAATTGAAAAGGCCGTAGTGGATCAGGATCGCGTTGCTGAGCGGGTTCTCGTCGGGCCAGGTCTTGCGGTTGGCCGTGTCGACGGGCGGAAAATGTTGTTGGAACGCGCTGTCCCTGCCTGTCCAGATCCAGCCGTTGGATTTGATGTTCTGAACATAGAATGAAGGAACACCCGCCGGCTCATGGACCAACCCGATCTGCCGGCGGCTGCCGGCTTTGAGGAATTCGACCGTCCTGCCTTTCGCGCGTTGTGCGTCGACGAAGGCCAGATAATTATTCCAGGTGCGGACATAGTGATCGGCGGCCGGGCGCTGGCGGAGCTGCGTCGTAGGCTCCACCGGGTAATGCCAGTCGCGGGTCAGCAGGGTGTGGATCGGGAGTTTGTCACCGACGCCTGTGATCCCCGTGAGGGCGTATTTGCCATCAGCCGAGAGCGGCGCCGAGGGATACCAACTGCCGAAATGGTCGTCGTGAAAATGGGAGATGATCGCGTAGTCGATGGCGACCGGCGCCTTGTCGCCTGTAGCGCCGGGCATCTGGCCGGATGGGAAACGGGGCGCGACCCGGCGGATATAGTCCACGATCCATTCATAAGGATGGCGGCTGCTGTCCGGCCGTTCGGGCGTATTGCGCCGGGAGGTCGTGCGGGCGTCGGTGGGATCGAGCTCGCCCGCATCGAAAAGCATCGTGGTACCGTCCGGGAAGATATAAAAGGCGGCATTGCCCCGGCCCGTGTTGATGTGATGGAGGTCGAGATAACCCTCCTTCCAGGCCGGCAACGGCTTGCCGACGGTAGCAATGACCGCAGCCGGACCTTGTGCAAAGGCTCCGGCGGCGGTGATAAGTGCAAACAATAAGCTAACGACGATCTTCATATCTCTTAGAATGAATAGCGGGCACCGAACTGCACGGAATAATAGCTCGCCGTTTTTTGGGCGGTGCCGGCGTTCTGGTTGACGCTATACTTGAAGGAGTGAGTAGCCTGATCGAAACCGGCAACATTGTACAGGTTCGTATTGATGATCTGGGTATACCCACCCCAACTGTAATGGAGCAAATTTAAGACATTGAAGATATCCGCGCGGAACGTCAATTTATGCGTCCCGCCCAGCTTCAGGTCATAGGCGGCGCTGAGGTTCCACTGCGTGCGCCACGGCATCAGGCCACCATTATAGGGCGCGAACTTCCCGAAATTCTTCGTCAGGAAATCGTGGAACTGCGGGCTGGTCCTTGCCAACAAGGTCTTCATCCCGGCCGCGATATCGGACGGTGTCGCAGGATTGTTCGGATCGAAGACATAGGCCAGATCGGTCCCGTCATTGGTCTCGCCGATGATATCTTTATTGACATAGGTCGAGTAACGGTTGGCCTGGTAAGCCTGGAACGAGGAGCTGATGCTGAACCCGTAGAAGGTCGGGCTGAGGAAGAGGGCTACCAGCTTGTTCGGCTGATCGCCGTCGCTGTACCAGTTCTTGCCATACGAGGGATAATCCCAGTAGGAAGAACCTACGCTGAAGTTGGAGTTGCGCGGGTCACCATTATCATAAGGCGGCGTACCCGTGGCCTTGCCCTTGGCATAGCTGACGGAGAACTGACCGTCCCGGCCGATCTGTGCGGCGGCTTCGATCATCGCCCCGAAATATTTGGAGGACCATTTGGTGTTCGTGAAATACCGCACCTGGTTGAAATCGGCAGCGATGCGCGAATTGGCCAGGACGGGCAGATAGCTCGTCGAGGTATTGTTGCTGAGCGTGCTTGCCGGTACATAGATCGCGCGGCCTTCGTTCGTGACGAATTCGGGCGTGCGTTTCAGGTTGAGATCGTAGAGATAGAAATTGTCCCAGGTATTGTCGAAGTAGACGTTGGCGCCCATCCGGAACCAGTTGTTGAAATAGTGGTAGTAGCTGAGGCTGGTCTTGAAGGTGAGCGGGTTCTTCAGATGCTTGTCCAGCGCCAGGACCGTGGCGGGCTGCGAGGTCGTCAGCGACTTGTAATAATTCACGCCGGGCACCTGGCTGAAATCCTTCTGGTACAGGGCCCACTGCGCCGGGGGCACATTGTTGTTCTGGATATTGATCTGGCGGAAGTCGACGCCATTGTCGATGTGCGCAAACGTAATGGGCTGGGTCGTCAGTTCGGACGCAAACAGCCCGGCGCCAAATTTCAGCACGTCGCGGCCGTCGCCATGGACATCCCAGATCAGGTTGGCGCGCGGCTGGATATTTTTCGCATCGAAGGGAACGACATGCGTGTTCACACCCAGCTCCTGCTGCAACAGCGGATTGTAGGTCGGGGCGCTGCCGATGATCTGGCCATCCCAGCGCAGACCCACGGTAAGGTTGAGGTTCGGCCGGAGGTTGGTTTCCATTTGAGCAAAGAAACCCAGCTCGATCAGCGGGACGCCGATCTTGGGATTGGTGCCGTTGAGCGGAATTTTCCGGTTGAAGCGATAGGGGTTGTTGGCCTGCAGATCATTGATGCTGGCATAATAGAACTGACCCTGCTGGTCATGCGAAAGCCGGTCGGTGATATGGTTGATGCTGTTGTCCGTACCAAAGACGAAATTCATGCCCCGGGTCTTGTAGCGGAAATAGTCGATGATCTGGATCACGTCGGAGGCGTCGCGTTCGGGCACCCAGTTCTGGTCGCCAAAGGCAAGCTGGATCGTCCCGGTGGAGCCGTCCTGAAAGGTCGAGTTGACCGTGACAAAGCCTTCCGGAACATGGTTATCGAGGAAGGTGAGGAACTTGCGATAGGTGCTGAACTGGACCTTCAGTTCGTTGATCGCCCGCGGACTGAACTCGGTGCGGAGTCCGAGCATCGCGGAGTTGTCGATCTCGATGCCGGTATACTGGGTAGAAAGCAGACCCGCGCTTTTAAGCTTGTTGGGGTCGACGAAGTGGAGGTAATTATATTTAAAGGTCAGCAGGTTCTTCTTGTTGATGTTCCAGTCGAGTTTTGCAAAGGCGTTCTGCGTCCGCTGCTGGATGCTGATGGTCCCGTAGTACTGGCGTTTGTCGGTGGACGGGAATCCATAGTCCGGATCGGTGAGGATCGAGAGGATCTTATCCATATTGGCCTTGGTGATGCCGAGGTTCTTTTCGGCTTGTGCCTGGGTCGCACCGCTAAAAGTAAAATCATAGGCCCGGAAGGGGATCGTATTATTATATTGGTCGTAGGCGACGATAAAATGCAGTTTGTCCTTGATGATCGGACCGCTGAGCAGACCGCCGAACTGGGCGATCTTATAATTATTGATAAGGTGATTGCCGTTGACGTCCTTGTTCGCCGCGAGGGAGTTGGCGCCATAATAGCCCCAGGACGAACCCGAGAGCGTGTTGGTCCCCGACTTCGTGATGGCCTTTACGACCCCGCCGCTGCCGCGGCCGTTGGTAACATCATAACCATTGGTGGAGACCTCGAATTCGCGGATCAGCTCGGAGGAGATGGAGAACTGGGCATCCGTGATGCCGGAGAAATGGGCGCGGCGATTGCTGACGCCATCGAGCATATAACCCGTACCGCTTTGTTTCGCACCCGCAAGCGACTGGCCGTTCGCGAGCGGCGAAAGCGCTACCAGGTCGGTATAGTTCCTGCTTACCAGCGGGATCTTCTGGATCGCCCGGCCGGAGACCTTGGTGCTCGTACCGAGGCGGTCCACGCTATTGTTGAAGCTGGTAGAGCTGACGGTCACCTGCTCCAGGGTCTTAGCGCTCTTGCTGAGGGTGATCTTGCGCAGGATCAGCCGGTCCCCGAGCGTCAGGTTATTGCCCTTGAGCACCGCCGTTTGGGCGCCCGTGGCCGAGATCTCGATATCATAAGGACCAACGGGAAGATCATTAAAGGAGAAATAACCTTTTTTATCCGAAACGGTTGTAGTCGAAAAGCCAGTGGCCGTATTCCGGACCGAAACCGTTGCCATTTCGAATGCTTTGCCGGATTCATCGTAGATAAAGCCGCTGACTGCCGAACCGCTGTTCTGGGCAAAAAGAGAGAAAGTAGAGAAGAAGGTGACGATCAGAGCCAGGACCGTCCGAAGCGATTTTTTCATTTAGTTAGTTTTACCGCCGCAAAACTACCTCATTGCCAAGCGCTCATATCCCCGGTGGGCTAACTTAACCATAACGTAAACAAAAGTTTACACAAAAAAAACCTAGCCGAGCAGGGGTAGATCAAAATAATCTTTTTTATAATCCGTTAAACCATCGGCTTAAGCGCTCGTCCTACTGACCGTTAATTTTAACGTTTTAAAAAACCTACTAAATGAAAATGCTAAAGATCCAATCCCTCCTGATCGCCACCCTATTCTCCGTCGTGCTCTTCTCCTGTAAAAAAAGCAGCAGCGATTCCAGCTCGACACCTTCCAACGCCGATCTGCAAACCCAGTCAGATGACGAAAGCCGGGTCTCCCAGGAGACCGACGCCTCCTTTGATGATGTGAATACCAGCATCAACGGCCAGGCCGCCGTTACAGGCGCCAGCGAGACCACCCCCATCCGCTATGGTGTTGCGGTAACGGGCGGTACCTCCCATGATACGGTAAAGAGCCTGATCTGCGATGCCGTGGTTACGATCGATACGATCGACGCCACCCGCAACCTTACGATCACCTATAATGGCAACAATTGCCAGCTGACCCGCACCCGTACGGGTAGCGTCGTTGTGTCCTGGGCCAAGGGGGCCAAATGGACAACGGCCGGCACCAGCTTCACCGTCACCTTCAATAATGTGAAGATCACCCGTCTTCTCGATGGCAAGAGCATCACCCTCAACGGGACGCATACCTATACCAATGTCAGCGGCGGAAATATCTTTACGCTCAACGCCAACAGCACGGCGCCGATCGTCCATACCATCAGCAGTACCAATATGTCGATCACTTTCGACAATGGCACACAGCGTACCTGGAGCATCGCCCGTCAGCGCAGCTATTCCTACAATAACGGCATCGTCCTCACGACGACCGGTACCCATACCGACGGCAGCACGACCGGCATTTCCGAGTGGGGCACCAACAGGTTTGGCAACGCTTTCACCGTCCAGATCGCGCAGGGGATGACCATCGCGCAGAGCTGTGCCTGGCAGGTGACCGGTGGCGAGGTAAAACTCACCAATGATGCCGGCACCACCGACGTCACCTTCGGCCTGGATGCCAGCGGTAAGGCCACCAGCTGTCCTATCGGCACCGGTGTCTACTACTTCGAGCTTATTTGGACGGGCAAGGCCGGAAAGACCTATACGTTCATAATGCCTTATTAAGATATTCTTATAAAAAAAAGGCCCCCGCATGGGGGCTTTTTTTTTAGTTTTGGGCATGAATCGAACTCTCGGGTTGGCACTAGTGATCCTTTTGGCCGGAATTGTATTCTTCGCATGTTCGAAAAAGACGCCCTCCTTCAATAATACCAAGGCCTTCAATGAAGCCATCCGTATCCAGGCGGATGATCAGATCCGGGTCTCCGGTGAACTGGATGCCGCGATCAACGATATCGACAGCGTGCTTGGCGGCGCCACTTCGGTTTGCGGCGGCACAGTCTACACAGCCGTCGATTCGGCGGACACGGCACTGATCGTCACCATCAGTTACAGCGGCGCCACCTGCAATACCCTCAGCACCCGGGCCGGCACGATCACGATCCTCAGCCGACTGGGCAACAGCTGGACCACGGCAAGCGACTCGGTGACCATCGGCTTTACCAATTACCTCGTGACCCGCACTTCGGGTACCAAACGGATCAAGTTCAACGGCTCCCTTAACTACAAGAACATCAGCGGCGACAGTCTCGCCGGACTGGCCAAGGGCGGTACGAGCCCGATCGTCCACACCATCTCGGGGCTCAATGTGAACATCGTCTATGACGACAGCAGCACCAGCCGCTGGCAGTTCGGCCGGCAACGCAGCTATACCTGGAACAGCGGGCTGGTCATCACGACGACCGGCCTGGACTCGGCAAATACCATCGGCGGCGTGGCCGACTGGGGCGCCAACCGCTTTGGGAACAGCATCGTCGTTGTACCGGCCGCCGACACCCCCTGGGTGATCAGCCAAAGCTGCGGCTGGCGAACAACGGCGGGCCAGGCGACGTTATATAATCCATCGGGAGTATCCGTCCTTACCATGGGGCTGGATACGACCGGGAAACCAACGGGTTGTCCGGCCAGCGGAGGCACGTTTTACTACAAGATCGCCTGGACCGGGGACCTCGAAAGTCCGTTCACGGGCATATTCTCTTACTGATAAAATGAAGGAATGCTTATGGAGACCATTACGCAACCGGTAACAACGGAGTGGCTGCACACGATCGAGGCGCTGGCCGAAGTACCTGCCCCTCAGCTGCAGTGGATGATCGATAACAGTGAGTTCCGTACCGTGCCGGACGGAGAATACGCCTTCCGCGCCGGGGATCCCATCACCGGCACGTATATCATCGTTTCAGGCCACATCAAGCTCTATTTTTTGCAGAACAAGGACATCATCGATATGAATGTCCTCGGCCCCAAGGAGGTCAGCGGCGCCCTCCCCTTTTCCCGGGCCATCAAGGTCAATGTCAATGCCAAGGCTGTGGACGATACGACGATCATGATCCTGCCCGTGGACAAGTTCCGGGAAATGGTCGCCAAACACTATGAGCTGACTGGCGCCCTCGTGCATGTCATGACGAACCGCGTCCGGAATTTTACGTCGCTGCAGCAGCAGAACGAAAAGATGATGGCACTCGGAAAACTGTCGGCGGGATTGGCACATGAGCTGAACAACCCGGCAGCCGCGATCGTCCGGGGCTCGGAGGTCCTGGTGCAGCACCTGCAACTCGAGCCCGAGGCCTTCAAGGACGTGATCAATGTCCGCATGGAGGCGAAGGATGTCGACTTCATCAAGGACAAGCTGTTCGAGGTGCTGGGCCGGACGGAAAAACCAAAGTACACGCTGGTGCAACGGACGGAGATGGAAGACGAGATGCGCGACTGGCTGGACGACCACAAGATCGAATGCGCCGAGGATATCGCCGAGAACTTTTTGGACTATAGTTTCACCTGCGAGGATATGCAGTGTTTTGCCGACCATATCCCGGCGGAATATCTTTCTCCCGTGCTGAACTGGATCAATACCAACCTGGTCACCGAACGGATGGTGCAGGATATCCGGGAAGCCGCCAAACGCATCTTCGAGCTGATCCAAAGCGTAAAGAATTTTACGCATATGGATCAGGGTAAGGGCAAGGAGTTGGTGGACATCCACAGCGGGCTGATCAATACCCTTAAAATGATGCAATACAAGCTGAAAAAGGCCAATATCGAGGTGGTAAAGGAATTCGATCAGCTCTTACCAAAGGCGCTGGCGCTGGTGGGCGAGCTGAACCAGGTGTGGACAAACCTCATCGACAATGCGGTAGACGCGATGGAGGCCAATGGCAAGGGAAAACTCACGATCCGGACGGAAAAAGACCATGACTTCGTCAAGGTGACCATCGCCGACGATGGGCCCGGGATCCCCGAGGAGATCAGGAGCCGGATCTTCGATCCTTTTTTCACCACCAAGGAGATCGGCAAGGGCACGGGGCTCGGACTCGATGTCGTTCAGCGCATCGTGGTCGGCCAGCATCAGGGTTCCGTAAAATGTACAAGCCTTCCCGGACATACGGAATTTGTTGTATGTCTGCCGATCACTTCATATTTGGTACCTTCACAGCACTAATCAACATGGCACTACCTATCATCTTCACCATAGACGACGATCCGCAGGTGTTGCGGGCCTTTTCCCGTGATCTTCGGACCCAGTTCCGTTCCAATTATCGCATTTTAAGCACGACCTCCATCCCCGAAGCGATGGAAAGCCTCCTTGACCTGCGGAACAAAGGGGAGAATATCGCCCTTTTTGTTTCCGACCAGCGGATGCCCGAAATGGAAGGGGTCGATTTCCTGCAGAAAGCGCGCGACTTCTTCCCCGACGCAAAGCGGGTGCTGCTCACCGCCTATTCCGATACCGATGCCGCGATCAAGGCGATCAACAACGTCCAGCTGGACTACTACCTGATGAAGCCCTGGGATCCCCCGGAAGAAAAGCTCTATCCTGTCATTGCCGATCTGCTGGAGGACTGGCAGAACACGTACCGCCCCGCCTTCAAAGGGATCAAGGTCATCGGCTACCAGTTCTCGCCGAAATCCCACGAGATAAAAGAATTCCTGTCGGGCAACCTGGTGCCTTTTCAATGGCAGGATGTGGAGCTGATGCCTACGGCGAAGGACCTCCTTAAAGTGAATAATATCGAACTGAAGGATCTGCCCGCCATCTTTCTCGAGGACGGCAGTTGCATGTGTTCCCCGGCCATTCCCGAGATCGCCCGCCGGATCGGGCTGGCGCCGGAGATAAAAAATATCGTATACGACGTCGTCATCATCGGCGCGGGTCCCGCCGGGCTTGCCGCTTCGGTGTACGGCGCCTCCGAAGGGCTGAAGACCCTGCTCATCGAACGGCGGTCGCCGGGCGGCCAGGCGGGCACCAGCTCCCGGATCGAGAACTACCTCGGGTTCCCCAATGGGCTCAGCGGCTCCGATCTGACCCGCCGGGCGATCACCCAGGCGACCCGGCTGGGCGCTGAAGTGCTCCTCCCACATGATGTCCGCGAGATCTGCCAGAAAGACGGCTATAAAAAAGTAATGCTCGAGTCGGGCGAAGAGATCAATACCCATGCGATCGTGATCACTACCGGTGTCGACTATCGCAAACTCGAGACCAAGGGTGTTCCCGACTTCACCGGCGCGGGCATCTATTACGGCGCCGCGATGACCGAAGCCGCAGCCTTCCGGGATTGCGAGGTCTTTGTCGTCGGCGGCGGGAACTCCGCGGGCCAGGCAGCCATGCACCTGTCCAAATTCGCGGCCAGTGTCACCATCGTGATCCGCCGCGACGATCTCACCAGCACCATGTCCGCCTACCTGATCGACCAGATCGCAAAACGCGAGAATATCCATATTCAGTCCCGCAGCGAAATCGCCGAAGCCCGCGGCGAATCCGGCCGGCTCGAAGAGCTGAGTATCCTGCAATGCGACACGGGTCAAACCACCGTCCATAAAGCCAATGCGCTGTTCATCTTCATCGGCGCCAAACCTTTCACTGACTGGATCGGCCTGGACATCATCAAGGACGACAAGGGATTTCTCGAGACCGGACGGGAGCTGAAGACCTACGATACTTTCAAGAAGGTCTGGAAACAGGACCGCGACCCCTATCTGCTCGAGACCAGCTGTCCGGGGATCTTCGCCGCGGGCGATGTCCGGGCGGGAGCGATGAACCGCGTGGCATCCGCCGTCGGCGAGGGATCGATGGCGATCAGTTTTGTACACAAATATTTGGCGGAAGTATAAAATCTACGAGTATGGCAGACCAGGAAGAAGTTTGTTCCCACATAAAGGACATCAAGGAGCTCAAAAAGGCTAAGGAATATGTTTGCGAGGAATGTATCAAGACCGGCAGCAGCTGGGTGCATCTAAGGACCTGCCAGACCTGCGGGGCCACGCTCTGTTGTGACGATTCCAAAAACAAGCATATGACCAAACACTTTCATCGTACGAGCCACCCGGTGGTGATCTCCTCCGAGCCGGGGGAAAAATGGATGTGGTGCTATACCGACAAATTGTTTGTCGAATATTCCTAAAGAAGCGGTATCTTCGCGCAATTCTCTGATAATGAAGATTGTCATCGAAAAAGCGCGGGTCGTCGACCCCAATTCCCCCCATAATGGAAAAGTTTGCGATCTCCTCGTAGAAGACGGGCTCATTAAAGCCGTTGGAACAGGGATCACAACGTCGGCAGATCAGACCGTCCGCATCCCCGGCGTCCATGTCTCCCCGGGCTGGGTGGACCTCTTTGCCCAATTCGGGGATCCCGGCTATGAATACAAGGAGACCCTGACCACGGGCGCAGCCGCCGCGGCAGCAGGAGGCTATACCGATGTCTTCGTCATCCCCAACACAAAGCCCGTGGTCGACTCCAAGACCCAGGTGGAATATATCCGGCGGGGCGCCGCCTCCCTGCCTGTACGCATCCGGCCCATCGGCGCGGTCACGAAAGGAGTGGAGGGCAAGGACCTGGCCGAGATGTACGATATGCGCAACAGCGGGGCGGTAGCCTTTAGCGACGGCACGCAGCCTGTACAAGCTGCCGGATTGCTGCTCAAGGGGTTGCAATATGTCAAGGCCTTCGACGGCGTCATCATCCAGATCCCCGACGACCGGACCGTCGGGTCCAATGGGCTGATGAATGAGGGCATCGTCTCTACCCGGCTGGGACTGCCCGGCAAACCGATGATGGCCGAAGAGCTGATGGTCGCCCGGGATATCAAGCTGGCCCGCTATACCGAAAGCAAGCTCCACTTCACGGGGGTCACCTCGCCGCGAAGCCTGGAATATATCCGCCGGGCGAAAGAGTCCGGGCTGGCCGTAAGCTGCTCGGTGACGCCTTACCACCTCTATTTTTCCGATGCCGACCTCGTCGAATACGATACCAACCTCAAGGTGTACCCGCCGCTGCGGGATGCATCGACGGTGGAGATCCTGCGGAAGGCCGTGCTCGACGGCGTGGTCGACGCGATCGTTTCCCACCACCAGCCGCACGAGTTCGACAGCAAGGTCGTGGAATTCGAATATGCAAGACCGGGAATGAGCGGGCTGGAGACGGCCTATGCGGTCCTGCGCACGGCCCTGCCCGGGCTTTCGGTCGAACGGACCGTGCAACTGCTCAGCACGGGACCAAGGACGATCTTCGGCCTCGAACAGCCCGTCATCGCAGAAGGACAGGAAGCAGTGCTTACCTTCTTCGACCCGAGCGGGACCACAACATTGACGCGGGGTCAGTCGAAATCCGCCAACAATCCCTTCCTCGGAAAGACGCTCAACGGCCGGGTGATAGGTATCGTCAACGGAACAAATCTTTATCTCACTCAACAGGAACAGCAATAATGACCGAAACAAAAAAGGTCCCGGTGATCCTGCTCTACGGCGGTGCGGCGGCCATCGGGATGATCGGGGTCACGATCGTCGCCTGGCGGGGCGGGATCAATTCCTTTCTCGGCAACGAAGGATATCTGATGTATCTTTTCCCCCTGGTGCTGGCCGTAGTAGCGGGGCTGGTTGAAAAAAGGCGGAAAGGGGGGGTGCTGGGTTTCCGGGAAGCCTTGAAGCCGATCTTTGGAGTGATGGTGCTTTCCGTGGCCCTGCAGGTGCTCTTTGCCTGGATCCTTGTGAAATGGATCGACCCCGGCTTTGGACGGGCGCTGGTGCCGGCCGTGCTGGAAAAACAGATCGCCGTCTTTCGGCGGAATGGCGTACCCGAGGTCGATATCGAAAGGATGGTGAACGATGCCAAAGGGCTCGATCCCTTTAGTTTTGGATCGATGATGGTCGGACTGGCACGAAATTGTATAGTAGGATTTATCGCCGCCGTAGGACTATCCGCCGTCATCGGACAAAGAAAAATATAAATGGAAATATCTATCGTCATACCGGTCTACAACGAAGACGAGTCCCTGCCCGAGCTGTGCAGCTGGATCGATCGCGTCATGAAAGCCAACGGCTTCTCCTATGAAGCGATCCTCGTCGACGACGGCAGCACCGATCACAGCTGGGACGTGATCAACACCCTGCGGGCCACCAACCCACATCTCAAGGGGATCAAATTCCAGCGCAACTACGGCAAGTCCGCGGCGCTCAATGAAGGCTTCAAGGCCGCCCATGGCGATGTCGTCATCACGATGGATGCCGATATGCAGGACAGCCCCGACGAGATCCCCGAGCTGCGCCGCATGATCCTCGAGGATAAGTATGACCTGGTCAGCGGCTGGAAAAAAGTCCGCCACGATCCCATTTCCAAGACCCTACCCTCCAAACTCTTCAACGGGATCACCGCGAAAGTAAGCAAGATCCCTCTGCACGATTTCAACTGCGGGCTGAAAGCCTATCGCAATAAGGTCGTCACAAGCATCGAGGTCTATGGCGAGATGCACCGGTACATCCCCGTGATCGCGAAATGGTCTGGATTCAAAAAGATCGGCGAAAAGGTGGTGGAGCACCGGCCCCGGAAATACGGTCATACCAAATTTGGCGGTCTGGGCCGGGGCCTGAAAGGACTGCTCGATCTGGCTTCCATTACCTTCGTCGGGAAGTATGGGAAGCGGCCGATGCATTTCTTCGGACCGATCGGCGTGATCTGCGGGCTGATCGGTTTTGGGGAATGGGTCTCGCTGGTGGTCCAGAAGCTGAGTCATCCCGAGCTTTTCTCCTTGACGAACCGGCCTTCTTTCTTTATCGCGCTGACCTGTATGGTCCTGGGGACCCAGCTCTTTTTGACGGGTTTCGTCGCCGAGCTGATCTCGCGCAACTCCCCCGGCCGCAACTCCTATCTCATTGAACAAAAACTGGGGCTCGATCCGTTATGAGGAGCAACGCTGTCAGCGGGGACGCCGGGCCGGGCAAGGGTTCGGTAGTCATTATCGGTCCCGCCTACCCGCTGCGCGGGGGGCTGGCAACCTTTGACCAGCGGCTTGCCCGCGAATTCCTCGCGGAAGGCTATGACTGTACTCTCTATTCTTTCTCACTGCAGTATCCCGATTTTCTTTTCCCGGGGACGACGCAATATTCTACCGATGCTCCGCCGGAAGGATTGAAGATCCTGTCGCGGATCAATTCGATGAATCCGTTGAATTGGCTTGCGGTGGGCCGCGAGCTGCGGCGGCTGCGACCCGACGTGATCGTCGTCCGCTTCTGGCTGCCGCTGATGGGTCCGGCGTTGGGAACCATTTTGCGCCGCGTGAGGAAGAACCGGCATACACGAATCGTTGCCATCACGGACAATGTCATTCCGCACGAAAAACGCTTTGGGGACCGGCCATTCACAAAATATTTCCTGAAGAGCTGCGACGCCTTTATCACGATGAGCGAAAAAGTGATGGCCGATCTGCGGTTGTTCCAGCCCGTCAAACCTGCGCAGCAGGTAGCCCATCCATTGTACGATAACTTCGGGGCGCCCATTACGCGGGAGGCCGCGAGGCAGTTGTTACGGGACAAGGGAGTGGACATTGGGGATCACGACCGGGTGCTGCTCTTCTTCGGGTTTATCCGTCGTTATAAAGGTTTGGATATCGTGCTCGAGGCCATGGCCGACAAACGCATCGGCGAACTGGGGATCAGGCTGCTCATCGCGGGTGAGTTCTATGAAGAGGCAGCGCCGTACCAGGAACAGATCAGGCAGCTGGGGATCGCGGACCGGCTGATCCTGCGCACCGATTTCATCCCCGACAGCGAAGTGCGCGATTATCTCTGCGCTGCCGACGCCGTCATCCAGCCTTATCGTAACGCCACGCAAAGCGGGGTCACTCCCCTCGCCTATCATTTCGAGAAACCGATGATCGTCTCCAACGTGGGCGGATTGCCGGCCCTTGTCCCCCACGAGAAAGTGGGCCTGGTGGCGGAGCCGGAGCCGACGGCAATGGCCGAGGCGATCCTGCGATTCTTTGTACTGGGAGAAAGCTATTTTCTCCCCGCCCTCCGCTCCGAGAAGGAGAAATACTCCTGGGGCCGGCTGGTGGAAACCATTCTTACCCTGAGCAGGGAAAACACAAATAAGCCGAACGAATGATCCCTTTCGAGCATATCGACAAGACCTGGACACTCTTCCTCGATCGCGACGGTGTCATCAATGTCGAGAATGAAGGCAGCTATATCTTTCATTACGATGAGTTCGTTTTCCTGCAGGGCGTGCAGGAAGCTTTAAAGCATTGCGCCGCGGTCTTTGGTCCTATCGTCGTCGTCACCAACCAGCGGGGTGTCGGCAAGGGCATGATGACGGCGGCCGACTTGCAGGACATCCACGACAAGATGGTCGCGGCGGTCGAGCTGGCCGGTGGACGCATCTCGCGCATCTATTATGCCGACTCGCTCGACAACGCCCATCCCCTGCGGAAACCCCAGCCCGGCATGGCCCACGCGGCGCAGCGGGACCTGCCGGGGATCGATCTGTCGAAGAGCGTGATGGTCGGGAACAATCTCAGCGATATGGAGTTTGGGCGCAACGCCGGGATGTACACCGTCTTTTTGCGGACCACCAATCCCGAACAACCCCTGCCCCACCCCGCCATCGATCTGGCGTTCAATTCGTTGATCGATTTTGCAAAACATTTGCACTCCGCATAAAATTTTCGCCGGGCTTTCCCGTTTGGCCTGTTGGCGACGCCTTTTCACTTGTAACTTTGCTATACTATGCGAATCATCCGGCTTTTCACAAATGGTGCTGTGTTCCTGACCCTGGTCAGCCTCATCGCGACCGCACAACCCGCCCACGCCCAAAAGCTGACCGCGGCCGAAGAAGCGGAATTCGCCAAACGCGAGGACAGCCTGAAGGGCTTTGCCTTCAACATCGTCAACGCCGAGCACCCGAACGAACGGTTACGCTCCGACAGCCAGTTCGTCCGCTCGCTGGTGCGGAGTCTGAAACTGCCCAATTCCTTCTACTATCCCTTCGATTCGCTGGAAACCATCTCGCGGCTCTATGCCCCGGACAGCAGTTTCCGCATCTTCACCTGGCAATTCAAGAACGACGAATATATCTACCTGCAGGAAGGCGCGATCCAGATGAGGACCGCCGACGGGTCGCTGAAGTTGTACCCGCTTTTCGATGCCTCGATGTTCACCGAGCGGCCGATGGATTCGGTGCGCAACCGGCGCAACTGGATCGGTGCGATCTACTACCGCATCATCGAGAAGACCTGGCAAGGCCGGAATTATTATACGCTCCTCGGATTCGATGATTTCAGCCAGGCCAGCAACAAGAAATGGATGGAAGTCATGACGTTTGGCCCCGATGGGGAGCCCCGGTTCGGCGGACCTTTTTTCTCCTTCCAGGAAGACTCGATCCGCAGGCCTACGCAGTACCGCTTCAACATCGAATACAAAAAAGAAGCCGGCACCCGCTTCAATTACGACCCCGAACTGGATATGATCGTCTATGATCACCTCGTCCCCGAGGGCGGCGAGACGAGGAAGAAAGACACCTATGTCCCCGACGGCGATTTCGAAGCCTTTCAGTGGAAGGATGGGAAATGGCTGCATGTGCAGCGGCAGCTGTTCAACTTCAAGCTGAAGGACGGCCAATTCCCGCAGGAGGCGAAAATTCTGGATGATCAGGGCAAGGCCAATGAGGCGCAGTTGGAGCAGGCGTCGCAGAAGAACAAGGCCGACGAGAAAAAGGCCAAGCCGACGAAGAAGCCTCAGTGATTCAAAATACGATTCTTGGCGCGCAGGTATTCTTCTTCTGTAATTGCGCCCTTCATTTTCAACTCAAATAATTTCTCAAGCTCGGCGGCTACCACCGGCGCATTGGCTCCAGCCGCGGCACGCGGTGAAGCAGCCGCATTTGCATTGATAGCCGCGGCCATCTGCTGCGCCTGACTGTTATAGGTATAGCTCTTATATTCCGACTGGGCGCGTGTGATGGTATCCTTCAGCCGTTTGGGATGTTGTACATTGTAATAGTCTGTGGCGCCGACCTCGGCCGCCGTCTGGATCTCGACATGGCCAAAGTTGAAAACACGCCCCCAGACAGACTGATCGTAGGAGACATTATTGATCTTATCCAGCGGACTCTCCTTCGCATAGTGACTCAGCAATCCCGTCTCGTCGATGACCCGGAAATTCGTCACCACCCAGAGATTGACCTTCCAGCTCATATACTTGATGAAATAGTAGCCGATCCCCAACACCGCGGCAAGCCAGCCCCAGGCCGATCCCGCCTTGATGACGATCAGCACCGCGGCGGCGATCCCCAGGAGTGCGATGATCCCCGGCATGATGAGAACGGTCCAACTGCTGAATGTGACAAGGAGTATCTTTTCGTCGGTCTGTAGCGGGGTCCTCATGATTTCAATGTATTAATCGAGCTTTAAGACGGCAAGGAATGCTTCCTGCGGCACTTCGACATTCCCGATCTGGCGCATCCGCTTCTTCCCTTCCTTCTGCTTTTCCAGCAGCTTCCGTTTCCGGCTGATGTCCCCGCCATAACATTTCGCGGTGACGTCCTTGCGGAGGGCACTGATCGTTTCGCGGGCAATGACCTTGGCGCCGATCGCGGCCTGGATGGCGATCTGGAATTGCTGCCGGGGCAACAGTTCTTTCAGCTTCTCGCAAAGTTTGCGTCCGAAGTCGTTGGCACGGCTGCGGTGGATCAGGGCGCTAAGCGCATCCACTTTATCGCCATTCAGAAGGATATCCATCTTGGCGATATCGGAGTCGCGGCGATCGATCGGATGATAGTCGAAGGAGGCATACCCGCGGGTCTGGCTCTTCAGCTTATCGTAGAAGTCGAACACGATCTCGGTGAGCGGCATTTCAAAAACGAGTTCCACCCGGGTTGTCGTCAGGTAGGACTGGTTGAGCAGGATGCCTCGCTTGCCGAGGCAAAGCGTCATGATATTACCGATATATTCCGGTTTGGTGATGATCTGCGCCCGGATATACGGTTCTTCGATGCGGTCGATCCGCGTCGGATCCGGCATCTCGGCCGGGTTGTTGACGATGATCTTTTCGTCTTTATTGGTGAAGGCGACAAAACTTACGTTGGGGACGGTCGTGATCACGGTCTGATTGAACTCGCGTTCGAGGCGCTCCTGGATGATCTCCATGTGAAGCATGCCGAGGAAGCCGCATCGGAAACCAAAACCGAGCGCCTGCGAGGTCTCCAGCTCATAGGTCAGACTCGCGTCGTTGAGCTGCAGTTTGTCCATGCAGTCCCGGAGTTCTTCGAAGTCGTCGGTATTTACCGGGAAGATCCCTGCGAAGACCATGGGTTTTACTTCTTCGAAGCCCTGGACCATCTCGGGCTTGGGATTGTTTGCCAGCGTGATTGTGTCACCGACCTTTACTTCCTTTGCGTTCTTGATGCCGGTGATGATATAGCCGACATCGCCGGTCTTCACCTCTGCCTTGGGGTCGAGGGTGAGTTTGAGGATGCCTACTTCATCGGCCTCGTAGGGCTGGCCGGTGGAAACGAACTGAACGATGTCGCCTTTTTTTATGCTGCCGTTGAGGATGCGGTAGTAGACGATGATCCCGCGGAAGGAATTGAAGACGCTGTCGAAGATCAGGGCCTGAAGCGGAGCCTCGGGATTGCCTTCGGGCGGCGGGACGCGCTCCACGATGGCCTCGAGGATCTCCGGTACACCAAGACCCGTCCGGGCGCTGGCCAGCAGGATCTCTTCGGGCTTGCAGCCGATCAGTTCAATGATCTGGTCCTTGACCTCCTCGACCATGGCCCCGTCCATATCAATTTTGTTGATAACCGGGATGATCTCGAGATCGTTCCCGATGGCCAGGTACAGGTTGGAGATCGTTTGCGCCTGGATGCCCTGGGTGGCGTCTACCAGCAACAGGGCGCCTTCGCAGGCGGCCAGGGCCCGGGAGACCTCATAGCTGAAGTCCACGTGGCCGGGGGTATCGATCAGGTTGAGAATGTATTTTTCGTTCTTATGCGTGTGGTTGATCTGAATGGCGTGGCTCTTGATCGTGATCCCCTTCTCCCGTTCCAGGTCCATGTCGTCCAGGACCTGGGCCTGCATATCCCGCGAGGAAATGGTGTTGGTCATTTCGAGAAGCCGGTCTGCCAGGGTACTCTTTCCGTGGTCGATATGGGCAATAATGCAAAAATTTCGGATATTTTTCATTCGCTGCAAATCTACACAAATAGGTCCATAAATTCGGGGTATGAAGTGGTGGATCATAGGCTTTTTTGTCCTCCAGATCGGGTTCGATCTGGCCCATTCCGTGACGGCTTTTCCGTTTGTACACTATGGGATGTTCTCGGAGTCATTCAAGCAGCCGGACAGCATTCTCGTGTATCGGATCGTGGCGGATGGCGCGATGCTGCGGCCGGTGGATTGGTCGGTTTACAGCTGGGATATGGTGCAGTTGCCACTGGCGGCGGCGGTCAAGCGGCAGGAAACGAATGATTTTGCCTTCGACAAGGATAAATTGCGCGCCGGAATGGCGGCCACGGGGTTGCCGGGCGTTTATAATTCATTGAAATTCAACCTGAACAACCAGGGTGATTTTATGGCCTGGTACAAGGGATACCTGGGGCGGCTGCTGAGGCGGCCGGTGGCGAGGCTGCGAGTCGATAAGTGTTGGTATCGGTGGAAGGACGGAGGCATGGTTTTGATCGGAACCCAAAACTGGCTCAATGGATAGGCTGGGTGGTGGGCGATATGCCCGCGACCGGCAATTTCTGACGATCGTTTATTTCCTGTTCTTTTTTGTCGTCTTTGGCTATCAGTGGGCTGATGGGCGATGGTTGTACCAGGTGCGGCCTGAGTTCATGAGTTATAACCGGGATCTAAGCGAGTTGGGGGTGATCCTGGTTGGGTTGCCGCGATGGATGATCGCGCATCCGTGGAGTTTTGGGCTGGCCGATGCGATGTTGTTCCTCTTTCCGGTGGGTTGGTTGGCCATGGGGCGGCGGCCGTTGTTGCGTCGGTTGCTGGGTGTGGGCTTTGTGCTTTATCTCGGGTTGTATCTGTTGCTGGCCGATATCTTCTGGCAGATCCATCATGAGCCTTTTATTCTCTATTTGCTGCTTCCGCTGGCGCTGATCACTACGCGTGCGGAGCGGTTCCACCGGCTGCTTGACGCCTGCCGGTATTATTTCCTTTATGTGTTCGTTTCCGCGGCGATCTGGAAGATCGCGCGGGGTGCGGTGTTCAACGGGCAGGAGATGAGCCGGATCCTGATCGTTCATCACGACGATCTGCTCACCGCGTGTAATGGATGGACGTGTTCGATGTATTCGTGGCTGATCGAACATCCCGCTGTCGCGCAGTTGCTGTATATTCTGGGGGTCGTGGTGGAAGCGGTTTTTGTGGTGGGGTTCTTTACGAGGAGGTATGACCGGGTGTTGATGGGCTTGGCGGTGTTGTTCGTCGTGGCCGATCATTTGGTGATGCGCATCCCCTACTGGACACTGTTGCTCGGAGGGGTTACCCTTTGGATCGATGGGCGGCCGCGGGAGCGGATCATGGTCGTCTATGAGACGACACATCATGAGAATCTGCCGGCGTTGCTCGACCTTTGCGCCCTGCGGTTTACGCGGGTGGTCGTTTTCCTGAAGGAAGTCTCTTTTGCGAACATCACGGGCAGCGGCTCCCCGGCCTCCCGCTGGCCAAACACGGAGTTTGTCGTGCAGGACGCAGACGAGCCCAATCGCCGGCTGATCACGCGGCTGTTCCGGTTCCTGCGGCGGGAGCGTTGCAGCCACCTGCATCTAAGCACCCTCGATAACAACTGGCTCTTGTTCACCCTCGGCCTGGTATTCTCCCCCAGCCTGCAGGTGAGCCTCACCGTACACGAGATCAACGATTATTTCGCCCGGCGCTGGCGTTCGCTGCGCGACTGGACGGAGTCGGTGGCCAAGCCGCTGCTCCACCGGCGGATCAAACACTACAGTTTCTTTCTCCCGGCGATGGCGGAATATTTCCAACAGCAGATGCCGGGAGCAACAGCGGTGTTCCTGCCCTCGCGCTTCTATGCGGGGCCGGCGGACCCAAAAGGCGACGCAAGACGATTCACGGTCGTCCTCCCCGGATCGATCGATCAGCAGCGGCGGGAATACGGATCGGTAGTCGCCGTTTTCCGCCAATGGCCGGCGGATGCTCCACCCGTCACGCTCGTCCTGTTGGGCGACAGCAGCGGGCGGGATGGTCAGTTGCTCGTCCTGCAGCTCCGGTCGATACGCACGCCCACCTTTCGCCTAAAACATTACGAAGGCTATATCGACCAGCCGGAATATGAGCGGCAGATCCGCGCGGCCGATGTGCTCTGGAGTCCGCTGCGCATCCACAAGACCGGCAGCCGGGAAACGGCGGAAGTGTATGGGCAGACCACGGCAAGCGGGCTGACGGCCGATCTCCTGCTGAGTAACACTCCTGCCCTGGCGCCCGCCGAACTCGAACTTCCCGAGATCTTTCAGCCCGCGCATCTCCCCTATCACCATGCCGGGGAAGCAGCCGCTTTATTACAGCGGCTGGCCGGGGACGGGATGCACCGGCGGGAACTGCGGACCCGCATCGATATGGCTTTTGAATATTTTACCCCGGCAAATTTTATCGCCGCGTTCGAGGCGCTAATGGCGCTTTCTCAGGAAAGCGAGGAAGGGCGCGCCGATGCCATAGAAGCGGATGACCATTCCGTTCAATAATCCATTGTAGACAAGACTGCTGATCAGGATGGCGATCGCGCCCCCCGTGATGCCGCTTGCCGGCACCAGGAGCCAGCTGCTTCCGATGAGGACCAGGACATAGATGAGCACCGCCATCGCCGAGTGTTTTTCTTTCCCCTGTGTCATGAGGATCGTATTAGCGGGGCCAAAGAGCGAGAAGAGGAATTGAGCCAGACTGATATACACGAGGGCTTTGTAACCGGTAGCGAAGGCTGGACCGAAGAGTCGTAACAAGAAGGGGCCGGCGAGGACGTTGATCAGTAACAATGGTAACGCGATCAGCGTCATCAGCCGGGTGCTTTCGCTATAGAGCCTTCGGGTATAATCCGCTTCCGTCATCGAGTGCCGGGCGAACAATTGCGGGAGAACAGAGTGCATGAGGAAGAAGGGGAAGATGAGCAGATCCGCATAACGATAGGCGATATTGAAGATACCGAGATCCGCTTCCGTTGCGAAGAGCGGCAGGATCAGCATGGTGATCTTGGTGGAGAGGAGGTTGAAGAGGGAGATGAGGAAGAAGTAGGTTGTTTTTTGGCCGTGGTTTTCCGGTTCTTCGGTTGCTTCGATGGCAGCAGTGGTTCCACTTGCCGGGGCACCGGGGGCCTCGGGGGAATACGGCCGCATGTTACGCGCCACGAAGGCCCCGATGATCGCGCAGCAAAGGGCGGAGACGAGGGTTCCCAGGATGACGAGGGTTTTCGAATCGAAGCGCGTGACCGACAAATGATACAGGCCGGTGAAGACGATCAGCAGCAAGGGGCGGGCGATCTTTTCGACGATCTGGCTTTGGCGGACATGATCGAGGGCCTGCAGGATCACCTGGTTCAGGCTGAGGCAGCCGGAGAAGTATACGGCGGCGATGGAAATCAGGAACAGCGGGCGGTGTTCGCTGAGGGAACGAAGCGGTACTACGGAAATGAGGCCGATGAACGCTGCCCCGATGAGCAGGGTTGCGAAAAATATCCAGCGGTTGGCGGACCGGACCATGCGGCGGACCCGCGAATGTTCGCCGGCGACGATGTACTTTGGCAGTTGGGCCAGGAGCAGATCGTCCCGGCCTCCCATGACCAAAACGGAAAGGATGGATACCCAGTTGAAAATGTGAACATACAACCCATAGGAGCTGGTATCGGTGGATCGGACCAGCCACCAGTTGGAGGCAAAGACCAGTAGGATAGAAATCCCCTGGATGAGGAAGGAATGGATCGTTCCCCGGAGGATACGACGGCGGTCGGTTGCCGTTACGCCTTCTTCCGCGAAAAGGTTTGTTATCCTGCTTAGATATCTGCCTTGCCGATCGAGCATATGGGTGCCGGGCGATGCCCGGGAAGCTATTTCAGCGACCGGATAATGGAGATGAACTCCGTGGCATTGAGCGAAGCGCCACCTACGAGTCCACCATCCACATCGGGGGAATGGAACAGCTCTTTGGCGTTGGCCGCCTTCACGCTGCCGCCATACAGGATGGGAACGTGATTGGCCACCGACTTGTTGTATTTCTTCGCAAACAGGCTGCGGATATGCGCATGCATTTCCTGCGCCTGCTCCACGGTGGCCGTTTTACCGGTGCCGATGGCCCAGATCGGCTCATAAGCAATGACTATTTTGCGGATCTCGTCTTCGGAGAAATGGAACAGCGACTCCATCAGCTGGGTCTCTACAAATCCTTCCTGCGCTCCCACCTCGCGGATGCTGAGGGTCTCGCCGCAACAAAAGATAGGTGTGATCTCGTTCTGCAGACAGAGGGCGACTTTTTGCGCAAGCGACTGGTTCCGCTCGGAGAAGTATTCTCTTCTTTCGCTGTGTCCGAGTACGCAGTAGCGGATGTTGACGGACCTGAGCTGTTCGGCAGCGACTTCACCGGTGTAAGCGCCCGATTTCTGATCGGAGCAGTTCTGCGCCGAGGCGGAATAGTTGTTCCGGCCGGAGAGCTTTTGCGCGGCCATCATCAGATACGGAAAGGGTACCGCAAAAACGGCGGCCTGGTGGTCCGCCAGTTGGATGTTCTCTTTGAGGATGCCATCCAGTAATTGCTCGCCTTGCTGATAAGTGAGGTTCATTTTCCAGTTGGCGGCCGCGATTTGTTGTCTCATGATTTATTTATAAAGAGTCAAAAATAGTTTTTAATGCCAGTATTTGCCCTTCGGTCAGGGATTGATTTTTCAGTTTCTTCCAGTTGGCGATATCGCGAAGCGACTTCTCCCATTCATAGAGGACCGAGCCGTTGAGCCCCCAGCTGAAGTCGGGGACATATTTTGGCGGCACCCCCGCACCAAAGATATTACAGCAAACACCGACCATCGTCCCGGTGTCGAAGGAGGTATTGATGGCGCACCGGGAATAATCGCCCATCAGCAGCCCGCATTTGATCCCGGCATTGATCCATTCGCCCGAGGCCGGATGCCAGACGCGGATCTCACTCGCGTTGTTCTTCAGATTGGAGGCGCTGGTACCCGCGCCGAGATTACACCACTCCCCGATGACCGCATCCCCGAGGTAACCGTCGTGGCCTTTGTTGGACCAACCGAAAAAGACCGTGTTCTTGATCTCGCCGCCGACGGTACAGTAAGGTCCCACCGTCGTCGCACCATAGATCTTTGCTCCCATCTTTACCACGGAGCCGATCTCCGCGGCAAATGGTCCGCGGATAAGAGCGCCTTCCATGATCTCTGCGTTCCGGCCGATATAGATCGGTCCGGTGGAGGCGTTGAGGATACAGGGTTGAAGGATGGCGCCGCCTTCGATAAAGATCGCTTCCGGATTGATGGCCTGAACATAAGCGGGGATCGGGTTGGAACTCCGGCCGCCCGTGAGCAGATCGAAGTCCTCGTGCAGGGCCTCGGAATTGTGCTGGAAGATCTGCCAGGGATAGCGGATCAGCCGGCCATGGGTGATGATCCGGTCGATGGCATGGGATGTCAGCGGGCCATGCATCAGCTCTTCCCGCACGCGGGCCGCGAGGGCGCGGGTAGGAAGGATATTCGCCGGCAACGCCGCGACGGAGTCATCGTTGACAAGTGCGAAATTGTTGGGTCCAAGCAGGCGCTCCCATTTCTCGCGGAACGGAAGAATGCCCATGCGGATGTCGAGGACCGACCGTGTCGCGGTATACGGGAGGAGATCATGCGTACAGGTGACGTCTTCCAGCGCGAGATTATGCATAGGCGCTAAATTATGAATTGCCAGTCAAAAAAAATCCCCTCTGGTCGGAGGGGATGTGTGTGGGTTGCGGACCCAACTATTTCTTCTTCTCGTAGCGCTTCTTGAACTTGTCGATACGACCTGCGGTGTCGACCAGGACGTTCTTACCAGTGAAGAAGGGGTGAGAAGTATTGGAGATTTCCAATTTGATCAGGGGGTATTCGTTGCCGTCTTCCCATTTGATCGTTTCCCTCGACTGAGCCGTAGATTTGCTCAGGAAGGTTTCACCATTACTCATATCCTTGAAGATGACGGACCGGTATGCTGCCGGGTGGAGACCTTTTTTCATAATCTGTTCTGTTTAAAGGTTGTACGGATTTGGCCGTACAGTTTTTTAATTTGGATTGCGAAGGTACACATTATTGGCGGGCGGTCCAAATAAAATTGGGATTTGCGGATGGTCGCGGGCGCGGCTTGGGGGGCTTAACTGCGCATATTGATGTATTGCAGGGCAATGCCGAGGTTGGCGCCGCTGCAAAGCTTGATCACCGCCTGAAGGTCATCGATCTTCTTACCCGTCACCCGGATCAGATCGTCCATTATCTGGGTTTGAACCTTCAACCCCGAATCCTTTACCAGCTTGGTCACTTTCTTGGCGTCCTCCTGTTTGAGGCCGTTGCGAACGGGCACTTCCTGCCGCGTAACCTTGCCGCTGACATAGGGCTCTTTTTCCAGGTCGAAGGCCAGCGGATCGAGCCCCTGCTTCATGCTGCGGCTGATCAGCACATCCACTATCTGCTTGATCTTCATATCGCTTTCCGCCTCCAGATCGATCTTCATATCCTTTTTGTTGAGCTCGATCTTGACAGGGGAATCCTTGAAATCGAACCGGTTGGTGATTTCTTTTTTGGTGACGTTAACCGCGTTGTCGAGCACCTGCTGGTCGACCTTGCTGACGATATCAAAGGATGGCATATTGGTTTGTTTTACGCCTCAGGGTTTTGGTCAAAGTATCCCTTCGGCGTAAAACCGCCTATGTCGGGCCTTCGGCCAATGGCCCTGTGGGCCATTATTGAGTTGAGCGGCAAATATAAAAAAAAGGGTGAACCTGTGGCTCACCCTTTTTGGCCGGAGTAGCGGGCCGCACACTCCTTAGTTGTTCCCCCCGGCTTTCACGCGATTCTCCTCCTCCCCTGCCCCGCTTTGCCTTCTTCCACCTGTTCCCTTGAAGGGCTTCCCGAAATTCCAGGTGAAGGTCATGGCCACCTGCCGGCTGTCCCGTAGATTGTGGAAAGTGGCCTGCGTCTGCTGGAAATTGATATATCCATGGACCTGGTTGGTATAGAAGATATCCCGGACGGCCAGTTTCAGCGAGGCCTTGTCCTTGAGGATCTTTTTGGCGACGGCCGCGGAAGCCTGGCCCATGGGGTCGATGATGATCTGGCCTTCGACGCCCTTGGTCCGATAGAAGCCGGAGACCTCACCGCTCCATCCATGGGAGAAATGGAATTGGTTGTTCGCATTCAACAACAGCGTCGTGGCTTCGACATTGATGTTCTCGCCGTAGAGAAATCCGCTGAACTTATTGTAATTCAGATTACTGTACAAGATTGCCGTCCACCATTTCGCCACGTTGATCTGGGCGCTGACCGAGACGCCGGCGTTCTGGCGGCTACCGATATTGCCGTTGCGGACGATGGTCGCCTGCCCCGACTGCTCAAAGGTCTCCGAGAAGAAGTTCTTTGTATAACCATAGTTCAGGGTCGTCGTCAGGAAATGCTTCCAGGTGTGGGACAACTCGAGATTGTCCGAATACTGCGGTTGGAGATAGGGGTTACCCGCCTGGTAGGTATACTGATCCAGGAAGAACAGGAATGGGTTCAGATCCTGGTACGCCGGCCGGTCGATCCTGCGGCCATAGTTGAGGGAGAACATGTTGTTGTCATTCGCCGAATAGCTGATATAGGCGGTCGGGAATAAATTCACATAGCTGCGGGAGAAAGACGAGTCCCTATTGATCACCGACGCGCTATTCCCCAACTGGTGGCCGGAGTAGTTGGTGTTCTCCGCGCGAAGTCCGAGCTGCAGACTCCATTTTTTGATCTGCTTCGTCATATTGATATAGGCCGCATTGATATTCTCCTTGTACTTGAAGTGGTTGGTCTTGGTGGTGTCCACTTCCGGCGTATTATGGATCAGGTTGAAGTAGTTGGCGTTATTGTCGGTGTTGACATAGCTCAGCTTCACGCCCGCTTCCAGTTTATAGCCCATTGCCAGCGGCCGGGTATAGTCGCTCTTCGCCGTATAGATATTGATCGCGCTGGGGAGATCGCCGGTGAGGATCGTCTCGCCCAGCCGGCTCATATCCGGGGCATAAGTGATATTATCGAAATACTGATCGCTGGCGGAGCTATACCGAACATAATCCAGATCGGCCGTCAGCTCGCGGCCAGCGGAGTCATAGGTATGGCGGAAGTTGAGGTTGACGCTGCCGTTCTTCCAGGTCTGCTTGTTGGTGCTGGGCGAATAGACGACGGAGTCCAGCACATATTTGGGATCGAGCAACCGGATATTGCTGCTGCTGACGTTGTTCTCTTTGTTCTGGAAACCGCTGACCACAAAACCGATGGTCGTCTTTTGGTTCACGTAGTAGTCCATCCCAAATTTCAGGTTCATCGACGGATTGGTAAAATGCATCTCAGTCTCCTGCGAGAAGATGGAGTTGATGGATTTGGTACCCGCGTCGAGATATTTTCGGGTGATGGAAAGATGCTGGAATCCTTCCCAACGGGCATACCCCGCATTGAGGAAGAAATTGGCCTTGCCGTCCCGGTAGTTCATATTGAGACTGCCGCTGGGCTTTCCATAGACGCCCTGGGTATGGGTGAGGTTGAGGTTGCCGTTGAACCCTTTCAGTTTGTTCTTCTTCGTTTTGATATTGATGATCCCCGAGTTCCCGGCGGCGTCATACTTCGCCGAAGGGTTGGTCATCAGTTCGATCTGGTCGATCGCCGAGGCCGGCAGGCTCCGGAGATAGCTGGCCAGCTGGGTCGACGACAGGTAGGTGGGCTTTCCGTCGATCATGATGTTCACGCCTTGTTTTCCCTTCAGGCTGATGTTATCGTCCTTGTCCAGAGTTACGCCCGGGGATTTTTCCAGCACGTCCATGGCCGTCGAGCCGGCATTGGAGGGCGAGGCGTCGACATTCACCACCATCCGGTCCGCCTTCTGCTCCAGGAAAGGCCGGCGGGCGACGACGGCAAATTCTTTCAGGCTGGTGGCCGCGGCGGTCAGCACCATCGGGGGCAGATTGCGCGTCACTGCTTCTTTTGAAAGGGTAAAAGCCGGAGAATACAGGGTGTTGAAGCCTACCGAGGAGGCCATGACCATGTATTTGCCTGCGGCAATATGTTCGAAGGTGAAGTGCCCCGTTTTGTCCGTCGCGGCGACTTTCAGCCGTGAGGAATCCTGGGCGTTCAATAAGGTGATGGTAGCGGACTCGATGGGTTGTCCCTTGGCATCGCGGGCCGTGCCGGCGACCTTGCCTGTGAGCTGCGCCATGACGGACGACGAGATCAGGAGGAAGAAGGCAGTCAGCAGGGCGAAAGTGTTTCTCATATAAAGGTGCTTTGTGAGTGAGTGTTGGTCTGTTTTGACTAGTACTGTTTTTTAATTATTACAGGACAAAGATTGGTATTATGCATTACATAGAACATTGCTTTATGTTGGAAGGCCGATTTGAGTGATAATTGGCGGCCGGTGATTAGGACCGTACTTTAATGGGATTTACATCGGGGTTTACAACGTCTGGCAAGCTGCGGTAGCCGTATTAAGACGGCAGGTGGGTCGCCGAGGTTACGGCGGCATTGACCTTCATGATGAAAGGATGGAATTTGGGGATAGACGGCGGCCCGGCCGCCTGCTCGCGATGCCGGTTGGGTAGCCGCTCCTGACTATTCAACCCGCGTGTCCGCAGTCCCCGACCCCGTGGTTGGCGGCGCGCCACGCTTCAACCTGAAGTAGATCAGGGCGCCGGCGATAATCAGCCCCGCAGAGATCAACTCAGCCTGCGTCGGGTGGAAGCCGAAGATATTATAAGTGGAGTTGACCCGGATATGTTCGACGAGAAACCGTTCGACACCATTGAGGACCAAGTAAATACCAAAGAGAGTCCCGGGAACCTTCAGCTTTTTGCGCAGACTCCAGAGAATAAAGAAAAGAGCAAGACAGGTAAGCGTCTCATACAGCGGCGTGGGAAACACCGGGATCGGGAGCTGACTACAGTATTGGCCATTGCAATCCGCGATGCGGACGCCTTCGCCGATCACATTATGGGGATAGGAATAGGCAAAAAGCCAGTCAGGCAGAAAAGACGGCGCTTTTGCCGTCAGATGCGGCACCTTTTCGAGACTACCGAACTGGGGCAGATACAGCTGACTGTTCTGGCGGAGTGTCAGCGCCCATTGGCTAAGGGTCACGCCCATCGGCTTCCCGGCAGGCGATGTAATATAGGCGCTGTTGAGGATCCCCCAGTCTCCGTCACCCGCGACCTGGCAGCCAATGCGGCCAACGGAATAGGCCAGCATAAGACCCGGCGCGGCAGCGTCATTCAGATGCCAGAAACCGATACCGTTCTTCCGGGCATAATACCAGATGGCCAGCGCTGCGCAGATCAGGCCGCCGTAGAAGGTAAGACCGCTGAAAGAAAAGAGCGAACCCACCGGATCGCGGACGAAATCGTTCCAGGTCTCGAGGCTGTTGAAGATCTTGGCCCCGGCAAAACCAAATACAAAGGCATAAATGGTCAGATCCCCTACCCGGTCATGCGGCCAGATGCGCACTCTCCGTTCCTCCGGCTTGTCCAGCTTTTGTTTGTTCCGTTCATAGAACTTCAGCCCGGCAAAAAGAAGACCGCCGATGATCCCCGCCGGCAGGCTCCCCTGCATTGAAAGCAGATAGTCCTGGACATTGGCTGTCAGGGCGCTATCAGCTGTAACGAGCCCGACGAGCTTGAATCCCAGGACGAACCCCAACAAAAAATTGAGGCTGAGCTCGGTGGGGCTGGCCGGTTTGCCGATCCATACCGTCTCTTCCCGATAAGACAGTAACCCTTCCCGCTCCTTGCGCATCAACTCTTTTGTTAAAGTGATTGCGGCGGCGATGAACGAGAGAGCGACAAAAAAACCGAAGGAGTTGACAAAACGGAGGAAAGGCAATGATATTCCGAACAGATCCTTAAGTGCCAAGTAAAGATTGGGATACATAGCGCAAAACTATGGCTTTGGGGCCGCAAGCAGGTGAATTTTTTTCGGGGGTGGGCCGCTTCGATTGTCGCCGGTTCCTGTATAGTCCGAAAAGCCGGAGGAATAACAAGTTATACGACAGTGGACAATTTTTTCCAAAAATATCTTTTCCACACATACTAAGGATTGTGGGTTGCCGTTCCACATGAGTGTTCCACGGGGAACACTTTTCCGCCCAAATTCCCGCCAAATCAGCCTTTCGTAGCTTATCCACAGATGTGTATTTCACCCGCCCCCGATGGGGATTCTCCACGATATCCACACAATCCCCGGGTCGGAACTTCGTCCTTGCCACTGGCAAGAACTCGTTCGCATCCTTCGCCATGTCTCGGATGCCCATAAAAAAAAGCCCTCCCGGGAAGCGGAAGGGCCATAGTTCTATGAAACGAAGCTTTTCTCAGCAATACTCTTCAAAAGCGGCAATCAGATTATGCGCGATCAGCTGGGCCGGACGGCCTTCGATCTGATGACGTTCGATCATATGCACCAGCTTTCCGTCCTTGAACAGCGCGATGGCGGGGGAAGAAGGCGGGTAAGGCAGCAGGTGCTCCCGGATCTTGTTCACAGCCTCCAGATCGAACCCGGCGAAGCTCGTCGTCAGGTAATCCGGCTTCTTAGGACTGTTGGCCACCGCCATTAATACTCCAGGCCGGGCCGAACCGGCAGAGCAACCGCAAACCGAATTGACCATCACCAGGGTCGTCCCGGTTTTCTGTAATTGAGTGTCTACTTCGCTCGAATTGAGCAGCTCGTGGAACCCATTATCGGTGAGTTCCTCCTTCATGGGTTCTACTATTTCCCTTGGATACATTTTAGTCTGTTGTTTAGATGAATACTATGAAAACACAAAATTAAATAAAAAGTTCAATGCAAAAATGTCATTGAAAGCCAATTCGGGGTGCAATTCTGTCACCAGGATCGGAATGCGCGCCGCCAAAAGTTCCGGAAAACAGCGGTTTTGGCCGGGTGGTATGTGGTTTGATCCATACCGGGCGTAACAAGATGGACCACGGGTCCATCGGCCGCAAGGCCCATCATTAGCCGGTTTGGCGCCGAAGCTAATTTTGAGATGAGCGAAAGGCGCCAAAACAGATTAAAAAACTCAAATAAGATTAGCTATGACACTCGTAAAAGTAAACAACAACGGACAAAAGTACCTCTCCAGCTTCGTCGATGAATTCTTCCAGGGTTTCCCCACCGGTCTCGGCCGTGATGAAAGCCTCGGCTTTCCCCCGGTGAACATCCACGAGACGACCGATGCGTATCATCTGGAGCTCAGCGCCCCCGGCCGCAGCAAGGAAGACTTTAAATTGTCTGTCGACAATGGTCAGCTGACCGTCAGTTTCGAAAAGAAGGAAGAAACAAAGACCGAAGACTACAAGACCATCCGCAAGGAATTTTCCTTCAAGAGCTTTAAACGCAGCTTCAATCTCGACGACCGGATCGACAGCAATGGCATCCAGGCGAAATACGAAAATGGTGTTCTGAAACTCCTCCTGCCCAAAAAGACCCAGGTAAAGGAAAGCACCAAGCAGATCACTATCCAGTAATATTATACTAGCGTTTCATAATTGGTTGGTTGGTTTTGGTTGAATAATGGCCTGACCCTTTGGGGTCGGGCTTTTTGTTTGCCTTTAGACGAGGTTGCGCGCCCCGCCGCTTTTTTTCATCGTTTTTTGCAGGTTTTGGTTAATTTCGGGCCTTCAAATAACCCATTTTATCCAAGAATATGATGAAACCTGCGCTCGTCCTTCGGTTTTGGCTTTTCGCATCGGTAGGGATAATGTCTTGTTTGAAAGGGTTGGCTCAGAATCCGGGATTTCGCATACCGCTGCCGTTATCGGACACTTCCAGGCGATATGACGACTCGGCCCTGCGGATCAAGAACATGAACCCGTATTTCACCGTTCATGTCGACTCCACGCTCAGCTATCAGTTCGAGGTCAACCGCGATCCCAGCCGGTATTATTTCTACCTGCGGAATGCTCCCGTCGGTCTGAAGGTCCGGGAGAACGGGTTACTCACCTTCCGGGCCGACAAATCCTACTTCCTTTCGGGCCGCCTGAAATACGACAACGAATACCATGTCACCCTCGGCGTTCAAAATCTCAACGACCCGAAGGATAAGATGGATACCAGCTTCATCATCAGTTTTTTCACCACAGAGATCATCGCCTCCCACGTAAAACCCACGGTGAGCAGCGTCCTCTATATGGACGAGGGGGATACGATCAATTTCCGCATCCAATGCGAGACTGGTACCTACCCCATCGAAAGCCTCAATTTCTATTCGAGCGTACCGATCAAGACCAACTCGGTCGTCAAGGAATGCAATGATAATTTTACCTGGAGCCCACCCTTCGATTTCGTCAGGGATGGCGACTCGGGCAAGACAAAACTGGTCCAGCTCTATTTTGTGGGGACCAATAAGATATTCATCCGGGATACCGCAGTCATCAAGATCTATGTGAAGGACGCGCTCAACTATCCATATATGGTGGAGCAGTATAATAATGTAGTGAAGAACATGCGGACCTACATCCTTCAGTTGAAATATGCTTTCTTCCAACTGGACAAGAAGGTCAAAAAAACGAATCATACCCGTACGGGTTTTGATATGACGACGGCTACGACGGCTCTTGGCGGAACCATTGCCACCAGTTCGGGTAACCCGACCACCGGCGCCATCCTGCCCAGTGTCGGGGTCACCATGGTCCCGGTGAAAGAAACAGTTGCCCCCCCACAGACAGCCGAACAGAACCAGGCCAGCCTGGTCCGGAGTTCGATCAAGCGGCTGGATTATACCGTGCATGACAATGCGCTGATCAGCGACAAGGATCCGGATATCACCAAGAAGATCAACAATCTGAAGACGGAATTGAAGCAAACCCAGGTGCAGCTGATCGACGTGCCGCTGGAAGAGACCAGTGGGATGACCGAAGAGCAGCTGAATGCCTACTTTGATAACCCGAAGGTGAACAAGAAGTACCGGATGAAGAGGAAATAGCCGCCACTCACTTCCGGCGGGTATCGATCAAATATTGAATCTTCCAAACCCCGTTCACGCGCACCAGCTGGAAGGAATCGACCCCTTTGTGGGAATATTTGCCTTTGTAATAGAACTCGTAGGGCGCCCAGACGATCGCCAGTGGACCGTCGATCCGGACTACGTCGAACTGGATCCGTTCGTCCGCATCACCAGGCGTCAGTTTCGCGATGATCTCCGCAAACTCGCCGACCTTATCGGTCTGAATGGTCTCCTTTCCTTTCACCGGAGCTATCGTCTGCAGGATCGCGCTGTCGGCAAAGGACCGGCGGATCATCTCCGCATCCGAGGTCTTCATTCCCGTAAAAAGCATGTTGACCGCCGTCTTGACGGAATCCTCGGTGGATTGAGCGCGCACGCCAAAGGCAACCAGGCCAAGGGCCAGGGCCAGCAGGGAGCCGGTGTATCTCATAAAAGCCGATTTTACTTGTAACCGAGGATCTTAAGCATGCTTTGGGCCGTCTGTTCCTTCGCGTAAACCCAGTCGACCAGCTTCCCGTTCTTGTCATGGCCGACGATCACATGCTTTGGCGAGGGGATCAGGCAGTGCTTGATCCCTCCGTACCCGCTTATCTGGTCCTGATACGCTCCGGTATGGAAGAAACCGACATAAAGCGGCTCTCCATTGACGACCTTCGGCAGGAACACCTCATTGATATGCTCTTCGGAGTCATAATAGTCATGACTGTCGCAGGTGATCCCGCCCAGCACCACCCGTTGGTACTCGACATCCCATTTATTGATCGGCAGCATGAGGAAGCGCTCGCCGATCCCCCAGGTATCGGGCAGGGTGGTGATGAACGAAGAGTCGATCATGTACCAGATCTCCCGGTCGTTCTGCATCTTCTGACCGATGACGCTGTAAATATGGGCCATGCTCTCCCCGACCGTGTAACTGCCGAACTCCGTGAAGATATTCGGCATCGGCACGTTGCTCTTCTTGCAGGCCTTCTTGATATTGCCGACGATCTCGTTGATCATGAACTGGTAGTCGTATTCAAATCCGAGCGAGTGTTTGATCGGGAAGCCGCCGCCGATATTGATGGAATCCAATTCAGGGCAGATCTTCTTGAGCTGGCAATACAGGTTGATGACCTTGTTCAGCTCAGACCAGTAATAGATATCGTCCTTGATCCCTTTGTTGAGGAAGATGTGAAGCATCTTGAGCTGGAAGCGGTCCTCATTGCCTTCGATCTTGTCCACATAGAACTCGAGGACATCCCGCGCCCGGAAACCCAGGCGGGAGGTATAGAAGGGGAAGGTCGGTTCTTCTTCCGCAGCAACCCGGATGCCCAGTTTGAACGGCACCTTTGCGCTGCGCTTATACTGTTGGAGCTCGTCTTTATTGTCCAGGATAGGGATGACGTTCTTGAACCCGCTGTTGAGCAGGGAGGCGATCCGGCTGGTATAGCTCTTCTGTTTGTAGCCGTTGCAGATGATAAAGGTATCCTTGGTGATCTTTTTGCGCTGGTAAAGCTTCTTGATGATCTCGATATCATAGGCGTAGGACGTCTCGAGGTGGATATCGTGTTTCAGGGCTTCCTCGACGATAAAAGAGAAGTGCGAACTCTTGGTGCAATAACAATAATGGTACTTTCCCTCATAATGATGGCGCTTGATGGCGGCGGCAAACATCTTCTTCGCCTTGTTGATCTGCATGCCGATCTTGGGCAGATAGGTCAGCTTCATAGGCGTCCCATACTTGTCGATCAGGGCTTTCAGATCCAGGCCATTAAATTCAAGGTAGTTGTCTTTTACTTCGAAGCCGTCTTGCGGGAAGTTGAAGGTCTGCGTCACCAGGTCGGTGTACGTATTGTTCATTGAGTTATCCAGGTTATAGCTATATTAATGGTTATGAATATGCAAATGTAATAAAAAAGCGAACCCCGCACAGAGTGCAGGGTTCGCTTTGAATATTTCTTGCTTATTTAACGGAGGCAACCAGCTTCTTGAACGTCTCCGGCTCATTCATGGCCAGATCGGCAAGGATCTTCCGATCGAGGCCGATGCCCTTCGTTGCGAGCTTGTGGATGAACTGGGAGTACGTGAGACCTTCGGCGCGGACGGCGGCGTTGATACGGGCGATCCACAGCGTGCGGTACTCTCTTTTCTTCAGTTTCCGGCCGACATAACGATATTGAAGACCCTTCTCCAATACGTTCTTGGCGACGGTGTATACATTCTTTCTTTTTCCGTAGAAACCTTTCGCTTCTTTCAAAATGCGTTTCCGGCGAGCCCGGGAAGCGACGGCGTTTACTGAACGTGGCATATCTTACTTACTTTAAAGAATTAATAATTAATTTACAAACGCGGTCTGCCTATTTGAGACGGAGCAGACGCTTTACGAAATCCGTATGCGAACCGCTGACCACGCCTTTCTTGGCCATGTTGCGCTTGCGTTTCTTGGATTTCTTGGTGAGGATGTGACGTTTGAAAGACTTCTGGTAAGTGATCTCGCCGGTGCCGGTTACTTTGAAGCGCTTCTTGGCACTCGAGTTCGTTTTGACCTTTGGCATTTTGAATGCTTTTGTTGTTCTACCCTGATGGCGGCCCCGCACAGGCGGGACACTTATGGAGCCGGTTGGGAAGGGGTGCAAAGGTACATAAAAAAACCGCACTAAGTGCGGTTTTTCGGTTATTTTTCGCTTACAGGCTTCTTTTTCTGCGATTTTGGCGCCCAGATCGCCAGCATTCGCTTTCCTTCCATCTTCGGCATGCCTTCCAGCACACCCGCTTCGTTCAGCCGCTCGGCAAACTTCAGCAGCAGGAGCTCTCCCCGCTCCTTGAACTGGATCGCCCGCCCCTTGAACTGAACATAGGCTTTGACCTTGTTCCCTTCCTTCAGGAACTTCTCGGCATGTTTTGCCTTGAAGTCGAAGTCATGATCGTCGGTATTGGGCGTGAACCGGATCTCCTTTACTTCGGAGGTCTTGCTCTTGGCCTTTTGCTCCTTCTCCTTCTTCTTTTTCTCGTATAAGAATTTGTTATAATCTATGATCTTACAAACGGGAGGATCGGCCGTTGGCGAGATCTCGACGAGATCAAGTTGCTGCTCTTGCGCCATTTTCAGGGCTTCCTGGGTGGAATAGACGCCTACCTCTACATTGTCTCCGACCAGTCGTACCTGCGGTACTCTGATCATATGGTTGGTGCGATGTTCTTGTTGTTGCTCCTTTCTAAATCTTGGATTGAAATTCCCGCGTGGGGGTCTCGGTGGAAATGGCGGCATTTACTGTTTTTAAATTCAGCTTCTATCCCTGTCAGAAGCTGCTAATTTTTCTTGTTCTCAAATAGACGCCCTCAGGGATTGGGAGCGCGTTCATTAATTTCTTTTCTTACCTCGGCGATGAACTCTTCGACACCTTTCGTCCCCAGATCACCTTTTCCCTGGCGGCGTACGGCGACTTTATTGTCGTTCATCTCCTTTTCTCCGACGACCAGCATGTACGGAACCCGGGCCAGTTCGGTATCCCGGATCTTTTTCCCGATCTTTTCGCTCCGGTCGTCCACTTCTACACGAATATCCGCATTTTTCAGCAGAATCGAAAGATTTTGGGCATATTCCAGCGACTTATCGGTGATCGGCAGGATCTTCACCTGCAAAGGTGCGAGCCATACCGGAAATTTCCCTGCATAATGCTCCAAAAGGAATCCGATGAACCGTTCGTGCGTTCCCAGCGGCGCCCGGTGGATGATCAGCGGGGTCTCCGGGTGGTTGTCCTTGTTGGTAAATTCCAGCTTGAACCGGAGCCCCTGGGCGAAATCCACCTGGTTGGTCGCCAGTGTGAATTCGCGGCCGATGGCGCTCCAAATCTGCACATCAATTTTTGGGCCGTAAAATGCCCCCTCGCCTGGAACTTCCACAAATGGCGTATTGGTCCTGATCAGCACGTCACGTACGAGATTTTCCGTTTCCTTCCACAATTCCGGCTCATCAATGAACTTCTGACCCAGTTTGGCCGGGTCATGGGTGCTGAACCTCATCACGTATTTGTCGACGCCAAAGATCTTGAAGTACTTCAGATACATAGCGTTAACCGCGCTGAACTCGTCGTAGAACTGCTCCCGGGTGCAGTAAATATGCGCGTCGTTCATATGCAGGGCCCGCACCCGCATCAGCCCGAACAGCTCCCCGCTCTGCTCATAGCGGTAACAGGTGCCATATTCGGCCAGCCGATATGGCAGGTCTTTATAGGACTTTTGTTCAGCCCCGAAGATCTTGTGGTGGTGCGGGCAGTTCATCGCCTTCAGGTAGTACTTCTCCCCTTCCAACTCCATCGGCGGGAACATACTATCCTCGTAATAGGGCAGGTGACCGCTGGTAATATACAAACTTTCCTTGCCGATGTTCGGAGTCACAACGCGCTTGTAGCCGGCTTTTAATTCGGTTTCCTTGGCCAGCCGCTCCAGTTCTTCGATGATGACGGCGCCATTCGGCATCCACAACACCAGACCCGGCCCTACCTGTTCGTCAAAGGTGAAGATGCCGAGTTCCTTGCCCAGTTTCCGGTGATCGCGTTTTTTGGCCTCTTCGATCATCGCGATGTATTCGTCGAGCTCTTTCTGCGAAGGGAAGGTCACGCCGTACACACGGGTCAGCTGCTTGTTCTTCTCATCGCCCTTCCAGAAAGCGCCGGCGATATTGGTCAGGCGCACGGCCTTGATAAAGCCGGTATTCGGGATATGTGGTCCCCGGCAGAGATCGGTGAACCCACCCTGTGTATAAAAGGTGATCTGACCGTCCTGGAGGTTTTCCAACAGGTCCAGTTTATATTCATCGCCTTTATCGGCGAAGTATTTGATCGCTTCGGCCTTGCTGATCTCCTTCCGGCGATATTCTTCGTTCCGTTTTGCCAGCTCCGCCATCTTCGCCTCGAGTTTCCGCAGATCCTCATCGCCGATGTGCCGGCCGCCGAGATCCATATCATAGTAGAAGCCGCCGCTTTCGAGCGCCGGTCCGACCCAGAATTTAACGCCGGGGTAAAGCGCTTCAACGGCCTCGGCCATCAGGTGCGCGGAAGAATGCCAGAAAGTAGATTTTCCGTCCGTATCCGTCCAGGTCAGCAGCTTGAGCGTTGCATCGGTTGTGATGGGTCGGGTGGCATCCCATACCTGCCCGTTTACAGTTGCGGCCAATACTTTCCTTGCCAATCCTTCACTGATGGACCTGGCAACCTCTAATGCTGAGACGCCGCTTTCATATTCTCTGACGGCGCCGTCCGGAAAAGTGATCTTGATCATAAGGGTGCAAATTTAACAAACTATTGCTATAGAAGATCAACCTCTATTTTACAGGTGGTACGGGTTCCAATTAATTATTTACATAATTTGCCACATGCAGCGACTGTTTTTGTTGCTTTTACTGATACTCCCCTTTGCACTGCAGGCTCAGGACGTTACCGGCATCTGGCAGGGTCATTTCCGCAGTTCCGGCAGCATGGCCATGCGCAATTCGGTCTTTGACGACCGTTATCGATTCGAAGTACAGATCGCCCAGAACGGAAAGGGTTTTGAAGGCGTCACGTATTCTTATCTTTCCACTTTTTTTTACGGCAAGGCTGCAGCCAAAGGGACAGTCAACCCAAAAACATCAAAGGTGCTGCTGCAGGAAGGCAAGTTGATCGAATACCGCAACTCTCCCGGCGGCGATGTCTGTATCATGACCTGCTTTTTGCAGTATTCGAAGTCGGGGGATGAAGAGTTCCTCGAAGGCACGTATACCAGCATGAATGTACGGGATTCGAGTAATTGCGGTCGCGGCACGGTCTTTCTCCGGAAGGTGCCGCAGTCGGATTTCTATACCGAACCGGTCGTGGCCCGGCGGGAAAAAGAGATCGCCAAAGCGGACTCGCTGAAAACCGCAGGTAAAATAGCGATCCGCAGGCCGGCGGTGAAGCCGGCCAAGCCCGGTGTCAACGCTGCGCCTCCCCATCGGCCGGCGAATGTCTCGAACGATCCCGCGAGATCGCCCGGCACGACGGCAAAAACGACTCCGCCGAAGACCAATCCGCCGGCAACTGCGAAGGACAATCCGTCGGGATCAGCCAAAGGCAATCCGTCGGAAACAGCCAAGGGCAATCCGCCCGTACACAAGCCGGTGACACCCGCAAAGCCCACCCTGCCCGCAAAGGAGCCGCCGCGCATCGCAAGGATCGACATGCCGAAGGCCCCGATGCATCAGCCCATCAGCGACAGCGCCACCTCCAATATCGGAAAGAAATTCCCGACCATCGCTCCGCGCGTGTTGAAAGAGCGGGATAACGAGGTGGTCAGGACCCTGACGGTCCATACCAACGAAGTCACGCTCAACATCTATGACGACGGCGCCATCGATCACGACACCGTATCCGTCTTCGTGGACAACAAACTGATGATCGATCATGCGATGCTGACCGACCGGCCGCTGGTCCTGAAGCTTCACCTCGACGAGACCAGCGACTACCATGAGGTCGTCATGGTGGCTGAGAACCTGGGAGAGATCCCCCCCAATACCTCACTGATGATCGTAAAGGCCGGGGATAAAGAATATGAGGTCAGGATCACCTCCACTGAACAAAAGAATGCCGTCGTAAAATTTCAATACGTGAAATAGCTTTCCCATGCGCCTGCTGTCCTGCTTATTGCTGTCGATCCTGGCCTTCCGCGCAAGCGCGGCGGAAGACCTGAACGGCATCTGGAAGGGCACGCTTACCCAGGGGCCGGGCGGTTGCTATCCCAATTATTTCCTGGAGCTGCAGATCAATTTCTCGGGGGACCGCATCACCGGCAAGGCCTATGACTACTATGACAAAGCGCATTTTGTCAAGATGAGCTTTACCGGCAGGTACAACACCCAGACCCACCGGCTGGTGCTCATCGAGGATCGGGTGATCGAAGCCGAGATCCCGACCGACTGCCAGCCTTGCGTAAAGACCTACGACCTCAATTACAGCCGCAACGGGACCATCGAAGAGCTGACCGGAGACTGGAAGGGCGTTTATTCGGACAAGCGCCTGATCTGTCCGCCGGGAAAGATCAGGCTTCAAAAGACAGCCACTTCCGATTTCCCCGTGGATATCGAACAGAACGATACGCTCAGCCGGCTGCAGTCCTCGCTCCATCTGCCGCCAAGAGACAAAGAGGTGGTAAAAACGCTGACCCTGAAGAGTGCGACGGTCAAGATCGAACTGTATGATAATGCGGAGATCGATCACGATACCGTGACGGTGTTCATCAATGGGAAGGTGGTGCTCTACCGGCAGATGCTGACCGATCGCCCGTTGACGATCAATTTCACCGCATTTCCCAATCTTCCCTATGAGGTAGTGATGTTTGCCGACAACCTTGGCGATATCCCACCGAATACCGCGCTGATGATGATCACATCGGGAGATCAGAAATACGAGGTCTTTCTCTCCTCCACCGAAACGAAAAGCGCGGCGGTGCGCTTTACCTACAAGCCGTAACCGGAGCCGGCCGGAAGCGACCCGTACGCAATTATTTTTTCGTCAGATCGAAGGAATCGACCACCTCGCCGCAGCCGATCATCTTTGCCTTATAAACCGGATGCTTATTCCCCAGGTAGGGATTGACCACATGACCGGTATTGCTAAGCCAGTAGGCCGGGATGGTATCGCTAAAGGCCATGGGGCATTTTATATGGTAGATCACGGCCTGGTCGTACCGCACCGTGCGGATGAGATTGTAGAGCTCTTCGGTCATCAGGTCGAAGGAGCGCCGGCGGGCCTCGATGCCCGTTTCTCCGCTGAATCCCCGCGCGTCGCCGCTGAGACTGGCAGCCAGGCTCTGCGCGGTCAGCACGATGCCGCTATCCGCCTTGATCAGCTTCACGGGCAGGCTGTCGGCTTTTGCCGCGAGCGCATAGGCGGCCTGGTCGGCCTTGAGGGTATCCCAATCCACAAGAGCGTCATGGACAGCATAATAGCCGTTGAGTACCCCTGCAAAAGCCGTATCGAACGCGGTAGAATTCTTCGAAATGTTCAGGGGTTTGTCGGCCGGCCCTGCCGGTTGGGCAGGTTTATCCGAGAGCAGTTTCCAGGCGAGAAAGCCCGCCGCAATGAATACGATGGCCAACAGAATGAATTTCTTCATCGATCGGATTTTGATGCAAGGTACGGATTTAGTTACTTTTGCACCCATGTTAGCAGGACTGCAGAATGTAACTTTTGAATTTGGCGCCCGGGTCATCGTAAAGAACGCCACCTGGCATATCCAACCCAACGAACGCATCGGGCTTATCGGTTATAACGGAACAGGAAAGTCGACCTTGTTAAAGCTCTTCGCCGGCGATTACATGCCCTCCGAGGGCACCGTGGAGCGAAGCCGGACCACGACGATCGGCTATTTGCACCAGGACCTCCTCAGCTTCGACACTAATGGTTCGATCCTGGAAGTGGCGATGACGGCCTTCACGCGGGTGCTTCAGCTCGAAAAAGAGATCGTGGAGCTGGGCCATCGGCTGGAAAAGGATCACGAGAACAATGACCTCCTGATCCAATATACCGACGCACTCCACGAAATGGATACCCTGGACGGTTATACCATCCACCACCGGACGGAAGAGATCCTCCAGGGGCTTGGTTTCGCCAATGCCGATCTCCAGCGTCCCTTCCGGGAATTCAGCGGGGGCTGGCGGATGCGCGTCCTGCTGGCCAAAATGATCCTCCAAAAGCCGGAACTCCTCCTGCTGGACGAACCGACCAACCACATGGACCTTCCTTCTATCGAATGGTTGGAGAAATACCTGCAGCACTACCAGGGGTCGGTGGTGATCGTCAGCCACGACAAATACTTCCTCAACCGGATGGTGACCAAGATCGTGGAGCTGTACCAGAAAGAATTGCACATCTATAACGGCAACTATAGCTTCTACGAGACCGAAAAGGTCCAGCGCGTCGAATTGCAGCAGCGGGCCTTCGAGAATCAGCAGGACTATATCCGGCAGCAGGAACGTTTTATCGAGCGCTTCAAGGCCAAGGCCAGCAAGGCCGCCGCGGCTCAGAGCGCCATGAAAAGATTGGATAAGATCGAGCGCATCGAAGACGTGGAGATCGAACGGCCGAATATCAAGATCAATTTCCGGGTCGACAAGACTCCGGGCAGGATCCTGGCGACACTCAAGAATGCGACCAAACACTTCGGCGCCATCGATATCGTGGACGATGCCTTTGCCGAGATCGACCGGGGCGATAAGATTGCGCTCATCGGCGCCAACGGAAAAGGAAAATCCACCGTGCTGCGGATGATCGCGGGGACAGAGCCGTTCGAGGGTGAACGGGTCTGGGGGCACAATGTCGAAGAGAGCTTTTACGCCCAGCACCAGCTGGAGGCGCTGGATGTCAACAATACCCTGCTCGAAGAGATGCAGCTCTGCGGAAGTCAGAAGACCGATCTGGAATTACGGGTATTGCTAGGCTGTTTCCTCTTCAGCGGCGACGATGTGGATAAGAAGATCAAGGTGCTGAGCGGGGGTGAGAAGGCCCGGGTAGCGTTGGCCAAAACCATCGTGAGCAAGGCGAACTTCCTTTTACTGGATGAACCGACCAACCACCTGGACATGCACTCCTGCGACCTGTTGATCGAGGCGCTGAATAAATACGAAGGGAGCTTCCTGCTGGTGAGCCACGACCGGTATTTTATCTCCAAAACAGCCAATAAGATCTGGGAGATCGAAGATCATAAGATCCGCGAGTTCAAAGGCACCTATGAAGAGTGGGTGGAATGGAAGGAGCGGAATGTAGCGGCAAAAGCGGCGCAGGCTGCTGCACCCGCGCCGGTGGTCGCGGCACCGGTGGTAAAAAAGGAAGAGCCGGTGAAGCCGGTAGCGGCGCCTGTGGGGCCGATCAACAAGGAGGCTAAGAAGGAGTTGCAAAAGCAACAGCGGCTGTTCCAGGAGCTTGAACAAAGAATTGCTACATTAAATCGCCAAAAGGATGCGTTGGAAGCATCCCTGGCCGATCCGGCAACGTATTCGGATAAAAGCAAATTTGTTACCGCCGAATCCAATTACAAGAAAACAAAAGACGAATTGGAGAAGGCTAACCGCCAATACGAACAGATCTTCGAGAAGATCGTCGAATTGGAAAAGGCGCTTTGAAACATCGCCCATGAGAAATCACCCCTTTTTTGCTTTTCTGCTCCTGGTGCTGCCCGCCGGTGGAATACTTGCGCAGACCTCACCGGTCGGACCGAGGCCAAGGATCGGGGTGGTGCTGAGCGGCGGCGGCGCAAAGGGACTCGCGCATATCGGCATCCTCAAAGCAATCGACTCGGCGGGGCTGAAAGTCGACTATATCACGGGCACGAGCATGGGCAGCATCATCGGCGCCCTCTATGCGGTAGGCTATTCTGCGGATTCCATTGAAACCATCTCCCGCAGGATCGACTGGGGGCTCCTGCTTTCCAACCAGTCCTCCATGCGAAGCATGATCATGGATGAGAAAAGCGAGTATGGCAAATACGATGTGGAACTCCCCTGGGTGAATCACGCCTTCCGCCTGGCCACCGGGGTCATCGAAGGCCAGGAGCTCTGGCTGAAGTTCTCCCAGCTCTTTCGCCCTGTCTATAAGATCAAGGATTTCTCCCAGTTCTCCATCCCCTTCAAATGTATCGCCACGGATGTCTCCACAGGAGAGGCCGTTGTCCTGGACTCGGGCGAGGTCGTCTCGGCCATTCGCGCGAGCATGGCCATTCCTTCCGTCTTCACGGCGGTGACCTATGCGGACAGGAAACTGGTGGATGGCGGCGTGGTCCGGAACTTCCCGGTGTCGGATGTCATAAAGATGGGCGCCAATATCGTCATCGGGGACAACGTCGCCGGGCCGCTGCGCAAATCCGACCAGGTGACCAATGCGCTGCAGGTCCTGCTGCAAGTGGCGTTCTTCCGCGAGGCGGCCGACACGCGGCAGCAGATCCCGCTGTGTAACATCTATGTCCACCAGCCGCTGGAGAATTATACCATGGCCAACTTCGGCGATGCCGACCAGATCATCGCGGACGGTGTCGAGGAAGGAAGGCGGCTCTATCCCCGGCTGAAGGCGCTGGCGGATTCCCTCAACGCCATCTATGGCCCGCAGGAGACCCTAAAGAACAGGCTTCCGGAGGTGCACCCGGTGAAGATCTCCTCCTATGAGGTCAAAGGGTTGAAGAGCACAAGTGAAGGTTTTTTTATTCAAAGCATGGACCTCGCGACAAACCATTACTATACCGCCGGCGATCTGGCAAGAATGGTGAGACGGGCGTTCGGCACGCGATATTATACCCGGATCACCTATGCGCTGGAACCCTTGCCGGACAGCACGAGCAAGATCAAATTCGAGGTGTTGGAGAATCCGTTGACGTTTGCGAAGCTGGGCTTGAACTACAACCAGTTCAGCGGGATCAGCGCGATCCTGAATCTCACCAGCCGCAATTTCTTCACCGCGACGTCCCGGAGCCTGGTGACGATGAACATCGGCCAGAACTTTCGCATCCGTGCGGAACATCTGCAATATTTCAGCCGGCGGGCCAATTTTACCTTTGTGATCAGCCCCCAATTGGACCAGTTCAAGATCACGACCTACAATACCAAATACAAGGAGGAAGGGCTTTACAATCAAAGTTATTTCCGGGGAGACGGGCATTTCGGTTATTCTACCAACCGGGACCTGACCATCGGGCTGGGCAGCCGGTGGGAATATATCGACTATGATCCTTCCATCACCTCCAGTCTCATTTTCAAAGGAAATAACAGTTTCCTGACCAACTATTTCTTTCTTCGGAGCAATACGCTGGACCGGCCCTATTATCCGCGGCGGGGAATAAAATTCGATCTGGAGGCCGATCACGTCTTCGAACAAACTCCCCGCGCACAGTATTTCGCGTCCAACGTCACCCGCAACGACACCAGTTTTTCGTCGCATCCCTATCAGCGCATCCTTGTCAACTACGACCAGTATGTACCTATCGCGAACCACTACACGCTGCTGTTGGGGGTCCAGGGCGGGCTCAACCTGCATTACCACAACAATATCATGAACGAGTTCTCCATCGGGGGCCTGACGGAGCAGTTCCATAACCAGGTGACCTTCGCCGGGCTGCGGGAAGGGACCTTCTATGCGGCCAGTATCGCCGAAGGAATGCTGGCGCTGCGGTACCAACTGTACAGCAATGTGCTGATCACGGGAAGAGCCAATGTGTTGTTCAATAATTTCCTGTATAAGAGCAACTTCTTTACGACGCCGGACTTCCTGTCCGGCTATGCCCTGACCTTTACATATCAGTTTGCACTGGGGCCGTTGGAATTGAGTGCGATGTATTCCGACCAGTCCCGGCAGGTGATCGGGTATATCAATATCGGTATTCCGTTCTAGATGCCGGTGCGGCGGCTGGAGGGCGGCCGGTTTATTCCCGGGCTTTTATAAAATCGCTGACGATATAGCTCATCAGCTTTCCGGTGGATGGGTTGGAACAGCCGTTGCCGACACAGACCGCGCCTTCGCAGATATGCAGATAGGCGACCTTTGAATCGATGGCGGCGAAGGTCACATACTGACGTGCGTGTAATGGCGTCAATCCGGAGGGCGGAAGACCGGCGCCGGGTAAATGAGCGATGGCATCGAGATCCAGTTCCAGGCCGATATAATTTTCCTCTGCAAATCCGGTGGCGTGGGCCACGGCCTGGGCAAAAGTCCTTTTTTCGAGTACGAAGATATCTTCATACGTGATGCAATCGATAAAAGGATTGTTGAGAATGTCCAGCCAGACATTCTGGGAGAGATGGTTCTCGTGCACCCCGATGCAGCAATACTTCCCGAGGTATCCGTCTTCTTCGGCATAGCGGAAGCCGTTGGCGCTGTGTCGTCCCTCTGCCGGACTGAATTCCGGTTGAGCGTCGAGATTGACCGCATTGACCTGGGCCAGCGGTATCAGCCCGGCTTTATGCAGGCCCTTTGCGGCCCCTTTGACCAGCGGATACGCGTTATTGTGGCCACCGCCGATCACGATCGGTATCTTTCCGGCGGCGGTGATCATGCGGATGACCGGTTCTACCGCTTCGTCGATGGACTGGACGGCATGACGATAGGCTACGATCTTTTCCTCCTTGTCGGCGGCATTGGCTTCGATCAGTCCCGAAAGCTCGCTGAAATCGAAATACCCAAGCGCAAGGATATTCGTTCCGCTCAAGAAATCATTGCTTTCGATGTTGAAAAAGCTTGTCAGGAAATGCCGCCAGGCGGTATCCCCCCCTGCGCGTCCATCCAGTGCGCGGATGCCGATATCTTCGGGAATGCCCAGCAATACGTATTCGGCCGGCGAACGTTCGATCGAACCCGCGAGATCCGTGGCATCGGCGGCCACCAATACTTCTTCCCCCAGCCGGGTTTCGAATCTACGGACAGTTGTGAAAGACAGCACATCCGGCTTGGTGAAGACCTTTAGCTGGGGCATATTGGTGATTTTATACCTGAATGTACGAAATTTCAGGCGCCGGGGTCAGGCGCCAATCTTTCCGTCGACGATTGCCAGAATGGTTGCTTCGGCTTTCAGGGTTTCCTCCTGGATGCGGTTCCCCTTTGCGAGGATGTCCGCGACATAAGGTTTGTCGTCGTAGCCCGATGCGTTGATGCGCACATTCATAAAGGCGCCGAGAACCGCCGCCCGGGCGCAAAGCGCGCCGACGCCGGCGTCGGAGACGGAGTTGGGGTTGCCGGTCTCGGCCATGGCCCGGATGAGACCAAGGCTTTCAGCCGCCACTTCCATCACCCGGAACGGTACTTCGATCGCGGTCCTGGTCGCTTCCTGGATGGCTTTCGTCCGGGCCGCTTTTTCTTCGGGCGTCCCCTTCGGCAGGCCAAAGCCGGCCATGATGGCGTTGAAGGCCCGGGTATCGGCGTCTACCAGCCGGATCAGTTCATTTTTGTATTGCTGGCCTTTCTCCGCCCAGTCGCTGAATTCCTTCCAGCGGCTGTCCCAGCCCTTTTTATGCGAAGAGAGATTGGCCACCATCGTAGCAAGCGAGGCCCCAAGCACGCCGACATAGGCGGAGATGGAGCCGCCACCGGGCGCCGGACTTTCACTGGCCGTCTCGTCGGCGAAGTCGCGCAGCGGCATGCTGATCAGCTTTTCATCGGCGGCATTGCGCAGGAGATATTCGATGATCCGCTCCTCAGGTTTGAAGGGGCCGAGGTCTTCCAGCCCCATCGAGAGGATGGCGATGCGGATGAGTTCTTTTTCGGAGACGCCGGTGCTGCGCTGCTGCTTTTCGAGGAAATAACGGCCGGCTTCCAGCATGGATTGAAGGGGGATCAGTCCCACCAGTTCGCTGCCCGTCACCCGGATGCCGCGTTCGGTTGCCTTTTTGCAGACCTCGTCGAATGCGATGTGCACAGGCGTGACGCGGATATTCGTCAGGTTCATGGAGATCTGCGCGACGCCATATTCTTCGATAAACCAGCCGATGGCTTTGACGGCCTTCAGAGTGCCGGGGACGTTGACGGGCTTGCCCTGTGCGTCCGTTACGATCTTTCCGCTGACGGGATCGCCTTCGCGCAGGACCCGGCCTGCCTCTCTTACGTCGAAGGCGATAGAGTTGGCCCGGCGGGTAGAAGTGGTATTGAGATTGACATTATAGGCTACGAGAAAATCGCGGGCGCCGATGACCGTGCCGCCGCGGCGGGCGTCGAATTCGGCGGGGCCGAAATCGGGTTTCCATTCGGGCTGCTTTATCTTCTTGAAAAAACCTTCATATTCGCCGGCGCGGATCACCGAGAGATTGGCCCGGCTCTTATCGGCCTGGGCTGCCTCGTACAAATAGACAGGGACCTGCAACTCCTCTCCCACCCTCTTAGCAAGGCGCTGTGCCCAGACCGCTGTTTCTTCCATCGTGATGTCCGCGATCGGAATGAGGGGACATACGTCAGTGGCGCCCATCCGCGGATGTTCACCCTTATGGGACCGCATGTCGATGAGCTCTCCCGCCCTTTTTATCGCCAGGAAGGCCGCGTCGATCACCGCCTGCGGGCTGCCGACAAAGGTCACGACGGTCCGGTTGGTAGCCTTGCCGGGGTCGACGTTCAGCAGGCGAACGCCGGGGACGGCCTCGATCTCACCGGTGATCTGTTTAATGGTCTCGGGGTTACGTCCTTCGCTGAAGTTTGGTACACATTCGATGATAGGGTCCATATGGTCGCTTCGATTTAGCGGGCAATATAGGAAAAAGTCGTTTAATGCCCTTCCGCCCCCGCAGGCTCAGCCGCCGTATCCACGGATCGCCGTCTTGGCCGGACAAAATCCAGCGGTGCGCTTTTGAAATAGCGCCAGAGGATGCCGAGGAATTCGGGATACTCGTGGAGACGGATCCCACGGCTGCGGACGGCGACGATAAAGGCCAGCGAGAAGCTGGAGAGGAAATTGAAGAGGCCGATGCCAAGCACGCCGGCAATGACGGTCGCCAGGAATTTGGGATCGATGTTGCGAAGGCCAAGGCCGTAGACCGCGAGCGAAGTATTGCCGGCCGAGATGGTGATATGACGGATATCAAAGCGATTGCCGAAGATCTCGCCGATGAATCCCGCCATTCCAAGAAAGAAACCCAGGCTGATATTGCCGGCCAGCGCGCCGGCGTGATTCTCGGCATAGTCGGCGAGACGCTTCAACCTTTTCTTTGGCACCGAGAGCCGGAGGATCGGATGGGTTTGCAGGCGGCGGCTGATATGGCCGTATTTGATCTTGTTCTGTACATACCCCGCAATGATCCCGCTCAGAAAGAGAAAGAAGCCGGTATTACAGGCGTAAAGCAGGGAGAGGCTATGCCAGGGGTGCTGGTCTTCCAGCATCTTGAGGGCCGCGGCGCCTTCCACCAGCTTCCGGCCGAAGACCTCGTCGTATCCCCAGGCGATCAGCCATACCCCTGGAAAGACGATGATCAGGTTGCCGATAAAGGAAGCGATCTGGCTCCGGCTAACTTTGGCCACGGTAACGGCCAGGTTATAAAGATTCGGCTGGTGCGTATTCTTTTTGGTATCGAGCGAGCTTGCGACGGCGCTGGCAGTGAACGCCGGCTGTTTTGTCGCCAGCGTGGTATGGGTCTCCTCGATGAGGATAAAGCCAAGACTATAGTTGATGCTATAGGCGAACCCATGCCAGAAGATGGCCATGGGGATCTTTGTCAGAAGGTTCTTGATCAGCACGACAAGGCAGATCCAGGCGCCGCCGCCCATCGCGCTGCTCAGCATCGAGCGATATTCCGCCCAGGTCGACGTGATGTATTTTCCTCCCTTGGCGCCTTTGTGTTCGGCGATCTGATAGGCGAGATAGCCCATGGACTGGGACATGAATTCGAGAATACTGTTCCTGCGGTTCTCGTTGCGGATCAGCATGCGGAAGTAGTCGACGAACCGGCCCGTGTCCATCGCGTGGTCGCCATCCAGCAGGTCGATGAGGATCGTCAGCCGGTCGAGCTTATTGGCCAGCAACAGCAGGATATAGGTCTGGTGGAGACTGGCGCCATGCGCCGAGTGGTTCTCGCGGATATAGTCGATGCACTCATAGCACCAGCCCACCTGCTCCTTGATCCCGGCCGCACTGTCCGCTTCTTTTTCGAGCCGGTGAATAAGATAACTCTGATTGACGAACGGATTTTCTTCCCGGTATTGTTCGGGGATATAATTGAGTACTTCCTTTTCGAGCCCCAGCTGCGCCACCTGAAAGGAAAGAGTGTTCAGCGAGAGCTGCAGCTGCCGAAGAATACGCCGGTCATCGACATGCAGGGAAAGACCGAGGCATTCGAAGAAGGCGATCCAGTCCGCCCGGGGAATGTCCTCGACCCAGGTGTAGTCGTTGTTGCGGAAGAAGACCCGGTTCAGCACATACAGGAAGTCATTCTCGGGTTGCAGGGGCGGCAACAGCTTATGCCGGAGGCGGCCAAACAGTTCCTGCCAGAAGCCACGGGCCAGCGGCATTCCGCTTTCCATCAAGGCGGAAGAGAGATCGGTCTGTACCAACTGGGAGAGCACGGCATGCTGCAGATTTTCGAGGACGATGGGTCGTTGATGTAGAACCGCGGTCACGGTCCGCAGATTGGCCGCGGCGTCGCGATGTCCCCGATGCGGCCGGATAACAGAAAATAAAGAAACCAGGAAATCAAGCCCTGCGGAGCTATCGCCAATGGAAAGGATCGTGCTGCGACCGGAGACGGTCTCGATAAAATCCGGTTTTTGTCTTTTCTTTTTTCCGAACATGCGATCCAATTAAATGCGTCAATATGGTCTATTCCATTTCAAGGTTACGAGATAAATTCCCCCCGGATCATCACCTGCCCGATCAGGTTCGTCCCAAACGCATAGGGAAGATAGGCAAGCGAAGGGATCGGCCGCGTAATGATCAGGTTGGCGATCTTGCCCACCGCGATGCTGCCAAGCCGGTCGCCGAGCGACATCGCACAGGCGCCGTTGAGGGTGGCCGCATTGATCGCCTCTTCGGGCAGCATCCGCATCCCCGTACAGGCCATCGCGACGACGAGATTCATATTGCCGCTTGGTGACGAGCCGGGGTTGAAGTCCGAAGCCAGCGCGATCGCGCAACCGGCGTCGATAAGCGTCCGGGCGGGCTGGAAGGGCATCCGTAAAAAAAAGGCGGCGGTCGGCAACAGGGTGCCGATCGTCGGTGAGCCGGCAAGGGCAGCGATCGCCGATCCATCCATCGTCTCCAGGTGGTCGACCGACAACGCACCCAGCTTCACGCCGGTCTCGACGCCGCCGGAACAATGCAATTGGTTGGCGTGGATCTTGGGCGTCAGGCCGTGCGCCTGTCCCGCCCGGACGATCGTTTCGGTCTCGGCCGGGCTAAAGAACCCCTCCTCACAGAACACATCGATGTAATCGGCGAGACCTTCCGCGGCAATAACGGGCAACATCTCCCGGATGATCAGATCGATATACCCCGCATGATCCTGCCGATAGGCTTCCGGATAGGTATGCGCGCCCAGGAAGGTCGCCTTGATCGCCAGCGGGGACCGCTGCTTTAATTTTTTGATGACCCGCAACATCTTGAGTTCTCCTTCCACCGTCAATCCATAACCGCTTTTTATCTCGATGGCACCGGTGCCCAGCCGGGACAGCTCTTCCAGCCGCTGCCAGGCGGTGGTGAACAGCCGGTCTTCGGGCGTGTCGGCCAGCCGCCGGGCGGAGTTGAGGATGCCGCCGCCCCGCGCGTTGATCTCCGCATAGCTGAGTCCCTTTATCTTGTCGACGAACTCTGCCTCCCTGCTGCCTGCGAAGACGAGATGGGTATGGCTATCGCACCAGGCCGGTAGCACGATACAGCCCGAGGCGTCGATGCCTTCGGCGCCACCGGTGAGCAGCGCCAGATCGGGCGGGAGCGCCCGCATGGGACCGAAGCCGGCGATGCGGTCGCCCTCGATATGGATCCAGGAAGAATCGATGACGGGGAGGGTTGCCAGTTCGGCGCCGCGTAACGGGGTCGAGTCCGCGCGGGTGTTGACGAGCTGCCGGATGTTATAGATGAGCCGAGATGACATGCGGCAAGATAGGATTTTGAGGGGGGATCGCAAAAAGTGGCGGGATCACAAAAAATCCGCCTTATCCAGCTTTCGCCCGATGCGGCAGGCGGCGTTGATCAGCCCCACATGGCTGTAGGTCTGCGGGAAATTTCCCCATTGCGACCCGTCGGGTGTCGCATCCTCGCTGAAGATCCCGAGGTGATTGGAAAAAGTCAGCAGCTGATCGAGATTGCGGATCGCATCGTCGACCCGGCCCACGCAGGCCAGCGCATCGACATACCAGAACGCACAGACGAGAAAGGTGCTTTCCGGGAACCCAAAATCATCATAATGTTTATATCGGTAGAAAAGCCCGTTCTCCGTCAGGAGCTCCTTTTCCAGCGCGGCGATATGATCGCGGGCCCTGCTGCCGCTATGGTCGAGATAGTCCATCGTGATCATCGACAGCGTACTGGCATCGAGGTTGGCGGTGCCGATGGCCTGGGTATACAGCCGGCGTTGCGGATCATAAGCGGTCTCCATCAGGCGATCTGCCGCTTCGGCCAGTTTCAGCGCCTTGCGCATCAGCTCCTGGTCGTCGAACAACGCGGCGATCTTATAGGCAGCCTTTGCCCCGGCCCAGTGGAATAACAAAGTGTAGGTATGCACCTGTACCTCGTTTCGGAATTCCCAAAGCCCCGAATCGGGGACCTCCAGCGTCCGCTCGATCTGTGCAAGCAGCCAGGGAACGATCTTCCGATAGCTGCTCTTCTTTGGAAAGATCAGCCGTTTGTCGGAATACAACGGCAGCAGGCTCACCAGCACCTGTCCATAGACATCGTGCTGGGACTGGATATAGGCCTTGTTGCCGATGCGGACAGGTTTATTTCCGAGATACCCGGGCAGGTCCAGGCTTATTTCGAACAGCTTCTTGTCGCCCGCGACAGAGTACAGGGGCTGCAGGGAGTCGGTCGCATTCAGCAGGATATTATAAATGAAATCGAAGTATTTTTCCAACTCCTCGAAGTGCCCGATCTGGTTGAAGGCGCGGAGGGTATAGTGTGCATCCCGGAACCAGCAATAGCGGTAGTCCCAGTTGCGCGTACTGTCGTGAAATTCGGGGAGGCTCGTGGACCCGGCCGCGATGATGCCACCTGTATCTTCATACTGATGCAGTTTCAGGACCAGCGCCGAGCGGATGATCTCCTCCTGGTAGAGATCGGGCAGGTAGCAGCTCTTGACCCAGGACTGCCAGTCTTCGCTCGTCTTGCGGATGAACTCCTCTACGGTCTCTTTCAACGGCGCCTCCAGCGGCTCGCCATAGGTCAGCACCAGGTAGCGGTCCTGATCGAGGATGAACGATTTCTCCTTTTGGATATAGGTCAGCGGGACATCCGTCGTGAGCCTCACCTGCTGGTCGAGGTTGAGATAACGGATATGGTTGCTGGCGATCACCGATTCGGGGACCTGCTTCCCATAGTCCCCCCGCGGCTGACAGCACACGGTGATCGCCGGCGTGCCCTCGAGCCACTCGATCTTCCGTACGAGCATCAACGGCCGGAACTGCCGGTCATAGATGCGCATCCGCGGCGCACAGTCCCTGACGATAAACCGGCCGTCTGCGCAGGTGAACTCGGTGCAGAGCACATTGGTATTGGTGATATAGTACTGCCTGGACGTATACTCCCCGTTCGTAGGCCGGACATAGAAATGACCGCCGTTCTCTTCATCGAGCAGGGAACCGAAGAGAAAGCTGCTGTCAAATCTTGGAAGACACATCCATTTTACATCCGCGCTGGTATCGATATAGGCAAGGTATGAGCAATTGCCGATGACACCCATGTTATACTTATGAACCGGCATATTTTGTTTCGGGTAATTGAACGGGTTCAGGTGATTCATTGGTCAGTCTGTTCAGAATGGGAAGGACCATTTGTTGTGACAGGATGGTATACTGGGCCGCGGAGGCGCCATTGTTGACCTTGATGGTATACGCCTCTCCTTCGAGCGCCTTGAACATATCTTCGTCGGTGGTATCGTCCCCCATGCACAGCGCAAAATCGGGGTCCATCTCGCCTACGATCTTCAACGCCGTCGCACCCTTGTCGAAGCCCGCGATCCGCACCTCTACAACCTTGTTGCCGTCGATCACCTGCAGGGTCGTGTTCTGGATCAACGAAGAAAGAGTATTCAGCAATTCGCGGCTGCGCGAGAAGCCCAGGCCTGCCTGGGTATTCCGGTAGTGCCAGGCGATGGTATTCGTCTTTTCCTCGATAAAGGACCCGGCGCATCGCAGGACGAAAAGCTGCATGATCCGGCGGATCTCATCTTTCCAGAGGTCGGAGACCGATACCATCTGCTGCCAGGTGCTGCCGCGCATCTTGAAGCTGGCCCCATGCTCGGCCACGAGTGTAATATTGAAATCCCCCAGCCAGCGGTCGAGCGAAGATACGTCACGGCCGCTGATGACGACCACATGATTCTTTGCATCGGAGGAGAGCCGGTTCAACACCTCCTTGACGGCATTGTCGGGCATCGCTTCCGAAGGGATCCGGGAGAAAGGCACCAGTGTACCGTCATAATCGAGCAGGAGGCAACGGTTCTTGCTCCGCTGATAGTGGCGGTGAATGGCGGTGATGACCTTCTCGTCGAGCAGCTTGACCTTTTGCTTCTGTTGTTCCTGTTTCACGGCCGACAGCTGGTCCATAAAATCGTTCACCCATTTAAAGACATCGTATTCCTGGATGCGGCGCTGCATCAGCGAGATGCGGTTGCGCTGCTCGTACAGGGGCATCGCCAGCGCGCGGGTAATGGACGAAGCCACGTCCGAGGTATCGGTCGGATTCACGAGGATCGCTTCGCTCAGCTCGCTGGCGGCGCCCGCCAGTTCGCTGAGGACCAGCACGCCACGTCCCAGGCTGGCGGCCACATATTCCTTGGCGACCAGGTTCATCCCGTCGCGCAACGGCGTGATCAGTGCCACATCCGCGGCCTGGTACAGGGCAATGAGCTCCTTGAAAGGAAGATGATTATAGCGGTAGATAACGGGTTGCCAGCTGATGGTGGAGAATCTGCCGTTGATGGTCCCTATCTTTTCCTCGATCATCTTTTTCCGTTCGTTATAGGCTGGGATCGAATCCCGGGAGGGTACGACGTTCAGGACGAACACCATTTTCTCACGCCATTCGGGATAGCGCTCGAGGAAATACTCGAAGCCGCTGAGCCGTTGCATCAACCCCTTGGTGTAGTCGAGGCGATCAACGGAAAATACGACCTTCTTGTCCGAAAAATTGTCCAGGATCTTATTCCGCATCTGCTCCACTTCCGGATCGAGAGCCGCCGAATGGAATTTATTGTAGTCGATCCCAATCGGAAACAGATCGATCCGCACCAGCCGGTCCTGGTACTGGAGGTTGTGGAAATAGCTGTCCACCCCCAGTAACATTTTCACCGACTGGAGGAAATGCTGCACATAGTCATACGTGTGGAAGCCGATCAGGTCCGCCCCCATCACGCCCTGCAGGAGTATTTTCTTCCATTCCGTCGGCAGGAGGCGGAAGATCTCATAGGAAGGAAAGGGAATATGAAGAAAGAACCCGATGGTCGCCTCCGGCCGCTTTGTCCGCAGCAGGTGGGGCAGGATCATCAGCTGATAATCATGGATCCAGACCTGGTCGCCCGGCTGGAGCTCGGGCAGGAGCTTTTCGGCAAAAAGCTGGTTCACCTGAACATAGGCGTCAAAATACTGGCTTTCATAGTTGGCCAGCGAGGTAAAATAGTGGAACAAGGGCCAGAGCACGGAGTTGGAAAATCCGTTGTAGTAGTTGTCGTATAAGTCTTTATCGACGAAAACGGGCAGGATGCCAAAGTCCTGTTCCGCCGCATGGGCCGCGACCACCTGCTCCCAGTCTTCCTGGGGAAAATCCGCCACACCCATCCACAGCTTCTCCGTGATCTCTCCCCGCTGGGCCAATGCATTCTCGAAATAACTCTTTATAGCTGAAACCAATCCGCCGGAACTTTGCCTGAGGCTGACCTTATCCCCATCCTTGTCCAGGGAAAAGGGCAACCGGTTGGATATGATGATTAAACGACCCATTTGAATTCCTTTTAATAGGTAACCCTGTAAGTACCTCTAATTCATTATTCAACAATGGGGCCAACAATAAAAAGGTCCTCCGGAAGCGGCTCGGACTAAAAAGAGCCCCGGAGGGGCTCTAAATTAGATAGGTTAGGAGTATAACAGTTAATGGAAGGTCGAAAGGTATGTTTAACAAACATACAAAATGCTAAAATACAGTCGGGAAGCACTTTATAAACGTGCAGAATGCAGCATAGATGCGTTCAATCCGGGGATGACCGTGTCTGCGCGCAGCCTGTTCCGCGCCTATGAATGCGTTTTGATCGCGGGTTTTACCTGGTTGGAATTGACCTGGTAATTGGCAGCCAGGGTCGTGATCTCGTGCGGGGTAAGGACCCGGTTGTAGAGGCGGATGTTGTCGAGCTTGCCGTTGATGTTTATCACATCGTTCTTCCACCAGCCGCCGACAACGATCTGCGAGACAGGACAGAGTTCGGCAAGTGTGCCGCCGATGCTTGTCTTGGTGTGATACAGGTTGCCGTTAAGGTATAATTGTGCAGTACCCCGGTGATAGATTAAGATTATGTTATACCAGGACCCGAGGGTTGGAGTGAACGTGGTAGTATCGCTGATCTTGTTTACGTTGGTCTGCCCGTAGTTATCGCAACCGGCCGAGATATCGTTGGCGCCATAGTTGAACAAGTTGGTCATACCAGGCGTCGTGGCGCCCAACAGGAAGCTGGGTCCGTTGCCGGTATTGTAGTCGATCATCGACAGAAAGGCCTGCCGCACGCTGAGGCTCATGGTCATGACATCGATGGAGATGCTGTAGGCCGTATCGAATTGGATAGAACCGTTGTTCGTCACCAGGATCACCTGGTTCGAACCATTCGACCCAAAGGCATTGTTGGCCCAGCCATGTTCGTCATTGGTGAGGCTGGCCCCGTTGACGGCCGTAGTCGGGTTGGCGTTGCCGCTGGAGTCGGCGATATTTCCGGTAAAAGGAAGATAGAGCAGCAGGCCCTTCTTCAGGTTCACGGTAGGATCCGGCTTTGAAGCATACAGTGTATCCGTCAGTTGGGTCGTATCATGTTTGGTCACCGTTACGGTGTCATGGACGGGGTTGGGATTGGAGTTTTTGGTACAGGCCGGGAAGAGCGCAATTGCGCCTAACGCAAGGGAAACGGCGAAGGCCAGGATATTTTTCGCTTTCATGCTGATATGCGGTTTGGGGTATTTAGCGCGAAAATACCATAATTATTGTCCTGCGGCTTCTACAACTAGCCGGCGTGAACATAGCGCTGTAAGCGTGTCAAAATTGGTGATTACCGTGCAAGTGGAAACTCTTATCCCAGCCGGTCCTCCAGGTCCAGACCATGGCGGTGGGCCGTTTCCTTTGCCAGTTGGTAGCCTGCATCGGCATGTCGGATAACACCCATCCCGGGGTCATTGCGCAGAACGCGGCCCAGTCGGGCCGCAGCTTCGGGAGTTCCATCGGCGACGATGACCATCCCGGCGTGGATGCTATAGCCCATCCCTACTCCACCGCCATGATGCAGGCTTACCCAGGAGGCCCCGCCGGCGGTGTTCACCAATGCATTCAGCAAGGGCCAGTCGGCGACGGCGTCGCTGCCGTCGAGCATGGCTTCTGTCTCCCGATTGGGGGAGGCTACTGAGCCGGTGTCGAGGTGGTCGCGACCGATGACGATCGGCGCCTTGACGGCTCCGGTGCGTACTAATTCATTGAAAGCCAATCCCGCCTTTTCTCGCTCGCCCTGGCCCAGCCAACAGATGCGGGCAGGCAGACCCTGGAAGGCGATCTTTTCCCGGGCCAGCTTCAACCAGCGTTGGAGGGAAGAATTCGAGGGGAAGAGTTCGGAGATGACCTTATCGGTAACGGCGATATCGGCGGGATCGCCGCTGAGGGCGGCCCAGCGGAAGGGGCCTTTTCCCTCGCAGAAGAGCGGGCGGATATAGGCCGGTACGAATCCAGGGAAGTCGAAGGCATTGGCGAGGCCACGTTCTTTTGCACGGGCTCGCAGGTTATTTCCGTAGTCGAAGGTGATCGCCCCGCGGCTTTGCAGCTCGAGCATGCATTCGACATGTTTCACCATGCTGCGATAGGCATAGTCGATGTATTGGTCCGGATTGTCCTTGCGCAGCACCGTAGCCTGTTCATAAGACAATTCGTGCGGCCAGTAACCGATGAGCGGATCATGGGCCGAGGTCTGGTCGGTGAGGGTGTCGGGGATGATATTGCGTTGCAGCAACCGTTCCAGCAGGTGCACGGCATTACAGCGAACGCCGATGGATAGCGCTTCTCCCCTGGCCTTTGCGGCGAGGGCGAGTTCGATGGCTTCATCGATGCCGTCGGCTTTTCGATCGAGATAACGCGTTTCCAGTCGTTTGTCAATGCGCCATTCTTCCACTTCGGCAATCAGCGCTACTCCGTCGTTCATCGTGATCGCCAGGGGTTGTGCGCCACCCATGCCGCCGAGGCCGGCGGTGACGTTGAGCGTCCCCCGCAGGGTTCCTTTGAAATGCTTCGCCGCCGCCGCCGCATAGGTTTCAAACGTCCCCTGTACGATCCCCTGGCTTCCGATATAGATCCAGGAACCTGCAGTCATCTGGCCGTACATCATCAGTCCCTTTTTCTCCAACTCGTCGAAATGCTGCCAGTCGGCCCATTTAGGTACCAATTGCGAGTTGGACAGCAACACCCTGGGAGCATCGGGATGCGTTCGAAGAATGCCGACGGGTTTTCCGCTCTGGACCAGCAACGTTTCATCGTTGCCGAGATCTTTCAAGGCGCGGATGATGGCGTCTAGTGCGGCGAAGTTACGGGCCGCCTTGCCGCGGCCGCCGTAGACGATCAGGTCGTCCGGTCGTTCGGCCACTTCCGGATCCAGGTTGTTGAGCAGCATCCGCAGTGCGGCCTCCTGGATCCATCCCTTGCAGCTGAGCTGAGGGCCCACGGGAGTCTTATATTTTACCGGGTCATAACGTTGATAAGTGACCGTACTCATGGCGGTGTATTTTAGAATAGTTCAAAATCGGATTCAAAACCCGCATTCAGGGTGATGCCTTTGCCGCGGGCAAATTCGTTGCAATAATTTACAAAGGAAAAGTCATGGATGATGCGATGCAGTTGCCGGATATCCTCTGCGAAAATCCGGTCTTCGCTGGCAAATCCGACGAAATTCCGCACGTAATCGTGTGCGGCTTCCAGGATGCCGCTGCTTTTCAACGGGCGGCGGAATTCGATGGCCTGGCAGGCGCTCATCAATTCGATGGCCAGGATATATTCCAGGTTGTCGATTATGCTGCTGAGCTTTCTTCCGCTGATGCTGCCCATACTCACATGGTCTTCCTGACCCAGGGAGGTCGGGATACTATCGGCGCTGGCCGGAAAGCAAAGGGTCTTATTTTCCGTGACCAGTGCGGCCGTGGTATACTGCGGGATCATAAAGCCGCTGTTGAGTCCGACATTGCTCATCAGCAACAGGGGCAGGCCCCATTTACCTTCCAGCAGGAGGTAACAGCGGCGATCGGAGATATTGCCGATCTCCGCGGCGGCAAGGCCGGCATAGTCCAGTGGAAGGGCCAGGGGCTGGCCATGGAAATTGCCGCCGCTGATGGTATCGCCTTCGTGGAGGATGATCGGGTTGTCTGTAACGGAGTTCAATTCTATCTCCGTCAGCTGCCGCAGGTGGTGCCAGGCATTGCGCGAGGCGCCATGCACCTGGGGCATGCATCGCAGGGAGTAGGGATCCTGTACCCGGCCGCAATCGATATGGCTTTGCATGATCTCGCTGTCGGCCAGTAGCTGCCGGAGACGTTGCGCGACCAGGGTGCTGCCAGCATAGGGTCGCAGGCGGTGCAACCGTTCGTCGAAGGGCGCTTTTGTTCCCGTCAGGGCCTCGAGGCTCATGGCGCCGATGATATCGGCCGCTTCCAGGCAATAGTGCAGTCGTTGTACGCCTTTTACGGCATAGGAGAGAATGAATTGCGTGCCGTTGATCAGGGCCAGGCCTTCCTTGGGGCCCAACTGCACGGGTTGCAGGCCGTATTGTTGCAGCACCGGTAGGGAGGGTTGACGGACGCCTTTGTGATATACTTCGCCAAGACCGATCAGCGGGAGGAAGAGATGCGAGAGGGGGGCCAGGTCGCCCGACGCGCCCACCGACCCTTTTTCCGGAACAACGGGGATGACGTCCTGTTCCAGGTGCCAGAGCAGCCGCTGCAGCGTCTCCCACTGCACCCCGGAATAGCCACGGGCCAGGGCATGGATCTTCGTGATGAGCATGATCCGGGCGATCTCCGCCGGGATGGGCTCCCCCACCCCGACGCTATGGCTTTGGAGGATCTTATGCTGAAGGACGCGGGTGTCCTCTTCGGAGATCTTCGTATGCGCAAGTATTCCAAAGCCGGTGTTGATCCCGTAAACGGTTTGTTGCCGGCTAACGATATCGGCTACCTGCGCCTGGCTGGCCCGGATGTTCTTTTCCGCGGCCGCGGAGAACCCGCCCCGGAGGGAGCCGTCGGCCAGGCGGATAACGATGTCGATCCCGAGTTGGTCACTTCCATACTGAAACTGAGGGGCATTCTTCATAACAAGCTATTCTACAACAAAAATAGGCGGTTTTTACCTATCGGACCGGTGGGCTATTTCAGCAATTTACGCAGGAAGTCCTCCCGGCGGCGGCTGGCCACTTCAATTTCAGTCCCGTCTTCCATAATGACCATTCCCCCCCGCCCTTTCTGGTATTTCTGGATACGGGACAGGTTGATGATATGAGAGCTATGAACACGGCAAAAGATCGTGTCCGGCAGCAGGTCCTCATAGTCCTTGATCGTTCGGGTTGCCATGATCGTTTCCCCACCGGTGAGGCAGATATTCGTATAATTGCCCTGTGCTTCGAATCGAAGGATGTCCTGCACGGGCACGAAGGTAAGCCCGGTGATGGTGGGTATTGCCATCTTCTGCTGGGACAGCTGGAGGACGCCTACATTGTCCAGCAGGATCCTCATCTGTTGGGCCAGGTCCTTCGAACCCGGTTTTTCGACAACCCGGTCGATAGCATTGCGGAGATCGTCGATGTCCACCGGCTTTAAGAGGTAATCAATGGCGCTGTACTTGAAGGCCCGGATCGCGTAATTGTCGAAGGCCGTTACAAAGATGACCTGGAAACTGAGTGGCATGAGCTGGTTCAGCAGGTCGAAGGCATTGCCCTGGGACATTTCGATATCCAGCAGGACCAGGTCCGGTCTCAGCTCACTGATCTGCTCGAGAGCGGAATCCACGCCGTTTGCGGTACCGATGATATTCACATTGGGACAGTACGTCTCGAGCAGGCGCCGGAGTACCCGGATGCTGTCGATCTCGTCATCTACCAAAATGGTTCTGATCATATGGTTTCATTTTCAGAGATAAGATGAAAGAACGGAAGGGTTAGGACAACCCGGGTGCCGGATGCTTCGCCGGCCTCGTCTTCCAGGTCGAACACTTCGACGCGGATCGGCTGTTTATAGCGGGCATTGATCATGCGAACGCGGTCGGCCGTCAGCGACATTCCCTTCGACTGGTATTCGATATGTTCCCGGGTCTTAAAGGTAGCCGCTTTTTTCCTTCCAATGCCATTGTCTTCGATTATGGCGGACAGCCGGTCCCCTTCATGCCGGAACCGGATGTGGATAAGGCCCTTGCCATTCGTCTTGTGGCGCAGGCCGTGACGCATACTGTTCTCCACATAGGGCTGGATCAGCATCGGCGGTACGAGATAGGCGCCGGCCTGCAAAGCAGGATCGACGTCGAACGTATAGTCCATTTTTTCCTTGAACCGCAGCTTTTCAAGGGACAGGTAACCCGACAGATAGCTGATCTCCTCCGACAGGAAGATAAACTCCCGGCTGGAATTCTGCAAGGTGGCCCGGATCAGCTTTGCAAATCCCGTGATGTATTTATTCGCCGCAAAAATGTCCTGGTCGAAAACATATTGCTGGATCGAATTGAGGCAATTGAAGATAAAGTGCGGATTCATCTGCGACTGCAGGGCGCTATACTCCAGTTCCATCATGCGCTGGTTCAGTCGCTCCTTTTCTTTTTCCCGGTTGCGGACCTGCCGGATGCGAAAGGAAACAAAGGCCCAGGTGAGGCTTAAGGCCGACAGAAAGACCAGTGCATCAAACCACCAGGTTTGCCACCACGGCGTCGCCACCTCGAAGTTTAACGGCAAGAGCCGGCTTGTTACGCCGAACTTGTTCACGGCCTGCAGTTGCAGGGTATACTTCCCTGATGGCAGGGTCAGGTATTCGAGGAAATTTTCCCTGGTTGTCCGCCAGATCGTATCCAATCCAAGCAGCCGATAGCGATAAGTTACTCCGCCGACCGCCCGATAGGAGATGCCGGCGAATTCCAGCCGGAGGTGTTTGTCGGTGTAAGGCACCATCAAAGACGCCGAATCCTCGATGAGCTCGTTCCCCGAATTCTGAATCGAAAGCAGGTAGAGCGGGCAGGTTTCGGAAGTGTTGACTCTTGTCTCGTCAAAATAACTGATACCCGCCGGCGTGCCTACGTAGACAACCGATCCGTCGGCAAAAATGCAATTGATCATATCCGACCCGAGTCCGTCCTGCGAGGTGTAGCGATCGACCGGATAATCCGGCCGTTCGAGATGAACTTTGTTGAGTCCTTTGTCCGTGCCGATCCAGAGGATATTCCGGTAGGCGAACAGCGTCCGGCAGATCTCGCTGGAAAGGCCCTGCTGCCTGGATAAATGAGCGATCACCTTACCGTCTCTATAACCGACGACCCCGGCGTCATAGGAGGCCACCCAAAGTGTACCGTCGCCGGAGACGGTAAGACCGGAGATCCTTTTTTTCAGAAAAGGCTCAGACGAACCGAGAAATACCGGGCTCCTCCCATCCGGCACCGCATAGAGTCCGCTGAGGGTGCCGATATAGGACGTATCGCTCCGGCGACAAACGGCAGTGGCCCGGTCCCGCCAGATGGTGTCGGTCTCCTTGAAATCCTTCAGATCCACAAAAACCACTCCCCAATAACTCGCTAAAAGCAAACGATCGTTATCGACCTTCGCTGCGGCCTTTATTCCATGCGACGGGGACTGTCGCAGACGGTGGTAGTCAGCGGCGATCTCAATCACCCCCAGACCGGAAACAGCAAACATGTTGCCGTCGGGCAAGGTACCGAAATCCAGAAATTTGTTCATGGCCCTGGTCACCATGACATGCTCCTCGTATGAATTCATTGCCGGGGGGTGGAACACAAAAAATTCATCGTTGCTTCCGCCGACGAGGAGCTGGTTCGCAAACTTTCCAATGGCTGTCACGGTGTGGGCGCCATGATCCCGCAGACCGACCGTCCGGAACTCGTCCGAATTGAGCCGGTACAGGCCCTGGTCGAGAGTGGAAAACCAGGTATTGCCGCTGGCGTCCCTGAAGATCTTCGACACCTGGCGGCCGGCGAGAAAGCGCTGCATCCGACCGCTTCGGATATTGATCTCCGTGGCGCCGGTGATCTCATTCATGGAGAACAAACTGTCGTTGACGACCGAGAAGCTGACGTGCCGGTAGTGGACTCTGTCAAATGGGAGTATCAGCGTCTTGTCGGATTTAAAGGAATGGATCGCCGTATGGAGGCTGTCCCGCCGCCAGATGAGCCCCGTTGCGTTCATGGCGATGAAGTGCGGCCAACAGTCTTCAATTTGAATAGGAAAGAACGCATTGAACCGGCCCCGTGAAAAAGTATAGATCTGATTCCCCAGTTGTACCAGGAACCCCTCTTTACGGCCGGCCGCGGCGGCGCAGTTGGTTATCGGCTGGCCATTGATAGAGTCGTATGCAGACACATTGCCCTGCGGGTCCAGCAGCTTTAGCCAGGTCCTCCCCTGGACAAGGATATTCCCCGAGCTGTCCTCGGCAAACCGATCGATATTACTGGAGAATTGCATCCGGCGCAATACGGAATCATTCTGCTGGTTGTATATCCGACCTTTGTAATAGTAACAGATGGACTTGCCAAAGGGCGCCATCCAGACGCGGCCCCGCGAGTCGCCGAAGATCTCGATAATATCGACATCAGGGAGGCCGTCGGCGGCGGTGTAGTTGTGGAAATTCGTTCCATCGAACCGGCTTACGCCGGTGGCTGTCCCCGTCCAGATGAAACCGTCCCTGTCCTGGGTGACAGAGTATACCGTGGAGCCGGCCAGCCCATCGGAGATATCATAGTGCGTGTAACTGTATTCCTGACCACAGACAGCGGTGACGGCAGGAAAGGTGAGCACGACTATCGCAAAGCGCAGCATCCCATTCATAAGACCTTATAAAAATAAGGCTTATTGCGGATGATTGTCGGGCTTAGCCGGAGGATGTGGCCGACATTGCGGTAATAGCCGGCGAATTGCTGGAAGGAATAACGGCGGCTGAAGGGCAGGCCAAGCAGAAATACAGGGATGTCTGCCAAGTAGAATAGCAACTGCAGGAGGAACCAGCCGGCGCCAAACTGTTTGCGGATGCGGACAAAATTGGACAGCATGATCTGAAGTCCCTTGCGATCGAAAAGGTTATGATATCCCTGTCCTTCGGAGGAAAAGGTGTCGTTGGCGGATGCGCCCTGCAGGTGGACGACATGAAACTGTCCGTATACGCCTATCGGTCCGACCCGTCGCAGGCGGCCGCACCATTCGGCCTCTTCGGCATACAGAAAAAAATCCTCGTCCAGCAGGCCGGCTTGTTCGATCGCCGTCCTTTTGACCATCAGGAAGGCGCCATTGATCCAATCCACTTCTACCATCGAGCTGGCTTCGGGGACGTGCGGCTTTTCCACTTTCAGCACCCCGGCGACCGCTTTCAACCAGTTGCCCATGAACGGGAGGGGAAGCAGGTAGTTAAGCCCGCCCTTCATAAAATAGTTGCCCGTTATCTGGGGAGTGCGATCCCTGTTCAGGAGCTGGACGCCACCCGCAACGAGCGGGGACGCGGAGAACAGGCGATAGCATTCGCCGATGGCATTGCCTTCGACAAGCGTATCGGAGTTCAAGAGGAGGACAGCTGTTCCCTGTGCAACTCGTAGCGCCGCGTTATTGGCCCGCGCAAAACCGGCATTGTCATCCATCTGGATCCATCGCACGGCAGGATATGCGCCCGTGATGCGGCCTTTGCTGTCATCCCCCGAGGCGTTGTCCACGACCAATACCTCGAACCCGATGTCCTTCGTCCCGGCGTACACCGTCGCCAGGCAGTCGAGGACGAGACCCGGGGTCTTGTAGTTGACGATTACGATCGAAAGATCTGTCACGCGGGAAGCTTGTTGTAGTGAAGGATATAATGCGAAAGCATCAGCAGCTTGGAGCAGGGCCCGAATTGCAGCAGGCGCCGGGAAACCCGGCGCTGCCAGGCGATCATGGATAGAATGATCGCCGGGATGGGTCCCTTGTATCCCGAGGAGGAGATATCTTCCTCTTTCTCGATCTCGAGGTTGCGCATCAGGCGCCACCACGCATCGTATACATACAGGTTCCGAAGATTGCCGACGCCTGTTTTGTACAGGAGATAAAAATTCTCGGGGATCTCGATGGGTCTCAGCCGGAAACAGTCCTGGGTCACCTGCTGGCTGCCGAGTCCGACATTGACGAGTATCTTCCCGATGTAGGCCGGCTGCCGCCCCTTCAAATAACGGATGTAGAAATCGATGTCCACCACCCATTTCACTTTTGGATCGAAAAATATCTCGCCTTCTTTCTTATAGAGCGTCACACTCGGCGGGCCGATGATATTCTTGCCGAAGAGGATGGTGGGGTTCTTCAAAAATGCTTTGTACCGGGCCGGCGGCAGGTACATGTCCCGCGTCCGGCCTTTCTCGAGGAAGACATCCCGGTAAGCGGAGAAAATGAATGCAGCCCCGGGATGACCGGCGATGGCGCCCGCATAGGCATCCAGGCTTCCCGCATCAACGAACCAGTCGTCGTCGTGCATGATCTTTATCCATTTCCCATTCGAGCGACGGATCGCTTCATTCCAATTCTCCGGCGAGCCCAGCGGCTGGGCGTTGCGGTAATAGCGGATCGGCAGCCGGTGGGAGTTACTGTCGCAGAGCGTCTTTACTTCCTGCCCCGGGCTGTCATCCGTGATGACCACTTCGAAGTCGCGAAAGGTCTGAATAGCGAGGGAATCCAATAGCCGCAGGAGGTATTCGGTGTTTTTGTAAGCAGGTATACAGACCGATATCAAGGGAGTTTCAGCCATCGGATGTCATTGATGCGGAATTGCGCAAAAATACACATTAAATAGCAAGCATTTTGTAATTTGCCGCCTAAATATAAAACCATCATTGTTATGGCAGGCAGATCGATCCTGGAAAAGATGAAGTCGCTGGTCGGGAAGGATCCCGATGCCGTGTTCGCCAAGGTAAAAGGAGTGATTCATGTCGGCGCCAATTCAGGCCAGGAGAGTGGCCTTTACAACCGGCATGATCTGCCGGTCGTCTGGATCGAACCCAACCCGGAAGTGTTCGAAAAATTGATCGCCAACATTGCTGCCTTTCCCAAACAACGGGCCATCATGGGTCTTGTTACCGATGCCGATAATGTCGAGTATCCGTTCCATTTGGCCAACAACGAAGGCGAATCTTCTTCCATCCTCGACTTGAATCTCCACCAGGAAGTATGGCCGGACGTACGCTATGAGCGGACCATCCGGTTGTTCAGCAAGACACTGCCCACCCTGCTCAAAGAAAATAAGGTCGATCCTGCGCCATACGACATGCTGGTGATGGACACCCAGGGGTCTGAGCTGTTGGTATTGAAAGGAGCGGCGCCGATCCTTTCCCAATTTGCCTATATCAAGACCGAGGTTCCCGACTTCGAGTCGTATAAAGACTGCTGCCAGGTGAAGGACCTTGCCGCCTTTCTCGAACCCCTTGGCTTCCGCGAATACTCCCGCCACCGATTTGCAGGACGAAAGGGCGCCGGGAACTATTACGATATCGTTTACAGGAAAGACTGACCGCGCGATCAGGGCCGGTCAGGGATCAGGGCCGGAAGGCAAAGATGTTCAGCAGGACATCGTATTCATAGTCGGTATCCCGGTCGAAGAATGGCCGGGCATGGATAACGCCCCCGTCCTTGATGGCATAGGCGAATCCGCTGCCGGCGAGAATCTCCAGGATCTCATTCAGATGAGCCGAGTGTTCGTATTTGCCGTGGTACTCGATAAAAAGATTCCGGACGTTCTTCAGTTTGCCGGCACAGTCCTTCAGCACCGGCAGTTCAGCCCCTTCAATATCGATCTTCAGAAAATCCACGGGTTCATCCAACAGATCGTTTAGTCTGACGGTATTGACCTTTTCTGTGCCCGTCTCCCCGGGCTCGCCGGTGATCCTGCTGGACATATTCCCCTCCGAATTGAACGACATCCCGTCGTTGTGGATCCAGATAGCGGCATTGACCGCGTTGGTATCCGCAAAGCGCCAGTTGTCCAGGTTCCGTTGCAGCAGCGCAAAATTCGATGGGTCGGGTTCGAAACCCGTAACCACGGCATTGGGATAGTTCGTTTTGAAGTAGAGGATGCTGGTTCCGATGTATGAACCGCAGTCGATGATCCGGGGACGATCGGTCTGCGGTTTGAATCTATAGAATTCTTTTACGAACAATTCTTCGATGGAGACCAGGAACTCGGGGGCGTCCCGGAAGAAGATGGTGTATTTGTTCCTGTAGAGATGCTGTTTTATCTCCGTCCTGTCCTTTTGGTGCTTCCATTTTTTTTCATCGAGCCACCCGATACCGAAGACCTGATAGGGCCTGTGAAAGAATTTGCCGATCCTATGTCTGACTCCACCCAGAAGATTGTTTAACAGGGCCATGAAGATGACTGGTTTTCAATTTACGTTCTGTCCAAAAACCCCAAAAGTAGCGATAATTTCCATATTTTTGGCCGATATGGACGTGGTATTCTGTTTCAATGGGCTGGGTAACCAGATGTCGCAATACGCCTTTTACCTGAAGAAGAAACAGCTCTCCCGTCAGACCCGGTTCATCTTCGACAGAAAGTCGGGAAAGATACATAACGGTTATGAGCTGCAAAAGGTGTTCGGTATTGCGTTGCGCGAAACGATGGTCGACCGGCTGCTCTATCGATTCTATCTCGGTCTGGCCTATCAAAAGCTGCGGTTTGTTTCCCTGCCGGTGATCGGATTTTTCAATTGGCTGGGGTTCCGCGTATACGACGAGAACGACCACTATAACTTCCAGCCGCAGCTGCTGGAGCCTGCAGGGGGAATAAGATTCTATAAAGGGGGGTGGCATTCCGACCGCTATTTCAGGGATATCAAAGACCAGGTGCTAAGGGCATTCGAATTCGACCGGTCGAAACTGGGTTCGGACAACCTGGAGATGCTGCAAAAGATAAACCGTTGCCGCAGCGTTTCGGTCCATGTCCGGCGGGGTGATTTTCTGGATGCCAGCAACTATAACAAATTCGGTTCGGTTTGCACATTGAACTATTTCGTCACCGCGATCGCGAAGATCCGGTCGATGACCAGCAACCCGCATTTTTTCTTTTTTACCAACGATCATGCCTGGGTGAGGGAGAATTTCCAGGGACCCGATGTGACGGTGGTCGATATCAACAAGGCTGGTGACAGCTGGAAGGATATGTTCCTCATTTCCCAGTGCGAGCACAATATCAACTCCAACGGAACTTTCAGCTGGTGGTCTGCCTACCTCAATAAGAATCCCGACAAACTGGTCATCGTGCCGAAGAATTTTTTAGCCGGCATCCATTTCGAGACCATCTATCCGGAAGAATGGATACAGCTGAGCGACTACTGATCACGCCGATACGGTAAGATACTCGAGGAACTTTTCCAGCCCCAGCCGCTTGGGATGGTCCAGCCGGTAGTCGAGGTGCTTTGTAAAGTAGTCGTGCAGAGAGAAGAGGGGATAGGGATTCTCCGCAACGACCGCGTCCATATGCTGGAGTCCATAAGCATTGGCAGCATCGAAGGCCTTTATAAAAGTCGGATCCATCCGCTTGTTGCTGATCCATGCCGCAAAGACGAACGGCAGCCCTGTAAATGCCTTCCATGCCCCGGCAAGATCATAAATATAGGGAGAGATATTCCTTTGTTCCAGCGCCCGATCCCCGATGACAACACCGGCCGTCGCGCCCTTGATATGATCGCGAAAATCTTTACCGCCGTCTACCAGCTCGGGCTCGAGCTTCCAATATTCTCTCAACAGAATCCTGGCCAGCTGCACAGAGGTACGGCTTTGATAATCGAGCAAAACCCTATCGATGGTGTCGAGTGGTTGCTCACTGAAAAGACAGACAGAGGCGACGTCTCCATTACTTCCGATGCAATAGTCCCCGTTGATGTGATACTCTTCCATGGACGGAATGATCGCTACGGGCACCAGCCCCATATCGATCTCGTCCTTCAGCAGCATGGAAGCGATGCTGGCGGGATGGTCGATGATCAGGTCGATCTCCGCCCGCACGGGAGACCTTTCGATTCCATAAAGTAGCGGCTTGGTATTCAGATAGCTGACTGCACCCACTCGTATTTTTTGGTCCAATTCCTTTACATTAATTTTGCCGCAAATTATGGAATTAAACGCACTTACCGCCATTTCCCCGATCGACGGGCGCTATCGTCATCAGCTGCAACACCTGGATGATTATTTTTCCGAATATGCGCTGATCCGGTATCGGGTGCTGGTGGAAGTGGAATATTTCCTTTTCCTGGCCCGCAAGCGGTTCTTTTCGCTGGATGCTGCCGGCAAGCGCAGTCTGCAGAATGCGGCCGAGCAGTTCAGTCTCGAGGATGCGCAATGGATCAAGGAGACGGAGAAAACGACCAATCACGATGTGAAAGCTGTGGAATATTTCCTCAAATCGAAGCTTGGTCAGCAGGGCTCCGATTCGCCGAGTGCCGAGGAGTGGATCCATTTCGGGCTTACTTCGCAGGATGTCAACAATACGGCCATTCCCCTGCTGTGGAAGCATGCCCTCGAATTCGAATATCTCCCCGGCCTGCTCAATCTCAAACGCCAGCTGGAAGTACTGGCCCGCGACTGGCAGGATGTGCCGATGCTGGCCCGGACACACGGTCAGCCGGCCAGCCCCACAAAGCTCGGTAAGGAGATCATGGTCTTTATCGAACGGCTGGAAGGCCAGGTGGAGCTGCTGATCCAGGTGCCTTTCTCCGCCAAGTTCGGCGGTGCGACCGGGAACTTCAATGCCCATTACGTAGCGTTCCCCAATAAAGATTGGGTGAAGCTGGCCAATGAATTCGTCGAGGGAACGCTCGGTCTGCAACGCCAGCAATACACGACGCAGATCGAACACTATGACAACCTGGGTGCGCATTTCGATGCCATCAAACGCATCAATACCATCCTCATCGACTTCTGTCGCGATATCTGGACCTATGTTTCGATGGACTATTTCAAACAGAAGGTGAAAAAAGGCGAGATCGGTTCTTCCGCGATGCCCCATAAAGTGAACCCCATCGATTTCGAGAATGCGGAGGGGAACTTGGGTGTCGCCAATGCCCTATTCGAACATTTTGCTTCCAAGCTGCCCGTTTCGCGGTTACAGCGGGATCTCACCGACTCCACCGTGCTGCGCAATATCGGGGTACCGTTCGCGCATACTATCCTGGCATTGAAATCTATCGAGAAGGGTCTTGGGAAGTTGGTGCTCAACCGCGAAAAGCTGACGGAAGACCTCGATAAGAACTGGGCCGTCGTCGCGGAAGCGATTCAGACCGTGTTGCGCCGGGAGAATTATCCTAAGCCTTATGAGGCGCTGAAGGAGCTGACCCGGGGACAGCAAGGGATCACCAAACAGTCTATCCATGCCTTCATCGACGGGCTGAAGGTCTCTGCCACGCTGAAAAAGGAATTGAAGAAGATCACTCCGTTCAATTATACCGGGGTTCCGATGCCTTAGGGGCCGCAGTTCGCGCCGCCGCGGTTGTTCGGGGCGTCGGGGCTATTTATGAATTTCCGAGGTGAAATGGAATTCTATCCCGGGGTTGTTCGTCCGCTCGGTATTGAGGAACCATTCGCTTTGCGCGAGATAGACCAGGAACCCGTCCTTGTCTTCGGCGATGTTGGCGTGTTTGAAGCGGGTAAAATCCTCCAGCTTTTTCGGGTCACTGCTGGTGATCCAACAGGCCTTGTAGAAGGGCTGGGCCGTGAACTGAACGGAGGCTCCATACTCATGCAGCAGCCGGTACTGGATCACTTCGAACTGCAGTTCGCCCACACAACCGATGATCTTTTTGTTGCCGCCATACTGGGTGAACAGCTGGGCGACCCCCTCGTCCGTGAGCTGGAGCAATCCCTTCTCCAACTGCTTGGTTTTCATAGGGTCTTTATTGACCACCTCCTTAAAGATCTCGGGAGAAAAGCTCGGGATCCCCGTGAAATAGAACTCCTCGCCTTCCGTGAGCGTGTCGCCGATCTTGAAATTGCCGGTATCGAAGAGTCCCACCACATCGCCGGGATAGGCGTCTTCGATGACATCCTTGTCCCGGGCCAGGAAGGTGTAGGGATTGCTGAACCGGACGTCCTTGTCGAGCCGGACGTGGTGGAAATATTTGTTCCGCTCGAACCGGCCGCTGCAGACGCGAAGAAAGGCAATCCGGTCCCGGTGTTTCGGGTCCAGGTTGGCGTGGATCTTGAAGATGAAGCCGCTGAATTTATCCTCGTCCACATCCAGGTGACGGGTGGATGTTTCGCGACCGCGGGGAGTCGGGGCGATGCGGATAAACGTGTCCAGCATCTCTTTGACGCCGAAATTATTGATGGCGCTGCCAAAGAACACGGGTGCGACCTTGCCCTTGAGATAGTCGTCGACGTTCAGTTCGCCGTGGACACCGTCCACAAGTTCCACATCTTCGCGGAGGATGGCTGCATCCTTTTCGCCCAGCCGCTCGTCGAGGACCGGGTTATTCAGCGCGTCAATGCGGACCGTGTCCTCGTCGGCGGCCTTGGTATTGGCGGTGAAAAGTACCAGGTTCTTGTCGAAGAGATTGTAGACCCCTTTGAAGTCCTTGCCGCTGTTGATGGGCCAGGTCATGGGATGGAGCTGGATGTTGAGTTCTTTTTCGATTTCTTCCAGCAGATCGAACCGGTTTTTACCGTCCCGGTCCATCTTGTTGATGAAAACGATGACCGGTGTATCCCGCATCCGGCAGACTTCCATGAGCCGCCGGGTCTGGGCTTCGACCCCATTGACACTATCTACGACCAGAATTACGCTGTCCACCGCCGTCAGGGTCCGGTAGGTATCTTCCGCGAAGTCCTTGTGACCGGGCGTGTCCAACAGATTGATGAGGATGCCTTTGTATTCGAAACTCATGACCGAAGTGGCGACCGAGATCCCGCGCTGCCGTTCGATCTCCATAAAGTCGCTGGTCGCATGTTTCTTGATCTTATTGCTTTTGACCGCGCCGGCCGTCTGTATGGCTCCGCCGAAGAGCAGGAATTTCTCCGTGAGGGTGGTCTTTCCGGCATCGGGGTGGGAAATGATGGCGAAACTGCGGCGTTTGTTGATTTCGTTGTGATACTTCATACTGCGGCCGCAAAATTACGATTTGTACCGCAAATAAAACCTGCGGTGGTGGTCCCGCAGGTTTTTTGAACGAGTTTATTGCTGGGCAACGACGAGCCGCTTGGAATCGACGGCTTTTCCGTTGACGATCAGTGTATAAATGTACATCCCGGGGGCCAGTCGGCCGGTTCCCAGCTGGACCTGGTTTTTGCCTGCGGTGGGGTTCAGGACGAGTGTCTGGATCGGCTTTCCGTCGAGGCTATAGATCTGGCAGGTTGCGTTGCTCACCTGGGAAGGCAGGGAATATTCGATCGTAGTGGCGCCGGTGGCGGGGTTGGGATAGTTATTTCCGAGCCAGGTGGAACTTTGAGCCTTCAAGCTGTTGGCTTCGGCCGGGGTGAGGTTGAGCCGGTTTGCGAGCAGGCTCCGCATTTCCTCGACCTGGGTGCGGAGGTTCTCCAGTTCGTTTTGCAAGTCTGAGCTGAGCGGTGTATTCGGGACGGAGGCCGTAGTCCCGGATGCGGACTTGTATACGTATCCGTTGGCGTCGATGACCAGTACGGTTCCGCTCCCGCTTTGCAGGCTCTCGAACCGGATATTCGAAGGATTCGATTGTCCAGCAATGGCGGTGCAATTGACATCCAGCTTAGCCGTGGGAGCCGTCGTGGCTATGCCGAAATAGCCCACCGGCGTGAACCGGGCCCGCTCGAGACCGTTACCGGATGCAGCGTTGGTCCCGAAAAGCAGACCGCCCACGGAGTCCAGATTTTGCAGGATCATATCCCCGTTGTGAGCCGTGGACACATACTGGGCAGTACCCGATGCGATCGCCAGCTTTCCGAGCCGGTTAGTACTGGTCGAAGGGCTGTCGACCAGCTGAAGGCTGGGGCCGTTGCCGGACAACCGGAGGAACTGGTCCACCGAATTGCTGACGATGTGGAGCGGCATGATCGGCGCACTGGTGCCGATGCCGACGTTGCCGCCGGAGAGGATGGTCATCCTTTCGGTGTTGTTGGTACGAAAAACCAGGCGGTTGGCGTCGGTGGTACCGACAAAGTTGGTGGCGGGACTGGTCCCTGCATTTCCGGCAAGCAGCCAGTTTTGGGAAAATGCGGAAATGGATAAGGTGATTGCGAACATAGAGATAAAGATCTTTTTCATAAATAGGAAGTTTAATTGGTGAATGGCGTGTAAACTAGATGTCCCCGCCGCAGCGAGCGCACAGTTTTGTACTCGTGATGAAAATCTGTTTAGCCGTGTTGAAATTGCGTGTAGGCGTGTCAGTTGATGCGAAGCCGCTTCCTGATCGTGGTCCATACCGGCTGGATATCCGACGAGAGCTTCAGTACAAGCACGCCGGCGGCGTACAGCAGGATGATCGAGATCGACCGGAGCACGAGCCATAGAAAGCCCTGTTGCCGGTGGAAGAGGAGATAGCAGATGAAATAGACCGCCCCTCCGAGCAGGAGGGTGTAGAGCGTGTGGCGGGTAAAGGGTTGCAGGCCGAAACGCCGGGCCAGGAATCCCCAGCGGATGAAATTATAGATGGAGAAAGTGATCAGATCCGCGATGGCAGGGCCGATGAACCCGAGTTTAACGGCCAGGATATAGTTGAGCGGTAGGGTAATGGCGATCAGTATGATCCCCGTGATCAGCTCGTACCGGTAATATTTGGACGTCTGGATGATCTGCTGATTCACTCCGGTGCCCATGTCGATGATCCGGGTCAGGCCGATAAAAAAGAATACCGTCTTCGCCTGAAGATATTCCGGCCTTAGGTGAAGCGAGACCGCCGCATCGGTGAAATTCAGCCAGATCAACAGAAAAAGTCCTACTGAAAAGATGAGCTGGTTGATGGATGATTGCGCATAGATCCGCTGGATCCGTCCCATGTCCCGCTCCTTCCACGCCCTGGATAATGGCGCCGTCGCCGCGGCGATGATCTGCTTTTGCGGAGTCTGCAAGAGGCTCGCGATGAACTGCCCCAATGAAAATACAGCGACAAAGGTCAGCCCATCCGGCACTACGGCCGCGATGACCACCTGGGCGAAGAAAAAAGAGAGATTGAACAGCATATTGCTGCCCCAGCCGGCAAGAGCCATCGTCGCGATCCTGGGAAGGAATCTACGGGTTACCGGGCTGGCCTTCCAATTGAATGACAATTCGCCCTTTCTTATCAAATAGATGGAAAGCGTTATCGCCAGCAACAGATAACTGCAGGAATAGATACCGATAAAGACCGTTATATTCCTGAGTGCATGGAGCAGCAGCAAGACCACCAGGACCGTCGTGATCAGCCGCCAAAGCACTTCCCGGAAAAAACTCGTAAGCACCGACCGCTTCAGCTGCCAGGCATAGATCTCCAACAATGTATAAAAGGTGAGCCCTATGCCGAATGGAAAGATCCAGTAATAGTATTGGACAAACGACGCCGAATGACCGCCGAATTTCCGGATCACGAACGGCTTGAAGATGATACCGGCTCCCAAAACGATCAGGGAGCCGATGGTCCCCATGAGCAGCACCCAGGTTATCATGTCATTCTTCTTTTGCGGCAAATGGTCATGATAGTAGGGATAGAATCGCTGGATGTAATAGGCCATCCCGAAATTGGCAACCGAATACATGATATTCGCCACCGCTACAAATAATCCGCCGTACAGTCCATATAAAGCGGGGTCCAGCTCCCTGGCGGCCAAGAGCGTATTCAGGGCGCCCACTCCAATACCCGCATAAGCTGTGATCGAAGAGATGATGCTTTGACGACGGATGGTACTCATTCACCGCTGATTTAAAATCCTGTCCCGGAAAGCAGGGCGCTGAGATCCTCTTTCCCCTCGTAGTGAAAGGGCCGGTTAAAGGTCATCATCCCCTTCTGGACCCTGACCCGGCCATCGAGTGCTACGTTCACCTCGCTGCTTTGCAGCAGCGACAGGGCATTGCTGAAGATGGCCTTCATATCGATATCAAGGGCGATCGGCACAAAGAAGGTATCCTTTTTGGGAATGAAGACGGAGGTATCGAGCAGGGAATGGCCGGCGTGTTTTCCGTTCACCAGGACGTCGACCTCCGCCCGTTTCAGCGTGAGATTAAAGGGGTTAGGATTGTACATTTTTACGATCGTGGAGAGGGTGGCCTGGCCGGCTGTGCCGCGGGAGACCTGGATGTTCTGGAATCCATAGTATTCCGGCGGCTGCGGTTGCCGGCATCCGGCAGTCCAAAGGATCATGACCGCCACTATCCATCCCAGTCTTCGCGTGTGCCTTGTCGCGGGCCGTTGCCTGTTCCCTGTCGATCGTTGCATGGCCCGAAGATAACGCCTTCGGCCGAAGCCGCCTACGGCCGCATATGGAATTCTCAAATATTAACTATCTTTCTGGAAAGAAAGCAAGTGACCTCTGTCCCCGAACGCATCCGACTATTCAACGGCAACCGGCTACCAGCCTACACCGCCCTCAAGTATCGCACTATGGCAGAGGATCCCTTCCGTTTCTTCCGGGGCACCTGTCATCTGTTTTATGAGGACCTGAGCCGGGCATCCGTTTTCCCCTCCTCGCCCATCACCTGGATCTGCGGCGATCTCCACCTGGAGAACTTTGGCACCTATAAGGGCGATAACCGGTTGATCTATTTTGATCTGAACGACTTCGACGAAGGGCTGCTCGCCCCTGCCGCATGGGAGGTCGTCCGGATGTTGACGAGCATCTTTGTCGGTTGCGAGTCCCTGGGGATCAATAAAAAGGAGATCCGGCAGATCGCCGATCTGTTCATTCGCATCTACACGCAGCACCTTTCCACCGGAAAGGCGCGCTACCTGGAAGAGGAAACCGCCACCGGGATCGTCAAGACCTTCCTCGAGCGGATCTGCCAGCGGAAGCAGAAGGAACTGATCCGGCAGCGCACCGAGGAAGGAAAGAACGGAAGGCTGCAGCTGCGCATCGACCATGTCCGTTTTTTCCCGATAGAGAAAGGCTTGCGGAAAGAGCTCATGGCGCATGTGAACCAGTGGATGCATCATTGCACCGCGCTGAAGGATGGGTATCAGGCCATCGATGTCTGTTTTCGCGTGGCCGGTACCGGCAGTCTGGGGGTCCACCGGTATGCGTTTCTCGTCCGGAATACGAACGATCCCAAAAAGCATCTGCTCATCGATATGAAGGAAGCGCAGCCTTCTTCGGTCCTGCCCTGGACCACTGTTCCCCAGCCTGCCTGGGAGTCCGAGGCGCAACGGGTGGTGGCCATCCAGCTGCGGATGCAGAACATCAATCCCGCGCTGCTGAGCACCTCGGTCTTCAGGGGCCTCCCTTATGTCATGAAGGAGATGCAACCCACGGCCGACAAGATCGATTTCCTCACCGTCAAGGACCGGTATAAGGATATCGCCTGCGTCGTCGAGGACATGGCCTTCCTTACCGCCAGCGCCCAGCTGCGCAGTGCGGGCCGCCAGGGTGCCTCGGTGCCCGACCTGCTCATCGATTTCGGCAAGGACGCCCATTGGCGGACGGCTTTACTGGATTATGCGGTGAGCTATGCGGCACAGGTGAAAAAAGATTACCAGGAATATTTTACGGCGTATAAAGCCGGCTATTTTGCATAAGCTATGGCTATGACTGCATCATCCGACATTATCGTGAAGCTGGCGCTGTCGATCATCATCGGCGGGCTGCTGGGCGCCGAACGGGAGTACCGCAGCAAATCGGCGGGCTTTCGGACGCTGACCCTCATCTGCGTGGGCGCTACCCTCTTTACCATCTTTTCGCAGATCATCGGCGGCCCCGGTAACCCCGACCGGATCGCCTCCAATATCGTCACAGGGATCGGTTTTGTCGGGGCCGGAGTGATCTTCAAAGGAGACGGCAGCAGCAAGGTCAACGGGATCACTACGGCGGCCATGATCTGGGTAACGGCTGCGCTGGGCATGACCATCGGCGCCGGCTACCTGCTGGTCGCCATGATCGCTACGGGGATGATCTTCGTCGTCCTGTTCGTTTTCAGCCTATTGGAGGACTGGATCGATCGTGCCAACCAGATCAGGAAATACCATATCGTTTGCGTCTTCGAGAACGAGACCCTGCATCGGTTCGAGACCCTTTTCAAGACCCATCATCTTCGCTTCAGAAGAACACGCCAGGCCAAGTCGGCGGAGAATCTGCTGACCGGCGAATGGGTGGTGCAGGGCAGTGAGCAGAACCATCGTCACGTGGTACATGAGCTCATGCGCGATCCAACCGTAAAGGCGCTGGAATTTTAATTCCGGATTTAGCTCCTCCACTATCTGGTTCCGCAATTATTTATTATTTTTCGTCCGATGAGACCCCTTATCGTGACCCTATTCCTTATGCTATGTCGACTCGCGCATGCACAGGTGTGCAGCAGCGGGCTTGGAGACCCGATCGTGAATTTCACCTTTGGAAGCGGCACCGCTACCTATGGTCCCGCTCTTCCAGCCAGCGTTACTCCGATGACGTATGAGCAGACCACCTGCCCCGAGGGCAGCGATCTGGGTGGATATTCGATCATCCATTCCCCCGGTCAAAGCTGTTTTACGGGTGACTGGCTGAGCTTTACCGGCGATCACACCGGTGACCCCAACGGATATTTCATGTGCATCAACGCGTCTACCCCACCCAGTAATTTTTATAAACAACAGGTCGACGGCCTATGCGCCGGCACCTCTTATCAGTTCAGCGCCTGGATCATCAATATGGCCTCGCATGAAGGGGAGATCATGCCCGACATCACCTTCAGCATCCAGAAGACCGACGGTACGGTCATCCAGGACTTCGACACCGGGCCTGTTCCGATCCTGAACCCGGCTCACTGGAATCAATATGCGTTCTATTTCACGACGCCGCCCGGGATCAGCTCCGTCGTCATTTCGATGCGAAATAATGCACCCGGCGGATATGGCAACGACCTCGGCCTGGACGATATCACCTTCCGGACCTCCGGACCATCGATCGGTATCAACTTTGCCGGCCATGCGGGGGACAGTGTGAACTTCTGCAGCGGTCCTGCCAACAACCAGGACATCATCGGCACCGTCGGCAGCTGTTATCCTTCCAACCAATATCAGTGGCAGACAAGCTCCGATCACGGCGCCACCTGGACCAACATCGCGGGCGCCGTCAATAGCACCCTGTCGACTTTCCCGACCGCTGCGGGATCCTACCTCTACCGGCTAACCGCCGCGGCAACGGGCAATATCGGCAATGCCGCCTGCAGGGTGGTTTCTTCGGCGGACTCCATCGTCGTGCTCCAATCCGCCAATCCGAAAGTGAGCATTTCGATCAACAACAATCCCAGCTGTGCCGACTCGTCCATCCTGTTCACTGCCGCACCCATCGACGGAGGAACCACGCCTGTTTATCAATGGGAGGTCAATGGAGGCGTCGTTTCGGCGGGCAGCGCCACTTTCAACAGCAGCAGCCTTGCCGACGGAGACCAGGTAGAGTGTCTCATGACCAGCAACGCCCAGTGTCCCAGTCCGTCGGCGGATGCGGTAAGTAATGTTGTGTCGGTGAAGATCCTTCCCAATGTCGCCACATCGGTCAGCATCGTTTCGACGGCCGATCTCATTTGCCGCGACAGCCTGGTCCGCTTCACGGCTACGCCCGCCAATGGCGGCGCCAGCCCGGCTTATCAATGGCTCATCAATGGCAAGGATGTGGGCACCAATTCTCCGGTCTATGAGACCCGCGGCCTCGGTCCCGGCGACCAGGTCAGCGTCGAGATGAACAGCAGCCTCCGGTGTTCAGGACCTGCCGGCTCCAACATCATCGATATGACCGTGTATGATCCGCCCTATATCCAGCTTACCCCCGACACGATCATCGCCGCGCACAGCGTGATCACCCTCAACCCGATCCTGACGGGAGTGGTCGATCAGTTCCAATGGGAACCGGCACCCTATATGAATGATCCTACCCTGCTGGACCCGACGGTAGCCCCCATCGGAACGACGGTGTATGAGATCGTGGCCAGCAACTCGCACTGCACGGCGTCGGCTTTTGAGAAGGTGGAAGTATTTTACGATCTGCTGATGCCGAATGCGTTTACCCCGAACGGGGACGGGCGCAACGACCTCTTCCGGATACCGCCTTCGGTGCCGATCACGATCAAGCATTTTGCCATCTACAATCGCTGGGGCCAGCTGGTGTTTGCGACCACCGACGCGAGCCAGGGCTGGGACGGACGCGTCGACGGCCATTCCGCGGTATCGGGTACCTATGTCTGGGTGATCGAATACCGCAATCCGATCATAAAGAAAGATATGATGAGAAAAGGGACCGTGGAGTTGGTGCGTTAGGCGCCGGCCATGCGGTTTCCGCCGGCTGCAGTGCGGCGTTAGAAAACCTCCAGCGTCCAGGTGCGCTCAAATTTTTGGCCGGCTTCCAGCCGCTGGATCCCCTCTTTTTCCGGGTATTGCTGAGTACCGTCGACGGAGTCCGCGATCCCGCACCAGGGTTCGATGCAGACAAAATCGGCGTTGGGCGCCGCCCAGATGCCAAGAAACGGGAAGCCCTGAAAATCCATTTTCAATCCCCGCGGTGTTTTTGCGCTGCGGATGGCGATACCCGAAGAAGCCGGGTGCTTCAGGACCAGGGCGTCTTTTGCAAAAAGTTCTTTTTTCAAGGGAAGGGTCTTCACATTGTCGAGCAGCGGCTGCGGCTGGGTTTCGATGAGTCCGTCCTTTGAGATGGGCCAGCGCGGTGCGTTCTCGACGTTGCTGAATTCCAGGTAATAATCCGTGTATTCGGTTCCAGGCGCCAGCGGAAGCCGGAAGGCCGGATGACCGCCGACAGAGAAATACAGCGGTGCAGACGCCGGATTGGTGACGTGGTAGCTGGTGGAGAAGCCTTCTGAGTTCAGCCGGTAGATGACCCGCAGTTCGAATTCGAAGGGGTAATTCGTTCTTGTCTCTGCGTCGCTCTTCAGGACGAAGGTGATGGACGTGGGATCCTGGGCCTCGACCGCGAATTCCCGGTCCCGGGCAAAGCCGTGCCGGGAGAGTGTATAGGACTTGTCCTGGTAGTAATAGGTGTTTTCCTTCAGTGTGCCGACGATGGGAAAGAGTAAGGGCGAGTGTTTGCCCCAGACGGCGGGGTCCCCGCCCCACATATATTCGGTCTGATGTCCTTTGTGGTAGATGCTTTGCAGTTCTGCGCCTTTCGGATGGATGCTGATCCTGAGCTGTTGATTTTCGATGGAGAACATGGTATGCCGGTTTTGTCCGCAAATATAGCGTACATTCGGGGTATGATTCGCAGCCTGGCTATCATCTGGACGAGCTTCAAAATGGCACTGCAGGAGTTTCGTTCCAACAAGCTCCGCACCTTTCTGTCGTTGCTGGGGATCACATTCGGCATCTTCTGTATCATCAGTGTTCTTTCGACGATCAGCAGCATGCAGCTGGCGGTCAACAAAGACCTGAAAGCTTTCGGCAGCAAGGTGATCTATATCGACAAATGGCAATACACGCCGGGACCGGACTTCCCCTGGTGGAAATACATCAAGCGGCCGACGCCGAAATATGAAGAGCTTTCCCTGCTCCAGCAGAAAGTGCCCGAGGCGGCCCATATGTCCTATGGCATGCAGATCCAGGATAAAGTTGAGTTTGCGGACAACAGCCTGACGGGGGTGAACTATTACGGCAATTCCGAGGAATTCGACAAGATCCAGCAGGTGACGATCGGGCAGGGCCGGTATTTTCAACAGACAGATTTCGACCATGGCACCGCGTCTGTCATTCTCGGCTACCGCATCGCCGAGCGGCTGTTCAACAAACCCGAGAAGGCGCTTGGGCAAACGGTAAAGCTCAAGGGCGATAAGGCGGCCATCGTGGTAGGGATCATCGAAAAGCAGGGGCAGAGCCTCATCGGCGCCTGGGATTACGACAACAGCATTCTGCTGACCTACTCCTTTATGAAACAGTTGATCCGGCCGGAGAACGCCAGTCCGACGATCCTTGTGCAGGCCGGTCCTACTATCAGTACGGAGGCGCTTGTAGAGGAGCTGAGAGGCGCCATGCGGTCGATCCGCAAACTGAGTCCTACGCAGGCCGATAATTTCGCGCTGAACAATATCGACAATCTTGGCAAATTCTTCGACCCCATCTTCCGCGGAATGAATATCGGCGGGTGGGCGATCGCCGCGCTGTCGCTGATCGTGGGGATGTTCGGCGTAGCTAATATCATGTTCGTCACCGTCCGCGAAAGGACCAGCCAGATCGGCCTGAAGAAAGCCATCGGCGCCAAGAAGGGGATGATCCTGACGGAGTTCCTGCTCGAATCTGCGTTTTTGTGTGTCATCGGCGGGCTGATCGGGATGATCGCCGTCTTTATCCTCACGCTCATCATCACGTCGATGGTCGGCTTCCAGGTCACCGTTCCCGTGAATATCATTTTGCTGGCCATCTCTATTTGTCTGTTTACCGGCGTGGCCGCGGGTATTATCCCTGCATTTGTGGCGGCCCGGATGGATCCGGTGGTGGCGATAAGGTCCAAATGACGTCATCTTGCCGTAATTTCGCGCCATGCAATCACCCAGCAACGGACCGGTTACCCTCTTAGCCATCGAGTCTTCCTGCGATGAAACCAGTTGCGCGATCAGTCGCGATGGGGTCATTCTGGCCAATATCATCGCCGGTCAGGCCGTCCATGAACAATATGGCGGAGTGGTTCCCGAACTGGCCAGCCGGGCGCATATGCAGAATATTGTCCCGGTGGTCGACGCGGCCCTGAAAAAGGCCGGTGTTGCCCTTTCGGAGCTGAATGCCATCGCCTTCACCCAGTCGCCGGGATTGATCGGGTCCCTGCTGGTCGGCTCCCAGTTCGCGAAGTCGCTGGCGCAGGCCCTGGAGATCCCCTTGCTTTCGGTCCATCATATGCAGGCGCATGTGCTGGCGAATTTGATTGCTCCGGCGGGTGCCGCGGGAGCCATTGCGGGGGGTGGCGGGGTGCGGCCGGCGATCCCATCTTTTCCCTTTCTCTGTCTGACCGTCAGCGGCGGACATACCCAGATCGTGCTTTGTCATTCCCCCTTGAAGATGGAGGTCATCGGCGAGACACTCGATGACGCCGCCGGCGAGGCCTTCGACAAGTCGGCCAAGTTGCTGGGTCTCCCCTACCCCGGTGGTCCGCTGATCGATAAATATGCGCGGGAAGGCAATGCCGGCCGGTTTGCATTCCCCGAACCACAGATCCCCGGACTCAATTTCAGCTTCAGCGGGCTGAAGACCGCGATCCTCTACTTTTTGCAGGAGCAGACGGCAAAGGACCCGGGGTTCGTCGCCGCCAACCTGCCCGATATCTGTGCGTCGGTACAGGGACGCATCATTTCCATCCTGCTCAACAAATACCGCAAAGCCGCGCGGGAGCGGAAGGTGACCGATCTTTGCATCGCCGGCGGGGTGTCGGCCAACAGCGGATTGCGCAAGGCCTTCCAGGAGATGGGACAGAAAGAAGGCTGGAATACCTTTATCCCTCCGTTCGAGTATTGTACGGACAACGCGGCGATGATCGCCATCACCGGCTATTATAAATACCTGGCTGGGGATTTCGCCCTGCTGTCGGCGACCGCCAGCGCCCGCGCGGAATGGTAGGCTTCCAGCGGAGAGACAAAAAACAAAATTTGAGTCCATGCCAAACCCTTATTTCCAGTTCAAGGAATTCATGATCCGCCAGGATCAGTGCGCCATGAAGGTTTGCACGGATGCCTGCATCCTGGGGGCGTGGTTTGCGAACAAAACGCCTGCCTGGTCGCAGGTGTTGGACATCGGCAGCGGCACCGGTCTCCTGATGCTGATGCTGGCGCAAAAGCACAAGGGGGAGATCCGGGGGATCGAGCTGGACGGCAATGCCTTTCACCAGTTGAAACAGAACATCGGGCAGAGTCCCTGGCGGCAAATGATGAAGGTCTATCCCGGCGATGTGCGATCTTTCAGCTTTCCCGGCAAGTTCGACTTCATCATCAGCAATCCGCCCTTCTACGAGGGGGACCTGCAGGCGGAGCGGGAGGCGGACAATCTTGCAAAGCACAGCAAGGAGCTGACGCTGGCGGAACTGCTGGCGGTCATCGATGAAAACCTGACGCCGGAAGGGTCTTTTGGGATTTTGCTTCCTTATAGCAGATCGGCATGGTTCGAGGAGCAGGCGAACGCGAAGTATGGGTTCTCGTTGCGGGAAAAGCTGCTGGTGCGACAGACACCCCGGCATGACTTCTTTCGGAGTATCCTGTATTTTTCCCGCCGCCGGGAAGGTTTTGTCCCCACGTCGGAATTGACGATCCAAAATAGTGAAGGCGTGTACACGGAAGATTTTACCGAGTTGATGCGGGATTATTATTTGTATTTGTAGACGCCGGCCCGGATGTACGCGGCGCCTGATGCCAAAGCCTTCGCACGTTACCCGCCGGCCGCATACCCCGAAAGGTATTGATAGGGCTCCGTCAGCTCGCCTGCCCGCACCATCGTCGCCCGACGGATGATCTTCGATCCGCCGCCGATCAGCGGTTCCAGCACGTGTTTGATCAGTTGTTCCCCAAAATACCGCGAGGCATCTCTTGGCAGCTCGTTCGGCAGATTGCCGACCGCCATGATGTCGATCGATCCCGGCAGATAGGGCTCGGTACGCTGGCGGGTCGTTTTGTCCACGCCATAGACCGGCGTGTCCATCGGCGAATCCCCGAGATTGCAGGGGATCGATCCTTCCCGGTCGTCCGTGATATCGGCGATGGTCTTGATGCTGAAGCCGGGATGGGCCAGATCCTCCCATTCGAACAGTCGCGGCATATCCCGGTCCCAGTAGATGCCGTTCATCAGGATATCCGCAGTCCGGGCATAGGGCAGGAATTTACAGCGATATTCCTGCGGGTTTTGATGGAAATGCTCGCGCTGATAGGTTTTCGTTTGCACATGGGTGTAAAGCGCCGGGCCTTTCAACTGGGTAAACACCGGATAAGAGAACTTTCGCTCCAGGAATTCATCGGGCTCTACTTCTACGATCTCAAGCAGGTTCATCACTTCCAGTACGCCGTGCGCAACGCGTCCGCTACCCGTGACCGCCACCTTTATCTCCGGCAGCCGAAGGCCAAAGTAAGTGTGGATCAGTTCCCGAAAGCTTTTCTGCTTATATACCCGGCCCAGGTGGTACTCGCCGGTGCGCTGGCCATAGGCCATAATTCCGTTGTGCGCGCCGACCACGCCCGCAAAAAACCCAAAGCCGAGGATCCGCTGTCCGTCGTCGTGTTCCAGACACTCGTAGTCGATGAGCGTGATCTTCCGGTCCAGGATGGTCCTGAACATCTTCTGGTTGGCCGCTTGCGCCTTCTTGGTGTGGGAGAAGAAGAGATAGGTTTTGTCCGCGAGCAGGTCTTTTACCGGGACCTCCTTGATGCCAAAGAGGATATCGCATTCGCCGATCTCGTCTTTGACTTCCAGTCCCGCATTGCGGTACTCATTATCGGTGTAGCAGCGGTCCGGCGATGCCTGAACGATGACGCGGACGTCCGGAGCGCTCTTATGGATCCATTTACATTGTGCGGGGGTCAGTGCGACCCTGTTGTCTGCAGGGATCTTGCCCTCGCGTAACAAGCCGATCGTTATCATCCTTTTTTCCAGTTTTCGATTGGCGCCATCCATTCCCCGCCAGCCAGCCCTCAGCGGCCAATTCCTTGTTTCTTAGCGGCTAAAGATAGAATTTTTTGCTCCAATTTGGACAGTCAGGGCTAAATCCGTAATATTGCGTCCCGCTTTTACGACGGATTTATCCACGAAACAGCGCGTTACGATGCCCAGATGGCGGAACTGGTAGACGCGTCAGACTCAAAATCTGGTATTGGCAACAATGTGCAGGTTCGATTCCTGTTCTGGGCACTTAGAATTTCAGCAGCTTACGGGGCTCACAAAGAGTGAGCCCTTTTTTTTGGGACAAAATGCCCCACCAATGTCCCAACAGGCAATAGATAAAGAACTTCTACTTCTTTCCCTTTGATTCAAGCGCAATCGGGCTCACCTCAATCAACTCCAGGTGTTTCACCATGTTTTGCGTCCCGATCTTGTATTTTTTGAAATGGGCGGTCTGCAAATGCGCTTCATATGCCGCCCGATCCGCATATACCTCAAAAACGGTCACGTTGGTAGGATGGTCTTTTTCATACACGGCATATAGTGTCAGAACGCCCGGCTCAACCCGCACGGCAGTTTCAGCATGTTGCTTCAACATAACTTTGTATTGGTCCAATTGGGAGGAATCGATCTCAAGCTTCGCAATTCGAACAACCTGTTTCGTATCCTGGGCAACTGTTGTCATACAAAAACCGATTATAAGCAATAAGAAAGGGCCAATTACTTTTGATATATTCATGGTAGCTAATTTTTCTCTTTCACCATTCGAGCGGAACGATCCTAATCGTCGCCGATCAATTAAGGCGCCGATATTCTTGCGGCGTATAACCGGTGCTTTTCTTGAAAGCACGGGTAAAGTGTTGCGGATATTTAAAACCCAGTTCATAAGCTATCTCACTTATAGACCTTCCGGTGTCCAGAACTTTCTCCTTGGCCAGCTCAACTACCTTCAGCTGAATATATTCAAGCGGTGTTTTGCCGGATTCCTTTTTGATCATATCACCGAAATAATTCGGCGAAAGATGCAATCGTTCGGCGCAATAGCTCACTGTGGGCAATCCGATGGTTTGTGGTTTGTCCGAATGAAAATAGTCCCGCAATAATACCTCAAATTTTTCAAGTTTGCCCCTATTCACCTCGGTCCGGGTAATGAATTGCCGGTCATAAAAGCGCACGCAATAATTGGTGACCGTGTCGGCACTGGCAGCCATGAGCGGGGTCGAATCCCAGTTACAGGCGCATTTGGGTATGGCGAAGAACACGGGTCTGACAGATGCGCAGTCGCAAGCTGTTCTTCAGCTTGTAAATCACATAAAGTAAAATTCATATTGAAGGCCCAGGGCGCACCGGAAACTGGACAAGAGAGCAAAGCCGGTAAATAGGTAGGGTCCCGAGCTTGCTCGGGTAAGCGGACAAGTGCGAAAACCGCAGCGCCACATCCAATTCCTAATTCCCCAGCAAAGCCTTCAATTTCTCCGTCAGCAAATCCATCATCCTCACCTTTTCCATTTCTGCCAGAAAATTGTCATCGGCATATTTCACCGCCCGGCGATACTGAGCATCAAAGACAATATAGAAGGTCTGTGGCGTCGACCGGGGAACGCCGGCGGTATAATAAGTAACATCGGGTACGATCACGTAATCATGCCGGTTGTTGGGGTCCTTATTGTCGAGGAACTCGCCATTTTCTTCTCCGCTTAAAGCAGGCTGGGATAATTCCTCCGCACTATGCGCGGCCAGCACGCGGTTGAGCTTATCGTTATAGCCCTGCAGTTGCTCGATATGGCGTTGCTCGTACTCCACATCGCCATTATTACCACTCGTCTTTGCCAGCACGGCCATCTTTTCCTTGACGATCCGGGCCCGCGCGATCGTAGTGTCATTCTGGATCTTCCATTTCTCGTAGTATTCTCTTTTGGTCATGAAGCGGAAGGGCAGGCGGCCGCCCCTGGTCAGAAGCCTATGGTTATCGCCGTAATGATTATCCTTTTCGGCCTGCGCCGCCTGGTCATGTTTTTTGAACGTAAAATAACCATTCTTTTGCGCCGGGAGCTCACTGATAAACCCGTATTTATCGGTCTCCGGGTCTTCTTTCATCGGATTTCCATATTGGTCGACCGGTGGGATAAAAAAGGTTCGGTCGAATTTAAAAGGCGTCTCGTTGACCGTCACCGAAATATTGTTCCAGAAATCTTCTCTGTTGATGGTGCCGTGGTTGCAAAAAAAATGCTGGAAGAAAACAAAGGTACTGTACGTGTTGGCGAGTTTTCTCACCGGTGTCGGCCGGTAGTCCAGCCCGCGGATGCTGTACGCATTGCCGGCCGTGATATCCCCGCCGATGGGCTGCCAGGTAAAATTACCGCGGATGAAATGCGCGATCGTGTCGAGGAGGACCTTTTCCCGCGCCATATCGGCCGCACTATGGTCGCTGGCTCCCTTCATGGCCGCACGCCAGCCGCCGGGCAATCCGGCTACGTTCTCATCGGTACATTGCTGGGCAAAACCTATATTGAAAAAAAGGATACAGAAAGGCAGGAAGAGGAGTTTTTTGAAATGCATACGGGCTATTTTATACAAACCTATTCATCCATCCGCGCCCGGCCAATCCCTAAAAATAGGGAGAGGGCATTGGCTCATTTGTCCAGGGAGACGAGTTGGTTCAGAAAGGCAAGCCGGATCAGATCGGCGGTGTTACGGGCATTCAGCTTTGTCAACAGACTTTTACGATAGGTGTCGACGGTATGCGTGCTGATATCCAGTTGCTGGGCGATCTCCCCGCTGGTGAACCCTTCCGTGATCAATTGGAGCACCTCCTTTTCGCGTCTGCCGATGAGAAATTGACCCACGGGCAGTTTTTTTGCCGAACTAAGGGTCTTGGCCACATCGAAGGCAAGATAGGTCTTGCCGCTGTAGACGGTGTGAATGGCTTCGGTAAGTTCCTGCTGGGTGGCGTTCTTTAGGATATACCCGGAGGCGCCGTTGTCGATCATTTTCCGGATATAACTTTCCTGGTTGAAAGTGCTGAGCCCAAGGATAAACACGCCCGGATATTTTTGCCGCAGCTCCAGGCAGAGATCGATCCCATTGCCGTCGGGAAGATTGATGTCCAGTAGAAGGACATCCGGCTGCTGCCGGGCAAGAAAGGCCTTGCAGGAGGCGACCGTAGAAGCCGAACCGATGAACTCGATATCCTTCTCGTTATGCAGCAGCGACCGAATGCCTTCCGACACCATGTGATGATCGTCCGTGATGAATACTGTTATCATTGGGTGAGGTTGATTTCGACGTTGATAGAGGCGCCCTTACCGGGTTGTGTTTGGATCTCGTATTTACCCTTCAGGTATTCTATCCGCGAACGGATATTCTGCCAACCCATCCCGGCCAATCGTTCGAAGGTTGGATGGTCAAATCCCTTACCATTGTCTTCGACATTGATGACGAGCCGGTTCCCCTCGTGTAACAGCTGCACCAGTGCTTGCGAGGCGCCGGAATGTTTGATGATATTGTTGGTCAGCTCCTGTACGATGCGGTAGACGGCGATGGCGTCGGACTGTGGAATATGGGTATTCTCCATGCCGATGGACTGGTAGACCAGGTTCACGGCCCCGGACTTGTTGATCTCGGTGCAATAGTCATTCAACGCGGTATCCAGCCCGAACCGGATCAGGGCCTCGGGCATCATGTTCTGCGCCACCCGGCGCATCTCTTTGATGGAGCTGTCCAGCATGTCCATCCCCCGCTGGAAGGCCAGGTGGTTGTCGGCGGTCATGACGAGGCTACCCTCCATGGACTGCAGGGAATATTTGGCGCCCGAGAGCATCCCGCTGAGACCGTCATGGAGATCCTTTGCAAGCCGGGCCCGCTCCTGTTCCTCTCCCTTCAGAACAGCTTCGGTGGCAGTCAGCTTCTTTTCCGTCTCCAGCTCGGTGATCCGCTGTTGCTGGAGCCGTTGTTTCTGGCGGTAGTTCCGATAAACCAGCGCCGCAAGCAACAACAACAGCGTAGCTGCCGAGACCAGCACGATGTTCCATAGGTTCTTTTGCCGAAGTTCAAGTCGCTGAACCTGATGTTCGGCCTGTAGCGTTTTTATCTCCTGCTCCTTTTTGTCGGTTTCGTATTTGGTCTGCAGATCGAGCGTGAACTTCTTTTTCTCCGTACCGACAAGGGAATCGGTCAGCGCGTGAAAAGTTTTATAATACTGGTACGCATCCTTGTACCGGCCGGTCTCGGAATAAAGCCTGGCCAGGCTCTCATAGGCCTCTTTTTCGAACAATACGATGCTGTCTTTCAGGGCAGCTTGGAGTGCCTTATTCAGGTATTGCTCGGCGGGCTTGTAATTCTTTTCCAGGAGATAGACATATCCAAGTTTAACCAGGGCCTGCGTTATATTCCAGGGGGAATTACCCCCGGTAGCCCGATCATAGCAGATTTGATAATAATGAATAGCGCTGTCGTATCTTTTAAGCCCCTGGTAACAGGAGGCCTTCGTCATGAGGTAGGTCAGCCGCTCGTTGAATTCCCAGTTCTCGCTGAAATAAGTCCCGGCACTGTCCAGGTAGACGAGGGCCTCGTCATATTGCAGGGTCTCCGCATAGAAATGCCCCTTGAAAAGAAAACCCTCGAAAAGATATTTCGGCTTATTCAGTTCTTTCGCGAGGGACAGGGCCCGGTCGACATAGACTAATTGGTCCTGCAATTGGCCAAGATTCTGGAAGAGAGCCGAAAGATTCAGGTAGGTGGCCAACAGGCTTTTCTTGATCCCATACTTCTCTCCCAGGGCCACGGACTTGAAATAATATTCTGCCGCCTTTCGGGTGTCGTTCCTGTTCTTATAAAGATTGCCGTAGTCGCAATATACGCCCGCCAGTTCTTTGGCGACAGTAATTTCCGGAAGCCGGCTGAAGATCGCATAGGCCTTGTCGAGGTTGTCCTGAACCTGTTGGTATTGTCCATGGACGGAATACAGAATGTTCTCGTAGCTGTAGGCCAGGCCCTTGTAAAAGGGCAGCCCCTTCTTGTCCGCCAGTTGACGGGCTTCCGCATATTTCTCGTGGGCTTTGCCCGCATCCACACTCTCATAATACATGGCCAACCGGATCATGTCCTTCAGTCGGACCGAATCGGGTAGCTGTGTTTGCAACCGTTTTTCAATACTATCGACCAACGGCTGCTGTGCTGACAGGGACCCTGTCAGGAGCAAGATGATAACGAGCTGAAGGTTCAGGCAGCGCAGGGGTTTCATGTATTGAAGATAATATTAATCCAACAAAACTATCCATCCGGTGGAATTGTGCACTCCCTGATTTTAGGGATTGCCGGTGGTTCCGCATCGGTTTATGTTTGTGTCACCTTAAATCGTAAACATGTACTTACAAAAATGGGTGCTCTTCCTGGTTGCCCTTTCGACAATCACCTCGGATGCCTCCGCACAGGCACGTGATCATATCCGTATTTCGTTCGTGGGGTTCAACTGCAACAGCGAAACGGCCGATAATATGTTCGAAATGGACGGCAAGGGCGATGAGATCTTCGTCAATTGCAATTGGATCATGACGGGAAGCAACAGGGCTACGGAATTCGAAGGCAAATACCGGTCGCCGATGTATGGCGATATCAACCGGCACTATGGTTGGATCCAGGCGGGCAGCCGCAGCGACAAGGGCGGGATCCGGTCGGGCGATCAATACCGGGGTTATTCGGCTATCGGCGAATTCGACCTCAGTGACGGCGAGACCCTGACGATCATGCCGACCATCTGGGAATGGGACGGCAACGAAGATGAAATGACGGCCTTCATGAGTTTTTTGACAGGTCACGTCAACGAGATCAAGAACGCAAGTCTTCAGCTGATCCAGGGCGTCAACCAGCTTTCCGGCGGCAACACGAATCAGTTCCTCCTGGACATGGGTAACACGAATCTGTCGTTATTCTCAATGGCGGTGAACGCCATCCTCGGACAGGCAAAGGACCGGCCAATCGGCCTCGATGCCGCAGGGCGCTTCAAATCGAAGGCGTTCGTCCTCACCCGGGCCCTGTGCCGCGACATCGCGCAGCGCAACCTGGGATACGGGCTGGGCGTACTGCAAATGGATTACGACGAAAATCAACTGGGCAACACCCGCGATCACGGCGCCTATACCATCCTGATAAAGATTGAATCGGTTGGTACGGGTTCAACCACCACCGCCACCACTCCTTCGAACCCTCCTGGCCGTTATATTCCGCCCCCTATGTCCAATCCCCCCGCCGGCTCATCTACCCACGGCAGCGTACCGGTCTCCAACCCCACCGGAGGCGGCAGATATATCCCCCCGCCCTCAGCCAATCCCCCACTCGGCACACCCACCCATGGCAGCGTACCCGTATCCACACCCGCCTCCGGTGGCCGGTATATCCCACCACCTGTTGCCAACCCCGCCGGTCACAGTACCGCGCCCGCCGGCGCACCGAACGGCGCTTCACCGGCCGGGCCAGCCAATCCAACAACAAACCCCGCGGGCCCATCCGCAAACCCCGCAGGCCCGGCCGGTGGCGCCGTTTCGATCCCCGGAACATGGACCGGAACCTATGGTGACGGCCCCAGCAGCACCAGCCATGGCTTCTTCAGCCTCCAATTCAACTCCGACGGAAGTCTGCTCATGCTGGACCCGCGCCGGGCGGTCCTGGCGAAAGGCTCCTATGTGATGAATGGCATTGCGATAACGGGCTCTCTTTCCTGGTTGGCGGGCGGACGATATCTCATCGCCGGCCGGACCAAAGGATCGACGATGACCGGCACCTGGGGCCGCGAGACCAATAATTTCAACGGCGGAAACTGGACCCTGACAAAACAATAAGCAGCGTATGCACAACTCACTTAAACAACTTCTGGGCGTCAGCAGCCTCGTCCTGGGACTAGGATCCGGCGCCCTCGCTCAGAAAGCCAGCTTCGATCTCGCCAGCTTTCTTCCCCCCGCAGGTTGGCAGGTGAACGACTTGGGTGGCGCGGTGTCATTCACCGTCGCCGACTCGACGAAGGGCACGCTCTGCATCCTCACGATTTACAAGAGTGCCGATGGCAGCGGCAACGCGGATCAGGACTTCAATCAGGACTGGAACACAAAGATGATCGTCCCGTTCGGGACCTCCGCCGCTCCCCGGATCAAAAAGACCGCGGCAAAGAACGGATGGGAATCCCGGATCGGGGTCGACACTTTCAGGAGGAATGGGATCGTTTACCTCGGAGTTCTCGCCGTAATGAGCGGCTACAATAAGACCATGGACATGCTGGTCATTACAAACCGCAAAGAATATCTCAATACGTTGGACCCCTTCTATTCCAGCATCGAGATGCAACGACCTGCGGCGACGGGTCCGGCCAACGCAATGGCCGGCGCCGGTACAGCAGCGACGGGATCTGCTGTTGCCGGCGTTTCCGTTGCCCACGGAGACATGGACGCCATCCGATATACGCTGCCAAAGGGATGGACCGAAGGCAGAACGGCCGAGGGACTTGTCACCGCTTCCTCCCCTCTGTTGGAATGCACCGGCGAAAGCTACTACACACTCTATGTCAACGGGGTGATGGATTACGACGGCGACCTGCAGGAACTGGGTCTGAAGATCCACAAAAGCTGTTTCTATCAGCAAGACCCGGTGTTCCAATACCCCGAGGCGGGTCGGCGGGTGGTAAAAGGCATCGACGAACAGGGACGGGAATTCCTTTCCTACGAGGCTCCGGCCTTTATCTTCAAGTCGGACAACAGCTGGCATTACGGCTATATCTACCTGCTGCGGAGCGGTGGCAAGGTGGCTACGTTCATGTTGGAACTGCGGCCGCAGAACCGGGATCACTTTGGTTCGCCCAGCGCATTTACCCTGTATTTCCTGTACAGCTGCAACGCCATCCGGAGCATCTGGAACAAATTCGCCGCGTCGGTGAGCTTTGTCAACCCGGGTCCGAAGGCGGAATACGATCCGGCCGATCTGACGGGCAGATGGTCATGCCATATCACGCTGGGCGCCTCGATCTGGGGTTACGTCAGCGATCTCCCCCTTCAGAAATATCATTTCGGGGAGGACGGCCGCTGGCAATCCGAAAAGATGATCACCCAGAACAATTTTGGCCGGTACAGCGTCAGCGGGGACAAACTCGTCATCACCGATGGGGCGGGAAAGACCATTAGCTACCGCTTCAAACTGGAACGCATATTCGAATACAATAACTGGAGTCGCCACATCACGCTTTACGACAGCAACGGAACCGAAACCGAACTGGTCTATGATGGCGACTAAACACCCCATTTAAATTAACGTAACATGAGAAAGCTACCCCTGCTCCTGATCCTCATCTCTCTGGCATCTGCCGTCACCGCGCAACAGCCTTCGCAAAAGGAAATGGAAAAAGCGATGGCGGAGTACAACAAGATGTTGAAAGACCCTGCAGCCAAAAAGGCCCTCGACAGCATGGGCGTAAAGATGCCAACGGCCAAGGGTATGAGCGACCAATATGATTTTGCGGCCAAACACACCTCCCAGCAGCAGATGAATGCGATCCTGGGAGTCGAAACGATCCCGGCACGCGATGCCGCGCGGATCGCGACACTGCCGAAGGGGATCCTGTCGGATGCGCAGCTGAAAGTTTTTGTGCAGGGCGTTCGCTCCGCAGTGGGCGCCCACATCGACGCTTCGGCCAGGCAGTATGCGGATCAGTTGGCACAGAATCCCGACGTCCGGAATAACGGCGCCGCCGGGTTGGCAGCTGTGGCCAACGGACTCTGGATGAGCGGGAATATCACACCGGCACTGGATCTGATGGGCCGGGCAGTGGCGGCCAATCCGGCGGATCCGGACAACCTCAACAGCTATGCCGTATTCCTTTCGGCGCTGGGCGGCGAACAGCTCGCCCTGCCCATCCTGCAGAAGCTGAATCGCGACTATCCCGGCAACAGCACCGTACTCAACAACATCGGACAGGCCTGGTTTGGACTGGGGGACCTGACCACATCGAAGAAATACCTCGACAGCGCGATCCATTTCTTCGGCATGCACTCACAGGCGAATTACACCGAGGGGGTCATCGAGGAATCGAAAGGGAACAAGCAGGCGGCCATCGACCATCTTACAAAGTCGCTGCAAAACGGGTATGCCCCGGCCAAGGCAAACCGCCTGAGCAAACTGAAGGGAGGGTTAGGTAACGGCGATATCGGCTGGAATTTGCCCCGACCGGCCGATGCACTGGGACTGGAGAAGCTGGTCAGCCAGCGGCCCCCCTTCTATTTCTCGGCGGAATCCAGCACTACTCTTTTTCCGCAATGGCTGGCCTTCCGCCAATCCTGTATCCAGAGGAGCGCCGCACTACAGTCGGACGCGTCTCAACGGGCGCTTGCGGTACAAAACAAAATGATGAAGCAGATCAAGTCCGGAACCCTGGGGTCAGGCGCAGCGGCTTCAACAGGCAATATCTTCTTCGCGCGGAAAGCCCGGGAAATGTTGTATGCAATCGATCGCGATGAATCGGAATTTAATCAGCGCATGGAAGACAAGGAAAAGAAACAATTGGCCGACCTGCGGGCGAGTTTCCTCGAAACGTCAAAGAAGGTGAGGGAAATCAACGAGAAGTACACGCATAAACGCCAGGAGCAGGATTCCGCCGACGGTAACAAATTCGATCAATTCGAAGGCGACGACAGCCATGCTACGAAATTGCTCCGGCAATTCAACGAGCAGGCCTGCAAAGATGGAAAGAAACTGGTGGATGACTATTACAATCATTACAATCGGATCCTCGAAGACCTGGCGCATGAATGGATCAGCCGCGAGCTGTACTTCACCAATGAGATCGTCTACTACAGCAAATATGCGATCCTCGATGACAATGAATACCAGATGAAGAAGGCGGGCGCTGTCGCCCATTTCATCAACCTGCTGGGAATAAGCGGGAATGCATCGCCGGTGGATTTTTATCCGGGGGCAAGCGGCTATATGGCCGGCAACCTGCTTTGCAAGGCTCCGGCGGAAAAAAAACCGGGCGGTGGGAAATTACAAGACTACGATGACGTGCATTGCGACAACCACATCTCCCTGAGCATTCCCGGCGTCGTTACGTCGAAATGGGATTGCAATACCGAGACGGACGAGTGGTCTATCGGTCCGTCGAGCGGGAAATACAAAGAGAACCTCAACACCGGCCGGTTCAACGTCCACGGGGAACTGGGATATAGCGCCAAGATCGGCTCCCTCTCCGCCGGGCCGCTGAAGGTCGGGGCCTCGGCCGGCGCCGGGGTCTTCGTAGAGGCTACCAACACCGGCATCACCGATGTGGGTGTGACCGGACACGTCGAGGTGAAACTAGGCGGCAGTGTCGACATCCCGCTGGGCACGAACAGCGACGGCAAGGAAGACTCCCACTCCGTGGGAAAGTCGGTCAACCTCGCCGGCGCCGAAGTCCGCGTCGGCTGGAATTCGGGGCCATCGCTGACGGGCAAGGGGACATTGTCGGGCATTTCGATAAAATGATGATGACCCTGGTAACAGAAGGATCCATTCCGGTGCACTTAGGTTTCAATTGATCAAAAAGGCCGCTTTTCAACGGCCTTTTTTCATTTGCTTTCTAATTTCTCAATGGTCTTCTTCGCTGCCGCTAACCGGATGGCTTTATGCCGTTTACTCATAAAAACTGTCGTTTACCAATTCACTATTGCAGCCCCCCGGGTGAGGTCCTAGCTTTGACCTCATGAAAAAGCTGCTCCCCCTTCTTACATTGCTTGCGCTCTTATTCCATCCCCGGCCCGGGATGTGCCAGCAGGCCAACGGAAACAACGTCTTCGACAAGGCCAATAACGCCGTCAATAAGATCAGCAACGCGATCGCTGTCTTCCAGCCTTACCTGCTGAAAGCGCGGCAGATCTACTACGACGCAAAACAGACGGCCAGTGACTTTAAGCGGGACGCCAAAGGGGTGTTCCACAAAGACAGCGCGAATAACGCCGGCTATGGCAACAGCGGCTATGGCAGCAACTCGGGTAGCAGCGGCAGCAGCGGGTATAACGGCAGCAGCACCAATAGCGGCTACGGCGGGTATTCCAGCAGCAACGGCAATGGCACCAATGGCGGCAATAACGGCTATTCGAGCAATGGCGGCAATAACGGCTATTCGAGCAATGGCGGCAACAGCGGCTATGGCGGCACTTACCAGAACGGCTCCTCCGGCAACGCCGCTCCCTACCTGCAAGGCCAATCTCTCCCCGTCAACAACCCCTCCTCCGTCAACGACGACGCCACCGGCAACTGGGGAAATCAGAACAACGGACTTTACGGCAACTGCCTCGACGTACTCACCGGCACGGTAATGGGCATGGGTGAAGCCGCCCAATCCCCGGGATCGGTGGATCTCCTGTTCTTCGCCCCCAGTGACGGCCAGAACACCTATACGCTCATGACCCCCGGCTTCGCCCGCAACGATGGATCAGCGGGAGCGATGACGGAAGGAGTCAGCGAGCAAGTGAAGCAATGGAGCGACATCAATGAAAGCGAGGTCGCCCTCACCAAAATAACGATCGGCCAATTCAACCAGATTCAGAACAACAGCCAGATCCAGAACGCGGCCCGTAATGCGCAGGACTATGCCGGATGGTATAGCTCCGTGGCGCAGAAGCTGGATGGCCGGGTCTTCGCGGTCCGGGTGTCGATGGAGAACCGGGACGTCTATGCGCTGGTGGCTGTGATCAGGCAGATCGGCACCAGCGGCAACAATGGCTATCTTAAAATAAAGATCAAATCCACGGGCCTCGATGCCAACCATGACGGCCAGGTGGATGCTAACGTCTATCTCCGTAAATAATGACAAAACTCCCCCTTATGCGCAACACGCTTTCTTTTTACCGGTTGGGGCTGGCATCCCTGCTCTTTTGGCTGACCGTCCCATCCTTCCAGGCAAGGACGCAGACACAACCACAGGCCCAGCTGCGGCCAACGGCCGCGCGGATCGATCGCCGCGAACTGGTCGTCTATGCCCGGCAACTGCAGGAACACATCAGCCCGCAGAATACCGACTACCGGCATAAAGACAATATCGTCGGCTGGGGAGAGAACGGCAGTCCCTGGCAATGCTACGCCGACTGCAGCGGCTTTATCAACGCCCTCCTGAACCGGGCCTACAACGTTGGCGATGCGGATTTCGAACAGCTGTTCGGCCATCACCGGATGTACGCTTATCACTATTTCGACGCCATCAAAGCCGGGAACCATTTCCGGCAGATCCGCAATATCCGGGACATCCGGCCGGGTGATCTCATCGCCCTGGAATATGCCGATCGGTCAGAGCACGACGATAACACGGGCCATGTAATGGTCATCGATGCCGCCCCGCAGCCTCACCGGCCGACTAAAGTGATCGCAGCCAACACCCTCCAGTGGGAGGTCGCCGTCATCGACTGCAGCCGCAGCCCCCATGGCAACACCGACACCCGATATGGCAGCGGAGGCAGCGGCTACACCGGTCTTGGTAAGGGCATCTTCCGGCTTTACACGGATTCCAACGGCAACATCAATGGTTACAGCTGGAGCGCCGGTAATCCCAAGGAAGGATTTAATCCCTTCGAAAACCCCATCGTTGTAGGGAGGATCGAGTTATGAAAAACCCAGCAGCCCCCATACCGACCTTCCGCAGCCTTAGTCGCCTCATCGGCCTGGTATCTGCGATCTGCCTTTCATTCACACCGGCGGTAAACGCACAGCCGCCCAACCGGCCCCGGCCCACCGCATCTGTCGAAACCGCCATCCGGCAGCATGCCGCCCTGTCCAATATTCAACCTTACACCGGACAACCTATTGGCGACCGGGCCAATCCCTCGCCGGGCAACAAGACCGACGGTGTCGGCTACTATATGACCGGCACCAGGCCGAACAGCTGCTTCTATTACGTCGCCCGTACCGGCAAAGTCTACGCCGACTGGGGTCCCATCCGGGAAAAATATGTGCAGGCCGGCTATGAGTTCGGTGCGCTGGGCTGGCCCGCCGACGACGAATACCTTCTCCCCGACGGCTCCGGATTTTTCCAGCGCTTCGACCACGCCTGGATCTACTGGTGCCCCCGCTATGGAGCCTGTATCGTCAAAGGCATGATCTTCGACCAGTGGGCCCGCAACAACTGGGAACGCGGGGTCTTCGGTTACCCGGCCGGCGACGAGATCCCATATCCTAACTCCAAGGCGGAGCTCAACGACCGCACTAAAAAGAATGCCTATCTCTCCTATCAGCATTTCGACAACGGAACCATGTATTATCTGTACGACAAGGTCGCGCAGAAATACACCGTCCTCACGCAGATCAAGAACCCCAACTTAAACCCTTCCCGTCCACACTAAAAATGCACATCATGAGAACGCTTCTTTTCATCTTTCTATTCACCGCGGTCTTTTGCGCCGCGGCATCGGCACAATCCCTCCAGGGGGATATCTATATCGCCGCACCCGCCGGCCAGGGACCCGACCAGTTTGCCGGCGGCCATTTCCAGGTAGAGCTTTGGCATGTCAACTATGGCCCCGACAAACAGAACATGCTGACCACTGATATTCGCCTGAAGCAAAAGGTCAATGCAAACATCAACGTTCAATTGTCCAATAGCGGTCTTCATTATACGATCGCCAATGCGCCTTCGGGGACCGATCTGGCGATCATCGTATACGTCAGCACTCAGCCCGATAATACTCCTTTGCGGATCCTCGGTAATCCCAGCGACGGGCAGCAGGCGGATAAGAACCATACCTATAAATCAGACGCCAAGAAATTCCTCGGCCGGAATATCGCCTTTGGTGTCTATTCGCTCAGCAGCCCCGACGCCGGTCGTCCAACCGCGGATTTCCGGGTGATGAAGGCGGGCGGCCCCGCCTGTCGCCAATGCGATGCGTTCGGCGATTTTACCAAAGCAGTAGGCGATGCTGCGGATGACGCCGTAGACGCTACCGTCAAATTCGTCACCAAGACGATCAACGGGGTTGAGCATACGTTCGACCAGACCATCGACGGCGTCGCCGGTCTGTCCAAAGTCGTGGCCCAGGATATCCAGGGTCTGGCCAATACCGCCAACTTCTTTATCGACGAGGCGGGCCGGTTCTACTACCTTACCGCGATCGGCCTGGACAATCTCATCCTGTACGGCAATCTGCCCCGCACGCGCGATATCAGCGACCAGGAATATGCCTGGGCAAACAGTATGATCTACAACGGAACGCTGCCGGCCAAATACAGGATCAAGATCTTCAACTTTATGCACATTGGCGGCGACGGCCACCGTTTCTACACCTGGCCGGCGCCGGCATCCGACTATATCTATGTCAATATCGGGGATGCCTTCGACGACCCGATGCATTACACCAATACAGCCTATCCCTCCCCCGGCCAGGCGTTCATACACGAGTTGGGCCATGCCTGGCAATGCGGCCGGTATGGATTTAACGCGATGCTGGGCCGCTACTTTTCCGCACCCGGCGGTCTGAAGCAGACCTACGACCCCGGCTGTGCGGTCAACAATGCCGGCAGCAGTTACAACCTGGAGCAGGAAGCGACGCTCATCGACCGCAGCTATGTCGAGCTTTACTATCCGGAGAAACAGGATAACTATTCCTGCAGTTTCAGCATCCCCTGGGTGGAACAGCACGTCCGCAATGGTGTAGCCTTTAACAAGGTCAGCAACCCTGTCGTCCAGCAAATGTTAGCCGTCTCCGGTCCCACCGGCGGCCCGGCAAACTGGACATTAAATCATTCAGCCGGAAACCCAACCGACGGCGACGGGTTTTTCATGCTCGGCCGGAACCCCAATTCTTTTCTCTATTATTCGAACAAGACAAAGATAGCCGCCAGCAACTGGGGAGTTATCCGCGACCGGTTCACGAAGGCTAACTATGAGTTCGGCGTTCTGGGCTGGCCTGCCCGTTCGGAACTCCTCCTCCCTGATGGGGTCGGCTACTATCAGCAATTCGACCACGGCTTCATCTATTGGCATCCCAAATATGGAGCCTACGTCGTGATGAAAAACTTCTTCGACCTGTGGGCAAAGGATGGCTGGGAACGGGGGAAATTGGGTTATCCCGTCGCCGATGCGAATATGCAGGGCACCGACCATGGCTATCAGATGTTCGCCGGCGGGGTCATCTTCCTCAATGAGTCTTCGGGGAGAAGGCCTGGTGACGGGGGAAGCTTTATCCGTTATGGGGACCCCAATATCCTTGTAAAGGAATATTTCAAGACCGATGTTGGTTCCCGCGTCATGATCAACCCGCAACCCCTTCCACCCAAAGTTCAACGCAATAAAACCTCGCTCTGATGAATAAGAATCTTTTTTTCTCGATCCTGCTTTTATCGGTCTTGCTGGCCGGCGCCCGACCGGCATCCGCGCAATCCGTCACCGGATCCTGGGTAAAGACCAGCGAGATCCTGACACACGCCGATGGGAAGACCACCAATGGCTTCGAAAAGATAATAAAAGCGATGCCCTGTATCGCCAATACCGTCTATACCTTCTATGCCGGGGGCCAGCTGAAGGAAGACGCCTCAACCTGTCCGTCCCCGGTGCAAAAGGCAGCAGCCTTCCGGGCTACCTGGAAACAAGCGGGTGAGAAGATCACCCTGAATATCGATGGCTGCTGCGCCCCGATGCGGCACTCCCTGTTCCATATCCGGTTCGAGGGAGATAATGAGATGGTATGGACCTTTGTCTACGCCGAGAACCCGGAAACTCCCAATCCGACAAAGGCAAGAGAGATGAAGACTACTTATCACCGCCGGAGCTAGGATGGCCCCGAGAGCAGCACCGTCAATGACGCAATGTAACACTGTCATAATAAGCAACACCGAATAACCCCTTTTTAAGATCGAACCGCACCGTATCCCCATTCTTGACTCCCGATCGGTATGCCTGGCGGATGAAATCCTCCTCGCCACCATCACTCTTCGAAGGTAGCTCGAACAGAAACAGGCTGTGCTCAGATCGTTCTTCCCCGCTCGTGTATCCCGCTACATAGCTTCGCGTGACAACCCCACGGTCGGACCAGCGGTTCACATACAGACCTACGGCGGAGAAGCACGAGCGAAAGATCATATAGGAACAGAAGAGATAGAACGCCGCCACAAGGGCGGTCTGGAAGACGGGGCCTGCACGCTTTAGCCTGACGACCGCCCAGATCACCGTAAATGCAAACAAACCCAGGACAATCCAAAACAACAAGAAATAAACCCGGGCAGAAAATGCCTCGCTATCGGAAGGAAGATAAAAATCCTTTTGCCGGGGTATAAAGAGAACGACGAAAGCCACCCATAACAGCATCAGGGCGATCTGCCGCCAGTATTTCATGAAGAAGGTTTTCATGCCAGATAAGATACGATATTTTTTCCATCTCCAAAGGTTCTATTCCACTCTTATAACCACCCGGCGGCTTTGATAATTGGCAGGCGGATTGAAGGGCTCGAAGACATCACTTTCACGGGCGGCGCTAACATCCATTCTTGCTGGATCGATTCCCCTGAATTGCAGGTATTGTGCGACGGACCTGGCGCGTTCGTCGCCGACCTTTCTATCTTCCACTTCTGTATCGCTGCCGCAGGTATGGCCCGTAAGGGATATGCGGACCGAAGGATACTTCTTCATGATCCCGGCTAACTCGTCCAGGTGTCTCTTCTGACTTTCGGGAACCACCGTCACCCCCAAAAGGCCAAAGACGACGGCTCGCTCCATCAACTCATGCTGCTCATCGCTGAGGGTATCCATCACCGGTTTCGTTTGGAAAATGATTTTCGTTTCGGACTGCGCAGGGGGCTTTGACCTGGCGGCCCCAAAGCCCAGCCGTAGCTGGATGCCGAATGAAAGCAACGCCACCCTGCCGGTAGACGGTTGATTCAAAACGCTGCCGGCCTGGATCCTGGTCACTCCGTTGGAACTGTAGGTGACCAACGGCATACTGTCGCTCTTTCCTTTCAGACCGGTGAGGCCATAGTCGAGGTAGACCCCGGCATAAAGACACTTGCCGGGCGATAGGCCGAACCGAAGGCCGGAGCCGATGCTCAATGCTACCGCAGGCCTCCATTTCGCTGTCGCCCTGGCATTCCAGCCATTGATCGTGCCAAAGCCATGCTGTGGCAGATTGGACACATCGATGTTAAAATCCGGATAATACCCCGAGAGGGCCAACTGCTTTGCAGCAACCTGTACGCTGGTGTTGAAAGGGATAACGACTTTCGCCCCGGCGTCGAAATACCATTGGACGCCGGGTCCCGAAGGATGATATTGCAACAACAGGGGAATGCTGGCGGCGAAAAACCGCTGATTTTCTTCATATCCGGTGAATCTCACTTTGTACTCGAACGCTGATCCCGAATTGTCCACTTGGCCGGAGGTAAAAGCAGTCCCGTCCTGCAAGGTAGCTCTTGTCCGATAAAGTCCGCAGCTGAGGCCTGTAAGCAATCCCACCTGGCCATTCAAGGGAAAGGTATAGTTAAGTCCCAACGAACCGCCAGGAACCGCCCCGGACTGGCCGTTTTGCAGCGGATACCGCATCCCCTGCCATCCGGCATTCCCCTCGACACCGAGTTCCTGTGCATGGGCCGGCATGAAGATGGAGACAAATCCCACCACCAGCAGTATTACGCTATGGTACCACCAATACATTGGTACTTGCTTTTTGTCCATTGGCCAGTATAAGATTGACAATATAGATGCCGGTTTGGGAAGGCATGGTCACGAGCATCGATGGCTGAACGGCTGTCGATCGTTGCCACTCCCTGCCGTTCAGATCTTCGATCTGCAAAATAGCCCCCTGTAACGCGGCGCTGGAAAAGTTGCTGGTCACGGTGATCTTCCCACCCGCATTGACAGGATTGGGTTGAACCTTGATACCTCCGGCTATCGCGGCGCCGCCTGTAATGGCAAGTGTACAGCTTTGGATCGAATGACCGGACTTATCGGTGGCAATGACATAGTATTGCCCATTCAACGAAGGCGTCTCTGTGTAATAGGGAGCCGTGGCCCCGGCAACGGAATCCCCATTCTTATACCATTGCCATTGTACATAGTCTCCGCTGCTGTTGTCGAAAAAGATCACGTCATTCCATTGTTGCCGGATCAGCGAAGCCGGCTGGTATTTCATCGTATCGGCAACGGCCGCGGCCGCGCTATGATTGGCGTCTCCCGCCTGAGTAGCTGTAACAACCGTACTGCCCGGTTTCAGCAGGGTCAGCATGCTCCCGGAAACGGTGGCGACGCCCGGATCGGCTACCGAATAGGACACCGGCAGGCCACTGCTTGCAATCGCGGTCAGTTGCACCTGCGTTGTATTGTTGCATCCGATCAACAAACTTTGTACCCATGTTATATGCTGCGAGGCGATGGTAATGGTCAAATAGTTGCCGGTATAGCCGATCGTGTAGTTCCCGCCGGCGCTGATATTGCCTTTTGTTATGGGATAGGCCCCCACATTCTCACCGGCTGTCCGGCTCAGTCCGCCGGAAAAAACACTTGTATTGTCGCCATTCAACAATCCGCTGACCGTATAACTAAGCACCGGGTCTGCAGCCCCGTATTCCTTTGTTTGCGCCTTGGCGGTAACAAATACGGTAGCCGGGTTGACATAAAGCGTTCCGGCAATGTAGGAAAACAGGTAATTCGGGTCTGCTGCCCCTATAGCGGTAATTGAGTAGGTGCCTGCCGGTGAAGACGAACTCGCCGCCGTAGTTACCGTGGGTTGCGTGGTCAGACTGGAGATATTGTCGCCGTTGACAAACCCGCTGTAGGACAGGGAAGGCGCCGGCACCTGGCCTCCGTAGGTCATGGAAGCATTGCCGGTCGTGATCGTCAGGGGCGTCTGATCGATGGCCAGGGTATAATCCTGGGATGCGGAAAGTTGATTCGGCGGCTTGGTATTGTCCGTGGCGGTAACAGTAAATGAATACCTGCCGGCGGCGCCGGACGTCCCCGATAGTGCGCCGTTATTGGACAGGGAGATGCCCTTTGGCAGGTTTCCTTTTGTAACAGCAAAGGAATAGGGTGCTTTACCGCCGGTGACCTTTAAGTTGAGGGTATTATAACTCGCCCCATATCGCCCATTGGGAACGGTCGTTGTGGAAAAGACCAACTCCGGCGCCATAGGCCGGCCAACGCCGGCTTTCGACGCGAAATTGACCGCAACCAGGCTCAATCCCAATAAAGTGAGTGTAAAGAAGATTATCCGCCGTCGCATAAACAGGTTAGATTTGGACCACAGCAGATGATCTCCTGCAATTCTTATTCCACCGGAAACCTACCGGTTATTGCGGGATTGACGGTCGAACCAGTCGGACAGAGCCTGAGCGTACCGTAGGAAATTCAGCGTTATAAAGACTTGCGCATTGTCATTTACATTCACCATATCGACATACGGGTCCCTGTTCATAAAGACGAGTGTACAGGTATAATAGTTGTCGGTAACGATCTGCCCATAACAGGAGATCCGGTATCTGATCTCCTGCAGGTCGCCGTTGGTCGAAAAGACGGCCTTTACAATCTGGCAGTCCCGGCGGATCCCTCCGCTCAGCAGACTGTCGATGATAAAATCCCGGATCAGGCCCGTCAGGGCGAAGTAAGGCACCTCGTCGACGAACACATTCTCCCGGACCCTTCCCTGGTAAAGGATCGCGCCATTGGCATAATATCGCGTGGCGAATCCATTGAGTATCCCCTGCGAAACGTTGCCTACGTACCGGCCGCTATAATTGCCGTCCGGGTCGTAGTAGTTGACCGTTCCGTAACCGTCACAATACCCATTGACGCAGGAGCCGTACCACTCGATTGCGCTGCTATTCGAAAGCGTTCCGATCGTGCAGTTACAGTTCGATGCCCGGAGGTATCGCATCTGCGCTGAAAGGGAAACGGAAGATAATAGGAGGAGGGTGAAGAAAACCACCCTTAATGGTAAGAAGGATAGCTTGTCCACGGTAAAGAGATTTCCCCTTAAGGTACGACATTTTTATCGTCCCGCCAGCCCCACGCCGATGAAAAAGAACAGGATGAAGAGAACCGCGAGGGAAAGGCAAATGATCAGGATGACGCCGTAGATCTTGAAATAGATGCGCAGGCTGTTGAATCCTTCGGTGGTCTTGACCCCGTCCATAGCGTCCATCCCTTTTACGGTAGCCGTGGCAAATCGATACAAATAAAAGTTGATGAGTCCGCCGATGACGATCGTGAATACGACGACGACAAGGTTGCCGGTTCGTGCGAACGTTATGACGCGGTCGTCCTCTATACCGCCCTGGTAGCGAGAACCGGAGGCGAAAAGCGCCACGACCAGTTCGATGCCGTAGCCGATGAAGGCGCAAAGTGCAATGATCTTCGCCCAGTTCGCGGCCGACCGGAGATGTGTCCGGGTGGTCTCATCGAATGCGATGTTGAAAAAATTATCCAGCGAGCTGGAGGTATCGGGGAGATGTTGATTTTCCATAGTGATTAACGAAAGAAGTTTGCTAAAGAAAGAATGTTGAAGAGCAGACCGATAAAGGAGAAGATCGCGCCGAAGATGAAGTATACTTTCAGACACCTCATGCCTTCGGAGAAAACGGCCTGGTCCTGTTGCTCGATCCCTCTGCGGGTCAACGTAGAAAAACGGTACAGCATATAGACCGTATAACCGAGGATGGCGAAGCCAACAGCGAAGATACCGATGATGAGGGCGGTACCGAGGCTTGCCAGGCCCGCCATCGCCAAATTCAGCTGGGAGAGCGATGCGATCACCTGGGAAAAGCCCAGCACGAAGACCAGCAAAAAGAAGGACAGGAAGATGATCCCTACGATCGCAAGGAAGCGGGACCATCGGACGGTTTCGCGGAGAAGATTGCCGCTGTCATAGTCCAGATGCATCTGGAGGAAGGAATCCGGTTGATTATTTTCCATTGTTCGGTTGAGTTTAAATACAATAAAACAAAAAAAACCGAGATTTGGAAATTCATATATTTATATGTTTCACATATGAATCCTATCGTTCTCACCCCCCAACAGGCCAGAAAGATCATCCTTCATGCGGCAGGACTCCACCGGCGGGCGCCGTTTGGCAAGGGCCGCGAGGCCGTATATAAACTCATCGACCATCTTGGTTTTGTACAATTGGACACCAACTATACGGTGGAGCGGGCGCATCACCATGTCATCGCCTCCCGCGTACCCGACTATAAGCTGGAATGGCTGGAAGAGCTGCAGGCGGACGGGAGGCTCTTCGAGTACTTTACCTCCGACACGGGCTTCCTTCCCATGGAGAATTACCGGTTCTCGAAACCCGTCATGGAAGGATTTGCCGTGAACAGGAAGCCCATGACGGCCGCCGAGACCAATCTCATGAGCAAGGTGCTGGACCGTATCTCCCGCGAGGGGCCGCTGATGGTCAAAGACTTCGAAAATGACCGCCAGGAAGCCAGCTCGGGCTGGTGGGACTGGCGGCCGTCCAAAGTGGCGCTGGAGCGGCTCTACCTGGACGGCAGACTGATGATCACGCGGACCAGGGATTTCCAGAAACTCTACGATCTGCCGATGAACCTGGTCCCGGATGATATCGATACGACAACGCCTTCACCCGTGGAGTTTGCCCGGCATGTGATCCGGCGCGGGCTGAAGGCGATGGGTCTCGCCTCGGCGTCACAGGTGGCATGGAAGGCCCGGTATGTAAAAGACAACGTGATCAAGAAAGAGCTGGAGAACCTCGCGGCGGAAGGCGCGATCTGCAAGGTAGCCGTGGAAGGGGTAAAGACCGCTGTCCACTATATGCTCCCGGAATACAAGAACAAAAAGATCGAACTCTCCGGGGAGGCCTTCATCCTGTCCCCCTGGGATATCGTGAATGTCTTTCGCCGACGGCTGCGGGATTTTTTCGATTTCGACTACCAGATCGAATGTTTTGTTCCGGAGCCGAAACGGAAATACGGGTATTTCTCGCTGCCCGTGCTGGTCGGCGATAGGTTTGTCGCCCGTATGGACTCCAAGGCCGATCGGAAACAACGGACGCTGCTCATCCATAATTTTCATTTCGAGCCGGGGAAACTGACCAAACCGGAGATCGGCAAGATCAGCGACGCGTTGACGGCATTCGCCAAATTCAACCAGTGCCGGGAGATCAGCTTTGCAAAAACCAATAATAAAACACAGTTAAAAGCCATCAAAGACGGACTCTGAACCATGAGCGACGGCGCCCCATAGTGGCCCCGGCTTACTTCGGCACGACCGTCACGATCACCCGCTTATAACGCGTCAGCGGCGGCGTCCCCTTATCCGTCACCCGCAGGATAAAATGGATCGTCTCCGGCTTGTCGACCACCGGCGCCAGCACCTGTGCATCATAGATGTTCTGAGCGGTGAGAAAGGTCACGCGGCCCTTATAGCCGCTTGCTTCGACATAGGGGAACCAGAGATAGCTCATCGAGTCGCCATCGGGATCGGTGGTACCGGCCGCGCTGAGATGGAAGAGTTCGCCGGAGCGGACGGTGAGCTTGTCCGCATGACCCAGGGCGGGCACGGGCGGGTGGTTGCAGTCCTTATATTCTTTTGTGGTCCATTGGATACGCGCGGCAAAATCGTTTTGAAAATCGGGGCGCCAGCGCCAGATGGTTGCGAAGTTGCTGGCATAGGCGGCCTTGTCGACCGGCGAGACAACCGAGTCGCTGGCGTTCGTCCAGATAGGTCTGGTCTCGGCCTCGTCGACGGGCCAGTTCTCGCGCCTGAACCTGCCTGTGTTGGACTGCTCGAGCGGCGGCAGGTAGAGTTCATAGCGTCCACCCCAGCCGCCGTAGTTGGGATTCGCGGGATCATTCAGACCATTGTCGATGAGATTCAGAAAACTGGGGGTATCGCCTTCCATTCCATACGCAATGTCCGGATAGGCGGCGCCCAGCGGCCCATGTCCCTGCTGGATGTTTCTCGCCAGCCATTCCGGCGACACCACTTCGGTATTGGACCCCGGCAGTCCGAACGCGATGCCCAGCCAGGTGGCTTTTACATAGTTGTAGCCGGGCGTCACCACATAGAATAAAGAAGGGAACGCCTTCCGCATCCAGGGACCGCTGTCATCCTGATCGGAGATCGTGTAGATGCGGATTTTCCTATAGATCTTCTCCGCCTCGGCAACAGACATCGTGTGCTGGATCTTCCAAAGCGCCTGCGCCAGCGTATTGGGTCCGCCCCAGACGGCAAACCACACCGGGCGATCGTCCTTTTTCTTCAGGATCTCGAGGATCATCTCTGAGCCCTCCGAATCATGCCCCTGCCCTACCCCATTCATACCATATACGGCAAGTCCTTTCTTCACCTTTGCCCGTAGCGCGGCAGCGGTGGGATAGCCCGGTTCATGCCTGAGCAGATTGGGCTGCACTTTTTCATAAGCATCCAGGATCTTCAGGATGCTTTCGGGCGCCACGCGGGTCTTCTGGTGGATGGAGGTCGTTGCGATCAATCCTTCCACATCCCATTGATTGCAATAAGTAAGAAAGCGGATCATGGACTGGGTGTCGTCGGGATCGGCTTCGATGTCCGTCAATACTACGACCCGCCTTTTTTCTGTGGGTTGGGCGAAGAGAATGATGGGCGCCATCCACAGGAGCAGCGCGATAAATAAATGGTATTTCAGTTTTTTCATATAGCGCAAAAGTTATTTCGCATTTTCGATCGCCCGCTTCCACCCCTCATAATCGCTTGTCATCCGGTCATTCGCTTCGGACACATAGACCGAGCTATCCCACTGCAGTCGGCCGAGACTTTCGACATCCGTAAAAATCCCCTGCTGCAAACCCACCAGCAGGGGCGGCGCCCAGGGTCGCTTTTGCCGTTCCTGGCTGATAACAGCCTTCAGTCCTCGTCCTCAATATTCGGAACCTCCTTCTCCATGTCATTCTTGACCTGAGACACAGCTTTTTCGTCGGCATGAAATTTATGCTGAAAACACCATTTCCCAGCCATGCCATCATACTTGCCAACATATATTCCATCCTTCCCGTGGTGCCCGACCAGTTGATCTGCTTTAATTCCGCCATAAGACAACATTTTCCGTCATACAATTTCTGAAAAAAAACGCATGTATTGAACTGTCAGCATCAAAATTGCCAGAATCCAATACCCCCCTTCGATTCTGTTACCACCACCGACAGAAGCAAGACCAACCAGTTTCAAGGAAATGAAGATTTACCAGTAACTTGTAATTGACCATTCACGATTCAAATCAATATGCCAGACAAATTTCCAGGCTTTTTAGGCTACGGCGGAATTATCGCCATTCATGCGAATTGGCCGAACCATCCGGGAGGTCTCGGGTATATATCGAAGGCTACCGCCTCCCCCATAATGTTCACCGAAGAAGAGGCAGACGCCTTTAACACCACTAAGGAACCATTCGGCGCACAGCCTACATGGGATGAGCTGGGAAAACCGGAGATCACGCTGATCGAGTTGCCCAAAGCTACTAATATCAAAGCCCGGATCTGTTCCCGGGCTTTTTTTACCTTATTGTGTCGAAATGAAAGGGAGCAACGAAAAAAGGCCGCTCCGCTGTACCGGACCGGCCTTAACCATTCAAAAAATACCAACGTTTGTTCAACCGTCTTTTCTAAAGAATATGTTTCCGCTGATCGTTTCCAGATCGATCCGTTTTCCGCCGCCGTTGAGATCGGCCGTCACGGAATTCCCGCCGACATGCCTGACCCCTTTGCTTTCGCTGCTTAGCTCGAGATCGCTGAACATCGTCCCGGAGATGGTATGCATCTTCAGATCGGCCTTGCGACTGGGGGCAATGGCCATGTCGATATAGCCGCTGATGCTGTGCGCCCGCACTTCGGCCGTCTTACCGGTGATGATGATATTCCCGTTGATCGTCTCGACGGAGAAATCGGCGTTCTCAGGGAGGTATACGGTATGATAGATCTGGCTGTTGTAATTGCAATAGCAGCAGCAACAATTGTTCGAGTCCTTGCGGTTCCGGTTTCTGATCTTGTTGGTCTCCAGCTTACCCTGGATATTGATCGATCCGCCCGTTTCGTCGAACACCATCGTGTAGTCATCGTTGTTCTGGTTGTCATTGACATCGATGGAGCTCTTTATATAGACCTCACTCTTGTTCCACATGATGATCCGGATGGAGTCGGAGATCTGGAAGTTCATCGAGACAAAGCCGCTGGGGGAATAGTTGAGATGCTTTTCGACGACCCTTTGCGCCTGTGTCGCGGGGAGCAGCCCGATACAGAGCAGCGCGATGAGAATAAAATGTTTTTTCATATTCGTTGGTTTTTTATGGTTATCCTTTGCGCAGATAGATGCTTCCGCTGACGGAGTGGAGTCTCACGGCAGTACCGCCGCCGTTGAGCTCGGAACGGATCGAGCCGCCGCCCACCCTTCGCATTTCCTTGTTGACGGGGAAGTCGAAATCGGAGTACATCTGACCGGAGACGGTGCCCATGTCGAGGCTGAACGGTGTTTTGGCGGGGATCGTTACATCCACTTCGCCGCTGACCGAGGAGATCGAGATGGGTTTGTCTTTGGCGATATCGGTAAAGACCACGCTGACGGTACCGTCGATGGTGTTGACGACTATCGGTCCGGTCACCTTGCTCAGCGTGACGTCATGACAGCCCTTGAACTCGATCTCGTTCTTGATATTCGTGATCATGGTGTTGCCGCTTTTGGCGCAATCCCGCGTGATCTCGAGAGCGATGTTTTCGGGAACCCGGAGCTTGTAGCCCGCGCTTTGCGTGATGGGCAGCAGACATCTTAGCAGGATCCGGTTGCCGTTCTTTTCCATATACACGGCCTTATCGGTATTGTCCGTCCCGCCAGCATAGACGGCCTTCAGTCCTTTCGATCTGTCCGAGGAGCCATGTACGCCGCCACTGAGAATGATCTCATTGCCGGCATAACCTTCGATCGGGAGATCATCGGTAAAATCTTCGAGCACGAGTTTGGCGTCTTTCAAATCTCCAACGGAGAGCTTGAAATCCTGAGCCCGGGTCAGCAGGCCGATGCATAGGGACGCGAGGAGTAGGAAGCTATACTTCATTTGTTTCATGTTTTTACTATTTATAGATTATGAAAGGGGTTACCGCTCTACAGCACTGTGAGGCTTTTTTGTGCGGCGTCTTTTACTTCTTTGAGTGTCTTCTTATTGGTCATGATGTCCCGGATGGGGCCGATGGCATTTCTCTCGCGTTTTTCAGTCAGCAGGTTGATCAGCACGACCTGGATGATGGGTTCGGTCTGGATGCGCAGCGAGGAGACCAGCGAGTCCCGGACGATATGCCTGTCCGTAAACCGCGAAAGAGAATACAGGGCGGCCAGCCGGACGTTGACGTTCTTATCGTTATTCAGCGAGTTGAAAAGGGCGTCGATCACATTCTGATCGGGACTTGACATCTGGTCCGCATAGCTTACGGCCTTGATCCGCTCGCTGGCCGACTCGTCGTCGATGCCGCTGAGGAGTTCCTGCTCGTTCATCTTCCGCTCCATTTCGTGTACTACCGTTTTCAGACTGTCGATATCGTTCTTTGCAACCATATTCGATGCCGGCCCGGTCTTGATCGCCATCCCGATGCCGATCCCGCCGGCGATCAGGATCACGGCGGCCGCGGCCCTGCCGATAGCCGATGAGAAAAAGGCAATCATTCTTCCGCGTGGCTGCTCTTCTTTTTCCGGCGTTTGCAACAGGCTGGACATCGCTTCCATATTGAGCTCCGACTGAAGCATCGTGTTGAAATTCTCCCTTAGGGCCGGGGAAGGCAGCTGCTGTTCGCGGTTCTTCATCGTCGTCAGCAATACCTGCAACTCTCCTGCTTCGCGGCTGCATTCGGCGCAGGATCCCAGATGTTCCTTTACTTCGGCTGCCACATCTGCCGGTAAAGCCTGGTCCAGAAAATCGATCATCACCGCCTGTATGTCCTTACAATTCATAGTTGCCATTATACTTGTTTGAAATAAAGGGTCCTGAGCTGTTTGATGGCCCTGAACACCTGCACTTTTATCGCCGCTACGGAGATATCCTTCAGCTTCGAGATCTCCTCGTATTTCATTCCCTGGTAGCGGCTCAGCACCAGGATCTCTCGCTGATCGACTGTGAGCTTCGCCATCGCTTCATCAAGTCGCTGATATTGATCCTCCGAGTATCCCGCCATTCCATCGGCCAGCCGCTCCTCGGCATCGTTGGGGTCCGTCAGCCGGCCCGGCGCTTTTTGCGCCTGCTTGCAGTGGTCGAAATGAATATTTCGCGCCATCCGGTAGACCCAACTCCGAAAAGTACCCTGCGAAGGGTTGAAACTCTCCCGGTAGCGGATGATCCTGTAAAAGAGATTCTGCGTCAGATCTTCACTGGCTGCCTTGTCCAGGGTCAGCCGGAGGAAGAAATTATACAGGCTCACCTGATACCGGTCGAATAACGTCCCCAGCTCGGACAGATGCCCATCCTTGACCAGCAGCATTATTTTTTCATCAGATAGTTCAGGCACCCGGGACGACGTTTTAAAGTTTCTGTATAGATTACTGCGCGAGTATAAAAGGGTTACAGGCGGGCTGCAACTTTTTATCGGCAAACCTCGGCAAAATTCCGGGAAGAAACGTAAGTAATTGACCGTCAGTGGCTATTTAACCTCCAGCCGGGTGATACCGGTACCGGCCGTTCCATCGGCGGCGAGCCCCTCTACGATCACGACATACTTCCCGGGGACATCCGAAGAATAGAATTGGAGCGGGCGCCTTCCTTTTGCATCAGTCGACGCCGACGGCGACCAGTACAGCACATTCCGGAAATCCGGGAGATGACTGGCTGCTTCATCGGGTGTGGCATAGGAAGGAGAATAGAACTCCCTTTCCAGTTCAAGCCCGTCATAGTCGACGACGACGGCGCGCGGATCGAGGATGTATCCCGCCAGATCGCCCTTGTAGCTTGTCCAGTTGAGGATGCCCTCGAAGGAGGATGGACCGAGGAAGAACCGGCGTTGCACCGTCTCCAGTTTCCGCATCTTGACCGGATCGAGCGCCATCAACTTGTCGATGTCCCAGATGGGAACTCCGTCCAGCAGGATGAGCGGATCGTTCTCGAACACCTGGTTCTGATAGGAAAGATTGAAGAGCGGCAGGTGGTAATGCCCATTCCGCCGTTTCACGAAGATCATGGTAACATATTCCCGAAGGACCTCTTCCATGGTCGTGAACCGGACATAATCATCCAGTTTATAGGAATAATCCGGCCGGTAGAAAAAGGCGCCGGTATCGGCAATGGGAACCCGGAACTGCTTCAACCGCAACCCTGCATATCTGTTCAGGACCTGGGTGGAAAGGCTCCTGTCGGCAAGCAGCGAAGCGTCCCGCGGGGAAGCGATAAAAGGAGCAAAGGGCCGGCGGGTATATTCCTCGGAAAAGGGGTTGCTGATCTCAACCTTGTACTGGCTATCGACGGGGCTGGTCTGGACGATCAATTCCTGGCTGCCATAAAGGTCCTTCATCTCGAACCGCACATTGCCGTCATCGTCGGTACGGGCGGTTGTGAACTGTGTTCTCGTTCCCGGAACGGAGAGAAAGGCCTCGATCATTTTTGGAGCCGGCTCGCCATTATGCACGTCCGTAACCCGGCCGGAAACGATGGCCCCGTTATATTCGAGCGGGTATTGAAAGGAGGGAGCGCTGTGCCGGAGGACTTCTTCCCAGCGGAACCGGCGCCAGCCCTGGGTCATCAGCAGATTGTCCATGGCCTGTTCGTCCTCGGGATGATCGAAATAATATTCAGGCGACTCGATCTTCCCTTTCAGATCGGAGGCGAGCAGGAGATAAGGAAGGATATGGGCCGTGCTTACGGACTGGAGCGAGTCCAACAGAAAGACGGAGAGTGAGCAGTCGGCGGCCAGCGGCCGGCCGGCGGCATCCTGCGTGTTCAGGTTCAGAGCGATCCTGTCACGGGTGGCGTAGTTCGCTTTATCCGCCGTAACCGAGATCTGTAGCCGCTGGGAAGGCTGGCGGAAGACAAGCCTTTCGCAAACCGGCTGACGCGCGGCATCGAAGACCGTCAAATGCGATACCCCCTCGCCAAGGCTGTCCCGATCGATCCAAAAGCGGGCCTTACCACCCTGGATCGTCGCGGCAAACGCCTGCTTCACCGACTGACGCGTATGTGCAAAAAGATAGACAGCCGCGCCGTCTGCCGTGGACCGGATATCCACCCGCAGGCGGTTCTTGTCATCGGGCGATACGGTCATCACCATTCCTTCTTTTGCCGCGGTGGGAAGAAGGGTGTTGATGGCTGTTCCGTCCTCCAGCCGGAAGACCGACCGATAATGATGACCCGGCCGGGGGGTAAAGACAAAGCTGCCGGTGCCGAAACGCCAGGGACTCACCCGGTCCACCGTATCCTGCTCGTCCTCGGTGATCACGCCGTTACAGACGACACCCTGGCCATACTCGTCCGACACTTTGAATGCCACCCTGCAAGGAAGGTTTTCGACGAGATTGCCGCCTTCGGGGTAAAATGCGATATCGTACCGGGGGGCCGGCATGGCCGCAGTCTTTGGCGCGGTGGGCGCCACCGGCGACCCGTCCCCTCTCCGGGTATTGATAATAGTAATATTCTTCTCGAAGAACCAGTCGGCGCCAAAATTCTTCATCCAGCTGGTATAGGCGCGCAGCTTATAGTTCCCTGTCCGAACGGTCAACGGAAGGTACAGCGAACCGTCACCCGATCCCTTGTCGATCCCGGCCTTTGCCTGCAGCACGGGTTTGTTGTCCTTGTCCAGCCATTCCAGGTAGACGACCTTGCTCATGTCCAGCGGATGATGGCTTCCGGCTTCCACGCTATAGATCTTGAACCAGCAGATCTCGCCGGCCAGATACACTTCCTTGTCGGTGTGGACGAACAGCTTCTCCTGCAGCCGTTGCATCCGGTATTGATCGAGGTCCTTGGCTACCGTCGCCGTGACGGTGGCCTGCGGGCTCTGAGAAAAAGCTGCCGGCGCCGTCAGCGTCGTCAACAGGAAGAGAAAGATCGTTAGCTTTTGATTCATCGGTGTCATATTGATCCATTATCAACGGGGCCAGAAACTCGGTTTTTTCGTCGTCCCACCCTGCAGGGTACAGTCGACGCAGGAAGAGTAGTTGGCGGTATACCCTATGAGAAAACCCATATCATTGAATTTTTTATTGATCGGGGTAAAGATGCCCGACCCGAAGTACCATTTGATCGAGTCGATTACGACCAGGGTATCCGGAACGTCGCAGTTGAAAAAGTAGCCCCAGTTAGGCAACTGGCTCCGGTCGATGAAGATCCGCTGTTGCTGGACGGTCCCCGCCGAGATAAAACCTACCACCGGTTCATTGGGATTCGTCAACGAGTGGATATTCCCCCTCAGCTCCGAAGGTTGTGCGTCAAAAATAGAGCCCAGCGACTCGGTATTGGCCTTCATCAGACTCAGGAAATCGTAGGCCGCCTTTGTCAGCGCATACTGTTTTACATTGATCGTGTAAAGAATGCCCAGCTCCTGTCGGCCGGTTGGGATGAAGTTCAGTGGTTGCCGGTAGATCACGTCCTGCGCCAGTTTTGTCGACGTTCCCAGGTATAGAACGGTGGACGCCCTGTTCTTGTAACAAACATAGACATATTCCGAATCGGCCCTTGACAATACGGTATCCCCGAGCAGGCTGGATCCCTGTGTCGTGTACCTGAAGCCGGAGAATTCCGCTGCGTCATACTGCCAGGTCTCCTGGTAGTCCCATTGATAATACCGGGTATTGTTGGCCGCATCGTGCGTGTTGGCATAGATATTCACCCCGCTGGGATCCCGGATCCAATTGACGCTGTCCATTGGCGGCGTGATCTTGAACTCCACGAAATCGGAGAGATAGGTCTCGCCGTTACCGGTCCTGATCCGCAGCCGGTATTGCGCCGTCGGGTTCAGCGGAAGGGTGTCGACGCTATATACTCCGATACCGGTCTCCGGCAGCGGATAAATGGAATTGTCGCTCCCCTCCACCTGCACACTGGCGCCCCGTTCCGCGGGAATGGCCGAATCACCCGGAAGACCGATCACGTGACTCAGCGTAAAACTCGTGGGGCCCTTGGCGATATACCCTTCTACCACGAGATAGCCTGTCGCGGGGGACTTGTAAGGGCTTACATAGGTTTCCTTACACTGACCCAGCAGGAGCAGCAGGCAGACCAGACCGACCAATATTTTTATTTTTCGATTCATGAATGGTCCATTTAATAGGGCCAGAATGACGGTTTTTTTGTTGTTCCCCCCTGCACGGTGCAGTCCACGCAGAGCATATAGTTGCCAGTCCACCCGATAAATCCAAATTGGCCATATTGCCTGGCCAGCGGTGTAAACATATCAGCCTTGAAATAAAAGTCGAGCGAGTCCGGAACGACCAGGTGATCGGGATGATCGCAGGCGAAAAAATAACCCCAACCCGGCACCTGGGTTTGTGAAATGAACATCCGCTGCTGCTGTATGCTGCCGGCCGAGATATAGCCGACCACGGGTTCTTCAGGATGGGTCAGCGAGTGGATATTCCCCCTCAACTCGGAGGGCTGCGCGTCGAAAATAGATCCCAATGACTCGGTGTTAGCCTTCATCAGGCTCAGGAACTCATAGGCCTCCTTCGTCAGTGCATACTGTTTTACATTGATGGAGTAGAGGACACTCAGCTCCTGCCTTGCGGAAGAAATAAAGGTCAGCGGCTGCCGGTAGATCTCATCCTGCGCCAGTTTTGTGGATGTTCCCAGGAACAGCACGGTCGATGCCCTGTTCCGGTAGCAGTTATACACATATTCGGAGTCGGCCCTGGCAACGACGGAATCACTACCATCGTGAGCGGATTGGGCCTTGAACCGATAGGCGGAGAACTCGGCGGAAGTATACTGCCAGGTCTCCTGGTAATCCCACTGATAATACCGGGTATTGCCGGCGGGATCATGGGTGTTGACATAGATGTTGACGCCGGAGGGATCCCTGATCCAATTGATGCTGTCGATAGGCGGCGTTGTCTTATATTCCACGAGATCCGACAGGTAGGTGTCGCTGCCGGTCGTGATCCGGAGCCGGTACTTCGCCGTCGGGTTCAGCGGAAGCGTATCGGCGCTATACACCCCGATGCCCGTTTCGGCTAACGGATAAACCGAGTTATCGCTTCCTTCTACCTGTACACTCGCCCCGCGTACGGCGGGGAGCGCGGAATCCCCGGGAAGCGCGATTACCCGGCTCAGCGTAAAGCTTGTCGGCCCCTTGGCTATATATCCTTCCACTACGAGATATCCCGTCGTCGGGGACTTATACGGGCTTATATAGGTTTCCTTGCACTGACCCAACAGGAGCAGGAGCGCCAACAACGAAGACAATATTTTTATATTTCGAAACATGGGTCCCCGGTTAAAAGGCGATGTTATAATTGATGAACGGGATCGCGCTTCCAAAAATGGAAAGCTTGTATCCATTGACGGCCCCATTCTCCGACACATAGTACACCGAATAGGGGTTCTTTCTGCCGGTGAGGTTGTAGACGCCGAAGGTCCAGGAATTGTGGAATTTCTGGTTGACCTTATGGTTGCCCAGCACATTCAGCGACAGGTCTGCGCGGAAATAGTCGGGGATGCGATAGCCATTCCGGTCGGCGTACAGCGTTCTCAGCGAACCCGCATACTGGAAAACACCGATCGGCAGGGTGATAGGTCTTCCGGTGCTGTAGGTGGCGTTGAAGGACCAGCTGACGCGGTGCGTGATCCGGTAGTTACTCACCAGGGTCGCATCATGCGGTTTGTCATAATTCGCCGGATAGAACTTGCCGTCGTTGACCAGCGGTCCTGCATTTGGGTCGTCCTGGCGGAGCAGGATACGGGAATAGGTGTAGCTGAACCAGCCGTTCAGTTTCCCTGTCAGCTTCTTGATCAACAGCTCCACGCCGTAGGCCTTCCCCCGGGTTTCGAGGACGTCGGTCTCGATATGATGGTTCATCACGAGGACCGCGCCGCTCTTATAGTCGAGGTAGTCCTTGATCCGTTTGTAATAGACCTCCAACGAGGTCTCGATCGTGTTATTCTTGAAATTCCGGTAAAGACCCAGCGATACCTGGTCGCCATATTGCGGCCGGATGTTGGGATCGCTGAGTTTCCAGATATCCGTCGGCGCCATGGCCGTGGTGTTCGACAGCATGTGGATATACTGGCGCTGGGTATTGTAGCCGGCCTTGATGGAGAAGTTGTCGGTCAGCACGAAACGCGAAGAAAGGCGGTATTCGGGTCCGCCGTAGGTCTTGATGAATTTCCCCGATGCATATTGCTGCGTCCCGGTCTGGTTATCCACGGTGATCGGTTGGCCGGGCGCGTAGGTATTGACCGACGAGGGGCCCAGGTAGTTATACAGGGAATAACGGACCCCGGCTTCCACCGAGATCGAGGAGTTGATCGTATACCGGTCACTCAGGTAGGCCCCGCTTTCCAGCGCCTGTTCGGCCTGCAGGGTATCTCCGAGGACCAGGGACTGTTTGCCCCTGGGCGTGTACTCACCGGGATGCAATTTGTAGCGGAGCGTGCTCACGCCAAATTCCAACGTATGACTGCTGCTCAGGAAATAGTTGAAATGCGTCCGGAAATAGAGCTGGTTGATGTCGAAGCCCAGCTTGTAGGCATTCACCGGGTTCTCCTGGCTCCAGATCGAATACTGGTAGCGGTCATAGCCTGTCGAGATCAGGCTGAACAGTTTGTTATTGAAGATATGCTTCCACTTCAGACCGAGATTCCGGTTGCCGTAGCCATAGGTGGTGTCGTTGTTCAGATTGAAATGGTCCTGGCTGAGGTAGCCGGTGAGGTAGAGATCATTCTTCTTATTGATCTGGTGGCTGATATTCAGGTTGAGATCATAGAAGGAGGCGCGGCTGTTCTTATACTGGTTGGGCAGATCGGCCAGCAGCCAGTTGGCATAGGTGGTCCTTCCGCCGAGGATGAATGAGGACTTGTCCTTTACCAGCGGGCCTTCGAGGTTGACCCGGCTCGTCAGCAGGCCGATGCCCGCCGAGCCGGCAAGTTCCTTCTTATTGCCTTCCCGGCTGCTGATATCCACCACGGACGAAAGCCGGCCGCCAAACCGGGCGGGAATGCTGCTCTTGTACAGCTCCACATCCTTTACGACTTCGGGGTTGAAGGCCGAGAAGAGCCCGAAGAAATGCGCCGAATTATAGATGGTGGCATCATTGAACAGGATCAGGTTCTGATCGGCCGATCCGCCTCTTACGTTGAGCCCCGTGCTGGCCTCGCCGACGGTCTTGACCCCCGGAAGGGTCGTGATCACCCGGAGCACATCGGCCTCGCCAAAGACAACCGGCACCTGCTTGATCGTTCTGATATCCAATTTCTGCACGCCCATCTCCGTCCGCTTCACATTGCTGGCTTTCTCCGCGGAGACGATCACTTTTTTCAGCGTGATGATCTGGGTCTGGAGGTCGATATTCAATTTGCCATCGCCATAGATCATGATCAGGCGTCGGGTATCCCGCATCCCGATGCTCTGGATGTTGAGGATATGCCGTCCTTTTGGAAGCGAGATCGAAAAATACCCGTACTGATCGGAAGCGACGCCGACCCGGGGATTCTCCACGTAGATGGAGGCGCCGACGATCGGTTCTCCTGTCTTGGCATCCCGCGCATAGCCGGCAAGGTTGGCAACGCGGTTCGGGGTCGGATTGCCTTTGTCGCCGATGGTGTACAACTTGTTCTCGAGCGTCGCGACCTGCTGCTTGCCCACCTCTTCGAGATAATCCCTGACGCTGTCCCCGCCGGCCAACGCCCCTTTATCACCCGCCTTGTCGAAATAGCCGGGCGGCAGATCGGTGTGGATGGCTTCTCCCTTTGCGATGAAAACATGCTGATGCCGGTCGATCGAGTAGCTGATCTCCGAACCGGCGAACACCTGGTCCAGGATCTTTTCCATCGGCGCCCGGTCTACGTTGATGTCGATCTTCGTGGTATCGAGGTCGGCAGTGTCGTAATAGAACCGATAGCCGCTTTGTTTTTCCAGCTCTTTGAGGATCTCGGGATAGGTGCTTTGAGTCAGATGGAGGGTGACGGGCTTCGTTTCCTGCGCATGCGCAAAGAGGCCGGTCAGCAGCAAGCAAGCAAGAAGCAAGGTAATTTTATGGAGTAAGGCCATCGTACCAGGTTATGACTTTTAGGAGGGTGTTTTCCTTGTCCTTCCGCATCCGAAGCCGGTTGCTTCGCATGAACTTCTTTGCGGGACCGCGTTTTTCCTTTAGGGCGGTCAGCAGCGAGCGTTCGTTGTTCACGGGATAATAGGACTCACCCATTTTAAGATAGTAGGAGATATTGGTCAGGGTATATTTCTCGAACCCCTGGCCTGCAAAAGGGACTTCCACCTGGACCGACTTGGAGATCCTTTTCAGGAGCCGGACCCGCCCGCGATACAACTGTTCATAGAAGCCGTTGCGGGGCGCGGAGGGGTTCAGGCTGTCGGCAAGCCGGATGAATTGGTGTTGTTCGACGGTAAAGCTGTCCAGGTGCTGCCGGTCGAGCCCGATCTTCCATACCGAATAGGGATCCTTGATCGTCACCTGGTCGAGGACGACATCATACAGTAACGGGACATGCTGGTAAAGAACTCCATTATAAAGGAGTGAACCCTCGATGAGCGAATCCTCGAAATAGGGATGTCCCGTTTTTATCTGGTAGGCATATTCGACGTATTGCTGACCCCGGTACAGCTGCGTTTCGGGATTGACGAAACTGTGGTATTGACGAAGGGCGATGGAGGAGGCCGAGTCGAGGATCGGGTTGTCTTTCGGCGCCGTTTGGGCGTTGACCCCCGAAGTCGAAAGGGCACAGCAAAGCAGGAAGCAAATAGTTTTGGACTCAAGTTGCATGGCGCCGGTTTAATCCCTTAAAATAAATAAAGTCTTTTACATTCGATGGCTAATTCGGTAAATTAGGTCATTAAAATGGTATTAATGGTCGGAATCCTCCGTAGTCTGATCTTGCTTGGCGCCGTGCAGGGATTTATCATTGTCGGCCTGCTTGTCGTTTCCGCCCGTCGTGATCCGGCGGGCGCGCGGGCAAAGCAGCTTCTGGCGACGATGATCTTCCTGCTCGCCCTGGCCTGTTTGAATATCTATCTGTATTCAACGGATGCCCTTAATAACACGCCCATCGGAAACCTGATCAGCGCTCTGGTCCCGACGGTCATCGTCATGCCCATCGGCCCGCTGATCTATTTTCATATCCGGAGCTGCCTCGAGCCGGAGTTCCGGGTCGACCGCAAAGCCCGGCGGCATTTCTATCCAGTCGTGCTCGATCTGTTCCAACATTTTGTTGCCCTGCTCTACATCATCGCGCTCATCGTCGGATGGCTCGATCCGCACCGGAATTACGGGCTCGGCAACTGGATCGATGACTATGATCAGTATGTGGATATCCCCCGGTGGATCTCGCTGGCGATCTATCTCCGGCTTTCATCCCGTTATCTGGCCAAAGCGCGCGCGTCGGCATCTCCGGAAGACCTGGTCTGGCCGCGAAAACTGGTCCGGGCCTTTACCGTCTTTTGTATCATCTGGCTGCTCCATCTTATTCCCTACGAATTACCGCAGACCGGCCAGGCGCTGATCGATCGCTTCGACTGGTATCCGCTCTATCTTCCCATCGTCGTGCTCATCTACTGGCTCGGGGTAAAAGGGTATTTTATCGTGTACCGATCTGCTCCCGACAGGAATCCCGGTGTTCGGAGTGCGCTCATGCCGGAGGTCGTCCAGCCTGCGGTGCTGGCATTGAAAAAGGCCATGGAGCAGGATACGCTCTGGCTGGAGCCGGCTTTGAGCCTGGGCATGCTGGCCCGGCACTGCGGACTCGCGCCAAAGACCCTTTCCGCGGTGCTCAATCAGCACCTCGAAAAAACCTTTAATGAATTTGTCAATGACTATCGCATTGCCGCTTTCAAAGACCGCATCCTTCAACCCGCGAGCCGGGAACTGACGATCGCCGGGCTGGCATATGAATGCGGTTTCAATTCCCTGCCTACCTTTCAGCGGGCCTTTAAATCCAGCACCGGGATCACTCCAAAGGAGTACCTGCAGAAAAATACGGTTGGAAATACTGATCAAATCGGGATTTGAATAGGCGAAGCGTCGTTCCTGGGCTTGTTTTGTGAAAAAAACCGAAGCCATGAGACGTCCCCGCCTTTTTATCCTGTTCTTCCTTTTTCCGTTGCATTCTCTTTTTGCCCAGCCTGTCCCGCTGGCCGATGAACGTACCGGTGTCTATCGCGGTCGGAATGATCCCGCCATCGAATTTCGCATTGCCCGAAAGAACGACCATCTTTTATTACAGATCCTGGGACAAGGCAGGACCGAGCTTGTTTTGTCCGCAGGCGGCTGGTATCTGATAAAAGGAGTACGGCCTGCCGCCAGGCTCGAATTCCTGAAGAATGATTCCGGGCAGATCAGCGGGTGCCGGGTCTTGCAGGATGAACCATCGCACACCTGGAAGCGGATCGACAGCGCCGCGAGCGGGCCGGCCGCCGGGGCTGGTCTGGCCGTCGGAAGTGGCCTGGCCGGTCTGACGGGTGACTACCAGCTTACCGCGAATCCTTATCGGGTGTTTCATATCCGGGAAAAGGAGGGCAGGCTGTTTGCGCTGATGGGCGCGCTGCCCGAGCAATCGTTGGAGCCGCTTGGTCACAAGCGTTTCCAGTTCATCAGGGAAGGCTATAAATATGTCCTGGAATTCAACCTCAGCAATGGTAGGGCGGTAAGCCTGGTCAACAAGGGCAATGTCCCGATCTCCTTTGTCAAGATCGGCTCAACTCTGCCGCATGTCTCCAATCGCAGCAATGGTTTTACCCGGGCCGATACACTGCAGGGCATGCTGGGCACGCTGCGCAACTGCTATGACGTATTGTTCTACCACCTGGACCTGACGATCCTGACGGAGACCCGGTCGATCCGGGGAAGCAATCTCATCCGGTGGCGGACGGTGCTGCCGTTTCGCCGTATGCAGGTCGATCTGTATGAGAACCTGGCGATCGACAGCATCAGCTATCATGGTGGCCGGCTGGACTTTACCCGCGACGGTAATGCCGTGTATATTACGCTGCCCGCGATGGTCGCCAAAGGCAGTGTCGATGAATTACGGATCGCTTATTCCGGGGTACCCCTGCAACCGGATATCGAAGCCCGGAAGGGCGGGATCTTCTGGCTCACCAACCGGGACAGGTCGGTCTGGATCGAATCCGTCACGCAGGGTATCGGCGCCAGTGCATTCTGGCCCTGCAAGGATCATTTGTCGGATAGGCCTGACAGTATGCGGATAACAATAACCGTTCCGCACGGTCTTTCAGATATTTCCAACGGCCGGCTTTTGTCCAGGACGGAGTTGCCGGATCATTGGACGCGCTTCGACTGGTATGTCGACTACCCGATAGTCACGTACAATGTCGTGATCAATATCGGCGACTATACCCATTTTTCGGATGTCTATACCCGTGGTAACGGCGAGACCCTGCCGCTTAATTTTTATTGTATGTCGTACAATCTGGACACCGCCCGGCGGTTGTTTGGCGATGTGGGCCGGATGCTTACCTTGTATGAGCAGGATTTCGGGCCCTATCCCTTTCCCCTCGACGGGTTCACGGTGCTGGAATCCATCTACCCGATGGATCACCAGGGAGCGGTAAGCGTCGGGTCCATGCGAAATCCCTTTAACAGTGACAAATATGACGGCAGCATCCGCACGCTGATGTGGCACGAGTGCGGCCATGAGTGGTGGGGGAACAATGTCGGATGCAGTGATTATGCGGACATGTGGATCCATGAGTCGTTTGCTTCCTATGCCGAGTTCCTGAACCAGGAGTCGGTGGAGGGGCGCGCCGCCGCATTGAAGGAATTGAATAAGGATAATCCTGATAATAAAGAGCCGATCATCGGCGTCTATAATGTCAATCATTTTCACGAGGGGGATATGTACCTGAAAGGCGCCCGCATGCTGAATACCCTGCGCAGCGTGATGCAGAATGACAGCGGCTATTTTCGCATCCTGCGCGGCATTCAGGAGCGCTTTCGATATACGCCGGTCCGGACGGAGGACATCGTGGCATTTTTTAACACGGCTTCCGGGCAGGATTATACGTATTTCTTCGATCAGTACCTCCGTTTTCCACGTATCCCGGTTTTGGTTTTGAGCTTTCAGCAGGATGGGGACGTGCTTCGGGTCCGGTATCAATGGGAGGCGGATGTGGCCGGCTTTCGGATGCCCATCAAGGTGCGGCTGACAAAGGACAGCTGGGGATTTATCCAGCCCACGACCTCGGAGCAGACGCTGGAGCTGAGGGGCATGAGTCAAAAGGATTTTGCCGTGGACACCGAGGAGTTCTACGTCGCGGTGAAAGGGCTTTAATACCGGACGGGGCACGCATAAAAAAAGCCGCCCAGCTATGAATGGGCGGCTTAATTTCTTGTAAGGGTTCTAATCTTCTAAAACTAGTCGGTTTTCTTAGGGTTTTGGATGTGTTGCTTGCTTCGGACTTCGGACATTTGGTTTTGTAGGAGTTGGATTTCGTTCGTTGCTGATACAAAGATGCAAACTGTTTCCGCCTTCCGGGAATTTATTCGTCGGAAGTGTCGATCTGCCCGACGAACGTCGATTTTACCCGACGAGCGAAATTTTAACAGGGGTATGGCAGCGGTGTCGTCCGATCCTTTGTCCGGGAAAGATATAAGCCCCACCGCCGATGAAACGACTGCTTTACTTCCTTATCTTGTTGAATATCAATAGCGTGAGAGCCCAGAATAAAAAACTGACCCTCAGCTTTTCTCCATTGGCCGCCCTCGACTTCGTCAATTTCCCGTCCATCCAGGCCGGGGCAGAATATCGACCTTCTCCTTCCTGGGGTTGGTATTCCGAATTGGGCCTGCAATATGTCCCATCGGCGTACGAGCCCAGGGATAGTAGCTTCATCCACTGGCGGGGAATAAGGATAAAAACCGAGCTTCGGTATTATTTCCAGGGTAAACTCAACCACCGGCTTCATTTCCTCACCGGCCATTATATAGCCGTAAGTGCGTTTTACATCAACGACGCACACAATGACTTCGTCGATTACCGCCGCGCCGGGGATTCGATCGACAGCCGGCGGAGAGATGTTTTTGCCGTCCGGAAAAAGGTCTGGGGCCTGAACATGCTGATCGGAAAGCAGCGCAGCCTCGGCGGCAGATGGGGGACGGATTTCTACCTGGGGCTGGGCATTCGGTTCCGGTCCTTTGCCACTGCCGCCCAAGAGTTCGTCTATGGAAAGGATCTTTTGTTTACCCCCATCGATTACAATGTTTGGGCCCAGCGGGTCCGAGCGGAAACAAAGGGCGGCTTTAGTGTGGTACCCAATCTGACCATCGGTATCCGGCTGACCTACCGGCTATAAAAAAACCGCCCTGCGGAAGGCAGGGCGGCAAAAAATTTCTTTTCTAAGGGTTTTTAACTTCAACTCGGTTCTTCAGGTTTGGATGTTAGGGGTTTTTCGTTTGGATTTGGTTTCGGTTGGTTTTCAAAGACTTTGGAAGTTTCGTTGCTTCGTAATCGGACATTTGGTTTTGCAGGAGGTTGGATTTCGTTCGTTGCTGATACAAAGATGCAAAGAGATCAGGCGATTTGAAAACATATTCGTTCAAGGAGCGAAACTGCCCGACGAAGGGCGATTTTGCCCGACGAACGTCAATTCCGGGCGATGAAAACCGGGGTTGTGGGGGCGCCGGCCGGGTTAGCGCTTCTGATTTGCCCGGATAAAAGTGGCGACATCCACCATTGGGGCCACCCAGACCTCCTGTTCGTGGTCTTTGAGAAAATGCAGCAGCTGGCTGTGATCGCCCAGTCCTACATTGATGCTGTGTCCGCCGCCGACGCCGTGAAAACAGAAGACGAGCAGGGAATGCGTCCGCATCGCCTCCTTAACCATGTCGATCATCTGCGCGCCCGTCTGACCATCGATGGAGACGGCGTTGATATTGTCCGGGTTGATCGTACTCAGCGCCTGCATTTTGGGCACCACTCCCCGTGCGCCCGCAAAATCCTTTCTCAATCCCAAATAGTACGAGCTATCGTGGATCGTAAACTCTCCGCACGGAAAGGCATAGGTCCGCAGCGTCTTGCCATCGATGGCGTGGAGCATGACGTTCACGACCCGGATCTCGTCATCGGCCCTGCCGATCGTATAGGTATGCAGATCGCGGTCGGGCGAGACCCAGCTGCTGCGCCCCGCCACGGTTCCATCACAGGGATGGGTAAGCGAGTGGTTGCCCAGTTCGTGTCCGTGGGCTGCGACGGTGCGCCATTCTTCCAGCCGGCCGGCTAACACCGGCGAGATGCCGATCAGGTAGAAAGTCCCCTTCAGGCCGACGGAATCCAGAGCCGGTACCGCATTGTCGAGATCCTGGTTGATGGCGTCGTCGTAGGTGAGCACCACTGCGCACTGCTTTTGGTTCCAGGGCCGGTCATCCGACTGGGCGAATCCGTGCAAGGCGAAGGAGAGGGCGAGAACGAGGAGGGCGATCTTTGACATAAGCGCATGGTTTGTAATGGAAAGGTAGAGCAGGAGAGAATACCGGCAAAGGTTTTCTTGCCGCAATTCTTGTATATATTGCGGTTTTGGGGGGCAATTAGCTAATAACCAAATGTTGCAGGTCGGCGGACGAAGAGATCCGGTCGTACTCAACCTGGACCAGCCGCGAATGAACGCCCCGCCGGGCGATCACTGTTTCAAAAACACGATCTGCTGATTTCCCTTCTGCCACGCATAATCGAAGAACCCCGCCATCCGGTCATAATCGGACGCGGGGTAAACCCCCTTCTGTTCGACATAACGACAGGAGATGGTGAGTACGTCGTTCTCGAAGCTGCTGTGGATGCTATAACTCCCGAAGGGATAGGACAGATGGCCGGAAGGCAGATGCTCCGGCGCATAGCCGTGGGGCATCTGCAATACGATGGAGTCGGATTCGTCGACGGCCAGCCGGAGCTCGATGTCGGTCTGGCGAGCGGCGCCGGCGGCGGGCAGGCGGGAGGTGCGGCGGAGGAAATGACCGGGAACGAGGATCAGCCGGTTGCCGCTGACCGTCGCAAAATGTTCGGCGGAGAGGTGCATCGATTCTTCGAGGGTGGGAATGCTCGCCCGGGTGGCCGTATAGCTCCAGTCGCTGAGGGTTGCGTCATTGAGTCCGAGGACCTGCCGCTTCTCTTCGAGCAGATCGCGCCGGGAGAGGCGGTCGATCATGGATCGTGGAGCGTCCTGCTCCAGCCCGGTATAGCCGATGCGAAGGGAGGCGTCGAGGGCGCCGTTGCCGGCAATGGTCCCTTTCAGGTTTCGCTTCAGCCGGTTCTCCCGGGGGCCATAGGCCGGCGTGTGGACGAGGTGACCACTCTGCCCGTCGATCAGCAACCCGTCGCGGTCGTTGGTGAAACTGCCGAGATAGCCGGGAGCGAGGGTTTGGCTGGTACATTCCAGCCAGACGGAGTCGGATCCGGCCAGGGCAACGGCGATGCAGTGATTGAACTGCTGACAGGCGAATCCCGGGTCGAGAAGCGGCGGTTCGCCACCACCATAGATGAGCACCGGCCATGCCCTGACCCCGGCTTCCTTCAGCAGCGCCACCATATAGTTGGCCAGGGCCTTGCAGTCCCCATATTTACGGGTATACACATAATTTGCATCATAGGGCTGCCAGCCGCCGATGCCCAGCTCGATGCCCACATAGTGCGTATTCTGCTGTAACCAGGAATAGAGCGTATCGATCTTTGCCCGGGGAGAAAGCCCATCGGTCAAAGCATGCACCGTGGTCCGGCACTCCCCGGGCAATTGTCCGCGTCCTTCGAACAGATCGGCGGTGAACTTACCCAGATGGGTCCAGTTGTCGGCAGACCCTTTATAGCCGCTGAGCTCGAAGCTGCCGGGGGCCAGTTTTACGGCCGGCTCGCGGCGGCTCCAGTCGACGGCATAGGGTTCGGTCCTGCGTGCAGGCCGGTTGTTCAGTTCCCAACGATAGCTCTTCACCCCGCCCCTTTCCGTGATCACTCCCGATACCGGCATCGCCTGCTCCCGGAACAGGAGGGGATAGCCGGCGGGCGCCTGCACGATCAGGCTGGCGTGCAGCACAGCTGTATTCTCTGCCGGCTGCGGATACCATTGCGAAGGCAGCATGAACAGGTTGTCGATGATCGTCTCTTCCTCGAAGCTGATCGTATAGGGATATACGTGATTGTTGAATTGATAGTATTTCACCCGGGTATCGACGGCCAGCATCCCCATCCCCCCGATGGGCGCATCGGTCAGATCGCCCTTTTTGATCTTCCGGACCAGTTTCCCATCCGCGGCATAAAGTGCCGCAGTGACGCTGGACAGATCATGGAACTTGTCATAAAAAGTGTGGATCATGCTATACCCGTCGCCGTTGCTGTTCAGGATCGTCGCGATCCATTTCCGACGGACGCGGGCCTTGCGGACGGATTCGATGGTTATTTCCAGTTGGTCGAGTCGTTTGACCACGGCAGCCCCCTGCCGCAAAGAGTCGGGCAGCAGAGCGGTCAGCGCATCCTGCGCCCGGCCGCCAACGACCGACAGCTCCGCGATAAGTCCGATAAGCAGGATGCGAAAGGAAAGAGAACCCATGTCAGGATGATTTTTTGAAAATGATCTGTTCCTTTTCTTTTTCGATGATCAGGGAATAGAAATCGCGCAATCCTTTATAGTCCGATACGGGATAGTTCGTGCGATTGAGCTGGAGCCGCATCCGGAAATTGATGGCCTTGCCGTCCGACTCGATGAGATATTCGTAGTAGCCGCCGCCGTCTTCCAGCGAATAGCGGGCGGATTTGGGCAACTGGTCGACGACATAGCCCGCGGGGATCTCCATTCGCAGCACATAACTGTTGTCGATGCGGAAGGGCATCTCGACCGGATAATGCCGGTCGGGGCTGGGCAGCGGGTTGGCGCTGATCCTCTCGTGCATGATCGGATAGAAATAGACCGTCTTCTGCGTAAAATGATAGTTCATGTCATAATGCATCCCCAGCGGCTCTTCGGGTAACGCCAGCGAGTCGAAGCCATGCCCGACCATCTGCTTTGAGTTGCCAAGGGTCTTGCGCAGGTTCTCAAAAAACTCATCCGGCGTCGTCTTCTTCAGCCGGCCACGTTCAGACATCGACTCGAAGCAGCCCATCGTCCGGTGATAACTGCCCGGCATCCCGCCGGTCGCGTCATTTTCGAGAAAGACCGTAGTGACCCGGCGTTCGGTCACCGAATCGGACAACAGCGGAAAGACGAGATGGCTGGAGTCAATGGCATGCGCATTTCCGTTGTAGCAGCGCTCGGGCAGCTGGCCAAACCCAATGGTATTGATCGTCGCATCCAGCAGGTATTGTTTGCCTTCTACGCGGACACCGGCAATGACATAGTTGAAGTCCCCCAATAATGGAAAAGCGTCCAGCGGATACCCATGGGTGCGGGTGCTGAGGATCACCGGGCCGGCCTCGAAACCCTGGTGCCGCAAGACTGCCGTCAACAGCAGGTTGATCTCGGCGACATTACCCTTCTTCTCCTCCCAGATCTTTTTCAGAGGCTGAGAGAGATACAGCGCCTCGACACCCGTACAGGTAAACTGGTCCCGGACGAACGAATATATCTTTCGGGCCGCTGCCAGCGAAACCTCTCCCTTTGGCGAGAGCTTTCCCAACTGGTCATCCATCCAATGGTTGCGATCGGTGAGGCCATCCCCGAAACTGGGATTCTTCAGCAGCTCGTAGGTCAGCTGTTCCCAACTATTGCGGTAGGTCTTCTCGTACCCGTCCATTCGCACGGTGGACAACTGGAACTGCACCTTCTGCACGTGGTTCCGCACCGTGGTGGTATAAGGCTCCCTTTTTTCCATCGCCGGCGCGTTCTGAAGCGCCCAGACCCGATGGAGGACCTGCCCCGACCATACCCCGCGCGCGGCGCCAAAGGCAATGGGAAAAGAAGTCTGGGACCAGGCGACAGTGTCGATGGTAAATTTCCGGTAGCCCTGCGTCTTTACAAAATAGTCGAACAGCGTAGGCATGGTCACCTCGTACTGGCTCCAGAGCACCGGATAGTCCCCCTGAAAATCCCAGGATGGAATAAAGCCGTAACCCGGATAGATGATCCGGTAGCTGTAGTCGATGATCGACCCTACCTTCACGTTGGGAAAGGCGATCTTGTCGACGATAAATTGCCCGCTCCTGTCTTTGAAGATGCCGCCCTTGTCGAGCTTCGTCACGACGAATTTCCCGTCTTCCATATTGTAGACCGTCGCCCGGATGTCTTCGATGTCCCCATCGGAGCTGTTTCGGTGCATCGTGGAGATGCCCAGGGTCGACAGCGAAAGTCCGTTGGTGTTGAGAATGCGGAGCCGCGCATGCCGTTCGTAGGTGGTGGTGTAGCCGCGGGAGCCGGAATAACCGCTGGGCTCGAAATCCACTATTCCGCGATCGAAAAGATAAATGGCATTGGCGTTGCTGTCCAGATCGTAGACGAGCGATGTAAAACTCGCGGGTGTGACATCACGGAAGATGTCTGCATCCGGATCGGGCGGTTGTGCGACCAAGTCAAAAGAGTACAGAGTGAAGGTCAGTATCACGGCCAGGAGCGGGCCAAATGGATACTTCATTCGGTTTAATGATAATTACTTCAATTTACCCTTTTTTTTACCTTTCGTCTGCATTTGGTTGAGATAATTTTCGAGGGCATCGAGGCGTGCTGTCCAGAACTGGCGGTATTGTTCCACCCAATCCGAGATCTCGTGGAGTTTCTCGAGCCGCGCCTCGTAATAACGTTCCCGGCCCTGTTGCTTGACGACGATGAGCCCGCACTCCGTGAGGATCTTTACATGCTTGTAGATGGCGGTGCGGCTTACGTCGAAGTTGCCCGCAACGGCGTTCACATTCAGGGACTGGTGGGCGATCATGCTGATGATCTCCCTTCGGGTGGGGTCGGCTATCGCCTGGAATACATCTCTGCGCATTAAGGGAAACCTTTTGGTTGCAAATTAGTCGATGCCGCCGGGATTTGCAAATTTTTCCCGGCGGGGGGCGGCGGCGTATATTTGCCGGATGGATTATTTCAAGGACCTCACCCACCTTTTGAAAACAGAGCAGGCGGAAGACCGCCGCGCCTACCAGGAGCTGACGGAGTCGACGACCGTCGCGCAACGCCGCGACGCTGGTCTGGCCTGGTTTCCGATCGCAATCCGCGATACGGAGCTGGGTCGTGGCGATTATCTTACCGTGGAAGTGGAAAGGACGACGAATACCGAACTTCCCCACCAGCTTCGCTTCGGCGCCTCTGCGGCGCTGTTCTCCAATCATGATGCGGCCAATGACCGGGTGGAAGGGACGATCTCGTTCCAGGGTGGTAACCGGCTGAAATTGGCGTTGCGGACCGATGAGTTGCCGGATTGGTCGCGGAATGGAAAGCTGGGGATCGATCTGCTTTTCGACGACAATAGTTATACCGAGATGTTTGCCGGGTTGCGGCAGGCCGGGGCGCTGGAGAGTAAAGCCGAAGAGGGAAGGTTGGTGCGCGTCGTCAGCGGGCAACAGGCGCCGAGGTTCGAGAGCGGCGCGGGGGACGGCGCGGATCACGGATCTGGCACCGAGGCGATGCGCCAGCTTGCGTCCTCGCGTCTGAACCCTTCGCAGCAGGCGGCCGTGGAGAAGATCCTCGCGGCCCAGGACCTCGCCATCGTCCACGGCCCTCCGGGGACCGGCAAGACGACAACGCTGGTGCAGGCGATCCGCGCCTTGGTGCAACGCGACAAGGGACCGGTGCTGGTCTGCGCGCCTAGTAATACCGCTGTCGACCTGCTCAGCGAACGCCTGAGCGACACAGGGCTGAATGTCCTCCGCGTAGGCAATCCCGCCAAGGTGTCCGAACAGCTGCAGTCCCTGACCCTCGACAGCCGGATGGCCGATCATCCGATGATCAAGGAGATCAAGAAGATGAAAAAGAAGGCCGCGGAGTTCCGGGACATGGCGCATAAATACAAGCGGAGTTTTGGCCCCGCGGAGCGGGAGCAGCGGAAGGCACTTTTCAATGAAGCGCATGCAATCCTCAAGGAAGTGGAACGGACCGAGCAATATATCATCGATGATATCCTGTCGCGTGCGCAGGTGGTAACGGCTACACTTGTGGGGGCAAATCATTATACGGTGCGCGGCCTGCGCTATACCACAGCGGTCATCGACGAAGCGGGTCAGGCGCTTGAACCAGCCTGTTGGATCCCCGTGTTAAAGGCGCAGCGGCTGGTGCTGGCGGGAGATCACTGTCAGCTGCCGCCGACGATCAAGTCGGATGATTCGGGCCTCGAGGTCACCCTTCTGGAGAAGCTGGTAAAAAAATATCCGGAGGCGGTCGTCCTGCTCGAAGAGCAATACCGCATGCACGAGCAGATCATGAGCTACTCGTCCAACACCTTTTACGAGGGTCGGTTGCGTGCTCACGCAACCGTTGCCGGCCACACCCTCTTCGAAGGAGCCGGCCCGCTGAACTTTATCGACACCGCGGGCTGTGGTTATGACGAACGGATAGAAGGAAAAGGGATCACCAACCCCGAAGAGGCCGCGTTCCTTGTCCGGCATGTCACGCAGCTGGTGAACGAATTGGCCGGCCATTATTCCGTCGGGGACTTCCCTACCCTCGCGATCATTTCTCCCTACCGCAACCAGGTGCGGCTGTTGCAGGACCTTGTCGCGCAGTCGACTGCTTTGAAGCCCTATGCGGCAAAGATCACGGTGAACACGATCGACAGCTTCCAGGGCCAGGAACGGGATATCGTTTATATCGGGATGACGCGAAGCAACGCCGACAGCCGGGTCGGATTCCTCTCGGAGATCCGCCGGATGAATGTGGCGATGACGCGGGCGAGAAAGCGATTGGTCGTTATCGGCGATAGCGCGACCCTGTCAAGGCTGCCTTTTTACGCAGGCTTTATCTCGTATGCGGAGGGTCATGGGGCGTATCAGAGTGCGTGGGAGTTTGTGGAATAAGCCGGAACGCACCAATTTTTGTCGAATAGTTCTTAGCATCCTTCTTCAGATAATCGCCGACATACCAGAACGTCGCATCATCCGCCGGATCGATCACGGTGTAGGTATAATCCTCCCACCGCAGGGTATTCGTCTGCACGCCCTGGCCTTCGGCAAGGATCCCTTCGCCAAAACCCATCAGACCCAGAGAATCACCGGCAAGGCGGCCTGTGAATCGCTGACCCGGAAACTGATCCTTCCCTCCAAATGAATAGCCGATGCCGATGTTGCCCGCCTTATCCGTCGCGATCCCCGGCAGCCAGCGCCAGTCACCGCCCGGAGCGTATGTCCCTTGCTGATAGAGGGCGAGCCGGTGATGCCGGCCGCTGCGGAACTCATACCAGCGGATCCCGCTGCCGCCCGCGGCCGTCCGGACGGCATGCGCGACGATATACGATTCCTGTTTGCCGATGCGCCGGTACACGAGCCGCCCATGAAGCTTGTCGCCCTGCGTATCGAGCCCCATATCGGTACCCGGCTGCGGCACCGATTTCTTCAGCTGACCGTCGCCGGCATAGTGATAGGGCGCCACGGTGATCTTTAGCGGTCCGTCAATCTTCGTCTTCGTCGTATCCTTCCAGTCGACATGGAATGTCCAGTAGTAGATGCCGTCGTCTTCGAACTGATTGTGCAGCTGCGTGCCACCGTTGGTGATCATGATGTTGGGCATTCCCTTATCCGGCAGCTGCTGCCCTTCCACATCGGAGTTGAGCAGGAAGTTGACATCATTGATGATAAAGGACTGTTCCGTCGCGGGCTCGCCGCGGAGCATCTTTTCCCGATCGACCACGAACGCCTGTCGCTGGATCAGGTTGTCGCTGGTGCTGCTCGTCGTATAATAGCCGTCGGGCCAGATCACCGGCCGGGGATAGTCGGGGAACAGCGGACGGTCGAACTCATATCGGTAATAGGGTCCCAGCGGGTCCGGACCCGTGCTGACGGCATAACACATACAGAAAGTTCCTACGGTATCGGCATGGGTGCGCTGGAGCCGGGCTCCGGCGCCCGCACCTGCGGGTCGTTCTTCGGCATAGGTGGGGGGCGCCTGGTAGATCATCACGGCGGCACCGGGTTGCGGCGGATAGGGAACCCCGCCATGCGCGGAATCCAGCTCCTGGGTACGCGGGATGCCGCGGCGGAAGGTAGGCATGACGATCAACCAGCGATTAGCCAGCTGATCATAACGCACGACGGCGTCGCCGTTGTTCAGCTTTTCGCACGGTCCGCCAAATCCTTTGAACACACTGCGGGTCTCGGCAGGGCCGAGCAGGATACGGCCGGTGCTGTCGAATCGCTTTCCCTTCTTGGTATAGATGGCCATCCGCGTGTTCACGATCTGGAAGATATGATCGGGGCCGACGGCAAGGGCATTGTCGGAAGGATTGCGGTAAAGGGCTATGCCCTGGGGGCCGCGGAACCCTTCGCCGAGGCCGTCGAAGCTGGCAACCCCTTCCGGCGCCGGCCGGCCGCCGGTGCGGGTCTGCTCTACCGCTGCTGCTTTTTGGGCGTTCTCCGTTGAATCCAATGGTTGTGATTGTCCAAAGCTGGCGGTGGATGCAAGCAACCCGGCCAATAAGAAGAAGTTTCTCATACCCCTAAATTTCCCAAATCCATCTGGGATGCGCTATTTGAATATTATCTTTTCCGCGTTGGAAATTAACCGGTTTTACCCTCCGGAGGGCGCGCTACCCATAAACGATCACCGGTCTTCGCCCAAAGGGATTATCCAGCAGATGGGCCGTGACCCCAAAGACCTCCCGGATGATCGCCGGGGTGACGATATCCGGTGTCGGGCCGGCGGCAACAAGCCGACCTTCCTTCAAGAAGAGGATGCGGTCCGCATATTCCAGCGCGAGATTGAGATCGTGCAGCACGGCGACCACCACGATGCCCGTACCCGCAAGCCCACGGGCAAGCGCCAGAAACTCGTGTTGATAATGGATATCGAGACTGGATACCGGTTCGTCGAGGAACAGATACCGGCTCCCTTCTTTTGGCGGGTCCCAGATCTGGGCAAGTGCGCGGGCAAACTGGACGCGTTGGCGTTCCCCGCCGGAAAGCGAGAGATAGTCGCGGTCCGCCAGCGGCAGCACACTCAGCTGTTCCATGGCGCGGCGACAGATGTCGGCGTCGTGACAACCGGGACGGTAATTGAAATGCGGATAGCGGCCCATCATAACGATATCGTCTACCCGAACAGGGAAGTGCAACTCGGGCAGCTGACTCATCACGGCCCGGCGTCGCGCCAGGAGGCCTTTGTCGCGACTGTCGACCCGCATCGGACCGGAGCCCCCCGGCCGGCCGGCGACCGGCGTCCCGTCGTAGTAAACGAAGCCGGCATCGATCGGCCATTCCCCGCTGAAGGCTTTCAAAAAGGTCGATTTGCCGCTGCCATTGGGTCCAACGATCACCTGCAGCAGCCCGGGCTCGAAGCAGGTACTGATATCGCGAACCACGGTCTTGCCGCCCGCACGGCAGGTCAGCCCTTCGATCCTAAGCATAGAACCCTCCTTGCTGTTGACGCCGGTTGGCGCGGATGAGCAGCCAGAGAAAGACCGGTGCACCCGCGAAAGCGGTCAGAACGCCAATGGGAAATTCGGAGGGCGCTACGATCACCCGCGCCAGCATATCGGCGGCATTGAGCAGGATGGCGCCAAGCAGGGCAGAGGCAATGATCAGAAATCGATTGTCGGTACTTTTCAGCAACCGGAGAATGTGCGGAACGACCAAACCCACAAATCCAATGACGCCCACCACCGAAGTAGCCACCGCCACCATTAGCGTATTGAGCAACAGGATGCGGCTTTTCAGCCGCCCGGTCCGGACCCCGAGATAACCCGCTTCCGTCTCGCCCAGCATGAGGGCGTTCAGTCCCTTGGCATAACGTAGGGAAAGCCCGATTCCCAGGAGCGTCGTGACCGCCACGAGGCCCGTGTTCGACCAGTCGGCGCCCGAGAGCGTCCCCAGGTTCCAGAAGACGATGCTCCGGGCCTGCGGGTCGCGGGCGATATAGGAGAAGAAACCCGTACCGCCGGCGGCAAGGGCATTGACGGCGATGCCTGCAAGCAGCAGGGTGTTGACATTTACTTTTCCAAAGACATTGGACAGCCGGTAGACGAGCCAGGTGGCTCCGCCGCCGCCTGCAAAAGCAAACACCGGTAACAGAAAGGGTCCGGCCGCATCCACCCAGGGACCGCTCAGGCTCTTGCCCATTACGAAGACAAAGGCCGCGCCGAACGCCGCACCCGACGAGGTTCCCACCAGTCCCGGCTCGACGATAGGATTGCGGAAAAGGGCCTGCATCAGCGCTCCGGATACCGCCAGTGAGGCGCCGGTCAGCGCACAGAGCAACACCCGCGGCAGCCTGATCTGCAGGAAGAGCTGCTCTTCGATCGATGCGCCCCCGCTTCCGCCTCCAAGTGCATGCCGCAGATAAAGGAAGATGCGGTCATAGGAGATCGCCACCGCGCCCACCCTTGCCGAGACAAGAAGACAAAGCAGCAGAAGCAGGGCAAGCCCCCAATAATACACGGCAAAAGAGAGCGGTTTTTTCAGCATAGCTATGATCAGGGCGCGACAGGCTGACCATGGATCAGCCGGATCAGGTTATATACATTCCGGCCCGTCCTCGGACCAAGGTAAACCAAATCATGCTCTTCGATCCGGTAGATGCGATTGTTTTTTGCCGCCGGCGACAACGCCACCCCCGGCAGCTGTTTGAACTTCTCCAGGCTGCCCTGCAAGTCATAGCCATAATCCGTGGCCAGGATCACATCGGGCTGCGCCTGCGCGATGATCTCCGCACTCAGGTTCTTCCATTTCTGCGCGGTGTCGGCGGCATTGATCGCACCCGCCCAGTCCAGCATCTGTTGCTGGATGCCGCGGCGATTGAGGACAAAGTACTGATTGGCCGCCTGCCCAAAATGGATGACCATCACCCGCAACGCCGGACCGGCATAGGTCTTTCGCAAGGAATCAGCTTGCGCCATCTCAGCATCGAGCCGGGAGCAAAGCGAATCACCGGCCCGCTCATTATGAAACTCCGCCGCGATCTGCCGGATCAACCCCTTCGTACTGTCGATCGTATTGCCGCCATCGAATTGCCGCAGCGGGATGCCTACTTTTTTCAACTGATCGATCGTCGGCTGCGGTCCCCAGTTGCCGTCGTTCCACACCGCGGTCGGGTTCAGGGAGATGATCCCCTCGGCGGCCAACGCCCGGTGATATCCTACGGAAGTGATCTTCTTCGCCGCCGGCGGCCAGGTGCTCGAGAGATCCCGGCCGACGAGGGCCGTGTCGCCGCCCACCGCAAAGATGATCTCGGTCAGCTGCTTGCTGACACTGACGATCCGCAGCCCGCGTTTGTCGTTGGCCGCTCCGGCCGCCTTGTCAACCGCCGGTGAGCCGCAGGCGGTCAACAAAAGGCAAGTAGTTACTATTAGAATGATTCGTTGCATAGTCTTTGATTAAAAGATATACGCCAGTTTGGCCCCACCATACCATGCCGCATTATACGGCATCGGCAGGAAGTGCGGATCGGTCGTCCCGGCAAGCGTGCCCGAGAAGAACAGATAACTGTAATAGGTACTGTTCGTCAGGTTGTCGACCCCGGCATAGCAATCCACCGAAAAATGACTCCCTAGCTGGCTGCGATAGCCGATCTTTCCGTTGAGCAGGCTATACGCCCGGGCGGAATATTTATTATCGAAGGTATACGGCACCGCATCGACATGCCGGTAGGTAAGATAGGCATAAAAACCCAGCTTCGTCTGCAGATCGACACCCGCATTGATCACATTCGGCGCGACGCCCGCCACTTTGTTGTTCGAAAAGTTCAGCGTCGCCGCGTTGTGATTGTTGTCGCTGTAAAAGTCCTTATACTTGAAATCCGAGTATGTATATGTTATAAAGGGCCGCAACAACGAAACCGGTTCACCCGGGTTGTTGAGGATCGCATAGCTGACCGCCAGTTCCGCACCCAGGTCCTGTTGCCGGCCGGCATTGACATAGGTGGTGTAGGTAGGCGTGCTGCCGCTGGCAGGGATCTGCTGGGCGACGATCTTGTTTCGAATATCGAGATCGAACAACGCCAGCTGGTAGGAAAGCTTCCCATTCACCAGATCACCCTTGGTGCCGATCTCGTACTGGATCCCTGATTCCGGTTTAAGATCTTTGTTGGCCGTCCCCAGCACCGCGTTGATCACATTGGAGGTGGGCGGTGGAGTATAGCCGCGGCTGACATCGACATAGACCGAGACATGTTCATTCAGCAGTTTCAGCAAAGAAAGGCGCGGCATGAACACCGGGGAGAAGCTCTTATCGCCGGATTGATTGGCGTGGGTGGGATTGGCGGAATTGGCCAGCATATCGGCGATGGCATATTCCGTGAAGTCCAGGCTGCCGCCCGCCGTCAGGATAAATTGCGAGGGCAGGCTGAATTTCCATTCGGTAAAGATATTGTAGCCCTGCGAAGTGTTTTGCAGATCGCCGCGGATGCCGCCGAGCACCCCATTCGTCAGATTATAGCCTTTGTTGAATACATTGGTCTTCTGGAACTGCGCGCCCAGGATGCCATGCACCGCCACCGTGCCCGTATCGGAGGTATAGATAAAACCCGTGCGGCCGCCGAAGGTAAAGGCCTGGTTATCGGTCAACCCGTGCGCAAACGGCTGGTTCAGCGTATAGCTGTTGGTATAGACCGTTGTCTGGTTGCTGAAATGCCCGTCGATCCTGTAGTTATCGGTGACCCCGGCGCGGAAACTCTCGATCACGGTCTTGCTGCCATTGACAAGATACGCCGGATCACTCCAGACGATGCGATGATAGAAGATGCTGTCCGTCATTTCACCTGCCAGCTGCTCCAGCGAATGCGCATAGGCGAAGTAGGCGGAGACCGTATTGTTCTCACTGGTATAGAAGTCCCCGCTGAATTGCGCATAGTCCTTCCGTGAAGCGCTGTTGGTCCGCCAGCCTTCCGCCTCCTGATGACCGTAGTTGAAGATCAGCGCGGAATGCTCGTCCGCGGTTTCGAGGCGGGCATTGGTCCGCCAGAGACCGTTGCTTCCGCCGGTATTCTCGAGAACGAACCGGGTCTGGTTGGGCTGCGGTTTCATCGTGAACAGGTTGACGACCCCGGCAATGCCTGCGCCGTAAAGACTCGAAGCCGGTCCCTTAACAACTTCCACCTTGCCGAGCGTGGCGAAATCGATATCATCCAAAATGGTCAGGCCCGTGGCATCGGTGATAGGAATATTGTTCAACAGCACCTGTACGCCCTGGCCATTGAAGTTGGTGTTGTTGCCATAGCCGCGGATGATGATCCGCTGACCGCCAAACGTGGTCCTCGCACCCATGCTGACGCCGGGTATCAGGTTCAGCGAATTCTCCAGCGAAAGCCCGTTATTGCGATGAAAGTCTTCGGCCGTCAGGACCCCGATCGAGCGGGGCGCATCCAGCTGGTTGTCTTTTTTTCCGGCCGACCAGCTGGTCACCTGCACGGAGTTGAGTGTTTGTACGTGGGTCGTGTCCTTTGGCGCTTTCTGCGCAGTTAAAGCAGACACAATGAAAATGGACAATAGGAATAGTCCTGTTTTTTTCAACATGCTAATGAGTTTTGGTAAAAATTAAATAGCGTAGCGTAAAAAACAGACTATGCCTTGGGCGGGGGAAGGAGGATATCCGGATAACAATGCGGCAGACGTTCGCAGCCGTGGACATATTGGCGGGAGATAAACGGCGTGACGGGTCGGATGCGCCAGGCGGCCGACTCGCAGACCCAGTCGCCGACCGACAGTGAGAAGGAATGACCGGTGCGTTTGTCCGGGTGGTCCAGGCCGGCCTTTGTCACTTCACCCGAGGCCTGGATCAGGCGTTCTTCGTTCTGATCGTCGAGACAGAAGAGCCAGGTGGTATCCTTCTCCTTCCGCTGCCGGATGATATCGTAGAGATGGCCTTTGTACCAGCACTCCCGGCCGGCTTCCTCCCATTTCCCGTGGGCATCGATCTCGGCAAGCGCTACGCGGAGAAAGGCCTTGTCGGGGAGCGCGCCAATCCAGGCTTCGCGGGCCGCTTCCTTGAGTTGCCATTGCCGGATGATGAAGTGGACATCATATCCCCATTGGGTGTAGCCGATGAGCAGCAGCAGTAATATGACGCCGGTCCTTCTCAATTCTTTTTTGATGGGTTATCTAATTTCTCCCTTGGCAGCAGGCCCGCAGGCAGGGGTGCCGGGAAGTTCTTCAACGTGGATTCGTATTTCGATCGCGCGATCACCAGCCGCCCGCTGAGCAGGTCATACACTTCCCGGTGCTGGTCCGTAGGCTTGAAGTCAGAACCACCGGAGATACTCTCCTTCGAGATCGTCAGAAAGCGTTCGAGCAATTGCGCCGGATTGCGGAAGATATCCTGCCGGGCGCCGGTGGCATGAACGTCGTGCAGCAGTCCTTCCACCTCGACCAGTTGTTTCTGCCAGGCGATGAGCTTGGCCTTTTGCTTTTTGTTTTGCGTCCCGGCGCTCATCGAATCCGCCTTGCTGCGCAGGATCTCAAGGGTATCGATCATATGCAGCACGCTTTGGATCGAGGAATAGATCTGCGTCCCGAACATATACTGCGCCTTTATGTCCTCATCCGACCCGGCAGTGTGTGGGTCGCGAAGAACCTGCAGCGGCTGGCGGAACTCCTTCTCCCCTACTTTCAATACGACTGTATAAGTGCCCGGCAATACTTTTGTTGTTGGCAAACCGGGGCCGATGTCCAGGTCATAGATCACCATCGCGCGTTCGCCGGTGGAGTCGAGCTTTACCCAGTCCGCATCTTCAGGCCGCGTACGCAGCGGCGGCAGCACATAGGGCTGAAGCCCCAGATCCCACCAGACCCTGTTCACCCCCTTGAGGTTCGAGCCCTTGATCTGTTGCACCGTATTGCCCGCCGCATCGAGGATCAGCACCTTGACCGTGTCTTTTGTGTCGTCGCGCAGATAGTAGTTGATATCCGCGCCATAAGGTGGGTTCTGCCCGGTATTGCCGCCCCGCTCCCCGTGGATGCTGAGCTTCGGCCGGAAGCGGAAGGCCTGCCGCATCGGGAATAGCCAGGCTTCGGAAGCCTGCACCTGCGCACTGAACTCCCTGATCGGGGTAATATCATCAAGGATATAAAAGCCGCGGCCGTAAGTCCCCAGCACCAGGTCTTTAAAATTGGGGTGAATAGCGATCCCATAGATGGGTACCGGCGGCAAATTGTTCTTCAGATGGATCCAGTTGACGCCATCGTCGGGCGAGAAATAAAGTCCGTTGTCGGTACCCGCCCAGAGTAGCCCCTTCTTCCCGGCATCTTCCTTGATCTGGTGCACAAACGAGGAATTGCTCCTGGGGAAGCCGGAGCTTATCAACTTCCAGCTCTTGCCGAAATCCGTGGTCTTGTAGATATAAGGGGCGAAGTCCCCGATGAATTGTCCGTCGGCGGAGAGATAACAGGTGCCCGCGTCGAATGGTGACGGGTCGATGGCCCGAATCGTCGACCATTTCGGCAGCCCCGGAATATTGGCCGTGACATCCTCCCAGTGTTTGCCATCATCCCGGGTGACATGGACCAGGCCGTCATTGCTACCCGTCCAAAGTACTCCATCCTGCAGGGGTGACTCGGCGATCACATAGAGGGTACAGCCGTCAAAGGTGAACAGATTGTCCGTACTGACACCGCCCGAGCTCTGCTGGTGCGATTTGTCATTTGTCGTCAGGTCGGGACTGATCACCGTCCAGCTTTGTCCTTCGTTGGTGGTGACATGCACATACTGGCTGCCGATATAGACCTTGTTGTGATTGTGACGTGAGATCGTCATCGGATAGTTCCAATGCCAGCGATAGCGCATCTCCGCGGGAGGATACCCATAGCCGGCTTCGGGCCAGGCGCGAACGTCACGGACATGTCCCGTGCGCAGATCGGTACGGTCTAAGCCCCCGTCATAACAGCCGGACCAGATGATCATATTGTCCTCGGGATCGGGTTGGGCGAAGCCGCTCTCGCACCCGCCGACGGTCGTCCAAAGCGAGGTAGGGATACCGCCCTGCAGGCTGTTGCTGGGTCCGCGATAGCTGCTGCCATCCTGCTTGTTCCCATAGACGAAATACGGCACCTGGTTATCCACCGCCACATGGTACATCTGGGCGATGGGCAAATTGACGTTCTGCCAGGTCTTGCCGCCGTTATAGGTCATGTTCATACACCCGTCATGCGCGACCATCGCGCGGGTCGGATCTTTTGGATCGAACCACATATCATGCGTATCGCCCCCGGGCCGGTAGTCCCCGTTCTCGTTGTTGCCGTTGAAGGACTTCCCGCCGTTCTTCGATTCCATCACCGTGACACAAATAGTAAAGACATTATCGGGATCACCCGTAGACACCCGCACCCGCGTGTAGTAGCTGGCCCGTTGCGCCATCGAATGACTGGTGAACATCTTCTTCCAACTGGCGCCCGCATCCTCGCTCCGGTAGAGCCCGGGATCCTTATCCTCGATCAGCGCATAGACGATATTGGGATTGCGATAAGAAACATCCACCGAGGTCTTGCCGACGGGATGCGCCGTGCCGCCCGGCAATCCATTGCTGAGCCGGGTCCAGGTCTTGCCCCCATCGGTCGTTTTGAAGATGCCGCTGCCGGGACCGCCGCTGTTCAGCTGCCAGGTGTTGAATGTGATCTGCCACATGGCGGCATACAACGTGCCGGGATGTTGAGGATCGATCGAGAGATCCGAGCAGCCGGTATATTGATCGACAAAGAAGACCCGCTCCCAGGTCTTGCCGCCGTCAGTCGTTTTGTAGATGCCCCGCTCCTGCTGCGGCGCATGGGTGTTGCCCAGTGCCGCGACATAGACGATGTTCGCATCGGTAGGATCGACGATGACCCGGCTGATCCTGCCCGTTGCTGCCAGTCCCATATTGGTCCAGGTCCTGCCGGCATTGGTCGATTTATAAACCCCGTTGCCCATGGCTTCCGCGGGGCGGATGAGAAAGGTCTCACCGGTGCCTGCCCATATTTGTTTTGGATCGGAAGGCGCTATGGCAAGGGCGCCGACTGATGAATTATCCGTGCTGTCGAAAATGGGCCTCCACGTAATGCCGGCATCCTCGGTCTTGAAGATCCCACCCGAAGCGGCTCCGATGTAAGCGACATTGCGGTCGCCGGGAACTCCGGCCACGGCGATGGCCCGGTTGCCGTCAGGTCCTATAAACCGGAAATGCAGTTGCCGGAAAAGGCTGCTGTCGAAGGATTGGGCGGAAGCGCCCATCAGCATAATTCCCAAAAGCGATCCGAGCAGGGTTCTTCTCATAGATAGATAATTTTTTGAAAATTACCTTAGGAAAACCAACAAAGATACCGGGCGTTCAAATCAATGAACGATTGGTTAAAATCGTGCAACCCTCACGCTGCCCGCCGCAAATGCCGCCGGTGATATCGCACCCTGATCACCGTAGCCGCCACCAACACCAACCCGCAGAGCTCCGAAAGCATTTTCTCCGCATCCAGCCAATCCACAGGCCGGTCCTTCAATTCCGGGTCCATAAAAATGCCATGAACGACAAACAGCAGGGCCGTGCCGTAGGAGATCAAATGGATATTCTTCCAGGCGCGGAAGCCCAATTGGTTTTTGACCACTTTCTGTGTTGTTACGATGACGACAATGAGCGCATACAGTGCCAGCGTGCCGAGCAATGTCCAGAAAGCCTGATGGGGAGCGTTGACGGGAAGCAGGAGATCCACCACCCGGTATTTCAACGCCGCATCGGGCAGCAGCAACACGGGATGCGCCAGCGCGAGGACGAGGGCTACATACGCCGTCCAGTTATGAACATCGTCGAGGCTGATCTTTTTTACCCATCCGGGCATCCGCTTCCAGAGCGGACTCCGGCGATAGGCCGTGCTGAGAAGGATCCCCAGTAAAATATTAAAGGTCAGCACGCATGTAGCAATGAGCCCCAGCGTAGAGGAAAGGTCCAGCCAATTATTCTCCATACCGGCAATTTAGGGATTAGCCCCCGTTGTCGATTCTTTTTCTTTTACGCTGATCACAGGGATCTGTTTTTCATAGATCATGCGATTGAGGGCCGGCAGCCCCGACTGTACCACCTGTTGCAGACGGCCCAGCTGCCTGTCGGCCTGAATACGCAATGTCTCATAGACTTCCCGCACCTGTTTGCTGGGTACGACATTCCCACCCGACGCAATGCCATAGACACCGGACAATTTATCGTTGATCCTGATCGGGTAGTTGAGCATATCCTGCGAGCTCTTCGATTTGGTCTGGTAAAGCGCTTCCTCGATGGAGGTCAGCTCACGGATAAGGCTATCCGATAATTTCCGGACCGGCTTTTGCGTGCTGTCCGTCCGCCCGTTGAGCTCCTGCAACTGGGTGCGAAGATCACGTAATTTTATGATCCCCTTCTGCACGTCGTTGTATTTGTTACGTACTTCGAGCAGGAAGCCCACCTGGGCATCATAGTCTGCTTCGGTGAGGGGATAATTGGGATCGGCCTTGATGGTGAAGGGGATGTCCGCCGAGTCCTTGTCGTAGCGAAAACGCGCCGAGTATTTTCCTGGCGCGGCCTTGGGGCTGCCCGCGCCGCCGGTCCACAGCAACATCCCCTGAATGCGTTCCGCCGGGGCATAGAACATATCCCAGACGAAGCTGTTCATTCCCGAATTGCATTCGAGCCGGTTATCGTTGTCTTTTGAACGTGTGCTGAAGGTGCGGATCGGCTGGTGTTGTTTGTCGAAGATGGTGATCGATACTTTCGGCGAGTCCGGGGCGTCTTTCAGCCAGTAGTTGAACACCACGCCGTTGGGCGGGTTCATGCCCGCGTTGTGCAGGACGCCTTCTCCGCGGTTGCGTCTTCTCCCTCCCCCTCCTTCCGTGCGCCAGGCATCGTTGACCGAAAAGACATGCAGCCGCTCCTGTTCCATGTCGCGGGAGTGCTGTTGCACGAGGCTCAGGTCGTCGAGGGCCCAGAAGCCGCGGCCCTGGGTGGCGACGATCAGGTCGTTGTCCTTGATGGTCAGGTCCGTGACCGAAACAATGGGCAGGTTCTGCTGGAAGGAAGACCAGCTGTCGCCTCCATCGTAGCTGATATACATCCCATATTCCGTCCCGGCATACAGCAGGCCGGGGCGGCGATGATCCGCACGGACGACCCGGGCAAAATGCATCGGATCGATGCCCTTTGTTACGAGCTTCCAGGTCTTGCCATAATCATCCGTCCGGAAGATATAGGGAGTATAATCGTCGAGCCGGAAACGCGTGCCTACGATCCAGGCCCTTCCTTTCTGGAAGGGATCGGTCTCGATGCAATTCCACAGCGTCCATTTTCCCGCCGTTGGCGGGGTGATGGCATCCCAGTGGGCGCCGCCGTCGCGGCTCACATTGACAACGCCGTCGTCGCTGCCGGTGTAGAGCAGGTCTTTCTCCAGCGGCGACTCGGTGGCGGTAAAGATCGTGCAATAGTATTCGGCGGAGGTATTGTCCTTGGTGATCGGGCCGCCGCTGGGTCCTTGCTTCGACTTATCGTTCGTCGTCAGGTCGGGGCTGAGGGTCGTCCAGCTCTGGCCTTCGTTCTCGGTCATGAAGAGGTGATTACCGGCGCAGTATAACCGGTGAGGGTTATGCGGCGAGAAAAAGATCGGGTAGTTCCATTGAAACCGGTACCTGAGCGAGTCGGCGCCCGATCCCGTCGGGTTATCGGGCCAGACATCGATGGCGCGGCTCTCACCCGTCCGGTGATTCAGACGGCCGAGAAAGCCGTCGTAGTTGCCGCCATACACGATGTCCGGGTTCAGGGGATCGGCGACGATATAGCCGCTTTCAAAGCCGGCTGTCGATTCCCAGTCCCGCTCGGTGATTCCCGCGCCGGTGGTCCTGCTCTTGATCCGCAGACTGGAATTGTCCTGCTGCGCACCCAGGATATGGAAAGGGAAGGCATTGTCGGTAGAGACGCGGTAGATCTGCGCCGTCGGCTGGTTCTCGAGTGAACTCCAGTCCCCGCCGGCATTATAGCTGATCTGGGCGCCGCCGTCATCGGCAAGGATCAGGCGGTGGCCATCCGACGGATCGATCCACAGATCATGGTGATCGCTGTGAGGACTCGGCACCGACGTGAAGCTCTTTCCCCCATCGAAGCTGCGCATGAACTGGACATTCAGTACATAGACGGTATTCTCGTTGGTCGGATCGACATAGACCCTGTTGTAATACCAGGCGCGCTGCCGGATCTCGTTCTCGCTGTTGAGCTTTGTCCAGGTGTCGCCCCGGTCCGTGCTGACGAAGAGACCCCCCTGGGCGTTCTCGATCATCGCAAAGACCTTGTCGGGATTGGAAGCGGCGACCGCGACATTGACTACGCCCCAAACGCCCTTGGGTAATCCTTTTTTTGCCGACAGACTGGTCCAGGTGTCGCCGCCATCGGTGCTTTTATACAAGCCGCTGCCATCACCCCCGCTCTCCATACTGTAGGGCGTGCGTTTCACCCGCCACATGCCGGCATATAAGACCGAGGGGTTACCCGGCTCCATCACGACATCGGAGCAGCCTGTCTGATCGTTGACAAAAAGCACCCGGCGCCAGGTTTTGCCGCCATCCGTGGTCTTGTAGACACCCCGTTCGGTATTCGGTCCGAAGAGATGCCCCATGACGGCTACCCAGGCGATGTCCGCATCGGTGGGGTGAACTACGATCCGGGCGATATGGCGGCTGTCCTTCAGTCCGAGGCTGCGCCAGCTGCGGCCGGCGTTGTCACTGCGCCAGATGCCGCCGAGGTCTTCGGATACGTTATTGCGCAAGGTACTCTCGCCCTGGCCGGCATATACGATCGATTCCTGCGAAGGCGCCACGGCTACGGCGCCGACACCGCCGCCAAAGAAGCCGTCGGAGACGTTCTTCCAGTTGCTGCCGCCGTCGGTGGTCTTCCAGAGTCCTCCGCCGGTAGCGCCAAAGTAAAAGGTATTCTTGTTGGTGAGACTGCCTGCAACGGCGTCGGCGCGACCGCCGCGGAAGGGACCGATAAGCCGGTATTTGAGCGTCGAATAAAAGGTCGAGTCGCTGTTCGTCGTTGCGGTTGTGGCCGGCGCGGGTTTCTTTTGCGCGAGGGCTAGGACGGGTAATAAGAACAGGAAAAGCGTGATCCGGTTGTTCATAATGCGATGTTTAAAGCGAGAGCATCTTTTTGCAGTTTGTCGAAGGCCGCGGCTGTCGTCTTTGCGGCGGCGGCGGTTTCGCGCAGGGATGTTTGTACCTGCACGGTAGGTTCCATATCGGCTTCTTCGAGGATACCGAAGCAGCCCGCATAGTCGTTTTGCAGTTGCGAATAGCTTTTGGGGCCGTTGTCTGCCGCCGCTGCAGGGGCGCCCCGGCCACGGCGGGCATTTCCTTCCAGCGCCGCGGCGCGGGTATCCAGCTGCTGAAGGGCAGTAAGGCGGTCGCCGGAGGCCGACGGCAGCGCCGACGCGATGCCAGCCCGGAGGCGGTGCAGTTTTTCGATCGCCTTCATGGCATCCTGCCGGCCGGTATAGGCTTCCATCGCCAGGCTGTGCTGCAGGGCAAGGGCCGCCGCCGGTGTCTTTACACGCGGATCCATCCTGACCGTCAGCGGCTGCGTATATATCTTTCCGTTAGCCATCAGCTTTATCGTGTAGACGCCGGGCTGCACCCAGGGCGATGAAGCGGAAGGAGCGGTATTGGCGTAGATCGCGCTGATCGGGTATGACGCCGGCACATTCAGCGGCTGGTAATGCAGGTCCCAGATAAAACGGTGAGGGCCCGCCTTTGCGGACAATAGCACTTGCGGCCGGATCCAGTAGGTCGGGATATTGACATCGCCGACCGTATAGGCCGTGTCGGTGCTCGCATAGTGGCGAACGAGCTTGCCTGTGCCATCGAGGATGTCCAGCGTCACGGGGGAAGCCGCATTTTCCTTTAGCCAGTAGTCAACGATCGCCCCATCAGGCGGATTCTCCCCCGCGGGCTCTTCCTGCGGCAGCGGGGTATCGGTCCACATATCCCAACGGACACGAATAGCCGCTTCCGGTTTATACAGCACCGCATCGGCTTTTGCCGCCGCGGTCAGTTGCCGCAGCGGGGCGATATCGTCCAGGATCCAGAATGACCGGCCATGCGTGCCGATCACCACATCGGCGTCTTTGAAGACCAGGTCCCGGATGGAAGTGGCAGGCATATTCAGCCGCAACGGCTGCCAGTTGGCGCCGTCATCGAATGATACGTACACACAGCGTTCGGACCCCGCCATCAGGAGTCCCTTGTGCTGCGGGTCTTCCCGGACGACATTGATCGGGTCATCCGGCAGACCGTTGGTGATCGCTGTCCAGCTGTGACCGCCATCATGGGTCTTAAAAATATGCGGATGCAGATCGTCAATGCGGATGCCATTTACCGCGGCATAAGCCGTCGCCGCATCGAAATGACCGGCATCGATCAGGCTGATCTTGGTCCAGTCGGGGATACCCGGCGGGGTGACATTGTTCCAGGTCTTGCCGCCATCTTTTGTGAGATGGATCAGACCGTCGTCGGTGCCCGCCCAGATCGTGTTGCCGTCCACCGGTGAAGGTGCAACGGTATAGATGACTCCGCGGCGCGGCATCTTCTTCAACGCATCGGTGTTGTAGACGCCGACGCTCGCGGGAATATTCCAGGTCTCGCGGCTCAGGTCGGGGCTGATCACCTGCCAGGAATGACCGCCATTGTTGGTCTTGAACAGCACGTTGCCCGCGAAATAGAGCGTATGCGGATCCGTCGGCGAGAACAACACCGGCGCTGTACGGAGAAAACGATACTTTCCGCTGCGCACTGACTCGGGAGCGATGTTCTGCACCTGGCCGGTGCGTTTGTCATAGCGCGTGATCTTGCCGCCATAGATGATATTGGGGTCCAGGGGATCGGCTGCGACATAGCCATACTCTTCCACCGCTACCGGATGCCATTCACGGAAGGTCACCTGGCCATCGTTGCCACGCGAGGCGATGCCGACGGAACCACTCTCCTGCTGCCCGCCATAAACGTTATACGGGAAGTCGTTGTCGGTGCTCACATGATAGAACTGCGCCGTGGGCTGGTTATACCAGGACGAGAAGGTCTGCCCGCCATTGACGGTTACTATCGCGCCCTGATCGCAGGCGATGAGCAATATGCTGGGAATATCGGGATTGATCCAGATGCGGTGGTAATCGTCACCGCCGGGCGCACCCCGGTAGGCGTTCCAGGAGAGGCCGCCGTCTGTGGACTTCCAGACGACGACATCCGCGGTATAAACGATATCCTTGTTCTTCGGATCGGCCTTGACCTCGGCAAAATCGTCACCCCGTCCCCAGAACCGCTGATCGCTGTTCATCTTCTTCCATGACTCGCCGGCATCATCGCTCCGGTAAATGCCGCCGGCGGCGCCTGCTTCAACGGTGGCGTATAGCCGCGAAGGATCGGAGGGGGCGATACAAAACCCGATGCGGCTGAGACCCTGGGCCGGCGTGGGCAGGCCCTGCGTCAATTGATGCCAGGTGGCGCCGCCGTCGGTGGATTTAAAGAGCCCGCTGTTGGGACCGTTCCAGGCGCCGTTCTCCCAGGGGCCCTGACGTCCTGCCCAGAGATCGGCATAGACTATTTTGGGATCCACGGGATCGATCGTGACCTGGACGGCGCCCGTATTCTCATCCTTGTATAACACCTTCTCCCAATGCTGGCCGCCATCCGTGCTGCGATATACGCCCCTTTCCGGATTGGGACCGTAAGGATGACCCAGTACGGCAACAAAGACCCGGTTGGGATCGTGGGGGTCGATGGCCAGCCCACCCATCTGCTGACCGGCTGCCAGACCCAGGTGGGTCCAGGTCTTGCCGGCATCTGTCGACTTATAGACGCCGTCGCCCGTGGAGAGATCGGGCCGCTGGATCCCTTCCCCGCTGGCGACATAGACAATATTCGGATCGGAAGGCGCCACGGCTACATCCCCGATGGATCCGGTGGGCTCGGCGTCGAAGATCGGCTCCCAGGTGCGGCCGAAGTCCGTGGTCTTCCATACGCCGCCATTGTTGACGCCGATGTAAAAGACATTCGGCTGCTGCGGAACACCACATCCGCCGACCGTGCGGCCGCCACGATGCGGCCCGATCATCCGCCAGCGGAGATTAGCGAATAAGCCCGCGTCCGGCGATTGCGCCGTCACGGCGGAAAAGAGCCCGATAAAAAAAAGGAAGCAGAATAGTCCCCGGCAAAAGCGGGTAAGCAGCAGCTTTTTCATGTGCAGAAGTTGTAGAAGCAAGAAATATAGATACAAATCAGCTAATGAGATACACTAATTTTAACCTTATCCGATCCTGTGCGAAATCTGTACTAACGGCGCGGTGTAGGCTGGTGTGTTTCGATCAGCTGCGCGATGCCGTGATGACCCATGTGCTGTGCCCAGCCAAGGGCCGTACCCTGATAGGCTTTGTCTTTCAATTGCAGGTCCGGATCGGCGGAAAGCACAAGCTTTGCGAGGTCTTCATCGTTGCGCTCGGCTGCGAAATGCAGGATCGTCTTATCCCATTCGCCATAGAGCCGGTTGACGGCGGACGGGTTCCCGGCCACCAGCGAACGGGCCCGCTCTTTCCAGTCGAGGTCCCAGGCGTCAAGAACGGTATAAGGGACCCCGCCGGTCACCAGCCATTCCGCAGAGGCGGGCTGCCGGCAATACACGGCCAGTTCCATCAGCGTCATTCCATTTGTCACCGGCCGGCTGAGATCAGCCGGTGTATAGGACGATCGCATCGAATCGAGGGCTTCGAGATCGCCGCGGCCGACGGCTTCCGCCAGCCGGACCTCACGCGGCAAGGGTGGATGCGCCAGCAGCCGGTCGGTGATCAGCCACCACGTGGACCCTTCGCCGGCCGTGACGAAACCCAGCTGTTCATACGCCCGCCGGCCGGCGTCCGTGGAGTTCAACACCGCGTACCGGTATCCTTTGTCGCGGGCATGGAGACAAGCCGCCAGCGTCACCGCCTTGCCGATGCCCATCCCACGCGCACGGGGCACCACGCCGACGTGGTAGATGCCGGCGGCCCCCAACTCCCCGGTAGAGAGGAAAACGACACTTTGCCCCACGATCTTTCCCTTCAGGCGAGCGACAAAGCGCGTCCACTGCCCCGGAAGTTCTGCGGACGAGGCCCGGGGGATCACCACCTGGGCATAAGGCAGTCCCTTGACACTGTCGAGGGAGATCGTATTGTTGATGGTTATCTCCAGCCCCTTTGGCGAAGGATGATGGGGCAGTGCCTGTAAGAGATCGAGCCCCATCCACCGGGGCCGCCAGCCGGGTTGAAATCCCCGCGCCAGCAACCTGATCCCCAGATCGGCAGGCTGGGCCGGCTCGAGGGACCAGCAGCCGGCTCCCTTCGGGGGATATCGCAGATAGAAATCGATCATTTGATCCAGCCGGGCGCCGGCCGTTTCAGGGGACAACTCCGGGAAGGGCACCATCGAGGGACTGTGTGGAGTACCGCTGGTCCAGGATAAGCCCTCGCCCGAAACATAGTGGCCGCCCAGCACCTCGGCTTCCTGCCGGAACAGGGAACTGTGATTGTGAGCGGCGGCCTGTTCCAATTGCCGGGGACTGGCTTCGTCTTGCAATAACATGGTCGGATGTATCGTAGACCTGAAATTAGGAAAAAAAGCGACCCGGACCTCGGGCTCAGGCATTGCGGGCGGCAAAGGCGAACAATTCGCGCAGGAGTTCGGGAGGCAGTGAGGAAGGGATCTCATCCACGATGATGGCCCCGGCGTCATCAGTATCGGCCGTTTTCAGCTGCGGCATGCAGTTGTTGCGCACAGCCAGGTAGAGAAAGGCCTTGATCTTTTTGGCGCTGTCAAAATCCTTGCGCCGGTCCCAAAGCAGAAAAAAAGCCTGGATCGTGACCCTGCGCGCCGTAGCCGGATGCTGCAACAGGAGCTGCGCAAAAGAGCACAACTCGTCATAAAATTCACAAAAGAATACCTTGAATGCTTCGGGTATACCATGTCGCAGATAGAGAAGGGCATAATCCCTTTCTCCTGCTTCTGTCCTGGTGATCATACGACGCGGCTTAATTTAAAAGATGACTATCCCAATATGGATTGGAACCGCCCTCCGCCATTGGGCCGGACCAGGGCAAATAACATTCAGAGTAATAGTTCTCGATGGCGGCGCCTACCGCTTCGGTCAACCCCGTGGACTCCTTTTCGATATCGGCCCAGGTGTCCTTTTTATTATACACCAACGCCATGGGCTCGGCCTGCCCTTCCGGAAAGTTGACGAGGAAGATCACAACGCTGTTGACAAGTATCGGCTTGACGACGATCGGGTTCCCACCGCCTTCGAAGAAATATTCCACCTCGAAGGTTTTTTCGAATGGAAGATGCTCCTGGATCGATGAAGCGTAGGGAATATTTTTTAACCTGTTGAGTTTTAAGCGAAAACCTGACATAGCAATAAATTAAATAGTACTGGGCTTAATGATTTTAGGCCGTCTGTTAGATCAGACAGGACTGAGACAGGTCTGTGCAAAGGTCAAAACACGATGGTAAGGCTAAAAGGATATGAAACTTCCCGGGAACGTTTGGATTGAATAGCCTGCACAAATTAATAGCTTTACGTTACCGAAAAGTAGAATTAATTCTACAGGGGGTTGTTTTTTAATCATGAATTTAGCAGGAATGGGGCAACTACCAGTAAACACTTATGCAACCACAGATTTTATTGGCGGACGATCATAGCATGATCCGTAAGGGTCTGAAGTTGCTGTTGCAATTGCATCTCGGATTCACCGAGGTATCGGAAGTGGTCAGTTGTAATGAACTCATGAAAGAGCTGGGAAGAAAAAAATTCTCCCACCTGGTGCTGGACATCATTTTGTCCGATGGCAGCACGCTGGAGATCCTGCCCAATATCCGGAAACTATATCCAGACCTGCGCATCATGGTCTTCTCGATGCAACCCGCGGAAGTCTATGGCAAGGCCCTGCGTCAGTATGGGATCGACCACTATCTGCCCAAGGTCACGCCCGAAGAAGAGACCATCCGGCTCCTGCGCCGTTTCCTGCTGAACGAACAGACGACAAGAGAAAGCTCCGACGTACGCTATCCGAACAATCCCTTTTCGGCCCTGGCGCCCCGTGAGCTGGAGATCCTCCATTACGTGCTGAAAGGAATGGGCACGAAGGAGATCGCCGAGACGCTGAATGTAAAGATGAATACGGTCTCTACTGTGAAGAACCGCATCTTCGAGAAAACCCTTACGACAAACCTGAAAGAATTGATAGAATTGGCTACATTGTATAATGTTAATTATTAAGATAACTGGTTTATCTTTCTGGCTGCTTGTTTGTTCTCTCCTCCTGACGGCACAGTCTAATTATCATGTTCAACGATTTTCTACCGACAACGGTCTCCCCTCCAACGGCATCAAAGGATTACAATGGGATGAAAGGACCGGCTTTCTCTGGATCGCCACGGAAGCGGGTGTAGCCCGGTACAACGGCGCCGACTTCCTCGTCTTCAACAAAGCCAGCTCCACGGAGATGTACTCCGAACGGATGCTGTTCCTGCTTCGCACCCGGGACGGACGGATCTTTAGCTCGGACGAAACCGGCGATCTGTTCTTCGTCATGCAGAACAAGCTGCAATTTGTAGGACAGGTGAAGATCGACGCCCGTGCTACTACCTTCAAGCTGACAGGACTCGTCGCTTCAGGGAAATTGTTCCGCCAGTCTTCGCAACAGCTGCCCGCCGACTTCGGGTTCAGTTGGTTCCAGGAGCAGCTGGTCCCGCTGAGCGAGACCCGGCTCCTGCTCACGCACAACGATACGCTTTATGATTACCGTGCGGGACGGCCAAACCCTTCCTTTATCACCACACTCGAGCCCGGGTCAAGGATCTTCTATCTTAACGACAACCTCTTTATCTTTCATGGCGGTCACGCCTTTTACCGGCTGGACCCCGACAGCCCGCAAAAAAAACCGGTCGAAGTGGCTGACTGGACAAAGACAACGGATCGTCCCCTTCTTTTTTGGGATTATGGAATGCCGCAGCCGCTCCTCGTCGACGGCAGCAATGTCTGGACCCTCCGGTACGATGGCGGGAAGCTGCGGTCGCGGCTCGTCTGCACGGCCCTGCCGCGGGATGCACTCCTCTCCCATCTCAAGTATGACAGCGCCGCGGAGATGCTTTTCGCCGGCACCCAGTCCCGGGGCATTATCATTATCCGGAAGAACGAAGTCCGATCCGTCCGAAAAGCGCTTGCCTCGCCGGATCAGCCAACCGCCTATTATAGCCAGGTGGCCCAGCCGGGGGGCGCCGTCCTCGCAGGAAAAGGCGATGTCATCGGCGAGGCCGGAGGGCCATCCGTGATGGCCATGACGGGGACTTTCAGCAATTTTGTCTACACAGATCCCGACAGCACTTTCTGGTACAGTGTCAATGACACCATCTATAACTTCTCCTACCGGACCCACCGGTCGGCCGCGATAAACGCCGGGCCCGGGTCGATCACCAACGGCTTTGTCAGCGCACAGGGAAGACTGTATGTCGCCAATGCGATCGGCATCGGCGAATTGAAGAACGGGACCATCGATTATCAGTATCGCTATCCCCAATCCGATATCAACAGCAACGTACCTTTCTCGGTGCTGGAAATCAGTCCCGGCATCATCGCCATCGCCACCTGTAATGGCCTGTTCCGCTACGATGTCGTCGCCCACCGGCTCGACACCCTGCTCCGGATCCCCGGCATCTGTGTCCGGGCGCTTTGGAAGTACCGGGACTATCTGTTCATCGGCACCTATGGCCGCGGCATCTGGCTTTATCGCGGTGACGCCATCCGGCCGATCCCGCTGGACAAAAAAGGGTACCTGCTGTACGCCCATTGCTTTGTTCCCGACAAGTCGGGTTATTGCTGGATCAGCACCAACCACGGGCTCTTCCGGACCCGGCCCCAGGACATGACCGATGCATTTGAAAAAGACAACCGGGAGATCTACTATCACTATTACGGCCGGGATGAGGGAATGGATATGACCGAACTCAACGGCGGCTGCAGTCCCTGCGCCCTTTCCCTCAACGATACGACGCTATCCTTTCCTTCCATGGATGGGTTGGTCTGGGTCGATCCCCAGGGCCCGATCCCTGCCCTGCCGGAGGGGTCCATCTATCTCGACAACTTCGTTGCAGACAGCCAACGAATCAACATCACCAGCCTGGTAAGGCCGGCACTCCCCGCCGGCACCCGCGAGCTGAGTTTCCAGCTGGCCTTTCCCGCCTGGGCCAACCGCGAGAACCAACAGATCGAATACAAGCTGGAGCCCTGGTCAAAAGACTGGGAGATGCTCGATCCGACGCATAGCCCCGAACTGCATTTCAGCAACCTGCCCTATGGCAATTACCGGCTGATGGTCCGCAAGGCCAACGGTTTTAGTGATCCCCATACCGAGCTCGCCGTCAGCAGCTTCTATATCCGGCCGCACTGGTATCAGCAACCCTGGAGCTGGCTGCTCAATATCTGCCTCTTGTGCGCGCTGATCATCGTGCTCGTACGCTGGCGAACCCAGCGGTTCCAGGTAAGACAGTACAATCTGGAAAAGCAGATCGCGGAAAAGACCCGGGAGCTGCAGGTCAAGAACGAAGAGCTGGAAAAGACCGATCTCATCAAGACCCGGCTTATTTCCATCATCAGCCATGATCTCGTAACCCCGCTTCGATTCCTCCATCTGACCGGCAAGAACCTCATCGAGAAAAAGGAAGGGCTCACCGAGGCGCTGTTACAGGAAGCCATCGGTGAAATGACCACGACCTCCAAAGAACTGGAATTGCTGTCGACGAATATTCTCAACTGGATCAAGTATCGCAATGAAGATCGCCGCCTCGCCAAGGAGACCTTCGATTGTCACGAGATCGTGACCCAGCTTTGCAGCATCTTCAACGCCATGGCTCGGCAGAAACAGATCCGCCTCATCAACGATGTCGAACAGCGGCTGATGATCTATCAGTATATCGAACCGGTGAAGATCGTGTTGTACAACCTGATCCTCAACGGCATCAATTTTACGACCGAGGGTTATATCCGGATCAGCAGTATCCGCGGCCGGGAAGGGGTGGCCCTCCAGATCCAGGACACCGGCGTCGGCATGACCCAGGAGCAGATGAATAATATCATGGCCGACCAGATCATCATCTCCAGCGCCAACGTGGACAACCGCAAGGGTAATGGATTGGGCTATCTAATTATCAAGGATTTATTAAAGATCCTCCGCGGTAACCTCAATATTCGCAGTGAGAAGGAGAAGGGTACGACTGTGACGGTGTGGATACCCACATAGGACGGACCCAGGCTCCCAAAAAAAAGACCCATCATTTGGGGATGGGCCTCTGGGTTGCGACGGCTGTAGATATTCAGGTTATAACAAGGTATAGATCAGCAGGGCGGCGGCGGCGACACCGATCAAAAAACAGATCAGCAACGCGATCCCGCCTCTCACCGAAAATGCCAGCGGCCGGCGGGAGCCTCCGGCAGGATGTGTATTGTTCGGGTCTTCCAGGATCTGTCGCGTCATGTCGCGCATCTTCAAATAATGTTTTAGCCGTGAAGGATCGTTGAATTATCCAGATATTGTTGCGTCGGGTGATAGATGAACAGACAGCTGCCACCCTTTACGGTCCGGATGATCCGGCTGCTCACTTCGACCGGAAGCGCCGGGCATCCCAGGCTGGTGCCGAGGTTGCCATACTCCTGCATATACTTGTCGCCGACATAGGGAGACCCGTGCAACACGATCTTTCTCTTCATCGCCAGGTCATTGTATCCCCGGTCCACCCCATAAAGCCGGAGCGAAAGGCCGTTGCGGCCGACATAGGTCTTTTGCGTGATATAGAACCCAAGACTGCTTTTGTAGGAATCGTTCTCGTTGGAGAAACTGCTGGCGAATTCGTCGCCGGAATTCTGGCCATGCGCGACATAGGTCTGATAAAGCAGCTTCTTATGCAGCACGTCGATGACATACAGTCTTTTGTTCCGGGAAGACTGGCTGAAATCGCAGATGGAGAGAATAGCGGTTTTCTGGATCGCGCCTTTTTTCACGAGGTTGTGATACCCGCGCCATGCATATTCGAAGGCCTTGGCATCCAGTCCGCTTTCCTGCAGATCCATCGCCGTGTAAATGAGCGAGGCCTGGCGGACCACCATGCGAAGTTCGGCGGATTTTGCGTCGGCCGACTTTGACACAGCGGATTTTGATTCAACAGATTTTGACACTGCGGATTGCGATTCGGCCGAACGCTCTTCGGTGGCCGTAGCGACACTGCCGGCCTCCACGGCAACAGCTGCCGCGGCCGCAATGGCGACATTGTTCAGCGGTACCGAGCGCATGGCGATCACGGTCGGGTGATCGACAAATCGCTTGATGACCGTTGCAGTAAAGAACGGGATGGGACCTTCCTTGCGGCGTGACAGCGAACTTGCGTCATCATAATTGCTTTTGGCAGTTATCATGGCCGGGGCAGTCAGGATCATGGAAGATAAGGTCACCTTGAACAACAGGTTGGTTAATAGACGCATCGGAATTGGATTTGACGATAGGGTTAAGGATTATTTTGCTTTGGGTCATGGTCTATGGACTGATCTGGAAACTCGCTTTTTCGACCAGGCCGTTGTCCCAGTACAGCTCGTATTGGAACCGGCCGGCGTGACCGAAATTGTATTTTTCGATAATCAACAGGGGATCACGGATCTGACGGATCTCGAACAACAGCACATTTCTGTCATCGAAGAAGCGGACCCGATACCGGCCCAGGGCGTTAGCCGGAAGGGCGATGACGACATCTCCGTTCTTCTCATGCCGGATAACTCCGGAATGCCCGGCTGTCAGCGCCGAATCTCCTGGTATATATAACGCATTTTCGAGTCGATTATTGGCCTCGGCACGCCCGGCGACGAGCAATAAGAGGGCAATCCCGGAAATAAGGGTTTTGCCCGGTGGGTACATCGGATACGACATTGATCTACAGTTTATTAGGTTTCGGAACTAGTCCGTACCGGTCTGCCGGTTGTTCTCTTCCAGCTTGTTGCTTTTCATCGGAATGACCGGATTGGCGCTGACCTTCATTTTGGCCTCCAGTGCACAGTAGTCGCGCTGGCTCTCCAGCAACTCCGCATGCGCCTGGATCATCTCGCTTTCCAGCTTCAGGATCTTGCGTTGTTTGCGGGCGATCTGTCTTTGTCTGGGTAAACAGCCTACGCCGACGCCGGCGAGGATCAGCAGCAGAAGTACATAAACGTTTAGGGTGATATCGAAATTAGGCATACAAAGATCATTTTTGTTTGGAATTGGGTTGCATGAAATGATCGGATGGACCGCTAACTTCGACCCCGGAGTAAATGGGAAAAAAGGCGGACACCGCCGTGTGAGTAGCTCTTGAGCATAGGGTATGAATTTTTCTTCTATAAAAGTACCGACCCTCCTTACCGGCCTTTACTCATTCCCTTAAAAATACCCACGCAATAAGACAAACAAATAGATAATCAGCCGTTTAGCAAGGTTGTATTGAACTTTCCCCATAACTATCCGTCTTTGTTCAATCCTTGAATTTCCGCTATATTTAACGTTCAAGGTTAAGGCATGATAAACAGGTTTATCAGGTTTTGCATCGTTGCTATCCTTTTCTTTACTACTACACCTGCCCTGTCACAACCCGATACGGCCAACGGTTACTCGATCGAGCATTTTACCGACGAGAACGGCCTTCCACAGAATAGCATCAACGATCTCCTTTTTGATAAAGATGGTTATCTGTGGCTCGCCTCGCAGGTGGGCCTGGTCCGTTTCAACGGCAGTTCCTTCAAATTGTATTATCCGGACGATAAGCCGGCAATGGAGTCCAATATCGTCACCCTGGGGAAGAATGACCAGGGGCTGTTGTATTTCCAAACGCAGGATCGGCATCTCTATTGTTATTCCAGCGACAGCAACTCATCCGTCAGCCCGGTGAACACGCCCGAAAGACAGCGCCCCTTGTTGCTGAACCGGGATAACCAGGTATTCGACTTCCGTTCTTTCCTCGGCAACGCGGGGTCGGCGGCGGAAAGCCTCCGGCGAAAGAACATTTTCCAGCGCCTCTTCGCGGATCCCGGCAATTTTTTTGTCGCGGACACCGGCCGGGTCTACCTGATCGACCGGGACAGCCTCTATTATTATGATGGGGATCTGCGGCTGCTGGCTCCATCCGACGGTCGTTCCGCCCAATGCTTTATCCATGACCACCGGCTTTTTGTACTCCACCGGGATTCCCTAACCGCTGTTTATGAACGCGGCGCGAAGATCGCCGGAGCAGCGCGCATTACCGGAGACCTGCGGACGGAAACGGCGCCGGCTGCCGGCGCCCCGCCCCGCTCCTACCGGCTTTATTCCTGTAACAGGATGAATCACTTACTGGTGGACCGGAAATTGTACCGGCTCTTTCCCGAAAACGACGGCCGCATCAGCAGCCGGTTCCTCATTAACCTGGATTTTATTCCCAATATCTCTTCCATCGAATACAATGCGGGGCTCGATCTCCTGTTGATCGGCACCCACACGGAAGGTTTTTATTTTCTCCGCCGCAATCATTTCCGCATCGACGGCTGGGCCGCAGCCATGCAGGACCGCATGTCCCGGCATCTTTTCGGGCCGATGGCGCTCTACGACAACCGCGAGATCCTTACCGACAAATTCATCTTTACTCCCGGCGGCGGATTGACGCCTATAAAAGGCAGCGGCCCGGTCTGGCAGCGTTGTCTCTTTATCGATAAAAAAGACGAGGTCTGGGCAGCCCGCTACAACACTCCGCGAAGACTCACCGCCGGCATGGACCCGCTGGCTGAATTGCCCCCCCTCGATGCCAACATCGTGGACTATGCACAGGACAATAACGACCATCTGTATTGCCTGACCGAGCACTCGCTTTGGCGCCTGGATTCGAGCCGCCCCGACCAGATCTACATCCCCGAGCAACGCGATGAGCAGCAGCAGAACGAGTCGATGGTCTTTGTCGCCCCCCATCTGTTGTGGATAGCTATGACGAACGGGCTTATCGAGTATGACGTGGAAAAAAGATCGGCTCGCCGGATCCCGGAATTGAACGGGATGCACGTCCGGACGATCCATATCTGCCGGGATGGCTCGATCCTCGTCGGAACCTATGGGGAAGGATATTATCATTATTTTCATCGGCGGTTCTTCCGGATGCCGTTGGACAAGAACGGGTTCCTGGTCACGGCGCACTGTTTTCTCGAGGACCGAAAGGGCTGTATCTGGATCCCCTGCAATAAGGGACTCTTCAAGGTTCCCAAGGCCGATATGGATGCCTGGTGCGCGGGGGAGAACGACCAGCTCTATTATTATTACTATGGCCGCCAGGATGGATTGAGAACAAACGAATTCAACGGCGGCTTCAATGCCAGCGGAATAATCACGCCGGAAGGCTTTGTCTCGCTCCTGTCCATGAAGGGAATGGTCTGCTTTTATGCGGACTCCCTCGACACGGATTTTCCCAAGGGTTCCATTATCCTGTCGAACCTGGAAGTCGACGGTCAGTCTGCTCCCCGCACCGATACGATGAGGCTGCCGGCAGGATACAATAGCCTGGTGCTCGACATCTCCTGTCCCTACCTGGGCAACCGGAACAATCTCTATCTGCAATACAATCTTTCGGGGCTCAATGAGGAATGGAAGAACATGCCCGGGGACGGAGTGCTCAATCTCAGCCGGCTGGCGCCGGGAAACTATACCCTCCGGGTCCGGAAAGTAAATGGCTTTGGAAAGAACAACTACCAATATCGCCAGTGGAGTATCGTCGTTCCGCCCTATTTTTACCGGACTACCTGGTTCATCACGCTGCTCGTGCTGGTCGTCGTGGGAATGATCATCGGCCTGGTGCAATTGCGGCTGAAGCTGATGGAAAAGAAAAAAGAGGTCAAGGCAAACCAGGAGAAATTGAGAGGGACCGTCACCCGGCTGGAGGACGCGGTAGAAAAGCTGAAGAATTCTGAACAGGCGCTGCTGCGCACCAATAAGCAGCGGGAAAAATTGATCTCCCTGGTCATTCACGATCTGCGTTCGCCGTTGCGTTTCCTCACGATGCTGGCCGGCGATCTGCACGACAACCAGGGCAGCCTCTCCTCCGCCGATCTGAGGGACCGCACCTACTGGGTCAAAAAAGGCGCACAGGACATTTATAATTTCTCCGAAGACTTCCTGCTCTGGGTGACCAGCCAGAAGGACAATTTCAAAGTCAGCAAAAAACAGTTCTTCGTGCGCCCGCTCTTACTCGAGATCTATGATTTTTACCTCGAACAGGTACAGCAAAAAGGTAACCGGCTATCCTACCATGCCGATGAGAACCTGCAAGCCTGGTCCGATCCTCACCTGATACTCACCATCGTCCGCAACCTGACGGATAATGCCAACAAATACACCCATCACGGAGATATCCGCATCGACGCCCGGCAGGAGGGCGGGGATCTGCTGGTCGTCGTCGCCGACACCGGGCGGGGCATGAGCCCCGAACAGGCCGCAGCCTTTAGGGGTGAAAGCAACCTGGATAATGTAAAAAGCGGAAGTCAGCTGGGACACAAGTTCATCGTCGATCTCACCCAACGCCTCAACGGCACCTTGTCCGTGACCAGCAGCGAATCGACCGGGACGACCGTGACCCTGCGCATCCCGATGACACCCGCCGCCGAATCAGGCGGCGCCTGATCAGGCCATACTGTCGATCTGCTTCTTGTACTTCCCCGGGGTGATCTGATACACCTTCTTGAAGGCCAAAATATAATTGCTGATGCTGGAGTAGCCGATCTCATAGGCGATCTGGCTGATGGACTTGACGTTGTCCGCGATCATCTCCTTCGACTTCTCGATCCGCTTGTTCCGGATATACTCCGAGATCGTCATGCCATGGATCGATTTGAACAGGAAGTTCAGCCGGTGATAGCTGGTATAGGTTTTTTTGAGAATGGAATCCACGGTAAAAGTATCGGAACAGTAGAATTCCGAGATATACGACTCCACTTCCCGGATCAGGCTCAGGTCATCTTCATTGTCGATATCCGAAACAGGATTTACCCCCAGCAGGCTCCGGTGGCGGTTGCAAAGAAAGTATTCCAGCAGTGCCAGGGCGCTGTTCTGCAGGTTCAACAGGGAATCCCCTCTTTCGCTCAGGACGGCCAGTGCCGTGGAGAGCAGCGACAACTGTCTTCTGCCCAGCCGGCAGGTGATGATGTTGGCTTCTTCTTCGAGTACCTGTTCGATCTTGTGAAAGGAAGCATTACCGCCAAGAAAAAGATGGACCCAACTGTGGGGAATGAATAATACAAGGGCGGCAAATGGAACGGAGGCGCCGGTGCGGAAGGTCATCGGCCGGCCGGCAACGCTCATCAATCCCAGACCGGGACTGGCAGGCTGCTCTTTCTCTTCGGGCCGCGAGCTTTTGCGGATGCGCACGTCGCCTTTATAGTTGATGAAGCTGAGCGTGTAGCCCTGTTGCTGAAAATCGGGAAGGGAGATATCCACCCGGTCGGCAGTGCATTTCAGCACGGCGGCGCAGAGACCGACCGGTAAGGACAATACCTGCCATTGAAAGGCCTTATGGGTCTTTTCCTGGTCAGGATCCTGGGATTTCATAGTCATGTATTTCTGGGGTTAGATTTAAGGGTCAGGGTACGTTTCCTCAATGAGGATTAAGATAATGCCAGGGAGAGAACCCATATTCCTTCTTGAAGGCCAGCGTGAAATGGGAAGGGTTGGAATAGCCGATCTCCGTCGCTACTACCTTGACGGGGATCTTGCTGTCCAGCAACTTCCGGGCATGCTCCAATTTGTTCTTCTGATAATATCCAAACAGGGTCTCACCGTAATATTTCTTGAATTTTGTCTTCAGGCTGGTGGGACTCATGGCCGAAATACGTGACAGTTTCTCGATGCCGGGGAACTCGTTTTTATAGTGAAGGCAGAGGTGCTGCTCGACACGCGACAGGCTGCGGGTGTCCTGGATACTGAGACCGCTTCCCTCCTGATCCAGCTTTTGCATAACAAAAAATTGCTGGAGAAGATATTCTATCAGCATGGAAACATTGCGGATGGTGAACAGCTCGCGAAAGGGATGCTGTACGATCTCATTCATGAAATCGTTGAGCAGCAACCGGTATTTAAATGTGATGGGCCAGGAAAGAAAGGCCGGGCCATCGGCCGAGTCGAGGATGGAACTGATGGTACCGGCATCGAAATCTTTGATGAGTTGGTCGAGGCCGGACTTCCGGACACGGACGATCAGACTACGGACGACCTTGTCCCGGGGATAGGTGATCGTTCTCCCCCTGGCGGCGTCGGCAATGGATACAGTTGAAATGGAGGGAATTTCTATTTCGTCAAAACCAAGAATAAAGGAGGATGAGTCGGGGGCGGGTTGAAAACGGATCGTCAAATCCTCGGTCAACATGGACAGATTGATCGCCAACACCTCGATACCGGTGGAAAGCCCGGCGACCGTGATGAAGCCTTTGCCTGTTTTTCCCGAAAAATAAAGCACCGAATCCGATACGATACAAGATTTGTCTTCTGCAATCACCTCAAAACATTTCAGAAAAGATTCTGAATTTTCAAGAGATACATAGCTCATTGATGGATTTTTTTTCTACTAATCCGCGACAAGGTATAAAATTCGGCCTTCTTCCTGTTATAGTAAAAGCATGAATTGCCGGTAGTTTTTTTACGATGGGAGAACAAGTAAAAACACTTATCCGGCTCTTTCGCGACCCCTCCGCATACCATTCTGCGGTCCTTTTACGTTATTAAAATGTACCCTGCGGTTATCCGATCTGGCGATTTTTGAAAAAATTTACCGCCTGATCCTTTGAAACCGATTTATGCATAAAATCCATACCCACGATGAACAATTCTACAAAGAAGGACGGTCCTGATACGGACCTCCGTTCACTGTTAAAACATCAGCACAAAAGGGTGTACTCCATTTGCCGCCTTTTCACCCACAACTACAAGGAACACCAGCATCTTTTCACGAACATCATTGCCGCCGCTTCCCAGAACATCCGTTCGCGCAAGGACAATAGCGACGATAAGCAGACCATGCTGCTCCGCGCCTGTATCAATATGGCGGCCCTGCATTCCATCAGCCTCGAGCTGGAATCGGCCTGCGACCGGACGATACAATTTAAGTCTCCTGATTTCCAAAGGAGTATGACCAATTTCCGGGAAACGGTGGGAAACATCTCCGACGTGGAGAAGATCCTTCTTTTTCTCGAATTCGAAAAGGTAGACGCCGACGAAATGATCCATCTCACGGGGCTGGATCTCAACAGCCGGCCGGCCAACCGTAAGAAAGAAACGGAAGCTGTGAGGAAGAACTTCATTCCGTACTTAAAGGAAAAATTGATATGGAGTTAAAGAAGCTGCTACAGCAATGGAACAGTTTTCCCGAAGTCTCCATGGAGGAACGGCCGATCCTGTCCTCCGACCTGGAGAAGATCGTGGTGAAGAACCCCTTGTCCGATGCCTTCTACCTCAGGAAAAAGCTCGTCCTGCGCATCGCTGTCATGTCCGTCCTGTGGCTGATCAATATCTGGCAATTCCGCCACGAATGGCAGACCCAGGGAAATGAGCTCTACCCTCAGGGGGCCCTTTTTATTTTGTTGGCTTACTGTCTTTATTTCCATATCCGGCTGCTGCTTTTCGCCGACTACCCTACCCTGCTGGCACTGCCGCTGATCAATTTTTTGAATAAGCTGGAAACGATCCTCGACAAATACATCGTGTCCTTCAAATTAGTGAGTGCCCTGTCCGGATTCTATCTCCTGTTCGTCGTCGAACGGCTGTTGGCCCGGATCAGCACCGGAGCCTACGAAAGCCTCATGCAGAATGACTGGTATAAATGGTTGATCCTGATCTTCCTTTCCGTGTCCATCGATATTCTCCTGCTTCATACGATCATTCCCCGGCTCAAAAAACTGATGACCACCGTCAGAAAATACCGGGATGGGATCAACAGCAGGACGGCAAAATAAATAAAAACCCCAATCGGGTTGTGGGACTTCCCAATATAACTAATAACCTCTATATTTGGGTTAGGTTCTATTTAACACAACTACATGCAGAATATCTTAATAGCGGACGACCATTCCATCGTTAGGGCCGGGCTAAAACTTCTGATTAATAGCAGTATCCGTGACGTGACGATCGATGAGGCCGAAGATGGCGAGGCCGTCATCAAAAAAATGAAATCCGCGCATTTCGATCTGCTGATCCTTGACATCAATATGCCGCATACGGAATCCTTCAGCCTTACGGCCTATCTGCTGAAGGAATATCCGGGTTTGAAGATCATTATCTTCACGATGAACCAGGAAGTTTTTTTTGCTAAAAGGTTTTTGAAGATCGGAGCCCACGGCTATCTGAACAAATACTCCAAGGAATCCGAGATCAAATACGCCATCCAGAAGGTGCTGGGTGGAAAACGGTATATCAGCGACAACCTCGCAGAGATCCTCTCTGGTGAACTCACCAAAAAGCTAAAGGACAACCCTTTCGAGGACCTATCCGATCGGGAATTCGAAGTCGTGCTGCAGATGCTGAAAGGAAGTTCGGTATCGGAGATCGCGAATACGCTCAGCCTTCATAAATCCACGGTGGGTACGCACAAGACCCGTATTTTGGACAAATTGAAAATATCCAATACCGTGGAGCTGATCAATCTGGCAAGGTTGTATGAGATCATATAGCTAGAGTCCGGGGGTCAATCCGAAGAATTTTTCCATCGCCTTTCTTACCCCATCATTATTGTTGGTGTCCGTGACATAGTCTGCCACGGCCTTGATATCATCGGGGGCATTCCCCATCGCCACGCCGACGCCGGCGAACTGGATCATCTCGACGTCATTGTAGTTATCCCCCATGGCGATGATCTCCGCCGGGGTGAGACCGAGCCGCTCACTGACGAATTTGACGGCATTCGACTTGGAGCCGCGGGTATCCATCACTTCGAGATACGTGGCCTTCGAAGGGTAGATATTGAGCCGGCCGTTATAGATCCCCCGCAGGTGTTTCTGGATCTTGGCGATATTATCGGGTTCACTCATCACCATCATCTTATTGGGTCCGATCTTCCGCTTTTCCCAGCCCTTTATGAGACTGTCGATGGGCGCTACTTCAATGGGCACATCCATGATCTTCTGTTCATGATCGGTCCAGGCATCTTTTACTTCCGAGAACCATTCCCGTTGGAGATAATACGCGATGGTGGCTTTGTAGGGCCGCACCTCTTCGGTCACGCGGGCCGTAATCTCCAGGTCGACCATGGCCTGAAAAATGGGTTGTCCGTTCTCGACGATATAGCTCCCGTTGAGGGTGATGAGCGGAGTATGCGAAGGAAGACCGATATGACGCCAGGTCGGCAATACGGCGTTGATGGGCCGGGCCGAGACCAGGATCACCGAAATGCCTTTCCCGGTAAGCGTATGGATAGTGCGGATCGTTTCATCACTGACGGAATGGTCTGACTTCAGCAGGGTTCCGTCCATATCGAGGAATACAGCTTTATACATTTGTTCGCTTTGGGCTCGCAAGATAAGCAGAAAATCCACAGGATTTTCGGCTGAAGGCCCGACATAAGCAGGATTGCGACGGCGCCTACATTTTTCCGGATAGGCGCCAGGCGCAATCAGACGCGGATATAAATTTTCTTTTTATCCAATATATATCCCACCGTCCAGCAGATCATCATGTAGGCTAGTGCAAACAGAAGGGAGCCGAATGCACCGGGGAAAAGGACCTGGAAGCCTACGCTGTTCACATATTCCCGAATGCTTTGATCCCCTTTGGCGGGCGTGATCTCAAGAATAACGACGAGCAATTCGGAAAGCAGGTAAATAGATAGCGGGTTCTTCCCGAAGACCGAAAAGAAATAGGTCCACCTCGTCTTTCCGCGGAATTCGATGATATAAGTGAGGAACGACAGCAGCACCAGATCGAGTCCAACGGTGATAAAAACAAAGCTGTCGGTCCAGAGCTTCTTGGCGAGTGGGAAATAGAAATTCAGAACGTAGGCGGCAAACAGACAGCCAGCGCCCCAAAGCAGGAGTTTGGCCAATCCTTCATACGTCTTTCCATGTTTGCTGATAAAGACCCCGGTATAATACCCCGCGACGACATTCACTACGGCGGGCAGGGTGCTTAGTAACCCCTCCGGATCGAAGGCGACACCTTCGCCATGATACAGATGTCCTTCTCCCAACAGCCACAGATCGAGGCGTTGGCCGGCATTCCCGGTCATACTGAACGGATCGGCACCGGCTACGGGCGCTACGAGCAGGATGATCCAGTATCCAATCAGGAAAAGGGCCGAGATGACCACCACGGTTCGGGTAGAAAAGAAATAGATGAGCAGGGCCGCGATGCCGTAGCAAAGAGCGATACGCTGCAGTACCCCCATGATCCGGGTGTGGGCGATCGGGTTCAGCGCCCAGCCGTCCGGTCCGTGATGGAAGAAGGGGAACCAGTACATCAGATAGCCAAGCAGAAAGATCAGCAGGGTCCGCCGGAGGATCTTTCCGACGACGGCGCCCGTCGGCATGGTCTGAAACTTCTTCATGGCAAAGCTCATAGCATTCCCGACGGCAAAAAGGAAGGACGGGAATACCAGGTCGGTGGGCGTAAATCCAAACCAGCGGGCATGTTGCAAGGGTGAATAACTGAACTGCTCGCTTCCGGGAGTATTCACGATGATCATAAAGCAGACGGTCATTCCGCGGAAGATGTCGAGCGAGAGGGAGCGGTTGGAGGCTGTGGGTTGAGTCATGTTTCGGCTAAAGGGATGAAAAATAGGTAATTTCCCGGGGATACAAAAACAAAATAATTGTGTCGCTTTAGCGTTTAATAGCCTTGTACTCCGGACCCCAATCCCTAAAAATCCATTTCCGACGCAATTGATAACCAAAGCTATAAATACAGGGCTCCGCTTTCTCGTTCTGCTTTCCCTTCTATTTTCCATATTTGATGCGCAAGCCCAGCGTTTTTCCCGGGCGCCCGCATCGGTCCATTTCCGGGACGGCTTGCTCAAGGCCCAGCGGAATATCGCCAACAACTCGCTTCGGCGGGACTCGCTTCGCGCAACCCGTTTCCAGGATCGATATTATCTGCTTGCACAGTTCGACCGGCTGCCGGATTCGGTGCTCCGGGCGGACATGGCCCGATCGGGGTTGAAGCTTTTCGACTATGTTTCGGACGGAACTTACCTGGCGGAATTAGGCGACAGTCTCTCCCCGGCCGAATTGAAGCAATACGCCGTCAGCGGGATCTTCCGGCTGCCCGGTCAATTCAAGATCTCGCGCCGGCTCCGGGAGCATGAAGAGGATCTGCATAATCCCGACCGTCTGGTGGCGGTAGCCTGGTTTGGCGGACTCAGCGAGGACGAGGTCCGGAAAGGGATCAGCGCCACGGGAGCATCGGTCCAGGACGTCAAGCTAAAGGCGCCGCGAATGCTGTTCGTCCGCGCGGCCAATCCGTCGATCCTGAAAAAACTGTCTCTCCTCCCCTATATCAGCTCGCTCACGATCCAGCCGATGAAGCCAATGGCGCTCAATTATAACAACCGGCAGGTGCACGGGGTAAATGCCGTTGCATCCCCCATGGGCCGCAGACTGATGGGCAACGGGGTCACGGTGGGTGTGGGCGACGACGCCGACCCTTCCACGCATATCGACTTCGCGGGGCGGCTGATCCAGCGCAATTCCCAGCCGCCTGCAGGCCATGGAACCCATGTCACGGGGACGGTCGGCGGCGGCGGTATCCTGAACCCCCTTTACCAGGGGATGGCGCCTCATGCGACACTCATCAGCCAGTTCTATGACGATATCCTGCACAATGCGCCCGTCTATATCAACGACTATGACATGGTGCTGACCAACAACTCCTACACGTATTACCCCGGCGGCTGTATCTACAACGGCGAATACGACGCCCTGGCTTATTATGTCGATGCCCTTGCCTTTCAATATCCCTATCTGCTGAATACCTTCGCCTCCGGTAACGACGGCGGCTACAGCTGCAGCCCCTTCATAGCCCCATTCTCTACGGTCAAATCGGGCTATCAGTCCGCAAAGAATGTATTGTCGGTAGGCAATGTCGACAATATGGGCAACTATGTCATCAACACCGGCTCCAGCTGCGGACCCACCGCCGATGGCCGGCTGAAGCCGGAAGTCGTCGCGGGCGGTTCGGCCATCATGTCCACCCTCCCATACAATTCGTATGGGCAATCCTGGGGGACCAGTATGGCCGCACCCACGGCAACGGGTTCGATGGCCCTGCTCGAACAACGATACCGGCAGCTGCACGGCGGCGATGCCCCTGCCATCCTGCTGAAAGCACTTACTTGTAATACGGCCGATGATCTGGGTAATCCCGGACCGGATTATACCTTCGGGTTCGGCTCCGTCAATGTCCTGCATGCCGTGGAGTCCCTGGAAGCCGGACAATATGGCTTTGCCTCCGTCGCCAATGGCGGCAATATCGCAACCACCATTCCCGTGCCCGCCGGTCTCGCGCAGCTGCGGGTCATGATCTACTGGGCGGACTACCCGGCCGCTCCGTTCTCCGCCAATGCGCTGGTCAATAATCTCGATCTAACGGTCACGGACCCTTCCTCGACGACCCATCATCCGCTCATCCTCAATCCCAATGCGGCCCATGTCAATGATGCGGCCGTTGAAGGCGTGGACAACATCAACAACATCGAGCAGGTGGTGATCAATAACCCCGCGGGCGGAACCTTCAATATCAATATCGCCGGGACCAGCATTCCCCAGGGTCCGCAGACCTTTGTCCTGGTCTACCAGTTTATCCAGCCTACGATCAACCTGCTGTATCCCTATGGCGGCGAGACCCTGCTACCCGGCTCCGACGAGTACGTCCGCTGGGAAGCGAATGACAACGGCGCCGGCAATTTCTCGCTCGACTATTCGACGGATGACGGCGCCACCTGGACGACCCTCACGAGTGCCATCCCCGGCACTAACCGGATGACGGGGATCACGATCCCGCCGACCGTCACCAACCTGGCCCGCGTCCGGATCAGGCGGACCTCAACCGGCGTCAGCGGCGCCAGCACCTACCCCGTCACGATCCTGGGCCAGCCATCCATCGTGTTCACGTTTCCCTGCCAGGGCTATATCAATCTTTCCTGGGCCGCGATCACCGGCGCTACGAGTTATGACGTGATGCAGCTGAAGGGCGACACGATGTCCGTCATCGGCAACACCGGCGGCACCTCGTATCTTATCAATAATCTGAACAAGGACAGCTCCTACTGGTTCGGGGTCAGGGCGGTCAACGGCAGCACGCCCGGGCGACGTTCGACCTCCGTTAACGTCGTCCCCAATATCGGCTCCTGCAATCTCGCCGCCTTCGACAACGATTGTACCGTAGACTCGCTGATCGGCCTGGGAACGGGCCGAATGTTCACTTCCCACCAGCTAAGCAACGCAACGCCGATCCAGATCGAACTGAAGAACCTCGGACCGGTCCCCGTGGGCCCGGGCTATAGCCTGGCCTACAGCATCAACGGTGGTACACCGGTCGTAGAGACGCCTCCCGCAACCCTTGCCGCGGCCAGCACGCAGAATTATACGTTCACTCAAACAGCCGATCTCTCCGCGCCCGGCAGCTACACTCTGCAGATCTGGGTCTCCAACCCCAGCGATCCGCAATTGGGGAACGACACGCTGACCGCGACGATCAAACAGCTGAGCAACGCCCCCATCACACTCAACAATACCTTTACCGAAGACTTCGAGTCGGCTGCGGCCGCGACCTATAGCTCGCCAACCCTCGGATTCACCGGGCTCGACCGCTGTGACTTCTTTGCCAGCAACGGCAATGGCCGGGCGAGGACCTTTATCAATACCGGCTTTGCCCGCAGCGGTAACCGTTCCGCGCTCCTCGACCAGGTGCAGGATGCCGCGGTGACCACCGGCGATAGTCTGATCACGACCTTCAACCTGTCCGGTTATGGGCCTACCGATCAGATCTGGCTCGATTTCTATTATCGCAACCAGGGGAACGATTCAGTCCGGGGCGCCAATAAGGTCTGGATCCGGGGGAACGACCAGTCGGCCTGGCAACCGGTCTATATCCTCGACACGAGCGGGAACAATATCGGCATCTACCAGCCTTCGGCTCATATCGATATCACGGGAACCCTGAAGAATGCGAGTCCCGTCCAGGCCGTGAGCAGCAGCTTCCAGATCAAATTCGGGGAGGAAGGTTATACTTCGGCCAATAGCGTCACACCGGACGGAAGCCTCGACGATGGCTACAGCTTCGACGATATCACCCTTACCCGCGCGCTGAACGATATCGGGGTACGGACCCTGATCTCCCCCGACCTCGGCTCCACGTGCAGCGGCTCGGCCACCTCCGCCATCAGTGTCCGGGTACGGAACTACAGCAACAGCACGGCCACCAATATTCCCGTGACCTATTCCATCAACGGGACGACAGTAACGGAGACCATTCCGGCGATAAACGCCAACGACTCGCTCATCTATACGTTCACTCACACCGCCGATCTCTCGGCTTTCCAGGACTATGCCCTCACGGCATGGATCCACTATACCGGAGATACATACTCGCAAAATGATACGCTTCCCGTCACTACCCTGCACACCACCCCGCTGATCAACAGCTATCCCTACCTGCAGGGATTCGAGAGCGACAACGGCAACTGGTATACCGGCGGCATCCGGAGCAGCTGGCAATGGGGGGCGCCCGCGAAGTCCATCATCGACAAGGCGGCCAATGGCTCGAAATGCTGGGTCACCAGTCTGACGGGCAACTACAACGACAATGAACAGTCCTATCTCTATTCTCCCTGCTTCGACCTCACCGGTCTGACCAGTCCCGTACTTTCCTTCAGCCAGATCTTCCAGACCGAAGACGATTGCGACTGCGATTTCCATTGGGCGGAGTATTCGACCGATGGCGTCAACTGGAACCGGCTCGGAAGTTCCGGCGCGGGCACCAACTGGTATGATAACTCCGTACACGAAGCATGGCAGAAGTCCTATACCAAATGGCATGTGAGCAGCTACGATATTCCCGTCCATGCGGCAAAGGTCCGCTTCCGCATCGTGATGAGCAGCGACCCTGGTGTCGATTACGAGGGAGTAGGGATCGACGACATCCATGTCTTCGACAAGGCCTCCGTGTACACGGGTGCAACCGACAGTCTCACCCTTCCCGTCAGCGGCAGCAACTGGGTCAACTTCGATCTCGGCGGAGCAGGGCACCGGATCGTGGCGATCAACCCAAATGGCCAGGACCTGGGCGCCACCAAAGTGAAAGTATTTGTCAATACGACGGGAACCGTCCGCCACGATAAGACCCAATATTATCTCGACCGGAATCTCGTGATCCAGCCCGCCAATCAACCCGATAGCGCGGTGAGCGTACGCTATTATTTCTCCGACAGTGACGCGGTAAACCTGATGAACGCAACAGGCTGCGTCGGCTGTACGACCATTGCCGATGCCTATCAATCGGGTGTGACCCAGTTCTCGAGCCTGATCCCCGCATCGGAGGACAGCACGCTTGTCAACGATACGGTGGGAACCTTCCTGTTCCATGCACCGCATACCGGCGTCAGCATTATCCCTAACGACAACGGCTACTACGCGGAATACACCGTGGCCGGGTTCTCCGAATTCTGGATCAACGGCAGTAACCCGGGCGACAGCAGCTATCTTCCGGTCATGTCGCTGGCCTTTACGGCGGAGAACAGCGGCGGCAACGGACTGCTGCAATGGAATACCACCGAAGCGTATGGCATGAGCCGGTATGTCATCGAAAAGAGCACCGACAGCATCCACTTCACCGCGCTGGACTCCGTCGCCGCGGCGATCGATGGCGGCGGCTATCATAGCTATCAGTATACCGATATCCACCTGGATACCGGCATGAACTATTACCGCCTTCGCGAAGTGCGAACGAACGGCAGTCAAACTTACTCACCGATCCGCAGCGTGCAAGGACCCGTACGTGTACCCGGCTCGGACGAGGTTATCGGCATCTGGCCAAACCCCGTGAACAATGCGCTCATTCATATCAATACCACAACCAACGCCCGTTGGGTGCGGATGGTCGATGTATCCGGAAAGACCGTGCTGACGCGGGAACTCGCCGGCACGCGAAATACCCTGGACCCCGGACCGGTAGCAACGGGGATCTATTTCATCTGGGTGGAAACCGATTCCGGCACTTCGGTTCAAAAAATTTTGATTAAATAATCGGAATGCCTATCTTTGTCCACAACAATGGTAGACAATAGCATGATAACGCATTCCTCCTGCAGGCTGTATCTCTCCTTCGCTTCCAACAACAAGTCTTGTTGTTGCTGCTGTTGCTGTTGATCCTCAGCGATCTACCACCACTACCCGCCTTTGAACAGGCCCTTCTCCAATCAATCACCACCACGGCTCATGGCAACCACGATCGACAACCAACAACCGCATACTCAAATACTCTACTCAATTAGTGGGTTAATAGAAGGTCTGTCCATTTCGGAGGCGTTGGCCGCACTGGCCGGGCGGTTCCCGGGGCAGGTCGTCTTTTCCACGAGCTTTAGCTTCGAGGACCAGGTCATCGCCGATCATATCCTCACTGCCCGGCTGCCGGTGTCCATTTTTACCCTCGACACGGGCAGGCTCTTTGCCGAAACCTATTCCGTCTGGAGCAGCACCAATGAGAAGTATGATACAAAAATAAAAGCCTACTATCCTGATAGACAATCACTCGAGCGGTTGCTCGATGAAAAAGGGCCCAATTCCTTTTACGAGTCGGCGGGCAACCGGAAGGAATGTTGCTTTATCCGGAAAGTGGAGCCGCTGAAACGGGCGCTGAAGGGTCAGGCAGTTTGGGTCACGGGCTTGCGCGCGGAACATTCCCCCGAACGCAAGGACCACCAGGTGCTCGAATGGGACGAGGGAAACCAGGTCCTGAAATACAATCCCCTGTTGCATTGGGACACAGCGGCCGTCCGGGAATACATCGACAGTCACAATGTCCCCTACAATCCCCTGCATGACAAGGGATTCGTCAGCATCGGCTGTCAGCCCTGCACCCGGGCGATCCGCGCCGGCGAAGATTTCAGGGCCGGTCGCTGGTGGTGGGAAGACAATAGTAAAAAAGAATGTGGTTTACACGCCGCGTCATAGGTCAAGTGTCATAGATCATTATAAAGTGCGTCACAAACATCGAATATGAGCAACGAATCAAAATATCGCCTGGACTATCTCGATCAGCTGGAATCGGAGTCCATCCACATCTTCCGGGAAGTGGCCGGGCAATTCGAGCGGCCTGCACTGCTGTTCAGCGGCGGGAAAGACTCGATCACGCTGGTTCACCTGGCGTTGAAGGCATTCCGGCCGGGGAAATTCCCTTTCCCGCTGGTGCATATCGACACGGGCCATAACTTCCCCGAGGCGCTGTCCTTTCGGGACGAACTGGCTTCGACCATTGGGGAAAAACTGATCGTCCGGAAAGTGGAGGATACCATCAAGAAACGGCAGTTGACCGAGCCCGGGGGTAAGTTCTCCAGCCGCAATGCCCTGCAGACGTTTACGCTGCTGGACACCATCGAGGAATTCGGCTTCGACGCCTGCATCGGCGGCGCCCGCCGGGACGAGGAAAAGGCCCGGGCAAAAGAACGCATCTTCTCCGTTCGGGATGAATTTGGCGGATGGGATCCCAAGCGTCAACGGCCGGAGCTCTGGAATATTTACAACGGCCGCATCCGGAAGGGCGAGAACGTACGCGCCTTCCCCATCAGCAACTGGACAGAACTGGATATCTGGAACTATATCCGTCGCGAGAACATCGCGCTTCCCACTATCTATTTCGCCCACGAACGGGAAGTCATCGATTACGAAGGGCAGTGGGTGGCCGTTTCCCCCTTTATCCGGCTGGATGCCTCCGACCGCGTCCAACGCCGCCAGGTGCGCTATCGTACGGTCGGCGACATGACCTGTACGGCCGCCGTCGAGTCCTCCGCATCGGCGATCGACGATATCATTCGCGAGATCACGGCGACGCGCACTTCGGAACGCGGTGAGACGCGCATCGACGACAAGGTGTCGGAGGCTGCAATGGAAGACAGAAAGAAAAACGGTTACTTCTAAAGTTATTATCATGGACTTACTCAGATTCATAACAGCAGGCAGCGTAGACGACGGCAAGAGCACCCTCATCGGGCGTCTCCTCTACGACAGCAAGAGCATCCTCGCCGACCAACTGGCGGCACTGGAACAGCAGAGCAGGAATAAGGAAGATGGCGAGATCGACCTGGCGTTGCTGACCGACGGACTTCGTGCCGAACGGGAACAAGGGATCACGATCGATGTCGCTTATAAATATTTCTCGACGCCCAGGCGCAAGTTTATCATCGCCGACGCCCCGGGTCATATTCAATATACCCGGAACATGGTGACCGGCGCATCCAATGCAAGCCTGATCATCATCCTGGTCGATGCCCGCAACGGCGTGGTCGAGCAGACCCGGCGCCACTCGATCATCGCTTCGCTGCTGAATATCCCCCACGTCGTGGTCGCCATCAACAAAATGGACCTCGTGGATTACTCGCAGGACCGCTATAATAACATCGCCATCGACTATTCCGAGATAGCCAGGACACTGGGATTGAAGGATGTCACTTATGTCCCCGTCAGCGCGCTGAAGGGCGACAATATCGTCGATCGGAGCATCAACCTCTCCTGGTATGAAGGCGCCACCCTGCTGGAACTGCTGGAGACGGTCAGGGTCGAGAATGATCTGGACCTGCAGCGGGGCCGTTTCAGCGTTCAGTACGTCATTCGGCCGCAAACCGAAGAGCTCCATGATTACCGAGGGTACGCGGGTAAGATCACCAGCGGCATCTATCGTAAGGGTGATTCCATTTCAGTGTTGCCTTCCGGCCAGACCAGCCGCATCAGGACCATCGAGGTCGGAGGCCGGGAAGTAGAGGAAGCCTTCGCTCCGCAAAGCGTCATTTTCCAACTCGAAGACGATATCGATATCAGCCGGGGCGACCTGCTGGTCAACGGCGCCCAGCCTCCCCACGTAGAACAGGAATTCAATGTCCTGCTGTGCTGGATGGACAACAAAGCGCTGGTTCCGGGGAATAAATATCTCCTGCAGATGGGCAGCCGCAGCGTGCGTAGCGTCGTCCGGGAGATCGAATACCGGCTCGATGTCAACACGCTCGAAAAACAGCCAAATCCCGGGCAGGCCGGGCTCAACGATATCGTAAGAGCAACGATCCGGACGGCAGCTCCCCTACCCTTCGATGCCTATGGCGACCTGCCCGCGGGCGGCGGAGCCATCCTGATCGACGAAACAAGTTATGTCACTGTAGGCGCCTGCATGGTGCAATAAGAATAATATGACAATGCCCATCGACTCCATCCATATCGGTAAAGTGATCCTCGCCGGCGCAGGCCCGGGCGATCCTGAGCTGCTGACGCTAAAAACACTGCGTTGGCTGCAGAAGGCGGATGTGGTCGTTGTCGACCGGCTCGTCAGTCCGGAGATCGTGGCGGAATACACCCGGCCCGACGCGTTGATCATTCCTGTCGGCAAGCAATGTAACCATCATGGTTCCACGCCTCAGTCCGCTATCAATGAGTTACTGGTGACCCATGCGCTTGAAGGGAAGCTCGTTGTCCGGCTAAAGGGCGGCGATGTCTCAATCTTCTCCAATGTGCTTGATGAGCTGGAAACACTGACCCAGCATGGGATACCGTTCGAGCTGGTGCCGGGTGTCACCGCCGCCCTGGGTGCCGCCGCCTATGCCGGGATCCCGCTTACCGCGCGGGGATATTCCACGGCCGTGCGCTTTCTCACCGGTTGCCGCGCGGGCGACACCGCCTGGTGGCGTGATCTCGCCCGGACGGAAGATACCCTGGTATTCTATATGTCCTCGGCGCCGCTGGATGAGATGGTACAGCGGCTCGTGGAGGAAGGCATTCCCGCCGACCGGTGGATCGCCGTTGTCGAACAGGCGACGACCCCGCTGCAGAAAGTGGCAACCTGGCCGGTACATCAGTATCTGTCCTCAGCCGCGGGCAGCCAGTACGCATCGCCGACGCTGGTCATCATCGGCCGGGTGGCAGAGTTGCACTCCCGGTTTGAATGGCTGGCGAATAGCCGGAGCAGTGATCTTTATTTTCCTTCGATACAAACAACAAAAAAGATAGTTGTATGCTGACGACACCGAAAATGACGCTGATGCAGGAACTGATCGCGGGTTCTTCCCGCGAAGAACTCATCTGGCTGAGCGGATATCTCGCCGGGGTTGTTGCGCAGAATGCGCCTGCCGTTGTGCCGGCGCCCCAGTCTGGCGCTGCACCCGCTGTGGCTACCGCCGCCGCTGCCGTCCTCCCGAAGATCACGATCGCGTACGGTACCGAGACCGGCAACTCGAAAAAGCTGGCGACGGACTTCGCCGCCCGGGCAAAGAAGAAAGGCATCCAGGCCAAACTGGTGGGCCTCGAGCAATACCGGTTGGGCGATCTGTCAAAGGAAGAATATTTCTTCACCGTGATCAGCACCCAGGGCGACGGTGAGCCGCCGGCCGCCGCAAAGAAATTTTACGATCATATTCATCAGAACGGGCTCAAACTCGAACGGCTGAAATACGGCGTTCTTGCACTCGGGGATACTTCTTATCCGCTGTTTTGTAAAGCAGGGGAAGACGTGGACCAGCAATTGCAGAAATTGGGCGGTCAGCGTTTGCTTTCCCTTCGCAAATGCGACACGGATTATGAGGCCGACGCCGGCGCCTGGATCGAATCGGTGCTGCAGCAGCTGAACAGTCCCGCGGCTTCCGCAAGCCCCGCGCCCGCCGCTGTAACGGCCGCCCCGCGAACCACAGGAAAGAAGACCTTTACCGGCACCGTGCTGGCGAATATCAATTTGAACGACCGCGGTTCAAAGAAACAAACCCATCACCTCGAGATCGCTGCCGAAGGTGTCGATTACCTTCCCGGCGACTCGATCGGGATCGTTCCTTCCAATCCCGCGGCGCTCGTCGAATCCATCATTACCCTCACGGGTGCGGACGCATCCCGGACCCTGATCCACCGGCAGGAAGAACATGCCCTGCATACGCTCCTCCACCGGAAACTGAATATCTTCTATCTCCACGAACGGGTGGTCAGCAAATATGCAAGCATCGTCAAACAGGAGATCCCCGAGACGAAAATAGGACTGCTCGATCTGCTGAAGATCTATCCGGTGCGGGATATCGATCAGTTCCATGCGGTCGTCGGCATCCTCGAACCAATAGCACCAAGATTGTATTCCATCTCGTCTTCACCCGAGGCGCACCCGGGCGAGATCCATCTGACGGTGGCAAGGGATAATTTTGCCGTGAACGGCGAGCTCAAATATGGCCTCTGCTCGGATGGTCTGTCCCTGCTGAAGCCGGGGGATACCGTCGAGTTCTATGTGCACCGCAACGCGCAGTTCCGGCTCCCGGCAGACGACCGGGACGTGATCATGATCGGCCCCGGGACGGGTATTGCCCCGTTCCGCTCCTTCCTCGCGGAAAGAGATAGCAAGGGCGCATCCGGCAAGAACTGGCTGTTCTTCGGCGACCAGCACTTCACCACCGACTTTCTGTATCAGACCGAGATCCAGGACTGGGTGAAGACGGGCGTACTCACGAAGATCAATACCGCCTTTTCACGCGACCAGCAGGAGAAGGTGTATGTCCAGCATAAGATCCAAAAACAGGCAAAGGAAGTCTACCAGTGGCTGGAAGACGGCGCCCATCTCTATATCTGTGGAGCCAGGGAGCCGATGAGCCTCGATGTGGAGAAGACCCTCCTCAGCGTCATCCGCGAAGAAGGCGGGAAGAACACCGCCCAGGCGGAAGCCTACCTCGAGGAATTGAAGGAGTCGGGCCGGTTTTTGAAAGATGTCTATTAACGAGCGAGTATCAAAAGAACTATGAGCGAGACAAAGAATTTATCGGCAACGGAAAGGATCAAGCAAAAAAGCGACGGTCTGCGAGGCACCCTCAGGGAGGGACTGCGGGATGAGCTGACGGGCGCCATCGCCGAAGACGACCAGGCCCTTGTGAAGTTTCACGGGATGTACCTGCAGGACGACCGCGATCGTCGCGAAGAACGGGCAGAGAAGAAGCTGGAACGGCTGTTCTCTTTTATGATCAGACTGCGGATTCCCGGCGGCTTTTGTACGCCCGAGCAGTGGATCGCCACGCATCATATCGCAGGCCTGCACTCCACCGGGGTCATCAAGATCACGACGCGGCAAACCATCCAGCTCCATGGACTCCTCAAGAGCCATGTGAAACCGACGATGGCCGCATTTAATGCCGTGGCGCTGGACTCCATCGCGGCTTGCGGGGATGTGAATCGCAACGTGACTTGTACCGCCAATCCCCTGCAATCCCCGATCCACGAGCAGGTGCATGCCTATGCGAAAAAGATCAGCGAGCAGCTGCTGCCGAAATCCAAGGCCTGGTACGAGATCTGGCTCGACCAGGAACGGTTGTCGGATACCACCGAAGAAGACCCGCTCTACCAGGACCGGTATCTTCCCCGCAAGTTCAAGATCGGCATCGCCATCCCGCCGAATAACGATGTGGACGTATTGACCAACGACCTGGGCCTGATCGCCATCATCGAAGGCAATGAACTGAAGGGATTCAACATCGCCATCGGCGGCGGGCTCGGCGCCACCCATGGCAACCCCGAGACCTATCCCCGGCTGGCCACCGTCATCGGCTTCATACCGGCCGACGAACGCCTGTTCAAGGCCATCTATGAGGTCATCACCATTCAACGGGACTATGGCAATCGCAGCGACCGGAAACTGTCGCGGCTGAAATATACCCTCGACAAATACGGCGCCGAATGGTACCGGCAGGAATTGGACAAGCGCACCGGCTTTCCGCTGGAAGATGCAAGGCCTTATACTTTTACGGACAGGACAGAGCAATATGGCTGGCAGCAGGATCACAAAGGCCTCTGGCATTACACTCTTTTCGTGGAGAATGGCCGCGTCGTCGACGAAGCCGTTCCCCTGAAGACCGCGTTGCTCGAAGTAGCCGAGACCCGCAAAGCCAATTTCCGGTTTACCGTGAACCAGAAGATCATCGTGGCCGATGTGAAGAAAAAGGACAAGACGGCCGTCAACGAGATCCTGAAGAAATATGGCCTGATCGAGCATACCGAAGCCGCTTCGGCCATTCGCAAAAACTCCATCGCCTGCGTCGCTCTGCCTACCTGTGGTCTCGCCCTGGCGGAATCCCAGCGCTATCTGCCCGCGCTGACCACACAGATCGACAAGCTGCTCGCCGGGCACGGTCTGCAGGATGAAAAGATCATCGTCCGGATGACCGGCTGCCCCAACGGTTGCGGCAGGCCCTATGCCGCGGAGATCGGGTTTGTCGGTACGGCCCCGGGACGATACAATGTTTACCTGTGCGGCGACCATGAAGGCACGCGGCTCAACCGGGTCTACAAAGAAAACCTGGACGAGACCGCCATCCTGAAAGAACTGGACCTGCTGTTCTGGCTGTATAAAAAAGAAAGGATCACCGGCGAACGCTTTGGGGATTTTGCCCTGCGCCAACGCTGGTACAAACAATAACTATTTTCAGGCCCGGCGTAAGCCGGGCCCTCATTAAAACCTTTTACTCTACTAATTTAATAGACTACTGTTTATGCAACGCTTAAAACACCTGATTCTTTTGACCTTTTTGCTGGCAGGAATGACCGCCCTGGCCCAGGACCCCTACGTCATTTCCGGGAAGATCTATGATTCGAGCGCCCATGCCGTGCTGGCTTCCGCGACGATCAAGGTCAAAGGCTCCGAGGCGGGCACCATCTCCGGGGAGGACGGCAGTTTTCATCTGAAGACAAACCGAAAGCTGCCCATCACCCTGGTAGTCAGTTCCGTAGGCTACAAGGCCCAGGAATTCGAGGTCAGGCAGGACGGTACGCAGGGAATCACCATCAACCTGAATGCCCACACGGTGCTATCCGACCAGGTGGTTGTCACGGCGTCCCGGGTCTCGGAAAGCATCCTCCGCAGTCCGGTCACCATCGAAAAACTGGACATCCAGTCCATCAAGGCAAGCCCCGCCCCTACTTTCTATGACGCGCTGACCAATGTCAAAGGCGTGCAGATGACCACCCTCAGCCTTGGCTACCAGGTGCCGAATACCCGCGGATTCGCAGGTACGACCAATGACCGGTTCCTGCAGATGGTGGATGGCGTCGACAATATCTCTCCCGGCATCGGCGCACCCGTGGCCAACGCGGTGGGGCCGACCGAGCTCGATATCGAAAGCGTGGAGCTGATCCCCGGCGCCGCCTCGGCCATCTATGGTCTCAATGCGATCAACGGCATCGCCAACCTGAAGACAAAATCCCCCTTCCAGTATGAAGGATTGGGCGTTTACCTCAAAGGCGGCGTCAATCATATCAACGACCCCGACCATGGCGCCGCGCTCTATTCGGAATACGCCATTCGCTGGGCAAAGGCGCTCAGTCCGAAATTCGCTTTCAAGGTCAATGCCGCGCATTCGCAGGGGATCGACTGGATCGCAAACAACCGGCACGATCAGTATTTCGATGCAGGCAACAAAACGAATGCACCCGTAGCCGCCGTGAACCCCGGCGCCGACCTGATCAATCGTTACGGCGACGAATACAACAGCGATATGAAGACCCTGACGCTCGCAGGAAAGAAATACGATGTGTCCCGCACCGGCTACCTGGAAAAGCAGCTCACCGACTATGCGGTCAGCAACAGCAAGATCGACGCATCCCTGCACTACAAGCCCAATGCCGCCACGGAAATCTCCTATACTTACCGCACCGGCTGGGTTACCAACAACTACCAGCGGGGTAACCGCGTCCGGCTCGACGGAGAACGCATCCAACAGCACGCCCTGGACATCAAGGCCCGTGACTTTTCCATCAAAGGATATTATACTTCGGAGAATACCGGCAACAATTCCTTCAACTACCGGCCGCTGGGCGAGAACATCGATATGGCCTTCAAAAAGTCGCCGCAATGGTGGAACGACTATACGACGGGCTTCAACAATGCCTATAACGCCAGCGGCGCCGCCACGTTCCATGACGTGAACTCCTCGCTCACCTCCGCCCGCGCCTTTGCCGATGCCGGCCACTATCAACCTGGAACCCGCGCCTTCGACAGCGTCCGCAACAAGATCATCCATACCAACAACTGGGATACCGTAGGCGCCCAGATGCTGCTGAAGTCCGCCTTCGCCCACGTCGAAGGACAATACGACTGGTCGAGGCTGATCCCCTTCGTACAGGTGCTCACCGGCTTCAACTACCGCAATTACATCGTTACCCCCGACGGCAACAACTATGTCAATCCCGGCGCCTGGAGCGACGCGAAGCTCGCGCATGACAAATTCTACTACTACAGCTGGGGCGCCTTTGCGCAGGTAACAAAGCAGTTGCTGGATGAGAAACTAAAGATCACCGCCTCCGTGAGGATGGACAAGACCCAGTACTTCGACCCCAAATGGAACCCGCGCATCGCCCTGGTCTATTCGCCCGCCGTTCAGCACAACTTCCGCATCTCCTTCCAGAACGGGTACCGCTTCCCCACGCTCTTTGAAGGGTTTGCATATGTGAATAACGGCGGGGTGCGCCGGCTCGGCGGCCTGCCCATCATTTCGCAGCATCTGAATGCCTTCGAGAATTCCTATGTCAACAGCAGCGTCACGGCCTTTAAGAACGCGGTCAATGCCGACGTCAACTCCGGCGGCCTTTCCCAAAGCGCCGCGATCCAGAAGGAAGCAGGCGTGCTGGTGCAAAGCGCCTATACTTATATCCAGCCCGAACACATCAATTCGTTCGAGGCAGGCTATAAAGGTGTTCTGCTGGATAGCAAGCTCTTTGTGGACATCGACTATTATTTCAGTGCATATGATCATTTTATCGGTCAGCTCGACATCACGCAGCCAAAGTCCGGAACGATCAGCGGTGTCGATGTCAATACAGCCACCCAGGTCTACAACGGCAGTGTGACAAAATACAAGATGTGGACCAACTCGAAAAGCCGGGTCACCAACCAGGGTGTAGAGTTCGGCGCCAAATACAATTTCTACAAGAAGTTTACCATCAGCGGCAACGCGAGCTATGCCGCACTTGTGAGTTCCGAATCGACCGATGCCTTCACGCCCGCGTTCAATACACCGACCTGGATCACGAACTTTTCCATCGGCAACCGGGAGATTCTGCCCAACACCGGCTTTACCGTCGGCTGGCACTGGCAGAGCAAATTCTACTGGAACAGCCCACTCGCCGCAGGAGAAGTGCCGGCTTACGGAACAGTGGACGCACAAGTGAACTATCGTATCCCCAAGCTGTTTAGTACACTGAAATTGGGGACTACTGATCTCTTCAATACGAGATATTTCCAGTATCTTGGTGGGCCGACGATCGGCGCTTTCTATTATTTCACAATCGTATTCGATACCAATCCGAGGAAATGATCCATGAGTGAAGAGACGACCATTGACAGGGGAAACACCCTATTCCCCATCTTTGTAAAGCTGGAACGGCTGCGCCTGCTGATCGTGGGCGGGGGCAACGTATGTCAGGAAAAGTTGCAAGCCGTCCTGCAGAACTCGCCCGTTACCCCGATCACCGTCGTCGCAACGGCGATCGCCGCGCCGGTGAGAGCCCTGGCGGCGCAGCATCCCAACATCCTGCTGATCGAGCGTCCTTATCACCGGTGCGATCTGGACAGTGCCGACATCGCCATCGTTGCCGTCAATGACCGCCGTGTCAGCGAGATCGTCGCCCGCGATGCAAAAGAAGCGGGTGTCCTCGTCAACGTAGCGGACACGCCCGATCTCTGTGACTTCTACCTGAGCTCGGTCATCCGGAAGGGCAATCTGAAGATCGCGATCTCTACGAACGGTAAATCGCCGACCATCGCCAAGCGGCTGAAAGAAGAGCTGGGCGGGATGATCCCCGATGAAATGGAAAGCGTGCTGAACAACATGCAAACCATCCGGCAGCGGCTCAACGGCGATTTCCCCGAGAAAGTACGCAAGCTCAATGAGCTGACCAAGGTTCTCGTGGCCAAGCAGGCGACGCCGGGTTTATCCGGGCAACCGCGGCACAACCGCTGGCAGCAGGTGGTAAAATGGTGTCTGTTCGCTTTTTGCTTTATGATCATCGGGCATGCGGTCCTCTCCTATGTCCCCTTTGGCGGCCTGATCCAATTCTTTCGCGGCCTGCCCGATCGGTTCGATGTCAACGGTTTCCTCATCATGGCCCTGGCCGGCTTCCTGGCGCAGATGGTCGACGGATCGATGGGACTCGGGTACGGCACCATCTCGACCACCTTCCTGCTTGCCTGGGGACATATCAATCCCGCCATCGTCAGCAGTCGCGTCCACTCGGCGCGGGTCTTTTCCAGCGGGGTATCGGGGTATAGCCATCACCGCTTTGGCAATATCAACAAGAAACTGTTCCGGGCGATCGTGATCCCCGGCATCTTCGGCGCGATCGTCGGGGCCTCGCTGGCCTATTTCGGTCAGGGATATGCGAAATATGTCCGCATTCCGCTTTCGTTCTACACCGTCTACCTGGGTTATTATATCGTCAGAAAGGCCTTTGCCCGCCGGGATCCAAAGGACAAGGTGCGGAAGGCCGGCTGGCTGGCCGCCGCGGGCGGATTCACGGATGCATTTGCCGGCGGCGGCTGGGGCACCCTGGTGACCAGCACGCTTATTTCGAAGCGGCGAAATCCGCGGTATGTCATCGGAAGTGTCTGTCTCGCCGAATTCTTCGTCGTGCTTGCCAGTTCGATCACCTTTTTTATCCTGCTGGAAAGCCTTCCGCTGCTGGATGTCGCGGGGATGATCCTGGGAGGCGTGATCGCCGCCCCGATCGCTGCCCGGCTCGTGGGCAAATTGCCGGTAAAGGCCATGTTTATCGCAGTCGGCTCCCTTGTCGTTCTGACCAGCATCTTTACGCTTTACAAGTCGATCCTTCAGGTGCTAAGCCACTAGCAGGCTACAGCCCCGGATATCGCTGTTATCGACGCGACCGGCTACCTCAAAACGGCCGTCCGGATAGATGCGGCCTACATCTTCCGTCGCCAGAAATGCGCAGGACCAACGGTTGGCCAGATCGATGACATTGAGGATACCCTCCCCTTCCGTCCGGACTTCCAGCGGGTCGTCCTCCGTACGCACCAGCATCCGCATCCAGGGCGGGCATGTGAAAAGCCCCTGCCCCTGGGAATAGGCCTGGGACAGCAGTTCGGTCATTCCGTATTCTGCATGAATACTGGCAACACCCAGCCGTTCGGTCAGAAAAGCGTGCAACTCCCCCCGGGTCAGTTCCCGCCGGCGGCCCTTCATCCCGCCCGTTTCCATAATGACCGTATTTTTCAGGGAAAGCGAATATTTCTCGGCAAAATCGAGCAGGCCAAAGGTCACGCCGATGAGCAGGGTCTTCTGCCCCTGTTCCTCCAGTTCCTGCAGGGTCCTGTACAGGGTCTCATGCTCATAGAGATAGAACCCGCTCCGGGGATGTCCACTGCCCTTTATGAGGTCGTCCACCATGACTACGAGCGAACTGCTCGATCTTTCCAGATAGGAAGGAAGCAACCCGATGACACACCAATCCGTTATAAGACCATAGAAGCGTTCGAACGCGGCCCGGAAACTGTCCCGGTAGAGACCGAGATCCTTTATCTCGTGGCGGCTCGTGACCATCCCCGTCGTCCCGCTGCTGGTAAAGGTGGTCTCGGAGATGAAGTCGGTGGTTTTTATCGCCTCCGTCTTGAAAAAGCTCACCGGCAGAAAAGGGATCTCTTCCAGCCGCCGGACGCCCGCGGGATCAATCCCCAACGTCTCGGTGTATCGCCGGTAAAGGGGGTTGTTCGCAAACTGAAACCGGAAAAGTTCGATCGCCCGGGGAGTAAGATCCGCCGGGTCCAAATTGTTAAAAAAGTTCAAATGCACCCTACAAAATTATCGCCTTTTCCTTAAAAAAGGGTAGGTTTGTAGGCAGGGCCGCCCCCGGGCGGTTCGACATAAAAACTTCAATATGAAGCCTGGCCATTTACTGGTGTCCGTATTACTTGTAACCCTTATTGCCGTTTTCAGCTGCGGGAAAAGCAACAGCAAAAGCAAGCCCAAACTTTCTCTCCAATCCATTAATACCACCGTAGATACCATTCCGCCACATGATTCCCTGGTGGCTCTGCTCAAGTTCAGCAGCGGCGATCATCTCCCCGGCGGGACGTTCTATGCGATCCGGGTCCGGCTGAACCAGACCCCGCTGCCCGCCAACGATTCCGTAGGCCTCGATACCTTTCCCAATACCATTCCCAACTTTCCCGGATCAAGCGGCCAGATCCGTTTCTCCCTGCCGCACGATTTCATCAGCCAATCTACCCCGCTCAACCAGAACGATACGCTCATCTATAAATTCTTCGCGGTCACCCCGGACAGCGTATCCACCGACACCCTGAAGTCTCCACAGATCGTCGTCATAAACAGCAAATAGCTGACTTTATCGAGTCATAAATAGCTAATTTTGCCGGGTCGTCAAACTAGCACGTGTTCAGGAAGATCATCGACTACATTGTTTTCAGCAGTCTCTATATTGCCTTATGTGCCATCCTGATGGTCTGGCAAACGACGTGGCTGTTGCTCGGAACGGCCCCGTCCGGCCGGCTGGTGGGATTCGTCTTCTTTGCTACCATTTGCAGCTATAATTTCCACTGGTACCTCACCCCGCGCGGGATCGATCCTTCCCGCCGCGTTCAATGGACGCACCGGCACAAGGCCCTTCATTTTGTGCTTTATCTCACCGGGATCGTCGGCTCGGCCGTCTATTTCTTCTACCTGTGGCATTATTTCATCGCCCTGGCCTTCGCCGCCTTTCTGACCTTTCTGTATTCGGCGCCGAAGGTGCCCCATCGGGCTTTTCGCGCCTTGCAGAAGATCGCCGTGGGCAAGACCCTCTTCCTGACCTTTGTCTGGGTCTACGTGACCACCGTGCTGCCGCTGATCATCGCCGGCGCCCGGTGGCATCCCAGCTACATCCTGTTCACGGTGGGCAGGTTCTTCCTGATCTATGCCATCTGCATCCTCTTCGACTACCGGGACCGGGAAGACGACAAACACCAGGGCATCAGGAGCCTCATCACCCTGCTGAGCGAAAAGGGCATTGCCGGACTCTTCTGGGGGTCCATGAGCGGCTTTTTCGGGTGCAGCCTCGCCCTTGCGTTCTACCGTTTCCCCGCCTACTATATCTTTTTACTGCTGATCCCCGGGATCATCACCGCCTTCTTGTACCGGGAGGCCAGGCGCAATTTTTCCGACGACCTCTATTATATCGTGCTGGACGGGCTCATGATGTTTTCCGGGCTGCTGATGTTCATTTTTAGGATTTAAGTACATTTGCACCTCATATAAGTAACTTACTACATGGCAAAAACTGCGAAAAGCGGAACGGCATCACCTTCGATCCTAACTCCAAAGTCCTGGGAATTTCTCAAAAAATATATCGACAATCCTTCTCCTGTTGGTTTTGAAAGCAGCGGTCAGAAACTCTGGCTCGACTATCTCAAACCTTCTGTGGATACCCATTTCGTCGATCCCTATGGAACAGCCGTCGGGATCGTCAACCCCGACGCGCCCTTCAAGGTCGTGATCGAGGCCCATGCCGACGAGATCAGCTGGTTCGTGAATTATATCAATGCGGAAGGCCTCATCTATCTCAAGCGCAACGGTGGCGTCGATCACCAGATCGCCCCGGGGATGCGGGTCTTTATCCATGGCAAAAAAGGCACCGTGCCTGCCGTTTTCGGCTGGCCAGCCATCCATACCCGGATCGGCAATCCCGACGCCAAGGAACCGACCGCCAAGGTGGATAATCTCTTTCTCGATACCGGCGCCCGCAACAAGAAAGAGGTAGAGGAACTGGGCGTCCATATCGGCTCGGTCGTCACCTACCAGGATGGCTATGCCGAGTTGGCCAATGACTATCTGATCGGCCGGGCCTTCGACAACCGCGTCGGCGGATTCATGATCGCCGAAGTGGCGCGTCTGATCAAACAAAATAAGAAAAAGCTGCCTTATGGCCTGTATGTGGTCAATGCAGTACAGGAGGAAGTCGGTCTTCGCGGCGCAGAGATGATCGCCCGGCGGCTGAAACCCAATATCGCCATCATCACCGATGTCACGCATGATACCACTACGCCGATGATCAACAAGATGATCGAAGGGGATATCGCCTGCGGAAAGGGGCCCTCCCTCGCTTTTGGTCCGGCCGTCCACAACAAACTGCTGGCCATCGTGCAGGAGACGGCGGAGAAGAACGAACTGCCCGTTCAGATGCGGGCCGTTTCCCGGAGCACGGGCACCGACACCGACTCCTTCGCCTATGCCAATGACGGCTGTCCCTCGGTGCTGATCTCCATTCCCCTGCGATATATGCATACGACAGTGGAGATGCTGCACAAAAAGGATATCGAACAGACCATCCGGCTGATGTATGAAACTTTGCTTAACTTGACTCCCAAAACGAATCTGAATTACCTCTAACGAGAACGACTATTAAATAGAAAGAGTATGCATCGCAACGACTGGACCATTTCAGAGATAAAAGCCATCTACGATACCCCCCTGCTGGACCTCATCCATCGGGCGTCTACTGTTCACCGGGAGTACAACGCCACCGGGGAAGTACAGGTCTGCACCCTTCTTTCCATCAAGACCGGCGGCTGCCCCGAGGACTGCGCCTACTGTCCGCAGGCGGCCCGATACAACACCGGCGTCAACGTACAGGCCCTCATGAAGAAGGATGAGGTGCTGGAATATGCCGCTAAGGCCAGGGCCGCGGGCTCCACCCGCTTCTGTATGGGCGCTGCCTGGCGGGAAGTACGCGACAACAAGGATTTCGATCGCGTTCTGGACATGGTAAAAGGCGTGAATGAGATGGGAATGGAAGTTTGCTGCACCCTCGGCATGCTGAATGAGGACCAGGCGAAGAAACTCGCCGATGCCGGGCTTTACGCGTATAATCATAACCTCGATACCTCCAGCGAATACTACGGGGAGATCATCTCCACCCGCACCTATGACGATCGCCTTAAAACGCTGGACAATGTCCGCAAGGCTGGCGTCACCGTCTGCTGCGGCGGGATCATCGGCCTCGGCGAAACCCATGAGGATCGCATCAAAATGCTCTATACGCTCTCGACGCTGCCGCAGCACCCTGAAAGCGTGCCGATCAACGCGCTGGTCCGGGTAAAGGGCACCCCGCTCGAAAACAATGCAAAAGTGGATGTCTGGGATATGATCCGGATGATCGCTACTGCGCGCATCATTATGCCCTCGACCATGGTCCGCCTGAGCGCAGGCCGTGCGGAGATGAGCCAGGCCGAACAGGCTCTTTGCTTCCTGGCAGGCGCCAACAGCATCTTTGCAGGAGAGAAGCTGCTCACCACCCCCAATCCTTCGTTCGAAGAGGACAATCTTATGTTCGAACTGCTGGGGCTCAAGCCGCGGGTGGCGTTCAAGGATGAAAAAGCGCTTGCGCCCGAACTGCACGGAGTAAACTAGGGCGACAGGCAGAGCGCAGGGCTGCCGCTAGCGCATGGTGAGCGCAGGCCGCAGATGGCCCACCTCTTCACAGATATAGGTCCGGCCGGCCATCACTTCTTCGATGGCGGCAACCATTTCCTGACTGGGCGAATTCTTGGTCACATAGCCGTTGGCCCCGTTGCGCAACATCTCGTTGACATAGGAGCGATCAGCCTGCACGGAGATGCCGATGATCTTGACCTCGGTGGAGAATTGACGAATGATCCGGGTGGCTTCGATCCCATTGATAGGATTCATATGGATATCCATCAGAATGACATCCGGTTGCAACCGTTGTGCGGCCTCGATGGCTTCCTGGCCATTGGCGCACTGCCCGACCACATTCAGACCGGGTACCTGATTCAATACCCAGCTCCAGGCTTCACGGACATGGAAATGATCGTCGACGATGATTAATTTTCTCACGATTTCAAAATTAGGGCTTCGCCGATAAAAAAAAAGAAATCCGTGTAAATCCACAATCGATTACCCAGTTTCCCGTAAGGAGTAAACCTTATAAACGGGAAAAACAAAGGGGCCTGGCGATGACGCCAGGCCCCCAACCCTTAAAACAACCAACATGAAAATCTATTTTACTAACATTTCATGGGTTGTTTATGTTCATTGGACAAGCGCCAGCTCCAGCACCTGCTGCATAGTTTTAACAAAATTGAATTTCAGGCCCTTGATAAAGGCGGAGTCGATCTCCTGCACGTCCTTTTCATTCTGCCAGCAGAGGATCACCTCCTTCAGCCCTGCACGCCGCGCCGCCAGGATCTTCTCCTTGATGCCCCCCACAGGCAGCACCTGGCCACGTAAAGTGATCTCCCCGGTCATGGCCAGATAGGGCTTTACCCGTTTGCCAGTGTACGCCGAGGCCATCGCAGTCATCATCGTTACCCCGGCGCTGGGACCGTCCTTTGGAACGGCGCCTTCGGGGACATGCACATGGAGGGTCTTTTTGCTGAAATCCTCCGGATCGATATCGTATTTACGGGCATTCGATTGTAAGTACGTCAGTGCGGTGGCGGCGCTTTCCTTCATGACATTCCCGAGATTGCCGGTAAGCTTCAGATCCCCCTTGCCCTCGCTGAGGGTGGTCTCCACGAAGAGGATATCTCCCCCTACATAGGTCCAGGCCAGGCCCACGGCCACACCCGGCATATTGGCCACTTTATAGAGATCGTTGCTGTATTTGGATCTCCCCAGCACTTTTTCGACGTCGGCCTGCGTCAGCTGCGCCTTGAGCTTCCCCTTCATCGCGTATTCCTTTGCCTGGTACCGCATGATCGACGCCAGTTGCCGGTCCAGTTCCCGGACCCCGCTTTCCCGCGTGTAATCCTGGATCACTTTTTCCAGCACCTTGTCGGCTATTTTGAAATTGATCGGCTTCAGGCCATGCGCGTCCTTTTGCTTGGGGACGAGATGACGCCGGGCGATCTCGACCTTCTCCTCCACTGCATAACCGCTCAGATCGATGATCTCCAGCCGGTCTCGCAGAGCCAGTGGGATGGCGTTGATATCGTTGGCTGTCGCGACGAAGAGTACCTTGCTCAGATCGTATTCGAGCTCCAGGTAATTATCATAGAACGTATGATTCTGCTCCGGGTCCAGCACCTCCAGCAGCGCCGAGCTGGGATCTCCCCGGAAATCGCTTCCTGTCTTATCTATCTCATCCAGGATCATCACGGGGTTCGAAGATTTGATCTTGCGCAGGGATTGCAGAATTCGTCCGGGCATGGCGCCGATATACGTTTTGCGATGTCCCCGGATCTCACTTTCGTCATGCAAACCACCCAATGAGATGCGTACATATCTCCGGCCGATGGCGTTCGCGATGCTCCGGCCCAATGAAGTCTTGCCGATACCCGGAGGACCGACGAAACACAGGATGGGACTCTTCATGTCGCCTTTGAGCTTCAACACGGCAAGGTATTCCACGATCCGCTCCTTTACCTTGTCCATGCCATAGTGATCATGGTCCAGGATCTTTTTTGCCTTCTTCAGATCGTAGGAGTCCGCGGTATAGGATTCCCAGGGCAGCTCGAGCATCAGATCGAGATGATTGTAGACGACGGAGTAATCCGGTGTGCTGGGATGCATGCGTTCGAGACGTTCGATCCCCTTACGGAAAAGATCACGCGCAGCAACGGGCCACTTCTTTTCCTCGGCCTTTTTCTGCATCTCTTTCAGCTCCCGCTCGTTGGTGTCGCCGCCCAGCTCGTCCTTGATGCTCTTCATCTGCTGCTGCAGGAAGTATTCGCGCTGTTGCTTGTCCAGTTCCGTTTTCGTCTTATTCGTCAGCTTGTTCTTCAGCTCGGCGAATTGCAGTTCGCGCTGTAGCAGCTGCATCAGCAGATCGGCCCGGGACTTGATGTGATGAATCTCCAGCAACTGCTGTTTCTCGTGCAGTTCCGTATTAAGATTGCTGGAAATAAAATGGATCAGGAAGGAAGGGTTCTCGATATTCTTGAGGATGATCGAGGCTTCCGAAGGAATATTGGGCGACAACTGGATGATCTGCGAGGCCAGGTCCTTGATATTGGACACATAGGCTTCGAAATCCTGTTCTTTGGGCGCCTCTTCCTCCTGCAGAAGGACCACCTGGGCTTTGAAATACGGGTCTTCGGCCGTGACGGCTCCCACCTTGAATCGGCGCTTACCCTGAAGGATAACCGTAGTTCCGCCATCCGGCATTTTTATCAATTTGATGATCCTGGCCACCGTGCCCACATCTTCCAGGTCGGTGACGGTCGGGTCTTCGATGGTGCTGTCCTTCTGCGCCAGCACGCCAATAAGCTTGTCCTGCTTATAGGCATCGTTGACAGCCTTGATGCTTTTGTCCCGGCCGACGGTGATCGGCAGGACCACACCTGGGAAAAGTACCGTATTGCGAAGTGGGAGTACCGGAAGCTCTTTTGGGATCTCGATATCGTTCAGTCCTTCATTATCCGTTTCATTCAAGGGTATGATGGGCATAAAGTCCAGATCATCTTCCGCTCTCGTGAATAAGTTTTCTTTCAAATTCTACTGTTTGTGATGACAAAATACCACCTGTAAGTGAAAATTCCTAGCGCGAACTAGCGCAAAGGTAAAACAAAACCCTCCTGATTTTTTCAGGAGGGTTGTCTTATCGCGGGTATTTTTAGCAAAAATAAGCTGCCGGACTAGAAGATGCGGAACCCGGCGTACAATTGCCAGCCCTGGTTCTTCCAGGAATTCTGATCGTCCACATCGTTGATGTTGTTCAGCCCGATGACATATCGCGCGCCGACCTTGATGCTGGCTAAGTTCAGTTGGGCGCCGGCGACCATCGAGAAATCGCCTTTCTTGAATGCATCCTTCGCGTTGTTGATGAGATGTTCGTCCTGGTTGAGCAGGATGCCGAACTGGGGTCCCACCAGGATACTGATCAACGGGATCGGCCGGATACTTAACAACACAGGAATGCTGAGATAGTTCAGTTTCCCCTGATAATCGTTGAGCCCGCCGCTGTAGATCTGGCTGAAAGCCGTACCCGTGCGGTAATTGGTCTGATTGAACAAAAGCTCCGGCTGAAGACCGATATTCGGTGTGAAGTTGATCTCAGAAAATGCACCGACATTATACCCGAACTTGAACTCCTGGCTGTAGGCCTGGCCGTCCACCTTGAACAGATTGGCCCCGGCCTTGATGCCGAGATGAAAACCCTGTGCCTGGGTATGGAGCATGGCTAGCATTAGCGCGACGGATAATACGAATGCGTTCCTCTTCATGATGGTTTGTTTTTTTGTAATGGAATGGATTGCATGTATTATTTCAACTAATATGCCAGTGTTTTTGGGGCAATTGTTTCTACACACCCCGGTTTAACAAATTACTTTTTCTTTCCGCCTCTCAGCTTGAGGTCTCCCAGTTGATAGCCGACATAGAACTGGAAGCCATATTGGCGCCAGGTATCCGTCGTGCGGAAGCAGATGTTGTTCAATCCTGCCGAATAGCGCAGACCGATGATCACCTTGTTGAGGTTCAGCTGGCCGCCCCAGACGATGGAAAGATCATTATGGCTGAAGGGTTTCTTGTTCGCATCGTTCGGGCTCTGCAAAAGACCATCGGTCTGGGTGACGAGATAGCCGTATTGCGGTCCCAGCAGGATGGACAACCAGGGTGTGGGTTTGAATGACACGAGGATCGGCACGGCGACATAGTTGAGGTTCACTTGCTGTAAGCCCACACCACCATAGATATCGGTGAATTCAGTCGTCGTTTTGGCGATGGTCTGGTTCCAGTCGATCTCGGGTTGGAGCGACCATTTAGAGGTAAAGTTCAATTTGCCGTAGACGCCGGCACTAAAGCCCGGATATTGTTTTCCATCGAAGGACCGGCCGCCCACCTTCATCAGGTTGCCACCGGCTTTGAGACCCACTTCGAGCGACTGTTGTGCATAGCTATGAGAGACAGAAGCAGTAAGCAGCAATAGGATAAAGGCGAGGGATGCGGACCATTTGTTAAAAGCCAATTTGTTCATGCTCGGTTTCATTGTTGATGCTGTTTTAATTGGATGAAAATACGGTTGAATAGTTTATCGGTTTGTTAAAATACTTAAAGCACTCGTTAATCAATTAACAGTTCTCTAACAGTTTACGTCAGGTGAGCTCGATCACGGTGATCTCCGGAAGGATGCCGAAGCGCCCCGGATACCCGATGAATCCATATCCCCGGTTGACATAAAGCCGCTGGCGGCCTGCCTCATAAAGCCCCGCCCACTGCTTATAAAGAAATTGCACCGGGCTCCATCTCAGACCGGGGAGCTCGAAGCCGAACTGCATTCCATGGGTATGCCCCGAAAGCATCAGGTCGATATCCGGATAGCGGGGCCGCACTTCGGCATCCCAATGACTGGGATCATGACTCATCAGGATCTTGAACGGTACGGTCTCCGTGCCCGGATACGCCAGGTCCAGCTGGCCGTACTTGGGAAACCGGGCCTTTGCACTCCAGTTCTCGATCCCGAGAAGGGCGATCCGCTCCCCGCCCTTTTCGAACAGCACGTGCTCGTTCATCAGCAGCCGCCAGCCCATGTCCTTTTGAATTTGTTTGAGTCTGTCCAGGTTCGCCTTTTTTGCCTCGGCAGACTCCCAGCCGGCATAGTCGCCATAATCGTGATTTCCGAGCACAGAGAAGACCCCCATCGGAGCTTCGAGCCGGCTGAAGACCCGCTGGTAGTCCCCGACTTCGGAGGCCAGGTTATTGACCAGGTCGCCGGTGAACAGGATCAGATCGGGCTTTTCGGCCAGGATGCGGTCGATCCCCTTGCCAACAGCGGCCGGATCGGAAAGACTACCCGAATGGATATCAGATAATTGAATGATTTTCAAACCCTTAAACGGATTTGGCAGATTTTCGGCAGTCAGCCGGATCCGGTGCAACTTATAATTGTATTTGTTGCTGAATCCATAGATCAGCGCAAAAAGGATCAACGATCCCAATCCCAGTCCCAGCCAGCTGAGGAAGAGACTGCGGCCATCCCCCCAATAAAAGAGTCTACGGATATCATCGATGAGGAGAAAGACGGTCGCCAGCAGTTTCGCAATATAGAATCCAAGGATGACGGCGAGAACATAGCCGCCCGAGCGGGCGTATCGGGCGCGGATATAAGGAAGCAGGACGATCGTCATCAGAGCCGCGAAATTAAGCCCCCAGTAGACCACGGAAAGCACCAGCTGTGAAGATTCCGACAGGGTCCTGGAGATCGTCTTTATCGCCTGGAAGACATATCCGTCAATCAATAGAGCTATAATCAGGACGATCGCAATAAACCTCCGGCTGCGCATTTCGGCTTTGTTTTGCGCAAAATTGCAGCAAAAATGTACATTTGCCTCAATTATATTATGGCTAAGACAATTGGAGTTGCAAATCAAAAGGGAGGTGTGGGTAAAACCACGTCTGCCATCAACCTGGCCGCATCGTTTGCTGTATTGGAATTCAGAACGTTATTGGTAGACGCCGATCCCCAGGCCAACAGTACGACGGGGGTTGGATTTGACCTTCATAATGTCACTCAGAGCCTCTACGATTGCATGGTCAACCATACCCCCGTGAAGGATGTCATCCTGAAATCGGAGATCCCGCATCTGGATGTGGTCCCTTCGCATATCGACCTCGTGGGGTATGAGATAGAGATGATCAATTACCCCAGCCGGGAAAGTGTGCTCAAGAGCATCCTGGAGCCGATAAAGAACGAATATGATTTTATCATCATAGATTGCTCTCCTTCGCTCGGTCTGATCACCGTGAATGCGCTGACGGCCGCCGACTCGGTCATCGTACCGGTGCAAACCGAGTTCTTCGCCCTGGAAGGGCTTGGAAAGCTGCTCAATACGGTCAAGATCGTTCAGAGCCGGCTCAATCCTCAACTGGCTATCGAGGGGATCCTGATGACGATGTATGATGGCCGGCTGCGGCTTTGCAACCAGGTCGTCAGCGAAGTGCGCAAGCATTTCGATGAGATCGTCTTCGACACCATCATCCACCGGAACACCAAGATCAGCGAGGCGCCCAGCGTGGGTAAGCCCGTTATCCTGTATGATGCGCTGAGCAAGGGTTCCGTCAACTACCTGAATCTTGCCAAGGAGATCCTGCAGAAGAACAATATGACCCGGATCCGGCAGGAAGAAAGAATTTTGGAATAGTTTAGTTTTAAGAAAGAATGGGCCTGCGGGCCGAACAAAACAACCATGAGCACTCCCCATAAAAAAGATAAAGAGGCCCTTGGAAAGGGAATCCGGTCTCTGTTACAGAGCATCGACGCCGACCTGAAGACGACTTCCGGCGAACTGAAGTCATCCGTCGTGGAGGCGGTGACGAACATGCTCCGCATCCCGCTGGATCAGATAGAGACGAACCCCCGGCAGCCGCGTCACGATTTCGACGAAACGGCGTTGCAGGAATTGGCGCATTCCATCCGGCTGCATGACATCATCCAGCCCGTAACGGTTTCCAAACTGCCCAGCGGAAAATACCGGCTCATCTCCGGGGAACGCCGCTTCCGCGCAGCGAAGATCGCCGGACTGAAAGATCTCCCCGCCTATGTGCGGCAGGCCGACGACCAGCAGTTGCTGGAGCTCGCGCTGCTCGAGAATCTCCAACGGGAAGACCTGAACGCAATGGAGATCGCGCTTAGTTACAAGCGGATGATGGAAGAACTGAACTACACGCAGGAACAGGTGGCCGAGCGGATGGGAAAAGAAAGAAGCACCGTCGCCAACTATATCCGGCTGCTGAAACTGCCGCCCGACATCCAGGTCGCCGTGCGCAGCAATCAACTGTCCATGGGACATGCCCGTGCGCTGATCAATGTCGACACGGTCGACAAGCAGCTCTATCTCTTCAATGAGATCAAGACAAAAGGGCTCTCCGTCCGTCAGACGGAGGAGTTGGTGCGCAAACTCTACAAAGAGAATACCCCTGTTAAAAATTCGGTAAAGCCCTCGATGCCCGAAGCATTCAAAAGAATTGAAGATAACTTAGCATCACACTTCAGCACGCGGGTAAAGCTCAATCACAACAAGAAAGGAGAAGGAAGCATTTCCATTGAGTACTACTCGCTTCAGGAATTGAATAAATTGCTGGATCAGCTGGGTGTCTCTGTAAACTAAGCATCCTCCGCATGAAGATGGTTCGGTTCCTTTTGATGGCAGTCACCCTGATGACCCTGCATAGCTGGTGCTCCGGTCAGACGATCGACACCATTCCCGCCAGTCCCAAGGGCACGCAGCTCAAGACCCCGGTCAAGCGTCCGGATACTTCGCGGCTGGAATCGAAGCGGGTTCGCAATCCGCGCAAAGCGACCCTCTACTCCACTTTCTTCCCGGGATTGGGTCAGTTCTATAATCATAAATACTGGAAGGTGCCGCTCGCCTGGGCCGCCGTCGGTATCCCGGCTTACACCTATTTCTACAACCGGAGCTGGTATAACAAATGTCAGAAAGCGATCTCCATCATCGACACCTATCAGGCGCTGGGTATTGCGATCCCGGCAACGGAGTACGCCAAAGTTGATCCCAAGCTGCGTTCTTTCCTGGACGCCAATAATGACCAGGCCCTTAGAAGCTACCGGAATGAATACCGCAAGGACGAGGACTATTCCGTTCTGTTCTTTATCCTCTTCTGGGGCTTGAATATCGTCGACGCCACGGTCGACGCCCATCTGGCCAGCTTCGATGTCGGAGACCAGCTCACCATGCATCTGGGTCAACCCTCACCCAACGCCATGATGGGGACGCCGGCGAATCCGGGCCTGGGCGCCAGCCTGGTGATCGACTTTCACAAACCCAGGTTCAAGCGACTCTCAGTCATGCCTTAAAGCGGATCACGCTTTAAAATCGTACATTTGCAAAATTTATTTGCAGTATTATGAAAATCGCCCTTATCGGCTATGGCAAAATGGGGAAAGCTATAGAAGAGATCGCCGTGTCCCGGGGACATCAGATCGTCCTTAAAGTCTCCATCGACAACCTGGAAGACAATACCGTCGAAAAAATAAAAGCGGCTGATGTTGCGATCGAGTTTACCGGTCCGGAAAGCGCATTCGACAATATCATCCGCTGTCTCGATGCCGGTGTACCGGTGGTCTCGGGTTCTACCGGCTGGCTCAGCCGGCAGGAGGAGGCCCGGCAATACTGCGGGCAAAAGAATGGCGCGATGCTCTATGCCAGCAATTTCAGTGTCGGCGTCAATATCTTCTTCGAGGTCAACAAGCGGCTTGCGGCGCTGATGGCGCCCCACGGCGATTATGACGTACAGGTAACCGAGATCCATCATACGGAGAAAAAGGATTCACCCAGTGGAACCGCGATCTCGCTGGCCGACCAGATCCTGGAAAAAATTAAGCGGAAAAAAGGGTGGGTCAATCATATTAGTGATAACTTAGAAGAATTGGAGATCCTTAGCGAGCGCACTGACCCGGCGCCCGGTACCCATACCATCACGTACAATTCCGACATCGATACCATAACGATCACGCATACGGCACACAACCGTCGGGGATTCGCTACCGGCGCGGTGCTCGCCGCGGAATTTATCGCCGGCAAATCTCCGGGTCCCAAAAGGGGTATTTTTCAAATGAGCGACGTATTAGGATTCTAAATTCAGTGCAAAAGGATAAAAAATGCTATCCAAAAAAACGCAGTATGCTTTCCAGGCCCTGATGTACCTGGCGGAAAAAGAAACCGATGAACCCGTGCTGATCGCAGAGATCGCCCGGAAGAAAAAGATCCCCCTGAAATTCCTGGAGAACATCCTGCTGGAATTGAAGAATGCCAACATCCTGGACAGTAAAAAAGGAAAAGGCGGCGGTTACTATTTCGCCAAGGACCCCAAGGACGTCCCACTTGCCACGGTGATGCGCCTGCTCGATGGACCGATCTCCCTCCTGCCCTGCGTCAGCCTTTATTTTTACGAGCGTTGCAAGAACTGCGACGAAAAAAGCTGCGGTCTCCACACTGTCATGAGCCAGGTAAGAGATGCCAACCTCAAGATCCTCGAAAAAAGGACCATCGCCGATCTGGCAAAGGGATAACAGCCCTGCCCCCTGGTCTCGCCCATCAGTCGCCCATGACCCGCCGGCTCAGCCTGATAAAATGACCATAACAAACCCTGTTGGCAATATCCAGCAACCGGCGAACCCTTTCTATCAACAATCCCACCTCTTGCTCCGTAATCAGAAACTCCTCCTTATAGCGGGCGCTTACATATCCGGAAGCCAGCAGCCGGAAAAGTTCCTCCTCCTCGGCATTGTCGAGCGGGAATAAAAGCGCCAGCTCCATCGAGAACCGATTGGTGTACCGCCGCAATTTGTCCAAATTATGTGTCGTCGGCTTGTAGCCCGTAAACGCAAGCAGGATGGCCTGGTAACATTGCTCCGCCGCCTGGTGCAACAAAAAAGTAGCCGTATTCCAGCCTCTTTTTCCCGTGACGTGTTCGGCGCCGCTAAAGAATTCCCAAGCCTGCCGGGCCCACCGGTCGAAATCCTTCTCCGCTACCTGTCGTACCTCTTCCAGATTGGGCGCAGCCGTCTTCGCCAGTGGAGTCCCGCCCGCGTCATATAACAACACCCCTTCCTCACGCAGTACCGTGGAAAAAAAATACTGGCCTTCCTTTGCCTTCATATTCACATAGGCGATATCGTGCACCAGGGCCGTCACTGTGACCACGCCCCGGCAGCGGTTCTCGATGATATCCTGGATCTCGTAATCCGAACGGAGATCTGTACGGCGTTCTTCCTTCCGCGTGATGATCAACAGATCGAAAGCAGCCAGCGCAGACGGTAGCCGCTGCAGGAAGCGCCGGTCGCCCGCCGGTCCAAACATCCCATAGAGAATGATCTTTTCGGGCTGAACCGCCCTGACGATTATATTGATTGCCTTTTCAAGCATTCTACGCTGGTCCATGGATAAGTGCGACAAGGACTTATCCCAATTCATAGTAGTCATAGTGATAATAGGTTGTATGTTAGCAATAACTTTGGCTATATTTGTACAAAGGTTGCCTAAAATTACCATAATAATTGACTTAAAATACCAATATTACTAATATTTATTTCAGAACGTTATCTTTTTTGCTATGCATTACTTAGGAAAGAATCTGCGGTACCTGCGCAAGCAGCTGTCCAAAACCCAGTCTGAGATTGCATCTCTGATAAAAAAGGGGCAGACGACGATCGGGAATTGGGAGAATGGGATCAGCGAGCCCAATCTGGACGAGCTGCTCGTGATCAGCAATTTTTTTGATATTCCACTGGACCCCCTTGTAAAGGTGGATCTCGCCGAGTCGGGTATGGGCCACCGTGGCGCTGCAACGATCGCTGCCTATGAACATAACCAGGAGCCCTCGCCGGCCGTCAATGAGGACCGGCTGTCCTATGTTCTTCAGGAGATAAAATCCCTGCGGGAAGAAATGGAACGGCTTCACGCCCGGATAAAATAAAATAAGAAAGGCGGCCGGTGGCCGCCTTTCTTATTAACGAGATTCTATTTTAAAGCGCTTCAATGACCATTGCCGAAGCCCCGCCGCCGCCGTTGCAGATGCCGGCAGCGCCATACCTGGCCTTATTTTGCCTCAGCACATGCAGCAGGGTCACCAGGATACGGGCACCGCTCGCCCCCAGCGGGTGGCCGATGGATACAGCGCCGCCATTGACGTTCACCCTTGCCGGATCCAGTTTCATCCGCCGCGTATTTTCGATAGCGACAACGGAGAACGCCTCATTCACTTCCCAATAGGCGATATCTTCCATCTTCAGTCCTGCCTTCGCCACCGCCTTCGGTACAGCAATTGCCGGTGTCGTCGTAAACCATTCCGGCGCCTGCTCCGCATCGGCATAGGACAGGATCCTCGCCAGCGGCCGTATTCCCATCTGATCGGCCTTCTCCCTGCTCATCAGCACCAGCGCGGCCGCGCCGTCATTCAGCGTGGAAGCATTGGCGGCAGTTACCGTGCCGTTCTTTTGAAAGGCCGGTTTCAGATCGGGGATCTTCTCGAATTTTACATTATAGGGCTCTTCATCCTTTGCGAACAGCACCGCATCCCCTTTTCGCTGCGGGATCTCCACCGGAACGACCTCCTCTGCAAACCTCCCTTCCGCCCAGGCTGCCTGGCTCCGCTTATAGCTTCCTATGGCGAAGCCATCCTGCTCTTCCCGCGTAATGCCGCAGGTAGACGCACAAAGATCCCCCGCATTGCCCATCGCCTGGCCATCGTAAGCATCCGTCAATCCATCCTTCGCCAACCCATCGATCAACGATGTGTTCCCATATTTGTTCCCCCAGCGCAGGTCGCCTACGTAAAAAGGCACATTGCTCATGCTTTCCATCCCGCCGGCAACGGCGATATCGATATCCCCCAGCGTTATACTCTGGGCCGCGATCGCGACGGCTTTCATCCCGCTCGCGCAGACCTTGTTCACGGTCGTGCAGATCACCTCATCGGGAAGCCCGGCGCCCCTGGCCGCCTGACGGGCCGGCGCCTGACCCAGGTTTCCCTGCAGGACACAGCCCATCAATACTTCTTCTACCTGCTCGGGAGTAATACCTGCTTTTTGCAAGGCCCCACGGATGGCAGCAGCGCCAAGCCGGGGAGCGGACAACTCTTTCAATGCACCGCCAAAACTGCCGATCGGCGTTCTTACGGCCGCAACAATGACCACTTCTTTATTCATGGTTTGATGGAGATTTTGGCGCAAGATAACAAAAATACTAACAAATGTTAGCATCCCCCCAGCGCTTCGCGGCGACCTAGTCACGTTTCAGAACCCGATCCTTCAGGATCTCCTGCATCGCCGAATCATAATAGTGCTGGCTGACAGGGATCTCCTTGGCGCCCAGCTGCAGGACATTCCCCCGGATACTCCGGATCCGGGATTTGTTGACGATAAAAGATTTGTGCACCTTGACGAACTGGTCGGCGGGCAGATGGGAGAGAACACCCTTCAGGGTAAGATAGACGATCAGTTGCCGGCTCGTGGTATGCAGCACGATATAGTTGGTCAGCGCCTCGACATATTCCAGCTCTTCATAAAGCACTTTTTCCAGGCAGCCGTCGCATTTGACAAAGAAATGATCGGCACGGACATCCGCCCCTCTTGCCGTCGGAAATCGTTCGCTGTACTTGCTCCTCGCCTTGTTACAGGCCCGCAGAAAACGCTCGAAGGAGAACGGCTTTACGAGATAATCCACGACGTCGAGCTCGAAGCCGTCGAGGGCATACTCGGCATAAGCGGTGGTGATGATCACCATCGGCTGATGAGGCCGGCCCGCGGAAGCGCGGAGAAATTCGATGCCGCTGAGCTTCGGCATGTTGATGTCGAGGAACAAGAGATCGATGGGGTTTTCGCTGAGCAGGACATCGGCCTTCAACGGGTTCTCCGCCATACCCGCGAGCTCGAGGAATTCGATGTCCTCGAGATATTCCTTGATCACTTTCCGGGCCACCGGTTCGTCATCGACTATAACGGCTTTCAACAACATGAGGCTTTATATTTAAGCGTAAACAGACTTCAAAGGATTCCCCGCCGTTCGTGATCTCCAGCTGGTGACGACCGGGATATTGCAGATCGAGCCTGCGCCGCGCATTGGCGATGCCGATGCCGCCTTTCTCCCTTTCCACCCGCACCATTCCTTCATCGCAGGTGTTAAAGGCCCGGAAGAGCAGCTCCTCCTCTTCCCGGTGCAGGGCAATGACGACCTTGTTCTCGCGGTCCTCATGACCACTTACATATTTGAAGGCATTCTCGACGAACGTGATCAGCAACAACGGGGCAATGGTAAAACCCCGCACATCGTCCGGAATATCGACCACCACTTCGAGGTTGTCTTCCTTTCGTTCCTGCTGAAGGGCGACATAATTGCGGATATAAAGGATCTCCTTTTCGATGACGATCTTGTCCACGTCGCACTCGTACAACTGGTACCGCAGCATCTCCGAGAAGCTCAGCAGCATGTTCCGCGCCTTGCCGTTCTTGCGATCGATATGCCCGTAAATGCTATTGATGGAATTGAACAGGAAATGCGGATTGAATTGCGCCTTCAGAAAATCCAGTTCGTTCCGGATGCGTTCTTTTTCCATATTGTCGACATATTGCCGGAACCAGATCTTTTCGAGCACCAACCGGATCGCAACCAGGAAAATGACCCAGATGAAAATATTCAGGAAACTGTCGCGGAAAACGGCCCCGGCATCGGGGCCGGGAAAACCCGGCCGGAAATAGTTCACCTGCAGCCAGATGGCCAGGGGGGTCCGCAGCAGGGCGGTGAAGACGATCCCGGCAGGCAGAAAAAGTGCGAAGGCAAGGTACCGCTTGCGGTTGAGCAGCCTGGGAATAGCATAACGCACCTGCGCATAGTAGTTGGCCGCGACAAACAGCAGATAACAGAACTGCACGGTCAGGGTTCGGGTGACGGTAAACACATGATCCCTGAACAACGTGATCCAGCACAGGTAGAGCCCCACCCATAAGGCGATGGACGTCCACAGGTTGTTTCGCTTTGTTAGCACCCCCCAAAGATAAACCGGCAGCCCCCGAAACGACGAGAAATTACATGAAAGGACCGAAATCCTTGATAACTTGGGCCCATGAAAGCAGCGACCATCAACGAGATCAAACAGGAACTACAGGACCTCTCCCCTACCCGCCTCTCCGAGCTCTGCCTGCGCCTGGCCAAATTCAAGAAGGACAACAAGGAATTGCTCACCTATCTCCTGTTCGAGGCCGCTGATGAGCCGGCCTTTATCGCCTCCATAAAAAAAGAGATCGACGATGAATTCGCCGGCCTGCCCAAACCCAACCTCTACCTGACCAAAAAAAGCCTCCGCAAAGTGCTGCGGATCACGGCCAAACAGATCCGCTATACGGGCTCCCCCCAGGCCGAAGTGGAACTGCTCACCTATTTTCTCCGCAAGCTCAAAAACAGCGGCATTCCCTATGGGGACAGCCCGGTGCTGGTCAATCTGTACAGGGGCCAGCTGAAAAAGGTACGCGGAGTGATCGACGGACTACACGAGGACCTGCAATACGACTACCTGAGGGAATTACAGGGTCTGGATGATAAATAAATAGGGCCTATCTTTATCCGGCCATGAAAAAACACCCGCTCCTCTTCGCCCTTTACTTCCTTGCAGTCACCGCAGCCGCGCAAAGCCCGGCCGACCGGCAGAAAGTGGAATCCCTCCTCCGGCAGATGACGCTCGATGAAAAGATCGGCCAGATGACCCAGGTGACGCTCGGCGTCGTCTCGATGCCGCAGGACGGCGAACTCGATCCCGCCCGGCTGGAAAAGGCCATCGGCGAATACAAAGTGGGCTCGATCCTCAATGTCACCAACCATGCCCTGACGGCTGAGCAATGGCGGACGGTCCAGACCCGGATCCAGGACGCGGCAAAGAAGACCCGGCTGAAAATACCCGTCATCTACGGCCTTGATGGCATCCATGGTCAGACCTACACCCTCGAATCCACCCTCTTCCCGCAGAATATCGGCATGGCCGCCACCCGCAATCCCGAACTGGTGGCAGCGGCCGCAAAGGTCACAGCAAAAGAACTTCGGGCATCCGGTGTCCGGTGGAACTTTGCACCGGTGCTCGACTGCGGCCGCCAGCCGCTCTGGTCCAGGTTTCCGGAGACTTATGGCGAAGACGTTTATATCGGGAAGACCCTGGGCGTAACGGCCATCAGGGCCTATGAAGAAGACGGCCTGAAGAATCCCACGGCCGTCGCCAGCTGTATGAAGCATTATCTGGCCTATTCCGATTCCCGTACGGGTAAGGACCGCACGCCCATCTATCTCCCCGAGATCGAGATGCGGGAATATTATCTCCCACAGTTTCGCGCGGCTGTGAAAGCCGGGGCCTCGACGCTGATGGTGAACAGCTCGGAGATCAACGGCACCCCGGTGCATGCCAGCAAATACCTGCTCACCGATGTGCTGCGCAAAGAATTGGGCTTCCAGGGCGTGATCGTCACCGACTGGGAAGACATCATCCGGCTGCATACTCGCCACAATGTCGCCCAAACACCACGTGCCGCGGTGGTGATGGCCATCAATGCCGGTATCGACATGAGCATGGTTCCCACTGATTTTTCTTTCTTCATCCTGCTGAAGGAGGCGGTTCAGAAAGGCGAGGTGCCGCTTGCCCGCATCGACGACGCCGTCCGGCGGATCCTCCTGCTGAAAGCAAAGGTCGGGCTCTTCGACAATCCCTATCCGGAGGAGTCGGCAGCCGCGGGTTTCGGCCGGCCCGAATACCAGGAACTGGCCCTGCAGGCAGCCCATGAGGCGATGACCCTCCTGAAGAACGATGAAAAGATCCTTCCGTTACACCCCGGTGTCCGCATCCTCGTGGCCGGTCCCTCGGCCCGCAGCATCAGCGCACTCAATGGGTGCTGGAGTTATACCTGGCAGGGCAAGGAAGAACAATGGTACCCGGCAGGCAGCAAAACCCTGTACGATGCGTTGCGGGACAAGTTTGGCGCCGGTGAGGTCACCACCACGGCGGCAGCAGGCTTTACCAGCTCCGCCAATTATGATACGACAGCACTGAAGACCGCAGCCGCGGGATCGGATGTCATCCTGCTTTGCCTGGGCGAAAATGCCTACGCCGAAAGTCCGGGGACCATCCCCGATCTGGCCTTGCCCGACGAACAGAAGGCGCTGGCCCGCGCCGCCGCGTCGACCGGTAAGCCGGTGATCATCGTACTGTCGGAAGGAAGGCCGCGGTTTATCACCGATATCGCCCCGCTGGCAAAAGGGATCCTGCTCACGTACTGGAGTGGCCGAAGATCCGCGGAAGCCGTCAGCGATGTCCTCGCCGGCGACTATAATCCCGATGGCCGCCTGCCGTTCAGTTATCCCCGCAGCATGGGAGAGATGGTGCTCTATGACCGAAAACCGACGGAAGATATCCGGGAGATCTTCAATTCCGATATGACGATGGACGGCTATAGACCACTGTTCCCCTTTGGCTGGGGACTGAGCTATACGCAATTCGAGTATGGCGATATTCAACTCAGCGCCTCCAGCTTCAGCGGAACGGGCAAACTGACGATAAGTGTGACGGTGAAGAATACGGGCAGCCGTGACGGGAAACATACGGTCGAGTTATATACCCGGCAACACTATGCGAGCATCACGCCGAACATGCGCCGGCTGCGTGCGTTCAAAAAGATCTTCCTGAAGGCGGGAGCGTCCCAAACGGTGAGCTTTACCCTGGACCGAAGCGATCTGGCCTTTGTCAATGAACGGCTGCAAACCGTTACCGAACCCGGCGATTTCGATGTGTATATCGGGGATAAGAAAGAGACTTTTAACTATCGGGCGCCGGAGGCGTCCGGACCGAAGGTCCATCGTTAGCCTCAATAACCCCACTTCTTCATGATATCCAGATCCTCCTTACAGGAATCGAAGGGATCCTTGCCCTGGTAGGACTCCTGCTCGATGATGAAATATTTCGTGCCGCCTTTACGACCCGCATCGCAAACCTGTTTGGTATTGACGATACCCTGGCCGAGGACCGTGCTCTCGTATTTCTCATTTCCTGAGGTAGCCTTGATCTCATCTTTGACATGCATCAGCTCGAAGCGGCCGGGATATTGCATCACGATGGCGATCGCGATGGCGCCGCCATTGTAGAGATTGCCCATATCGAGCTGTTGAGCCACCAGCGATGGATCGGTATTCTTCATGATGATGTCGAAGACCTTCTGGTTGTTGAGAACAGTGTTGAATTCGAAATCGTGGTTGTGATACCCGAATTTCATCCCATGGGTCTTGCACAGTTCGCCCGCCTTGCTGAAGAGTTCGATGAAGCGCATCAGGTCGTCATAGCTCTTCCGTACGGACTCGTCGATCCACGGGCTGATGACATATTTCTGCCCGGCGATGGCCGCGTCTTCGACCAGCTTTTTCCATTCGTCTGAAAAATCCTTCTTTGCCTGATCATAGTCCTTCGGGTCCAGTCGCGTATGCCCGCTATGCATCTTCAGTCCATTTCCATCGAGCAGAGCCCTGAACTCCTTCGCGCCATACCCATAGAACTTTCCATTCCGGTATCCCGCATGCTCCACATACTTATAACCCATATCTGCAATCTTCTTCAGACTACCCGAGGGATCTTTCCCCATCGCGTCGCGAACGGAGTAGAGTTGGACTCCGACCATGTCTCTTTTAAATGCCGATGCAAATGATTCTCCTGGGAGAAAACCGGCGGCGGCTACCGCCAGGGCGGTGTTTTTCAAGAAGGTTCTGCGGGAGTGACCCATGATAGTAGAGATTTTGGCAGGTACTAACGTAATGTTCCCGACGAATGTAATTTTTTTTGCCCCGGGCGCCAAATAAATTATGGAAAATCTGCTTTTCGTTATCTTACGGAAACATCCAACGTCGACTATCCATGATCAGATCCTTTTCCTTCCTCCTCCTGCTTGGCTGCGTCCTGTCTGCCCAGACGGGGATCGCCGGTGATACCCTACCCGATCCCTGCATGCAAAAGGCCGAAAAACTGTTGGACGAGGTTCTTGGCTTTATGCAGAAGACCTATTACCGGAAGGACCAGGTCTCCTGGCCGGATCTGACGACGAAGGCCCGGCAACAACTGCGCAGCGCCGGCAGCTGTGAAGATGCTTACGCTTCCATCAGCTGGTGCTTCAAGGAATTGAACGAACATCATAGTTTCGTAATGCCTCCCGACAAGGCCGCCCGCTACGCGGGGGATGAGGACGACCTCGGTCCGCAGTCCAATTTATCACAGCTGGTGGGCGAGATAAGGGGTGAATGGCTACGGGACAGCATCGGCTACCTGACCATTCCCTGGGTCAGCACCGATGACTCCCTGGTATGCGAACGCATCGCCGATAGCCTGCAGGCCGTGATCGCACGTCTCGACTCCCGGGGTATCACCCGCTGGATCATCGATCTCCGGAAAAACTCAGGCGGCAATTGCTGGCCGATGCTGACCGGTCTTGGTCCCTTGCTTGGCGAAGGGGTCCATGGCTACTTCGTTGCGCCGAATGAGCGCATTCCCTTTTCTTACCGCAACGGCTCGGCCATCCAGGGTCGCCACATCCGCTGTCGCGTCAGTCACAATGGCTATCGTACCGTCCATGATCATCATTCGATCGTTGTATTGACCGGCCGCCGAACGATCAGTGCCGGCGAGATCGTCGCCCTGGCCTTCCGTGGCGGGGCACAGACCTGTCTTATGGGTGAGCCGACAGCAGGATTCACGACGGCCAATGCCACCTATTCCCTTTCCGATAAATCGATGCTGGTCCTGAGTGTTTGCCAGGAAGCAGACCGTACCGGCAGGGTCTGCGAAGGCAGCATCCAGCCGGACAGGCTGATCGCTTCCGCAGCCGCCGGTCCCGCCGGCGACGACCCCGCGAAGACCGCCGCGATCAATTGGTTGTTGTCGAAATAAATAGATCGTAAACCCCTAATTTTAGGGCCGTCTATTTCAATTCAACCACATGACCAACCACTTATTGCGCACCGCGCTCTGTCTCACCATCCCCTGTGCGATGCTCGCCTGTCATTCGGGAGTAAAAACGGACTCCGCCGCCGACGCGGGCCTGGCGACCTTCAACAAGGACAGCCTTGCGACCTCCATCGGTATCCTCGCCTCCGACGGGTTTCTGGGCCGCCGGCCCTTTACCGCCGGCGAAACAAAGACGATCGACTATCTCGTCAATTCCTACACAGCCCTCGGCCTCGAGCCGGGAAACGGGAACAGCTACACCCAGAATGTGCCGATGGTGGAGATCAGCCCCGCCGCCCCGTCCACTCTTCAGTTCAGCTCGCCGAAGGGCTCCCTGTCTTTGCAGAACCTGACGGATTTCGTCACGTGGACAGAACGGCCCGACACCCTGAATACCCTCGGCAAGAACGATGTCGTCTTTGCCGGGTTCGGCATCGTCGCACCGGAATATAACTGGAATGACTATGCGGGGTTGGATGTGAAAGGAAAGACCGTTGTCGTCATGGTGAATGATCCGGGCTTTTATGATTCAGCGCTCTTCAAGGGCCATACGATGACTTACTATGGCCGCTGGACCTATAAATATGAGGAGGCAGCCCGGCAGGGCGCCGCCGCCTGCCTGATCATCCACAACACAGCGGCAGCCTCCTACCCTTTCAGCGTCGTGCAGTCCTCCAATGGCGGCGTCAAGCTCCATCTCGACACCCGGAACAATCCTTCCTATCAGCTCGCTATCCAGGGTTGGATCACTCAACCGGCAGCGATGAGACTGCTTGCATCCGCCGGCAAGGACAGCAGTCTGCTCAGGCAGGCGCAGCATCCCGGCTTCAAAGCCGTTCCGCTCGATGTGAAGGTCTCGGGCTCCGTTCATGCGAAGGAAGTATACAACCAGTCGCATAATGTCATTGCAAAGATCACCGGCAGCAAATACCCCAACGAATATCTTATCCTGTCCGCCCACTGGGACCATCTCGGCACCGGCAAACCCGACGCCAAAGGAGACTCCATCTATAATGGCGCCGCCGACAACGCCAGCGGCACCGCGGCACTGCTCCAGATAGCCCGGGCCTTTAAGGCGACGCCCGAAAAACCCGAAAGGACCATCCTCTTTCTTTCGGTAACCGCCGAAGAGCAGGGACTGCTGGGCTCCGCCTGGTATGCTCAGCATCCCGTCTATCCGCTTTCCACTACGGTCGCCAATCTGAATATCGATGTCGTCAATACATACGGACCTACAAAAGACATTACCTACAGCGGCAAGGGCCAGTCCGATCTCGAGGATTACCTCGCCGAAGAAGTAAAGAAGAGCGGACGCTATGTCGCGCCGGAGGATCATCCCGAAGCCGGACATTATTTCCGCTCGGACCATTTCAATTTTGCCCGTGCCGGCGTGCCCTCGCTCACTGCTGACGGCGGGGTCGACGACGTGGCCCGGGGCACGGCCTATGGCAAGCAGAAACATGACGAATACACGGCACAGCGCTATCATCAGCCCGCCGACGAATACGATTCCACCTGGAACCTGGAAGGTGGTCTGCAGGATATCGAAGTCGTTTACGAAATAGGCCGCCGCCTGGCGTATGACCATGAATGGCCGCAATGGAAACCGGGTTCCGAATTCAAAGCCATCCGTGACAAGTCGGCTGCAGACAGAAAATAGTACCGCGATACCATTCAAAATATTTTTTGTTTGCTGATTTGCTAAACCTTTAAATTTACCCTTTATCTACATTATAAGATGGGAGACCTCCAGATCAAAAAACAGCCCAAGAAATACGATGCCGTGATCGTAGGTTCGGGTGCGGGCGGCGGTATGGCTGCCTATGTGCTTGCCCACGCGGGCCTCAAAGTATGTCTTTTGGAAGCAGGACCGATGTTCGATCCGAAGACCGACAGCAATCAATTGAAAAATCCCTGGGAATCTCCGCGCCGCGGCGCGAGTACGAAATTCCGGCCCTTTGGTGACTTCGACGGTTGCTACTGGGGTTGGGAGGTGGAAGGCGAACCGTACACCCAGACGGGAAAACCAGGCACCACTCCGTGGGAATGGTGGCGCGCGCGGATGCTGGGCGGACGTACCAACCACTGGGGCCGCATCTCCCTCCGGTTTGGTCCAAAGGATTTCAAACGGCGCAGCATCGACGGCCTCGGCGACGACTGGCCCATCGGTTATGAAGATGTAAAACCCTATTACGACAAGATCGATAAGTTGCTGGGCGTTTTCGGAACCAACGAAGGTTTGGAAAATGACCCCGACGGTTTTTTTCTGCCGCCGCCCAAACCCCGGCTCCATGAGTTGATGATCAAGAAGGCCGGGAAGGCCGTCGGTGTGCCCATCATCCCGTCGCGGCTCTCGATCCTGACAAAACAGATCAACAGCGAACGGGGACAATGCTTCTTCTGCTCCCAGTGCGGCCGCAGTTGCAAGGTCTATGGCGATTTCTCCTCTTCTTCCTGCCTGGTGATCCCTGCGCTGAAGACCGGGAACGTGGATCTCGTGACCAATGCAATGGCCCGCGAAGTCCTTACCGACAAGGAAGGCCTTGCTACCGGTGTCTCCTATATCAGTAAGGAAGATATGCAGGAATACCAGGTCAGCGGCAAAACGGTGATCCTGGCTGCCAGCGCGTGTGAAAGTGCGAGGCTGCTGTTGAACTCCAAGTCTGAGCGCCATCCCAATGGACTGGCAAACGGCAGCAATGTCGTGGGAAAATATCTTCATGACTCTACCGGTTCGGATGCAGGCGGGATCATCCCGGAACTGTTCGATCGGAAAAGGTATAACGAGGACGGAGTAGGCGGCATGCACGTATATGCTCCCTGGTGGCTCGATAATAAGAAACTGGATTTCCCCCGCGGCTACCACATCGAATTCGGCGGTGGCTTCGGCATGCCCCTCTATGGTTTTTCCTGGGGCATCGAAAACCTGAACGGCCAGTTCAAGGTCAAGGGCAAGGTGAAGGAAGCCGGGGGCTATGGCGCCTCCCTCAAAGAAGACTATCGCTATTTCTTCGGTTCACATGTCGGCATGGCCGGCCGTGGCGAAGCCGTCGCCAATATCAATTACTATTGCGAGATCGATCCGAATGTGGTTGACAAATACGGCATCCCAGTGCTGCGGTTCAACACCAGCCACTCCGAACACGAGATCAGGCAGGCCAAGCATATGCAGGAGACCTTCGCGGAGATCCTTCATGCGATGGGCGCGGTCCAGACCTGGGGACATGAGAACAGTGCGCATAATAATTACGGACTGCACGCACCCGGCAATATCATCCATGAAGCAGGCAGCGTCAGGATGGGCGATGACCCCAAAACTTCGCCGCTGAACAAATGGAACCAGGCGCATGAATGCAAGAATCTGTTCTGTATGGATGGCGGTCCGTTCGTATCGCAGGCTGACAAAAATATCACGTGGACGATCCTGGCTCTCTCGATGCGCGCCAGCGAACATCTCGTCGACGAAATGAAAAAACAAAATTTGTAAGACCATGGACAGAAGGAAATCAATAAAGGCGCTGATCGTGGGGACCGTGTCGACGGGAGTGATCGTCGAGGCCTGCAATACCGACGACAAGAAAGCGCCGGCAGCAGCTGCGGCGGGCACGGAGAAGGCCCCTCCTGCGACGAATATCAACCGGATGAAGGAAGAGCTCGAACACGAGAAGGAAGTGTTGGCGAAGACCTTTTTCACCTCCGATGAGATGGCGACCATAACGATCCTTGGCGATATCATCATTCCGAAAGACGAGGTCAGCGGCAGTGCTTCCGACGCCGGCGTGCCCGCCTTTATCGAATACATCGTAAAGGAGAAGCCCGAACACCAGACTCCCCTGCGGGGCGGCCTTCGCTGGCTCGACCTGCAATGCCTCAACCGCTATGGAAAGGCGTTCAAGGATTGTGAGCACCCAAAGCAGATGGAGATGGTGGATGCGATCGCCTTCCCGAAAAAGGCAAAGCCGGAAATGGCGCAGGGCGTTGCTTTCTTCAGCCTTATGCGCAACCTTACCGCAACGGGTTTCTATACTTCGGAGATCGGAGGAAAGGACATCGGCTACGTGGGGAATGTTCCTAACCAGTGGAACGGAGTGCCGGAAGATGTATTAAAACAGCATGGGCTGGCCTACACGGAAAAGGAATTGCGCGAGTGTTATGATCCGACAAAAGCGTAAAATCAAAAAGAGGCCGTCAGGCCTGACCGGCCAGCTTCGCTGAGCCGGACATAATGTAAGACGCCGTCTACTTTTTGGTATAGACGGCGTCTCATTTATGAACAATTGCAAGCAACGATTAGTTGAAGATCGGTTTGAAGTAGTATCCCTCTTCGCTGAGGACGAAACTGTTTGGGACAAAGCTCAACAATGATTTCTTTACCATATCGGTAGCCTCCTGTTGATAATGAGCGCCTACTTCGGGAGTTTTCATAGCGAATTGCCAGCTTTGAATTTTCAAAAGGGCAATCCGGCTTTCCTGCAGAAGATAGTTTTCAAAACGACGGAATTCTTCAGCCAGGTAATTCTGATTATTCTGAATGTAAGGGGTCATAGGGATTGAATCTTTTTTTAGAATATTGGATTTGTTAGTCTCGGCGGGCCGTTCCCGCTCCATAGTAAAACGCCCGCCGGAACCGCAAAATTGTGTGTTTTTCCGGCTTTATTCCTCTCGCAGGAATTTTTTTCCCATCCGTGGAAGATTTTACGGTACTCCCAGAAGGTATATAGTTCACTGTCAAAAGGTTAGGATTTGGCACCCGATTCGTATCATATAGATCAAACAGCTCTTACAAGAAATCGGTCCACATCAAGATATTACCTTACAACGTGTTGACGGCCATCAATAGTTAAAGGTTTTTAGTTTTTTAGTTTTTTTCAGGCTTACAGGTTCTTCTACAAAAAATGGAAATCCCCGCTTCTGCGGGGATTTTTGCTTTTATCTTATCAGGATCGTCGTTCCTTTCTGGAAGATGTGCTTTCCCGTATCGCGGTCGGTGTATTGGAGCAACCAAACGTATGCTCCCGACGGTTCTTTGTGACCATTCACCGTTCCATCCCATTTCTGCGTCCACTCATGCGACTCGAACATCATCTGGCCACTTCGATTGAAGACCTTGAAGGTTAGATTGTCGGCCTTGTACGCATTCAGCGGGTAGAGGTAATCATTGAGTCCATCGCCATTCGGAGTGAATGCACTGGGCACCGCAATATAACAGCTCCGCAGCACATCGATCGTTTGCACGGCGGTATCATAACAACCGAGGGCGTTCCCGACGATCAGCATTACGGGATATTTCGTTTCGATTCCGGTCTCCGGGTAGAGGTGTTGGGGCGGCGTCTCACCGGAAAAGGTAGCGCCGTCGCCGAAGTCCCAGGTCCAGGAATTGAGAGCGCCGGTGCTCTTGTTGAGATAAGTGGCATAATCTCTCGGGCAAAGGAACTCGGGGACTTCGAGGCCGGCTTTGATGGCATTGTCCAGTTGAAGGGAGAAGGTCTTCGTGTCCGTGCAGTAGCCATTGGACACCGTCAGCCTGACCGTTTTGCCGCCAAAGATCCTGTAGAGGCGCATGGGCGGATCCTGCGCATAGCTGGTATCGCTGTTGTCGAAGACCCATTCCCACTGGTTGACCCCGTCGATGGAAGGATAATGATAGACGATAGTGTCCGTCTTGCAGCCCAGCAGGATCTGATCGGTCATCAACGCCGCCGAAACCGTGTCCCCGGTAGTAAAAGGAAGACTCCCCGGCGGACTCATCAACCCACATTCGTCCTGTAAGGTATTGCCATCGATGCCGGGCTTGAGAAAGATCCTGAACGTACCGGCATTTTGAATGGGGGCCGAAAGCTTTACCAACACCCGGTAGGTCATATTGCCGGTGTCGCACTGGCCGGACGCACCGATCACCGTCACGGGCGAAGTCCCCTGCACACTAAAATCCGATCCGTCGGGAGCGATGGAAGAACAGTTGATCTTTTTGGGAAAGACCAACTGCAGAACATCCGGTGCGCAGCCGGGCGGCACGAGGCTGTCCAGGGGGGTAGGTTGGGGAGGGACCATCTTGAACGAAGCCGACTGGCCTTCGGGGATCGGCGTGCCGCAAATATCGAGCAGGGTATTCCCATCGGTACCCTTCGTCACGACCACATTATAATTGCCCGGCGGCAGCGGCCCATTCACAACGGCGACCAGGGTGTCCAGGGCAAAGCCGCCACAATTGACGGCATAGGCGCCGATCACCTTCAATCCCGCCGGGGCGGGCGACAGCGTAAAGTCACTCCCATCCGCCGCAAGGGTGGCGCAGGACATCTTTTTGTTCAGGATGATCTGGAGTCTGCTGCCATCGCAGATCGCGCTGGCCGACTTGATCGCAGGCGGGGTCGTATCGGTGATACTGGCCGTACCGCCGCCGAAGGAAAGCGAATAACCGCTCTGGGATGGGGTAAAATGGCTGACCAGCAACAGGTAGTCATGTCCCTGGATAAGCGTTGGCATCGCATTGTTGTTGGGATAAGAATTGCCCGAACAGTTGATGTTCCCTTTCGCGCCGGCCTTCGCGCCGGTCGGTCCCGGCAGATGGGACCAGTTGCCGCTGACGAACAACGTCCGATCGGTGTAGATATCGTTCGGATTGTGTCCCGTGATATCGTAGAGCTGCCAGTCGTAATCGTCGTCATAGGTATTCGGGGAGATGGAAAACCCGAGCGTGCCGCCGCTGAAACAGGTGAATTGATAGAAGAAGGGATTCAGGTCGCCATAGGCTGCAAGCGCCGTATCGGGACAGGGAACATAGAGCTTGGTGCCGCCGCACAGGGGTACTGTCGCCTGTTTAAAGACCGAAGTCCCGCAGACGGGAAAGGCCGTAGACGGAGTTTGCCCGTTGAGCGTACACGCCTGCGCCTTGCCCTCCTTTACGGCAGCCAGCATTCCCAAAGCCATCAAAACGACGATAAGCAGTTTCTTCATCTGCATGGTTCCGCAACATTGTTGTGCAAGACAAGGCAATGCGCCTTATCGTTGTCTGCGCTCCTTCCGTTTTTTGCTCACTAAGCAAAAAATTTGTCCGTTTCGGGAGGATCATTCCGGAAATGGGAAGGAATCTTTGACAAATTCGAATACAAGATAATGAATATAAATACATTATAGGTATGGCATCATATATGATCTCTTTACATCGACCCAAAAACGCCCCTTTACCCTTGGTTCTTGACCCGAACAACCTGAGCAGAAAACCGTGAAAAGTGTGGCCCCCCAGAGGCCTGGTCCCGAGGTAAAGATCTTCTCATTCAAGACACGGTTTTTCTCTTTAGAAAGATCCTTTCGAACTGAAGCGAAAGGATTTTTCATTATACGTCATTATTGACATTTTCCCCCTATTTTTGCCGTCCCTTAAGCCATCCGCAATAGGTAAACGATTGCCGTGATGAAAATGCTGTTTAAGGTCTATTACTTATGGACAAATTGATTTATCTAGTTCCTGTGCTGGGCGCCATCGGCCTGTTGTACACATTTATCAAATTTTCCTGGGTGTCTAAACAGGATCCGGGCAACGCCCGGATGCAAGAGATCAGTGCCCATATCGCTGAAGGAGCCATGGCTTTTCTGAAAGCAGAATGGAAGATCCTCTCCTACTTCGTGGTCATCGCGGCCCTGCTGCTGGCATTGATGGGCTATACCAATCCCAATTCGCACTGGTCCATTTCCGTTGCATTCGTCATCGGCGCCGTTCTTAGCGCCACTGCGGGTTATATCGGGATGCGCAGCGCCACCAAGGCCAACGTCCGTACCGCACACGCGGCTCGCACAAGCCTCAGTCAGGCGTTGAAGGTCTCCTTCACCGGCGGTTCCGCTATGGGTTTTGGCGTCGCCGGTCTGGCCGTCCTCGGGCTCGGCGGTCTCTTCATTATATTAAAGGCCATCTTCGCTCCTGAAGCCGGTGTCAATTCGGAAGAAATGAAACGCACCATCGAGGTGCTCACCGGGTTCTCGCTCGGCGCTGAATCCATCGCGCTCTTCGCCCGTGTCGGTGGCGGGATCTATACAAAGGCGGCCGATGTCGGCGCCGACCTGGTCGGTAAGGTAGAAGCCGGTATTCCGGAGGACGATCCGCGCAATCCTGCGACCATTGCCGACAACGTTGGTGACAACGTCGGTGACGTAGCCGGGATGGGCGCCGATCTGTTCGGCAGCTATGTGGCCACGGTGCTAGCGACGATGGTCCTGGGCCAGGAAACGGTAGCCACCGATAATTTCGGCGGCATGTCCCCCATCCTGCTTCCGATGCTGATCGCCGGCATCGGCATCATCTTCAGCATCATCGGCACCTGGTTCGTCCGGATCAGTGATTCCGCCGGCGTCAATACGCACACGGTCCAGAGAGCCCTCAACATGGGCAACTGGGGTTCGATAGTCCTTACCGCTCTCGCCTGTATCGGCCTGGTATATTATCTCCTGCCCGAGACGATGGTACTGCGCGGCACCGAATTCACCAAGTGGGGTGTGCTCGGAGCCATCGGCGTAGGTCTTCTCGTCGGAACGCTCATGAGCATCATCACCGAGTATTATACCGCCATGGGTAAGGGGCCTGTCCTGAGCATCATCCGTCAGTCGGCTACCGGCCATGCGACCAATGTCATCGGCGGTCTGGCCGTCGGAATGCAGTCTACCTTCCTGCCGATCCTCGTTCTGGCCGGTGGGATCTACGGTTCCTTCGCCTGTGCCGGTCTCTATGGCGTCGCGATCGCCGCCGCCGGGATGATGGCCACTACGGCTATGCAGCTGGCCATCGACGCCTTTGGTCCGATTGCGGATAACGCCGGCGGCATCGCCGAAATGAGTGAACTGCCCAAAGAGGTCCGTGAAAAAACCGACGTGCTCGACGCGGTCGGAAATACCACAGCCGCTACCGGCAAAGGATTCGCCATCGCTTCCGCAGCGCTTACCGCCCTGGCCCTTTTCGCCGCCTTTGTCGGCGTCGCGGGCATCCAGGGTATCGACATCTATAAAGCAAAAGTACTTTCCAGCCTCTTCGTGGGCGGCATGATCCCCTTCATCTTCTCTTCCCTTGCGATCCAGGCCGTAGGCCAGGCCGCCATGGCGATGGTCGAAGAAGTACGCCGGCAGTTCAGAACCATCCCCGGCATCATGGAAGGAACCGGTACACCCGAATACGACAAGTGCGTGGCCATCTCCACCCAGGCTTCGATCAAGAAGATGATCCTGCCGGGCGCGATCGCCATTCTCTTCCCGCTGATCATCGGTTTCCTGCTGGGCCCCGAAGCACTCGGCGGCTTCCTGGCCGGCGCTACCGTCTGCGGCGTCCTGATGGGTATCTTCCAGAATAACGCCGGCGGCGCCTGGGACAATGCCAAGAAATCCTTTGAGAAAGGCGTCGAGATCAACGGAGAAATTCACTACAAGAAATCCGATCCCCACAAGGCTTCGGTCACGGGCGACACCGTCGGCGATCCCTTCAAGGATACCTCCGGACCGTCGATGAATATCCTCATCAAGCTGATGTCCATCGTCTCGCTGGTGATCGCGCCCACCCTCGCCTCCCTTTTCCATACCCACGACGAAGGTGCGATGCACCGCGCGACAAAGACGGAAAAGCAGGTGGTGGTCCTGACAAAAAAAATCTAAAAGATTTTTTAGGTAATTTCGAGCAAGAGATTATCTTTACAACCTGACACTAATCAGATCCAAATACCGAAGTCCCGATGTTTCTACACCGGGGCTTTTTTTTTTATATTAACCAGTTCTTAGCAGACGGGGACTTTCAGATATGTCTTCCAACCTGATTAAAGGCTTCTTCTTTACAACACTATTCGCGCTGCTGACCGGCTGCACGCCAAAGGTCGGCTCATCCGCGGCGAACAACGCTCCAAATGCTTTACCCCAGGACGCCGCGGTACTGGTGGTCAACCTGAACCGGCCCTTGCCTGACAGCTGCAGACTGATCGGCAAGCTCCGGGCCGGAGGCACCGGCACCAATTGTCATTACGACGCTGTCATCGCGGATGCCAGGATCCAGGCCCGTAAAATGGGGGGTAATATTTTAAAGATCACCAACTACTGGGAGCAAGGGGTCGGCGATCCCTGCTATGAGATCAAAGCAAACGTCTTTTACTCCGCCAATGCGGATCAACTGGTCGCAGCCGATCAGGCCGGCCGGGACTTCCTGCATCGGGCAAAGTTCGGTGACCACCCGGACTATGCCATCCTCTATGCGTACCGGCCAACCGGCCCGGGAGCGCTCATCGGGTTCAACCTGCATCTCGGCGCCTCCGTCATTTGCAGGATGACGAACTACAGCAGTCACGAGATCCGGATTTATAAGGAAGGTTCGACGACGCTGTGGGCCAAGACCGAGTCCAAAGCAGCCATTCCGTTCGAAGTCAAATTCGGTGAGGAATATTATGTGCGCTGCAACCTCCAGATGGGAGTTTTTGTCGGCGAGCCGAATCTCTGACTGATCGACATAGGAATGGGTGAGGCAGGATATGAGGGGATCAAAGACAAAAGATCCCGCCAGGCGGCGCCCGGGCAATAAAACAAACTTTTAACACTTATTTACGAAACTTGTCGTAAATTGGTCTGTAAATATTCCAACTTATGTCGACGAAGACACCAATAAAACCAACCGAAAGCGAGCTCGAGATCCTGCAGGTCCTTTGGGAAAGGGACAAGGCAAGCGTGCGGGAAGTGCACGAAGAATTGCTGAAGACAAAGGAAGCGGGCTACACCACGACGCTGAAGCTGATGCAGATCATGTTTGAAAAAGGGCTGGTCAGCCGGGACGATTCATTCAAGACCCATATCTACCGGCCATCGGTCAGCAAGGAAAAGACCCAGCAGCACCTGCTCGGCAAAATGATCAATAATCTTTTTGGCGGTTCCTCGACGGAACTGGTGCTTCAGGCGCTCGGCAACCACAAGGCATCCCCCGCCGAGCTGGAGGAAATTCAGCAGTTGTTGAATAACCTGAAAAAACAATAACATGCACCTTTTGACCCAATCCGCATTACTGCAGGCACTGGGCTGGACGCTGATGAACAGTCTTTGGCAAATGGGATTGCTCTGGCTTTCCTGGTGGCTCCTGACGCTGCTCTTCCAACAGGCGCCATCCCGCTTCCGGCATGGTCTCGCCCTGGCGCTGCTCGCGTTCGGCACATTCGGGTCATTGGTCACTTTTATCGCAACCTATTTTTTTGACGGGGGTGGTTGGGCTACCCTGCGGGCGGACAGCTGGGGCAATACGAACCGGCTGATCGCAACCGCGCTACCCTACTGCTCCGTCCTGTATCTGCTCGTCCTGGGCGTCCTGCTGACCCGCTATTGCCGGCAGGTGCTGCACGCCCGGCGACTCACCCGGGAAGGGCTTTCCAAGATGCCCGCCGGCCTCCGGGTCTTCGTAGAGTCGACCAGCCGGCTGATGGGCATCGGCCGGGTCGTGCGGGCCTGGTTATCCGACCGGGTCGACGTCCCGATGACCCTGGGTTTTCTGAAACCGGTGATCCTTTTACCTGCGGCCATGGTCAGCAACCTATCCACGCAGCAGGTAGAGGCCATTCTCGTTCATGAGCTGGCCCATATCCGGCGGCGGGACTACCTCCTCAACCTGGGTATTTCGACGATCGGGCTGCTCTTCTTCTTCAATCCCTTTAGCCGCCTGCTGATCCGGCAACTGCAAAAGGAACGGGAGCATTGCTGTGACGACGAGGTCCTCCAGTTCCGATACGATCCGCATGCCTATGTCTCCGCCCTGCTCTCCCTGGCCCGGCAACACCGGCAGGGACGCGTCGCCCTGGCGGCCACCGGCGAAGGTGGAGAACAGCTGCTGTTGCAACGGGCCAGAAAGATCCTCCAGCAAAAAAGAACGGACCGCCGCCCCGGCGCCCGGCCGTTCATCTTATTATTTTTGACCGCCGCCATTACGGTCTTCGGTCTGTCCCTGCCATCCAAACCACACGGGGCGACCGCGAGATCCCGGTATCCCAGTGCAACCCCCGGGAGGTCGGCTGCAATGGTCCTGGCGGCGAACGGTCAGTTCAGGTCTTCCGGCGCGGTCTATCGCAAAGGGATCGCCCTGGCCCCCGAGACTTCCGCAACCGCGCCCCTGAAAGGCGAACTGGTCTTTATCCCGATCGTCAATACCGGGGCGCCGATCCATCATGACGATACGAGGACCGACGCCGCCGTCGCCTCGGCTACCCCACATGCGTCGCCCAAACCCGCGGTAGCACGTAGGGCAAAGAGCGATCAGGACGACGGGGAAGAGGCGGATGGACCCGCGCTGATGGGTACCCTCGCCAGCAATAGTGAATCACAAACGGCAGGCAGCGGCCAACAGAGCGAGGCCTATCTGACCCAGCCCGCGACCCTGACGATCACTGCTCCGTCGGCTGATCGCGATAACTCCCTCGGCAGGTCGGAGGAAGACCAGGCGGAGGCCGCAAAGGCCCCCGATCTCCCCCCGACGGAAAATCTCGTCTTCGTTCCCAACTCCAGCTTTTCCTGGCAAAAGATCGATACCGCCCGCCCGGAAGATAAACTCAGCTTTTTAGAGCAGGCCACGGAAAAAGAGATCCGGGCCCAGGTGGAAAAACTCCAGAAAGAACTACAGCTTCAACTGGAAGTCCTCCGCCGCCAGGATGCCCAGGCACGCGCCCTTTCCAGCTCCACCCAGCAGGAGATCAAAAAGGTCCTGAACCAGCAGATCATCCTTCAGCGGGATTACCTCCGGAAACTGGATGAACTGCACAGCCGCCTCAAAAAGACCGGCCGCCGGCTTACGACTGTATATATTTAATCGCATTTTTTCCCTCACAAAATACCAGGTCGAGGATCGACAGACCGGGTAAGAATCCCGTGCGCTCTTCAAAAACCTGGTGATACCTGGGCGTCTCCGCCCCCCAGCTTTCCCTGTTTTTGGGCATTAAAAAGCCCCGTTGATCGACCCCTTCTCCGGGGGCATAGATCGCTTTATACCCGTCCGTCAAACCGATCGTCGACGTGATCCCCAGCACCCGGAAGGTCCATTCCAGGCACTCCCGGTTCCAGTCGATCAGGAAACTGGCCGGCTTCCGATAGAGCAACTCCAGCTCATCCCGGTAAAAGCTAAACCAGGGCGACCGGTTATAGCAGGAGACGATCGTCTTCCAGTGCTGTGCCTGCCAGGGCAATGAATCTGCAATTCTGACATCTCGTATAAGGGCCTTCTGGTCCCTTCCATTGACCACCGGAATGCTGAGGTCGATGATCCCTTCGCTCCCCGCGATCTGGCATCTATTGCGAAAACTCATTTTCTGCCAGGTTTCGCATTGCTCAATAGTGATATTTGAAAAATTATATGAATTTTTATAAAAGCTAAAAGGCGGAAAGTATTGACTTTCTGTTATTAATATCATTTTTATATATCTATTATAACAATTTTGTTTTAATTCTTATATTCGGCTATCATCACGTGGATCTCGGTGCAACCTATTGGATATTTAAGTTCAAGTAACCGATTATAATTAACTAATAAACAATTGTTTAATTATAATTTTAGCAAACTATCATTCTTAGCAGCCGGATTTTGGACTTTTGCACTGTTCCACGACTCAAAAACCAAGGCTTTTGGCAAGGAAAAATGCACCTCAATAAAAATACGAAACAATCCCAGATCGCTGCTCGTCCAAAAATTGAGGTCGCCGAACCTGCCCCTTCCCTACCCTTCGATCAGCCGCGATAATGCGAAGTGGCCGTCAATTTGTCATTAAAAATATTCTCACGATTTCCCGTAACCGCAGTGTCGCTACCGGCGTCCAAGTGTCAAACTAACCCTCATGTTCAATAAATCCATCCTCGTCGCTTTTCGTAATCTGTGGCGCAACAAGGCCATTTCGGCGATCCATGTTTTTGGCCTTGCTCTCGGCATTGCCACCTGTCTGCTGATCCTGTTATTCATCCGGCATGAGGTCAGCTACGACCGTTTCAACAAAAAGGCGGATCGCATCGTGCGGGTGACTTTTGGGGGACATATGAACGGACATGACATCAAGGAGGCCAATGTGATGCCGCCCGTCGCGGCAACTTTAAAGAAGGATTTTCCCGAGGTGCAGGAGGCGACGCGGTTGCGGTCCACCGGCATCCACCGCATCACCTATGGCACCCGGAGTTTCCGGGAAGATGCCCTGGCCTTTGTCGACTCCAATTTCTTCCAGGTCTTTACCCTTCCCCTGATAGAAGGCGATGTAAATACGGCGCTGACCCAACCCTACACCATCGTGATCACCCGGGCGGTGGCGGAGAAATATTTTGGGAAAGAGGATCCCATCGGGAAGGTGCTGGACTTTTCGGACGACCACCACACCCTCACGGTGACGGGGGTCATCGAAGGGGTCCCTGAAACCTCCCATTTCCATTTCGATTGTTTTGGGTCGATGGCCACCCTCCCCGAGGCAAAGGAACCCAGCTGGATGAGCTCCAACTTTTACACCTACCTGGTGCTTCCGCACGGGGATGACGCCCAAAAACTGCAGGCGAAACTTCCGGGGGTGATCGAAAAATACATCGGTCCCCAACTGCAAAAAGGAATGGGCGTGACCCTGGCCCAGTTTCGTGCCGCAGGCAACGAGATCGGATTCAAACTCCAACCCCTGACTGATATCCACCTTCACTCGGACCTAACCGGCGATCTTTCGGCGCCGGGGGATATCCGGTATATCTATATTTTAAGCGCCGTCGCGGTCTTTATGCTCCTCATTGCCTGTATCAATTTTATGAACCTGAGCACGGCAGGGGCTACCAAACGGGCAAAAGAAGTGGGCATCCGCAAGGTACTGGGATCGTTCCGCGGTCAACTCATCGGCCAGTTCCTGGTCGAATCCCTCCTGCTGACGGCTACCGCGATGATCATCGCCCTGGGCCTGGTGCTGCTTAGCATTCCTGCCTTCAGCCGCCTCGCCGGTCACGATCTGTCCCTGGGTTGGGATGCCCTTCCCTGGTTGCTGCCTGTGCTGGGGGTCTTTACACTCCTGACCGGTCTGCTGGCGGGGGCCTATCCGGCTTTCGTCCTTTCGGCCTTCCGGCCCGTAGCGGTACTGAAAGGAATGTTCAAAGCGGGCAGGGGCAGCGCAGGCCTCAGGAGCAGCCTGGTGGTCTTCCAGTTCTTTATCAGTATCAGCCTCATCATCGGGACGGCAGTTGTCTACCGGCAGCTCTCCTACATTCAACATAAAAAGCTGGGGTACGACCGCGACCAGGTACTGATCGTGCAGGATACCTGGGCGCTGGGGGATGGCCAGGCGTATTTCCGGCAGCAGTTGGACCAGGATCCCCGCATCGCGAGCGTAACGGCCTCGGGTTATCTGCCGGCGGGTCCTTCCTACTCCAACAACTTCCTCGTCTATGGCGACAACCACAGTGATAAATTCGCCACGACCCTCCGCTACCAGGTGGATGACCGATACATCCCGACGATGGGGATGGAAATGAGCACAGGCCGCAATTTCTCCAAGGCCTTCGGGGCGGACAGCACCGCGATCATCATCAACGAGACCGCCGCGCAGAATTTTGGCTGGGTCACCGGTCCGGAAGGCCGGAGGGATGTATCCGGAGCGATCGGCCATACGATCACGGAACCGAACCGCGACCGTCCGGCAACCGTATACCATGTCATCGGGGTCGTGAAAGACTTCCATTTCCGCAGCCTGCACGAAATGATCACTCCCCTTCTGATGACCCTTGGCGGGACGGACAACACCACGCTGATCATCCGGACAAAGACAAAGGATGCGGCCGGTCTTTTGGCGACGCTCCAAAAACGATGGTCAGACCAAAAGGCGCGACTGCCTTTTTCCTATAGTTTTCTGGACGATCGCTTCCAGGACACCTACAAGGCCGAACAGAACATCGCCCATATCCTCGGCATCTTCGCCGGGCTGACCATCTTCGTGGCTTGTCTCGGTCTCTTCGGGCTGGTGACCTTCACCGCCGAACAGCGGACCAAGGAGATCGGCATCCGGAAGGTGCTTGGCGCCAATACGGCCAGCGTCGTCGCCTTGCTTTCAAAGGATTTCCTCCGGCTGGTGGTCGTGGCCTTCCTCGTCGCCGCGCCAATTACCTGGTGGGCGATGAATAAATGGCTGCAGGATTTTGCCTATCGCGTGACCATCGGCTGGTGGATCTTCGTGGCGGCGGCCGGGGTCGCCCTGCTCATCGCCCTGGTGACGGTCAGCTTCCGCGCAATCCGGGCGGCAAACGCCAATCCGATCAATAGTCTTCGTTCCGAATAATCTCCGCCCTGCCCCAAACATGCCCCAAAACAAATATGCCTGCCCCGTCGGGGCAGGCATATGCTTGCGTGTCAAAGCCAATCTGATTACTCAGCCAATTTGTATTCTTGAGATCTTAGTTCTTCCAACTTCTGCTTCCCATAGGTCAGCCGGGTGATCACCACGAACAACACCGGCACGATGAAGATCGCCAGCGAAGTAGCGGCGAACATCCCCCCGAGTACCGTCCAGCCGATGGTGTTCCGCGCGACCGACGACGCACCGGATGCCAATGCCAGGGGCAATACCCCGAGCAGGAACGCGATAGAGGTCATAAGGATGGGGCGAAGCCGCAGACGGACCGCGTCCAGGGTTGCCGGGACAACACCCATCCCCCGATCGACCCGCTCTTTGGCGAACTCCACGATCAGGATGGCGTTCTTGGCAGACAACCCGATCAGGGTGATGAGGCCTATCTGGGCATAGACATTATTGGTCAGTCTTGGGATAAAGGTCAGGGTCAGGATGGCCCCGAAGACCCCTACCGGCACGGCCAGCAACACGGAGAAGGGTACCGCCCAGCTCTCGTACAGGGCCGCCAGGAAGAGGAACACAAAGACGATGGACAGCGCGAAGATGTAGGTCGAGCTGTTCCCCGACTTGATCTCCTGCAGGCTCAGACCCGACCAGTCATAGCCATAGCCTTCCGGCAGCACCTGGGCTGCCACCCGCTGCAGGGCTTCGATGGCCTGGCCGCTGCTAAAGCCGGGTTTGGCGGTGCCATCGATCTCCGCGCTCCGGTAGATATTGAAGTGGGAGATCAGCGGCGCGCTTTCCGTCATCTTATAGCTGACGATCGTGCTGAGCGGGATCATTTCGCCGTTCACGTTCCTGACATAATACTTGTCCATGCTGTGGATGTCATTGCGGTAATTGGTATCCGCCTGCGCCACGACATAAAAGTTACGGCCATAGATCGTCAGCTGGTTGATATAGGTGCTGCCCATAAAGGCCTGCATGGTATTATACACATCGTCGAGTTTCAATCCGAGCTTTTTGGCCTTATCGCGGTCGACATCCACCTGATAACCGGGAGTGTGGGCGCTGAAGAAGGTAAAGGCCTGGCCGATCTCCGGCTGTTTGTTCGCCGCGGCGACGAACTGATTCACGACGCGTTCGAAGGTCTTGATGTCATCGTTCGACTGGCGTTGTTCAACCTGGATGGAGAACCCCCCGGCGTTACCCAGACCGGGGATGGCCGGGGGCGGGATAACCACAACCCGGGCCTCTTTGATCTTCGAAAAGCGTTTTTGCATCTCCGCGACGATGCCCTGAAGTTGTTCTTCCTTATGCGGCCGCTGGTCCCAGGGTTTGAACTGAACAAAGATGCTACCCGCATTGGACTTGGAACCAAAGGTCAGGATGTTCAGACCACCGAGGGCCGCGGTGTGGAGTACGCCGGGGACGGTCTGCGCCATATGCTGGATGCTGTCCAGCACCGCGATAGCGCGTGTCGTTGAACCCGCCTCGGGAATTTCGAAGGAGATATAGACGCGGCCGTCATCCTCGGTAGGGATAAAGCCGGTGGGCTTGCTGCGGAACAGGAAGTAGTCGCCGACGCAGATACAGGCGAGCAGGACGATCACCAGCGGTGCGTGCTTGATCCAGCCTTTTACCCCAAGGGTGTAGCGAAGGCTGAACCGGTCGAACCATTCATTGAATTTGAAGAAAACCTTATTGAGCCCCCTGGCCTCCTTACCGACATGGTGTTCTTTGAGCAGCAGCATACAGAGCGCTGGGGTCAGCGAGAGCGCGACAAAGGCCGAGATAAGCACCGAGATCGCGATGGTGATGGCGAACTGCTGATAGAGCCGGCCCACAATACCGGGGATGAAACCAACCGGAACGAACACTGCCGCAAGGATCAATGCGATGGCGATAACCGGACCGGAAATGTCCGCGATTGCGCGGGCAGTCGCCTCCTTCGGCGAAAGATGTTCCGTATCGATATAATGCTGTACCGCCTCCACCACGACAATGGCGTCATCCACCACGATCCCGATGGCCAGTACGAACCCGAACATCGTCAGGGTATTGATGGTAAAGCCGAGCGGAATAAAAAAGATGAAGGTGCCGACGATCGCCACGGGGATAGCCAGTACGGGGATGAGGGTCGACCGCCAGTTTTGCAGGAACAGGAAGACGACGAGGGTCACCAGGCCCAACGCGATGAGCAGCGTGTCGACCACGTCGGAGATGGATACCTTCACCACCGAAATCGATTCGAAGGGGACCACATAGTTCAGGTCGGCGGGGAAATATTTCTTGGCATCCGCGAGAGCTTTGTAAACTCCTTCGGCAGTCGAAAGAGCGTTGCTGCCCGGCGCCTGGTACACCAGCAGATAGGATGCACGATCACCGTCCACAAAAGAGTTGGAGGCGTAGCTCACCTTGCCCAACTGGATGCGGGCCACGTCCTTCAGGTAAACGATCGAGTTCTGCGCGGGATTGCTGCGGACCACGATATTGCCGAACTGTTGCTCGGTGGTGAGCCGGCTGTTGGTGAAGACGGTAAATTCGAAGGCCGAGGCCGTGTTCTGCGGCGGCGCGCCTACCGAGCCGGCTGCTACCTGGATATTCTGTTCGTTCACCGCGTTGATCACATCGTTTGCCGTCAGTCCCAGCTGCGCCAGCTTGTCCGTTTTCAACCAGACGCGCATACTGAAGTTATCCGCACGGCTGAACACGTCCCCAACCCCCGGCGTCCGGAGCAGGATATCCCGGAGATAGATATTCGCGTAGTTATCGAGGAAGGGAATGCTATGGCTGTGATGCGGGGAATAGACTGCTACCAGCATGAGGATGGCCGGGTTCCTTTTGAGGGTGGTGACACCCAGCTTTTGTACCTGCTGCGGCAGTGTCGGCGTGGCGATGCCCACGCGGTTCTGGATGTCGAGGGCTACGATATTGGGGTCGGCGCCGATATTGAGGGTTGCCGTGATCTGCGAGTTCCCGTTGTTGGCGCTATTGCTCTGCATATAGGCGATGCCCGGGACGCCGTTGACCTGGGTCTCGATCGCCGTGGTGGTCGTTTGTTCTACCGTCTGGGCATCGGCCCCGACGAAATTACTGGTGATCTGTACGGTTGGCGGTGTGATATCCGGATACTGGCTGATCGGCATGTTCAGGATGGCCAGGGTTCCCACCAGCAGGATCACCAGCGAGATAACGATAGCCGTCACCGGCCTCCTGAGAAATATATTTGAAGACTTCATTCCAAATTATTTTTGAGTTAGTTCCTTTCTACTTTCCTGCAGGTGCGCTGCCCGCGGGCGCTTTTGGCGCACCCACCGCAACGGCGCTGCTGTCCCGAAGCTTCTGTACCCCATTGATGACTACCTGCTCTCCAGCCTTCAGCCCGCTACGGATGACCACCTTATCGGCTATTTTAGTTCCGAGCAACACCTTGTGCTGCAGGGCATGACCGTTCTCAACGACAAAGACAAAGCTTTCACCGAGCTGATCGACGATGGCCTTGAAGGGGATCAGCAGGCTGCTGTCGCCGGCCGCATGGCGCACCCGGATGTTGGTGGTCAAACCAGCCTTCAGTTCGTTCTTCGGATTGGGGAAGGTGATCCTGGCCTTCAGGGTACCGGTGGTAGGATCGACCGACCTGTCTAGTAAATAAAGCGACCCGGGATACATATAGATCGAACCGTCAGGCAATACGGCCGAGAAAAGCGAGTCTTTCGGCTTTGCTCCCTGGGCGGCATATTTTGTGAATTGGGGGATCTCCGCCTGATCGATGGCGATGTCGACGGCCATGGGGTCATCCGTGCTCACGGAGTTGAGCAGGGTCTGCGGATAGACCGAGGTGCCGACCTTGACCTGGGAGATTCCGATGGTCCCGTTGAAGGGCGAATAGATCGAGGAGTATTTGAGATTGGTCTCCACGCTGGCGACATTTGCCTGCGCGGCTTCCACCTGGCGTTTGGAGGACTCCAGATCGGCCCGTTGATGATCCAGCGTCTGCTTGGCGATGGCATCCTGTTTGGCCAGATCCTCATAGCGGTCGGCATCCTGCTGCGACCTGGCCAGGTTAGCCTTGGCGACGTTCAGGTTGGCGACGGCAGCCTCGACTGCTGCCTTGTATTGTTGCTGATCGATCTCGTACAATTTCTGTCCACGCTTTACTTCCTGCCCGTCCTTGAAATAAATACCGATGATGTTACCGGCCACCTGCGGCTTGATGTCCACCTGGTTCAGCGGTGTGGCCGTTCCGGGATAGGAATCGAAATACGTAGCGTTACCTGCGGCTACGGTATAGACATCTACCGTCGCGGGCGGAGGCGCCTGTGGCCCGGCAGGCTTGCTGTCTCCGCAGGAAGCAAGACTCAGCGAAAGGACGACCGACATAAAACCAATCCATTGCGTGCTATTTCTCATATAGAATGAAAATTTATCCGTGAGTATAAGTGTTATTGATAGACGATTAATCCCAACGCTTTCTGTACATCCAGTTTGCTGCTCAGCACCTCGTACAGCGCATTGCTGTAGTTGGACTGCGCCGTCTTAAGATCCGTCTCGGCCGTGATCAGTTCGAGATACGCCTTCACACCCGACCGGTATTGCAGTTCGATGGTGTTGAAGACATCCCGGGCGAGATCCAGGTTCTCCCGAAGGATATAGTAGTTGTTCAGATTGCTCTTATAGGTGGCCAGCGCGTCCGCATATTGCGTGCTGATCGCGGTTTGGAGATTGACGATATCCCAGTCGATGCGCGTGATCTGCAGCTCGGCGATGCGGATATTCTGCTGCCGCTTCGTCCCCTGGAAAATGGGGAAGGCCACCTGCAACCCGGCATAGGAGCTGGGAAAATTGTCCTTGTATAGTGGGCCAAACCGGGTGTTCAGGTAGTTGAGATTATAACCGGCGCCGGCAGTCACCGTGGGAATATAGGCCCATTTCTGGTACTTGAGGTTGGCCTGCTCCAGGTGTTTCTGGGTCATCAGCTGCTGGTACTCGATCCGTCGCGAATAGTCAACCGGCGTCAGCGTATCGATAGCGACCTCGGATTCCATCTGAGCGCTGTCATAAACAAGGTGCAGGGAGTCCGGCGAGGTATAGCCCATCAGTTGTTTCAATGCGGCGTACTTCGCCTTGAGAGCCTCCTGGTTGGTCTTCAGTTCGGCCTTGCTGTTGTTGAGCGAAATGGTCGCCCGCTTGTAGTCGGTCTTGTCGACCAGCCCGCCGCGGTACTGATTGAAAGCGTCCTTGTAATTGCGTTCCAGCCGCACGATATCGTCATTCAGGACATCGATCTGCTTTTTGGTGAGCAGGACATCGTAAAAGGCTTTGCTTACATTCACCGTCACGTCGATCTTGTTGCTGATGGTCGTCTGGTGGATATTGGTCCTGACGTCACCCTTGGTCTTTGCCGCCAGCAACACGTCGCGTGTGAACAGATTCTGGGAGAGCGCGAACCCGACCGTCGAGGTATTATAGGTCCCGCTTTTTGTCGTCGTCCCGTTGAATGCCACTGAGGGAAGTTGAAAATTATTCTGGTAATTCGCGTTGAGATTGACCTGGGGATACCAGTCGGCCAGTTTACTCTTTATCTGCCGCTCCGTGATCAGTTCATCCAGCTGCGCCTGCTGAACAAGCGGATAATGGGTGAGAGCATATTGTATGCAAGCCTGCAGTGTGGCATTGGACAGGGTGTCCGGAGCCTTCTGAGCGCTTGCCGCGAGAACCAGGAAACCAAATCCAAGGCTAAAGAACACTTTCTTAAATTGATGGATCATAATCAAGCTATTTATTTAGATCAGCCGCTTGGGATGGCAAAAATCGTTAGTTTCCGTGGGATGCCCCGAGCCGTTAATGGAAATACCCTGCCTTATACAACAAATACGGGTATCCCAACATCGCTATTTTTCGGGCCCCAAAGTTAAACAAACGTTTGAATTAAACAAACGTTTAATCAAATCTTAACCTCGTATCTATGTAAACAACTGATTATCTTTACCCTTCCAACATATTTGTCCAATGTCGATGCATACCATCCTGGGCGCCGGCGGCGCCATCGCCGATATCCTTGCTACTGAACTGATTAGCCGTGGGCTCCCGGTCCGGCTCGTATCCCGTCATCCCGTCGAACGCCCCGGTGCGACCGTCATGGCGGCTGATATCACCCAGCGGGATCAGGCCCTTCACGCCATCAGCGGCTCCTCCGTCGTCTATTGCTGCATCGGACTGAAGTATGACTATACGCTCTGGCGGCAGCAATGGCCGCGGATCATGGACAACCAGATCGAGGCCTGCGGCAGGACAGGGGCAAAGCTCATCTTCTTCGACAACGTCTATATGTACGGAAGGGTCGACGGTCCCATGACCGAGGACACTATCTATGATCCCTCCAGCCGCAAGGGAGATCTCCGGGCCCGGATCGCCACCCAGCTCATGAGCGAGGTCCGAAAGGGCAATATTACGGCTACCATCGCCCGGGCCGCCGACTTCTACGGACCGGGAACCGGCAAGACCAGCGTACCCGACCTGCTCGTCTATCAACGGCTCATGAAGGGCCTGCCCGCGCAGTGGCTGGTGAATGCTCACAGGACACACTCCTTCACCTATACGCCGGACGCGGCGAAAGCCCTGGCGATGCTGGCCGCGGATGAGAACTCCTGGAACCAGGTCTGGCATCTGCCTACAGCTGCACCCGCAATCACGGGAGCGGAATTTATCAAAAGGGTAGCCACCGAATTGGGTAAGGATGATCGTTATAAACTATTAGCCGGGTGGATGATCAGGCTGGGAGGGGTTTTTGATACTACGACAAAAGAGCTCTACGAAATGCTTTATCAATATCGATTCGACTATTTGTTCGATTCGTCGAAATTTGAGAAAGCCTACGGCTTCCGGCCGACTTCGTATGAAGAGGGCATAAAGGTTACGGCTGAGTATCATCTCCGGGAACGTTCCCGGAACTAAATTTCCGGCGCTAAAGGTAATGATTTAATTTATGGCATGATCCGCCAAAAATCGATTGTCATCGCCATTGCCGCGCTGCTCATGGCGCCGGCCCTCGCCGGCCACACACAGCCCCAGCCCTTGCTGACCCTCGCTCAAGACCCTCCACACGATCTTTCCTGGTATGTGCAACATGCCCCCTTTGCCATGCCGGCCGTCGCGTCCCCTTCCATCCCCCACCGGGATTTCCTGCTCACCGACTATGGCGCTAACGGTAACGGACAGGTGATAAATACCAATTCCTTTCAACAGGCGATAGCGGCCTGCTCGGCCGCGGGCGGCGGCCGCGTCATCGTCCCGGCCGGCCAATGGCTCACCGGACCGATCCAACTGCTCAGTCATGTCGATCTGCACCTCGAAAAAGGCGCCCTCATCCAATTCACCCGGGATCATTCCCAGTATCCCGTCCTCGGAAATAAAGCGACGATCGCCTCACCGGTCTACAGCATCGGCCAGGAAGATATCGCCATCACGGGCGAAGGTGTACTGGATGGAGCCGGCGAGACCTGGCGCCCCGTCAAGAAATCCAAAATGACCGACGCGCAGTGGCAGGGGCTGCAGGCTTCCGGCGGCGTTCTCAGTCCCGACGCTCAGATCTGGTGGCCCAGCCGGGAATGCCTGGAAAACGATTCGCACCGGCCCTATATGGTCGCGTTTAATAACTGTCACAGGATCCTCATCAGCGGCGTGACGCTCCGGAACTCACCCAAGTTCGTGTTCTATCCCAGTCATTGCACCGATATCACCTTGGACCATGCTCATATCTTCAACGAATGGTGGGCGCAGAACGGGGATGGAATCGATATCAGTGCCTGTAAAAGGGTCGTCGTCTATGCATGTACGGTAAGCGCCGGGGACGACGGCATTTGTATGAAGTCGAGTGGCGGAGGATCAAATGATCCCGCGCCGGCCCTGGAGAATGTCATCGTAGCCGCCTGTACCGTCTACCGGGCGCATGGCGGCTTTGTCATCGGCAGCAACACCGACGGCGGCATGCAGAACATCTTTGTCAGCGATTGTCATTTTACCGGCACCGACGTCGGCCTCCGGTTCAAGAGCAACATGGGCCGGGGCGGTCTCGTGCACGATATTTACATCCGGGGGATCGATATGCAGGAGATCGTAAGAGAAGGCGTGTTGTTCGACACGTACTATGAAGACGTCCCGGCGGGCGCAACCCGAAAGAATGACAGGCCCACCGATAAGACACCTGAATTCCGCGATTTTCACATCAGCAACATTCGCTGCGCGGGTGCAGCAACGGCCATTTCCATCACCGGACTGCCGCAGATGCCGGTAAGCAATATTTACTTCGACAGCATCGAGATGCACGCGGGCAAGGCGATGGCCGCAAAGGAAACCCGCGACATTCATTTTCACGATGTCCGCATCAACGGTGTATCCTATAGTAAGCCCGATTCAAATTGATCTTTGTCACCGGCGCCACCACCAGCGGCAACTTCTCGACCAGGGTCTCGCTGGAATCCAGCCCGAACGCCTTCTCTTCGGCCAGCGCCAGCTTCTTGAGGCTGAAATAGCTGTTGAGGATGAATCCATCCCGTACCGAGAACTCGTTGTCATAGGAAAGGAATTTCTCCAAAATGACAAACCGGAAGTCTTCGGCAATATTGTGCTTCTTCAGGGAGGGGAAGCGGCTGACGACATCCAGTTCCTTGTTGCAGATCATCTCGGTCACAACTTTGCGGAACATCAGGCTGACGCGTTGCTGCACGCGGAATCCCAGCCGGAATTCGACCCGGATGACCCTGTCGTTCATCAACTCTTCGACGCCATATTCCATGGTATAGGGTTCGTCGGTCCGTTCGATATGCACAAACCAGTAGACGTCCGCACGCTTGGGGTTATGGCTGAAAATGGAATAGAGGACCTTTTCCTCGATCTGATGAGGCCGGTTCGCCTTGGTCAGATAGATCAGATGGGATGAGAATTTGGGCACCGACTCGTCCTTGCTGAGCCCATCGAGCAAGGGCAGATGTTCATTCAGGTCGATAAAATTCAGGAACCTGTTGTTGATCTTCCGGGCATTGTACCAGATATACATGGTAAAGATGAGCCCGAACTCGAAGACGAGGAAGAAGAGCCGCTTTACGATCTTCACCGCGTTGGCGACAAAGAACGAAGATTCCACACTGACAAAGACGACGACAATGGGAACGACCATCCAGAGTGGCAGATGCTTCGTCCGTCGGAGGAACTGATACATGAGGATCGTCGTCATCAGCATCGCCACGGTGATCGAGAACCCATAAGCCGCGGTCATGGCTTCCACCGTCCGGAAATACAGAACGACCAGGAAGCAGCCGATACAGAGGATCCAGTTGATGCTGGGAATATAGATCTGCCCCCGGACATCCGTCGGAAATTTGACCGTGACCTTGGGCCAGAAGTTCAGGCTGATCGCTTCGTTGATGAGCGTGAACGAACCGCTGATCAGCGCCTGGCTGGCAATAATGGATGCCGCCGTCGCGATAAACACACTGGGGATCAGGAACCAGTGCGGAACGATCATGAAGAAGGGGTTGACGCCGCCAAGGCTGTCCTTGTGCTGCATGAGCACTCAGGCGCCCTGACTCAAATAATTCAATACCAAACAGCATTTCACAAAGATCCAACTCACCTGGATATTCTTCCGGCCGCAATGCCCCAGGTCGCTATAGAGTGCCTCGGCCCCTGTAGTACATAGAAAAACAGCCCCGAGCAACCAGAAGCCTTTGGGATGGCGGATCAGCAATTCCAGGCCATAGTGAGGGCTCAGCGCCTTCAGCACTCCCGGATTGTGAATGAGCTGGGTGACCCCGAGGATCGCCAGCATGCTGAACCAGACGAACATGATGGGGCCGAAGGATCCGCCCACCACCTTTGTCCCAAACCGCTGGAAAACGAAGAGCAGGAGCAGCAGGACCAACACCACTTCTATAACCAGGTTATTGCCGGGAACGATGACATGCTCCAGGCCGGGAACAAGATTCAATCCCTCGATGGCGGAAGTAACGGAGATCGGCGGGGTAATGATCCCATCCGCCAGCAGCGTACCCGCGCCGATGATCGCGGGATAGACCAGTTTCTTGCCATACCGGCGCACCAGGGCATAAAGGGAGAATACCCCTCCTTCTCCTTTATTGTCGGCCTTAAGGGTGATAAAGACGTATTTGAACGTGGTTTGGAGGGTCAGGGTCCAGAAGACACAGGAGATGGCGCCCAGAACCAATTCATCCGTCACTTTTCCGCCTTCCAACAGAATCGTCTGAAAAGTATAAAGCGGGGAAGTGCCGATATCGCCGAAAATGATGCCTAAAGTAATGAGAAGCCCTGCGGTGGAGATCTTTTTTGAGTGGCTTAGGTCCATGTTGGTGCCCGATCGGCAAAAAACGTACCTTCCACGAAACCCATTGTAAATGAGCATTAACCCTTCACCCACACCCTTCCAAAATGAAAAAACCCTACCGTTTTGAAAAGACTACCGATCCTCGCGTAATGACCGGCCCTTTTCTCCATACGACCGCATCATTTCCGGAAAACTCATCTTTTTCATCAGGCAGTCGACGATATGGGCGATGCGCCGGGTTCGCGTCCCTTCGGTCTTGGCGGCTTTGACCCAGTTCCCATACCAGTTCTGGTGGGACTTCGGCAGGGCTTTGAAGGCCTGTTGCGCCTTCGGCTCGTCGCCCAGACACTCGAGCAGCTCCTTTGGCGGCAGAATCTCTTTTTTGTCGACCTCGAACTGCACATCGAGCGTGTCCCCGGCCTGCTTGCGGATAGCCTTCCGGATCGCGGCCTTCAATGCGAGGATAAAATCCCCCTCCCCCATCGGGATCAAAGCCATCCCGCTGATGGGGTGATCATCCAGCTTTCCTTTTACCCGGAACGAGCGTTTGTTGTCCGGCTTGAGCTGTTGGGCGATCTTTGCCGGGACCTTGATATAGGACCAGCCGGTCTTCTCGCCCATCCGTTGCTTGAACTGCAATATTTTGGTCCTGAACTTTACCATTTGCTTTAATAGAATCGTTTTTCACCGCTGATCTCGCGATAGGGTTTGGCGAAGAAATCATCGACTGTTTTATTGAACAGATCGGCATAGGCTATGGGCGTGCTATGACCGCTGTTGGGCAGGATCCACAGATAGGAATGCGGGATATTCTCGGCGATGGCAAGGGTATGTCTTGGCAGGATCACGTCATGATCGCCGCCGATGATGAGGCTTGGACATTTGACGGCGTGCAGCGCGCTGTATGGAATATGCGGCTGATCGCAAAGCAGCCGGAGCAACTTGAAATTGTCTTTTTGCTTTGCCGTCATTGCGGAAACCTTCACCTCTTTCAATTTGGCGTATTCGGGCCGGACCATGTCCCAGATCTCCTGCGGAACGGCCGTTGTGTCCGGCTGCAGATTGGCGCCCGTGACCGCGAGCTTTTTCACTTTCTCCGGATGGCGCATCGCCAGCAGCAGGCCATTGATCCCGCCGTCGCTCCAGCCGATCACGAATGCGGAGTCGACATGCAACTGGTCGAGCAGGGCAGAAAGGTCGTCGGCCATCATCTCATAGCTGAGCGAGTCGCCCGCATCGGCGGATTTGCCCTGGCTCCGGCTATCGGCTATGATGACCTTATATTTCTGAGCGAAATAGGGAATATTTGGAGTGAAATTGTCGATCGATCCGCCATTGCCGTGGATGATGAGCACGGGCTGCCCCTGGCCATAGATTTCGCAATACATTTTGAAGCCGCGGAGATCATAGAACTTGCCGGCATCCTTGTTGTTGCCGTATGCGATGGGTTGGGCGGTGGTTAGCGTTGCCACGCAGAGTGCGGCGGCGGCAAGCAGGAGTTTTTTCATGGAATGAATATACATAAAAAAAGCCCCGCGCGAGGCGGGGCTGATACAACTTACTTCCTATGCTCTTTTCTTCTTTTGTTTCAGTGCTTCGTCGATCCCCTTGCGGAGATTTTCGAAGGTAGGTTTCCCGGTGAAGAGGACGCCGTTGATAAAGAAGGCCGGAACATCCCGTACCCCCTTGTTCAATCCTTCCAGCAGATCGCTCCGCACCTGCCAACCGTAGGTGGAGTTGACCAGGTTGTCCAGGAATTTCTTATTCACGACACCGACGTCCTTCGCATATTCCCGGAGGCTGATCGCACCCAGCCGGCGGCGGTGTGCAAAAAGCGTGTTGTGCATCTCCCAGAACTTGCCTTCCTGGGCCGCACCAAGGGATGCCTCAGCCGCCTTCATAGCATGCTGATGGATCTTGGTCAGCGGAAAATGCCGGAAATTGAATTTCAATTTTCCTTCATATAACTCCAGGAGCTTCCCCACTACTTCATTGACCTTTGCACAGGCTTCACTTTCATAGTCCCCGTATTCCACAAGGGTTACGGGAGCTTTTGGATCGCCTACGAAAACATCCTTCGTAGGAATAATCTCGACTACGTCTTTTGTTCTCATTATAAGTTTATAACATTCATTGAACCGTTTAGTTCAGTCAAACTGGCATTTATTTGACCTTTTCGACATGCGGCTGCTCATTCCGGAAAACCACCACCCCGTCAAAAACATCCACCAGCACGGGGGTCGTCCTATCGACATCCCCAGCCAATATCTTCTTACTCAACTGGTTAACAATTTCTTTCTGGATCAGCCGCTTCAGAGGCCGGGCGCCGAACTGCGGATCGAACCCGTTTTCTGCCAGATAGTCGATGGCATAGTCGCTGAATTGCAAATTTATGCCATTTTTTGCTACGAGGTTCCGGAGATTATCCAGCTGGATGCGGATGATCCCCCTGATCTCCGTCCTCAACAGAGGCTGGAACAGGATGATCTCGTCTATACGGTTCAGAAACTCGGGCCGGATCGTCTGCCGGAGCAGCTCGGTCACTTCGACCTTTGTCTTCTCCATCACGTCCTCGCGGTTCTTTTCGGTCACATCCTCAAAATTGGCCTGGATGATCTGGCTGCCCATATTGCTGGTCATGATGATGATAGTGTTCTTGAAATTGACCACCCTACCCTTGTTATCGGTGAGCCGGCCGTCATCGAGCACCTGCAGCAGGACGTTGAACACATCCGGATGGGCTTTTTCGATCTCATCGAGCAGGATGACGGAGTACGGTTTCCGCCGCACGGCTTCGGTCAGCTGCCCGCCTTCATCATAACCGACATATCCGGGAGGCGCACCGACCAATCGGCTTACGGCATGTTTCTCCTGGTATTCGCTCATGTCGATGCGGGTGATCATCCCTTCGTCATCGAAGAGATATTCCGCAAGGGCCTTGGCCAGCTCGGTCTTACCGACACCGGTAGTCCCCAAAAAGATAAAGGAGCCGATCGGCCGTCTGGGGTCCTGCAACCCGGCGCGGCTTCTGCGGATAGCATCGGCCACGGCCGTGATAGCCTCGTCCTGGCCTACTACCCTCTTATGCAGCTCGTCCTCGAGATTGAGCAGCTTTTCCTTTTCGCTCTGCAACATCTTCGAGACCGGGATACCGGTGGACTTGGCCACTGCCTCGGCGATATCCTCGGCATCCACCTCTTCCTTCATCAGCCGGGAATTGGCGCTGATGCCGGCCAACTTTGCCGAATATTCGTCGATGATCTTCTCCTGCTCCTTGACCTTTCCATAACGGATCTCCGCTACCTGGCCATACTGTCCTTCCCGTTCAGCCTTTTCGGCGGCCAGCTTCAGGTTTTCGATCTCGGCCTTTGCGTTCTGTACTTTTTCAACCAGTTCCTTCTCCTGCTTCCATTTCGCCTTCAGCGTATCGCGTTCGACACTGAGATTGCCGATCTCGGCACTCAGCTCGCGCAGCTTCTCTTCGTCCTTTTCCCGTTTGATCGCTTCTTTTTCGATCTCCAGCTGACGGATGGATCGTTCGAGCCTGTCGAGCTCTTCGGGCATGGAGTTCATTTCCAGCCGCAGCTTGGCCGCGCTCTCATCTATCAGGTCGATCGCCTTGTCGGGCAGGAACCGATCGGTAATATACCGGTGGGACAGTTCGACGGCGGCAATGATCGCCTCGTCCTTGATCCGCACGTGATGGTGCATCTCATACCTGTCCTTCAGTCCGCGCAGAATGGAGATCGCATCCTCCACATTGGGTTCGTCGATCATGACCTTCTGGAACCGGCGTTCCAGCGCCTTATCCTTCTCAAAGAATTTCTGGTATTCGTTCAGCGTCGTCGCCCCGATGGCCCGCAATTCACCGCGCGCCAGGGCCGGCTTGAGGATATTGGCGGCGTCCATCGCCCCTTCACCCCCGCCCGCGCCTACCAGCGTATGGATCTCGTCGATAAAAAGTACGATCTCGCCATCGCTGCCGGCTACTTCTTTTACCACGCTTTTCAATCGCTCTTCAAATTCGCCCTTGTACTTGGCGCCCGCGATCAGCAGGCCCATGTCGAGGGCATAGATGATCTTCGACTTCAGGTTCTCCGGCACGTCGCCATTGACGATCCGGTGGGCAAGCCCTTCGGCGATGGCAGTCTTACCGACGCCGGGTTCACCGACGAGGATAGGGTTATTCTTGCTCCGGCGCGAAAGGATATGCAGGGTTCGCCTGATCTCTTCGTCCCGGCCGATCACCGGGTCCAGCTTGCCCTGGCGGGCCAGCTCGTTCAGGTTCTTGGCATATTTGTTCAACGCGTTGAAAGTGGCCTCTGTCGTCTGACTGTTGACGGTGGAACCCTTCCGCAGGTCCTTAATGGCTGCGATGAGCCCTTTCTCCGTCAGGCCGGCATCTTTCAGCAGCTTCGCGGTATTATCGTTACCCTGGATCATCCCCAGCAACAAATGTTCGACGCTGACGAATTCATCGCCAAACTGCTTGAGATCACCCCCGGCGCGAAGCAGGACGTTATTCAGGTCCCGGCTGATCGACTGGGCGGGTTCGCCACCGCTCACCTTCGGGAGTTTCTGGATGCTCTCTTCCAATTTGCTTTCCACAAAAGCCACATTCACGTCATTCTTCTTGAGCAGGAACTCCACCAGAGAATCATCCTCCGAGAGCAACGCCTTCAGAAGATGGTCCGTATCTATGGTTGCGTTTGAACCATCGAAAGCCAGCTGTTGAGACTTTGCTATCGCCTCCTGGGCCTTAATTGTGAAATTATTCAGGTTCATACATTTATATGGTTTTCCTTTTTAATTAATAAATAGTAAACTTGTGTCGCAAATTCCAAACCAGGCCTTCAATCCAGTTATTATGTCATACAAATCCGTTTTAAACTGTCGACGATTCAGTTTGTTCGCGATGATCCTGCTAATCTGTCTGCATGGCCTTGCACAGGGCAATTTCGATGCTGTGGATCAGCTACTTAAACAAAATGCAAAGGCGTTTGGCGGCGGGTATGTAATGCTGGTGGTGAAGGATGGAAAGGTGGTCTACCAGAAGTCGGCCAACCAGGATTTTACGGCCAAGAGCCCGGCCCCGATCGCCGGCGCCGCCAACTGGATGACGGCCGCCCTGGTGATGACCTTTGTGGACGAGGGCAAGCTCTCACTGGACGACAAGGTCACGCAATTTGTGCCCATGTTCGGGAAATACATGAAGGGGTATATCACGGTCCGGAACTGCCTGACCCATACGACGGGGATCAAGACGGATCAGAGCGCAACGAGCGTGCTGGCCAAACAGAAGTATGAGACGCTGGAAGACATGGTCAACACCTACGCCAATAAGCACGATATCGCTACCAACCCCGGCACGGAGTTATTCTATAGCAATTTGGGGCCGAATATCGCGGCGCGGGTGCTGGAGGTCGTTTCGAAAAAAGCGTTCGAGCGGCTGATGCGTGAGCGGATCACGAGTCCCCTGAAGATGCGGGTAACCAATTTCGCCAACCAGGAAGGCGGCGCGACCAATCCCTCCGGCGGCGCACAGTCCGCGGCGAACGATTATATTAACTTCCTGACCATGCTCCTGAACAAGGGAACATTCGAAGGCAAACGCATCCTGAGTGAAAAGGCGGTGGAAGAACTCGAGACGGCGCAATTCGCCGAGCTGCCGGTCAAGTACCTGCCGAAGGAACTGACGGGAGCCCGCTTCGCGCTCGGGTCGTTTATTACCAGTATGAATACTTCCGGCGGCAGTGCGATCATTGCCTGCCCCAATCTGCTGGGTACGGCCGTATGGATCGACAAATGCCGGAACTATGCCGCGGTTCTCATCGCGGAAAAACCCACGGAAGAAAAGAAACCGCTTTACCAGAACCTGGTCAATCTCGTCGGTGAAGCCATCGGCGGCGGCTGCCAGTAAAGCCGGCGCATGCTGCCGCATCGAGGGGCCGGCGCTTATTCTTTTTTCACCAGCACTACGCGGCTATGATCGGACTTGTATAACTGGTCATAGAATTTCGTCATGTCGGCATAGGCTTTTGCCGGCCACCGGCCGCTGTATTTTTCCAGGCTGCGATAGTAGATGAGCTTATCCTGCTGAAATTTCACGGTACATTGATAGTGCCCGAAGTCGGTGCGGATATCGACGTCGGACGGGATGGACTCCGGCTGATATCCGGTGGGCACGCTGATCTCACAGGTATCGATGTCCTTGTATTCGTAATTAAGCACGATCTCGTACTTCCGGGTCTCGTCCGGGGTCAGCCGCCGGATCCAGCGATTCATGATATTCGGGTCCAGGAAGAGCCGTTTTCCGCTCACCTGCGCATAACCGGGAGCGACGAGATCCAGGCTTTCATAGATGTTGGGCATTGCCGATTTCACTTCCTTGTAGTCGAACTTCCGAACATCATACGTAGGCAGATCGAGGTCGGCTTTGAGGATCTTCATCACCTTCTCTTTGGAAAGGCTGGTAACCATTTCTTCCAGGTCGTCCATCTGCTCCGCCTGATAGCGGGTGTTGATCGCGGCGGAAAGGTTGCCTTCGGCATCTATGGAGGCCACCGTCTTCCGGGTCTGCAGGTTATCGCCCAGCCTGTATTTTGGCGTACGAACCAGCTTGCCGCCATTTTCGTCCACCAATAACACATAGCGGTCGGATGTAAATCCGCTGAGATACCCTGCGGGCAGGGTCTGGCTGGTGCATTCCAGCCAAACGGTGTCCGTTTTCAGCGGGGCACAAAGAATGACATGGTTGAATTGCGAAGAGGGAAAATCGGCCAGCATATAGTGACCTGAGGAACCTGCCTTCGCCAGAGTATAGAACGAGGTGATCCCCGCTTCCTTCAACAGGGAATACATATAATTGGAGAGGGCCTTGCAGTCGCCGTATTTCTTTTCCGCCACGTATTTCGCGTCGAAGGGCTGCCAGCCGCCGATACCCAACTGGATACTGATGTAATGCGTATTCGCCTGCATGAATTCATAGAGCCTGCGGATCTTCTCGTGCGGATCACTGACCGTGTCCACCAACTGGTGTACCTTTTGGCGGACGGGTTCGGGCAGGACGTCCTTGCCCTGTTTCAGCGCATAGACGAATTTTCCGAAGTCCTGCCAGCTCTCCATATTGCCCTTATAACCTTCCAGCGCGAACTGATCCGGTCCCAGGTAGACTGTCGGTGTCATTTCCGACCAGCTCGGCGAAGCGTATTCGTCTTCGACCGCGGGGGCATTGTTGAGGGTCCAGGTATAGCTGGTCATGGATTTTTCCGGTTGGATCACAGGCTCTCGGGTATAGTTAAATGCTTTATACCGGAACTTATAGTCCGTGGGGCAGACCACGACGATGCGGCTGTCCTGAACGGCGACATGTTCGCCTTTCATCGGTACCCAGCGAGGGAAGAACATCGTATAGTAGTACTTTATCTCTACCTTGTACTCCACAGTGTAAGGGTAGATCTTACAATAAAAATTGTGGGTCTTGATCCGGTCGTCCACCATCAGGTTGCCGCCGCCCGAACCGCTGTAGTCCCCCAGATCGCTTTTCTTCAGGCTTTTCACTTTCTTTCCGGAAGCATCATACAGCGTGCCCTCCACCGATTCGAGGGAATGGAGTTTGTCATAGCCTTCGGCAAATTCCGCGTGCTCGTCACCCCGTTCATTGAGGATCGTGATCGCATACCGGTGGATCTCCCTCGCCCGGTCGATGTCAGTCACTTCGAAGCGGGTCTCGTCCCAACGGATGACGGCATTGGCATTCTTCAGGAGTTCAGGCGGAATATTGCTGACGGCATAGTCCGTCTTGTCCCCGGCGTGCGCCGCCATCGTAGCAAGAGCCACACCGGCGATGAGCAGAAAATATTTGGCGTTCATCATGCTTTTTTCTTTTTGAAGACGATCTGTTCGCTTTGTTTCTTGACGATAAAGGCAAAGAAATCGCGCAGGGTGGAATAGTCTTCCGGTTTGAAGATGGCTTTCTTCAATTTGATGCGGCTTCTCATCTGGATGTTATCCTCGCCTTTCACGATGAGGTATTCGTAAAAGCCCTCATTTTCATTAAAGGTCACTTTCGTCGACTTGGGAAGTTCGTCGATCACATAACCCTTGGGGATATCCATCGTCATGGTATACATTTCGTCCATAGCGAAGGGCATCTCGACGGGATATTTTCTTTCAGCCGCCTTGAAAGGGTTCTCCTTATAGCCCTCGGCCAGCATGGGATTGAAATAGAAGAGATCGGAGCTGGCATCGGGAGTGATGTTCAGGTCGTAAGCGATCTGTAAAGGCTCCTCCGGTTGCTTCAGGGAGTCGAGTTCCAGGTTGGAGGGCGTCATCTCACTGGTGTAAGCCGTCTGGATCTTTTTCATAAAGGCCTGCTGTCCGTCCGCCCGGACTTTTTCCCGCACGGCACAAGCCTCGTTGTAACCGGGAGTCGTCTGCACATGGGCGCTGAGTCCGCCCTTTTCCTCATTGGAGATAAAGGCAAGGGTGACCTTGGTTTCCGAAAGGGAATCGGGGTCGAGCAGGATCGCGGCCGGCAATTCCTTGTTGAGCAGCCGCGAGTAACCGTTGTAACATCTTTCAGGCAGGCGGCCAAAGGCCAGCCAGGGTTCGCTGGCATCGAGAAAAACAAAGGAAGAATCGATCTTCACCCGCGCGATGACATAGTTGAAGCGCGAGATCAGCGGGTAGATCTCGTCGGCGAATCCATTATCCCTCGTACTGAGGATCACCGGGTCCGCATCGATCTTTTCATGGCGGAGCATGGCGGTGAGCAACAGGTTGACATCGGCGATATTGCCGTTCCGGTTCTTGAACGTGGTCTTGATGGGGTTGGAGGTCCAGAGCGCGTCGTGGTTGGTGCAGGAGAATTTATCTCTAACCCAGTTGTAGATCCTCGTGGCCTTTTCCCGGTTGTTGGCCGCGCCGTGGGTGATCGATCGCAGGCTGTCGTCGAGCCACGAGTTGTTCCTGTCCAGATCGCCGCCAAAGTCGTCGTCCTTCAACAGCGCCTCGCTGACATTGTACCAGTTCCCCATCTTGTCTTTCCGGGGTTGGTTCCGGAAATTATACGCCCGCAGCTGGAATTCGATCCGCGACACATAGTTATCGATGGTGGTGGTAAAGGATTCGGCCTTCATCGACGGAATATCCCGCATGACCCAGCGACGCGTCACCACATCGTCGTCATACACGAAATGCTCGTCCCGTTCGGCCCCACCCGGATCCACCATGTTGAAGTTGACGTGACGGGTGTCCGTGATGCTGGCATTCAACGGCAGGAAACCATGACTCAGCATGGCGTAGTCGAAGAAGGCAGGCAGATCCACCTGGTATTCACTCCACAGACAGGGATAATTCCCCTGGAAGGTCCAGGACCGCAGGTGTTCCAGGAAGGGCGAATTGATGGTATACGTCATCTCGACGATGGCGCCTTCTTTTAGTTGGGGAAGGGTGAATTTCTTCACCTGTACATATTTATTGACCTTATCGGTAAAGATGGACTTGTCATCGAGTTTTGTTTCGACCACCTTTCCGTTCTCGAGATTATAGGTGGCGGCCCGCAATCCGTCGATCCGCTCGGATACGGAACCAGAGACAAAAAAGGGGATCGACAGCGTGGCTGCATCGAAGCCGCTGCGCTTGAGGATCTTTATCCGCCGGGAACGTTTGAACACCAGGTTGAACCAGCCCCTGTTGTTCCCTTCGAAGGAGGTGGTGCCGAAGTCGGCGATGACGACGGCGTCGGCGGAGGAATCGAGCGCACTGACGTTGACGTTGAAATCCTCCGGTGTCACTTTCCCGAATTTTACGGGGATCTTTCCGATCTTTTCCTGCTGCGCCATCACGGCGGTAGTCAGCGAAAGAGCAAGCAGGGTAAAAAGCAAGCGGCTCTTGTTGGTCATGGTTAATGGTTATAGGTGGTTAAGAATTATTTCTTTTTCAAAACGATCTGCTCGTTCTCTTTTTTGACGATAAAGCCGAAGAAGTCGCGCAGCGGGCCATAGTCCTCCGGGCCAAAGGTGGCCTTGTTCAGCCGGACCTTGCAGCGAAGCTGGATCTGTTCGCCACTCGGTGCGATCAGGTATTCGAAGTATCCCTGATCGGCATTGAACGCGACTTTCGCGGATTTTGGCAGCTCATCGACGGCGTAGCCTGCCGGGATATCCATAATAAAGAGATAGGTCTCGTCGATGGCGTACGGCATTTCCACCGGGTATTTCCGGTCGGCCGCTTTGAAAGGATTCTCGCGCCAGCCATCCCCCATCACGGGGTTAAAATAAAGCAAGGTCGCTCCGGCCGCCGGCTTGATCGAGAAATCGTAGTACACTTTTACCGGGTCCTCCGGTCTTTCCAGCGAGTCGATGTTGCCATTGCTGATCTCGCATTCGTCGCCATAGGCAGTCTGGATCTTTTTGAAGTAGCTCTCCCGGCCATGTTCGGCGATCTCGCTGCGCAGCTGGTAGGATTCCTGTTTGCCAAGCGTAGACTGCCAGGTCCCCTCGACACCTTTATCGGTGTTCGAGATCATAACCATCGTGACCTTGCTTTCCTTCAGCGAATCGGCCCAGAACCAGACCGAGGCAGAATCCTTATTGCTGATCACGCGGGCATACCCGTTGTAGCAGTTGCCGGCCAGCTGGCCGAATCCCAACTGGGGATGGGCGGCGTCAAGATAGTAAACCTTCCCTTCGATCATCAGCCGGACGACCACGTAATTAAGTCGCTGCAGGATAGGATAACTCGCGAGATTGAAGCCGGACTCCCTTGTGCTCAGCAGGACGGGTTCGGCACTGAGCCCACGGCGGCGAAGCATGGCCACCAATAGCAGATTCACATCGCCTACCGTGCCGTTATTCTTCTTGATCACGTCATGAAGATCGGTCTTGATATAGGGATCGTGATGATCGGTACAGGTGATATGCCGGCTGACATAGTAGTAGATGGCCCTGGCCTGCTCGAGACCGCTGCTCGTGCCCGCGATGATCTTGTCGATCGAGGCATCCATCCAACTGTTGTCGTCCTCGATCGGCTGCCCGAAATCCGGGCGGTGAAGCAGTGCCGAGGTGGCATTGGCCCAGGTATTTGACACATCATGAAAATCCTCGCCATTGTAGGTCTTGGCCAGCTGGAAATCGATCTTGTCGATGTAGTTGGCGGGAGTAGTGAGAAAACGTTCCTGACCGAACGCGGGGACATCCTTCATCGCCCAGTCATGCTTCACGGTGATGGCGGACACGACCATGGCGTCGTCGATCGTGGCAAGCCCGCCCGCGTCACGCTTTCTCGACACCCTGTAAGAGGTGTTTCCCTGGCTTCCCTTGTCGACAGCAAAAGGATGAACCCCCTGCCGGACGAAGACATAATACAGCGTCTGGGGGATCTCCACCTGGAGTTCGCTGAAAAGACAGGGATGATCCACCCATTGGAATTTCCAGGAAGGCAGGCTATAGTCCGACGTAATGGTATAGGTGTATTCGATGATGGAACCCTCCTTCACACCGGGGATCGAGAACTTCTTTTGCGAATACTCCTTGTCGAGCCGGTCGTCGAAGATGTCTTTCGAATCGAGCCGCGTTTTCACCACCTGCCCATTCTCGAGGTTATAAGCGCTGGCGTCGACATCGGTCAGTTTCTCCGGATCGTCGCCAGACGCGAAATACACGATGTTGACGGACGCCAGGTCGAAGGCCTTTTTATTCAGGATCTTTATCCTGGTTTGCCGCTTATAGACATGGGAAAACCATCCTTTGTTATTTCCGACAAAATGGATCGTTCCCAGATCGGAAAGGATGATGGCGCTGGCGCCGCTGTCGATGAAAGAAGATTTGATGGGATCGTTGAAGTCCGCGGAGCTGATCTTTCCCCATGTATTCTTAGCTTTGTCCTGGGCAGGACAAAAAGAGTACATAAGGCATAGACAAAATAGTATCGCTAGTTTACGGTTTACCGGTCCGGGGGCGATCATAAGACTTCAGGTTAGGGAGATAACGTACCTAAAGTAATTAAATTGCTTATATAATCCTGCTCGCTCAGGGCAAAAAAAGATCATTTGACAAAAAAAGATCATAGTGCGCTCATCAAGACCTGGACCCAGGAGCTTGGTTTTCATCATTGTGGTATCGCTAAGGCGGTGCCGTTAAACGATGATGCGCGCAGATTGGAGGCCTGGCTGCACCAGGGAATGCAGGGGACGATGCAGTATATGGAGAACCATTTCGATCTGCGGATCGATCCTTCCCGGCTGGTGCCCGGTGCGCGATCGGTGATCACCCTGCTGATGAATTATTATCCGACCGTCCGCCAGCAGCCGGATGCGCCGCAGGTGTCCAAATATGCTTACGGCAAGGATTATCACGAGGTGATCAGGGCCAAACTGAAAGAGCTGCTGGGGAAGATCCGCGCGGAGATCGGGGAAGTGGACGGACGCGGATTTGTCGACAGTGCCCCGGTGCTGGAGCGCAGTTGGGCCGTGCGCAGCGGGCTGGGCTGGGTGGGCAGGAATGGAAATCTGTTGAACCGGCAGGCGGGATCTTTCTTTTTTATCGCGACGCTGATCGTCGATCTCGAGTTGGAATACGACGCTCCATTTGCCGGGGATTATTGCGGCACCTGCCGCCGCTGTATCGATGCCTGTCCGACGGAGGCAATCCATGAAGACAAAGTGGTGGATGGCAGCCGGTGTATCTCCTATTTCACCATCGAGTTGAAGGAAGGGCTGATCCCCGATGAATTGAAGGGAAAATTTGCGGACTGGATGTTTGGCTGCGATACCTGCCAGGACGTGTGTCCCTGGAACAGATTTGCACGGCCTTCCCAGGAAATAGCGTTCACCCCGATACCGGCGATCCTGAATTTCAGCAGTTCGGACTGGGAAGAGCTGACCGAAGAGCAGTTCGGGGAGATCTTCCGGAATTCGGCGATCAAGCGCACCCGTTATGCGGGATTGCGCCGCAACCTGCGTTTTCTGAAAGAGGATTGAGCGGGGCGCCTCGCAGCGTGGCACTATTTCTTTCCCGGGATGATCACGACCTTAAGGCCGGCATACAGGAAGTGCTGGTCGCCCTGGCTCTTATCGTTGATCAGCGGCGTCAGCCCATATTGCACCTGCGGACCGACTTCCAGCTTGATGCCGTGGAAAGGCAGGCCGACCATCAGCGCGGAATTCACGCTGAACTGCGTCTTCTGCAAGACGGACGGGTCCTTGTAATACACGCCTGTATGGACGTCGTAGAACAGGGCATCCGAGCCCATCAGCCGGGCAAGCGAGAAGCCGCCTTCGATAAAGATCGGCAGCATATGACTTTTATTCAGCTGGAATTGCATACTCACCGGCACCTCGAGGAAGTAGTAGTGGTTGGTAAATTTCTGTTTGTCTCCCGCGACATAGGCCGTCGCCGACTGGGCGGAAGGCGCCACCGTGGGTGAGATGAGCGAGACCATTGCCGAGACATAGGTGTTGACGGGCTGACCGATAGAAATGCGGGTGGAGTAATAATGCAGATTCATCCCCAAATTCAGCGTCCAGCGGCTGGAGAGCCCTTTTTGCAGATGGATGCCCGCCATAAAGGAGAGGTCGGGCCGGACATTGGAGACATAGCGTTTGCTGGGCGCGGCCGCGGCTGCCGAGGTTGCGGTGTTGCTGACCATGCTGTACAGGCTGGCGCTGTTCTGACTCGCGGCATCGTTCGCGAGATTCAGGTGGTTGAGCCGGGACATCCCGCCGCCGGCGACGAATCCGGCTTCCCAGGGTCTTTTTGTTTTTTCGAGTTTGCTGAGTGCGACTGTGTTTGTTTTGGCGGAGACCTTTGCGGCCTTGATGGCGGCGGCGCCGCCCTGCCCCGCCAGCGGTGGTTGATAGAGATAGGGGGCGATGGGCGATGCCGGTAAGTTGGCGGTTGCTTTGACGGATGTCTGCGTGCCCGCACTCAGGCGTTGATTCGCGTCAGCGAATTCACCGGCTTGATAATTCTGAGCGACTTCCTTGTCCTGGCCGGCGCCATCCTTATTGCCTGCGACACTGTGTCCCTTCGACCGGGACCGGTTTCCGGCTTCACGTTGCGAAGCTGGGTCTATGGCCAGACCTCCCGGCGATGCGGCGCCGGCAGCGGGTACGGATGGGGGTGCGGCCTTTGCGGACGCCTGCTGAGTAGAAGCAGACTCCTGCGACGTCGAAGTTGACGTCCGCGGGTTTGCGGCAGATTCCTGCGTTGTCGCAGGCGAAGCCACCGTCTTCGGAGTAACTTTCGCTTGCGAAGCGATCTTTGCCTGCGGGGTAGCCGCGGGTTGAGGAGCGTGATAAAGCACGGTAACGATACCGGCGAGCACCGCCCCCGAGAAGGCGATCCGCCAGAAGTAAAATCCGCGGCGCCGGCGATGTCCGTCGGCCACGGCTTTTTCTATGTGTGCCCACACCGACTCTGAAGGAGCAAATTGCAACTCCTCCATTTTCTGTCGCACTCCTTTCTCAAATTTAGGGTCGTACATAGGTCGATTCGTTTTTGTTTATCGCCGAATACTTGTAGATCCAGCTTATAAGCAGGGACCTGGCCCGCGCATATTGCGACCGGGACGTGCCCTCTTTGATGCCTAATATCTTTCCTATCTCGACATGACTATATCCCTCGATAGCATGCAGGTTGAAAATAGCCTGGTACCCCGGCGGTAACTGGCGGATCAATTCGCCCAGCTCCTTGGTGCTGAGCGTGACCTCGGGATCGTCGTCGGATACGGGATGCAGGTTCCCCTCCGAAAATAATAGATCGGTCTGGTAGCGGCTATGCTTTTTCAGATAATTGATGGCCGTGTTGACCATGATCCGGCGGATCCATCCCCCCAGTTCTCCGGTGAAGCTGAACTGGTGTAAGTTCTTGAAAACCATTATAAAGCCTTCCTGCAGGACATCCTCCGCATCGACCATGGACTTCGTATAGCGATAACAGACCCCCAGCATTGTCCCGGAAAAGTGCTCATAGAGCAGCTTTTGGGCAGCAGCATCCCTTCTAAGACAGTCTTTTACCAGCTGATGATAATCCATGATCCCTTATTGCGCATGATGACAAATAAACCAGCTCCATCGTTGCATCCGGTCTTATCTTTACGCCATGTTCAACTCATTGACGGAGCGCGACCGGCGCGTGATCTGGCACCCTTATACCCAGCATAAGGGTTTTCTCCCGCCCATCCCGGTTGTAAGAGGCAAAGATAGCCGGTTATTCGACGATCAGGGAAACAGTTATATCGACGCGATCAGCAGCTGGTGGGTGAATATCCACGGCCATTCCCACCCCTATATAGCCGAAAAAATATATCAGCAGGCGCTGCAGCTGGAGCATGTGATCTTTACGGGGTTTACCCATGAACCGGCAGTCCTGCTGGCCGAACGGCTCCTGCCGCTGCTTCCCGGCGATTTCAGCAGGGTCTTCTACTCGGACAACGGATCGACCGCGGTGGAAGTAGCGATAAAAATGGTGATCCAGTATTGGAGCAACCAGGCCGGCGGGCCGGCTGGGAATGGGACGGGCAGCAGCCGGCGCAACAGGATCCTGGCCTTTCGCAACTCCTACCACGGGGATACCTTTGGCGCGATGAGCGTCAGTGAGCGCAGTGTATTTACTGATGCTTTCCGGGACTATCTCTTCGAACCGGTGTTTATCGACACCCCGACGGCGGAGAACCTGGACGAGATCCGCCGCTTCCTCCGGCAGGAGGGCCCCACGATCGCGGGTTTCATCTATGAGCCGCTGCTGCAGGGAGCGGGCGGCATGCGGATGTATGAAGCGGCGCTGCTCGACGAGCTGCTCGATGCGGCGGCCGGCCAGGACATCCTCTGCATCGCCGATGAAGTGTTGACGGGATTCGGCCGGACGGGAAAACGATTTGCGGGCGAGTATCTCCGGCACAAAGCCGATATCGTCTGTCTGAGCAAAGGACTTACCGGCGGCACGATGGCCCTGGGAGTAACGGCAACGACAGAACGCGTTTTCGAGGCTTTTCTCAGCGACGACAAACGCAAGACCCTCTTTCACGGGCATTCCTTTACCGCCAACCCCCTGGCCTGCACCGCGGGCCTGGCCAGCCTCGACCTGCTCCTCCGCGCAGAATGCAGCGAAAACATCCAACGCATCGCCGAACGGCATGCGGAATTCCTCGAAAAACTCCGCTCCTACCCGATCGTCCGCGACCCGCGCGCCCTGGGTACCGTGCTGGCCTTCGAGATCAATACCGGTCGTGACGAATATATCAATGCCATCGGACCCGCCATCACCCGCGCGGCGCTGGAAACGGGCATCTATCTGCGGCCATTGGGCAATACCATCTATTTCATGCCGCCCTACTGTATCACGGAAAAAGAAATGGACCAGGTGTATGAATTCCTGGTCCATTGTGTACAAGATCCGCTGGAAGCGGATCGACCGAAGGTCAGACATTAAATATTTGTTCCAATAGGGCTATGTTGGTTACAAGCCCTATTGGAACAATGAAGTATTCGCAAGATCCGTTGGCGACACCGGTTACTTGACGGGAACGGCGATCGCTACCTTGTCCCAGGCCAACGTGACCTCATGGTCATTCGTCGTCATGGTCAGCTGTTCCACCGGCTTGGAGAGATTCTTCACGGGCACCTCCACCTTAACGACATCCTGGTCGGCATGTTGGTCATGATCAGTTCCCCACATCGTCGTGTTGGAGTTGAGGATTACGGTCCACTTGTCTTTTTCAGGCACGGCAAAGAAAGAATATTTTCCTGCCTTTACGGGTTTTCCGCCAAAGGTCACATCCTTCTTGAAGACGAGGATGGTCGGTTCATCGGCTCCGCAGCGATAGGTCTTGCCGTAAGGCGCAATACTTCCGCCGAAGACCTCTCTTCCCTTCTTGTAAGGGCGGCCATAATAGATGGTGATGTCTTTCCCTTTTACGGTGTCATGCGGGCTGTGCGGATGGCTGGGCTGGGCATAAGCAGCCGTCGCGCTGAATACAATGGCAAACAAGCATAGAATAGCATTACGTACTCGCATATGGTGGTTTTTTAAGTGACTCAGTTGCACGGAAGGGATTGTTGGGGGATTGGGGTATTAAAGTTAACGGGATTTTTCCAAATACGATCGCAGACTATCCAAAGATTCTTCCATCACGGGCCCCAATTTGCGGTCGTATACGAAGGCCCCCAGTTTCTCCCAGGGATACCAGCGAAAATTGAGGTCGAAATACCATTGGACCGTGAGACTGTCCCGATTGATATAGAACAGGTCGATCCCCCCCGGGTATTGCTTGCCGTGTTTAAGGTCCCAGAGCAGGGCGACGCCGGTGGTGTCGGGATCCGACAAGCGGATCGTCATTTGATCCGACGAGAAATAACCGCACCCCGGAGCTGCCGGCTCGAATTTTTTATTTGTCAGTTCCGGGTTTTGGACGAACCGGTTCCAGTGGTCCCAGGTTTGGATATCGGCGATCACCTGCAGGGTCTTTGTCTTATCCGCCGACACGTTGATGACGCGGGTCACCCGCAAATGGGAGGGGAACAGCAAGGAGAGCGCGGTGAAGACGAGGAAGAGGCTGACGAGGGCGAAGAGGAAGAATTTTACAAATCGCATGATATCGGGTTTATTCCCATTTGAACACTTTAACGGCTACGGCATAGGTGACGACACCCCAGATGGCGAGGATCCCGAGTTGCTTCCAGCAGTCGGTGAGATGGGCGCCTTCGAAAGCGACGTTCCGCATGGCATCGTTCAGCTGTTTCAGCGGCAGGATCTCGCAGATCCGTTGCAGCCATTTGGGAAAGGCCTGGGTTGAAAAGAAGGTGCCGCCCAACAGGAACTGCGGCAGCGTGAACAGGTTGGCGAACGGCGGGATCGTGCTCTCGCTCTTGGCCACGCTGCTGATGATAAACCCAAAGCCCATGAAGACGATGAGTCCGAACAGGCTTAGGATGAGCATTTCGACAAAGGTGATCCAGCCATTCACCAGTGTGAAATGAAAGACGGTCTTGCCGATGGCGATGATGACGACGGCGGTGATCAACTGAAACACCACCCGGGAGATCCCTTCGCCCAATACGATATACCGCTTACCGATAGGCGTGGCATAATATCGCTTCAGCACCAATTGCTGGCGGAGGCTGAAGAAGAGGAAGGCCACCCCGAAGACCGCGGCACTCAGTAACGAGAAGCCGAGCATGCCGGGGAGGATAAAGTCGATCATGCTGTATTGCCGGCCGGGCAATTGCGGCAGCTGCTTAATGATCACGGGCCGGTATTGTTCCGGCATTTTGTTGTCCACCGCGTATTCCAGCACCTGGGCCAACGCTGCCTTCAGGATCGGATATTTATCGGCGCTGGCGGACGAGGATTGGGTGCTGATGGAATATTGCGTAAAACCCGCCGGGGACTGCGCGGAGTCCACGTAAACGATTGCGGTGATGCGACCCTTGGTCAGATCGCTCCGTACTGCGGCCGTGTCCCGGTCCTCGGTGAGCCGGATCATGGGATTCTGAAGCAGTCCCCGGATGACAGGAGCAGTCGTATCCTGCTGGCGGGCCAACGCGATGGTCACCGTCGGCGCGCCGCCACCGATAAAGCCGAATACCAGAATAAAGATCAACGGAAAACCAAAACTGAATGCGACGGCGGACGGGTTTCTGAGAATAGCCTTGAAGCTGCCTCTTGCAATGGCCAGCATTGCCCTGATCTGGGAATAGTTCGTTGCCATAGTTATTCAATCGAGAGGTCAAAAGGCAACCGCGTCTGGGTCACCCCGATCATGCTCTTCACTTTCTTTAAGGTCGTATAGGTGCGATACCCGTCTTCGCCGATCTCGTTCTTTATGGCCTGGGTGCTTGCATTGCGCTTGTAGGTGCTGAGCAGGCGATCGAGAAAACTTTTCGGTTCGGGCGACTCATCGAGACGGTAGTTATTTGTCTTTGCCATCCGGGCCGCGCAGTCGATAGCGTCTTGCAGTGTCCCGATCCGGTCGACGAGTCCGAGGGACAGTCCCAGCGTACCGCTCCAGACCCGGCCCTGTGCGATGCTGTCGACATAACCGATGTCCTTTTTCCGCCCAACCGATACCCGCGACTTGAAATCGTGATAGATGGTATCGATAGTATTTTGCACCATTGTACGCTCGGATGCGGACAACGGTCGCGTAGAGGTCAGGATATCCGCTTCGGGCGCAGTCTTCACCCCGTCGAAGGTAACGCCGAGTTTATTTTTGAAGAACGATTGCAGATTGGGAATGATGGTGAAGACCCCGATCGACCCGGTGATCGTGCCGGGCAGGGCGAAGATGCTGTCCGCATTGCAGGAAAGATAGTACGCGCCGGAGGCCGCCACATCCCCAAAGCTGACGACGACTGGCTTCTCCTGCCTTGCCAGGCTGATCTCCCGCCAGATATTCTCGCTGGCCAGCGAGCTGCCGCCGCCGGAGTTGATCCGGAGAACGATCGCTTTTACATCCGTATCGAAACGCGCCTTGCGGATCAGCCAGCGGTAGGTCTCCGAGCCGATCTCGTCTTTTTCACCCTTGCCGTCGACGACCTCGCCTTCCGCATAGATGAGACTGATCTTATCCTTTCCGGTAGCCTTGTATTCGACGGCCTTTGCATATTTACCCAGGGTGATGAAATTGAGCCAGGCGTGTTTCCCGACCTTGAGCTTCTCCCGGATCTCGTCCTTTACTTCATCATCGTATTTCAGCCCATCGACCAGCTTGTATTGCAGGGCGTCGGCGGCACGGCGGATCAGCGCTTCATTGGCGCATTTCCGTAATATCGTCGTATCGAGATGCCGGGCCTCGGCGGTGGTATACAGCAGCCTGTTGTAAAAATCATTCAGCAGTTCGGTGAGCTGGATGCGATTGGGCTCGGTCATATGGTCTTCCCGCAAAGGCTCCGTAGCGCTCTTGAATTTGCCGGCATAGAAGATCTGCGGTTCAATCTCCAGCTTCTGCAAGGCCCCCTTGAGATAGAGCATCTCGGTGGCAAATCCTTTCCATTCGACGTCGCCCTTGGGATTGCAATAGATGGCATCCGCCACGCTGGCGACATAGTACGCCTTCTGCGTGATCCCCTCCCCGTAAGCATAGACGAATTTGCCGCTTTGCTTGAACTCGGCGATCGCCGCGCGGAGCTCTTCGTTGGTGGCGAACCCATTCGGGTCCCGGTTGCATTTGATATAGATGCCCTTTATTGCAGTGTCCGTTTTTGCCCGATGCAGCAGCCGGATGACATCATAAAGCCCGGGCACGTCGTATTGATCGTCGCTGCCGAGATCGGAAAGGGGGTTGTCCACCATCTGCTCTTTGAAGGTCTGACCGAGATCGACGACCAGTACGGCCTTGGCGCCGACCGCCGGTCTGGAGGGAGTGACCAGGCCGCCTATAAAGCCCATCACTACAAATACCATGAGAACGGTAAAGACGAGCAGCGCCAGTATTGCCGCAAAAAATGTTTTAAAGAAGCCTCGCATGTAGATGTGAAGTTATTAATCCCCAAAATTAAAGATATTTGGGCCCCCGAAAGTAATAGAATCTATGAACATCTCCTATTTATTGATAGGTGGCAATGAAGGAGACCGGATAGGATCAATGGCTACCGCGAGAGAGCAGATCGAGGCGGCCACAGGTCCCGTCCGGCAGCAGTCTTCACTCTATGAAACGGCTGCCTGGGGCAAGACGGACCAGCCCGATTTTGTCAACCAGGCCCTGCAACTCGAGACGGCGCTGGAGGCACCGGCGCTGATGCGGACCCTGCTGAAGATCGAAGAACGGATGGGCCGGCGAAGGATGGAAAGATATGGATCGAGGATCATCGATATAGATATTCTTTTTTTTAATGATGCGATCATCCGTCAGCCGGGATTGGTCATCCCGCACCCCGAGCTGCAAAACCGGCGTTTTGTGCTTGCGCCGCTGGCCGCGATCGCGCCCGCGTATATCCATCCGGTCCTCGGCGTATCGGTACGGGAATTGCTGATCAACTGCACCGACCCGCTGGCGGTGAAAAAGCTAACGACATGAAGTATCACTTTATAACGATAGAAGGGAACATCGGGGCGGGAAAGACGACCCTGGCGCACCTGCTTGCCCGGCACTACAACGCGCGGCTGATCCTCGAGCAATTCGCCGACAACCCTTTCCTGCCAAAATTCTATGAGAACCCTGCCCAGTATGCATTTCCGCTGGAGTTGTTCTTCATGGCAGAGCGGTACAAACAGCTGAAGGAGCTGGTACACACCGGAGATCTCTTCCAGTCGCTGACCGTCTCCGACTATCTCTTCACCAAATGCCTGCTTTTCGCCCGGGTCAATCTTCCCGAACAGGAATACAAGCTATACACCGGACTGTTCGAGATCATGCAGTCGCAGCTGGTACAGCCGGAGATCCTGATCTATCTGCATGCGCCGGTCACCAAGCTGCAATCGAATATCCGCAAACGCAACCGATCTTACGAACAGGCGATCCCCGACCAATATCTGTTAAATATCCAGGAGACCTATACGCAGTATATCCGGCAGCATAATATCCGGACCCTGTTCATCGATGTGAGTAACGCCGATTTCCTGGGCAACGAGGCCCATCTGAAGGTGGTGCTGGATGCTTTGGAAAATGATAGCGAGGAAGGGCAACAATATTTTACACTACCTTGACGTATCTTAGCATGAATGGCAGACAGACGAATTTCAGCACTGGAAGTATTACACATTCCTGAATACAGGAACTTTATCACTGCCCGCTTCTTTTATGTCATGGCCCTGCGCATGGTGACGACCGTCGTCGGCTGGCGCATCTACGAGATCACGCACAATCCCCTGGCCATCGGGATCATCGGTCTTTCCGAATTCCTTCCCGCTTTCAGCCTGGCGCTTTATGCCGGTCATGTCATAGATAAAAGCGACAAACGGGCCCTGTTGCTTCGGACCACCGCCTTCTATATCCTTTGTGTCGCCGGCCTGCTCGCGCTTTCCTTTGGGCCGATCGTCGATTCCCTGCGAAACCACTGGGTCCAGTGGCTGACCTACCTGATCATTTTTTGCACGGGTGTGATCCGCGCCTTTGCGGGCCCCGCGCTGCAAGCGATCGTCGCCCAGATCGTGCCAAAAGAAAAATTGCCCGACGCCGTGACCATCAACACCAGCGCCTTTCTGTTCGCATCGGTACTGGGACACGCCACCGCGGGGTTTCTCATCGCCCATACCAGCTATCTTTTCTGCTTCAGCGTCGTCGGCAGCTACGCGGTCATCGCCTGGTTCCTCCTGTTCAGTCTCTCCCCCAAAAAGATCATGGTGGCGGGAGAAACAAAGACATGGGACAGTATAAAAGAGGGAGTTCGCTTTGTCTTTCACACAAAGGAAGTTTTCGGCTCCCTGGCGCTCGATCTCTTTGCGGTTCTTTTCGGCGGCGCCGTCGCCATGATCCCCGTCTATGCCCGCGATATCCTGAAGATCGGCCCCGAGGGTTTCGGCTGGCTCAACGCGGCAGACGATATCGGCTCCATTTTCATGATGATCTGTATGACCCTCTGGCCCCTGCGTCGCCGCCAGGGCTATATCCTCCTTTATGCGGTGTTCGGATTCGGGGTCTGTATCATCATATTCGGATTGTCGAAGGTCTATCTCCTCTCCTTCCTGGCGCTTTTATGTGCCGGGATGCTGGACGGCATCAGTGTGGTCGTCCGGGGCACCATCGTCCAGGTAAAGACGCCCGATGCGATGCGGGGAAGGGTGTCGTCGGTCAATTCGATGTTCATCAATTCGAGCAATGAGCTGGGCCAGTTCGAAAGTGGCGTCATGGCGCGGCTGATGGGTGTGGTGCCGAGCGTTGTTTTCGGCGGCTGTATGACCATCCTGGTTGTGCTCACCACCTGGTTCAAGGCGCCCACGCTGCGCGAGATGGAATATTAGTAACTTTAGCCAAAACCGACTGCATATGAAACGCCGCGACTTTCTGCTTCGATCCTCCCTTGCATTGGGAGCCCTCTCTCTTCCCGGCCAAACCTTGCTCGCCTCCATGGCCGGGCGCAAACAGGATCCGTGGAAAATGCGGATGCTTCGCAACGACATCGGCATCTTTTACGAAAAAGGCGGGACCATCGCGTATCTGCTCTCTCCAGAAGGGATCATCGTCGTGGACGCGGAATTTCCCGAGCAGGCCACCCACCTGATCGGTGAACTAAAGAAGCAGTCCGACAAACATTTCGAATTGCTGATCAACACGCATCATCACGGCGATCATACCGGCGGCAATATTTCCTTCAAGGGGATCGTCAGGAACGTCGCCGCCCACGTCAATTCGGCGGCCAGCCAGAAACGCGTGGCCGTGACCCGGAAGACAGAAGACCAGCAACTATACCCCAACGTCACCTACGATGATAAGGGCATAGAATTCACCCACGGCAAGGAAAAGATCGGCGTGAGCTATTTCGGCGCCGCGCATACCAATGGCGACAGCATCATTCATTTCGAGCATGCGAACATCGCACATATGGGTGACCTGATGTTCAACCGCATGTACGCTTTCATCGACATCAGCGCCGGCGCGTCCACCAGTAACTGGACGACAGTGCTGGACAGCGCGTTGAAAAAATACGATAACGATACGATCTTCATTTTCGGTCATGCCGCAGACCCCGACAAGGTCACGGGGAATAAGGACGATCTGCTGGCCATGAAGGATTACCTCGGCCGGCTGCATGATTTTGTCGACGGCTGGATCAAAGCCGGAAAGACAAAAGATGATCTGTTGAAGGAAACCTCCATTCCGGGAGTCAATGACTGGCGGGGCGACGGGATCAAATGGGGTCTGGAAGCCACCTACGACCAGCTCATCGCAGCGAAGTGATCAATCGTTCGAGCACAAAATAAACAATGGGGCAAAAACTGGAATTCTTTTGAGTAAGGGCCGGACGCCGGACAAGAACATCCTCGTCCGTATAGGGGAAGCGCTCGCAGTCGGAGGGCCGGACCTCATAAATGCCGCAATAGTTATCCGCCCCCAGAAAAGGACAGGGCGTCGTCTTCGCCACATAATCCCCATCGGTATCCAGTTTCAGGTAGCGCTCGATGAACTCACTTTCCCTTAGCTTCAGGTGCTTCGAGATGCGCTTGATATCCGGCGTCTTGAAGCGGGGCGAATAGCTCTTGCAGCAGTTGGCGCACTTCAGACAGTCGACACGTTGAAAGGCTTCCTCGTGAAGATCGGGCAGGCGCTCCAGGATCTCATTGCGAACGGCCGGTCGCTGAGCCTTATCGAGGAGCTTCTTGTACTCTTTTTGCCTGTCCTTCGATTTCTTTTCCCAGTTATTTAATAAATCACTCATATATAGAGTTTTGCACCTACTTAACAATAGCTCGCTGCAAAGGTGCGTTATTTGATCTATTTTTACGCAGTGGAAAACCTCCGGGAACAAATACTCATCCTCGTCAGCACTCCTATCTACCTGATCATCATCGGGCTCGAGCTCTTTCTTACCAATTATCACCACCGGCGAAAAACATACACCTGGAGAGATACGCTATCCAACGTTTATCTCATGCTGCTCAACGGCGGCATCGACCTGCTCTTTCGCGGGATCTACCTGGTGATCCTTGACGTCAGTTACCGGCATCACTGGATCTCCGTCACGAATGTCTTCTCGTACTGGCTGCTCCTGCTGCTGGCCGAAGACTTCCTGTATTACTGGCTGCATCGTTGGGATCATGAGATCCGGTTCTTCTGGGCGGTGCATGTCACCCACCACTCCTCGGAGCATATGAATTTTACGGTCGGTTTCCGGTCTTCCGTATTCCAGCCACTCTACAGATTCGTATATTTCATTCCCCTCGCCCTGCTGGGCTTTAAGCCGGTGGACATCATTTTCATGTATTCGGCCACTCAGATCTGGGGCATCTTCGTCCATACCGAACTCATCGGCAAGATGGGCTGGCTGGAATATATCCTCGTCACCCCTTCTCATCACCGGGTGCATCATGCCTCGAATCCCCGCTACCTCGATAAGAACATGGGGATGTTCCTGATCATCTGGGATCAGCTGTTCGGAACGTTTCAACCTGAACTGAGCCCCGAAGAATATCAGCCCACAAAATACGGTCTGGCCAAGCCGATGGAGGATCCGGGACCCGCCGGGATCATCTTCCACGAATGGCAGGCTATTGGGAAAGACCTCGGCCGGACAGACATCGGCTGGAAAGAAAAATGGCAATATGTTTTTGGTCCGCCCGGCTGGAGCCACGACGGCAGCCGTCAGACCAGCGAGCAAATGCGGGAGGCTGAAGCCGTTGAGAACCTGGATTTTGCGACAGACCCTCAATTTTAATTTCCTTTTAATATGATTGGCTCGGCATTTCGGGCAGCCCGGGGTATTTTTGTACCAGCAATTCATTCATGCCTACGCACGAATCTGAATAGTTTAGCATTCAATTTTTAGGGTTTAGGGGTTTTTAAAGAAAAAAGGCCAGTCCCAATTTTTCAAAATCGGGACGGCCTTTTTTCATTTTATGTCCGTTCCGGCCGAGGGCCGGCCGGGGGTCGCCAGCGCACTTATACACCTGTTTCTCACCGCCTTCCATTTCGCAATGAATTTTCCTTGCATCATCGTACCTTTGCGCATTCCAACCGGACGGAGTCCGGTCAGGAAATAATTGAAAAAGGTCAACCCCACGTATATATGAATCTATTCGAACAGCAAGCGAATGAATTTGCCGGGCGCCACATTGGCCCCAACGAGAAAGAAACATCCGGAATGCTGAAAACCATTGGATTAAGCAGCCTTGATGAACTGATCGACCGGACCATCCCCGCGTCTATCCGGAGCAAGAAGCCGCTCAACCTGCCCGCCGCCATCAGCGAATACGAGTACCTTACCACCCTCCGGCAGATAGCCAGCCGCAATAAGGTATTTAAATCCTATATCGGTCAGGGTTACTACGGGACGATCGTGCCCAGCGTCATCCTCCGGAATGTATTCGAGAATCCGGGTTGGTATACGCAGTATACGCCCTACCAGGCGGAGATCTCCCAGGGCCGGCTGGAAAGCCTGCTGAATTTCCAGACCATGGTTGCCGACCTCACGGCGCTCCCCCTGGCCAATGCCTCCCTTCTGGACGAGGGGACGGCGGCAGCGGAAGCTATGACCATGTTCTTCAACCTGAAGAACAAGGATCACGATCATGTCACCACGCCCAAATTCTTTATCGACAGCAATATTTTCAGCCAGACGAAGGACCTGCTCCTTACCCGGGCCGAGCCCATCGGTATCGAGCTGGTGGTAGGCGACTACCGGAAGGCCAATATCGACTCCTCCTATTTTGGCGCCATCATTCAGTATCCGGCCGCCGACGGGTCGGTCCCAGACTACCGCGCGTTCATCCAACAGGTGCATAACGCCGGCGCCTATGTGGCGATGGCCACCGACCTGCTGGCACTCACCCTGCTGACTCCGCCGGGAGAATTGGGTGCGGATGTCGCCATCGGTTCTTCACAGCGGCTGGGCGTCCCGATGGGTTTTGGCGGTCCGCATGCTGCTTTCTTTACGGCAAAAGAAGATTTCAAGCGCAATATCCCCGGCCGGATCATCGGCGTGAGCATCGACGCACAGGGCAACCGCGCCCTGCGGATGGCGCTCCAGACCCGGGAACAGCATATCAAACGGGAAAAGGCTACTTCCAATATCTGTACGGCCCAGGCGCTGCTGGCCAATATGTCGGCCATGTATGCCGTCTACCACGGGCCGGAAGGGCTAACGCGGATCGCTAAGCGCGTTAGCGTTTTGACCCGGACCCTGGCCTCCGAACTGGAATCGATGGGCTTTGTCAATGGCAACGAATCCTATTTCGATACCCTCCAGATCAGGGTAAAAGACCTCCTGGCGGTCCGCACCGTCGCAGAGGCGCATGGGATCAACTTCTTCTACTCTCCTGCCGGAACCGTCGGCATCACCCTTGACGAAACGACCACCCAGGAAGACGTGGTCAATATCCTGTCGGTATTCGGCCAGCTCACCGGGAACTCCACTGTCTCGGCCACTTTTGATATCGACCACCGGCTTTCGAATATCCCGTCCTCCGTCACCCGCGTATCGGAATTCCTGACCCATCCGGTCTTCAGCAGCTATCATTCGGAGACCAAGATGATGCGCTACCTGCGGAGTCTCGAGAACAAGGACCTCTCGTTGAATACGTCCATGATCTCGCTCGGATCCTGTACCATGAAGCTCAACGCCGCTTCGGAACTGATCCCCGTCAGCTGGCCCGAGTTTGGCGGACTGCATCCTTTTGCTCCCGCCGATCAGTGGAAGGGGTACCGCCAGATCCTCACCGAACTGGAAGAGTGGCTCAGCGAGATCACCGGTTTCGCCGCCACTTCCCTGCAACCGAACAGCGGCGCCAACGGCGAATATGCCGGGCTGCTGACGATCCACGCCTATCACAACGCCAACAAGGGCGCCCACCGCGATGTAATGCTGATCCCTATCTCCGCTCATGGCACCAACCCTGCCAGCGCGATCATGGCGGGCATGAAGGTGGTCGTGGTCAAGAGCGACGACGAGGGGCATATCGACGTGGAAGACCTGAAAGAAAAGGCGGTGCAATACAAGGACACCCTGGCCGGACTGATGGTCACCTATCCTTCGACCCACGGCGTGTTCGAAGAAAGCATCAAGGATATCTGCAACACCATCCACGAGAATGGTGGTCTCGTCTATATGGACGGCGCCAATATGAATGCCCAGGTCGGGCTGACGAGTCCGGGGCTGATCGGCGCCGACGTCTGCCATCTCAATCTGCACAAGACCTTCGCCATCCCCCATGGCGGCGGCGGTCCCGGAATGGGACCCATTTGCGTCACCGCGAAGCTGAAGCCCTATCTGCCCAGCCATGTCCACGGCACCGACCTGGAGCGTCGTACAGCCGGCAACGGTCAGGCGGTGACCGGTGTCGCCGGCCACGCCGTCTCGGCCGCACCATTCGGCAGTGCCAGCATTCTGCTGATCAGCTATGCCTATATCAAGATGCTCGGCGCCGAAGGGGTCACCAACGCAACACGCTATGCGATCCTCAACGCCAACTATATGAAGGCGAGACTGGAAAAACATTATAAGATCCTTTACAGCGGCGCCAACGGAACCTGCGCCCACGAGTTTATCGTCGACCTGCGTCCCTTCAAGGCCAGCGCCGGGGTCGAAGCCGAAGACGTGGCCAAGCGCCTGATGGATTACGGCTTCCACGCCCCTACCCTCAGCTTCCCCGTCCCCGGTACGATCATGATCGAGCCGACGGAAAGCGAGGACAAGGCTGAGCTGGACCGCTTCTGCGACGCCCTGATCAGTATCCATGAGGAGATACGCGCCATCGAAGAAGGGAAGGCCGACAAGACGGACAATGCCCTGAAGAATGCGCCGCATACCCAGCAGGTCATCATCGCCGAAGAATGGAAACATGCCTATACCCGCAACCAGGCCGCGTTCCCGCTGCCTTATGTCCGGGAGAATAAATTCTGGCCCAGCATCGCGCGGGTGAATAATACTTATGGGGACCGCAATCTGATCTGCACCTGTGAGCCCGTCAGCTCTTATGCGGAAGAAGCGGTAGCGAATTAATAAAAAAACCCGGCTGACGCCGGGTTTTTCCTTGGGCTAGATCCAGCCGAATTTTTTGTAGACTTCGACGCCGATGTCGAGCGCTTCTTCCATCTGTTTGAAGAGGACGGGATCGTTCTTCTTTATATGAAAGCAGGCCTTGCCTTTCAGGGTTTTCATCAGCTCGGCGCCCATGCGTTTGCGGACCGCGTCGTTCATGTAGATCGGCATATAGTAGAACCCGACATATCCCTTTTGGATGAGCGCGGACGCGAGGCACAGTTCATCCTTTTTCCGGCCGTCGATGACGACGGGCTTGTCGCTGTTGAGAGTGATCTGCCCGCCCTCTCCACCTTTAATTTTAAGGCTGCCTGCGGCATGCGTCTTAAGCATCTTAGCGATGGTATTGAAGATGGGCACCAATTCAGGCTGGCCCGCAGACTTATCGGAATACTTTATTCCGATGCCTTCTTCCCGGGATGATTTCGCCATAAACAGGGGTTTCCTACAATTTACGATATTCGGTTGGTTACCCATCCTCCTCTCCTGGTCCGTTTTTTTTGCAGGACAGCCGGACAGGGACAGAAAGAAGACGCCAACTGGTATGGCTTCCGGCTGGTGACAAAATAGTGGAGAACCTGTCCGGCCTTAAAAATCCATGGAGGAACGATTTACGTATGTAGGGGTTACCAATCTTGTGTTTTACCCATGCATCATCTGCAAACCATGCGACAAGTCGAGGAGCGGCTCCTCCAAAGCCTCGAGGACATGCTCCCCCCTCAAAAGCAGCTCGCCCGGGAATTTGCCCTGAGCGAATCCACTCTCAAAAGACACTTCAAGGCAGTATATGGGAAGACCATGTACGAGTACTACCTGGAGAAGAAAATGGATCTGGCCAAGCGCCTGCTGCAGGAAAAAAAGATCAGCGTCACCGAAACCGCCTACCGGCTGGGCTACGAAAAGGTCAGCGCCTTTATCAGTATGTTCAAGAAAATCCACAAGGCGCTGCCCGGTTCGTTTAAATAACTCCTCCAATTAAAATCAATATTGCGCCTGCAATACATTGATTGATAAATTATTCTGCGCTTTTGTGCCGGTCACCCAGATGGTGTAGGGGTAGCCGGCGTTAAAATTCAGCGGATTGCTTTTCGCGATCACGCTGTCGGTGGTTGCATCCTTTACCGTAAGGGTATAGCTCCCTGCCTGGGTCTGCGAAAAGGAGTTGAGATTCGTGTTGAGTGCGTTGTCGGCCGGGGTCCGGTTCTGTTGCATCAATCCTCCGCTGAAGTACAGGTTGACCTTGGCAAAGTCCGGTGCAAGGTCGAAGAAGCGGTAGAAGGCGTAGCTGCCCGTAGTAACACCACTGTAGTCATCCATGATCTTCAGGCAATGAGCCGCCTTGCCACCCGGGTCGTTATACAATAACAGGGTGTAGAAATTGAGCGTATCATATTTGGAAGCAGGCAATTGATCCAGAACGCTGTCGCTGGCGATCTTCTTGAATTTAGTGGTATAGACCCCCGGCCTGATGGTGCCGTATTTCGGCGAAAAGACCCCCGTATTGATCGCCGTCGGGGTGACGAGGGTGTCGTTCAGGTAGATGGTAACGGCGCCGGAGTACGGGGCGCCATGGATGACGGACAAATAGGTAACGGCACTTACGGACGATGTCGTAGAGCTGGCCTTGGAACACCCGGACCCTGCAATTGCTAAAATAGCTAAACATAGAGTTGACCAACAGAGATTTCTCATTCTTCGGAATTTATGCCCTTGACAACACTTACGGCTTTTTCGTTGCGCGGGTTGTCATGGCTGCAACCTTCTAAAGAAAAACCCCGGATCTACCGGGGTTTTTCTTTGAGACGTCGTCTCGGGTTATTTTACGGTGACGTTGATCGTCGTTGCCAGCTGGCCGCCATAGCTCCGGTGGATGCCGTCGGCAAACTGGAGTGTCAGCACATGCTTTCCGGGCGTCAGCTTCACCTCGGCACTGGATTGAGCCTTGCCAAAATGCAGGTGGGTGGAGTCCTTGGGAACCACCGTACCGGCGGGGATCGAATCGCCCGCGTCGATCAGCAAATGGTGGTGTCCGCTGCCGGCGACGATCGCTCCGGCCGTATCCAGTTTCAGACCTTCGAGCCCCATCTCGACCTTCACGGGCGAAGTAACGGTCTCACCGTTCTTAAGATTCTTGAAGAACACCTTTGCTCCTGCCGGGATCGCGGGCAGGGGCGTCACGGCCGCAGAAGCGTCGGGATGCGTCATGGCCATCGTGTCCGTAGAAGCTGTTTTGGCTGTGTCCGTCCCGGCTGCCGGCTTGTTGTCCGCGTTGTTGCAGGCAACCATTCCTCCTATGAGAAGTGCAGCAGGAAGAAAATAGATCTTGCGCATAGTGTAGATAATTTTATAGATAAAAGTACGTAATTTCACGGGATGCGTTCCATCATTACTACGATCTTGCTGCTGCTGAGTTTTGCAGCCTTCTCCCAGAAATATTATTTGTTCGTAGGCACCTACACCGAAGGGGACGCGTCCCAGGGCAGTAAAGGCATCTATGTCTACACCTTCGACGCGGCTACCGGCGATGTAAAACCCGTAAGCACAGCCGCAGCGGTCAACCCTTCCTACCTGGCCGTTGCGCGGAGCGGAAAGTTCGTATATGCCGTGGGTGAGACGCATGGCGCAAATCCGGGCAGTGTAAGCGCTTTTTCTTTTGATAAGGCCACCGGGAAGCTCACGTTCATCGACAAGCAGGAAAGCGCGGGCGCCGACCCCTGTTATATAACGGTGGACGCCCAACGCAAATGGGCGATAGTCGCCAACTACAGCGGCGGTAATTTCTCGGCACTGCCGATCGCAGCCGACGGGTCGCTGAAACCCGCCGCCCAGACTTTCCAGCATACCGGCAGCGGCGCCGACAAGGGCCGCCAGGAGAAGGCGCATGTCCATTCCACCATCCTTTCGCCCGACGAAAAATACCTCGTTGTTTGCGACCTCGGTACGGACAAACTTTCCGTTCTGAAATTCAACCCCGCCTCCGCCGGCAAGCCGCTCACCCCTGCCACGGACTCCGTGGTCAGCGTTCCGCCCGGTGTCGGCCCGCGTCATACCGCCTTCCATCCCAGCAAGCCCTTCGCCTATGTCATCGAAGAGCTGACCGGCACGGTGGACGCCTTTCATTACAGCAACGGCAAACTCACTTCCATTCAGCATATCTCTTCCCTTCCCGACGGTTTCAAAGGGGATATCGGCAGCGCCGACATCCATGTATCGCCCAATGGGAAGTTCCTCTATGCCTCCAATCGCGGCGACGCCAACAGCATCGTGATCTATGCGATCAACCAGGCGACGGGGAAACTGACGGTAAAAGGTTTTGAATCGACCGGGATCAAGACACCCCGGAATTTCATGATCGACCCGACGGGTCACTGGCTGCTCGTCGCCAATCAGGGCGCCAAGAGTGTGGTCCTCTTCAAGATCGATCAACAGACGGGGTTGCTGACGGCCACGGACAAGCAGTTGGAGATTCCCACTCCCGTTTGCCTGAAGATGACGCCGACGAAATAATCAGATTATTTCCACGCATTTCGCAGAAGGCGAAGCCAGTTGCCATGGAAGATGTTCCCGAGATCCTGCTGGCTGTATCCTCGTTTGGTAAAGAGGGCCGGTAGCTTTTGCAGATCGGCAATGGTCTCCAGATCGTAAGGACACTGTTCCTTTCCAAACGCGCCGTCCAGATCGGTGCCGATGCCGATATGATCGGTATTGCCGGCCACCTGGCAGATATGATCCATATGATCGACCAGTTTTTCCAGATCGCATCCCGTGCCTTCGGGCGTCGACTTTCCCCTCACCCAGCCCGGCACCATCATCCACGCATCGAGCGCCCCGCCGATGACCGCGCCTTTCGAGACGAGTGCGCGGATCATCTCGTCGCTGAACTGCCGGTTATGATCGACCAGCGCACGGCAATTGTTATGACTTGCCCAGACCGGGCCGTTAAAAAGCTCCATGGCATCCCAGAATGCATCGTCACAGAGATGTGTGGCGTCGAGGATGATGCCCAGCCGTTCCATCTCCCGGATCAATCGTTTCCCATCCGCGTTCAGGCCCCCGCTGCTGTCCGTTCCGTTGGCATACCGGCCGGGACCATAGTGAGCGGGTCCGACGGCACGCAGCCCGTATTCATGGGCCCGATGCAGATGATCGATGGTGACGATGCTGTCCGCGCCTTCGAGGCTCAAAATATAGCCGATTGGCCGACGGTCGGCCTCGGGTGCCGCGTCCGGGGTCCCTCCCTTACCGCCGCTGCCTCCATTACCTGCCCCGCTCCTGGCGTCCCCGCCCAACCAGACCGCTACATGCGCATCGAGGGAGGCACGGTCTTTTATCATCACCATTTCCCCCGCTTCTTCCATGGCTTTATACCAGGCCAGCTGCCCCTGCGTCTGCGCCCAGGCCTGCGCCGGGGAATGCCAGCCGGGAAGCGGATTGTCCGGTGCGACGTACCGCGCGATCTGCGTCGCGACGACAAGCCCGATATTGCCTTTGCGCAGATCGGGCAGGGACACGGTGCCCCTGGCCCGGTCGGGTTTATCGGTCAGTCCCGACTCGCGGCGGCGAATATCCATCACCGGCAGCTGGAGATCGCGATTCCATTCCATCGCATTCATGCTGAGATCCAAATGTGCGTCGATAATAAACATAAAGGTTGGTCAGAAATTTTCAACGAATGATCCGGCCGGTGGACCCATGCTGGATGAATTGTTCCACTTCGGACTTGGTGATCAGGGCCCAGTCGCCGGCCATACTTTGCTTTAGAGCACCGCACGCAGCGGCATATTCGATGATCTGCTGCGGCGCAAGTCCGCGCATAAGGCCATAGAGCATACCGGCAGTAAAAGCGTCGCCGCTGCCGATCTGGTCGGTAATGAACGGGAGCTCATGCCGCGTGGAAAAATAACATTCCCCTTTGTATAAGAGCGCGCCGAAATAGCCGTGCTGGATCCCATGCGGCATCCGGAAGCTCATCCCCAGCACTTCCAGCCCGGGGATCTTTTCCCGCAGGGCCTCGCCGCATTGGCGGAAGCGTTCCTCGACCGGCGCATTCTTATCGGTCTCGATCCCGTAATACACCGCCACCGAATCCAGGTCGGCCACCGCTACACTGCTGTGTTGCAGAAGAGCGGGCATCACCTCACGGGGTTGTTTGCCGTATTTCCAAAGCGTCGTCCGGTAATTGAAATCGGCGGAGATGCGGACTCCTTTCTCCCGCGCGATGGCCAGCGCCTCGGTGCAGGCGTCGGCAGCCGATTGTGAAACAGCAGCCGCGATCCCGCTCCAATGCAACCAGCCCACCCCGTCGAGACAGGTCTGCCAGTCGACCACTCCCGGGCCGGCCTGCGTGTACGAAGAACCGTCCCGGTCATAGATGACGCGCGTGGGTCGTATCGCATTACCCTGTTCGGTGAAATACACACCGAGCTTTTCACCGCGATATACGATATGATCGGTCCCTACGCCCTGCCCCTGCAGCTGCCGGACCCCGGCCGCGGCAATATCGTTATCCGGCAGGATCGTAACATAGTCGACACCGATTCCCAATCGCGACAATAGTACGCAGGCATTGGCCTCGGCGCCGGCATAAAAGGCATCATAGCCGTCTGTTTGTGCAAATCGCTTGCCCAGGCGGCTGTGCAGCCTCAGCATCAATTCACCAAAAGCAACGAGTTCGATCGTGTTTTTCACTATCCAAACCTACGGCAAAATTCTTTAATGCAGAAGAAACACGGCTTCGATCTCCACGGGTATATTATCCGGCAACGATCCGAATCCGACCGCGCTCCGAACGCCAATGCCTTCATCCTTTCCCCAGATGGAGGCAAAGAGCTCGCTGCATCCGTTGATCACATATGGGTGCCGCTCGAATTCCGGCGTGCAATTGACCATTCCAAAGATCTTCACCACCCTTTTTATCCGGTCGAGACCACCCAGATGGGTAACGATGGTGGAAAGCATCGTCAATCCCACCTGGCGGGCCGCCAGTTTCCCCGCTTCGATGTCGAGATCCCTGCCGATCCGCCCGATGATCAGGCTGCGATCGTCCTGCACGGGCCCATGACCGGAGAGGTAAAGCGTGTTGCCTTCGATAAGATACGGTTTGTACACTCCCACTGGGGTCGGGGCGGGCGGCAGGCTCAGGCCGAGCCGGCTTATTTGCTCTATTGTGGTTTTGTTTTCCATGTTGCTTTGTTGGTTTGGTCAATGTTTGTTGTGCTTACTTTATCAGAGCCGTTGATTTGCACGTCGCACCAGGAGATGACGGCCCGGTATTCATAGGCCTGATGGGCATCCAGCCCGCCGGCCTTCACCCGGAAGCTGCCATCGGGAAGCACTACGGCGAAAGCGGTCGCCTTCCAGGGCTCAGCGTATAAAGTTTCCGTTTGGCCGGAATACCGGCGATATTCGAACCAGGCTTTCAGCGGCAGTTTCCTGCCTTGTTGTTCCTGCCACTTACCGACCACCTTTCCCGAAAAGACCGGCGCATTCCCTTCCGCCCGCTCCGAAGCCGTCACGACCTCGGGCGCATCGCGGAAGACGGGTTCGACACCCGTCAGTTTTATGACCACGGGATTGGGCCAGCGATGGTCGTCATAGATGCGTTGCGCGCGAACCACGGATACCTCGAGGCCCCTGGAGGTCTGGCGATACCGGCAGTCGACATCCTGCGTCTTGTATTCGATGATGCGGCTGTTCTGGCCAAGAACACTGATCGTCGTAGCGGCCGTGGCTTTTACGGAATGCAGCAAAAATTCCTTTCGCCCGCCCTCCTTCCAGTCCGGCAAACTAGTGACCAGCGCATATACGATGCTGTCTCCTTTGGCGGTAAACCAGATATCCCCTTCCCTGCTGACGACCCAGCTGCCGATGCTGTCCATCGACTCATGATTCACGAAATACCAGGCAGCCATTTCGCGCAGCCGGTCTTCCTGTTCGCCCGCCAGGGTCCCATCGGGCTTTGGCCCGATGTTCAACAGCAGGGAACCACCCTTCGCCCTTGCTTCGATCGCCAGTCCGATCAGCCGGGTGCCGCTCTTATAGCGTTCATTCGTAGGCTGGTACTGCCAGGCCGTACCCATGGTGATACAGGAGAGCCAGGGATCGGTGATCCGCGCCCCGGGCAACACCTGCTCGGGCGTCGCCATCGCCCCCCGCGTGATCAGCAGGTCCGGCTGCAGATCCCAACAGGTACGCTTGACCACTTCCTTTGGATCGCCATCGATGAACAGCACGTCGATACGCCCATAGTGCGTCATCAGTTCTTCACACTGCCGCCGGGTATATTCGTCGTAGGCAGCCCGGGTTGCCGCATCGAAGGCGGGGATCCCCCTGTTGACGGGAAGACCATGCTCATAGAGGAAGTGAAAATCCTCCGGTGAAAAATACAACCCTACCCCCAGGCCTTCTGCCCTTGTCGCCTCGACATACTCCTTCAGCATGTCCCGGTGGTAGGGTGTATTCATACAATTGAAATCAGTCGTCCGGGTATCCCACAGGCAAAAGCCCGAGTGATGCTTCGTCGTAAAGACGATATATTTCATTCCCGCCAGTCGCGCCAGCCGCGCGATCGCCCGGGGATCGAAACGGGCCGGATCGAAGGTCGACGGCAGCTCATGAAAATAGCGGTTCACATAATCATCCGACGCCCCCACCAGGGAATGGCTGATGACGATGCCCAGCTGCGCATCGACACCGAAATGGATAAAAAGCCCCTCTCCAACCACTCTGAACCAGGCCACCCTTTCGGGTTTGTTCCGGTTGAAGCTGCTGGCGCCGTCATCCTTCACTACATCGTTTTGCGCCAGCAGCCGGCCACCCAAGAGTACGACCGTCAATAAAAGGACCGGTAAGCGTCGGACCATAGGTTACTGTTTATCCCACCAGATGCGGGTCATGAGGGCATCGGGTCCCTGCCGGGTGACAGCCGCATTGTAATTATCGGTGTTCAGGGTCTGTTCCGAGATAGGATACAGGAATCTCCGGAAGATCTGTCCCCCCGTAGCATTCGTCGGATAGTTGTTGGGCACCAGGGCGGGATAACCCGTGCGGCGCCAGTTGTTATAAACTTCCGTTGCATCGGGGAAAATGCTTACCCAAAACTGCGTATAGAGTTGCTTCATCTGCTGATCGAGTGTACCGGCGACCAGCGTGTTGTTGGCGACATAGGCGTTGATCGCCGATGTGGAGATCGTGCCCGCGCTGCCCGCAATGATGGACCAGTGCCGCATGGCCGCCTGGATGCCCAGGGTATAGAGCGAGGTGGCGGAAGCGCCGCTATACCAACCTCGGAGTGCAGCCTCGGTCATCAGGAAATAGGATTCCGCCGCGGTGAAGAGCAGTTTGGAATTCCCAAGTCCCAGTACGGTGGCCGGATTGGGTTCGGAGTACGTCACGAAATTGGCCGGCAGCTTATTGGGGATGTTTTGCGGCATACCCAATTGCTTGGAGGAGGTGGTATCCGCTACCTTGTTGACCCAGACCACGGAGATGACCGGCAACCGGGGATCGTTGGTGGACTTGAGATAGCTGATCCAGGTGTCGGCGTATTTTCCCCCCTCGGTATTCGTCTGGCCGTTCTGCGCGATATAGTCGCTGTTCCAGAGATTAAGGTTCTGCGGGTTCTTGTTGAGATCCTGACCCGAAGAGATATAATGCATCATGGCGATGTCGGCATCCTGGGTGATCACCCCGCCGGCGATCGCTTTTGTGACCCAGGTCTGTGCAGAGGCCGCGTCCACCTTCGTCAGACGCATCCCCATCCGGAGCATCAGGGAATACGCGAATTTCTTCCACTGCGCCGGACTCCCGCCATAGATCAGATCGGAGGACCCAAATGAACTCTTGGAAGCATCCAGGCTTCCCGCGGCCGCGTCCAGCTCGGCCAGCAGGCTCGGATAGATGCCCGATTGCGCATCGTATGCGGGTTTGTAGACCGCGGAATCATAGCCAAGCCCCGCCTGAGAATAGGGAATATCCCCATACAGATCGGTCAGCTTCATAAAGCAGTAGGCCCGCCAGATCCTGGCGATCGAAAGCCAGTTGATCTTGGTCGCATCGGTCTTCACGGCCTTGATGACGATATTCAGCTGGTTGATCTCGTCGGGATACGCGGCATTGAACGATCCGGACGTCTGCTGCACCTGGCTTAGAATATACTTGGAGCCGAAGCCTGCTACGTCGTTGTAGCTGGTGGTGTATTGCATGGTGCCCAGCAGCAGATCGGAAGAGCTGGAGCCGTAGTGTCCGCCGGCGCCGGCGCCGTAATATTCGGCGAGGGTAAATACATATTGGGGAGTCGGAGCGCTTACCGCATCTGGATTTGTGTTCAGCTGCTTGTAACCTTTATCGCAAGAGGACAACACGATGGCCGCCATCATTGCCGAAAGAATTCCTTTATTGAGTTTTTTCATTGTTGTTCTTTTTTTGGGTTAGAATTTCACGGAGAGGTTCAGCCCATAGGTTCGCGTCCGTGGCAGCCCGATCGATTCGAAGCCCTGGTTGTTGCTGTTCGTAAAGCTTTGCTCCGGATCGAAGTTCTTTGTCTTACGATAGAGGATGAACAGGTTGCGGGCGACGAACGAGATGTTGGCGGACTGGATCTTCAGCGTCGAGATATTCTTTATCGGCAATTGATAAGAGAAGATGACCTGGCGTAACTTGATAAAGCTGCCATCATGCAGGAACAGCTCGGAATAGGTCTTGTAGTTGTCGTAGTAGTTGCGCAATACGCCGTTGGCCTGGGTGATGACCGTGTCATAAGGTGCGCCTGACTGATCGACGCCCTTCAGCTCCAGACCATTTGCCCGGCCGGGGAGCGTACTCTTCAGCTTGCCCATCCGGGTGGCATACAGTTCGAAGATGGAGAAGATCTTGTTCCCGAATTTCCCGTCGAGGAGGATATTGAGTGAAACGCGTTTATAGCGGAACTCGTTGGTCAGGCCCATGGTATAGGGAGCGACGCTGTTGCCGAGCACCTGGGTGGCCGATGTCATAACGGGAGTGTGCGTCACCCGGTTGTAAACGATCTGCCCGGTCTTGGCATCGCGGGTCATCCTTGTCCCCAGCAGCGTACCGAAGGGCCGGCCCACCACCTGGTCGAGCGTCGCCCAGGAGTTGACACTGGCAGCCATCTGGATCAGCGGAAGACCCGGCGCCAGCTGGACCACTTTATTGGAGTTATAGCCCAGGTTGTAGCTGACGTTCCAGTTGAAGTTGCTTGTGCGAACCGGCTTGCCCGTGAGCAGGAGCTCTACACCACTGTTGCGGAGTTCACCGATGTTGAGGATCACATTGCTGTAACCGGATGTAGTGGAAATAGCGGTGTTCACGATATCGTTTGTCGTCTGCCGGTTGTAGTACGTGAGGTCGATGCCGATACGGCTCTTCAGCATTTGCAGTTCGATACCGCCTTCATAGGTGGTAGACGTATACGGTTTGAGGTTCGGATTGGTGATGACGTTGTTGCCGTTGACGTCCGGCGTAACGTTCTGCAGGCTCGCGCCGCTGCTGGTTACGTTGCTGTACGTCAGGTTGATCGAATAAGGATCGGGAGCGCCCCCACCCACCTGCGCCCAGGAGCCGCGCAGCTTGGCATACGTGAAGAAATCCGGCAGTTTGACGGCATCGGACAGGATGAAGCTGCCGCCGACGCTGGGATAGAAGATATGGTTGTTCTGCGGGCTCAGCGTGGAGAACCAGTCTTCGCGACCACCCACGGTGAGGAAGAAAAGGCTCTTGTAATCAAGGTCCACGGAGGCAAAGATGGAATTGGTCCCGATGCGCGGAGAATACGGGATCGTCGACTGCGAACCGAGGTTGATAAAGCTGTAGAAATACGGGATCGTGAAATTAAGCCCGCTCATCGTCAGCCGGTTCTCCTGGTTCTTCCGGGTATTGGCACCGGCGATGGCCGAGATGCCGATATCCTTTGTGATGTTGCCCTTATAGGAGGCAGTGGCCAGGCCGTTGAACTCCGACACATCGGTCTTGATCCCGGCATACTGGCCATTGGGAACGTACAAGGTACCCGTGGGAAGGATGTTATAATAATTGTAGTTGTAGAAATCCTCGCTGGCCGTACCCTTGATCACGAAATTTTTGAACAGTTCGTAGGAGATCGATGCCTGACCGAGGAACCGGTTCTTGGTATCTTTTTCCTGGTATTTATTGATGACGAAGTAACCATTGGAGGCGATGGCGGCATCGTTCCAGATCTGTTCGTTGCCGTTGGCGTCATAGCCGGGTTTCAGCCAGCGGACGTCGGCCGTGTTGGCGATCTCCAGCGGTGTCCAGTTCGGGTTGCCCAGGGCATCCCCTGCGCCGGTTCTGTTATGCCCTGTCTCGAGGTTGTACTGTGCCAGCGCATCGATGGTGAGCTTGTCGGTAAGGCGGCTTGTGAGGGTAAGGTTAAGGGTCTTACGATCATAGCTTGTCTTCGGCAGGATGCCGTTGCTGTTAAGATCGGCTGCACTGAACCGGTACACCGTCTTCTCATTCCCGCCGGCAAAGGCGATGCTGTTCGTGAAGGTGGAACCCGTCTGGTAGAAATTCTGAAGATTCTTCTTTTTCGCAGTATACGGATGTGTCTTGCCGTCGACGGCAAAATAATTGGTATTGCCATCGATCAAGGCGCCCCAGGACTTACGACCCGAAGCCTGTGCACTGTTGAGATCGGTGGGCATTACACCATCGAGGCCCTGCCCGTATTGATATTGAAAGTCGGGGATGACCGCGATGTTCTCGAGTGTGGCGGTGGAATTGTATTCGACGCCCGCGCCCCGTTGCACCGCGCGGCCTTTCTTCGTCGTAATGAGGATGACCCCGTTACTGGCCCGGCTGCCATACAATGCGGCGGCCGTACCCCCTTTCAGGACGCTGATGGATTCGATATCATCGGGATTGATACCGGCGATCCCATCCCCGCGGTCGACGTTATTGGTGATCCCATTGACGGTGGGCGGGCCACCCGGGACGGAGTTGTCGATGGGCATCCCATTGACCACATACAAGGGTTGGTTATCGGGACCGAGCGTACCGTTCCCGCGAATGGTCACGCGGCTGGAGCCACCCGGACCCGTCGAAAGACCCGCGGCATTGACGCCTGCCACCTTACCTGAAAGCGCGTTGGCGATATTGTTCTCGCGGGCCTGCGTAAATTCGTCGCCCTTCACCGTCGTCACCGAATAACCAAGAGATTTTTTCTCCCGGTTGATCCCGAGCGCCGTCACGACTACTTCGTTGAGGGAAGATTTGTTATTATCCAATACTACCGCAACAGCGGACTGTCCCCTTTGCACGGAGACCCGGCGGGTCTCGAATCCAACCGAGCTGATCTCCAGTTCCACCGGTCCGTTGAAGTCGGCCGGAAGCGCAAGGGTAAACACGCCGGAGGCGTCGGTAGCAGTGGCCGCTTTTCTGTTGGAAGCAAGAGAGACTGTCGCACCTGCGACTGCAGCGCCATCAGGACCTTTTACGGTGCCCCTGATATGGCGATCGGTGGGCTGGGCCTGGCTGACAAAGAAAAGCAGCCAGCAGAAACCCAGCATGATGCCCCGAAGGGCTTTTGGGAATTTCGTCATGAGCAGTTGTTTTATGTTTTGGAGCGCCAAATTTGCAATTTTTGCAAATTGGCAAACCGAATATAAAGTAAAATTTGCGGATTGAGAAAATAAATTGCAAAATATTTGCAGTATACAATATTATTCCGGTCAGTTCTTGACGATACTGGACTAAGAGATGCAAAAACTGCAAAAAATTGCAATTTGGTACTGTACAACCCGGAATCTGTTCTATCTTTATCCATCCAAGTAAGCGCCGACTGGTCTCATGCACAAACCAAAACCCAACAGTTCCATGCCTGTAGCCTTGCAAAAAAAAGATCGGAAAAGTCTGATCCTTAAGCAAGTGAATATTCACACCCGGCTCATGTACAACGATCTGGTGAATCTGATCGATGTTTCCGAAGACACGATCCGCCGGGATGTCAATGAACTGGCCGAAGAAGGACAACTCATCCGGATAAAGGGGGGTGCGATGTCGGCAGCCTATCACTACGGACATGACGCCAAGACCTATGCGCAATCCAGCAAACTGATCATCGCCGAAAAGGCATTGTCCCTGTTGCGGGACGACATCATTGTATTAATTGGGGGTGGTACTACCGTCCGGGAATTCATCAAGAAGATCCCCAACACCCTCCGCGCGACCTTTATCACCGTGAATGTGCTGACAGCAGTGGAATTACTCGACAAGCCGATGATCAAGACCATTATGATCGGCGGACAGTTGTCCACCTACAGCCAGATGACCGTCAGCGGCGAGACCTTCGAATACCTGGCCGGGATCCGGGCCGATCTTTGCCTGATGGGAACCAATGCCCTCGACAGCAGCGCCGGGCTGACCGACTCCGACTGGGAGACGATCCAGGTGAAGAAGGCCATGATAAAAGCGGCGGAAAAAGTGGCCATCATCGCCATTTCCGAAAAATTGAACTCTTCGATGCAGATGAAGATTGCAGACATCGATGAAATAGACTATCTTATCACCGAATTGTCACCCGACAGCGCCGATCTTCAATCCTATCGTGCAAAGAATCTAACAATCCTGTGATCTTAGTAATTATTTAGCTCAATCACTTTTTGCCATGAGAATATTGCTGGTATTGCCTACCCTATTGCTTTGCTTTCTATCCGCATCGTCCCAGGTAAGCGTTTCACATCTGCTGACCGAAAATCTCGCCGATCCCATCAGCGTCACCACCCAACAGCCGCGGCTGAGCTGGCAGCTCTCCGCGCCCGACCGGAATGAATTACAGACGGCTTATGAGATCGTGGTAAGCGATGCCTTCGGCGGAGTGAGCCCTGTCTGGAGCTCGGGGAAGGTTGCCTCCGATCAGTCCCTGTTCATCGAATATGGCGGTCCTGCCCTGCAGGCCGGGAAGAAATATCTCTGGCGCGTTCGGGTATGGGATAACAAGGGGCGGATGTCGGGCTGGAGCAAGGCGGCGTCCTGGCAGATGGGGCTGTTCACACCCGCGGACTGGAAGGCGCAATGGATCCAGGCAGCCGGCAGCGAAGACCCGTCACAGCCAAGCCCGCTGCTGCGGACGACCTTCACGGCAAAGAGCAGCATTGTTTCCGCTACCGCCTATATCACGGCGCATGGATTATATGAGGCGCAGCTCAACGGCCACCGCGTAGGCGACGCCTGTCTCACGCCCGGCTGGACCGCCTATAATAAGCGGCTGCAATACCAGGCCTACGATGTTACGGCGCTGGTCCATTCCGGTAAGAATGCGGTAGGTGCGACGCTGGGCAGCGGCTGGTATCGCGGCTATATCGGGTTCGAAGAACAACGTAATTTTTATGGCGCCGATGTCTCCCTGTTATTCCAGCTGGTCATCCGGTATAAAAATGGAAATGTCGATACGATCGTTTCCAACGGCAGCTGGAAATCCGCCACCGGCGAAGTGCGGCATGCGGAGATCTATCACGGCGAGACCATCGATCACCGGAAGGATCAAAAAGGCTGGAGTCTCCCCGATTTCGACGATGCCTCGTGGGGAGCCGTTCAGATCGCCAATATCTCAAAGGATAACCTGGTCGCGACAACGAACGAGCCCATCATCAAACACGAGACCTTTCACGGTGCAAAATGGCTGACCACGCCAAAGGGCGAGAAAGTGATCGATTTCGGCCAGAACCTCACCGGCTGGGTGAGCGTAAAGATAAAAGGCAGGGCCGGCGACAGCATCCGGATTTCGCACGCCGAAGTGCTGGACAAGCAGGGGAATTTCTATACCGATAACCTGCGCAGAGCAAAGGCCCAGGATGTCTTTGTGCTCAGGGGCGGAGAGGAAGAGGTCTTCGAACCGCATTTTACGTTTCATGGTTTCCGCTATATCCGGGTCGAAGGAATGGAGGGAGCCATCGATCCGGCCGATTTTACGGCGGTGGTCCTCTACTCCGACATGCCGAAGACGGGCAGCTTTACGTGTTCGAATACGCTGATCGATCAGCTGCAACATAATATCCAATGGGGACAGCAGGGGAATTTCCTGGATGTTCCCACCGACTGCCCGCAACGCGATGAGCGGCTGGGATGGACGGGGGACGCACAGGTGTTCTCCCGTACTGCGGCCTTCAACCGCGGAGTGGATAATTTCTTTGCCAAATGGCTCAAGGATGTAGCCGCGGACCAGCTTCCCAACGGAGCCGTTCCCTTTGTGATCCCCAATGTACTGGGCAGCGGCTCCGTTGCCAGCACCGGCTGGGCCGATGTCGCAACGATCATTCCCTGGAATGTCTATCTGGCTTATGGCGACAAACGCGTGCTGGCGGATCAGTATGCCAGTATGAAGGCCTGGGTGGAATATATGCGTGGACAGTCCCACGATGACCTCTGGAATACCGGTTTTCATTTCGGGGACTGGCTCTTCTACCGTCCCTTCGATGATAACGACGGGCGCAGTGCGGTGACCGACAAGTATCTGATCGCACAATGTTTCTATGCGAACAGCACGCAGTTGCTGATCAATGCTGCCAATGTCCTGGGGAAGAAAGAAGATGCCGACGCGTATGCGGTGCTGCTCAAGCGGATCAAAGACGCCTTTGTACGGGAGTATATGACACCCGACGGCCGCCTGGTCTCGGGGACGCAGACGGCCTATGTCCTGGCCCTGCAATTCGATATGCTGCCCGAAGGGTTGCGCAAACAGGCCGCGGAAAGACTCGTAAGGAACATCCAGGACTATAACTATCATCTGACCACGGGTTTCCTGGGAACCCCGTATCTCTGCCATGTGCTCAGCCGGTACAAACAAACCGACATAGCCTACCGGCTGCTGTTGCAGGACAGTTACCCTTCCTGGCTCTACCCGGTGAAGATGGGAGCCACTACCATCTGGGAGCGATGGGACGGCATCAAGCCCGACAGCAGCTTCCAGACGCCGGGGATGAACTCGTTCAACCACTACGCCTATGGCGCTATCGGGGACTGGATGTACCGGGTAGTGGCAGGCATCGACACCTATGAAGACGGCCCCGGCTACCGCCATAGCCGGATAGCCCCCCACCCCGGCGGGCGCCTCCGGTCCGCGGCGGCCGATCTCGAGACGGGATACGGCAGGCTGAGCAGCCACTGGCAACTCGAACAGGACACGCTCCATGTAGATGTGGTGGTCCCGGCCAATACGACGTCGACCGTGTATATCCCGGCGCCCGATGGCGGGCTGATCACCGAGGGCGGCCGCAATCTTTCGACCGTGAAAGAGATCCGCATCGAAGGGATCGAAAAAGGCTATTTAATTGTCGGGCTTGGTTCCGGAGAATACCACTTTCGGGTGTCTCGGGACTAAGACCAAAAGTAGTCCCTCGCCAACCGAGGCAAATATCCGGCCTTCGGCCAGCGGACCCGTGGTCCGCTTTGGTGTCTCAGTAGTGTCCAACAAATGTTTATCTTGTTTGTATAAGGAATTCAATAGCATGGAAACCGCAACGATCGTATCGAAAAGGACAAAACCGACGGGATATGAAGCGATCTTTACACTTTTCCCTATTTCTCCTGGGCCTGATCCTGATGAGACCGGCCCGAACGATGGCACAATTCCAGGCCGCAGCCCGGAATGACAGCGTCACCCGGCTTTTCCGGGTGTACGAAGACAATGATGGGATCAACTTCTATGGCCATCCGACGGATGATGCCTATACCAATGGTACCAGGCTCGATCTGTTCTATCTGCCTGCTCACCGGCCACACGGATTACTTGGGAAGCTGGCGCCCGGGGCAGGCGCAGGCAGCATCGATATTTACGGCTGGGGGTTGATGCAACTGATGTATACTCCGCGCGACATCGGCCAGGACGCCTATCAACCTAACGACTATCCCTATTCGGGAGCGATCGTCGCGACCCATACCCGTTATTCGTATAATCCCGTTAAGAAATACGACTTGCAGACGGAGCTCGTCGTGGGCGCCCTGGGGCCGTTGTCCCTCGCCCATCAGACCCAATCGGTCGTCCACCGCCTCACCGGCTTCATGCAACCCGAAGGCTGGGGTACGCAGTTTCACAATTCCCTGCTGCTGAATATCAATCTTACAGGCGAAAAACAACTGGTGGAAGCCGGTTCCATCCTGAGGGTCATCGGCGGCGGCCAGCTCTATGCCGGCACCATGCAAAACGGGGCAGCCCTCTATCCCCTGATCCTCATCGGGAAAATGAATCCCTATTTCAACGGGTTCTTCAGTCAGTATACTACCGGGACCAATGCCCAGGGCGGTAAGAGCTGGCAATTTTATTTCCTCGCAAAACCCGAGCTTCAATACTTCCTCACCAACGCCCTGCTCGAAGGCGGCATCTTCACCACCAATCCCAATACACAAAACGGGAAGCCCGCCCCCGCACAGCAATCCCAACCACTTTCCCAATCCACGGGAGCGCAGCAAGCCGCCTATGCACCGCCTCCGGCCACGGTACCCGCCTTGCGCCGGTGGGTGACGTCCCTCTCCTACGGCGGTGTCGTGTCGCATGGCAATATCAGCATTTCCTTTACGCAAAATGTCAGCTCCGCGACATTGAAGAAATTGTATTCCCACGACGTTGGCAATATCTCCCTTTATTTTGGCTGGTAAATTTTTTGTCGCCCCGTAAACTTTTTTCCGGCACAATAGTAATATATACCTAGACGAATCAAATCGACAGGAAAATGTACATCTACCGACGAGCAATGACAAAACAGACAGGAAATGAAACGAATTCTACTCCTAAGTATAGTACTGGGAGGGCTACTGCATATTACAGGCCGGATACAGGCCCAGATCCCGGTAAAGGAAAAAAAAGATAGTATAACGCGGTTATTCCGCATGTACGAAGACGACGACTACATCAATTTCTTCGGCAACGGTACGGATGATGCCTATACCAACGGCAGCCGGCTGGACTATTTCTATAAGCCGGAGCAGCGTCCGCACGGCTTGTTGGGGCGATGGGCACCGCGTGCGGGCGACAGCAGCATCGATATTTATGGTTGGGGTGTGATGCAGCTGATGTACACCCCGAACAATATCGACCGGCCCGAATGGCAGCCCCACGACTATCAATATGCAGGCGCGCTGATCGCCATTCATTCCCGGTATTCCTACAATCCCGTCAAAAAATATGCTTTCCAGACCGAGCTTGTGATGGGGATCATCGGTCCGAGTGCGCTGGCGCAGAAGACCCAATCGGGTTTTCACCGGCTTATTCATTATACGCAACCCAGGGGATGGGGTCATCAATACCGCAACGATGCGCTGTTGAACGTCAATTTTACAGCTGAAAAACAACTGGTCGCCTCAGCCTGGTTTACGCTCATCGAAGGCGCCCAGGTCCGTGCCGGGACCATGGAGAACAGTGCGGCGCTCTATCCTTTGTTGCTCATCGGGAGAATGAATCCTTATTTCAATGGACTCTTCAGCCAGTACGCCGGTACCGAAAAAAGAAAATGGCTGGGCTATTTTCTTTTCAAACCCGCGCTTCAATATTCTTTACAGAACTCGATGCTCGAAGGAGGACTGTTCACACACAATCCCAACAAGACGGATGTTAAGGACAAAGAGGTTCCACCTGCCCTGCAGCCCTGGGTTCCCTCCTGCACGTATGGAGTTGTGATCGCACACGGGAACTTTGGGTTTTCCATCACTGAAAATATTTCTTCCTCCGCTCTACGCAGATTGTATTGTCATGATGTCGGCAACATCTCGTTGTATTTCTCCTGGTAAAAAATAATTTTCTTCGACCGCAACGAACTTTTTGTAAGCCTTGGTAGTAATAATATGTAATCAAAAATTCAAAAGATGAAAACGACAAGTAAGATCGGCGTTGTTACAACCCTGTTAGTTAGTTTAGCTTTTACATCCCGCGCGCAAACCTCGACGACCCCGGCCTCCGGTGGCAGCAGCAATTCTTCTTCCGGCAAAGAATGGCGGATCAGTGTAGGCCCTGAAGTCGGCCTCCCGCTGGCAGGCTATTCCAATGCCTATAGCTGGTCCTTCGGCGGTAGCGCTCAGTTGGATATCCCCGTTGCCAGTAATTTCTATGTGACCGTCAATGCAGGATATGACGATCTCTTTGTGAAGAGCAACGAATTCCCTAACCGGAACCTGCAGCTGATCCCGGTAAAGGCGGGTGTGAAGTATTTCTTCATCCCGGACTTCCTGTATGTTCAGGCACAGGCCGGTGCAACCTTCCTTGGGAACAAGTCGGATGTCCTTGCCGACAAATCCGCCGGTTTCACCTACACCCCACAGGTAGGTGTTCTGCTGAAACTGGCTCCGAAGAACTATCTGGACCTCGGCTTCCGGTGGGAACAGACCAGCGCCTTCTACGACGGCGGCTCCCATCTCAGCACGCTTGGGCTGAGGGTGGCCTATTCGTTCGGGCTTTAATGGTTATCCTATAGTGACCGGCGTCCAAGGCAAGGGGCGCCGGTCCTTGTTTTTCATAAACTCTTAATATAGGTTAATGGCGGGCGTGCCCATTGAGTATACCTTTGTGTCATCGTTTAAACATCAAAATTATATATTATGGCTACTAAATGGGTTCTCGATCCTTCTCACTCCGAAGTGGAATTCAAAGTAAAACACATGATGATCTCCAACGTCAGCGGCAAATTCACCAAATTCGACGCCTCCGTTGAGACGGAAGGCGAAGACTTTATGACCGCAAAAGTGAACTTCACCGCCGAGATCGACTCTATCAATACCGGTAACGAAGGCCGTGACGGCCACCTGAAAGGCGCCGACTTTTTCGACGCCGGCACCTTCCCTACGTTGAAATTTGTCGCCACCAAATATGAAAATGTGGACGATGACGGGTCATATGAAGTATGGGGCGACCTGACCATCCGCAACGTGACCAAAAATGTCAAGCTGGATGCCGAATTCGGCGGGGTCATCAAAGATCCCTGGGGGAATACCCGCGCCGGGATCAGTGTCAACGGCAAGATCAACCGGAAAGAATTCGGTCTTTCCTGGCATGGCGTGACCGAGACCGGCAGCCTGGTCGTCAGCGACGATGTCCGCCTCCATGTCAACCTGGAATTCGTAAAAGCTTAGTAACAACGAAAAGGGGGGGGCTTCGCCCCCCTTTTCGTTGTATATTTGCGGATGCATTATGTTTCCGTCGAAGGGTTAGGCAAGTCATACGGGGTCAAACCCCTTTTCCAGCAGATCACATTCCACATCGAAGAAGGCGACAAGATCGCCCTTGTTGCCCGCAACGGCAGCGGGAAATCCACCCTCCTTCGCATCCTGTCGGGCGCCGACACCGCGGAAAGCGGCACGGTCTGGATCCACAAAGACGTTACGGTAGCGCTCTTCGAACAGGAGCCGGTATTCATCGAGGATAAATCCATTCTCGACAATATCTTTCATCACAAACACCCGGTGATCGAGGCCATCAAGGCCTTTGAGGCAGCCAGCGACGCGGAAGACGCCGACCTGCTGACCGACGCGATCGTCCGGCTGGATGAGCTCGGAGCCTGGGATTTCGATACCAAGGTCAAGCAGATCCTCGGAAAATTGAACATCCACCACCTGCAACAGCCCGCAGGGACGCTTTCAGGAGGCCAGCGCAAGCGGGTAGCCCTGGCGAAAACGCTCATCGATATCGGCTTTGAACATAAACATGTCCTTCTGATCATGGACGAACCGACCAACCATCTCGACGTTGAGATGGTCGAATGGCTGGAACATTATCTCAACCAGGAACGGGTGACATTGCTCCTCGTGACGCACGACCGGTATTTTCTCGATAACGTAACGGAAGAGATCTGGGAAATGGATGGCAGCAGTCTATATGTCTATAAGGGCGACTACGAGAATTACCTGGAGAAGAAGGCAGCCCGCCTGGAGAATGATTCCGCCAGCATCGAAAAAGCCCGCAACACCTATCGGAAGGAACTGGAATGGATGCGGAAACAGCCCAAGGCCCGCACGACCAAGAGCAAGAGCCGGCAGGACAATTTCTATGTGGTCGAAGCGAAAGCCAAACAACGGATCGAAGACCAGCAGGTCGAACTACAGATGAAGATGAACCGCCTCGGCGGAAAAGTGGCCGAGCTCAAAAAAGTGTACAAGAGCTATGGCGAAAAAGTGATCCTGAAAGGCTTCGATTATACGTTCAAGCGTGGAGAACGCGTAGGAGTCATCGGCCGCAACGGTGTCGGCAAATCTACGTTCATCAATATGCTGCAGGGGCTCGAACCCGCCGACAGCGGAAAGATCAATATCGGCGAGACCGTTATCTTCGGCAACTACAGCCAGCAGGGACTGGTGATCAAGGAGGACATGCGCGTGATCGAATTCGTAAAGAATATCGCCGAGCATTTTCCCCTGGCCGCCGGCGGTTCGCTGAGTGCGGCACAATTCCTCAATCTTTTTCTCTTTCCACCCGAGCAGCAATATACCTATATCTCCAAACTAAGCGGCGGCGAAAAGCGGCGGCTGCACCTGCTGTCCATCCTCTTCCGAAATCCCAATTTCCTGGTGCTGGACGAGCCCACCAATGATCTCGACCTGCCCACCCTGGCGATATTGGAGAATTTTCTCAGTGAATACCAGGGCTGCCTGCTGATCGTTTCCCACGACCGGTATTTTATGGATCGGCTGGTGGATCACCTCCTGGTGCTGGAAGGCGATGGCCTTGTCCGGGACTTCCCGGGCAACTACTCGCAATACCGGGACTGGCAAAAGGACAACGAGGCCGACGCTTTGTTTCCAAATGAGCAGCCCACGCCAAAGGCGGCGCCTGCCCCATCGGCGGCCCCCACCCCGGCTCCTGCGAAACGGCAGCTGACTTATAAGGAAAAAAGAGAATTTGAAAGTTTGGAGCAGGATATGGCCTCTCTAACTCGTGAAAAGCAGGAAATAACGGAAAAACTCAACAGTGGAGCCGCACCTTTTGATCAATTGCAGCAGATGTCCATCCGAATCGGCGAGATCAGTCAATTGCTTGATGATAAAGAGCTGCGCTGGCTGGAATTAAGCGAAATTCAATAAATTCAACCGTTCATCCATTTATTAATCGGCGGGGCGGAACTAAGAGGCCGAGCGCATATATTTGGCCCCATGAAAAAATTCTTAATAATACTGTCGGTGTGCGCCGCGGGCGCCGCCCAGGCCCAAAAGATCCCCGATCCCCGGCCTTTTGCAAAAACCATCACCGCGGAAGATCTGAAAAAACATCTTTTCATCGTCGCCAGTGCCGACTTCGAAGGACGCGAGACCGCGACGGAGGGCCAGCGCAAAGCCGCCGGTTATATCGAGAACGATTTTCGTTCCCTCGGCCTCAAACCCGGTAACGGTGACAACTACCAGTTGCAGTATCCCGTTTTTCAGGATAGCCTGGAGGGTGCATGGCTGTCGGTCAATGACCAGGCGTTTTCGTTCAACAAGGACTTCTTTGTTCCTATCTCCGATTATACTTCGGAAATGGGCGCCGCGGATGTGGTTTTCGCGGGATATGGGGTCAGCGACTCCGCACGGGATGATTACAAAGGCCTCAACGTAAGAGGCAAGATCGTGCTGGTGCTGGGTGGCAATCCCCCCGGGATGCAAATGCCCACCGGCCGTGCGGCGAGAAGATTCGCCTTCGCGAAGCAGGAAGCCGCACAGAAGAACGGCGCCGCCGCGATCCTGATCCTGCAAAATACGCCTCCCCGCAATCGCGACGCCAAGGGCAATATGTCGATGTCGGAATTCCCGCGGGCCATCTTCCCCAATACCTTCTATATCACCGATGCCATTGCAAAGGCTATTGCGGGCGCCGACTTCGCTTCATTGCAGAACGGCGGCAACCTGGCGAAAAGCTTTGCCACGGGTCTGAAGCTGGGAGTCAAAAAGACGACCCTTCATCTGCAGAGCAGCGATGTTCTCGGATTCCTTGAGGGAACAGACCTGAAAGATCAGATCCTCGTCATCTCCGCACACTATGATCATCTCGGCAAACGCGGGGACGTCATTTGGTATGGCGCCGACGACGACGGCAGCGGAACAGTCAGCGTACTCGAACTGGCAGAAGCCTTCGCAAAGGCCAAGGCAGCAGGCAAGGGCCCCCGCCGCAGTATCCTTTTCCTCGCCAACTCAGGAGAAGAAAAGGGATTGTTCGGCAGCCAATACTATTCGGAGCATCCAACTTATCCGCTGGAAAAGACGACCGCGGACCTGAACATCGATATGATCGGGCGCATCGATCCGAACCGTAAGATCGGCGATTCGACCAATTATGTCTACGTAGTGGGCAGCGACAAACTTTCCACCGAACTGAAACCCATCAGCGAAGGCAACAATAAAAAATACTCCAAGCTGGAGCTGGATTATAAATTCGATGATCCTGCCGATCCGGAAATGATCTACTACCGCAGCGATCACTTCAATTTTGCGCGGAAGGGCGTGCCGATCATCTTCTACTTCGACGGCATCCACAAGGACTACCATCAGCCTTCCGATACGCCCGACAAGATCAATTATGACATTATGGAAAAGCGGGCCCGGCTGGTGTTCTTCACGGCCTGGGACATGGCCAATCGTCCGGATATGGTGAAGCGCGATATCGCTCTTCCCGCGTTGAGCCGTTAAGCACGCGTTGAGCCGCCTGGCAACTATTTGGTGATCTTATAACACCAGCGGAACAACTTTCCCTGGAAATCGAATGGAGTGGTGGCGTTGGTAATATCCTTTACCGACGCCGCCATTATTTTTTCCGTCTCGAGCTGGAAGCGCCGGAAATTGGTGCTGAAGTACAGCGTACCGCCCGGCTTCATGGCGTGGAGGGTTTTATTGATCAGATGAGCATGGTCTCGCTGGATATCCAGGAAGTCTTTCATCCGCTTGCTGTTGCTGAACGTAGGCGGGTCCATAACGACCAGATCATAAGTGCCTTCCGGCGCCTCGTCCAGCCATTGCTTCACGTCGGCGTGGATAAAGCGGTGGGTCTGGGGATCGGTCGGACCATTGAGCTGCAGGTTGGCTTCGGCCCAGGAGAGATAGGTCTTCGACAGATCGACCGAGTCTACTTGCGTTGCACCGCCTGCCGCGGCATAGACGGAGAAAGATCCGGTATAGCAAAAGAGGTTGAGCATCCGCTTTCCTTTTGCTTCTTCGCGAACCATCCCGCGCGTGATCCGGTGATCCAGGAAAAGACCGGTGTCCAGGTAGTCGGTCAGATTGATCCGGAAGGAAAGCCCGGCTTCTTTCGCGATAAAGAACTCCTGTTCGCTCGCCAGTTTCTCATATTGATCCTGCCGGCCGCCCTTGCGCCGGCGTTCGCGGTAATAGATCTGATCGTCGGGGGTCTCGAGAACCTCACTGATCGTGGGGATGCAGGATTCGAGCCAGCCCTGATGCTCCTCTTCGGTCATCCCATGCCGTCGTGCATATTCGGCGAGATAGAGCTTGTCCTCATAGCGTTCGATACAAAAAGGGAATTCCGGGAGATCATGGTCATAGATGCGATAGCAGCTTACGGCCTGGCGGCGCGCAAGTTTACCGACATGACGAATGTCCTTGGTCAGCCGGTTGCGGAACATCTGTAATTTTTCGTCGTTGATCATGCGCTGGTGATTTGTCTGAGCCTTCTAAAACCTACAGCTGCCAGGAAGCAGACACCGCCTACCGTCCACCACAGGGATTTGAACCCCGCATGATCGGCGATCTCCGCACCACCCGCCGGCCCCACCACCTGGGCGGTCGACCAGGCGATCGTATACAGTCCCGCATACTGTCCGCGTGTCGCCTTCGTCGTCCGGGAGACCCAGAAGGAGTTCATGAAAGGCATGGACAGGATCTCACCGATGGTGGTCAGGACCATAATGAAGAAGACCATGCCCAGCGATAACGGAACGATATTGAGCAACAGGTAGGACAGCGCCACGAGGCAGGTGCCGTAAAAAATATAATGCAGGCTCTCTCGTTTTCCCTCGAGGCGAAAGACCAGGATCATCTCGAAGAACGCGATGATCAGGCCATTGAGCGTCATCAACAGCCCGATCATATATTCTGGGATATGCAGCGTTCTTTTGTAGAATACCGGAAGCATCGAGAATATCTGGAAAAAGCAGGCGCCGAACAGGATCGTACAGAAAACAAACCAGAGATAGATCCTGTCGCGATAAGGACTTTCCGCGGCATCGGGCCGGGGTTGTTCAACGTGGCCGGCCGTGGATGCCGCTCCAAGAAAACGCCTGATCAGGATTGCCGCTACCAGGTTCGTACAGCCGTCCACCCAAAATAACAAATGGTAGTTTATGGAGGCGAGGATCCCGCCGATGGCGCCACCCACGGCCCAGCCGAGATTGATGGCCAGCCGGTTGAGGGAATAACTCCTCGTCCGGTTCTCTTCCTTGCTATAGCTGGCGATGGCGGTGGAGTTGGCCGGCCGGAAGGCTTCGTTGACCACGCTCAACAGGAAAGTGCATGCGCAGATGAGCGGATAGCTTCGCATCTGGCCCAGCAGGATGAACAGGAAACCCCCACCGGTAAGCGTTACCAGTTGCACCTTATGAAACCCGAACCGGTCGGTCAATCTGCCCCCCAGGAAGCCTCCGCACACGGCCCCCAGACCAAAGATGCCGACGACGACACCCGCCTGTTCGATGCTGAACCCCATGGAGGCCTGAGTCAGGTAGATCGTCATAAAAGGGATCACCATCGTTCCGCTCCTGTTCACCAGCATGACGACAGACAGAAGCCAGGTATTTTTCGACAGCCCGCTGTATGCCTCTTTGTAAAGCTTTAACATGAGACGCAAAAGTATAAAAAAAGCCCGCCACGACGGGCGGGCTCACATTCGTTTCGAAAGATTATTTTCCAAAGACTTTTTTCAACAGATCATCCACCTGTGCGGCGGGATTCGTCCGGATATTCTTTTCTTCAACGGCGACATAGTAGAAGACGCCGTCCAGCGCCTTGGCCGTCGCATAAGCAGGCAGATCGCTGTTCACTTTCTGGACCAGCGGCATCTTGTTATACAGATCGAAAATTTGCTTCCAGTACCTGGTAGCGCCCGTTTTTTGCAGCGAGCTGTCGATCACGGGGCGGAATTTGTCGGTCAGTTGAACCGAGGTCGTCTTCCGCAGATAGCCGGTGGCTGCCGTATCGGGGCCTTTCAGGATGTTCACCCCATCGGAGACGGTCATGTTCTTGATCGCGCTGAGGAAGATCGGAGCTGCAGACTTGGCCGCGTCTTCGGCCGCACGGTTGAGGCTGAGGATCGCATCATCCACCTGCTTTCCAAATCCCGCGCTTCGCAAGGTCTTTTCCACCCTTGCCGCCTCGGGAGGCAGGAGGATCTTCACCGCCGCGTCTTTAAAGAAGCCGTCGACGACCGACAATTTATCGGTACTTTTTTGAGTACCATGGTTGAGAGCGTCTTTCAGACCGGCCACGATATCTCCGGAACTCAGCCCTTTTCCGCCACCACCCTTCAGGGCGTTCTTGGCTTTATCGAGCAGGCCTTGCGCGCTGACCATGGAGACGGAAAACACAACGAGAACAAAACAGGACGTAAGCTTTTTGATCATTGCTTCGATTTTTTAAGGAACGCGGCCCGGCAGGATTTATTGCCTGCTCGTATATTATCAAAAACCTTAACTTCGCGTCTCATATTAATAAAATCATTATGGCATTGAATAGAGCTATTATTGCATCTGCCCTATGTCTCTCCGCGGGCCTTGGTGGTTTTGCGCAAACCGCGAAAACGACCACCGCCGCACACAAACCGGCGGAAGCCGGAAAAACGGTGACGTCCAGCGTCCTCGTGCTCAAGAATACCCAGGACTCTCTGAGTTATGCCATCGGGCTTAGCGTCGCCAATTTCTACAAGCAACAAAACATCTCGAATATCAATACGGCCCTCGTTACCCGCGCCATCAACGATGTCAACAAGAAGGGAAAACTGTTGATGGACGAGCAGCAGGCCAACACCTGCCTCATCAACTACGTTCAGAAGGCAAAGACCGAAAAGGCCTCGGGCAATAAAAAGGTGGGAGAGGAATTCCTGGCTGCCAATAAGAACAAGCCGGGTGTCGTGACACTGCCCAGCGGTTTACAATACCAGATCATCAAGGCTGGGACCGGAGCGAAGCCCGCCATCACCGACCAGGTACGGGTACATTATCACGGTACGCTCATCGACGGGCGTGTCTTTGACAGCAGCGTCGAGAGAGGCCAGCCCATCGAACTGTCCGTCAACGGCGTGATCCCCGGTTGGACCGAAGCGTTGCAACTGATGCCGGTCGGCAGCAAGTGGAAGCTCTTTATCCCCTCGAATCTTGCCTATGGTGACCAGCAGGCAGGCCCGATGATCGCACCGGGTTCGACACTCGTCTTCGACGTGGAATTGCTCGATATCATCAAGCCCGCCGGCGCCGCAACGCCCGACAGCACCGTCAAGCCGCAATAAGAACTTTAACCGCATGTTCCACCCCGGCCGTTCCGCGAGCCGGGGTTTTTTATTTTATCTCATTGAACAATTCGCCGATGGCGTAGAGTGGGAGATTCGTCATCCATTCCTCCTTGCGGTAGTCGGACATCGAAGTACGGATGGAATGCCGGGGTTGGTATTTTTGATTATACACTTTCAGGCTCTTGGCCTGGAGGTTCTCTGCGGCCTTTACTTCGATCGGGACCACCTTGCCCCAGTATTGAACGACGAAGTCGACAGAGGATCGCGCGCCTTCGGGCGACCAATAAAAGATGAAGGCATCCTTTTTGGCGAGCAGTTGTTGCAGGACGTATTGTTCGGTCAGTGCGCCTTTGAATTCTTCGAAGAGTTCGTTGCCGTCGATTAATGTTTTGATGTCGAGACCGGCCATCGCGCCCATTAACCCGATGTCGACGATGTATAGCTTGAAGGCGCTCATCTCTTCATAGGCCTTCAGCGGTATCCCGGGTTTACTGACGTTGTTTACTTTGTAAATGAGACCGCAGTCGATGAGCCAATTCAGCGCGAGTTCATATTCCCGAGCCCTTGCGCCGTCTTTTACAAGCCCATAAATGAATTTCCGGTTCTCTTTCGACAATTGCATTGGCACCGATTGCCAAAGCATTCTGATCCGGGGAACGATGTCCTTTGGAGTATGTTTTGCGAAATCCTGTTCGTAGCCTGCAAGGATCCGCCGTTGGATCTCACGCACCGCGTCGAAGTCTTTATGATGCGCGTACGAGTATACAGCTTCGGGCATTCCGCCGACATAGTAATATTGTTTCAAGAGCTCGATGAACCGGGTCTTAAAGCCGGTGATAAGCTGCCAGTCCCCGCTCTTTAAGACCTCAACAAGCGGCTTCCCTTCTACGGCTTCAATAAATTCCAGAAAGTCCAGTGGCCGAAGATCGAGAATAGCCACTTTCCCTACCGGAAAAGAGGTCCCGCCCATCAGCGCCACCCCTAACAACGACCCCGCAGCAATCACATGATATTGCGGAGCATTCTCATAAAAGTATTTCAGGCAGGTCAGCGCGCCCGGCGCCTCCTGGATCTCGTCGAAAAGGATGAGCGTGTCCTCCGCATCGATGATTACGCCGGTCTCGATCTGAACGGCCGCGAGGATGCGCCTGATGTCGAAGTCTACGGTAAACAGGCTCCGAAGCACGGCATTGCTCTCCAGATTGACATAGGCGCATTTCCGGTATTGGGTCCGGCCGAACTCCTTCATCAGCCAGGTCTTGCCTACCTGCCGGGCCCCCCAAATGATCAGGGGTTTGCGGGGAGCCGATTGCTTCCAACGTTCCAGATCCGAAAATTGATTTCTCCTCATTATCAGCTATTTGACAAAAAGTCGTACGACTTTCTGTACAAAATTACGAAAAGTCATCCGACTTATGTGAGGATCTTCCAAAAAGTCGTCCGACTTTTGTGATTCAGTCTTTATCGCGCCAGCTTTTCTGCCCGGAAGAGATTATCGGCAGCCTGCAGGATCTTCGCCTTCAATTTGGAATTATACCCCGGATGGGCATGCAGAAATTGCCGGACAAGAGCGACGGCCGACGGGGACCGATAGTAACTAAAGCTCGTCTGCAGCCAGCTCTGCGGGAAGAAGACATCTCCTGTCCGCTGGATCTCCGCCAACCAGTCAAGCGTCGCGGGAAGGTATTTCTCACTGACCGCGACCCGCAACGGATGGTGCAGATAACCCAGGGCGCTCAGCACCCAGGCCTCTTTCCGGCGGGCGGCGGCGTCCTTCAACGTCGCGAAGAAGCGGTCCCGGACGGAAGGATCGTTGGACAAGGCAGGTTGGAGATACTCCCACCGGAGTTTCCGGTCCTTGTTCTGAATCCGGCTCCCCTGCTCTTCGAGAATGCCCTCGTAGCCGGGGTAATCGCGCAGGGCCAGCGCGGCGGCAAGATTGGTATAATCCTCCTCGGAGAGCTTTACCCCGGGCGGCGGCTGCCGGTTCTTCCAGATAGCATATAGCCGCTCCTGCCCTTCCCGGGTCATTACGATATTGGACCAGGTGCGAAACAGTAGTTTCTTCTCATTGCCCGCACCAACGGTCTGCAAGGCCTCCCAGCAATCCTGCTCCAGCCCCGGAGCCAGCGAGTCGCGGGCGGCGGGTGGCAGAAAACGCCAGAAGATGGAATTCACCTGCTCGAGTAAAATATTCAGATCGAGCTCTTCGGGCTCCCGGGCCAGGATCCGCCGGTCGTCAGCCAACAGTTCGCGGGGAGTGAGATCGTGTCCGGCAAGCATGTTCTCGTACAGACAGATATACGCTGAAGCCCGCATCAATGTCGTCGGAGCCGCGGGGCCGCCCCTGTCGCCAAACAGCCTGTCGAGGGACCGTTTGTCGATCGCGAACAGACCATAACCCGCGCCGTCCGAATTGAGCAGGATATATTCGGGGACTTCCTTATTGCTCAACACCGCGCCGAGATGGATCTCCCGGCCGGCAAGACCAACTGTCGCCTTTTCGATCCGATCCTTATACCCCAGCCCCAGCTCGAACACCTGCGGCCAGACCCTGGCACTGCCGTCCTCGCCCTGCTGGCGCAGAATGAGGTCTTTGATCCGTCCGTGGTCGGTTTGCAGTTGATACGTGATTCGCGGACGCCCGGCCCCATTGACCCAAACCGCATTCCACGCAGTCAGATCGAGTTTCGTATGCCGCTGCAGCATCCGGATCAGCTGCGGCCAGCTCGCATTTCCGCCTGCATAGGTTTTAAGGTAATCGCGCAGCCCGTCCCGAAAGGCATCCACCCCCATTACTCTTTCGAGCTGGCGCATGACGACCGGCGCCTTGTGATAAATAATATTACCGTAAAGCGAACCCGCTTCGTTGAGGTTGTCCAGTTGCTGACGGATCGGATGGGCGCCTGCCGTCCGGTCGATAGCGTAGGCCGCGCTATAGTGATCGGTGAGAAATTTGAGATCGGCATTCCCATCGGGCAGGGTGACACTGCCGATCTTATCCGCCATAAAATTGGCAAAGACCTCTTTCATCCAGACGTCATTGAACCAGCGCATGGTAACCCAATCGCCAAACCACATATGCGCGGTCTCATGCGCGAGGAGATTGCTCCTGCCGATGAGCTGCTCCCGCGTCGCGCCGGAGTCGAGAAACAGGGAGCCGGCCTTGTACTGGATCGCCCCGACATGTTCCATTCCCCCAAACTGAAAATCGGGGATGGCGACGAAGTCGAATTTTTTGAATGGGTAACGAACGCCGGTATATTCTTCGAGGAAATGCAGGGCCTGGCCTTCGATGCGGAAGATGGAGTCGATACTGAGCCGGAGTTTTGTGCTATCCGTCTCGCGATAGAGAAAACGCATAGGCCGGCCGTCGACAACGCGATCGGTTTCCGAGAATTCGCCTGCGGCGAAAGAAAAGAGGTAGGTGCTGATGCGGTCGGAAGGGGCGAAATGAAGGCGGCAGCTGTCGCCCAGGGAGATCGAATCCGCAAGCGGTCCGTTTGCTATTGCCTTCCAGCCGGACGGCATGGTCAGCGTGAGTCCATAGACGGCCTTGAGATCGGGTTCGTCGAAGCACGGGAACAAGCTCCTCGCCTTATCGGGGACCAACAGGGTATAAAGAAACTCACTGTTTCGGTTAAGCGCAGAATTTCCGGCAACGAATTGGATCCCGATCCTGTTCGTCCCCTGGTGAAGGCCCGCGGCCGGTATCAACAGATGCTCATTCTCCCACCGGAAGGGGGATAACAGCGTACCGTTGACGCGGATCACACTTACGGCGTCCGGCGCCGCTTTAAAATCCAGCCAGATCCCGGCCGTGGGCTGCGTGGCGAGGCTAAACGTCACGGTCTCGCTGCCGGGGATAGGTTTGTCCCTCGACGGAAAGAGACGAAATTCAAGATCATACCGGATATCCTTCAGCACCGGGGCCCGCTCACGCGCGAGTTCATAGGACACACCCACTGCCGGCAAAGCCGCGCCGGACTGCCCGTAGCCGGTGAGGATCAATCCAATAAAAGCGGTAAAAAAAGCGATTGTGCGAAGGCAGGACATGGGCGAATATATCGTATTTTGGGACATGATCAAACCCGTCCTCCTCGTGGCGGTTTTCCTTTTGAGTGGATGGTATCAGGATGTGAAAGTGGCGACATGGTCGATCGGAAAACCGGATACGGAAACTTACGAAAGCCTTTCCTTTTGGATCAAAGAGAATCACCGTGCCTATGTCCGCTATGCGCATGGATCCAGCGAAACGGATACCGAGCTCCGATGGCTGGGACCGGATGCCATAAACGGTCGGAAGGCCTTCCGCATCAGCGTTCCCCAGTCGGGCGCCTGCTGCTGGGTGATCGCTCCCGATAGCGCCGGCATCCAGGTAATCGATCGCCGGACGAACTCCACAAGAACCTTTTATTGGGAAGATGGGAATCCGGCCGGCGACTCGACTGTCAGCTGTGCCATCTGCGCGCTGGATGAACAACAGGCGCAGGCCTGGCTGCGGAAATATTTCATGCGCTAAGTCAATGGCCCTTGGCCGTAACGCTAATTCTCCTTCTCATCGGTCTTCTTCTTCAGCTGCTCCAGCAACTGCAAACCGAGCAGGCCCTGGATCGGTCCATTCCCATTCTCTCCCCCACCCCCGATGAGTATCTCGGGCATAATGCGGATATGTTGCTGACCAATTTGCTCCATGACCTTCAGCTGCGTAAAGTTGTTGCCCCCCATCGCCTCGACCGCCAGTTTATACGACTCGGCAGATGACTTACCGATCGCCAGGATCTTCTCGGCTTCCGCGTTACCCGTGAGCGAGATCTTTTCCGCCTCGGCTTTCGCCAGCCACTCGATCTTTTCAGAATCGGCCTTTGCCATCAGCCGGGTCTTTTCCGCCTCACCGCTGGCCAGCAGCTTGAGCCTGTCGGCCTCGGCATTGGCCTGCAGCCGAACGCTGTTTGCATCACCCGTCGCCTTCTTTACGGAAGCATCGGCGATACGCTCGGCAATGAGTACGCCCTGATCGGCCTTGACGATTTCCTTCTGGATGTCGGCAATAGCCGTTTCCTTTTCGAGGCTCTGCCGGGTCTCCTGTGCCTTCATCTGTGTCTCGTAAGTAACCTTTTGCTCTTCGGCGAGCTTACGGTCGGTGAGCGTCTTCATCAGGCTGTCAGGTGGAACGATGTCCCCGATGAGCGTGTCGACCCCGATGACGTTGTATTGCTCCAACACCCGGCCGATATGCTGCCTTGCGGATTCCTGCCGTTCCTTACGCGTGCCAAGGAAGGCGATGACATCGCTATCCTGTGCGGAGTTACGGAAATAGTTACCGATCGTGGGCTCCAGGACCTGGCTCACGAGATTCACCATGTTCCCGAAACGGGCGATCACCTTTGGCGCCTCGGTCGTCGGAATATGGATGATCTGTGCGACGTCTAGATTGAAAGGGAACCCGTCGCGGCTGCGTACAGTGATCGTCGACAGATTCTTATCCAACTGATGAGCCTCACTCCGTGCGCTGGCCCAGTTGAGGACCAGGTTCGTCGTCGGCACCAGCTCGGTTTTCTGGATATACGGGTTGATGGGATATTTACCGGGTCCGAGCGGTTCGGCCCATACGCCCTTATGTCCGCGGCCAACGATATTCCCGTGTTTGAATTCCACTCCGCTCAGATCGGCGCCTTCTGTACCGACGAAAGAGATGACGACCCCGACATAGCCGATAGGGATCTCGGTCATCTTCACCATATCTACTTTTACGAACCAGGGATTGAGAAAATACGAACCGGCTAGTATGACCTGTTCCTGCAGGCCCTTGTAGCCGCCCTTGGTAAGAAACAGGTCGGCATCCTGGAATTTGTTGTGATCGCCAATGACCCGGCCGGCAATCTGTCCTTCCTCCAGCGGCTTACCTTCCAGCGTCGTCACGATCCCGACTGCGTTGTCGGGGATACTTACCATATCAGTGACCTCCACGTCAAAAAGAAAGGTGTTGATACGGTATGAGCCTGGCGTCATGATCGCCGTCTGGCGGCCTTTGCGGCCACCGTTCTGAAGAAAGGCAACGGCATCCTGGAAGGAATCACAGGGCACCTTCAGTGCGAGAATGGCGCCCGTTTCCAGTTCGGCCCCATCACGCGCCAGCACGAGACCGATCTTTCCCGTCGGGATGACTGTGAACGGCTGGAAGTTGATGGCATATTGCCAGAACCATTTGGCGAAATAAACGCCGGGCGCCAGGGTCTGTGCCTGGAAACCGGCTTCCCCATTGGTAGCGATGATCCGGCCTTCGGGAAGCGACTGCTTGCCCCAGAGTACGAATTTTTTGGTTACCAGGCCAATACGGTCCTCCGGCACGATGACGAGGCCAAAGAAGACCCGGAGGATAACACGGTAAAGCACGATACATAATAAGGGGATGCCGATAGCCAGTCCCCATCTGATCAAGGTTGAGTTGTCCATTTTGTTTGAGGGTTTACAATTACAAGGTACAAAGTTTGTGTACCTACCGCACAGCCGCTACGAAAATCGGGACGGACGGCAAAAGCGGGGAGCGCACCGCCCTGTCACCTAACGGTTACGCGGGTCCCAGTAAACCCCTGTATTCAATTAATACTCAAAACCTTGTCCTTGGGATACTTCACGCTATAGCTGATTCGGTAGGAACGGCTTTCGCCGGGCGCCAGTTCCAGGCTCCAGCTAAGGATGCCGGTATCCTTGTTGACAGCGGCGCCGCCGTTCTCCAGGAGCTCGGATTCGATATCCTTGTCGGTGGACACCGGATACTGATCTTTCAGCAGCATGCGGATTTTTTCCTTTTTGTTGTTCCGCACCGTGATCTGATAGGTGAAGATCTGCTTCTTGTTCGAGCCGAGGAACTTTATGCTGCTGTAGTCGGTGATCTTCTCTTTTTTGACGACGATGCGTTTGTCCCGGCCGAGGGTGAGATTCAGCGTATCCTGGATGGAACCCGGGTCGATCCGCGACTTGCCGATATAGGTTCCCTCCACCATGATGCCGGCTTCGCCGGGCAGGAGGTTCAGTTTCTCCCAGCCCGTCAGTTGGCCAAGCAGATAGACATCGTTATCCCGGCCGGGCGCGGCGTAGTACTCGTACGAACAAGGTAACTGATATTCTTTCAACACAACGCCCTGCCCCAGGCCATTGCCGGGAACATCGTAGGGAATGTCGATGTCGAAGACGGCGTCCATTGTGCGGTCATTGAGAGAAACATAGTCGCCGAGATCGTCTTTGAGTGTGATGAGGATGACGCCACCGGCGCCACGGGATCCATAGATAGCAGTGGCTGTGTCGCCCTTGAGCACTTCAATGCTCTTGATGGAATTGGGATCGATGTCCGGGACTTTGCCTGTCACCGGCACGCCGTTGATGACGTACAGCGGGTCGGCCGTTTTGTCGAGCGAGGCAGCTCCCCGTATCCGCACCGTCGAGTTTGACTTAAAGTCCAGCCTATTCTCAGACGGCGCCACCGGCGCAGGCGACAGATAGCCCGTACTATAAGCCATCGCCTCCTGGAACCGCAGGAACCAGGTCTTCAGCACCGGCGCATTGCCGCCCTGGTTGGGGATCGAGGTCGACAGACTCAGCTTCACATGCTTCCAGTCGATGCCGGAGGTCTGAATAACATGAGCCTTATAGAGGATATGCAGCGGGTCGGTACTGTTGGCCACCTTGAGATCGTAGGATGGTTCCCAATGGGCAGCCATCGTGAGGTATGAGATGGTCAGGTCACAAGCCCCGGCCATCGGCGCCATCAACTGGAGCACGAGACTGCCGGCCGTGGAGGCATTCTTTATCGCTTCTTCTTTTATCTGGCCGTCGAGCCGGTCGATCAACTGGCGGAGTTGCTGCAACCGCTCGTCATACCCGGCCATCTCCGTGCGCAGCTCTACCTGCTTTTGTTTGTAATAGTCCATCATCTTCATCAGTTCGGTCACGCTCACGCCGGCGGTAGCGTTGCCGAGACGCTTGTTGCTGTCCAGCAGTTCGAGCTGTTCGGCGGCCGACTTGTTCAGCACATTCAGCCGTGTCAGTTCTCTTTTGACAGCGGCGATGCTATCCTGCAGCTTTTTGACAAAAGGACTGACGGTCTCTGTTTGCAAATGATCTGTCGAGAACGTCACGGACATGACGGTAACACTGCCGGAGCAATTGATGCGAACGCTGGAAACATCGATCGCGTTGCTGATATCCCCGATGACCAGGTCATTGGCGCCACGTTCGAGCCGCACCGTGGCCGTATGCACGAGTTCCGCGCCACTGCGATAGACCGTTGCGGAGCGCAAGGTAGAAGAGATGCTATTTTTTCCATCGCCGGCCGTTGCCGACAGCAGCGAAAGGGTCATTAGGAGGGCTAAAAAGAGAGATGGTCGCATATGAAAGAATTTTCCTTCCAGATGCGACCACCCGCCCGATTACATAAACAGGGCTCTATTTGTACAGCTGCTCGTAGTATTCATGCGCCATCCTGCCCGCATCGAACTGATAACGAACATCACGCATGCCGTTCTTCGCTATCTGCCGCCAGGTATCGTAATTATTATAATACGTCGGCAGGATCTCGTTATCGAGGATCTCGTACAATTTGTTAAAATCATAATCGTCCACGGCTTCTACATGCATATTGCCATAGTCCGCCTTGGGGACGACGAATCCGTTATTGCCGTGGTTGACGAACTCGGGGATCCAGCCGTCGTCCGTGGAGAAATTAACGGCGCCGTTCATCGCGGCCGTCATCCCGCTGGTGCCCGATGCTTCCCGGGGAACGCGCGGGTTGTTGAGCCAGCAGTCTGCCGCCTGTTTCAGGCGTTTGGACAGCGACAGCTCATAGCCGATGAGCACCGCGACGTTCTTATAATTCTTGCTGAGATGTACCAGGTGGTTGAACTCGTTGATCGCCGGATAATCCATGGGATACGGCTTGCCGGCCCAGATGATCTGAACGGGATACCGGGTATCGTTGATGAGCTTATTGAAGCGGTCCATGTCCCGCGTCAGCAGGCCCGCCCGTTTGTAGCCCGCAAAACGCCGGGCCCACACGATGGTAAAGACATTCGGATCGAATACTTTCCCCGTCTGGTCCGCCACCAGTTCAAAGGCGCGTTTCTTCATGTATTTCTTGCGGTCGTCCCACCAGTAATCATTGCCTTCCTCCATCTTCCGGTACAGCTCCTTGTCGGCCCAATACCGCCAGTTCTGTGCATTGGTGATGGCAATGATGGGGCAGATGTCCTTATACTTCCCCCACATGGCGCGGGAGACCTGACCGTGCAGCTGCGACACGCCATTGGCGATATGCGCGAACCGCAACGCTACAAGCGAGTGATTGAATGCATCATCCTCCGACCCCGTCAGTTTCTTCACTTCGTCCACGGACAAGCCACAGAAATAGCTCATCTTATGACAGAGATAGATGTCGTGCTTTTCATTACCGGCCTCTTCGGGAGTATGGGTAGTAAAGACGACTTTCTTCCGGACCTCGTTAATATCCCGACCATACTTCTGATAGAGATGGAAGGTCGCGCTGATGCCATGGGCTTCGTTGAAGTGATACAGGTCGGGGTTGAAACCCAACTCATCCACCAGTTTGGCCCCACCGACACCCAGCAGGATGAATTGTGCCACCTTGGTAGCGACGTTGGCGTCATAGAGTCTGTGCGTGATCGTCTGGGAGACATAATCGTTCTCCGGTACATCGGTGCTGAGCAGGAAGAGCGGAGCGCTCTTGAAGGTCTCCGGATTGAGATACCATACCTTGACCCAGACCGGATGGTCATGGATCGTTACCTGGAACCGGAGGCCTGTGTCTTCCAGAAAACTGTACAGCTTCTCCATCCAGGTGACCTGCAGGGACTGATCCAGGTGACGGGCCTGGTCATAATACCCATATTTCCACAAGATACCGATGTTGATCATGTTCTGACGCAGCTCGTAAGCACTACGTAAATGGGAGCCCGCCAGGAATCCAAGTCCACCGCTATAGATCTTCAAGGGCTGATGCACGGCAAACTCCATCGAGAAATAAGCTACTTTCTTCGAATACCGTTCATCGACAGCGTATGGCACGGCATAATTCTTAAAATTCATAAGCAAATCCGAGTTATTTATTCCTATATGTAAAACTTACGCAATATAACGGATAAATAGGATATCAATTGTTCTTGTGGACGGCTTTGGCCTTCTTCTCGACCTTTCTTTTCTCAAAGTAGCCTTCGAAGAAGCATTTGATGTCGCGATGAACGCCGCATCCCCCCTGTTCTTTGAGCGACACTCCTTCGGGAATAAAGGTGAATTCGATCGCACAGGGGTCGGAATACGCCCGATACCGCGCAACACCGGGGGCGACGAATTTGCCTTCACCCTTCAATTCGCCCTTGCAGGTGCCGTCTTCCTTTTCGAAATGGATAAAGAACAGGAAGCGGGAAGCATCCCTTCCATCACGAATCGCGATGATGTTGCGCTTGTCCTGCGCATAATCACCGGAATATTTGTGTTTCCTCGGCAAGGTATCTATCGGGTTGAAGACGGGGACTACCTTGGGCTTCGATTCGTTGGATTCGGTAAGGATCAGCATGAACCCGGTTTCGCCGTTATAGATGTACGCGTCCTTGTGATAAAGGACCTGGCCGCCGGCCGCCTTCCGCTGATGCAACACGGTCAGGGTATATTTGTTGTCCATCGAAACCTGACCGCTTACGCCGGGCTCGTTATCCGCATAAAGCACGGTACGGGCGGCGGCAAAATGCTCTTTTTTGTCGAAGCAGAGCACATACAGGGCCCTGCGCTGACCGGCGGTGGCTTTTACAAAAATATAATGCTCGGCGTCCGGCACGCTGATCTTTCCGATAGCATAGAGATGGGGATGCTGTTCCTTGCCGAAGAGTCTGGCGATGATGGAATCCGGTACGAAGCGGGCGAATAGTCTGGCGTTGATGGACGTGCCATCCGGCTCTTTTCGCTTCAGGATCGTATCTGTCACCTGGTAGGGTGTCTTCATGGGTGGAAAGAACTCCAGGAAATCCGAGACATTCACCTTCTCATCGTTGGTCGCCAGCGAAACCTTTTTCTCCTTACACGCTATCATCATCACAGGCACCACTATCAGCAAGAGGTATTTAAACATACGGAGAGACTGCTTTACCCGGCTAAAATAAAGAAATTATGCTTTGCCGATCGCGTTTTTATTTTTAGATTTGTCTAAATTTAATTTTAGCCATCCAGAACATGAAGCATTCCGCCAGCCGGGAGAATTATCTGAAGGCCATCTTCCACCTGCAACAGGAGACGGGGATCGTCACCACCAATGCGCTGGCGGCGGCGCTGCAGACCCGGCCCGCATCCGTCACCGACATGCTAAAGAAACTGAAGGAGCAGAAACTGCTCCTCTATGAGCGGTACAAGGGTTTCAAGCTAAACACCGAAGGCCGCAAGGCTGCTGTCCAGGTGATCCGCAAACACCGGCTCTGGGAATACTTCCTCGTGGAGAAGCTCCGTTTCGGCTGGGACGAAGTGCATGAGATCGCCGAAGAGCTGGAACATATCAGCAGCCGGGCGCTGATCGACCGGCTGGATGCATTTCTGGGCCATCCGGAGGCTGATCCGCATGGCGACCCCATCCCCGACAGCCAGGGGCGGCTGCCCGTGCGGAAGCAGATCTGCCTGGCCGAGGGCCCGCTGAACAAGACCGTTCAGGTATCGGGCATCGCGACCCAGACCTCGGAGATGCTCGAGCTCCTTCAATACAACCATATTCAGCTGGGCACCCGGCTCGAGATAAGAAAAAAATTTCCTTTTGACGATTCCCTGGAGATCAAGGTGAGGAACCGGCCGCCCGTGACCCTCAGCTCCAGGGTGGCAAAAAACGTTTTGATCGCAGATGATGAACCGACAACAGAAAGACGTTAGTCTTAGTGAAGTACACGGCAGTATCGACACCACCACGCGGAAAGGGCCCTGGTGGCGGCAGCTTTTTGTCTTTTTTGGTCCGGCCTACCTGGTGAGTGTTGGTTACATGGATCCTGGCAACTGGGCGACCGACCTGGCGGGCGGCAGCCGTTTTGGCTACTCCCTGCTCTGGGTATTGCTGATGAGCAATGCGATAGCCATCCTCCTGCAAAACCTGGCGGCGAGACTGGGGATCGTCCGGGGCCGCGATCTCGCGCAGGCCAACCGGGAAGTGTATCCGGCCTATATCAATATCCCGCTCTATATCCTCGCGGAGATCGCCATCGCCGCCTGTGACCTCGCGGAGGTCCTCGGAATGGCCATCGGCCTGGAACTGCTCACCGGTCTGCCGTTGGTCTATGGCGTGGCCTTTACGGTCCTCGATACCTTCCTGCTGCTCTTTCTCCAGCGGATGGGGATGCGGAGGATGGAGGCCTTTGTCATTGGGCTGATAGCCATTGTAGGCGGATCCTTCCTCGTGGAGATTCTGCTGGCCCACCCGGCGCCAAAAGACATCCTGGGCGGACTCGTACCCCGGCTACAAGGCAGGGAAGCGCTTTACATCGCCATCGGCATTATCGGGGCGACGGTAATGCCCCACAACCTCTATCTGCATTCCGCCCTCGTTCAGACCCGGAAGATCCGGCCCGGCGCCGACCATGTACGCAGGGCTTTAAAGATCAATTTTTTAGATAGCGCCGTCGCGTTGAACCTCGCCTTTCTGGTCAATGCCGCCATCCTGATCCTGGCGGCGACCGTCTTTTTCCGCACCGGCCGGACGGATGTCGCATCCATCAAAGAAGCCCACCGCCTCCTCCCGATGCTGGGGACCCAACTGGCGCCAAAACTCTTTGCTATCGCGCTGATCGCCTCGGGTCAAAGCTCTACACTCACCGGGACGCTCGCCGGCCAGATCGTCATGGAAGGCTATCTCCAGTTGCGGATCAATCCCGTGGTCCGGCGATTGCTGACCCGGCTGCTGGCCATCGTCCCGGCCGTGATCGTGATCCTGCTCTTCGGCGAGAACGAAGTGGACAACCTGCTGGTGTTAAGCCAGGTCTTCCTCAGCGTGCAACTGGGCTTTGCCGTGATCCCGCTGATCAATTTCGTCAGCGACAAGGCGACGATGGGTGAATTCGTCATCAAGCCCACCATCAAGATCCTCGCCTGGGCCGCCGCCGCCCTGCTTGTCTATCTCAACATCAAGCTGGTGGTGGAAGAGGCGGCGCCATTCTTGGCCGCCCCGGGTCATCTCCTCTGGAAAGTGCTGATCGTTCTTGGCGGACTTGGCGCCGGCGCCCTGCTTTGCTATATCTCGCTGCATCCCTGGATCGAAAGAAAGGTCCGCCGGAAAGCGCCACAGCTGCATCCGCAACCCGACACGCTGCAGGACTGGACCCCACCCGCCTTCCGTCATATCGCCATTGCCCTCGACTTCAGCGAACACGATGAGAAATTACTGGCCTATGCCGCAGGACAAGGCGGCGCAACCGCGCGATATCTGCTGATCCACGTGGTGGAAAGCGTCTCGGCGCACCTCCTCGGAAAAGAAAGCGATGACTATGAAACGCGGAAGGACCAGGAGCGGCTCGAGCAGTACCGGGAGATGCTTCAGCAAAAAGGGTTGCAGGCCCATGCGGTACTCGGCTACCGGCATCGCAGCCGCGAGATCGCCCGGATTGCCCGGGAACATCAGGCGGATATGCTGGTGATCGGCTCCCATGGACACCGGGGATTGAAAGACCTTGTTTTTGGAGAAACAGTTAATGCGGTAAGACATGAGTTGAAGATCCCTGTATTGGTAGTTAGCCTATAGGCCTTTCTTACCAGACCTCATGAGATGTTTCAACCGGCTGAATGTTTCCGGCTTGATATTGAGATACGAAGCGATATACTTTTGCGGCACCCGCTGCATCATCTGCGGATGCGTGTGGACGTAATCGAGAAACCGCTCGCGGGTATTCTTCCGCAGCTGATCGAAATAGCGGGTATCTTTTTTGACAAAGAGATCGGAGAGCAACAGCCGGCCCAGCCGCTCCGCCTTCGGAAAAAGGTCGTATGCCTCCTGCAGACTTTCGTACGAGATGGAAAAGAACACCGTCGGCTCGATCGTCTCGATGACACAGGAAGAAGGAGTGCGATAGTGAAAGGAAAGATCCGAATGGATGATATGCCCTTCGGTAGCCAGCTGAATGGTGATCTCCCGGTTTCGCACCGGCAGGTATTTCCGTGCAAGCCCCCAGGCGATCACGTTCAGATACCGCTCGACCTCGCCCTTGTCGATGACGATCGCCTTCTTCTCGAATTCCCGGATCTCGATATAGGGCAGGAATTGAGTGAACTCCTGTTTCGACAGCGGGGTGAATCGCGCGAAGTAATAATGCAGCGCCTCGAGGGCAGCCTTATATGATGAAACGGCGTTACTCATTTCGAGGTTTTTTTCCGGACAACGCTCTTCAGCCGGCTGAAGGTCTCGGGTTTCATGTTCAGATAAGAAGCCAGGTATTTTTGGGGAACACGCTGGACAAGATCGGGATTCCGTTCCATGAAACGGGTGAACCGCTCCCGTGTATCAAGGCGCATACATTCGTGTTCCCACTCTTCCTTTTGCATGACGAATTGGGTAGTGAGCAGTCTTCCCAGCCGTTCGATCCGAACACTCTCCTGGTATACGGAGTCCAGATCGGCCCGCGTCACCGACAACAGGGTCGTCGGTTCCAGGGTTTCGATAAAATAATGGGAAGGCCTGCCCGAAAGAAAAGAGGCCGAGCTGCTGACGAGCTCCCCTTCTCTGGCAATGTTCGTGATCAACTCGGTCCTGCCCTTGTAGAAATACATCCGGACCAGTCCCGTGACCACAAAGTTCATATACTGCTCCGTCTCTCCCACCCTCAGGAGTTGTACACGCCGGTCGAAGTTGCGGATGATGATCTTCCCCGCAAGCAGGTTGAACTCATCATCCGTTAAGGCCACATAACCCGACACATATTGCCGTAATATTTCTAGCATAATTTGGGCATTTTGCAGTAGGTTTGCTCTCCTTTCTGTATAAAAATAGCTTAAATATGCCCAAAAAAATCAAAGTTGCCAATCCCGTCGTAGAGCTGGACGGGGATGAAATGACCCGAATCATCTGGAAGTTTATCAAAGACAAGCTGATCCTGCCCTACCTCGATATCGATATCAAATACTATGACCTTGGTGTGGAATACCGTGACCAAACGGACGATCAGGTGACCGTCGATGCCGCCAATGCGATCAAGCAGTACGGAGTAGGCATCAAATGCGCCACCATCACTCCCGACGAGGCCCGGGTAAAGGAATTCAGCCTGAAACAAATGTGGAAGAGCCCCAACGGCACCATCAGAAATATCCTCGACGGGACCGTGTTCCGCGAGCCGATCGTGATGAAGAACGTCCCCCGGCTGGTGACCAACTGGACCGCCCCCATCATCGTCGGCCGGCATGCATTCGGCGATCAGTACCGGGCTACGGATACCGTGATCAAAGGCAAAGGCAAGCTGACGATGACCTTTACCCCCGAAGATGGCAGCGCGCCGCAAACTTTCGAGGTGTTCAATTTCAAAGGCGATGGTGTGGCATTGAGCATGTACAATACGGATGAGTCCGTCAAGGGATTCGCCCGCAGCTGTTTCAACATGGCGCTGAGCAAGAAATGGCCGCTGTATCTTTCGACCAAGAACACGATCCTGAAGAAATATGATGGCCGCTTCAAGGACATCTTCGAAGAGATCTACCAAAAGGAATTCAAACAAGCCTTCCAGGAAGCCGGCATCGTGTATGAGCATCGCCTCATCGATGATATGGTCGCCAGCGCCCTCAAATGGAACGGCAACTTCGTCTGGGCCTGTAAGAACTATGACGGCGATGTCCAGAGCGACTCCGTCGCCCAGGGCTTTGGCTCACTGGGACTGATGACCTCTGTACTGGTCACGCCCGACGGCAAGATCATGGAGGCCGAAGCCGCCCATGGCACCGTTACCCGCCACTACCGCGACCACCAGGCGGGCAAACCCACCTCCACCAACCCGATAGCGTCCATCTTCGCGTGGACCCGCGGTCTCGCCTTCCGGGGCAAACTGGATAACAACCAGGAGTTGATCGACTTCGCCAATGCACTCGAAGCCGTTTGTATCGAGACGGTAGAGGGCGGCGCGATGACCAAGGACCTCGCGATCTGCGTACACGGGAATAAGGTAGAGCACGGCAAACACTTCCTCTATACGGAAGAGTTCCTCGACGCCATCGACAAGAACCTTCAAAAGAAGCTGAAATAGACTTCCAGGAGCAAAAAGTTCAAGGCCCCCTGCCTGCAGGGGGCTTTTTTTATGCCATCAAACCCACTAATCTTTTTATTAGTACATCATATTAATAGATTATTAATCTGATTTTAATGTCTGTTAACGCATTGTAAATTTTCAATAAAACAGCCTCGCTCCTACCAAACTTCCACCAAAAATGCGCGCATGCCGAACGACATCAAATGAAATAATTTCTTAATTGATATATGCAATAAAATTAAAATGTAATTCTCCCCTATTTTAGCCCTCATTTCTCTAAAACAAACCAAAACTACTACACAATGAGGACTTTACTCCTGCTCCTCGGCAGTTGTCTGCTGCTGTTGGGGCATGCGCTCGCTCAAAACAAATCCATCCACGGTAAGGTTACCGACGATAAGGGGAATCCACTCCCGAACGCGTCGGTGGTTGCAAAAGGCCTGACCCATGGTACCTCGACGGGTGTCGATGGAACCTTTACCTTATCCGTCCCGGCCAATGTCAAGACCATCGTCATTTCTTCCATCGGCTTTGCAAGTATGGAGATCTCCCTCGGATCGAAGATGGAGCTGGCCGTCAGCCTCACGACTGCGGCCGACAAAGACTTGCAGGAAGTGGTCTTTGTTGGGTATGGCCAGACTAAGAAATCCGACCTCACCTCCTCGATCGCCAAAGTCGGTGGGGATAAGGTCGCCAACATTCCTTTCACGTCTGTGGACCAGACCTTGCAAGGCAAGGCCGCCGGTCTGCAGTCTACCGGATTCAGCGGCCAGCCGGGCGCCAACCAGCAGGTACGCATCCGCGGGGTCGGATCTTATTCGGCGGGGGCCCAGCCGCTGTACGTCATCGACGGCGTACAGATCAACAGCGGCGATCTGCAGAACGTCACCATTCTCTCCACGACCAATGTCCTGGCGAATATCAACCCGGACGATATAGAATCCATCTCGGTCCTGAAAGATGCCGCAGCCACGTCCATCTATGGCGCCAGGGGCGGCAACGGGGTCATCCTGATCAATACCAAACGCGGCCGGGCCGGCAAAACCCAGTTCAGCACCGTAGCCGAAGTAGGGAACAACCGGTTCGGCAAACTTCCGGCCGCCGCGGTTCCCCTCCAGGCCAAGGATTGGCTCTCTGTTCTCCACCAGAGCGTGATCAATGCCGGCAACACGGTCGGCGCAGCCGATACCATCGCCAACAATTACGCCGTCACCGGCGCCTGGAACGCTCCCACGGTCAATACCAATTGGAAGGACCTCGTCACCCGTGTTGGCCAGCAACAGCAATACAATATCTCCGCCCAGGGCGGGGAGGGAAAGACCACCTTCTTCGTGTCGGGAGGCTATTTCAAGCAACAGGCGTCCAGCGTCGGAGATGACCTCACCCGCTGGTCGTCGATCATCAAGATCGAGCAGAACGTCGGCCAGAAGTTGAATTTCCTGGTGAACCTGCAGCCTTCCTATGTCACTTCCCACGGCACTCTCAGCAACGGTAGTTTTTTTGGCAATCCGGTCATGAACATCTTCTTTCTGCGACCGACCCAGAATCCCTATAACACCGACAGGTCCCTGAATATCGGCAGCTCGAATCTAGCCGGCTTCTCCAGCGTGTATAATCCGCTGTATATTGTTTCGCACAATATCCATTCGAATGGTCAGTTCCAGGGACTCGGCAATGCACAGGCCCGGTACAACATCCTGGACAACCTGAAATTCACTTCGAAGATGGGCATCCAGTACCAGACCTATAACACCTATGAATACGACAACCCGCTGCACGGCGACGGCAAATCGGCCAATGGCCGCGGCTTCTCCGACTACGCGCAATATTTCCTCACCGACTGGACCAACCAGCTGGACTATCACGTCAATCTCGATAAGAACAAGGACTTTTCGGCGGATGTCAAAGTGGGTTATGAGTCCATCCTGTCCAAATCCTATTTCATCCAGGCCAACTCCCAGAATTACCCGACGACCCGGCTGGATCTGTCCACTATTGCCTCGACACCCACGGCAGCCAATGTGACGGCATCGGACTATTCCTTTGCATCCGTATTTTCCAACCTGACCCTGAACTACAAGGACAAGTACATCCTGAGTGGAAATTTCCGCCGGGACGGATCTTCCCGCTTTACTTCGTCGCAAAAGTATGGTAACTTTCCCTCGGTCGGATTCTCCTGGAACGTCAGTAAGGAGAATTTCCTGGCCAACGTCAACTGGCTGTCCAACCTCAAGCTACGGGCATCCTATGGCTCATCGGGCAACGCCGAGATCGGGAACTATAGCTACCTGCAGCAGTTGGGCTTTGGCTCTGCGCTGAATTACAACAATCAGCCGGGCGGCGGATTCAATGTGATCGGCAATACCAACCTCACCTGGGAAAAGGACAACCAGACGGATATCGGTATCGACGCATCCTTGTTCAACAACCGGGTAAATGTCGTCATCGACTGGTATGACAAGGTAAGCTCCCGCCTCCTATTCGGCGTGCCGCTGTCGATGACCACCGGGTTCACGACCATTACCGAGAATCTGGGAAGCATGTCCAACAAAGGATTCGAATTCACCGTCAATGCCACTCCTGTACAGACAAAGGATTTCAGCTGGGACATCAGCCTCAATATCACGCACAACAAGAACCAGATCACCAAGATCCCTGCCGGGCAACCCTATATCTCGAACGGGCAGTTCTATGTAGCCAAGGGAAACGACATCTATACCTGGTATATGCGCAAATGGGCGGGCGTGGATCCGAACACCGGCAGCCCACTCTGGTACACAGACTCGACGAAAAAATCCGTCACCAGCAATTACAATGCGGCGGCCCGCATCCACGAGGGCCGCAGTGCCAACCCGAAATTCTACGGGGGTCTGAGCAATACCGTTACCTACAAGGGTATCAGTTTGGGCGCCGACCTTTACTACAACTACGGGAATTATGTCTGGGATCAGTGGGCCTTCTATCTGGCGGATGAAGCAAGTCCCACCTATGGAAAATATGCCCTCAATCTGAAAGCCTGGCAGAAAGCGGGAGACAAGACTAATGTCCCCAAGCAGGTCTACAATTCCACCAACTTCTCCAGCTCCACTTCCACCCGCTTCCTTTACAAAGGGGATTTTATCAGGCTGCGGAACGTGAGCCTTGGGTATACCCTGCCGGCGCCCCTTGTAAAGTCCTTGCATATGACCAACCTGCGCATCTATGTCCGGGGCACCAATCTCTGGACAAAGACGTATGACAAGAACCTTACGCTCGACCCGGAACAAGGTGGAAGTTCCGCTACCGGCAGCAGCACGACTGTAGGGACCGGCAACTTCAACGTCCTTTACAACAAGGCCTTCACCGCCGGCATCAACATCGGTTTTTAATTCACCCCAAAAATTGCAATGATGAAATTCAAGATAATCACGTCCACGATACTCCTCGCCGGAGCGCTGGCCCTGGGCTCCTGCACCAAGAACTATCTTACGCGTACGCCGTATAACGGCCTCCCGCTGAATACCGCGATCCAATCGGAATCTGATCTGCTGGTTGCCACGACGGGCATGTACAGCCAACTGAGAAATACCGACCTCTTTGGTCGCACCCTCCCGATCAAGGGGGACCTGATGGCCGATAATATCTTCGTCACTACCGCCAACTCGGGCCGGTATATCAGCATGAACAATTACGCCTTTGCCAATACCGATGCCTATGCTCTGGCCGTATGGCAACAAGGCTATGTCGCCATCAAATATGCCAATACGATCATCAACGCCAAGCTCAGTACAAGCTCGGCCAACATCAACGAATATGTCGGCGAGGCATATGCCGTTCGCGCGCTGATGCATTTCGAGCTGGTCCGCAATTATAGCCACCCCTATACGACGTCACCCACCGATCCCGGCGTTCCGATCATGACCGATACGGTCTTCAACCAGGGCGCGCTGCCATCACGCAGCACGGTAAAAGATGACTACACGCAGATAATCGCCGATCTCGAAAAGGCCTATTCCCTTTGCTCGGTCTATCGTGGCACAGCCTATTTCTCCAAATATGCAGCCCGCGCCCTCGAGGCCCGGGTGTACCAGAATATGGGCGACTGGACCAACGCGCTCGCAACCTCCCTTGACGTGATCAAGAACAGCGGCTGGGTCCTACTGTCCAGTACGGCCTATGCGAATCCTTCGGGAAGCCTGGGAAGCTCTCCCAGCGGGGCAACTTATAGCCCCGGTGGATATTGGGCGAACCCTACGGTGCAATCCGGTTCGAAGAACGAGACACTTTTCGAAGTAGCGAGTGATCTGGCCAACAACAACGGATTCGACCAGATCGGCTCCATCTATCTGCAGGTAGGCGGCACCTACGGTGATATGATGGCTACCGATGACCTGTACAACCTGTATTCGGCCACGGACGCCAGGAAGGCGCTTTGCGTTCGCGCACCGGCCGGCTACCGCAGCGGCCAGGGAGGCAATATCAACCTTTGTTATAAGTATTCCAATGCCTCCGGCAGCGGCGACAAGGACGATACCAAGATCCTGCGCCTGGCGGACATCCTTCTCATCGCGGCGGAAGCTTATTATAACGCAAGCGACTATACCAACGCCAACCTGTACCTGAATACGGTGGCGCAAAAAAGGGATCCGGCCTTCGCCGGCTGGTCCGATACGGGTGCTCCCGTGCTGGAGGATATACTGGTTGAACGCAGAAAAGAACTGGCCTTCGAAGGCTCCCGGTTCTGGGACCTCGTCCGGCTGAACCGCAGCTTTACCAAATGGGGCAACCAAAGTCCGGTGAAGACCGTCTCGGTCTCTCCGGGAAATATCGCGTTGGTCTTTCCTGTTCCTGTAACCGAACTGACGGCCAATCCCAACATCACTCAAAATCCAGGTTACTAGTCCCTATAAAAAAAGCCGGCCTCAGGGCCGGCTTTTTTTATAGGGTATTGTAGTTGCGGAAAGCGTCCGACTCGCCTTTAAGGCGGTGCAGCGGGTTGCCAAGCAGCAATTCCCGAAGACTGGCGAACCTATTGATGGATGAAAACTGGGAATAGATGGCGCAAAAAGGCTGGAGAAACCCGTCGACTTCGAACGCATAGTTACCGGCGTCGCCCGCGCGCCAGACTTCGATAAGCTGCGCGATAGTGGAACCATCCAGATCCTGCATATCGCAGGCGACGACCAACAGGGAGGCGCCGGGATACCGGTAATGCACGCTCAGCAACCCTTTCAGCGGCCCTGCGCCGTCATCCGAATCGACGACGACCCGGCCCGCCGGCAGCCAGGTGGAGTAAGCCGAAACCTGCTTCTTGTTGATGGAATACACGACCGGAAGCTGATGATACGCCAGCTTATCACCCATCCGCAGCACCCAGGGCTGACCATCGGTTTGCAGCAGCCCCTTGTCCCGTCCCATCCGGCGGCTTTCGCCACCACACAGCACGACACCCAGCAGCCCGTTAAAAGCCGGATCCAGAGGATCAGCCGGGATGGCCCGATTCATAAATATGTTTGTTGACATCTCCCGTCACGGTGTGACAGTTGCAGTTGTTGCCCCACTCCTTCCCGCCGTCGGCATAGTGTTCGCATTTCCAGATGGGGGCTTCGTGCTTGATCCGATCGATAATATACCGGTTAGCCGCATACGCCTCGCTGCGATGAGCGGATGCCGTGATCACCACCACCGCGGTATCACCGATCGCGACCTTTCCGGTACGGTGCTGGGCAATGGCGATCTGCAGCGACCAACGCTGTCTGGCGGTAGCCAGTATTTCCGCGATCATCGTGTTCGCCAGGGGCGCATAGGCCTCGTATTCGAGGAAGGCCACGGCCCGGCCGCGGTTGCTGTCCCGAACCTCGCCGCTGAAAAGCACTACGGCACCGGCTCCCGGATGATGAGCTCCGCTGAGCAGGCCTATGAGATCGAGGGGTTCGCCGCTGAGGGCACTAACCTCCGCTGCTGGGGGGTATGATGACGATGGTATCATGCTCCGTCAGTTTAAACGCATTGTCGATAAATCCTTCTTCTACGGCAAACCGGCACGAAGAAAGGATCTCTCCGGCCTTATCGTTAATGGTCAGCAGATGCGCCTTTAGCTCATCGGTATTACGTACGAGCTCGCTGACCTCGAATTCCGGCTGAAAGTAATCTTTCAGCGCGGCGTATACGTGAATTTTCATAAATTTATCCGCCAATATATAACATACTCAGATCGCTCCCCACAAATTTCAACTCCTGCTTTTGCGCCAGCGCCAGTTCCAGTCTCCGGGTCCATTCTTCCTGTGAACCGTCGGCGGGCAATGTTATCGGCAAGTTACTGCTCAAACATCCATAGATATGCCCGCTACTGTCCAGCCTCAGCCGGTCGCAATCCCGGCAGAACGGCTCGCTCTCGTTGGCAATGATGCCAAACCGATGCCCCTCTTCCGTCGTCCAGTACCGCGCCGTGGCGGACGCCGCCCTCGGCTCCGCGGTGAACCGGTATTTTTCCCCGATGATCCGCAACATCTCGTCCTGTGTTATCAAATAACGGCCGGCCTGATCATGCAGATGCCCCATCGCCATTATTTCCAGAAACCGGATCGTGAGTCCGCGATCGAAGGCAAACTCCAGCAACGGCAACAGCTGCGAATCATTCAACCCCCTCATCATTACGCTGTTGATCTTTACCTTCAGCCCCGCAGCCAACGCGGCGTCGATCCCCCTGATGATCCTGTCCACGGAATGGCGTCTGCTCATCTGCACAAACACGGCTTCGTCGATAGCATCCAGCGACACATTCAGAGCATCCAGTCCGGCTTCCTTCAAGGACGGCGCCATCCGCTCCAGCAGAAAACCATTGGTCGTCAGCCGGACGGCCCCGATGCCCATATCGTGGATGCCCCTGATCAGGGTTGCCAGACCGGGGTATAACAGGGGCTCACCACCCGTCAGCCGGACGGTCTCGAGCGGCAACTGATCCCTGAGCCGGCGGATCGTCGCCAACAGATCTCCCACCGGCAGGCTCTCCCTGACGGCATTGGCCTGCTTCACTTCTTCCTCCCCTGCGACGCAATAGACACAGCCAAGGTTACAATGTTGCAACAAACTTACCCGCAGGGTCCGGAACGTTCTGCCATATTGGTCTTTGATTTCTGTCATTAGGCGTCGATAAAGGTACGACAGTCCTTACTGAATCACCGGGGATTTTTCCAGAGGCCGGAAGTCACTCCTGGCCCCGCCGCAGACGCTGCAGACATAGTTCTCCGCCAGCCGGTCAAAGGGAGTGCCCGGCGTAATTCCCTGCTCTTCATCGCCATATTGTTCGTGATAGACGGTCATGCAATGTGGACACTCCCAACCGCCCGCAGCAGCCCCCTGCCCCGCCGATGACGTGGGAATGGGCTGAACGGCCAGCGGTGAATGCCTTTCGCTTTGCTGCCGGTAGAATTCCTTGCAAAGCGAGACCAGGTAAGGAAAGAGATTTTCCTTTTCCAGGTTTTTTCGATACAGCACGATGTCGCGGGAATGCGGATTGAAGTCCGCGGTATGAGAGATGGAATAACGGTCCAGCATTTTTAACTGATCGCGACGGATCCCCTCCTCTTTGCGGATGATCACGGACCCCGGCAGCCCGCTCCCCGATTTTGTCTTGATCGTAAAGCTCAACCCCTCGCTACGGATATCGTCCTGGTCCAGCAACCGCACGATATACCGCTTCAGCCGCAACCCGTCAGGGCAGAGATCCTCGATCTGCCAGTTCAGCTCATTGGAGGCATGCCGGACATTCATGCGGTATTTGCCCAGCACGTATTCCCAGAGCGCGGTGTCGGCGTCCTCGATATTCTTGATGAGAAGCGATTTCCAGGGCGTGGTATAGAGCTGCCCGACCTTGGTCTGCAACGCGATGAGACAAACGTCTTTGAGGAACGCCAGCGGGAACAGCTCCTCCCGGCGATAGATCCCCAGCCAGTTCCTTTCCCCGCTGCGGTTGAATCCCTCATAGTAAGGCAGCCGGAATTCAGGGATGCGCAGGTCGGGTAACACCGGCTGCTCGGGAAAGCCGCCGCGGACATGCACGGTATCGAGCAGCCGCCGCTGCCATTCGTCGTCTTCGCCGGGACCGGCGATCACGGATTCCAACAACTGGCTGACCCGGGGAATATCGGGAGAGTAGATCCCGGCCTTCCAGGGAAAAAGCCGGCTGGTGCCAGGCCGCCGCACGACGAGATGCCAGTGGTTGTTGACAGAGCTGCTGATGAAATTGAGATGTCCGGTGAACAGCGGCACAAAGCTTTGACCGGCCTCCACCAGATTGATCTTCACACCGGGCCGGAAATCGAACCCGCCCAGGATATCCTTATACAACCCTTCGCTCACCCAGCCGCTCCGGCCAAAAACGCCTTCCGTGACGTAGGAGCTGACGATATTCGGATAGACCTCTTTTTCATGTTCGTAAAAGATGCCCGCCTGATCCAGTTCCTGCAAAAAGGCCGGGGCATATTTATCCGCGACGCGCAGGAACAGCTGCTGACGCGCGCCGAGCTGCATCTCCTCCACTCTCGCCTTCTCCGCCGCCTCCACGATGGCATACAGATCCCCGGCGGCGACAATGCCCCCCGGCAGATTGATCTTGACGGTATAGTTCTTACGAAACATAGCTCCTTATTTATCGGCGACCACCATCGCCGCTTCCAATATTCTCTTCACCTCCGGCCGGCAACTCCCGCAACCCGTTCCCGCACCCGTGGCCGCGCATAGCGCAGCCAGGTCCTTGCAGCCGCCGGCGATCTGATCTTCCAGGTTCCCCACTCCCACGTTATTACAGCTGCAGACGAGCTTTCCTTTTACGGGAGTCGCCTTGCCTCCGCTGCGCAGCAGCTGCAAGCGCCGGTCGCTGAGCTCCACCTTCCCACTGATCCAATCCCGGAATTCACGAAACTCTTCTTTGTCCCCGACCAGAATGGCGCCAACCAGCCGGTCCTGGTGAATAATGCATTTCTTGTAATAGCGACGGGCCTTATCGATAAAGACGATCTCCTCGTACTCCTTCGAGTTGGGACAGTCCGGCATCCCGATGCTGCAAAGATCGAAACCATGGATCTTGATGATGTTCATCGGCACCGTTCCGGCGTAAGGCTGGGCGATATCTCCGTTCAGGAAGCGCGCCAGCGCCGCCGCCTGCTGTTCGGCCGCGGCCGTAAACCCATACAGGTTCCCTTCGAATTCCGCGATCTCGCCGATGGCATGGATTCGCTCGTCGCTCGAGCGCAGATAACCGTCGACGATGACACCCCGGCGATGATCCAGACCCGCCGCCCTGGCGATCTCGATATTGGGCACCGTGCCGATGGCGAAGACCAGCGCATCGCAGTCCAGTACGCGACCGCTGCGAAGCCGGATTCCCGTCAGTTTGTTTTTTCCATAGAAGAGCTGGACCTCATCGGAATAATAGATGGTACAGCCCTGGTCGACGATCTCATCCTGCAATAACTGGCTCGCCAGGCTATCGAGCTGCCGGTCGAGAAACCGGCTGCTTCTGTGAATGATCGTAACGGCAATGTCCATCTCGCGGAGAGAGGCAGCCAGTTCGAGCCCCAGCAGACCGCCGCCGACCACGACAACGCGTCCACCCGGTGGCACCTGGTGACGAAACCTGTCGGCGTCCATCCGGCTGCGCAGCGTGAAGATCCCCTGCAGGTCCGGCACCTGCCGGGGCGTCGCTGCCCGGCTGCCGGTGGCGAGGATGAGCCGGTCGTAAGCCGTAACGACACCCCTCGAATCCGTTACCGTCCGGGCCACCCGGTCGATATGGTCAATGCTGACGCCGCGGTGCAGGGTCACATCCACCTCGCCTTCCTCTTCATCCGTCATGCGGACGAGTTGATCCCAGGTTTGTGTTCCACTGATATAATCGGGTAGCTGCACCCGGTTGTAAAAAGGCTGGTCCTCCTTGTTGAAGACGACGATCTCATCCTCCTGGTTCAGCTCCCGGTAACTGCGGACAAAGCCATGCGCTCCCGCGCCGGCCCCGACGATGACGATGCGTTCCTTCTTTTTGGCATATCGCTGCACACGCACCGCGCAGAACTTGAAATCCGGCTCCTTCGACAGGGGGTCGAGCAGCCCGTGAGTAAGATTATTGGTCCGGTTCAGATCGCTGCCGAGTATCTTACCCCAATGCATCGGCAGGAACACCATTCCTTTTTTAACGTTATTGGTTATGCGCACCGGGACCCGCACTTCACCGCGTCGCGACTCGACGAGGGCGATCATTCCCTCCCGGATCGTCAGCCCCGCCGCATCGTCCGGATGGATCTCGAGAAAGGCCTGTGGCATATGCTGCCGCAGCTTCCCCACCTTCCCGGTTTTTGTCATGGTATGCCATTGATCGCGGATGCGGCCCGTCGTCAGGATCAGCGGGTACTCCGCATCGGGCAGCTCGCTGCGGACCTCGTCGGCATTCGCATGGAACCGGGCCCGGCCCGTGGGGGTAGGAAACCGGTGGTCCAGGAAGAGCCGTTCCGTACCGCCGTTGACGGAGACGGCGGGATAGGGCCACTGAACGGATCGCTTCTGCTCGAGGACGGAATAATCCAGTCCGCTGATATCGATAGAAGTCCCCGCCGTCAGCAAGGCGTGCTCGCGAAAGATCTCGGCGGATGAAGAATAGTCGAACCCTGCGAATCCCATCTTCTGGCCCAGCCGGCTGAAGATGACGAAATCGGCAAGTGCTTCACCCGGTGGTTCGACGATCTTGTCCAGCAGGCTGATCCGCCGTTCGGAATTGGTCATGGTCCCCTGTTTCTCCGTCCATGCTGCCGCGGGCAGGATCAGATCGGCAAAGGCCAGGGTCTCCGGCCGGTTGCTGACCTCCTGTACGACGACGAATTTTGCCTTTTTCAGCGCTTCCTCCGCCAGGCGTACATCCGGAAGACTGACCAGCGGATTGGTGCCCATGATCCAGATGGCCTTCATCCGGCCGTCGGCCAGGGCCTCGAACTGCTCGGTGGCCGTGAGCCCGGGTTTTGCCGATAAGGGGCCGCTCCCCCAATATTCCTGTACTTGTCGCCGGTGTTCGGGATTGGAAAGATCGCGGTGCGCCGGCAACAGGTTAGCCAGGCCGCCGGTCTCCCGTCCGCCCATCGCATTGGGCTGCCCCGTCAGAGAAAAAGGTCCCGAACCCGGAGTGCCGATCTTTCCCGTCACCAGGTGAAGGTCGATGAGCGAAAGCACCTTGTTCACCCCATTGGCACTTTGATTCAACCCCATGGTCCAGAGACTGAGATACCCTTTTGACGCGCCGATCCATTCGGCGGCCTTGCGGATATCCGCCTCGGGCAACCCACAGATCAGCGCGGCCTCGGTCAGCGACCGGGCGAATACCCGTTCCCGGTAGGCTTCAAAACCTTCCGTATGATCCCGGATGAAGGCCGGGCTTAGATGTCCCTGTTCGATCAACAGCCGCCCGATGGCATAATGGAGCGTCGTATCCGTACCGGGGTTCAGTGGTAAATGCAGATCTGCGAGGGCGGCGGAATCAGTGCGGCGCGGATCGGCAATGATGATCTTCACTTCAGGATGGGCCGCCTTATGCGCCTCCACCCGGCGCCAGAGGATCGGGTGACACCAGGCCGGGTTGGCGCCGGTGACGAAGAAACAATCCGCCAGCTCGAGATCGGCATAGGTCACGGGGACGCTGTCCTCGCCAAGGGCCAGCTTATGCGCCACGACAGCCGTACTCATGCAAAGCCGCGAATTGCTGTCGATATTGTTACTCCCGATGAACCCCTTCATCAATTTATTGACGACATAATATTCCTCGGTGAGGCACTGACCGGAGATATAGAAACCGACGCTGTCCGGACCATAGCGGGCGATGAGGCTGCGAAACACCGCCGCGGCGCGGTCCAGCGCGGTGTCCCAGCTTACCCGTTGCAGGGGCATGCCGCGATGCGCCCGCATCTGGGGATAGAGGAGCCGGTCCTGCCGGTCGTTCACGGTATAGTGCAGGTTCAGTCCTTTGCTACACAACATCCCCTTGTTCACGGGATAATCCGGGCTACCCTCCACCGTGATCCGTCCCTTCCGGTCCTTATAGACAGTGACGCCGCATCCTACGCCGCAGTAGCAGCAGGTGGAAAAGAATCGTTCGGTGTGACGGTGCGGTACAGTAGCCATGAAAAAAAATTAGTTAGGCGGCTGCCGGGGCCGGGGTTTGCGAGGTCTCCGCCGCATCCGAGCGCCAACGGGTAACTCCGACAATACAGGCAATCGTTACAACGGTCAGTCCGATATAGGTAAACGCCTCTGCGTAGGTGATGGATTGGCTGCGAAAAAGAAAACCGAAGAGCATGCCGCCCAGGTTACCACCCGCGCCGACTACCCCGCTGATCAATCCGATGTTCGACTCATTGACAAAGGGAACGATGCCATACACGGCCCCGTTGGCCATTTTCAGGAAGAGCGCGAAGGACAACATAAAGACGATCGCCATTACGAACCCGCCGGCATGTGCAAAGGCTATCAGCCCCAGTCCTTCCAGCAGCAGGACGATCGCCAGCAGCAGGCCCTTGCCGCGCATCCCCCAGCGGTTGCCCACCTTGTCGGAGAAGATACCGCCCAGGGCGCGGGCAAAAATATTCATGAAGCCGAACAGCCCCGCCCAAAAACCCGCGCTATGCTGCGAGAGATGGAAGTTGTCGACAAAATGCAGGGCGGCGACATTGTCGAAGGTGATCTCCATTCCAAAGCACATCGCATAGGAGAGGGTCAGCGCAACGATCCGCCAGTCGGCCAGCACAGACCAGTCGGTACGCCGCCGGGCCGACGGGCCACGGCCGATCTCGGAATAGTTGCCGGCCGGAGTATCCTTTGTATAACGGTAATAGAGATAAGCCACGCCCCACATCATCAGGGCCGGGACGATCATTGCATAGCGCCAGGCCTGGTGTGGTGTATACCCGAATCCGACGATGGCCGCGAAGATAACCGGCATCAACATATTGGTGACCCCGCCGCCGAGATTGCCCCAACCACCCGTGATGGCATTGGCCGTACCGCGGATCTTCGGCGCGAACATCATGCTGCTGTGGAATTGCGTGACGACAAAGCTGGCCCCGATAACGCCGATAGCCAGCCGGAACAGCAGGAAGCTCGTGTAGTCCCGTGCGAGTCCCACCAGCAGGACCGGGATCGACCCGATCAGCAGCAGCCGGACGGCCGTCTTGCGGGGTCCCAGCACATCGCATAATTTCCCGATCAGGAGCCTGGCGATGATGGTCGAAGAGACCGATGCAATGATCGTATTGCCCACCTGGATCTTGGTGAGTCCGAGATCCGTGCGGATCGCGGGCATCAGGGGCGCCAGTCCAAACCAGCCGAAGAAACACACGAAGAACATCATCCAGGTAATGTGGAAGGTTCGCATCTGGATCGTGTCGAGCGAGAAAAGCCGTATCTTGTCCAATGGTTGCGGAATATTTTTCATGTCAGCTGGTTTTTATTTTTGGAGAAAATCAGGTCTGATATTGATTTGGAGGTAGGCCCAGGAAGCGTTCAGCCGGGCCGTGTTCGGAGAGATGCCTTTCGCATACTCCATGCTGTGAGTGGCCCAGAGAGCGCAGGTCCCCAGCTCGAGCGTGGTGAATTTGTTCAGGCCGTATGTGCTGATGATATCCACTTCGCTGCCGAGATATTTCGAGACAGCCTTACCCTTTGTATCCTTCTGATCGGCCGCCAGGCCGAAATAATGATAGCTCAGTTCCACCGACAGGCGGTTATTGCGCGAAATATATTTCGTCTTTGCGAAAGGATTGTTCAGGCCGCCGGTAGCCGAACCCGTACCCGCATAGAAATAATCCATATAGCCCCAGAATTTATGCGGGGTACCATAGAGCGGGTCAAACCGGTGGTTGGTCGTGGAGGTGGAGAAGGCATTGTTCCCCGAAACGTAGTCCCAGCCGACGGTACCCGACACCAGGTGCGGCTGATACGTGAGCGCCAGCGTCGTCGTATAACCGGCAAGGGTCAGCCCGTCGCGGTCATGGCCAAACTGGTAGTAAGCTCCCGCCTGAAGCCGCCAGTATTTATGGGCATCGAGCGGCGTCGTCAAAAGCAGGCCTCCGGTCGCGCGGGTGTTCACGCCTGCCTGGTTGAAATGACGGCCGTAGATCCAGCCCGTATCGGAGCCGGCGATATTCTTTACCGAATCCGTCTTATACTTGCCGAATTCATCGAAAAAAAGCAACGCCGCCAGCCTTGTCTGGTTCCACTGCTTTGCTGCATACAGGAATTGCATGGCCTTGTAGTCCTGGTTGGCCCCATTCGTGCCCGGCGCCGCCACGAGCGAAGGACTGCCGGTACGTGCGCTGAGTCCCGCGGCATTGACCAGCGGAATATATCCGGCGGGTACCGGCGCGAGATTGCCCTTGCTGTCTTTTATATAAGCCGGTACATTGGCCGGCGTATAATTCGTACCATTGTAATTGAATGCATCGGTGTTCTGGTTGAAGGCCGCACCAAGGTCCACCTGCCAGCCTTTGTTCAGCAGTTTGAACACGATGGCGTCATGACGGCGGGCCTGCTGCAGCCAGTCCTGGTTGCCCAACAGCCGCTGATCGTCATAGACCAGTTCCTGGCGGCCGACGCGAATCCCGAAATATTCGACAGGACTTCGGCCGAAGCTGCTGTCATGGGCATTGGCTAACACCAGCTCACCCCAGGCTTCGTGGACGCTGAGCCTGGTCCCATCGGCGTTGTTGATCGTCGAGGCATCGGCGCCCCAGACCCGGACGTCCTGGACGGAGGCCTGAAAGATAAGCCGGGACGACCGGTAGTTAAAATTGAGCCGCGCCCGCTGGGAGGTTAGAAAAGCTGGTTGATTGCCAATCGTTTCCAACGTGCCATAGCCGTTGCGGAGCTCGGTGCGGATCCGCAATTGCCCCGTCAGCGATAGCTGGGACCGGACGGGGTTGGACAAAAAAGATAAAAGCAAGATGCTCATTCCAGTGATGAATTTGTTCATGGTAGTCGTTTTGGTTAAGATGGAATGGCAATCGTAGACTGGAGGATAAGTAAATATTAAAAATATTTACATTTAATATGGCAGGCAATGTTAGAAGTAAAAAACTAGACTATTTATTACTGATGTAATAAAAATAGCGAAAAACACTCAGATTTTATATCACAAAATACTAAATATGAAACATATTTATTTTTATAATATTTTTGCATTTTATGAAAAAGGCTCCAAGTTGTGATTGTAAAAGCTGTTTTCTCTGTCAGCGCTCAATGCCGGAATGGCTCCCGGCCGTCGGAACACATAGAAAGAATATTTCTTATAAGAAAGGAGAAACCATTTTCCAGGAAGGCGACGAAGTAAAAGGCATCTATTTTGTCTATCGCGGTGCGGTCAAGGTGCATAAGAAATGGGGGGAGGAAAAGGAACTGATCATCCGCTTTGCCCGCGAAGGCAGCCTGTTCGGACATCGCGGCCTGGGCAAGGACCATCACTACCCTATCTCCGCAACCGCCCTCGAGCCCGTGGAAGTTTGCTATTTCGATCTGGAATTCTTCCAGACCAGCCTGCGGGTAAACCAGGGCCTCAGCCTTGGGCTGCTGCAGTTCTTCGCCGACGAATTGCAGGCCAGTGAGCGAAAGATGCGCAACATCGCCCACATGCAGGTGAAAGGCCGGGTAGCCCTTGCGCTGCTCGAACTGCAGGAAGGCTTTGGTTCGACGCCCGAGGGATTTATCGGCCTCACGCTAACCCGGCAGGATCTTGCTTCCCTGGTAGGCGCCACGTACGAGACGGTATTCCGGACCATCAACGAGCTGGCGCAGGAAGACTCGATCCAGCTCGACGGCAAGCAGATCCGGATCATCGATGCTGCGAAGCTCCAGGACTATACAAAGGAATAACAGGTGACCACTTCGCCTTCGGCAAGATCGTCGGCGGAAGCGGGATGCAGGGCCAGCGCATTGGCCTGCCGGCCCAACCGGATATCGCCCGAGCCATTCATCGTGACCGGGGTCAGCCGTGCGGGCGATCCATGCAGGTGGACCGGAAAGAATTCATCCAACGGCGACCGCTTCTTTCGCGCGGTCCCCATCGCGATCCCCAGGAGCCCGGCCGGCGCAAGATGCTGACAGGCCCGCAAATAAGGCCGGATCAGCAACACCATATTTACCAGACAGGAGAAGGGATTGCCGGGAAGAGCAAAGACCATCTTCCCCCCGGTTGTGACGCCGCACCAGACGGGCTTGCCGGGTCGCATCGCCACCTTATGAAAGAGTTTCCGCACTCCCGCGGCCTCCAGCACGCCGGGGACATAATCGGCATCGCCGGCGGAGACGCCGCCGCAAAGGATCAGGACATCATTATCGAGTAATTCATCCACCCGCTGCCGCAAGATCCCCGGATCGTCGGGCGCATGACCGCGGGCAGCAAGGCCGAAGCCGCTCTTTTGTAATGCAGCCTCCAGCAACCAGCGATTGCTGTTGCGGATCTGCACGGAACTGACGGGATCACCCGCCGGCACCACCTCGTCACCGGTGGTCAACAGACCGATCTTCGGTAAGCGCTCAACCTGCACCGTTATCTTTCCCAGGGTCGCCAGCAACGCGACGACCGGCGGTTCGCAAACAAGCGGTTGATCGGTAACGACCTCCCCGGATGCAAGGTCTTCGCCCTTCCGGGCGATATTCTGATACGGCCGCCAGGGAAAACGCGGATCGGCCGGAGCAGGCAGGGTCGCCGCAGGCAAGGCTTCAACAGGCAGTTCGGGAAGCTCAACGGCATTTCCGTTCTCCATGACATTCTCCCGCCGGATGACGACATCGGCGGCAGCCGGCACGGCCGCCCCGGTCATGATCTTATAGCATTCGCCGGTGGAAAGAGTGTTTGCCGGCTCATAGCCGGCGAGCAGAGTTTCGATGACGGTGAAACGGCGGATGCCACTGACCAGATCGGTATACCTGACGGCGAAGCCATCCATCGAAGCCCGGTCGAACGGTGGGTAATCCCGGTCGGCCCGGATTGTCTCCGCCAGAACGCGGCCCAGGGCCTGCTCCAGCGGAACAGTCTCCGTTCCAAAACTACGCGCCTGTTGCAGGACAAGCTCCTGCGCTTTCCGGAAATCGATCATACATTTGATTTAAGATGCTGCCGGCATCAATGGCCACCTCCCTTCATCATTTTCCGTGCATGGAACACCGCGGGCAGAATCGCTTCCAGGGATTCCCGCGCGCCGTCGCTGCTCCCCGGCAACGTGACGACAAGGGTCTGACCGATGGAACCCGCCACTCCCCTGCTCATCATCGCCATCGGCGTCCGCTGCTGACCATAGACACGCATGGCCTCGGCAATGCCATCGGCATCGCGCTCTATGATCTCCTTTATAGCCGTGACGGTATTGTCGCGCGGACCGAGTCCCGTCCCACCCGTCGTGAAGATAAATTGAACATCCTTACTCACCCATTCGCGCACCTGCTGCTGGATCGCGGCCGCCTCGTCGGGAACAACGAGATAGTCGACGACCCGGGCATTGACGGCTTCGAGCATTTCGCGGATCAGCTTGCCGCTCCTGTCCTCGCGCTGCCCGGCCGCCGTACTGTCGGAACAGACCAGGATCGCGCAGGTCGGCGGCGTGGCAAAATATCGTTCCCGATCGCTCTTCCCACCCTTCTTTTCGAGCAGGCGGATCCGCCCGATCTCGAGTTGCTTGTCCACGGGTTTGAGCATATCGTACAATTCCAGCGCAGCAATGGATACCCCGGCCAGCATCTCCATTTCAATACCCGTGCGCCCAATGGATCGCGCCTCACCGGTAATTACGATCCCGGCACGCCCGGCATCAGTCGCGCCCAGCAATTCAGCATGTTTTGAAGCATCGAGGAATTCGAACTCGAGGTCCATGCCGTCGATAGCGACGGGATGGCAATGCGGCAACAGCTGCGGCACCTGCTTGGCGCCCAGGAAGCCTGCCGCCCGCGCCACATCGAACAGATTGCCCTTCGGCAACTGCCCGTTCCTGATCAGGGGAATAGTCTCCGCACTACAGAAGAGAACGCCCACCGCCCTCGCGGTGCGCAGGGTGATCGCCTTGTGGGTAATATCGCGCATACCGCAATTTACTCCGGAATGCCGACATAGACCTTTCCATTTTTGACCTTTACCGGGTAGGTGCGGATGCGGTAGTCCTCGCCGCTAAGGCATTCGCCCGTCCGCAGCGAAAAGGTCTTTTTGTGAAAAGGACAGGCCACCTTCGGCTCACAGTCGATGCCGGCGCTGCCGGTCATCCCCCGGGAGAGCGCCATCTGCTGCTTGTGCGGGCAGCGGTTCTCGGTAGCATACCATTGGTCACGGCGGGAAAAATAAAAGATCGCGATCTGCTCGCCTTCGAGCAGCACACAGGCTCCGCCATCACCGGGCACATCTTCCACCCGGCAGGCGGCCAGCCATTTGATCGCCGGCTCCGCTGCTTCGCGGCGCGCCGGGGAGATATTTGTCGTTTGCATGTAGTTGATTTTGCGTGTTACCACTCCTGCGCCTTGCTCTGACCGCGCAGGTTATCGAATTGTAATTCGGGATCTTTTTTACGGGGAGCGTTGACGAAATGCGAAAAGCGCTTGCGCAGTTCGGGATTTTCTACCACCTCTTTCCATTCGCACCTATAACTGTCGACGAGGGCCTGCATCTCCTGCTCCCATTGTTCGCCCATCTCCAGGCTGTCATTCACGACGACATTCCGGAGATAGGACATGCCGCCTTCCATCTTGTTGAGCCAGGTGGCGGTTCGCGTGAGCGGATCGGCGGTGCGGATATAGAAGATCAGGAACCGGTCCAGGTAGCGGACACAGGTCTCCTTATCAATATCGGTGGCCAGCAGCTGTGCATGCTGCGGTCTTGAACCTCCGTTTCCACATACATAAAGATTCCAGCCCTTTTCCGTAGCAATGATGCCGAAATCCTTACTCTGAGCCTCCGCGCATTCCCGGATACAGCCGCTGACGCCGCCCTTCAGCTTATGCGGCGCCCTGATCCCGCGATAGCGCTCCTCGATCTCGATGGCGAAGGAGACGCTGTCGTGTAATCCAAATCTGCACCAGGTACTCCCAACACAGCTTTTGACGGTGCGCAGCGCCTTGCCATAAGCATGCCCGCTTTCGAAGCCTGCGTCAATGAGCTCCTCCCAGATGGCAGGAAGATCACCGACATGGGCGCCGAACAGATCGATCCGCTGCCCACCCGTGATCTTCGTATACAGATTGTATTTCTTCGCGACCTTGCCCAGCACGATGAGCTTGTCAGGGGTGATCTCTCCCCCGGGGATCCGGGGCACCACGGAATAGCTGCCACCCTTCTGGATATTGGCGAGATAACGGTCATTGCTATCCTGGATGGTCGCCTGTTTGACGATGGTCTCATTCCACAGGCTGGCCAGGATGCTGGCCACCACCGGCTTGCAGACCTCGCAGCCATCGCCCTTGCCCCAATGGGCCAGCGTATCGGCATAGGTGCGAACATCGTGCAGCTTGATCAGGTCGAAAAGCTCCTGCCGGGAATGCGCAAAATGCTCACAGATATCCGTACGCACATACATCCCGCCGGCCTTCATCGTCCCCGTGATCAGGTCCTTGACCAGGGGGATACAGCCACCACAACCGGTTCCAGCCCTGGTACATTTCTTCATGGCGTCCATTGTCGTCGCATCCTTTTCCGTGACGGCGGCGCAGATCGCCTCCTTGGTCACAGACTCACAGCTACAGATGAGCGCCGTATCGGGCAGGTTCATCGCCCCCGCGCCCTCCGAAGCCCCGTCGCGGTTGCCGAGGATCAGCGCGGAAGGATCGGGCGGAAGCACCAGCCTGTTGTTCACCGTCTGCAGGAGCAGGTTATAGGCAGCCGCATCGCCGATGAGGATCCCGCCGATGAGATATTTCCCGTCGGAGCTGACATTGATGCGCTTGTAGATCCCCTTATGCCGATCCTCAAAAACGATCGTCCCGCAATCCGGCTCGGCGGCAAAGGGATCGCCAAAGCTCGCGACGTCCACGCCGATGAGCTTTAGCTTGGTGCTCATATCGAATCCTGTAAATGACTTATTTCCTTCCAGCAGATTGGTAGCCACGACATCGGCCATCTCATAACCCGGAGCGACGAGACCATAGATCATGCCCTGTGCCAAGGCGCACTCGCCGATGGCAAAGATCTTCTTATCGGAGGTCTGCATCTTTTCGTTCACGAGGATGCCCCCGCGGGTCCCGACGGAAAGACCGGCCAGGCGTGCGAGCTCGTCACGGGGACGTATACCCGCGGAGATCACCAGCATGTCGACGGCCAGCCGGGTCTCATCGGCAAACTGCAGGGCTTCGATCCGCCCGCTGCCTTCAATGGACTGGGTGGTCCTATTTAAGTGGAGCTGCAGCCCCAGCTTCTTCAGGCTCGACTCGAGGGCATGGCTACCGGCGCTGTCTATCTGCCGCGGCATCAGCCGCGGAGCAAATTCGATCACCTGCGGCTGGGAGATCCCCAGGTCCAGCAACGCCTTTGCCGCTTCCAGCCCGAGCAACCCGCCGCCCAGCACGGCGCCGCTTTTCGCATGCGCCGCATAGGCCTTGATCTTGTCCAGGTCCTCGATCGTCCGGTAGACAAAGACCCCTTCCTTTTCCACTCCCGGGATATCGGGAACAAAGGGGGACGAACCGGTGGCGAGAACCAGGTAATCATAGTGCTGGATCACCCCGCGATCGGAATGCACGACCTGCTGCTGCCGGTCGATCTCCCGGATCTTATGACCCAGGTGAAGGACGATCTCCTCGTCTTCGAACCAGCCGGTCATCGGCAGGGCGAGATCGGAGGCCGACTTCCCATTAAAATATTCGCTTAGATGTACCCGATCGTAGGCAGGCCGGGGTTCCTCGCCAAAAACGACAATTTTGTACTGGCCGGCTGATTTCAGCTTTTCGCAGAACCGGTGTCCGACCATTCCATTCCCGATAACCACCACGACAGGAAGATGCCCATTGCTCATAATTAATCAATTTGCTGGGTAAAATGGCAGGCAACCGTTAAACATTAAAATAAAATATATACAATCGTATACCACAATTATACTGATTTTTTGGATTAAAAAATATAATTTACATCATATAATCAAAAAATATATGAATCCCGTTCCCCCCGCTTCATCGGAATTATTGTTGATCGGCGCCGGTCCAGGCGACCCCGAACTGATCAGTGTCAAAGCCTGGCGGGCCCTCCAACGGGCAGATATCATCTTATATGACCACCTGGCCAATACGGCCCTGCTGGACTATGCCCGGCCAAGCTGTGAACGCATCTGTGTCGGAAAACGCCCCTATGAGGCGACCACCACGCAGGACGAGATCCACGAGCTCATCCGGCAGAAGGCCGCCAAGGGCGGGTTGATCGTCCGGCTCAAAGGCGGTGACCCCTTCATTTTCGGCCGGGGATTCGAGGAACTGCTTTTCGCCCGGCAGCTGGGGCTGCGCGTCTCTTATATTCCCGGGATCACCAGCATGCAGACGGCGGGACTGGCGGATATACCCCTGACCCATCGGGCCATGAGCGAAAGCATCTGGATCGTCACCGGAACAAAAAAGGACGGTTCCCTTTCCGCCGATCTGCGACTCGCGCTGGCGAGTAAAGCGACGGTAGTAATCTATATGGGGATGAAAAAGCTGGGAGAGATAGCTGCACTTTATCAGCAGGAGGGGTTTGCTAATATGCCGGCGGCGATCATCCAGCACGGCTCCTGGTCCACTCAACAAGTGGCAGTCGGGACGGCGGGATCGCTCGTGGAGCTGGCGGCGGGGCGCGGACTTTCGCATCCGGCGATCATCGTGATTGGGGAAGTGGTGGGGCTTAGCGCCGCGGTGGAAATAGAAAACCGCAGGACGATCCCCTTGTATCGGGAATCGCCTGCGGCGATAGTTTGAATAGCACAAATTTCTGCGCTACGCGCAACCGCCCTCCGGGCGGTTAGGCGAAAGCCTTCGCATCCTGCAGGAACTTCGCCAGCCCGATATCCGTCAACGGGTGCTTCAGCAAGCCCAGGATGGATTCCAGCGGAGAAGTAATAACGTCAGCACCGGCTTCGGCACACTTGACGATGTGCAACGGGCTGCGGATCGAAGCGGCGAGGATCTCAGTCTCATATCCCTGAACGGCATAAATCTCGGCGATCTGCTCGATCAGCTCCAGACCATCCCAGCTGCTGTCGTCGATCCGGCCGATAAAGGGAGAAATATAGTTGGCGCCTGCCTTGGCCGCCAGAATTGCCTGACCTGCCGAGAAACAAAGCGTACAGTTGGTCTTGATCCCATTGTCGGAAAACCATTTCAGCGCCTTGACACCTTCCTTGATCATCGGCACCTTTACTACGATATTCGGATGGATGGCGTGCAGTTTTTTGCCTTCTTCGATGATGGCCTTGAATTCCGTCGAAACCACCTCGGCGCTGACATCCCCGTCTACCAGTTCTGCGATCGTCTTGTAATGGTTGATCACAGCCGCCTCACCCTTGATGCCTACTTTCGCCATCAGCGAGGGATTCGTCGTAACACCATCTAAAATGCCTAAGTCGTTTGCTTCTTTGATTTGCGCCAGATCGGCCGTGTCGATGAAGAATTTCATATAATATTCGCTTTTATTTTGGGGTATAAAGATACGCAATATCCAGTTCAGAGGGGAGCGCGAAGAGGAAGGAAATGTTGCCTTAATGTAAATAAAAAATGGCAAAGTTACTTATATCGCACCGCTACGACCACCTACCGTTGCTGCCTTCCGGCCCTGGCGGGGTTCAGCGGGAGCTGGTCGTATAAGACTTTGCCGGTGCGAAGATACGCAACAATGGGTTAATTGCGCCAAAAAATTTCTAATTTATTCGCGAAGATCGATCTATTTATTCAAAGTGTTGAAGCGGCTGATCCCAACCAACTCATCGGCGCGGGCGCCAAGCGCCCGGTAATAAATCAGGATCATATAATCATTCTCCGTCTCCACGTGATTGCCCTCGGTCTGCGCATACGATCCCTTCATCGACGCATCGTTCTTATCCACCGAAACATAGGAGTAGCTGTAAAAACCCTGCTTCATCCGGAAGTTGCGTTCATACACCCCCTTCTGGGCATTCCAGCTCATCCGGCTGCTGTCATTGACCCCGCCGCCATTGAAGCGGCCCAGTACATACACCTCCTTACCGTCGAGCGGGATATTCCCGCCGGGCACAAACACGAAATGTACGGTGGCATAGTCCGTCTGATAAAGCGGATCATAGGGCTCCGTCGTCTGGATGATAAAGCCGCCATTGTAATCCTTGTAAAAATAGAACTCCCGCTGGCTGCGATCCAGGTCGGGACGCAAAAAGATCTCGGTCGAGGTCTTGCCATAGTTGGCGGTCGCGACCCGGTCGCTCTGGAACCGGAAACTTTGCAAGTCCACCCAGCGCCATTCCGAGCCGCCTTCGAAATTGAAGTCATCGGCGCCGTTGTACTGCAGATCGTTGTTGAAATAGGTCCTCGGCTTTACCCCGCGGATCGCATTGTCCCAACGGTAATTCTGCAGCACCTCGACCCGCACCTGGTCCAGCGCATTGGGTGGATTGAGCGCCGCGACATTCAGCCGGAATTGAATATTCTGGTAAGTATGCGAGAGTTCGAAGTTCTGCGGTGTCAGCAGCTGACTCTGGATCTTCACCTTGGAATCCGTCACGAGAAACCGCTTGGTGAATGCGAGCTTCGAGGTATCGCCGTCGAGAAAGACCTTCAGCAAAAAATTCCCCGAATGAATGGGAACGCAATTGGGGTCGGGCACCATTGCCGTATAATGCACATAATGCGTGAGCGCCACCGACGAGATGCGGTAGTTCTCGATCCTTATCTGCGAAAACCCTTTTATATAGTCGAATTCCGTTACCTCCGCGGGCGTCCAGTCCTCGTTACAAAGCACGATCGAATAATAATAGTTCTTTACGCTCTCATCCAGATCGTCGAAATGCAACTCCAGCTGATCGCTGCTGTTCAGCCGGATAATAGGATAACCCAGTTGGTTACCGGCCGTAAAAAGCTGGGGCGTACCGATCGTCGGGGAGTAGACAAAGTCGGGTGTCTGCGCGTTACCGCCGATGGCGCCAAGGAGCAGGATCAACAGGATAATGCTGGCATTGCGAATCATGGCAAAAAGATACCTATTTTTGATCAAATAATGAATGTACCTGCTTTCATAGCCCGCCGTGTCGCTTTCAATCGGGAAAGATCCTTCTCCCGTTTTATCATCCGGCTGGCGATAGCGGCAACGGTGATCAGCGTCGCAGCCATGTTGCTGACCCTTTCCTTTACCAACGGCTTCCAGTATGCCATCAGCCAGAAGGTGTTCAATCTCTGGGGCCATATCCGGGTACAACACTTCTCCCCCAACCGCGGCCTCATCTCCGAAGAGGCGCCCATGGAGAAGAACGACACGATCCTGCAAATGCTCAAAAAGGATCCCGGCATCCGAACGATCCAGCCCTTTGCGACCAAGTACGCCGTCGTCCGGAGCAGCGAGAGCATCGATTATGTCCAGGTGAAAGGAGTGGAGAAGGAATATGATTTCAACAATCTGCGGGATTTTCTGAAAGCCGGGCGCTGGCCCCATTTTCCCGACAGCGGCTACAGCAACGAGATCGTTCTTTCCCAGTATACGGCCGGCCAGCTGAAGATCAAGGTCGGCGACAAGGTGGTCATCTATTTCGTCCGCAGCGACGGCCCGCCCCGCGTCCGGCCGATGATCGTTTCGGGACTTTTCAAGACCGGGATCGAGGACTATGACAAGCTCATCGCCATTGCCGATCTGCGCCTGATCCAGCGCCTCAACAACTGGACGCCCGATCAGATCGGCGGGTATGAGCTCTTTACAAAAGACTACAAGCAGGCGGAAGCGGTCAACTCCCGCATCTACGACCAGTTGCCAAAGGACTGGGGCAGCAACACGACCCAGGACACCTATCCCAATATCTTCGACTGGCTCAATCTCCAGAATACCACCATCGCGATCGTCCTCATCATCATGATCGTGGTGGCCACCCTGAACCTGGTCACGTGCCTGATCATCCTCGTACTGGAACGAACCCGGATGATCGGTATCCTCAAGGCGCTGGGCACACCAAATTTTTCCATCCAGACCATCTTCCTGTACCAGGGAGCCATCATCACCCTGTTCGGCATCGTCCTCGGCAACATCTTCGGGCTGTCGATCTGCTGGCTGCAGGAACGCTATGGTTTCATCACGCTACCCGAAGACGCTTATTTCATCTCCAAGGCGGTGATAAAATTGGAATGGTGGCATTTTGTGCTGGTGAATGGCGGTACGTTCCTGATCTGCTTCCTGATCCTCATGATCCCGACGATCATCGTCCGCCGGATGCAGCCCGCGCGGGCGATCCAATTCCGGTAATCTCCTCCCCGCCCTTTTCAGGTGGCCTTCACCGGCTCAACGCCCTACCAGGTGAGAGAGCAGGATCCCCGTGGCAACGGCCGCATTCAACGACTCCGCCTGACCGATCCGCGGAATGGTCACCCGGCGCGTCGCCAGTTGCTGCAGTTCCGGCCGGATCCCCTTCGATTCATTCCCGATGAGGACCCAGCCCTTGTCGAGATGCCCGATCCCATAAAGACGCTCACCTTCGAGGAGCGCAGCATACACCGGCAGCCCGGATGAGCGGATGACCGTGCCGGGATCCTCATAGGAAACCGGCACCCGGGCGATGCTGCCCATCGTGGACTGTATTGCCTTTGGATTGAAAACATCGGCGCTGTCGGCGCTGCAGACGACGGACGCAATGCCGAACCAGTCCGCCAGCCGGACGATCGTCCCCAGATTGCCGGGATCCTGGATACCGTCGAGCGCAAGATGAACGCCTTTGTCGAAAGCCGGGGCGGGAAAGACCGGCTTCTCGAATACCCCCACCACCTGGTTGGGTGTGGTCAGGGCCGACAGCCGCTCCAGTTCGGCCTCGCCGACCTCAGTCACGGCTGCGCGCTGGGCAGCCGGCAGCTCACCGATCCAGCCGGAAAGGGCATAGATCGCCCGCGGACGCACGCGGGACAGCTGTAATAATTCGCCGGTGATCTTGGGTCCTTCAACGACAAAAACCCCCTCTGCATCACGGAATTTTTTATGGCCTAAACTTTGAATATATTTGACCTGCGATTTTGTGATCAGCATTGCATTTCATTTACAATATGGACAAACGGCAAGTTACTGTATCTTTTCCCAACCCCGCAATGCTGCTGTTCATCTCCGCCTTCGCGTTGATCTTTTCCTGTACAGTCCCCCGGCATTACCAATACCACAAGCCCTTCGTCTATGCGGTAAACATAAAGGTGGAAGGCAATTTTCCCCCCGGCGAAAAGCAGGACCTGGCGGCAAAACTCTCCAATCAACTGGACGACAGCCTTCGCCCCCAGATAGTATCCATCCTGGGGGTCTACCGGAAGGTCATGTATCCTGCCGTGTTCGACACAGCCAATATCCGGCGGAGTAAGGGCTACATGTCAGCCCTGCTGGATGCATTGGGCTATAACAACCCCGTCATAAAAGATACCTTTCACATGGACACGGTCCGGTTCACGAGACATCCGGAACGGAACGAGTACCGGGCGACCGTCGACTTCACCGTCTATCCCGGCAAGCAGATGCGGCTGGACTCGATAGGGTTCAACCTTTCCACCCCGGCCCTGCAGGCCCTGGTCCTCGAACACCGGAAGGAGTCCCTGCTGAAAAAGGGCATGCCCTATTCAAAACAGCTGATCTCGAGCGAGCGCGACCGGCTGGTCACCCTGTTCCACAACAACGGGTATTACTATCTTTCCAAAGACGACCTGTACTTTGTCCGGGACTCCGTCGTGTCGGGTCTCATCGACCCGAACCTGGACCCCTTTCAACAGGCCGCCCTGCTGGAAGAACTGCGCAAAAAGCGGGAGCATCCAACCATCAACGTCGAGCTGAATGAACGGCCAATCCATGATTCCAGCCATCTCACCAGATATTACATCGGGCATATCAATGTCTATCCCGACCTGCCGATCCTCCTCGAAGATTCCGTGACGGTGAGCAATATCGACACGAGCGCCGCCCGCGGGTTCACGATCATCTCCCGGGCCAACAAGTTCAAACCCTGGGTCCTCACCCGCAACGTCTTCCTTCGTCCGGGCAGCCTCTACCAGCAGCAAAATGCGATCCGCACGCTCAACCGGTTCAACCAGATGGGCGCCTGGCAACAGTCGACGATCACCTTTACGCCATCCGACAGCAGCGACTCGGTGCTCGACGCGACCCTGAAGCTGTATCCGGCGACCAAACAATATTTCAACGCGGATTACGAAGTGGTCCGCAATACGAACGATATCGTCACGGCCACCAACCTTTTCGGGATCAACGCCAATATCGGTCTGCGCAACCGGAATGCCTTCAAGCAATCGGTGCTGACCTCCACGACGCTGCGGGGCGGGATCGAGCTGGGCTCCAACTTTATCCAGACGACACAGGCCAGCATCTCGCATTCGATCTCCTTCCCGCGGTTCATTCCGTCCTTCATCCTTTTCGACCGGAAGCTGCGACAAAAGGTGAACCGGATGGACAGCCTCAGGTCCGTGTTCAATATCAATGCTTCGTATATCGATCGCCGCCGGTTCTTCACGATGCGCTCCATCAACGGATCATTCGGCTGGCAGTATAACTGGGGGAATCGCTCCCTGCTGTTCCGGCCGGTCAATATCGAGTACACCCAGCTGGACAAGACGGACAGCTTCAAGACCTATCTGGCAAAGGTGCCCTCGCTCAATCTCGCTTTCAAAAGCGGGCTTGTCCTGAGTATGCAAGGCGTGTACAAATCCTTGCATACTTATGGCAGACACACGGATTTCCTTACGCTCAGCGGGGAAAGCAGCGGGGCCCTGGCGGGACTCATCTCCGAAAAACTGGACCGGGGAGCGCTGTGGCGATTCATCAAGGGCGAGGTGGACTACCGCCATCATATCGACTACCGGCGAACGCAGCTGGCGTTTCACGCCTATGCCGGCGCGGGCTGGGCCTATGGCCGGGAAGGTACCGGCTGGGAGCAGACCCTCCCCTTCTATAAGGCGTTTTTCGCGGGGGGCCCCAACAGCATGCGGGGCTGGCAGGTGCGGCAACTGGGATTGGGTTCGTCCAAATATTATGACACGGCGGGAATGTCCACGAAGACCTATCCCCTCGACCGGTTTGGAGATGTCCAGCTGGAAGCAAATATCGAGTATCGTTTCCCGTTGGGCACGCTCTTCGGGGTAGTGAAGGTCCTCAGTGCCGTGTATGTGGATGCGGGGAATATCTGGGACCGCCATGTGCTGATCGACAGCCCTGCCATCACCAAGGAAGCCGACAAAGGGAGCGACTTCATGTTCAACCGTTTTTACCGGGAGATCGCCGTCGATGCCGGCACCGGGCTTCGTTTTGACCTCGACTGGTTCATCATCCGCTTCGACTACGCATATAAATTGAAGGACCCGCAACGCGCGGACCACGCGGAGAAATGGTTCTATGATATGCAGCTCTTCAAGGGCCAGTTCCAGCTGGGGATCGGGTACCCGTTCTAGCCGCCACCGCCCCCACCCCCGCGGGCGGTGCTGTCCGCATTGTCGAATTTACCCGCAATATATTCCTTCGCCGCCTCCATGTTCATCGCATCGTCGACGTGGAACTCCCCGATCCGGGTGCGGCGCAGGCCGCTGAGATAGCCTCCGCAACCCAGAACAGCGCCGAGATCGTTGGCAAGACTGCGAATATAGGTCCCCGTTGAACAGACAACGCGAAATTCCAGTTCCGGCAGCCGGAAGTCCGTGATCTCGAACCGGCTGACCACGACCCTGCGCGGCTCGAGCTTGACCTCCTTTCCTTTCCGCGCGAGTTCATAGACGCGCTTCCCGTTTACCTTTATGGCCGAATGGATCGGCGGCGTCTGCCAGATCTCCCCCGTGAATTCCCGGAAGATAGTTTCCTTCACGGCTTCTTCCGTCAGGTAAGCCGGGTCCTTGCCCGGCACGGGCTCGCTTTCCAGATCATAAGTCGGCGTGCTCGCGCCCAGGACGATCGTCCCGGTATATTCCTTTTCCTGCGCCATATAGTCGTTGATCCGCTTGGTGAATTTTCCCGTGCAGAGAATAAGCAATCCCGTCGCCAGGGGATCGAGGGTCCCGGCATGACCGACCTTTTTTGTCTTTACCATCGGCCGCAACTTGCGAACGACATCGAATGAGGTCCATTCAAGCGGTTTGTCGATAAGGAGCACCTGGCCCTGCTCGAAGAAATGGGGAGTTGGTTCCATCGCCGCAAAGATACGCCTTCGCGGCGTCCTTCGCGACTGCAGTTACTCATATAGCCTGTCGCGCCTTTATCTCGAGGTATTTGTTGACGGTCTGCACCGTCAGATTTTCCGGTGCCGTCAGGATCGTCGCGATCCCATGCTGGTTCAGCTCTTTTACGATCAGCCGCTTTTCATAAGCGAACTTATCGGCGATGGTCTTTTCATAGACACCCTCGATGTCCGCCGTCTCCTGCTCCTGCAGTTGCCGCAGCCCGGTATTTTCGAAGAATACGACCAGCAGCAGATGACGCCGCGCGATGGCGCGGATATACGGCATCTGCCGCTCCAGCCCCGACAAAGACTCGAAATTGGTGAACAGCACGATCAGGCTTCGCTGGGTGATACGCGTCCGGACCATCGCATAGAGCTTCTCATAATCCGTCTCCTGCCAGCGCGTTTGCTGGTTGTAAAGGATCTCGAGGATATTGGTCATCTGCGTCGAATGGCGGCTCGCGGGCAGAAAGGTCCCGATCACGTCGCCAAAGGTCAGCAATCCCGCCTTATCTTGCCGGATCAGCGCAACACGCGACAGAACAAGGGTCGCATTGATGGCGTAGTCGAGCAGGCTGAGCCCGTCAAAGGGCATTTTCATTACGCGCCCCTTATCGATCAGGCAATACACCTGCTGGCTCTTCTCGTCGGTAAAGGTATTGACCATCAGCTGTCCGCCCTTGCGCGCCGTCGCCTTCCAGTTCAGGCTGCGGATATCGTCCCCCGTGACATATTCCTTGATCTGCTCGAATTCCAGGCTGTGCCCGAGCTTCCTGATCCGCTTGGCCCCGCTTTCCGCGCGATGGTCGCTGTCGGCAAGCAAGGTATACTGCCGCAGCGCAAAATAGGAGGGCAACACCCGCACCATCGTCCTGGCCTCTTTGATGCTTCGCCGGATCACCAGTCCGAACGGACTGCGGATAAAGACATTGATGTTATAGAAGATATATTCGCCCCGCTCGGTCGGCCGGACGCTGTAGTCGAGCTCGCCCTTCGCTCCCTGCTTCAGATCGGCATACAGCGAAAAATTCCGCTGCTGGAACTGATCGGGCAGTTCGTCGATGATCCTCAACCTGACCGGAAAAGGATAGTCGTTGGTCACGTGAAGCCGCACGGGGTTGCTGTCGCCATTGCTCATCCGGTCCCCGGTCTCCCGCTGGACGGGGATGGGATTACGACGCAGGAACAAGACCAGGTAGTCGAGGATCGTCACGACGGCGAAGAATAACAAAAGTAACTGGGCTATCGGAAAGAGGAACGGAACCCCGAACGAGGCCACGAATACGAGGATGATCCCGACGAAGATCCAGTAGAACCGGCGGGAGAAGAACAATGACTTATAAAACCTCTTTAACATCGAATTTTATTATTGGCCTTCGGCGCTACCTGGGTACCTCGATTGATTTAATGATCTCGGCGATGATATCGTCGGCTGTCGTGCCTTCCATTTCCCGTTCGGGCGTGAGCACCAGGCGGTGGCGCAGCACAGGCGGCGTGATGTAAATGATATCTTCGGGCGTCACGAAATCGCGGCCCTGCATCGCCGCAAAGGCCTTTGCCCCATTCAGGATGCCGATGGAGGCGCGGGGCGACGCTCCCAGGTAGATCGCCTTATGATTGCGGGTCGCGGTCACGATGGCCGTTATGAAATGGATGAGCTTGTCTTCGATATGCAAGGCGCGAACCTTGTCCCGGAGCTGCTGGATCCGGTCGCCGGTGATCACGGCAGCCACCGTATCGATCCGCTGGTCGCCTTTCATCAGGTGATGGTTGGAGACGATGTGGAACTCCTCCTCCTGGGTGGGATACTGCACCCTGATCTTGAACAGGAACCGGTCGAGCTGCGCTTCCGGCAAATGGTAGGTACCCTCCTGCTCGATGGGGTTCTGCGTCGCTACGACCATAAAAGGCGGCTGCAGGTGGTAGGTCTGCCCATCTACTGTGATCTGCCGCTCTTCCATGACCTCGAACAGCGCCGACTGCGTCTTGGCCGGAGCCCGGTTGATCTCATCGATCAGTACGATATTGCTGAAGATAGGTCCATGTTTGAACTGGAAGTTGCTATCCCGCGGATTGAACACGCTGGTCCCGATGACATCGCTCGGCATCAGATCGGGGGTGAACTGGATGCGGGAGAAGCCGACCGAGATCACCCGGCTGAGCAACTTTGCCGTCAGGGTCTTGGCGACACCGGGGACTCCCTCGATAAGGATGTGGCCGTCGGCAAGGATGCCCGACAATAACAGCTCGATCATGGCCTCCTGGCCGACGATGACCTTTCCGATCTCACTCTTCAGTTGAGCTACTGCCTGTCTGAGATCATCGAGATCCGTCCGCTGTTCGAAAAAATTCTCTTCCATGTTTATGAATATTTATAAAATGCTTCCAATTGACGATGAAGCCGCATCAATTCCTCATCGGACACGTATCCTTTTACGGGCAGCTGTTGCATCGTCTCCACCATCCCCTGCAGTTGCTCCTTCGGGTAACCCGTCCGGTAGGCCAGCCGGTTGACAAAGTCCTCGTCCATCGCCGTCACCGGCAGATGGTAACGGGTGCGGACCTGATCCTGGAAATGCATCGCCATTTTATTTGCCAGGTTGCGGTTGTCGCGGCGTTGGAAATAAAGTCTGCCGATGGTGCGCACAAAGTCCAGCGAGGTATTCCGCAACGGTGCAATGGCGGGAACCATCCGTTGCCTCCGTTTCGAATCGAACAGATAGATCAGCAGAAAAAGCCCGAGCAGGAGCCAGAAAGCCCAGCGCAGCGCGGCATTCGAAAAAATATATTGCAGTGCGGAAAACGATTTATCATGGCCGTACCGGTAGTAATCGCTCCAGACGACCTGCTTTGTGGAGGAAGGCAGATAGGATAACGCATTCTCGTAATAGCCGATATTCTGCTTGTGCAACAGGAAGAAATTGGAGAAGGCAAGCGGCGAAAAATGCAGGAAGATGGCCCCGCCTCCTTTATAGGTGATGCGCACGAAATTGGGATGTCCCTGGACGTCCCGGCCCAATACCGAGGTATATTGGGAATCCAGCGTGGTGATATAGGACTCATAGCCGTCGCCCGGATAACTGAACGTCTTGTAGGCCGCATTGACGGGACTGTAGACCCCGACCGTGAGGCTGTCCATCCGCTCCCGCATAAAGCTGAAATGATAGGCCGTGCGGACCCCGAGTGCATGCAGCAGCGTATCGCTGATATCGAAGGCGGAAATGAAGACCTGGTTGCCCTCCCCGGCGAAATTGATGATCGACCCAACGTCTTCCGGCGTAGCCGAGAAACCCGTGAATATACAGATCATCGCTTTCTTCTCCTCACCCGAGATCTTCTGCGGGGTTTTCGAAGCCGTGGAGATCTCCGCATCCGGGAACAACCACGACAGGCCCTCGTAAGCGATGCGTGCACCATAGGGGGCATCATCGTTTGGCCGGAGAGTGATTCGCCGGTTGAGCTCCTTGGTTCTGCCCCCGCCGCAAGAAGCCAGCAGCAGTACCATCGATATGCCCATCAGGATCTTTCTCATGCCTGCAGGGTTTTAAAGAATTCCGTAAAATATTCATGCAGCCGCTGGAACGACGCCTCGCTGAGAATAAAGTCTCCATACCACACCCGTTCATATGCGCCGGTGAGAACCCGGAAGGCAGGCTCCAGATGGGTGCCATGCAACTGGCGGAGGTATTGCTGGTTGGTCGTCTCGGCATGCAGCCGGACGAAATTGCGGGCGCTCAGCAGATGCAGCGATTTCAGATACAAATAGCGAGTGACCTGGCGCTTGTCGCCGATGCCCAGGTAGTACCGCAGCCGCTCATCGATATCCTCGGGTTGCGGCAGACCTTCCTCTTCTTCGATACTTCCCTTCGTCTTTTTCGTTTTCCGGTAGAAGAGGGTCAGGTTGTTCTCCATGGCGATGCGGATGATCGCATAGAGCAACAACGCACCCAGCAGGCCGAGGATGGTATACTTAAAGCCGTCGCTTGTAAGGAGGCGGGCCAACCAAAGCTGGAAGCTGCCTGGTTTCTCCCGGCGGATCTTCCAGTAGTCCGGATCGTTGGCATACGCATATTTCGGGTTGTGCCGCCAGCGATAGACCGTCGTATCGGGCAGATGCCTCAAGACAGGGGATTCGTCCGGCGAAGGTGTGGCTGTTCCCAATTCCGGCGCGGCGGAAAACGTAGTGTCGATATGGGTCTTCAATGCTGATGTGACCGGAGGTCCTTCTTCCCCGACGACGATGGTGTCGGCCACCGCGGTATCCACTTTGGGCGACTGGTCCTGCTGCGCAGTGGCGGCAAGTTGACCGGTCAGCAGGAAAAAGAGAAGGATTCCGGGACAGCGGCGGATCATCATACGGGTCTGCTTTTTTTCTCGAGCCGGATAGGATAAACGACAAAGTACCAGATCACGAAGAACAGGGAGGCGCTGAGAATGGAAACACTCAGCCAGATCGGCATCCGGGAATAGCGGGTCACGAATCCCTCCAGGAAAGCAGCGGCGATAAAGACCGGCACAAGACCGATCATCAGTTTGATTCCATCCTTGCCGCCCCGCTTCAGCGAGTCGATGCGCCGGTGGGTACCCGGGAACAGGATACTGTTCCCCAGCACAAGCCCGGCCGCCCCGGCGATGATGATGGAAGAGATCTCCAGCGTACCGTGGATCCAGATGACCAGCACGGATTGCAGTCCGAGCCCCTTCGTAAAGAAATAATATTGAAAGGCGCCAAGCATGACCCCGTTGATGAACAACTGCCAGACGGTGCCTATCGAAAGCAGAAAGCCGCAGATAAAAATGCGGAACGATACCTGGATATTATTGGAGGCGATCCACAGAAACATATTCAGCTGATCGTCGTTTTTGTAGACGCCAAAAGGGTCGCCCTTGGCAATATTATCTTCGGTCATATCGACATAGTGGTCGCCGAGGACTCCGCGGACAAAGGTTTCGTCATGCGCCGCGGAAAAGGCCGCCATGACGCCGAACAAGGTGAAAATGATAAAGGCATAGAGGATCTCCCGGTGATACCGCCGCACGACCCCGGGTAGTTCCGTTTTCCAGAAGCGGATGATGCGGGACGATTCTTCCTTCTTGTTCCGGTAAATGCCGAGATAGATGCGCGAGGCGAGCCCGTTGAGATAGGTGGTCACCTTGCTGTGCGGATAAAAGGTCTTGGAATAACCGAGGTCGTTCACCAGATCGGTAAATTGTCCGGCCATTTCATCAGGATCGGTCGCAGGTTCATATTGATATTGCTTCCACTTATCAATATTTTTCTTAATAAAGAGACCTTCTCTCACTGGAAAGATTTAGTAGTATATTTAACCCCAATATAGTGATTTTTTCATGCTGCTGGTAAAATTGGACACGGGTTTCAACATCGAGGTGGATTTTCTCCTCCCGGGTTTCTTCAAGCGATTTCTCGCCTGGATGATCGACATCGCGATCATGTTTGCCTATTATTGGGCGGGGGGCCGGATGCTGAGCGCCGCATTGGGAAGCAACGACCACGTTCTCTGGGCCTGGGTGTTGTTCTCGATCCCTCCCTTGTGTTATCATTTGCTCTGCGAGATCTTTCTCAACGGGCAAAGCGTCGGCAAGAAGGCGACACGGATCAAGGTCATCTCCGCGGACGGGGGTGAGCCATCCCTCAGCCAGTATCTCATCCGCTGGTTGTTCCGGCTGGCGGATCTCCCGTGGTGGATCTTCGCGATCGTGTTCGAAGGCGCCCTGCCGTGGTGGTGTTCGATCTTCGTCTTTGGCGGACTGGCCAGCATCCTGGCAACTCCCTACTCCCAACGGATCGGCGACCTGGTGGCCGGCACTATCCTCATCGACACGCGCAACCGTACGTCCTGGGAGGATACCGTCTTTACCGAGCTGGCGGAAGACTACAAACCCCGCTACCCGCAGGTGATGCAGTTGAGCGATAAGGATATCAATACCCTCAAATCGATCATCAATTCGGTGAGTAAAAGCGGCGACTATGATCTGTCCATGCGGATTGCCGATCGCATCCGGAGCAAGCTCGATATCTACAGCGATCAGGATTCACTCGATTTCCTGCAGACGCTGCTGAAGGATTACAACTACTATTCCACGAACTAGATGCCTGCTGTCCGCCCCAGCGAGACAATGATCAGCAGGAACCAGATGACGAACAGCCCCAGGCCGATGATCATCATTACGCCCACGTAGCGGAAGAAGGCCCGCATGTTCTTCAGCGAGATGTTCAGCTGCTCCTGGTCGTTGTTAAGCAGCGCGTGCCGTGTCTTGCGGCCGAAATTGTACAGGTACAGACAGGGAAAGAAATTGAGAAGTGCGATGCCGATGTAGACCACCGCGATGAACCCGGCTCCCAATCCTCCATACATGCCGGACGTCCCCAGCGAATTGAGTGTGCCGGAGAGCACCGTCGCAAAAACAACGGCGATCACTACAAAAAATCCGCAAAAGATAAAACCGGCGATCGCGAGAAATCGCGCCCATTTCGCGGCATCCCGGAGATAGGACATGGCGGTCTGATCGATCTGAAGTTCGAATAGACTGGATGGCATCGTTGATTCCATGGTTGAACGTTTTGGGAGAATGATATCGACGAACCTGAAAATAAAGAAAATATCAATACGCCCGCGCAAAAAGCACCCGCTGCTTGCTTGGATTCCCCGTTAGGATACATTTCCCTTCTTCGGGCGGATTGTTCAGCGGGATGCACCGGATCGTCGCCTTTGTCTTGTCCTTTATCGCCTCTTCGGTTGCGGCAGTCCCGTCCCAGTGCGCCAGCACGAAGCCGCCTTTTTCGTCCAGCAGCCGCTCGAACTCTGCCATCGTATCGGCGCGGGTGATATGCGAGTCGCGAAAAGCCCTCGCTTTTTCGAACATGTTTTTCTGGATCGTCTCGAGCAACTCGCCGACATAGGCCGGCAATCCTTCGACGGGTACCGAGGTCTTTTCCTTCGTATCCCGGCGGGCCACTTCGACGACGCCGTTGTCGAGGTCGCGAAGCCCCATGGCCATGCGCACAGGTACACCTTTCAGTTCGTATTCCGCGAATTTGAATCCGGGCCGGTTGTTGTCATTGTCGTCGTATTTGACACTGATGCCCGCGGCCTTGAGGGATGCGGCCAGCTCTTTTCCTTTTGCATCGAGTTCGCTCTTGCGCTCATCCCCTTTATAGATGGGCACGATCACGACCTGCAGCGGCGCGATCCGGGGCGGAAGGATGAGCCCGTCGTCGTCGCTGTGCGCCATGACCAGACCGCCGATCAGCCTCGTGCTGACACCCCAGCTGGTTGCCCATACATAGTCGAGTTTGTTGTTCTTGTCCGAGAATTTTACTTCGAAGGCCTTTGCGAAGTTCTGGCCGAGGAAATGGGAAGTCCCGGCCTGCAGCGCCTTGCCGTCCTGCATCAGCGCTTCGATACAATAGGTGTCGACGGCGCCGGCAAACCGCTCGCTTTCGGTCTTCACCCCCCTGATCACCGGCACGGCCATATACTCCTCGACGAATGTTGCGTAGACATGGAGCATCTGTTCGGCCTCGGCGACGGCTTCACCGGAGGTCGCATGCGCCGTGTGCCCTTCCTGCCAGAGGAACTCCGCGGTGCGCAGAAAGAGGCGGGTCCGCATTTCCCAGCGAACGACATTGGCCCACTGGTTGATGAGCAACGGCAGATCGCGATAACTGCGGATCCAGTCCCGGTAGGTATTCCAGATGATGGTCTCACTGGTAGGCCGGATAATGAGCTCTTCCTCGAGCTTTGCTGTCGGATCCACCACTACCCCTCCCCCATTGGGGTCATTCATCAGGCGGTAGTGCGTCACCACGGCGCATTCCTTGGCGAAACCTTCCACGTGGGCGGCTTCCCTGCTGAGAAAGCTCTTGGGAATGAACAGCGGGAAATAGGCATTGACGTGGCCCGTGTCCTTGAACATCCGGTCCAGCTGGTCACGCATCTTTTCCCAGAGCGCAAAACCGTAGGGTTTGATGACCATACACCCTCTGACCTCGGAATGATCGGCAAGACCACCCTTGATCACCAGATCGTTATACCATTGCGAATAATCCTGTGCCCGGCTTGTTATCTCTTTGCTCATATGCGATTTACGATATATTTAAATTAATCAGCTTTTAACAAGAAAATGTTAACTTTCCCGGAAAGGCCTCGTTATTTATTGTAACTTTACCATAACACGGAGGTTGTGAATAGAGCGGCCCTGACGGGCAGCAAAAATAGCAACTTCAACCGATAAAAAAGTACTGTTGCCATGAAACGCCTATATACCTTTCTAGCTGTAGCCGCGGTGATCTCCATGAGCAGTTGCTCATCCTCCCGCAACGCACAAACGACAGACGATGTCTACTATTCCTCGGGCTCCAGGCGGACTACCGCTGCTGCCGACGACAACGGGAAAGACGAATATTACAGCACCCGGCCCAGCGACAACTATGTTCGCATGAAAGCGGAAGATCAGAGCCGCTGGTCTTATTTCGACGACTACGGCACCTACGACTCCTACTATGCACCCGGTTACTCCTACGGCATGGGTCTTGGCTACGGCTACCCTTCCTATGGATTTGGATATGGCTACGGCCTTGGATTCGGCTATTCCCTTTGGGATCCGTTCTTTTCCTGGAGCAGCTACTGGATGTGGAACAGCTGGTATAATCCTTATTTCTACAATCCTTATTATGGCGGCGCCGTCTACGTTACCCACGGATACGGATCCTCGCCAGCCGGAGTCTATTCCAATCTTCGCCCTTTCAACTCCATTGCTTATCGCAACGGGGTATCGGCCACCACACGGACCACCAACAGCGGTTCCCGGTTCTATCGTCCGGGCATGGCTACCACGTCCAACTATAATCGCGGACTTAACAACGGTCAGAGCAGCCAGGGAAGACCGGTGAACAATTCGTTCTATCGTCCTTCCAACACCACCAACAACAGCAATAACGGGTTCAGCAGGCCGTCCTTCAGCCAGCCGACCCGGAGCTACACTCCTTCGGGAGGTGGCGGTGGCGGCGGTGGTTTCAGCAGACCGGGACGTCACTAATCCCCGTCACTAATCGTTTATATCGCGTCGCTAATCAATTTTTTAGGGGCTTACTAACCTAACACCTTTATATGCGTAAACTATTGTTTATCATAGGCATACCCCTATGCCTGCATGTCAGCGCCCAACTTCCTGAAGATGCTCTTCGCGCCTCCTGGACAACCCCAGGCGGCACAGCCCGCCAACAAGCGATCGGCGGAGCCATGGGTTCCCTCGGCGGCGATATCACAGCAGCCTTCGTCAACCCTGCCGGTCTCGCTGTCTACAAGACCCGGGAGCTTGTCCTCAGCCCCGGCTGGCGTTTTCAGTCGGATAAGGGCAGCTACCTGGGCCAGACCACCAAGGCGCCAACCTCCAACCGGTTCTCGCTCGGCGCCAGCGGCATCGTGCTTCCCTACCAGGGCGCCATTCCCGGCGTCAACAACACCTTTGCCATTTCCGTCAATCGTACGGCCGACTTCAACAGCCATGTGACCTACCAGGGATACAACAACTATAGCTCACTCTCCGAGCAATACGTAGAAGAGTTTGCGGCTTCCGGCCTCGATATCAATAGCGGGATGGGCAGCCCCTATCTTACCTACGGAACAAGGATGGCGATCTATACCTCGCTGATCGATACGGCGACCATCAACGGGAGCCTGCAGGTGATCGGGCAGCCCCAGAAATCTTCGAAGCTGCTCCAGCATAACGACCTCCGGTCCACCGGCGGCATTACCGAGCTCGCGTTTTCGCTGGCGTCCAGCTATAGTGACAAATTCTATATCGGCGGCAGCATCGGCATCCCCATCTACGACTACACCCGCTACCAGACCTATACCGAGACCGACGCGAGCGGCAACACGAACAACGACTTTCAATCCTTCACATATACCGAGGCGTATTCGACAAAAGGCGCCGGCATCAATGCGAAGCTGGGGATGATCTACAGTCCGACGAGTGCCTGGCGCATCGGCCTCGCCATCCATACTCCTACGGCCTTCAGCCTTACGGACAGGATCAGTGCCGGGATGACCGCCCGGACAGAGAACTATACCGGCCTCCCCGAAGTTTCCGTCACGTCCCAGGAACTGGATGGTCTCAGCAATCTCAACCCCGGCCCGAATTCCTTCAACTATAAACTGGTAACCCCCTGGCATTTTCTCGTCAGCGGCAGCTATATCTTCGGCGGCGGCCAGGCCGACTCCAAAAAACAAAAAGGGTTCATCACGGGCGACCTGGAATATATCACCACGAATAACCCGCATTTTAGCAGTGACGGCAACAACGACGGCAGCGGCAACAATGTCAATATCTATGATCCCGTGAACGCGGCGATAAAAGAGACCTACAAAGGAACCATCAGCGCCCGGCTGGGTGGTGAGATGAAGTTCGATGCCTTGATGGTGAGACTGGGCGGAGCCTATTACACCAATCCCTATCGCTATAGCGGGGTAAAGGCCGACCGGCTCTTCCTCAGTACGGGCGTTGGCTATCGCAAAGGGATCTTCTTCGCCGATCTGACCTATGTGGCGCGATTCAGCCGCGACATCAATGTCCCCTACTATCTTGCCGACAAGGACAACACCGCCGCTACATTGAAAGAAATGGGGGGAACGTTCCTGCTTACCGTTGGGATAAAGCTGTAGTGAGCCAGGGTTCCATCATCTTCGCCCAAATGGCGTATTCCTTTCCTGAAAAATGCAGGCCATCCGTGGCGATAAGCGCGGGATCGCCAACTGCCTTTCGGCTTTCGGTCGTCACATCGAGATAATGCACCCTGAAGGCCGCCGCGATGCGGTTGTTGATGGCATTGAAGCTGTCGATCTGCGCGGCTATGAGGCCGGTATTTCTGTTGCGGGCGAATGGAGTGACCGAATAGTCGGGGATCGACAGGACCAGCACGTGACCGGGCCTGTCGCCGGCGAGATGGATCGCGGCCTTCAACAGGGTGGTGAACTGCTCGCTGTATTCCTGCTGGGGGCGTCCCTGGTATTGGTTGTTGACCCCGATGAGCAGCGAGACGGCGGCGTAGTTTGTATCCAGTCCGGCGCTGTCGATAGCATCCAGCAGATTGCCCGTGGTCCAGCCGGTAGTGGCGATGATATGGGGATGGCTGCCGGGATAAAGCTGTCGCAGGGCCTGGACGGGGTAGCGCTGACTGGAGTCGACCGACTCGCCGATCGTGTAGGAGTCGCCGAGGGCGAGATAGGTGGGGGCGGCTTTATGCGGGCGCACGGCGACCATGGCCGCGATCGCGGCGATCAGGATCAAGGGCTTCATACCAATTATATACGCAAAAAAAAGCCCCGCGGTTTGCGGGGCCTTTTCTTATATGGAAGTCCTTTCCTAGTAGTCCATCCCACCCATTCCAGGTGCACCACCCGGATGAGCGTGTGCTTCTTCCTTCTTCGGCTTGTCGGCGATGACACACTCCGTGGTCAGCAACATACCGGCGATGGAAGCGGCGTTCTCAAGCGCGATACGAGTTACCTTGGTCGGATCGATGACGCCTGCCTTCAGCAGGTTCTCATATTGCTCAGTACGGGCGTTGAAGCCAAAGTCGGCCTTTCCTTCCCTTACTTTCTGAACGACGATGCTGCCTTCGAGCCCGCTGTTAGCCACTATCTGGCGCAGGGGTTCTTCGAGGGCGCGTTTTACGATGGCGATACCGGTAGTCTCATCTTCGTTGGCGCCTTTCAGGCGATCGAGAGAGTCAACGGCGCGGATATACGCGATACCACCGCCCGGAACGATGCCTTCTTCAACGGCAGCGCGGGTTGCGTGGAGAGCGTCATCGACGCGATCCTTCTTCTCCTTCATTTCCACTTCGGTAGCAGCACCGACGTAGAGAACGGCTACACCACCAGCCAATTTTGCAAGACGCTCCTGCAATTTTTCCTTATCGTAATCGGAAGTCGTCGTTTCGATCTGAGCCTTGATCTGGTTGACGCGGGCCGTGATATCTTCCTTCTTACCCTTTCCGCCGACAACGGTCGTGTTGTCCTTGTCGATGGTAACGGAAGCGGCAGTACCGAGGTAAGTGAGGTCAGCGCCTTCCAGTTTGTACCCCTGCTCTTCGCTGATGACGATCCCCTTGGTGAGGATAGCGATGTCCTGCAGCATTTCCTTGCGGCGATCGCCAAAGCCGGGAGCCTTAACGGCAGCGACCTTGATCGTACCACGCAGCTTGTTCACCACCAGGGTAGCCAGTGCTTCACCTTCCAGGTCTTCAGCGATGATCAGCAGGGGACGACCCGACTGTGCCACCTTTTCCAGGATGTGAAGGATATCCTTCATCGCGGAGATCTTCTTGTCGTAGATCAGGATGTAAGGATTCTGCAGCTCGGCTTCCATCTTTTCGCTATTGGTAACGAAATAGGGAGAGATATAGCCACGATCGAACTGCATACCTTCTACTACTTCTACCGTAGTATCGGTTCCCTTTGCTTCTTCGACGGTGATGACGCCTTCCTTGCCTACTTTGCCGAAGGCCTGGGCGATCAGCTTGCCGATGTTGTTATCGTTGTTGGCAGAAATGGAAGCCACCTGCTCGATCTTGTTCTTGTCGTTGCCGATCGTCTGGGACTGAGCGCCCAGATTGGCGACTACTTTCTCGACGGCTTTGTCGATACCGCGCTTCAGATCCATGGGATTGGCGCCGGCAGCGACGTTCTTCAGACCTTCACCGATGATGGCCTGGGCCAGAACGGTAGCCGTAGTCGTTCCGTCACCAGCGATATCCGCGGTCTTGGAAGCCACTTCTTTTACCATTTGGGCGCCCATGTTCTCGATGGGGTCTTCCAGCTCGATCTCCTTGGCAACGGTAACACCGTCCTTGGTGATGGCGGGAGCGCCGAATTTCTTTTCCAGTACTACGTTACGTCCTTTGGGGCCGAGAGTCACCTTTACGGCGTTGGCCAGCGTATCTACGCCCTTCTTCATCCTGTTGCGGGCTTCGATATCGAAGAAAAGTTGTTTTGCCATAGTTATTTTAGTTGAGCTGTTATCAAAAATTAAACGATTGCTAAAATGTCAGACTCCCGCATGATCAGGAAGTCATCACCTTCGATCTGGATCTCGGTACCGGCATATTTGCCATAGAGGACCGTATCTCCGACCTTAACCGTCACCGGCTCGTCTTTCTTGCCGGGACCAGCGGCTACTACCGTACCACGTTGCGGCTTTTCTTTTGCAGTATCCGGAATAATGATACCGCCGGCAGTCTTTTCTTCAGCGGGAGCTGGCTTCACAATTACCCGATCAGATAAGGGGGTAACGCTTAACTTTTTGCCCATAATTGTATTTGATTTAATGTTTTGATGATGTATGACCTGGCAGAAATGACAGGTCGGCAAAGGTAAACGAATTTCATACCAAACCGGACCTTAATGCCATTTTTTCAGGCCCCCTTAAATGGAAGAAGGGCCCCGCAGGGCCCTCCCGGACTTGTCGGCAGGCGTTGGAAACTATCTTTGAACAACTTGGCTTTCAACCGAATAAAGTAGTTTTCCAAGCGAAGTAATCAGGTTTGCAGGTACCCCGTTCTTTGTTGCGGAGGCGGCTACATCCTTGACGAACTCGTCAAAATCCTGACTGTCGACCTTTCCGGTCATCCGTGGATTGGTAGTCGGGTTATGCGCATTCGTCATGCTCAATCCGCTATAGGGATAGTCCTTCGCCCCGGTGGCAGTCGCCACGAAATTGGAAAGATTGGCACTTAATTTTTGAAGCCCGCTGGTGTTGCCGGACGTGACCTCGCCAAGCAGGACCTTGAAATATCCGTTGATCTGGTTGTCGGCGGCGATGATAAAGATCGCGCTGTCGACGACGCTGCGAACCCCGAGATATCCTTTTTCGACCATCGTCCCCGGATGAGCGGGATCATTCACCTTTGCCGTCCCGCCCAGCGAATCATAGAGCGTAGGCGGCGCCGAAGAATTGTGATCTTTGTGACAGGCCGTTGCGCCGAGGAACAGGATACCCAGCGCAACCAGGGTCGTCCATACTGCTGTGTTCTTACTGCTATTCATAATGGAATTTTTAATGGGTTAATAACCGGCGGGGCAACTGCCGCGCATCTCACTCGCGGCGGACAGCACCCGTCTTGCTTGTTTATAAGGCAGCTCTTTCGAAAGACCGGCGGCAATCCGGTTGCCGTCATTCTGCACCGGAGCGAAACTGAATACGGCGATCGCCGTCTGCGGATTCACCAGCACATGATCCACGCCTTTCTGCCGGTACAGCCAGGACGTGATCCGGTCGGCGTCGGCCTTGTCCATGGGCTGCCGGATATCGATCCGCGCCAGAACCCGCGTCGAGGCATCGATATGCGGCCGGGTAACCCACCAGATATGGACGGCCAATACCACCACAGCCGCCAGGAATACAGACAGCAATCCCAGGGCAATTCTCTTCCATGTCCTTTTTTGCATAAAAAAGATTAAATAGGTTTTACAATAAATAAATGAGGCTTTCTTTAGAACGGGTAGGTTTCAGCACAACGGCCGTCGGGTGATCTTTTTGAGGGAGCTCGGGTATAATTTACGATGTAAGCATCCGGGCAGATTTGCGATTCTCTAAAATTCTTAAAATCCGCCTCAGCACCGCCTTAATTGCCTATATTTGCAGCCGCAAAGCTCTTATTATATTATAATGATCAGTAGAAGAAATATCCGGGTAAAGGTGATGCAAACCCTTTATACGTTGGAAGCGCAGGAACAGCCCAGGAAGCCGGAAGAAGAAGCGCAGAAGCCGGCGCTCAAACCGGCCGATCCGCTGAAGATCCTGCAGAAACATTTCGATCAGTCCAGGCAATTATTATCCTATCTTATATATTTCATCACCGAGGTCGCCCGCTATGCGGAAACAGACTCGAGACTTCGCGCCTCCAAACACCTGCCCAGCGGAGAGGACCTGAATGTCAACATAAAGCTGGCCGGCAACGAATTGCTGTGGAAGATGATGGAAGACGCTTCACTGAAAAAAGCCTTCGAGACGGACAAGCCGCAACTGCAGGACAACGGGGAATTGATCCGCCGCATTTACCTGGAGCTCGTGCCGACCCCCGAATACCAGCAGTACATCGCGGTGCAGGGCCGGGACAAAAAGTCCGAAAAAGAGATCCTCGAATTTATCTTTTCCGAAAAGATGCTGGCCAACGAGGCATTTACCTCCCATGTCGAAGAGCTGTTCACCAACTGGGACGACGACGGCGAGATGATCAGTCAGCTGGTCGCCGGGTATATCGCCAAGCCGGGCTCGCTGGATTTCCAGGAGATCGTGAGCAAGGAGAAAAAGGAATTTGCCCAGCAGCTGCTAAAGACGGTCATTGACAAGAAAGAAGTGGTCATGGACCTGATCCGACCCCGGCTGAAGAACTGGGACCCGGACCGGATCGCCACCCTGGATATGATCCTGATGCAAATGGGCGCGGTAGAATTCCTGTATTTCGAGACCATCCCGCCCAAAGTAACGATCAATGAATACATCGATCTGGCCAAGGACTACAGCACACCCCAGAGCGGACAGTTTGTCAACGGCATCCTGGACAATATCCATAAGGAGCTGGTCCGGGAAGATAAGATGCATAAGATCAATTTCAAGGCGAATTAGTACGTTTGCAAAAAATCGACGGCATGTACAGACTCATCGGCTCCTGCCTTTTACTGGCGTTGCTCGCCGGATGCGGCGGAAGGGATCAATCGAATTCCCCCATCAGCCCCGGCTCCGCGCAGTTCCTGGCCATGAAGGACTCGGCCCGGTTCACGACGATCCAATGGCTCGATTCCTCGAAGGACTACGGGAAGATCCCCGAAGGCCAGCAGTTGGACGTATCTTTCCGGTTTAAAAATACCGGGACCACCCCGCTGGTGATCGGCAGGGTCCAGCCCAGCTGTGGCTGTACGGTTGCCCAGCAGCTCCGGGAGCCGGTCGCACCCGGCGCCGAGGGCGAGATCAAGGCCTCTTTCAACAGTGACGGCCGGGTGGGTGTCAATCACAAGACCCTCCTGATCACTACCAACACAAAGGGCACACAGAATTTTTCGCTGCAATTCGTCGTGGAAGTCGAGAAAAAATCAAAGTAAAAAACAACACAAACAATAAAAACAATGACGCATTCTGTATTATTCGTGCTGTTGGACGCCGCGGCTCCCGCCGGCGGAGGCTCCTTACAGCTGATCCTGTTGGGTGGCATGATCCTCGTGTTCTGGCTCTTTATGATCCGCCCGCAGGCCAAGAAAGCCAAGATCGCCAAGAAATTCCAGGAAGACATGCAAAAAGGCGACAGGATTGTGACGATCGCTGGGATCCATGGCAAGGTGAACCGGATCAACGATGACGGAACCATCGATATCGAAACCAGCCCAGGCAGCTCGCTGAAGATCGAGAAAAGCGCCATCTCCATGGAGTGGACGCAGAACCTGAATAAAGCGACGACAGCTTCTACAGACAAAAAATAAATCATAACCCCGGCTGACGCCGGGGTTGTTTCTTTATGGTGAAGGTAGGACTTACAGGCGGCATCGGCTCGGGCAAATCGACGGTCGCCGCCATTTTCGAAACCCTGGGCATTCCGGTCTCCTACGCCGACAACGAGGCCAAACGGCTGATGAACGAAGACGCCGGACTCCGGGATTCGATCAGCCGGGAATTCGGCGCAGAAGCCTATGCCGGAGGAACCCTCAACCGGAAATACCTCGCGTCCCAGGTGTTCGGCGATCCGGTAAAGCTGGAATTACTGAACAGCCTGGTCCATCCCGTGACGATCCACGAAGGTGCACTATGGATGCAGGAACAGGCGCGTCACGGCGTTCCCTATGCCATCCGCGAGGCCGCCCTGATCTTCGAAGCCCGGGGCGCGGGTCATCTCGATTTTGTCATCGGGGTCTATGCACCGGCAGCGCTGCGCATCCAGCGGACCATGCAACGGGATCATACCAGCCGCGAAGCGGTACAGCAGCGCATGCGCAACCAGATCGACGAGGATATAAAGATGCGACTTTGCGACGCCGTGATCCGCAACGACGAACAGGAAGCCCTGATCCCACAGGTATTGGCTATACACGAACGCCTGCTCCGGAAGACCGAAGCAGGCGTCAGTTAGTATCCTTACCAATTTCTATTTAAGCCTCGCCAGCGCGTCCTTGATCCTGGCCCAGGCCTTCTCGATATTCGGCATGCTGTTGGCAAACGAGAAACGCACACAGGCAGGTTCGCCAAAGGCATCCCCCATCACCGAAGATACATGCGCGGTATTCAGCAGGTACATGCTGAAATCTGCGGAATTGCTGACGGTGTTCGTACCATCGGACTTACCGAAATAGGACGACACATCAGGGAAGATATAGAAAGCCCCCTGCGGCTCGAAACATTTGATGCCGGGGATGGCCTTTACGAGTTGCAGCGTGCGCTCGCGACGCGCGGTGAACTCCTTTACCATATCGAAAGAAGGCTCCAGATCGGCTGTCAGCGCAACTACCGCGGATTTCTGCGCGATGCTGTTGGTCCCGCTGGTGAACTGCCCCTGCAGCTTCTCACAGGCCTTTGCGATCTCGGGGTTGGCGGCGATATATCCCAAACGCCATCCTGTCATGGCGAAGCCCTTGCTCAGCCCGTTGATGATCACAACCCGATCCTTAATATCCGCGAATTGCGCAATGCTTTCATGCTTGCCGGTAAAATTAATGTACTCATAGATCTCGTCGGAAAGGATGATCACTTCGGGATGCTTGCGGAATACCGCCGCCAGCGCTTCCAGCTCGGCCCTGGTGTAGACCGCGCCCGAAGGATTACAGGGCGAAGAGAAAAGAAAGACCCGCGTCTTCGGCGTAATGGCTTTTTCCAGCTGAGCGGGTGTGATCTTGAACCCGGCTTCGGTCGTAGTGTGTACTTCTACTACTTTGCCCCGGGCGATCTTGACCAGTTCGGAATAAGTGACCCAATACGGCGTCGGGATGATGACCTCGTCGCCTTCGTCCACCAACGCCAGGATGACATTGGCCAGGCTTTGTTTCGCGCCGGTGCTGACGACGATGTTCTCGGGCTTGTATTCTAAGTTGTTATCCCGCTTGAATTTGGTGCAGACGGCCTCACGGAGGTCCGCATAGCCGGCTACGGGCGTATAATGGCTCCAGTTGTCGTCTATGGCCTTTTTTGCGGCCGACTTAATATGTTCGGGGGTGTCGAAATCGGGTTCTCCAAGGCTCAGGTCGATGACATCGATGCCTTTCGCCCTCAATTCTCGGCCAAGCTTGGCCATTTTCAAGGTTTCCGGCTCGGCAAAGCGGGAAAGAAGGGATGATAAACGCATGGTAAATTTAAATGCGCGAATAGGACAATTGGTCAAAAATAGCCCTATTCGCGCAACCGGCTAATGTCTGACCTTCGGTCGATCCGCTTCCGGCGGATCCGGCAAAAATTACTCAATTTGGCGGGCGAAGGTACGAAAAAAGCGGGAGAAGGTTCGAAAAAACCTATATTTGCCGTTCTAAAAAAACAAACGAAACTTCCAAATGAGAGCACTGGTAAGTATTTTCGCTGCTTTATTGATCATCATTTCCGTCTACCAGCTTTCCTTCACCTACTTCGTGAACAAGCACGAGTCGGCGATGGAGACAAAAGCAAAAGCTCAGGTGTCGAGACTGTATCCACAGTCTGCTGCTCAAAAATATCCCGGCAACAAAGAAGCGCAAGCACTTTACCAGGATAGCATCGACATCGCTTTTAACGCCCGGAAGAAGAAATTGTTGGATAGCTCCAAAGATACGAAGATCACCCCCTGGGGAACCACCTACCAAAAAACGAAAGAAAGCGAACTGCTGCTCGGCCTCGACCTGCAGGGTGGTATCAGCGTAACCATGGATGTCGCGCTGAACGACCTCATCAAGAATCTGGCCAACAACACACATGATCCCGCATTGATCCAGGCGATCAACACGGCCATGCAGAGAAGGCAAAGTGAGAGCGGAAATATCATCGATCTGTTCGCCGATTCGTACAAGAAACAAAACCCGAACGGAAAGCTGGCTCCCCTCTTCTCGAATACCAACCGTAACAAGATCGGCTATGACGCCTCCGACGCTACCGTTATCGCCTACCTGCACGACCAGGCCAGCGCGGCGATGAAGCAGACCTACCAGATCCTCGATAACCGGATCAACCAGTTCGGTGTAGCTCAGCCAAGCATTAACCTCGATGAAGCTCACGGGATCATCTCCGTCGAGCTGGCAGGCGCATCCGATCCGGAACGCGTTCGCAAATACCTCCAGTCTACTGCCAACCTGCAGTTCTGGGAAGTATACAACCTGGGAGAACTCCAGCAATCGATCGTCAATGCGGATAAAGCCCTCCAAAACTATCTTAATGGGGTAAAGGCCGATACTACGGCAAAGCCGGATTCGGCCAGTACGGCCAAGGCGGACACTACAAAGAAAGACACCAGTGCAACCGCGGCGAATGCCAACCCGCTGCTCCGCAGCGTACAGTGGCTGCAACCCACCCAGGACCAGAAGACCGGCCAGCCGCACTTCTATGCACAGCTCGCCGTTGCCCGCCTGCAGGACACCGGGCTGGTCAACAGCTACCTGACCAATCCCATCGTCCGCAGCAAGTTCCCGCAGGACCTGCGTTTCGTCTGGGGCAAGCAAAGTGCGGATGAGGACGGAAAGCTCAGCAATGTGGTGGACCTCTACGCGATCAAGACCCTTCCCGGGACCGACAAGGCCAAGATCGAAGGTTCGATCATCGAGAACGCCTCGCAGGACTTCGATCCCATCTCCAGCGATGTCGTCGTCGAGATGACCATGAACAAACAGGCTGCAAAGGCCTGGGCCGATATGACCACGAAGAATGTCGGCAAACCCATCGCCATCGTTCTGGATAATATCGTTTATTCGGCCCCTTATGTGAACGAACCCATCACGGGCGGCAGCTCCCGCATCACGATGGGTCGTGGCCGCAATTCGAATCAAAGCATTACGGAGGCGCAGGACCTTGCTAATATCTTAAAGTCCGGTAAACTGGACGCCCCCGCCCGCATCGTGCAGGAGCAGGTGGTAGGTCCTACCCTCGGCCGTGAAGCCGTCAACGGCGGGATGATGGCCTTCGGCATCTCCTTCCTCGTGATCTTCCTGCTCATGCTGGTCTATTATAATACCGCCGGCTGGGTCGCGAATATCGCCCTGATCCTGAACCTGCTCTTCACCATCGGCGTACTCAGCGCCCTCCATGCCACCCTCACGGCCCCCGGTATCGCCGGTCTGGTACTGACGGTAGGTATGGCCGTGGACACCAACGTTATCATCTTTGAACGTATAAAAGAAGAACTCACCCGCGGCAAGAGCTATCAGATGGCCGTGAAGGATGGTTACCGCCGATCGCTGGCCCCCGTGCTGGATGCGCACGTCACGACATTGCTGACGGCCCTCATCCTGTTCTACTTCGGTCTCGGTCCGGTACTCGGCTTTGCCACCACCCAGATCCTGGGTATCCTGTTGTCCCTGTTCTGCGGTATCCTGGTGTCCCGCCTGGTAACCGACTTCTACACGAACAAGAACCGGCATTTCCAGTACTTTACCCCGCTTTCCCGCCGCATCTTCAAACATGCGTCCTTTAAATTCATCGAATACCGGAAGGTTGCCTATGCCATCTCAGTAGTGGTATTGCTCCTCGGCGTCGGCTCTTTCTTCCATGGCTTTAAGGAAGGGGTGGAATTCCAGGGCGGCCGGAGCTATATCGTCAACTTCCACAAGCCGGTAAAACAGGAAGACGTCACCGAGGCCCTGCGCAAGAGCCTCACCGGTACCACACCCGAGATCAAGACCTATGGCGGCAATGAACAGCTGGAGATCACCACGGACTATATGGTCAAGGAGACCGGCCCCGTAGCCGACTCCACCGTTCTGGCCACGACCTATAACGGGCTGAAACCCTTCCTGCCGGAAGGCGTCTCTTATGGCGAGTTCAAGACCACCAAATACCTGCAGGGTAACGTGAAGGTAGAACCGAGCATTTCCGAAGAGCTGAAGTCGGGCGCCATCAAGGCCACCATCTTCGCGATTGTCGCCATCTTCATATACATCTTCATCCGTTTCCGCGACTGGCGCTATTCGCTGGGTACCATCATCGCGCTGCTGCACGACGTCTTCGTCACCCTGGCGGTGTTCTCCTTCCTGCACGGCGTAGTGGGCTTTACGCTGGAGATCGATCAGCACTTTATCGCGGCGGTTCTAACCGTGATCGGTTTCTCGATGAACGACACCGTCATCGTGTTCGACCGTATCCGGGAAGACAGCAAACTGATGAAGGGCGCGTCGAATGGGGAGATCATCAATAAGGCTGTCAACGAGACCCTGAGCCGGACGATCATGACCAGTCTGACGGTGTTCCTCACGATCCTCATCCTCTTCCTGGTAGGCGGCGAGGTCACCAAGGGTTTTGCCTTTGCGATGCTGATCGGGGTCATCACCGGTACCTACTCTTCCATCTTCGTAGCGGCTCCCTTCCTCGTAGACTTTGCCAAGGGTCGTCCCCTGGGTGAGTCAAAAGAGGCAGCCAAGCCCGCAGCCAAAACAACTAAAGTAACGGCATAAGAAAGGGCCCTAAGGCCCTTAAAACAGAAAAGCCGCCTCGATGAGGCGGCTTTCTTATTTCTTATTCAATTAAGAAGACTTCTTAGGCGTAGCGGCCGGTTTTGCAGCATCCTTATTAGCCTTATACCGCATATCCGCAGTCCCATCCTTCTTCAGGGGACCGGCAGGTTTTGCCTTCGCCGCATCCTTGTTGGCCTTGTAGCGCATGTCGGGCGTCCCATCTTTTTTGTTGGGACCCGTAGTCGCAGCCGTCGTGGCCGGCTTGGCGGTAGTCGGCTTCGTCGTAGTCGCCTTTGTCGTGGTCGTGGCAGGCTTGGTCTTGGCGCCCGTAGCCTTGGCAGGTGTCGTCTGAGCAAAAGTCAATCCGGCGCTAATCAGCAACAAATTGACAATCAGGAGAAGTTTTTTCATAACCGCGTAATTTTAGGTGAATATACGACAACAAATTAGGCATTATTGTACTATTTTAACCACTACTTAACCAGATTGTTGGTATTGTAAACCCAAAGGTCAGCAAATTTGCACCCATGCGTTCATCAACCCTGAAATGGATCGTGCTTTCCGCCACCCTCCTCGCAGCGATCGTGGTGACTGTCCAGCTCTACTGGTTGAAAAAGGTCTATTCTTTCGAGCAACGGCAGTTCAACATTAACGTGGTCAAAAGCATCCGCGGCCTCTTCGAAGACCTCGAGATGAACGACGCCCCGGGCATCAGCCTTCAGCAGTTGATCGATGCCCCCGACAACAACTACTTCTCGTTCAAAGCCGATACCATCCCGCCCAAAGATTCGCTGGACTTCTATATCCAGGACGAGTTTGCCAACTTTGGCGTGCTCACCGACTGCAAACTGGGCGCCTATAGCACCTCCGAGGGCAAATTCGTGTACGAGGAGTTCATCCCCGCCCCGGCCTCCCGTTATGCCGGCGTCAAGCCGGTGGGCCAGGAACTGCCGGTCTATGACAACGCCCGCGGCTATGACCATATCCTCCTGTATTTCCCCCATCGCCAGGAATATATCCTGGAACAGATGGACTTCTGGATCGTCAGTACGGTCGTCCTGTTTATCGCCCTGATCGGCCTGGCCGCCAGTCTCTTTTACTTCTACCGGCAGAAATTCCTAACGGAGATCCAAAAGGATTTTGTCAATAACTTTACGCACGAGTTCAAGACCCCGCTGGCCGTCATGAAGATCGCCGCGGACGTCCTCTCCCAGGAGTCGATCGTCCACCAACCCGACCGGCTCGAACGCTATGCCACCATCATCCGGAACCAAACCGAACACCTACAGGGACAGGTAGAGCGGCTGCTCCGCACCGCCTCGATCGAAACCAAGGACCTGCCCATCCGGAAAGAGGATGTCGATCCGCACCTGCTCATCGAACAGGCCCTCGGCAAGGTCCAACCGCTCATCGACCAGAAGCGGGCCAGGATCGAGATAAAGATCGAGGACGCCCCCGCCAACGGCCGCGTCCACGCAGACCGTGCCCACCTGGAACTGGCCGTGGTAAACCTGTTGGAGAACGCCCTCAAATACTCCAACGACCCCCATATCGTAGTCGAGACCGGGCAACAGGAAGATGACTTTTTCATCTCGGTCAAAGACAATGGGGTAGGCATCGAAAAACAATATCTGAAAAATATCTTCAAGAAATTCTACCGCGTACCTACCGGCGATATCCATGACGTGAAAGGCTTTGGCCTGGGACTGAATTTTGTCAAAAGGATCATCGATGCGCATAAGGGCAGGATCAGGGTCCACAGCCTGCCTGGTATCGGCACGGAATTCCGATTATTTATTCCCCTTAACTAAGATTATCTATGCAACAAGTGTCAAAAGTAAAAGTGTTATTGGCGGAAGACGATCTTTCCCTCGGATATGTCATCAAGGATAATTTGATAGATGCCGGTTACGAGGTGGTTCTCTGCCCCGACGGACAGGCGGCCATTGAAAAGTTCGACAAGAACGAATTCGGCATTTGCCTGCTTGATGTCATGATGCCCAATAAGGACGGATTCGCCGTGGCCAAAAAGATCCGGCAGCAAAGCGATATGGTGCCCATCCTGTTCCTGACAGCCCGGTCCATGGAAGAAGATAAGATCAAAGGGTTCCAAAGCGGTGCGGACGATTATATCACAAAACCCTTCAGTATCCAGGAGCTGCTGATGCGGATGGAAGTATTCCTCAGAAGGACCCGCAAGATGCATTCGGAACGATCGGTCACTTTTATGATCGGAGAGCTCAACTTCTCCTACACCGACCTGAAGCTTACCATCGGTAAGGAAGTATACAATCTCACCCAGAAGGAGGCCGATCTGCTCAAGTTCCTGTGCGAACACTCCAACCGCATCCTGAAAAGAGAGGAGGTCCTCCTGAACGTCTGGGGCAAGGACGACTATTTCCTGGGCCGAAGCATGGACGTGTTCATTACCAAGCTCCGGAAGTATTTCAAGGCGGACCCCCATGTAAACCTCGAAACCATCCATGGAGTGGGTTTCCGGTTCAATACGCCGCAGGGCTGAACATGGCTCAGCCGGCCCAAGGCTGAGCACGTCCCAGGCGTAACCAATAAATAACGAGCGCGCGCGCAATTTTTCGCTTCCTTTGCCTGTTTTTAGCAGCTGCCATATGTTCCGATCCGGGGTTGGTTAACCCCTGATTAACATATAAATAAAATACTTTTGCACACTGAAAAAACGTTCGGTTAACCTATGTATAAAAAGTGGCTCTATCTTCTTTTCGGGCTTTGTTTGATCGCCGGCGCCGCAGCCGCCCAACCCAGGCAGGATACCCTCCGTCTGCCCCTGGCGGATGCCGAGAAAATGTTCCTCGACAGCAACCTCCAGTTGCTGGCACAGCGGTATAATGTCGACGCCTCCCGGGCCCTGGTGATCCAAGCCCGGCTTTGGCCCAATCCGAATGTACAGGTGAGTCATGGTCTGTATTCCGGTACCCTGCGTCAATGGTTCCCCAACGAAACCACGGTCGGATTGTCACAGCTCATCCTGCTGGCGGGCAAGCGGAACAAGCAGATAAAACTGGCCCAGGAGAACGCACACCTGTCGGAATACCAGTTCTTCGACCTGATGCGTACCCTGAAATATACCCTGCGGACCGATTTTTTCCAGATCTACTATCTGCAGCAATCGGCCAGGGTATACAACGAAGAGATAAAGGCGCTTAACCAGATAGTTTCGGCCTTCGCAGAACAACAGGGCAAAGGGTATATCTCGGAAAAAGAGGTCGTACGCATCAAGGCGCAGCTATACAGCTTTCAGAGCGAATACAGCCAGCTGATCAACCAGATCAATACGACGGAAAGCGAGCTCCGGCTCGTGATGCAGATAAAGCCGAATTTCTACATCGATCCACAGGTGGATTCCAACGCGTTGACCCGCCTCGACCCCGGACAGTACCCCATCACGCAACTGATCGACTCTGCCTATCACAACCGCACCGACCTGGAGATCGCAAGGACGAATAACCGCATCAATCAACTGAATTACAACTACCAGAAGTCCCTGGCGGTACCCGATCTTTCCCTGAATACTCAATACGACCACGCGGGCAGTTTCCTCAACGACTACTACGGCATCGGCGCATCCATCGATCTGCCCTTCTTCAACCGGAACCAGGGTAATATCAAGAGTGCAAAACTGCAGATCTCCAATTCGGAGGCTGTTCAGCGCAGCACCCAGGCGACCGTCGAAGAGAATGTGACCAACTCGTTGCAAAAGGCTTTCGCCCAGCAAAAGCTTTTCAACACCATCGACCCCAGGTTCTTCAATGACTTCCAGCGGCTGATGCACGAGATGCTGATCAACTATGAAAAGCGGAATATCAGTATCCTGGAATTCCTGGATTTCTATGATTCCTACAAACAGAATACGCTGCAGTTGAATACCGTTGGGTTCAACAGGATCAGCGCCTTCGAAGACATCAATTACTATACCGGCACCAATTTCTTCAATTAATCAATATGCAAAAGAGCTTTAATAACGGTACTCCCATTCTTCCCCTTCTTCTTATTGCCGGCGCGATGCTGTTCCAGGCCTGTGGCTCCCAGGAACAAAAACCCGTGGCGGAAAAAGAAAAATACGTGCTGCCCGACACCATCGCACGTAGCCTGAAGATCGACACCGTCACCATCTCTCAGCTGGTAAATGCCATTACCCTGACCGGGAAGGTAGGCTCCGATGAAGATCATGTCGTGCCCGTCAATTCGATGGTCAGCGGCATCATCCAGGATGTGAAAGTAATGCTGGGGGATTATGTGAACCAGGGTCAGACCCTGGCCCTCGTGAGAAGCTCCGAGATCGCAGGCTATAGCAACGATCTCGTCAATGCACAGACCAATCTCCGGCTCGCACAGACCAATCTCCAAAAGACCAAGGACCTTTATAAATCCGGCCTCGCCTCGATGACGGATTCGCTGAATGCCGAGATCCAGGTACAGCAGGCGAATTCCGAGCTGAGCCGTGTAAATGCCGTGTTGAAGATCAATGGCGCGGGTACCCAGGGTGAATTTGTCGTAAAGGCCCCGATCAGCGGGTTCATCGTTCAGAAATCCGCGATCAATAACATGGCAATGCGCGCCGACAACAGCGCCAGCCTCTTCACGATCTCCGATCTGAAAACGGTCTGGATCCAGGCAAATGTGTACGAATCGAATATCGGCCTGATCAAACAGGGGGAGAATGTCGACGTCACTACCCTCGCCTATCCCGGCCGCGTCTTCAAGGGAAAGATCGACAAGGTCATGAACGTGCTGGATCCTTCCAGCAAGGTCATGAAGGTCCGGGTCGTACTGCCCAATCCCGGCTATGTGCTGAAACCCGAAATGTACGCCAGCATTACCGTTAGTGATAAGGAGAATAAACAATGCCTCAGTGTTCCGTCACAGGCGTTGATCTTCGATCACAGCCAATACTACGTTCTGGTCTATAACTCCAAAGCTGATATCAAAATTACTCCTGTACAAGTCCTGAACACGGTCGGTGACCGGACTTATCTCGCTTCGGGCGTCAATGACGGCGACAAGGTCGTCGGCTCCCAGGCGATACTGATCTACAATGCGCTGAACAGCTAAGCGCCCCGACGATATTATCGTGTAATATAAAAACCATTTAGAAGATGAATAAGCTTCTCAAGAGCGTTATTGCCTTTTCTTTAAAGAACCGGTATTTCATATTCTTCTGCACCTTCCTGCTGTTGGTATCCGGGATCATCACGTTTCGTAATATGCCCATCGAGGCCTTCCCCGATGTCACGAATACGGAGATCAGCATCATCACGCAGTGGCCCGGCCGCAGCGCGGAAGAAGTAGAGAAGTTCATCACGATCCCGATCGAGATCGCGATGAACCCGGTACAGCAGAAGATCAGCCTGCGCAGCACGAGTATCTTCGGGTTATCCTATGTCAAGTTGATCTTCGAGGACGGGGTCGTGGATAAAGATGCCCGGATGCAGGTGAATTCCCTGCTGGCCAATGTCTCCCTGCCCGAACAGATCCAGCCACAGGTGCAACCCCCCACGGGTCCTACCGGCGAGATCTTCCGCTATACACTGAAAAGCGATATCCGCGACGACCGGGAGTTGAAGACGATGCAGGACTGGGTCATTGACCGGCAGTTGCGGGCCGTGCCCGGCGTGGCCGATATCGTCAGCTTCGGCGGTCGCGTTAAGACCTACGAGATCCAGGTAGATCCCGGAAAGCTTACCAATCTCGGTATTACCCCCCTGGATGTTTATTCGGCGATCCAGAAAAGCAATATCAATATCGGCGGGGATTTCATCGTCCGCAACAACCAGGCGTACGTGGTGCGCGGGATCGGATTGCTGAACGATATCAATGAGATCCGGAATATCATCGTGACGAATACGAATGATATCCCCGTGCTGGTGAAGGACGTGGCGGAGGTGAAGCTTTCGAACCTGCCAAGACTGGGGCATGTCGGGCGGGCTGACCATATCATCGATTCTTCGGGACACACCACCATCGAAGACCAGGACGACGTCGTCGAAGCCATCATCATCATGCGCAAAGGGGAGAATCCGACACAGGTGGTGCAGGCCGTCAAGAAAAGGATCGACAAGCTCAATGCGCTGGTCCTGCCAAAAGATACCCGCATCGTTCCTTATTATGACCGGGAGAACCTCATCCATTATGCCACGCACACCGTATTACACAACCTGGTAGAAGGCATCCTGCTGGTAACATTGCTGGTGTCCATCTTCATGTTCAACTGGCGGACGACCGTCATTGTTTCGATCATCATTCCCCTATCCCTGCTCTTCGCCTTCATCTGTCTGCATCTGATGGGTATGAGCGCCAACCTGCTCTCGCTGGGCGCGGTTGACTTCGGGATCATCATCGACGGAGCCGTGGTGATGGTGGAAGGGATGTTCGTGATCCTCGATCAACAGGCACGGGAGGTTGGAATGGAGCGCTTCAATAAAATGGCCAAGATGGGGCTGATCAAGAAGAACGGCGCACAACTCGGAAAAGCGATCTTCTTTGCCAAATTGATCATCATCACAGGTCTGATGCCCATCTTCGCCTTCCAGAAGGTGGAAGGAAAACTCTTTTCCCCCCTGGCCTATACCCTGGGATTTGCACTGCTGGGAGCGCTGATCACGACGCTGACGCTGGTGCCCGTCCTGATCAATGTTTTGTTACGCAAGAATGTCCATGAAAAACATAACCCCGTCGTTCATTTTTTGACGGGACTGATGGTTCGAGGGTTCGTCTTTCACTGGAAACACAAGAAGGCGACGATCGCGGTCGCCTTCTTAATCATCATCGGCGGTTTCTACGCTTTTACCCTGCTCGGGACCGAGTTCCTGCCCGAACTGGATGAGGGCGCCATCTGGCTCCGGGCCCAATTGCCCTATAGCGCGTCGCTGAACCAGTCGGTGGAAGTAGCCCGTCAGGTGAGGAAGATCATCATGGAATTCCCCCAGGTGAAGACCATCGCCTCCCAGACCGGCAGGCCCGACGACGGAACGGATGTCACAGGCTTTTACAATAACGAATTCGACATCATCCTTCATCCCGAAGACGAATGGAAGCCCCATATCACTAAAGACGAGCTGGTCGATTCCATGAACCGGCGACTCTCCGGCATCCCCGGTGTGGACCTCAACTTCTCACAGCCCATCAGTGACAATATCGAAGAGGCCGTGTCGGGGGTAAAAGGTTCCATCTGCGTCAAGGTCTTTGGCGACTCGCTCGACTATATGGAGTCGAAGGTCCAGCAGGTGTACGAGATCCTGAAGACCGTACGCGGCATCGAAGATCTTGGAGTGATCCGCAATATCGGTCAGCCCGAACTGGATATCGATCTCGATCAGCAACGGATGGCCCTTTACGGAGTAGCGACAGCAGATGCCAACGCCGTCATCGAAATGGCCATCGGTGGTAAGGCCGCAAGTACCCTGCATGAAGATATAAAGCTGTTCGATATCCGCGTGCGCTATCCCGAAGCCTACCGCACGACCGTGGACGATATCGGCAACCTCCTCGTGCCTTCGCAAAACGGGTCGAAGGTGGCTCTCCGCGAGATCGCCACCATCACGCCGAAAACAGGCCCCTGTCTGATCTTCCGGGATGACAACGAACGATATTCAGCGCTGAAATTCTCGGTCCGCGGCCGGGACATGGGCAGCACCATTGCCGAGGCCCAGGAAAAAGTGAACAAGGCCGTCGCTGTCAAGAAAGGTTATAACATGGTCTGGCAGGGCGATTTCGAGAACCAGCAGCGGGCAACCCAACGGTTGGAGCAAGTCGTGCCCATCAGTCTGCTGCTCATCTTTATCCTCCTGTTCGTGATGTTCGGGAACCTGAAGGACGCCGGACTGATCTTTCTCAACGTACCTTTCGCCATCGTAGGTGGGGTAATAGCATTGCATCTCACAGGTACCAACTTCAGTATATCGGCCGGTATCGGTTTTATCGCCTTGTTCGGGATTTGTATCCAGGACGGCGTGCTGCTGATCACCGTATTTAAACATAATTTGGAGCATATGCGCAATCAAAGCAACACGCTTTATACTTCTATCAAACTAGGGGTCAATTCCCGCATCCGGCCGGTAATGATGACCGCGCTGATGGCGGCCATCGGGCTTTTCCCTGCCGCTGTCTCTCATGGCATCGGCTCGGAGAGCAGCCGGCCACTCGCCCGCGTCGTTATCGGCGGCATCCTCTGCGCGATGATCTTTTCGCTGCTGGTGTTCCCGCTCATCTTCGCCTGGGCCTATCGAAATGTGGACCGTAAACACAACGCTGCGATCGAATAAAAAAAGGGGGCAATTAGCCCCCTTTTTTTATCTTCATGCATGCAATTGAAAAAATATTGCCTCTCATTTGCCCTTCTTGCACTGCTTTTGTCCTCTGCCCGGGCGCAGGACTTCTTCAAACCGTCCCCCCGATACAATCCCGGCCGCGTAAACGGCACCATCATCGCCGAATCCGCCCTCGGCATTGCGGTCACCATCGGTCTCAACTATCTCTGGTACAAAAATTTCGCTCATACCAAATTCCATTATTTCAACGACAACGGCGAATGGCTGAACGTCGACAAGGTCGGCCATGCAACGACAGCCTATAACATCGCCGCGATCCAAAGCGACCTGCTTTACTGGGGCGGGGTCCGCAGACCGACAGCTGCCCTCATCGGCACCGCCACAGCTCTTGGTTTTATGTCCATGATCGAGATCCTGGATGGACATAGCGAGAAATGGGGATTCTCCAAAGGCGATATGCTCGCCAACATGGCCGGCTGCCTGCTCTATGAAGGCCAGCAGCTGATGTGGGGCCAGCAACGGGTCAGCCTCAAATACTCCTATCACGGAACCATCTTCCCCGGCTATTACCCGGCAGAGTTGGGCACCAATCTCCCGCAGCGGATGCTGAAAGACTACAACGGCCAAAGCTATTGGCTCTCCTTCAACATTGCCTCCTTTCTACCCGCCTCCACCCGCTTCCCCCAGTGGCTGAACCTGTCCGCAGGGTATGGGGCGGAAGGTATGATCGGGGCCTTCAAAAACCCCACGGAGATCAACGGCCGGCCCATTCCGGAATTCCGGCGCTACCGGCAGTTCTATTTATCCTTCGACACCGATCTGTACCGGATAGATGGCCTCTCACCGCTGGCATCCACGCTCCTGAAGGTGAACAGGACGATCAAGACCTCAGGCCCGGCACTGGAATGGAATGAGGCCGATAAATTAAAGTTTCATTTATTTTACTATTGATTTGTTAATGACTGCATTATTTTGTTAACGCGGGCTATATTCGCTCAGCGTTTAACAACCGTTTAACCGGTAATTAACTTGAGCGCTTCAACACTCCTGACTGATGAACAAAGTTTTCAAGGGGATTCTTGCGTTTTCCCTCAAGAATAAATACTTCATTTTTTTTGCGACGATCCTGCTGGTCATCTATGGCGTGATCACTTTCAAAAACATGCCCATCGAGGCCTTCCCCGATGTCACCAATACGGAGATCACGATCATCACCCAGTGGCCGGGTCGCAGCGCGGAAGAAGTGGAAAAATTCGTGACGATCCCTATTGAACTGGCGATGAACCCGGTGCAACGCAAGACCAGTCTCCGGAGCACGACCATCTTTGGCCTTTCGGTCGTAAAACTCATCTTCGATGACGACGTTCAGGATTCCTATGCCCGCCAACAGGTGAACAGCCTGCTCCACAACGCCGATCTTCCCGATAATGTAGGCCCCGATGTACAGCCACCCACGGGCCCAACGGGCGAAGTCTTCCGTTATACGCTGGAGAGCACGTTGCGGGATTCGCGGGAACTCAAGACCCTGCAGGACTGGGTGGTGGACCGGGAGCTTCGTTCTGTACCCGGGGTCGCGGACATCGTCAGCTTCGGCGGCAAGGTCAAGACCTATGAGATCCAGGTCAACCCGCTTATCTTAAACAATTTGGGGATCACCCCGCTCGACGTCTATAGTGCCGTCAGCAAGAGCAATATCAATATCGGGGGCGATGTCATCAAAAAGAACTCCCAGGCCTATGTCGTCCGCGGCATCGGTCTGCTCAACGACATCAACGAGATCCGGAATATCATCGTCGAGAACAACAACGGCATTCCCGTCCTGGTAAAGGACGTCGCGGAAGTGAAGATCTCCAATTTGCCCAGTCTTGGCGAGGTGGGCCGCACCGATGCGAAAGACAGCGCGGGACAGGCCCGCCAGTATCAGAACCATCCGGATGCGGTGGAAGGCATCGTGCTGATGCGTAAAGGCGAGAACCCCGATCACGTCATCCAGGGGATCAAAAAAGCGGTCGAGCGACTGAACGCACGCATCCTGCCGGCCGACACCCGGATCAATTCCTTCTACAACCGCGAAGACCTTATCAAATACGCCACGCATACCGTATTGCACAACCTCGTCGAGGGAATCGTCCTGGTGACGCTGGTCGTCTCGTTGTTTATGTTCAATTGGCGGACGACACTCATCGTCTCGATCATCATCCCGCTGTCGCTGTTGTTCTCCTTCATCTGTCTCAACTACATGGGCATGTCGGCCAACCTCCTTTCCCTGGGCGCCATCGACTTCGGGATCATCATCGACGGCGCCGTGATCATGGTGGAGGGATTGTTCGTGGTGCTCGACAAACGGGCGCATGAGGTCGGGATGGAGCGGTTCAATCATCTTTCCAAACTGGGGATGATCCGCCGGCGCGGCGGCGAACTGGCAAAGGCGATCTTCTTCACCAAGATCATCATCATCACAGCCCTGCTCCCCATCTTCAGCTTCCAGAAAGTGGAGGGCAAACTCTTCTCTCCCCTGGCCTATACCCTCGGCTTTGCCTTGCTGGGCGCACTGATCTTCACGCTCACCCTGGTGCCCGTGCTGGTCAACGTGCTGCTCCGGAAGAACGTCCGGGAAAAGCACAATCCTATCGTGCATTTCCTGACGGGTCTTATAATGGGTGTTTTCAAATTCAATTTCAAACACAAGCGGCTGTGCCTGATCGTCACGACGATCATCATCGCCGTCGGCCTGTACGCTTTTAAATTTCTGGGCACCGAGTTCCTGCCCGAATTGAATGAGGGGTCCATCTGGGTTCGCGCTACCCTACCCTACAGTATCTCGCTCGATACCTCGATGGCGAAGGCCGAGCAGATGCGGGCCATCATGATCAAATTCCCGCAGGTGCGGCGCATCATGTCCCAGACCGGCCGGCCGGACGACGGTACCGATGTCGCGGGTTTTTACAACAATGAATTCGGCGTATCGCTGTATCCGCAGGAAGAATGGGATCCGAAAATAAGCAAGGAGGAATTGATCGACTCGATGAGCAGAGCGCTCTCGGTGATTCCCGGCGCGGATCTCAATTTCTCCCAGCCCATCATGGACAACGTGGAGGAAGCGGTATCGGGTGTAAAGGGGTCCATCTGCGTAAAAGTGTATGGCGACTCGCTCGACTATATGGAAGAACAGTCGACAAAGGTCTATAATGTACTGAAGAAAATCCAGGGGATCGACGATCTCGGCGTCATCCGCAATATCGGTCAGCCGGAACTGGACATCGATCTGAATCAAAGCAAGATGGCCCTGTACGGGGTCGCCACGGCCGATGCCAATGCCGTTATCGAGATGGCCATCGGCGGAAAGGCCGTGACCCAGCTGTATGAAGGCATCCGGAAATTCGATATCCGCATCCGGTTTCCCGAGCAGTTCCGGATGACCGAAGACGATATCGGCAACCTGCTGGTGCCCACGCTCAGCGGTGCCAAGGTTCCCGTACATGAGATAGCCACCATCACCCAGAAGACCGGCCCCTGTCTGATCTTCCGGGACGATAACCGCCGCTATTCGGCCGTCAAATTCTCGGTCCGCGGCCGGGATATGGGTAGCGCCATTGCCGAAGCCCAGGAGAAAGTGGACCAGGTGGTCACGCTGAAGCGCGGCTACTCGATGGTGTGGCAGGGGGATTTCGAGAACCAGCAACGGGCCTCCAAACGCCTCACGCAGGTGGTGCCCATCAGCCTCCTGCTGATCTTCCTGCTGCTCTTTGTCATGTTCGGCAACCTGAAGGACGCCGGGCTGGTCTTCCTCAACGTACCCACCGCCGTCGTCGGGGGTATCCTTGCCCTTTTGATCACGGGCACCAATTTCAGTATCTCGGCGGGGATCGGGTTTATCGCCCTCTTCGGCATCTGTATCCTTACGGGGGTACTGCTGATCACGGCGTTCAAGCATAACCTGGAGATGATCAAACATAGCGAAAGCCCATTATATACGTCCATCAAGCTGGGCGTGAACGAGCTGATCCGGCCGGTCATGATGACCGCGCTGATGGCGACCATTGGCCTGCTGCCCGCGGCGATCTCGACGGGTATCGGTTCGGAAAGCAGCCGGCCCCTGGCCCGGGTGGTCATCGGCGGACTGATCTGCGCTACGGTATTCTCGCTGCTGGTCTTCCCCCTGATCTTCTTCCGGGCCTACCGCAAGGTCGACAGGGTCCATACTAAAGAAGGTTGAGATAAATAATAAACGCGGCTCCGGCCGCGTTCTTTATTTTTACATTATGGACTCCACACTGCTCATCATCGCAATTGCCTTTGCCGCACTGGTCGCGGGCGTTCTCGTCTTCCTTTTTCTCAAACAGCGCCGGGAGCTGAAAACCGCCAAGGCCGCCAACCCGTCGACGGGCGACGCAGCTACCCGGCAACTGCAGCTCCAGGCTTACGAACGCCTGATCCTGCTCACCGACCGTATCGCCCTGCCGAATCTGATCCAACGGCTCAACCAGCCCGGCCTCGAGGCCCGGGATATGCAATCCCTGCTGACCCAGGCGGTCCGCCAGGAATTCGAACACAATATCACCCAGCAGATCTATGTCTCCGCCGAAGCCTGGGACGCCGTCCGGAACTATAAGGAGCAAAACCTGCTGATCGTAAACCAGGTGGCCTCCTTTCTTCCACCCGAAGCCTCCGGCGTCGATCTGAACAAACACCTGCTCGACCTGCTGGTACAAAATCCCAAGGCCTCCCTGCAAAATGTCGTATCGGAAGTCCTGAGCTTTGAAGCGAAAAAGTTGATGTAGATTCGCGGAATGCCAGAAAAACGATCTACGGACAGCGGTATCGGGATAAAAGAAGTCTACTCCGCTGCCGACTTGCCCGCCGTTCCGTCCGGAACCGAACTACCAGGAGAATTCCCTTATACCCGCGGCGTCCAATCCGATATGTATCGTGGGAAACTATGGACAATGCGGCAATATGCAGGCTTCAGCACGGCCGACGAAAGCAATGCCCGCTATCACTACCTGCTGAGCCAGGGCGTTATGGGCCTGAGTGTCGCCTTCGATCTCCCCACCCAGATCGGCTATGACAGCGACCATCCGCTTGCCGAAGGCGAAGTAGGCAAGACCGGCGTCGCCATCGATTCCATCGAGGATCTGCAGACGCTCTTCAAAGGCATCCGGCTCGAAGACGTCTCCACTTCCATGACCATCAACTCTACCGGTTTTATACTCCTCGGCTTCTATGCGGCCGTCGCAAAGCAGCAGGGCGCGGACTGGAAAAAGATCACCGGAACGATCCAGAACGATATCCTCAAGGAATACGCGGCCCGCGGTACCTATATCTATCCGCCCAAGCCGTCGATGCGGATCATCACCGATATTTTCGAATGGTGCAGCCGCGAGCTGCCCCGATGGAATACCATCTCCATCTCCGGCTATCATATCCGGGAGGCGGGAAGCACCGCCGTGCAGGAGATCGCTTTTACCCTCAGCAATGGGAAGGCCTATGTAAAGGCGGCGCTGGAAAAAGGACTGGACATCGATGTGTTCGGGAAACGGCTTTCCTTCTTCTTCAACTCGCATAACAATCTCTTTGAAGAGGTCGCTAAATTCCGTGCCGCCCGGCGAATGTGGGCACGCATCATGAAGGAATTGGGGGCCACCGATCCCAAGGCCATGATGCTGCGCTTTCATACGCAGACCGGAGGTTCCACGCTGACGGCCCAGCAACCGCTCAATAATATCAGCCGGGTAACCGTGCAAACCCTGGCGGCCGTGCTCGGCGGCACTCAGTCCCTCCATACCAACGGCTATGATGAAGCGCTGAGTCTTCCTACTGAAGAAGCAGCCCGCATCGCCCTGAGGACGCAGCAGATCGTCGCTTATGAAAGCGGCGCGGCCGACACCGCCGATCCCCTCGCGGGCAGCTATTTTGTCGAAGCCCTGACCCGGGAAGTCGAGGAGGCCGCATGGAAGCTGATCGAACACATCGATCAAATGGGCGGCAGCGTAGCGGCCATCGAACAGGGTTTTATCCAGGAGGAGATCGCCCGCAGCGCCTATGAATACCAGCAGCGCGTCGAGACAAAAGAGAAGCTGATCGTCGGGGTCAACAGCTTTATGACCGAGGAAAAAGACAATATTCCTGTATTGCGGATCGACGACTCTATCCGACAGGTACAGATCGAAAAGCTGAACGATCTGAAGCGAAGAAGGGATCCGGCCCGCGTGGACTCCATCTTACAGGACCTGAACGACAAGGCGGCTTCCGGCGAAAATATCATGCCCGTCGTCATCGAAGCGGTCGAAAATAAATGCACGTTGGGCGAAATTGCGGATACCCTTCGCGAAGTTTTTGGAGAATACAAGGGACTTTAAAGGGCAAACAGCTTGCTGCTGTTGATCCCATTGGCAGAGACCGTAAGGACGTAGATCCCGTGCGGCCAGGTTCCGGCAGCGAGTTGCACCGACTGGTCACCGCTCTGCACTTCCAGCGCCTGACGATAAAGCGCCTTCCCATCCCGCGACCAGATGCTGACCTGGCAGGCACCTCCCTCGGCAAAATGCAGCTGCGCCTGTACCGAGGAGCCCTGAGCCGCTACCGATCGGATCGAGGCCGTCGACGGGGCCGATCCTGCGATCAGCGCAATATTTGAATAGATACTTCCTCCATCCGGCGTCACTGCCTTCACCCGGTAATAGGATTCTGAACCGGCGGGCGCCGATCCATCCGTAAAGACCGAATCTTCCGTTTCGCCGATAGCGTCGAACCGGCTGCCGTCGGCACTGCGCTCGATGGTATATTGCGTGCCAGGTTCGGCTCCTTCCGCCGACCACTGCAGACCGATCTTACTACCCATCGGCCTGGCCGTCAGCTTGAGCGATTGCAGCGCAAGCGTCATGGCGATGGACGAACCCGCGATGCTGATATTATCGAACACGAAGCGATTGCTCCCGCCCGTGGTTGTCACCTGGTTGTACCCATATACCCGAAACGATACTACGCTGGTAAGCGCCTGGTAGGACGCGGGCAGGTTTATCGTAAAATTCTGGTAAGAAGTGGTAAGGGTACCTGTCAACAGGTCCGTCGTGTAGCCATCCAGGCTCGAGCGAATGCTCCAGGACTGCGGACCCGAGCCGGCTGCGGTACCGGTAGTGCTGCGACGCATGGTAAGGGTTATCGAACTGAGGTTTAGATAGTAACCGGAGTTCGGTCCGACGGGGATCTGCAGGTAAGCATTCAGGTCAAGCCCACCCGAGGGCCAGCCGTTTTCCCCGAAATACTCCGAACCTGCGTTATACTGACCGCTGCCGATAGCCGAACCAAGTGATACGGTTGTCGAGTGAACGCCCGTCGCCAGAGTGGTGGCATAGACCACACCATTCAGGTTCCATGCTTCCGCCGTCTGCGCACCTGCGCCCGCCACCGTCAGCAAAAGGAAAAGAGCCATGACTACCGTTTTCATACATTTAGATTTGCCAGTTACTGAACAATTCGCCTGCCGCATTATAAAAAATTGATTGTTAATAAGTTACCGACTCTTTAACGCTATACGTTCTCCCAAAAAGGGAAAATCCCCCGATTGGAGAGAATGCCGTGGTGGCGAAAATGTTGTACTTTGTCGTCAATCACTTACCTATGCATATCCGTAGTTTTTTGCCTCCGGCACTGATCCTCGTCCTCGCCTTTGCGGCCTGTTCCCATCACAACGATGTTACGCCTCCGCCCGTCACGCCCGTCGGACCAAACAATGCCGATTCGACCACGGCTACCACGGCCGGTACAGACAGCGCGTACTGGAAAGTGATCCGGACGGGTTCGCCCCAATGGACGGATATCTGGTTTACCGATACCCTGCACGGTTTCGCAACGTCCCTGGACGGCTACCTTTCTAAATGCCAACGTCGGCTATGCCGTCGGCGTCGGCCACTTTGCGGTAACGGCCAATGGTGGACAAAACTGGACGGTGAAGATGCGGCCCGACCAGATCACGAATTCCCAGCAGCTCAGTACAGGTTGGCCCAACCTGCAATTCCTGTCTGCTCCCACCGGCTATCTGGCGACGGGGGTAGCCCTCTATCGCACCGATGATTCCGGCACGAACTGGACGCCGGTGGAAAAGGATTCCGTCGTCGCGCTGCATTTCACCAATTCCAACTCAGGGTATAGTTTTGCAAAGCCCAACAAGATCAGCCGCACCTCGGATGGCGGCGCCAACTGGACGGCTATCGGTACCGTGCCGACCACTACTTCCGGCGGCTTTGCCGTCCTCCAGTTCTCCAACGATCAGAACGGCTGGTTTCTCGACCTTTTTCATCTTTCCATCACGACCAATGGCGGCGTAGGTTGGAAAGGTGTCTTTCAATCCAAAACGGATATCCTGGAAGATCTGCAATTGCTGACGGGACAGACAGCGTATATGGCTTCAACCGCCAGGTTGTTCAAGACTACGGACGGAGGGATTACATGGCAGCGTGAGTATACGCATCCGCCGTTTGCGGCATCAGGAGGCACGACCTCGACGGGATTTATCGCGATCTATTTTACCGATGACCATCATGGGTGGGCCTGCGCCAACGATGGTACGATCCTGCGGTACAGTCATTAAACAGGATGCGGCAGTGTCAGGTTTCCATAAAATTAAATAACGTGCGCAAGTCTGTGGAATCATTCGCAGCGGGTGTCTCAATGGAAACATTCGCTTATGAACCTCCAACAACTTTCACAGGCGGACCTCCTCGATATTCTCTTCGAAGGCCGTAATAAAGAATATGGCGCATACGATCTGCGCAAGTCATACAATGGGCGCTTGACGCGGGCCATTCTCACCATGCTCACGATCTGTTTTTTGCTATTCATCGGATTTACTGTAATGGGACGACCGCACAGCTCACCTGCACCCATAACCGTAATTGATTGCCCGCTCTCTCCTATCGAACCGCCCGCAATGAAAAAACCCCAACCTATTGCGATCCCCAAACCCCTGCATGTTTCTCCACCCGCGCCCACCATCCGCCTCGTCACCACCCGCATCGTCCCCGACGACCAGGTCAGACCCGAGGATAAACCGCAGCCCGCGGTCGCCCCCGATAATTTCAGGATCGATGTCACTACTAATCTCAACGCAACGGGCACGAATCCCGCCGCACCGCCTTCGAATGGGTTGGGTGATGGAGGAAACAATGGGGTGGTCAATGCCCCGGCCGCACCGGACAAAGACGATCATATCTATACCAAGGTCGAGATCGAATCCTACTATAAAGGGGGAGACGCCGCCTGGCAACGTTTCCTGATAAAGAATTTTCGCCCGCCCCAGCCCGAGGATGATCAGGCGGGAGATGCCACGGTCACTGTCCAGTTCATCGTCGACAAGGAAGGCAATGTCAGCGACGTCGAAGCCATCAGCGGCCCCGCTGGTCTTAAGAAGGAGGCGGTGCGCGTGATCAGGCTCAGCGGGAAATGGGAACCCGCCATTCAGAATGGTCGCAAGGTGAAGTCATACAAGAAGCAACCCATCACGGTTCATTGGGAGAATTAAGCGGCTCGCCGGCTGAACTGAGCGGATCGCTCGTAGACCGCTCGAGTTCCTGGTAGATGGTCAGCAAGTGCTGACTGCTGGCCTGCAACTTGGTCACGAGGTCTTCTATCTTCCGGCGTTCGGCCACCAACTGACCCTCCAACTGATCGATATAGGCTTGTTTTTCCTCTAGGAGATACCGGGTGCGGAGCTGCAGTTCTTCCAGTTCCAGCATCCGGCTCTTGTTTTCCCGGCCCTCGATCTCGGCCTGGTAGAAGTTTTTTATCCGCTGGTCCAACTGCTGCTGGAGATAGGCGATCTGGCGGTTCTTCTCTTCCAGTAACGCGGGATAGGATGCCCGTTCGGCTTCGGACAGCTCGGCGGCGGTAGGCCGCTCTGTACTGGCCACGGGCAGGTCGACGCTCTGCACTGCGCCGGAATGGCCGGGCGTCCCCGGTTCGGCCTGCCGGCTTTCCACCAGGTCCTGATACTTCTTCTCGGCGCGGGCCAGCTGCTCTTTCAGCTGCTCATAACGCCGGTCCGCCATATCCCGGTACTGCTCGTATTTCTGCTTCATCCACAGGATCCCCTTGTAGATATTCTCCTTTTCTTCCGGCTCCAGCGTCGCCCCGGGGTCGGCGGCCTCCTCTTCATGGAGCGGCTCCTGCCCGTTACCGCTTATTTCGGCGGCCGATTCAAGCATAGCGGGAAATACCATCCCATTGCCGCGGTCCACACCGTGGAGCGAAAGCAACAACTCCTCCGGCACCCGGCGCTTGCGCCGGTAATGCAGCCAGGTGGTGACCAGCATGGAAATAATGCACAGCGGGACCGAGATCCACAAAAGTATACGGAGAAATTGCCCGAACTCATACAGGTTGATAAGTAGTCGATACATGATCGAGAGGTTTAAGTAGAAGTACCCTCAATATTGATATACAGGCGATTATCTTAAAAAGTAGGAATGGACAGTTTTCTGCGATTGGGGATTGGCGGGAAGTAAACCGAAGCAATATTCACGCCAAAAAAGCAGACATTGACCGACACGCAAAACCCGCGATTGCCGCCCATCTAAAAGCCGGGAGGGACAGGAGATTTTAGCACAAATTTGGTGCTCTATACTATTATTAAAACTATTTCATCATGAATTGGAGCAAAAAAATGATCGCCTGCGCTACCCTCGTAATAGCGCTTTTCACGGTTACCTCTACGTTCGCCCAGGGCGGCGGACGGATGGATACAGCCGCCATGCGCCAGCGGCAGGAAGCCATGCTGGCCAAGATGAAGACCGATCTGAATCTGAACCAGACCCAGGCAGACTCCGTCAAGGCCATTTCCACGGAATTCAACGCGAAACGCCGGGATATCTTCATGGATCCCGCCAACCAGGGCCTGAGCCGCGAAGACCGAATGGCCAAGATGCAGCCGTTGACCGACGCAATGAACGCACGGCTCCAGGCCGCCCTTGGCGCCGATCTGTTCAAGAAATACCAGGACTGGATGCAAGCCAACCGACCACAGCGAAATCAATAAAAAAGAAAGGCAGCGTTAGCTGCCTTTCTTTTTTTCCTTCTCCCAGGTATCCCGTAGCGTCGTCGTCCGGTTGAAGACGAGCTTCTCCTCCGAACTATCCTTATCGAGATAGAAATATCCCTTACGCAGGAACTGATAATGTTCGTCGAACTTCGCATTGCGCAGGGCGGGCTCCGCAAAAGCCCCCGGCAGCACCTGCAGCGAATCCGGATTCACATATTCCTTGAAATCCCCTTCCTCATTGGCGGGATCCTCCACCTGGAACAACCGGTCATAAAGCCGCACCTCGGCGGTGATGGCATGTGGGATACTTACCCAATGGATCGTCGCCTGCACCTTCATATTGGACTGCGCACCGCCGCTCTTGCTCTCCGGCAGGTAAGAACAACGCAGCTCCGTGATCTTTCCCGCCGCATCCTTGATCACTTCATCACACTGGATGATATACGCACTCTTCAGCCGCACCTTCTGACCGGGTGACAACCGGAAGAACTTCTTCGGCGGGTTCTCCATAAAATCTTCATGCTCGATATACAGCTCGCGGCTGAAAGGAATATCCCTTGTTCCCTTGGAAAGGTCTTCAGGATTGTTCTCGCTCGGCAGCCATTCCTCGTCCATTTCATAATTGGTGATCACGATCTTCAACGGATCGAACACCACCATCCGGCGCAGCGCGATCTTATTGAGATGCTCCCGCACACAGAACTCGAGCAGCGAGACATCGATCAGGTTCTCCCGTTTCTGCACGCCGACCTTTTCGGCGAACATTCTTATGCTCTCGGGAGTATAACCTCTGCGGCGCAGCCCGGTAATCGTAGGCATCCGGGGATCATCCCAGCCCGCGACATATCTTTCGTTCACCAGTTGCAACAGCCTCCGCTTGCTCATCACGGTATAGGTCAGATTCAGCCGGGAGAATTCATACTGATGCGAAGGGAAAAGCTCCAGTTTCTCGATGAACCAGTCATACAGGGGGCGGTGAGAAACATATTCGAGCGAACAGCAGGAATGCGTGATCTGTTCGATGGCATCGCTCTGGCCATGCGCAAAATCATACAGGGGATAGATACACCAGGCGTCACCCGTCCGGTGATGGTGGGCATATTTGATACGGTACATCAGCGGGTCGCGCAATTGCATATTGGGGGCCGCCATATCTATTTTAGCGCGCAGCACCTTCTCGCCTTCCTTGAACTTCCCGGCCCGCATCGCCCGGAAGAGTTGCAAATTCTCCTCCACGCTCCGGCTCCTGAAAGGGCTGTCCGTGCCCGGTTCGGTCGGCGTGCCTTTCATTTTTGCAATCTCTTCGGCCGAGCTGTCGTCCACATATGCCAGGCCCTTTCGGATCAGGTCTTCCGCAAAAAGATAGAGCTGTTCGAAATAATCGGATGCGTAGTGCTCATTGGCCCACTCGAAACCGAGCCAGCGGATGTCCTCCTTGATGCCTTCAACGTATTCTGTATCCTCTGTTACGGGATTGGTATCATCGAACCGAAGATTGGTGCTCCCACCATATTTCTGAGAAAGACTGAAATTGACGATAATAGCCTTCGAATGGCCGATATGAAGGTAGCCATTGGGCTCCGGGGGGAAGCGGGTACGGACGGTCTTTACCTTCCCACTTGCCAGATCCTCTTCAACGATCTCTTCCAGGAAATTCAGCGATTTTTCTTCTTCTTTCTTAATTTCTTCGGCCATAGGCGCCAAATTTACGCCTTCCCGCCGAGCCTGCCAAAGGACTAGCTCCGTTTTCCAAACAGCAGACTGCCGATCCGGACCATCGTACTGCCCTCTTTTACAGCCAATTGATAGTCTCCACTCATGCCCATGGAAAGGATGCCGCCATTCGGGAACCATCGGTCCAGCAATCCCTTCAACCCGCGGAATTCAGCACCGACCGCCGCCTGATCCTCCGTGTTGGAAGCCATCCCCATCAACCCGCGGATGCGGACATTCGACCATTCCTCCGGAGCCCCTTGCACCCCGGTCATCACCTGCTCCAGTTCGCCCGCATCGAGGCCAAATTTCGTCTCCTCGCGCGCAATATGCATCTGCAGCAGCACATCGACCGTCCGTCCGGCTTTAGCGGCCTGTTTAGCGATCTCCTTCAACAGCCGGAGACTATCTACTCCATGAATTAAGTAGACAAAAGAAATAATATGTTTTACCTTGTTCGACTGAAGATGACCTATAAAATGCCATCGGATGTCTTCCGGCAGTTGCGCACGCTTTTCAATGAGCTCCTGTACGTAGTTCTCCCCGAAATCACGCTGACCCATTTCATATAATGCTAAAATATCCTGCGCCGTTTTAGTTTTCGACACGGCCACCAATGTTATATTTCCGCTCCCGGCTAATTCTTTTTTTAGTGTGTTATAGGCATCGCCGCTCATCGACATTTTAACCTGCTTTAATGCGAAGATACCTTAAATTCGCGTCGTCATGGTCACAACGAAACACTACCGCTTTCCCGCCTGGAAAGTGTATGCCTGCGCAGTATTGTCATTTCTACCCTTGTCATTTACACCCTTGATAAGCGTCGCTCAGACTCATCCCCAGCCAACTGGTGCCCAATTGACCGGCACGGTGATCGACGGGCAGACCAAACAGCCCATCCACGCGGCCACCGTCGCGCTGCTGCGTAAGGACTCGTCTGTTGCAGCGGAGGTGATCAGCAAGGCTGATGGCGAGTTTGCAGTGAAAGGACTGTCCGAGTCTTCCGCTATCCTGCAGATCAGCGTCGTCGGCTACAAAACCGTCACCCGGATCATCCCCGCGGGTCATCGCACGCCCGGTGTTCCGTTGAGCCTGGGCATCCTGAAGTTATCTCCGGAAGCCAGGCAGATGCAGGCCGTCGCGGTAGTCGCACGCAGACCCGTCTTCAAGACCGAGATCGATAAAAAGGTTTTTAACGTAGACCAAAGCCTCGCGAGCAAGGGCGGTACCGCCCAGGACGCGCTTCGCCAGGTGCCGACGCTCAACGTCGACGCGACGGGCAATGTCACCCTGCGTAACGGATCGCCGACCATCCTGCTCGACGGCAAACAGACCCAGCTCACCCTGGATCAGATACCGGCAGACCAGATCCAGAGCATCGAGGTCATGCCCAATCCTTCCGCCAAATATGACGCCCAGGGTAACCACGGCCTCATCAATATCGTGCTCAAACGCAACCGCAAGCCGGGGATGAATGGTTCCTTCACCGGCGTGGGCAGCACCCTCGGTGAGACCTATGGCTTCGCCAACCTGAGTGTCTACAAGCACAAATGGAATTTCACTTTCAACGCAATGGCGCACGGCCATCGGAGCGTTTCCAATACCACGACCACTCTCAACAACTTCGCGGCCAATACGACCTCCATCCAGCGCGGACATTCGGTGACCATCGGCCCCTTCCAGAGCTACCGGCTGGGCGCCGACTACAATATGGATGCGCATAACACCTTCAGCCTTGCCGGCAACGTCGGCTTTGGCTACCACCCCAGCGGCGGTACGCAAGTGACGGATTACTCCAGCAAAGGCATATTGGACTCTACGGGTACGCGGCAGTCATACGATGCGAATCATTTTGTCTTTACTCACTCGAACTTCGACTGGGCGCATACTTTTGCGAAGTCCGGCGAAAAATGGACAGCGAGCGCCGCGATGGAGACCTATCATGGACTCGGTCATGGCAATTATAACACCCAGTTCTTCGACAAAGGCTCAACCGCGCCCGGCGCTCCCTTCCTGCAGCGCTATTCAGGGCTCGGCAATGGCCATAACCTGACCATGCAGACGGACTACACCGATCCGCTGCTGGATGGCAAGGCCAAGCTGGAAGCAGGCGTCAAGACGATCCTGCATGGCAGCCGGAGCTACCAGGACTTCGAGAACGATTCCGCGCAGGGTTATAAGAAATACGCCAGCGCGAGTTATAACTACAGCTATAACGACAACACCTATGCCGCCTATTCCAGTTTCAACCAGGAACTGGGCAAGTTCAGCTATATGGCCGGGTTGCGGTTCGAACGGTATAACTACACCGGACATCTGCTGGATGAAGGCACCAGTTTTGGCTATCACCAGACCGGGCTTTATCCCAGCATCTATCTCACCGAGAAATTCGACGAGGACAATGATCTCCACCTGAACTTTTCGCGCCGGGTGAACCGTCCGCAGTGGTGGCAGATCACGCCGCAAACCAACTACGGCAACCCGCTGAATCCCCAGCGCGGAAATCCGGAGATCCGGCCGGAGAATACCAATCTTGCCGAGCTGGCCTATAACACACAGCTGTCCGGCATCGGGCTCAATACGACAGTGTATTTCAAGAACACGCTGGACCCTATGATGGCATATAATACGCCGCCATCCCACGATACCATCCTTAGCACCTATGAGAACGGCAACTACAGCAATACCCTTGGCGCGGAGATCATCGCGCGCTTCCCGATAGCCAAATGGTGGAATGCGACGACCAACTTCAACGTGTACCAGACGGATATCAATGCCGACAATCTGTCGCAGACACAGGGGCAGGGACTCTCCAACTCCGGCGTGAGCTGGTTCGCCAAGGTCAATTCCGATATGAAGCTGTCCAGCTACACCGTGCAACTGACCGGCAACTACAACGCCGGCAGGATCATCGCCCAGGGCAAGGTCCTTCCTTCCGGCGGACTCGATGCCGCCGTCAAAAGGGAATTCCTGCCGCACAATGCCGCCACGCTGGTGCTCAGCCTCTCGGATATCTTCAACACCCAACGCAGCGATGTGGAGACCTTTTCGTCCGGGCAATTCTTCCAGAACTCGATCAATAAACCGGAGACGCGTGTGCTGAAGATCAGCTTTATGTATTCTTTCGGGAAAGACCTGAGCGGTGAGCGTCACAAGGGTACCCTGGACGGCAACGGTTGATCCGTTGCATCCGGCGGCTGCCGGACCTTACTTCAGGATCGAACGGCTGATAACGATGCGCTGTACTTCGCTGGTTCCTTCATAGATCTGCGTGATCTTGGCGTCGCGCATCAGTCGCTCCACATGGTATTCCTTGACAAAGCCATATCCGCCATGGATCTGGACGGCTTCGGTCGCCGTCCACATCGCGGTCTCCGAAGCAAAGACCTTGGCCATCGACGAGCTGAGCGTATAGTCCGCATGCTGGTCCTTATCCCAGGCGGCACGCAGACAAAGCAGCCGGGCCGCTTCGATGCGGGTAACCATATCCGCCAGCTTGAACTGAATGGCCTGGTGTTGCGAGATCTCCTTTCCAAAGGCCTTGCGCTCCTTGGAATAAGCCAGCGCCAATTCATAGGCGCCGCTGGCGATACCCAGGGCCTGCGAGGCGATGCCGATCCGGCCACCTGCCAGGGTCTTCATCGCAAAGGTGAACCCGAAGCCGTCTTTGCCGATGCGATTCTCCTTGGGAACCTTCACATCATTGAATAAAATGCTGTGGGTATCGCTGCCCCGGATGCCCAATTTATTTTCTTTGGCGCCGACCGTGACGCCGGGCCAGCTTTTTTCTACGATAAAGGCATTGATCCCATGGCTGCCCTTCGAAAGATCCGTCTGGGCGATGACCAGGTATACGGAGGCCGAATTCCCGTTGGTGATCCAGTTCTTGACGCCGTTGAGCAGGTAGTGATCTCCTTTGTCTTCCGCCGTTGTGCGCTGCGACGTTGCATCGCTGCCCGCCTCGGGCTCGCTTAACAGAAAAGCCCCGATATAGAGTTCGCCATCCTTTTTGCCCTGTGCCAGCGGAGTCAGGTATTTTTGTTTCTGCTCCTCATTGCCATAGGTCTGCAGTCCCCAGCAGACCAGGCTGTTGTTGACGCTCATACAGACACTCACACTCGCATCGATCTTGCTGATCTCTTCCATGGCCAGCACATAACTCACGGTATCCATGCCCGACCCGCCATATGCCGGATCGACCATCATCCCCATAAAGCCGAGTTCAGCCAGTTTGAGGATCTGCTCTTTTGGAAATTTCTGGTGTTCGTCCCGCTCGATCACCCCCGGCAGACATTCGGTTCTGGCGAAATCCCGGGCGGCCTTCTGGATCATCTGGTGCTCTTCGGACAATTGAAAATGCATATGGGCAAGGTGTTTTTGTTACACCGGCATCCCGCCGGTTTCGGCCCAAAAATAATAGAAAAAAACTAACAGTAGTTAGTTTTTTATTTTGAGAAAGCCCCTTTCGGGGGCTTTCTTTACTTCAACTGCATGTCCGCGTAGTAATTCATGGCTGCCCGCATAAAGGCGGCGAACTCCGGATCGGGCTTGCCGTCGACCGCCATATACTGCTCGACGGTAACATACAAGTCTCCCAACCCTTTGTACGCCTTTGCTTTGATCTCCTTTCCGGGGCCAAGTCCCCAAAAACCGCGGATCATCCGGCAATGCCGCGCGATCTGTTCCTGCACGGCCACACTCTGCGGATCTTCCTGTCGAAGCGTCCGAAGTTGTTGCGCGATATCTTTCTGCTCCGATCTCAATCGCTCAAAGGCATCCTTGCCCATTTCCAGCAATGCATTCTCCGATCGCCGGATCGTGTCTTCGCCCCAGTTGTCGATGGCTTCCTGGCGCAGGGCCTCTGCCTGCCCGCGGGGCATGCCTTCATATAATTTTTCAAAATTAGACATGGTCTTGTTTTTTAAATGATCAATAGTGGTATCGATCGTGTTCAGCAAAATGTCGAGCCGGTCGCGTCTCGCCCGCAAGGCGGTCTTATGGCCGGTAAGCGCCTCGACGAGATCAAAATCAGGGTCGTCCAGGATCTCCGCGATATTCTTCAACGGGATGTCCATCTCCTTATAGAAAAGGATCTGCTGCAGCCGAAGCAGCTCCGCCTCGCCATAAAGCCGGTAACCCGCATCGGTCCGGACCGAAGGTTTCAGCAAGCCCATCTTATCGTATACGTGGAGTGTGCGCACACTCACGCCCGCAAGCCGGGCCAGCTGCCTGACAGAATATCGAACGTCTCCCATGCTGAGATCGATTTAACAATACAAAGCTAGGCTATGACCTAAGGTAAGAGTCAAGGATTTTTGAAAATAAATTTTTCGGACGCGGCTTAAATGATGCTGCCGGATTTTTTGTGGAGTAGCCTGATGGCGGTTTTGAAGATCACGATAAAGAGCCCCGCTTCTTCTTCTGTGAAATTACTGGACTCTTCGTCATCCTCGCTGTAGATGGTGGCGGCGGCAAATTGCAGGAGATCGGGCTGGCAAAAGGATTGGATCACGGCCATCGCGTCGTTCTCATCGAAGCCGTCCTGGAAAACATTCTCCATCTCATCGAATTCCTCGTTGAACGTCTTCTCGAACTCCTGTTCGCTGATGACGGGGATACCGAGAGTGAATTCCCGGAAGCTAAGCAGGATCACGGTAAGAACATAGGCGACATCCTCCCGGGCATCGGGTTCGGCCAGCTCGCGGCTTTCTCCCAATACATAACCCACCAGGGCCGGCTGCTCCCGGGCAAACGAATCCCATACCCTGCCGATCTGGGTTTCGTCCATATGCTGGATCCGGTCATTGATAAGGTCGATCGTTTGATCGGTGATCTGTTGCATCAGCCAATTTTTTCGAAAGTACGGATTCGGCCCGGATTGGCCTACGGAAAAATTTAGGCCGCCGGGCCTCATCGCTAATCGATTGTCCTTCGGACTTCGGGCCCGTGGCCCGGTCGCGGACAGCCTGGCCTGCAAAAAAATGTCGGCCAGCCCGCCGCGACATCCAACGATTGTCCTTCGGACTTCGGGCCCGTGGCCCGAATCGCGGGCTGGTCCGATAAAAAAAACCTAATTTGCCGCCATGTCTAAAAATTATGCCCATAAAGCAAAAATAGCCGTCTCGGTATCTTCGGAGGTCGGGCGGCTGCGACGCGTCCTGGTGCATAGTCCCGACAGTGGACTGGGGAAAGTAGTACCCTCAAAGGCACAGGACTGGCTCTTCGAAGATATCGTCCACCTGGACACCATAAGACGGAAAGAATATGATTTCTATACCAAGATCTTATTGTATTTCCTCGACCCCGGCCGGATCCAGGGCCGCCTGGCGGAAGTCGACGATCTGAAGAACAAGCGCGCATTCTATAAACCCGGGAACGACAGCTTCTTCCGCAGCGACAAGGTCGTGGAACTGCAGTGGCTGCTCGCCGACATCCTCATCGATCCTTCGATCAAGCAGAAGCTGGTGGCCTCGGTCTGCGCCATCGAGGCCTGCTCCTATGAGATCCAACAGGATCTGCAGGACCTCGACCCGGTACACCTGGCAAAGACGTTTATCAGCGGCGCCACTAATGACGATCGCCTCCTGTTCGCCCCCATCCCCAACTTTATCTTTACCCGCGATATCGGGATAGTCATTAACAATTATGTCCTGCTAAATAAACCTGCTAAAAAAGCCCGTACCCGGGAAGCCCTGCTGGCCAAATACATCTTCTTCAACCACCCCCTGTTCGTCGAGTACCAGGACAAGATCATCGAGCTGGCCGACACCCACCACCATTTCCTGCTGCCGCGCGAAGGCGATGACCGTAAGGTCACCCTGGAAGGCGGTGATGTCATGGTGGTCAGCAAGGACCACCTGCTCATCGGTGTCAGCGAACGGACTTCTTCGGAGGCCGCCCATCAGGCCATCCGCATCCTCTTCGAAATGAATGTGGTCAAAAAGATCACGATCATCCGCATTCCGAAGAAACGGGATTACATGCATATCGACACCATCTTTACCCAGGTGAAACGCAATGTCTGGATCCTGCTCGGCACTTTCTCCCGTAAGGCGATGCTGCACGAAGACGACGACGATGTGCAACGGATCCTCGACAACAGCAGAAAGGAAGAAAAATTAAAGATCATCCAGTTCCGCAAGAAAGACCCGGGCAATCCGGAGTATTTCGAAAACCTGGAAGACCTGCTCACGGATATCAGCAAGAACGATCTCGAATGCACCGACAAGATAAAATTCATCTACTCGGGCAACAACGAATTTCCTTTCGACGCCCGCGAGCAGTGGACGGATTCCTGTAACCTGCTCGCCCTGAAAGAAGGCGTCGTCCTGGGCTATGACCGCAACGACAAGACTGTCGAAGCTTTTAAAGCCAACGGCTTTTCCGTCGTCCATGCAAAAGAACTGATCGAACAGATGGAGACCGGCGCGATTCAGCCCGATAAGATTGAGAACACTTTGATCCTGATGCCTTCAGCCGAACTATCCCGCGCCCGGGGTGGCTTTCATTGTATGAGCATGCCCTTGCACCGGGACGATCTGACAATTTAATCCTCATGCAAACGACTTCGCATATCCTCATGATACGGCCCGTGAACTTTACGTTCAACGCCGAAACAGCCGTGAACAATGCCTTCCAGGTAGCCGGCGCCGAAAGCGACGCACAGCAGAAAGCGCAGACGGAATTCGATCAGTTCGTCCGGCTCCTGCGTGATAATGGCGTAGACGTTACCGTTGTCGACGATACGCCGCAACCCTATACGCCCGATTCCATCTTTCCCAACAACTGGGTTTCCTTCCACCGGGATGCCACCGTTTGCCTGTACCCGATGTTTGCGGCCAATCGCCGGCTGGAACGCAAGCCGGGTGTGCTGGATGCCATCACCAGGAAATTCCGCGTCGATGCCACGCTCGACTTCAGTTCGTACGAGACGCAGGGACTCTTCCTCGAAGGGACCGGCAGCATGGTCCTCGACCGGGACGAACGTGTCGCGTATGCCTGTCTTTCCCCGCGCACGGACAAGGCCGTGCTTCTCGACTTCTGTGAAAAAATGGGCTACCGGCCCGAGGTCTTTAGCGCCAGGGATGGCGCGGGCCGCGACATCTATCACACCAATGTCATGATGTGCGTCGGCGACCGGTATGTCGTCGTCTGCCTCGACTCCCTGCCCGTACCCGCCGAACGGCAACAGCTGGAGGCGACCATCCGCGCGACGAAAAAAGCCTTGATCCCGATCACCCTCGACCAGATGAATCATTTTGCGGGCAATATGTTACAGGTAGAGAACCAGCAGGGCGAAAAACTGCTGGTCATGTCCTCGCAGGCTTATGCCTCGCTCACGGCCGGACAGATCAACCAACTGCAAGGCTTCAATCGCATCCTCCATTCGCCGCTCACGACCATCGAAACCAACGGCGGCGGCAGCGCCCGCTGCATGCTGGCGGAGATCCATCTCGATCCACTTTGAGAAAAAGCATCCGGTTCAAAACAGCGACAGCGATTCCGCCTGTCCGCCATTCGCAAGATTCAACGGGCGCAAACCGGCCCCTACCCGCTCGTTGAACCGGTCGATCACATACGCCATCATCTCCGGCGAAGTCTGCTCCTCGGGACTATGAATAAAAAAATAAAGCTCCTGCAATCCCTTGCCCGCCCATTCCGCGATCCGCTGTGCCCAGGCATCCGCCCGCTGATAATCCAGCGGATGCAGTCCGTTGGTGACAAACCGGATAAAAGCCACGGGTGTGGTCAGCCGCATATGCAGCACATCGCGACGGCCCGCTACATCGGTCATGACGGTCCCGACCCCCAACTCCCAGAAAAGCTCCATGGTCTGCGCAACGGCGGGCGGAACATTGCGGCCAAACCAACCCGGATGCCGAAGCTCCACACAGGCCCGGAAATCCCGGGGCAGTCCACGCAGATAATCTTGCAATACGACGGCCCGATCGGGTCCGAATGCCTCGGATAATTGCAGAAAGGAAGGTCCCAGCTTCGATCCGAAATGCCGCACCGACCCGATGAATGCGGTCGTATCCGCGGATGCGTTTATCAGTTGCTGTTTATGGCTGATGGACTCGAGAAATTTCGGGCAGAACCGGAAGTCTTCACTCACCAGGGATGCCCACCGTTCGATGACGGCCGGCGGCTGAAGCCCGTAATACAAGGTATTCCCTTCCACCGTGCTCAGCTGCTTTGCATAATATGTTAGAAAATTATTGGTTTTCGTCCCCCTGGGGTATACCCTGCCCAGCCAGCTTGTCCGCCCCCACTCGGTACCACCAACCCGGATGGCAAGCGGATGCGGATGCGTCCAGACCTTCTCCGTCACCGGATCGTCCGGCGGCAGTGTGAAATCAATGTTATCTATGTATTGTAGTTTACCAAAATCCATAGAAGCTTTTACTTGGTCGCTTGTGGTTCAAGATCAATTCCTTACTTTTGGGACTTCGATTCGCAAAAGGTAGATAATTTTCAACAAAACCTACTATTGGTTAAAGCTTTTTTAATCTTCAAAACTAAGAACTGATTTCCAAGATGGAAAGCAAAGTCACAAAAATTGGCGTACTCACTTCCGGCGGCGACGCCCCGGGGATGAATGCCGCCATCCGTGCCGTTGTTCGTACCGGTATCTATAATGGTATGGAGGTGTTTGGTATCATGCGTGGTTACAGTGGAATGATCGAGAACGATATTGTCCCTATGCACTCCCGGAGTGTTGCAAATATCATCCAACGCGGCGGAACGGTCCTCAAGACTGCCCGCTGCAAGGAATTCTTTGAACATGAAGGCCGCAAAAAAGCCTATGCCAATCTCAAAAAGCTGGGCATCAACGGCCTGGTTATCATCGGCGGCGACGGTTCCTTCCGCGGCGCACACAAGCTGAGTGAAGAGTTCGATATCCCCTGTATCGGTATTCCCGGCACCATCGACAAGGACATCGCCGGTACCGACTTTACCATCGGCTTCGACACGGCCGTCAATACCGCCGTGGAAGCCATCGACAAGATCCGGGATACGGCAGACGCGCACGACCGCCTTTTCATCATCGAGGTCATGGGCCGGGATGCCGGCTACATCGCCCTGCACAGCGGCATCGCCACCGGCGCCGAGAACATCCTGATCCCCGAACGAAAGACTGATATTGAAGAGCTGGTCAGCGGGCTCCTCGAAAAGGAGCGCCGGCGGAAACTGGTCAACCTCATCGTGGTCGCCGAAGGGGACCGCGGAGCGGAAGACGTCGCCCATATCATTAAGGAACGGGTTCCCAATGCCGACACCCGGGTATGCGTCCTGGGGCATATCCAGCGCGGTGGAGCTCCGACCTGTCTGGACAGGCTGATCGCCAGCCGGATGGGGTATTCGGCCGTGGAAAGCCTCATGGAGGGAAGACACAACGTCATGATCGGCATCGTCAACAATAAGATGCATTATACCCCCCTCGAAAAGGCCGTAAAAGCCAAACAAAAGATCAGCGAAGACTGGTTGAAGATCGTCAAAATATTAGCATCCTGAGGACCTGGAAGGGCCTCGTCACTTAAAAAAAGCTACCGTCAATGTCAAAGCATTTATCGAAGTACCTGTACCAGGATATGGATAAAGAGGCAGGTCTCCAGCATACTTTTCATAAAACGAAGATCGTCGCTACCGTCGGCCCTGCCTGTGACACTTATGACAAACTGCTGGAGCTGGTAAAGGCCGGCGTCAATGTCTTCCGGCTCAACTTCTCCCATGGCACCCACGAGGACAAGGAAAAGATCATTCAACATATCCGCAATATCAATATTTCGGAACCCTACAATATTTCGATCCTCGCCGACCTGCAAGGCCCCAAGCTGCGCGTAGGCGATATCAAGGATGGTAGCCTCGACATCGCTCCCGGCGATATCCTGACCTTCACCTCCCGGGAAAAGGTTGTCGGCACCAAAGAAAAGATCTATGTCTCCTACCCCAATCTGCACCATGACGTCCAGGTGGGTAACAAAATATTGATCGATGACGGCAAGCTGGAAGTCGTGGTCGTCAACGTATCTCCCGATGGCGACGTAAAAGTAGCCGTCACTTACGGTGGAAAATTACTCCCGAAGAAAGGGGTCAATCTTCCCGATACAAAGATCTCCCTGCCCGCACTCACCGAAAAAGACCTGGTCGATCTCGACTTCATCATCGGTCAGAAAGTGGATTGGGTCGCGCTTTCCTTTGTCCGCAAGGTGGAAGATATCATCGATCTGAAACGCCGGCTCGCCGAAGCAAAGAGCCAGAGCAAGGTCATCGCGAAGATAGAGATGCCTTCGGCGATGGACGATCTGCGGAATATCGTCCTCGAATCCGACGCGGTCATGGTCGCCCGTGGCGATCTCGGAGTAGAACTCCCCGTCGAAAAAGTACCGATGGCGCAGCGCGAGATCATCCGCAAGTGTATCCACCGCGCAAAACCCGTGATCGTCGCTACGCAGATGATGGAGAGCATGATCGATCGCGTAAAACCCAACCGGAGCGAGATCACGGACGTCGCCAACGCCGTGCTTGAAGGCGCCGATGCCGTAATGCTCAGCGCGGAAACCGCAACCGGTCAGCATCCCTCCCTCGTGGTGGAAACCATGCGCAAGATCATCCTCGAAGTGGAAAGGACCGAATACCCTTACAACCGGGAAGACGACCTGGTTCCCCAGCCGCATTCTCCTTCCTTCCTTTCCGATGCCATTTGCTACAACGCCTGTAAGCTGGCCAAGGACGCCAATGCCGATGCCCTCGTCGGGATGACGCAAAGCGGCTATACCGCTTTCATCCTTTCAAGCTATCGTCCGAAATCGCCCTTGTATATCTTCTCGAAGGAAAAAAGCCTGATCAATCAGCTCAGCCTCAGCTGGGGCGTCCGCGCCTTTCATTATGACGAAGAGGTCAATATAGATGATATCATCCACGATCAGCATACCATCCTGAAAGAGCGGGGGTTTGTAAAGAGCGGAGATGTGGTGGTCAATACCGGCAGCCTGCCGGTGGAAGAGCACCTTCCGACCAATATGCTGAAGATTACAAAGTTGAAGTAAGTAGAATAAAATTTATATGGAGCAGCTAACTCTCTAATGCGAGTAGCTGCTCTTTTATTTTGCGGACTTCCTCCTCCCCTGCCATAAAGAAATCCTGCGACTCTTTCATTTGCGCGTTGACGTACTCCATCGCACTGGCCTTCAGCAAACGCGCCGACGTGTGGAATTCCGCTGCCCCGGTCTTCTCTGCGAGCTCGACGATATTCGTGGCCCTGACACCCGAGCCGGGCATAATGACGATCCGTTCGTCGGCCTCCCGGATCAGCTGATCGATGAGTTCCGAACCCTCGATCGCCGTCGGCTTTTGCCCCGATGTAAGGATCCGTTCGCAGCCCATTTGGATGATCGTTTCCATCGCCTCGAAAGGATTGGCCGCCCAGTCGAATGCGCGGTGGAAGGTAACACCCAGCGGATAGGCAGCCTCCACCAACCGGGCGCAACGCGCCTGATCGATCGATCCGTCGGCCTTCAGCATGCCGATGACGACACCATTACAGCCCACCTGCTTACAATATTCGATATCCCGTAACATGATGCGAAACTCCTCATCCGAATAAAGAAAGTCGCCGCCCCTCGGCCGGATGATGGGATAAAGTGCTATCCGCAGACTCTCCCGCGCCGCCCGGATAGTACCGGGGGACTGGGTTACGCCGCCTTCGCCGGGCGAGGCGCAAAGTTCGATCCTGTCTGCCCCGGCCGCCTGAGCGACGATCGCCGTAGCCAGGTTGAATGAGCATATCTCCAATTGAAATGGCATCGCTAATGATTTATCCCGGCCTCCGGCCGGTTAGGCCAATATACTTTTTACTTCAACCATCCGCTCCTCACTATTGTTCTTTACCGCGTAAGAAAAACCTTTCTGCAAAGCAAATGCCCCATGTTCCCCCTTTTTATTCAGCGCGATAAAAGCGACCTGGATCTCCCTCGCCTTTTCCTTTTTGATCCGGGCAATACGCTCTACGGCTGCCTTGCAGGCCTGCTCAGGCGACATCCCCTGCCGCATGAATTCTATGACGGTATGACTGCCGCAGACCCGGATGACATCTTCGCCCTGACCGGTGGCCGCTACGGCTCCTACCTCGTTATCCACGAACATGCCGGCCCCGATGATCGGCGAGTCTCCCACCCTTCCACGCATCTTGAAACCCATGCCGCTGGTGGTCACGCTCCCGCTGAAATTGCCGGCGGCGTCCATCGCCACCATCCCGATCGTATCATGATTCCATTCTCCATTGGGAAGCCGTGCAGGCGCTGCGACAGCCCAGTCTCCCCCCGCCACCGGATCAACAGCCGAACTGCTTTTCGTATTCTCGATATTGATCACCGGTTTATACTCCGATTTCTTTAACCATTGCTCATAACTCTTCTTTGCATCGTCGGACAACTTCCCATCCTCGAGCGGAAATCCCTCCGCTACGGCAAACTGCTGGGCCCCCACCCCGACAAGCAAAACATGCGGCGTCTTCTCCATGACCCTGCGCGCTACCGAGATCGGATGTTTGATCCTTTCCAGAAAAGCGACACTCCCACAATTGAACTGGTGATCCATGATGCTCGCATCGAGCGTGACAAATCCATCCCGGTCCGGATTGGCTCCGATCCCCACACAGCAATTGATGGAATCCTCCGTCACCCGGACCCCGGCTTCCACCGCATCAAGCGCCGAACCGTTCCGGCTCAATACTTCCCAGGCGCCTTTATTGGCCGCCAATCCCGTATCCCAGGTGGAAATCACAACAGGATGACCGAGCACCGGCCCGGAAACCTCATTGATCCCATGAATATGGGATGGGCGTTCTTCGCCGCCAAGGGGCATCGCGCCCGATTTTTTTGCCAGGAAAAGACCAAAAGACCCCAAAAGGGAGGAATGCAAAAACTTACGTCGGTTGGACATATCTTCAATTAACTTTTATGTGCTGCAATGAATTTTTCCAGGCTGCGCCGCGCCTGCTGGTGTACCCGTTGATGTAACGTGGATGTCCAGCCGAGTAACAGTCCCTTCATACCGAGGGCCTGGGAGCTCCACTTCCATAGGCTGAAGTCGTCATGATGTTCGGAGATCTTTCCGTCACTGATGAAGAAATGCGCCCGGACCTTATTGTTCACCTTTCTTCCCGTAGGAGAGAAGGTATACGTGGCGGTCCATTCGCAGGATCCATATCCGTCAGCGCCCTCGACACGATCATAACTCACTTCGAGATCCTTCGCGCTGGTCAGCAACATTTCCCACATGGCTCCGACCTTCGCCCCCTCCAGGCTAAGGAATACCGGATCGTAAAAGAAAACCTCTTTATGATAACAGGCAATCATAGCTTGCCAATCGCCTTTTTGAAAATTGGAGTAGAATGTGGTAATCAGTTGTTGTTCTGCATTCATAAAAAAACCGAGCCCCAAGTAGCAGACTTTCTTTAAATTGTCCCAATATATGAGAAAATTACTTCTTTTACAGCTTTTTTCAGCCGCTCTTGCAGCCTACTCACAAGGGACTCCGCAAGATAGCGCCTGGATTCGGGAAAACTACTATAAAATAGAGCGTTATATCGCGATGCGGGATGGCGCCAAATTGTTCACCACTTTTTATATTCCCAAAGACACCACCGAAAAGCATCCGATCCTGCTGACCCGCACTCCGTATTCCTGTGCGCCATACGGAGAGGACAAATGGCGCAATTTTCATACCGGATATCTCCGCTATTACCTGAGGGAGGGATATATCGTCGCGAGTCAGGATGTACGCGGCCGGTGGATGAGTGAAGGCCAGTTCGTCGATGTACGGCCATTCATAAAGGACAAGAAGTCCGCCACCGATGTCGACGAAGCCACCGATACCTACGATGCTATCGACTGGATGGTCAAGAATGTCCCACACAACAATGGTCGTGTTGGGGTATTCGGTATCTCCTATCCGGGCTTTTATTCGACGATGGCCGCCGCCAGCGCTCATCCGGCCCTCAAAGCAGTCAGCCCCCAGGCGCCGGTAACGGACTGGTTCATGGGTGACGACTTCCATCATAACGGAGCCTTTTTTGTAATGGACGGCTGGGCCTTCTATTCTTCCTTTGGCAAACCCCGGCCACAACCGACGACCGTTGGTCCCAGCGGCTTCGACTACTATACAAAGGACAACTACAAATGGTACCTCGAAACAGGCGCCCTGAAGAACATCATGAAGCTGACCGGCGACAGCATTGCCTTCTGGAAAGACTTATACGCACATCCCAACCGTGATGCGTGGTGGCAAGCCCGCAATGCACGTGTCGCGATGTACAATATAAAACCCGTCATGCTGGTCGTGGGCGGACTGTATGATGCAGAGGATTGCTTCGGCGCCTGGAATCTCTATAAGGCCATCAGGAGCCAATCGCCGGCTACCAACAGTCATTTGGTCATGGGCCCCTGGTATCATGGCGAGTGGGCTTCCAACGACGGCACGCATCTGGGCAATGTTCAGTGGGGGTCCAACACCTCCGCCTGGTACCAGAACAATATCGAGATCCCTTTCTTCAATTATTATTTGAAAGGAAAAGGCGCCGAGCCACAACTACCCGCCGCAACCGTCTTCTTTTCGGGTGCTAACGAGTGGCATCAATTCGAACAATGGCCGCCGCGCGGATCCCAGGAGCAATCCATCTATCTCCAGGGCGACGGCAGCCTGACCTGGGATACGCCGAAAAGCAAAACCGGCTCCAGCGAATACATCAGCGATCCCGCTCATCCCGTTCCCTACACGGAGGATGTCCATTTCTTCCGTACCCGCGAATACATGACCGACGATCAGCGTTTCGCTTCCCGCCGCACCGACGTCCTTTCTTTTCAGACCCCTGTGCTGCAGGAAGATCTTACCCTTGCCGGTCCCGTCATTGCCGATCTGAAGGTCAGCCTCAGCAGCACCGACGCGGACTTTGTGGTCAAGGTGATCGATGTCTTCCCGGACGATTTCAGCTATACCCCGACAGGCCCGGTGGCGGTTCGCAGCCACGACAACGCAGCCGCCTATCCGATGGGCGGTTACCAGATGCTTGTCCACGGCGAAGTCATGCGGGGTCGCTTCAGGGAGAGCTTTGAAACGCCAAAAGCCTTTACTCCCGGCAAAGTGGAGACAGTAAAGTTCGCCGTCCCCGATGTCGCGCATACATTCAAAAAAGGCCATCGCCTGATGATCCAGATCCAGAGCAGCTGGTTCCCGCTCGTTGACCGGAATCCGCAAAAATTTGTGGATATTTATACCGCCAACGACAGCGACTTCCAGAAGGAGACGATCAAGGTCTTCCATGACGCCGATCATGCTTCGAAGATTGTTCTGTCAGTGCTAAAATGACAACCATGCTTAGACCTGTCCTGTTGGGGTTCCTCGTCCTGCCGCTATTGGCGGCCTGCCAAACCCCGGCTCCGCCCGACCCGGACTACGTAAAACACAATTACGACAAGACCGAAGTCTATGTCCCGATGCGCGACGGAAAGCGGCTCTACACCGTTGTCTATGCGCCCAGGGATCATAGTCATACCTGGCCCTTCCTGATGGAGCGGAGTCCCTATGGCTCCGGCCCCTACGGCGACACACTCTACAAACGGAGCCTCGGTCCCTCGGGCCGGCTGATGCGCGGCGGATATATCTTCGTTTACCAGGATGTCCGCGGCCGCTATCTCAGCGAAGGCGATTTCCAGGAAATGTCGCCGGGAAAAGAACATAAAAAAGGATCCAAAGAGACCGACGAAAGCACAGACACCTGGGATACCGTCGACTGGCTGTTGAAAAACATCGGCAATAATAACGGCCGGGTCGGGCTCTGGGGTATCTCCTACCCTGGCTTTTACGCCTCTGCCTCGCTGCCGGATGCACACCCGGCGATCAAGGCCGTCTCCCCCCAGGCACCCGTCACCGATGAATTCGCCGGTGACGATGCCAACCATAATGGCGCCTTCTTCCTCCTCGACAATTTCGACTTCGACAATTTTTTCGATATTCCCCGCCCCCAACCGATAAAGAATTACGGCCGGACCTTATTCCGCGCCGAAATCCGCGACGCCTACGACTTCTTCCTCAAGCTCGGCCCCGTCAAAAACAGCAATAATGCCGAATATTTCAACCATCAGGGAAAGATCTGGGACGAATACCTCGGCCATTCGACATACGATGCCTACTGGCAGGCCCGCAATATCCGGACACACCTGAAGAACATCAAGCCCGCGGTGCTGGTCGTCGGCGGCTGGTTCGATGCAGAAGACATGTTCGGCGCACTCCGAACTTACGAAGCCATCGAAAAACAATCCACGCCAAACGATAACCACCTGATCATGGGTCCCTGGACCCATGGCGCCTGGGCCGGCGGTACCTGGACAAAATTCGGCCCACTGGACTTCAAACAAAATGTCAATGCCGTATATCACGAGATCGAATCCAATTTCTTCAACCACTATCTGAAGGATTCGACGGCCCAGCCGCTGGCGGAAGCTACCGTTTTCGAAACGGGTTCCAATCAGTGGAAGCAGTATGCCACCTGGCCGCCCAAGAACGCGATGCCGGTAAAATTCTTTTTCCAGGATAAGGGCGGACTTTCCAACAGTGCCGCTCAAAACGGATCCGACGAATACGTCAGCGACCCCGCACATCCCGTACCCTATATCGACGGCGTTCATGGCGGCCGCGACAACCAGTACATCGTCACGGATCAACGATTCGCCGCGCAGCGAAACGACGTGCTGGTCTATCAGACCGAACCGCTCACCGACTCCCTCATCGTGACCGGACGCCTCAAGGCGGACATCTTCCTCTCCTCGACCGGCACCGACGCCGACCTGGTCGTCAAATTGATCGATGTCCTGCCGGGCCGGGAAGACGGGATCGCTACCACCGCTGACGCCACCGGTTATCAGCGCCTCGTCCGGGCAGACGTGTTCCGGTGTAAATTCCGCAACAGCTACGAGAAACCCGAACCCCTGGTGCCGGGCCAGCCCACCGAAGTGGCCTTCGAGCTCAACGAGATCGCCCACACTTTCAAAAAAGGCCATCGGATCATGGTCCAGGTCCAAAGCAGCTGGTTCCCGCTGGTCGACCGCAATCCGCAGACCTTTGTCAATATCCCGACGGCAACGGAGAGCGACTTTCAAAAAGCGACCATCCGCATCTATCACGACGCGGGCCATGCAAGCGGCATAATCCTGCCGGTGCTAAAATAGATTTCTCTTATATTCGTCGTATGACTACCATCTTACGACTGCTGCTGGTGCTCGGCCTCTTCACGCCCGGCATCATCACGACCGCCCAACCCGTCGGCATCATCCCTCAGCCCGTCAGCGCGAAATGGCAGGACAGCCATTTCCTACTCGATGGCAACACCGTCATCGTGGCCGACCCCACGCTAAAGCCGGTGGTTTCTTTTTTCAACGACTATCTTCAGCGCTATTATGGGCTGAAACTCCACGTCGTCGCTTCCGCACCGGCAAGTAATTATATCGTATTCAAAACGCAGCCCTCCGGTCAGCCCCGGGAAGGTCGCTACACCCTGCAGGCAACGGCAACGGGCGTCACGATCTCCGGTGACGATGACCCGGGTACTTTCTACGGGATGCAGACCCTTATTCAACTGCTGCCGCTGAGCCCCTTCGAAAGCGGTTCCGACGGTCCGACGATCCGGCGCACGGCCAACGGCAGCTTCCCGGTCCCCGGCGTATCGATCGAAGACTATCCCCGCTTCGCCTATCGCGGCCTTCACCTCGATGTCGGCCGGCATTTCTTCCCTGCCGAATTCGTAAAGAAATATATCGACTACATCGCCCTGCACAAGATGAACTACTTCCACTGGCATCTCACGGAAGATCAGGGCTGGCGGATCGAGATCAAGAAATATCCCCGCCTCACCGAAGTCGGCGCCTGGCGCAGCGGCACGATCATCGGGCATCACCCGGGCACGGGCGATGACAGCATCCGCCATGGCGGCTACTATACCCAGGATCAGATAAAAGAGATCGTTCAATACGCAGCCGAACGCTTTGTCACCATCATCCCCGAGATCGAAATGCCGGGTCACGCTTCCGCAGCCTTAGCATCCTATCCCTACCTCGGTTGCACCGGCGGTCCCTATATGGTGAAACACAACTTCGGCGTCCACAAGGAAGTCTTTTGCGCGGGTAACGACAGCGTCTTCAGCTTCCTGCAGGATGTGCTCGACGAAGTGATCCCACTCTTCCCCGCAAAGATGATCCACATCGGCGGCGACGAATGTCCCAAGGACAGCTGGAAAGCCTGCCCCAAATGCCAGGCCCGGATGAAGGCCCTCGGATTGAAGAACGAGGAAGAGCTTCAAAGCTATTTCATCTCCCGCATGGAGAAATATATCAACTCGAAAGGCAAGCAGATCATCGGCTGGGATGAGATCCTCGAAGGTGGCGTGGCGCCCAATGCCACCGTCATGAGCTGGCGCGGCGAGAAAGGCGGCATCGAGGCGGCCAAACAACATCACAACGTGATCATGACACCGGGCAGCTATGTCTATTTCGATCATGCGCAAACGCATAACGACGACTCCCTCACGATCGGCGGCTATCTGCCGCTGGAGACGGTCTATAAATACGAGCCGATCCCGGCCGGTCTCACCGACGAGGAAGCAAAATACATCGAAGGCGCCCAGGCTAATATGTGGTCTGAGTACATGGCTAATCCCCGCAAGGTGGAGTATATGCTCTTCCCGCGGCTGAGCGCCCTGGCCGAAGTCCTCTGGAGCCCAAAAGCAACCCGCAGCTATACCGAGTTCCAGCACCGCCTGGCCGATCAGTATAAACGTTACGCCCTCTGGAAAGCCAACAACTACCAGGTCTATTTCCGACCTGCCGATAACCTCGTACAGGAAAAGATCTCCGCCTGGCAGGACCAAAAATTCGGTTTGATGATGCACTGGGGTACCTACAGCCAGTGGGGTGTTGTCGAAAGCTGGAGCATCTGCCCGGAAGACGAGGGGTGGACACAGCGCCGGGGTCCCTATGCAGCAACGTACAACGGTTATGTACAAGCTTACGAAAAATTACAGACCACTTTCAACCCTACTCACTTCGATCCGGCCAAATGGGCGGCGGCGGCAAAGGACGCGGGGATGAAGTATGTGGTCTTTACCACCAAGCACCACGACGGGTTCTGTATGTTCGATACCAAACAAACGGATTATAAGATCACCTCCACGCAGACGCCCTTCCATACCAACCCGAAGAGCAATGTCGCAAAAGAAGTGTTCGACGCCTTCCGCCGGGACGACTTTATGATCGGCGCCTATTTCTCCAAACCCGACTGGCATACCGAGAATTACTGGTGGCCCTATTTTCCCCCGAAGGACCGCAATGTCAACTACGATCCCGCAAAATATCCCGATAAATGGAAGGCCTACAGCGACTACACCTACAAACAGATCGAGGAACTCATGACAGGCTATGGCAAGATGGATGTGCTCTGGCTCGACGGCGGCTGGGTTCGCCCGCTGTATACCGTCGATCCCGGCGTCGAATGGCAACGCGGTATTCGCTATGACCAGGATATCGACATGCCGAAGATCGCGTCCATGGCCCGCAGCCACCAGCCGGGACTCATCGTCGTCGATCGCAGCGTACAGGGCGAATACGAGAACTATACCACACCGGAACAACAGGTCCCGGTGCATCCCATGGATGATCCCTGGGAGACTTGCATGACGATGGGCAATTCCTGGAGCTATGTTCCCCACGATCATTATAAGCCCACCACCCAGCTGGTCCAGCTGCTGGTAAAGATCGTCTCCCGCGGCGGTAACTTCCTGTTGAACATCGGGCCTTCACCCGAAGGTGACTTCGACGATACGGCCTATGCGCGGCTGAAAGAGATCGGCGCCTGGCTAAAGGTCAACGGCGAAGGCATCTACAACAGCCGGACCATCGCGCCCTGGTCAACATCGAATGGACTCGTGTATCTGACGCAATCCCGGGACAGCGCCAATGTCTACGCCTTTGTCCTTGGCGACAATAACCAAAAGGAAGTAACCCTCCCTACGACGATCACCGTCGAAAAACTCACCGTAAAACCCGGAAGCCGCGTCACCATCCTCGGCCGCAGGGAAAAGCTGAAATGGAAACAGGATGGAAAGAACCTGGTCATCACCGCGCCGCCGGGCATCACCGGCGAACATGCGATAACGCTCAAAATAAGTAAATAAAAAAGGGGCCTCCGGGCCCCTTTTTTTAGTTAAGATGCCTGTCTGTAAACAAATCCTTCCAGGAAAACATTCAATACTCCGCTCTCTCTTTTCACTTCGAACCGGGTCGGATAATACCCGCTTTTTTGAACTTTCGCCGGTTGCGGAATGTCCCTTGCAAAAGAGGCATTGGCGTCCAGAAACGCTTTGGTGATCATCGGCTCATAAAAGGTCACCTTGCCGTCATACGTACCGTATAAGAACGTCTGGGTGAACAACTGACCGTGCAGCTCAGGGGACGTGGCGTCCACCCAGTGAGCACCCATCTCCGGCACACCGCCGGGGACATTAAAATAATTGGCCGGTAAATACCCAGCCGGTGGATAGATGAGGAACTTCGACGAATCAACGCTGTAGGGCGGAATTGCCAAGCGGTCTGCCTCGGACTGGATGTAGAAATGAAAATCGAAATGGGGCTGGTCATAAACACCCGCAGGTTCATGGCCATGCGGATTCCATTCCAATAAGGCATGGGTGAATGGAGTGATGGCCGCTTTTCCTGGGAGCTTCAGGGAAAGCTCATCCCCGGACGCATGTGATTCCCCGGTTCCGGGATCCAGTGTCGCAAGCGCCGCTTCGTTAATGGAAATGCCCAGCTTGTCGGGATTGCCTTTCTTGTCGGTCTGCAGCCAGGTCCAGGCCTTGCCGCCCTGGAATTGCTGTTCGGGGCCTTTAAAGACATTGTTGTCGCCATCGTTGTGCTTCTTGCAGGAGGCCAGCAGCAGCAGGAAGGAGGAAAGATAGAGAAAGCTCTTTTTCATTGTTTGGTGTTTTTGTTTTGTTCCGCAAAGATGGTCCCGGCCACGGCGCGGGGAAAGGTCCGGACGTACCAACCGTCATTTCCCGCGCATGAACTGTATCGGCATTTTGCGTCCCGCACTTTATCCATCGGATTCTACAGTTCATTCCTCCCCTCGTTGCCTTGCGCCCTGCTGCGCTTCAATTTTGCCTTGTAAAAACACCAACATGGCAAAACAAATTCCCATCCTGCTACTCTCTCTGCTGTTGTCGGCCCGTTGCTTCAGCCAGCTCGGCGGTCTTATCAACAAGGCGAAGAACAAGATCAACCAGCGTATCGACCGCAGGGTCGACCAGGGCATGGAACAAACGCTCGACAAAGTGGAAGGCAGGAGTCCGCAATCGGAGGGCCAAAGGGGTACGGTCAGCCCATGCACGTCGCTATCCAGGTGCAAAAACAACGGTTCCGCTGCTGGATCAACGAGCTGAACGTCTTCGACGTTCCGAAAGGCGTCCCCGCCGCCGACACGATGAACCAGCTTCGCTTCGAGGTCGGCGCCACCAACTACCCCGAAGAAAGCTATGGCGTCTTCATAAGCAACGTCCGTATCGCTACCGGCCTGCAGGAGGATCCGGCCGTCCGCATCCGGATCACGGGTCATACCAGCAGCGATGGGGACGATGCCGCCAACCTCGAACTCTCGAAGCAACGGGCCGCCGCGGTGAAGGATCGCCTGGCCACGGATTGGAAGATCGCGGCCCATCGGTTGGAGACCGATGGCAAGGGAGAGACCGAGCCCATCGCCGACAACAAGACAAATGAAGGGCGGACCCAGAACCGCCGCGTAGAATTCGTCAAATTGTAAAACCTGCATAAAATGAAACACACCATTCGCCTGATCATTGCCGCAGTGCTGCTCTATGCCTGCTGCACGTTATTATCCTTCGTCGTCGCGCCCCGGGTGGCGGAAGGCATCTGGAAACAGCTGGGCATTACCCAGCGGGACGGGGCCGATAAGATCAAATACAGCTTTCTCGATGGCTATCTCCATACGGAGGGCGTGAAGAATGTCCGGAACATCGCCCTGGCCGACCGCGCGGCGGCTACCGCAGATCTGCTGGCTTACACAAAGCAATATCTTTCCGGCGCTTCCTTCAAGGCAGCCTATGACAAGTTGCGCATGGACGCCAAACCTTTGGAACCCGTAGACAACACGCGGTCAAAGGAGCAGATCCGCCAGGACAAGATCGCCGAGACCAAAAAACTTCTCGCCAACACCGGGAACAGCATCAACACCGGCAATGCCGACATGAAAAAGATCCTGCAGCCGGTACTCGACATGCATAAGAAGAACCTCGCTGCCTACCAGGACCCCAACAGCAAGGAGATAGACCTGCTCTATCAGAGCCAACTCGACCGGCGCAGGAAAGAGGTGGAAGACTATCAGAAATTCACGAAAGAATGGGAACAACGATATCCCGCGGACTGCAAAGCATTCATCAAGGCACGGATGCAGAAATATCTCGCCCTGGCGGCGACGGTGGATTTCACTGCCACAACACACGAGCGCAACGGCAAACAGGTCTTCGACAAGAGCGAGTACCAGTATAAGCCCAATGACTGGAAGATGATCTACCGGGCCGGTGCGGCCGTCTATGAAGACACCCGGGCATTCGCGGAAAAATGGATGGCCGAGCTGCAATAACAACAACAATAAACTCAAGACTTATGCAACAACACCATTTAACTGATCCCCGCCCCGTGATCCTGGTCACGGGTGCTACGGGAGCGCAGGGGGGCAGTGTAGCCCGCGCCCTGCTGGACAGCGGCCGTTATATCGTCCGTTGCCTGACCCGAAATTCCCACTCTCACAAGGCCCTGGCCCTTCGGCTGGCCGGCGCCGAGGTTGTCGAAGGCGATTTCACGGATACCGATAGCCTGCGGTCCGCCATGGTGGGCTGCTATGGCGTCTTTGGAGTCACGAATTTCTGGGAGCATTACGAAAATGAATTTCAACAAGGAAAGAACCTGATCGATGCGGTGAAGGCGTCGGGTATCCGGCATTTCATCTATAGCGGTCTGCCGGGCTATCTCGAACTCACCGGAGGCCAGTTCCCCGTTCCGCATTGCGACATCAAGGCCGCGTTGGAAAACTACGCGCGAAGCCTTGAATTGCCGGCCAGCTTCGTACATGTCGCCTTCTACTATGAGAATTTCTTTTCCTTCTTCCCGCCACAGCGAAGGGATGACGGCTGCTACTATTTCGGCTTCCCACAGGGCGACACCCGTCTGGCGATGGTCAGCGTTGAGGATATCGGCCCCATCGTCTCAAAGATGTTCGCCGCCCCGGAGATCTATGTGCATCGAACCGTCGGCGCCGTCGGCGAAGACCGGTCCTGCCGGGAATATGCCGCGATCATGAGCCGCGTCCTGGGAGTGACCATCCGTTACCATCACATCGAGCGCGATATCTACGCCGGCCTCGGCTTCCCCGGCGCCGAAGAACTGGCCAATATGTTCGAGACCCAGCGGCTGTTCATCCCGAACCGGAGCCATCATCTCATGGAAAGCTACTCCACGAACCCGCGGATGCAAAGCCTGGAAAACTGGCTGATCAAAAACAAGCCGTCCTTTCTTCACCTTTTAAACGAAACGGAATATGCGTAAGCTTTACCGGGCTATTGTCCCGCTGGCCCTCGCGGCCCTTATCTTTGGTATCTCCTGCAACCACCTTGACCCACAAAGTATCACCGACAGCTTCTCTCGGCATCTCGCCGACTCTGCCAACCGGGTCGAGCGGGGCCGGTATCTCGTCAGCACCATGGGCTGTGACGACTGCCATTCCCCTAAGAAGATGGGTCCGCGCGGCCCCGAGGTAGATACCAACCTGCGCTTCTCGGGTTATCCATCCGACCGGCGTTTACCAGATGTCGCTCTGGCGGCGGTCGGGAACTGGGTGCTGTTCTCCGGCGACCTGACGGCCGCGGTAGGACCCTGGGGCGTTTCCTTTGCTGCCAACATCACGTCCGACGCTACAGGCATTGGCAACTGGACGGAAGCCCAGTTCATCCGCTGTCTCCGGGAAGGCAAATGGAAAGGACTCGAGGGCCGTCCCCTTCTGCCGCCCATGCCCTGGCAGAATTTCGGCAAACTGACCGACCACGACCTGCGCAGCATCTTCGCCTATCTGAAAACAACAAAGCCGGTGGCCAATTCCGTACCCCAGCCGATCCCGGTGGCGGAATTAAGGTCGACAGGGAAATAATATAAATATTTTATATTAATTTGAACATCTAACCTATGCAGCTGAAACGGTATAGCCGAATTGAGCCGATGATCTTCATCTGGTTCATGCTGCCCTATACCCTCCTGATCAATTGGCTGATGTTCGGTTCCTGCTGTTTTTCTTCCTTCCCGATTTTTATTACCCGCCTGGGCATCTCGGTGTTGTATTTCGCGGCGATCTATTCGATCTTCGGCATGTCCGCCATGCTGGTGAAGACACGATTTCCCGGCGACCACGAGCTGTTCAGGCGCATCGGTATCCTGCTGCCCCTGTTCTGCGTCATGAACCTGCTTACCGTACAAGGGGCCTACTGGTTGTATGAGAGGCTTTCCCTGGTGGGATGTACTGTCCAGCGGAACATGGAATGGTGGGTAACGGGATATGGCTGCCTGGCCAGTGCGATCCTCACCTTTATCAATGAGGCCGGCCTCGGCTGGGAGAAATGGAAGGCGGCCATGGCGGAGACCGATCGGTTGCAGACCGCCTACCAGAAAAGCCGGCTCATGAGCCTGAAAAGACAGTTGCATCCCCATTTCCTGTTCAACTGCTTCAATACACTCTCCAGCCTCATCCAGGAGAATGAAAAAGAGGCGGAACAATTCCTCGACGAGCTGACCCGGGTCTACCGCTACCTGCTGAAAGGGGCGGAAGAACAATTGGTCGACCTGCGGGAGGAGTTGAAGTTCATCGACGCCTACCTCTACCTGGTCCGTACCCGCTTCGGCCCTGCCCTGAATGTGACCATCCGGGTCGACAAAAATGAGGAGACCCGGAAGATCGCCCCAATGAGCCTCCTCATCGTGCTGGAGAACATCATTTACCGCAACGCCTTCAGCAGATCCGAGCCGCTGCGCATCGATATCCAGACCCGCATCGACGGATCGCTGCTGATCCAGAACACCCTTCAGCCAAAACCCGTCGCCGGTGACGGGCCCGATCAGGAAGAAGGTCTCGACAATCTGGTTGGCAAATACCGGTTGCTCGGGTCCGAAATGATCATCCAGGAGACGGCTTCGTCCCGGTCGGTGTATATTCCCCTCATCGAAAAAACCGAGCAGCCTATATGAGATTTTCCCGGCCATGGAAGATACAGGTAATTGGATTTTGGGTATCGATGCCCTTTATCGTCCTCGCCTATAATGCGATCCTTTATCCGGGCCGCTTTATCAGCGACTGGCGGATATGGGCATTCAGCTGGCCGCTCATCTATGGAATGGGTTATTTGTCCTGGTTTGCACATATCCAATATGACCATGCCGTCCGGCGGAAATTCCCTTCCCTGAAGGAAACACGAAAACGCATCTTCTTCAAGGCGCTGACCAATCCCCTGATCATGACGCCATCCGTCCTGATCATTTTCTTTGTCTATGACCGGGCCCATATCCTCGGCTATCAACTGCATCCTGTCCATCTGAAATGGGGCTATCTCATCGGCCTCTCGGTCAATCTGCTGTTCGATACGCTCTGGGAAGTGCTGTTCCTGCTGGAAAAATACCGGGAGAGCGTACAGGAAAAGACCCTGCTGGAAAAAATGAGCATGGAACATGAATTCGAGAATCTGAAAGGCCAGATCAATCCGCATTTTCTCTTCAACTGCTTCAATACCCTGTCTTCGCTCATCGAAGAGGACAGGACGGAGGCGGAACATTTCCTGGATGAGTTGAGCAAGGTGTATCGCTACCTGTTGCGCACCAATGATACGGGCATCAGTACCGTGGAGAAAGAGATCCGCTTCATTCAATCCTATTTCCAGTTGCTGCGCACCCGGTATCGTGAAGGGCTCCAGCTGAACATGGACATCGACCGGCGTTATTACGCTTATCAGCTGCCTTCACTAAGCCTGCAGTTGCTGGTGGAGAATGCGGTCAAACACAATATCGTATCAAGACAGCAGCCGTTGATCATGGATATCTTCACGACAGCCGGCAACCGGCTGGTGGTGAACAATAATCTCCAGCGTAAGGCGCAGTCCCCCCATTCCACCCGCATTGGCCTGCGGAACATCCGGGCGAAATACCGCCTGATGAAGGAGGAGGGTTTCCAGGTGGTGGAAGGGGAGAATAATTTTATGGTCGTCCTGCCGCTGCTGTGGAATAACAATTAAATCAGGAACACAATGAACATCCTCATCGTCGAAGACGAAGACCTCGCCGTAAAGAAGATCCAAAAGACCCTCTTGTCCGTCCAAACCAACGCGGTTATCGCCGGGGTCACGGACAGCATCAAAAGTACGGTGGAATGGCTGCAGCAAAACCCTGCGCCCGATCTGATCCTGATGGATATCGAACTGGCCGATGGTCAGAGCTTCGAGATCTTCAAGTTGATCGACGTGAGCAGCCCGGTCATCTTCACCACCTCGTATGACGAATATGCCCTAAAAGCCTTCAAGGTCAACAGCATCGATTACCTGCTGAAACCCGTCCAAAAGGAAGACCTGCAACTGGCCCTCGATAAATATCAACAGATGAAGCTGCGGTATGCCACCAAAGATAGCCCCGACGGAGAAGCCCGCCTCGATGTCCTGCTGAAGGAGCTGCGGCGGCAACTGGAACCAAAAGAATACCGGAAACGCTTCCTCGTCAAACAGGGGCAGAAGTTGGTGAGCATCGACATCGCCGAGGTCGCCTACTTCTTCAGCGACGGCAGACTCACCTTCTTTAAAACGACCGACAACCGGAAATTTGTCGTCGACTATATCATGGATGAGCTGGAGGAAATGATCGACCCGAAGGGGTTCTTTCGCATCAGCCGCGCCTTCCTGGTATCCGTGGGCAGCATCGACAGGATCGACGAATATTTCGGCAACAGGCTGATTCTTACCCTGCGTCCTGCATTGGACAAGGAAGCGGTGGTCAGCCGCGAGAAAGTGAGCGATTTCAAGAAATGGATGGGCAAATAATAAGAACTCCGGTCCCTTTCTCATCCGACTGCAGCTCGAGGGTACCGCGGATCGTGGCGGCACGCATGCGGGCCTCCTGGATCAGTCGGGCCGACCGGCTATTGCGCTGATCGATGGACACGCCCAATGAATAACAGCTCAGGTTCAGCAGTCCCTTATGCTGGTCCAGCTGCACCAGGGTTTCGGCGGCATTGCTCTCCTCAACCAATACCCGAAGCACGAGCTTATAGATGAGCAACAGTTCATGCCGGATATTCATATCCGGGCGAAGCTGCTCCACCCCTTTCTCGACCTGCAGGCTGATATGAACCCCATGCCGGTGGTTCAGGGCCTCTGCAAATTCCCTCATCCGGTCGATCCCCTTCGACATCCGGTCGTTGGCCGGATCGATGGTCCAGAGCATATCGTCCATCGCGATGATCATATTATGACTCTTATGATGGATCTCATTGATATAATTGATGGACTGTTCCGGGTCTTTCTCCGCCTTGATCCGGGCGATCTCACTCAGCACATTGATATTCTGCAACGCAGTGTTCACGTCCTCATGGAGATTGCCTGAGATATCGCTGCGCATATTTTCCAGCGCGGCCTTACGCTGCATCCGCTGCCGGTCCAACAGGTATAACAACGCAGCGCCCGCCAGCACCATCAGACACCAGAACCCCCAGGTGCGCCAGAAAGGGCCCCGTATGATGATCTTCAGTTTGGTGGTATGCCTGCTTTGCAGGTTCTCCGCGTTGATACCGCGCAGCTCGATCGTATAGGTTCCGGGCGGAAGGTAGTTGTAGGTGGCCTCGTTGGTCCTGGACTCGGTCCAGTCCCTGTCGAGTCCGTCGAGGCGATACCTGATCCCGCCGATATCCTGATAGGCCAGCGTCGAGAAGGTGATCCGGAGCGATATCTCGCCGTTGGGCAGATCGAGCTCGCCCAGCCTTGCGACGGAGTCAAGGGAAAGAGGCGTGTTGCGGAGCCAGATGCCTGTGATCTCTACATCGTTAGGGGGACCCTGGGCGGCCTTCACCTGTGCCGGCTGAAATACCAGCAGGTCATGCGCCGTGCCGATAGCAATACGTCCGTCCCGCAACTCGGTGGCGGAACCCAGATCGAAGGTATTGTTACCGACACCGTCGATCTCAAAAAAGGAGTTCGCCTGTTGAGTCGGGAAATTCAGTCTATGCAGCCCCTCGGCACTGGTGATCCAGATATATCCCTTGCGGTCGCGGATGAGGTTGGTCGAGCCGCTGAACAGCGCGCCCGTACGGATAGTATCGCTGCGGATAAAGCCGGTGTGGACGTTCAGGATATCGAGGCTATGACTCGCCAGCAAATAGAGACTGTCCGAATACTGAAGAATATCGGTTACACCGATCCCACTCAGCCGGCGCCCCTGTCTATCGGTGGGCGTGTAATGGGCCAGAACCGAACCGTCATCCGGATCGATATGATAAACGCCGTCCTTCTCAGTACCCACCCAGAGATCTCCACGGTGATCGAGATACAATCTCTGGATGGCGCCCTTCGTCGTCGCCATAACGCTAAACGTTGCCGTCCGGACTTCCCATCGGATAACATCGCCTTTTTGAGTAGCCAGCCAGATATTGCCGGATCTGTCCTGCAACATCTGGCGGATCGTGCTGTTCCTGAAAATGGGTAGCTTGAGCGCCTCGGTCTTATGGGTGTTCCAGTGTGAGATCAACAGCCAGCCCAACTGCTGGCCATACCAGATATCGCCGTTAGGCCGCTGAACCGTACACCAGGCCAGGTTCTCAAACTCCGAGCAGTTCCTCACCTGGTCAATGTACCAGCGCCTGACTGGCCGGAACAGACTGTCATAAACAAAATGCCCCTCGCCCCAGGTACTGACGAGGATATCCCCATCCTGCAATTGTCGGATACTCGTTACTTCGGAACTACGAATACTGTCCGATCCGGCGAGCCTGTTCGAGACGACGTGAAATACCTGGGCACCGGGATTGAACCAGTAAAGGCCACGGTCGGTAGCCAGCCAGATATTGTGTTCGCGGTCTTCTATCCAGTTCTGCACCACATCGTAGTGCAGACTGGACTCACCACCGGCTTCCGATCTCAGCATCTCGAAAGCCTTGCTCCCGGGTCTCAACAGCATCATCAGCCGAACTCCCGCAAGAACCATCGTTCCGTCGCTCATCTCGGACAATTGCTTCAGCTCAGTGTATTTGCCCTGCACAAGTCGCCCGATATTACTCCCCCAGTTGGTCACCTTTCCGCCTCTCGGATCATAGCTGAGATAACTGGGTCCCCAGCCGTCGGCCAGCGGCCAGTACAGCCCCCAAAAACGCCCGCTATGATCCTTATAGGAAAAATACAGGTTTGTGTAGTGCGCGTAGTTCTCAATGACGCTGTCATGCTCCACATTATGCCCCCGATAGGACAGAACCCTTTTGACCGGATCGTATTTGACAAGACCGGAGTCGGAACCCAGCCAATAGTTGCCCGCCTCATCCTCGAAGAACGTGACCGGCTGCCAGCCAGGCGGCATCTCGAACGGCCGGTGCTCCGGTCGCATGGTCCCGCTGTTCTCATCGTAGGTGAGAGTGGCCCGGCGGTGCAGAAACAACATGATATGACCCGCACGATCGATATGCAACCGGGCATCGCTCTTGTTGCGCTCGTCTTCCGGAAATAACACAGGCACTTCGTGGTATTGAAGGGTGGACAGATCCATATATCCGACCCGGTTGAAATCCGATCGGACCCAAAGCCGGTTAGCCTTATCCATCACCAATTGATGCACCGCGTTGTTTGGCAGGGATTGCGGGTCGTTGGTCCGGTGCTGATATACCAGCATCCGGTGGCCGTCATAACGATGGAGGCCGTTGCTGGTTCCGATCCAGATATATCCTTTGGTATCCTGCGCCAGCGACAGGATGGAATTGGAAGTCAAGCCGTCACGGGTGCCCAGCCTTGTGAAAAGATATTGTTGCTGGCCCTGGAGCCGGATGGCGGCCAGGCACAGGAAAAGCAAGATATGAAGCGATTTGCGCAAAGACGACGGATTTACCACCCAAGATAAGGCAGAGCGGCCTTTGCCGGGAACAGTTCATCCCGGTTTTTTGACAATTCATCCGGAAAAAGCAAAGGCCGTCTCACTGCTCAGAGACGACCGTTTGCTCATTTTGAATGGTCAGAAAACCAGGAACTACTGCACATCCCACCAAACACGGGACGTCATTTTATCACCGTTTGCGAGACCGGAAACGGCCGAAGTATAATTGCCTGTATTGGTAGAAGCTTCACCCTGCGGGTATGTGAACCGGCGGGGGATCGTTCCATTGGTGACATTCCCAGGGTAGACGACCGGAGTCAATGTCGGATAGCCGCTGCGACGCCAGTTGGCGAATGACTCGTTCTCATCCATAAAGCTGGCTACCCAGTACTGGCTATTGATCTGGTTCAGCGCCCCAGCCGCATTGTAGGGATTGGCGGCCAGGTAGGCGGTGATAGCAGCATCCGAAGGACCCGCTCCCGCCTGTGCACCCAACTGGGCCATCGCACCCCTCACGCCATTGGAATAATAAGTAGCCGCCGTCGTCCCGGTGACCCACCCCCTTTGTGCGGCTTCCGCCAGCAGCAGCTGCGTTTCACCATAGGTTAGCAGGAAGCTCGGTGCATCGAGCCGGGAGAAAGTATAGCGGTTCACCACGGAATACTTGTTTTGACTGCCTGGCCAGTTGGACGCCTTGATCAGATCAAAATTGCTTCCGCTGTTGGGCGCATCGTATCCATTGGGCTGTCCCAGCTGATTGGCCCAGGTGGTATCGCCTTTGTCGGTTCCGACGTTAGGATCCGCACACACCGTCCCCAGGTAGGAAAGCCGGGGATCGCCGGTGCCTTTCAGATAGCTGACAAAGGTATTGCTGAGCCGGTAGGCGTTGGGGTCATTTCCGATGAGGATCAATCCCGTTCCGTTGGGCACAGGCGTGCCCGTCAGGGCCTGGTGAGCGACCACGGCATTGTCGTCATTGGATGCCATTACACCTCCTGCCGCCGCTGCCTGAACCCATTTCTGGGCGTTCGTGGCATCCACCTTGCTCATCCGCATCGCGATGCGCACCATCTCGGAATAGGCGAATTTTTTCCACTTGGCCGGATCGCCGCCATAGAGAAGGTCGGCATTTCCGAGGGTATTGGTCTTACCCGCATCCAGTTTGCCGGCCGCGTCGGCGAGCTCGCTAAGCATGCTGGTATAGATATCCTGCTGCTTGTCATACTTCGGCTGGGTGATCCCCTTGATATACCCCAGTCCGGCCTGGGAATACGGACAGTCGCCATACATATCCGTCATCCGCTGGAACATAAAGACCTTGAAGATGCGGGCGATATTGTAGAAATTGCTCTGGGCAACCGAGTCCTTGCCGACATTGGTCACCACCTCTACGATGTTGGTGACGCTGTTGTTGTATTGGTCGTCCCAATAGGCGGAGTTATATCCGGCATTGTACAGATATTTATCCCCGTCCCAATACCCCGTCGTGGAAGAGAGATGCTGGATCATACAGGCGGAGTAGATCAGGTTGTTGCGCCAGTCCTCATAGCCGTTGGCATCGCTGTTTCCGGACGTGATCATCTGCGCGTTGGTGAAAAGATAGCCAAAGTTGATATTGGCGGCCGTGATATGGTTCGGGTCGGTGTTGATGGATACGAAATCCTTTTTACAACCGCCGAGCGCCGAGGCGATAAAGGCCGCAAGAACTGGTAACAGAATTTTATGTCGCATAATTGTTTGCATTAAAATTTGAAGTTTACGTTCAGGCCCATATTTCTGACTGCGGGATAACCGGACAGCTCGAGTCCCTGACCGTTGCCGTTATTCAGGCTGGATTCGGGATCGATATTCGGAACATGCTTCATGACGGTCCACAGATTGCGACCTACGACGGAAACATTGATGCCTTTGACAAACCCATTCTTGAAGACTTTTGCAGGTACCGCATAGCTCAGCGTTAGCGATCTCAATTTAATAAAGCTGGCGTCATAAACAAACTCCTCGGCGATGTGATCCGCGCCACCGGCGGAGATGTCCGTAAAATAGGTCTGAGCGGCGACGGCCTTTGTATTCGTCGCGCCGGACTCGTCGTTGCCCTTGCCGACAAATCCCCCTTCCCTGCCCTGCAGAGTGTTCTTGTGCAAGCCATCGGCATACAACAACAGGTTGGTACCGGAATAGATCTTGGCGCCGTACTTGAAGTCGAACAATACAGCCAGCGACAGCCCTTTATAGTTGAAGGTATTGCGGAAGCCGCCGGTCTGCTTGTATACGCTGCTGCCAAGGGCAACCACCGTCTTGCTCTGCACCGGCTCGCCATTGCTGTTAAAGACCCGTTGGCCCTTGTTGTCCGTCGTGTAGGCATAGCCCATGATCTGGCCATAGGCCATCCCGACCACATTACTGATGCTGACCTCATCGCCCCAGCGGGGGAACGCGCCGCCGATGACGATGCTCTTCTGACCGCCGAGATACAACACCTTGTTGTTATTCTGCGCGATGTTGAAGGAGACGTCCCAGGAGAAATCGCGGGTCTTGACCGGCGTGCCACTGATCAGGAACTCGATTCCCTTATTGCTGATCTTGCCGATGTTCTGTACAGCCTGGTTATAACCCGAGGTCGGGCTGGCCGTGACATTTACGATATCATCGGTGGTCTGCTTGTCATAATAAGCCGCATCGACGGACAGACGATTGTTGAGGAACTCGAGGTTCACCCCGATCTCCTTTTCCTGGATCTTGACGGGCTTCAGATTCGCATTGGGAATAACCCCGCCGCCGGCCACATACCCTACCGGCTGACCACTGATCGAATATCCCTGCAATCCATAGGTCAGCGTATTCAGATACGGCGAAGTACCGTTGGAACCGCCTGCATAGGATGCCCGTAGCTTACCGAAGTTGATCCACCAGGGCAGCTTCAACACATCCGTGAAGACAAAACTCAGCGCGGCGGAAGGATAGAGATAACGATCCGTATTGTAATTCAGGGTGGAGAACCAGTCGTTCCGGGCCGTCGCGGTCAGGAACAGATAGTTGTTGAACCCGAGATCGGCGCTTCCGTAAATGGAGTTCACGCGATAATGCGAGTAGCTGATGCCAAAGGGCTTGGTGGAAATATTATTGGGGCTGTAGAACCCGGCGATCTGGAAGGGACCGGCCCCGCCGTTGCCCGAACCAGGAACCGCGCCAACACCATAATATTGATTCACGTTGTCCTGCTGGTTGGCGCCGACGTTCGCGGTGAGGCTGAAATGCTCGCCGAACTTCCTGTTCATTCCGACCATCGCGTTCCAGTTCAGTTCATGATAGTTGTTCTCATACTGCGTCATATTGCCGCCGTGAACCCCGTCGCTGCGGGTATATTCCACGCCGGAGGGCGTGATCTGCGTCACGTCGAAGATATAGCCGTCCCGTTGCACCTGGCCCTGAACATACAGCCAGTCCAGGATATTGTATTTCAGCGTCAGCGCACCGGTAAGCCGGTTGCGGTCCGTCCGGTTCTGATACTGATAGGCGATGTAATAGGGATTCTCGAAATACGAATCCGTTCCCGGCAGCAGCTCTGTCCCGTCGGGGTTGACCTGGTGATCCTTCATCCAGCGGATGTCGAAGGAGTTGGCCAGGTAAAGCGGACCCGCGATCACATTCCCCGGCGCGTCGGAGAAAGAGGCGCGGTTCTTTACATTCTCGAAGATATAGTTGGCGGTAAGCGTCATCTGCAGCTTTGGCGTGATGTTGTACGTGGAGTTGAAGTTCACGACCTGCTGCTTCATGTTGGAGTTGGGAATGACGGTGCCGAGATAAAGGTCCGACAGACCCAACCGGAAATGGCCCTTGTCATTGCTGCCGGTCAGCGCCACCGAAGCCTGGTTGGTCACGCCGGTCTTGAAGAAGTTCTTGAAATTGTCTTTCTGAGCGCTGTACTTGACCGTCTCGCCGAGAAAGTTGACGGCGTCACTGCCGTCCAATTTGGCGCCCCAGCTGGCCTGCGGCGCTCCCAGGGCAGCGCTTTGCGAGGCCGGCTTGACACCCAGCACACCCTGACCATACGTGTACTGATAGTCCCGGTCGTCGATGACCCGGTTCAGCGTCACGTTGTTATTGACTTCCACGCCGATGCCCTTCCCCTTGGCGCCCGATTTGGTGGTGACCAGGATCGCACCGTTCCCACCGCGGTAACCGTAGAGGGCCGAGGCGGCAACGCCTTTCAACACCTGGATATTTTCGATATCGTCGGGGTTGATATTGGAAAGACCGTCACCAAGGTCGGCGCCGCCCCATTGGCCGGCACTACCCTGATTAGTATTATCGAAGGGTACACCGTCGATCACGTAGAGCGGTTGGTTGTTGCCGCTTAGCGAAGCATTGCCACGAATGATCACGCGGCTGCTGCCGTACGGACCGGTAGCGTCACCGGCGACGCTCACGCCGGCTACCTGTCCCGTCAGTGCATTCCCGATGTTTGTTTCCCGGCTTCCGGTAAGTTCCGAGCCCGCGACATTGGTGGTGGAATAGCCCAGTGCCCGGGCCTGTTTTTTGATCCCCAGCGCCGTCACCACTACCTCGGTCATCTGCGCACTGAACGGCTCCATGCCGATGGAAAGAGTCGTCTCGGCGCCCAGTCTTACTTCTTTTGTCTTAAAACCGATCATGGAGAAAACAAGCACGTCGCCATTCTTGGCGTTGATCGTAAACATCCCCGATGCGTCGGTGGAGACCCCTTTCTTGTCTCCTTTCACGAGCACGGTGACCCCGGAAATCGGTTTCCCGTTATTGTCCGTAATAGTCCCTGTTATGGGCCCGAAATACCCCGCCGCTCGCGCAGGCAGGTGGCAGAACAGTTGGAGAAGCAGCAGCCAACCGATCATGCCCTTGCAGAGGCTTAATTTTCTCATCTTACAGCGTTTTAGTTTATCTATAGAGTGTCGGCTTCAGATATGCTGTAATGGGTCGGGCTAAAATTTTTTTAGTAAATCCTTAAAATCTCAGACTGAGGTTGCATCCGAGACTCCTGACGGCGGGGTAACCCGATTGCTCGAGTCCCTGGCCGTTGGTATTATTGATACTGGATTCGGGATCGATATTCGGAACGTGCTTGAGCAGGATCGCCAGGTTGCGTCCGACCACCGAGACGTTCATCTCTTTGATAAACTTGTTTTTAAGCCATTTAGAAGGAAGGGAATAGCCCAGGGAAAAAGCCCGCCACCTGATATAGCTGGCATCGTAAACAAACTCTTCGGCGATGTGATCGGTCCCGCTGGCCGAGAGATCCTGGAAATACTGCTGCGCCGGGATTGCAGTGGTATTGGCGTGACCGTTCTCCAGCACTCCCTTGCCGACATACCCCCCTTCACGTCCCTGCAGCGTGGTCTTCGACAGACCATAATAATAAAGGAGAAGGTTCGTGCCCGAATACAGTTTTGCGCCAAACCGGAAGTCGATGAGAAAAGACAGCGAGAAGTTCCGGTAATGGAATTCATTGGTCAGACCACCCGTCTGTTTATAGGTGGTCGATCCCAGCGCGGTCAGTCCCGACTGCTCCGGTTCGCCGGCAGGCGCGGGATTGGTGACGCCATCGCTGAAGATGATATTGCCCCGGGGATCCCGCCGGTAGCCAAAACCCATGATCTGTCCATAGCTCCTGCCGACGACATTGCTGATGCTGACCTCGCTGCCCCACCGGGGATAGGCGCCGTTGATAACGATCGACGGAAGGCCGCCCAGGTAAAGCACTTTGTTGTGATTGATCGCAAGATTGAACGAGACGTTCCATTTGAAGTGAGCCGATCGCACCGGAATGGCCGTCAGCGCCAGCTCCATGCCCTTGTTCTGTACCTTGCCGATGTTCATGACCTGTTCGGAATAACCAGAAGTAGGGCTCACGGTCACATTGACGATATCGTTTGTCGTCCGCTTATTGTAGAAGGCGATGTCGAATCCGATGCGGTCCTGCAGGAAATGCATGGAGGCGCCAAACTCTACTTCCGAGATACTCACGGGTCGGAGATGCGCGTCCGGGATGATCCCGTTGGTGGCCACGGAGCCGAGGTGAAGGCTGTCATCCCTATAGCTCTGGACATTGTATGTGAGGGCATTCTGATAGGGAGTCGTTCCGTTGGAAGACCCCGCGTAAGAAGCCCGCAGCTTTCCAAGGGTGAGCCAGGAGGGGAGTTTCAAAACGTCGGAAAAAACAAAGCTCCCCGAAACCGAGGGATAGAGATAGCGGTCCGTGTTGATGTTCAGGGTGGAGAACCAGTCGTTGCGCACGGTGGTCGTCAGAAAAAGAAAGTTCCGGTAAGCGAGGTCGGCGGAAGCGAAAAGGGAATTGACCCGGTAGTGCTTGTCGATCGCCGTATAGAGCTTGTTCTGAACATTGTTCTGGCCATAATCCCCGGCGACAAGAAACGGGCCCGCCGGCCGGTTCCCGGATCCCGGCACATCCCCGATGCCATCTACATTATTGACATTGTCCTGCTGGTTGCCGCCGGCATTGAACACCACACTCCATTTCTCGCCGAACTTCTTGTTCACGCCAATCATAAAACTGCTGTTCAGCTCATGAAAATTCACTTCATACTGCGTGAGATTGCCGCCATGCAGCCCGTCCGAACGGGTATATTCGACACCTGACGGGACGATCTGTGTTACATTGAACAGGTAGCCATCCCTCGCCACCTGCCCCTGAATAAACAGCCAGTCCAGCAGGTGGTATTTCAACGTCAGCCCGCCTGTCAACCGATTCCGGTCGGTCGTATTGCGATAGTTGCAGGCAATATAATAGGGGTTCTCGAAATAGGGATCGGTGGTCCCGGGTAACCATTCCGTGCCATCGGGATGGACCCGGTGATCCTTCATCCAACGGATATCGAAAGAATTGGCCAGATAGAACGGCGCGGCCATTACATTTCCCGGATCGTCGGAGATCGACGCCCGGTTGCTCACCTGTTCAAAGACATAATCCGCCTTCAGATCCATCTGCAGCTTGTTCGTTATAAAAAAGGCGGAGTTGAAGTTCAACCCTTGCTGCGTCATCGATGAGTTGGGAACTATCGTGTTCAGATAGAGGTCCGAGATGCCCAGCCGGAAATGTCCCTTATTATTGGCGCCCGTCAGCGCGATCGATCCCTGATTGGTGACGCCCGTCTGAAAGAAATGCTCGAAGTTCTTTGTGGCCGGCCTATAGGGATAGATCGCCCCCAGATAATTGACCGCGGTGCTGCCGTCATGCGGCGCGCCCCAGCTGAAATACGAGGCCGACTGCGCCGCATCGGTATTCATCGGTTTCAATCCGGATACACCCTGCCCATAGACGTATTGATACTCGCGTTCGTCGATGACCCGGTTGAGGGTAATATTATTATTCACCTGTACCCCGATCCCTTTTGTCTTAGAGCCGGACTTGGTCGTGATAAGAATGGCCCCATTGCCTCCTCTGTAGCCATACAACGCGGAAGCCGCCACCCCTTTCAGCACGGTGATGGATTCGATGTCATCGGGATTGATATTGGACAGCCCGTCTCCAAGGTCGGCGCCCCCCCATTGTCCGGGATTCCCCTGGTTGACGTTGTCGAAGGGAACGCCGTCCACGACATACAGGGGCTGGTTGTTACCGCTGAGCGATGCGTTGCCCCGGATCAGTACCCGGCTGCTGCCATAGGGACCGGTGGCGTTTTGTAACACATTGACGCCGGCTATCTGCCCCGTCAGCGCATTCCCCAGATTGACATCACGCGACTGGGTCAGGGCGCTTCCATCCACCTCCGAAGCCGAATACCCCAGACTCTTCTCCTGCTTGTCGATGCCCAGCGCGGTGACTAATACTTCCGTTAGCGGCTGATCCGATGGGCTCAGCACGATCGGCGCCTTGCCTGCGAGTCCCGCCGGCACTTCTTTATTGGTATAGCCGACAAAGGAAAGGATCAGCATCTCGTCATTCGCGGCTTTGATCGCAAACAGCCCGCCAAGATCGGTGGTCGTTCCGCGATGGGTATTCCGGACGGTGACGCTGACACCCTGCAGCACCTTCCCTTCCCGGTCGATGACCTTTCCGGCGATCATCCCGGGCGGCGCCTCCTGCTCCGGCATCGAACCGGGGTCTTCTTCATCATCGCTGAGTAATGCCGTCGAGCCCGTACTGTCGGCGGGGATCTCGAACTTTTTCCGGCGTACGATGACAAAGGTCTGATCGTCGACCTTTTTAAAAGTGAGACCCGTATTGCGAAGCAGTTGGGTGATGATCTTCTCGATCCCCATATTGGCGGAAGGATTGGGCGGGACCACAAGGGTCTTACCCAACTGAGGTTGGGAGAAAAGAAAGTAGGCTCCTCTGGTTTTGTTGAGTTCGATCAGGACTTCGAGCAGCGGCCTTCTTGTTGCCGAAGGCGAATTGTTAGAGGATGGCGTTGTGGTGGGCGGAACGGTCTGGGCATTCAAATTCCGGATGGGAAATCCCGTCAATTGCAATGCCAGAAAAAATCCAAGGCAATAAGCAGATGCGCTTGATTTTTTCATTCGAACAGAAAGTTTTGGTTACCGGTTTAACGGACCGGCGCCTTTATCAGTATCTCGTCTCCTGTGTTGATCACTTCCAGATCGGTAGCGGCTTTCACCGCCTTCAGCAACGCGTCGAGATCATTGTTCCGGATGATTCCCGTGACGGTGCTGTCCCCGATGCGGGGTTCCGACAGTCGTACTTTCAATCCATACTGGTTCTCGATGATGGTCGCCACCTCTTTCAGCGGGGTCTTGTCGAAATACAGTCTCCGGTCCTTCCACGCCAGTACGCTGTCTCGCAGCACGACCCGCCTGTTCAACCCCTGTTGCCCCCATTGCACAAAATCTCCCGGCACCATATCCAGCTCCTTGCCGTCCTTGCCATGTACGATCACGCTGCCTTCGCGAAGCATGATATTGGCCAGCCCCGGCCGGCTGACGACATTGAATTGAGTTCCCGTAACGAGGATGTCGAAGCGATCGGTATGCACGAGAAAAGTGCTGTGGTTAAGCGTTTTTCTCACCTGGAAAAAAGCTTCGCCGTCCATCCACACTTCCCGGGGCCCCCCGTCATGCCAGTTATTGGCATAGCGGATGCGGCTGTTGGCGTTGAGAGTGACTTCCGAGCCGTCAGGCAAATGTTCTACCCGCAGCTGACCATAGTTCGTGGCCAACACCTGCTGGCCGGAAGACCTTACCCGCATGATGATCATCGCCCCTGCCAGCACCGCAAGGATACTGGCCGCGGCGATCCACCGCCAATTGCGATGCCCCGACAGGCCGGTGCGGCCTGGAGCCAGATCCGCTACCCTACCGGTTGTGCTATCCGTCTGACGCGCCGCAACGGAATCCGCGTCGATCTTCTGGAATAACGCGGCCTCGGCCCGGTGCAGTTGCCCGGCCGGCACTTCTTTCTCCCGGACAAGGGTCGATTCCAGCAGGTCCACGGCCTGCCGGACCAGTTCCTTTCTCCCGGGCACCTCGTTCATCCAGCGATCCCATTCACTGCCATTTTGCTCCCCCCGGTGGGAATACCAGGACAGAAACGAATCATCTGACAGCAGATCCTCGGGCTCGCGGTAATCTTTTAGCATAGAATGGCCATATCTGATCTAATCAATAACTCGTGCCCATAAAGATAATTTTGTAATGTTCAACCGCACTATTTTTTTGCATCTTTTACGGATTTTGCTAAAATTCGCATAGTTGAACACTGCAAAAGAGGACATACTGCTCTGGGAATCCTTTCGTAAAGGGGATAGGGATGCTTTTGCGGCACTCTTCCGGAATCATTATGGGGCGTTGTACAAGTATGGCGGCAAGTTTACCCTTGACACCCAGCAACTCGAGGACTGCATCCAGGAGTTGTTCATCGAGCTCTGGAAGGCCAATTCCTGCACCCCGGTATTATCGGTTCGCTCCTACCTGCTCAAGTCACTGAAATACAAATTATTAAGAAGCAACCGAAAAAGAAGGTCCACCCTTCTACCCGCCGACGAGGACCTCGCCTTCGAATGGAGCCATGAGACCTTTCTCATCGCAGAACAGGAAAGTGCCGAGAAGCGGCAAAAAGTGCTAAAAGCGCTGGAGCAGCTTTCCCCAAGGCAAAAAGAGATCGTTTACCTAAAATATTACCAGGACCTCAGCTATGAAGAAGTGGGCGAGATCATGAATATCAACTACCAGGTCGCCCGCAACCTGCTCTATCAAGCCATGAAAACTTTGAAGAAATGCATTACATTCCTGTTGTCTTTAGCACTCTTTTGTGGTCACGCATGATGAATTTCTTTTAACTTGCGCACGTAAAAAACACTCTAAGCTATGAGCATGGTAGATTCGTTCGAGAAAATCCCGGTCAAAATTTTCGGCTCTCTTGAAGAGGGATCCCGTTTTATTGGAAAGGAAATTGCGACGTTGATCCGCGAAAAAGAAGCAAAAGGTCAGAAGGCCGTGCTGGGACTGGCGACGGGTTCTTCACCCAAATCCCTGTATGCCGAACTGGTGAGACTGCACCGGGAAGAGAAGCTGAGCTTCAAGAACGTGGTTACGTTCAATCTCGACGAATACTACCCTATCGAAAACGACGCCCTTCAGAGCTATAACAGGTTCATGAAAGAGCAGTTGTTCAACAAAGTGGACATCGATCCCGCCAATTGCCACATCCCCAATGGCCAGTGGAAGAAGGAGAATATCAAGCAGCATTGTCTCGAATATGAGAAAATGATCGAAGATGCCGGCGGCATCGATCTTCAGATCCTCGGCATCGGCAACAATGGTCATATTGGTTTTAACGAGCCCGGAAGCAGCATCTATTCCCGCACCCGTCTCGTTCCGCTGGACAACTCCACGCGGATCGCCAACTCCCATGAATTCCAGAATATCTCGCATGTGCCCCGCCTGGCCGTGACGATGGGCATCAGCACGATCCTCAAGGCAAAGCGTGTCATTCTCATGGCCTGGGGACAACTGAAAGCGCCCGTCATCCAAAAGGCCGTGGAAGGAAATGTCACCGAGCAGATCCCTGCTTCGCTGCTGCAACAACATAACGACGTCACCTTTTTCCTCGACGAGGTCGCCGCTTCCGAGCTGACTCGTTTCAAATCGCCCTGGCTGGCCGGCGACACGGTCTGGAGCCCCGCGATGATCCGCAAGGCCGTCGTCAATATGGCCCTCAAACTGGGCAAGCCCATCCTGAGCCTCAAGAACAGCGATTACAACGACAATGGTCTTGCCGATCTGCTGGTGGAAAAAGGCGATGCCTATGAGATCAACCTGCAGGTGTTCTATCTGCTGCGCGACAGCATCACCGGCTGGCCCGGCGGAAAACCCAATTTCGGGTTGTCGACCCATCCCGAGCGCGCGGTCCCCTTCCCCAAACGTTGTTTGATCTTCTCGCACCATCCTGACGACGACATCATCTCGATGGGCGGCACCTTTATGCGACTGCACGATCAGGGGCATGATGTTCATGTCGCCTACCAGACTTCGGGAAATATTGCGGTCACCGACGAATTTGTCACGCGCTTCCTGGATTTCGCCGTGGGTTTTGAAGAACTTTCGGGCATCGACAGCAAGAAATCCTCGCAGATCCTCGATCAGGCCACCCGTTATCTGAAGACAAAAAAACCGAGTGATATCGATACGGCGGAAATTCGCGCGATCAAGGGTTTGATCCGCCGCTGCGAAGCCAAGGCCACCTGCCGGTATGTAGGGATCAAGGATGAGAACATCCACTTCATGAATCTTCCTTTCTACGAGACCGGCACCATCGAGAAAAAGCCCATGGGCGAAGAGGATGTGAAATTGACGATGGAACTGTTGCGGAAGATCAAGCCGCACCAGATCTTTGCCGCCGGTGACCTCGCCGATCCGCATGGAACGCATAAGGTCTGCCTCGACATCATCTTCGAATCCATGCGCCGCCTCAAGGCTGCCGGCGATGAATGGCTGAAGGATTGCTGGCTGTGGTTGTACAAGGGAGCCTGGCAGGAGTGGGATATCAGCGAGATCGAAATGGCGATCCCGATGAGTCCCGACCAGATGCTCAAGAAACGCTTCGGCATCTTCATTCACCAGTCGCAAAAGGATATGGTTCCCTTCCAGGGTAGCGATAGCCGGGAGTTCTGGCAGCGCGCCGAAGACCGCAACGCTAATACCGCCGGGCTTTATGCGCAGTTGGGATTGACCAAGTATGCTGCCATGGAAGCGTTTGTCAGGTGGCACTACTAGGCCGCAAGATTGCGCAACATTAAGCCCCGGTTAAATTTGCGTTAACTAATCATTATTGTACATTTGTGAGCTGACTATGCCCCAAAGTACAATCGTCATAAAACAAGAATGGCAGGAAGCCTGGCTCACCCCATGGTTCCGCCGCCGGCTCATGGCCGGGATGGCCCTTCTTGTCGCTATGCTGTCCCTCTTGCCGCTTTTTTTCCAGACCATCGAGCGTCGTCCCGGCGCCTTGCTGCATGACCCGATCCTGCAGCTGCTGCCGCCGCATAATATTTCGACGCTATTGTTTATCGTGATGTGGTCGTTCACGGCATACTGTGTGTTCAGAGCCGCGCAGACACCGAGGATGTTCCTGGCCTACTTGTGGTCGTTCATCTTCCTGACGGCCTTCCGCTGTCTGACGATAAAGCTCGTACCGCTCGATCCGCCGGTGGGATTGATCGGCCTGGTGGACCCGGTGAGCAATTTCTTTTACGGGAGCGACAAGTTCGTCACAAAGGACCTGTTCTTCTCCGGCCATACCTCGTCGATGTTTTTGTTGTATCTTACCGTTCCCGGAAAAAAGGACAAGAAGCTGGCGCTGGTGGTGACGGCGATCGTCGCTTACCTGTTACTGGTGCAGCACGTGCATTATACGCTCGATATCCTGGGTGCGATCATCTTCTGTTGGCTTTCCTACCGGATCGCGAGCCGCACGGTACTGCGGGAGCCTCAGCACCCTTAGAAAGCCTCCCCTATTTGAAGATAGAATCCCTGTGAGGATCCTTTGGCGACGCCGTAGTCCAGCCGCAGGTTCAATTTCTCTTTTTGATTCAATGCGACACGCAGACCGCCGCCATATGAATACTTGAAGTGGTGGAAGTTGATGTAGTCCAGCTCCGCGCCGACATTGCCTGCGTCGGCAAAACCGACGGCGCCGATGCGCCAGAAGAGCGGGACCCGGTATTCCGCCTGGATGACTGCGGCATTCTTATCGCGGTAACGGCCGGCGTAGTAGCCTCGCATCGTATTGGCGCCTCCCAGGTAGGACAGGCTGCGCAAGGGCGTCGGGCCGGCATTGAAGCTGCCAAAGACCTGTAAAGCCAGCACCTGCTGTTTGTAGATGCGCAGAAAGCGGCGGAGGTCGATCACATAGTTGGTATACAGGTAATCGGAACCGAAGACGGGTAAGAAACTGGCGAAATAGATCTGGGCCATCGTGCCTTTGTCGGGGGAAAAGGCATTGTTCCGGGTATCGTAGGTCAGACTGAGCCCCAACCCGGAGACATGGTATCCATACCGGCCGGTAACGTCCTGGGTATCGAAAAGCCCGCCCTTGGGATATTCGATGTTGAACACCCGCTGATACTGGTAAAGGATCCCCAGAAAAAAGCTCTTTGCAATAAGGAATTGAGGGTGGAGGAAGATATAATACTGTTTGAATTTATAGGATTCTTTGCTGGAATCGGGCGCCCTTTTCCCGAGGCCCCAGAAATTGTCCGGGAAAGAACTATACGACAGCTGTTCGTTCATGATGAACCTTTCGCCGGGGAAATAAATGGAACCATTTAAAGCCACTACAAATTGGCTGCGGGTCGTATAAAGTGCAAGGGCTTGAGCGTTAGACGTCCGTATCGCGGTATCGCGGCTTTTTAGATGAAAAGTAGCGGCGCTGGCAACGCCGAAGGACCAGCCTGTTTCGATGGACCTGGCAATGATTGGGAGTACGAGAATAGGCCGTATATTTGCCGGACTTTTTATCGCCATAGGAAGCTTTTCGACAGGGACGGACTGAAGGCTGTCTCTTTGACCTTTGCCTTCATTAGGGAGAAGAAAAAGGACGAAAAGCCCAAGAAAATAGATAATTTTTGCTTTTCTAAACGAAACGAGGAACAAAGCTGTAGTATATTTATTTATATTGATCGATAAAAAGGAGGCAAATTAACGTCGAAAAAGTTAATTTTCTTACATTTGATGATTAATGAAGATTTCACAATTTGTTAAAATTCAATTAACTTAAATATTAAAAGCTCTGAAGCGGAAAGGGATGACCCTTCCTTTTCTTAAATAAAGCTGGCATTTATGAAAAAATTCGAAGTCCCCGATTTTGTCCTGGGAGATAAGCTAACGGATGAACAATTTACCTTTTTCGACAAGTACGGAGTGATCATATTTAGGGATTTTTTGAAACCGGAGACCGTTCAATTATTCATACAAGAGCTGAACAGGATTGAAAAACAATGGCTGGATGAGGGCCGCGAGAAGATCAACGGCATTCCTCTGAAGTTCGGTAAGGATCAGGATGGCAATAAGATGATCCAACGGATGTGCTTCCTTTCCCTTTACAGCGAGCCGCTGCATGAAATGCTGCAGGATCCGCGCGTCAGGGCATTGGTGGGCCTGCTCTATCCTTACGAAGGTCGTATCAGCGAGAATGAGAAAGATGGTCTGATCCTCAACCATTATGTACGGATGCCGGAAAGCAATTTCACCCAGATGGGTTGGCATACCGACAGCCCCCGCGACCTCTTCCTCGGTCAGAAGATCATGCCCATGCTGAATATCGGGGTGCACCTGGACGACACCCCTTTCGAGAATGGCGGGTTACGGGTATTGCCCGGTACCCACAAGCAGGGAGTATTGCGTCTCTTATTCGGAAAGAAATACTTCATCGACAATAATCCCGATCGCCGGGAGATCGGATTCGACATCAAGGCCGGTGATCTGACCGTGCATGACGGCCGCATCTGGCATCGCGCGCAGCAGTCTCCGCTCTACGGGGAAGCAAGCCGCCGCCGGGTCATGTATGTGCCGATCATCACCGGGAAATACATGCCGAAGGACGAGCACAGCAAGACGCCGTTCTATCATCGGCTTGCCTCGAAAGTGCAGAACTAAAAATACTCATGGGAAACGGCCCGGGACGCGAAGCGTTCCGGGCCGTTCTATTATCTTTACAGCCTTATGGAATATGCACTGATAACTGGCGCCAGCAAAGGCATTGGCAGGGCGATCGCCCGCGAACTGGCGTCCCGGGGATACAACGTTTTACTCGTCGCCCGCTCCGGCGAGCTTCTGGAGCAGCTGGCTACCGAAATAACCTCGCGTTTTAATGTAAAGGCCGACTATCTCGCCCTCGATCTGTCTACGCCCGAGGCGCCGCAGAATGTCTGCGACTGGAGCCGCGCCAGGGGCTATGACGTCAGCATGCTCGTCAACAACGCCGGCTATGGCCTCAGCGGATCTTTTGAGAAATATGGTCTCGCCGATCATTTGAATATGATGCAGCTGAACATGTCCACCCTGGTGGGAATGACCCGGCTCTTCCTGCCCGAGCTCCACAAACATCCAAAGGCCTATATCCTCAATATTGCCAGCTCTGCCGCCTACCAGGCCGTGCCCAAGCTCACGCTTTACGCCGCTACCAAGGCCTTCGTCCTTGCCTTTAGCCGCGGTCTGCACCAGGAACTGCACGGCACCACCGTCTCCGTCACCTGCGTCAGCCCCGGCGCCACCGACACCGACTTCCCCAACCGCGCCCAGCTCGGCGAAAAAGGGATGAAAGCCGCCGAAAAATTCAACATGACTCCCGAAGCCGTCGCTTCTGCCGCCGTCAAAGGCATGCTCGCCGGCAAGGCCGAGGTCATCACCGGCTTCATCAACAAGCTCGGCGCCGCGATGGCGTGGCTGCTGCCAAAGACGATGGTGGAACGCACCGCGATGAAGATCTATGAGTAGCGCGACGCCGACCCGCCGCATTTCCGAGGCAAATAATTTTTGCATTCCCGGATTTTGTGCTATATTTGCAGCCCATTAAACGGGTGGATAACAGCTGTTTAATGTGTGTTGGCCCCGTAGCTCAACTGAATAGAGTAACTGACTACGGATCAGTAGGTTTCAGGTTTGAATCCTGACGGGGTCACAAAAAGGCAAACCAAAAGATGCCGCAGCCCAGCAAAACGTTGATTTTGCTGGGTTTTTTATTTGACGCCCCATCAAAACATTCAAAATCGCACAAAGGCGCGGTGTACAATGCAAGTTCATCAGTTAAAGAAAAAGGAGGTCAGTCCAACGATTTTCCTTTGTTACCACTTTTCGCTCCAACCGTAGCGATAGGAATCTTGATCACATCTGCCTAAGCTTATGATCGCCTGGCCCGAAAAAGAAACTCACCCCCGACCACAGGGGCTTCACCTAATTTGGTTGAACCCGCTGCCCTTACTATAGTTGCGGCTTACCATGTAGATCTCGCCGTTTTCAAGCATCTTTTTAAGCTCTTTTCTCGCGTATAAAGAGGTATCATCTTTTACGAAATGATCATCCCCGCTCATGGTATTGACAAAGTAGTTATACTCCAAACTACTATGAATAGCCATTACAGTGTCGCCCTTGATTGCTGCTAATCTCAGAAAATAATAGGTCGTTCCGTCGTTTCTATGCTCACTGATAGTATAAACATCGCTTACCTTGGGATTTGCCACATATTCAGCATTGTGCTTCTGATTGTTGCTGTTCCAATAGATCCAATAGGCACCAATGCCCGCGGCTAGAATTAGTGCCGAAAAGAGATAGAAAGGGGTTTTTGCCAGTTTTTCATATTTCCTGACTAAATTTTCGGACTTGGTTTCATCGCCACAGTTCGTGCAACGTACTTCAAAGCGCTTTTTACCAATGGGAAAAACCGGGATAAAACAGAGATGAAAATAGGGCATGTATACACTGATCTCTCTTTCAAAGGCTTTGCACGGGTAACAAATGTTTTCTTTGTCGATATATTTGGCAATCCTCGCGTCCCTTGTACCAAAAATATAAAGCATGGAGTTTGTCTTTAGGGTTAATGGCTTCCCAATCCGGGCAAAATACACAATTTTACTCTTCAATCCCAACCAGCTATTCCGCCCAAACGGCGGGAATAGGCACGGCCTGGAGATTTTCCCCAAATCCGCCAACGACCTGATCTCCCCCATACAAAACTATTCCCCTTTGGAATTTTTTGCCCGCGATTTCCGCTAGCCGTCTCAACCCATTAAAATCACTTTGACTCACGGAGGCAGTCGATTTTATCTCGATACCGTATAGTTGTTTCTTCCTGTCTTCCAATATCAGATCAACCTCCGATCCGCTATGAATGCTGAAATGATAGGGTTTTAAGAAAAGACCAGACCAACTCAACTGTTTGATAATTTCCATAACAATAAAGTTCTCCAGGAATGCACCGGCTGTGGTCCTATTTTCCATCAGGCTATCGACTCCCTCCCCTCGTAAATGGCAGAGAAGCCCGGTGTCGTTGATAAATATCTTAGGCGATTTCACAAACCGCCCCTCTATATTCGGGGTCCACGCCGGGATCCGTAAAATGAGAAACACATGTTCCAGTAGCGCCATGTATCGCTGTAAAGTCGTGTTTTTTACCCCTGAAAGTCGGGCGATGTCGGAGAGATTTACTGTGCTGCCAATTCTTGTGCCTATGAGGTGAAGGATATTTGGAATTTGTGTTAAGCCTTCTATATTCGCCAAATTACTAATGTCCTTCTGCAATACCGCATCAATATAAGATTCAAACCATTTCTCTTTCCGTGCTTCACTTTCGCGCTGCAAGGCTTCGGGGTATCCTCCGGCCCGGATGGCCCCGATAATATCCTTCCAGTTGCTCTTATGACTCCTACGAGGCTCAAACCTACCATCAGGTGTCACCAGCGTATTCAGGAATTTCGATCTCTTCCCAAGAATCTCTGTTTGTGAAAGTGGCCAGAGATGATGAATTTCGATGCGGCCAGCCAGTGAATCCGCAACCTGGGGAAATGTCATGACATCAGCCGAACCGGTTAGTACCAGCCGCCGTTCCTTTCTGCTTTCATCAACCAGCTTCTTAATACTTAAAAACAGTTGAGGCGCTCTTTGCACTTCGTCGATAATGGCATGATGGCTTAAACCCTGTAAGAACCCCAATGGATCAGCCTGGGCGGCCGCCAACGTTGTCGGGTCGTCCATTGTCATGATCTGCCCATCGAAAACCCCTTCCGCCACCAGTTGCCGGCACAAGGTACTTTTGCCAGTCTGGCGAGCACCGTTTATAAGGATTACTGGAGTGTCTTTCAGCGCCTCCGTAATAGGGGTTGCTATATATCTTTGATACATAACGCAATATTACGTTTTTTTATGTCAAAAAGGCAATTTTTGTGGGTAAATTTCACCCATTTAATGGGTAAATTTCAGCCACCTAATGGGTAAATTTCGAATTTCACTTTGTTTCCAGTACTTCCTCCGTCTCCGAACGGTGCTTATTGGACAAGCAAGCCTCAGCAAAGTCGATCGAACCCTTCGCGAAAAGGTCATCCAATAGGATTTTCACCGGGCAATAAGAAAGTCCAACCGGGATATCAATTACAAAATATCTTTCCTGAAATTTTTCAGAGGAACAGCCAACAGAATCGAACATTTCTCGAATTTCGTTCGTATCCAGCGAAGAGTCCATGACAACCACCTGGATAGTGGAATTGCCGGATGGCATGACAACTTCACGAAATGTCAGAAATTGTTCATCCTCATCGTATTCAGCAAAAATGATGTCATCGCAGGCTATAGATTTCACATAGAAGGGAATATTGTCGAGACGGTACCAGCCTTTCTCCAAATCCACCGTCGTCGCCCATAAGGTTTCAACAGTCCATTTTTCCAGGACGTTGCTATAGAAGCGAAAAAAGATCTTGTAAGATTCATCGGATGAAGGGTTTTCTCCTATCATTCTTAATTATTTACCGCAAAGTCAACTCAATTTATCGAATTGCTTGAATAACGTTTTACCGCCGTAGAATCGCCCCACTGAATAATATCTATAAATGTGGAGCCGCCACCTCCAAAAGGCAAGCAACTTCGGCTCTGAATGGAAACAGAGTAGATGCTATCCTCCCTTGCAAAACAACAAATATAGAGGTAGTTGGGCTTCAAACTGTCATCAACACTTCCTATCTCACTCATGAATTGTTGATGGCTGCCAAACTTAAACTTTATTTTATCCAGTGTCGCCGGCAAGAGCCGACGCGGGAACGAATCAGTCACTACGAAAATCGAATCATTAAATAGTTTTCCCAAATGCAATGGACTAATTTCAGGGAGTTTGTATTCCAAAAGCGCTGTTCGCAACGCAAGCTGCATAACCTTTGCCGTATCGTTAAGATGATCAGGCACTGTAATGGGATGACTCTTGCACCCACAATGAAACGCAACTAGAAAAAGGACGCCCAATTTTTTCGCCATCGAATAAGCCTTTTTACTAATACTACATATCCCCAACGGTCATTTCTTTTTGATCTCGAAGTCTGTCTCACTATCTGATATTCAATGATTCAAGATGCCGCACCACTTGGCTTTTCGGAATTTCGACCTTTCATATCATCATCCCGAAGCCTGGTCGTGGGCTGATCTTCTGTCGCTCCATGCTCCTTCCTCTTCCCTTCAATGAGTTGGTGCAGATATTGTTGCCGTTTGTCATTTAAACTTTCCCGTCTCTCTTCCTGTTTGGCCTGTTTCACTCGGTTGAATTCATAAAAGAGGTATATGGAAATTCCGGCCGCAAACATGGCTCCGGGAACAATTATCGTCATTGCTGGGGTTTTGTTCAAAATACAACAAAAATTAGGGCCGCCCAAGCTCAAGCTCGAGGCCCAAAGATCGGCGCATATCCATGTATTAGCGAGTCATCAAAAAAACGCACTCGAACCCGATGGCTAATTTTACTATCTTCACGGCAAAGCCTTTCCCATTGAATGGAACTAAAGGCCAAATTAAGTTTCCTTTAAAACACACCTCGCCCACCGTTATATGGCTCCCGAACTCACATTCCTGATCAAATCAAGCCTATTTGACCGGGATCGAATGCTCACGATTCACCCGGATTATTTGGCCTTCGACGATAATGACTTAAAATCGGCCGGGCCAACCACCATTGAAAAGGCAAATATCGAAAGCTTCAGATTCGGCATTGACTGGGCCACGGGGTTGTATTTTACAATTGGCCGGACTTACCGAATTGAGGTTCGCAACCACGAAGGTAAAGTCATCAGGATCAGGCTACGTTCCATTTATGGCATTCGCAAAAAACAGCTGACAGAAAAATACAAGACGATCTATGGCGCTCTGCACGACAGCTATTTCAACGACCTGGGCCTGCATTACGTAAAACTGGTCAACGATGGTCTTGCCTTTAAACTTGCAGGTGTCACAATTACCCCGGCTGGAATCGAAGATCCAAAAATAGGCGCCCTGGCCTGGGTCTCACTGGGGCTAAGAGCGTATACCACCTATTTTGCCATCTATGATAATTCAGATCCAACGAAGTATCACATTTTCGATTATGGCATCGAGTGGAATGCAGTTTTACTCTATTCGGTATTGGCCTATATATTAAAACAGAGACAGAGCGAAGTTCCGAAGGAAGGGAAGCAATCCTAAAATCCCCTATCTTTACCCTGCTAATCACCTGGTGTATTCCCCGGTGAACTACGAACTCAAAGCTCTTTAAAACTAAAGCTGGGCGCAGTTTCCAGGAACTCGTGTGCAATTCCCAGCAACTACCGGTCTTGTATAAGTGCTAAATTAAATGGATTCATATCTTTATAAAGATCTTCCTTTTATAAAGGAACCAACACAAATACCATTCCATCCCAAAAGCCAGGAGACAGCCAATAAGCCCCGTCGCCACCGGTGACACATGCATCAACGGCAGATAACCGCCACAAAGCTTGTCGGCATAGTCGTTGATCCCGCCGCCCACCGTATTCATCAGCAGATAAATGAACAGGGAATTGACGCCCACGACGGAAAAGAACCACACAAACCGGTGATGACCGCGGATATCGATCCACCAGTAGAACAACGCAAGCGCCAGCAGACACCAACCGCCGGATGCCAGTACAAACGAGGAAGTGGCGATCCTTTTGATGATCGGGGTAACCGTCCATCCAAGACCAAAGCCCGCCGCCAACGCCGCCACCCCCGCCAGGGCCAGCCATTTTAATTTCTCCGCACTCGATCGCTCCGAAAGCAGCAGCTTGCCCACCAGCGCCCCCCAGATGGTATGACAGGAAGTGGATACACAATTGATCGCGACCCACCCTCCTTTGCTCGTCTTATGCATCAGCAGCATGTCGACGTAACTACCAAAATTGTGCTGATCGGTAAAAGGCTGATCATAGCCCGGAATACGGACACAGCGGAACAGCACCTCCGTGAGTACCAGTAAACCCAGGCTGAACACCAACTGTCGCCTGACCGGCCACGAGAAAATGAGAAAACTCACCAGGGTAGTGAACGCCAGCTGAACCAGGACATTCCATAGTTCGAAGCTAAGCCCCTCTGGATGCACCGATCGGATAAAGATGCCCCAGAACAACAACAAAAACGATCGTCTCAACACTTTCTGAAACCTTCGCTTCCAGGTCACCCCCTTCAACTCTTGCTGATGAAGCGAGTAGGCCATTGCGGTACCCGCGATAAACATGAACCCCGGCTGAATAAGATCCCAGAATCGAAGCCCGTTCCAGGGATGGTGAAAGAGCTGATCGACCAATGGAACAAAGGCCGTCCCCTTCGCGGCTTCCGCCAACTTATCGAATCCATCGGTAGCCTCCCCCATCAGCAGGACCATGATCAGCCCGCGCATAAAATCCAGGAACAGTAGCCGCTTCATATCTTTTCCATTTTAGGAGTGACGAAATGGATCAGGACCCAGGCCAGGAGAAACGAACTTCCACAAACCAGGAAAATAATATTGTACCCGGCAACGATATTGCCCGCATTCTTATAAAGGTCCAGGATAAATCCGATGAAGATCGGGAACAGAAAGCTCCCGATGGCGCCCGCCATCCCACCCAACCCCACGACCGAACTGATCGCCGTCTTGGGAAACATATCCGGTACGATGGCGAAGATATTGGCACTCCAGGCCTGGTTGGCCGCCGCTGACAAACCGATCAGGGCCACGACTACCCACATATCCGTCGTATAACGGGTAATGATGATCGGTATCACACAAGCTGCCGCCGCAAAGAGGGCCGCTTTACGCGCCTTGTAAACAGGCCAGCCCTTCTTGATCAGCCAGGAGGAGAGCTGTCCACCACCCAGGCTTCCGATCATCGTTCCCGCATAGACGATGATCAGCGGCAGGCTTGGCTTACGCAGATCGAGATGAAAATGGGCGCTGAAATAGGACGGTAGCCAGAAAAGGAAAAAGAACCAGATAGGATCTGTAAAGAATTTCCCGATGATAAAGGCCCAGGTCTGCGGCAGCCGCAGTAGTTGTCCCCAGCTGAGCCGGAGGGCAGGCACGGCAGCAGCCTCAACCTCGGGCTCGCCGCTCTGGATATACGCGAGCTCCGCCGCACTGACCCTGGGATGTTTCGCCGGCACCCGGTACACCCGCAGCCAGGCGATCAACCAGAGAAAACCCAGGGAACCCGTCACGACAAACGCGGCCTGCCACCCATAGACTGCGAGCAGCCAGGGTACCAGCAGTGGGCCAACACAGGCGCCGATATTGCTGCCCGAATCAAGAATGCCGATGGCCAGCGCCCGTTCCTTAGCCGGGAACCATTCTCCCACCGTCTTCACCCCCGCGGGATAATTCCCCGATTCCCCAAGCCCCAGCATCGCCCGCACAAACCCGAAGCCCAGCCCGCTTCGAACGGCCGCATGCAGCATGGCCACCGTGCTCCAGACCGCCACAGAGATCGTGTAGCCCAGACGGGTGCCGATCCGGTCGATGACCCTGCCGTACAACAATAATCCCACTGCATAACACACCGTGAACGCCATCACGATCCGGCTGTAATCCGTTTCCGTCCAGCCAAACACCTTCTCCAACTCCGGCTTCAACAGGCCAAAGATCTGCCGGTCGATGTAGTTGATCGTGGTCGCCGCAAAAAGAAGCATACAAATGACCCAGCGATAGTTTCCGCGCATACGTGATTATTTAATCGATGGTCCCCGACAGTCGGGGATACCATTTTAGTGCATTCTCAAAATAGATCTTATCCACTACCTGCCGGGGCAGTCTCATTCCTTTGAAACTGCCCTTTACCTTGGGGACGGTCATCGTGTCGCCGCTGACAAAAAATCGCCAGTGCCGCAGCCATACGGCATGCGCATGTTCCTTCAATCCGGCATACCCCGTTATATGCTCGTTCACGATATCCATGGCTCCGTTGCGCATATCGGTACCATAGACGAGCCTGTCCTGGTACTTGATAAAAAAGTCATGCACTTTCTGCCACTGGGTCAGGGCCTGGTATTGCAGATGGGAGATTCGTTCCGCAAGGTCCACCGACATGTTGGGATATTTATCCAGCCGCTTCGCCAGCTCATCCACACTCCATTCGAGGCTTCCCAGGTGGGCGCCGACAAAAGTCAGTTCGGGATGCTTTTCCAGCATATGGTCACGGGCGCGGATATACGTGACATAGGAGGGCCGGTCCGGGTGCAGGTACATGTATTCCTGCGGATGCGCGGCCGCATAGTCCCGGTTGCCTTTCACAGTCATTTTGTCCAATGGCAGCCAGGAGTTCCGGTGCTCCCCCAGGTGACCGATCAACGTAACGCCCTTCCCCGCTATAAAGTCCAGCACGGGATCGAATCGGGTATCATCGATCATGACCAATCGGCCGCTGCTGTCCCTCAATTCCATCCCCACATTCTTCCAGACCTTGACGGCAACCGCCCCATGCGCAAATGCCTGGTCCAGCCAGCCCTCCACTTCCCGCTGCCAGCTCGTGTCGGCGAAATGTTTTAAAGAGAAGGCCGTCGCGTAAGCCACCCGCCCGGGAAATGCCTTGATCTGCCGCAGCGCAAAATCCTGCTGCTGGTCCAGCGACGTCCCGTCGGTAGTATACACATTGATATTCAGCAGGCGGAAATTATCCTCTATCGCCTGCCGCACGAAGGCTGTGTCCTGATCCTCATTGAGATGGACATGCGCGTCGATCTTTTTCACGGTGCCAAAATCGCTAAGGGAATAATATTCGTCGACAGGGGACCCGGCCGGATGTTTTGCCAGGATGCCGCTGATCACGGGCTGCATCTGGACCGCAAACCGCAACATCCCAATATCATCCGGATGTACTCCGTCCACGGTAGCCTCATGGTCATAGCCGATGAGCCCTTCCCCCGGTTTGTAATACAACCCTTTTATCCCCGCCCCTATCAGGGTATCATAAGCCCGGCGCAGTTCTTTCCTTTTGGCATCGATGTTGGAATTGCCGACGCGTTCAAAGGCGACATCGTCATAATAATACCCTTCGATCAATAGCACGGGCGTCGCCGGCCGCCTTGCTTTCAACTGTTTCACCAGTGCAACGGCCCGCTCGAAAATGATCTCCTTCTTCGAATTCGGCGTACAATCAATGGCGTACAACGCGGCATCGATCTCCGCCATGGCCTCGCCGACCGACGCATCAAAAGTCCCTTCACCGCTGAAGCCCAGGTTGACAAAGGCCCTGTTCAGCCGACGGGACATGATATTAGTATAGGCCAGCCCGGGCCGGCTCGCCGATGCACCCTGCGCAATACTGCTGCCGTAATAGACGACCGGCTTCTTGTCCAACAGATAATTTTCCACCGGCTTGCTCATCACCGCCCATTGATTGACCCCGATAGACAGTTCCGTCACACAATTGTACAGGGGCAGGTTCAGCCAATATTCCCGGTAGACAGGCTCACTGTTGCGCAATAGCGCAACATCGTTCACCGTATCCCTCACCAGCGCAGTGTTTACATATTGCCAGCCTTTTTCCGTATGGGCATAAAGGTCCAGCCCGTCTGCGCCGGCGGAGTTGAGATTCTTCGATCGTCCGAGATCGGCCAGCCTCCATCTGAGGCGCAGGGTCGATGCATTGGTTCGGAAACGGATTGCTATTCCGGCTGCGGAAAGGCTCTCGTCCCATACGGCAGATCTTACAACGCCTTTGTATTTCCACGGCAACCGATGATAGTTGTTCTCATTGTGTGACTGACCGATCACCGCAAGGCTCCGGCCGTCATAGAACTTCACGGAGTCCGTGAGCAAAACCGGCTCGGGGGCAGCCAAGGCAGGCGCCAGGGCAACCGCGGGCGCCGGCAGAGTCAGCCCGGTTTTGTCCAACCACCAATTCTTATATCGCAACAACGCTTCCAGGAAATAATAGTCCGCATAGCTCAGCGGCTGGTCCACCTCCGCCTGGAAAGGCAGCGCCCCCACACTATGCAGCAATAAAAAACCCCCGTTCGTCCCCGGGGCGGCGCGATAGGCCGGCGAGGACAAGGACCGCAGCATTTTTTCCGCGGCCGCAACATAGCGCGTAGAATTCAGTGCATTCGTATAAAGTCCCAACTCGAGGAACGCCGAAGCCATCACGGCAGCCGCAGACGCATCCCGGTAAGCATGCGGGATATCCGGTGCATCGAAGTCCCAGTAGGGTATCCCGTCCGCCGGCAGCCGGGGATGGGTCAATATAAAATGGGCGATATGTTCCCCCTGTTCCAGGTAAGCCCGGTCGCGGGTATAGCGGTACATCATCGTATACGCATACAAGGCCCAGGCCTCTCCCCTGCTCCAGGTGGACCCGTCTGCGGCGCCCTGCCGGGTGATCTTTCGCCGGGGTTCACCGGTGGCAAGATCATAGTCTACCACATGCCAGGTGCTGAAGTCTTTCCGGAAATGGTTCCGGATCGCCGTTTTCGCATGCTGCATCGCCATGGTATCCGCGGGATCGCCCCATTCCAACAATTCCAGGTTCATCAGGTTATCGATGATGACCGGACAACGGTAGCGGGAAGAAGAGTCCCAGGACTGGATCGACCGGATAGAAGGCCGGAACCTGGAACTCAGCGACTGCACGGCATCCAGCACCACTTTTTTATACGCCGGCTCGCCTGTCACCCGGTAAGCGTTCCCATAACTGCATAGAAGTTTGAAGCCCAGGTCATGATCCCCGCGGTTGTCCTTCTCCCCCTCGATGATCCGCATTCTTTCTTCCGCCTCCTGTTTGAACACCCGGTCATGGGAATATTCGTAAAGGAACCAAAGGGTCCCGGGGTAAAATCCGCTGCACCACCAGTCCGGTCCGCTGGTCACCAGCGAGTCCCCGGCCTTCTCATACGTGCGCGGCATCCGTCCCGGCGCCAGCCGCTGCATCAGCAGCTTATATTGCCCTTGGGCGACCGCAAGGTCATCTTCCACGAGTTTCCGCATCGACTGTCCCCGGGCAAAAATGCACCCAAGCCCGAACAGCAAAAATAATATCCGGTATTTCATCCTCGCGTTTACCAATTAGGGTTAGGTGTCAGATTCTTATTCAATCCCAGCTCCTGCGTAGGTATCGGCCAGAGATAATCCCTGTCCGCCCGGAAATGCCGCTTGCTGGCGTCCTCGACAATAACTGTGCTATCAGCGGTGAGATGGGGATTGTCCAGCGTTCCCTGCTCGGCCGGAAAATACCTCACTCCAAGGATGGACTGCGGCAATTCGGTTTCCGCCGTCTTCCAACGGAGAATATCCCAATACCGAAATCCCTCGAACGCCAGTTCGACCCTTCTCTCCCTGCGGATCTCCGTACGCATGTCCAGTCCCTTGGAAGATACAAAACTATTGGTCAGGCCTGGCATTTTTGCCCGGGCGCGAACAAGGTTCAACGTCGCATTCAATTCCTGGTCCGACACGGCGCCGTTGAGTTCATACCGGGCCTCGATATTGTTCAACAGCACTTCTGCATATCGGATAATGATATTATCTATATAGCTCACATTGGGTGTCCAGTCCGCCGCAATATAATATTTACACGACCGGTATCCCGTCTGGGAATATTCGAAAGTGGGGACATACAAGCCGGAGACATACCAGGAGTACTTGTTGAAGATCGTCATGGCCATCCGCGGGTCCCGGTTCTCGAACTCCGTGTAGGTATCCTTCTGTGTCTGGTAATAGGGGGATTTGCTGGCAGGCAGCCCGTCCGTATAAAGGTAGCTGGCAGTGAAATTGCCGGTCGGCATCAGCAACCCCTCGTCCAGCACCTCGCGGGTGTAATTGTTGGCCACGATGCTGTTCTGAATGTTCTGACCATAGATGCGGACCAGGATATTCTCAGGGTTACTCTGCCCTTCGCCCGCATACTGGAATAGAAAATAATAGCTGCTGTCCGGGTTGGCCGGATAGGTGAACAGCGAATTGCTGCCCGCCGAAATGATAGCATCACTCGCGGCAATCGCCTTTTGCAAATGGGTCTGATAGCCCGACTGGTTAAAGAATTTCATCCGGGTCCCTTCGAACAGCGCAACGCGCGAGGTAAAGGCCAGCGCGGCGGTACTCGTGATCCGGCCATAGTCCTCCCCGTTCTGTTGGTCGGAAGACGGCAGATGGGCCGCCGCGAAATCCAGGTCGGCGTACACGGAATCCAGGATCAATTCCCGGTTGGTCCGGGCGGAAAAGAGCAGGGTATCGGTGAGTTGCAGGGTCTTTGTGACAAAGGGCACATCCCCATATCGCTTGACAAGATCAAAATAACCCCAGGCCCGGAAGAACCGGGTCTCGGCGAGATACTGATTGATGATGGTCTGATCGCCGGTCACATGCGCCGATTTCTCCAGGATATTGTTGCAGGCCCGGATCAGGCTATAGTCGCCGGTCCAGCTGTCGGAGGTGGCCGGCGGCAGCCAGGAGCCATCGCTCACCGGATTGCCGCTGATCCCAAAGGCGTCCGCGGACATCACGTCATCCGTGTGCGTCTCGATGGGCGGCAACTGCGAATAAAGATAATTGCAGGCCAGCTTCATGTCATTGGTCGTCTTCCAGAAATTCGCGTCCGACAGGTCTGTCTGCGGCGTCTGGTCCAATTTCTTTGAACAGCCGAAAAACCACAGTGCCGTCATTGCAAGCAGGATCGTTGATTTATATTGAGTGTTCATTTGATTTGTTTTTCGCTATTAGAATGTGATGTTCAACCCTGCAGCATAGCTCCGGAAGAAAGGATAGTTATACGCGGCATTATTCGGGCTCTCCGCGTCAAAATATTTGTACCACATCTTGCTATGCTCCCAGATATCCTGGCCGGAGAAGAAGATCCGCGCCTTCTGGATCTTTGCTTTGGCCGTCCACCGCTGCGGCAGGGTATAGCCCACCTGCAGGTTCTTGAGCCGGATATAGGCCGCATTCTGCACCCATTTCGTGGAGGTAAGCACATTTTGTGTACCGCCAACATATAGCCGCGGGAATAGCGCATTGGTATGATCCGGTTTCCAGTAATCTTTATTGATGGCCCAGGGCTGTCTCCAGGCATCGACAAAGGGTACCAGGGCCGAGGGATAGAGCAGCATATTCCGCTGGCCCACACCCTGGAAAAGGGCGGACAGATCGAACCCGTTCCATTCCACCCCGAGATTGAGACCAAAACTGTAGCGCGGGCTGGTATTGCCCAGGTAGACGAGATCGCCATGGTTATCCGGCCGGTTCAGCCCGCCATTGATAAACCCATCCTTGTTGATGTCCTTATAAATAAGGTCGCCAGGACCCGTTCGGTCGTCCTGGTAGGCGTGACCGGCGACATCCGCGTCGGATTTGAAATAGCCCTCCGCGATATAGCCATAGATGGAATTCACCGGCATCCCCTGGATCACGTTGTTCAGCCCCTCCGCGATCACGTTCTGTCCATCATAGCGCGTGACGACATTTTTGTTGTCCGAGATATTGAAGTTCACCCAATAATTCAGCTTGCGGGTGTGATCCTTCCATCCGATACTGGCCTCCCAGCCCTTTGTCCGCAGGCTGGCCGAATTGGTTGCGCTTGGGATCACGCCGAGCGTGGCGGGAGCATTGACCACCACCAGCATGTTCTCATTGTTCCGGACATAATAATCGAAGCTGGCTGTGAGCCGCTGCCCCAGCAAGGCGATATCGATACCTCCGTCCGTAGTGACCAACCGCTCCCAGGTCTTCTCCGGCGATGCCAGCACGGCCTGGTAAAGGGAATTGTTCCGGGTGTCGTTGAACGGATAGACGGGCCCGGCATTCAGCATGGAAATATAATCATAGTTGCCCAGGACATTGGAATTCCCGAGCTTCCCCCAGCTACCCCGCAACTTGAACTCGTCAAAGAAGGAGAGGGCGTCTTTGAACCACCGCTCCTTCGATAGCCGCCAGGCGCCCGACACGGAGGGGAAATATTGACTTCGGTGTCCCGGCGCCAGCTGGGAGCTGGCATCATTGCGCAAAGTAGCCTCGACGAAATATTTCTCGTCATAATTATAATTGAGTCGTCCGAAATAAGAGATCAGGGCACTGGTCTGGACATTGTCGCCCACTGTAGGAGGCACCGTCGGATCGCCGCTCAGGTTCAGCGAAGGAAGATCGTTCGAGATCAGGGAACTGGCGGTAGCCATGGTCGTGTCCGCATGGAAATACTGGTATTGATAGCCCCCCAGTATATGGAAGTGATGAACGGAACCCAGGGCCAGGTCGTAGTCCACCAGCGCCTGTACATTGGTCCTGTCCGTCAGGTCCCTGATCTTCGTAAAGCTGTTTGGATTGAAGATATATTTTGTCGGATCCGGGCCGATATCATACAGCGGGATGGTCTTTTGAAAACTGTTGTTTGCGCCAAACACTACCTGCGGCGCATAGATCAGCCTTGCGGAGAGGCCCTTTACAAAATTCGCGGCTTTCAGCGTGAACACGCCGTCCAGGTTATGGCGGAGATCTTCATTATATCCGCCGTCCTTGAGGATCTGGTAGGTCGTCGGGGCGCTGCCGGCCCGGGCATACTTGGTATTGTTCGATCCCGGCAGGAAGATGGGATAGATCTCCCTCAGCTGGTAAATGCCGTACAACAACCCATAATCCTGATACAGGTCCCCGCTGGGTGACATCGTATGGGTTTGGGTATAGGAGACCCGGGCATCGATATTGAAGACCTTGCTCAGCTGTGAATTGATATTCAGCCGGCCATTATACCGCTTGGTGCCATCCGGCCCGAGACGAAAGACCCCGTTCTGGTCGAAATACCCAATGGAAAAGAGATACTGCGTCTTGTCGGACCCGCCCCTTAACGCAAGATTATGCGTCTGGCTGAGCGAGGTGTTCCTCATCACGATTGGGATCTGGTTGAGGTCATAATAATACTTGTATACACTGGGGTTGGAGGGGTTGACGATATAATGGGCATTCGGGTTCGGATCCTTCATATAACCAAGCTCCTGTTGGGTATAGGCCGGGTTAAAACCGGCATTGGCGAACGCTTCGTTCTGCATTTCGGCGTCCTCCCAGGAATGGTTCCTCTGCGGGATGCCAAAACGATGATTAAAGGTTCGGAGACCCGAATACGTCACGGTGAGCTTGCCTGCGGTTCCTTTCTTTGTCGTTACCAGGATGGCGCCGCCGGCAGCTTTTGCTCCATAGATGGACAGCGCGGCGGCGTCTTTGAGTACGCTGATGGATTCGATATCGTTCGGGTTCAGCAGCGTCAGGTCACCCTCCACCCCATCGATGAGCACGAGGGCAGTGTTCGTTCCGTTGATCGAAGAGAAGCCCCGGATATTGGCGGTATACTGCTCCATGCCTGGCTGCCCGCTGAATCTGGTAATGACCAACCCGGGCGACGTGCCCTGGAGGGCAGCGACGGAATTGGTGACAGGCCTGTTCTCCAGCAGCTTCGCATCCACGGTGGCGATAGCGCCCGTGATGTCCGCCTTCTTCTGGGTGCCGTATCCGACCACGACGACATCGTTCAGCTGGGACGCCTTTTGTTTAAAGGTGATGGTATAGGTGCTTGTCTGTCCCGCCACGATGGAGACATCCTCGTAGTTGACTGCGGAAAAGACGATGACGGAACCGGGGGCCGCGGCGATGGAGAACCTGCCGGCGGAGTCTGAATTGGTACCCGCGCCCGATCTTTTAACGGTCACCGAAGCTCCGGCCATCGGCCGTCCATTTTCATCCAGGATGGTGCCGGAAATAGTTCTCGTCTGAGCGAGTAGAAAGGTGGGTAGCAGCAAGAGCAGGAGGAGCCCCCAGGTGCTTCTAATCCTATGCATAAGCGAGGTTTTGGTGTTTATAATATAGAGCCTTTTTCAATTTTACTTCCGAGACCGCAGCCATTTCCCGATCTTCCTGTTCATGGCCAACTCATAGTAGTACATCCAGTCCGTGTTGTTCGTCCCGTTTGCCAGGTGAAGATGGAGGTTGGAATCCCGTTGATATCCGGCGGGATTGCCCATCATCCGGGTCCTGCCGAACACCTGTTCGAGCCTTGCCCGCATAGCGGCGAATCCGTCGACCCATTCACTGATCCGGGTAAGGGCCTGTTCCTTCTCTGCTCCCGGCTCCGACTCGTCGTATTTTTTCAGCAATAACAACAAGTTGGCGGAATAACCTTGCAGTTCGTTTATCTGGTCCAGTATTTCCAATGCATAGCGGTTCCTCCGGGCCAACTCCATACAGGGCTTCATCCTGTCGCCCACCAGCCGGTAGCTCTCCATGGCGGCCGCTGCGCCTTGCAACTTTTGTGTATAGCGGCGGCTCCATGCCCCTTTGTCCCCCGCCGCAGGCAATTCCATCAGCTGGAATGCCGGATAATAACTCTCCCGGTCGCCCGTCTCCAAAAACGCAGTTTCCCAGAATGTGATCGCTTGTTCAAGGGTATCCCTGCACTCATATTCGGGGCCGGCAAGCGCCGGTGAAAAGAAACGCTGACGAAAAGCTCGATGAACCTCCGCTTCGTTTGCGTGAATCGCCTTCCAGCTGAACCCCGCAAAATCGTAAAGCCCACGCCACACCGTCTCAAAATGCGGGGAGGCGTCATCCCACACCGTACAGAGTATCTTATCCAGCCCCTTTGCTTTTGCAAGTAGGCAAAAGTCCCGGATCGCTGTGAAATTGGAGTGGTTTCGCTGCAATACCGCATAGGACTGCTGGGCGGAAGTGGCCGGCATCGCATCCAGGTGATGGGCTCCATACCAGTCCATCGCCAGTTGATTTCCCGCCGCCTCCGGCGTTTCATAATTCCAGCGCATATAGATACAGCCCGCCGGAAAAAGAGGGATCCCTGCATCCAGCTTCGGCCCCGACCTCTTCCAGAGGGCGGCGACGGTGTCCTTGTTCATGGTCGTGTCATAGGTCGTTCGGTACAAGCCCGACAACTTAAAGACCATATCGTCCCAAAAAATGGGAATCCGGTGATGGGCCCGGGCAAAATCCGTCACTTTCCGCAGCCAGTACATCTGCAGTTCAATGGCGGACTTGCCGGATCGTCTTGCCAACTCCGATTTGCCCAGGCTCCCCACTTCATCGCCGCCGATATGGAGGTATTTTCCAAAAGGGGTGGCGGCGATGGCGTCCTCATACAGGCCGAATTGTACCACATAGGTCTTCGGGTTCAACGGATCGAAGGCCCAGTCCGAGCCCGGATCGTCCCGCAATGCCTTATATTTTTCGTGTTTCAGGATAAAGGAGGCATGGCCCAGACCCTGCACGAGCGGATCGATCTCGATATAACGGTCATGGGCATATTTGCTCAGCGCGGCGAACTCTTCGATGGAAATGGCTTGTGGTGCGGCGACGGCAGGCGCTTTCCGGTAGCGCAGCTTGTCTTCGAACTCGAAGAACACCGTGTTCACTTTGATACTGGCCAGTACATCGATGATATGGTAATAATAAAAGCCCGCGTCTACATGGTGTTTCAGATCGATATGAACCGCCCGCACCGCTATCGACGGATAGTCCGTAATAACGCAGGCCGGTATGGCGATATCCTGATCTTTGGCATCCTCCAGCAACTGATTCAGGGTCTGCCGGCCATAAAATAATCCTGCCTCTGCCTTCGCACGGATGCTGACCCGCCCCTCCGCCACCCGGAGGATATAGCCTTCCGGGGAAGGAAGGTCCAGGCTGCTGTCGATTCTCAGGCTAAGCACGCCGGCAGCCTTAACCCCAACCAATTCCCTATACAGTACCCCCCGGCCGCCGATCGACTCGATGTGTTGAGGAGCCGGGATCAGGGCGAACGCAGGCCCAAGAGGATCACCTGGCCCCGCAAGCAACCCCGCAGGTATCAGCAAGCAAATAAATAATATGGTCTTCACTCCCGGCATGATGAAGTCGTTTATCGGTACGAGGAAACTTCCCCTGACAATAGCGAGGCGGAATGGACATCCAGGAAAAAGGCGCAGTCCGGATGGCGCCGCAGGATGCTGGCCGGGTACAGATTGCTGATCGGTTGCTCAAAACAATTCTTCACCGCATTTGCCTTCCGCAGATCGGGCACCGAACAGATGATCTGTTTTGATCTCATCAATTGGTGTACGGACATGCTGATCGCCGTCGCGGGCACTTCGTCGATCGTCATGAACCAACCTTCGCCCATTTGTTGTCTCCTGCAGGCCTCGTCCAGCTGAGCCACCACATAGGGTTGGGTCGTCTCGAAATCGGCGGGAGGATCGTTGAAAGCCAGATGCCCGTTCTCCCCAATGCCCGCCAGGGCCACATCTATCGGCCGGGCCGCGATGAGATACCCCAGCCGCTCGCATTCTTCGACAGGATCGGCATTGCCGTCGATAAAGAAATATTCTTTCAGCACCGGCACCTGGTCAAGGAACCGTTCTCTGAGATACTTCCGGAAGCTCGCCGGATGCGTCGCCGGCAAACCGATGTACTCATCCAGGTGGAACATCACGACCTTATGCCAATCGATATTCGGCGACGCCGTCAGTTGTTTCAGCGTCTCGAACTGGCTCGCGCCCGTACCCAGGATAATATTGGCCCGGCCTTTTTCGCGAATGGCCTTTGCAATAAGGGCAGCAGCAGCTTTGCCCGCGGCAACTCCAAGGCTCCGGGCATCTTGTTCGACAGTAATTTTCATTAGATGACCTTTATGATTCGGAATTTTCTTATTTGGCGTATGCTATTTTATTCGCCTTATTTGGCGGTGGTCAGATTTTCGTGATCGATAGAAAGGCTCACCGGCGCATTCTTCTCCCAGGCTCCCCGGGTGAAGTCCGGCACGTCGACGGGACTTGACCGATGCGCGACCGACCACTCGCTCAGCGGGGCCATACAGCTCCAGAGGGCGGCGTCATAGACGTCATGGTCGATCGGCAGGCCGTTGCGCACGCAATCGATCCAGCGCCAGTCCGTCAGGAAATCCATCCCGCCATGTCCGCCCACCACCCGGGCCATTTCACCCATTTTCCGCACAATGGCGGGGGTATATTGCTTTTCCAGCCGGCTGAATTCCTCGGGGGACAGCCATCCCGCATGGCTCGTAGCGATCCGCGGGGCCTCTGCGTCGCATTGCGCCGTCGCCTTGGTGCCGCTGATCAGGTAACGCGAGGATTTGACCCGGGGCGAGGAAGTGTCGTGTTGCAGCATGATCGTCCGGCCCAGCCGGGTACGGATGGTCGTTGTATTCATATTGCCCCGGAAATGCCTGTCGGTATATTTTGCATAGGCCGCGTCTTTGGCCGCCAGCTGCAGGGCATAGGGATGTAGGGAAAAATCGTTGCTGCTCATGGAAGTCAGGTATTCCATCTTATCCCCGCGATTGATATTCATGATCACACACACCGGCCCCAGGCCATGCGTAGGGTACAGGTTGCCGTTCCGGTGAGAATTTTCTTCCAGGCGCCAGAGTCCCGGCCGTTGCACCGGGTCGAACAGGCTCTCGCCGATGCTATGGATATAGGCGCCTTCCCCATGGATGATCTCCCCGAAAAATCCCTGGCGGGCCATATTCAGCGTCAGCAGCTCAAAGAAATCGTAGCATTCATTCTCCAGGAAAATGCAGTGTTTTTTCGTCTTTTCGGAGGTATCCACGAGTGCCCAGCATTCCTCCAGGGTCTTGGCAGCCGGAACCTCCAGGGCGACATGTTTGCCATGCTGCATGGCGTAGACCGCCATGGTCGTATGCCAGGCCCAGGGGGTGGCGATATAGATCACATCGATATCCTCCCGCTCGCACATTTGCCTCCATACGTCTTCGTTTCCCGAATACAGGGCAGGGTCGTGCGAGGTCCCTGCCAATTCCTTTTTGGCCTGCTGAACAAGGTCCGCCTTGATATCGCAGAGACCCCTGACCTCGACCCCGTCGATATGAATGATCCGGGGAACGGCTTCCGATCCCCGGTTGCCCAGACCGATGAATCCGATCCGCACCTTGTCGATCTTTGGGGCCGCATAGCCGCACATATTGAATCGCTGTGGACCGGGTGGCCGGATCCCGGCAGGCCCGGCGGGTTCATGGGGATCTTCGTTCGCCCATCCTTTGGCAGGGTTGGCGGCAAGTCCGCCCATAACAAGCCCCGTGTACTTTAGAAAGTGCCTGCGATCGTGCATACAGTCAATTTTTCGTAAACAGTTGGTGCAAACAAAATTCAACCTAAAAATATCGTTCGTCGCGCAATGCAGCGAATATATCAGCGAGAACGTTCTCGAAACCTTTTTTGCTTATCTTTCGGAATGAAGCGCCACTTCGTCACGATCAAGGATATTGCCCGGGAACTGAAGATTTCCGTTGCTACGGTGTCCAGGGCGTTAAGGGATACCTACGACGTCAATCCCGAGACAAGACAGCAGGTGCTCAGGAAGGCTGAGGAGTTGAACTACAAGCCCAACTTCAACGCCACGGGCCTGGTTAAGAACAGCTCCCACAACATCGCCATCATCCTCCCTTCGATCACCAACTACTATTTTTCCACAGTCGTTACCGGCATACAGGAAGTGGCCCACCAACAGGGCTATAATATCGTGCTGTACATCACCAATGATTCGCCTGAGCGGGAACGGGATATCCTGGAAGACCTTCCCCTTGGGAATATCGACGGCCTGCTGATGAGCGTTTGCTCCGGACCGGGGCAGAACGATCTTTTTCAGCAAATCATCGCCGATGGGATACCCATTGTCTTCTTCGACCGGGTAGCGCCGGATATCCGGACATCAAAGATCATGCAGGACGACTATCACGGAGCATACGAGGCGGTGGAGCATTTGATCGCGCAGGGATACCGGAAGATCTCGCATATCGCGGGCCCTGCGGGACTTTTGTTTACGGAAAAGCGAATGGAAGGATTCCTGGCGGCTATGCGGGAGCACAAGCTTCCCGTAAAGGATGAATGGATCATCCATTCCGGGTTCTCGATGGATTGTGGGAAGCGGGACGCCTTGCAGCTACTGCAATGCCGGACGAGGCCCGATGCCATTTTTGCCGTCAATGACAGAAAGGCCATCGGCGCCATACTGGCCTTAAAGGAGCACCATATCGGGATCGGAAGGCAGATGGGGGTCATCGGCTTCACCAATGACCCCATGTGCGAGATCATTTCGCCAACCCTCACGACGATCGAGGAGCCGGCGCTGGAGGTAGGCCGCAACAGCTGCGAGTTCCTGCTGAACCATATCAACAAGAAAAATTTTGTTCCCCGGGAGCTGACCCTGCCGACGAGATTGGTGGTGCGGGAGTCGACGAAAAAATAGCGGTTCTTACAGTTGATCTTCGCTACCAGGGTATTACTCCCGTTTCAGGATTATTTTCCTCACTAAAGAATTTTCCTGTTGGACCATCATTGCCAATTAGCGCATATTTCACTATCCGTTCCCCGGCGTCTTTAAGAGTCCCAAGCCCCCGATGTCCATTGAAATCTGTTTTTGTATATCCCGGGCAAACGGCATTTACCTTGAAGTTGGTATTTTTTAATTCGTATGCCAAAACAACCGTGTACATATTCAAGGCTGCTTTTGAAGAGAGATATACAGCGCCTTTGTAGTCATAGTATTTATATGTCGGGTCGCTGTGCAGGGTAATTGAACCCTGACTTGAACTCACATTTACGATACGAGGTTCTGACGACTTTTTCAATAGATCAATAAATGCCTGTGTAACCCGAACTACGCCGTAAACATTTGTATCATAAGCTGCTTTATACTGGTCAATAGTTGAGTCAAGTGCCGTCTGTGGGTAACCACCAAAAATGCCCGCATTATTAATAAGCATGTCCAACACTTCAGTTTTTTTGCCTATTTCTTTACGGGCTTTAATTACCGATTCGTCATCTGTAGTGTCAAGCTGAACAACTTCTACATTGTCTAATCCCTTTGCTTTTAATTTGCCAATGGCTTCAATACCATTTTCCAAATTACGACTGCCGAGGTAAACATAAACTCCTTTTTGAGCAAGTTGCTGCGCAACTTCAAAGCCAATGCTTTTGTTGGCTCCCGTTACTAATGCAAATTTCATTCCCTGGGTGAATTTTATAAGGCAAAAGTAGAGGAGCCAAAAACAGCGGAGATGGACAATTCTTCTTATTTCCCCGACAAATCCTGCCTGGGCAAAAAATCACTTGCACTTTTTCCTGTGCTCTTTTTGAAGAGCCTTGAAAAATAATCAGGGTCGTTAAAGCCTAATTCATAGGCCAATTCTTTGATAGAAGTATTAGAATAACGCAATTTTCTCTGAGCTTCCGCCATCAAACGGTTAATGACATAATCTTTTGGCGATGTTCCGGAATATTCTTTTACAATCCGATATAAACTATTTGTAGATAAAGCTAATTTTTCTGCAATTGCGTTGATAGAAGGCTGCTCTGTAAGGTACGTTTCCACAACTAATTTGAACTCGATAAACTTTGAAAGGTTAGTGTTCAGGATATTGACGGGTTCTTTGTTTTTGAAATAAGCGCTGTTCAATTCCGACAGCAAAGAGTTCAAATAAGCTAATACTATTTCAGTGTCGGTCTCTTGTTTATCCAAGTGAAGGATCTGATTCAAAATCCCGAAAACCTTTATTACTCTTTCTTTGGCAGCAGAGTCAAAAACTATAGTTTGTGCGTTTAAAGGGTTGACCAAAAAGGGAAATTGTTGTGGCAACAATGCCAATGTATTTTCATCAAACAGCAGCTTGAAATATTTAAGATCGTCGGTTTTAGCGGGTGGCGTAAAGAATTGATTTGGCATTGCAAAAAGCAAATGTCCGTCAGTAAGCGTAAAGTCTTGTAAGTCTATGTTGTATGTGATCGATCCGCTTTCAATTAATACAATAAAATAAGAAGATAATCTGCGAGGTTGCAGAAGTTTTTTTTGAATATCGGCTGAAAGATAAGGATTGTCGTTCGAGCGGATCTTTATTCCCAGCTCATCATTTGGTAAGCCTTCATATTTCCCTTTTTGTTCTTCCATATTATTGGACCAAAAGTAGTCACTTTGCTTCAAAAATCGTAAATTTCCAATAGCTGAACAGTTCCATATGAATAGTCAAAAACATCGCAGAAGACAATTTCTAAAAGATTCCCTCAAAGCATCCGGCTTGATGGTAATGTCCCCGCTGATCGACAAGGTCAAATTCGTCAAATCCGCCCCAACGCAAAAGGAAATAGGTACACCCCCCAACCGCATAAAATTCGCAGTGATCAATATCGATCACCCGCATATCTACGGCATCACCGATGCCATCAAAAGAGGCGGCGGCGAATTGGTAGCCTTGTATGCCCAAAACCCTGACCTGACGGCTGCATTTTTGAAAACTTACCCTGAAGCCAAACTGGTAAAATCCGACAATGAGATCCTGGAAGACCCGGCCATTCAGCTGGTGCTGAGTTCAGGCATACCCGACGAAAGAGCTCCTTTGGGAATCCGTGTAATGCAACACGGAAAGGATTACCTGACCGACAAACCGGGCATCATCACCCTCGAACAACTGGCGGCAGTCAAAAAAGTGCAAAAGGAGACAAATCGCATCTACTCGATCATGTACAGTGAACGATTTGAAAATAAAGCCACGGAAAAAGCCAGCCAGCTGGTAAAAGCAGGGGCGATCGGCCAGGTCATTCAAACGGTAAACCTGGCGCCGCATAGAATTAACAACGGCGTTGGAAAGACAGGACTGGCCGTCAGGCCGGATTGGTTTTGGGATAAAAAAAGATTTGGCGGCATCCTTACCGATATCGGCTCGCATCAATTCGACCAGTATTTACACTTTACCGCCTCCACAGCCGCACAAGTCCTGATGTCGCAAGTGGGAAATTTTCATCATCCGGATAAACCCTTATTCGAGGATTTCGGCGATGTCATGTTGAGCGGCAATGGCGGTACCGGTTACATCAGGGTCGACTGGTTTACCCCGGACGCCCTGGACACCTGGGGTGACGGAAGATTGACTATCCTGGGAACCGACGGCTATATCGAGGTAAGAAAGAACACCGATATCCTTTCGGGAAATAAAGGTGGCAATCATCTCTACCTGGTAAACAAGAAAGAAATGGTCCATATGGATTGCAACAACGAAGTATTGCCCTTCGGTCCATTGTTTGTCGACGACGTCATCAACAGGACCCAAACAGCGATGACGCAGGAACATTGCTTTCTTGCGACCGAACTCGCATTGAAAGCGCAAAAAAATGCCCGGCTTATCCCATTGAAAAAATAACCGATCTTATGCGTGTCACTCGAAGAAAATTTATAGCCAATACCATAAAAACGGCTGCCGGCGCCGCCGTAGCGGCCAACTTCCCGACAATTGTTCCGGCAAGTGTATTCGGCAAAAATGCGCCGAGCAACCTGATCAATGTTGCCTCCATCGGTTGTGGCAGAATTTCCATTTCGCACGACATGACGGCCATTGCAAGATATTCCGGGGCCAGAATAATGGCTGTCTGCGACATAGATAAAGGAAGGGCCGCCGCCGGGCCTGCCGCCGTAAAAAGCAATTACGAAAAAGCGGCGCAATTTAACGGCGGCCTGAAGGGCGACTGGGATATAAAGGTCTATCACAACTATAAAGAGCTGTTGGCGAATAAGGAGATCGACGCCGTCCATATCAGTCTACCCGATCATCAACATGCGATCGTCGGTGTGCACGCCGTCAATGCCGGAAAGGACGTGTATCTGCAAAAGCCGGCATCCCTGACCATTGAAGAAGGCCGAATTTTAAGCAATGCCGTAAAAAAGAGCGGTAGAATATTGCAGATGGGAAGCCAGCAACGTTCCATCGATCCCTGGCCACAATTTAAAAAAGTGTGTGAACTGGTCCGAAACGGAAGAATTGGCGAATTGAAAACCGTCGAAGTTGGATTACCCGGCGACCCGGGCGGCGGCAGTAAAATCCAAATGCCGGTGCCTGCCAATCTGGACTACGACGCCTGGCTGGGCGCCACTCCCGACATTTACTATTGTGAAGATCGGGTGCATTCCCAGGATGCAACTATGAAAGGGATCACCAGCAGGCCGGGGTGGTTGCGATGCGAACAGTTTGGCGCCGGGATGATCACAGGATGGGGTGCTCACCATATCGATACGGCTCATTGGGGAATGAACACGGAGCTCACCGGCCCGACCGAGATCTGGGGCAAAGCAAACTTTCCTACGGATGATCCTGGATACAAAGGGCTTTGGGACGTGCATGGAATCTTCAGGACGGAAGCATTGTACGCAAACGGCGTGCATATGATCGTTTCAAACGAATTGCCCAATGGCGTAAAGTTTATCGGCACGGAGGGATGGCTTTGGGCTACCCGTGGAAATTACAGAGTGACGGATACCGATCCCGTTGCGGACAGCACCGGCGTCAAACCTATTGACGCCAGCAATCCAAAAATCCTGCAGTCCCTCATCGGGCCAAATGAGATCCATCTGTACGAAAGCTCCGAACAACATGCCAATTGGTTGGATTGTGTCAAAACAAGAAAACAACCATCAGCCCCTGTCGAGATCGGTCATCGGTCTTGCAGCACCTGCCTATTGCATCATATTGCCATGAAATTGAAAAGAAGGATCTATTGGGACCCGGCACATGAAACGTTCACGAACAATGATAAGGAAGCAATAGCCATGCTCGCGAGGCCGCGAAGAAAAAAATACGACTTTTAATGACCGTCATGGTATGACCTTTCCCTCCCTTGTTCGTCCACATAGGTCGTCTTCTGTTGGCCCCCGATATTCAACCTCACCTGGAATAACGGCTGGCCTCCATACTGCTCGATCCGCGTATAGCGATAATCCCTGCCGTTCCGATACCTCTTTTCCATCCGCTCTCTCACCATTGGTGGTACATCATCGCGGTTGTAAGGGATATGAGAATCGAGATGGCGCCCTTTATGATCATAATGAGAAATCATCTCCCCATTATCCCCGGGGCTCCGGTCGGTAAAATTAGCGTTCCAATGATTTCCATTGTGGGTCCAGCGCGTGTCGTTTGCCTGGGGATAATCCCGCTGAAATGACCGCTGTACGTTAGTTGGTACCTGCTGCTGGCTTCGGCGATCCTGACCTTCGGCCATCCGGCCTATGCACAAGACAGCTACGACAAATAGTATCTTTTTCATGATGTTCTTGCTTAGGTTAACAATTTTGTTCTTTCTTAGATGTGAAAATCTCATGCCATCCTCATCGCCCGCAAATCTGGAGGAAATTGGCATTCCTTTAACTTCCAACAAGCCGGAATCCAAGTATCTTCAAAACCTCACCGCTTATGATAAAGAACTACCTGACCATCGCCTGGCGGAATATCCGCCGCCATAAGACCTACTCCCTGATCAATATCCTGGGGCTTTCACTGGGGATCTGCATCTGCCTGGTCATCTATCTCATCACCCACTTCGAACTCAGTACCGACACGTTCCATCCCGATCGGGATCGCATCTACCGGATCGTTGAAGTGGTGACCAGCAAGGACGGCCGTGTCGAAAAAACGGCAAGCGCACCCGCCGACCTCTCTGAACAGGCAGCCGGCAGACTGACCGGTCTGGAAACCATGGCGCCGTGCTTCCTTTATTCCGCGAAAATCCGCGTGCCATCCGACCACCCTTCAAAGACCCAATACGACAACAGCATCACCGGAGGTCAAACTCCTTCTACCCTCTTTGCCGGCCCCGAATATTTCCGCATCTTCCGGTATGACTGGGTGGCGGGAGATCCGGGAACTGCGGTATCCACTCCCAACTCGGTCGTCCTGACAAGATCGAAGGCCCGGCAATATTTCGGAAACCTGCCCCCGGATCAGCTCCTGGGGCGGTACCTGATCTTCAACGACTCGCTGACCGTGCGAGTATCCGGGATCGTCAGGGACTGGACAACCCATACCGATCTTCCTTTCACCGAATTCATCTCCCTCAGCACCTGCGGCAACCCACTATCCCGGTGCCGGCTGATCCAAAACGACGCGAGTGAAGGCTTTAGCCCATTTTTTTCAAGGACCTGGTTGAAAGTCCGCCCCGGCAGCCTGGCAACGGGAATCGCAGCACAACTCCACGAACTGGCTAAAGTACGCAAGACCAATCCCGATCTCCGATACGACCTTACGCTCCAACCGTTGACCGACATCCACTTCAATGCAACCATCTCGGACGGCTTTCATAAAGCGCACCTCCCCACCCTGTACGTCCTCATGGGAATCGCCGCCTTCATCCTGCTATTGGCGGCCATCAATTTTATCAATCTCTCCACCGCCCTGTCGATCCGAAGAACTAGGGAAATAGGCATCAGGAAGGTCATGGGCGGCAACCGGCTCAGCATCGCACTGCAGTTCCTCGCGGAGACCTTCCTGCTGACCACCGCGGCATTGGTCCTCGCCCTCCTGGCGACGGGCCCCGTCCTGTCCGCCTTCCAGACCTTCCTACCGGTAGGACTGATGGCTCATCTCACCGACGCGGGCCACCTGGGGTTCGTCCTGCTGTTGCTGCTCGCCACCACCCTGCTCGCCGGAAGCTATCCGGCCATTATCGTATCCGGCTATCGTCCGGTACTCAGCCTGAAAGGGGCAGGAGCGCCAAAGGGACAAAAAGGTTGGTATCTGCGCAGGGGGCTTATCATCCTGCAATTCGCCATCTCGCTCATCTTTATCATCAGCACGGTCATCATCAGCCGCCAGATCAATTACATGCGGAGCAGGGATCTTGGATTCAGCACCGATGCCATCCTATCCCTGGACGCCGGACCCCAGGACCGCTCACCCAAGGTGGCGCTATTTGCCCAAAGGATCAGTCAACTGGCCGGTGTCGAAAAAGTCGCGCGGCAGTCCTTTGCCCCACTCAGTGATTTCGAGGCGGGCTTCGACCTCGAGTGTAAAGGAGATCGACCGCACCGCATCCAGGCCGGCCTCCAGCTCGCCGATTCGAATTTCATTTCCTTATATGGCATCCATCTGCTGGCCGGGAGGAACCTGATCGAAGCCGGCAATCGCGATAGCATCAAGGAGTTTGTGATCAACGAATCCCTCATGAAGGCCGCGGGGTTCACGACCCCACAGGAAGCCGTGGGGAAATTTCTCTATCTTGGCGATCGGGCGTATCCCATCGTCGGCGTCGTAGGTGATTATCACGAGAACTCGTATCGCCAGCCTATAAGACCACTTGTTATTTTCGACCTGGCCGGCCCGGAGATCAGCTTCGCCGTCAGGCTCGCCGCCAAAGGGAAAGACCTCGCCACGGTGAAAAATACACTCATGGAGATGGAGCACATCTGGAAAGACCTCTATCCGGGTATGCCGTTTTCGTACAGCTTCCTCGACGATTCCATCGCAGCGCTCTATCTGACGGAGCAAAAAACCGCAACGCTCATGAATGTCGCCGCGGCTATCACAATTTTCATTTCCTGTATGGGCTTGTTCGGTCTGTCCCTGTTCGCCGCAGGCCAGCGCGTCAGGGAGATCAGCATCCGCAAGGTCCTCGGCGCCGGCGTAGCGAATATCGTATCGCTCCTGAGCCGTGATTTCCTGCTCCTGATCGGTCTTTCGCTCATCATCGCTTCACCGGTCGCCTGGTACATCACCCACCGCTGGCTGCAGGATTTCGTCTATCGCGCTCCCGTCAGCAACTGGATCTTTCTCCTGTCGGGTGCGTTGGTCTTGCTGCTCGGCTGGTTAACCGTAGGCTTCCATACGATCAGGGCCGCAAGGGCCAATCCGGTCGAGAACCTGCGGGCAGAATAATAATCGCCGGCTCATTAACAAAACGGCCAATCAAAACTTATATCGCAAAGAAACCTTGAAGCTTCTCCCCAGCAGTGGCCGTGCCAGGAAAATGTATTGACCCGCTGCTGCACTTTGGATCTCGCCCTGACGTGGATTGCCTTCTGTAAGCCCGAGGGAATTAGATTCCCTAATACTATGCAGCTTTATTGAATTTGGCATTCAGCGTGGCAATAACGTGGCAATAATTAATTTTTGGAAAGCCGGACAAAGATATAAATTTTGGCAACAAACCTAATTTTACGATGCCGTCCGGCGGTTCGGTGACCCGGAGTGGCTATTTTACGAGGTCCGGATCCAGTGGGACAGGCGATATCGCTGTTAATTAATATAATAAAAAACCACCTTCGGGTGGTTTTTTCGTAAAAAAGAGGACCTTTGTGCACTATGGCCAAAGTAAGCTTCGACAACAGCGATCATGCCTTTTATACCTCGTTGAAATCCTCTGTAAGCAAATATTTTGCAAATACCGGGCAAAGAAAAACAGGTAATGTCCGCTTATATGCCAAGTCGGTCATTCTGATCCTTTCGGCGATGTCCTTATATACATCCTTGCTGTTTGTCCCTATGACATGGCTGCCCGAGATCATCTGCAGCCTGATCTTAGGTTTGATACTTGCCTCCATCGGATTCAATGTCATGCACGATGCCAACCACGGCAGCTATTCCTCCCGCAAATGGGTCAACGAAATCCTTGGGCTCACGCTGAATGCCCTGGGTGGAAATAGTTTCATCTGGAAACAAAAGCACAACATCATTCATCACACATACACAAATATCGACGGCATCGACGACGACATTGCCAAAAGCCCGTTTATCCGCATGTGCAGTTCGCAACCCTGGGTACCGGCACATCGGGTTCAACATCTTTATACGCCATTCCTGTACGCGTTCAGTTCCATGATCTGGATCCTTTTCCAGGACTTTGAAAAATATTTCAGAAAGAAAATAGTCGACACCCCCCTTCCAAGAATGTCCAGGGGTGATCATATGATCTTCTGGGTAAGCAAGATCCTCTACCTGCTTTTTTATATTGCGGTCCCCATTTGGTTAATGGGCTGGCAGTCCTGGTTACTGTTCTTTTTGTCCATGCACATCGGATTGGGGTTAACCTTGTCCATCATTTTCCAATTGGCGCATGTGGTTGAAGAAACAGAATTCGAGGCGGTAACGGGTGATGAGCAGCTCATCGAAAATGAGTGGGCTATCCACCAGGTCAAAACCACCGCGAACTTTTCACCCAACCACCCGATAATTTCCTGGTTTGTCGGCGGACTCAACTACCAGATAGAGCATCATTTATTCCCACGAATAAGCCATATCCACTATCCGGCGATAAGCAAACTGGTGCAAAAAGAATGTGCGGATTTTAACCTGCCTTATAATTCGCTGCCTACTTTCAAATCCGCGGCCATTTCTCATTTCCGGTTTATCAGAACCCTGGGAAGGAAGCCGCGGATCAGCGCTTATGCCGCAAAGAGACCCTGAAGCTTTTTCCAGCGACGGATGCGCCCGGGTGGCTTAAAAACTGAGATGATAGGTCAAACAGGGGATTACGGGAAGGAACGAAACCTGCCTGACACTTGTACGCCCGCTTAGAGGATCGATAGTCCGGTATGCGAATTCCGTGTTGTTATAAGCATAAGTATTATACACCGTCAGAGTCCAACTGGACTCCAGATGAACGGCGCCCCTGGCAATCATCCGGTGGTAGCCAAGGGAAAGGTCCAGCCTGCTATAAGGACTTAGCCGAAAATTATTCGCCGCTTGCCCGGCGCCGGAGGAGCCACCACCCGTGTTATCATCATTCTCAAGTTGATCGTCATCAAACAGCGGATTGGTCGTACCCACCTTGCCGTTATTCAGGGTAAATGCCCGGCCCCCGGCATAATAGAATGCGGCAGCCGCCTTCCAGTGATTGGATAAAGAATACGAGATGGAAAGGTAGACATTCCCACGCCGGTCGAGAGCATAGGGAAAACGCTTGCCCTGATTAAGAGAGTCGAACTGCTGCCAGGCCCAGGCAAAGCTGTAAGCCAGCCATCCCTTCCACCGGCCCCTGTTCTTACGCACCATCCATTCCGCGCCATAACTCCAGGCCTTTCCAAAGATCAGCCGGCTTTCGAGGTTATTGTCTATAACGGGGGTGGTCGTTCCACGAAGCATATTCTGGTGATCCATATTTTTGTAGTAGAGCTCCATGGACGCCTGGATATTGTTATCGTTCAGGTTTCTGAAGAACCCAAGCGTATATTCGTCTGCTGCCTCGGGAACCACCCGGGCGCTGCTGCCAACCCACACCTCTGCCGGAAATGAGGCATTATAGGTTTGCACCAGGTGAATGAATTGGTGCATCCTGGACCAGGAAGCTTTGATGCTGGTTGCCGGATCCAGAAGACAGACCAGCGACAGGCGTGGCTCGAATCGAAGGTACCGCACATTGCTGTTGAAATAGTCTGCGGCCCGCAGACCAAGATAGAGTTTTGCACTCCGGCCCAGTTCCATATCATCACCGGCATACGCGGCGATCCGCCCGGAATTCTTTGGCGGGACCGCCGACGGAGCGATATGATCGTCATCCGTTGAATCGGCGATCCTGTTCGATGACGCCGCCGGAAATAAGGTTTGATAGAGGATATCCACCCCTGCGCGTACCTTATGTGCGGTCGTTGGGTACCAGCTGAACTCCGACTTTGCAACTCTATCCCGAATACCCGAATAAAGTTGGGCAAAATAACCCTGTTGTGCCGCCGAGATGAACTGCTGGTAATCGGTGTAAGCAAGGGTGGTGGTTGCCGTTACTTTTGGCGAGAACAAGTGGTTCCAGCGCAAAGACGTCGCCAGATTCCCGAAATGAGTATTGTAGTCGATGCCGGCCGTCTGATCGCTTGCATGAGAATAGTCATTATGATCAATTCCCTTGTAGAAACTTAGCAGCAACCGGTCCCTCGCGCCGGCGCGAAAGTTGAGGCTGGCGTCGCCGTCGTAGAAATAGTAGTCCCTGAAATAATTATCGGCTGAAAAAGGAGGGATCCAAAGATCGATCATGCTGCGCCGGAAGGCGACAAAATAAGACGAACCCGCCGATGCCAGGGGCCCGTAGAGCGATACGCCCGACGCAATGTTGCCGATCTCCATCGAACCTCCCGGCTGCCTCGTGCTGCCATCCTTCATCGTAACGTCGAGCACGGAACTTAGGTGGTCGCCATAACCGGCAGGAAAACCGCCTTTCAAAAATACGGCGCTCTTCACGGATTCAGGATTGAAGATGCCCACAAGACCAAACAGATGGCTTGGATTGTAAATGGTGGCATCGTTCAACAGGACGATATTCTGGCCCGTCGTACCGCCTCTCACCGAATACCCGGTGGTGCCCTCGACTCCTGTTTGTACTCCGGGAAGCAATTGCAGGGCAGCCATAAGATCGGCTTTCCCGCTATAAGATGGTGGTGAGGCAAGCATCTCGGTGCCCAGATCCACCATGGAAGACTGGTTTTTTCTCACATGTTCTTCCCGGGCGTCATAAGTGAGATGCATCGGCGTCACCTGTTCGAGCAATGGGCTTCGTGAGACCTCCATGGTCCATTCGATATCCTTTCTGCCCGCGAATGTACGGTCCACGGGCGCGTGCCCGACATATGTGACCACCACCCGTATACTGTCCCGCGGCGGTACCGATACCGAATAAAAGCCCAGCTTATCCGTATTCGTACCTGCTTGCTGTTCCGGAAGGTAAACACTTGCTCCGACCAGATACTCGTCCGTTTCTCCGTCGCGGATAAAGCCACTGATGGTAATCCTTTTAGGCGCCGCAGGCCGGATGACGATGCCATGCCCGATCGTCAGGAATTGCAGCCCCGTTCGATGGGTCAAGGCTTCGAGCACCCGACTGAGGGGCCAGTTCTCCGCATCGAGGGTAATGTTGCGGATCCCCGTGAGTACCAGGGGGTCATAGTCGAAACGGGCGCCACTCTTTGCCTCGATCACCGACAGGAATATCCCAACCGGCATATCCCTCGCATGAACCGTCAGCACCGAGTCGCGTTGCAACTGACTATGGGCCGTCTTCGGCAGAAGGATGATCAGTATATAGGTCAGCGTCGCCAGCCTCAGGATCATTCGTGCCTGATTTTTAGGATGCACGTGTCGTTTTTGACAATATATTCAAGGTCCAGGGAAGAACAGATGATCTTGATCGCATCGTCGAATGATTCTCCGTCGAGATGGATGCTGAGCTTCCGCTGGCCGACTGCCGGATTCTCCAGGGTTATCGGTCTGCCGGTCATTTCGCGAAGCACCTCAGTCACCTGGCTGAGGGATGCATTCTCGAAACGCAGCCGATTCCGGCTGCTATCCCCGATGTACCCGGTGAGGGCAACAGGCCCGAACCGGTGGTCGCCGGCCCGGAATGTGAGTTCCATGCCGGCCGCCAGCTCCCTGCTTTCACCAAGCGCCCGGCTGACGAAGGCGACCCGCCCGCTAAGCACCGAGACATCCACGCTGTCGGCCCCCTGCGTCACCGTGAACCTCGTCCCGAGGTCACGCACATCGGCGGTGACGGTCCGGACTGTAAACGGATGATCATCGTCATGCAACACTTCAAAATATGCGGTACCCCTATCCAGGAACACCAGACGCTGCTGTCGCGCAAAGTCCTTGCTCAGCCGTATCCTGCAACCCGGACGGAGCGTGACAATCGAGCCATCAGCCAGCTCCACCTGCCGGACCGTTCCTTTTGCGTCGTACACTCGCTCGCGACCGGCCATATAGTAGGCAATTGCGCCGGTCACAACGATTAGCACCGCGGCAGCGGCCCAGCGGATAACGCTGAACCGCCGCACAAAATCCGCCGGTGACGTCCGCACATCGGCTACCGGATGCCCCCCTGAGCCCGCTCCTGCGGGGACAACTTCCGAGCCGGTTATCTGAGCCCTCAACGCCTGCCAGCCCGCCTCCGGATCGGCCTGGCTGTAAAATGGATAACCCGCGATCCCACGATCCCAGACATCGCGGAGACGCGCATAGACTTCCCGGTTGCCGGGGGACGACTCCAACCACCCGGTCAGTTGCGCCCGCTGGTCCGCGGACAGACTATCCTGCAGATCGGCGGCGATCAATTCCCAGGGGATCATATCGGGGTTAAAAGACGGGTCCATGGCATTTTATGATTGGACAATAAAAAAGATGTAAGGTCGTAGCCGGTTGCAAAAAATATTGTAACGCCAGCCAGATCCATACAGCAGACCACTCTTGCACTACCCGGTGAAGCCTTTTCAAGGCCACCGTCAGATGACTCTTCACAGTCTTTATGGAAATACCCAGACGGCCGGCGATCTCCTGTTGTTTTAGCTTTTCGAACCGGCTCAGCGTAAACACCTTCCGGCATTGCTCCGGCAATTGGTCAATGGCGCGAAGAAGCAGCATCTGCAACTCCAGCTCCTCCAACGGGCGTGTCTCGGTCGTCGCGGCAGTCTCGGACACGGCAGCATATAATACCGGTACATTGCGCTTTTCTTTCTCCAGATGATTGATGCAGCGGTTTACGACAGCGCGGTAGATATACCCTCCCAGCGTAGTTTGAATAGTGATCTCTTCCGCCTTCGTCCAAAGCAAAAGAAAGACATCGTTTACGATCGTCAGCGCAACCTGGGGATCCTGTACATATTGACAGGCCAGCAAAAAGAAGCGGCGATGTTCCTCCTTATAATATTGTTCGAAGGCCCTAAGATCCTTCCGCCGGATGGCTTCCCAAATGATGACCTCTTTGTTCTGCATGCGTGGTTGGCAACAATATTACCTCTAATTTACCGCATCCTGAAGAACAATGGGCTTCACAATTTATTTTCCCCGCGACTAAGACCATGACAAGAATTCCTTGTCGTATACGCAAGATGAGAAAGAAGATCATTGTTACAACATTGATACTGATAACGATATTCGCCGCCTGCCGGCACGAATTGCCTGGTTCCCTTGGCAGCTCTTCCTCATCGTCGGGCAACGGTACGGGAACAAGCGGACCATCTGTCAACGACACCGGCAGCTGCAGCGCGGATACCGTCTATTTCGTACAGACCGTTCTCCCGATGGTGACCTCCAGCTGCGCCCAAAGCGGATGCCATCAGGGAGTCCTGGATAATTACCGGGGGATCACAAGCATCGTATCGCCGGGCAAACCGGGCGAGAGCGAGCTGATCTCGATCACGTCCAGCGGACGCATGCCTCCAAGAGGCCACACCGCACTCACTACGGCACAGATATCCCAATTATCCACGTGGATCAGCCAGGGAGCGAAAGACAATGGCTGCATATCAGCTACCTGCGATACAAGCAATGTCACGTACGGCAAAACGATCGCCCCCATCCTTCAGACAAACTGCACCGGATGCCATAGCGGGAGCGCCCCATCCGGTGGCGGCATCGATCTGAGCACCTACACCAGTGTGCTCACACAAGTAAATTCCGGCAAGCTGTGGGGCGATATCAATCATGTCAGCGGCTTTAACGCCATGCCGCTCGGGGGATCGATGCTTTCCTCCTGCGACCTGAGCAAGATCCATATCTGGATCGTAGCCGGCGCGCCAAATAATTGAGCAACCCGGCAAATGCTTATAAACAGTAACTCACGATGAATAAAAAGCTCCCTCTGCTGGCGGCGATTGCCGGCATCCTGCTGGCCGTCAATGCCTGTTATTACGACAAAAAGGAACTCTTGTACCCGTCCTCGACCAAATGCACCGGTACGGGCGCCGGTTTCTCCACCTATGTCCTACCTCTGATCCATACCAGCTGTGACCAGGGTTCGGGCTGCCATGGGAGCGGCAGCTCAAACGGTCCGGGCGCCCTGACCACCTACTCGCAGATCCAGGCAGCAGGCGCACAGATCTTATCGTCGGTGGAAGCCGGCAGGATGCCTCGCGGTTCCTCCCTGTCGTCGGCGCAGCTTCAGGCGATCCGCTGCTGGTACGCCAACGGCATGCAAAACAACTGAATCGAAATACTGATATAAATGGAAAAAAGAATCATTCTCGGCACCATGATCCTGACCTTGTCGGCGGCAGGGATCGGATTTGGCTTCCATGAATACAACCGCCGGAATTCCTCGCTGCTCGACGTACGCCCTTCCTTCCACGTCGCGAGTGACCAGTTGTTCGCCGCATTCGAAAGAGATGAAATGACGGCCAACATTCGGTTCCTGGGAAAGATAGTCCAGGTGAATGGCAGTCTGCGCGGAATAGAACTCGATCACACGGGCCGTCTGACGGTCATCATCGGCAGCGGTCCCTCGAATATCCGTTGCTCGATGGACAGCGGCTATCACGCGGTGCCCGTGGACTGGTCTCCCGGACACCCGGTGGCCGTAAAAGGCCTGGTCACCGGCTTCAACCGCGACGACTCGGGACTCATCGGCTCCGATATAGAACTGTCGCGCTGCGTCCCCGGAGATACAGACAGGCTGGAATAATTCACCATCCAATCAAAAAACAATATGAGAACAACAACGATCCTTATTGCCGCATTTTTCATGACGATATCCAGCGCCTCTTCGGCTCAGGGCAAATATTTCACGCGGCAGGCCAACATATCATTCGATGCCACGGCGGGGATGGAAAAGATCGAAGCCACGACCCATGCCGCCGTCCTCATTCTCGACGTTGCCACAGGCGAGATCCAGATCGCCGTGTTGCTGAAAGGCTTCGAATTCGAAAAGGCGCTGATGCAGGAACATTTTAACGAGAACTACGTCGAGAGCGATAAATACCCGCGCTGCGAGTTCAAAGGACAACTGCTCAATAATAAGGAAGTGAACTATTCCGCGAATGGCATATACCCCATCCGGATCAAAGGCATAATGACTTTGCACGGCGAGTCGCACGAAGTGACCGCGCAAGGCAAATTGACGGTGCGGGACGGCCATATCCAGGGTGAGGCGGGATTCCCGATCATCCTCGCCGATTACGGGATAGCAATTCCCGGCCTTGTAAAAGACAAGGTCGCCGAACGTCCCCGGATCACGGTATACTGCTCCCTGCAACCTTTAAAGAACTGACAAATGATCCATCGCAAACCGCTTATCCGTTGCATGCTCCTTGCAGCATTGGTGCCCCCCCTTTTTTCCAGTGCCCAAAAGAAAGACCTGCTATCGCTGGTTGAAGATACTGTTCCAAAGAAGGAATTTATCTCTAATGCCTTCAAATCCACCCGGGTCATCGATGGCCAGTCGATGGAGTTTCTGGGAAAAGGAGTCCTCGACACTCGCATCCTTCACCGATTTGGCCTTCTGAATTCCGGCGCCAACAATCTCTATGGACTCGACCAGGCCAACATGCGGCTCGGCTTCGACTACGGCTTCGGAAGGAATCTGATGGCAGGCGTCGGCCGGACCAATATCAATAAGGAGCTTGATGGATTTATCAAGTTCCGCCCGTTGTGGCAGTCCACCGGACCCGGCTCCGTACCGGTATCGGTAGTGATCGTAACTTCGATGACAATGGTCACCGGTCCATATGTCGACACCTCGATCAAGAACTTCTTCACCTCCCGCCTGGCCTTTTATAATGCGGTCATCATTGGCAGGAAGTTCAACCACTGGTTCAGTCTGCAACTGACACCGGAAATGGTGCACCGGAACATCGTAAACTATGCGGGTGACCACAACGATGTCTTCGCCCTCGGCATCGGCGCCCGCTGCAAACTATCACGCCGGGTCGCATTCGTTATCGATTATCACCACATTGTTTACGGGCTTACCCGTGGCACATACGAAGATCCCCTGGCCGTCGGCTTCGATATTGAGACCGGCGGCCACGTCTTCCAGCTCCATTTCAGCAACAGCCAGGGAATGAACGAGCGGGCTTTTCTGACCGAAACGACGGACAAGTTCTGGAAAGGAGGGATCCGTTTTGGCTTCAATCTCTCGAGAGTCTTTACTATTCATGCGGCCAACAAACACGAATATTGACCGGCTTCGTCGCCCCCGGATAAATATCCTCGCGCAATCCAGCTTCCTGGTCATGATGCTGACGGCTGTCTGCGCTCATACGCTTGGGCAATATGACTCGACCCGCATCCAGGGGCAAAAAGACCTGATCGACATAGGGAAGAAGGTATTCCATCTTCATGCAAAGCCGGGTACCGGCCCTCCATCAAACATTCAATTCTCTTTTCTCCCCGTCTCCAACCAGGCCGCCGGCCCGCAGGGGTTGACCATCACTGCAACTACGGCCACCTTCCGCCTCGTCAACGACGCCCCTGGCAATCTGTCGACTGTTACCTTTGCTCCTTACGTGGCACTGCATGGCCGGTTTGGCTTTACTTTCCGCTCCAACCTCTGGATGCCGGCAAACCGTTGGTATCTCATGGGGGACGACCGCCTGCTCTACTACCCGCAAGACACCTGGGGACTCGGAGGTGCGACATCCGCCGGCACGCGGCTGAGGGTCTATTACAAATATCTTCGATTATACGAGACCGTATTCAAGCGACTTCGACCGTCCCTTTTTGCGGGCGCCGGCCTGCTTGTCGACAATCGATATGACCTCGATTCTCCCGGTGACAGCACGGTCCTTCAGATTTTTACCCACTACCCCTACGGCACTGGCGCGACCGAACAGTCCACTTCGGTTGGCTTTTCAGTGAACCTTCTATACGATACCAGAAGAAATACAGAAGATCCACTTCCGGGTTGTTACGTGCATCTGGCCTATCGCTTCAACCCGGCCTGGGCCGGAACAAGCAATCCGTGGAGATCCCTGTACGCCGAAATGCGGAAATATCTTCCCTTCTCCCATATCCGTCAGGACATGCTGGCGATCTGGACATTCTATTGGTCGGCACTCAACAGCCATGCACCCTATTTCGACCTGCCCAGCATTGGCTGGGACCCATACCAACAGCGCAGCGGACGCGGGTTTCCACAAAACCGATACCGGGGTAACAGCCTGCTTGACTTCGAATTGGAATACCGGCGTGGTATCACCTCCGACGGCCTGCTTGGCTTCGTCCTTTTTGCAAATGCAAATTCGGTCACCGATGCGGCGGCCGGTCGCTTCACATACCTTCACTCCGCGGTGGGCGCAGGTCTCCGGATCAAATTCAACAAACGATCCGGCAGCAACATCTCGCTTGACTTCGGCCATAGCCGGTCGTTCACCGGCATTTACCTGAATCTAGGCGAAACCTTTTGATCTGTTCCTCCCCTTCTTGCCCTCCGGCGCCTCCAGCGCATACGCGGTTTCCACCTTTCCCTCGGAGAGCACAAACATCGTCTCCACACCGGTGATATTGGGCAGGGTCGCCAGCCGGTCCATCAAAAACGCATTGTACTCCTTCATATCCCGGCTCGCCACCTTTAACAGAAAATCGAATTGGCCCGTCAGGTGATAACATTCCATCACTTCCGGAATTTTCACGGCCTCCCGCTCGAAACCCCGCAGCGCGGTCTTCGAATGCTCCTTCACCTTCACGATCGTAAAGGCCAGCAGGTTCTTGCCTATCGACTCGCGATCCACCAGCGCCACATAGCCGCGGATCACACCCCGTTGCTCGAGGCTGTGGATCCGCTCGTAAACCGCAGTCACCGACATCCCCACTTTATCCGCCAACTCTTTGTTCGTCACTTTGGAGTCATGCTGTAAAAGCTGCAAAAGCCGGATGTCCCGGCCGTCCAATTCTTCCATCATAGCAATCATTTTTTTCGGGCATTTGGTCTTTCAACCGGTTACAAAATGACAAAAAGATGTGCATTATGCCACATTTTAGATTTTTTTTCGCCAAAATGCCAATTCAGGCAAAAATAAGCCAAATCAAGCCAATTTCGTCCTCTAATCGTTTGCCATGAAAAAAGACAACATCCTGGTTATTGGCGCCTGCGGCCAGATCGGAACCGAGCTTATCGCCGCCCTTCGCCGTCAATACGGGGACTTTCACGTCGTCGCGGCCGACCTCAAACCCGCCACCTCCGAACTCGAGGCCGAAGGTCCCTATGAACAACTCGACGCCCTCAATGTCCGGGCCATCACCTCGGTCATCAATCGTTACGACATCACCCAGGTGTATCTGCTCGCGGCGATGCTCTCCGCTACCGGCGAGCAACATCCGACAAAAGCCTGGCAGTTGAACACCCAAAGCCTTCTCCATATCCTGGAGCTCGCCCGCGAGAAAAAACTCACCCGTATCTTCTGGCCAAGCACCATCGCTGTTTTTGGTCCCGACGCACCCAGGATCAAATGCCCGCAGGACGCCCGGCTCGCTCCGGCTACCATGTATGGCGTCAGCAAGGCCGCGGGAGAGAATCTCTGTCGATACTATTTCGAAAAATATCATGTCGACGTCCGCAGTCTCCGCTATCCGGGTCTTATCAGCTACCAGGCCCAACCCGGCGGCGGCACCACCGACTATGCGGTCGATATCTTCCATCAGGCAATCACCCAACGCCGGTATACCTGCTTCCTGCAGCCTGACACCCGGCTCCCGATGCTTTATATGCCCGATGCCATCCGCGCTACTCTCGAACTCATGCATGCCCCCGCCGCCAATATCAGGATCCGAACCTCCTACAACCTCGCCGGACCCAGTTTCACCCCCGCCGAGCTCGCCGCCGCCATCTATAACCATCTTCCCGATTTCACCATCGAATACCAGCCCGACTTTCGCCAGGCTATCGCCGATTCCTGGCCTCGCAGCATCGACGACACCCCGGCAAAGACCGATTGGGACTGGGAATATCAATATGGCCTTTCCGCCCTTACCCGTGATATGCTCGTCCACCTCGCCCGAAAGACCGGTATCCCCGCTCCCCATCTCTCCGAATCAACTTTTTTCTGATCCAAACAACAGTACGTATGCAAAATCGCATCATTCTTCCATTGAACGGCGTCGGCCTCGAAGATATCGCCGAGGTCGGCGGTAAGTCGGCCTCGCTCGGCGAAATGATCAGGAATCTCACCGCCCTCGGTGTTCAGATCCCTGACGGATTTGTCATCACTACGACCGCCTACTGGCAATTTATCGAACAAAGCGGGCTCGCCACGTTCATTCAGCAGGAGCTCGCCCGCATCGACTTCGACAATGTCGAATCCCTCCGCCGCGCCGGCCTCTCCATCCGTCAGGCGATCAGCAACGCGCGGTTTCCCAAAGAGCTCTCCCAACCGATCATCAGCGCCTACGAAGAGCTTTCCCACCAGTATAACCAGCCCGGCACGGATGTCGCCGTCCGCTCTTCCGCGACTGCCGAGGACCTGCCGGACGCCAGCTTTGCCGGTCAGCAGGAGACCTATCTTAATGTCCGTGGTCCCGCGGCCCTCATCGATGCCGTCCGCAACTGCTTTGCCTCTCTTTTTACCGATCGCGCCATCAGCTACCGGAAGACCTTCAACTATGACGTCTCCACGGTCGGCCTCTCGGTCTGTGTACAGAAAATGGTGCGCAGCGACCTTGCCGTCAGCGGTGTCGCCTTTTCACTCGACACGGAAAGCGGCTTTAAGGATATCGTTATGATCAACGGTTCGTATGGGCTGGGCGAGATGATCGTCCAGGGCGCCGTCTCCCCGGACGAATACCTTGTCTTCAAGCCTGCGCGGAAAAATGGCGCCGCCGCCATCATCGAAAAAAAACCCGGCGCCAAGGACCATAAAATGATCTATGGCGACCATGGCGATCAACGTACGCGGATCATCCCCACAGAGGACAGCCAGCGGCATCGTTTCTGCCTCAACGACACGCAGATCCTCCAACTGGCCGACTGGGTGATGATCATCGAAGACTATTACACCAAGGTGAAGAAGAAATGGTGTCCGGTGGACATCGAATGGGCCGTCGACGGCCTCAGCGGCCAGCTCGTCATCGTCCAGGCCCGGCCCGAAACCATCCATAGCCGCAAACAACCCGGTACGCTCACGGAATATCGCATCGATCCCGGCACTCCGAAAAAACTCGTCGGCAAGGGCATCGCCGTCGGCGACCGTATCGCCACCGGCCGGGTCAATATCCTCTACTCCCTCGACAAGCGCATCGGCGGTCACGAATTCAAAGAGGGCGATATTCTCGTCACCGATATGACCGACCCGGATTGGGAACCGATCATGAAGATCGCGGCGGCCATCATCACCAATAAAGGCGGCCGTACCTGTCACGCCGCGATCGTCGCGCGCGAAATGGGCGTCCCTGCGATCGTCGGCTGCGGCAATGCGACCGAATGGTTGAAAGAGGGGCAGCTCGTTACCGCGTCCTGCGCTGAAGGCGAAGAAGGTTATGTATATGAAGGAACGGTCTCATTCGCGACGCACACGACAAGGCTGGATGATCTGCCGCAACTGAAAACGCCGCTGATGCTCAATGTCGGCTCTCCCTCGACGGCTTTCAACTATGCCCATCTCCCGCATCGGGGAGTCGGTCTTGCCCGCGAAGAGTTCATCATCAATAATTATATCCAGGCCCATCCCCTGGCGCTCCTGCGCCACCGGGAGCTGGGCGACTCCAGGCTCACCGCATCCATCACCCAGCTCATCCGCGGGTTCGCCGATGAAGAGACCTTTTTCATCAACAAACTCGCCTATGGCGTCGCAAAGATCGCCGCGGCGTTCTATCCCCATAAGGTCATCGTCCGCTTCTCCGACTTCAAGAGCAACGAATACCGCGGTCTGCTCGGCGGCGAACACTTCGAGCCGCTGGAAGAGAATCCCATGATCGGCTGGCGCGGCGCTTCGCGCTATTACAGCGACAACTACCGTCCCGCCTTCGCCCTCGAATGCAAGGCCATCAAAAAGGTCCGGGAAGAAATGGGACTCGACAATGTCGCCGTCATGATCCCCTTCTGCCGTACCGTCTCCGAGCTGCTGCGCGTCAAGGCGGTCATGTCCGAGAACGATCTCCGCCAGGGCCAGCACCGCCTCGAGATCTACCTCATGGCCGAACTCCCCAGCAACATCCTCATGGCAAGCGAATTTGCCAAACATATTGATGGATTTTCCATTGGCAGCAATGATCTTACACAGCTCACCCTCGGGCTCGACCGTGACTCGGCGCTCGTAGCGCATCTCTACGACGAACGCAACGAGGCGGTAAAAAGCCTTCTCCGCCTGCTCATCCGCACCGCCAAAGAGGAAGGCGTCAAGGTCGGCATCTGTGGCCAGGGTCCCTCGGACTTCCCCGACTTTGCCCAATTCCTTGTTGAAGAAGGCATCGACAGCATCTCGGTCACGCCCGACTCTTTTGTCAAGACCGTCAAGGCCATCCATTCCATCGAGAAAAAACGTGAGTCAGCAACAACCATAGCCTCTTAATTCCGAGATCACACAAAGGCAACGGGGACCAGCAGTCCCCGTTTTTTTTGCAGCAGAACTGAACATATAACACCCTATGTACTATCGCTCTGCGTATGATCGAATATCCTCGGAATTAGTTTATCTTTAGGCTAAACTCTACCGCCATTCACCGCATTGCTGCCATATTATCCCTGATCACGGGCGCAGTCCTCATTTTTGCCTCCTGCTTCCACAACGACAACGCCCCGGTTGCATCCAACGATGCAAGGATCAGCTTCAACTTCGATATCCGGCCGATACTCTCCGACAAATGTTTCAAGTGTCACGGCCCCGATGCCAATCACCGCGAAGCGCATCTGCGACTCGACATCGCCGACAGCGCCTATGCCCCGCTGCACAACACCAAAGGTGCCTACGCGATCGTTCCCGGCAAACCCGAACGGTCCGAACTCCTCAGGCGCGTCTCCTCGCCCGACCCGACCTATCAGATGCCGCCGACCGACTCCCATCTCGGGGCACTCACCCCACAGGAGGTCGCCATCTTCGAAAAATGGATCCGCGAAGGAGCCCATTACGAAAAACACTGGGCCTTCACCCCACCGGTCAAAGCCCCGCTGCCCCAACTGCAAAACACGAAATGGGTGCGCAATGAGATCGACAACTTCGTTCTTGCCCGGCTCGAACAACTCAACATCCAGCCCAACGAGGAGGCGGATAAAGAACGCCTGCTGAAACGGCTGACCCTCGATCTCACCGGCCTCCCTCCTACCCTGCAACAAATGGACGCCTTCCTCGCTGATAACAGCGCTGCCGCCTACGAAAAACAGGTGGATGCTTTGCTGGCAACCCCACAGTATGGCGAAAAGATGGCGATCCACTGGATGGATGTTGCCCGCTATGCAGACAGTTATGGCTACCAGGACGATAATATCCGTACCCAGTGGCCATGGCGGGACTGGGTCATCCATGCCTTCAACGAGAACATGCCGTACGATCGGTTCCTGACCTGGCAGATCGCCGGCGACATGCTCCCCAACGCAACAAAAGAGCAGATCCTCGCCACAGCCTTCTTCAGAAACCACAAATACACGGAAGAAGGCGGCGTCGTGCCGGAGGAATATCGCGTCGAATACCTTGTCGATAAGACCCGCACCTACGGAAAAGGCATTCTCGGCCTTACCATCGAATGCGCACAATGCCACGACCATAAATATGATCCTTTCCCTCAGAAAGAATACTATTCCCTCCTCGCCTTTTTTAACAATACGAAAGAAGTAGGATACGAGGGGGATGTCAGTGTCAGCAAACCGGCCAAGATGCCGATCCTCACCTTTAACGACTCCGACGTACATACCACGCTTTCCTTCATCAACAAGCGGGACACCGGCGCAATGATGGTCTCGGTCATGGGCGAGCGCGATACATTGCGTACCACGTTTCTCCTTTCCCGGGGACGTTATGACGCACCCACCGACCTGGTGCGCCCCAATGCGCTGACGGCCGTGATGCCCTATGATACGACAAAGTTTCCGCGAAACCGGCTCGGCCTGGCCAAATGGACCGTCAGTCCGCACAATCCGCTTACGGCCCGGGTATTCGTCAATCAGACCTGGCAGGAGTTCTTTGGCCGCGGCATCGTCAAAAGCGCCGGCGACTTCGGCATGCAGGGCGATCTCCCCAGCAACCCGAAACTGCTGGACTGGCTTGCCGCCGATTTCATGGAACATGGCTGGGACATGAAGCGGCTCATCAAACAATTTGTCCTTTCCGCCACCTATCGCCAGTCCGCCAAAGTCACTCCTGAAAAACTGGAGAAAGACCCCGAGAACGCCTATCTGTCACGCGGCCCCCGCTCCCGCATCCAGGCGGAACTCGTCCGGGACCTCGTTCTGTCCACCAGCGGCCTGCTCGTGAAGACCATCGGCGGTCCAAGCGTCAAACCCTATCAGCCCGAGGGCATTTGGGAATCCGCTACCTCGGGCCGGGGCGTCCTCGCTACCTACAAACAGGATCATCACGACTCCCTCTACCGCCGGGGCCTCTATTCTTTCATCAAATTGACCGTGCCTCCTCCGGTAATGGGCATGTTCGATGCCAGCAATCGCGATCAGTGTGAGGTCCGGCGACTGCGAACAAACACGCCGCTGCAAGCCCTGGTCATGCTCAACGACCCAACCGTACTCGAAGCCTCGCGCGTTCTCGCCCAACGACTGACAACCGAGTCCACTTCGGACGAGGACAAGATCGTCAAGGCCTTCCGCACGATCGTTTGCCGGAAACCAACCAGTAAGGAACACGATCGCCTGAAGCAATATTACGACGACCAGCTCGCCACCTTCAGGCAAGACCTCAAAGCCGCTCAAAAAACACTTGCCATCGGCGAATATCCACAGTCGGCAAACCCCGATCCCGCCCGCACCGCGGCGCTCATGCGGGTGATAAGCACATTATACAATCTGGAAGAGACCATCACCAAGACCTGATAACAAATCATGGAAAAAGAACTACTTGAACGCCATCTACACTTCAACCGCCGCCGCTTTCTAAAGGGGCTTGGATTTGGTATCGGCGGCATCGCCCTGGGTTCGCTGCTCATCCCCGACCTGTTCTCCGGCAAAGAAGAGGAAGCCATGGCGGTCGGTCTTCCGCATTTCGCCCCGAAGGCCAAGCGGATCATCTATCTTTTTCAGAACGGAGCGCCCTCGCAGCTGGATCTTTTCGATTACAAACCTCTCCTCAATAAGATGCAGGGCCAGGACCTGCCTGCATCAATAAGGAACGGACAGCGGCTCACCGGGATGACAGCCGACCAGAAAAAATTCCCGCTCGCCGGAAGCATGTTCCAGTTTGGCCAGTACGGACAGGCAAGAGCCTGGATCAGCGAGCTGATGCCGTACACCGCGAAAGCAGCCAATGACCTCTGCTTTATAAAAAGCATGTACACAGAAGCGATCAACCACGACCCGGCGCTCACATTTATGCAGACGGGCGCGCAGCAGGGCAACCGGCCCAGCATGGGCGCCTGGCTCAGCTATGGCCTGGGAAGCGAGAACAAGAACCTCCCCGCCTTCTGCGTCCTGCTGTCCAAAGGAAGGGGCAATGGCCAGGGCGTCTACTCCAAGCTTTGGTCCAATGGCTTCCTGGACTCCATCCACCAGGGCGTTCAATTCAGCAACGGGGAGAACCCCGTACTCTATCTCTCCGATCCCGACGGTATGGACCGGGTGGCAAGGAGAAAGATGCTGGATGAACTCGCCGCACTCAACGAGGACTCCTATAAAGAATTCGGTGATCCCGAGATCAATACCAAGATCCAGCAATATGAAATGGCCTATCGGATGCAAACGGCCGTACCTGAAATAACAGATCTTAAAAAGGAACCGGAGGACATCATCAAACTCTATGGTCCGGAATGTCTCGTACCCGGATCTTTTTCGGCAAACTGCCTGCTGGCCCGAAAACTTTCGGAAAGCGGTGTCCGCTTTGTCCAGCTCTACCACCAGGGATGGGATGGTCACAGCAACCTTCCGGGTGAAATAAAAGGCCAGTGTAAGGACGTCGACCAGGCATCCGCGGCACTCGTCCAGGACCTCAAGCAACGCGGTCTGCTGGATGAAACCCTGGTCATATGGGGCGGCGAATTTGGCCGGACCAACTATTGCCAGGGCATCCTAAGCCCGGAGAACTATGGCCGCGACCATCACCCCCGGTGTTTCACCATCTGGATGGCGGGTGGCGGCGTTCAGCCCGGCGTCTATGGCGAGACCGACGAGTTTGGCTATAATATTACCAAAGACCCCGTTCATGTCCATGACTTTCACGCCACCGTGCTTCATCTCATGGGCCTCGATCACGAAAAACTGACATTCAAACACCAGGGACGTCGTTACCGCCTGACCGATGTGGCGGGCAAGGTCGTCGACGGTCTCATTGCCTGACCTACAAAATAAAAATCATGCAGCGCAGAAATTTCATCAAGAATTCGTCTCTCGCCCTGACAGGCATCGTCCTGACGAAGGACCTTTTCAAACGACCTTTTCAGAGATCATACGGTTACAACGGAATGCTCTATACCGTGGACACGGCCTGGAGCAAATGCGACGCGCATCAATACCCCGTAAATGACTGCCACGAAATGGTCCAGGATAAAAAAGGAAGGATCCTCCTGCTGACCAACGAGACACACAATAATATCCTCGTCTACGACACCAACGGCCAATTGATGGACAGCTGGGGACACGACTTTCCCGGCGCTCACGGACTTACACTCCACAACGAGAACGGTACCGAGTTCCTCTATATTACGGACACGGTAAAGCACCAGGTCTACAAAACAACCATGGACGGAACAGTACTCCTCACCATCGACGCTCCGCTCGATGCGGGCATCTACAAGGAAGCAAAAGAGTTTGTACCCACCGAGACCACCATCGACGCCAACGGCGATATCTTCATCGCCGACGGCTATGGCGCCCAGTATGTCCTGCACTATGATAAGACGGGAAAACTTCTGCATTATTTCGGGGGACGCGGGCAGGGTGACGAACATCTCGACAACGCCCACGGCATCTGCTGGGACACGAGACGCAAGGATCACACGCTCCTCATTACGGATCGCACCCGCAACTGCTTCAAGCGTTTCAGCAAGGACGGAAAGCTGCTGGAAGTCATCGCCCTCCCCGGCGCCTGTGTCTGCCGGCCGGTGATCCATAAAGATCATCTTTATGCCGCGGTGCTGAGATCACCCGATCTCAACGCGGAAGGAACAGGGTTCGTGACGATCCTCGACAAGGACAACAAGGTCATCAGCAATATCGGTGGCAGCGAACCGCAATACCAGGATGGCCGCCTGCAACCCATGCACCAGACCGAAAAAATATTCATTCATCCTCACGATGTCTGCGTAGACAGAGATGAAAATCTCTACGTCGCACAGTGGGCATCGGGAAAAGTCTACCCTTACAAACTAAAGCGGGTGTAGTATGGTCCTGATCGCCCTGAATGCGATGCTGCTTTTCCTCGTCGTGCTCGCGGACCGGATCTCGGTACCGGTGTGGCTGCAAGTGACGGGAAGACTCCATCCCATGATCCTTCATTTCCCGATCGTCCTCATTGTCGCGTATGCGCTTTGCCGGTGGCTTACCCCTAAGAAGGGTACCCCGGCTGCGGAGTGGCTGGAGCCTTTTGGCGACAGGCTGTTGCTTTGGGCAGCTTATGCCTCCGTGGTGACGGCATTGGCCGGCATCCTCCTGTCAAAAGAATCGGCCTATGAGGGAAGCATCCTGGAATGGCACAAGTGGATGGGAACGCTTTCATCGCTGATCATGCTTGCGCTTTATCTCCTGAGGGACAATGCCGCGATCGGCCGAAGCCGGCCAAAACTCGTCGCGATCCTGCCATTGGGGCTGGTCATCATCGCGGGACATCTGGGCGGCGACGTAACGCATGGGGCCGGCTATGTCCTGGCGCCTATCAAATCCCAACCCGCACCCCCTCCACCGCTGGAAGATGCGCTGGTCTACCAAAACGTCGTCCAACCCATTATCGCCACCCATTGTATCCAATGTCATAATTCGGACAATTTGAAGGGCGGGCTGAACATGGACGAGCCGCAGCAATTTGCAAAAGGCGGCAGAAACGGCAAACCCTGGGACACTACGGCGGAAGGTATGGGGCTCCTGCTCAGCCGCATCCACCTGCCGCTGGAAGACAAAAAGCACATGCCCCCCGCCAACAAGCCCCAACTGACGGAGCAGGAAGAAAAGATCCTATACGCCTGGATAAAAGACGGCGCCCCATTCGACAAAAAGGTGATCGAACTCGAACCATCCGACACGCTGCGGATCATAGCCGCGAGACTGCTCAGGTCGAACGAAAACGAGACCTTCGACTTCCCTGCCGCCGACGAAAAGAAGATAGCCGCCCTGCGCACTAATTATCGGGCGGTCACTCCGCTCGCGACCGGCTCTCCGGGCATAGCCGTCGATTTCTATGGCGCGGCCTTCTTCAAGCCCGGGCAGCTGCAGGAATTGTCGCCGGTCAAGGAACAGATCGTCTCGTTGAACCTGGGCAAGATGCCCGTTACCGACAAGGACCTGTCTGCCCTCACGATGTTCCGCCACCTGAGACAGCTGAACCTGGATTTCACCCGTGTCACCGGGGCAGGTGTGGCCACACTGGCAAAGCTTCCAAACCTGCAGAGTCTTAGTCTCTCGGGTACCCCGATAAAAGATGGCGACCTCGACCAACTCGCCGGCGTCTCCACCCTGCGCAAACTTTATGTCTGGAAGACCGGCGTGACCAGCACCTCTGTCACCAGGCTTCGGCAACAACGAAAAGACCTCGATCTCGTAACGGGTTTCAACGGCGACACCGTCCGCATCAAATTGAATGCTCCCCGGCTCGAAACCGCAGCAAGGATCATCAGGGATACGGGTATCCAGATCAGGATGCGGCATTTTGTACCGGGAGCCGTTATCCGCTACACGCTCGATGGGAGCGATCCGGACAGTGCGGGCAAGGTCTATTCCGGCCCCTTTCCGGTCCTGGAACGCGGTAAATTCCTTGCGAAAGCCTACAAACCAGGATGGCTTCCCAGCGATCCTGCGACGGCTACCTTCTACACGCAGAAATATCCGCCGGACTCGATCCGTCTTCTCCTGCCGGTCGACTCCAATTACCTCAAGTTTCGACCCGCTGTCCTTATCGACGCCGACAAAGGCGATTTTGGCTTCGGCAGCGGCAAATGGCTGGGGTTTCATAAAAATGGGCTCTCGGCACTGCTTTATTACCGTAAACCCGTGACCATAAAAGACGTCACCTTCTCCAGCCTCGTGGACGTCGGCTCCGAAATATTTCCGCCCACCACCCTGGAAGTATGGGCAGGGTTGGACGAAAACCATCTTACCCGGCTGGGGAACATGACTCCCACCCAGCCCGGTAAGATGGTGCCCTCTTATATGATCGATTATCGCATCGATTTCCGGCCCACCACCGTCCGCTGCATAAAAGTAGTGGCCGGTCGGCTGGAAGATCTCCCGGACTGGCACCCCAACAAGCAAAAACCGACGAAGGAAGAACCGGCAAAGGAAAAATCAACGACGGAAAATCCGGTGAAACAAAAACCGGTGAAACAAAAGCCGGACAAGCCCTGGATCTTTTTTGACGAGTTGCTTGTCAATTAGACCGCCGAATGACGAAATGTCGCGGAAACGAACCGGTAGCTCCGCCAAATCCGCTGAAACCCAAGGCCATGCCGGTTGGCACATTTCTGGCAGGGTAATCGGTAATAAAACGAATTATGAACACTGAAAAAGCCATCCTTGCCGGCGGTTGCTTCTGGGGCGTAGAAGAGCTGATCCGGAACTACCCCGGGGTCATCAATACCCACGTGGGTTACACGGGAGGGGATGTTCCCAACGCCACCTATCGCAATCACGGTACGCACGCCGAAGCGATTCGCATTGAATTCGATCCGTCAAAACTGAGCTTTCGCCAGCTGCTGGAATATTTCTTCCAGCTCCATGATCCGACCACCCGCAATCGTCAGGGCAACGATATCGGAAGCTCCTACCGATCGGCCATATTCTATCTTTCCGAAGATCAAAAGGAAACAGCGAATCAACTGATCGCCGATCTGACCGCCGCCCACGTTTATTCCCGGCCCATCGTGACCGAGGTCGTCCAGGCTACCGAATTCTGGGACGCGGAAGAAGAACACCAGGATTATCTTCAGAAACATCCGTACGGGTATACCTGTCACTATGTTCGCCCGGATTGGAAGCTGCCTGCAGAAGCAGCGAAGTAAAATAAAAAAGCCCGCCGGTCAGGCGGGCTTTTTTATTCGTTATTACGGGCGATCGACCGGCGTCGAACTCAGGTTCCCATTCTCATCAACATAGGCCAGCATTTTCGTCCAGTCCTGATGGCCTTTGCTGTGTTTACGATCCTGCTTCTTCTCGAGCTTTTCCTGTTTTCTCTGTCGGTTCTTTCTTTCCCTTTCACGTTTGTTCCAGGTTTCTGCCATACTTACTCCTCTTTTTCCCAATATACTACAAAAATCCCTCCCGGCTGAAAAAGTGCCAGATTGACCCTAAACAAGCCTCATAAACGTCAATCAGACGCTTACGATCGACGTCAGACGGCATTTTGTCGGTCGTTAGATCTTGGCCAGATCGGCATCCACTGTGGGCGCCGCGATCCCTGCAATCCGCTCATTCCATGAATATTGCCAGATAGCCCAGTCATCCCAACCCTTCGGCAGGCGCGGCGCCGGTACATCGACATGTGCGATCCAGAGCGGAAACCGCCGACCCAGCGTATGATCCGGCGGCAGATTCCGATCGAAGAAATCCGGTGCGCCGTAGATGATGATCACAGGCGCAACGGGAAAACGGCCGAGGAACCTCGTCACGAAATTCTCCACCCAGGTCAGATAATCTGCCCGCGACAAGCCCCCCCGCTCCTCCTCATCTCCGTTTGTCTCCAGGTCAAGCGCATAGGGATAAGAAAAAGTCGGTGGCGGCAACGTCGACACCCGATCGAAAAAATGATCCGCCTCGCCTGCGGCAGCATTCGAGGCCGGCTGCGCAAAATGATAATACCCGAAGTCGATACCTACGTCTCCGGCGCCCTGCGCATTGCTTTCTGCCGCCACATCATCGAACGTGACGCCTTCCGTCGCCTTTATGAATGTAAATCGCACCGGCCCATTGGGCGTCGTTGCGCTCCCTACCTTCTGCCAATCGATGGGGTTAGTGCCGGGTTGTCCGTTATGATGGGATACATCGATTCCTTTTTTCATATTGTTAAGGTTAGTGACTCCGTTCTTTTACGAAGATCAATTTTGGCTTCTCATCCACCGCGATGGTAACCGAACCATTGACTACTTTGAGGTTGGTGAGAATGCCTTCAGCAGATGCGGCAGTAAAATTCACTTCCGCCGCATCCCCCTCCGCCTTGTCCAGGCTCAAAGCATAGGCAGGGTTCTTCGCTCCGTTACGCGTAGGCGAATAGACAAAATACGCCACCGAATCCGGCGATCGCACATTGCGGTATTTGTAGATCCAGACAGGTCCGGACTCCTTGACGACGACATCGGGATGATAGTCCCCCAACCGGCTTATAAAAGCGCTGAGATAGAACCAGGATGGATAGGGATGAATGCTGCCGTCCGGCATTTCCCGCAAGACCCCGCTGGTCAGGTAGACATCTTTGTCATCGGGCGGCTTGTTGTCGCGCAACCAGTACAGCACATACGCATCGAAGCCCGAGAAAGCCGTCGCATTAATGGACCGGAGAATAAAAACGGCCTGGCTCTCTTCGCTGGACAGTCCCGGCACCAGCGGTGTGGACTGACGCGTCTGCTGGGATTTATCATAACCATTCTCGCCCAGGATACAGGGCACCGTTGCGTCAATGCGGTGAGTGGCCATTTTTACATGCCATAGCCGCTGCCGCAACGAATCTTCTTCAGGCGTAAGCCCATGGCTGCCAGTGGAGGAATAGTGATGATATTGGATCCCGCCCTTCCAGATAAAGGCCCGATCATTCCGCAAGGTGTTGCATAAGAACTTATATACCCTGATGCGATTGGTATCCAGCCCGACCAACCCGGACGTGATCAGCGCGCTTCCGCTGTCCGCATTGGCAATACCGCAGCGTTTCCCCAGCGCGCCCTCCGCGCCGTCATAGTCCGCGGTGCTTTGCGCAAAGTAGTCCATCGGATTCTGATAGCGCTCCCCTGTCCAGAAGGCATCTTCCTCATTGCCGTTTTCGTACAATCGCATGGTCCCCCGCCCCGATCGCTTCGGCGCATGATCGAGAGCCAGTTGGCCGGTATCCCATTTGACATTGCCAAACCAGGCCGCGAGATTCCACATCATCGCGCCATGCCGTCCATAACTCATCGGGTCTTCGGGGTCCATCCCCCATTTGGTCACCGGCCGCCCTTTCTTATCCTTTTCGTCCTTTGCCATCCACAGGGGCAATCCCTGCATCGTATACCACACCTGGTGGTGATTTTGCTTCACATTCTCCTCCGGCCAATAGTAGTAATCATGCCGGCTTTCATCCCAATGCCCGAAATGCATCATATTGTATCTCACATTCGGATAGGAATCGACGGTATCCCGGTCGAAATCGACGGCAAAGGAATAGAGCCGCGTATAGTAGAAAGGTTTTAACCATTTCGGTTCGATGATCCCGCTGTAATCGTTTACCCCCAGGAATTCCTTCATCGGCTTTTGGGTAGGCGGCGCCGTATACTCCTCCCTCTTTTCTGCCACCCTTTCACCCGGACAACCGTACAGTACCATCTCAGTAATGGCGGTCCTGGGACTGGCTAGTCGGATCATGACGTATCTCGAACTATCCAGCATGGGAAATTTTCGCCATCCGGCCGACTGATAAAAGGAGAACGCGGTAAATCCCGCCTTCAGCTTCCAATGCAACATATCCCCTGTATACAGCCATACACTGTCGCCGGAATTACTCTGATCATAAATGTATACGTCGGTCAGCTGACAGGTAGATCGGAGGTCGATGACGATCCGGCTGCCTTTGCCGGCCGGAAAATAGATAGCTGCATTTTCTGTAGGCTGCGGATTGGTATGTGGCTTATACTTGGCATCCGGCTGATTAGCCGGATCGACGAATTCGTTTTCGTCGAATAACGCCGACGGATCTCCGCCGCCGTTATCCGCATAGCCGCTGAGGTCAAAAACATTTTCCTTAAGCACCCGGAGCTTTGCCGGAGTGCCGCATGCCGCATTCGGCTCGAGCCCCGAAGGCTGGCCGGCGCCGCAGGAACAAAATATTGCAGCCAAAAATAAAAAGTGTTGGGTTTTCATTACAGTTCTATCGCAGGGTCCCAAAACAAAGTCTTGAAATCGACGATCTTGTCGCCTTTTACTTTTACGCCTTCCTTCTCGAGCAATTTCTTTCGCCAGTCGCTGTATTGGCCACTCAGTTTTCCGCTGCTGTTGATGACTCTTTGAAATGGGATGGGATCCTTCGGATCGTCAGGCGCATGCATCGCTCTTCCTACCATTCTGGGATTTGGCAAATTGAGGACTTTGGAGATCGCGCCATAGGTGGTAACGCGGCCGCGGGGGATCTGGCGTACAACCTCATGAATGAGATCAGCAGGGGATTCTTCTTTTTTCCCGGAAGGTTTTACAGCAATCAGCCGCTCTTTCTTCTTTGCCATACCGAAAAGATAAGAAAAAACCCCTGTAGAAACAGGGGTCGTAACCAAAACTAACTGCTTATGAGAAAATTGACTGCTTAAAAACTAAATAATAACGCTGATTATTACAACCCAAAGGTACGCCCATACTTTGATTCTGCATGTTGCGACTCTGTTAATACTACGAAAATGGTATGTTAAAATGAAAGCACTTAGCATCGTCCTGACAATCACTCTTCTAGCGGCTTGCGCGTATGCGCATTTTGTAGTAGTTTGGGAATAATGCATCCCTCTACATTCAAAAAATTCCACGCCGAAGGGCTGATCGGCGACGATTCCCTGCAAAAGATCGAGGCCTTCGAAAAGAACCGGCTCTTCTCCCTTTTCTGGGAACTGCGGACCCTGCTCTACCTGGGCGTGCTCCCGCTCACCGGCGGCCTCGGCATCCTGGTCTACAAGAACATCGACACCATCGGTCACCAGGCCGTTCTCGCCTTTATCGCGTTGGTGTCGGCGGGTTGCTTTTTCTACTGCTTCCGCAAGCGTGCGCCGTTCAGCTGGGAACTTGTCAAGGCCCCAACGGCTTTTTTCGATTATATCCTTTTACTCGGCTGTCTCAGCCTGCTGATCTTCCTCGGCTATTTGCAATACGCCTACGATGTCTTTGGCGATAACTATGGATTGGCCACTTTTATTCCGATGGTCATTCTTTTTTTCACGGCCTACTTCTTCGATCATGCAGGGGTGCTCGGTCTCGCGATCACCAACCTGGCCGCCTGGGCCGGGCTCGCCATTACCCCTTCTACGATCCTCAGATCGGGCAATTTCAACAGCCCGCAGCTTATTTATACGGGACTTACCCTGGGTGCGGTCCTGCTGGCGATGGGCCGGCTGACGGATCAGCGGCGGCTAAAAGCGCATTTTGAACTCAGCTACAGCAATTTCGGCTTACACCTGCTTTTCATCGCGGCCCTTGCCGGGCTCTTCACATTCGACCATTTCTATTTTCTCTGGTTCGCCGGGCTTATCGCCGCTGCTTTTTTCTGTTATACCCAGGCCATGGCCAGAAGATCGTTCTATTTCTCGATGGCGGTAATCCTTTATGCCTATATCGGACTATGTGATGTCGTGATCCGGTTACTGGAATCCACGGACTGGCGGGATGCATCCGCGCTCTATCTTGCCTTCTTCTATTTCATCGGGTCAGCGATCGGGATCATCGTCCTGCTGATGCGAATCAACCGTAAACTCAAAGGCCATGATCACGTATAACCGGCAATCGCTCGACCATCTGGACCAACAACAACAGGCACGGGATGCCTTCGAGAAAAAGCTCATCACCCAGGAAGAATATGATCGGATCCGGGCCGCCCGTCCTTACCAATTCTATCTTCCCGATCCTTTCATCCGTATCGGGCTTTTTTTGCTGACGGTCGTCGCCGCGGCCTGCGGATTGGGTCTGTTCTTATTAGGTGCACTCGGCGGTGGTGAAATGTCGATGTCGATAGTCACCATCCTTTTCGGCGTGATTTGTATCTTCGTCCTCGAGGTCTTTATCCACCAGCGTAAGATGTACGGCGCTGGTGTCGATGATGCCCTTTTATGGATCGGCGCCACGCTCATCTTCGTTGGCGTGCAGTTTTATCCGAATGCCGGCATGTCGCACACGGTGGAAAGCGGGCTTGTCCTTTTACTCGCCCTTTTGGGAATGCTGAGGTATCTCGACCACGGCATGGCACTGGTAGCCTATGGGGCGTTCCTCTGTCTGATCTTTTTCAGCGTGGGCTCGCTGGGGCCGGTCGCCCGCTCCCTCCTCCCCTTCGTGGTCATTGGCCTTTCAATCGCGGGATATGCGCTTTTTACCCGGCTGGCAGCCCGTCCGAAACTGCGGCATTATCATTCCTGTCTCGGGATCCTGCGACTAGCCACACTGATCAGTTGCTATGGGGCGGCTAATTACTATATCGTGCGGGAATTGAATGCCGTCATTTCCGGGCATCCCGGCCCCATTGCCCTCGGCTGGCTCTGGTGGACATTCACAATTCTAATCCCCATCTATTACATCCTAAGAGGCATCCGGAAAAAGAACACCCTGTTCCTGTGGACCGGTCTCGCGCTGGTCGCGGCAACGATCTTCACCATCCGGAATTATTACCACCTCGCCCCGGTAGAACTCGAGATGATCCTCGGCGGCGTTATTCTGCTGGCCGGGGTCTACGGTCTTACCCGTTACCTGCGCACGCCCAAATATGGATTTACTGCCGAAGCGCCGGATCACCCCCACGCCCTGGAACGGCTGCCCGTGGAAGGGGTCATTTTAGCGGAAAGCTTTAGCAACGTCGCCGCACAACCTGCCGATCCCGGCGTTCGCTTTGGCGGCGGAACGACCGGCGGCGGCGGAGCCGGTGGTCAATTTTAAGTCAGGGAAGATTCGTTGGCCTAGCGCCCGTTCGCCCGAAGGACCGTGGCCACTTTCTTGTCGTCATCGTCGTAGGTCTTTTTGACGATGTAGTGCCAGTTACGATCTGATACATCTACAAAGAAGATGTCACCCAGCTTATGCGCTTTCACTGCATCCTGGAATTCCTTCGGCATCTGCTCCTCGCCAAAGAACCAGCCGGTGTCGCCGTGCGTGGTATTGCCATCCATTGTGTACTGCTCGGAAAGTTGATTCCAGTCCGCGCCCTTGGTAGCTTTGTCGACGATGATCTTTTTGAGGCTGTCGACCTGGGTGTTGGACAACGCCCCTCCGTCAAGGAAGATATAGCTGGACCGGAACTGAACCTTTTCCGTCGATTCGATCACCTTATACGTTACATACCCGACGGAGAATACATCCCCCTGGTTCTGACGAAGCAGCCGCTTTTGGATAAGCGAAGTATCTTTTAGCGAGTTTAGCGTAAGAAGCGCCGGCTTGAGGGCCGCATTGGCGTCGATCCACTGTTGCGCCTGCTGCACCGTTGTGATTTTTGCAAACTGGTCGTGTACCTGGTTTTGTGCGAATGTTGACGAAGAAAGGAGCAAGAGTACGCCCACGAAACTATTTTTCATATTTTAATTTTACACGGCTATGAAGATAGCATTTTTTATAGTATACGCGCGAATCCGCCGGAGTGTTGCCTCGCTTTGTAAAATATTAGCTATCAGCTAGATAATATTTCCTTAAATTGACCACCTAAAATCACGATCAATGAAAAGAATAATGGTCCTCACAGGCCTGGTTCTCGCGGGCAGTCTCGTTTTCGCTCAGGCACCCAATTCGCTTACCGCAAAAGAGAAGAAAGAAGGTTGGAAACTGCTCTTCGACGGCAAAACGACCAAGGGCTGGCATACCTATCTCCGGGATACCGTGGGTTCGAAATGGCAGGTGCAGGACGGCGTACTCGTATTCGATCCGTCCCAACCTCAGAGCGGCGGTGGCGATATCGTCACGAATGAGGTCTATGAGAACTATGAACTGCAACTGCAATGGCGCATCTCCAAAGGCGGCAACAGCGGGATCATCTTCGACGTACAGGAAGATCCCAAATACAGCGCCACCTATCTCACCGGTCCTGAGATGCAGGTGCTGGACAATAAAGACGCCGAAGACAACAAAAAACAAACCCACCTCGCCGGCTGTCTCTACGACATGGCCGGGGATTCCACCGTATCCAAACCAAAGACCCCCGGAGAATGGAACCAGGTGCGGCTGATCCAGAACAAGGGCCATCTCACGTTTTATCTCAACGGGATAAAGACCTTTGAAGGCCAGATCGGCAGCGAGGAATGGAACAATATGGTGGCCAACAGCAAATTCAAGAATAAAACATTTGCCGACTTCGCCAAGGTAGCCAAGGGACATATCGCGCTGCAGCAGCATCCGGGTTCCAGCGGCTGGCGGAATATCAAGATCCGGCAATTATAACCGGCTTCGGCGACTCCATCGACAAGCGCTAGAGTCCCAACCTCTTTTTAACCAACGGCAGGATATCGGCCGAAGGCGGATAAACGTGCAGGCTTTCTTTTTCGAAGACAAACGCATAGCCGTTCTCTTTTGAAACCTGCGCTATCGCGTCTTCGGCCTTTTTTTGGATCGGCACCAGCAGGGCTGATCGCCGTTGACTGAAAAGCGCGCCCGCTTCCTGGTCGAATCCCTGGATCTTGCCGAGCAGTTCGGCCAGGCTTTGCCGTTTGAAGATCATCTGCTGCGGCGTAAATTTAGCCGTGTCCTTCGAGGACAGCACCATGGCCTGCTCTTTATATTCCGTCTGATAGGCCTCGAACCGTTGCTCGAGCTCCGCCTTGAACAGCGCCAGGGTGCTGTCCGCTTTCTTCGACTCCGGCATCGCTTCGATCACTTCGTTAATGCTGATGCAAGCGGTTTTTCCCTGCGCCGCCGCGCGCATCCCGAAGCCGAGAAGGGAACCGGCGAAAATAAAAATAAAAGCAGCTGGTCTCATGTTTGAATGTTTCTTGAAAAATACGAGACTATTCGTACATTCAGACATGCGCGCACTTGTTTTAACAGTTTGTTTGAACTTCCGTTCGAATCAGGGAATCGTAATATTTTTCTTTTGAAACTCCGGCTGTCGCGTCACCCTCTCCTTATCTGTGAAGCCACAGTGAATCGCCTTTTGAAGATCGGCTTTAGCCGCCGACGAATGTCCCTCACGGACATCCAGCACCGCGGAAAAATACCAGGCTTCGGTGTTGGTCGGATCGGCCATTTTATAAAGCTCCACAAAATGCCGCGCCACGTCGTTGCGTCCGGCATTGATCGTCTGATTGCTGATGGAATAAAAAGCCAGCGAGAGATAGGCAAGCAGCCGCTGATACATTCCTTTCCTCGGCCCCGCCACTGCAACCTTCGCGTTCAGGTCCCTGATCGTCTCCTGCCAGTAATGCTGATCGCCCTGCTCGAAATGCTGCATATAGCCGGTCTTGAAATTCACCTCCTCGCCAAAGATCGACTGCCGCTCCCGCATCTGCGCCTGGAATTTTTGGTCACGGTCAAGCGCTGCGGCCCTATCCCTGAACCACGCGGCCTCCGGCGCCAGCCCATCCAGAAAGCTGGTTGCCACCCGGCAGGTCTGCTCGGCGCGGATCAGCTGTCCGGTACGGCTATCCACTTCTACCCGGCTCCTGTCTTCCTCGACGGTCCGCGTGATAAAGGCGGCATCCCGCGCAAGGACGCCATCGTGCATCGCCTCCAGCTGCCAGCCGGCAAAAGCATGGTTCATCACGGCCACGGGCGCCCATTCATGCTTGCCGTCAAAGACGATGATCCGGTGCCGCGTCCGCGTCTTGTCCAATGCCGCACTGATCGCCACGAGCTCGGTCAGGTTCATATCCCCTTCCCCCGCAAGCGCCGTAAAGCTAAAGGGCAGATCGGTAGCGGAAACTCCATCGGGCAAACCCGCGCCACCGGCGATGACCCCGCGGATGCCGGGATGCTGGATCGCGATATAGCTCGCCACCTTGGCGCCGCCGGAAAAACCACAGGTATAGAGGCGATGCTCGTCGATCTTCACCCGCTGTCTGATCTCTCCAAACAGCTTGTTCCAGATCTTCTCGGTGGTCGGCCAGTCATTTCCATTCTTTGAGAGATTGCTGCCTACCAGAATGAACCCATAGGCCTCGCCGAGTGTTTGATATTTGCTCAGCGGCAGCGACCCATTGCCATGCGGATCGAAAAAGAACACCACCGGCATCGCGGTCGAATTGCCCTTCTTCGGGATATAGAGCGCATAGTCGGCAGCCGGCGGTTGCGCCATCGTTGAAATGTACAACACCGGAAGCAGCAGCGACAAGAACAGCATCTTTTTCATGACCCGAAATTAATATACCTTTCACAAATATTAAATCAACAGCAATGGCAACGAATCCAAAAGCGACCCCGGTAACGGCCCTCTTCCTCGACATCGGCGGGGTCATGCTGACAAATGGCTGGGACAGACGCTCCCGCGAAGCCGCGGCAAAGAAATTTGGCCTGGACATCGACGAACTGAACGACCGCCACCGCATGACCTTCGACACTTATGAAGCCGGGAAACTAAGCCTGGATGAATATCTCAAAAGAACGGTCTTTTGTCAGCAACAACCTTTCAGCATGGACGAGTTCAAAGCCTTCATGTATGATCAGTCGCTTGCCTACCCTGAGATGATCGATCTCGTAAAGGCATTGAAGGCCCGCTACGGATTGCGCATCGCCGTGGTGAACAACGAAGGCCGGGAGTTGAATGAACACCGCATCAAAACTTTTCACCTTGGTGAATTCGTGGATTTCTTCATTTCCTCCTGCTTTGTTCACTTCCGCAAACCGGATGCCGACATCTGGAAGATAGCCCTGGATATCGCACAGGTCCCGACGGAAGAGGTTGTTTATATCGACGATCGCGCCATGTTCGTGCAGGTGGCGCAGGGCCTTGGACTCCGCGGCATCGTTCATGATTATAAAAATGTCGCAAAGACCCGCGATGCGCTGGCGGCGATGGGACTGACGCTATGACGCAAAGGGCTGATCGATAGCCGGACTCGGCTGCGAAAACCACCGCGGCCCGTTCTCCGTCATATATGCGCAATCCTCCAGCCGCATCCCGAACTCTCCATAGATGGCCACCATCGGCTCGACGCTGAAGCACATGCCCGGCTGCAACGGCGTCTTGTTACCCATGACCATATTACCCCATTCATGGATATCCATCCCGATCCCATGCCCCGTCCGATGAGGCAGCCCTGGGATCTTATAGCCGGGCCCGAAGCCCGCATCGGTGATCACCTTGCGTGCGGCAGCATCCACATTCTCACAGGGCGCACCCACCTGCGCCGCGGCGAATCCCGCGACCTGGGCCTTTTTCTCCAGCTCCCAGATCTCCCGCTGCCGTTTGGTCGGCTCGGCGCCGAATACGATACACCGGCTGATATCGGAGCAATATCCCTGTACCTTACAGCCGTCATCCATCAGAACGACATCGCCCTTTTGCAGATGCTGCGTCTGAATGCTGCCATGCGGAAATGCCGAAGCCTGCCCGAAATTGGCGCTTAGCCCTCCCCGTACTCCCAGCCGGGAAAAAGCATCCTCTGCGGAGGAAGAGAATTCGGCAGGCGTCATCCCCTCATGCAACAGGGCGATGCAGGCCTTATAGGCGGCTACAGTGATATCATTGGCCTTTTGCATCAGCGCCAGCTCGGCCGGGGACTTGATCATCCGGCACGCCGCGGTCACAGGGTCGGCGCTGACATAATTGAGCTGCGGCGCCTCTTTCCGCAATCCGTCGAATATGAAGAACCGCACCCGCTCCTCGACTCCGACCGTCCCGGTCCGGATGCCAAAATCATTCAAGATCCCGGCCATCACTTTATAGGGACTCTCATGTTCTTCCCACACCCGCACTTCGGTACCGATCTTGATCAGCTCCCGCAGACGTTCGGCTTCGAACGCCGGACAGACATATTTCACGTCGCCATGTGCAGGGATGATCGCCACCATCGGCCGCTCGCTCCCACCCCAACTCATCCCGGTGAAATAGACCATCGACGTCCCGGAATCCAGCAGGATGGCCTGGATCTTATTTTCTCCCATCAGCCTTTGAGCCTTGGAGATCCGCGCCTTCCGCTCCTCCACCGTAATGGGTACCACATCCCCGGTCATGGAGCTGAGCTCGTCCAGCACACCGGCCCGGGCAGCGGCCATGGCGGGCATACCGGATAAAAGGACCCCGCCCAGGGAGCTCCCGGCGGAAAGACGGAGAAATTCGCGACGCTTTAGTGACATATTGTGCAGGGTTTTGATGGAAGGTAAGGATTTGTGCCCTTTTATTTGCATATTTAGCGTATGATAAAGAACCTCCTGACCATCGCCCTCCGTAATTTCAAACGCGACTGGTGGTACAGCCTGCTCAATATTCTCGGGCTGACCATCGGCATAACCTTCAGCCTCTTCCTGATCTTTTATATCAAGGACGAGCTTAGCTACGACCGCTACAATGTAAAGGCGGAGCGCATCTTCCGGGTCAGTTCCAATATCAAGGAACCGGAAAAGGATTCGATGCGCTGGGTCTCCACCCAGTTCCCGCTGGCGCCGGCCCTGAAACAGGAATATCCCGAGGTCGAGGAGGCCGTACGCTTTGTCGGCGAGGACAAGAAAATGTACCGGAAAGGAGAACTCCGCATCTATGAGGATAAGATCTTCTATGCAGACAGCAATGTCTTCCGGGTCTTTACCTATCCCTTTTTGCAGGGTGATCCCAATACTGCGCTGGTCGAACCCAAATCGATCGTCCTGACGGAGTCCGTTGCGATCAAATTCTTCGGCCGGAGTAATAACATCGTCGGCCAGACGCTGGAAGACGCCAAGGGCGACATCTTCAAGATCACCGGGGTCGTCAGGGACATCCCCTACAATTCGCACCTGCGCTTCAACCTGCTCATCTCCCGCAGCACACTGCCAAAGGACTTTGCCGATAACTGGGGCGGGTTCAGCTTTTTCACCTACGTTCTCGTGAAGCCCAATACAGACGCGGCAGCCTTCCAAAAGAAGCTGCTCCCCATGTATGACAGACATATGGCGTCCATCTTCGCCAAGTACAATATCAAGATCCACTATGTGGTTCAGCCCATCCTGTCCATTCACCTGCACTCACAAATGGCAGGTGAACCCGAGGAGCTCGGCAGCATGAACTATATCTATATTTTCGCGGCCGTTGCCTTCTTCATGCTGGTCATCGCCTGCATCAACTATATGAACCTGACGACCGCACGCGGCGCAAGACGCGCCAAGGAGATCGGCGTCCGGAAGGTGACGGGCAGCACCCGGCCGCAGTTGATGGCGCAGTTCCTGATCGAATCGATGCTGACCGCGATCTTCGCGCTGCTTCTCAGCATGGGTCTCGTCGCCCTGCTGCTTCCGGTGTTCAACACCCTGGCCGGAAAGAATATCTCCTTTGGCGCCCTGATGGAACCGGGCACGTTCTTCATCCTCCTGCTCATCGTGCTGTTTGTCGGTTTTGTCGGAGGCAGCTATCCGGCCCTCTATCTCTCGAAGTTCGATCCCATTCAGATCCTGAAGGGTTCCCTTTCCAAGGGCTCCAGCAATGTGGTCCTCCGCTGGATCCTCGTGGGCACCCAGTTCGCCATCGCGATGATCATGCTCATCTGCACACTCGTGGTCTATGGCCAGCTGAGCTACATGCGTAACCTGGACCTCGGGTTCGACCGGTCCGAAGTAGTGACCATCCCTGTCAACACCAACAAAGATGCGCGTAGCCAGATCATCGCCTTTACGGATGCCGCCCGGAAAGACCCTCACATCGAGTCCGTCAGCACATCCCAGGCTGTCCCGGGAGACGGAGTGAGCTTCAACCTGTTCTCCGTACAGACAGAAAAGGGATATATCGACCAGGGCGTCTACATCTATGGCGTCGACGAACATTATTTCAAGACTCTGGGCATGCAGGTCCTGAAGGGTCGTGGATTCACCGGCCTCGGCGATACCCTGCACAGCATCGTCGTCAACAAGAATATGGTGGATTATTTCAAGTGGAAAGACCCGATCGGCAAACGGGTGAAGTTCCCCGGCGACACCACCGGCAGGTTTTGGGAAGTGGTCGGCGTACTCAAGGATTTCAACCAGCAGAGTCTCTACAATCCGATCGCGCCGCTGATCCTGGTCTACCGGCCGAATCAAAACAATATCCAGCTCAAGCTACAGGCGAAGGACATCCAGTCCACTCTCGCCGGGGTGCAAAAGACCTGGCGGGCAAGCTTTGCCGACCTCCCCTTTGAATATGAATTCCTCGATCAACGGCTGAACAACCAATACGAGGCGGATCAGAAACGCGGAAAGATCTTCACCACGTTCTCCGTCCTGACGGTGCTGATCACTTGCCTTGGCCTTCTGGGTCTCATCGCCTTCACCACCCAGCAACGGCAGAAGGAGATCTCGATGCGTAAGATCCTGGGCGCCGGCCTCTCGCAGCTCGTCGGCCTCATCACCCGGAGTTTCCTGGTGCTGGTGGGAGTTGCCTTTATCATCGCCATCCCCGTGGCCTGGTGGTTCATGAGTAAATGGTTGGAGCTCTTCAAATACAATACGGGATTGACCGTCGCGCCATTCGTCCTTGCTGCGGTGACGGTTTTGGCGATCACGTTCCTCACGGTGTTGTATCACACGTTGCGGGCGGCATTGGCCAATCCATCAAAGAGTTTGCGCACCGAATAACGGTCCCCTGGGCTTGACTCAAAAAATAAGCCCCGGGACCGTTATCGCTAATGATTGGCCTTCGGCCGGTCGGCTCGTCGCCGCCCCTGGCGGCCGGCTAAAGGCCGGCCCTAGCTGAATAGCTTTTGAAACTCCGCATACGGAGTGATAGCCTTGGCGAAAGAGAAGCTCCCCTTCTCGCGGATCTCTTTGGAAGCCTCCCAGAAAGGCCCATAGGCCGCGCGAGAGAGCGCCGAACCCAGGCTGACCCTTTTGACACCCAGCGCGGCCAATTGTTCGAGGGTAAAATCACCCTTGCTCAATCCCATGACGACGTTGACGGGCTTGGGGGCCACCGCCTGTACGACAGCAGTGATCTGTTCAGGCGTAGTCAGCCCCGGTGCAAAAAGCACGTCGGCTCCCGCCTCGGCAAAAGCCACCAGCCGGCGGATCGTATCATCCAGATCAGGGCGGTCATGAATAAGATTCTCCGCCCTCGCGCAGAACGTGAATGGAAAGGCAAGACTGCGGGCGGCCTTTATCGCCGCTTGCACCCGGCGCACCGCGATATCGAAAGGATAGATAGGATTTTGTGGATCGGGAGTGGCGTCCTCGATAGACCCGCCGACAAGCCCCGCGGCTGCGGCCAGCCGGATCGTCTCCGCACAGGCTTCGGGATCGTCCCCATAGCCATTTTCCAGGTCGCCGGCAACCGGTAACGTCGTAGCCTCCACGATGATCCGCGCATTTTCCAGCGTTTCCGCGCGGGAGACCGCACCGGTCCCATCCGGCTTCCCCAGCGAAAAAGCAAGTCCCGCACTGGTCGTCGTCAGCGCTTCGAATCCCAGATGGGCAAGGATCTTCGCCGACCCGGCGTCCCAGGGGTTGGGAATGGCAAAGATCCCTGGTCGCGCGTGGAGCGCCTTCATTACTTCCGCTTTTTCGGCCTGTGTATTCTTCATGACTATTTTTTACGTTCGTAAATATTTCTGGCTTTGACGACCTGGTTGATATAGTCCTTATCGAGATAACTGTTCCCCGAGAACGTCTTCCGGGTTATCCGCTCGAGGTCGGCCCAGCTGGTCGCGCCTGCATAGGCGGACTCCTTCAGCTTCATCCCAAAAAGGGCGATTAGGGCCGCCTTTCTCAACTCGGGATCGGCCCGGTCAAAGGGGATGGGACTGTTGGGAGCGTCGAAATAGATCGTTCTCACCGCCTTCTTTCCCGGCAGACAATAGTTGATCTCCACCTTGCCGATCTTTTCGATGCCGATGGAATCCTTATTGGGGATCAGCTCGAACAACGCGGTCATGGAATGGGCACTGCTGACCGTATTCCCCTCCAGCCGCAGCGCCGAATCTTCGAGCAGGTTTCGTTTATTGTCATAACCGATGAGCCGGTAGCTCCTCACCAGGGTCGGGTCGAACCCGGCGCTGATCGATACACTGTCGGCGACACTAAGCAGGTCTTCACTGAGTTCTTTCAGGATCATCCGCTCCCCCTCCTGCTCGTCCTCGATGCAGGTAAAATTTCCCTTGCCTCTTTTGGCCAGGGCCGGCAATTCCACATTGTCACTATCCTTCATCCCTACCCCAAAACAGGAGAGACTGATCCCGGCATCGCTTTCCTGCCCGACCCGGTCTTCGAGCGCATCGGCCGTGGCCTGGTCGTTGCAAATATCCCCGTCCGTGATCAGGATCACGCGGTTGACACCACCCGCGATATAGAGTTTGTGCGCCACCCGATAGGCCAGTCTCAACGCCTCGTCGCCCGGAGACTCCCCATCGCAATGCAATAACTCGATGGCCTTGATGATATCCCCCTTTTTCGACCCGGGGATCCCAGCCAGCACGCTGATGTTGGCGCCATATTGCACGAACGACACGGTGTCGATATCCCGCAGGTTCCGCACCAGCAGGCGAAGCCCGGCCTTGATCAACGGAAGCTTATTAGGCATATCCATCGATCCCGACGCGTCGATGGTGAATATGAAATGATTGGGCACCGGCCGGGTGGCGCCCCTTCTCGCACTGACATTCAGATACAGCAATCGGTGGTCTTTGTTCCAGGGACAGGTGACGAGGTCCGAACTGCAATGGAAAAGCTCGGCCGCCGTGGGCTCTTCATAAAAGAAGTTGAAATAACCCATCATCTCTTCGATCTTCACGGCCTCCGGCGGAACCCTGGTCCCCATATCGAGGAATCGCCGGACATTGCTATAGGAAATACCGTTGGTATTCCCCATGAAGGTCATCCTTGCCGGCCCATCGAGGAAGGGGTTTTCGATGACCCCGAAGCTGTTCTCACCCGCATGCTCGGGATAGGGATCGCAACCCCGCCAGGGAACGATCGAAGTGACCCGCGCCTTCCGCGCCGCCGACGGCGGGGTCAGCCGCTTCAGGATCACCTGCAAAAAGTCCGTCGACTTGATCGAAGTCGTATACTTTTCATATCCGTTATAAGCAAAAGTGAGGGAGTCATCCGCCGTCTTCGAGGTAATCTCAAAATCCCCATACCGCCCGGTCATATACACCAGACCGGTGGATTGAACGAGGATCGCCACCCGCTGGAGTTTATCGCCATGAAGGTCTTTAACCTCCCCGGTAAAGTAGTATTGGGCAGATAGGCGAGGAGAGTACGCAATAATAAGCAGCAATATAAGACCAGTCAGTTTCACGAACCACAGTTTGCCGCGTTAAAATACGAAATTATCAGCAAAAACCAGGCCCCTCACTCGCTACGCAAAGCCTTCACCGGATTGGCCAACCCGGCCCGCACCGCCTGATATCCTACCGTCAGCAGCGCCACCGCAGCGACCGCCACCCCCGCCAGGGCAAAGATCCACCACGAAAGCGGGATGCGATAGGCAAAATCATGCAGCCAGGAATTCATGAAATACCAGCCCAACGGACCGGCGATCAGAAATGCAAGCACCACCAACCGGAGAAAATCCACCGAAAAGAGCGTAACGATCTGCCCCAGTGAAGCCCCCAGTACCTTCCTGATACCGATCTCCCGGGTACGCTGCTCGGCGGCAAACAACACCAGCCCCAACAGACCCAGACAGGAGATAATGATCGCCAGCGTCGAGAACAATACCGATAGCTTGGATATGATCAATTCACTGTTGTACATCTTTTGATATTCTTCATCCACGAACTGGCAGGCAAAGGCCAGGTTGGGATTGATCTGCTTATACGCAGACGCAAGACTCGCCAGCGCCTCCTTTGTCTGGCCAGGCCGCGTTTTTGCGATGATGACACCGAAATACAGATTTTCCTTTACATCCAGGACCACCGGCTTGATGGGTTCCCGCAGGCTGCGGGTATGGTAGTCCTTCACTACGCCGATAATATGCCCCTTCTTGTTCCAGGCGGAGATCCACTTGCCGATAGGGTTTTTCATCCCCATCTGTTTCACCGCCTCTTCGTTGACGATGAAAGCGTCCGTCGAATCGGTGGGATGTTGTCTCGAGAAATCCCGGCCCCTGACGACCGACAGGTTCATCAGCCGGAGAAAATCGAATCCTACCGAAGCCGGGACAAAACCCACCTGGGCATTCTTTGGTTTCCCCTCCCAATTGATGGCATCGCCTACCTCGAAGTTCATGGAATGCGGCGTCTCGGAGCTGCGGTCCACCATCGCGATCCCGGGCATCGCGGATACCCGCTGTTTGAAAAGTAGATAATTAGCCTCCGTCGACAACGTCCCTTCAAGCCGGATGTAAAGCAGGTTCTCGCGGTCATATCCCAGGTTCGTATGCTGAACATAATCCGTCTGACGCGTAATGACGAGCGTCGCGATCAGCAGGACGATCGAAAGAACGAACTGGAAGACCGTCAGTCCCTTCCGGATAAAGACCGATCCCCTGGTAAACTTCAGTACTCCTTTCAGAACCCGCACCGGCCGCAGAGACGAGAGGTAAAGGGCCGGATAACTACCTGCCACGACACCGGTGGCGACCATGATCCCCGCCAGCGCCGCCCAAAAACCGGGTTCCGAAAAGGGAAGGCGGATAGCCTTACCCGTGAAAGTATTGAACACCGGCAGCAAAAGATAGATTAGGATAATCGACAGGGCCATCGCCAGGATCGAAAAGAGCAGGGATTCCCCAAAGAACTGGCCGATCAGCTGTGCCCGTGAAGAGCCTACCACTTTTCGCAGCCCCACTTCCCTGGCGCGTCTGACCGATCGCGCCGTCGCGAGATTCATGAAATTTATGCACGCGATCAGCAGGATGAAGATGGCCACCCCGCTAAAGATGCGCACGTATTCGATGCGCCCCGTCTGCGGCCTGCCGTTGGTAAAGACATTGTAGAGATATTGATCACTTACCTTTTGAAGCCCCAACTTAAGGGTCACTCCCTTGACCGGTCCCATGGTGGAGAGCAAATATTTCGTCATCAAACCCTCCACCTTTTCCCGGTCGGCGCCGGGCTCCAGTTCAACATAGGCTTTGGCATCATTCGACGAGTTCTCCAACAGCCTGCGCTGGGCCTCCCAGTTGTTCACGAAGTCGAATTGCAGCGAGCTGCTGGCCGGAAGATCTTCAAAAACGCCGGACACCCTGAAGTCATACTTATCCTGGAAATGGATGGCCTTCCCCATCGCCAACCGCGGACTTCCGAAAAGCGCGACCGCGGTCCGGCGGGAGATCGCAACACTGTACATATCGTGGAGTATCGTCCCGGCATTCCCTTCCAGCAGCGGAAAAGGGAACAATTTAAAGAGATCTTCTCCTGCCCGCGACCCATTCAATTTTAATACCTTATCTCCGACCTGCAGCGTCTCGGGGTAACCCCAGGGCAATTCATATCCGGTCTTGTAAAAAGCGATGTTCTTTATCCCCGGGACGCCATCCTTGACGCGTTCGAGATAATAATGCCCGCCGGTACTGTCATAACGCACGGGAGTCGTATACGACCCGCCCGTATTGCCATCCCCCGTATAGGTCTCATACACGGTGTACAGGTTCGCGCCCGCCGGCCCGAAATTATCGACGCTTTTCTCATCCCTTACCCATAAAAAGATAAAGAGACAGCAGGTCATACCCAGGGCCAGCCCCAGTACATTGATGCCGGCATAGATGCGGTGACGGACAAGGTTCCGCCAGGCAATGGTAAAATAACTTTTCAGCATAAGGATCGTTTTATTCGCTACGCAAAGCTTCTACCGGATTGGCGGTCGCCGCCCTGATGGATTGAAAACTGATCGTCAGCACAGTGATCGCCAGGGCTACTACGGCCGTCAGCACGAACACGCCTGCCTGCACCGGAATATGGTAAGCGAACTCGCTTAGCCAGCGGTGCATTCCCATCCAAACCAGCGGGAAGGCAATGAGTACGGAAACTCCAACCAGCACCAGGAACTCCCGGCTCAACAGGTACGCCACCTGGCCAACGGAAGCTCCAACCACTTTCCGGATGCCGATTTCTTTCCTGCGCTTCTGCGCCGTAAAGGCCGACAGCCCAAAGAGCCCGAGACAGGAGATCAGGATGGCCAGACCGGCAAAGAACCGGGACAGTACGCCGACACGCAGCTCCGACGCATAGAGCTTCTCGAAGTCCTGGTCCAGCCAGGTCACCTCGAACGGTAAGCCGGGATTGAACTGCGTATATGCTTTTTTCAGCGCCGCAAGCGAAGCCTCCTCACTGCCTCCCTTCAGCCGCACCATCACCTGCCCTCCGGTGGGATAACTGCGGAAGAACGCGGGCTTCACCGGCGAGTAAAGCGATTCGAAATTGAAATCCTGCGCGATACCCACGATCTCCCGTTTTGTTCCCCAGAACTCGATGGTCTTGCCCACCGCGTCCTTCAGCCCCATCGCCCTGATCGCAGTCTCGTTGAAGATGATCTCGTGTTCGGCATTGGCATTCTGCGAGAAGTTGCGTCCTTCCTTCAGCCGGATGCCCGCGGTCTCGAGGAAATTATATCCTACTTCAATATTGGCAAAGTCGAATTCCGTATTCGCATTCTTGCCCGGCCAGGAGACACCTCCGATGCTGCCATGCCTTCCCAGCAGGTCGTGGCCATAAGGCGCGGCATCGACTACTCCGGGAATATTCCTGAGTCCCTGGACGAAGGCCACGGTGGCCGTCCTCGCCAGGGAATCCTTTGGACTGGGGATCTTGAAATGGACCAGGTGGTCCCGCCGGTAGCCAAGGTCACGGGATTGAATAAACGCCATCTGCCGGTAGATGACCAGCACCCCCGCGATAAAGACCACCGACAGCGTGAACTGGAAGACGACGAGTCCCTTACGGGCCCAAAGTTCACCCAGGGAGGTACGCAACGTTCCTTTCAGTACCGCCACAGGCTTGAAGGCGGAAAGATAAAAAGCCGGATAGCTGCCCGCGACAAGCCCGGTGAGGATCGTCATCCCCACCACGGCCGACGCCAATGCCGGGGCAAAATGGAGCGTCAGTTGCTTTCCGGTGATCTCGTTGAAAAAAGGAAGTGCCGCTGCCACCAGCATCAGCGCGAGACCAAGCGCAAAAAAGGTAAGCAGCAGGGTTTCCACCAGGTATTGAACGATGAGGTTAAGACGCCCGGCGCCGATCACCTTCTTGATCCCGACCTCCTTCGCCCGGTGCACGGCCTTTGCCGTCGAGAGATTCATAAAATTGATACAGGCAATGAGCAAAATAAAGGCGGCGATCAGCGTAAAAATGCGGACATAGGTGATGCGGCCTCCGGCCTGCACCCCATTCTCATATCGGTTGCGGAGATAGCGATCGGTGAATTTCGCGAGGAAGATATGGGGATCCCAGCTCTTGCCGGATTTTTGATGGACATAGCCGTCGATCCGCGCATTGAGGCGGGCGACATCCGTGCCGGGTTTCAGCAGGACAAAGGTACTCGGATCGTCATTGCTCCACTCCCTAAGTCCTGGTCGCCGCTCGGGACACAGGTCGTAATTGAACAGGAGATCGAACTGCTCCACGGCATTGGCCGGATTCGGCCGGAACACCCCACGCACTTCAAAATCGCCCGTGAATTCACCCGCGTCATAGTGCAGCACCTTGCCGATACTGCCCTCCACCGACCCGAACAAGGCCCGGGCAAAAGGTTCGGACAAAGCGACTCCCTGCTTGTCCGCAAAGAGCCGGCGCTGGTCTCCCAAAAGATAAGGACAGCTGAACAGATGAAAATAATTGCTGTCGATATACTGAGGTCTGGCCTGCAGTTTCTTTTCACCAAACCCGACAATGCCGCCCGACCGGACCCAGGAAGCCGGCAACACTTCCGACGCGTCTTCCACCTCCGGCAATTCTGTCCTCATCGCCGCCGCCAACATCCCCGGGGTATAGTCACCGGTCTTGATGCCGTTTTCATTTTTGAAATTGGTCATCACCTGGTAGAGCCGGCCATCGTTGGGGTTGTAATGTTCCATCCCCAGCTCATCGGCGATCCAAAGCCCGATAAGTAACGTACAGACCAGACCGGCGGTAAGCCCGATCACATTCAACAGTGTGAATTGCCGGTCCTTGACCAGATTGCGCCAGGCAATGAGAAAATAATTCTTTATCATAAGCAGGGTTTTCTTACTCACTCCGCAATGCCTCGACAGGATTGGCCGTCGCCGCCATGATCGATTGATAGCTGATCGTGACGATCGTGATCAAAATGGCGGCAAGCGCCGTCAGCACAAACACTCCATATCCGATATCCACCCGGTAGGCAAACCCATCCAGCCAATGACGCATCGCCACCCAGGCTATGGGAAAGGCGATCGCGATGGCCACACCCACCAGGACCAGGAATTCCCTGCTCAGAAGATAGGCCACTTCTACGACGGACGCACCGATCACCTTCCGGATACCGATCTCCTTTTTCCGTTTCTGCGCCGTGAAGGCCGCCAGGCCAAACAAACCCAGGCAGGAGATGAGGATGGCCAGTCCGGCAAAATACCGGGCCAGCACCCCTACCCTGATCTCAGATGCATATAGCCGCCGGTATTCGTCGTCGAGATATTTGAATTCGAAGGTCATGCCGGGATTGAACTTTGTGTAGGCTGTCTTCAAAGCAGCGATGGTTGCCCCTTCGCTTCCGGCGCGAATCCGGAGCAACACCTGGTCGCCGGTGGGATAGCTTCTGAAAAAGGCTGGTTTTACTCCCTGATAGATCGATTCAAAATTAAAATCCTTTGCTACGCCTACGATCACCCGATCCTCGTCGAACACATGTACAGTCTTGCCGATCGGGTCCTTCAAACCCATCGCATTGATCGCCGTTTCGTTGAAAATGATCTCCCGCATGGCATTGCCGTTTGGGGAGAAATTGCGCCCCTGCTTTAATTTGATGCCCACGGTCTCCAGAAAATTGGGGCCGACCTCGATGTTGGCGAATTCCAGTTTCCGTTGGTCGCCCGAGCTTCCAGGCCAATTGAGACCACCCGCATTCCCGTGATTACCCAGCAAATTGTGCAGCTGTCCCCCCGCGTTGACAACCCCGGGGATATTGTTAAGCGACTGAATAAAACTATTGGAGGCAACTATCTTCGCGGAATCCATATCCAGGGGAATACCGAATTGGATGACCCGGTCGCGACTATACCCGGCATCCCGGGTCTCGATGTAGTTGACCTGGCGGTAGATGATCAGCACCCCGGCGATAAAGATCACCGAAAGGGTGAATTGAAAAACGACCAGTCCTTTCCGCGCCCACAACTCGCCGAGACTGCTACGCAGCGTTCCCTTGAGCACGGCCACCGGCCGGAAGGCCGAGAGATAGAACGCGGGGTAGCTGCCGGCGATGAGCCCTGTCAGCACGGTCATCCCGAGCACGGTCAACACCAGCGGCGCCGAAAAAGTGAAATGCAGCTGTTTGCCGGTGATCTCGTTGAAAGCAGGTAGGAGCAACTGCACCATCAGCAGCCCCACACCAAGCGATAGAAAGGCGACCAGCAGGGATTCTCCCAGGTACTGAATCACCAACGTTGTCCGCCCGGCCCCTACTACTTTTTTGATACCTACCTCTTTTGCGCGATGTGCGGCCCTGGCCGTCGACAGGTTCATGAAATTGATACAGGCAATGAGCAGGATGAAGGCGGCAATGATGATAAAGATCCGCACATAGGTGATCCGTCCTCCGCTCTGCACGCCATTCTCATAGTGATTATACAGGTAGCGATCGCGGAATTTGGCGAGGAACAGCTCATTCGCAGCCCCCTTGTCCACCTTGTTTTGAACAAACGGGGCGATCTGTATATCCAGCTTTGCAACGTCCGTTCCCGGTTTCACGAGAATATAGGTATGGGGATCGCTATTGGTCCAGGCCGTAAGGAAGTTCCTCACCGACAGTACGATCGCGTAATTGAACAACAGGTCGAATTGCTCAGTCGCGTTGTGTGGGTTTGGCTGGAACACACCCCGAACGGTAAAGTCGCCGGTGAAGTCGAAAAAGTCATAATGAATGGTCTTGCCGATGATCCCATCCGTCGTCCCGAACAGCGCCCGGGCAAAGGGCTCCGAAAGGGCCACCCCTTGCTTGTCCACGAACAACTGTCGCCGGTCCCCCTGCGCGAAACGGCAGGCAAAAAGAGAAAAGTAATTACTATCGATGTATTGCGGCATCGCCTTCAATTTCTTATCGCCGAACCCCACAACGCCGCCAGCGTCGAACCAGGATGAGGGCAGCACCTCCGTAGCGTCCTCCACCTGCGGCAATTCCTTCTTCATTGCAGTGGCAAGAATGCCGGGGGTATAGGTTCCCGTCACAACCCCATTGTCTGTCTTGTGCCGCGACATCACCTGATACAACCGCGCATCGTTCGGATTATATCGCTCCATGCTGAACTCATCCGCCACCCACAAGCCGATGAGCAGCGTACACGCCAATCCAACGGAAAGACCCAATAAATTAAGCAGGGTGAACTGGCGGTCCTTGAGCAGACTGCGCCAGGCAATTTTCAGGTAATTTTTGAGCATGCCGAAACTACCGCCAGTATGATGCCCTTTTTTCAGACTACTGAAAACCAACGAATTGAAGCGTGAGCAATGCCCCTCGTTGTTCGGTATCGATACAAAAACTGTCCGCCTGGCCCATCGGCAACCTGCTCGCTCTATCCCATCAGCAATTGCAGAAACGTCTTCTTATAAGTATCCGACAATGGGATCTCCACCTCCCCGATGCGAATGGTATCCCGTTCCACCGCATCGATCTTGTCCAGTGCCACCATATAGGATTTATGTACCCGGCAGGCTACGGCCGGCGGGATGCTCTGTTCCAGTTCGCCAAAGGTCTGCAGGGTCATGATTTGTTTCTCCCGCGCAAAAATGCGCCGGTAGTCCCGCATCCCCTCGATGTACAGGAGATCGTCCAGCATCAGCTTCTCGAGCCGGTATTCCGTCTTCACGAACAGGAACCTTTTTTCGAGCCCGGCAGCTGGCGGGGAACGCAAGGTTCGCACCCGGTCGACAGCCTGGACCAATCGCTCGAATGTGTATGGCTTCAGCAGATAGTCCGTCACCTGCAGATCGAATCCCTTCAGCGCATATTCATGATAGGCAGTGCTGATAATGATCTGGCTTCGTAACTTCATCGACTCCAGCAGTTGAATGCCTGAGAAATCACCCAAATTAATATCGAGGAAGATCAGATCGGGCTCACCTGTCTGCAAAAAGCCTAAAGCGTCGATGCCGCTATCGAATACGCCCAGCAACCGCAAAAACGGGAGTCGTGCGATATATCCCTTGATCCGCTCCTGCGCCAACGGCTCGTCTTCGATGATGATACAGTCAATTCGCATGGGCATTCAGGATTAACGTAGTCTTGTAGGTATCGGCGCCGGCCTCCACCTCGAGCACATGCCGGTTGGGATAGAGCAGCGCCAGCCGTTTGCGCAGCAGGCTGTCCCCGAGTCCGCCATGCGGGTTGGCGACGTTGGCCGCTTTGCGCTGATACCGGTTCTCACAGTCGAACCGGATTTGTTGCGCATCCAGCCGGAACCGGATGCTTATGGCATTCTCCGCTTTCTTCTCTCCGTGTTTGAACGCATTCTCGATAAACGGCAGGAACAACATCGGTTCGATCATCCAGGCATCGGGCGCTCCTTCCACCGTGTATTGGATCGACTTTGGATTCGCGGTCCTGATCTTTTGCAGCTGGATATACTTTTCGATAGTGCTCAGCTCTTCGGCGATAGGGATCCTCTCCGCCCGCACCTCGTAGAGCATGAATCTTAACAACCCCGACAACTGCTGCAGATAGCTGGATGCCCGAACCGGGTCCTTTTCGATGAGTACATCGATATTATTAAGGGTATTGAAGAGAAAATGCGGGTTGAGCTGGCTCCGCAGCAGTTCCAGCTCCATCTCGGTATTCCTGCGGCGCAACTCCTCCTTTACCCGGATCTCGGTATACCAGGTGATAAATCCCCGGATCACCAGCGCCAGCACGCCATTGACAAAGGCGATAAAAGCCAGTACAAGCAGCAGTGCGGCAGTATCCCAGGAAAGGCCATTTCGGAATTGCGCCCCAAGCACCAACCATTGCACACCAATAGCGAAAAGCCCGCAAAGCGCCGAAACGCTAACGGCCGCGGCGCCCAGCACCAACAGGCGACGGCGCTTCAGAAAGCGCGGAAAGAGCAAAAAATAAAAGACATAAAAGGCCGGCAACGCGGGCGCGGCGAACATAAGACCGGGCAACAGGACCGCCCTCACTTGGAAATGGACCGTGCGTGCGCCGAGTATCATGAACAGCAGGATCAGCAATCCATACATCCCCCAGTAACAACAATGCAACCCGATGATGGCGGCCCTTCTCATGACTATCCTTTTTCCTTTCGCGTAATATAAAGAATATATGCCAATCCGATGAAAAGCAGAGTATAGCCCGCCGCCCAGTAATGCGTGTGGAACTTCGTAGCAGCCGCCCCCATGAAATTATAGGCACTGTAAGTATAAGGGATCCAGTAGCCGTGCCGCCAGTGGACGGCGATCATCGACGCGACGTAAAGCCCGAGCCCGGCGCCCAGCGGGATCAAAAAATTGCGAAACTGCAGGCTGAGCAAATATTGCAAGGCCACGACCGGCAGGATATCGAGAAAGAACCGGGCGCTGCCGGCGAGGACGGCGCTCCAGGGAAAGGCTTCAGCCGGCCAGGCAACGCCCTTGAAGAAGAGCCCGGGAACGACACCGGTCAGCCAGATGCCCAACGTAAAAAGCGTGAAGAATTCCACCAGCATCACGAGGATCACCGCCAGCTTGGCGCAAAAGATCGTCGTCAGCGACTGCGGTGTCGTGCACAGCTGCTTCCAGGTATTGTTCCGGAACTCCAGCTGTGTGACCAGGCTGGTGGCGAGCACCACCCCCATAGGCAGCAACAACAGTCCCATCAACTGCCAGTTCCGGCTGTACAAACTTTCCCAAAGATGCGGTTGCTGGTTGGCCGCCGCCAGTGCGCCGGCATCATCGACCCGGGCAACGATCACGATCAGGGGGATCAGCACGCTCCCGATCACCGTGAGCAGCGATGCCGCCGTCCGCTTCTTCTTCAACCATTCGCTCCTGAAACTATCGATAAAGGTGATCATGCGCTTTTCTTTGTGAGGTGGATGAATAAGGTTTCCAGATCGTCGCCGCTTCGGCCTTCCCGCAACGCTTCCAGTGTCCCCTGGAATAAAAGCCGTCCCTTATGGATGATCCCCGCATGGGTGATCAGCTTTTCCATCTCTCCCAGCAGATGACTCGAAACCAGGATCGTCACACCCTGTTGCTGAAGCTGCCGAAACAGCGCCCGCATTTCAATAATTCCTTCGGGGTCGAGCCCGTTTGTCGGCTCATCGAGGATCAGCAAGGCAGGATCATTCAACAACGCAATAGCGATCCCCAGCCGCTGTTTCATTCCGAGCGAGAATTTTGCCGCCTTTTTATTCCCCGTATCAGTGAGCCCCACCAGTTGCAACACCCGACCGATACGTTCCTCGGGACACCGATAGACTTTTTGCAGGACGCGGAGATTTTCCGTAGCCGTAAGTTGCGCATAGACGGATGGGCTCTCGATCAACGAACCCACTCGCGACAGGATTTCAATGCGATGCGCGGCAAAGGGCTTTCCAAAGATGCGGATCTCCCCCTGCTGCAGGTTCAGCAACCCCAGGACCAGCCGCAACGTGGTAGTCTTCCCTGCTCCATTGGGCCCCAGGAAACCATAGATACTACCTGCGGGAACCCGGAGGTCCACCTCGTTCAGCACAGGCGCCTCCCGGGAGAACCGGTGGCTAAGCCCTGCCGTTTCAAGACATAGATTTGACATACTCCAAAAATAGCGGCGGAAACGGCATGCAGGGACGGCATCCTGCCAGCCGGCCCGATGTGTCTGCAACAGGCGGATTTAGTCCTGCGACCGGACCCGCATCGCCGGGTTGAACCAGTTGAAAAGCGCCACCGCGAGGACGATAACGCCATAGGCCGCCATCTGCAGTTCGTCTACCTTCTCTCCAAAAACCGTCAGCGCCAGCACAAAGGACAACACGGGAGTGATGTAGAGCAGAATGCCAACGGTGGAAGACCTCAGCCCCTTCAACGCATACAAGTTCAGCCACAGCGGAAAGATCGTGAGAAAGACTGCGATGATCGAGATCAGGATATAGAAGCGGCTCTCGCCGGGAACGGGACCATGCGCCGAAGGATAAAAAGGCAGGAGCAACAACGCCGCGAAAAGGACCTGCCCGGTCAGCAGCAGAAAGCGGTCGGCGCCATAATCCTTTCGCTGGATAACCAGGTAGATGGCGTAAGAGAAAGCGATGGCAAGACTATAAAGCAGATCAGAGAGGTGATGAAACGACAGCATACCACAACCCGCGGCGCTCAGCAGCACGGCGATCCATTGCCCCCGGGTCAGATGTTCTTTCAGGATCAGCCAGGCAAGAACGGTAGTCAGCACGGGACAGACAAGATAGGCAAAAGCCGCCGCCTTGATGCTGACCTCGTTGGTGACATAGATAAAAAAGAACCAGTTGCCGGTGAGAAAGAAGCCGCCGCCAAAAAGTTGGAACAAAAGGCCTTTTTGCTGCGCGGACGGCAAGGCGGTAAACCGCTGCCTGTTTGCTGTCCAGATCTTCCGCCGAAGAAAAGCACTCACCACAAACAACAGTACAGCACTGAAAAAGACCCGGTAGAACAGGATATCGAGAGACGGATAACCCGAGAGAGGTCGAAGAGCAAGACTAAAAAAACCCCATACGGTAAAGGCGGTTATGGCCGCCAGATAGTGAGTATTGATTCTCATTAATTTAGGGAGATATAAATATTTCTACTATATGTTTCTCTTTACACGATCTGTTTATTATCTTACCGTCAAATTCAATACCTCATGCCGAACCTCTACCCTGGCATTAAACCATCTATTGGTAATGGACGACCGTGTGTCCTTCTGTTCATTGCCTTGTTCCTCCCCTTCCTGGTTTTTGCCCAACCCTCTATTTCCGGCTTCAGCCCTTTGTCGGGACCCGTAGGTTCAACGGTGACCATTAGCGGAAATAATTTCAATGCCACCCCTTCTGCGAATATCGTTTATTTCGGCGGCGTTCAAGCGACCGTTACCGCCGGTACTACCACTTCGCTTTCCGTAACGGCACCGGCCGGCGCCAGTTATCAGCCCATCACCGTGACCACGGGAGGTCTGACGGCTTATTCTGCGCAACCGTTTATCACGACTTTCTCAGACCCCGGGCAATTCAAGCCGGACGCCTTCACGACCTTTTCCAGCTTTTCCACCGACGATTATCCACAAAATATCTTTAACGCAGATTTCAACGGCGACGGCAAGCCCGACCTCGCGGAGGTCAATGACCAGTCCCGAACAGTATCTGTCTATCTGAACACCAGCACGACGGGCAATATCTCCTTCACCCTCGGCTACACTTTTACGCTGCCCAATAATTACATTCCGCTCTCGATCACGGCAGGCGACCTGGATGGCGATGGAAAGCCGGAGATCGTCGCCGGTCTCTTCAGTACCAACAAAATTGCCGTCTTTCTGAATACCTCCGCTTCCGGAACCACGACCTTTTCCAATCCCGTCTACTACGCCTCGGGAACCTACAACACCGCGGTCAAGATCGCAGATTGTAACGGCGACGGCAGGCCGGAAGTGATCGCCTGCGGCGCGGTCAGCAACACGCTTGAGGTCTTTGCGAATTATAGTACGATCGGCAACATCAACCTGGGCGCCAAATATGATTGTCCCCTGGGAGGTAACGTCCGGCCATATAACTTTATCGTTTCGGACGTGGACGGCGACGGAAAACCCGATCTCGTTGCCGTGAATTATTATGCCAATACCGTCTCGGTCTTCCAGAATACGACTACTTTTCCCGGCGGTGCAATGGCCTTCTTCCATGACGGAACTCTCGATTTTTCAGTGGGCAACAACCCGCAGGATCTGACCGTAGGAGATATCGACGGCGACGGGAAACCCGATCTGGCCGTCGTCAACAACAGCGATGCTACCATTTCGCTTTTGCAAAACAGCTCTACTCCGGGTTCTTTCAGTTTTATCCGGGGGACGGACGTCCCTACCGGGACCGTAAATCCCGGCAGCCCCCAGGCCCTGTTGCTGACGGATTTCGATGGCGACGGTAAGCCGGATATTGCCTGCGTCAACCAGTATGATGGTACGGTTTCCATTCACCATAATATCAGCACCGTCGGTTCACTCGCGATGGACGCCAATGTCGATTATTACGCCGGGAGCGTCCCCTGGGCCCTGACAGCGGCCGATCTGGATGGCGATGGGCTACCCGACCTGGCGATCGTCGACAACTCCGGGTCTACCGTGAATTGTCTGCGGAACAAGTCTTCGAACGCGATAAGCATCACCTCGTTCACCCCGACATCGGGTCCTTCCGGTACAGTCGTCACCATCACAGGCTCCAATTTCACCGGTGCCACATCCGTTACTTTTGGCGGTGTCGCGGCGACTTCCTTTACGGTCAATTCGTCAACCTCGATCAATGCTACGGTCGCCAGCGGTGCAACCGGTCTGGTTACAGTAGTAACTCCCGCGGGCTCCGCCAGTCTCGGCACCTTTACCTATGGCGTGCCATCACCGGTGATCCTCGGCTTTACGCCGACATCGGGCTCCCCCGGCACGACGATCACGATCAATGGCAGCCACTTCACGGGCGCGACAAATGTCAGCTTCGGCGGGTCGCCGGCTAACTCGTTCTCCATCGTCTCGGACAACCAGATCACGGCCGTCGTAGGCAACGGCGCCACGGGTAACGTCATGGTAAAGACCGGACCCGGCAGCGGGACCCTCGGCACCTTTACCTACATTCCGCCGCCCGTCTCGATCACTTCCTTCAGTCCGCAATCCGGAACCACCGGGACCACAGTGGTCATCAAAGGACACGGCTTCGTGTCGACCCAGAACGTCACCTTTGGCGGCACGGCCGCTTCATCGATCACGGTCTATGGCGACACCTCCATCATTGCTGTTGTCGCGGATGGCGCAACGGGTGATGTCGCGGTCATCGGCACCAGCAACACGGATTCCAAACCTACATTTACCTATACGCCTCCTCCACCTCCGCCGCCTTCCAATCTGATCCAGATCTCGTCCTTCACGCCTATGAGCGGCGGCACGGGCGATACCATTCATATTTATGGTTCCGGGATGACTACCGCTAACAGCGTCACTTTCGGCGGCACCGGCGCCCTCCGATTCCTGGCCTATAGCGATGTCGAGATAATCGCCATCGTCGGCGCGGGCTCCACCGGGTTCATCAAAGTGGCCAATAGTACCACGTCCGATTCAATGCGCCTCTTTACCTATGTTTATGACTCGACAAAAACGGCTCCCCCTTCCTTCCAACTGATCCAGTTCAACGGGACCTTCGCCGGAAACAACAGTCCGGTGCTCCAATGGCAGGTCAGAAATGATGGCAGCATCTCGAACTATGTCGTGGAGCGTAGCAGCGACAGCGTCTTGTTCAGCGTCATCGGTTCCGTCAAATCGACAAGGACCAACGGCTCCAGTCATTCCTACACCTATAAGGATAATGATGCCAGCTCCGGAACGAACTGGTATCGCCTGAAGATGCAGGACACCACGGCCGCCTATAGCTATAGCGGAAAAATAAAGCTCCAGCCTGTTAGTCAGCAGATGCCGGTGTATCCCAATCCGGTGAAATACGGGTTCTTCTATATCGACATTCCCGACGTCAATACCACCTCACAGGTACGGGTAGTAGATATGTCTGGGAAACAATTGCAGCTCGTCATTATCCCGCCGGGAACCATCCAGGCCCGTATCAATGTGCCGGGGCTGGCTGCCGGCACCTATCGGATAAGCTGGACCAATGGAAAACGAACGGCCTCCACTACAATCCTGATCTTACCTCAATAAAAAAAGCCGGGCGAACGCCCGGCTTCCTTATTTCTTCCATTTCCAGTTGCGAACTTCCGGCAGATCGATCCCCTCTTCCCGGATATAGTTCCAGTGACGGATGCGCATGTCCTGCATCTCCTGCTTCAGGTAAGCAGCCCGCTGCCCCAACTGCGGCAGCCGGTCGACGACATCCATCACGAGATGGAACCGGTCCATATCGTTGAGAACGGTCATATCGAAGGGCGTCGTAATAGTCCCCTCCTCCTTGTATCCCCGCACATGGATATTTGGATGATTCATTCGCCGGTAGGTAAGCCTGTGGATCAGCCAGGGATAGCCGTGGTATGCAAAGATCACCGGCTTGTTTTGAGTGAACAGCTGATCGAAATCCGCATCGCTGAGCCCATGCGGATGTTCCGTCTGCGGTTGTAGTTTCATCAGATCGACTACATTGACCATCCTGATCTTCAGCTCCGGCAGCTCATGCCGCAGGATCGAAATGGCGGCCAGGATCTCGAGCGTCGGTACATCGCCCGCCGCCGCCATCACCACGTCGGGCTCCGCATCCTGGTCATTGCTGGCCCATCCCCAGATGCCGGCCCCCCTGGTGCAATGCACCACCGCCTCCTCCATCGTCAGCCACTGCGGCGCCGGGTGCTTGCCGGCCACGACGACATTGACGTAGTGCCTGCTCCGCAGGCAGTGATCCATGGTAGACAGCAAACAATTGGCGTCAGGCGGTAAATACACCCGCACCACCTCGGCCTTCTTATTTACGACATGATCGATGAACCCCGGGTCCTGGTGCGTAAATCCATTATGGTCCTGCCGCCAGACATGCGAAGCCAGCAGATAGTTCAGGGAAGCGATCTTTCGCCGCCATTCGAGGCCCCTGGTCACCTTCAGCCATTTTGCATGCTGGTTGAACATGCTGTCGACGATATGGATAAAGGCTTCATAACTGTTGAACAGCCCATGCCTCCCCGTCAGCAAATAACCTTCCAGCCAGCCCTCACACTGATGCTCGCTGAGCACTTCGATCACCCGGCCTTCGGCGGCGAGATATTGATCCTGTGGAAGGATCGGCTCTTCCCATTGGCGGTTGGTCGCCTGAAAGACCGCATCCAGTTTATTCGACAGCGTCTCGTCGGGTCCGAAGATGCGGAAGTTGCGCTGCTCCGCATTTTCCCGGATGACATCGGCGAGAAACCCGCCCAGGAAAGTCGTATCCGAGGCCTCTACTGCCCCCGGGCTGTCCAGCTTTACGGCGTAGTTGCGGAAATCGGGCATCCTCAGATCCTTCAGCAGCAGACCGCCATTGGCATGCGGATTCGAGCCCATCCTTCTGTTCCCCACCGGCGCAAGCTCGGCCAGCTCGGGCCGCAAAGCTCCATTTTCATCGAACAATTCCTGCGGCCGGTAGCTCAGCAACCATTCTTCCAGCTGTCGCAGCCGCTTCGGATCGGCGTCCGGTTTGAGGATCGGCACCTGGTGACTACGAAAAGAACCTTCCACCGGAAGTCCGTCGATCATCTTCGGCCCCGTCCACCCCTTTGGAGAGCGAAGGACAAGCATCGGCCACCGCGGCCGCAGGGTACCGGTGGACGGATCCATTCCGCCGGAAGCTGCCGTCTCGCGGATGCTTCGGATATTTTTTACGATCGTGTCGAGCGTCTCCGCCATGGCCCGGTGCATAACACCCGGCTCGGCACCTTCCACAAAATACGGCTGCCAGCCATAACCCAGCATCAGATGTTCCAGCTCCTCCCGCGTCATCCGCGCGAGCACCGTGGGATTGGCGATCTTATACCCGTTGAGATGCAGTATCGGCAACACTGTGCCGTCGGTCACGGGATGCAGGAATTTATTCGAATGCCAGGCCGTCGCCAGGGCACCCGTCTCCGCCTCGCCGTCGCCGATGACACAGGCGACCGTCAGACCCGGATTGTCGAAGACTGCGCCAAACGCGTGGCTGAGAGAATAACCCAACTCACCACCCTCATGAATGGACCCTGGACATTCCGGCGAGACATGACTGGGGATGCCGCCGGGGAAAGAGAATTGCTTGAACAACCGCTGCAACCCCGCCTCATCCCGGCTGATATCGGGATAGATCTCACTGTAAGTCCCTTCCAGGTAGGTGTTGGCCACCAGCGCGGGCCCGCCATGTCCCGGCCCTGAAACATAGATCATGTCCAGATCATACTGCCGGATCAGCCGGTTGAGATGCACATAGATGAAATTCTGCCCCGGCGTAGTCCCCCAGTGCCCGAGTAACAGGTGCTTGATATGTTCGGGCGCCAGCGGCTTGCGGAGCAGCGGATTGTCCCGAAGATAGATCTGTCCCACGGACAAATAATTCGCGGCGCGCCAATAGGCATCCATCAATTCCAGGTTCATAAAAATAGGTTTAACTTAAGAACTTTTTTACTGTACTCGCGATCATCCATTCCTCATTTGTGGGAATCGCATAGACGCCCACCCGGGTATCCTCCGCTGAAAGAAAGAGATCGTTGTGCGCATTGGCCCGCTGGTTCAGCTCGACTCCGAGATAACCAAGTCCCGAACAGATCCGGCTCCGGATCACCGGTGAGCGTTCGCCGATGCCGCCGGTGAAGACGAGGGTATCCAGCCCGCCGAGCGCCGCAGAAAAGGCGCCGATGGTCTTCTTCACCTGGTAGCAGAAAAGGGCCACAGCATCCGCCGCCCGCGGATCACTGCTCTCCTTTTCCAACAGATCCTGCATGTCCGGGCTCGTTTCCGACACCCCCAGCAAACCGCATTCCTGGTTGATCAGCCGGCTGAACTGTCCGGCGCTCAGCCCTTCCCGGTCCAGCAACCACCACCACACTCCGGGATCAAGATCCCCCGGCCGGGTTCCCATAACCACACCCCCCGCGGGAGTAAATCCCATCGTCGTATCGACGCTGACGCCTTCTTTTACAGCAGCAAGACTCGCGCCACTACCTAAATGCGCGAGGATCACCGCTCCATTGGCGACGGGAGCCCCGGCTATCCGGGTCAGCTCGCCCATAATATAAGTATACGAGAGTCCATGAAAACCATAGCGCTCGACCCCTTCCGCCTCATACCGCCGCGGGATGGGTAGCAGCCTGGCGACCCTCGGCAGGCGGCTGTGAAAGGCCGTGTCGAAACAGGCGATCTGCGGCGCCCCGCGATACCGGTCGCGAAACAGCCGGATCAGCTCGATCTCGCCGGGTAAATGATCGGGATCATAGGAACTGATCCGCTGCAACTCCGCCAGCAACGCGTCATCCACCACCGCCGCCTGCCGGTGCTGAAGTCCGTGAACCACCCGGTGCCCAACGGCCGCCGGCGGCTCGCCTATCTGCTGCTGAAGCCAGTCGGCCAGGAAGGCTGCAGCTTCGGCAACTCCGGAAGCATTCACGGGCATTTTATCCTTTTTATTATTTCGACTGTCCGTAAACGTTAGTTCCGTTCCGGGAAGACCGATACGCGTGATCTTTCCGGAAAGCCATTGAACTGGCGGGTTACCATCGCTGTACAGGGAAAACTTGATGCTGGATGATCCGCCGTTGACAGCCAGAATATTTTTATTTTCCTTATTCATTATTTACTTAAAGTTAGCTACCTTAGGCCGTTCTTTTAGATGGATTGCACCATATCATTGTTAAGTTATCAACAAATGAAAAAACAGTTTGTTCTTGTCGCCAGCCTGGCGATCCTCTTTTCCGCATGTCAAACAAAAAGCGATTATGACAAGATCCTCAAGGATCCCAACCTGTATTGCGCGACTGTCCATGAGTTGAATACGGTCGTAATGGGAAATAATTTCGGGCCGATCGTCGCGTCCCGGAACTATATGTATGCGGCGGTAGCCGGCTATGAGTGCATCGCCGGCGGCTATCCGGATCGCTTTGTTTCGATGTCGGGGCAACTCCACGGCCTCGGTCCCATCCCAAAGCCGGATACGGCCACCCAAAAGATCGATTTCGAGCTGGCGGCCTTATTGGCCTATTGCAAACTGGGTGAAGCCGTCACCTTCCCCGAAGGAAGCATGCGCGCCTACGTAGATAGTCTTAAGACGCTGGCCAGGGATCATGGCATGTCCGCAGGCATGCTCGCGGCCACCATCGCTTATTCCGATACCGTGGCCGCCACCATCAAGGCCTGGTCGAAAAAGGACCACTATGCAGAAACCCGTGGCGCCCCCGAGTACATGGTCAACGATTCCCCCGGCAGATGGGTGCCTACTCCCCCGGCCTATACGCCCGCCATGGAACCCCACTGGCGCGAAATCCGTTATCTCGCCATGGATAGTGTTCAGCAATTCATGCCGCATCCCCCGTATAAATTCGACGTGACGGACAAAAAGGCCCCGTACTACCAGGAAGTAAAGCTCATCGAGAGCAAAGGCGATAGCCTCACACCCGAAGAGACATGGATCGCCGATTTCTGGGACGACAATCCGTTCAAATTGAATGTCTCCGGCCACCTGATGTTCGGAACGAAAAAATTCTCGCCCGCCGGCCACTGGATGAGCATCACCGGCATTGCCGCTCAAAAATCCGGCGCCGACTTTCAAACCACCGCGGCAGCCTACGCCAAAACAGCCGTGGCGCTCTTCGACGCCTTCATCCAATGCTGGAACATAAAATATACCTACAACACCCTGCGTCCCGAAACGGCCATCAATAAATATTTCGATGCGAACTGGCGGCCCCATCTTCAGACCCCGCCCTTCCCGGAATACACCTGCGGCCACTGCACTATCTCGGCTTCCGCCGCGGAAGCGCTGACCAGCGTTTTCGGCGACAACTTCGCCTATACCGACACCACGGAGCTGGAATTCGGCATCAAGAGCCGGAGCTTCACTTCCTTCCGGCAGGCCGCGGTAGAGACCGCGAGCTCCCGTTTCTATGGCGGTATTCACTACAAATATTCCACGGAGGTCAGTCATGATATGGGCGAGCAGATCGGCCGCCTCGTGGCCGACCGCATCAAACTAAAGAAATAACAAAAGAAATAACAAAAAGCCCCGCCGGATGGCGGGGCCTTTTTGTTATTTTAAGGCAAAAGCATAGTATTTCCCGCCAAACGGTCCTCCCCTGCCGCCGCCATCGGCAATCACGACATACTGCTTCCCATCCACGGAATATGTGACAGGTGTTGCAAAAGCGCCCGCCGGGAGCTGGTACTCCCACAAAATCTTCCCCGTCTTTCGGTCAAAGGCGCGAAACTTGCCATCAGGCGTTCCGCCGATGAAGAGCACACCGCCTGCCGTCACCAGCGGACCGCCATAAGACGCCGTACCCGTCACCGGTATTCCTTTCTTCGACAACTCCGGGTATTCCCCAAGCGGCACGCGCCATAGATATTCCCCCGTATTCAGGTCGATGGCGTTGAGCGTTCCCCAGGGTGGCTTCACCCCGGGATATCCGTCCCCGTCGGTAAAATTCTTCCAGACCTTGATGACATATTCGGATTGATAAGGAAATTCCGCTGCCGCTGCGCCGCCCCCTTTGCCCGTCCTGGCGACCACATCCCCGCTATGTTCATTTCGCGCCTCCGGCATTGCCCATGGCCGCAGCAGATAATCGGCTATCGCTTTGCGGTCTTCCGCCGAAAGCGTCGGGAAAGAAGGCATCTTACCGCTGCCGCTGGCTATCAGTTTCTGAATATCTTCCGCCCCCCGCCGCGTCCGCGTCAGATCGGGATATTGATTCGGGCTTCCCCTCCGGTCACGGCCATGACAGGCCGAGCAATTGGTCAGGTAAAGCGCATTGCCCCGCGATACCCTGGCCAGCGCCTTCTCCCATTCGACTAGCGAGAACAACTGAAGATCCCAAAAATCTTCATTGGCGTTCTGATACAAAATGCCGTCGGGATCGGTCGCATTACCACCCCATTCCGCACCGCCGCTATAACCCAGCAACAGCGAACCGACAGAATCGGGCGGCAGGAATTTATTGTAAGGCCGTTTGATCTCGCGGAATCGCTTCTCGGCCACCGCATGTGCCTCCGGCGTCAGATCGGTCAGGTCGGTATCAGTAAGGGTCTGTCGCGACAAGGGTGCAGGTTTCACCGGATATCGCTGTGTTGGCCACGGATGCTCGCCCGGCAACCCAACGACAGGCACCGCCCGCTCTTCCACCGGAAACAGCGTTTTGCCACTGTCCCGGTCGAGCACATACACCAACCCGTCCTTGGTCGTCTGCACCAGCGCGTCGATCGATCTTCCCTCACGCTTCACCGTCACAAGATTCGGCGGACAGGGAAGATCCCGGTCCCAAAGATCATGATGCACCGTCTGATAATACCAGGCCAGCCGGCCAGTCCCTGCATGAACAGCCACGATGCAATTGGCAAACAGGTTCTCCCCGGCTCTTGCTCCCCCATAAAAATCAGAAGAGGGGCTACCGGTACCAAAGTAAACCAGGCCCCTCTTCTCGTCGACGACCAACCCTCCCCAACAGTTGGCGCCACCGATCTTTCGGTAGCCGTCAGGCGGCCAGGTCTCATATCCTTTTTCACCCGGCAGCGGGATCGTATGGAATGTCCATTTCAACTTTCCCGTCGGGATATCGAACGCCCGCACATGCCCGGGAGCGGCATCCCCCCCTTCGGAGACACTGCTGCCGATGACAAGCGTATTTTTGTAAATGACCCCGGGTGTGGTCGCGGTGACCATTAATTGATCGACAGGATGCCCGAGTCCTTCAGCAAGTCCTTCATGCAGATCGACAATGCCTTTATTGCCAAAACCACTCACGGGCTTTCCGGTTTCCGCGTCGATGGCATAAAGATTGGAGCCCACGCTGTAAAGGATGCGTTTGTCCGACCCCTCCGCCCAGTACAGTACTCCCCGGTTGGTGTTGAAGCGCATCCGCTCATAAGGCGCGGAAAATTTCCAAAGTGGCTTCCCGCTGGCGGCGTCAACGGCAAAAAGCCCCAACGATGGGGTCGTGCCGTACAAAACGCCATCCACCACGATCGGTTGACATTGGATCTCATAGGAGCCTCCGGCAGGATGAGTATTTCCGCTGTCCGCAGCAGCATCATAGGTCCAGGCGACAGCCAGCCCGCCGATATTCTGCCTATTGATCTGGTCCAGCGGGGAATAACGGTTGCCAGCCTTGTTGCCGCCATAAGCCGGCCAGTTGGCGCCGGCATTCGCGTCGACATGATTGGAACGTCCACAGCCGGTCAACAGCAAGACCCCGGCGCCCGTCACGACCAGCGCCAAGGCCCCCGCCATCACCGCACCACCTTGCTTCTCCCCCGCAGACCCTCCCTGTTTCGGTGTCCCGGGTTCCCCCTTACGCTCTCCATCTCCGGGTGGCTTCCGGTGCCAGAAGGACGCCAGCAGTGAACCGGTAATATTCATACAAGGCCCGAAAATCGCCGGAGCGAGCCCCACGGTCGCGATCTTCCCGAGCCCCTTGGCAAGACCCGATGCCAACCCGGCATTCTGCATCCCCACCTCGATCGCCATCGTCCGGCAATCCCTTTCGCTCATCCGGAAAAGACGGCCCGACCAATAGCCCAGGCAATATCCCAGGCAATTATGCGTCAGCACGATCAGGATCAGCAGCGGCCCGATCGTCAGCAGACTGGTACGTCCCGCCGCCGTAATAATTGTAATGATGATCGCGATGGCCGCCATCGACACCTTCGGCATAGCCTTATCCAGCCATTTGGCCTTCCCATGCAGGAAATGATTGAAGACAAGCCCGGCTCCGATCGGGATGATCACCATCTTCATTATGTCCCAGGTCATCGCCGCTACATCGACATGGATCATCTGACCCGCCAGCAATCCCATCAGTCGCGGCGTCAGCAGCGGAGAAAGGAGGGTCGAGACAGCCGTCAGCGTCACCGACAACGCCAGATTGGCCTGGGCCAGGTAGGAGATGACATTCGATGCAAGCCCGTTCGGCGAACAACCGACCAGGATGATGCCGGCGGCGACCTCCGGCGGAAGCCCGCTGATATTGGCCAGCGTATAGCCCAGCAACGGCATGATGAGATAGTGGCTGCAAACCCCGATGACAACACCCTTCGGCTGCTTGATCACCCCGGCAAAATCGTGAACACTCATCGACGTGCCCATTCCGAACATGATGATCTGCAGCAGCGGGGTGATCAGACCAGCCAGCTTGTAACCGCCGATCTCAGTGAAATATTTTGGAAAGCAAAGCGAGATGATCACGGCAGCAATGATCACCAGGGTGTAGGTAAAATCTTTCTTTTTCAATCGTTACTTTTTTAGCTGAATATCCTGTCGTGACTGCGCAGATCATTCCAGTCCGGCGTCGGCGCAAAATAACTCTTATCCTTGGCAGTAAGGTGTTTTTTCACTTCTTCGTCGTTCAATTCGATTCCGAGTCCCGGCGCGGTCAGCGGAACGTTGGCAAACCCTTTGGTGATCAGCGCCCGCCCATCCGTCGTCCTGACCAGGCTTTCCCACCAGGGAACATCGATCGAATGATGCTCCAGCGCCAGGAAATTCTGAGTGGCGGCGGCGCAATGCACATTCGCCATAAAGCTGACGGGTGTACCCGCCTGGTGCATTGCCATCGCGATCCCATGTTCCTCCGCATAGTCGCCGATATGTTTGGTCTCGAGCAGCCCGCCGCTGCTGACCAGGTCGGGATGAATGATATCGACGGCGTGCGCATCGATCAGGGGTTTGAAATTCTTCAGCAGGTAGATATCCTCGCCGGTGAGCGTGGGCGTCTCCAGCGCGTCGGTGATCGTCTTCCACTGATCGGTCCGTTCCCAGGAAACGATATCCTCGAGCCAGGCCAGCCGGTATTTCTCCAGCGCCCGGCCGAGCCGGATGCCATTGTTGAGGTCGAAGTGACCATAATGATCCGTCGAGAGCGGGATGGTATAGCCCACCATGCTCCGGACATTCTCGACGATCCTGGTCATCTCGTCGAATCCTTTGTCCGTGATCTGGATCTGCGTAAACGGATGTTCGGCATTCGCATAGGACATATAATCACCCTGCCATTGGTTGAGCGTCGGTCCCCAGAAATCGGCATTCACAAGCGCCCCCGGAATATCCTTGATCTCGCCGATCCCCAGATCCATTTTTAGCCAGGTATACCCCTGCTCCTCGAGCCGGTACCGGATCAGCTTTCGCTGTTCTTCCGGCGATTTTGCCTCGGGGGTATCGGCATACAACCTGACCTTATCCCGGTAGCGTCCGCCCAGCAATTGCCAGCACGGGATATTATAGGCCTTGCAGCAAAGATCCCAGAGTGCCATCTCCACCCCGCAAACGCCCCCCGCCTGACGGCTCGGCCCGCCGAACTGCCTTATCTTTTTGAAGATCATCTCTACATTACAGGGATTCTCGCCGAGGATGCGGCTTTTCAACATCAGCGCATATCGTTCGTCAGCGCCGTCCCGCACCTCCCCAAGCCCATAAATGCCCTGGTTGGTGTCGATCCGGATAATGGCCGTCCGACCCACATTCTGCACCACCGCATAGCGCATATCGGTAATTTTGAGATCGGAGGGCGCCGAATTCCGCCGGACATTCCGCGTGGTATGCGCAACCCGGTCCTCGAAGGAAAGACTGCCCAGTCCGCTGAGCGCGAACCCGCCCAGCGCTGCGTTTTTCAGAAAGCTTCTTTTATCCATGGATCAAATAATTAATAATTTCGTTCCCTCAGATAATCGTCCAGCTCTTTCTTCGTCATCGGCAGTTTGCCGGGATAATGGTTCAGCCAGTCCAGGAAATCCTTTTTGATCTCTTCCGTCCACTCACTGTCGATCTGCCCGGTGAGATATTTCTTTTCCCGAAGCCGCTGATGGCCGAATTCGTCCCGCAACTGGGTCACCTCGGACGTGATCACCACCTCCTGGCAGAGATAGGCGGGAATAAAAATGACCCCGAACTTGTTGGCCAGCACGACATCGCCCGGTAAGACCGTCGCCCGGCCGACCCTGATGGGCTGGTTGATCGAAGACAGCATCATCTGTGAGATATAAGAAGGATCGGAACCCTTGACCCAACCATTAAAACCCTTTATCTCGCTAAGCCCCGCCATGTCCCGCACACTTCCATAGAAGATCACCCCCCGGTGCGAATGCGCATAAATGGAATTCCCCAAATTATCGCCGATAAGCGTCCCATCGGCCATTTTCTCGTAACTATCCGCAACATAGATGTCCCCGTCCACCAGGATATCGATGGGCCACGAGTTTGTCCCGCCATGCTGACCACGGCCCTCCGCCTTTCCTTCCGCCCGGATCAGGCTGTCGAAATCAGGCCTCAACGGCATATACTGCGCCGTCACCACGCGACCGGTCATTGCACTATCCGGATTCACAACCTGCCAGTTGCCCTCAAACTGGTTTTGATATCCCCTGTTCCGCAGGACGCCCCAGACATCTTCCAGACCCAACGTCTTTAGCCGCCGGAGCAGATCGTCAGCCACCTTGGGCCGGCCGTCCGGGAACCGCTCCCCCTTCCATCGGGAAGTAAGCGCCTTGATGTACTCCGGCGATGCCGCCACGGTCTGAGCCATACTGCTAAAACAGCTAAAAAAAATAAGCGCGGAAAAGAGAAGCCTTTTGTTCATATGCTGTGCGATTGTTTACTGACTGCTTCCATCAACCCCCGGATATATCCGTTGGCATAAAGGGTACCGATGCTGCTGTACCCGGGGAACGAATTGCTGTCCTCGGCCATGGTCGGTACATGGTCCGGGCGGATCGGCCCCCGGAAACCGATCTCGTAATAGGCCTTCATCGCCTCAAACATATCTATCTGCCCCTCATCGTGAAACGTCTCTTCAAATTTATATTTTCCTCCCCGAACATTGCGAAAATGTACAAAATGAATCACCTTCCGCTTACCCAGTTCCCTGACAAGGCTGGGAATGTCCGCCCCCATCAGCGAGAAATTGCCCTGGCACATCGTAATTCCATTGTTCGGACTCGGAACCAGGTCCAGCATCCGCTTGAAATTATCGACGGTGGTCATGATCCGCGAAATGCCCCTAATCTGGTCGACCTGGGGATCGTCAGGATGCATCGCCAGCTTGATCCCGGCCTTTTCCGCCTCCGGCACCACGGCCTTGAGGAAATATTCGAGGGTCTTCCACAACTGCTCCTTCGATACCACTCCATACTCGGTCGGCGGCAGGTCTTTCGCCGCATCGTTGTCGAAAGCCGTGACAAGCGCACCGCCCCGGCCCTTCTTCGCATTATCCGTCCGGTACCAGCCGATCACCGGCATCCAGTTGTAACAAATGGTATCGATGCCTGTTTTCGACAGGTTGTGCATGAACGTTATAAAATTCGCGATCTCTTCATCGCGCCCGGCAAGTCCGAGTTTTGTTTTTTCACCCAACGCCGGTGGTCCCTCCACAACCGTCATCTTCAACCCCTGGTTATCCCATGCGTTCTTCACCGCCTTTACGGCATCCAGTTCCCAGGGCTTCACATCATTCAATCCAACCATCCTGGGGTTGATCCCACCCACGGCGCCAAGCACATCCATCTGCCGGCATAATGCGATCTTATGCTGATTGAACCCGTCAAAATAGGCCTCCGACATTTGCATCCCCGCATCGCGTACGATGGATTTAATAGTTCCGGGAACGTTCCCGGAACGAGGCAAAACTGTGCGCGCAGCGTTGGCTACGCTTTCACCTCCAGCAAGCGCCGATGCAACTACAGCAGTCTTGCGAATGAATTCCCTCCGGTTGGATTTCATGCTGAGTATTTTTCTAAAGATAGTTGCAAAAAATTTGCAAAACGCGAATCACTTAGAAAAGGATAAAATAGTATTACAGAAGTTGCGGATATCTTTCGAAATTTAACTTGTCATCCTAACAATTAAATTCAGCTTGCTTATGCCAAAACACTCCTGCAACACAGGTGCGGGGACTCCTTTGTTTCGACTGCTTCATTTTTTTATCGCCTCCCTGCTGATCTTTTTTATTAATACTTCCGCATTCGCCCAGTCCAGACCAGTGACGGGCAAAGTTGTTGCCACCGAGAACGGAACCGATCTGCCCGGTGCGACCGTAAAGGTCAAAGGTGGAAGTGCCGTTGTGGTCACCGGTTCGGATGGATCGTTTACGATCAATGCCGGTCCGAACGACATTTTGACCATCACAATGGTAGGGTATTCCCCGTTGGATGTTCCCGTCGACAACCGGACGACCATCAATGTCAGCCTGATCACGGATCCCCGTTCCCTGCAAGGGGTGGTCGTGATCGGTTATGGTGTCTCCAAACGCAAAGACCTGACAGGTTCCGTAAGCAGCGTAACCTCGGAACAGATCTCGAAGACGCCGATCACCTCCGCGGAACAAGCGCTTCAGGGCCGGGCAGCCGGTGTCCAGGTAGTCAACAACGACGCGGCTCCCGGCGGCAACACAAGCGTGCTCATCCGGGGGATCGGCAGTCTGGCCAGCGGCGGTAATAATCCGCTGTATGTAGTCGACGGCTATCCGACGACCGGCGGGATCAACAATATCAATCCCAACGATATTGCTTCGATGGATGTATTGAAAGATGCATCGGCGACAGCCGTCTATGGTATCCGCGCTGCCAACGGCGTCGTGATCGTTACCACCAAGCGCGGCCTGAAAGGCAAGACCCAGGTATTTTATGATATGTATGAAACAGTTCAGTCCCGGCCAAAACAATACAACCTGCTGAATGCCCGGCAATGGGCTACCCTCTCGAATGAGGTGGAAGCAGCGGACTCGACCCATTCCTATCACGGACTGGCGATCTGGCACACCCCGGACGCACTCCACAGCGTCGACTGGCAGAAAGCGATCTATCAGTCGAGTCTGACGCAAAACTACAGCGTCGCCATCCGGGGCGGGAACGACAAGATGCAATCCGCTTTTTCCTTCGGCTATTATGATCAGAAAGGCATTGCGCTCCGCAGTTACTTTAAGCGACTTACTGCCGGACTGAACCTGGATTACCAACCCGTCAAATGGCTCAGGTCCTCCACCAGCATCAAATATGCCTATCAGGATGCCGTGAATCCCTGGTCGGTAAATTCCGGATCCCAGGGATCGCTCTTCCAACTGGCAGTCAACCCGCCCACACTCGACAGCGGTAACCGCGCGACCTATCAGATCAAGGATGGAAAAGGAAACTATGGTTTTTACAACCCGGTAAATTCCAACGTCTTCAAATTCAACAACCCGGTCTATACGGTGGAGACGGATCAATTTAAGAACATCACGAACTTCCTCCTCGCCAACACCTCGCTCGAAGTGTCGCCCATCGAAGGGCTCCGCCTCAAGACGAATGCGGGGTTGAACATCAGCGACAATTCCAATTCCTTCTTTCAACCCGAGGACAACCGGGCCAACATTCAATACCCCGGATCGATCGTGGCCAACGCCAATTACCACCAGGGCATGAATGATCTTTTTGAATGGGTCTGGGAAAACACGGTGGCCTACGACAGGACATACGGAAAGCATAGCATCAATTTCGTCGGCGGCGTTTCGGCGCAAAAGACAACCAATACCCTGATGGGCGCCGGTGGTATTCCGCCGAATAACGTGATCCGCGATCTTGGGCAGCTGAGCAACCTCACCTTCGACAAGTTCGGAAACGGCCAGACCGTGGCAACCCTCGCTTCCCAATTCGCCCGGCTGACCTATCAGTTTGACGACCGGTATATCATTACGGGTACCATCAGACGGGACGGCTCCTCGAAGTTCGACACGGGCCACCAGTATGGTGTCTTCCCATCCGGAGCAGTTGCCTGGAAAATAAAAAATGAAGCATTTATGCAATCGATAACATGGTTGTCCGACCTGAAACTGAGAGGCAGCTATGGCCATATCGGTAACCAAAGTGCTATCGGGCTCTTCCAGTACCAGGCTCTGTATGCGGGGAACTTTCCCGCCAACCTGAACGGCGGCGGCAACGACAACCTGGGTTATCCTTTCAATAAGATCTACCAGAACGGTATTGCACAAAGCCAGCCCAACAACCCCAATCTGAAATGGGAAACCGATATTCAAACGGACATCGGCCTGGACGCGGCCTTCCTCGACGGCGCGCTTACATTCACTGCCGACTGGTTCAATCGGGATTCGAAGGACTTTCTCCTGACCCTCGCAGCGCCTGCGCAGACCGGGTACAACTATATCACCCGGAACGTGGGCAGCATGAATAATAAAGGCGTCGAATTCGCGGCCAGCTACCACGGCAACAAAGGCCGGGATTTTCAATACGGTATTACCGCAACGGTATCAGCGATCAGGAATAAACTGACGAGCATCGCCTCCGGAACGAGCTTCGTTTCGAACTTCGGTGGCCTCGCCCTGACAGGCCAGGGATGGGACGAGTTCTCGAGGTCGTATGTGGGTGGACCGATCGGCGAGTTCTATGGGTACAAATCGATCGGCATCTTCCAGTCCCAGTCCGAGGTCAAATCCCTGAACCAAAAGGCGCCGGGCGGCATCTATTACCGGGCGGCCACCAGTGCGGGTGACCGGCATTTCGCGGATATCAACGGTGACGGGATCGTCAATGCCGACAGCGATCGCGTAAAGCTGGGTAATCCCCAACCCAAATTCTTCGGTGGTCTCACGCTCGACGCGTCCTGGAAGGCCTGGGATATCAATCTGTACTTCTACGGAGTCTTTGGCAACAAGATCCTGAACTATATAGAAAGCGATCTGGAGACTTTTCAGAAACGCGGTTCGGAGGGCGTCGAGAATGTCAGTGTGGATTATTACAACAACCACTGGACACCCGGTCATCCTTCCAACAAATACACCCGGGCGCTGGCCAATGACGATAACACGCTGAACAGCGTACCCAGCAGCGCGTTTGTGGAGAACGGTAGTTATTTGAAATTGAAGAACCTGACCATCGGCTATACCCTACCGGAAGCCCTTTCAAAGAGATTCTCGCTGTCCAGGCTCCGCATCTATTTTTCCACCCAGAATCTGTTCGTGATCACGAAATACCGCGGGCTCGATCCGGAGATCGGCATCCAGTTCGGCAACGCCACTCAGAACGGCGTCGACAACGGAACGTATCCTCCTTCCAGGTCCTATACGTTTGGCCTCGGTATTACATTTTAATTTAAAAGCCTGAAAAATCAGCAATATGAAAAAATGGAAATTGATTGTCATCATATCTGGCTTTAGTGCTTTAATGGTGGTTGTCGCGTGCAAACGCAGCTTCCTGGTGCAGAACAACAGCTTCCAGGGCACTGCGGATGCTACTTTCAATAAGCCCCAGGATGTGATCTCCCTGGTCAACGCCATTTACGATACCTATCAGAACAGCGATCTGCTCAAGAAATGCATCTGGTACCGGGCTAACTTCGGCACCCATGATTTCTTCAACTGGGGGGGTGATGTATTCTGGAATAACTACCAGATCCCGGCTACCTTCGGCGGGATCACCACTTTCTGGAATCAATCCTATATCGGCATTGCCCGTGCCAACGCGGCCTTTGCGATCATCACCTCCACTCAACAAAAGGGGATCATCGACCCCGCCCTGGCAAGCCGCCTCAGGGGAGAAGCTTATTTCCTGCGTGGAATGACCTTATATTATCTGGCTGCCTCGTTCGGTGGTGTTCCGCTGGAGATCGATACCAGCGGGAATGTCAATCTCGGCCTGAAACCGCGCTCTACCCGCGACTCCGTATTCCAGCGCGTCGTCACCGATATGCAGCTGGCTGAAAGTCTGCTCCTCTCAAAAACAAAACTCGCCACTGCCGATCTCGGCCGCGCGACAAAAGGTGCGGCCTATGCCTTCGAAGGCGCCGCCAGGATGTGGTTGAAGGACTATAACGGCGCACTTGCCGCCTTCAATAACACAGAGTTGACCGGCAACTATCATTTGTTGCCCAGCTTCGCGGATGTCAACGAATACGATCATCAGAACAATGACGAGTCCCTGTTTGAAGTTCAGTTCGAGAAAAAGGACGGCGATCCCCAGGACTGGGGCGGCAGCTGGAACCCGCCCGGGGGAGAGATCGCCTGGATCGACGATTTCAGCTGGCCTCAGGAACTTACCGGTCAGGGGTATGACTATGGCAACCCCGCCTTGTGGAGCTCCTATCAGCAGGGGGACAAACGCAGGCTGCTCACCATCTGTGGTCCCGGCGATACCCTGGCCAGCCCGGGCATCGTCAAGGCGATCGGCGGTTTGAAAGGATACTACCAGGTACAGCAGGGTTTTACCAACAACAACCCGATCTATACCGGCGACGATGGCAAGATCCTGAATACCGTCGGCACCCTCACCCGGCCATGGTACGGCGACGACAAACAGCGCACGGGATATTATTGCGCAAAGAAATGGCGGGACCCCAACCTCACCGGCGGCAACTCCAATGCGGCGGGGAAGAGCAATCTCTTTGGCGACCAGAACCAGATACTCCTGCGCTATGCCGAAGTGATCCTCAGCCGGGCCGAATGCAAAGCGCGCACGGGAGATAACGCCGGAGCCCTGGCCGACCTGGCGCTCGTCCGCAACCGGGCATGGGGTGGTACAGCTCCGGCCGTGATGCAGGACAGCGCTAATTTCGACGGCACTCCCGGTGTGCCGATCACCGATCCGCTGCAAATGGTTTTGAGCGAGTACAGGCACGAACTGTCCGGTGAATACTCCGTCTTCTATGACCTGTGCCGGGCCGGCGAAGATGTAGCCGTCAAATTTATCAATAAGGCCAATGGTACCGTGGACGGTAGCTACAACCCCGTCCCCAACCCCGCGCCGGGACCGACTCACGACGGGAAGCAGCATGGGTTATACAACACCAGCCTGACCACCGACAAGTGTCTCCTGCCGATACCCCAATCGGCCAGAGCGCTTAACCCCAATCTGTCCCAGAACCCAGGATATTGATGATCTCGCGGTTCATATTCATGAGCGTATCCCTGTGCTGGCTGGCGGCGTGTCATAACAAGACCTCGCTCTTCGAGAAGCTGCCGCCCTCCCGCACGGGGATCACTTTCAATAACCAGATCACCGAGAACGACTCGATCAACCCGATGGACGTCGTCAACATCTACAACGGCGGTGGCGTCGGCATCGGCGACTTCAACAACGACGGCCTGCCCGACATCTTCCTCACGGGCAATATGGTGCCTTGCAAATTATATCTCAACAAAGGGAATTTTCGTTTCGAGGATATCACCGCCGCTGCCGGTGTTGAAGGTCTGGGAAGATGGGCGCGCGGCGTATCGGTCGTCGACATCAACAACGACGGCCTGATGGATCTCTACATCTGCAATACCATCTACAAGGATTCGCTCCGCCGGCGCAATATCCTCTATGTAAACCAGGGCTTGGGCGCCGATGGTATTCCGCATTTTAAAGACATGGCCGCCGAATACGGCCTCGACATCCACGTCCAATCCACTATGGCCTATTTTTTCGACTACGACAATGACGGTGACCTGGACCTCTATCTCGCCGTCAACGAAGCGTCCAACGGCTATACCTCTTCCGTCTTTAGCAACCGGCACTCCAACACCATCAGCGCCCCCAACAGGGGCCGGCTGTTCCGCAATGACATGGACCCCGGGTCAAAGCATCCCGTCTTTCATGACGTCTCCGACGCGGCAGGGATCAACTACGAAGGATATGGCCATGCCGCCACCATTTGCGATCTCAACAACGACGGCTGGAAGGACATTTATGTTTCGGATGATTTTTTATCCAACAACCTCCTGTTCATCAATAATCACGACGGCACCTTCACCAATAGGGCAAAAGAATACTTCAAGCACACCTCTTTCAATTCTATGGGGCAGGATGTGGTCGACATCAACAATGACGGTCTGCCGGATGTCGTGGAACTCGACATGAATCCGGAAGACAACTATCGAAAGAAGATGATGTCCGCGGCCAACAATACCAACACCTATCAGAACTTCGATCTGTACGGCTACCAGTACCAGTACGTCCGCAATACGCTGCAGTTGAACCAGGGGGCATCCCTCCGGCAAAACGACTCGATCGGTATCCCCGCCTTTAGCGAAATTGGTTTCCAAAGCGGGATTGCTCAGACCGATTGGAGCTGGACACCCCTGATCACCGACTTCGACAACGACGGCTATCGGGACCTGATCATTACCAACGGATTTCCACGCGATGTTTCGGATCATGACTTCATGGCCTATCGCGAAAAGGCCTCCAACCTCGTGAGCAAGGCGCAAATGATCAAACAGATCCCGCAGATCAAACTGCACAACTATGCCTACCGCAATTCCGGCGGGATCAATTTCAGGGATGAAACGGCGGCATGGGGACTGGAAATTCCGACCTTTTCAAACGGAGCCGCCTATGCCGATCTCGATAACGACGGGGCGATGGATCTCATCATCAACAATATCGATGACCCCGCCCTCATTTACCGGAATACCGCCCGCGACAAGGACACGATCAACACTCATTTCCTGCATATCCTGTTTGCGGGCAGTCCGCAGAACCGGAACGGACTGGGCGCTACGGCGGCCATCTACTATGATCATGGGCAACAGCAGGTATTCGACAATAACCCCTATCGCGGTTATTTGTCGACGATTCAGCTGGGAGCTCATTTTGGTCTCGGTCATACGCAAACGCTCGACTCGATCGTCATCCGTTGGCCGAATTCAAAGAAACAGACTTTGAGGAATGTCCGGTCCGATCAGGTGCTGACCGTAAAGATCGCCGACGCGACCGGGTCTGTTGACCCCGGGCAGCCGGTCTTGGCCTCGAATGCGCTGTTTCGGGAGATCACGGATTCCGCAGACTTGAACTATAAGCATAAGGATGTTGAATTCATCGATTTCAATGTCCAGAATTTGTTGCCCCACAAGCTATCTGAATATTGCCCGGCGCTTGCGGCGGGTGATCTCGATGGCAACGGCCTCGACGACCTGGTAATGGGCGGCAACTCCTATACCCATGCGCAGCTGTTCCTGCAGCAGCCCAATGGGCGGTTCGTCCAAAAAGACCTGCTGCCCGGAGCCCCGATGGCCTCCTCCTATACAAAGGACGAAGGATTGTTGTTATTCGACGCCAACGGAGATGGCAGACCCGATCTGTACATCGCGAGTGGTGGATACAAGAGTCCGGAAGGCAGCGAGGACTATCAGGACCGGCTCTACATCAACGACGGGAAAGGCAACTTCCATCAGGACTCCGCGGCATTGCCTCTAAACCATACCAGCAAGTTATGCGTCAGGGCCATGGACATCAATAACGATGGGAAATTGGATCTTTTCGTGTCGGGCCGGGTTGACCCGGGTCATTATCCCAGGGCGGTCGGCAGTTTTATCTTCCGGAACGATGCCTCCAATGGTCACGCAAAATTCACCGATGTGACGGGGGAGGTGGCGCCTGCACTGAAAAAGATCGGGATGGTCTGCGATGCGTTGTTTACTGATTTCGATGGCGATGGCCAGACCGACCTGATCGTGGTGGGCGAATGGATGGCAGTCACTTTCCTGAAAAATGTCAACGGCAAATTCGCCGACGCGACTCCCGCTTCGGGTGTGGGTGACAAATTGGGCTGGTGGAACTCCATCGTTGCCGGAGATTTTCGCCATACGGGCAGGATGGACTATATCGTCGGGAATGTCGGTCAAAACACGCTGTACCAGGCCAGCGACAGCTTTCCGGTGTGTATCACGGCGAAGGATTTTGACAAGACCGGGAATTTCGTCGCCATCCCCTCGCTCTATCTAAAGGATCTCCATGGCGGGAAGAAAGAATTTCCCGCCTTTGGCCGGGACGATATTGCCAAACACTGGAGCAGCATCAAGAAGCGGTTTCCCAACTTCAAACCCTTCGCCCTGGCCACAATGGATGAGGTGTTGACGCCCGAACAGCGTGAAGGTGCCCTTCGGTTAAAAGCCAATACGCTCCAGTCCTGCTATCTCAGAAATGAGGGCGGCGGGAAATTCACCCTGATCCCCCTGCCCGCCATGGCGCAGGTGTCAATGCTCAACGGAATGGTAGTCGACGATTTCGACGGCGACGGTAACCTGGATGTGCTCATCAGCGGGAACGACTATGGCACCGAGGTTGGCGTCGGCCGGTATGATGCGCTGAATGGCCTGCTCCTGAAGGGCGATGGCGCCGGGGGATTTACTCCGCTGAGCATCCTTCAAAGCGGGGTCTATATTCCGGGGGACGGCAAGGCCCTGGTAAAGTTAAGAGCCGCCGGTGGGCGCTACCTGGTGGCGGGGAGTCAATATCGGGATGCCTTGAAATTGTTAGCGCTGAAAAAAACGGTCAGGACCATTCCCGTCGCTCCCGATGACCGGAGCGCTCTCATTCGATTCAAAGACGGCAGGGTGCAAAAGGAGGAATTCTATTTTGGCTCTTCGTTTCTTTCGCAATCCGCGCGATTCATACCCGTCGATTCGGCATTCGCCGAAGTGACGATCACCGATCGTACCGGACGAACACGAAAGGCGCTCTGATCGCCCTCGATTTTAAGCGCACTGCCCTACCCTCAAAGATGCGGCGGCCCCGGCTTATTCGGAGCCTCGAACGGATTACACCCACGCACACGCAATCTTCGGCGATATACTTTGTCGCCGCTCGTAACATAGAGTACGTCGAACCCAGGCCCGCCAAAACAACAATTGGACGCCTGGCCCGACGGCACAGGCAGTATCGCATTCACGCGCCCCAGGGGGTCGAGCACCTGGATGCCAAGCCGGGTCGCCACATACAGCCTGCCCGCAGTGTCGCATTTCATTCCATCCGGCCAGGCCGTCTCTGAATTATCGGGTGCATGCAGCCAGCCCCATCGTTGCTTGTTCGCCAGGCTCCCGTCCGGCCGGATCGTATAGATCCACACCCAGTGGGAAGCCGATTCGGCGACATAAAGTTGCGTCTGATCGGGGGTCATAGTAAGCCCGTTGATAAACTTCAACCCGCTGTCGACGGCCAGCTTTTCACCACCCGGCCGGATCAGGACGAGCTTGCTCGGCTTTTCCGAACCATCCGGGACGGTAACATAGACATTGCCGTTACGAAGCACGAGCAGATCGTTACCATTGATGTTGTCGGCAACGACCGACGAGTTGCCGGCGGCGTCATATCGAAGGATCTGCTTTGTCGCGCCCGCTACTTCATACCGGCTGCCATCGGCGGCAAAGCAGGTGCCGCTCGCACGTTTGGCGTCTTTGGAAAAGATCGTACTCTTGCCGTCGGCGGCGACGCGATACGTGATAGAGGCCGGAATATCCTGATAAAAGACATTCCCCGCGGCATCCGCCGCCGTGCCTTCCGTAAATCCATATTTCTCACCGACCAGTTCCCAGTCCTGACCGGGGATCAGGATATCTTTCAGGGTTTGGTTGGCGGAGCCGCCCATTACAACCGGCTGCGGCCAGTCCTTCCAGAGCCAGCGCATCGCGTCGGGAAAAAGCGAGGTGCCCTGAGCGCCGCTATGCGCCCCTTCCCCCCAAACATGATTGACCTCATAACCGCCGAACACGAGTGCGCGTTCCATCATCTGGTTCGCCATCCACCAGTCACCGCCATAGATATTATTGTCATGACTGCCGTCCTGTAAGAAGATGCGCAGCTGCCGTGGCTCATACTTGCGGATCAGGCTCGGATAGCGATCGCCGCCGCGCAAAGCGACATAGGTTCCGATGGCGCTGAATACGCGCGAGAACTCATGCGGCCGCTCCCAGGCAGCGGTAAAGGCGCAGATCGCGCCGCTGCTGCTGCCGCCGATGGCCCGGTCATTTCCGCTGTGCGACAGATGGATGTCGCGGCCATCGCCGGTCTTGTGTTTCTCGACATCCGGAAGGATCTCATCCAACAGGAACCGCGCATAGGCATCGCCGAGCCCATCGTATTCAAAACTCCGGTCAAAGCGGTCGAGCGCTGTCGCCCCATCCCCCGCGATCACCTTGCCGGGCTGGATGAACACACCAATCGTGACAGGCATCTGCCCCGCCGCGATCAGGTTGTCGAACACCGTCGGCGCCTTCCACTGCACTCCGTCCTGGTTGACATACACACAGGCCGGCCGTTCCGGCCGGTATTGCGCCGGCACATAGATCCAATACTCACGCTGCGTGCCCGGAAAGATCGCCGAATGGTCCCACCGGCAAAGGATCAATTCTCCCTTCGGCACCCCGGCATGCTCCACCGATGCCGAATCCACTGGATACTTCTCTGCCGCCGCCTGCGCCAGCACTCCGGTCGGCGCCACGGCGATCACCGCTGCCGTGGAAATGGTAAGGACAATCGTTACAATATTTTTCATATGGAAATCTACAAAAACATCTCCGCAATCTTCCGGACCTTCTCAGCATGCTCCGAACTCCGGAACATCGCCCCCACCGAAATCCCACCCTCCAATAAATAGAATAAGGTATCGGCCAGCGTCTCGTCATCCATCAGCCGCCGATGGTCGGTCTGGCGCACCAGGTCAAAAATGTACTGCCGGAACCGGCCCTTATGCATCTTCACCCTCCGCGCCACCTCCTCATCCTCTCCCGTCTCGGCGGTGATCTTATTAAAATGGCAACCCCGGTACTTTAGCTTCTGCTGCCGCTGGATCCGAAAGTCGAAAAGGGCCAGGATCTTCTCGCGGGGTTCCGCCACCGCCGCCAGGCATCGGTCCAGCTCCACAAACCATTCTTCATGCGTCCGGTCGAGATAGGCAAGCAGGAGCTCGGTCTTGGAAGTAAAATGATTATAGAGAGATGCGCGCGCAATATCCGCCTCTTCGATGATTTGATTGATCCCCGTTACATGGTATCCCTGGTCGTAGAACAGCCGCGAAGCCGTATCCAGGATCCTGTCCTTTACCGCCGATTCCCGCATGAGACGAAGGTAGTCTTTTTATGCAAAACAGACAGTTCGGTCTATTTTAGCAGAAAAAATAAGTGATTACACTAATAAAGGAGGACCATTCTGCGTTATGAGGTCCGGACGAGTATACCCTTATACCATCCATTCCTATGATTGTATCCAACAGTATGCGAAAGAAACTGGCCGTCGGGTGGCTGGTGGTTCTGGCCGTAGGCGTTGCCGTTATTTTTTGGCGGTACGAATGGAAATACAGCCTGCCGACACCCGTACCGGCCAACTATCATGCGATCACCCTCGGCAGCCCTGTCGACCTGCCTTCCTCCGCGGCCGCTCTCTATTCCGCGGATCACAAGCCGCTGTTCCTCCATTTCTTCAATCCCGACTGCCCCTGCAGCCGTTTCAATATGCCGCAACTGAGAGCCCTTGTCCAGCAATATGGTCAGCGGGCCAATTTTGCCATCGTCGTCATGAGCCCGGATAAATATACCGCCTCGGACATCCAAACGAAATTCAAGCTCCCGTATCCGGTCCCGGTCCTCTGCGACAGCGCCGTAGCCGCCGCTTGTGGCGTATACTCCACACCTCAGGCGGTCATTCTGGATAAGGATCGCAAGCTATTCTATCGGGGGAACTATAACCGAAGCCGTTATTGCGCAGACGAAAGGACGGCATTTGCGCGAATGGCGTTGACCGGTCTGCTGGAAAACAACTTTTCCCAAACCTTCGATCCGCTGGCTCTGAAAGCCTACGGGTGTCAATTACCCTCCTGCACCAGATGATGCCGACACCGCATATCACCGAGAAGACAAGGGAGGACCTGGAGGCGCAGCGGGAGTATTTCCGCGGCGAGGTTAAGAAGCGGAGCGATAAGCTCATGAACTATTTCCTTATCTCTTTTTTTATCATCGGGCTTCTGCTGGCGCCGTATTTCGACACCTGGGGCATCGCCCTGTGGGTCGGCGGACTATCGCTCGCAGCCTACTATTCGATAAAATGGCTCCTGCCCCATTCCGATCTGTACCAGTACGTCCTCAGCGGAGTACTCGCCGTCTTCATGGCGCAATATATCTACCAGATGCACGGCCTCTTCGAAATGCATTTCTTTGCCTTTATCGGCTGCGCCATCCTCATCACCTATCAAAACTGGAAACTGCAGATCCCGCTGCTGATCATGGTCGCTGCGCACCACAGCATCTTTAACTATCTGCAGTACACCGGCAATACCCATATCTTTTTTACCCGGCTGGACTACCTCGACTTACAAACCTATCTAATCCATCTCATCCTGACCACCATCATCGTCTTTATCTGCGGCCTCTGGGCCTATCAATTACGGCGGTCGGGCGAGATCCAGGTGGCCCAGACGGTACAGATGATCGCCTTGCAACGCGAAGCATTCGTACTGACGGAACGGAAACGCAATGCCGATGTGCTGGAAGCAGCCTATCACAATGCCGAGAAGGCAAGAGAAGAGGCTGAACGCGCCAACAAGGCAAAGAGCATCTTCCTCGCCACGATGAGCCATGAGATCCGGACACCCATGAATGGGGTCATCGGCATGGCCTCCCTGCTGGCCGAGACACCGCTCAGCGAACAACAACGCACTTATACAGAGACGATCGCCGTCTGCGGCGACACCCTGCTCAACGTCATCAACGATATCCTTGACTTTTCAAAGATCGAATCCGGGAGTATGGAGCTGGAAGAAGAGGATTTCTGCCTGCAAAGCAGCATCGAACATATTTTAGATCTTTTCGGCGCCCGTGCCGCAAGGACAGGAGTAGAACTCCTCAATCAGGTAGAGCGGGATGTTCCTACCTATATCCGGGGCGACGATCTTCGGCTGCGCCAGATCCTGACCAACCTCGTCGGCAACGCGATGAAGTTTACCGACCATGGCGAGATCTTCATCGGAGTCCGCGTGCAGGAAAAGACCGGGGACGGAGATCTTACACTCGCCTTCGAAGTAAGGGACACGGGGATCGGCATTCCCGCCGATAAACTGGAACGGTTGTTCAAAGCCTTTTCGCAAGTGGATTCCTCCACTACGCGGAAATACGGCGGAACGGGCCTCGGTCTGGCCATCTCCGAACAGTTGGTCCGGCTGATGGGCGGCGCCATCTCGGTAAAAAGCGAACCGGGTAAGGGATCGACCTTTTTCTTCACGATCCGCACCCGCGCGGGGATCGACACGCATCCCACTGATCCCGGTCTGCCCGAACATGCCGGAAAGAAGATCCTCATCGTCGACGATAACGGCACAAACCGGACGATCCTCAAGACGCAACTGGAATACTGGAACCTGCAGCCGATCCTCGCCGCGTCGGGTGTGGAGGCATTGAATATCCTGTCATCGGACGATCGGTATGATCTGGTCGTAACCGATATGCAAATGCCGTATATGGACGGGATCCGCCTTTCCGAAACGATCCGCCATCGACATCCGCATATCCCGATCATCCTGCTCAGCTCGGTGGGTGATGAATACAAGAAGAACCACAACCAGCTGTTTCATGCAGTGATGACAAAACCCATCAAACAGCAGGTCATGCATCGCCATATCCTGAATGGATTGCTCAACCGTGGCCATGTGCCCAGCGAGGGCCGTTCTACACAGCCAAGACTGCCCGATAAACTCAGCTCTACCTTCCCACTGAATATTCTCATTGCCGAAGACAACCTCATCAACCAGCAGGTGATCCTCTATATCCTTCAAAAGCTTGGGTATACGCCTTTTATCGTAGAGAATGGAAAACAGGCGGTCGATGCTGCGCTCACCACCGGCTATGATATCATCTTTATGGACCTGCAGATGCCTGAAATGGATGGCCTGGAAGCAACCCGGTCGATCCGTGGCTCCCGGCTGGTCGATCAGCCCGTCATCATCGCGCTAACAGCCAATACCATGGAAGGCGATGAAGAAGAATGCCTTCAGGTAGGGATGAACGATTACCTCGGCAAGCCTGTAAAACTGGAGGAGCTGGTAGGCAAACTGAGAAAATGGGCATTGCACAGACAGCTATCGTAAATTGAAAACTTTTCCCTAACTTTATATCTATCATTCACCAAAAAAAAGGAGGTATTCATGCTATCTACAGATAAATCATGGAAACCTTCGGTTAATTTCGCTTAACCGGGTTGCTCCTAAAATAATCTGCCGGCAAAAGCGCCGGAAGAGGCCGTCCGATGGACGGCCTCTTTTAATGATGCAGTCGTCCCACGCGGACGACCACATTAATTCTTATCCCTGTAGCGAACTAATCGCCTAGATATTTGTATACATTCTTCCGGTATACCTCGAAATCTTCGAGATTGGTGAACTCCTCAAATCGATAAGATGATCCATCCCGCTGCACCCGTACCAGCGCTACTATTCCGCCGCCGACCAACACCCGCTTTGCCCGCTGAAACGTCTCGTCGAGCGAAGGGAGATCTTTGATCATCTGCCATTCTTCAACTTTTCCGACATTTATGATATAATCCTCCATACAAATTCAAAATTACGACAATGCAATATAGAACACTCGGCAATACCAACGTCCAGCTTTCCGCCATCGGTCTCGGTTGTATGAGCATGAATCACGCCTATGGCCAGCCCGACGACGCGGAGTCGATCGCCACTCTTGAAAAAGCAATCGAACTCGGTATCAATTTCTGGGATACCGCCGATATTTATGCCAACGGGGCCAACGAAGAGCTGATCTCGCGGGTGCTGCTGCCCCACCGGAAACAGGTCTTCATTGCCACGAAATTTGGTTTTCTGTCCTATGCAGATGGCAAGCTCGGCGGTTTCGACGCTTCGCCCGCACATGCCAGAGAAGCAGTTGAAGCCAGCCTGCGCCGGCTGAAGACGGATGTCATCGATCTTTACTATGTCCACCGCATCGATCCCAAGGTTCCCGTAGAAGATACGGTGGGAGCCATGGCCGATCTCGTAAAGGAAGGCAAGGTCCGTTTTCTCGGACTCTCGGAAGCCTCAGCTCAATCCATCCGCCGGGCTCATGCCGTGCATCCCATCAGCGCCCTGCAGAGTGAATACTCCATTCTCACCCGCGATGTGGAAAAGGAGATCCTTCCGCTTTGCGCCGAATTGAAGATCTCGTTCGTTCCCTTCAGCCCACTCGCCCGGGGCCTGATGACCAATGCGCTGGATCTTGCGCACATCGGAGAAGGCGACTTCCGCAAGTCTCTCCCCCGATACCAGGGTGAACACGCGGACAACAACAGCCGCCTGGCTGCCGGATTTGCCGCGCTCGCCGAGGCAAAAGGATGCACACCGGCCCAGCTGGCCATCGCCTGGGTACTGGCAAAGGGTCCGAATATCATTCCCATTCCCGGTACCAAACGCCGGAAATACCTTCTCGACAACGCTGGCGCCGTCGATGTAAAAATGAGTCCCGGGGATTTCAGCGCCATCGACCGGCTGTTACAACAGTATCCGAACATCGGCGATCGATATAACGACGCCAACAAAAAGTTCGTGGATAAGAATTAAAAAGACCCCGGTTTACCCGGGGCCTCAGGCTTTACTCACGATCCCTTACTCCTCGGGTATATTTAGACGTTGGCAAACCTCCGCATAACTCATGTTTGCGTAATTCGCCACCACCGCTTGGATGTCCATTTGGCTTCCACGCCCGGTTTGTAGTCCGGGCTTGGTCGAAGCAACGGTACTCTTCACTCCGCCCGGGATCACGATGTAGCGGAATTGGTGGGCGGTGGAGATCGCAGTCCAATAATTATGATCGTTGACGAACTGGATACGTAAGTTCCCAGCTGACGGCCGTGCGCTCCAGGTATCGGTCATCGTCGTACCCTGCACATACGTTAGGCTGATTGGCAGCTGACCGACCTGTGTCGTCGGCCAGATCAGGGTATTATAACCGAGGAGCTTGGCGTAAACGATCACCACTCCGCTGTCCGCCGTCTTTTGCGTGATATCGGTGGTGGCCTTATCGTAATAGAATCCCCAGATGCCAAATACCGTATCCTTTACATAACTGGCAGGGGTAAACCAACTCGAATAGATCACGTTCGGCGATCCGGCCGGACCTTGTGGTCCCGCGGGACCCGCAGGGCCCGTGTCCCCTTTCTTACAAGCAATAGTGAAAAGCGAAAAGATGAGCAATAGCCCTCCAAATGTTCTCAGGCGCATAATGTGTCTTTTAGGTTAGCGAACTTTTATCGACGCAAAACTAAGTTTGCGTGGATCTCGCGGCAATACCCTTTTGTGGGAAATTTACTGGTCCCCCATCAAGGTAAATGGTTAAAATGCGTTGGGAACAGGATAAAATTTATCCGTCGATATTGAGGCGATTGCGGTTACTTAGAGTAACTCATCATTTTATGATCAGCTTCCTTTACGGCCGACTATCCATTTTGTCTCTCGGTTTGGCGGCGCTATTGCCTGCCGGTTCCCTTTCTGCCCAGCCGATCCTTACGGCAGGCGCGCCCGCACAACTGCTCGTGCGCGAAGCGGGGGCGCATAGCATCCGCATTACGCTGAAACCATTGAGTGATACGGCCGGCCTCCCCTATAGTCCCGCGTTGCTCGATCGCTTCTACCCAACCCCCGCATTGTCGATAAATGAACTTTCGGCGCCGGTCCATAAGTCGGTCGGCGATCTGATAGTAGACGTAACAGCGTCGCCCCTGACCGTCACCGTTACGACACAAGAGGGAACACTGGTGCAGCGTCTCGTCTTTGGCGACGGTACGCTTAGCTTTGCCCTGGATGACGCACCCGTTCTCGGTCTTGGCGAAGGCGGCCACAAACCGCAGCCAGGTGTCAACTGGCGGACAGCGCCCATCGAATTCGACCGGCGCGGCCGATGGCAGGATATGCAACCCCGCTGGCAAAGTGATGCCTATGGATCCCGCAATCCCGTTCCGCTGCTCATCGGCACGAAGGGCTGGGCGCTTTTTATCGCAACGCCCTGGGGGCAGATCGATCTGCAGGCAGCCGACCATGGCGTCTTCATTCCCTGGAGGCCGACGGTAAAGGACACTACGCAGCAAAATGAACACAACCAGGGTCTGGCCCTGGCCAAAGGACTTCCTCCCGCCGGCAGTGTCATTCCCGGGGAGTACGATCTGATCGTCTTCGACGCCCGGCAACCTGCGGCCTTTATGAAGGATGTATCCATCCTCACCGGAGCAGCCGTGATCCCGCCGCGCTGGTCACTTGGATATATGCAGTCGCATCGGACGATAAAGGACGAGAAGGATATCCTTGGCATCGTCGACAGCTTTCGTTCAAAGCATATTCCCGTGGATGCCGTTATCTATCTGGGTACCGGCTTTACACCGCAGGGCTGGAACACAAAACAACCTTCCTTCCAGTTCAATCCCGCCGTCTTTCATCGCGACCCCGCCGTCGTGCTGGGCGACTTCCACGCGCAGCATGTCAGGGTGATCCTGCATATGGTGCCCTGGGATCGGGACAAACTTCCTTCCTTGCACGGGAACATCCCTGCCGCACCCGGCGAAGTACTGGATGCCGGCCATATTCAAAATTACTGGGCGCAGCATGTCGCGTTGATGAAGACGGGCGCCGATGCCTTCTGGCCCGACGAAGGCGATTGGTTCAACCTGTATGAGCGGGTCAAAAGACACCAGCTCTACTACCAGGGTCCGTTGTCCACTTTCCCCAATATCCGTCCCTGGAGTCTGCACCGTAATGGATACCTGGGCATCGCCCGCTGGGGCGGATGGGTCTGGTCCGGCGACACCGAATCTTCGTGGAAGACGCTCGAAGGTCAGATAGCGGTAGGCATTAATCATTCCCTGAGTCTGGGTCCCTACTGGGGGTCTGACATTGGCGGATTTTATTCGAATATTGAAAAGACAGGCGAGTTGTTTACCCGGTGGTTCCAGTTCGGGGCCTTCTGCCCATCCTTCCGGACCCACGGCCGCACGACGATGACCATCCTTCCCTGGGGCTGGGGCCAGGGCGACCGCGGCGAATTGGAGACTTCAACGAAACCCGGTACGGACAGTGAGATCGTAAAACGCAACGTCCTCCTCTCGGAAATGAATAATCCCACGGTCGAACCGGTAGTCAAAAAATATGACGAGTTGCGATATCAACTTCTTCCCTATACCTACACGTTAGCCTGGGAAGCCCGGGCCACGGGGATGCCGCTGATGCGTGCGCTCTGGCTGCACTATCCGACCGACCCGACCGCCCGGGGGTTGGGCAACGAATATCTCTGGGGTCGTGATCTGCTCATCGCGCCGGTCTTCGAGAAAGGAGCCACCCACCGCAACCTGTACCTGCCGGCCGGAAAATGGGTTGACTGGTGGACGAATGTGTCCGCCACCGGCGGCACGTGGGTCGATCGTGCCGTCGATCTGTCCACCATGCCCATCTATGTCCGGGCCGGCGCCATCATTCCCTTCGATCCCGTCCGTCAATATGCCGATCAACCCGTGACTGCCCCCACTACCCTTCGCATCTACCCCGGCGCCGACGGCGACTTCACCCTGTATGACGACGACGGCATAAGCCAGGACTACCTGAAAGGCAAGGCCACCTGGATCCGCATGGTCTGGAACGATGCGGCCCATACGCTCACGCTTAGTCCCGGCGCTCCCGCGGGCATGACCAGTCAGGCCGTCCATCGCAACTTTGCGATCCAGGTCATGACGCCATCCAGCCATCCGGCGAAACCGATCGTTTATGTGGGAAAGCAAGTGATCGTGAAGGTCGACTAACGAGTCTTCTCGCCGGCGGGTTAAAGATACTTGCTGATCGGCAGGCAGTGCACGCCCTCCACCTGCTTATAAGAATCCGTCGTATAGATCTCGTCGATGGCCTCGATCTTCGCCCCCCGGCTGAAGATGCCATGGCTCACGATCAGGTTGACCTTGCCCGCGCCTTTCTCCCTCAGCATCTTTGCCGTCCCCGCAAAAGTTCCGCCGCCGTCGCAGATATCGTCGACGATAAAGCAGGTCTGACCGTGGAGGTGATCTGTCATGGCCTTGAAATTGGTGAGCGCCCCGGTTTTTACATCCCGTTCCTTCATACACTCCACGACATTTTCTACTCGCAGGTACTGCGCAAGCTTGTGGATCTTTTTTAATGCGCCTGCATCGGGCGACACAAGAACCGGCGCCTCTCCGGAATGAGTGCAGGCGTAGTCGCTCAGCGCGTCGGCGACAAAGACATGGTTTGGCACTGCATAGGACCGGTCGATCAGCGCTGTCGACACTTCGGAATGCGGATCGAAGATTCTGATCTTCTCGAACTTGCCCTGATTGATCATCGCCGCCACGACTTTTAAGGAAAAGGGTTCGCCGTCGAGCATGACCCGATCCATCCGGGCCGCCAGCAGATAGGAAATATGCAATTCGACATGTTTGAATTCAAGATAGTCGAGTGTGTTCTTTACAAACAACGCCAGCAGCAGGTCATTGGCATTATTCAGGCGCGTAAGAATGCGAAGCGATTCGCTTTTATCCAACGACTCAGCCCTTTGCGTATTCAGCTTGACGTGTGGCTGTCCGTCAGGGAAGATCATGGATTGAAAGGCAATATCGGACTGTTCGGGGTAAATGAGATTGAAGGTTGTCATCTTGGTAGCTTTATTTATTTCTGCCGGACTCGCCGGGATAGAGTTTCTGCACGATATCGCTCTGGACCACCGTTTTCGTCGCGATGTCCATCATCGAGAGCGGGCCGGTAAAAGCCGCACCGGTATCGAGATTCCAGACATTACAACGTTGCATCGGAGTGTTGAGTCCATAGTTGGTAGTCGGCGTATGGCCAATATAGATTTCCCGATAAAGCGAAAGGCGCTTGGGATAATAAACACTGTCCTTCGGGATCCGGTCATCTACGGCCAGCGCCATCTCCCAAAGCGTCCGGTCCCAGAAATAATTACTTTCATAATGTTCCATGGCGGGACCATGCATCGAAGCAAATCCGGCGTGGATGAACAGCCGGCCGTCCTGTTCGAAATATGTTCGCATGCGGTCAAAGAAGGCAAGATGCCGGAAGGTATCTACCATATCGATGCCTGCATAACTTTCGACTGTCGCCTTGCCGCCATGGAAGAGCCAGTTGGGATCGGGTTCCATTCCCATCAGCCATTCGTGACACCACGCGTCATGGTTGCCCCGGATAAAAATACATTCGTAGCGCGCATCCAGCTCGATGAGGTATTCGATCACCTGCCGCGACTCCGACCATCCATCCACATAGTCTCCCAGAAAGATCAGCCGGTCGTCCGGCGCGGGGTCCACTCGTTGGATCAATTGTTCCAGCGCACGGTACGCCCCATGGATATCGCCTATTACATATGTCTTCATCCCTTCAATTTTTCTCTTACTTTCATCAATGCAAATCCCAATAAATTCTCACCCCTCCAGGTCGCCGGATTCATGGCCGCCGGATTATCCCCGGTCAGACCGATCCCCCATACCGGGTCGACGGGACTGGCCTCCACCAGCACATAATCCCCTGTCCCCACGAGGAAGCGTTTCAGATCCTCATTCTGCGAGAACTTATGCCAGTTCCCCGCCACCACCAGCTCGAACTTGTGTTTATCCCAAAGATCGGGAACGAAATTTCGGACCATCCGGCCTTCCTTTTTTGCAGCACCCGGCGAATTGGCACCGGCAATCTTTGCCACCGCCTCCTCGTCCCCGAACAACCTCGCCTTTCCCGTCATCATCCAATGTTCGGCCGTTCGATAGGTGACACCCTCCACTACAAACGGTGCTACCCACCACTGGCTAAAGCAGGTCTTGGTAATACTTCCATCCCTGGCAGGTTGATGCCCCCAAAAGAACAGGAACGGGATCGCCGCCGGGTCGGGATAATGCTGCATCAGCCATTGTTTGTTAAATGTCATAGACCGTCGTTTCAAGATTCAAATTGAATATACTTCACCGGCACCGCATCCGTCAACCAAACTCCATTTTCCGACAAAAAGAACACCTGTCCGTCCCGGCTCATCTCTCCACTGCGAACGGCCAGGATCACCGCCTCCCCTCTCCTGCTCCCCACCTTCTCGGCCGTGGTCCGTTCTGCGCTTAAATGTACATGATGCCGGTTCATTTTTCGCAGCCCCTCTGCCCGGATGCTTCCTAAAAATCTTTCCACCGTTCCATGGAAAAGCAACTCAGGCGGCTGGCAGGGCTCCAGGAGCAACTCTACATCGACGGAATGTCCCTGATTTGCCCTGATCCGCGATTTATCCTCGTTAAATGCAAATCGCTGCTTATCATTCAGCTTTACAACTTCCTCCAATTCTTCTCTGGAAAAGGCATGCCCTCCAGCGGCGGATTTTGCCATCAACTCCTGCACATCCGCCCAACCATTCTCATCGAGAAGCAAGCCAATGGACACCGGTTTATGCCGCAGAATCAGGCTCAGGAATTTGCTGATTTTGTTTCTATCTTTCTCTTTCATCTCATCTGAATTTTGACAATACTTCACAAAGCGCCGCATTTTCCGGCATTTCAAACCCTTCCCCGAAAAACGTAGCCACGATACGAATCTCGCCAACTATTTTCTTATTGAATAAATCCAGCTCCGCGGCCGGCACCCACAACTCGTTATGAATAACCCCTCCGACATTTTGCACCGCGTACCGGGAAAAATGCGACTCTACCAGATCGAATTCCGTGGTCACCCCGCAATAGCCGGAAAATGCATCCTTCGTATTCCACTCCCTAGCGATCTGGTCGGCATAGGGCTGGTTGAGCACCGGATAAAAAATAGGCTGCCATTCCAGCCGGGGCGGAAACTCCTTCCACCCCGAACCGGCTATCAGCTCCAACTCCTTTAGCCCTACCGGACGATATAGTTTTACCGTGTTCATTGTCTGTTTATCCCAATTCTCTTTCCAAGTTCCCGATCCGGCATCTCCCACACCCTCTCCACCGGCACCTGCAACAGGTCCAGCCGGCGGGCATCCACATGCTCCTTCTGTTCCAGCACAAAATCAGTAATATCCTCGACACTCAGCAATTGCTGCTTCCCGAACCGCTCGAGCACCTCCCCTTTAAGCCCCAATTGAATGGCCCTCCGGTTCAGCTTTGTACCAAAAGGATCATGATCCGGATCCCACTGCAAACGGACCTTTTTTTCCTCCAATTCCTTCCTCCACTGGTCCTGATCCGCGTAGTAAGCTGCATCAAAGGAAGTCAACGCTGCTTCAGCCAGGATCCCTTCCAACACCGACTTTTTTATCCATAGGGCTAATACCCTCTCCTGGTTCACTTTTCCTGCCCATCCACACCGGTACATCATCCACAAAAAATTGGGCTTGATCCAGGACATTCGTCCATAACCATATTCGCTTCCTCCAAACTGCTGATGCCTGACAGCATAGTCCGCGATGGCCGGTTTATAAGCCTGATATACTACTATCTCGTCATCCGTCTGATGACCTATTACATATTGTCCCGCTATCGGCAGCGACTCTTGCGCCGCGGAATAGCTTTCTGTTCTGATTGTCATTTTCATTCGTTTAAATTTTCCCTCACCCTCTCCCTGAGCTCCGCCAGCGTCCAATCCACGACGAGCTTCCCATCCTTGAATACCGTCTTCAACTCGCCTTTCCCCTCTTCCTCCCAGGTACATTGATCCTTCAACGCCAGCTTGCCGGTCTTCGCATCCCGATATACCTGCATCAACCCTTTGGCGGACTTCTTCGTCCCGTCATCCGTCTTGGGGTCCTTGAAAATATCCCGGCCGATACCGTCCACTTCACCATAGGTCGCTTTCATAGCAAACCCAAAGGTGTCCCGCGTCACATACTCATACGTGTAAGACCCGATCCCCAGAACCACATTATAGCTGGCAAATCCTTTTTTCTTAAGCCCTTCCAGGATAGCCGTCTGACGCTCGAGCGTAATGCTGTCGCCATAGATCAGGCCGATATGCCCGTTCAACAGCTTATAACCTTTGGGAGTGATCGTTCCGCCAAAGGTCTCCCACATACACTCGATCGCGCCCTTGTAAGCCGGACTGCCGGCCGGAGCATTCTCGTCGCCAACGATGATCTTCACCGGATCGCCGCTATCAGGACGGATCACCACTTTCCCATTGCGGTCGAGGATACGGGATTTCAGCTGCGGCAGGAATTCGGTGATCACCTGCCAGAAATCCCAGGTATCGCTTACGATAGAGACAATACCCGCCGGATACACCTCGGTGATCAGCCGTTCGAAAGTCTTGATCTCTTCGGTCTGGGTTCCCATACACATAACGCTGTGCTCCGTGGCCGGCACCGACCCACCGATCAGTTCCTTCTCACAGTCTGCATGATAGTATTGCTCCAGAAAATCGATCGCCGGAATAGTGTCCGTCCCCGAAAAAGAAAGCAGGTGACCCGCGCCACTCATCACGGCGTCCTCGATCCCGCTCATCCCCCGGAACGAAAAGTCATGCCCTTGCCACGGAATAAAGCTCAGATCCTCACCGACGGTCTCCCTGGCATACCGGGTAAAGACACGCAGATATTCAAACGCGGTGGTAGCCGAAGTGGAGGGCTTCCAAAGCACCGCACTCAATACGGTCTCCAGCATATTGGTCAGCCAGAAAAACTCCGGCTTCGTATTCCTGATGGTAAAGACCGGCACCCGCATCGGCACCAGGCTGCCTTCGGGCAGCGATTTGATCTCCAGTGGCAAATACCCCAGATCATGCAGATCGGCAATATGCTGATAGGTAATACTGTCCTTGCCCAGATAGAAATCCATCCGCCGGGCATAAGCCTTCAGCACCTCCGCCTTGGGCCGCCCGAAGAACTCTTCATTGAATTGACGGATCAGATATTCCTTGACAAAATACTGCAATCCGAAAAATAGAATTTCGTTCATCTCCGCACTCCTGGACTTGCGGGGCGTAAGGTTCGAATACACCAGCGTAGTGCCCTCGGGATACTGAAACTTATGTCCTACCTTGTAACCATCTTTTAAAAAAATCGGCGACGTTGTCATTATAAAGGGATATTAAGTTGAAAATCGTTTCTTTTTATTTTCTTGTTGAAGACATACAGCTCAGGCGCCCGGTTTTGCAAACCTTCTCTTTTTGTTCCGGTAGGAAGGATATACTCCGAAGCCAGGATTTTGCGCCGGAAGTTGCGCCGGTCCAGCGGAATGTCCAGGATACACTCGTAGAGCTCGTGCAGCTCGGTCATCGTAAACTGCTCATCCAGCAATTCAAAACCCACTGGAAAATACTGGATCTTCCCCTGTAACCGCTGCAGCGCAGCTTTGAATATCTGCCGGTGATCGAAACCTAACACTGGAAGCTTCCGGGAATTGATCCATTGCACGTCCCCCGCCATCGTTCCGGCGGTGACCCTCAATTTTGCCGGGTTGACCAATGCATAGTAGGCCACAGAAAGTACCCTGCCGCGAGGGTCGCGTTCAAGTTCGTCGAACGAATACAACTGCTCCAGGTAAAGCTTGTCCATCCCCAGCTTGGTTTGAAGGATCCTTGAGCAGGTATCGGAAAACCGCTCCTCCATTTGCAGGAAGGCGCCGGGGAGAGTCCAGCCCCCTTTGAACGGCTCGTCGTTCCGCTTCAACAACAACACCGACAATTCCCGCTCGTGATACCCAAAAACCACAAGGTCGATGGCGATCGCCGGGTTCTTATAGCTGTGAAAGGGTTTCATGTTGTGTTTGCGTTAATATGACGCAAACTAACAGCGAAAAATTCATATTTGCAAATCTTTTCGATCAACGGCCTCTCCACCGACAATCGACGAGCATGCGACGATATTTCGATTAAATTCTGCGAAAAAGCGATATTTCGTAAACCCACCGCCGAATCCAAGATACAACAATTTGTAATTCATTCACTTAGATGTTGGCACATAATTGGAAATCACAACGGACATGGAATGTCCCGAAAAAGATCCAGCAATGGATATCCAAAATCTGCAGTGGCTGCGCGCCAACAAAAGCGAAGAGCACACGATGCCCCATCGGCATAACCACATCGAGATCATATGGCTCAGGACTGGGAACGGATGCCTGGAGATCGATCTGAAAAAATACCGCATGGATGGCAACACGCTGTATTGCATCGTCCCCGGTCAACTGCACCAGCTCGAGCTGGACGAATCCGTCGACGGCTATCTCATCTCCCTCCCCGACCGGATGATAGATGGCGGGAACGACGATTTCGAGTTGTTATACCGCTCCGGCCTTTTCCATTTGCTGATGAACAGCCCGGGCATGCGGATGGAGCCCGAAGTCGCGGCGGAGATCGACGAGATCATCAAAAGACTGCACAAGGAGCTGTCCAACGGTTACCTCTTACGCAGGGAGATCATAAAAAGATACACAAGTATCTTCCTGATCTACCTCGCCCGTCAGTTCGACGGCGCCCTGCAGGTCTCCGTGCAAACGAAGAACGTCCGCCTGGTGAAGAATTTTATCTCGCTGGTGGAGAAGAAGTACATGACCTGCAAATTGGTAAAGGAATACGCCAGCGAGCTGGCGGTAACCCCTAACTATCTCAACGAGATCGTGAAACGCATCTCCGGCTATTCCGCCGGTTATCATATCCGCCAGCGCGTCGTGCTGGAGGCAAGGAGAAAGGCGGCCTACTCGGACGTGAGCATGAAAGAGATAGCCTATCACCTGGGATTCGACGACATCGCGCACTTCAGCAAGTTCTTTAAGACCGTGTATGGAAAGAATTTCACCGAATTCAAAAAAGAAAGTTTTATATGAATCACAAACACGACGCTCCCGTCATCCTGCCAAAGGATGTATTCATCGGGCACCCCAAAGCCCCGGTTACGCTGATGGAATTCGGCGACTATGAATGTGAGACCGCACTGCACAACGATCTGATCGTTCGGGAAGTGTTACAACGCTTTCCGGGAATGGTCAACTTCAACTATCGTCATTTCCCGCAGCTGAAGATCCATCAGCGGGCGCACAAAGCCGCAGAAGCCGCGATCGCCGCCGCCCAGACGGGAAAATTTGCGCAGATGCATGACATCCTTTTGCACAACCGCCGGAATCTCGGCACGGCAAGCCTTGCTTTCTACGCCCGGGACCTCGGCATCGGCGGGATCAATTTTCTCGATAGCCTGGTCACCGGAAAATATGGTCAGTACGTACAGGACGATCTGATAGCCGGTCTGAAGCTCGGGATAAAAGACGCACCTGCCTTTTTTATCAACGGGACCAAAGTACAAGGCCGCATAACGGTCAGGAACCTTTGCGATCAGGTGGAAGCTGCATGCAAACAGATTCGCTCAACCGTCAAACAACGCCCCGCAAAGATCCGCGCATAAATGATCGCGATTTGTACACAAGATCCTATGATCGGTACATTGACCTGGACGGTTCGCAGTAGTAAATTTGATTGATCAATAAACACTAACATAAACGACTCACACTTCCGGCAGGCAATCGGAAATTAAAATCGGCAGGCGATTACAACAGGCAGGGGTTTTTTAACAGAGGCCGTCTAGGGCAAAATTTAGACGGCCTCTTCTTTTGCCCATAAATAGCTATTTTGCAGTATGGTCCATTCCTCCTATTTCGACCGGGATCTCAGTTGGCTCACTTTTAATTACCGGGTGCTGGAAGAAGCAGCAAGAGAACAAACCCCATTACTGGAACGGGTTTTCTTTCTTTCGGTCTATTGTTCCAACCTGGACGAGTTCTACCGGGTGAGAATTCCCGCCGTCGCTGCCCTTCAAAAGATAAAAGAGACCAAACAATCCTATATCTCGCCGACCGGCATCCAACTCTTAACGAAAATTTCATCGAGGATCAACGCCCAGCTGGAGCAATTTGGCCGGCTGCTCACAGGCGGAGTGTTGCCGGCGTTAAAAGCCGCCGGCATCCATTTCAACTATCACCAGCCGATTCCGACCGAAGCGAAAGCTGCGGCAACCGGCTACTTTCTCAACCAGGTGCTCGCCTTTCTGCAACCCGTGCATCTTCCACTGGCAGAAGGCCATTTCTTTCCCGAGAACGATCATCTCTACTTTCTGGTCGTCCTTGACCAGGATAGTCCCGGCGAAGAACTGGTGATCCTCAATATCCCATCCGACAACCTGCCCCGCTTCTTCCCCGCGGGCGAAGGCGCCGCCCGTCATATCCTGTTCATCGATGATATTATCCGGGAGAATTTGTCCTTTGTATTTCCCCATTCCATCATCAGCGGCGTTTTCAGCCTGAAGATCTCCCGGGATGCCGAACTCGATCTCGAAGACGAATACCAGGGCGATATCGCGGAAAAGATTGAAAAAAAGCTGGCCAAACGGGATGCGGGACTCGCCACCCGGCTCTTATACGAACCAGGCATTCCGCTTCGAATCCTGAAAACCATGATCCGCGAGCTCGGCCTCGAAGGGGCAACAAGCATGGAAGGCGGACGCTATCATAATCTGCGCGATCTGGCGACCTTCCCGGTCAAAGACCCCGCATTGTCCTACCCCTCATGGCCCGCGCTTCAAAGCAACGTCAACGACCGGCCCAGCCTGCTCCAGGCGATCATGGAAAAGGACATTCTGCTGCATGTCCCTTACGAGACCTATGATCCCGTCCTCCGCCTGTTCAACGAAGCCGCGATCCACCCGCAGGTGGAGGAGATCTTTGTCACCCTCTACCGGGTAGCGAAAGACTCCCGCATCGTCCATGCCCTTATCAGCGCCAGCCGCAACGGGAAGAAAGTAACGGTCTTTGTGGAATTAAAAGCCCGCTTCGACGAAGCCAACAACCTCCGGTGGGCAAAGAAAATGAAGGAGGCCGGCGTAAAGATCATTTATAGCATTCCCGGGCTAAAGGTTCATGCAAAGATCGGGCTGGTCAAAAAAAGAGTGGACGGCCGCGTCCACTACTGCGGATTGCTGGCGACCGGGAACCTCAACGAGAATACGGCCCGCTTCTATACCGATCATATCTTGCTGACCGGTGAACACGAGCTGATGCGGGAACTCGAACTGCTGTTCATCTTCCTGAGCAAACGCAAAGACCCGCGCAAGGCCGAAAAGATCGAATTCAAACATCTCCTGGTAGCCCAATTCAATCTGCAGCAGCGGTTTCTCGCCCTGATCGACCGCGAAATAGCGCATGTCCGCGAAGGCCGTACCGGTTCCCTGATCATCAAGATGAATAATCTCGAGGAAAAGGTCCTCATCGACAAACTCTATGAGGCCTCGCAGGCCGGCGTAAAGATCCAATTGCTGATCCGCGGCATCTGCTGCTGCATCCCCGGGGTCAACGGACAAAGCGAGAACATCACCATCCGGCGCATCATCGATCGTTATCTCGAACACGGTCGTGTATTCATCTTTCATAGTAACGGAGAGGAAGAGATCTATCTCGGTTCATCGGACTGGATGAACCGGAATATCTATCGCCGCATCGAGGTCTGTTTCCCGCTGTATGACGAACGGCTGAAGATCGGAATCCGGGAACTGATCCGGCTGCAGCTGGCGGATAACGTAGCGGCCACACCCATCACCGCCGGGGGAGAGAACATCGCCATCGACCCTGCCCCGGGCGAAAAGCCGGTTCCCGCCGATCCCCTCCGCAGCCAGCAGGCGATTGGGCAGTATTTGACATCTATCCGGTAAATTGTATATTGTAGGGCATGAAAAATCCATTCTATCGATGGCTATGCCTTGCCATCCTGCTTGGCAGCCTTTCCGGATGCGGCGGCAACTCTCTCAACCATCTCTGGTTCTATTCCTATGGCAGCGGACCCGGCCAGGACACCACCGGAGACCTGACCCCCGCCAGTTTTATCGAATTACGGCCGGACGGTTCCTATACACTCGATTTCGGCCGGTACGAGTACGGCACCTGGACCCGGAAACAGGATCAGCTGCTGCTTACCAGCCAGCAGCATAAAACCTATGTCTATGCGATGAAGCTGACCACTCCGAAAGAATTGGAGCTGGTCGTGGCCCGCGGGAGGACAGGCCATTTCGAGAACCGGCCTCTGCCTTCGGCCGGCCTCGCGGGAGACCCATTCTCCTCGGCAAACAATCGCTGGCGGCTGCCGGCCACACACAAGGAATCCGAGGCGGAGATCAGGAAGAGGCTTTATAATCACTGTCAGTTCTGGGAATATTACTTCACCTGGGCCCTGGATAAGAAGCTGGAACTGATCGATGTGCGGAGTACGCCGACGGCGATAAAAATATACGGCAACGGATTCGGATTAAAACCCTTCGAAGAGCTGCCTGCCCGTTGGAAAACCTTCTTTTTCGACGAGGAAGACTGCCGGAAGGCCAGCGACATCATCCAGGATATCTTCCGCCACAAAACCATCGCCTGGGCCAACACCGACAGCAAGTACAAGATGTTTATCGGTGCTTTCCAGCAAATGGAACAATACCTGAGATAAATGAAAAACAACCTTTGGACTGCGATCGCCTTTTTTGCCATCGCCACCTCCGCCTGCAAGCCCGACAAACCGGGCACCGGTCTCTATATCTATCATCCTATATCCGATTCCGAACATCCCAACGATACTCCCTTCACCGTTACCAGCTTCCTCGAATTGCGATCCGATGGTTCATACACCTGCGATTTTGGCCGGTTCGACTATGGCAGCTGGAACCTGAAGGACACGCGGTTGTATCTCACCAATCAGCGACGGAGGACCTATGTTTATAGTGTGCTGGCACTGACGCAGAAAGAAATGGACCTGAAGCTCGACAGTGGGCGCCCCGGGCAATTCAATGTCCATAAAATGGCGTCCGGACGACCGGAGAAAGACCCGTTCTCTCTCGTCAACAACCAATGGCGGATTCCTCCCGGGCATCGCGAATCCGACGCCGAGATCCGCCAACGGCTCTTTAATCATTGTCATTTTTGGGAGACCTTCTTCAGATGGGTAGACGACAAGAACGAAGGAGTGATCGACGTCTCGTTCTTCCCCACCCCGCTGAAGGTTTATGGCAATGGCTTTGGCCTTAAACGTTACGAGAATCTATCTCCGGCGTGGGTCGCTTGTTTTTATGATACGGCTGACTGTCACAAGGCCGATACGCTCATCAAGCATACCTTTCGCCGCAACAACATCAAATGGCCGGATACCGATGACGATTTCAAAAAGCTGATCAGCGGCTTTCAACAGTTGCAGACCTTCCTGAAATAAGCGGCGTTCTATTTGCCGAACATCGCATCGGTCACGTCCTTGTGATAGATGTTGTTCTCCAACCGGATATTCCGCAACAATCCGTTGAACGCTTCCTCGGCCTGCTGCTCCGTCGGCCGGGGTCCCTTTCCGAGAAAATAGTCCACTACCCGCTGATATTCCGGCGGCGTCGGGACCTCGAGGGGATTGTTCGTGCCTATCTTCTTTAGCGGCCACCAGCTCCAGCCGATGTCATGACTCTCTACGAGTTGGATACATTCCCTGTACCAGGTGTTGTTGTTCTCGCCAGACTCACCCAGCCAAAGCGGGATATTATATTTTTCGCGCAGCTCGAGCGGTCCCTTTATCGCCGCGTCGGTATTTGGATTCCAGTATTTGTGAAAGCTTAGCACCAGGTTATCGTCCCAGGGCGGAAGCACGCCGCGATAGTTATTCCCCCAACCGTTCCCCTCGATGACAATGATATGCTTTTTGTCTACCGACCTTATAGCTGCCGTGATCTCCATCATCAGCTTCCGCAACGGAGCATTCTTCTGTTCTTTTAGTCCATTCCGGTCCTTCGCATCCTCAAATCCCCAGTTGGGTTCATTGATGATATCGTAGCCACCGATCCAGGGTTCATTGGCATATCGTTCTGCCAGCCGGTGCCAGAGGGCGATCATCTTCTGTTGGTTGGCCTCGCTATCCCAGAGCGAGGGCTTTGTCGAATCCCGGTCCGAGATATTATAGTCATGCCCCTGTCCACCGGGAGCCGCATGCAGGTCGAGGATGAGATAAAGATGGTTGGCCTTGCACCAGGCCAGCAGACTGTCGGTGAGCGCGAAGCCTTTTTCCAGCCAGGTATTCTTGCCGGCTACGGGCTCTTCTTCCACTGAAAGCGTATAAAGCCGGTAGTGCATCGGCAGCCGGACCGAGTTGAAGCCCCAGGCCGCCATCGAATCGATGTCGATCTTTCGCGTTTGACCCGCCAGCCAGCCTTCATAGAACGCCGCCGTTTTTTCTTTTCCGATCAGGTCTTCGATCTTCTTTCGGATCCGGAACTGAGGTCCTACGGGCCCTAGTTTCAACATATAACTCTCCTGTAACATCCACCCGCCGAGCCCCATTCCGCGAAGGATCACCTTCTCACCACGCTCGTTGACGATAAGCTTTCCCTGCGCCTTTAAGAAGCCGGAGGCTTCTTGTCCGGAGCCTTGTGCCTTACCGTCTGTCAAATAAAAGAGGAGAAATAAACTAAAAGCAAGCCGTTGACTGAGTTTCATGGCTGAAAAATACCCCTTTTTTTCTATATTGGTAGTCACTGCCAAAACTACACATTGAGCCGATGAAACGCATTTCTTCCATCGATATCGTCCGGGGCCTGGTCATGATCATAATGGCGCTGGATCACACCCGCGATCTGTTGCATACCACTTCCATGACCCAGAGTCCTACCAATCTTGCAACGACGACGCCCATCCTGTTTTTTACGCGCTGGATCACCCACCTCTGCGCCCCGACCTTTGTATTCCTTGCCGGGACATCGGCCTGGCTCTCGCTGCAGGCGGGCACGGATAAGTCCGCGGGCCGGCGTTTTCTGTTGACGCGTGGGCTGGTGCTGATCGCTGTCGAGTTTACCCTTGTCAATTTCGGGATGAACTTCGACATCAAATTCCGCTATCTCATCTTTGAGGTCATTGCCACCATCGGCGCGGGATTCATCATCCTTTCTCTTCTATCGCGGCTTTCCTGGGGCGCCACGGCGATGATTGCCGCAGTTCTCTTTTTCGGCCATGATCTTCTCGCACGCATTCCATTACCTGCGAATCCCGCTGGACGATTCATCGCGAGCCTCTTCTTTAGCCTCAACGTCTTCCAGGGCAACCGCGTCACCTTCCTCGTCGCCTACCCCATCCTCCCCTGGCTGGGGATCATGCTGGCGGGCTTTTCCGCCGGCCGGCTCTTCACCCTTACGCCCGAACGACGCAGCCGCATCTTTGGGCAACTCGGCCTCTGCGCACTCGTCCTGTTCCTCGTACTGCGTTATTTCAATCTTTACGGTGATCCCGCGCCCTGGTCGCCACAAAAAAACACGGTATTTACCGTGTTGTCCTTTTTGAATGTCAATAAATATCCGCCTTCGCTTCTTTTCAGCCTGGTAACGCTGGGGATCACCCTCCTCGTTCTATCCCTGGCCGAAGGAAGGGACAATCCCCTCACCCGATGTTTCCTGGTCTACGGGCGCGTGCCGCTGTTCTATTTCCTCGTGCATTTCTATATTGTCCATCTGATCCTGTTTGTGATGGTCTTTCTGCAGGGCTTCCATGTGTCCGACCTGCGTTTCGGCCCCTTCCTCAACGGAAGGCCCGACTCCGGCTCCGGCATCCCGCTATGGGGGGTTTATGTGGTCTACATCAGTCTGGTCCTCGCTCTATACCCGGTATGCCGCTGGTACGGACGTTACAAGGCGGAGCATAAGGAAAAAAAGTGGCTACGATATCTTTAACATTACCTGCGACCAAAGAACTTGAATCCGAATGAGGTCTCCCAGGCTCCATATCGGATCCCCGAGGAATATTTCACGTCGTCGATGGTATAGTTCTCATGGCCAAAGATGCCGTCAGTCCCGAATTTGCCGAAAAAAATGATCCCGCCGAGACGATCGGACTTCGTGAGCAACAGGTCCATGCCCAAACCGGCCTGGTAACTTAGATGGGTACCCGACGTAAGAACCGATTGGTTGTTTTGCACAATGCTTGCAATGCTGTTCCAGTTAGGATTGACAACCTGGGGTTTCGAATACTCGAGCGACGAGAGTCGCGCGGAAAGACCGACATATGGGTAGAGGGAGAAAACACGGGTATTGACGATGTCGCAACCCAATTGCGCCTGGAAGAAGCTTCCATAGTTGGCCTTGATCTTTTCGTCTCCCTTTGTCGACTTCCGGTCGATGCCGAGGGTAAAGAAATTGAATTCGAACCTACCGCCATTGTCCGCCTTTACACTGAAACCGATGCCGATACCCCAGACAGGCCCGCTTACGGGACCGAATCCGTCTTTTGCAATGGCTTTATTCAGGGTTCTGAAATCGGCATCACCGATCGCTGTGGATACGGAGAACGCGCTATATCCCCGTGACCTTCGCAGGGCCCTCTGTAGATGCTTGCGATAGTAATCAACCGAATCCGACTTCGACAACGACTCCAGGGCGGCACGATAGATACGCCCGATCCGGTGTTGATAATATTCCACGGAATCCCGGTCGCGGGACTGTGCACTGGCAGCAAAAGAAATGAAAAGAGAGAGAATGATCAGGGTAAAAGGAATGGAACGCATAGTAAGGTTTAGTTGATAGACGATCAATATACAGCCTGACGGCCGATTTTGAAAGTTATTTCGCCAAATGCTCCGTAAACCCCCACTCCACTAAGCGCTCATACGCCGCCCAAACTTCATCGGGGATCTCCATCGGGATCTGAAACCCTTTCGCGGGATAAATGCGGATGCGCTGTAAGTCGCCGACCATAATATTGATCACCCGCTCCATCGAAATCTCCTCGGTAGGATAGTCGAGAAAGTCGATCTGCGGCGAGGTTACCAGCAGGTCCTTATCCGGCCAGTGCTTCTTGAACGTCGCATAGCTTCGCCGCTCCATATACGGCTTCTGCACAACAATAAACATCTGCGGATGCAGCCCCTTATCCTCCAGCAGCCGCTGCGTAAAAAGGATATTCTCGCCGGTGTTCGTAGACTGGTTCTCGATAAAGATCGCCTCGGCAGGCACGCCCATGTCGAGGGCAATGCGGGCAAAACGATCGGCCTCGGGGTCCTTCCAGATGCCCCTGGTAACATTGCCCAGCCCCCCGGAGAATATAATGATCGGCGCCAGACCCTGCAGATAAAGCTCCGCCCCCCGCTCAGCCACGCGGAGATCGTGACTGCCCAGCACCAGGATACAATCCGATGCCGCCGGAATATGATTCAGATGATGATAGTCCCACAGTTTTCTGGCTTCTACAAGTACTTCTGGCTTTACCATATAGAGGGGACGAAGATATCATTTTTGGCTAAATTTGGAAAAAGCCTGCCAATGAGAAAATAAAAAAGGGCCGGCAAAACGCCGGCCCCCACTATGGCAATGATATCTTCTAGATAACTTCCTGTTCTTTCAGCCCTTCCGGCGTCGCTACCAGCAGCGTACCCTGCGTGTACTTCTCGTCGTGCTGGCTGGCATCCAGACCTTCTTCCTCTTCCTCCTCGCTGACCCGCACGGGAACGATGAAGTTTACCAGCTTGAAGATCCCGAATGATACCGCAAAGCTATATCCAACCGCGATCGCCATCGCCTTCAACTGGATAAAGAAAAAGCTCGCATTGCCGTTGGCCAGACCATCGGCACCCGCTGCATTCACCAGTTTGGTAGCGAAGACCCCGGTGAGCAGCATCCCGACCATCCCACCAAGACCATGACAGGGGAACACATCCAACGTGTCGTCCAGCACCGTCTTGGTAGCCTTGAAGTGAACGGCCATATTCGAAACAACAGCGGCAAATACACCGATAAAGATACTTTGAGGAACCGCGACATAACCAGCGGCGGGAGTAATGGCCACCAGACCAACTACCGCACCCACGCAGAACCCGACAACCGAAGGCTTCTTACCCCGGAGCACGTCGAAGAACATCCAGGACAAACCTGCCGCGGCTGCAGCCGTATTCGTAGTAGAGAACGCAGAGACCGCGAGCGAGTTGGCGGCAAGCGCAGAGCCGGCGTTGAAGCCGAACCAGCCAAACCACAACAGACCCGTGCCGATCAGTACGTAGGGGATGTTGGCAGGATGAGTGCCGACCCCTTGCATATGCACCTTCCGGCGCTTGAGGACCAGGGCGCCCGCGAGGGCTGCACAACCGGCGGAGATATGTACGACCGTACCACCCGCGAAATCAAGCGCTCCCATCTTGGCAAGGAAACCATCCGGGTGCCAGCTCCAGTGAGCCAGCGGCGCATAGACCAGCAGACTGAACAAAACGGTGAAAAGAACATAGGCGGAGAAACGCATCCGCTCGGCGATAGCACCAACTACCAGCCCCGGAGTGATGATCGCGAACATGAGCTGGAACATCGAGAACAAGCCCTTCGGGATCGTCGGAGCCGGACCCCAAACCGGACCGGTGGTCACCCCTTTATAGAACAGATGTGTGAACGGATTGCCAATAATGCCATGGATCGAATCGCCAAAACAAAGACTGTAACCGACCACGATCCACAATACCCCGACCACACCCGCGGCGACAACACTTTTCATCATGGTCGAAAGCACGTTCTTCCGATTTACCATACCCCCATAAAAAAAGGCCAGCCCAGGCGTCATCAGGAACACCAGGGCCGTCGCCACCAGGATCCACGCAATGTCGGCGGAGCTGTACTTCCCATCCTCGACCGTAGGCTTGAGGGTGGGAATAAAGATCGCAGCTACCGCTACTATAGCCAGGAAAATGAAGGGTAAAAACCTTTTGGCAGTCATTTTGCTCATAGTCTTCGATTTCACATTAATAAAATACTAATATTTAAAATACCAGGCTAAAGGTACGCAAAAAAAGCAAAATGGATATACCCGGTAGTATATCCATTTTTTATAATGTTAACAAAATATTACCCAATCTGCTAAAAATCAAAACCCTACCGCCCACACCCATAATTTGGTGTTCATAAATTTTAGCTAAACCGGGCAAAAAATGCCCCTTTTTTTGAATTTTTCTATTACATGGATCATATTTCGCAGCCGCCCCTCCCAGCTTTCCCCTCCCATTGCCGCCCCTACCGGGCAAAGCCGACCCGCACATCCGGCGTCAACGCCGGCATCCGGATCTTATACCGGATCGTCCCATTGAAATGATCCACTTCCTTCAAAAACTCATGCCCCTTCTTACTGATCCAGTAGGTCTCGGTATAGGTCGTCCCCTGCGGACTCTTTCCCTCCGTGCCCAGCACCCAGCAATCTACCTCCCCACCCTCCTGCATCGCCAGTCGCTCACTCCCCTTCACCGTATACCGGACATATTGCGGGGGATCGAGTCCCGCATCATAGAAATTGATCAGAAAAGACCGGCCTTCGGCTAACGGCAGCATCTCAAAGGTTTCAATGTCCAGGTTCCAGTTGAAGTTCGGCTCCGTGAAAGCCAGGGAAAACCCCTTCCGGGCATTATCCGTCACACTATCCGAGCCCGCGATCCCATCCTTGCCCCAGTCATAAGCGCTCAACTTCCCCCGGACCAGCTCCTTGTGGTAGACCGGTGCAAAGCTCCCCGCGTCATTAATGGAGCACACCGTGCGGTAGGCAGGCGTATCGCTCCCGTACCAACGCTGGTTGATAAAGAATACAGCGCGACCATCCTTTTCTCCCGTACCGATCTCCCGAATCCAATACCAGAATCCCAACTGCCGCTCCTTCGCCGGGTCCTGGTAAGTGACCAGGTATTGCCGGACTCCCGGTTTCAGGTTCCGGGGGATCAGCCCGCCCTTTCCCGGCCGTACGGTGTCTCCCTGTGCCCGTACACCCACACTCAACAGCAGCATAAAAGCGATCAGTAACAAATAAAGCCAATACATCATAACTGAGGTTTTATACCCCCGAAATTCCATTTCCCCCACCGGGATGACAAACGGATTCAACCAGCCCCCACGGCTTTTCAGCCGGGCCCCCGGCGCTTTCAATTCCCCATCGATTGAAGGAATACCCCGGCTTATTGAAAAGAAAGCGCCCCAGGCCAAAAGCATAGTACATTTGATCATGCGCATTTCCTTTAAAAAGGCCAGTCCCAGGCAACTGGAGATCATGGTATGGGTATTCGTATTCCTGGTCACATTCCTGAGCTATCTTTCAATGGATGGTCCGCTACAGGCATTGATCTGGGGCGTACTGAACATGGGATTTACCGCGGCAATAATTTATGGCAATATCGGTCTGCTCTTTCCCCGGCTTTATGAGAAAGGCCGCGTCGCACTCTATATCGTTGCATCCGTGGCCCTGCTTCTGGCGGTAGGGGTCACCCGAACCTTTGTATCGATCACCCTCTACAACCGCTACTTCGCCAAACAACCCGAAACAATGGATGTCTGGCGCTACCTGTATAATTCTGTCGCGGGCATCGCTGTATTTGTCCTGAGCTTCGTCTTTCGCATCGCCATGGCTTATTTTCGAATTAAACGGCAGGCGGAGGAAATGCAGGAGCAAAAAAGTCAGGCGGAGCTGAACCTGCTCAAATCACAGGTCCAGCCGCATTTTCTTTTCAATACCCTGAACAATATCTACTACGAGGCCTATCGCGAATCCCCCCGGACGGCCCTGCTGATCGGCCGGCTTTCCGATATCATGCGCTATTTCGTCGACGAAAGCCCGCGAGAAAAAGTATCCCTGGCCACCGAGATAAAATTCCTGGAGAATTATATCGCCCTCGAGGAAATTCGCATCCGCCATGGCGTGACGGTCAACTTCGACCAGGAATACGATGGAGACCCTATGCTGCCGCCCATGCTCCTGATGACCTTTGTGGAGAATCTCTTCAAACACGGCATCGATCGCGGCGCTGCCGGCAATACCATCTGTCTTTCGCTGATCCAGCAGGACGGCCACCTCCTCTTTACTACAGAGAACGCGCTGCCGGAGAACGCCCCCACCCCGATCAAGCCGGGCTTCGGCCTCCAAAACCTTGAGCGACGGCTTAACCTGCTCTACGGCAGCCGGTTTGTTCTGAATACGACCCGAACGGAAACGCATTATAAAGCCTTCTTAAAAATTCCACTGGTATGAACCTACGCTGCCTCATCGTCGACGACGAACCCAACGCGGTAAGTCTTCTGGAAATGTTCATCCGGCAAAATACGTCCTGGGACCTCGCAGGCAAATGCTACGACGCTCCCGAAGCCCTCGGCTTTCTGAAGACCACCCCCGTCGACCTGATCTTCCTCGACATCAATATGCCCCATCTCACGGGGATGGAAATGGCCGCATTGCTGCCTCCTGCGACCAGCATTGTCTTCACCACGGCCTACTCCGAATACGCTGCGGATAGCTACGGCTTCCCGACGATCGACTATTTGCTGAAGCCCATTACGCTCAAACGCTTCTATGCCGCCATGCAAAAGATCGAGGCTCATTTTGCCAAACCGGAAGCGCCTGCCCCCGAAGGCATCCCCATCCCCGAAGAAGAGTATTTTTTTATCAAGTCGGGCCGCATGCTGCACAAGGTGCTGCTAAAAGATATCCTGTATTTCGAAGGCGAGAAAGAATATGCCCGCCTGGTGACCCCCACCCAGCGGCTCCTGATCTACCGGCGTCTGAAGGACATCGGCGAACAGCTCTCCTCCTCCTTTGCGCGGGTGCACAACTCATATATTGTCAATATTGCAAGGCTCGACTCCATCCGCGATAACCACGTCTTTATCGGGACCAAACAGATCCCCATCAGCGAGAAGTTCCGCGAAGCCTTTATGAACAGGATAAAAGAAAAGGTCTTTTAACCCGCTCACGCAAACAGTTTAGCGAAATTTTAGCGCTTTTTTTACGTTCTTTGCAGGAATACCATCGCCTATGCCGAAAACCGATCGTAAACCCGCGTATAAAGTCATTCGCATTTTCTGGATCCTCTTCTTCAGCGGGCTGCTTGCCTTTATCATCTTTATCGCGCTGATCACCTCGGGCGCCTTTGGTCCGCTGCCTTCCCTGCACGAACTGGAAAATCCCACGCTGGTCCTGGCTTCGGAAGTCTATGCCGACGACGGCAGTTCGATGGGAAAATATTATACCTCCAAGGGAAACCGGCTCGACGTCCAGTATAAAGATATTTCCCCCAACGTGATCCATGCCCTGGTCTCCACCGAGGACGAACGCTTTTACGACCATTCCGGCGTCGACGGCAAGGCCATCCTCCGGGCCGTCCTGAAGTTTGGCCGCGACGGCGGTGGCAGCACCATCACCCAGCAGCTGGCGCTCAATATGTTCAACGGCGAACGATCGCACAATAAAATGGGCCGGATCATCCAGAAACTGAAAGAGTGGGTCATCGCCATCGAACTCGAAAGGAACTTCACAAAAGAAGAGATCATCACCCTCTATCTCAACGACGTCTCCTTCAGCGATAACGTATACGGCATCCGCGGCGCCGCCCGCACCTTCTTCCGGAAAGAACCCGACAGCCTCAGCGTGGACGAAGCCGCCGTCCTCGTCGGCATGGTCAACAACCCCAGCTACTTTAACCCCCGGACGAATAGTAAAGCCGCTACCGACCGGCGCAACGTCGTCCTCAGCCGCATGCTCTCCAACCATTGGCTGAACCAGGAAGAATACACCGCCCTGAAAGCAAAACCCATCGACATCTCCCACTACCGCAAGCAGGATGAGAACAACGGCCTTGCACCCTATTTCCGCGACCAGTTGCGCAGCGATCTGCGCAAGTGGTGTAAAGAACATACCAACCCCGCAACCGGCAAACCTTACAATCTCTACACCGATGGACTGAAGATCTATACGACCATCAACCCGAAAATGCAGGGATACGCGGATAGCGCCGTAGCCCGGCAAATGCCCCTCCTCCAAAAAGAACTGGACGCCCAGAAGAATATCCGCGATGGCGCCGTCTGGGCCGACCACAAGAATATCCTGGACGCGGCGATGCGCAGCAGCGACAGGTGGCAGAACGAAGAAGACGACGGCCTCTCGGAAGCGGCTATCCGCAACAGCTTCAACGTCCCGGTAAAAATGCGGGTCTTCGCCTGGACCCCGACCCGCGAGAAAGATACCGTGATGACGCCGCTTGATTCGATAAGATACCATCGCCAGATGCTGCAGGCGGGCTTTATGGTCATGGACCCCTTCACCGGCGCCGTAAAGGCCTGGGTCGGAGGCATCGATTTTCGCACTTATAAATTCGACCACGTAAATATCAATACCAAACGCCAGGTAGGCAGCACGATCAAACCCTTCCTCTACGGGCTGGCCATCGAGGATTTCAATTTCACCCCGATGACCGAATGTCCCGCGATCCAGCAGTTCTTTCCGGAATACAATGCCTATGTCCCGGCGCGCGGCGGTTCGCATTGGAGCCCGGGCCCCTACCCGATGGCCTTTGGCCTGGGCTGGTCCATCAACGAGGTCGCGGCCTATCTCATGAAAGAGATGGGACCGAAAGGTCCGCAACGCTTCGCGGAATTCATCAAGCAGATAGGCATTCCGACCTCGGTACAGCCTTATCCCTCTCTGGCCCTGGGCGCCTGCGAGCTGTCCCTGTTCGAGATGCTGGATGGCTATACGATGTTCCCTTCCGGTGGCTTCAACACCCAGCCCTTCTATATCGCCCGCATCGAAGACAAGCATGGCAACGTGCTGGCAAATTTCTCCTCCACGCCAAAAGAAGTGCTCAACCAACAGACGGCCTACACGATGGCCCGGATGATGCAGGGGCCTGTCGATTTCGGCACCGCCAAGGGTCTGCGGGAACGGCTCGGCCTCGCGGAGATGGGCGGAAAGACAGGCACTACCAACGACAACTCGGACTGCTGGTTTATTGGTTATACCCCGCAATTACTGGCAGGCGGCTGGGTAGGTTGTGACGATCGTTTTATCCGGCTGGAAAGCAGGTCCGCCGACGGCGGTCACATCACCCGCCCCATCTGGGAGACCTTCTTCGCAAAGGCCCTGGCGGACAAAACCCTGGGACTACGACGTGATCTCCACTTCACCAAGCCCGACAGCCTCAGCGCCAACTCGAATCTTGACTACGGCCAATTGGATAAACTCCCGCACCCGGGAGCCCAGGGCGACGATCAAGGCAATGGTAATGCAAGCGACTATGGTGGAGCGGACACGTCAAAACCAAAGGGTTCGAACCCTTACTAGCAGATCATTTTTTTCCAATTTCCGGACTTTCGTCCCTTTTTGAGCCGGCCTATAGGTTAGTTTAATGCGTATATTGACGCATATCAACAACTTATCAATTGGCACCGTTATGGTTATCATCCGGATACCTATTAATTGTAATATCCGATGAAGCCTATTTACACCGCCCTTTCGAAAAGCATCCTTTTGTCCATTGGCATCCTGCTCCTCGCCAACGACCGGCTCTCCGCACAGGCCTGCGCCGCCGCAGCCTCAGACAACCAGTCCACTTACGGCACAAACAATGTATGGATCGGTTACGTTTATACCGGTACCAATTTCAATAACTATCAGGGACATGTCACCGAAGGATCCAGCACAAGCCCCAATTTCTACGAGAATTTCGGTGGCCAGACCGTTACCTATCCAACCAGCGGCTGCAGCATCACCACGAATGGATTCAGTGTTCGATACCGGCTTACCCAGGCCTTTTCGGGCAACTATACCTTCACGGTAGGAGGTGACGACGGCTTTCGATTCAGCCTCGACGGCGGCGCCACCTGGGTCGTCAACGTCTGGTACGATCACACCTACACCACCACCCCTTATACAGTCACCCTCAACGGGACATACAACCTGGTATTCGAATATTACGAGAACGGCGGTGACAATGTCGCCAGCTTTAATGTGGTGCAAAACTGCTATGGCACCGACAATCCCAACGTCTATGGCAGCGGGAATTTCTGGAACGGATATCTCTACCAGGACATGACGATGACCTGGTTCAAAGGAACCATCTTTGAAGGCAGCGCCGCGGGTCCCAATTTCGACGAGAACTTCGGCAACACTACAAACAGCAACACGACCACGATCAACACCAACGCCTGCCCGGTAACAAGCTACCAGTTCTCTGCCCGTTTCAGGCGGAGGGTGACGCTGATCTCCGGTACGTATGTCTTCACCGTTGGCGGTGACGACGGCTATCGCTTCAGCCTCGACGGCGGCTCCACCTGGGCAATTAACAACTGGAATGACCACTCCTATACCACCACAACCTATTCCGCCAATCTCAGCGGCCTCACAGCGATGGTACTGGAGTATTACGATAATGGCGGCGCCAGCCGGGTCTCGTTTGTCCAGACGGCTACCGTCCTGCCCGTGACCCTGACCACCTGGTCGGTCTCCGCACTCGATAACAACCAGGCCCAGCTGAAATGGACAGCCAGCGACGCGATCAACTTCGATCACTTCGTCGTTCAACGCAGCACCGACGGCGCTAACTTCGAAGACGTCGGCACTGTCGCCGCCGTCAGCAACGCCTCCTCAGCACAATCCTACAGCTATACCGACACCGACAACTGGGACGGCAAACTGTACTACCGGCTCAAGATGGTCGACATAGACGGCAAAGAGAACTACTCGAATATCACCAGCATCTCCCTGCAATCGGCTCAGACGCTGCGCATCTACCCCACCGTGGTGGAAAGCGGAAGTTTCGTTGTGGAAACAGCCCACCCCATCCAGCAGGCAAGACTGGAGTTGTTCGATATGAGCGGCCGCAGACTGCAGGTCGACCAATGGCCGGTGCTCGAAGGCCGCCAGCAGGTAACCGTCAATAACCGCGGATCCCTGCCTGCAGGCGCATACATCGCAAGGCTGTCCAATGGTCAAACCACGCTGGCCAAACAGGTCATCGTCATCAGAAATCATTAGAGTCGTAGGCCTGTGTCGGCACGAACTCATCGAAGTCGTCGTACGTCCCGTTGCTGCCCGTATTGCCGGTGCCAACAAAGCTGCGCCCGCTCACGGTAAACGAGACGGCCCCGCTCCTGGGCGGCTTCGCCCAGGGCGTCCGCCGGCTCCATCGGTCCGAAGCAAAATCGTAGGCCCAGGTGCTCAAGACCATCGTTCCATTCATCCCGGTAGTGAGAAAGGCCTGCTCCCCATTGACAAAGGCGGTAGCGGATTGCCGCACGATATCCGTATAACCGTCATCGAAGGTCTCGGAATTCGTATTGGCAATATTGGCAAGCTGATACCAGGCAGGACTCTGCGTCGGATCAAATCTCCAGAAATCCTTCACCGCGCCGAAATTGTTGGCGCCCGTAACGATATACGCCTGGTCCTTATAGACAAAGGCCACGGCCCCCTGGCGCTTTGAGAAATTACCGCTGGTGCCGGGCGTCAGCGACCACTTGTCCTGCCCCGGATCATATTCATAAAAGTCATTCATCCAGTTGACGTTAAATCCCGTGCCGAGATATCCCTTCCCATGCACGCAAAACCCTACGGCATCGTACCTCGGCGCACCGGGGAAGTCCGCCTTCCGGGTCCAGCTATTCGCCACTGCGTCATACTGATAAAAATCATTGTACACGGTGAGGAGATCATATCCCGTGCCCACATAACCATTGCTGCCGATGCTGAACGCCGCAGCGTCGCTTCGCGGCGCCCCGGGAAAATCGGCCGTTTGCTGCCAGCCGCTGTCCACGCTGAATTTCCAGAAGTCCTTCAGCCGGCCCGTGCCGCCTATCGACTGGTTGAACCCCAATCCGACATAAGCATCGGTACCAATTACAAAAGAGGAAGCGCTGCCGCGCGGCGGATCCCCGATCGATGCGCGCGCCACCCAGTTACCCAGTTGGGTATCAGGGATACCGGTAGGATGACAGGCAAACAATGAACAAAACAGCGGCAGGGAAAGAGTCAGGAGAAAAGCAGGAGTTTTCGTGTTTAATGAGCGCATATACATTGACGTTATAAAATAAGGACAAAAAAAGCGGAGCTCTTCCGGAAGTTCCGATGGTAAGAGCACCGAACCGTCGATCCCGATGCACCCCCGCTGTTAATGTTTCCTATAAGAAATGTTAACGATTCGTTGTTTGCCCCGAGCGCATCGCCAGCCCCTCCAAAAGCGCATCGGCACATTAATTGCTAAGGAACTCAAAGACAATTTCTACACATGTACAGTATCAAAGGATTCCTGTGGGGCTTGGCTTTACTGACTACCATGTCCGTGACCCGTCACCCGTCATTCAATACGTTGCCCGTACCGGCCAGGCCGTTCCCGCAACATACTCTTTACCAGCGGGGAAGCATCCTGCCCAATCACATCTCCCAAAATGCGCTGGACGACAGCGTCCGCTCCTTTTATTCGCAATGGAAAAAGCATTACGTCCTTCCAGGCTGCACCCAGGGGGAAGCCTATGTATGGTTCGAGGGATCCAGCAGCGACAGTGCTTTATGCGTGTCGGAAGGCCAGGGATATGGAATGATGATCGTTGCCCTGATGGCCGGATTCGACTCCACAGCGCAACAAACCTTTGACGCCCTCTATCGCTTTTATAAATCCCATCCCAGCACCAGCAACCCTCATCTGATGGCTTGGATCCAGACAAAGGATTGCCGCAGCATCGATGGCGGCACGGCCACCGACGGCGATATGGACATTGCCTATTCTCTTCTGCTGGCCGACGCTCAATGGGGACGGCACAGCACCATCCCTTATAAACAGGAGGCCCTGGCAATGATCGCCGCGATCAAAAAGGAAGAGATCAATCCGATAACGTATATCGTTATGGAAGCAGACGGGGAATCCCCGCACAGCAGGGACTATTATGATATGCGCTCAAGCGATTTCATGCCGGATCATATCCGGGCCTTTCGCCAGGCAACAGGCGATTCCACCTGGGATAGCGTACTGACCAATAATTACCGGCTGTTTCATTACCTGCAGGACACCTATAGCCCCGAGGTTGGCCTGGTTCCCGACTTTATCAAGCATGTCTCCCTCCGTCCCGGCCAGGGTTTCACCGGCAATGCCATGCCCGGTGCCCATGGCGGCAGTGGTGACGCGGACGAGAATACCACCGAGACGATCACCGCGGTTCCCGCCCAGCCCAATTACCTGGAGTCGAAATATGACGGCTTGTACAACTTCAATGCCTGCCGGGTACCCTGGCGCATCGCCAGCGATCTTCTGGTTTCCGGTGACCCCCGGGCAGCGGAATTCCTTGCGCCGATCAATGCCTGGATCCGGACCACGACAAAAGGAAATCCCGACAATATCTCCGCGGGCTATGACCTCTCCGGCGCGGACCTTCCTCATCGGTATTTCGAGGCCCTGTGCTTTATCTGTCCCTTTGCCGTCTCGGCAATGTCCGGCCCCGAAAACCAGGAATGGCTCAACAAATTATGGGACTATATCGCCCGCTTCAAGCTGAAAGACTTCGATTACTACGACAATAGCATCAAGATGATCGACCTGATCATTCTTTCCGGCAACTACTGGGCGCCGATCGGTGATCCATCGCGAAGCTCTTCACTCGCCCGCACGACAATGATATCTCCGGCTCGCAACTTACTCCCGTAAACCTCCATCTTGCCGTTCTGCGTCCTGCCCTGCTGCACATCGATCCACTCCGCTTTGCGATCGCCGGTGACACGAATGACAAAGACCCGTTCCGTCGAGTTGACGACGGCGCTGGCCGGCACCACAAATGTACTATCCCTGGCAGGCATGGGTAAGTCGACCTCGGCAACCATGCCGGGAAGCAATTCCTTGTTCTTCGGAAATACATCCATTTCCGTCCGCTCCGAACGAAGGCGGTTGTCCAATGCACCCGCCAGCCGCTTTACCGTTGCCGCAAATTGACGCCCCGGCATCGATTTTACCGTAAACTTAACGGCCTGCTTATCATGCAGATAACCGGTCAGCGCCTCGGGTACCGAGACTACCAGCCGGAGATGATTCTGCTCCTGCAAGGTAAAGATGGGTAATTCCGACCCCTTACCCGAAGGACCCACTATCGCACCGGGGTTTATATTACGCACACTGATCACTCCGCTGAAAGGCGCCCGGATCTCGAGGTATTTCAGCGTCTCCGCGATCTCTCTGTACGCAGCCTTGGCGGCATCCCATTGAGCCAGATCGGATTTCTGCCGGGCATTCGCCTGATCGATATCATTCTGGGAAATAGTGCCGGGCGTCTTGCTGGTCTCCACGATCCGGTCATAATTGGACTTACTAGCAATATAGATAGCCTCCTGCGACTTCTCCCTGGATTCCGCACTCGCCAACTGGCTCTGCAGTTCGGGCGCTTCCATCGTCGCGAGCAGCTGCCCCTCCCGAACTTCGCTCCCGACATCGACATATAACTTCTTTACAAAACTGTTGACCTTTGCATAAAGATCCACCTGCTGGAAAGCGATCAACTCCCCGGGCACGAACAGATCGGTGGCCAGTTGCCCCTTCTCCAGTACAAAGGTCGCCGCAGGCG